>Ga0207422_1000012_pt1 | contig 1062231 bp, 871 predicted proteins | sample MarCyaLeptolynsp_FD_187757 | JGI IMG/M metagenome (GOLD analysis project Ga0207422, IMG submission 187757) | Marine cyanobacterial communities from Panama - species 1 Leptolyngbya sp. (SPAdes) | ecosystem: Environmental > Aquatic > Marine > Unclassified | place: Panama: Panama City... | reverse complement strand
AATACCTCTATACCATTGACCACTGGGCTACCATTGCCCGTATCGATGAAATCTATGTCCAATATCCCATCACCAGAGACCGTCACTATATGGTCCAACATAAAGGCCCCCTTGGCACCTGCCCTGGCATACATGTCTATTCCGCTCATCGCCGGTGGTACCGAACCCTCTATCGATACATCGAAGATACGTTGGCCCGCTCCCGTTATCCCACTGAACAGCTCCACAAAATACAAGCGGACCTTCACCTGAGTGCCCCCTGTGACAGGTAGCTCCCATTCCATCGGCGAACCGTCATTGGAACCCGAACGTTGACGCCCGAGCACCGTCTCTGGTACCGATAATCCGCTCAAAGAGGCATCGGTCATTATTATGTCGCCTGGATGGGCATTGCCCGATGTGGTCGACAGGATCGATACACCACTCGCAGAGACACGTAATGGCGATGGCGCGTTTTTATGGTCCCTGTCCCAGTTCGGGTCGGAGTTCACTTTAGCACCACCCACACTGATACGGGTCAATATCTGGCCATCGGACCCTCCTCCGGGGTCTCCTCCACCATCGGTCACCGTCCATCCGAAACTCACACTGCTACCACTGTTCGATGGGGTACCGTCGTCGGTCACCGTTACTGTTACCGTGTATGGACTGCCTGAAGAACTGCCCACGGACAATGTACCGCTTATCAGGCCAGTACCACTGTCGATCGTCAGGCCTCCTGGGAGTCCCGTGGCACCATAGGTCAAGGTCTGGCTGCCATCATCACCGTCACTGGCACTTATCTGTAGGGATACCGGGGTCTCCTCCTCTCCTGTCTGCCCGCCGGGGTTCACGACCACAGGTACATTGTTCACTGGAACACCTGGTACCGTAACCGTCCATCCGAAGCTCACACTGCCACCACTGTTCGATGGGGTACCGTCGTCGGTCACCGTTACTGTTACCGTGTATGGACTGCCTGAAGAACTGCCCACGGACAATGTACCGCTTATCAGGCCGGTACCACTATCGATCGTCAGGCCTCCTGGGAGTCCCGTGGCACCATAGGTCAAGGTCTGGCTGCCGTCGTCACCGTCACTGGCACTTATCTGTAGGGATACCGGGGTCTCCTCATCCCCTGTCTGCCCGCCGGGGTTCACAACTACCGGTACATTGTTCACTGGGCCGGGCGACCCTATGTACTCCAATACCTCTATACCATTGACCACTGGGCTACCATTGCCCGTATCGATGAAATCTATGTCCAATATCCCATCACCAGAGACCGTCACTATATGGTCCAACATAAAGGCCCCCTTGGCACCTGCCCTGGCATACATGTCTATTCCGCTCATCGCCGGTGGTACCGAACCCTCTATCGATACATCGAAGATACGTTGGCCCGCTCCCGTTATCCCACTGAACAGCTCCACAAAATACAAGCGGACCTTCACCTGAGTGCCCCCTGTGACAGGTAGCTCCCATTCCATCGGCGAACCGTCATTGGAACCCGAACGTTGACGCCCGAGCACCGTCTCTGGTACCGATAATCCGCTCAAAGAGGCATCGGTCATTATTATGTCGCCTGGATGGGCATTGCCCGATGTGGTCGACAGGATCGATACACCACTCGCAGAGACACGTAATGGCGATGGCGCGTTTTTATGGTCCCTGTCCCAGTTCGGGTCGGAGTTCACTTTAGCACCACCCACACTGATACGGGTCAATATCTGGCCATCGGACCCTCCTCCGGGGTCTCCTCCACCATCGGTCACCGTCCATCCGAAACTCACACTGCTACCACTGTTCGATGGGGTACCGTCGTCGGTCACCGTTACTGTTACCGTGTATGGACTGCCTGAAGAACTGCCCACGGACAATGTACCGCTTATCAGGCCAGTACCACTGTCGATCGTCAGGCCTCCTGGGAGTCCCGTGGCACCATAGGTCAAGGTCTGGCTGCCATCATCACCGTCACTGGCACTTATCTGTAGGGATACCGGGGTCTCCTCCTCTCCTGTCTGCCCGCCGGGGTTCACGACCACAGGTACATTGTTCACTGGAACACCTGGTACCGTAACCGTCCATCCGAAGCTCACACTGCCACCACTGTTCGATGGGGTACCGTCGTCGGTCACCGTTACTGTTACCGTGTATGGACTGCCTGAAGAACTGCCCACGGACAATGTACCGCTTATCAGGCCGGTACCACTATCGATCGTCAGGCCTCCTGGGAGTCCCGTGGCACCATAGGTCAAGGTCTGGCTGCCGTCGTCACCGTCACTGGCACTTATCTGTAGGGATACCGGGGTCTCCTCATCCCCTGTCTGCCCGCCGGGGTTCACAACTACCGGTGCATTGTTCACTGGGCCACTACCATCACCCGTTGTGTTCTTATACAACCAAATACTCACATCATCCCAACCAATCGAAACAATATCCTTATCTCCATCATTATCAATATCTATTGCTTGAGAACCATCATGATGGTCAATTTCCCTTCTATCTATTTCGTGTTTTATCCATTGACCGGTATTGCATAGGTCATTTTCAAATATGTGTAATGCTTGAGGGAAGTTTCTCTCTCCATGAACAATATCCATATCTCCATCATTATCCATATCAGCTACATCCAAACTTAAACCTCCAGCTACATCTGTATCCACTGTATATGATGTCCAAGGCTGAGTAGGATCTCCACTATGTTTCATCCAAATTAATTCTCCATTATTAATTTGTCCAGCAACAGCATCTAAAATACCATCATTATCAAAGTCAGCTAAGAGGTTCCTATCAAATTTTGATGGTAACGTAACACCAGTAGAAAACGTAGTCCAACTTCCATTATCGTTTCTCAACCAATTACCTGCCTGAAAAATATCATTATCTCCATCATTATCTATATCTCCTAAGCTTAATGCTTCACCATAAGAATCAGTACTAATACTTTCAATAGTCCAATTAGTATTTATTGGATTTGAAGGAACAGTCAACATTTGAACATCTGAGGTATTATCTTCACCTCCGTTCCAAGTAATTACGATTTGTATAGGTCCACCCTGACTAAACCTATCTACCACAATACCTGCAATGAAGGCTTCACCTTCAGTAGAAGTACCTGCAGGAATATTTGTATGAACCGTAAAATTACCATTACCATCATTTTCTGCCCATACTAAATCTGTACTTGTATAAGCTCCTTGGGTACCAAATAAATCTAAATCATTATCTCCATCAAAATCATAAACTAAAGCTACATTATTGAATGGGGAACCAATTGTGTTTTGTACCCAACCAGCATTGGTTGTCCCTGGGTTTTTAAACCACCACGCTCCAGCAACTATATCGGGAAATGCATCATTGTCAATATTGCTTGGAAGAATATAAACTGATCGGAAAGCAAGAGGCCCTGCAATATTTGAAGCCGTCCATTGATCAGGAAAATTTAAGTCTTGGCAAATAAAATCTAATACAGATATATCAATTTCATCCATATAAGATGTACTTGTGTGATCGGCATTCATCAAAATGAGTGTAATTGTATAATCAACACCAGAAGTAAGCCCATTAAAACTTATTGGATTCAAATTCATGTGCATACCCATTGTAGTATTTACTACATTGCCCTGCTCATCTTTCTCTCTTAACATCCAATGAATATGTGAATCGTTGGGAGCAACAGCCCAATTTTCTACAGTAAAATTAACTGAAATATCAGTAGGAACTACACTGCCATCTGCAGGTGAGTTAATCACTATAGATGGTATAAACTGTGCTGCTTGTACATCTATATTTACGTCATCTGAAATCCCAGAAGGAGTATCATCACTATTATAAAGTTCAAGAAGAATGTTATGATTTCCATCAGCGATATTTTCAAAATCAATAGGATTTGTAGAAAAATGATTCCCTGTAGATACTCCATTATCAAGGGTCCATTTTACATATCCTTCATTTTGTCCCACCACAAAATTGTAAACATCAAAATCTACAGAGAAACTTGGAGGTACCACCTCATTTGGTGTAGGAGAGTTTATATTTATAGAAGGTGTATTTCCTTCAAGTACATTTACTGTTATCTCATCAAAATAACCTGTTCCAGTATGATTAGAATTAAAAAGCTCTAATCTAATAGTATGTTCACCTGGAGTGAGATCAGTAATAGTTATAGGATCAAGTGAGTACACTCCTCCAATATTAACACCATCAATTATTCTGTGAAAATGAGTAGTTCCTACTCCAACCTCCCAATTTTCAATAGTAAATGTCACATCAAATGGAACAGTTACGTTGGCATTATCTTGTGGAGAATTAATAGTGATAACTGGTGCTGCTGCAGGCTCAACTCCTTCAAACACTTCTATTCCAGACAACTTTGGATTTTCAGTAACAGAATTGAAAGTAATGGTTAGATTGCCATCTTCAACTAAAATACCTTTGAACTCTTTAATGAGTGCAGTAAATTTTGGTACTTCAGACATGATATCAAAATTCTGTAAGCCTGCCAACCCTCCTTCGATATCTACATTAAAAACCCTCTCACCAATTGTATTAAAATATATTTCTGCAAAATGGAGGTTTAAATCATAATAACCAGTTTCAGGTACAGGTATTTCATAAGAAAAGTTAGCACCATATCTTTCTCTCTGATATATATCATCATATTCAGTTCCGCTAATTTCATCTGTGACAGAATTTCGAGATGAAGATGAAAAATATTGATCTCTTTCCCATGTTACCTCTCCAAATACTGAATTACTCCATGCACCAGCATTTATTCTAATAAGTGGTGTAACTGGTAAATCGAAATTGAATTGAGCTTGAGAATTTGCAGCTACACTTAAGCCTATCTCATCTGTAACATTATTAACAGTAACAGTATAGTCTACAGATGTAGATAAATCATTAACAGTTAGGTAAACAGTCTGGTTATCAGGCTTTAAAGTAGCTGTAGATACACTAATACCCTGGTCAATACTGTAATTACTTGTTAGCTCTGCTGTATTTTTTGCTAAAGGCTCAGAAAAAAACAAACTTACTGTATTTTGATTTACAGTAGAAGCTGAAATAAGCGTAGGTGGTGATTGATCGTAGGATATACCTGGTCCATTAAATTCTACAAAATTTAAATCAAATAAATCTATATCTCCAGGCTGGTTTTTAAATACAAAATATAGGTCATTTTTGCCACCTGGATCTGTAAGTGGGGTTGTTATTAGAATCCAATCATCACTACTTCCTGTAACAGGTACATCTACTGTGCTAATCAATGTTCCAGTAGGACTTCCAACATGTAACTCTATTTGTCCACCTAATGAAGCTGCAGATACTCTATAAGTTACAGAACTTATATTTGATAAATTTCTTTCAGAGAATCCTATATAAGAATCATGCACGCTGGCCCTAACTGTTTTTAAGCCACCATACCATGGATCACTATTGTTAATTATTTGAACATTTACTTTCTCATTTGCAAATTCAGCCTGTTTTCGTTTAGGATGCAATCGAATTTGATCAAATGATGTAAGTCCTCCTTGATCTGTATAATTTACATTTAGAACCATAAAAATATCTTGATTCAAATCGTGGTCCCCTCTTTCAAGGAAATAGCTCCCTGAACAACTATTTATTGTCAAATCATCATGAAAATGGTCTAAATGTCCAAGGGAAGGAATAATATTTAAATCTGAACAATTTATACCGCCATCTGCTGTACTCCCATCTTCGTTGTCTTGGACAGTGATATCAAAATCAAAGTTATCAGACCAATTAAAAAAACCTCCATCTAAAGGTTGGTTAAAGGTAAATGTGGCCAATCCATTACCTGCATTGATGGTTAAGTTTTGCACAGCTTCCCCACCATCAGCATCTCTAACCCTTAGTTGAACAGTATATGCTTGTGCAGCATTAAAAGTAAATGTAGGATTAGCTTCATTAGAATCCACAATTCCATCTGATTGAAAATCCCATTCGTATGTTAACGCGGTTCCTTCTGGGTCATAAGTGCCATCACTCGTGAAATTTACAATTAGTGGAGTACTTCCTGAGGTTACATCTGATCCCATTGTAATTACTGGGTTCAGGTTTGTGACTATTCCAGTATAATCATATCTTACTATCTTTCCAGTTCCAGAACCAGATGGGCAACAACCAGCACCATATTCTAAAGAATATAAATGACCATCAGGACCCAACCTCATTTCAAGAGGGCCTACACCAGACCAAGCTGATTCTAAAAGATTATCAGTATATTCTATATTTCCTTGATTATCAATCTTTGCGGCAAAAACTTTTCCTGTGTTGAAATCAAAATAAAAAAACACATCATCGAATTCTATTGGTAACCTCTTCGGGCTAGTTAATGATGCATCATAATTATATCTTGGACCTGCTAAATAACATTCATGGAAAAATTCCATCCAAGAAGGTTGAGCAGGTGGAAGATTAACCAGTCCTGTATTCCATGTGGATAGGTTAAGAGGTGCATTTGGATCATAGTAAAAAGTAGGATTGCTATATGTATTTCTATATGGTTCATTTTTACCAGAGAAATATGGCCATCCAAAGTTTCCTGCTTGTTTCGTTAAATTTATCTCATCCATCCCAAAAGGTCCATCAATACCACTAGTATTTGCATCAGGACCTACTTCACCCCAATATAACCAATCATACTCTGGGTCTATAGACATTTTATAAGGATTCCTAGCACCCATAACATAAATCTCTGGTTTTCCATCAGATGCATTTGAAAACAAGTTACCAGATGGAACAGTGTAAGTACCATCTGGTTGTGGTGTTATCCTTAAAATTTTTCCTCTTAAGTCCTGTGTGTTTGATGATTCACCTTCTGCGCTATAATAATGGGTCGTTTCATTAAGTGGTGCATACAATGAATGTTGGGAATTATCTCCAGTTGCTATATATAAATTTCCTTGTGAATCGAATTCAAGTGCGCCAGCAGAGTGACAACAAGACTCTCTTTGGGTTGCCCATTCCAATACAACTATTTCGCTGTTTAAATCAAGCAAATCTCCGTTAAATGTAAACCTAGAAACCCTGTTTCCTACAAACACATTATTTTTTGGAGAATAATGGAGGAATACATGGTTATTAGTTGAAAAATTGGGATCAATGGCAATACCAATCAACCCGTCTTCTAATTGACCAAATACCGGTACTGTTCCAGCCAAACTCAAAATACTTGAATTGATATTGTATATAAATACATCACCTCTTCTATCGAGTATTATAATTCGACCGTCTGGAGTGAAATCAAATGCAACTGCATTTGTTAAACCAGTTACAATTTCAATTCTTTGAAAATCATCTTCTGGCAACTGTGCTTGTACAGAGAAACTAAACCCTACTAAGTATATTATTGAAAATAAGCACCCAATGAATTTCATTTGTCAATTAAAGTTTAATATAAAAAATGTAAGATTTTAGTTGATTGAGAATATCATTTTGGTTTAAACATACACTTACAAAGTATGCATTAGCTATTCAATAGCTAATTCGTCATTTAGCATTCTACCTTAAAAATAAAATATAATGTAATATTTCATGTAAAAAGAGTAAAGCTGATTCATATAAATTAACATATATTAAGCAACCTGCCTTAATAATCAAATATGTTATCCATTTCCATAAAATTCCTTATACCAATTAACAAATGCATTTATACCATCTTGTATACCTGTTGAAGGGTTGTAACCAGTGGCTCTTCGTAGATTTTCTGTACTTGCATATGTAATATGAACATCTCCTGGTTGCATGGGCATTAAGTCCATTTTTGCTTTTTTACCCGTAGCTCTTTCTACTGATTGAATAAACTCCATTAAATGAACTGGTTTGCTATTACCAATATTAAAAATTGAATAGGGAGCTGAACTACCAGAAGGGTCAGGAAATTGGTGATTGTATTCTTTGTTAAATTCCGGTCTATTCTTAAGAGTCAAATAAACTCCTTCCACAATATCTTCTACATAAGTGAAGTCTCGCTGCATCTCACCATGATTATAAACTTGTATTGTTTCACCATTTAGAATTGCTTTCGTAAACTTAAAAGGTGCCATGTCAGGTCTTCCCCATGGACCATAAACTGTAAAAAAACGGAGTCCGGTCATTGATATATTATAAAGTTGACTGTAAGAATGACCGATAATTTCATTTGCTTTTTTTGTTGCAGCATATAAAGAAACTGGATGAGCTGTATGATCAGCTTCTTTGAATGGAACATTTTTATTCAGACCATAGACTGAAGAGCTTGAAGCAAAAACTAAATGCTTTACAGGATAATACCTACAGGCTTCCAATATATTATAGAAGCCAATAATATTACTATCGATATAATTACGGGGATTTGTAATAGAGTATCTTACTCCAGCTTGGGCGGCTAAATGGATTACATAGTCTATTTTTTTCTTAGCAAAAAGATTATTGAGATTACCAGCATCTTCCAAGGCTAATTGTATAAATGAAAACCCATCTAATCCGTGAACCTCTTGGTTGTATAAGATTTTTTCTTTTGCAATACCTAACTTTTGTAGTCTAGCATATTTAAGGCTTACATCGTAATAATCATTAATGTTATCTAAAGATACTACCTGATAACCAGCGTTTAATAACTTCTCAGCTGTATGCATCCCAATAAACCCTGCTGAACCTGTAAGTAAAACTGTTTCCATGAAATTTTTCAAAAAAATATGAGCCCCAAAAGTATTTGAAATTTTAAAAGAGACTGCAGTACTTGCTGTTAATTTATTTTAGATCATACCCTTAATTAAGAATTATTAGCAATTATGAATATCTGGACGAAAATTATTACGATAAATAGGATATTTTTTTTCTGAAAAATAGCAACTCCCTCAAAATTCCTTTTAACAAAGTAGCCCATTATTAATCTTTCTACTGATAGGTTCCTCATAGTAATTGTCCCAATCTACAATTCTGTCACAAATCCGTCTCCTTAACTAATATCCACAAAATACCTGAGCATGTCTCAGGGGCTTTTTAGTTGAGCTTATTTCATCTTTTTAATGGCTTAAATCAAGTTCTACCCACTTCATTTACAGCAATAAAAGCCTATTTTTACAATCAACCAAGTTCAAAAAGTATGATTACTAATACTCCAAATTGGAAAATCCTAATTACAATTTTAGTAATCATTGTCATCGATTTTCAAATTCAAGCACAATCGCCTCTGAAATGGGCAATCGAAATGGATACGATGAATGTAGAAGAGTATGCTGTAAAATGGTCGAAAAAGAAAGTTTATTTACGTGCTAATTATGGTAAATACAAAATTCTGAACCCTACGGAGATCAATAGAATAAAAGGAAAAAATATCTCTAAAATTGATGTAGTTTATACTGATTATCCTAAGGGTATTGACCTACAAATTCTAATTAAACAAAGGCTGGCTAGTTTATACTTACTCTTACCCGAAATCTTTGAAAAACCTTGGATTGAATGGTCCCTCATTAAGCAGGTAAACATCAAGGATATTAATGATGCCCACCAACGATTCCATGGCTTTGTGGTTCACCTGAAAGGGGGAAGTGCGCCTAATGCAGTACGAGAAATCCCTAAAGAAATCTTAGAGAAAATGAAGAATATTACGGTAGAAGTTGAAATTCAAGATACTACTAAGTTAGACCAAAAACTCAAAGAAATCTTAGAAGGTGAAAATGTTAAAATCACCAACCTTAAAATGAGCAATCCTGCTAGTATGGCCTATAATTTCACACACTTCAAGGATAATAAGAATAGTCTAGAAATTATTGAAGGGGTATTGATGACAACAGGACTTGCTGCAAATGCTTTAGGTCCCAATGATTCACCCTCAGCTACAATGGTATGGAGCTCCGAAATATCAAAAGACTTGGAATTACAAAGGAGTGCTGGAAAATACGCTAGGTTATACGATAAATGCGTATTGGAATTTGATGTAGAAATGCTGGCAGACACATTAATTGTGGACTATGTTTTTGCTTCTGAAGAATACCCAGAATATCTAAATTTCAATGACATTTTCGGGATTTATGTAAGGTATAAATCTAGGGTTAGAAACATAGCAAGAGTACCTTTTACCTACTCTCCTGTTTCAGTAGGATCTATTAACCACCTTCAAAACCAAGATTTATATGTAGCAAATGATTACTTTAATAGTTTATACCTGTTTAAAACATGGCAATATGATGGCTTTACTACACTTTTACATGGGCAAATACCTTTGCAACGAGGTAAAAAATATCACTTAAAAATAGCCATCGCGGACTATGGAGATCCTTTATACGATAGTGCCGTCTTTTTAAAAGCTAGAGGGGTACGGGCTAAGTAATTAATCTCTTGAAAATCAGGTAGATTTCACATTACTTAAAAAATGATAGATAATGATATATTTCAATTCATTTTCAACAACCCCCACAACTACTCAGAAAATTAAACCATATAGAAACAACGAGATTAAGGTATTTTCATTGAAAAGCGTTAATATGTTCAAGTTGTTTCTATATGGCTAGTTCAAAACATACTTGACTAGTTAGTTTGTTTTGCCCAAGTAGAAGTCGATATAACCTTATTAGTTATTGTAAGTCCTTGGGTTGTGGTAGTAGTCTCCTCATTCTGGGTTATAACAAGCGTACCATCCGACTTGATTTCATAATTGGCCGTTTGTTCTCCGACTAAGGCACTAAGGTCAATTCCATCAAAAGTAAATTCGAAAAAGGAACCATTAAGCGTTATTTCATTACCAGATGTTGAGTAAGTACCACTTCCTGAAACATCAGAAACTGACTCATTTATTTGTGCAGTTGTTACACCATTTAATTCACTAGAAATGCTGTAGCTATAACTACCCGATGTAAGAAAAGTTGATTCAGTAAATTCTAATTCATAATCTAGGTTAGAACCTGCTCCTGATGTGGAAGCTGTCGTTTCTATTCCACTTAAACTAGTAACCGTTTCGATTTCAAAAGAAAAAGATTGTACTTCCCATGTGCCCAATAAATCAACAGTTGATGTAGGTTCATCGTCTTCATCACAAGCACTTAAAGAAAAAATAAGTAAACATAAAAAAAGAAATTTCATCGATTGAGTCATCGTAATTTTGTTTTTAATTCAAAAAAAAATAAATACTGATACATGCCAAAAAAAGCATGGTTTTTTATAACTAATTTTAGTTAAAAAATTTAGAACGTGATGCATCAACCTTTCTTATTTTCTTATCTAATTTTTAATTTGAAATTTTCTCTGTTATTCAAAGTAGGAGTAAACTAATATTAAGAAAACTCTAAAATGGAGATTATTTTAATCCTGGTTTTTTGAAAAGAATTATCTTGTATTGAAGATAATTTTATGGGAATATTGGTGGTTTTGAGAACATTATTTTTTTCATCTTTTACGCCTTTTTTAATGTTAATTGACGAAGCATTACAGAGGATGTTAATTGATCAGTTCCAACTGTTAAAATCGGACCTTCACCTATTCTCTCGAAATTCATTTTTTGGTAAAACCGTTGAGCCCTATAGTTTAAATCCGATACACAAAGCCATATCCACTCGTTATTTAAGTCACTCACTATTTTATAGGATTGTTCCATTAGGTATTTACCTAACCCAGTACCATATTCACTTGAAAGGACATAGAGTTGTTTTAGTTCAGATGCCTTTAATGCAGGCCTCAAAGGACAATGATGATGATGAAGCACTAAAACCCCTACTGCCTTACTATCTTTATGGGCAAAAAAGATATCATAAGAAGGATCTTCAATAGTATTTCCTAAAACTTTATTGTTGTAATATTGAGCGAAATAGGTATCAATATTTTCTTTCGTATGCACATCATGATAAGCTTCAACAAAGCTAGACCTCAGTAATTCTCCTAGAAGTTCAACTGATTCTATGCCGACTTTCTTTAGTTTTATCATATTAATTTTATCATTCTTTTATTGAAAAGATGCGCACATTAGCAATAATGATATTAAATAAAATTGGCAAATTTACATGCTAACAAATGATTATTATTCTCTTCTCTATTCCTTCAAGCTTTCATTGATAAATTGAATAATCAATCTCGTTTTCTTGCAAAAAGTAAAACAGTCTTGTAATATCTTAATACTTGATTACCATTATTTTCAATAATAGATTCTATCTCCTTAAAGAACTTCTTTCTCATACCAGCTTCGATTGACATTTGTGGAGAAAATGTACTCAATAACCCTAAATAATCATCTTTAGCATATCGTTGCTGCCATTTATAATTTCTGATTTCAACATTCTTCAACCCTTTTCTATTATTCATATAATCCCAATATTCCCTTATCACACCTTCCATGCTTTTCCGTTTTTGTTTTAATGGAAGATATTTTTCATAAACTCTACTAGTCTGCCTCCAAAATTCGGTCTCTTGCGATTCATCTACATTCCATATTAAGCCTATCGCACCATTTCCTTCTAATAGCCCTAATGTCTTATCAATTCCTTTTTCTTTATCAATCCAATGAAAAGCTTGAGCCGAAATCATTAATTTAAATTTTTCATTGGGCATCCATGCTTCAAATGAGGCGTTGATTATTTGGCCTTTTCCATATTTCTCCACTTTACTTTTCGCAATTTTTGATAAAGATGCCCCCTTCTCTATTGCTATTACTTCATATCCTCTTTTGAGAAAATCAATGGTTATTTGTCCAGTGCCGCAACCTATTTCTAATAGCTTATCATTAGTTCCTATTTGGCTTAATTCTATTAATTCTTCCACCGCTTCATTCGGATAGCTTGGTCTATATTTATCATAGGCAATTGCATTATTATCAAATACTTTTACCAATTTATCTCTTTCCATTTTATCAAATTTATTTAAGACAACGGCTCAGAATTTTTACTCCTTATGTTTTTTTAGAAGTATTTATTAAAATGTTCACTTCTGATTTTACCCTTTTATAAATCCAATCTTTGTCTTCTGTTGATAATTCTTCTAAGAGATTATCATTATTCTCATTAAAATCAATCAAAGTATCTTCAACTAATTCTTTTTCTATTGCTGCTAGTCTTTCTTTATTACTAAAGTCTAAGGCACCTATTTTGGAAATAGCGCTCTCTAACCTATTTGCAGTTATGTAGTTTCTTAACTCATCTAAGATAAAAGAAAGGTCTTCCGATTTTGATGAAACATTTGGTATATAGGACCATTTCTCAGCTTGATGAAATTTATTTTCTTCATCAAACTCTTTGTTTTTTAATTTAACAATGGGTCGTGGCGAAATTATTTCATTACCAAACTGATTATAGGGTTTAATGACAACCCCCTCGATTAGATTATCTTTTAAATCTGGTAGGTTGAGTTGTTTTGGGATTGTAGAGTTGATTCTTGTATTAAAATTTGTAGCTTCTGCAAACTTCCCAATCAACAAGGGTTTCGCATAAAAAATATGGTGCTTTTCAAAATAGGAAATTGAAGATTCATAATCTAAATAATATTTTGAGACTGAATTCCCTTTCTCAATGGCAATATCAAAAGCACAAAATTTAATGGTAGGAGAATAGTAAACCCCCGTTTGAATAGCATTTAAATTTTTGTCAGAACTAATGTCTGGGTGTGGGTATTTACCACCAAATAGTTCTCCATAAATAATGTACTTGCTTCCTTCTTCTTTTGAGCTTATATCTTCGAAAAATTGAATAATGTTACCCTCAATTTCATTAACCACTAGTTGAAAACCAAAGAAATCATCATTCCAAGAAAGGTATTCTTTTCTTTTGGCAAATTTCAATGTTCTATCCTCGTAAACAAAACTGAAATTAGCCCCGTGTACTTTTTCAGTCACCACCCATTTTAATTTTTCCATTTTGGAAAAATCACTTTCACTCAAGCCAAGTTTCTTCAAGCTACTTGGCATTTTTTCATACCCTGAAAATTCACTCATCTATTTACTCATTACTATTAGTAGACAAAAGACTTACAAATTGAAAATCGCATTATCTATGAATGATTCCTACAATAAATTTAATTGATTATTATGGCTCTATGGCATAGCCCTAATTGAAAATGTATTGAACACTGGGCTAGTTTACATCTTCTTTTTAAATTTCACTATCCAAAAGTACTGAAAATCAACCCATTCAAATCGGATATTTAATTGCTGCGCTATTTCTTTAACCTCATTGTAAGTTGGGAAATTTTTAAGGATTTCGAATTGCTCTCCTGTCAGTAATGTTCTCAATTGAAATGTGTTCCCTTCTTTGTCTTTTCTATTAATTGGGGTGTTACTTCCCGAGACAAATTTATTATCTATGAATATAATTTCAGCCCCTGCTCTTACTTGGTTCAATGCCATTTTTATAAACTCGGTAAGTTCTTCTCTGCGGATATGTGACCAAATAAATCCACCAAATAAACCCTCAAAATCATTCGATACTTCTTTTAAATCTTTAAGGTCTTTAAGTTCAAAATCAACTTTTGCGCGCAAATAATTTTTAGCTTTTGCAATATCAATTACTTCTCTATTGATATCACTTGCCCAAATGTATTTCGCTTGCTTTGACAATACCTCGGTCCAGTATCCGGTGCCACAGGCAATTTCAATGATAGATTGACCTTTGAATTGTTTCCCTAAATAGGTCTTTACCAATTTTAAATCTGTTTGCCGCTCTGGTTTTTGATAAACTAAGTCATATTCTTCAGCTCTTTTTTTGTAGTACTCTACTTGTTTTTTCATTTATTCAAAGCAAATAAATAGCTGCTTGAAGAGGGTTTATTCCTTGTCATTTTCTCAATCAAAATTGCAACTTAAAATAGATGCATATTCTTCATTAAGAGTAGACAATAACTATATTCTTTTGCATAAAAACTATTTGGAGCTTACTTTATCTTTACGTAAAATTTTTTCCATTTTACGACCTTTTGCTAATTCGTCAACTAACTTATCTAAGTACCTTACCTGCCTATACAATTCAAAATCTATTTCTTCTATTCTATAACCACAAATCACGCCTTTTATAAGGTGTGCATTTGGGTGTATTTCAGCTTTTTGAAAAAACTTTTCAAAGGTTGCCTTCTCCTCAATAAACTTTTTTAAACTGTCTTCATCAAATCCAGTTAGCCATTCAATTACCTGATGTAGCTCTTCTTTAGTTCTGCCCTTTTTCTCTACTTTACTCACATAATGAGGATAAATCGACGCAAAGGTCATCTTGGCAATTTGCGCATTTTTTTCGGCTGTTACTTTCATTTCTTATAAGTTTTTGTCAGTTAATATCAACAGGAGTTTGTGTTAAAATAGTAGTAGTTTTATGAAAATTAAATTTCAGCTTCAATTTACTAAAACCAAATTAGGCAAAATAATCAAAACGTTATTTTATATATCATGCTACAATTCCGCTTCTTCCCAAGTTTTTTGCCATTCATACCAAAAAAATGATTTCGATGAAGACAAGTTTATTTTATCCTGTACATAAATTAAAAAAAACTGATTATAAATTCAAAAAGAAAAATAACAGTAATTACTAGAGATAGAAGAGAAGAAAGGGTTGGAAAAGTATTACATAAGTTGCTTCAGATAAATCATTTTAACTATCCTCGACACTTATACTTTGAAGGTAATTTTATTCATTTTACTTGCCGCCAAAATTGGTGCGATTGAAGTACGAACAAGAAGCTTTTTCTTATAAAAAGATTGCTGTTTTATTTAAAAAATTGTGGTTGTTATACCTATTGTAAAACCTGTAGCCCAAGTATCGTCTGCCCAATAGTCTCGTTTTTCAAATACATGGCTGTTAAATAATTCTAAGGTTAAAAAAGCCCTTTTATCTACTTCAAATTCATACCCAAGTGTATATCTGTTAATGATAATATTTCTATTTTCAGACTTTATGCTAATAGTATTTTGTTCTGTACTTATTACAGGATGTCCGTAAAATCTATATCCTGTTTGTGCAGCTATAAGTACATTATGTTTTTTCTTCGTATACCTGTATCCTACCCCTCCTATCAACTCAGAAAATGAAACTTTCCCACCTAATATTCCTGAAGAATTTTGAATATCTCTCAATTCATAATCAGAATCAAAGTCGTCATAATTTATCCTGAAAAAAATTCTTTTAGGTGTCTGATATTCAATGGAAGTTTGAATGAACAATCCACCTGAAAGTAACTCAGAATGATTATTAATATAACCCATCTGTATTGATGGCATAAATATTCTATTAGATATCTTTTCTTCTTCGGCTTCCTGTGCTTCAGATAAATTAGAAGTTAGTATCAACAAAATCAGTAAAATAAGCTTAATATTATCCATTTTTTCTTGCTTCAATTTTTCTTTTTATTACTTCTCTGAACTTTTGATTTTTCTTAAACTGCTTATGCTTTAAGAACTCAATAAAATAGGCTACTAAAGTGCCGCCAAAAATCGCGATGCCTATTTCTGATATTACATCAAGCACTACAACTTCCATGAATTCATTCATATAATCTTTTAAAGACACTAGAATTACCCTTGATGCAATAGTCATAACTAAGCCTAAAACAAAAAAGAACATCAAAAAGCCAGCATGAAACTCTTCTTCTTCGATGATCAAATCAAGCTCTTCTGGATTTTTCTCATAAAAATCAACAAGCTCTTCAGTTATCTTCTGTTCTGAAGCAAATGTCCTTTCATAGATATTATCGGCAATACTTTTCATATTTGAATTTCTATTAGTCTTTTCTAATACTCAAATAAGCTCACCTTCTTAAGTTATTTCTAACAATTAATGTTTAGTAAATGAATATGCTTTATTGCTCAGTTTAAAAGTTGAGGTTTAAACTTTTAGACACTTTTTAGTTTTTTTATAATCTTCTCTAAGATTTTTGAACTATGGTATTTTACAGTGGATTCGTTAAAATTGAGAAAATTTCTAAAATGAAGCTTACTCAGAAGTCTTTTTTGAATTGACAATAACAATGTGAAGGTATCAAGCAAAGGAAAATATTACGGGTCAAAACATGTTGAACTAGCCTTTAATAAAATATTACTTTCTCAGTATGATTACACCATAGAGACAACACCATGGCATTATCATGAAAACCCCTATTTCATGTTTGTTCTTCATGGAAATATGCTTGATTGTAACAAAAGAGTTAAGTCATTGCTTCCTGCTGGAAGTTTAATGTTCAATAACTGGCAAGAGCAACATTATGGGGTAAGGCATTCAGCAGAGGCTGCTGGTTTTCATTTAGAGTTTGAAAGATCCTGGTTCAAAAAGAATGGAATAGACATCGATATCTTTGAAGGTAGCCAGAAAATAGAGAACCCGCATATTCAACTCTTAATTTCCAAGATATACTTTGAATTCTTACTTACGGATAGGTACAGTGAGGTGTCTACAGATTTGCTTTTATTGCAGATATGTGGCATGCTAGATATAAAAAAAAGTAATCAAAACAATGGCATTCCGAATTGGGTACCGAAGCTGAAAGAAATCTTGCATTATGACAGTACTGATATTACTCTTCAGGGTTTATCAAAAGAACTAGGGGTACATCCAGTTCATATTTCAAGAGCAGCACCCAAGTATCTTTCCGCAAGCTTGGGAGAATACATTCGAAAAGTCAAACTACAAAGAGCCACTAGTTTGCTTTTGGATTCAAATAAGACCTTAGTGGAAATTGCCTATCAAGCTGGCTTTTCTGACCAAAGCAATTTTAACCATGTATTTAAGCAGTATTATCAGGTAAGTCCTGGGAATTTTAGGAAAAGGGTAAGAAATATGATTTGATGTTAATCTGACACAATTTTAGTTCTTGCAAGGTCCCCATCTTTGCAAAATGAAATTCAAGAATACATCTCTACACATTATACTTTCTATTCTAAAGAATGTTTTCTTAAGACCAAAAACCTGTAATAAACCTCAAAAAAAGATAATCCATTACTTTTTCGGAATTATACTCACAACCATTGTTTTAAGCTGTGAATCAGGTTCTACTCAAAACGATACATTCCCTGAGTTAAAAGTCTTAAGAGATTCGATAGAACAGCAGGTTTATAAAGATGTAAATGCCGTTATGGTCTACCAAAAAGGCAAGGTATTGATTGAAAAATATTACAATGGTACAGATAAAGATGATATACACGATGCGCGTTCTGTTGGGAAATCCATAGCTTCTGCATTATTGGGCATTGCCATAGATGAAGGATATATCAAATCGCTCGATCAACCCATTTCAGATTTTTACAATCTTGAAGATTATGAGAATTTTGATGAACAGAAAGGAAAGATTACACTAAGAGACCTAGTGACAATGAGTAGTAATTTTGATGGAGATGATGATAACATTGATAGCCCAGGAAATGAAGAGTATATGTACGACAAGGAAAATTGGGTTAAATGGGCATTAAACCTTTCATTGGATAGCACACGTAAATCTGGCGAGAGCTGGAATTATTTTACTGCTGGTGCGGTATTAATCGGGGATATCTTAAATCAAAGTTTGCCAAATGGGCTTGAAAAATACTCCAAAGAAAAACTATTTGGACCATTGGGAAATAAGAATTACCAATGGGCTTTTACTCCTCAAAATGTCCCTAGTACTGCAGGGAATTTCAGGACTACAGCCGCTGGCTTTGCTGATTTCGGGCAATTATACTTAAATGGTGGAACTTGGCAAGGCAAAAGGGTTATTTCTGAAAAATGGGTCAATGAAAGTTTAAGCATTCAACTAAAAACTAAATATGAGCCCAACTACTATGGCTATTTTTGGTGGATCAAAGATTTAGAATCGGATGGTAAAACATATAGAATGGAATATTGCTCAGGAAATGGAGGAAATCATATATACCTGATTAAAGAGCTTGATGCTGTTATTACCATATTAGCCAGTGCCTATAATACTCGATATGGTCATAGACAATCTCGCGAGATTACGAGTCAGTTTTTGCTACCTATAATCCAAAAAGAATTTGAGAGGTAAAGAATTGGTTCGGTTGCTATTAGATTCTTATTAGTTACTTCGGAGCTAATCGCTTATTGCAAACACCATCTCAATAAAGTGAGTATACACCAAATAGCTTTTACAACGGGCTTATCCTTCTAAAATTTTTATAAGTCTCCGTCCTCAAAAATGTATCTGAGTTATCAATTTCTATGTATTTTAAGATTCTTTATTAATCTCGTTTAGGCTCACGATATTGCCGCATTTAGGATCAACCTTTCCATGCAACATGTCAACGTACAATTTTTCTAATTCCTGAAATCCAAAGTATTTCTTAATTGAAATTGTAGATTGTACAGCGCTTATAAATTCTTGCCAAGCTATCCCCACTTTTTGTTGAAATCCTGCTCCCCCCCAATCTTTCTGACGTTTTTGTGCATGTGTAGGAGCGAAGAAAAACTCTCCCTTTTGGGGAAGTGGCTTTTCGCCTTTAAAGTTTTGCCAATCAACAAGCCCTACCAGACAATTATATACCAGGTTTTCACCTAATAATGTTTGAAGTTGGTATTGGGTATTATGGTTGCCAGTAAAGTCGACTACAACAAATTTTTCATTAGCATTCAATGTAGTGATAGCATCATAGCTTATGGTTTGATCATACCAGCCTAACTGTTCCACGAATTCAGTATTCTTTTTTGAGGTAAGCCCTAAAATGTTCAGGTTTAAATCATTTTCTTTCTTTCGATATGCTAGTAGGCAAGCCAATGCTTGAGCGGTTTTACTAGAGGCGCTTGTAAGTATGATATTAGAAGCTCCATAAAAATCATTTTCTGCAAGGAAATCATCAATTAAAAAGGAGGTAATAAACAATGGACGGAATATGGAAATTAAACTTTCAGTTTCTGGAGAATAAGTAGGGTCTTGCTCGGTATTCGTATAGAAATTATAGATGAGTGGGAGTTCTCGTCTGTGTTCAGCATTATCTACAAAACCTTTACTGCTTACCTTGTCAATGGTAACTAACAAGTGAGAGCTCATGGGATAGTATCCATAAAATTGCTGACCTACTTGCACATCCGGATGGTTAGAGTTAACAACTTTAGCAAACCCCCAGGCTGGAATGATTCCGTAACCAGAATGTGTTGGAAAGAACTTCCAATAGCTCATGCGTCCCCCTACTACTCCATAAGTAATGTTGTTAGTAGTTAATGAAAATAATTCAATTTCAAGAAGTACTTGATTTGATAATAGTTTGTCAGAATAAGCTTTTCCTACAACCTTGCCTTGTTGAAGATTATCAATTTTCACTGTAAAGTCTTGAGCATTAATTGTTGCCATATTGAAATAAGTTTTGCTAAAAGTAGAAAGTATAATTTCAATAATCAATCGTAAGTCTTGAAACTGCACATTGGCCGTAAATATAAATTATAAAATCTCAGCTTAGATTTTTAAGTGGGATGCCTCTGCTAAGGAATTAGCTGTTAGCTAACATTTCTATCTTTTATGTCATAAACTACTTTGGATTATGGTCAATGGATATTATTTTTTTCATCTCATAACAGATTAATGATTTGGATTAACTTCAAAATTCCGTAAATGAGTGATATGATAATTATTCCTTTTTTAATATTTCTCCCATACTTTTTTGTCCAGTTCAGATAGTCTGTTTTTTAAGTCACTACGGGGTTTATCATTAAGTGTAGAAGTGTTAAGCAGTGGAATATACCTTAGATAAAAAACTGTGATTTTATACAGTATTAGCCAAAATTTTACATTGTCCAGCCTCTTATTCCAATAATTTCATAAAAGGTTAAGTAGCAAATGCTTATAAAATATATAGTTGCTAAAAATACCAAGTAGCCTTTGATATAAATATTCATTTTAGATTTTAGGCTTCTTACCGTAGAAACTATTGCCAACAAACCGATTATTCCGAAACTCAAACTAAGTCCAAATAAAGCAATAGAATGAAAAGATATACTGGCAAAATTCTTCATGGATTGGATGCCATCTATAGGCTCATTAGGAATCAAACTGAGAATTAAGATGATGATCAAAAGTAATGGTATAAAGGATAGTTGAAATAGTCTTAAACTGTTATTGACAGTCATAGATTTCTTTCTTAAAATCCTTAAAACTACCCTCGAAAGTCCAACAATTGGTAGACTTATTAAACCTAGCAGAAATGCAAAAGTCAAAATTATTTTGGTCCAGACCATAACTCCTGAAGTCTTTTGGAATTTTTCACCGTTTGCATTCAAAAGAACAGTATTATTTTCGAGATCTTTGGCTAAAGTATAACCGATTTCAAAATTCCTGTTTTTGATAAAAATGTTATCTTGTGAGCCTCTAAACATTGGTTGTGGAGTTTCAAAGAGATTATTATAATAGAGTTTTCCATCTAATTCAGAAATATGTACAACACCAAAAAGATTGTTTATGAAACGCTCTATTTTAAAAGAATAACCAAAGTATTGATAATACCCTAACCAATCTTTGCCTAGTTCGGCCTGTTGATGTTCAACTTGATTCTTTGAAGAAATATGCTCATTTAGTAAATAGTTGAGCACCTCAATCCTGCTAGCTTCATCGCCTGAAAGTGCATAAAATACACCTAATTTATAAGCAGGTATAAGAATTAACTGTGCTGTGAACTGAACATCAGAACCTTTAACAAGAATAATTTCAGTCCCACGATAAATCATTTTATAGAATCCATATCCTTGTGCAATGGTATTCGACTCTACATCGAATAAAGTGTTAGAGGATGCCATTACTTGACTTATAATTGAGGGATTTATGATTTCAATACTATCCATTTTTCCTTCATTATGTAGAAACTGAAGAAACTTTCCCATATCAGTCGAATTTGTTACCATGCCATCAGATGGTCGTTCTGTCATACTCGGATAAGGAGTAGGCGAATTTTTTTTGACGGCTAAATCTGGGGCTTCTGAATTAAATGAAGATGAAGACATGCCCAATGGAATCAAGATATGCTTTGTAATATATTGTTCGTAAGACATACCCGATATTTTTTCAATCAAATAACCTGCAAGTGCATATCCATCATTTGAATGCTGATAGTACTGGCCCGGAGGATATTGAGAAACTCTCGATTGAGGATAGTTAAAGACTATTTCTTCTAATGAAAGTTTATTTCTGTCCAATAAGAAATGATAAAAATGTCCTTTTTGCCATCCTGTAGTATGCGCAATTAAGTGACGAATCCTAATTGGATATTCATCTTCCCATTCATTGTCGAAAGAGATTTCAGGTGCAATTTCTTTTAATTCGGTATCAATCGAAATCTGTTTGGATTCCAACAAATTCAAAAGAACTAGTGCAGTAAAAAGTTCGGTTATAGCATTGAGAAGATAAAGAGTCTGTTCATTAACGGGTTGGCTAGTCTTTGGATTAATACCGTAGTATTCTTTTAGTAAAATGCTATCGCTTTTCACAAGTATGAGTTGCATCCCTTGAGCTTCCTGCTTTTTAAAGATTGAATCAACTTTTTTAGCCAATACATTGTAATTAATGTCTTGAGCTTCTAAAAAGCTAGCAAGCATTACAAAAAAAATTGTTAGAATAGATTTCATTGATTTTAATTATGGCTAACCTAGTAATAGACTAGTCTCTATTTAGATACACTTTATTCGTGAAATTAATCTGAAATTTTTGATATTTTGAAACCTTTTTTAACCACAAGTAATCATTCAATATTAACTACTCGAAGCCAATGGCAAAAACTAAATATGACATTATTGAATGCTAACTTAATAATGCTTTGTTAAGATTTTATTCAAGTCGCAAGTGGTTAATAGGATTACTCGTTGCTGTTTTCCAAGATTGTACAATGACTAATCCCATTACAGTGGTAACAATTAAAATAAATCCACCAATAAATAAAAATGGAGATAAACTAATACGATAATTAAAATCACTCAACCAATTTGTAGCAAATATCCATGTTGCAGGCAAGGCAACCACACTAGAAAAAAGTAATACCTTAAGAAAACTGGCACTAAGATTATAGAAAATGTGATATACTGGCGCTCCTAAAACTTTTCGAATAGTAATTTCTTTAATTTTTGTTTGTTGAATAAAGGCTCCTAAACTTAGGGTTCCCATGGAAGTAATTATTAAAGTCAGTATAGTGAAAAAGAAAATTATATTTCCATTTTTAGTATCGGCTAAATGTATTTGTTGAAAAGAGGCATCTAGAAAACGATAAGCAAAGGGATATTCAGGCACATAACTTTTCCATATATTCTCTACTTTGCTCAAAGTGTTTTGATAATCTTTACTTTGTAGTTTAACCACAAATGTTTCTTCCCATCCTGTAGATTGAATAACCAATGGTTCAATCTTATTTTTAAAAGATTCGTAATGATAATCTTGTACAATTCCAATGATTCTTTTTGCGAAATTTTCTTCTTTCATTAAAACAAATTCCCCAATAATATCCTTTTGTGGCCAACCTAATATTTTAGCAGCGCTTTCATTTAATACAATCACATCATTTTTTTCTGGATTAATTTTATCTTCAAAACCATTTCCATCAATAATTTTCAATTGTAATAAATCAACAAAGTTAGGCTGCACAAATGCGGTATTCCATTGGTATGATAACTCCTTTACTTTGTAAGAATAAGCTTCTGTTGGGCTGGTAATTACCCCACCATAAACCATGGTGACATCCGCGACCTCACCTAATTGCTTAATAGCATTTTGAATATGCGTCTTATTTTTCCAAGAGTGTTTATTGTTTGAATCAAAAACCAAAACTTGTGCATCGTTATATCCCAATTCTTTCTCTTGCATAAACTGGAATTGCCTTACAATTACAATAGTGAATACGATTAAAATAAAAGACACGCCAAACTGGAAAAACAATAGTATGTGCTGCACATAATTCGTCTTTAGTTGCCCCATTTTACCCGTTAACGCTGAGAAGGGATTAAGTTGAGAAAATATTGAACCTGGAATAATGATAATAATAGAGGTCAATAATATCGGAAAAACTAAAAGCCATATAAAGATTTGCTTTGAGTCAAATAATAAAAGATTAATGGTATAATATTTTGAAAATAAGGGCAACATTAAAAAGCAGCATATTATACCAATAACAGTAGCTATAAGAATTTTTAAATATACTTCTAAAGCCCAATCTACAATTAATGCATTATTAGAAGAGCCCAAGATTTTTTTTATTCCAGTTTGCCTTACTCCTTTTGTTAGTTTAGCAATACTCAAATTAATAAAATTTGCAGATGTAACCATTAAAAGAATTACTGCTATTATTACAAGTGTACGGCTAGAAGATTTACTGCCATGATTGGCAATATCAAAAATCATGGGTTCATCAAAGTAAATGTCTGCTAATGTTTGTAGTTGAAGTGATTCTTTAGGAGAGTAGTCCCCTTCATTAAGGTATTTCTCACTTAATATCTTAAGCTTATTTTCAATAGCGTTTTTATCTCTTAGAGGTACTTTCAAATAAAAAGTAAAAGCATGAGAAGCATTGTCTGTTAAAAATTTACTAGCATAACCCATTTCCCTATTATTAACTAAAAAGTCAATCGATAAATGGCTATTTGAATTTGTCTCTGCTAGTACGCCAGTAATCTCAAGAGAGCCCTTACCTTCAATCTCTAAAATCTCACCAATAGGATTTTGCTCTCCAAAGTATTTTTTAGCAATACGCTCCGATATTACTGTTGACGTTGCCTTATCTAAAACATAACTGGCATCACCGAACTTGAGTGGATAATCTAATATTTGAAAAAAGTTATGATCAACGTATAACACATTTGACTCAAAAAAAACTTTCTCTTTATAACTTACCAGTTCGTCATCTAAATAAACACGTAAGATATCTGATGTAGAAATCCCCGTTTCAAGACAAATCAATTCGTTAAATGTGCCAGAAAGTGTTGGGGATTTATAAGAAGAGTTTGGTGCTTCAACCTTTCTAATAATCCTGAAAATATTTTCAGATTGAGATATATCTTGGTCTGTTGTAATTTCAGTTTTAACAAAAAGATATATCGCTAAAATTGCACAAATAGTGACCGCTAAACTAATAATATTCAAAAAGGTAAATATGTCGGACCTGAACAGTAAGCGAATTGCGAATTTCAATTTATGAAAGAGCATATTTTAGAGAATGATAAAATGTAAATAATCTCTTTGATAAGTAGTATTGATATTGAGGCACACTAAATTATCTTATTTGAATCGCAATTTCAATAACCTAATATGAGTTCCCACTTTTATCTTTTAAAATAAAAAAGCCATTTCTACAAGTAAAAATGACTTCCTACTCATAAAATTGAAAAATTAAAATTTACCACTATTTACATCATTTTCTGGCACAGGTTCAATGTTATCCCAGTGTTCTACTACTTTTCCATCTTCCAATCTAAAAATATCTACTTGTGCATTATCTTGGTTTACCTTACCATCATTCCAGTTAGATTTACAAAGTGTAGCCACAAAATTTCCTTGACCAACCAATAATACAATTTCTTCATAATTCAATGGCCTATTCGGCATACTGGCAAGCTTTTGAAAATTCTCTAGTCCATCTGCCACATCTTTATTATGCTGTATGTACTTTTCAGAAGAAATATATTTAGGCAAATTTACAGGGTTTCCTCCTCTCATTAGCCCATCTTTTATAAGTTGCCTCACTATGGCTTTATTTTCTTCCGTTTTATCTAAATCTTTAATTGCTGTTTCTCCATCAACTGTAGTATGGCCAGAAGGAGTAGTATCAGAATATGCAGCAATTACATCCCAGTGTTCAATAATTTTATCGTTACTATCGGTATCGAAAAAGTCGGTAGTAACCCACTTGGCTTCTCCATTATTTATGTCTTGATAGGCATGAATAAAAACATATTGACCATCTACAAAACTTCTTACAATTTGTATATCTCTTGAAGGGTTTCTTTTTATAAAGGGTTCGAAAAATTCTACAAAGCCCTCTACCCCATCTCTTACCCCAGTGCTATGTTGCGTATACCTTGAGCCTGTGTATTTGGTAACAGCTTCCCTTGCATTTCCATCTCTTATTCCTTCTAAATAAAGTGCTTTTGCATTCGCTAATTTCTGATTCATAATTATAGTCTCATTTTTTAGACAAATAAGCACTAAATATTTAATTGAAGAAAGGTAAAATTGAGACTAAAGACTGTACAAATCGGAAAATACTTTAGCTCCTTTTTGCATAAGTAGCTCGAAAAGATTCTGGAGTTTGACCTGTAAAGCGTTTAAAGTACTTAAAAAGGTTGGTAGGTTCTTCAAAGCCAGAACGATAGGCAATTTCCTTAATGGTAATCCTAGTATTGATGAGCAAACGTTTAATTTGTAAAACTGCGATATCATCAATAAATTTTTTGGCTGATTTATTTATCACATCATGAGTGATATTATTTAATGTTCTGGTGGTGATATGAAGTTTATCCGCATAATACTGCACAGCTCTATGCTCATGACATTCCTTTTCCACAAAGCTTTGAAATTGCATAAACTGCGAAGTGTATTTATGATTGATCTTTATTTGAGAAGTGAGGTTTCTGGTACGATGAATTTTGTTGATGAATATTTGCAAGAAGTTTCGAATAATTCCTGAAGTATAATTATCTGCAGGTAGGTTTAATTCTTCTAATATCTGCTGTACAAGCATTAGAATTGATTGAAAGTCTTTGACGCTTAACTGACTATGTTGATTGTAAAGCAATTCATTGAATAATCCTACAATTTTTTCTGCACTTTGGTGCTCCAAATAGCTCAATACATATTCTTCGGTGAATAAGAATATATAACCCTTTGCTTGGCTTTTATGGAAATTATGTACTTGGTCTTTTCTAATAGTAAGTACAGATCCTTGAGAATATTCGTATTCTTTGAAATCGATAGTGTGTTTACCTTTCCCATCAGTTACTAAAATTAGCACATAGAACTGCACTTTGTGAAGCTTGCTGGGATTATGATTTAAATCACTTCTTTGAAAAATACTTTCGAGTGGAACTACATCGAAATCCAATGTTGGCCTTTTCTTTCGATCAAATTTGATACTCTCAGGTTTTTCTTCCATTCTTAAACCTAATGACTAAACTTTTCGGGGCCTAAAGTATTTCGAAATCAAGAGAAGCCTTTATCACTCTCCTTTCCTTAAGTCTTTCACAGTTTTTTTCTCAAGCCCAAAATAAAGAATATTGTGTGTTGCAGGCGAGCCTACAGGACATTGTACTTCTACGCCTACTTTCAGTGAATTAACTGAAGGCATTGCCGTTAAACGAGCCATCTTATAATCCTTATCATCCAGTGACCAAAGCATAGAATAGATATCTCCTTTGCGAATTAATTTGAGCCATACTTCATCTTGTTCTTGTAAAATAACGCCATTGGCATCATCAGAAACTTCTTTTGTTACAACAGAGACAATGCTCTTACCTGTGGCATCAGAATTTTCAAATGCAAACTTTATCCAATTCATACTGTCAATATGAACCATAAGGGCAACAGCATTCCACATGGAAGAAAAGTCTGGGCGAACCAGCGCTTTGGCTATAAAATCACCATTAACTTCTTTGTACAGAAAAGGAGCTGTCGAAGTAATCGTACTGTCTTCAGGATTATTAAAAAAATCTGTTCCTTTTTCTGCTAATACTGATAGCGTATTATTTTCAGTTGTAAAGGTGGAAGGTTTATTTAACCATTCAAATCCGGCTAAGTTTTGAGTGGTTAGGTCTTGTAATAAATTTCCAGCTTGCAATTCTTGAACATCTAATGAAGAATTATTCTGTATTTCATTACAGCCTGCTATAACAAATACAAGTAAAAGCACTATTGAACTTCTCTGTAGCATTTTGTAAAACTCTTATTGTTTTAGCTTATTTTCCTTCTTCTTTAGGAATAGCCATGGTATGGTTTGCCAATAACAACCATTTACCATCTGTTTTGGCATAAGTGCGCATAAAATGATAAGTAGTTGGACTTGGGCCTCTATCGACAATGGTTAGCCCAGTTACTACACCGGTAGCGCCTTCCATAATTACTTTTACGTCTTTAGAAATTCTAGACCTGGGATTCCCCGTAGCACCATTTGCTTTTTTTGAACGTTTTACCAATGCTTCTTTTGTATCTGTCATAGATGCATGGTTATGTACCCAAACAAAATCCTCAGATAAAATTGAAGCGATAAAATCAGCATCAGATACAAGTAATGCATTCTCCCATTTTGCATCTAATTTTCTAAGTTGATCTATATCATTATCTTGTGCTTGGGCATATACCATAGTGCAGGATAACCCTGCAATGAGTAAAAAGAAACGTATAATTTTCATGATTTCCATATTTAGCGAATTCAAAAGCTGAATCACAATTTAATAAATTCTATTAAATAGAATTAAGAAGTTGAAATCTTTAATTCATCATGAAAATAGATAGGGCAATTATTTCTCTCTACTGCTCAAAATTTTAATTTCTGCTTTTTTGTCTTCTATAAATATACCATCGTAATTACTACCTTGATAAGCCCCCCATTTTATATTTTTATAAATAGGAATTTGCGTATCCATTCTAATAACATTCATGCCATCGAAACTGTACGTTTCGCGCAAATTGGTACTGTGGCAATAAAGAATATCTAAAAAGCCATTATTGTCCAAATCTCCAATCCATGGGGTAGAAGAAAGGTTACTTCCGTCTAATTCGTTGGTTATTTGCAGCATATCTCTGCTTTTAAATTCAATTACTAGCAGCGAATTATAGAAATATTTTTGGTTGTATTCTTTCACTTTCTGAAAATTCAAACTCATGATAACTTCATCCAAACCATCACCAGTAACATCGACAGCAAGTGGTGTTGTATTTTGATAAAAACCCAATGAGTCTTGAAATTCAATCTTTCCTGTTGCTCCATTAACCATTACCTGTACACCCCATTCCAAATTTGGCCAAACACCTTTTCCATACGAAACAAAGACATCTGGTATATTATCAGAATTAAATCTACCGATAGTGATTGAGCTGTAGCTCTCAGTATTAGGTATCTCAACTTCCCAAATCCTATGGTAGTCTTTTCCATCAAACGCCATTAATCGTCCATTTACCGAATTAGTGATAATATCCAGAATCCCATCTTTATTAACATCTACCCTAACAGGTGGCCCTATGTAGCCTTTATCCGAACTGCTGTCTAAGACAATGGCATTCGATAAATCTTCATTTAAAACATCTTCTAGTGTAGCTATGTAAAAGTTACCTCCTATGGTTTCTCCTCCAGTGCCGAAAACAATTTCAGTATCTTTATTTTCCTTTGCATTCAAAACCACTGGCGAGATATAAGTTTCTTTTCCATCGGGCATCACGGCTTTGGCAATTATATTACCTGTTTTTGAACTAATAACTAATAGATAACCTGGAGGACGATTAGGATCATAAGGTTCAGCAAATACATCTCCACCATTGGTAACCAACAAATCTCGAAATCCATCTTGATCTTGATCAGCCACAAACTGTGGATTGTAAAAATTGAACCATTTCATTTTCGATTTTTTATTACTCTTTAAAAAGCGCCAGAGCACTTTCCCATTAGCACCGTTTATACCTATCAATTCTGCGGATCTACCACCAATAAACACATCATCAATTCCATCACCTGTCACATCTTGGAAGATAGCAGAACCAAACATTTGGTCTTTAGCAGATACCTTCCAAAGTAATTTTCCATCTTTTCCATCGAAGGCTATTACAGCAGAATCGCTGGCTTGGAACTCAAGTCTACCAGAACCTATGATAATATCTTTCACCCCATCTTTATTCAAATCAGTAACTCTGGGTGAAGAAAAGGTTCCAAGACCAGGGAGGCTCTTTGCCCAATTATTTTGCGAAAATGCTAACTGAGGCAAGTAAAAAATTAATGCTGTAATTAAGGTGAATTTTAAAGTATCATGTTTGAATGCCATAACTTGGCGAGAACATGAATCAATCATTTGTTTCATGATAGGTAGTCTTTCACTTTTGGTTGAAATAGGTATTTGAATATTATTGAATTAAATATTCAAGAAACCTTGCTGGTCTTTATAAATGGAAATAATAATTGAATGGGAATGTCACCAATTACTATTTTCATTTTTTCATTAAAGAATTATTGTTAGTTATATCTTACCTAACCCAAAAAAGAAGCTTATGTTAATTTGTTCTAGTTATGCCAATGAAGAACTTATAGACTATTCAGCCAATTTAGTATCCGTTTTTTGTCTTTTGCTTACTTTTGATTCAATATTGAAAAGAGGTCTTATTGATTTTTAATTTGAGAAAGAAACATGGAATTAATTAAGATTTACAATGGAAGTCTGATAAACGCCAGAGAATTACATAGTTTTTTAGAAGTAAAAGTGCGTTTTAATGATTGGGTAAGCAGGACACTCCTTAACCAATTTAAAGAGGGAATAGACTTTTACTCAGAGTTGAGTAAAAGTACTGGAGGTAGGCCAAGTAAAGAATACTTTCTTACTTTTGAATCGTAAGACGCTTCTTATTTCTGAAAATTAATCATTGTGTTTTCTATCATATATCAATTGAGTACTTAAAAAAATGCATTTTGATTTCATATTACCTTATCAACCCTAATTTTTAAATAGTTAGTTTAAAGCAAATTACTAAAAAACACTAAATGAAAACCAGTAACTATCTAACACTACTTATCCTTTGCTTTTTAATAGCCTGTATAAAAAATAAGGAATACAACATATCTAGTTCAAATAATTCTACTGAAATAAATAGCGACTTTTCTTTAGTCAATAATAAAAAGAGTGCTTATTCTGAAGAGATAAACCAACCTTATTCCTCTTTTTGGTTCGTGGAAGACTTCTTAAAATGGGAAAGCAAAAATGACAGTAATGCTCCTTTTAATATTTCTAATACACCACTTGCCAAAAGATTCATAGACAAATCAACGCAAAGAAGGCCAGAACTAAGTAACGAGCCTTCAATCATTTCTCTCATCGCTTCACACCCTACCTCAAATCATCCTTCTCAGGGATTCCAAACGATTAAACAATATGCTTTTCCTTATTGGCAATATATAGACTATATGGTTCAATGGGGAGGCTCATCTGCCGAGGGTATTATTGTTACTCCAGCCATGCCATGGATAGATGCTGCTCATCGAAACGGCGTGCGCATATTGGGTACGGTATTTTTTCCACCCAATGTGTATGGCGGAAAGGAAGAATGGGTAAGGGAATTTTTAGAACAAGATGAAAATGGCAAATTTCCAGTTGCAGATAAAATGCTGGAAGTAGCCGACTTTTACAATTTTGATGGTTGGTTCATTAATCAAGAAACTCATGGTTTAAATGCCGAAGAAGCCCAAAAGATGCAGTCATTCCTGAAATATTATCAAGAGCAGGCAAAGGGCAATTTCAAGCTAATGTGGTACGATGCTATGATCGAAGACGGAAGGGTTATTTGGCAAGATGAATTCAATGAGCATAATGCCTTCTTTTTTCAGCAAGGCAACCAACAATTATCAGATATTTTATTTATTGATTTTGGCTGGAGTGCAGTTGACCTAGAAGATTCTAACAAGAAGTTGAAAGCGGCAAACCGAAAACCTTGGGAAGCTTTTGCTGGCATAGATGTACAAAGTAAAAGTTATAAATCTTGGGCCAATTGGGATGGACTCTATGACGACAAAGGTCAACCCTACACCACTTCAATTGGACTTTATTGGCCTAATTCTACATTTGATATTTCCGAAACAAAAGAACCTGAAGAGGTCTATAAAAATGAGCAAATATTCTGGAATGGTGGTTTTAAATTCGAGACCCGATTTGGTGAAGCAGAATGGAAAGGCTTTACAAATTACTTTCCAGCTAGGTCTGTCATTAACAGTGTTCCATTTGTAACCAACTTCAATTATGGACTTGGTAGATTTTATAACGAAGCAGGCAAACGTGTTTCGAATCATGAATGGCACAACTTAAGTATCCAAGATATTTTACCCACTTGGCAATGGGAAGCAGATACCAATATAGTCAAACCTACATTTGATTTTACTGATAGTTACACAGGGGGTTCATGCTTAAAATTTGAAGTGAATGGAAAAGCAAAAATTCCCCTTTATAAATCCTCCATTACTTTAAATAAACTTTCAACAATAAGTGCAGTCGCAAAAAAAAGTGGTAATACAAATGCTGAATTAGTTGGATTATTAGCAAATGGTTCAACTTTTAAACTTCCTTTGGCGCAAACTGATATATGGCAACTTTCCACAAAAAAATTAAATGATTTAGAAGGAAAAACCCTTGTGAAACTCTCTATAAGTTTTGAAGGAAAAGGTACATTTTGGTTAGGTGAATTGATGATAACGGCTGGTAAAGATAACAAATTAGCAAAGCCTGTTGCCCAACTCTTCAAGGATGAAAACTCTCAAAAAGCCAATATAACCGTTAAACCCAACAGTGAAGCAAAGTTTCATGAATGTTATGCCATCTTGGAAAATGGAGCTAAAACTTGGTTAGGAAGAACCACAAGTTATCATTTTTATTTACATGAAATTCCCAAAGAGACAAAACAGTTGGTTCTTTATCCTATATCTAGTGCAATGATTAAGGGGAAACCTATTACATTAAAAGTATTGTAAAAAAGAAGCTATCTCAATACTTAAGATAGCTTCTTAATTAGAAAAGATTTGTTGTTATTCTAACACTACTTTTCGTTGAAATACCTCGCCATCTTTTTCTATGTTTATAAAGTAAATACCTTTACTCAGGTCTTTTGCACGCCAATTTAGTTCATGGTATCCTATTTCCATTTCACCATCTGTTACCTCAGCTATTTGCTTTCCTGTTATATCATTTACTAATACTTTTACATATGCTTTTTGTAAAAGTGTAAATTGTATTTTGAATAATTCATTAGATGGATTTGGGAAAACTTTAATACCATTAGCAAAGTCTTCATTTGGTAAGAAATCTTTAGTTTTATTTTCTTCCTTTTGCGCTTTATCTTTAAGATTAAAATCTTGTGTATAAGCATTTAAAACTCCGTTAGCTGCTTTTTTACCATAAATTTTTATGGCAGCTTCTCCCTTAATAACATCAATCCTCGACAAATCTTCTGGCTTTATTCTTTTAAATTTCTTTCTAGAAATTGGTTCATCGTTTAAAAAATAAAGTAGATTATCTTGATTTGGACCTGCGAGTTTAAATTCAATCTTTCTACTTCCATCATCTTTTAAAATAATTGAAACAACACCATTTTTAGCTTCATCGCCATAAAGGGAAATAGCTTTTTCTCCTTTGATAACATCAATAGTCGCAATTGATTCCGGTAATAGCTCTACTATTTTTTCTTTGTCAACCTTTTCTCCATTTATGATATAAAGCGGTTGTTTTCCATTGTCATGAACAAAATTATTCTTCCCAGAATTAATCGTAATACTTGCTTTACCTTTAGTCGTATCTTGAGTTAAATTGCTTCTTATTTCAATTTTTTCTGTAATTAGTTCTGGCAATTTGGGAACTGCCTCTATGGTTTCAATTTCTTCTACAGTAGCCGCATTATGAATAATAATGTTGTGGGTTTTTTCATGTAGCTTGCCATCAATAAGATTGATTGAATCAACTACAATTACCCTAGCATTTACAGCTTCTTCTCCTTTCAATTTATAAGAGATAGAACCATCTTTCTTTTTAGAAAGTAATAGTGAATCGGCTTCTAGAAAAACGATAGTAGATTTTTTCTTATTATCATGTAATTCTGAAACTACTTTCAAAGAGTCCGTTACTGATTCAATTACAAAAGTGTTATTGACTCCTTTTTCTTGTGCTTGTCCAGTACCAATCAATATGGTAGAAGCGAATAATAGTAGGGCAAAATATGCAGTGATTTTACCTGTAAAATTTTGTGTAGTATAACGATTTTGACTTTGCTTTTTATTTACTTGTTTCATAATTCTTTTTATTCTAAAAATGACACTACCTTTTTTACCTGTAGCCGCTAAAATTCCTGAAGCGACTCCAGTGTTAGTATGTACTACCTGATTGGTTAAAGTGGCCAATGCCTGAATATAAACCTTATAATCTCCTAGCACATTGATAGCGATGTCATCGCAACAATTCTCTCTTTCAGTATTCATAAGGTTACTTAACCACCATGTAAAAGGATTAAAAAACAGTAAAATCTCAATGATTGACTGTAAAACATGGATCAGGTAATCGTGGCGCTTCACATGAGCAAGCTCATGCACTAAAATACTTTCTATTTCTACTGGAGACATTTGAGATAGCATGGCAACAGGCAATATAATGACCGGTTTAATCCATCCTATAAGCGAGGGAACACTAATTTCAGATGATGTAACTAGCTCCACCTTTTGCTTTATCCCCATTCTTGAAGAAAGTACTTGTAAGCGTTCCATCCAGTAAGCTGATGCATTGTTATGACGCTTTCTCAAATTGTTCAACATCAATAGTCCTCCGGCAAAACGGAAAGACAGTACAAATGCACCTAATAACCAAACCAAACATATCAATAGGTGATTTTCATGAACAAATTGAAGAACAGGATTTACAAGACTATCAATAAATATTAAAAAACCTGTATCGGTATTAGCCATTTGATTGTCTATCACTTGATACGGTAAAACTGTTGTTGCCTTATCTGTCGTAATAGGTAATTTTTCAGTAGAAAAATAAATCCAGTAAAAAGTACCTACAATTAACAACAACTGTAAACCCATTGATACTGCAATTACTAAATATCGCTGATGCGCACTTGCGAACTCTAATAATTTAAGAACCAACCCAAGCAGTAGTGCAATAAGCAAACCCTGCCATAACGAATGTAACATTGCCTCACTAAGTGAGGATGTAATAATATTAATTTGACTCATCGGAAGTATTATCTTTTTCTAAATCTTTTAAAATTTCTTGAATCTCCTTTATCTCAGCAGCTGAAGGCTTTTTCCTACCCAGTGCTTGCATCATCAATTTGCTTGCAGATCCTTGAAACACTTTATCAATAAACTTATCCAGCAATTCTTTTTGAGTATCGTTTTCTTTGGCAATTGCAGTATATAAGTGTGTTTTACCCTCACGTTCCCTACTAACCAAGCCCTTTTCAAGCATAATTTGCATGAGCTTAAGTGTAGTGGTATAGCCAGTTTCTTTTTTCTTATTTAAAATTTCATTTACTTCTCTCACCGTTCTAGGACTATTTTCCCATAGTACTTGAAGAATTTCTAGTTCCGAATCTGTTGGTTTGGGTAGTTTTGACATATTCTACGAATTATTTCGTAACAAACATTAAAGGATTTTTCTATGGATACAAATTTATTACGAATTATTTCGTAATAAATAACGAAACGCCGTAAATTTTGAAAAGGAACTAAACGTGAAAACTATATACTATCTGCAAAAACTATATTGAGAAGGGCTAGCATCAGGATTATCCGAAGACTGAATATCGTGAATTTGAAAATGCTGCTCATTTCTTACTTTTTCTAAAAAATCGAGTACTGGTGTTTGTTCTTGGTAAAAGTGTTTACCAGCATAATTATGTTTACCACCACAATATGTAATCAAAAATGCATCACCAGCTAGAGATTTAAGATGTTCATAAACTGCATAAGATCCAAAAAGCATGAGCCAACCCGATGCATTGGTTGGACAAAAATGATGGGCAGCCGTTCCATAAGGAACAAGTGGGTCAGCATTTCCATGAAACATCATAATAGGTATCTGATTTTCCTTGGTAATCAGATTCAAATCCATAATGGCACCTGCTCCTGAGATTAGACCAGCATATGAGAAATCTGATGGTAGAGAAACTGAAGGGTACATATTCATCGTAGCTTTATCCCAAAATGCTGCATGAAATACAGTTTCGGCACCTGCGCTGCTTCCCGCGATGAATATTTGTTCCTTATCGATACTATATTTATCGGCATTTTCTAGCATATACACAGTAGCCAGCCATAAATGATTTACCGCAATTTGAATAGCTTTGATTTTCTCAGATAAAATACCGCCACAACTAAAATTCTTATCCTTCATGTATAAGGTATAAGTGATAGAAGCTACTGCATAACCATTAGGTGCTAAAAAATTCGCTAAATTATGTCCTCCAGTACGGTTTCCACCAGAAAACCCACCTCCGTGAACATAAAGTAAAAGTGGAATTGCTGACTCAGATTGATTTTGAGGCAAGAATAAATCAAGTTCTAATTTGGTAGAATCGTCTTGATAATAAGTAAATGTTTGAAAATCTTGTGCTAGTGGCTTATCAATCAATAATAACAAACCACATATTTGTAAAACTAAAATTACCCTCAACATAAATTAGATTTATTGATTTTTCATCAATCGACTCACACTTTGTGGCTCACTGATTCCATTATTTAATTTTTCATCAGGAACAGCACTTTTATATTGCTTTTCTAAAGGGATTACACCTGCCCAAATATCCAATTCATAATCTGCTTTATCATCAATAGGTGGACCTGTTCTTCTCTTAGCAGAAGCTTCCTCTATTTGAATCTTAATTACTTTAGTCGCTTTTAACTCTTTGGCGTTAGGCTTCCTCGCTTCTTCCCATCTACCTGGTACTGCTTGGTCGGATATCGCTTTTAAAGCCATCAATTTTTCATCATCTTCTACTAACTTACCTTTCCCAAATATTACTACTGATTCATAATTTAATGAATGATGAAAAGCAGAGCGTGCTAATACCAAACCATGAACCTCAGCTATGCTTAAACTCATAGGTAAACCTTTTTCCAATTCTGTGACCAACCTACTTACAGAAGCTCCATGGATATAAATAGCATCTCCTAGCCTACCATACATGGTAGGAATACTTACAGGGTAATCTTTATGAACCAAGGAAATATGGCATAAATATGATTTATCCAATATTGCATATATCTCTTCTGAATTATAAATACCTCTTTTTGGTGCTCTTTTTACTTTAGATTTCTCCATACTTATCTCAAATACATCACTATCGGAAATAACAATAATTTAAATAGTAATGATAGCTATTATTTTATAAGTAAGTCATTAATTATCTGAATAAATTCTTGGCCCTCGCTTATTTCAAGACTACCGCTTTCTGTCTTTTGGTATGGGATACCAGCATTTACTGAAGTGACTATTCCATGCTTATCGAGAAAAATATTTTTAGGAAACTCATTAAAGCCTAATTCTTTGATATAAGCTTGTGCATCAACTAAATGTAAAAAATCAAATTGTTTTCTTTCCAAAAATCGATTTACCCTACTTGAAGACTCAAAAGTAATGGCTATAAAATTTACTTTTTCTTTATACTGAGATACTAAATTATTTAATATTGGCATTTCCTCTATACATGGTGCGCAACCAGTAAACCAAAAATTTATAAGACTAGGCTTGCCCTTTAGGTCTGTTAAATCCACCTTATTACCCTCTAAATCTTGCAATTCAAATTTGGGAAGCTCTTTGCCCTCTAATCCAAACTGTTCGCTTGGATCTACTGTCTCTACTTCTTTTTTAATGGAAGCATCTAGTGTCACCATATGTATAATAGAATCGCCAAATGTTGTACTCTCATCTATTACTAAGGTTACATCCATAGGTTGCTTCATTACCTTGGCCATCTTATCTTTCAACCCTAACCTAATATCTTCAATTTCCTCAAAATCCATCCTATTCTTGCCATCGGTTGTATAGTACTCGTTTTGAGCATGAACTATACTACATGGTAGTAGACAAATTAAAAGTATTAATATTTTCATATTGACTAGAAGCTAGTTATTATAAAATTTTTACCGTGTTACAAATATTATCGGTTTACTATCACGCAATCTCTAAAATACTGTAAGAATCTTTCAACTTAAAGATAACTGGAATTTTAAAAAGTTTCAGTTTACAGCAAAACACATCATACATCTAAAGAGCATATTAGATTTACTGATCAATTATGTTTCTAAACAGATACGAGATTAAGGAAAAAAAAGGTTATTAATCCTGTTTTGGACATCATAGTCCCATGTTTATCTTTCACCTCACTTACTTATTAACAATATAAACGTAGATGATGTAAGTTTTTCCAAATTTAATGAACCATTTACCTCAAATGGTATCAATCTTACCTAATTATTAACATGTCGATTACAATTATTAACAAAGATTTTTAAACTCTTGATAGCCATTCATCTTAAAATATATAAGTAAACAGCATATACTGCATATAATATTTTATTTATAATGCGTTTAGATAGCGTAATTAATAAACATAATATACAATAGCTGTTTGCTCACTTATAACCATGACTCAATCGAAAAAAAAGAAAACTAGTTCTTGGTATCGTCAACTACACCAATGGAAACAAACTATTGATGGAGCATTGAATGATCCTGAGCAACTAAAGCGTGCAATTTCGTGTGGTTATTCAAAGAAAATACTTGAAACAGCAATTAATTTACACCAAGAAATTATAGAGTTAGACCAGTTAAAAGAAGTAGCATATGGTAGAAAATACGCAGCTACCGATGCTTGTAGTCAAGCAAAAGTAACCTTGCACAAAAGTTATATGCGCCATTTAAGTTTGGCAAGAATAGTTTTTAAACAAGAGCGTGGAACACTAGAAAAACTTCGAGCGAATGGTAAAAGAAAAACAGCTCTAGCAGATTGGCTAACAGATATAAGAAAATTTTACCACGGTGCAATAAGTGATTTGAAAATACTTAATGTATTTAAGAAAAAAGGAATCGTAAAGGAAGAATTAGAAAAAGGTATAGAACTTGCACAAGAAGTAGAAACACTCTATCAAGTGCAAAAAAAGTTAACAGAAGAAGCTGTTGATTCAACTTATAAAAGAGATGAAAAATTGAATGAACTACGAAACTGGTTTATTGAATTTAATGCTACTACTCGTATAGTAGGAAAAGAAATTGATACGTCTGTAAATAAAAGTATTTTATTAAAGGCGTCTATCAATACTTAATTTTTTTAACTCCAATTTATTTTTTTGACTATTGCGTGTGCCTGGGGGTGCACGCTTTTTTTTTCGTTTAAAAAAAAAAAATAGTTGCCTTTCAAAATAAGTCAATCAATGAAATCGATATGATGTATGCAAAGTGTTTTTACTTATGTAAAAGTAAAATTGCTTGAGGGCTCAACGAGATGAAAAAAACGGATATGTAAAATGTATTAAAAAAGCCTTTACTAAATAAATAGCAAGGCTTCTAGCAAGGCATCTTCTTTGTAGATTTTGGTTTTTATTTATTCTTTTACTTTGAGCAAAGTAAGCAGGTATTTCCCCTTTCCTTTTTCGGCAATACTGTAATGCAAATATTGATGCTTTTGCCAAAAATAAGCTCCAGCTATTTCAACTGATAAAGGGTTCCCATCTCTATCTATCATGTGTTTTGTATGCTGAACATTGTCTGGATACATAGGATCAATTTTACGTACCTCGCCATTCAATTTATTGATTACGGATAAGTTTCCTTCTTCATCTTTGTGGCTTAGCAACCTACCAAATGACTTGTGTTGGGTTTCGTCACTAATATCTAAAGTAGATACTGTCAGTTCCTCTTTTTCTAAAACAAGTGTTATGGCACTTTTAAAACTATAAGCTGCTACTTCTTCTAGCCTCTTCTGAAAAATATGGATGTTATAATCATGATAGTTCATATTATTTACAGGCCACATCTTTAAGAAACTGGTATTGGGGTCTAACAGATACTGCTCTTGGGTTTCGGCTTTCTTTTCTTGTACAATATCATAAGATTCAGCAAGTGCTATTAACTTCCCATTTTTTATCTCTACCTTGTTAATTTTCAAGTAGTCTTTTGCCTCTTTCTTACCAGTTGATTTATTTACAATTTTGAAATCAGAAAGTGCTTCAACATTTTCAAAAGGGTAAAAACTTGCTTCTCTACCAAGTTGTAGATTAAATACACCTAAAGGGTGCACTGACCTTTTAAGCGAATAAGTACCAAATAAATTAATTTCTCCTGAAGAAGTTTGGGCAAAATGCCCCTCTAATATTTTGTTACCTTTTGGCACTGTAACAGTCCCTTTTTCAACTGTACTTCCCGCATTATTAAATATCTGGTAATATAGGTCACTATCTTTTGCATTAGAAGATTTTATACTAGCATACAGCTGATCATTAATTACTTCTAAATTCTGAATAAATGCAGGAAAATTGTGCTGTTGTATTTGAATGATTTTAGAGCGATTATCCTTAAAATCTAATTGTAAGAGCAGGCCTTTTTTCCCTTTTACACCTGCAATAAACAATTTATCATTAATTACTTCTGCCTCGTAATATCTAACTTGGGGTAATGAATAAAAATCACTTTGTTGAATTTTTAAATCTCTTAAATCTATTTTAAAAGCATTTACCAACTCGCTTGATATACTGCTGTAAACCAGGTATAAGTAATCATTTTTTGAAAAATAATTTACCAAATCTGATTTTACTGGTACCGCGAGTTTAACCTCAGCTTTAGAAGATAAACGATTATCAAGTAATTCTAATGTTATTGATTTTTTGGAATCGCCTCGCTTAGTAACTTGCTCTTTCAATAAAACAATGCCATTTACTCCTGTAGAAACAATGCCTGTTTTATTTTTATTTACGTCTAACTCAATCTCCTTTTTTGTAGTAACAATTAATTGAGCTATTGTAATTGAACTGAAAGTGGAAAAAAAGACAATTACAAGAAGTAAAGTCTTGTACAAAGTAGTCATATGAAGATATATTAGTTAGTTTGGTTTGCCAGTAAAACCAATACATAAATTTTTTAGTATGATGCTACTTTTTATATTGACTTTGAAATTTTTAAAAAGATTACTTTTCTCTTTATTTTTAAGTATTTGACTATCAGTTATTTACAATTATTAACTTAGATGTTTAATCCTTTTTATTCATTAATTTAAGATACTGAAGGCTGTAAGTTCAATGTGATAATTACAGCATTTTTACTCAAAGAATTCTACTTACACCGTTTAATTCTTTGAGTTTATGTTCAAAAATTAATTACCGCCATCTTCTTTTTTCTTCTTTTTACCAAACGGATTTAAATTTTTCAGTGCTTCTTTTGCCGCATCTTTCACTTCATCTGCAGTTCCTTTCAAATCTTGTTTATTTCCAGCCGAATCTGTCTTATTAGTAAGTATATTAGTGATTCCTTCTTTTAATGCCGATTTGGCTGAATCGGCAGCTATTTTGGTTTCTTGTTTAAGTTCTTCTTTTGCCTGGTTAGCTAGTTGTTCTTTTAAATCGCCCTTTACCATTCCCACATTTGGACTATTGTAAGTACCCGAAATATTAAATGGTACCTTAATTACATTACTTCCTGTTAAGGATGTATACTGTGCACCAAGAGAACTTCCTAGTTTATTAGCTGGTAAATCCATCTTCACATTATAATTCAAGGCTCCTGCTAAAGAAGTTGAACCCTCAATGGTGGTTGGAATACCTGCCAATTTAAAATCGAATGGTTTTACTTTTAATTTTCCATCTTCAATACTTGCATCAAATTCGATGTCTTTTAACGCTGGGTTTTTAAGTGAAGCCAAACTAGTAAGATTACTTATTTCATTTAGGATCTTCACTTCTTCTAGTGCCGCATCTTTAATTTTCACTAAACCAGAACCAGTAAGTGATTCTAAAACAGGGAGCAGGTCTGCACCTAAATCTCCACTTATCTTAAAATTAGTGGAGAAATCTCCATTAATATTTTGTGCCAGTGGTGCCATTGCCTGAAAACTATTGAAGTTTTCATAAGACCTTTTAAAAGAAAGCTTACTAATATCTAGGTCAAAATCAAACTTAGGTTCTTTGGGGTTTTGTGTATTATAGCTTCCGTTTGTAACAAATGAACCTCCTAATAAATTGAACTTCAAGTTCCGCATATCCATAATACCATTTCTCATTAAGATGCTGCCAGACATGTTATTCATGGTCAGGTTATCGTAAAGTACTCTATCTAATTTGGCATCAAATTGAAAATCTATATTTTTAGGAATCGCCACTACCTCTTCTTCAGATGTAACTGTATCACTTGTGGTTGTTTCTTCTTCCGTCATCCACTCATTGGTATTGAATATTTTGGAATACATCTTCATATTTCCTTTCAATACTTCTTCTTCACTAAAAACATAAGCAATATAGTTAGATAAACGCCCACTCAATTGCATATCACTTTTACCAACTGTACCTGTATAATTCTCTAGTATTATTTCTTTAGGGGTAAAATTTGCTTTGGCATTCTCTATGGTAAGCCCTTGTGGTAAATCAGCAGAAGTAAAAGAAAGATCAGTGAGTGTTACAAGGCCACTGGTTGGCAAATTACCATACCTTTCAGCTTCGATATCAGACATGCGCCCTTTTGTAGTGATATCGGCATACATTTTTCCTGCTAGCTCCATATCTTCTAGCGGATAAATTTTATCGATTAGGGCAAAATCAAACCTGCCTTTCATGGTAAAATCATAAGTGGCATCATCTAGATTGGCAATGTGCCCATCTGCGTGAAAGGGTTCACCATCAACAAGCATGTCGAATCGGTCAAAATTTACTTTGGTGTCATTCAAAATACCATTGCTGTTCAAAACAGAAGCATTCATGTTTATATTTTCCATTGGTACAGGATATTCTGCATAAGACAACATACCGTCTTTTAAAATCATGTTGGCATTTGTCGTAGGAATTGTCCCTTTTGTTTCAGAGTAAACTCCTTGCGCATCTACTTCCATTTTAAATAAACCTTTCATATCGAGTCCTTCCATAGGAAACATCGTAGAAAGTTCCTCTAAATTCAGTGTAGCATTCACATCTGCTGTAATATCATAATCTGTTAAGCCTGCAATTTTAATCTTTCCATCTACTGGATTTTTCCCAAAATCTAGATGCATATTCCGAATATCAATCACCATGTTATCCAGATCAGCTTTTTCATTATCCACCAACATGTCAACCATGATGTTGCTTACAGAAGAAGGTAGATCTGGGTATTTGAACATGCCATTATCTACCTTTAAATCTACCTTAAATCCAGGAAGCAGCTCTTCTGTATAAGTTCCTTTCACGAAGCCTTTAAATACAATATTACCAGCAGTTTCTAAAGACTCATACCCTTGCATAAAATCTGCTGGTACCAATGAAAGTAATGTCTTAAAATCACTTTCTTTGCTTTCAAAGTTGATATCCATTTCATAGGCATCATCAGGCATTTTAAACCAACCATCAAACCCTACAACAAAGTCGTTGAGCTTTACATTGTTTTGTAGAAAAGTAAAGGTATAGACATCAGAGATGTCCATATTCATATTCACATCAGCATCTATTTTGGTTTTATTAAAATAGGTAATGCCTTCATATTCAACCGTCATGGCTTCTGCCGTTGTTCTTGATAATACATCAAATATTTCTAAGGTAAAATCCCCACTGCCTTCATGATTAAGACCTGTAATATCTACCAGTGTTGCCAATGATTTATCATCGTAAATCACGCTCCCATTAATAATTTCCCAACTATCTACACTAATTTTTACCTCTGAAGAGCTGCTTTCCTCAGTGCTTACTTCTTCAGTACTTTCCACTGCAATATCATAATTTGCCTTGCCATCTTCCAAAACCTTGATCAGCAATCGTGGGTGATCAATATATAAACCATCTACTTTAATTTCATCGCCAGAAATAGCACTTAATATGTTGACAGAAACTGCCATTTCATCTAAATGCACCAAGGTATCACCCTCAAATGGAGCATTACCAATAATACCAAAATCTCCTATTTTAACTGAAAGACTAGGGAAATCTCTGATTATGCTTAAGCTTAACTGATCGAAATCGTAGTAAACTTTCGCATTTACGTTTTTGGCAATTTGCTCATCCAATATGGCTTTGATATCATCTTTATAAAAAGTTAAAGCAATTTCTATCCCGCCTATAATCAATACCAAAATACCTACAAAAGTTAAAAGAATCTTTTTCATAAAAATCAGTATGGTCTAAAGGTCAAAAAATGGTATGGACTTTAATCAAAAAAATTTATTCAGTACAAAAAAACTTACTTTCCTGAAAACACCACTCTTAAAATATCATTCAAAAAATCTAGCAATTATATGACAAATATGAGCAGTGATTTTATAATCTTAATGAAATAGTAATATGTAATATTCAAATAATGCGATCCAACAGATATTCTAACAATAAATGAAAATATAATTAAAAGTATGAGGTTTTAACTTAGCTAAAGAATTCTGTGTAAAGCTTTCATTTATTACAAAGTATTATGGATATGAAATGAAAAATTACAACAAATTTGAAAATAATTTATAAATTCAATCAGCTTTACAAAACCAACACTATCATTATGATTAGAACTTTACCTATCCTTATACTTACACTTTTAAGTATTACTTCCTCTTCTCATGCTCAAATATTAGCCCAACGTACTGAAACTTTAATAGATAATGCCAATTGGATAAAATCTAAAATAGAAAAGTATGGAGGTAACCAAAGAAAAGAGCTATCATATAAAGTAGAATTTGATGAAAAATCGGACAAATTAACTATTATAGAAAAAGTAGCTGGTACAAATATTACGCGTTTCAAATATACTATGAGTATCTGCGACTTTAAAGAAGTAAGAAGAAATGGTTTAGATATAGAAATCCTTGCCAACGGCACATCCATCATAGGTTCTACAGGTATTAATTCCCAAAAAGAAAGTGTTTGGTCTGGCATCAAAATCAATCATTTTGTACAAGCAGAAAGTAATATTGTCAATAAATTACATAACGCTTTCAAATCATTATCAGAATCACCTTCAAGTAATTGTAATTGAAGCTGAAGACAAAGGCTCAAATGTTCTCTTGATAAAGTGCTTGTAGTAATACCTCTCCTACTTTTTGTAGCAAATCTTTATCAATATTGGCTAAGTTGTCTTGCTGTGTGTGCCAAGTTTCTGCAAAAAAATTGTCGTTCACAGGATTATAGCCAATAATATCTATCGTTGGTATACCTCCCTTCACATTCATGAAGTAATGATCATCTAATATCTTGTGTGGAACTGGTTTTGGTTGAAAAGTCTTGCTATAACCCATTAATTCTGCCAATGTCCAAACTTTTTTCAATACACTTTTAGCATACTTAAGAGAAATATCTTCATACACAAAATAAGTATTTTTACCACCCACCATATCTAGCAATATGCCGTAATAGGCATTGTAATTCTCTATGTGTTTATTTTCTGACCAAAATTGAGACCCCAAACAATAACCTTCTCCTGTTTCTGGAGAGCCATAATCTTCTAAATCAAACAAGACAATATCTACACCTGTATTTAAAGTGTTCGATGAATCTGATAAAATTCTTGCTATTTCAAGCAGTACAGCAACGCCACTGGCCCCATCATTTGCACCAAGAATTGGTTGAAGCACCACATCATTATTTTTATCTTGATCAGAGACATGCCTTGTATCCCAATGGGCTGCCAGTAAAATTCTTTTTTTAGCAGTTTCATTAAAAGATGCAATGATGTTTTTACCTTTTAAAGGTTCCCCAGCATAACTTTTCTCTTCCAAATCTTGTACGGTAACTGTTGCACCATAATCCCTAAATTTCTTTTGTAAATAAGTTCCACAAGCTTCATGGGCTGTAGAGTTAGGCACCCTTGGCCCAAAAGCTACTTGTGTTTCAATAAAAGAAAATGCCGAATCTGAATTAAAAATAGGGGTAGTTTTTAATTTAATTGATTCTTGGGGTTTAGTCGTTCTTGGGGATTCTCCTGATTTATCACAAGAAGCAAACATTAAAATCAGAAAATAAAAGGGTAAAGTTCTTATCTGAAATTTCAAAAACATAAGATGCTGATTGAAAAAAATTAAGACTACAAAAAATAGCTATTAAAGTAGTGCTAAAATGGTATTCCAATTTTGGCTATTTTCGGAAAATTAAATATCGTTTCCTAATATTTAACTTATTTTAAATCATCGCAATGCTCTGTTGGGAATAAGGATTTATACCATGAGTAGTTATCCAAAAAAATAATATATTTACAACAACATGAATTCCATTAGTCAATTGTTAAATTTGGAATTAAGGATGCAGGAACTTCTTGCATCCTTTCTTTTTTGGAACATGCAAATAACTTTTTAGACTAGACAAAGTAGAATTATACTTTGATTGAAAAGTTTTTTAACTTATTAGATATTTGTAATGAACACTTAGCTACATACTACTTCATATAAATGAAAAGTGATAAGACAACTGATCTAACTACAAAAGATGGGAACAAGTCGGAAATCCATCTACAAGGTTTTTTGTCAATCCTCATTTTTGATATTGGTTCTCTCAAACTTGTTTCTTTTTCAGCTAGTGCACCAAAAATTCTTGGCGTTTCTTTACAAGTTGGTACACCGCTTCATGAAATTTTAAATATAAGTCAAGATGTTCTTGAAACAATAGTCACTCATAGCTTTAGGATAGTTGAGGTAAAAACCCTTCTTAGTAAGCTAAAAGTATTGCTGACTGCCAACCACGAGTATTTATACATACATGTAGAAGAAAAAAGCGATAAGGAAACTGAAAACAGCATTTACGATTTATTGCCATCTACAGAAAGCTTATTCAATCGCAAAGATTTTTCTTCTCTCTTAATTAGTTATTTAAAATACATCAGAAATATTATTCCATATGATCACCTTTCAGTAAGACAGGTAGATGAAGGGAATAATTGGCAAGTGCTTGTATCTGACACTTTAGCAAACGTTCCTTCATATAATCAAATGTTTTTTCCTTCTACAGATATCCCTGATTCTGTATATGCACTATTCGATAATAATTTACCATTTATAGCCTATGATTTATCATTAAAGAAAGCTGAACATATTGTCAGCGATGACTTTACAAAGGCACATATCATCAATTTAAATCCAGAAGATTATGCTTCGCAACTTTGGGAAAACATGGGTTTTAGAAGTGTATTCTTTTTCCCAATCGTTATCAATGAAAAATTATGGGGCATGTTGACAGCCATGCATAAAATACCAAAAAAATTACGCTTAGATAAGTTAGCTGCTGTCAAATATTTAACACAAATCTTAGCCACTAAAATACAGGTCAAATATTTACAAGAAAAACAAGAAAACAGCAATGAAAGGAAAAAGGCCAACCTTTTATTAGATCATTTAAGTGAATACACAGATCTTGTTATGGCGGTAAAAGAAAACCATATTGCCTTATGCAATTTGTTAAATGCAAATGGCATTTCATTATTTGTAGCAGATAATGCATTTCATTTTGCCAACACACCACCAGCATTCATAACTAAAGAAATAAAACAAAAACTAATAGATGAATTTGAAGCACCCTACTTTCAAACAAATAACCTTGCAGTAGCAGTACCGACACTACAATCTTTTAAAAATCATGTAAGTGGTTTAATTTCTGTTCAGCTCAACCCAACAAGCAAACAATATTTGGTTTGGTACAGACCAAGTAAAACTAAAGTATTACAATGGGCAGGTATACCAAGAACAAATGGGGGTAAGCTTGTGCCAAGAACTGAATTTGATCCTTGGGTTGAGGTAAAAACTGGCTTTTCTAACCAGTGGACAGATCAAGAAATAACTTTTGCCAAAGAAACTAAAAATGTACTTTCCAACATAAGTAAATATCAATATCAAAATGTAGCGAATAGAAAGAAAATATTCAAACTAATCTTCCGGCATTCAACTGATCTAATAGCCATACTTAATGAAGATTTTACCATAAGACATGTAAGTGATGTAGTAAAAACAACTTTTGGAGATGAAATAAATAAAGGGAAGACTAAATGGGAAGAATTTGTACACCCAGAAGATCTTGATAAAGTTAAAAATTATTTGATAGATGTAATCAGTAACAAACCCATAAACGGCAGTGTAAAATATAGAATTAAGAATTACGCTGGTAATTATATTCACTTTGAAACGTTTGCCAGCAATTACTTGGACAATCCAATCATTAAAGGGATTTTATGCAATACAAGAGACATCACTCAAAAGACTTTTGCACTTAATAATCTTTCTAAATTTCAAAAAATAATAGAAACGGCTAATAGTGCCATACTTATTGTAGATACAAAAAGGAAAGCCCATCCTATCATTTATACAAATAATGGCATTAAGCATTTTATTAATAAAAGTAGGCAAGCCGTAATCGGAAGGTCATGGCAACTTGTAGACGATTACATAGAAGAAACCAAAGGTGCAGTATTGTTCAGAGCTGCATTGAAAAAAGGAAAATCAATTGAAGCTACCCTGAAGATTAAAAATGTAGAAGATCAAATAATTTGGGTACAGGCACAAGTATCGCCAGTAGAATTTAAAAGAGATGGCCTTCGCAACGATGTTGTAATTATTTTTTCAGACATAACTTCAGAAGTAAATGCAAAAGAAAAGCTCAAAGAATATTCAGAAAAACTACACCTGAGCAACCTAGAATTACAAACATTTGCTTATGTGGCTTCCCATGATTTAAAAGAACCCCTTCGTACTATTGCAGGCTTCAGTGAACTTTTTGCAGAAACCTACCAAGATAAAATAAACCAAGAGGCCAATGAATACCTCTCTTTTATTTTACAAGCAACAGGACGAATGAAAAAACTGATCAATGATTTACTTTATTTTTCTAGACTAAGCACTGAAAAAGGCTTTATAAAAGAAATTGATGTTGCAGGTATTTTAACAAAAGCTGTAGACAATTTACATACACTTATCGAAGAGAATAAGGCCATTATCACTAATGATATACTGCCTAATATATTGGTTAATGAAACCTTACTTTTACAAGTATTTCAAAACCTTATAAGTAATGCTATTAAATACCGAAAAGATGAACAACCCAAAATACATGTAAGCGCAAAACGAAAAAAGAATACTTGGGTTTTCGGGATAGAGGATAACGGAATTGGGATTTCCGAAAAATACTTTGACCGTATTTTTGTCATTTTCCAGCGTTTACACACTTCTGATCAATATTCTGGAACCGGAATTGGCTTAGCTATCTGCAAAAAAATAATTGAAAAATATGGTGGAAAAATTTGGGTTGAGTCAAAAGAAGGAGAAGGTAGTACTTTTTATTTCACTATTCCTGATGTTTTAGTATTAAGATAACTTTTTATTTAAACAAAAAAGGACTCCCACTGATTATATTATTGTCTTTTTATTCTAAAATACTCAAATTAATTACTTTTACATTTTTAGATAAAAACAGTCAAAGCCAGCATAATTATTTATGTTGCTTACTACTTGAAAAGGGATGTTAGCAGTGAAAAAGAAGCAGCAAAACAAAGTTGTAGATATATTGTTGGTTGAAGACCACCTACCTGATATAGTATTTACCAAAAAAGCTTTTGAAAGAGGTAATTACAATAGTAAGTTACATATTGTTAGAGATGGTGAAGAAGCCATTGCTTTTTTGAGAAAAGAAGGAAGCTATGAAAATGCCGTTAGACCTGACCTTATATTACTTGATATAAATCTTCCAAAAGTTACTGGTTACGAAGTTTTAGAATTAATCAAAAAAGACCCTAGTCTTATGACAATTCCTGTTATTATGCTTACTTCCTCAGAAGCTGACCAGGATATTAACAAATCATATTCATTGTATGCCAATTCTTACCTAGTAAAGCCCGATAGTTTGAGCAAATTCGTAGAAATGATCAATCAATTAGAAGGCTTTTGGTTTAAACTTGTGAAATTGCATAAATAATACTTTCTTTATGGTATGGACAACAATATATTGAATTGTCTTTACATAGAGGATAACAAAGCAGACTTTAAATTACTTGAGGTAAGATTCAAGCGTAATGAGACTTATCAAGACTCTAGTATCACTAACTGCCAAACTATAAAAGAAGCTGATGAACTTCTCAAAAGGGAAGTCTTCAACCTGATACTTCTAGATTTATCTTTACCCGATGCCCACGGGCTAGAAGGTGTAAATTTCTTGCAAGAAAAACATCCTTCTTATCCAATTGTAGTTCTTACTGGCAATACAGATAAAGAAATAGCCCTAAATGCAATTAAAGAAGGAGCACAAGATTACCTAATAAAAGGAGCTTTTACAGATGAGCTTTTCTTTAGGGTTTGCAATTATGCCATAGAAAGAAAAAAAATAATAATCCAGCAAAAAAAGATTTTAAAGGAAGTTGAAAAGCTGAATATAAATCTCAATACGGTTAATGCACGCTTACAAAAAACAGTTATTGAGTTACAAGAAGAAAAGAGTAGGGTCGACAAAAAGAATAAACAAATCAATTCATTTATTTCTGTAATTATCCATGATTTAAAAAACCCTGTTACTGCCATTAACTCGCTTACGGAGTTATTACTCAACAATAAGCACAAACTAAATATTACCCAAATTAAATATTTAGAGCAAGTAAAGTATTCTTCTAGTTCTATGCTCGATAATATCCTAACAATTATCGATACTACCAATATGTCTAACGATGGGAATTTTCTACTTAATATGCAGTTTGAAAACCCCGTTTATACTATTAACTCTGCGCTTGACAAATTTGTAGTTGAAGCAATTCAGAAAAATATTTTTATAGTTGTTGATTATATAAAAGACTTACCCAAAGTTTATTACGATAGAAGGCTGCTCTCTAATGTGGTAGCCAATCTCATGGAAAACGCAGTAAAATACAATAGGGAAAACTCTAGAATTGTTGTTACTTGCGAAAAAACTGATGATAATTTTTTGAAAGTATTTTTCAGGAACAAGGGGTTAAGATTAGAACCAGGTGAAATCGATGAAGTATTTGACGAAGATCATGAGTTTCAAGAAAATCCTTCTACTACTCTGCCCTCGTCTGGCTTTAAATTATCTGTGGTTAAAAAAACAGTAGAAGTAATGGGAGGTAATGTTGGCGTAGATGTAGAGGACAACGGTAAAACCAGTACTTTTTGGTTCACTTTACCTATGTAAAAAAAGCAGTACAATTAGATTGCACTGCCTTATCTTTTAATAAGAATTTCTATTAAACCCCTTCAGCAATTACCTCTTTCACTGTAGGTACCATGCGTTTCAGCATATTTTCGATTCCAGCTTTCAACGTAATTGTAGAACTCGGACATCCACTGCAAGAGCCTTGTAATAAAACCTTGACTATCCCCTCTTTTTCATCAAATGAGTGGAATTGAATAGCACCGCCATCCATTTCTACCGCTGGTTTTATGTACTCATCTAACACCCCTTTTATTTTCTTTACCGCTTCACTATCATCATTGGCTTCTACAATTACCTCTTTCTGTTCTTCATTAAACAAAGGTTTTTGAGCCTCAAAATAACCCTTTATCAAATTCTTTAACTCAGGAATAACATCTGCCCATTGAGTTTCGTCATTTTTGGTAACTGTAATAAAATTACTCATGTAAAAAACCCTATTTACATAAGGAAACTTAAAGATGTCTAATGCCAATGGCGAATTTGCAGCACTTTCTACATTTGGAAAATCTATGCTGTTTCCGTCTTTTATCAACATAAAGTTCAGCATGAACTTCATAGAGTTTGGATTAGGATTTTTTTCAGTATAAATATGTATTTGTTGTTTGTATAAAGCTTCTTTATTGTACCCTGTAGCCATATTCGATTATTTTATTTTTTGATTTTTCAAAGTTAACAAATAGAACACGAATACACCTATTCAAGTTTGTGCAATCGTAAAAATCTTCTGAGAAATGAAAAAGACCGCTAAAAGCGGCCTTCCAAAATCAATAAATCTTAAAAATTTTACTTGCCTTCGTCTTCTAAAGTAGTTTCATCTTTCACTACTTCACCTTTGGCATCTAACTCAATAATTTCATAGCCCAGTCTTGCCAATTTTGGTTTTAGCGAAGCCTTATCCCCTACTACCAAAATATTCATATTGTCATATTGCAAGTTCTTTTTAGCCAAAGCATCTATTTCTTCTTTGGTGATTTGCTGGATAATTTCGTTTTGTTTTGTTACATAATTCTCGTCTAAGTCGTAATGAACGATGCGGCGTAAAAATCCTGCTTTTTGGTAAGGAGCCTCATAACTTCTAGCATCTCGCTGACCGATAGAATTTTTCATGAACATCAATTCTTCAGGAGTAATACCATCATCGGCAAACATTTTTATTTCGTTCATAAACTCGTAAACTGCGCTATCTGTAGCAATTGCTTTTATACCACCAGTCGCAGTATATGGCCCTGGATTGTCATCACTATTAAAATAAGAGCGGGCACCATAGGTCCAACCTTTATCTTCTCTTAAGTTTAAATTAATACGGCTATTAAAAGCACCACCTAATGGATAGTTCATTAAGTAAGATTTAAAGTAATCACCATCTACATCATAAGGCATATCAGTCATATACCCAATTCTAATTTCAGATTGAGGTGCTTGCTCTTTATCAACAAGGTAGATTTTAGTTTTATCTGCTGTTTTAGGTGCAGGTAATTCAGGGATAGTCACTGCTTTTTTCTCCCAAGTTTTCAAGAACTCAAGCTTTGGTAAAATTTCATCTTTGCTAACATTGCCTACAATAACCATTTCACTTACTGCTGGAGAGTAGAATTTGCTATAAAATGATTTGGCATCTTCTAAAGTTATGTTGTTTACCGTCTCTTCTATACCACTAGATGGCACTGAGAAAATATGCTCATCTCCATAAAGTAAACGGCTATACACTTGATTGGCAATAGACACTGGCTGCTTTTGTGATGCAATTACTGATTCTAATTGCTGTTTTTTACTTCTTTCAAAATCATCTTCTTTAAACGCAGGTTTAAAAAGTTTTTCTTCTAAAATTTTTAAGGTAGCGTCTAAATTTTTAACTAAAGAATTCATTTGAACAGTCGTATTGTCATCTCCCGCATAAATACTTATACTACTACCCAATTTTTCTAATTCTTCCGAAATTTCTTCTGAAGTGTAATTTTCAGTGGCTTCATTCATAACAGAAGCAGTAAGTCCTGCCAAACCAGACTTTTCGGGCATATTAGATTCTAATCTGTGCCCACCATTTATAGTCAATTGTAAAGTAACAGTTGGAATTTCATCGGTATAGGTACCAATTATCTTCATCCCATTTTCAAATTTTTCTTTCCACACTTGAGGTACTTTTACCAAAGGTGCCGCACCCGAAGCTGGTCTTTTAGATCGATCTATTTTACTGTCAACTTTATTGTAAGTAAGTTTACTGTAATCGGTAGTTGGGAATGGATTTTCCCCCTCTGTTTCAGGAGTATAATTATCTGCCTTGGCGGGTGCTTGTTCTTCACTGGCTATCACCGAAGTTATTACCGCAGATTTTCCTTTAATATACTTATTATATACCCTGATTACATCTTCTTTGGTAACGGCCAGATATCTGTTCAATTCTTCTTGCTGAAAATTCGGATTTCCAGCAAAAGTCTCATAAGAGGCTAATTGAGATACCTTACCGCTTACTGTAGCTAAACCATTGATAGTACTAGATTCATAACGGCTTTTAAATTTCTGGATATCTTCATCTTTCACCCCATTTTGTTCAAACTCCACTAATGCATCGCGCATTTGTTGTTCAAACTCACTTAAAGATTTTCCTGGGTAGGGCAATACAAACATGGTAAATTCACCCGAAAGCTCTGAGGTAGGATGGAATACACTTGCTTGAATCGCTTGCTGGGTTTTTACAAATTTCTGATAAAAATAAGAACTCCTGCCTGTGCCAATAATTTCTGATAGACAATCTAATGCTGGTTCATCTTCGTGGAAACGCGGCACTGTGGGGAAAGTAAATAGAAGCGCGGGAAAACGAATGTTGTTATCTACATATGAAACATATCTGTCTTCATCTAATGTAGGCACTTCTAATTTCATATCTATGACCTCTGGCCCTCTTGGTATTTCAGCAAAATACTTTTCAACTAACTTAACAACTTCTTCAGTATCTACATCTCCTCCAATAGTCAAGGTAGCATTATTAGGTCCATACCAACGCAAAAAGAATTTTTTCAAATCGTTTACATCTACACGATTTAAATCTTCAATAATGCCAATAGTTAGCCATGAGTAAGGGTGGCCAAATGGATACAATGCGCCAGAAGAAATTTCGCTCCAACGACCATATGGTCTGTTATCATAATTTTGCTGTTTTTCATTTTTCACAGTAGCTCTTTGTACCTCAAATTTTCGTTGGGTAACTGCATCTAGAAAAAATCCCATACGGTCAGACTCTAACCATAACATAGTTTCCAACTGATTACTCGGTACTGTTTCAAAGTAATTGGTGCGATCACGGTTAGTAGTACCGTTCAATGTTCCACCCGATTCTGTAATGATTTTAAAATGCTCTTCATCAGCTACATTCTCCGACCCTTGGAACATCATGTGTTCAAAAAAGTGGGCAAACCCAGATTTATTCAACTCTTCTCTGGCTGATCCCACATGGTAGGTTACATCTACATGAACCAATGGATCAGATTTGTCTTCATGTATTATAAGTATTAAGCCATTTTCTAATTCGTATTTTTTATAGGGAATCAATACCCCTTTTTCATCTTTACTTACTTCTTCTATCAATTTTGTTTGTGCAATGGAAGGTAAAGCCAACAATACCGATAGAAATACAATAATGGTACATCTAAAAATTTTCATCATAATAGATTCAGTTAAATTACATGTAATGTGTTGTGAATTTAATTTAGAAATTAACTGTATGCACTATCTTTCTGTTTTTGGGTTAATAAATTTTATTAGCGGTATTTGCAAAGTAATAGTGAGATAACAAAGCTAAACTTTATAATAAATAATGGGTGGAATATATTACTTAATTTTTATACCCTTTTGAATTCTAATGGCCAGTAAGGCATGCTGATCTGCTTTTGCATGATTCCCTTTAATACGATACATATAGGAGAGAAAACGATTGGCATCAAGGGCAAGATGATTGTCTTGGTCAAAGATACCCGCATTATACTGTAATGCTTGTTGATAAGCTTGGTAAGCTTGCTCTTGCTTTTCTAAACGGGTAAAAATATTCCCAAGTAACAAAAATGAATGGGCTGTATTCACATGGATACCTTCGTAAACTTCCATGTAAAAATCATGCTCTTGTTGGGCGTAATCAAGAGATATTGTGTAGTTTTCTGCAGCATAATAAGCTTGTGCCAACTTACTCCAAATAGAAGCTTTTAAGTTGTTTGTTTTCGGAACAAACGCAATGGCTTTTTCCAACCAATCCACAGCAGCTTCACTTTTTTTAGTCTTCAGCAATAACTCAGCAGTATTAATGTATGCCTCAATTTTTACTTCCTTTTCTATGCTGTCGTTCAATGTGTATATTTCTGTCGCTTTTAACTGCAACTCGATGGCTTTATCGGTATATGCCATTTTTTGATATACATTGCTTATTGAAGTAAATAGTGAGGCAAGTGTAAGTACATCATAATCTTCTGCGTTTTCATAGAGTTCTAGACCAGTTTCATAAAATTCAAGGGCATGGTGCATACTCATTTTACTCAAAAACGATCCCGCTATCCGCAAATACATGTGCGCCAACTCTTTAGAAGAAATAGCAGTCTCCGCTGTATCTGATAAATATTCTTTATACCAAATTGCAGCCGTTTCAAAAGCACCTGACCAGAAATATATCCTTGCTAAGAATTGTTTAAATTCTCGCTCTTCTCCCGCTAAATCTTCTTTTTGTTCTTCATATAAAGTCAGTACTTTTTGGGCATAAACCATGGTGCTATCCATTTGCTGGTTTTTAAAATGGATGGTTGCCATAGACTTGTAAAGCTGAATATGTTCCTCTGTTTCAAGTCCAAATATATTTTTCAAGACTTTACTGCCTTTGTGTAGATAGACCAATGCTTTGTCTAGTGAATCTGTCTCGGCATAAGCATAACCAATTTGGGTGTATAATGCTGCAATGTTGTGGTTTTTATAGCCACCCACTTCTTTAAAAAGTAAATCTCTGGCTTTTAAATAATAGCCGATAGCCTCTTCAAAATTACCGATTTCGTAATGTATCTTTCCTTTTTCTATGTATAGTAAAAGTAGCTTTTCTTTGGCCTCAGGATTGTCAATAGTTTGTAACAAGTCGAGAGATTTGTCAAAATATCCCAGCGCTTTGTTATTCAGCGAAGTGTAGCGGGCGATGTTACCAAGGGCAATATAAAGATTGGTAATTCTATAAAGTGAAATGGGAAGGTGCTTTTCATAAATAGAAATCGCCTTTTCAGCGTATTCTGTAGCCTCATTCAATTGATAAATTTCAGAAAAGGAATTGGCAATTTCTTCACAAACCAAAGCTACTTTAAGGTCATTCTGACCCCAATAGTTTTCATATAATCGACTGGCAGAATCAGCTAGTATTACAGCATACACAATATCTCCTCTTGAGACACTTGAGTCGAAGTCTGCAAAAACTTGATAACCTTCTGCCGGTAAAAGTGGAATATTTTCATCAAATGCTTGGGCAAAACTTAACTGAAGGGAAATGAAAGCAAGTAAGAAAGAGGTAAAAAAGGCGCTTACCAAGTTTTTTCTATTTTTCGGTTCTATTTCAAGCTGAAACTCAGTTAAATCCATAACTTCAGTATTACCCTTTTAACAAATCCATGTCAATCAATTCATAGACGATAGCTCCATTATCGGTCACTTGTATATCGAAAACACCTTTCGATTGTAATTCTTCTAATAACTCTTTAGCCTTATCTACACTTATTCCAGATTTCATACACAAATAGGCTGCGGTAAGTTTCCCTCCAGCACTTGCTGCCAATTTTATTACTTCACTGTCATTAATATTTTTATGGTAATTATTTGTGTAAGCATTAGGTTGCTGATTATCTTTTAATGCATCGCGGATTGTTTTACTCAATTTAAACTCTTCTTGCATTTCTGCATTCATTTGGTAGTTAAAGATACCGCTATTTAACATGGCATAGAGTTTTGCCCTAGATTCTGAAATTGTAAGATCTGTAAGCTGGCTTAGTAGAGAAACAGTTAACACACCATAATTTCTTTCAGCTAGTTCAACTACACGCCTATTAGAAATTTTTGTATCTAACTTTTTTTGGTTCGAATTAATGAGATGGACTATGCCACTCACTCCGCCAATTACTGTAAGCGCAATAATGATCACAAAAAAAATTGACATACTTTTTTAGCTTTAATAATAATGATGTTGCTTGAGGCAAATCATTAGTAGCTTTTATATTTCTTAAAATTACAAAATACTGAATTACTTATAAGTAATTCATTAAACTTAGCATAGTTACTATCTTACTTTATGAATTAAAGTAAAAGAGACTCCCAAAATGGAAGCCTCTCAACAATTATTTTAATAGATTCTTTAATGTTTTACATGTTTGGCTGCGTCTAGCTCATTGGTTTGATGTACAATTAATCCATCAATTTTAATGACAGGTACATTCCCAACTGTACATACTTGAAATGCATGTAAGGATGCATTTCCCGCTTCTCCAAAGCTTAAATAAGTACTTTCTTGGTCTTTAGTAATGGCTTCTCCTGATTCACCATTACAATAGAAAATAGGCGTAAACTGCACAAATACCTTGTGCTCATTAAGGTTTTTCACCTTTAATACCGTATTTACTGTTTTAGTAATTCTAGATGCATTATGTTGCACTAGAATAACCACATTGTTTTCATTGTGTATTTCTTCCCAATTTTCTTCATCATTTTGTGCCGAAACATTTGCCACAAAACACAAAGTAAAAGAGAATATGAAACACCATTCTTTTAATTTTTTCATGGTTGAAACCATTTTATTCTACATAAATATACGTAATTGGATAACACTTAGTAGTGAATAATAAAAAACAGCTCCTTAATCTTCTAATGCATTTACCATAAACGTGCCCTTTGTAGCCAACCAGAGCAATAAAAAGATGATTCCATAGAATAAATAAATAAAATAGTAGTCTTTAGTATCTTGAAAGCGCGTTTCTTTTATTTCAGCCTTTTCATATTCATCGATTACTCCGAAAATTTCATCTAGTGCTTGGTTATTAGTGGCCCTAAAATATTTACCCTCTCCTAAATCGGCAATCATTCGCAAAGTGCTTTCATCTAAAGATTGTTCTATGTAACGTTTTCTTCCAAACATATCTGTTCCATAAGGTACTTTACCCTCTTTTCCCACACCAATAGAATACATTTTTATCCCTTTGTCTTTGGCAATTTTTGCTGCCGTTTCGGGATCTATGGCACCAGCTGTATTTTCTCCATCACTCAATAATATCATTACCTTCGATTTAGAAGGTGAATCTTTCATTCGATTAATGGTAACCCCTATGGCTAAACCAATAGCAGTACCACCTTTGCGCACCATATTAAAGCCAATGTCATCTATCAAGGAATTTAAAAGTGCATAATCGGTAGTTAATGGGGAGTAAGAAATAGCTTCGCCTGAAAAAATAACCAGTCCTATTCGGTCTTGAAATCTGCCATTGATAAACCCTTTTGCTACATTTTTAGCTGCCTCCAGCCTATTAGGAATAAAATCTTCGATTTGCATAGATTCTGAGATATCTAATACCAGCATGATGTCTATGCCTTCAGTATATTGCTCTACTTGCTCATTGGTTCGCTGTGGCCTCGCCAATGACACCAGAATAAGCAGTATGGCCAATGAAAGCAAAAAAGGAGGCACCAATCTCAACCAAGTACTTCTACTTTTTCGTGCTTTATCTTCAGGTAGGGCTATTTCTAGCTTTTGCCTCGTCCTTCGGTTTATGAGCCATTTTATTAACCTAATAAGCGGTAAAAGTATGAGTAAATACAAAAAAGCAGGATTTACCCATTCAAAATTTGAAAGGGTATCGGGCAAGAACCACTGTAGGCTAAAAAAATCTTCTATCCCTGTATTATTCATTCTTTATTTCTTCAACTTTTTTTTGATAGTATTCAGCTGCCTGAGTTTTTAACAAACCAAAACTCTCCCTGAGTTGCTCACTGTCAAACCCTGCATAAATGGCTTTATCTATTAGCTTTAACGACTGATTCAATGCTTCGCCAGGTATAAGTTTTTTAATTTCTCTAGTAGTATAACTCGCTAATGGCTGTGCTAAGAGCTCTCCAGAATAATGTTTCCACAATAGTAGCGCTTGTTCTGCATTCCCTTTCTTATTGGGCTCTTTCACCAATTGATCAAAAGTTGCACCAAAAGACAGATGCTTTTTATCAAGCCTTTTCAAGCGATAATATCTTCTTATGCGCTTTCCAAAAAGCAATAGAGCCACCAGTAATACAGCCATTACCCCTCCTAAAATCATGAGGAGTACAGGGTAATTAAACTGGGTTGAAATCAATAACATAGTGGTGTTGGTGAGCAAGGGCACCGAATCGGGAAGTGCTTCCAACATGGGCACCATATAAATACTATCTGTTGGTGCATAAATTACCTTCGTACCTGTTTCTTCTGCTATACTGATTGGCAATGAGATTTTCTGTATTTCTTCTAATTCAAAAGAAGTAAGGGTATAAATTACACTGTCTCTGCTTTGCCCTTCGGCAGTAATAGTAGGAAAATATTTTTTATCGAGTAATTCGAAGGGAGCGTAATTGTGGGTAGAATCTGGAAACAATACTTGTAAGGCTGGATCATGACTGTAAGTAAGTACAAAGTCAACTGGAATGCCTACTGCTATACTATCTTCCACAAAATTTCCCTGAGGTGCTTGTGCTTGCAACTCCATATTTGAGAGTAGCATTAAAAAACAAAGTATAGGATATAAAATGCTTTTCATAGCACAATTAAAGGTCATTTAGTAAGCAACAAAGTTAAAAGCTAAACATGATACTTGCTTATTTGCGGTATTTATTTCTGATTTTAAAGAGTTTTACCAACTTAGGCACATAGTCTTCTTCTGTATTGATGTAAAGATAATTGGCATTATTGCGTTTGCATATCTTTTGAAGACTATCACGGCTCTCTTTATAATAATGATTAATCCTTTTTCTAAACTGAGAAGAAGAGGTATTGACCCACACTGTCTTTCTGGTTTCTTTATCATGCAAAGGAATAATCCCTACATTAGGGAAAGAAGTTTCGCGATCATCTGCAATATGTATGGCAATTAAGTCATGCTTACGGGCAATGGCTTTTAGGTTACGGTCATAGTTATCATCTAAAAAGTCTGAGATAATTACAAACATACTTTTACGCCTAATCGTAGAAAGTGCCATTAACATGGCTTTGTTCAAATCGGTCCTTGTTGAATTAGGTTTGAGCTTAAAAATTGTATTAATGATCTCATAAGCATGCTTGGGCCCTTTATCGGGCTTTACATATTTTTCCTTTTGATCACTAAAACACAACAAACCCACAGAAGCATCTTCTTTCACCGCAGAAAGACTCAATACACCACAAATTTCTTTGCTAATATCTATTTTTTGTAGTGATTCCCTTCCTATTTCCTGAGAGGCACTTACATCTAGTATAAAGAATATATTTTGCTCTTTTTCTTCTTTGAATGTTTTAATGAATGTCCCATGCCCCTTTGCCGATGAATGCCAATCTATATGCCTAACATCGTCGCCATATTGGTAAGCACGCACATCGTCAAACTCTAAACCAGACCCTTTAAACACTGAATGGAAATCGCCTTGCATTTGGGAATTAATGGCTTTGCGAATGCGTATTTCATAATTCCGGAGTTTTTTAATCAGTTGTTTTAAATCTTCCATGTTTTAAAAAATGAATTGGAAAACTGCTTTTACGGTTATCTTCCTGATATACCAATATAGCGTATGTCCAAAAATTTGTTGTGGGTTAGATTTAGTTGGTTCTTCATGAAATTACTTAAAAAATCGAAATCTAAAACAGTTTGCTATTGAAAAACCAAGAGGTTAGAAACTAGAATTTAGAAAAAAGCAAAGCCCTGTAATAAAAAAATTTTCTAACTTCTAGACTCCAGCCTCTAAATTCTTTTAACCCTTTAAACTGTAACCAACAAACTTAAATTTCTAAATTATCAAGTAAAATCATTGAGTTTCTAACTATATATTATTATCCAATTTAATTAAGTAGCTAAACAAGAAAATACCAAAGTTAGTAGCTTTACAGAATAATTAAGGGAAATATAAATAAATTTGAAATATGAAAGGATTTGGCTTATTGATGGCAATATGCATATTTATGTGGTCTTGCGAAAGTGAAGAACAAGTGGTTCCTGATAATTTACTTTCTGAAAATCAGATGGTTGGTATTTTGGTTGATGTGCATTTAGCAGAGTCTAAATTAAATGAAGTAAAAGGAGATATAAGCGATAGAGTGGTCTTGTTCAACTCCTATGCTTCTAGTATTTATGAACAACACGGAACTGACAGTGTACAATATATTTCCAGTCACAACTATTACATGCAAAATCTAGAGGTAATGAAAATCATTTACCAAAGGGTATCTGATAGCCTAAAAGTACTACGAGACAGTGCGGCTAGTGCCAAACCAAAAGTTAAAAGAATTAAGCCAAAGGCTAAGACAGGAACTTGATGAATACTAAAAAGGCACAAGGCTTGCCCATAGATTTTGCAACCCGCATGCAAGAGGAATTGGGTAATGAATTCAAACTACTGGAAGAAGCTCTACAAGAAAAGCCTCCTGTTTCTGTTAGGTATAATCCCTTAAAAAAAACAAAACCAGAAAATGATTTGCTGCCTGTTCCTTGGAGTAGGCATGGCTTTTATTTGCCAACCAGACCCGACTTTTACAAAGATCCGCTCATTTTTGCTGGCGCTTATTATGTTCAAGAGGCTTCCTCTATGTTCATAGATCGAATAATGCAAGGGATTACTACACCTGCTCAGCCATTAAAAATACTTGATCTCTGTGCAGCGCCTGGTGGTAAAAGTACTTTATTAGCCACTGCTATGCCCGAAGGTAGTTTGTTGGTTTCTAATGAAATAGTTGCTAAAAGGGCCATTCCACTTGCAGAAAACCTGATGCGTTGGGGCAATGAAAATGTATTTGTAAGCAATAATAACCCTCAAGATTTTGAAATACTTAGAGAATTCTTTGATGTAATCTTAGTAGATGCCCCCTGTTCTGGTGAAGGCATGTTTCGCAAAGATCCTAAAGTTACTGGGTTATGGAATAAAAATATGCCCATGGCTTGTGCACAAAGGCAAGAACAAATATTGGAAAGTGTAGATAAAATGCTCAAGCCAGGTGGATATCTTATTTACAGTACTTGCACTTTTGCCAAAGAAGAAAATGAATACCAGATAACACGTTTGGTACAAGAAGAAAATTATAAAGCATTACCCGTTACAATTGATCCTGAGTGGCAGGTTTCAGAAATTAATACCAAAACAAATAATGGGCAGTCTATTTTTGCCTATCGTTTTTATCCACACAAAACCAAAGGAGAAGGTTTTTTTGCTGCTTGCTTACAAAAAGGTGGAGAAGATTATGGAAACAGCAGGATTAAGCTTCCAAAAAAACTAGCAAAAAGCCAACAGGACTTTAAATTGCTTCCGAAAAAGTATTTATCCGAAATTGAGCCTTGGATCAATGAACCTGAAAATTTTGCTTTTATTTTAGAAGGGGAATTGGTGTATGCACTACCCAAAAATTACTTTTCAGAAATTAAATTGTTAAGCAAAGTATTACGAATTAAGCTTAAAGGAGTGGAATTAGGCAAACTAAAAAACAACAAGTTTATTCCATCACACCCTTTAGCAATGAGCAGGCTTTTGCACCCTAAAACCCCTGCTTTAGACTTAGATTACGAACAAGCTGTTCATTACCTTAAAAAACAAGAAGTAATTGCGGAAACAAACCTCAAAGGTTGGATTATTGCTGCTTATCAAAACGTGTCCTTAGGTTGGTGCAAAGTGCTTCCCAATCGCATTAATAACTACTACCCTTCAGAACTGCGGATAAGAAAAGATTTTGAGGTGGTAGGTTAGATTTAGTTTTGGCTAACCGATGAATTATTTATCAAACAAACTAAATAGAAATACCAGAATTATTAAGCATATATTCATCTACTGTTTTGTCCAAGTAGAAGTTGTAATGACCCTATTTGTGTAAGTAATCTCCTGATTTGTAGTACTAATTTCTTCATTTTGGGTAAGGACTAGTTTACCCTCTGAGTTAATTTCATAGTTCATCATCTGTACTCCTACCAATAAACCTAAGTCAATTCCGTCAAAGGTAAATTCAAAAAATGATGCATCACTTGTTAGTACAATACCATCTGTTGAATAATTTCCACTTCCAGTGATGCCATTTCCAATAACACCACTTTCATCAACACCAGCTACTGTCGAAGATTTTTGTGAAGTTACTATACCATTTACTTCACTAGTAGCACTATAGCTGTAGCTACCAGATGTAACAAAACTTATCTCGGTTAATTCTAAAACATAATCAAGGTTAGAACCTGTACCTATTGTATTAACCGTTGTTGCCATCCCATTTAAACTACGTGTAGATTCAACGCTAAAAGAAAATGATTGTGCTTTCCAAGTACCTACTAAATCAGCTGCAGAAAAAGAAGGTTCGTCATCTTCATCACAAGCAACCATAGAAAGGACAAGTAAACATACAAGAAAAAATTTCATTTTTTGAATCATTATTTTTTTATTTAAAATTGAAGAAAAATCACTAATACATATCAAAGAAATCTTCATTTTTCTCATTAATTTTAGTTAAAAATACAAGAACGTGCTCTTATGATCTTTCTTGCTTCTTAAGTTAATTTCAGATAAATTAAATGTCTAGATTATTTGAAGTCAAAATAAAAAATCATTCAGATTCAAATAAGAATCACAAATTCCAATAGCATCCACCAACCATTCATCACTTTATTACGACATTTATCGTAATTAATTTGTATCTACGACAACTATCGTATATAATTGTATTACGATAACTATCGTAGTAATTCAATTTCAAAATTTACTACCCATTTTTTCTAATTCATTAGACTTTTAAAAATGTCGAAACCAACAGAAGCTGAACTAGAAGTTTTACAGGTACTCTGGCAAAAAGGCCCAAGCAGTGTAAAACAAGTACACGAAATTTTAGCAGCCAATAAAGAGGCTGGTTACACTACCACACTTAAAATCATGCAAAATATGCATGATAAAAAATTAGTAAGTCGAGAACAAGCAGGCAGAAGTCACATTTATTCGGCCATGGTTTCTGAAGAAGACACGCAAAAAAAATTACTCGATAAATTCCTACAAAGCGCATTTGGTGGTTCTGCTATGAAGCTCGTGATGCAAGCGCTTGGGAACCATAAAACCAGCAAAGAAGAAATAGCAAGTATCAAAGCATTATTAGAACAAAAAGAAAAAACTAAAAAATGAACTGGTTATATACATTTATTTCCGAAGATATCCTTTACACACTAGGGTGGACTTTATTGCACGCGCTTTGGCAAGGTACACTCCTGGCCATTGTTTTGAGCATAGGCATGTTCGTACTCAACAAACATTCTTCGCAAGCTAGGTATGCTGTAGCGATAACTGCCATGTTTACCATGTTACTGGTTTCTGCTATTACTTTTTGGGTCATTTTACCTGAACAGCATGAATCAATTCCTCAATTTATTTTTAACACTGCCACCGAGGAAGTAATCGATTGGGAACCGGCATTATACCAAGCCAGTACTGAAGAAAATATTTTTACACTCACTGAGAACATCACTTTTTATTTCAATAGTCATTTACCATTGATTGTCACCATTTGGTTAATGGGTGTACTCATTTTTACCTTAAAGATGCTAGGTGGACTAGCCTATATTCAGCGTATTAAAACATACAAGGTAAAACAGGCAGAAACTTTTTGGCAGAATAAAGTACTGGCACTAAGTGCACAAATGGGCATTAAAAAAGTAGTAAGACTCATGGAATCTGCCGTTGTAAAAGTACCCATAGTAGTAGGACATTTAAAACCTGTTATTTTAATACCAGTAGGCACCATTACAGGTTTACCTCCAGAGCAACTAGAAGCTATTTTAGCACACGAATTAGCACACATTGCCAGACACGATTTCTTGGTGAACATTTTACAATCTGTAGTAGAAATCATTTTCTTTTACCATCCGGGTGTTTGGTGGATTTCAAAAGTAATCCGGGAAGAAAGAGAGAATTGCTGTGATGACCTCGCCGTAGAACATAATAAAGATAGCTTGACTTTCGCCAAAGCTTTAGCACAATTACAAGAGATTCACTGGCAACAACCTACCTTGGCTATAGCACTCAATGGAAAGAAATCTAATTTAAAATCTAGGATTGAACGTTTGTTAGATTTCTCTGAAAATACTAAGAACTTCAAAACCACTTTTCAAGAAGGTTTTTTTACTGCCATTTTACTTACCATCGCCATTCTTGGTTTCTCATTCACTTTACAACAAGTAACACAACAAGAAAGCGAATTAGCGGCTGATAAAGAAGCCATAGAAATGCAAACTGATGAAAATACACTTGTACCAGATTCCATAAAAGATAAAACTACCGACAATTTGAAGGTAAGTTTCACACTTGAAGATGGTCGTTACATCTTTGCCCGATTAGATTCTGCAGATAATATTATAGAACTATTTATTGAAGGAGTGAAAATTGAGTTAGCAGATTTTGATAAAAATAAATCGGTAGTTGATGAGGTGAAGAAACATATAGCAAACCTCAAGATTGAGAAAGCTACGATGCAAGAACAGCTAGCCAATGAAAGATTAGCTTTACAACAATTAAGAGCACAAGAAATGCAGCTGAATCAGCAAGTACGGGAATATGAAAGAGAGCAGCTTGTAAGATTAAATAGACTCCAGCAAGAAAATGAAAGACGCAATGCAGTATTGAGAAGGAAGCAACTTGAAGAAGAGCAAATGCGCAAAAACATGAATCAGAAGGAATTAGAACATAAAAATGTTTTGCTGAAAAAATTAGCTATTGAAGAAAAGCAAATGATGCTTCAATTACAAAGAGAAATTAACCTTGCAGAAAAAGCAGTACAAGAAGGCAAAATGAGTAAAGCTGAGTTGCAAGGAAAAATACTCGAAATGGAAAAACAGCGCTTAACATTTCAAGCGGAGGCATTGGCATTATCTACTGAAATGGAAAAGATAAAATACTATAGCTCTAGAACTGCTGAAATGATTGCCAAGCAAAATGAACAGGAAGAAAGAGCCAAAGAATTAAAAAGAAAAGCCGAAATTAGATCAAGAACAACGCGCGAAAATGTAAAGCGTCAAGCAACTCGGAAGAAAAGTATCAGGCAAGTATTTATCGAGAAAATTGTCCCTACTTTAGTGAAAGACAAAATTATGGAGTCTGAAAATGATAATATTCATTTTACCATAACAAATCAATATCTTGAGTTTGACAAAGAAACCCTAAGTCCTAAACTGCATAAAAAATATTTGAAATTACTAAAGAAGGAATTGAATGTAAGTTTAGAAGGAGATGACAATTTTATGATTCACTATCATCCTTCGAACAGTTGTGATTGAGATGTTATTCAAACAACTGAATCATAAGGATTCCTATACACCAACGTCACATCGAACGTAGTGAGATGTCTCTTACCTTCAGGTATAATGAAGTAGGAGACTCCTTCGCTGACTTTCGATGTGACGTTGGATTATATGACAGCCTCTAGGCAGGTTTAGTCCAATTATGCATTAAAATAACCTTCCAGTATAGGAATCCCTTCAAAGTTCATTTGCTCCCAATTTTGTCTTATTTCGGAATCTTGTAACAACTTATCCATAATGGCTCTTTGTTGTTTACCTATCTGTAGAGCATCAGAATAGGGAATATGACTAAATGTAACCATGGTATAAAGTGGAATCCACTTTTCTGGATAGATTTGGTGTAACCTTGCTTCAATTTTTTTCCTTAAAAGAAATTCAGGATCGGCTACCAAATCGCGCATTTCTATAAAATTATGCAAAGCTAAATCGGCAATGGCATCCGCATCTTTTTTACGTTTTGCCTGATATTGCTCAAAAAATTCAGGAAAAAGTAAGTCCGATTCTTTAAGCATTTGGTCAAATAGATAACAATCTTCAAAACCAGAATTCATTCCCTGTCCGTAAAATGGCACAATAGCATGACTGGCATCACCAATCAACATGGTATTTCCATAATTCCAAGGTGCACATCGAATAGTTACTAAAGAAGAAGTAGGATTTTGTTGAAACTGTGCGGTTAAATCTGGGATAATGGTGCGCGTATCGGGGAAAAATGTGTCGAAAAAATCAATTACTGATTGATTGTCATCCAATTGTTCAAAAGCCAATTTGCCTTCAAAAGCTAAGAAAAGAGTGGCTGTAAAACTTTTATCAGGATTGGGCAGAGCAATCAACATAAATTCTTCGCGTGGCCAAATATGTAGGGCATTGGGTTCTAGCGCAAAATCGCCTGTAGCTGTAGGTGGTATATGTAACTCTTTGTACCCATGTGCCAAATATTGTTGGGAGTAATTAAATCGATTTTTTCGTTGCATCGCAGCACGCACTTGCGAAAAAGCCCCATCGCTCCCTATTAAATTTTCATACCGATGAATTAGCTCTTTACCCGTTTTATTATTGGTAAAAGTTAAGGCCTGGCTATCTAAATCTACATCATGGCATTTTTGGTCAAAATTAAAATGGATGCTTTCAAATGTTTTACCTGCAGCCACTAGTGTTCGGTTAAGCCCTTCCCTACCCACCGAATAAATTGCCTGACCCGCCTTGCCATAGGGTTGAAATGTCAATTTACCTTCTATGCTGTGCATCATTCTCCCGTGCATAGGAATGGCATCTTGTTTTACCTTTTCTGCCACACCTGCTAAGCCTAAAGCTTGCCAGCCTCTATTACTCAGTGCCAGGTTAATGGAACGTCCGCCTCTTGCTTCATTTTCTGTTGGGTCGGGCCTATATTCAAAAACTTCTACTGTATATCCTTGTTTGGCAAGCAAAATTGCCAGTAAAGAACCCACTAAGCCGCTTCCGTTTATCGTGATTGTCTCCTTCTTTTGCATAAAATCCAATAATATATTGATGCTTTTTAAACACCTTGTACAACACCTAAGTTAAGCATTGGACGCAATTACCAGCAAATTATGGACAAGGAACAGCAAAAAATTACAGCAGCTTTTGGCAATCGACTTAGAGTTAGGGTTTGTGGTATTTGTATGCAGGATAATAAAGTTTTAATGATACGACACCGTGCATTGGGCAATGGATATTTATGGGCACCTCCCGGTGGTGGCTTAGAGTACGGTGAAACCGTTGAGGATGCCTTAAAGCGAGAGTTTCTAGAAGAAACGGGGCTTTCAATAAATATTGAACAGTTTCTATTTGTGCATGAATATTTACAAAAACCATTACATGGCATTGAACTCTTTTTTGAAGTAAAACCTATTGGAGGGCATCTAATTCGTGGCGAAGACCCCGAAATGAGTGAAGAAGACCAGATTATAGACAAATTGAAATACTTGAGTTTCAAAGCCATTAAAGCCGAACCCAAAGGCTGTGTCCACAACGCCCTTTCTTATGCCAACTCTATTGAAGAGTTAAAAGCCATGCGCGGTATGTATCATTATATTTAAGCTTGGACTTAAAAATCATCAAGCGGACTTTTTATTCTAGATTTTCCTACATCGGTAATATGTGAATATAATACTGTAAGACAATAGGCAAATACGGGTATTAATACCTATATATTGTTTTTTTTAATCGTTTAAATATTAAAATTGGAAAAACAAATAATTTGGATATACGAAACTGCTAAAGTTGAAATATCAGCAATATGTCATTTATACAGAAGTTGTATGGCATTCCTTCCTTCAGAAACATCTCCATCAAATTAAGAGTCAATCAGAGTTAACAAACACATGTCATAGCATCATTAAAATGGTATCTTTTAATTAGTGTTTTGCAAATATTATTTTATGTTTTACATAAATTTTATTATGTTTGTAATAAATAAAATATACTCCTATGAAAAGAAATAAGATAATTCAGAACACTCTTATCCTTAACAGGATCACTTTTTGGTTATTGGTAGTCGTATTGACAGGGGTCACGTTTGGTGTGGGCTATTTATTTACGTTCCCTGAGTCTTATCCTAATTTAAGAATCTTGAACGATGGAAATCCATCAACCTTCAACTTATGTACTGAATGTGATTTCACCCCCAAAAGCATCCTTCTGAGTGAAATTGTTCTGGGAATGAAATTCTGGATACTGCTACGCCTATCTATAATGGGTTTACTGACCATATTAATCATACATTTTACGATCGAAATTTTGAGATCAGTCAGGGACCTCAAGACTTTTCACAATCAAAATACACTTCATTTCAGACGAATAGCTACTTCTGCCCTTGTGCTCTTCTTGATTAATACCTTTAATTTCATAGATGAAGGTCAATATGGAATTGGTTTAGAAATAGATTTTCCGCTACACTGGGTCATTATAGCTCTATTCAGTCTTAGTCTGGGTGAAGTGTTCAAAGAGGGGCAACAACTACAAGAGGATAAAGACGCTGTGATATGAGTATAGTTGTGAATTTGGATGTAATGCTGGCCAAGCGTAAAATGAAGCTAAAAGACGTAGCGGAACATATTGGTATCTCTGAAACCAACCTATCCTTACTAAAAACGGGTAAAGTGAAGGGTATCAGGTTCAATACCTTGGATAGCATCTGTGATATATTGGAATGCCAACCAGGGGATATTCTTGAATACGTCCGCTCCGATTCCGAATAGCTTATCCATATAATCCAATCCTTTTTAAGCTAGTTCGGGTTAGAGCTGTATTCCTCCTCCAAGTACTATGTAAAAAGCAATAATAGATGGAAAGAATACTTTCTGAGGTCTCTATTTGACGAACAAAAATCCTTTTAAATGAAACTACCTTTCTTAATATCCATCCTCCTATTGCTCAATTTCTGCAATACACCTAGACAAAGCTCAAAAGAGTTTAAACTGATCAGACTTTAACTGAATGTGAAATGCAATCCAATTCGATGATAAACAGGACAAAATGGATTAAAGTAATCCTATTGATTTATAAGAACTAGGCATGTTAATTTTGATATTGAAAATGCTCTTTGAATTTAAAAACGCCATACAACAGACGATATAGCACATACCTCTACTTAGCTACTTGAAACTGATCTGCAAAACAGATACTTTAGTAAATATTTAAAAAGTCTGGAGGAACGTGCCATATCTGAAAGTTGTGCCTAATGCAAGATAAGAGTCGCATATGGAAGAATTAAAGCTTGAAATAGAGAAATATGTACAAGGAAAAATAGATGCAGAATGGGAAGAGTTTTCATCACACCTTTTAGTAAAAACAGCTTCAAAACGGGAGATTATATTGAGGCAAACTGAAATTTGTGATAAAGTCATCTATATCCTAGAAGGAATAGCTGCATCTGAATATAATAAAGAGGCCAAATTTATTATTTCAAGGTTCTTTCAATCTGGTAATTTGTGCACAAATTTAGTAAGTGCTACATCAAATACACTTGAGTCTGATAATGTAATTGCAATTACGAATATGAAATACTTAGTTATGTCATATGATTATTTTATGAACTTATATCTTTATTCTGATAAGATTGGAATTTTCTTGAGAGGAAAGATTCTGGAACATCTAATTGAAGCTAAGAATTTTATCAGTATGAAAACAGCTAACACTACAGAAGTACAATATTCTTTTATTGAAGATAATTATCCAGAAATAATAGCAAAAACTCCTTCAAAATACATTGCAGCATTCATTGGTATTACTCCTGAAGCATTGAGTAGATTTTTGAAACAACGATACAGTTCTTAACCCTCATCAATGTTTTTAGATTGGCTAACAGATAACTTGGGCCCAAAACCTTAAATGAGATTTTATGCAAAAGTTAAGTATGCCAAAAGAGCGAAAATTTGAATGGGAACTGAAACCAATTTCATCTGTGAAGTGGGGACAAGTCAAGAATAAATCAGGACAAATCTGTGTTGTTTTAGAACACTCTTTGTTGAGAGGAGTGACTTCAGAAATGATTTCATGGTGGTTTAAGAATTTTCCAAACTTAAGAGTTACTTTAACTGACGTAGAAGGATATGAGCGTAAAAAAGTGCCTGTTTACTTATTATGGCATCCTTCTGACCATGTAAATGCCCAATTAAAAGGGAAGTTAGGCAAAAACAATACTGCTAGAGCTGGAGCGAAAATTAAAATTCAGGAAACTATGCAATACAATAAATATGGCTTTAAGTATCCGGTAAATCAGGAGCTAGAAATATTTTATTGTGAAAATGACGGTTGGGGTATGGGCAAGAAAATTCCTTTTATTGGAACAATGATATTTCTTAGAATATCTTATAAAGATGTGTACAAAGATGGGGAAATAATAGGTGTGCATTATCACTATGAAGTTGTAGCTGGAACCAATAAACAAAACATGATAGCCAAAGCAATTAACAAGAAGATTGTTGGTGGCTATACAGCCGAGTTTTGGGAAGCTTGGATTACACATAACACTATTGAAGTTGGAGTGTTTGAGAACTTTCTTCCTTCTCTTTATAGTCAACGAAATGATATAAATAATTTGCAATACTCTAAGAGTATGAATCCAATTAACCAAAACATGGCATCACAAGATCAAAAAGGCTTTGACGGAAATCTTTTAGAAGAAAGATTAAAGGGGTATGAGCAAAGCGAGAATGCTTTCGATTTTCAAAATGGTACTGGGAAAAGCGTATTGAGATAAAGCAAAAGGAGCAATCGATTTGACGGCCAGTGAGCTAATAGTTCACTTTTAGGCGTCCTTGCAAGCGGCTCTCCAAGCGGCTCTCCACCGTAATTACGGGTCTGGAAGACCCAGTCTCGTATACGGCCCACGAGGAATAGGTTTACCCATAAACTCCTTGACCGCTATTTATACCAATCAAGACTATTTCCAAGTTTTACAAAGGGCTAGATTGTCTAGTGGGAATCAGGGTATCGATGGTCGGGACACCTAGTCCTTGCGGCTTGCTAGTGGTTTAAGGCGTTACCCCTGCCCACAAGGGACTGAGCCATATTGGCTTGCACCCTCTAGATTAATAATTTATCTTACGATAAATTAAAAGATGTCCATGCTGGGCACACACAAGGCACAAAATTGCATTAAAATGCATTTTAAATAGAACGTTAGTAATCATAACTAAGGTCTAAAAAAACTAATTATGGAAAATCAAGTCAAAAGAATGCGCGTTGGAGAGGGCAGAATTAGTGGTGCTATCTCAATATTTCTTGGTTCACTTTCCTTGGCTGGTATTCTTTGCTTTAAATTCCCTGAGCAACTAACTACACCAGATTTTCGGGAGATATACACCGCGGAAATGGTTGAAAACCTCATGTATGGAGCAATCATTGCCACTTTCATATTTGCGTTAATCAGTATACTACTCAACAAAAACAAAAAGAATGCGGTCATTGGGATTATTCTCGGAGTGCTTTCAATCGTATTTGGTGGACTCACAGTAGAAGGGCGTGCAGTCGAAGATATAAGTTGGAGCATTGGTCTTGATTGGCTCATTCTAGATTTGTTTATCATGGCGCTTTTATTCGTACCAATTGAGCTTGCATTTCCTAAGAATAAGTTACAATCGAAATTTCATGCTGAGTGGAGAACTGACCTTATCTATTTTGGAATAAGTCACTTAGCCATTCAATTTTTTGGTGTTGTAACCAAAAAGCCCGCTGTGGCTTTTTTTGGTTGGATGAATTTGGAATCGATACAAGATTGGGTCTCGGGATTACCATTTTTTGTTGAACTATTTCTAGCTTTACTTGTAACTGATATCTTTCAATATTGGGCACATAGAATATTCCACTCTCACCATTACCTATGGAGATTTCATTCTGTACATCATTCGACTCAAAATATGGATTGGCTCGCTGGTTCTAGAACACATTTTGTGGATATCTTCTTTACTCGTTCAATGTCTTATATTCCCCTTTATGTGCTTGGGTTTTCTACCTTAACATTCAATGTATATATAATATTTATTGCCATTCATGCTGTACTTATTCATGCGAATACTAGTATAAACTTTGGATTTTTAAAATACTTATTAACTACTCCTCAATATCATCACTGGCATCATTGCAAGGATCCAGAATATTATGGGAAAAATTTCGCTGTTGTGTTTCCATTTATTGATATAATATTTGGGACTTATCATCTTCCAGGAAATAAATGGCCAAATGGTACTGGATTAGTTGATGCCTCTTTCCCAAAAGGATTTGTAAAACAACTAGTTTACCCTTTTAAAAAGAACCCCTTCAAAAATGATTTAACACCTGAAGAAAAGAGTAATCGTTAAATAATTACCAACAATTTGTATAGCATACACCTCTATTGAGAGGCTTGAAACTGAATGTAAAACCGATGCTTCAGTGGATATTATTAAATTCAAAGGCACTTGCCATATCTCGAAGTTGTGTACATTAAGAGACCATCAATATCATCCAATTGAAAGAGTTAGAAAATAAAATTGCATTAGTTACAGGAGCAAGCCGAGGAATAGGTAAAGGAATAGCAAAGGTATTAGCCAAAAATGGAGCTACCGTTTACATAACTGGAAGAACTGAATCTAGTAAACATAAAACAACCAAACTTTCTGGTTCTATATACGAAACAGAAAAACAAATTATTTCACTTGGAGGAAACTGTAAAGCTGTTCGCTGTGACCATACTAATGACAGAGAAGTCATTAGTGTTTTTAATCAAATTTTTGAAACTCATAATAGAATTGACATATTGGTAAATAGCGCTTGGGGAGGATATGAATACTTTAATGATGGATCAGAGTATTGGTTTGAAGAAGGTTTTTGGGAATCACCTATTTCAAGATGGGATAAAATGTTTTCTGCTGGTGTACGTGCAGCATACTTTGCAAGTTCTCAAGCAGCACGAATAATGACAAAACAAAAATCAGGAATTATTTTTAATCTTTCTTTTTGGGCTGCTAAAAGGAATGACAAAGGAGTTGCTTATTGCACTTCAAAAGCCGCCACAGACAAAATGACTGAGGCTATGGCTTATGAATTGCACAAATTTGGAATTCCAATTATCTGCTTATACCCTGGCATTGTAAGAACTGAAGCTGTTCTAAAGAATAAAGAGTTTTTTGACTTAAGTAATTCCGAATCCCCTGAATTTACAGGCAAAGTAATATCTAAAATTTCATCAGATGAAAAGGCAATTGAAAAAACTGGAAAAACATTGATAGTAGCAAAAGAAGCTATAGATTATGGAATAAAAGATATTGACGGGAAACAACCAAAACCACTATCAGTAGATGAAATTTGAACTGAAAAATTACTCTAAACATCAATGTATAAACACCATTAAAACGACCGTTTATACGAGAACGATAAATCAACCTAATCTTAAGTTGACCGAACGGGACAGCTGATCCCAATCTGCACATTGTGTCCTACCGGACTCATTACTATTTTTAAAAGGCACGTGTCATATCTCGAAGTTCTCTGCAAGCAATACTAAAAATGGAATCCTTCAATAATTACTTAAAACAATTTCCACATTATTCAACTGAGGTGTTTGATGCAGTACAACCATATTTAACTGTAAAAGACATAGGAGCTGGAGAATATTTTTTAATGCATGGAAAAATTTGTCGTCATATAGCATTCATAGAAAAAGGCTTACTCCGATTATTTTACTTGAATGATGGAAAAGAAGTAACTAACTGCTTTTGCAAAGAAAACACAATTACAACTTCTTACAGTAGTTTAATCACACAACAAAAAAGTGATATTGCCATTCAAGCCATTGAGCCTTCGCGTTTGATTGTTTTTTCTAATGAATCACTTCAAAAGCTGTATAAAAAAGACCTTTTTTGGCAACAGGTAGGTAGGCTTGCAGCTGAAAACGAATTCATTACAACAGAGCGTCATAACCGATTTTTGAGAGATTTATCTGCTACCGACAGATATCAACAAATGCTAAAGGATAATAAAGAACTTTTACAAAGAGTACCGCTAAATTATTTGGCAACTTACTTACAAGTTGCACCGGAAACTTTAAGCCGAATTAGAAACAAACTTGCTCACAATCGAACTTGACCTAGGTCAATTGATAGGTAGAACCTTTCGCTGAACTTTGTTCCATTATTGAATTATAAAATATTAATAAAATGGATAGAAATTTAGTAAAAGAATCTGTGGTTGAAAGTTACGGTAAATTAGCAAAGTCGACTAAAGACCAATTATTCTCAAAATTATTTGGCTGTTGCCATCCGACTGACACGGCAAATAAGGTAGGAGAAGTAATCGGGTATACAAAAGAAGAATTAATTTCTGTACCAGAAAATTCAAATTTAGGAGTAGGTTGTGGCAATCCTTCTGCTATGGCTGGAATTAAAAAAGGAGAAACAGTCATAGACCTAGGTTCAGGTGCAGGTTTTGACGCTTTTATAGTTTCCCGTATTGTTGGTGAAGCCGGTAAAGTCATAGGAATTGACCTTTCTGACGAAATGCTTGACTTAGCAAGAAGTAATGCTAAAAAAGGCAACTATAAAAATGTAGAATTTATTAAAGGAGATATTGAGCAACTTCCTCTTGAAGAAGCACTTGGAGACCAAATCATTTCAAATTGTGTAATTAATCTTTCGCTTAACAAGGGAGATGTATACAGGGAGGCATATAGAGTTTTAAAGAAAGGTGGGAAAATAGCAATTAGTGATATTGTACTAGAGACAGAACTTTCCAATTTTATAAGGGAATCTATTGCTGCTCACATTGCCTGTGTTTCAGGTGCCGAGAAATTAGAAGATTACATAAAATACATCAAAGATGCTGGTTTTAAAGATATAAAAATTGAAAGTAAAACAACGTTTCCACTTGAACTGATGCTGGCCGACCCACAAGTTCAAAAACTATCTAAAGAGATGAATTTTAATCTTGATAGTGTTGAAGCAAAAGATATTGCTTCACGGGTTAAGAGCATTTCACTGACCGCAAGAAAATAAAAAAGGCTACAAAGTTTATTTTATCAAGTAATAACGGTTTGAGTGTAAACTCGAACCGTTTTTGTTTTTATTTAAATATATTTTAGTTGAAAATTGAATCATTGTAATCTACTACTAAGTTTATACAAGCCGGTTAGTAGTCATAATTAAATCTTAGATGAACAAAGTTGTAATTTTTGGAGGAACTGGATTCATAGGATTAAGTCTTGCAAATCATTTAAAAGATAAAGGGTTTGATCCTGTAATAGTTGGAAGGACCGATCCTGGAAAATCAGTAGGGTTTAAATTCAGGAAATGGGATGCTATTTCAATCGGAAAATGGTCAGAAGAATTAGAAGGATGCAGGGCAATTATAAATTTAGCCGGAAAAACTGTTGATTGCATCAAGACTCCAGACAATTGTGATCTGATTCTTCGATCAAGAGTTGATTCAACAAAAACAATTGGAAGGGCTTTAAAGGAAATTAAAAATCAACCTAAAGTCTGGGTTCAAATGTCAACAGCGCATATTTATGGTGACCCTCCCTCACAAGTATGTACTGAGGATTCTACCCTTGGTTATGGATTGGCCCCAATAGTTGGAAGGGCATGGGAAGAAGCATTTTTAAATTCATTGCCAAAAGGGATAAGAGGTGTTAGATTACGAACAAGTTTTGTAGTTGGAAAGAACGGAGGAGCATTAAAAAGTTTAGGAAGAATAGTAAAATTAGGTTTAGGAGGAAAGTCAGGACATGGAAAACAAGGAATGAGTTGGATTCATGAATATGATATGAACGAGATCATACTTCAAGCCATCATAAATGAAAACTTTAGTGGAATATATATAGCAAGTTCACCCAATCCAGTATCAAACAAGGAGTTTATGAAACAACTTCGAAAAGTGATGAAAATTCCGATTGGATTACCCGCACCTGAATTTATTATCAGGATTGGAGCAAGATTCATATTTAGAACAGATCCTGATCTAGCAATTTATGGAAGGTATGTAAAATCAACTCGACTCGAAAAAGAAGGCTTTGTTTTTAAATTCCCTGAATTAAATGAAGCCTTATCTGATTTAATAAAGTAAAAATAGACTGTTAATGGTCATACACCTTTTGAACTATGATTTATCTAATTCATGATTTTGAAAATGAGATACAGGTTTCAAGTTTTTCAAGTTTTGAAGAGTTTGTCAATTATATTGAGTGGCAGGATATTTTTGAAGGTAAGTCAACAATCTCAGATGAAAATGGGACTATTTATAAATGGGATTCTTCAAAAAAGAACGAGATAGGAACTGTCTATGGCTATACTCTAATTTCAACGGGCAAGAAGTATCATATGATAAAAGAAATAATTGAGCAGTCCCAACTAGCGAAAAATTCAGACGAATTTTCATTTAGAAAAAATGATAATGGTGTATAACAATGAATAAAGTAAATGCAAATGATAATCTACATTGATAAGAAGGTTTTACTAAGCACTATCTTTATTTAAACCATCATCAAACCTCAAATCCAGCTACAAGATGGCGATTTACGCAATTGGAGATATACATGGAAGCTATAAAGCTTTGAAGACAATTTTCAATCAAGGAATGATTCAACCTAAAGACAAAGTTGTTTTTCTTGGCGATTATGTTGACCGTGGACCTGATAGTAAAGGGGTTATTGATTGGCTGATCAATAAGCGAAATTCTTTCGACTTTGAATTTATTCTCGGCAATCATGAGATAATGATGAGAACCGCTAAAACATCACCGCAGAGACTTACGGAATGGCTACATTTTGGCGGTACTAAAACTTTAGATTCCTATAAAATTGGTGATGACAAAAATTGGATGAATAAGATTGATAAATCTCATTGGGACTTTATAGACTCTTGCCTAGATTATTTGAAAATTGAAAGTTTTATTTTCGTTCATGCAGGACTTGAAACTAACAAGAGTTTAGATGAGCAGAATAAGCATCATCTATTTTGGAAAAAATATGAAACGCCTTTAGCTTATGATTCATCAAAAACAGTGATTTGTGGCCACACCTCGCGAAAGAATGGAGAGATAGCAGATTTTGGACATACGATTTGCATTGATACTTACGCCCACGGTGGAATGTGGTTAACTTGTTTAAATGTTGTGACCGGAGAATTTATGAAAGCAAATAATAGAGGGCAAATAGAAAAAGGAAAATTAAAACGATTTGCTAATACTAGGTAAAAAATGATGGGTGCAACAACGTTAAAACCAGAAATTATAAATCATCAAGATTTGATTATCGTAGGTTTAAAAGGAAATCAAGACAGCCAGCAAAAGCTTAAAAGCCTAATACAAGAGAACATTGCTTGCAAGCTAAAAAAATCAGAAGTCAACTATTAACTTATGAATATCTACTTTCTTATTGCCGGCATTTTATGTTTTGTTTTAGGGCTTGTGCATTCAGTTCTAGGCGAATATTTAATATTTAGGGATAAAAGAAACAAGGGAACTGTAGTTCCAACTAAAGTGAAAGGAGATTTGAAAGGACGACATTTAAGAATAATTTGGGCAACTTGGCACGTAGTAACAGTTTTAGGTTGGCTTATCGGAGCATTTCTGATAAAAATATCATTTGACCAAAATATATTGAATTTGGAATTTATTGGACATATGGTCCTTTGGACTATCTATGCAATGATTGCATCTTCTTTCTTTGTGTTGATTGGAACTAAGGGAAAACATCCAGGATGGCTGGTTTTCTTGATCATTGCTATTCTATTAATGATTGGAAAATGAAAGAATGCTACTAGGCATCAATTAAGAAAACAAACTGAACCAATACAATGCGGTAACCAAAGGAATAGCAGCAAACTTAGTTTTACGATTGGCATGCTTGTACAAAATTACGTATATTCGTAACAAATAAATGTTCCATATTTTGAGAGTCGTTCTTAAATTAATAGTAGCTTCATAATTAGCCTTTAATCCCTAAGGCTAATAAATTTCTGTTCGGATATTCCTCCGAACCCATTCTCCTTTTATCAATTTTTTCGTGTGTTGTTTACAAACACTTGTAATGGCTGTACTAGTTTTCAGCTTGGTTATTTCTATGCTTCAGTATTATAGGTAACTGGCTGAATTAGTAGGATTTACGCAAGTCTTCACATACGAAACTTACATTACTTAAGTAAAAATATATTTATAATGAAAAATCAAGAAGTTAAAAAAGATCCAGCGTTTTTAGCATATGTTTATAAGCTAAATGAGGGTACTGAACTCTCAGAGGCCCTTCAACTTAGTTTAAAAGAAATCGATAACATTGATATCACCCAATTAAACAGAATTGGCTTGAAAACTTATGAAAAAGATAAATGGACAATTCATAAAATCTTTCAGCATCTCATAGATTGGGAGAGAATTTGGTGCTTTAGAGCTATAATTTTTGCTCGAGGTGAAGGAACTATCCCAGATGCACATGATCAAGAAATAATGGGCAAAAATTCAAACGCAGATGAAATGTCAATTGAGCAATTGGTAAATGAACTTCGAGTTGTACGCCAATCTACCATAATGATGTTTGAATCATTTAATAAAAAAATTCTAGAAACAAATTGTGTGTTTTTTGAATATGAAATGCCTTTGCATTCTATTGGGTTGACAATAAGAGCGCATCAAATACATCATTTCAATGTCATAAAAGAAAGATATTTACCATTGGATAAATAAAATTTGAGTGAGCTATTAATATTCATAGCAAAAATATGATATAGCATATGCCTTACCGGCCGTACCTCTACTTAGCCATTTGATACTAATACCCAAAACAGATACTTTAGTAGCTATTGAATAAGTTATGAGGTCCGTGCTATATCTGGATGTTAGGCAACATTTGAAATGAAATTTGAAATTGGAAAATATCAAGTTAAAATAATTAATGAATCTGACTATAATCCAGATTCGAAAGACAATAAATATGAATATGAAAAAAAATATTTAACAGCATCTGATTATGAATTACCGACGAAATTTGGAATCAAAATTCTTGAAAATAGAATTGAATTATTTAGTGCTTTAATTGGTGCAGAAGGTGGAGCATCTGGACTACACAAAACTTCTCAAATAATTGAGCATGACCGGCTTATAATATGTTGTAGCGATTCTGTCTTTTGCTTACACTTACCATCTTTAAATTTAATTTGGAAAACCAAAGTAGATGAAGCGACTGCATTTGAGATTTTTAAAATTGCAGATGGATTCATTATTCACGGAGAATTAGAAATTACTAGAATTGATAATAATGGGTATGTTATCTGGAAAAATGGTGGGGCTGACATTTTTGTTACACAAAATGGAAAAGATAATTTTGAAATTAAGGATGGCTTGATAAAAGCAATAGATTGGGAAAATAGAATTTATATCTGGGATTTAAACGGAGCAGAAATTGAATAACACTGTTGTTCAACGTTGCATAACACTACACTCTTTACATTTTAAAGGCTGCAACTAATTAACTATATGCAATGAAGCATCATACAATTCCTTATCATCTCATTATAACACGATGTATTTTTCTGAATTTTCACAAAAAATTTTGCGTAAAACATACTAATTAGTATGTTTGTAATATAAATAAACTAGACACGCCACTATTTCTCACACAAAAACAAGTCATTTGTACTTAAATCCATGCATAGCTATCAAGCTAGTAGTATTGAGAAAATCCAAGTTTCTGTTATCATTTAAAAAACAAGAGAGAAACGGGTTTAATAATAAATAAGGAAGAAATTAGGCCAAGATCACAAATAACTTTAATGTCAACCGTCGATTTCAAGTCTTTTACCTAGGCTTCCTTAAACAGAAAAAAATAAACAATTAATAAATTTTTTTATCAAAAACATACTAATTAGTATTTTATGAAAACAAAAACAAAGTTCGAAATAGCCAATGGAATATTTAAGTTTGATTCAGGTCCATTCAATTGGTATCTGATTGAAGAAAATGGACGACTTACCCTAGTAGACGCGGGCTTTCCTGGACATTATACCGTCTTGAAAAAAGGATTGCAGCAAATTGGTTTTGGGCTCCAGGATATTGAAGCAATTGTGTTGACGCATGCACATGCAGATCATATCGGCTTTGCAGAAAAAGTCAGAAAACAGCTAAATGTACCCGTCTTTGTGCACAGCAGCGATGCTTTAATGGCTCAAAAGCCTTTACAACTTCCTTGGTTAGGACTATTGTCAAATGCTTGGAGGAAATATACTGCCACTATGCTCGGTGTTGCGATGATAAACGGAGTGTTCACTTTTCCACACCTCTCTAAAGTATCCAAGATTGTAGATAATGCCCAGTTGGATATACCAGGAAAACCCAGAATAATCCATACACCTGGCCATACTGATGGCGAGGTTGTCCTCCACCTCGAGGATAGAAAAGTTCTTATTAGTGGGGACACCATCGTTACCAGAAACCTTCTTACTGGTGAATTAGGAACACCTCAACTTACCAACCCAATTCTTAACAAAAACTATAAACAAGCAAAAAAATCTTTAGGATTAATTCAAGAATTGGGAGAAATTACTATCCTACCGGGACACGGAAAACCATGGCAAGGAAACATTCAAGAGGCCGTGAATATTGCTAAAAGAATACATGAATAATGCATATTTGATAATGCTCCCTTAAAGGTTTTACAGCTAATTTACTAACCCTAATTCCTAAAAATATCACCAACTTTTAAACAAAGTAAAAACGACTTTTAAACAAAGTTGCCTTCCTAATTTCTTCAGATCTTTGCATCAGAAATAAAAAAAAGAAATTATGGAAAAATCGAATAAAAACGAATTTGGCAAACAAGGATGGACTCCTGAAAGAATAGATGATTTAAGTGGTAAAACGTATGTAATAACTGGGGCAAATACAGGTGCAGGTTTTGAAGCCGCCAAGATATTATTGAGTAAAGGCGCTCAAGTGGTCATGCTAAACCGAAATAGTCAAAAGTCTAAGTATGCAATCCAATTGATCAAAGAACAACTCGGATCAGATGCTAAAGTCTCATTCATAAATATGGATTTAGCTGAACTCAATTCCGTTCGACATGCTGCAAAAGAAGTCCTTGAAACTGTTCCTCAAATTGATGCACTGATATGTAATGCCGCCATTGCACAAGTACCTAAACAAAAATTCACGGTAGACGGCTTTGAAAGTCAGCTTGGAGTGAATCACTACGGCCATTTTTTATTAATTAGCTTGTTATTCGATAAAGTGGAGCAATCAGCTGGAAGAATTGTGGTAGTTGGAAGCGAAGGCTATAAAATGGGCCTAAAAACCATTCAATTCAATGACATGAATTGGGATAAAAATTACAACCCAATGAATACTTATTGTCATAGTAAATTGGCCCAGATAATGTTTGCCTATGAATTGCAGAACAGAATTAAAACAGCCAAAAAGAATGTAAAAGTGTATGTATGCCATCCAGGTGCCTCTGCTACATCACTGATCAAAACTAGCGGCGGCTTAAGAGATAGAATTCTTTTCTCCTTGATGTCGATGACACCATTGGTTCAATCAGCAGAAAAAGGGGCTTATCCAGAAGTGATGTGTGCAACACAAGATGGCCTAAAACAGAAGGCTTATTATGGTCCTACAGGAAGGATGAATTGGGTAGGTCCTGTTGGAGAATGTAAATTAGAACCTTTTGCTTTAGACGGGGAAGTAGCTTCAAAACTCTGGGCAGTATCGGAAGATAAAACAGGACAAAAATTTGAATTGTAATATCTTTATAAAATGGAGCATGTAAACACTTCAAGCAAAGGCAGGGTATTTTTATCTGGCACCATAGATAAACAATATACTTGGGAAAGTATTTCCCCCCAACATATTATTGTGTTCATCAATTCTGGAGAGTTAATACTGAATTATGGAAAAGATACCTTGACTTTCGTTGCTGGAGATACGGTGTTAGTTCCTAAAAATCAATTAACACGTAGTCTAAAAAAGCCTGTGTATGGCAAGCCTTTTAAGTGTATATCTCTATTTCTTCCTGAAGAGAATCTAAGAGCGTTTTATCTGAATCATCCAGTTTCTGAAATTTGGACAGAGAATATCTCGAAACAAAGACCTATAAATCCACACCCTTTACTAGCAAGTTTCTTTGGGTCTTTACTGCCTTATTTCGACATGGAAAATGAACTTCCAGAAGCTCTAGTTCCCCTAAAGATTCAAGAAGTGCTCACCATTATCGATACTGTAGACAAAAGAGTAAGTTCGATTTTAGGTACTTTTAGCGAGATTGGTAAAATAGATTTGGAAGCATATATGGAGGAGCATTTCATGTACAACCTTCCTTTAGAAAGATTCGCGTTTTTGACAGGAAGAAGTCTTACTACATTTAAATCAGATTTTAAAAAAATATTTAATAATACTCCTGGTAAATGGCTAACAAAAAAAAGGTTGAATCTAGCACACCATAAACTTAATATTGAAAAACAGAAGGCCACTGAGGTATACCTTTCTGTAGGTTTCGAGAATCTCTCGCACTTTTCATTTGCCTTTAAAAAAGCATTTGGGTATAGCCCGAGTACCTTAAATAACAATCAAAACATAATAAATTAAATAAAAAACAAGACATGGAAACATTAAAAATGGCTACAGAATGGGCAAGAGACGAGGTCTTTTCATCAAAATTCTTCCTTCTCTTCGGAATCATGTTTGTATTAGCATCTATAGGTTTTTGGCAATTAGGAAAAACGGAAGTCGCAAAGGCATTTGTTTATCCTACATTAGTTGCTGGCATCTTACTTCTGATGGTAGGATCAGGAATTTTTTATACCAATAATTCAAGAGTTTCTAGCTTCGAAACCGCTTATAATAATGATGCTTCAGCTTTTGTAAAATCGGAGATAATCCGGACAGAAAAAACCATGGGAGAATTTAGAAACATTGTTTTCAAAGTCATTCCACTAATTATTACCCTTGCTGCACTACTCATTGTCTTTATTGATAAGCCTTTATGGCGCGCTATCTGTATTACTACCATTGCTATGATGGTATGTATTTTATTCGTTGACACCAACGCCAATAGTAGGGTTGAGAACTACCACAAACATCTAATATCTGTTGAAAAACAAGGAAAGGAATAACCGTTTAACTTTTTGAACAACACAAGGAAATAAAAAAAATATAAAAATGTTTATCTCAGCTCAGTAGAACACTGATATTTTTATCAGCTTCTACTGCCCTATTTTCGATACTCAAAACAATAACAATTTTAACAAAAATGAATGGTATAACTTTTATTGAAAACTTTATTGATAATCCCACAGAACTATTTGATTCTTTAAAAGGCAATGTAAAATGGGATGAAAGAATGTCTGCCCGAAAAACTGCAAGTTTTGGTAAAGCATACAATTATTCTCAAATAAGTTATCCATACCAAGAATTCACAACAGACTTAAAACTTATTATTGAGTCGATTAACAAAGCATTAAATTTCGAACCAAACAACTGTCTGATAAACTACTATTTGGACGGGAAATCTAAAATGGGATTTCATTCAGACCAAACTGAAATTCTTGTTGAAGGAACTGGAGTAGCAATTGTATCAATTGGAGAAACTCGAACGCTAAGGTTTAGAAAAATCGAGAACAAAGAGTTAATGAAAAATTATGATTTACCATCTGGATCTCTAATTTATATGACAAATGAAATTCAAGATGAATGGCAACATGCAATACCTAAATCAGACACAGAAAAAGGACGTATGAGTTTAACTTTTAGAAAAATGAAAAACTAATAGGGCGCTTAAATTTTAAAAGAATAAAAACAGAATTACACACGACATCAAGTGTCAAAAAAATTTAAATCAATGACTTTTGAAATTGATAAAGCAATCGAAATTTTGGAAAGAACTCCTTTAGCCATAGAGACGCTATTAAAAGGAATTTCAGAAGAATGGCTTAAAAATAATGAAGGAGAAAATACTTGGAGTCCATATACAATTGTGGGGCACTTAATTCATGGGGAAAAAACGGATTGGATTCCAAGAGCTAAAATAATGCTTTCCGATGCACAAAATAAAACCTTCGAACCTTTTGACAGATTTGCCCAAATGAGGGAGAATCAAGATAAATCTATCGATGAATTGCTAGCAGAGTTTAAGGATTTGAGAAGTCAAAATTTACAAGAACTAAAATCATTGCAAATCAATAATTCAAAACTCTCATCAAAAGGGGTTCATCCTGAATTAGGGGAAGTAAGTTTAGAAGAGCTACTTTCTACTTGGGTTGTTCACGATTTAGGGCATATATCTCAAATTACTAGAGTAATGGCAAAACAATACAAAAATGAAGTAGGAGCTTGGAAAGCATACTTAGGAATTTTGAAAAAGTAAATACAAATTCGACATCTATAATCATTCGATAATACTGCTTAGATATAAGGCAATAAAAACTATCATTTTAAAGTGTGATTTGTTAATTTAAATTGATTGGAATAGGCATTTTTTGATTCTATATAAAATTATTCGGTGCGAAGTACTCGGTGCGAAGTACTTGAACCTGAAATTTGATGCTATTTATACATACATTTAGCCAATGTTGGTGTCGACACCAACATCGGAGGAAGTAGTATTTTTTTGAAGGTTGTTATACTTATCAAGTAAAATCATAAAGCACCTATTTTTTAAATTTACAGCCCAATTACTTTTTAACCTTTTTTGGTTTTATCTGCCAAGAGCAACTTAAAACCTCTAATAAATTAAGCCTAAAATCAGATGATGACAGCTAGCAAAGAAAATTTATATAAACATGTCGATTTCTTGACAGGTATAAGACCTTACAGAAATTATCAGAATTTAGCATCCCTCAAGAAATGCTCAGACTATATAAAGGAGCACTTTGATAATTTGGTGCTAAAAACAAGCATACAGCAATGGGATGCTGAAGGAAATACCTATGAGAATATTATTGGGAGTTACCAACCCGATAAGAAAAGAAAATTGATAATTGGCGCGCACTACGATGTGTGTGGAGATCAACCCGGAGCAGATGATAATGCGAGCGCAGTAGCAGGATTACTGGAAACAGCTAAGCTTATAGCAGAAAATCGGCCGGAAGTAGATTACGGAATCGAGTTTGTCTCCTACTGTCTTGAAGAACCTCCCTTTTATGCGACAGAATATATGGGGAGTTATATCCATGCAGCATCTCTTGAAAATATCAAGTCAAATATTATTGGGATGATCTGCTATGAAATGATTGGGTATTTCTCAGATAAACCAAATTCGCAATCTTTCCCAGCTCCTTGGTTGGCAAATATCTATCCTAATACAGGAAATTTTATTATGGTAGTAGGTGTAGATGAATACAGTGCATTTAATAAAAGTGTATTTCAAAATATGTCTAAAAACTCAAAGATAGATGTGCAATTGATTGAATTTCCTGACAAAGATGGATTAGCGGGAATGTCGGACCAGAGAAATTATTGGGAGTTTGGTTATAATGCCTTGATGATAAATGATACCTCTTTTATGAGAAATCCAAATTATCATGAGGAAACTGATACGATAGAAACATTAGACTTTGATAAAATGACCGAAGTAATCAACTCTTGCTATAATGCCATCGTGAATGTAGCAAAATAACACTATTGAGTTTTAGCAAAGTTTTCAAAAAAAATGAATATATATTTCCTTGCTAGTATCGCAGGACTTAATAGCAAGTATAGTTATCAATCCATAAGAACAAATTACTTTTTATCCGTCCTACCACTGATTTCATTACTTTTCCGTAAACATATCTATAAAGCATCCTTATGGTAGAACGGATATAACTATCTATTTGTAGCTATTATTTAATTTTTGTTTTGAAAACTTCTAAAACACGAAGTTCTTGCAAACTATTAGTGCTAAATGTACCGTCGAATCCCTTAGGAATAATAAAAAAATCTCCTGGATGGTAATAACTTTCAATTTTATCTTTGGTAGTTATGGTCAGCACACCATTTAATACATGAATCATCCGCTCTCGAGATACTTTTTCAATAAGCGCTATAGATGTCAATACCTTTAGCGTAAGTTCTGGCCCTTCGTAAATTACACCATCAGCAGGCATCGTAACTCCAGAAAGGATATCTCTATCTATAACCAATGCTTTGGTCATAGGAGACTTAAATGTAGAATCAGGCCTGTTTTTGGCAATCAATGCCAATTCTAAATGCAGCCCTCCAATATCTATAAAATTCCATTTCCCATGAAAGCCTTTCGCCTGTATAAAATAATCTCCTGAATAAATAGGAAATGAATCCTCGCCTGCTGGTTCTACCAATGCTTTCCCATTCATCCAAAAAATAAACTCTTCCATAGGAAAACCTTGAAATTCATTGGTAATGCCTGTTCCTATAGCCACCATAAATACAGCAATGTCTTCCCCATCGTATACTTTACGTTGATAAACCTTTCGGCTTGGATCAGACTGTTCCATTTTGGCCAATCCCTCACCAGCCAATAATTCCGTCGAGATTTTATAGATTGAAGGGGAATCTTGAGCTAATGTGTTTTGCATTATAGCAAAGGAAATACACCAAATAAGTAATATTTTTTTCATGTTCATTTTTGTTTCTTTTTCTTGCGAAAGTAGAATCATGAACAATCAAAAAAGTCTGCATAGATAAGTTGATTGTATGAAATGATAAATACGGACTAACCCTTTTCCCTGTATTTTGAGGGAGTTATACCCAATTGCTTCTTAAAAGCTGCAAAAAATGAAGAGCGACTGTGGAACCCAACTTCATACCCAATCGCTTCAATGCTAAAGTGTTTGTTTTCTTTTAATATTTGGCAAGCTTCTCTTATTCTGTAATCGTTAATGTATTGATGGAAGTTCTTCTGAAGATTTTCATTTAAAAGTTGGGATAATAAATGGCGGCCTATAGAAAGTTTCGATGCTAATAACTCAAGATTCAAATCGGGATTTTTGTACAACCTTTCAATCTCCATAAGTTGGGTTAGCTTTTGATTTAACTTATTGAACTCCCCCTCATCAATTTTCTTTTGTAAAGTTTTTTTCTTTTCTGTTCGATGGTCCAATAAGAAATAGGCAATTACTGCATAAAATACGATAGAGAAAAAAAGTGGGCCTAGAATGTAACTAGTAAATAAGGATACGGCAAATCCTAGGCAGGTCAACAAAAGTGATAAGTAAATAATAATGCTTTGCCGAACAGAAGAAGGCAGGTTTTTTTTAGTAAAAAATTGCTTAATTTCTTTTCTCCATATAAACGCAACCGCAATGAAATAGAACGTTAAAAAAAAGTGTATTACAAACCTGACTTTCCAATCCCAAGTCGGAAAATCAAAAACAAACCACATAAAGGCAAGACCAAAAAACCATATGCCAAAATGCCACAAGGCACTATCTATTATTTGTTTTTGAGGACCAATCATTGCCTTCAAAAGTAGAAAAACCAAGGGCCCTAAAAACAAATTGGCTACAAGTCCTAATTTAATCAAATCATTTGGTACTGTACCGAAAAAATGGAAACATGATACGGCAACACGTATTACCAAACAAAGAAGTAACCCTCCTAATAAATAGTCTGATATCTGCCTTTTTTGCTTTACAAAAAGGTAGTAAATGCTAAGCAAGAATGCATTGAATACACCTAATGCACTAAAGAAAAAAAGTATTCTTTCCGCCATGATCATTACACTAATAGAGCAATTTTAAGCATCAATCCTGATAATTAGATATCATTTTTCAGTAAAATAAAAAAGACACCACATAAACATATCTCGCTATCTGGTTTTTTGAAAGTACCATAAATATCAGATACTTTAGCAGTTACTATGAATCATCATTTCTTAATAATACTCGCCGTAAGCACTTTTATCAGTTTAGACAGTTTTTCCCAAATAGATGCCACTGATTTAGAGTCATTTAGCACCATGGGCAAACAAAGTGAGATACTTAATTCTGGTAAAGAAGAATTGCTGTATACAAAAGAAGTCAAAGGGCTGCTTCACCACATGTGGTTCGGGGGCAGTTTTGAGGGAATTGAAAATACCCTTATACGTATCTATGCAGATGGTGAAGAAAAAGCATCTATTGAAATGAGGTTGTCGGAAGGGTTTGCTAACGCATACCACTCCCAAAATCATTATCAGTCTTCGGCTATTATTGGCAAAACAGGGCGGAAAGGCGGTGTTTACAATACCTTTCAAATTCCTTTTGGTAAAAGCATACGAATAACAGCACAGAACGAAAAAATGAAAGGAGTAGAAGGTGGTTATTTTTGGTGGATTTTAAGGGGAACAACGAATATGCCCTTGAACATTAATGGTGTAACCTTGCCAGAAAATGCAAGAATGAAATTATACAAAGTAGAAGACAAACTTGTTCAAGCTTATAACGAGTTTGATCTGTGCGACACAAAAAATGATGGTTTACTTTATATGGTTTATATCCAAGGAGAAGCGGCTGAACCTGATAAAGTGTACAAAGTAGATTGGCATAAACTCAGTTTTTTAGAGGCATGTATGCGTGCCTATGTGGGAGGAGCCAAAGAGCCGACCTTTTTATCATCAGGATTGGAAGATTACTTTTTGGGCACCTATTACTTCACTTCTGGTCGGTTTGCCAATGATTTGGCGGGCCTCACCTATTTTGATAAAGAGAATGCCAAATTTGCTGCATACAGGATTCACGATAGAGATCCCTATTATTTTAAAAACGGTTTGCGATTAACATGTAGAGCAGGTGAAACATGGTTCGAAAAAAACAATGAAAAGCTCCACGATACCCCCAATAGCAAATACACTACTTACACTTGGGTTTACGAATGGTGATATTAATACTTGATTCCAAAGTGGGAGTATTAGGTGTGTTTTTCTTGACTAACGTAAAACAAAGGCTTGGAATATTTTAAACATTCAAAGAGATATACATTAATAGTTCATTTATGTACTTACCTTCTAGACTTATTCATGGCACAAGTAATCAAAGCAACCTACGAAAAAGAAAATGAAAATACTCCTATCTATACTATTTGTTATTTTTAATTATAGTAATTTAATTGCTCAAGAATGGCACAAAGATTTAGATAATTTTTTAAATGATGAACTACCTAAATTTAACATTCCTAATCTTGAAATATTGGTTGTAAATAAGGATTCTGTTCTATATTCAAAATCAATAGGTGAGTCTTCTCCAAACTCTACATACTACATAGGTTCTGTCAGCAAATCTTTAACAGCATACGGAATTTTAATACTAATAGCACAAAAAAAATTGAGTTTCGATACAAAAGTAAAAGATGTAATTCCCGAAATTCAGTTTAACAATTCTCATGAACTAATCAATATTTGGCATTTACTAACCCACACAAGTGGAATAAAAAAGAAAAGTGGTTTTGAGTATTTACCTTCTCTAGAGCAGTTGAAAACCAAGAAGTTCAAAGTAACAAATGAAATAATTAATCCATTAAGGCATGAATATTCAAATCTTAACTATTCTTTACTCGGGCTTATCATAGAAAAAATAAGCAAACTATCTTTTAAAGAATATATGTACAAGTATGTATTTAGCCCTTTAAAAATGACTAATTCCATTATAGGAGATAAAGAAGCGCTCTCTTTGCAACTGATAGATCACTACCAATACTTTGGCCTTTTCCCAATAAAAAGCAAACAATTAAACTTTGCTCAGACGAGTGTTCCTGCTGGTTTCATAAGTGCCTCATCTGAAGATTTAGGAAAATATTTACAATTAAATTTATCGAATGGAAGACTCGATACTATAAAATTAATTGATCCAAGCCTTTTACAAACAATGCATACAGTTTGGAATCAAAGTGAATATGGCTATGCAATGGGATGGAAACGCGGGGAATACAATAACTATAAATTTTATCAGCATTTAGGCACAACGGCCAACTCCTACTCAGGAATATTTTTTATACCCGAGAAAGAACTAGGATTTGTATTTCTTTCAAATAGCAATTCCCTCGATTTTTCGGAAAATATTGTAGAAGGAATTCTAAATATATTGACGGATGGTGAGCCAAGAGAAGTTTCTAGGAATGAGTTTTTTCTTAGGATTGGCGTCTTGCTTGGTTATCTTTTTTTAATGTTTAATTTTTTTAACAAACTCTTAAAAGTGACCCAAAATAAATTATCACTCAAAAGAAGAAAAGAAACATTTAATCTGATTATATGCATTGTACTATTAGTCTCTTTATTTTTTGCATTTCCAATAATAGCACAAATTCCTTTGGTGAGTTTTGTTAAAATTCAGCCAGACATAGGCTTTTTAATTCTACTTTCATTGGTTCTTCCTACAGTTTTAAATATCATTAAAGTATATAAAGCAAGGAAAGTAGGAAGTTAAGGGGGGTAAATGTAGTAAACAGCAACCTTCACTTTGGCTTAGATATTATTGGTTATCATCCATAAAAAATTGAATCTATCTTGGAAAGAAGTAGTAAAATAAATGACTTTGATGGTCTAGAAGTACTTAAAGTAAACAATCAAAAAAGTAGTTTTCCTGAACACTTTCACGAAACGTTTTGTGTCTCTCTGATCCATGATGGAATCGAAACCATAAAGATGGGGGATAATTTACTATATACAGAAAAAAATTATATTTCAATTAATAACCCATACGAAATACATGCAAACCCAATAGTCGAAAAAACTATTACCAATAGCTTTACTACCCTATACCTATCACCCGATTTAGTAGACTCCATTCTCAATCAAAAAGATGTCACTTTTGCTCATCAACAAATGGCAGGCACAGAATTAGTTGAAATTTTCTCGAGAATTGTTTCGAACATAAAACAACGTTTCATTCCAGAGATCGAACAAAACCTATTCAATCTATTACACGCTTTTAAAATTGAACCTAAAGGTGTATTAGACAAAAAAAAAATTTCAGATAGAAAATGGACAGATGTGTTATCATTCATAGATAATCATCTTGAAAATAAGATTTCTTTAGAGATTCTCGCCAAGTTTATGAATATGGAAAAGTTCTCTTTTGCAAAAGAATTTCGTGAAAAGTATGGTTTATCCCCTATCAATTATTTCATGATGAAAAAAATCTTTAGGATAAAAGGATTAATCACAAAGACAACCAATTTTACTCAACTCGCTTATCAGTTTGATTTTTCAGATCAAGCCCATTTCTCCAAACAATTCAAAAGATATATTGGCCTCTCTCCAAGTGCTTATAAGAAGCAGTTATAGAGGTTTACCAAGATTATACAAGTTTTCTTGCATGTGCTTCATCAATTTTGGTTTGAGTAAACAAACTAACATGAATCAATGATGAAGATTTTCCCAATATTGTTTTTAATAGTATTTATCTATAAGTGCCCTTTAAACGCACAGCATTACGAAGTTCCTAAGTACCAATTATCCATTTCTTATTTCGGAGAAATGTTAACGCATGGTGGTATTCGATTAGGACTTACCACCCCTATTTCTCAACGCATCAAAGAAAAGAACGATTCGAGATTTGTCAATAAAGGATGGATCATAGGTGGTTATATGACTTATTATAAACATCCTCGTAATCATAGGGGTCTGATGTTCACAAGCTCAATAGGACGCCAAAGAATTAGTAAAAGTGGATTCCAAACCAATATAAACTTTGAAGCCGGATATATGCTATCCTTATTAGATGGCGAAGTATACGAGTGGGATGGTGGGCAAATTGTGACTGGTAATAAAGGAAGCTCTCATATAGTATTAGGGTTTAATGGAGGCGCAGGATGGAATTTTGAGAAGAATGGCAATCTCCCAATTGCATTGATGATCCAACCCCATTTTTATATTCAGGCACCTTACAATACCCTATTTGCACCAAGAGTAGCATTAGAGGCCAAACTAGCTTACAACATAAAATAAAAAACATGAAAAAAATATTTCAACTATTCTATTTCGCTATCGCGACAATTATTTTGACCTCTTGTAACGAAGAAAACAATTTACTAGAGGAAGGTGACATGTTATTTTTAAGACATAAAGGAGCATCAATGCCTGTTTTAGTCAGGGGTGATTTTAATTCTGATGTAATCATTTTGTTTCTTCATGGAGGAGCTGGTGGAACTTCCGCATCACATATTGAAGATTTTGCTGGAATGGTAGAAAAAGAATACATGGTTGCTTATTGGGAACAAAGGCATGCGGGGAGTTCTCAAGGGAATTTTAATAAAGATGACCTAACCATAGATCTCATGGCAGAAGATATGCAATTGGTTATTAATTTACTGAAGCATAAATATGGAGATGATAAAAAAGTTTTTGCTATGGGACATAGTTGGGGAGTAATACTAGGCACCTATTACTTAACTACCCAAGAAAATCAATTAGAAGGGGCCATTTTTTCTAATGGAGCACATAGCAGCGAACATGAATACAGTGCCAGAATCGATTATGTGCACGACTTTGCCCAAGAAATGATAGATAAGGGATTAACCATTCCAGAAGAATTAAAGGCAGAAGGTGAGACTTTTAATAGTTTGGAACAAGTTGTAGAATGGACAGAACAAAATGATCCAATAGATTCTTGGAAAAAACTGAAAATTCTCAATGAATTAGTTAATGCAGTTTCTGATTATGTAGAAGATAATTATATCCAAAACTCTTCAGATGCATTGGCAGATCTTTCTACTGGTGAATACTGGTTTCGATCTCCGTACCATCCGTTAATTGCTAAAATGAATGACCTTAGAACTGGTCAATTGATTAATAATTCTAATAATGAAACCAGCATTCAAGAATTTTATGATTTCACTCCGCAAATGATAAATATTACTATTCCAATAAGTTTAATTTGGGGCAAATATGATCATATTATTGGGCTTGAAGTTGCAGAAGATTATTATGAAGTTATAGGTACAACCGAGGAAAATAAAGAACTGACAGTTTTAGAAAACTCTGGCCATAGCGGCATGTACAGAGAAAATATAAAATTCAGTCAGACATTAATAAACTTTGTTGAAAGGCATCAGAATAATTGATTCTTTGATTTATAAAAAAAATCACATTCTCTTTAACATTTAAAGACATAAGTATTTCTTGATTTGAATCATTGTTTTTCAATAGTTAAATACTAAAATTAGAAAACTGGATATACTAAAGTATTGATAAAATAATGTATGTCTAGGGAGTTCTGCCTCAATATGAAGAAGATGAAAGCAAATTCAAACTATTGATTTACGCAGGTTAAAATTGCTTCAATCATGAAAGAAATACAGCTGTACTTAAAAAAGAACTTATTGTGGTTCATATTCATTGCATTTGCAATTATGGCCTTAGCAACTAAAAAAGATACTTCTATTTTTATAAGCCATGGTTCTTATGGTATTGGAAAGTATATCACATGGTTTCTCTTTTTTAGTTTTTTGGGCTATACTATTCAATGCAGTAGAAAGGAAAACTTTTTTAAAAGTTTAAAACGGATTAGTGAAATGTATTGGGGTTGGCAAGTTGGAATAGATTTATACATAGGATTACTGTTGCCATTGTTAATAATTTACCTTCATGGGGGAAGTGTTGTCTTATTGTTCTGGATTATTCCAGTTTTGATCAATGCAAATTTATTCACACTACTATATTTTGCATTAAATTATGACTCATTAGTTGATCAATTTATTGGTTAGTCTTTATCCAAAGTATTAAGTATAAGAAAAATATATATCTGTAAATTGCGAGAAAATTCTCCTAACACCTTTATTTACGCTACCGTTAAGGCTAATTCAAAACAAATTCTCGGAATTAGAAATGAACAGAACTTTTAGAATTTTAAAAAAAGTAATTTTCTATGCTTTCTCTTTCTTCCTTCTATTAACCATCTCAGGATACATTTATCTCTACGTGCTCCCGAAAGGACCTGAAATCACAAAACCAAAGAAGTTGAATACAGGAAAAGACTCTTTTGTTATCTATGCTCACAAGGACAGTGAAAGAAAATCAATTAAAGTGTGGACTTTTAAACCAAAAAATTGGAAAGACCAAGACAAAATAGTATTTGTAATGCACGGAGGAGGTCGCAATGCAGATGACTACCTCAATGCTTGGGTTGAATTAGCCAAAGACAATAACTTATTGGTAATCGCACCTGAATTCGAAAACAAATTTTCAAAATATACAACTAACGACTATCAAGAGGGTAATTTATTTACTTTTTTTGGGACTGAAAACCCAAAAAGCGAATGGGCTTACACAGTAGTTGAAAACATATTCGACCATATCAAGTCAGTCAATAACATAACAAATATCCATTACGACATTTTTGGACATTCTGCTGGTGGACAATTTGTTCATAGAATGATAATGATGATGCCCGAATCTCGAATTGAAACAGCCATCGCGGCAAATGCTGGATTTTACAGCCTACCAGATGAAAATCTTGAGTTCCCATATGGATTTAAGAAAACGGACGTCAATTTGAACTCCGATTTACAAATGGCCTACAAAAAGAAATTAATTATCCTATTAGGAGAACTTGATAATGACCCGAGTTTAGGAACCTTTAGAACAACAACATTGGCAATGAAACAAGGAACGCACAGACTAGAACGTGGAACCTATTTTTTTAATGAAAATGAGAAGCTAAGCAAACAAAATGGCTGGTTATTTAATTGGAGAATTGACACAGTCAAAAACGTAGGTCATGATTATAGAAAGATGTCTGAAAATTCGATTGAGTGGATAAACACTCCTAATATTGATTAGGATTAATTGTCCGAAATTATGGACTAAGAACAAATGACGAACAAAAGAAAATACATTATTCTCATCGGAATTATAGCATTGCTTATTTTTGGTTATTATACAGCAGATTCCATTCTATTTAATGGTATAAGACCAAAAGTGATAAATGAAAATGGTCTTCGAGCAAATTATTTTGCTAAAGAAAATATCGAAGGCAAAACAACGGTCATGTTACTAGGTGGTGGGCAATGGGGAGATTATTGGGCACAATATTTTGCCAAAAATGATATGGTGGGCTTGTCAATTCCATATACAGGAATAGATAATTTGCCAAAATTACCTGAAGAAATTGAATTAGAATACTTTGAAAATGCCATCAATTGGCTTATCTCTCTACCTGAGGTCGACAGGGATAAAATAGTGGTAATGGGTGCATCAAAAAATGCCGAACTAGCATTGATAATCGCTTCTATATTTCCTGAGTCCATAAGTGGTGTTGTGGCTTATGCACCTAGTTCAGTGTCTTGGTCGAATACAGTTTTACCATACAATTCCGATGAATTGAAGCCTAGTTGGAAATATAAAGGTATTGATGTGCCCTATGTTCCGATGGATAAAATCAAAGGAAATGAATCGAAAAAAATTGAAACGTTAGCCTATTGGGAGAAAGGCTTGGCTAAAACTGATTTCGTAGAGAAGGCATCCATTAAAGTGGAAAATATAAACGGTCCTATTTTACTCTTTTCTGGAAATGACGATAAAATTTGGCCTTCCTCAAAAATGGCCGATATGATAGAAAAGAGATTAGAGAAAAATGAATTTAAACATCCTTTTCAAAATATTAAATATGATAATGCCGGACATTCGATTTCCAACAATCCTGATGATAAATCGAACAATAGAACAGGAATAATGACCTTTGATGGCAAAGACTATGAATTTGAATTTGGCGGAAATACTGATGGTAATTTTAAAGCCAAACAAGACGCCCGAATTAAACTCATGAAATTCTTAAAGAAAATGTAAACCTGATTATCCTCATCCTTATTGAGAGTGTAATGAGAAAACAGAAGAAGAGAATCGTATTGTAATTACGAATTTTAGTGTTTATTAATTATTCTCACAAACATATAAGACAGATGTTCGAAAATATTAAGGAGCATTCACAAGACAACTTTCAGTCAGGAGCAGATAAAGTGCGCATAAAAGATTTAGAGCGAAAACTGAATATCAAATTGCCAAAAGAATACAAAAGATTTCTTGAAGAAATTAATTACGCAGAGTTATTTGGTGACCCATTTTATGGTTTCCATAACCAAATGCCTGAAATTGACATCTATACCAAAAATCATCAAAAGGAGCATCTGCAGTATGGTTTTCTTGAAATCTTCAATAATGATATAGATGGAACCGTATATATCAGACTTGATAATGGTAAAGTTTACATCGATTTCATAGAACCAGTAGCAGAAAGTATTTCTGATTTTATAGACAAATTACTATCCGAAGGTTGATAATATCTAATCAACTAATCTGTAGTTTAGGGGGTAACGATTCAAGCAATGACATTGCATTTTGTGAATTACACAACAAACAATATTAAGTAAGTGTGAGATGCCAACACCAAGAAAGTAAACTTCCCCAAATACGGCACAAAATTTCCCGTAATTAAAGCGGTATTTCCAGAATAATTGAGTATTATTGAATAGGAAAGCAAAGCACGAGAATCCGCTTGCTTTCTCCATCCAAGGGCTACTTACCAAAAATTTCAATTCACTTATTTTTTAAGAGAGATGTACCTCATTTTCGATACAGAGACAACTGGCTTACCCAAAAATTACAATGCGCCTGTTACAGATTTAGACAATTGGCCTCGCCTAGTTCAATTAGCTTGGCAACTGCACGACAATACAGGAAAGCTACTTAGTGCCAAAAACTATATTGTAAAGCCAGAAGGTTTCACCATTCCTTTTAATGCAGAAAAAGTGCATGGTATTTCCACCGAAATGGCTTTGGATCAAGGGCATGCGCTTAAAAAAGTAATGGCTGAATTTGCCGAAGACGTAGAAACTGCTGAAGTCTTGATCGGGCATAATGTAGAATTCGATATCAACATTACAGGAGCCGAATTTATCCGTAGTGAAGTACCTAGTCAATTGATGGAAACGGATACCATTGATACCAAAAATGAATCTGTGGAATTTTGTGCGCTTCCAGGTGGCAAAGGTGGTAGGTACAAATGGCCCACTTTAACCGAATTACATCAAAAATTATTTGGTACTGGCTTCGATGATGCTCACGATGCCGCTTACGATGTAGATGCCACAGCAAGATGTTTCTTCGGTTTAATCGAACAAAGGGTTATCAATCCTTACGATAAAATAAATCCTGAAAGTATCACCTATGAGCCACCAAAGCTCGATGATGCCAATTTTGCCAAAGCCAAAGAACAAGAATCTGAAAGTATATCCACAGGATTCAAAAAACCTGTAAAACAAGAAGACCTCATCCCTTTTTCACATTTACATGTGCATTCAGAGTTTTCTATTTTGCAAAGTACGGCCTCGGTTAAAAAACTGCTGGCAAAAGCTAGAGAATTAAAAATGCGTGCCATTGCCTTTACAGATATGGGTAATCTGCATGGCGCTTTTAATGCGGTAGCTGGGCAAGGCGATGACCTAAAAGTAATTATCGGCAGTGAATTATATGTGTCAGAAGAGCGACATAAAAAGCAATTTACTAAAGACAATCCCGATAAGAGATTCCATCAGGTTTTATTGGCTAAAAACCAAACAGGGTACCATAACCTATCCAAACTAAGCTCCGTCGGTTACATAGAGGGTTTTTATTTTGGCGTACCCCGTGTAGACAAAGACCTCATTGTAAAACACAAAGAAGGATTAATTGCTACCACTGGTAATTTAAATGGTGAAATTCCATACTTAATACTAAACATAGGAGAACACCAAGCAGAAGAAGCTTTTGTTTGGTGGCACGAACAATTTGGCGATGATTTTTATGTAGAACTTATGCGCCATGGTTTGCCAGAAGAAGAGCGGGTTAACAAAGTATTGATGCAGTTTGCCCAAAAATACGGCGTAAAACCTGTTGCTTCTAACGATGTATACTACCTACACGAAACTGATGCGCGTGCCCATGAAGTACTTTGGTGTGTAAAAGAAGGCAAGACCATGAGTATGGAAGTAGGCAACGGACGACGTTACCGCTTTGCTCTTCCCAACCATGAATATCATTTCAAAGATCAGGCAACGATGAATGCCTTATTTTCAGACATGCCTGAAGCATTGGAAAATGTGAATGAAATTATTGATAAATGTGAACCCTTAAAGCTTAAACGGGATATACTTCTTCCTGCATTCCCAATGCCTGAGGAGTTCAATAATCAGGATGATTACTTACGCCATTTAACGCTTGAAGGGGCCAAACCACGCTACGGAAATCCAATTCCTCAAGAGGTAATGGAAAGGATTGATTTGGAGTTGGGTATTATCAAAAATATGGGCTTCCCCGGCTATTTCTTGATAGTCCAAGATTTTATTGCTGCAGCTAGAGAAATGGGGGTTTTTGTTGGTCCAGGACGAGGCTCTGCAGCAGGTTCAGTTGTTGCTTTTTGCGTAGGAATTACCAATATCGACCCCATCAGGTATAATCTACTTTTCGAACGTTTTCTCAATCCAGAAAGGGTATCTATGCCTGATATTGATATTGATTTCGACGACCGAGGAAGGCAAGATGTTATTGATTGGGTAGTAGAAAAATATGGTAAAAATCAGGTAGCTCAAATCATTACCTATGGTACCATGGCCGCCAAGATGTCTATCAAAGATGTTGCAAGAGCCACAGAGCTACCTCTTTCAGAAGCCAACATGCTTGCCAATATGGTACCTAGTACACCAGGCACTACGCTCGATAAAGCTTTTGGTGAAGTAAGTGACCTTGCCCATATTAAAGAAAACAACAAAGGGCCACAAGGCGAGGTAATGCGACTGGCATACACCGTTGAGGGTTCTGTAAGGAATACTGGTATTCATGCGGCAGGTGTTATTATCGCGCCAGATGACTTATTGGAATACATTCCTGTTTGTACTTCTAAAGATGCTGATTTATTGGTTACCCAATTCGATGGAAAAGTAGTGGAAGATGCAGGGATGCTCAAGATGGATTTCTTGGGCTTAAAAACCCTCACTATTATCAAAGATGCCTTGGAGTTAATCAAGAAAAACCACGGCAAAGAGATAGATATAGACAAAATTTCTTTAAAAGATGAAAAAACCTTTGAGCTATACCAAAGAGGTGATACAGTAGGTACTTTCCAATTTGAGTCGGCAGGTATGCAAAAATATTTGAAAGAACTCAAACCTACCGATATTGAAGATTTGATAGCCATGAACGCTTTGTATCGCCCAGGTCCTATGCAGTTCATCCCTAACTTTATCAACAGAAAACATGGAAAAGAAAAGGTAGAATATCCGCATCCTTTGTTAGAGCCTATCTTGAATTACTCGAACGGGATCATGGTTTATCAAGAGCAGATCATGCAAACTGCGCAAATTTTGGCTGGTTACTCGTTGGGTGGTGCAGATTTGTTGAGACGCGCCATGGGTAAGAAGAAGATTTCCGAAATGGAAAAACAAAAGGTCATTTTTGTAAAAGGCGCTAAGGAAATCAATAACATTGAACAGAAAAAGGCAGAAGAGATATTCTCTATTATGGAGAAATTTGCTTCTTATGGTTTTAACCGCTCTCACTCAGCTGCTTACTCGGTAGTAGCTTACCAAACTGGTTTCCTTAAAGCCAATTACCCGGGGGAATACATGGCTGCTGTATTAAGTAACTGGATGGGATCCATCGATAAAATCAAGATTTTTATTGAAGAATCTAAGCGGATAGGTGTTGAAGTTTTAGGTCCAGACATCAATGAAAGTTCTAGAGATTTCAACGTGAACAATGAAGGGGCCATCCGCTTTGGTTTGGCAGCAGTAAAAGGCGCAGGTGATTCCGCAGTAGAAGCAATAATCGCAGAAAGAGAAGAAAATGGTCCATTTAAAAATATATGGGACTTTGTAGAAAGAGTAGACCTCAGAAAGGTCAATAAAAAAACCTTAGAAAGCCTAGCCTATGCAGGGGCATTCGATAACTTGGGTGAACTGCATCGTGCCCAGTTCTTCCATATTGGAGAAGGGGAACAGAGCTCTGGCATAGAAAAATTATTGAAGTTTGGTGCAGCCACACAAGCAGAGAAAAAATCGGCACAAATGTCATTGTTTGGCGGAGCTGGTGGTATGGAAATGCCCAAACCTAAAATCCCAACTTGTGCCAAATGGAGTGATTTAATAAAACTCAGGTTCGAAAAAGAAGTAGTAGGTTTTTACATTTCAGGCCATCCACTAGACATGTACAAAATTGAGCTGGAAAATGCTTGTAAGTCCGTCACGAAAATCCAAGATTACAAAAATCAAGATATTGCCATTGGTGGCAGTATTACAGATGTGAAGATCAGAGAATCTAAAAATGGTAACAAATTCGCCATTTTCACGGTGGAAGATTATGAAGGTTCTACGGAATTGGCATTGTTTGGTAAAAACTATATTGAGCACAGAAATATGCTTGAAATAGGCAGGTTTGTGTACATTAAAGGCAGGGTACAAGAAAGATATGGTCGCATAGGTGATTGGGAACTCTCTGTGAAAAACATTTCACTTCTCTCTGATATGAAAGACCAACTTTTTAAACAGGTGGTACTAAAAGTAGAACTTGAAAAAATTAATGAAGCTTTTGTAGAAGGCTTGGTTAATTTGGCTGAAACACATGAGGGAAAATGTAATATGAAATTGGAAATTTTCTCAGACAATGATAAAATTAAGCTAGATTTATTCTCTCGTAAGTTTAAGGTAAACCCAAGTTTAAAATTTATTGAAGAAGCCAAAAGTTTGGAAATTGAAGAATGTTTGGTGAGGTAACTTGTAATCCCGTAAGGTTTTGTTATTATTAAAATCTAGTAAATAGTTTTTTAGCAAAACCTTATAGGATTTGACCAGCTTAATCAAATGTATTTTAAAAAAATACTACTGCCGTGAGAATTTTAAATAAAATATCCACATTATATCGTAATATCAATCAAGTGATATATTATTGAATACTTAAGTGAAATATCACTTACAAATATGATAGCTAAAACAAACTATATCACATGAAAATACTCGCCATTGGTAGAAATTACGTAGCCCATATTGAAGAACTCAATAATGAAAAACCAGATGAGCCTGTTATTTTTACCAAGCCAGATACCGCATTACTCAAACACAATGCTCCTTTTTTTTATCCTGATTTTACCAAAGATATCCATCATGAAGTAGAGATTTTATTGAGGATTTGTAAAGAAGGAAAGCACATAGCTCCAAAATTTGCACATAAATATTACGATGCAATAGGCTTAGGTATAGACTTTACTGCAAGGGATTTACAATCAAAAGCCAAAGAAAAAAGACTGCCTTGGGCATTAGCAAAGGGTTTTAATGGCTCTGCCCCAATTTCTAAATTGCTTCCTTTAAGCGAATTTGAAGACATAGGAAACCTCAACTTTAGTTTAAATATAAATGGAGAAACAAAACAGGATGGCAATACTTCGCTCATGCTTTTTCCATTTGATGAAATCATTTGCTACATCTCCAAATTCATCACGCTAAAACAAGGCGATATTATTTTTACAGGTACACCCAAAGGAGTTGGACCAATACAAGTAGGCGATAGACTTGAAGGGTTCATTGAAGATAGAAAGATGTTGGATTTTGAAGTGAAGTAGGAAATTAAACTAGTTCTAATTTTCCATTTTGTGTATAAACTATCTCTTTATTATCAAGCAAGACCTCAATGGCTTGTACTACCACATCCTTTTGTGAAACACTCCATAAATTCAATAACTGTTCAGGTGATTTAGGACTTTTCCTCAATTCAATCAAAATTTTATCTATAAAATCATTGTGATTCTTTGTGCGATTTATGTTACGGGTACAATTGCCACAAATGCCACATTTTTCCTTAGTATGTTCATCAAAATACTTTAACAGTAATGCAGTTTGACAGGTCACCTTATTTTCAATATAACTAATGACGGCATTTACCTTATCAGCATAAGCCTTTTTTCTTTCTTCTAACAAGCGTATATTGAGCGATAATTTTTCTACCATAGCTCTTTCAGTAAGCATCACTATACAGGGTTTGTCTTTAATAGGTTGGTAATCGATTATACCTGCATTTTGCAATTCCTCTAACTGCCTTTTGATGAAAACTGCAGGCTTTTTTAATACTCCTGCAATCTTATTTTCATTAACATTAATAAAATGGTTAAATATTTCTCCACCATACACTCTCAACAATACTTTTATAAGAATATCGGCTTGTTTGTTGGCAACCTGATATTGGTAAAGTTCATCATGTTTCACTTTAATCATAAGCTTAGAAGGAGCATAAAAAGATTCATTAAACTGAATTAAGCCTTGTTCTTCTAACTTTTTTAGTGCGTGATAAGTAAGCAAATAAGGAAGATTAAAAACCTGCACAAAAGCATCTAGATCAAATTCATAGCTTTCCATATAACCGCTGCCTGCAGCTATTTTCAAGTAATTTGCCAATGCCTGATAAGTTTTCTTTAATACTGCTGGCGAAGGATACGATACTTCTATATTTGTTTTTAGCTGATCAACATCTGCCTTGTTGTATAACATTACCGCATATGCTTTTTTCTCATCTCGGCCAGCTCGGCCTGCCTCTTGGTAATAAGCCTCCAAATTATCTGGTAAATCTATATGCACCACCAAACGTACATCTGGTTTATCTATCCCCATACCAAAGGCATTGGTGGCAACAATAACTCTCACCCTATTTTTTATCCATTTCTCTTGCCGTTCTTCTCGCAGAGCGTTGCTTAAACCCGCATGGTAAAAAGTGGCTGAAATTCTATTTCTTATAAGAAAGTCTGCAATATTCTTAGTTTTCTTACGGCTTCGTACATATACTACTGCCGAACCTTGAACCCTATTCAAGATCCGTAAAAGTCTTGCTTCCTTATTTTCTTCATAAAAGGTTGAGTAAGAAAGATTGGCCCTGGCAAAGCTTTTCTGAAATAAAGCTGCACTTTGGTTAAAAAGTAATTTATCTTGAATGTCTTTCTTAACTTCTTTGGTAGCGGTAGCAGTTAATGCAATGCAGGTAACTTCGGGAATTAATTTTCTGAATGTAGCTATCTCTAAATAAGGAGGTCTAAAATCATACCCCCATTGAGAAATACAATGTGCTTCATCTATAGCAAGTAAACCGATTTTCATTCTTGTTACCCTCGCAATAAAAATTTCAGTTTTCAATCTTTCGGGCGATACATATAAAAACTTTATATCTCCATAAATTGCATTGTCTAAAATTATATCTATTTCCCGCTGGCTCAAACCTGTATAAATTGCTTTGGCTTTGATACCTCTTTCATTTAGTTGAAAAACTTGGTCTTTCATGAGGGCAATAAGTGGACTTACCACAATACAAACACCTTCTTTAGCAAGTGCAGGTACTTGAAAACAGATAGATTTACCCCCACCTGTCGGCAATAATGCCAATGTATCCTTTCCATTTAACACTGCATGAATAATGTCATCTTGCAATGGTCTAAATGCCGTGTAACCCCAATAATGATACAGAATTTTTAATGGATCAGTCATAAAGAAGCTTCTTATCTCTTAGTAGGGAAAAGCTTTGAAGTGTTCAACTCTAAGGTAATTACTATAAACTGAAAACTATAAGTTTTGAAATGGATCTATAGGTAAAACAGCGCTTTAACTTGAAAAATGTATTTATATTGAATATACTTAATTCTTAAAGAAACATTCATGACAAAAAGAAAAACACTATTTACCAAATGGATTATTTATGCACCATTAGGACTCATTTTTATTGGAGCAGGATTGAGTATGGTAGGTGAAGCCAGCTTCATGAAACAAAATGACATGCCTTTTTGGGACTGGTTTGCATTTGGTACATTAAGCTTGGTTATTTTCAATGCTGGCATTTGTATTTTTGGTCAGGCAATCATATTTAGAGTAAAATATGAAATTTTAAATAAGAAAAAAAAGAATTAGTTTTATGCCTTATGGAGCTTTAGCTCAGTTGGTTTAGAGCGCTGCTTTGACAGAGCAGAGGTCGAGGGTTCGAATCCCCCAAGCTCCACAATAAAAAATCTCTCGCAAAAAAAAACGAGAAACTTTTATAAGTTTCCCGCTTCTTAAAGGAATTCCTCAACATCAAGTCATTATTTTTTCTTTTACATCAATATTATCTTGCTCATACAGTTGACCTGAATCTAAATCGAGGCAAAGTAACTTTCCAAGTCCTTCATATTCACGAGCAAATACACACCCATTATCTAAAGGAATTACACTTTTGCCATTTTGTACAGAGTTTCGAATGTATGAAAGGCCTATTGGTGTATGACCGTGAATAATTTTTTTGCCTTCCAATAACTTCTCCTTCACCTCAAAATCACGTATCCACAACATGTCTTCGTAATTTTTGAAAGGTTTCCTAGAGTTAAAGTTAATACCAGCATGTACTAAGTAGTAGTCTTCCAACTCATACATAAAAGGTAATCTACTACAAAAATCAAGGTATTTCTTTCTTATTTTCCCCTGACTTTCTAATAAATCAATTGCATTATTTCTGGAAAGTGACCAATGGATAACCTCTTCATCCTGCCCTACTAAATCTAACAGCATTTGCTCGTGGTTACCCCTGAGAGGAAAGACTTGAAAGCCATTAGAAATTAATTGAATGACCACATCAAATACACCACTGCTATTAGGACCTCTATCTATATAGTCTCCTAATAGAAACAACTGGTCTTCTTTTTTAAGGGAAATTTCTTCAAGTAGTTTTTTAAAGGAGTAATAGCAGCCATGAATATCTGATATTACGAAACGTCTTCCAGTGTTAGATTTTTCAACTTTTATCGTGTAGTTGAATCCTGGAACTTCGTCATAACTTGAAGGATTAAATTTGCTAATAAAGTTTTGTAGAAAGTTTAACACAAGCAACTATTTATTATTTGTTAGTCAATACATTAAATTAATTAAATTTTGGCTAATAAGTTATCTACTAATTTCACCTCTTAAGAATTATTAAGATTTATTAATAAAATATTTATTAACAAAAGTTTTTTTTTCTAAAAATTTTTTTAGGGGAAGTGAAATTCCCTACCCAAATATTTATACTAATACAAGCAAAATTAATGACATTATCACCAAATGTATAGTAAAAATTCGTTAAAATATAGTTAATAAAAAAAGGGTCTACGCTTGTAGACCCTTTTATTTTTATTTTTTGGTAGTTATACGTGAAATTGCTCTTTTATATTTTCAGTAACTACTTGTCCGTCGAATAAATGAATTACTCTATGCGCAAAATTTGAGTCGTGAGGTGAGTGTGTTACCATTACTATAGTGGTTCCTGCTTTATTAAGGTCAGTAAGAAGGTTCATTACTTCCTCTCCATGAGCAGAGTCAAGGTTACCAGTTGGCTCATCGGCTAATATTAAAGGTGGGTTTGCAATTACAGCACGAGCAATGGCGACACGCTGTTGCTGTCCACCAGATAGTTGTTGAGGGAAGTGATTCCGCCTATTCATTATATTCATTTGCTCCAATACTTTTTCAGCCTTTTCCTTGCGTTCTTTTGCTGGTACTTTCAAATAAAGTAATGGCAATTCTACATTTTCAAAAACGGTTAGTTCATCAATTAGATTAAAACTTTGGAAGATAAATCCAATTTGTCCTTTTCTCAATTCTGACCTTTGTCTTTCAGAAAAACCGGAAACTTCTTTGTCTAAAAACCAATATTCTCCAACTGATGGATTATCTAGCAAACCCATAATATTCAGCAATGTAGATTTACCACACCCCGAAGGTCCCATAATTGCTACAAATTCACCAGTTTTTATTTCCATGTTCACACTGTTCAGAGCTGTAGTTTCAATCTCTTCTGTAGTGTATATTTTTTTTAGACTTTTAGTACGGATAATCGAGTTTGACATACTATTAATTTTAAATTTTATAAATCTTACTAGAGTTAATTAATTTGACACTAACACATTTGGTGCGGTTACAATACAATTTAAGTTTTATTACTTTTTTATAAAGAATTATTTATACTAAAGCTACCTTTTCTATTTAGGCGGTTAAATCTTTTAATCTTTCAAGACTAATACCTCATTATCTCCAAAGTTATCGTAGGAAGATGTGATAACGCGATCTCCTTCGTTCAATCCATCCAGCACTTCAAAATAATCGGTATTTTTTCTGCCAATTCTAATGTTTTTCTTTACAGCCTTACTTCCAGACTCATCTATTACATACACCCAATTACCACCAGTACTGGAATAAAAGCCACCAACAGCTAAGAGTGTAGCATCTAATGGACTTCCCAATTCAATTTTTATTCGTGGCGAGTATCCTCTCTTTATACCTTGTGGGGTTTCTCCTACAAATTCCATATCCACTTCAAATCTACCTTCAGTAATAGTAGGAAATATTTTTGTGATTTTTAATGTATATGTTTTACCAGTATAATCAAATTTACCTAATAGTTCTTTTTCTATTCTTGGCAAGTATAATTCATCTATGCGAACCCTTACTTTAAAATTGTCCAAAACGTCTACTTGGCCAATTCTTTCACCCGGCACTACGTTTTGGCCTAGCTCAAGATCAGGCGTAGCTAATTGTCCTTCTGTTGGGGCCCTAATCACCAAATTATCAAGAATATCACCTACGGCATCTAAGCTTTTTGCCATACGGTTCGTAATCATATTTTGCTGAACTCTTCTATATGCTTTATCTATTGAATCTCTTTTAAAGGAAGAGTATTGCAGTTTTCGTACCTTCACGTTAAATAAATAAGGCTTTTCAACTTCTTCGAATTCTCTTTTAGAAACCATCCCTTTTTCATACAATGCTTTAAATCTATCATATTGAGGTTTCAATAGTGCAATCTGATTATCAATTGTAGCTAATTGAGTCTCGAGTCTTAATGAGTTATCTTCTTGCTGCAATTGTGTTTGCCTTGCTATATTGATCTGTTCATAAAGTCTTGTCTCTTGGGTCATTACTTGCCTTTCTAATTCATCATTGGCTAGTAATAAAATAGTATCACCTACAGAAACAATAGCTCCTGACTCTCGAACTATCTTTCTAATTGTACCACCTTGTATGATGTCTAAAAACCTGGTCTCTATTGGTAGTACTGTACCAGTTTGGGGAATGAACTCTTGAAAAGAACCATATTTTACAGAAGAAATAGTAATCTTTTCTAAGTCTACATTAAGTTTAGACCTACGATCTGCAAAAATAAAACTGTACATGATTCCAGAAACCACTATTACTAAAAAGCTGATTGTAGCAATCCGCTTTACCGTCCACGTTTTCTTTTTTATCTTTCTATCCATCCTTTAAAACATTATATATTTTTTTATAAGAGACCCATTCTGGTCTGTAATTTGCCAAAAGGTATGCCATCTAGCAAAAAGTGCCTCTACAGAGCTTCTATGTCATATTTTTAAGTAAAACTGCTTTTTAAAGTTGCTCGTGAGCGGATAGATCTGTCCGCCAGCGGTCAGTTAGTATCTTTTAATTTTTTACTTTTTTTCTAGTCAGAATAATTCTTTCTCTTCATATTATTCGCAACCTTCGCCTTTGCGTCAAAAAAATTTGATAATATGGACAATTATCTTTTTTTTTAAAAGATTGACCACACTCTGCACAACAATTTTAATAAAAGAAAAAGCTTATACGGCTTTTTGAAATTATATGCACTTGTTTTAAAATGTGAGCTAATGGGCAAAAAAATTAATAAAGTAGGGAAGATTTTAATTGTAGATGATAATGAAGATGTATTAAGAGCAGCAAGGTTGTATCTAAAGCGGCATTTTTTACAAGTAGATGTTGAAAAAGATCCCGAAAATATTCCAGACTTACTGAATAATGAGTCATATGATGTCATACTACTCGATATGAATTTTACCAAAGATGTGAGCAGTGGCCATGAAGGGTTTTATTGGTTAGATAAAATATTAGAAATAGATCCTTCAGCAGTTGTAGTGCTAATTACGGCATATGGTGGGGTAGAAACCGCTGTGAGAGCAATTAAAGAAGGGGCTACAGACTTCGTACTTAAACCATGGGAAAACGAAAAGTTACTTGCCACAATTTCCTCTGCACTCAAACTAAGAGAATCTAGACTTGAACTAAATCAATTAAAAGACAAACACAAACAATTAAATACAGATATCAACAGTAAGTTTCAAGATATTATTGGGCAAAGTGAAGCGATGCGCAAAATATTTGAAACGATTGAACTTGTTGCAAAAACAGATGCCAATGTATTAATCTTAGGTGAAAATGGAACTGGCAAAGAGTTGATAGCCAGAGCATTACACAGGCAATCTTCTAGGTCTGAAGAAATATTTATGAGTGTAGATTTAGGTGCTGTAAGTGAAACACTTTTTGAAAGTGAGCTTTTTGGACATGTAAAAGGTGCTTTTACCGACGCACGAGAAGACAGAGCTGGCCGCTTTGAGACAGCCTCTGGCGGCAGTATTTTTTTAGATGAAATTGGTAATTTGTCATTGCCATTACAAGCAAAACTTTTAACTATTTTACAAAATAGAAAGGTAACACGAGTTGGTTCAAATAAACCGATACCTATTGATATCAGGTTAATATGTGCCACTAATATGTACCTCTATGATATGGTAAAAGAAAATAAATTCAGACAGGATTTATTGTATCGTATCAATACCATTGAAATAAACTTACCACCGCTTAGAGAGCGAATTGAGGATATCCCACTACTTGCTGAGCATTATTTTAAGCATTACGTAAAAAAGTATAGTAAACAAGTAAGGACCATTAGTCCAGCACTTATTAAAAGAATGCAAAAGTACCATTGGCCTGGTAATATTCGTGAATTGCAGCATGCTATGGAAAGAGCTGTAATTATGAGTCAGGGAAGTGTATTAGAAGCAGAACAATTCTTTTTTAGTGGAGGCCTCCAACAAAAACAACAAGACAAAGGCAATGAAGAATTGAGTTTAGAAAATTATGATCTTGAAAAAGTAGAAAAAATATTAATTCGGAAGGTATTACAAAAACATAACGGAAACATTAGTAAGGCGGCAAATGAACTGGGACTAACCAGATCATCTCTTTATAGAAGGTTAGAGAAATATGAACTTTAAAAATTTTAGGCTGGGAATTGTTATAAGGGTTTTATTACTAGCCTTAACTATAGCAATATTTGTGATTTTATGGTTTGAACAAGATAAGCAACTCAGTGCCACATTAATACTCTTACTTATAATTTATCAAATTTATAACCTTTACTTCTTTGTAGAAAATACAAATAGAAAACTCACTCGATTTTTAGAATACATCAAATATTCAGATTTTGCTTCTGGTTTTGCCGCAGATAACAGATTGGGAAAAAGCTTTAGAGAATTGAATGATGCATTTAATGAAGTACTTGAGGCTTTTAGGATTGCAAGATCAGAAAAGGAAGAGCACCTACAATACCTTAATACAGTTGTAAAACACGTAGGCATAGGACTTGTTTCTTTCGATGCAGAAGAAAAGATAGAATTACTCAACCCTGCTGCCTGTCGCTTATTATTTATAAGTAATATTGTTCATTTATCTGAATTAAAAGAACTCCACCCAGAACTTACAGAGCTTTTCAGAGAATTAAAACCAGGTAGAAATGCCCTCTTTAGAAATAATGACAAACAACTAGCCATACAAGCCACAGAGATTAGACTACGCGGCAAAAGTTTTAAATTAATTTCTATCCAAAATATCCAAAGCGAGCTTCAAAAGAAAGAATTGGAAGCCTGGCAAAACTTAACTAGCGTGCTCAGACACGAAATAATGAACTCAATAGCACCTATTTCATCTTTAGTTTCTACACTAAACGAAATTTTTGAAGAAGAACTACCTGAGGCTTATGAAGATTTGGAAGTAGTATCATTAAACAATGAGGTTATTTCTGATATTAGAGAAGCATTAACTACCATCGATAGAAGAAGTAAAGGCCTTATTAAGTTTATTAATGCCTATAAGGAGTTCACACATATACCTAAACCTAAGTTTAGATTGGTTACTGTGGCCTCTTTAACTGATGGAATTGTGAAGTTGTTAAAAAGTGACTTGAAGAGTAAGGAAATTGATTTTCAAGTAAAAATTGATCAACCTCACCTAAAAATTTCGATAGATCCTGAATTAATCGAAATGGTTTTGATCAATCTTATAAAGAATGCTTCTCAGGCTGTTAAAAATATAGAACATGCAAGAGTTACACTTTCTAGCACCGTAAATGAGCAACAACACGTAACTATAAGTGTAACAGATAATGGTATGGGAATCATACCAGAAGCACTAGACCAAATATTTATTCCATTCTATACAACCAAAAAAGATGGCTCAGGAATTGGCCTGAGCCTTTCTAGGCAAATTATGCAATTGCACAAAGGCTCACTTACTGTAGATTCAAAACCTAATATCTGCACAGAATTTAAGCTTACTTTCTAATAATACACACCTTTATCTACAGGTAAGATTTATTCATCAAGCATTATTTTCTTGATAAATTTAATCTTATATGCATAAATTCTGCTTCAAAAAATATAACAATTGTTATCTAAAACATACGTCAACCTTATTTTGGAGTTTACCTTGTAAATCACTTCAAATAAATTGTCAAAGCTATCAGATTGGGTTATGGTATAAATTTCCAATTGTTCCCATACCATAAATATTTCATTAGAATAATTCTACCAACATCTATACTTTCATAGTACTTGCTGAGTAATTGCTAACATTCCTAAATAATATAAATAAAGATCAGATGTTAGAATATTACTATAAAATATAATTCAGCGTTACTATAGCTGTTGCAGAACATTGACTAATTGAAATAATCCTTCTTTACTATCATTAATAATTTTACTATAAAAAAGATTCGAAAAAACAATTACAAGGCAATGGTAAAGATTCAAAGTTTTTTAATACTACTTTTTACAGCCTTCTCATTGCAAGCTTTTTCTCAAACTACTGGACTAACAGGTATCATTACAATTGATAATGGTAAAACAGTTACCAATAATGTAGAGAAAAAAGTATCTCTTCGTATAGAGGCCAGAGGAGCTTCTGAAATGATGCTAAGTAATAATGGTAGTTATACTGGTGCAAGATGGCAAAAATATGAGGGATCTCAACCACACTGGAGATTATCTGGTGAAGATGGAGTAAAAACAATATATGCAAAGTTTAGGGATGCCGACGGAAATATTTCAGAAACGGTTACTGCCACAATAGAACTTGATAGGATTGCTCCACAAGAGCCTTCAATTTTAATAAACGCAGGAAAGGAGTATACCAATAATAGAGGCAAAGTAGTTAGCCTTGAAATTGGTGCCATAGATGCAATTAAAATGCAGGTTAGTAATCGAAACGACTTCCTAAGTGCACCTTGGATTCCATACAGAACTGAAATTAAGGGCTGGAAAATTGGTGCTACGGAAGGCAAGAAAACAGTATATGTGAAATTTATAGATAAGGCAGGTAATATTTCTGAAGTTGCTTCAGATGATATATTGCTTGATATTTCTGCACCCGTAAATTGCAAAGTAGTAATTGAAAATGGCGCCAAGTATACTAATAAGCAAAAAGTAAAGCTTAAAATTCAAGCCGATGGCGCCTCAGAGATGATTATTAGAGGTGGAGAAGGGTGGATTCCATTTTCAAAAGAAATTGAATGGGAAATTCCTCCCGGTGATGGCAAGAAAGATGTTTACTTAAAATTTAGAGATGAAGTGGGTAACCAATCGACCATTGTTGGAGATAACATTTTAGTTGATACAAAACCACCAGCCAATGGACTCATACTTATTAATAATGGCAGTAAATATACCCGTAAATTCAATGATGTTCATCTAAAAATACTTGCGACAGATGCTAAAGAAATGATCATTGATAATGATAGCACATTTAAAAATGGAAAATGGGTGGGGTATTCATCAGTTGTTCCTAGTTGGATTGTTGAAGATATTGATGGCAGGAAAGAAATATTTGTGAAATTTAGGGACGAAGCAAAAAACGAATCTAATATATATTCCGACGATATTGTATTAGACAAAACACCTCCTAAGAATCCATTTATCAGAATATCTTCATTGAATGCTACATTTGATAGCCTTTCAGGCCATTCTGTAATAAGCAATGATGCTAAAGTTGTAAACTTAGAAATTAATGCAGATAGTGCAGATTATATGATGATCAGTAATATTAAGTCATTTTATGGTGCCAGGTGGGAAAAATACAAGTCTAAAGTTGAAAACTGGGAATTAGGAGGAACGAATGATGGAGAAAGGTCGGTATTTATAAAATTCAGGGATCGCGCTGGAAATATTTCTGATGTAGCTTTTGATATTGCAAGTGTTGATACACAAGCTCCGGTTGATTGCAAAATAATTGTAAACAACAATAAGGAATTTTGTACAGACTTAGAAAGAAATGCGCAGCTTCAATTATTTGCAAGAGGTGCAGATTATATGATGTTGAGCAATGACCCAACATTTACAAATGCTCAATGGCAACCGTATACTACAGATATTAACTGGACTTTAAGCGATAAAGATGGTATAAAAACCGTTTTGGTCAAATTTAAAGATAAGGCAGGAAATGAATCTGAAATTGTTAGTGATGAGATAATTCTTGACCGCGAGCCACCTACAGCAGGAAGTATATTGGTTGACAAAGGATTAGAAACTACCAACCATCCAGATAAAGTTGTTTTGGTAAAAGTAATTGCAAAAGATGCTGAATTAATGCAAGTTGGTCATTCAGCCGATTTCGATGGATCAAGATGGCAAGGCTACTCTAATCTTAATTTTAGTTGGGTATTACCTGGCAGTGATGGTTCTAAACAAGTTTTTGTAAGATTTAAAGATATAGCAGGCAACGTATCACAAGCGTATGCAGATTCAATAAATCTCGATAGAACACCACCTAAAGAAGGTACCGTTGAAATAAACGAAGGGAGTAAGATAACTAATAACTCTAATAAGAAAGTAAAACTTAAGCTCTTCGCAGAAGATGCGGTATTAATGAGGCTTTGTAATAGATTTGATTTTAAAGAACCAGATGGAACAGCCTCTCCATGGATAGAATACAAAGAAAACCATGAATGGACACTTGTAGGACCAGATGGATTAAAAACAGTTTATGTACAGTTCAAAGATGACATTGGAAATATTTCGAAAACAGCTTTGGCAAGAATAGGTGTAGATAGACAAGCACCAAAACAAGGTAGAATTAAAATTAATAGAGGGGCTGAATACTGTACCAATGTGAGTGCTTTTGTAACCTTAGATCTTTATGCAATAGAAGCAACACATATGATGATCAGTAATAGTCAAAATTTTGAAAGTGCTTCTTGGATACCATATCAAGGTATTTATCAAAATTGGCCTCTTGAAAGCTCGCAAGATGGGGATAAAAAAGTATTTGTAAAGTTTAAAGACAAAGCTGACAATGAAACTACTCCAGTAGTAGCATCAATTAAGCTTGATAGACAAGAACCTGTGGGTGAAGAGATCATTATTGACGGAGGTAGAGAGTTTACCAGTGATAAAACAAATAATGTTGAACTGGAATTAAAAGCAACTGGCGCTATTGAAATGATAGTAAGTAATAGTAGTCACTTTAAAACATCGAAATGGCAACCTTACAGAGAAACGCTTAATTGGACACTTGTTGGGGGTGATGGAACGAAAGTAGTGTATGTGAAATTCCGTGACGATGCCAGAAACGAATCTTCTGTAGCTAGTTCTAGTATATTATTAGATACCCAACCTCCTATTCCGCAGTATGTTAAAATTAATGGAGGGAAAACCTCTACAAAAGAGACAAGAGTTGTCCTAGGCATAAAAGCACGTGGAGCAGAGTTTATGCAGGTGTCTAATGATCCTAAATTTGAAGGAGCTATTTGGGAACCTTATACTACTAGCAAAGAATGGGATTTAAACCCAGGTGAAGGTCTAAAAAGGGTATTTGTAAGGTTTAAAGATAATGCTCAAAATGAATCTCCACATAAATGGAGTGATATTACACTAGTAAACGAATATTGATCTTTAGGATAATCGCAATCATTGGCCAGAAAAAAACTGTAATGTATTTTTCTGGTCTTTTTTTAATTGATTCTTTAAAGACTCAAGCCCATCAAATTTTATCTCTTCCCTCAAATAGGAAAAAAAGAAAACAGTAATATCCTCACCATAAACATCCTTATCAAAGGAAAAAATATTTGCTTCAATAATCTTTTTATCTGTAGTTTCAACAGTAGGTCTATATCCAATATTTAACATCCCGAGAAACGCTTCATTCCCAATTTTTACTTTAACTGCATAAATTCCATTTTTGGGTATAAGCTTATGGGGTGAATCTATCTCTATATTGGCCGTAGGAAAGTCAATTGTTCGGCCAATTTTATTTCCTTCGATTACTTTACCACTTATTTCAAAAGGTCTATCTAAATAATGATTAGCAGTAGAAATATCGCCATTATTTAGCGCTTTTCTAATTTTTGTTGAACTAACAGCAATCTCTTCAATTTCTTGTTTTGGTATCTCTTCAACTTCAAAACCTAATCTTTTTGAGTTTTGCTTTAAGTATTCAAAACTTCCTTCTCTGTTCTTACCAAACCTATGGTCATAACCAATTACTAATTTTTTTGTACCAACTGCCTTTATCAATATTTTTTGTACAAACTCCTCTGAAGATAGTCTTGAAAATTCCTTATCGAAGGGTATGATAATTAAATGATCTATTCCAAAGCTTTCAAGCAGGGAGATTTTTTCTTCTAAAGTGCTAAGTAACTTTATCGATTTGTTATGGTTCAATACCAACCTTGGATGAGGCCAAAATGTAATCACCACACTTTCTCCTTGATCTACTTTAGCAATTTCGGTAAGGCGGGCAAGTATCTTCTGGTGACCAAAATGAACACCATCGTAAGTGCCGCTAGTTACCACTGCATTGGATCTATTTTTGAATGATGACGTACCATAATGTACTTCCATATCTAATATCCTAACTTTTCAAGTGATTGACGAAATGGCTTAGTTCATAAGCATCTTCAAGTAAATATTCTCCTATTGCCGTTCTTTTTAGTGATGACATATAGGCACCCACTTTTAGTGCATTTCCTAAATCTCTAACCAAACTTCTAATATAAGTACCTTTCGAACACTTAATTTCAAATTTAACTTCTGGTAAATTAACTGATGTTATCTCGAAGGAGTATACTTGAATTTTCCTTGATTTAAGTTCTACTTTCTGATTTTTTCTAGCATGTTTGTAGGCCCTTTTGCCATTAACTTTTACGGCGGAGAACAATGGTGGAACTTGATCGAGTTCCCCAGTTAAATCTTCAACTGCACTTGTAAGCATCTTTTCGGTAATATGATCTATTGGGCTTACTTCTTCAATTTCTGTTTCCAAATCAAAAGAAGCAGTCGTTTTGCCAATTACTAATGAACCTGTATAAATTTTAGGTAAGCCTTGAATCTCATTAATGGTCTTGGTTTTTTTACCAGTACAAACAATAAGCAAACCAGTAGCTAAAGGATCGAGTGTGCCAGCATGTCCTACCTTTTTAATTTTTATGGCATTCCTGATTTTTTTTACAACATCAAAAGAACTCCACTCATAAGGTTTGTCAATGAGTAATGTTTCTCCTTTGGCAAAGTCGAATTCTGGGAAATATGTTTCTTCTTTGCTCAATTTATCTTATTACATTAATGAATAGGTTATGGCTATAGCACCAACAACAAAGCAATACAATGCAAAATAAATTAACTTGCCTTTTTTAACGAGGTTAATCATCCAAGTACATGCTACTAAACCTGTAAAAAAAGCAACTATAAAACCAGCTATTAATGCAGGCATACTCACAGTTTGGGCATTTTCGCCTAGTTCTAAATAATCTTTCATCTCTAAGATAGTTGCACCTAAAATGGGCGCAAGTACCATTAAAAACGAAAATCTGGCAGCTTGAGATTTCCCTACACCCAATATTAAAGCTGTTGAAATAGTAGCTCCAGAACGAGAAATACCAGGCAATACTGCAATAGCTTGTGAAATACCAATCAAAAAAGCTTGGAAAAAATTTACTTCACCGCCTTCCTTATTGCCATAATAATTTGTGAGAAGTAATAACAAACCTGTTAGTATCAACATGCTTCCAACTAGCAAAACTTGTCCCTCAAAAAGAACCTCTATTTCATCTTTTAAAAATACACCCACTATGAAAACAGGAATCATGGATATTATGATTTTTACCGCAAACTGCCATGATTCATTCCATTTGAAAGCAAAAAGCCCAACGATAATTTCGTAAATATCTCGTCTAAATATTACGATAGTACTTAAAGCTGTTGCTGCGTGTAGTATCACAGAAAAAAGTAAACCCACTTCTAATTCTTGGCCAAGTATTACTTTACCTAACTCAAGGTGTCCACTGCTACTAACCGGTAAAAATTCTGTAAGGCCCTGAATTATTCCAAGGATGATTGCGTCTACAATGCTCATGTTATTAAATTGCCATAGATGAAATTTGATCGTTAATTGTTAAGATTAGATTCAATGTCTATAAAATCATGAAGATTTGTTAGTATCTTTTGTTTCTTCCTTTTCTTCTTTCCCTTTAGAGAGTATAGCAAAGAATTGGATTATAAACCCTATTAAAACCACAAGAGGCCCTAAAGTAAGCCCAAGGAAACCAAACCCAAACTCTTCACCATCGAGGCTCATAATTAGAAAGCCTGAAAATAGTACAATGAGTCCTAAAAACATGATTTTATAGTTATGACTGGTAAATATCAAGCTTTTATCTTGCTTTTCTTTCATAAGAAAATACTGCTTTCTGTGGAAATGAATTTATTTTTTGCAATTATAATTAAATAAAAGTCATATAGAAAATGGAATGTAAATGATTGAAAAAACCTCAGATACTTTTCATTAGATACAAATGAGTTGGAAGAATTAGTATAACTCATCTAGCTTCATTTGTAAATATCTTGTAACAGCTTTATAGGAACTTAAATAGCCAATTACCCCACCTAAAGAAAGTAACAAGATAAACACAAACAACATTTGCCAAATAAAAAGCATCTGTTGAAAGTCTGGCAAAGCTTGTACAATTAAAAGGTATATAGCGCTTAGAATAACAGATGCGATAAAGCCACTCAAAATACCGTGTAAAGCAGCCCTTACTACAAATGGTTTTTTAATGAAAAAGGGAGTAGCCCCTACCAATTGCATACTTCTTATTAAAAATCTTTGTGAAAAAAGGGCAAGCTTTATGGCATTATTAATAAGAATAACAACCGTAAAAAGTAGAATAAGCACAAAAACACCAATTACTACTCCTATTTTCTTAATGTTATCATTAATATCATCTACCATCTGCTTTAGGTTTTGAGTATAAGCCACTTCAAAAACATCAGGTATTTTCTCAATATCACGCTTTACCTCTTCTAATTTTTCGTTGGTCTGGTAACCTTCACCAAGATTAATAATGTAAGAATCCCTTAAGGGGTTAGCACCTAAAAATTTAATAAAATCTTCACCTGTATCTTCAATCAGAGCTTTGGCTCCTTCTTCTTTAGACAAAAATCTAATACTGGCAACTCCTTTACTTTTATCTATATATTCTTTATCAGAAAGGGCTTCTGCCACTCCTTCAAGGGCGGTTTCATCCAGATTTTTATTCAAAAAAACCTGAATTTCAATTCCTTTCTTCAAATCTGAAGAAACATTACCACCAACAATGGCTAGTAACATAAAAAGCCCTATCATAAAAAGTGCTGTAGTGATACTGAAAATCACATTTACAAACGGATAGCTACCGATACTCTTTTTTGCACGATTCTGCTTCACTTTTCTATAATTAGTCTAATTGAACTATTAATTCTATTATATTTAAACTTTTGCGGTTATTTAGCTTTTATCTAAATGTAAATCTACGAATCATTACTCATTCACTCCGAAATTTACTGTATGATAAATCAAACTATTAATTTTAGACCTTCTATAACGCCAGATAATAATGTTGAAAAAGAAGTCTATATAGTTTTTCAAAATACCAAAGTTTTAATAAAAGAACACCAAGAAAAGCCTTTATACATTCTTGATGAGTTACCAGAAAATATTCAAAACACGAAGCATAGCCTCCAGCATTTAGGCTTAATCAACAATTACAATTGTAAGATTATTGGCCTTCAGGAAGAAGTTGTACTACCAGAAAAGTTTGATTTTTTATCCATTCGTTCATTATTTGGAAAACTGCCCGAAGACCAATTATTAATTATAGGAAGGGCCAATCAAATAATTACTTGGGCAGTTACACATAACTTTTGTGGAAAATGTGGTAACAAAACCCAAAATAAACCCACTGAATTAGCTTTACAATGCCCTGTTTGTGAAACCACTTATTACCCTACCATTTCCCCAGCCATTATTGTAGCTGTAGTGAAAGATGGCAAAATCCTCTTGGGACATTCTAAAAGATTTAGAGGGAAATTTTATAGCGTATTGGCCGGTTTTGTAGAAATAGGGGAAACTTTTGAGGCATGTGTCGCCAGAGAAGTGGAAGAAGAAGCCGGTGTAAAAGTGAAAAACATTAAATATTTTGGCAGCCAACCCTGGCCTTTTCCTAATTCTATGATGATTGGTTTTACCGCCGAATGGGCAAGTGGAGAAATTGAATTACGTGATGATGAACTTGATGATGCTGGTTGGTTTGCACCAGATGAAATGCCCGTTACACCTGGCACTTTCAGCATAGCAGGCAGGTTAATCGAATGGTTTAAGGAAAAATATAGTTAATTTATGAATTATTCTATTTAACTTCTAATTCTAAATGTATAGCTCATAAATCCAGTAATTATGTGTGGCAGATTTACTTTAGTTAAAGAAATTGAGGAGATAGAAGAAAGATTTGATGCGAAATTTAGTCAAAATTCTTATTCAAAAAATTATAATGCAGCACCAAGCAATTTCCTCCCAGTTATTACAGGAGAAATCTCCGATCAAATACAGTTTTTTCAATGGGGATTAGTGCCTTCTTGGTCTAAAAGTACCCAAATTGCCTACAAAACGATTAATGCTATAAAAGAAACCATTACAGAAAAGCCTACTTTTAAGAATGCTTTTGCTTCAAAACATTGCTTAGTGCTAGCAGACGGTTATTATGAATGGAAGACAGAGGGAAAAGATAAAATACCTTACAGGATTACTGTAAATAACGGTGAAGCATTTGCCTTTGCCGGTATTTGGGAAACTTGGGAATCAGTAAGTACAAAAATACCTTTGTATTCATTTAGTATAATTACTATACCAGCATTACCTGAAATAAGCCATTTACATGAACGCATGCCCGTTATACTTTCTGCTGAAAGTGAGAAAGAATGGCTTAACAGCAAAAATGAAGAAGATTCCTTAGAACTATTAAAAGCGCCAGAAATAAATCAAATACAGTATTATTCAGTATCGAAAAAAGTAAATAAGGTGTTTAATAATAGCCCTGAATTAATAGAACCATATAATCATCCTATACAAGGAAGTCTATTTTAATTCATCTAACTAACTGTATGGCACCACAATATTTCATGTCCGATTGAATACTCATCGATCTTTTTTCTTTCCCACTCTTTAGCATAATCGCAGCAGTACTAGGAGGTTCTGCCCCTAAATTATGTGCGAAAAATATCAATATATTTTCTTGATCAGAGATGTATTCTATCTTTATTTTCTTCTTTCTCTTTTTTAAGGAATAATTTCTAAGAATCCATTGCCCATTATATCGTAGGGAAATAACATCACCATCCACTTCTTTTCGATCCCAAACCTTTATGGTAATTCCCCACTTTCCAATCTTAAACCTGTTCTGTACATTTACATTCCTGCCTTCTAGTGGAGCTTTTTTAGGGATTTCAACTTGCTTGGTCACTACTGGTTCTTCTTCTTCATAAATTACTTCCTCATCTTTCTCAGTTATACTCACATTATCAATATAGAAATAACTTTGAGGATCCACATCGTAATGATAATAGCGTTTTTTAACATAGTAATCCCTTAAAAAATTACCTAGGGTTAAATACCTATAAGCTTTGTCTGCCTTAATTTTAAAACTTACTTTTTGCCATTCTGTGGTATAAAAAATATCTTCTAGCATAAATTGTGGTCTCTCATAAAGCGGCTCATGAGCTCTTTGCTCTACCGGTACATCTGTCAGTAAAGCACCAAAACCGTTAGTGCCTATATTCCCAAAAGTCGTAAAATTTCCGTTGGTTATATAAAAAGAAACTTCATAGGTATTACCAATTTGCATTTCTTTATTCAACCTAATTGAAATGTATTCTCTATAGTCTCGAACGCGTTGCATGTAAGTGATAACACCGGCAGTAGATTGACCTTGAAACGGCTTAAAATAGGTATCGTTTCTTGTTGAACCATTGTATCTCTTTGCTGCAAACATGTGGTCGGGAGTACCGTATAGGGGAGTACTTTGACGTTTATTGGTATTATACCAATGCGCCACATTTTCCATATAAGCTTGTCCATTGGTTTCTTGTACAATTTCTTCAAAACCCGAATTAAGCACTAGATTTTCTTGTGCACTCAAAAAATTGAAGCATAACAATAAAAGGAAAAGCGAACATAAACTTTTAATATTCATATCAATTTCTTTAATAGCTTTCGCCAAAAATTCTACTTTCTTGCCACATAGAAAGTGCAGCATAAGCAAACATAGTACGGTATGGCAGTATGGTAAGCTGGTCATTCTTTAATGGACCACTTATGCACTTTCCTGTAATATTCCAAACAGAATTAGTCTGTTCATCTACAAAAGTATTCCCTTCTTTTTTAAAAGTAAGTCTCCTGTAATCATGAAATGCCGAAAATACCACACATGTTCCTACATCTCTGGAGTCTTTAAAATATTCCTTATCTTGCCCAGATACAACCCCCTCACTATAAAATACGGCCACATAGTTATTATTAGGAGTATCGTTCAAAACTCCAAATGACTTCACAATATCAATGGGATAAATGATTTGATCACCCATAGAAGAAATTAAGAGCACTTGCTCACGTGGAGGCAAACGCAAAGGAGGTGGTGCAAGATAAAGATTAGGAATAGCCTTTTTAGGGTCATCATGCTCAAAATATGGATTGGTACCATAATTTACTGCATTATCAACATGATAATCCATTACCAAACCATAAGGATAGTTCTTATAGAATTGACTATAAGATAATTTCATAAATGGTACGATTTCAAGCTCAGCACCTGCCATATCACCAATAATTGCCTTGCCATCGGCTTGTTGCCACCAACTTTGTGTACTATGATCCCAAAGCACAGTATTTCCATAACGCAACATACCAGAAACTCCAAATTCTAACAGCTTTGTCCTTTCTTCAAACCTTACTCTTCTGTCATATACATTGATACTTCCTGAAAGCGGGCAATAAGTTAAAGCAACTGGAACATTTGCAACTTTGTCGTTTATTACTTGGTGATATGTTAAAACACTTAAGGGATACGCTTTTTCGATACTTTTCACTACTATCACAATCATGGGCTCTTGATCGAAGAATGCAGATTCAGCTTGTCTCTTATTCCAAAAGTTAGTATTGTAGACAGGTGAGATGGCATTTTTAGGGATAAAAGCATTCAGTTCATTTAATTCGACCAGTCTTTTATTTAGGTTGGTTTCCCATTGTTGAGATAAGCCTTTGGCATAGCGTTGAGCATTTGCTTGAGACCATAAGTTACAAGCAAAAAACATTAATAAAATTAAGCGATTGATCCCCATAATAAAGGTAGGATTGTTTTTATTCGGTTTAAAAAATACAAACTATTGAAAAAATATAATCTATTGGTACAGCTTGTTTGCGGATAACGAAACAGATTACATTTTTAATATAGATTTTACCTATCCTGGCAAAAACTCTTCTAAATATCTTGCCATTTCAGATTGTAGTTTTTTAGCTTCTAATTCAGCCTCTTTTGCAAAATCCACACCGTTACCAGCATAAATAATTGACCTTGAGGCATTAACCAATAGACCACATTGTTGATTCATCCCTTCTTTGGCTATGGCTTTTAAGTCACCTCCCTGTGCTCCTACTCCAGGTACCAACAAAAAATAATCTGGAATTAGATTTCTTATATTTTTAATGTAAGAAGTGTTTGTTGCTCCCACTACATACATTAAAGATTCCTGATCAGCCCATTTAGAGGATTCCTTCAATACCCTTTCATAAAGTTGATCATTTCCTGTTTCTTGTAATTGAAAATCGGCACTACCTGCATTAGATGTCAACGCCAATAATATGACCCATTTACTAGGATAACCCAAAAAAGGTTTAACCGAATCACTTCCCATGTAAGGAGAAACCGTAATGGCATCGAAAGACATTTTCTCGAAAAATGCCCTGGCATATAATCCTGAAGTATTTCCTATATCTCCACGTTTTGCATCAGCAATAGTAAATATGTCTTTTGGTATGTAATCGAGCGTTTTTTGTAAACTTTCCCATCCTGCAGCACCCATTGCTTCATAAAATGCTGTATTAGGCTTATAAGCTACACAGTAATCTGATGTAGCATCTATAATTTGCTTATTAAATTCAAAGATTGGGTCTTTTTCTTGGTGTAAATGGGTTGGAATTTTATTTATATCTGTATCAAGGCCGACACATAAAAATGATTTCTTTTTACAAATTTGTTGAAAAAGTTGCGATTTATTCATGCTCCGTTAGTAGGTAAAAACAGCTTTTATTATTAATTAAGTCTGAAAATTTTGTATGCATAGACATAGCACACAAAAATTTTCTAATTAAAAAAAAGCAGTCATCTTTGCTTAAAACTTGAATGATAAAATTAGTAAATAAAGAGAGTATTACACAGAAAAAATAGATGTTGAATTTAAATTTCCAGCTCTTTTGAAGGATCCCAATAGTACTTTTCAAATTGCGTAATTTGGTCATTTTCAACTTCAATCCCCTCCGCTTTTAATCTATCTTCCATAGCATTAGGATTACTAAAATGGTGTTTACCAGTAAGTAATCCTTTTCGGTTTACTACTCTGTGAGCAGGTACATATTCTTTTTCGGTAAAAGAAGCATTCATGGCCCAACCAACCATTCTTGCCCCACTTTTTACCCCTAAGTATTGGGCAATAGCCCCATATGAAGTTACCCTTCCAGCTGGTATTTGCCGAACAACATCATATACATCTTTAAAAAAATTCGCTTTATCCATATTACTTTTTACAATTAGAAATGCATTTTATTAAAGCATTCACTCTATATGACAGAATTTACACATAGATAATTAAAAGTATGGATATTAGATTTTAAGCCAAAAAACACAGTTATATTTTTGTGCTGTTAAGCATAATTGAAATGATAAAGGGTTTGCAGCCCTATTTTGTGATTGAGTTAGTTATTTCTTCTTCTTTGCTTTTTCTCGTAAAAACTAAGGGGGATATAGCAAGCTACTTTTAATGAAATAAGATTATCATTTCCATTATTATTCCCTAATTGCGAAATATTATCCAAGTAATCGGTCAATAAGTTGGCAATTGTGCCTTGAAAACCTATTCCATACCCATTTCTCATCAAGAAGTTACAACCTAGAGATGTAGGTAAGTAAAAAGAGGTATTCGTATAAGATTCGTCGAAATTTCTAGTAAGCAACCGATCTTGCAAAGATTCCCCAAATATGTCCCTTGAGCTAAATCCAAACAAGCCTATACCTTGACCCAGATATAAATGGATATAATCTGTCTTAATGAAATGATACCGTAACTGATAACTTGCAGCAATGATGTTACTTTGAAAATAGGTATTAGGAAAGATACCTTCTTCATTCTCTGGAAAAGGTTCAAAACTGATATCTTGCCCTGTTGCGGTTTTAAACTGCAAGCTCAATGATCCGTTTAATTTTTCCTTTTTATTGAATAAGATACTAATGCTTGCTCCACTACCCCATTGACTATAAGGTCGCCCCAAATCTCCGTTGTAAGCATTTCCTGTAAAGCCAACTTCTAAAAATTTTGTAGGTTGTAAGCGCTGCCATTTTAACCTTTGGGCAGTAGAAAAATGGCCAATAAAAAATAATGCAATTAATAAATAGAAAAATCTCATAGCTTGCTTTCTTCTCCTGATTACAACGCAGAAGTGCATGAGCTATTGATTATTTTCATGAAAGACAAAAAAAAAGCTGGTCACAAAAGTAACCAGCCTGTTATTTCAATTATTTATTTTAATTACCTAAGGTAATTTCTAGTGCCAAGCCTCTCAATTCGTGAACCAATACATTGAAGGATTCAGGAATATTTGGTTTCGGCATGTTTTCACCTTTTACAATCGCTTCGTAAGCTTTTGCTCTTCCAATCACGTCATCAGATTTAATGGTTAGGATTTCTTGCAGTACATTAGCAGCACCGAATGCTTCTAATGCCCATACTTCCATCTCCCCAAATCTTTGACCACCAAACTGCGCTTTACCACCTAATGGCTGTTGCGTAATTAATGAGTAAGGTCCAATAGAACGGGCGTGCATTTTGTCGTCTACTAAGTGACCTAATTTCAACATGTAGATAATACCTACAGTAATCGGTTGGTCAAAACGCTCACCTGAGAGGCCATCATACAAGTGTACTCTACCAAAGTCAGGTAAACCAGCTTCTTGTAATTCAGTCTCTACCTCGTCTTCACTGGCACCATCAAAAATAGGCGTCGCGTATTTTCTGCCTAATTTTAATCCAGCCCATCCTAAAATTGTCTCATAAATCTGACCAATGTTCATACGAGAAGGTACACCCAGTGGGTTTAATACGATATCCATTGGTGTTCCATCCTCTAAGAAAGGCATGTCTTCTTGAGGCACAATCTTAGCAACAACTCCTTTGTTACCGTGACGACCAGCCATTTTATCACCTACTTTAAGTTTACGCTTCTTAGCGATATAAACTTTAGCAAGTCTTACAATACCTGCAGGCAACTCATCTCCCACTTCTAAAGTGAAACGATCACGTTTGAACTTACCAATAATTTCATTCCTACGGTTATTGAAATTTTTAACCATTTCAACCACTAAATCATTGGTTGCTGTTTCATCAGTCCAATTATCTAAGATTAGATCAGAGACTAAGTTCACCTCTTCTGGTACAGCATAAGTACTTTCATCTTTATAAGGGTTTTGATCTGGGAAAAGATTCTCCTTAATATTCATATCAGAGAATTTCACCCCTTTACTCATGATCTCATGCCCGAATTTATGCTTAATTCCGGTACTTACTTTACCTTCTAATAGAGAGATTAGCTTTCTGATAAGTTTATCCCTTATCGCATTTAAATCGCGGCTAAATCTATTTTTAAGAAGCTCTACTTCTTTTTTAGACTTCGCTCTTAGGTCTTTGTCTTTCTTAGGTCTAGAGAAAAGTTTTGTATCTATTACAACACCTCTAAGCGATGCAGAAGCCCTTAATGAAGCATCTTTTACATCTCCAGCTTTGTCACCGAAAATAGCACGTAATAATTTCTCTTCTGGTGTAGGATCACTTTCTCCTTTTGGTGTGATTTTACCAATTAGAATATCGCCTTCCTTAATTTCAGCACCTACCCTTACAATTCCATTCTCATCTAAGTTTTTAACTGCCTCTTCACTTACGTTTGGAATTTCAGGGGTCAATTCTTCCTCACCACGTTTCGTATCCCTTACTTCCAACTCATATTCGTCTATATGGATAGAGGTGAAAATATCTTGTCTAACAATTTTCTCAGAAATAACTATCGCATCCTCAAAGTTGTATCCTTGCCATGGCATGAAAGCCACAAGTAAGTTTCGTCCTAGCGCTAACTCACCACCGTCAGTAGCATATCCATCACAAAGCACTTGTCCTTTCTTCACTTTATCTCCTCTTTTTACAAGTGGACTCAAGTTAATGCAAGTATCTTGGTTTGTTCTTCTGAATTTTGCTAAATCATGCTGAACTACTTCATCGTCAAAACTTACAAGTCTTTCATTTTCGTTTAAGTCATACCTGATTTTTATTTTGGTTGAATCAACGAAATCTACAACGCCATCAGCTTCAGCTGTAATGAGTGTACGAGAATCTTCTGCTACCCTTTTCTCCAATCCAGTACCTACAATTGGCGCCTCAGCTTTCAACAATGGAACTGCTTGACGCTGCATGTTAGATCCCATCAACGCACGGTTAGCATCATCGTGCTCAAGGAAAGGAATTAATGATGCAGCCACTGATACAATTTGGTTAGGCGCAACATCCATAAAAGTAATGCTTCCTGGCTCTTCTAGTGGGAAATCACCTTCGTATCTTGCTTTTACTTTATCGTTTACAAATTTACCATCATCAGTTAGTGGTGCATTTGCCTGAGCAATATTATGGGTATCTTCTTCTTCAGCACTGAGGTATAATACCTCTTGCTTCATATTTACCACCCCATCTTTCACAGTTCTATAAGGAGTTTCTATGAAGCCCATTGCATTTACCTTGGCATAAACACAAAGTGAAGAAATCAATCCGATATTTGGACCTTCAGGTGTTTCAATAGTACATAAACGGCCGTAGTGTGTATAGTGAACATCCCTTACCTCAAAACCAGCACGCTCTCTTGATAAACCTCCAGGACCTAACGCAGAAACTCTTCTTTTGTGAGTGATTTCAGCCAATGGATTGGTTTGATCCATAAACTGAGATAACTGGTTAGTACCAAAGAAAGAGTTAATTACTGAAGATAAAGTACGTGCATTGATCAGATCAACTGGTTTGAAGTCTTCATTGTCACGTACGTTCATTCTTTCTTTGATGGTACGTGCCATTCTGGCAAGACCCACACCAAATTGAGAATATAATTGTTCACCAACTGTTCTAACCCTTCTATTACTCAAGTGATCAATATCATCAACAACTGCCTTAGAGTTGATCAATGTAATCAGATATTTTACGATGCTGATAATATCATCTTTGGTCAACACTTTGGTGTCTATTTCCATATCGGAAGACAACTTCTTGTTGATCCTATATCTTCCTACTTCACCTAAATCATATCTTTTATCACTGAAGAATAAGTTCTGGATAATATCCCTAGCTGTTTGCTCATCTGGTGCCTCAGTATTTCTTAACTGACGGTAGATTTGCTCAACAGCTTCTTTCTCAGAGTTTGAATTATCTTTCTGTAATGTATTATAGATGATGGTATAATCAGCGATGTTGATATCTGCCCTGTGAAGAATAATACTTTTCACCCCAGAATCTACAATGGTATCAATGTCTTCTTGGTCTATCACAGAATCCCTCTCCATTACTACCTCATTCCTATCGATAGAAACTACCTCACCAGTATCCTCATCCACAAAATCTTCAGTCCAAGTTTTTAAAACCCTTGCAGCCAACTTACGACCTACCACATCTTTAAGTGCTTTTTCGGTAGCGTTAACTTCTTCTGAAAGCTCAAATAAATCAAGAATATCCTTATCTGTACCCCAACCTATAGCCCTCAATAAAGTAGTAACAGGGAATTTCTTTTTCCTGTCAATGTATGCATACATTACGTTGTTTACGTCTGTAGCAAATTCAATCCAAGAACCTTTGAAAGGAATTACCCTTGCAGAGTACAATTTAGTACCATTGGTATGCTTACTTTGTGCGAAGAACACCCCAGGTGACCTATGTAATTGAGATACAATCACACGCTCAGCTCCGTTGATTACGAAAGAACCTCGACGAGTCATGTAAGGAATATTTCCTAGAAATACTTCCTGCTCTATGGTCTCGAAATCCTCATTGTCTTCATCGTTACAAGAAAGTCTTAATTTCGCTTTGAGGGGCACCGAGTAAGTTAATCCTCTGTCTACGCACTCGTCAACTGTATATTTTGGAGGATCAACTGTGTAGTCGATAAATTCCAAAACAAAGTTTTCTCTCGAATCCGAAATTGGGAAATTTTCTGCAAACACACGGTATAAACCTTCTTGAGTCCTTTTTTCAGGTGGTGTATCCAACTGAAAGAAATCCATGAAAGATTTAAACTGAACGTCCAAAAAATCAGGGTAGTCGAGAACATTTTTAATTGATGAGAAATTTTTTCTTCCGTCTCTAATTGTTGCCAAGGCTGTTAAAATTTATTTTTGATAAGAGATATTTAAAAAAATCTAATTTTATATATTTGCCCTTTTTTAAAATGAGCCCTAAAATAACATGCAAAGGTAGGGCTTTAACTGTAAAATCACAAAGATTATAAGACTATTATCTTTATTTACACAAGTTTTTTATTCTATTGAAATACTTCATTGAAATTTCTTACAAAGGAACCGCTTATCATGGTTGGCAAATCCAAAATAATGCACATTCTGTGCAGCAAGAAATTAATGATTGTTTAAGTAAAATTCTTGGTATACCTATTATGGTTCAAGGAAGTGGCCGCACAGATACTGGTGTACATTGTTTGCAGCAATTTGCCCATTTCGAAACACCAACTAAAGTTTCCACAAAACCTTTCTTAAAAGCAACCAATGCCATTTTACCCGCTGATATCAGCATTCAACAACTTTACAGCGTAAAAGAAGAGGCACATGCCAGGTTTTCAGCACTTTCCAGAAAATACATCTATAAGATCACACATAAAAAGTCTCCATTCCAAACAGAATACGCCTATTTGTATCATAAAGAATTAGACGTTCCCAATATGCAAAAGGCTGCTGACATGCTTTTAGATTGGCAAGATTACACGGCATTTAGCAAAACCAATTCTAATAATAAGCATAATCTATGTGCTATCTCTGAAGCATATTTTGAACAGAAGAAAGATATGCTTCTCTTCCACATAAAAGCCAATAGATTTTTAAGGGGTATGGTAAGATTAATCATGGGTGCTTTGCTGCATGTAGGAGCCAATAAACTTTCACTGAGAGATTTCAACACCTTATTACAAGCAAAAAAAATCAGTGGTAAAAGATATGCTATACCAGCGCATGGGCTTTATTTAGCCGCTGTCGAATATCCTAAAGATATCTTTATAAGAAATTCTTGAAGGTTAGTAACATCCAGAAAGTGCTCAAGTAATATTCTTTATTTAAAAGATAGTTTACTTCATTTAATGAAAGTGTTTTTTTAATTTCCACTTTTCGATAACCTGAACACATAAAATGTCAAGATTAAACAATAAAGTAGCCTTAGTTACAGGAGCTATGCGCGGAATTGGTTTAGCCATTGCTCAGAAATATATTGCTGAAGGAGCTAAGGTAATGTTACTAGACCTAAATGAAGAAAAGCTTGCTGAAGCCTGTGCCACACTCCCAAAAGATAAAGTTTTATGGCAAAAAGCAGATGTAACTAAAGCTACAGATATTGAAGATGCAGTGAATAACCTAGTAAAAAAATGGGGGCGATTAGATACTGTTTGTTGTAATGCTGGCATAGGCGGTGAAGCTCATTTACTTTGGGATTACCCAGAAGACAATTTTGAAAAAGTAATAGATGTGAACTTGAAGGGTGTTTGGCTATGCATGAAATACACCATGCCTGTTTTGGCAAAAAGTGGAGGCGGCAGTGTCATCCTTATATCTTCTGTCGCTGGCTTAAGGGGAGCGCCAAAATCTATTGCTTATGCTGCAAGTAAACATGCTGTTACAGGCATGATGCGTACTGCTGCCATAGAGGGTGCCCGGTTAAATATTAGGGTAAACTCTATCCATCCAGGACCAGTAGAAACAGATATGGTCCGAGGATTAGAATTTGCTGTTAGACCTAAAGACCCAGAAGAAGGGAAAAAAATCCTTGAAAAAAGCATCTTACTCCGTCGCTATGCAGCAACCGAAGATGTGGCCAATATGGCGCTTTTTTTAGCTTCTGATGAAGCATCGTATATTACAGGTTGTGAACAAAGGGTAGACGGAGGGTTTATGAACACTTAAATTCTGAAAAATCTATAAATGAAGACCTTTTCCGAATTCAAAGCCTTTTTAGAAGAACAACTGAAAGATGACCTTGATGCGCTTGAAAAAAGAAGGTATAGAATGCGTTATTGGCGAGGAAGATTGGGTGGAATTTTATTAGGCGTTATCACTTTAAGTTGGGCATTGGCTTATCTATACGGCAATGTTTCTCTTTACATAATTTTAGCTACAGTTGCTGTTACTGCTCCTATCGTTTTTTTTGTCTATAGAAAATACTTTCTAGACGAAACTATTCCAGAGAACTTCAAAGATTTAATTGTAAAGAACCTGATTACTTTTGTTGACCCTTCCCTAAATTATTTTCCTGAAGATTACGTGCCTTATGAGCATTTTGAGGCCAGCAAACTTTTCATGCTTAAAGCAGATAACTACTATGGTGATGATCTAATAAAAGGAGAGGTAGACGGCATAACCGTTCAGTTTTCAGAATTGCATGTATCTTTCGAATCAAAAGAAAAACATCGTAAAAAATTGGCCTTCAAGAAAAGTAAACCAGTATGGAAAAATATCTTTGACGGGCTCTTTTTAGTAGCCGATTGCCCAGTAGATTTTTCAGGAAATATCTTCATTTTAGATGATAATCTATATAGTAAATTAGGACACCTTGGCTCCTTAGTTCAAAAACACCACTTCTACTATGGCAAATTTATTTTACCTGTAAACCACAACTTTAGAGATAAATTTGTTGTGTATGCCGAAGACAAACTCGAAGGTGAAAAACTTTTAAGTGAAGCTTTTATGCAGAAAATTATGAAGCTAAAAAGAAATAGTAGATCCAGGGTTTTTATTTCAATTGTTGAAGGCAAGATTTACGTTGCAGTGAACATGAAAAAAGAGATCTTTAAAGTTGACCTTAACCGCTCTTTAAGCAAAGCAGAACATATTAAAAGTTTTTATAACGACTTATACTACATGCTTACTGTAATTGATGACCTTAATGCAGACCAATTCTTAGAGGCTGGCAATATGGTGGAATCCGCTGAATAGCAGAAACTTTAATCTTTAAGTTTTTGTAGATATAAACAGGAAGATAAATTAAAATGCCATGCGTTTTTTAGTAAAAAAAATATTATTTACCTCTTTATTCTTTGCCCTATCGACCTTAGGTATGGCTCAATTTTTTTCGCCAGGCTTCTATCCTGGCGGATACTATAACCGTTTTGGTTACAACCCCAACAGTTTATTCAACATGCCATTTGTTACCTCTGAATCTGCAGGCAATTTCTTTTGGGACGAAGAGTGGCATTTAGGAAGGGCTGTTTTAAAAAGTGAACAAGTAATTGAAGGGTATAAGTTTAGATACGATTTGGGCAATAACCGATTGGAGGTACTGGTAAATAATGAAATTAATATGTTACCCTTAAAACAGGTGAAATATCTTGAATGGGTAGAAGAAAATGAAGAAGTAAGTTTTTTTGTAAATGGATTCGATTATCAATTAGATGGTGTAGGTTTAGTAGGACTCCTCAATGTTCTCACTACAGGTAGTGTACAATTGGTAATGAAAAGAGATGTGCAATTTTCTAGAAGTAATTATGTAAGTGGGTTTAGTTCAGCAAGAAGTGTAGAAAGAGGTAATTCCAGAATGGAATTTTTCTTACTTGAAGGCAAGCAATTGTTACCTCTATCTAAGAAAACCAAAGATAATTTACCTTACTTCAAGCCTTTTGAAAATGAGATCAAACAATTCGTAAAACAAGAAAAATTAAATTGGAAAAAGGGAAACAATTTGATAAAAATTGTTTCCCATTACAACCAATTATTAAGCGATAAGTCATAAACTTAATTCCGCTCTATTATTCTGACTTTAACACTTTTACAGGGTTCGTGGTAGCAGCTCTAAAAGTATGATAGCTCACTGTTACGATAGTGATAACCAATGTCAATACAGCGGCTATCACAAAACTCAAAGGTTTAATTTCTGTCCGATAAGCAAATACTTCTAACCACTGATCCATAAAATACCATGATATTGGAAAGGCAACTAATAGCGATAAAGCTACTAACAAAACAAAATCCCTAGAAACCATAAAGATGATTTCTGTGACCTTGGCACCAATCACTTTTCTAATACCAATTTCTTTGGCACGTTGCTCAGCGGTATAAGAAGCCAGCCCGAGCAATCCTAGACAAGCTATGATCATGGTCAAGAAAGCAAAAGTGGTGAAAATCTTACCACGATTAATATCAGTTTCATAATTAGATAAAAAGTCTTGGTCTAGAAAATCATATTCAAATGGTCTTCCTGGAAAAATTTCCTTAAAAGTCTTTTCAATATCGGCAATTGCCTGAGGAATATTTTCAGCGGAAACCTTAATATGTACTGCTGGCATATTCTTATTGTAATACATGACCATGGGCTCAATCTTTTCATACAAAGACACAGGATGAAAATCTTTTACAACGCCAACAACTTGTGCTGTATGTTCCTCTTCTCTAGTATTAATAGTTACTTTTTTACCCAAGGCTTCTTTCCAACTCATGCGTTTTACTAGGGCTTCATTTACTAAAACACTTTGCAATGTATCGGCAGGATAATCTAAGGAAAAACCACGCCCTTCTACTATTTGCATACCCATCGTTTCCATATACGATTCATTAAAAACAAAACGTTTTACTGCGATTTCCTCCATGCCATTTTCTCCTTCTAAAGCGGTTATTTGTCTACCGTCAATATTACCAGCAATTTGAGAAGCATTCCCTATCTTTTCGATGCTTTGGTATTGAGAAAGACTATTTTGCAGTACTTCATATTTATCTGATTGTCCCCTCGGTAAATAAAAACTCATTACTTGACTCTGGTCATAACCTAAGTCTTTACTTTGCATGTAAGCAAGCTGATCATACACAATTTTAGTACATACCAGCATTCCTAACGAAATACTAAACTGTAATACAACCAATATTTTTCTAAAAGCTGCCTTCCCCCCTTTTGAAGAAACTTTACCTTTCAAAACCTGAACTGGTTGGAAAGAAGAGAGCATGAAAGCGGGGTAGCTACCACCCAAAAGTCCTAAGACTAAAACAATGGCCAATAATACTATCGGCAGGTTATTTTGGAACAAATAAGTAAGGCTTATTTCCTTGCCTGCCACTTCATTAAAATAAGGTAAAGCAACCGCAAAAAACACGAAGCTAATCATCATTGCTATAAAAGTAAGCACAATGGATTCTGAAAGAAATTGAATAATTAATTGTTTTCGCAACGAACCCATTACCTTTCTAATGCCTACTTCTTTAGCCCTGTAAACAGAGCGTGCTGTTGCTAAATTAGTATAGTTGATACTTGCAATTAATAACATAAAAATAGCTACAGCTATAAAAATATAAATATACCTAATGTCGCCCCCTGCTTCACCCTCTGTTTCAGAATACAAATGTATTTTAGAAAGAGGCTGAAATTCATACTGGATATCAATACCTATTTCTTCAAAAATTTCTTTCATGTATTTATCATACATGGCAGGCATCTGCGCATTGAGTTCAGCTATATCATAGTTTTTAGGTAACAAATAATAGGTGTAAACATAAAACCCACCCCATCCATCAGCGTTTCTTTCTCGCTCATCTAAGGAAAAAAGGGCATTAAATCTTAAGTGGGAATTAAGGGGCACATCCTCGATAACAGCCGTAACTTTGTAAGTATTATCGCCAGCACCAGCTACTAATTTATCTAGTGCAGGCTCTTCTCCAAATAAAGCGATTGACAATGACTTTGTGAGCACTAATGAGTTTACACCCACTAATGCAGTTTCGGGATTTCCTTCTAAGAATTTATAAGTGAACAAATCGAAAAAAGTTGAATCCGCCCCGTAGATTTGTCTTTGATAAATTTCTTTATCATCTACTTTAAAAAGTGTTCTTCCTCTACCAAATAACCGGGTATAATTTTCTATTACCGGAAATTCCTCAGTAAGTCCAGGCCCCGCTGGTGGCTGGGCTACATTCCAAATAAATGATTTAGTAGGTTCAGAAATGTGAGAGTTCAATCTGTATATTTGATCGGCTTTCTCATGATACATATCATAACTCAACTCATCCATTACATACAACAACAAGAAAATACTTGAGGTAATACCAATAGCTAGACCTAAAATATTAAGTACACTATACCCCTTTTCTTTTAGGATATTTCGGATGGAAATTTTTATAAGGTTTTTAAGCATAAAACTTGGGAACTAGGTTAAGAACCCAATACTACGAAGATATTCGTAGTCTTTTATGATTGAATTATACAAGCGGTAAAATAGAATGAATAAATGGAAACTGAGTAATTGTGAATTATCTATAACTGAGTTCTATCAGATCATGGATATTATATTTCCTTACAAAGTCGTAAAAACACTTCTTGTATTATAAATTAGAGAAACAATGCCCTCTTTTATTTCCTTAATTAGCAATTTATGCCCTCCTAGCAAGCCTGGAGGTAATTCATGAATATAATTTAAGGTATAATTTACCTCAAGTGTTTGGCCTTCTCCAAATGGATAGTAATTAACCACGCAAACAGACATTTTAGATGTCTTGTGCATCATAACCCTTCCATAATCATAATTATGTTGAAGTACCGTAAACTCAGGTTCACCTAACTCAGGATTTAGCCTTTGAAGTGCTTTTTGCATCTTAGCTATCTTATCTTCCTTAAAAGGTGGTTGGTGAAAACTAAGTTTATAATCAAAAGAAGGCGCCATGAAGCCACAATCCATATGAAATTGATTTACTCCCGTTTTCTCAAGGCGATAATCAGGCATTTTATCTTTCAACATTTGCTCATTACTCAGCAAATTTTCATCGAAAAAACTAATGTCTTTATCTATTACATAAATTACTTTTGTAAGTAAGACATAGTAAGATTCATCGCCCTTATCATTCCAATAATTAAAAATATCTATCGGTAAAGCATCTTTTTCAAAATTAAACCCAGCAGGTTGTTTTTGATCAATACTCTTCAAATCTTTATTTAAAAGGCCAACAAACATTTGTATGTTGTGCGCTGCTAAATCAGACTTTTGTGCCTTAAAAGACACATCATTTTCCATTCTTAGGGTACTTGTATCAGTATCGTTAGTAGAAGGAAAGCTAAAAATATATAATAGTATAACTGCAAAAAACCTGAGCATAATCAAAAATATGTCAGTTAGAAAAAATAGATTCTAGAATAAGTATTACGTTAACTTGTGGTTAATGTTACTTAGCATTACTTTGCTTTGAGGTAGGTCATTAGTCGTTCAAAGTTAATACTAGATGAATTATAAGCAAATACATCATTCTAACTTACATTAATTACCTATAAAAACATTAAATTTTTACTTTAATTGCAGAAATGTATCTTTGTGATTCTTCATAAGAATCAATTCACTTAACATATAAAAATTCAATAATGAGCGAACAAAAGATTTCTATTGAAAATGGTATACTGAATGTTCCAGACCAACCAACTATACCATTCATAGAAGGTGATGGCACTGGTGTTGATATTTGGCCAGCATCAAAAAAAGTATTTGACGCAGCTGTAGAAAAAGCATATGGAGGCGCAAAAAAATTAGTTTGGAAAGAAGTATTAGCAGGAGAAAAAGCTTTTAATGCAACTGGTGAATGGTTACCTAAAGCCACGCTAGATGCATTTAGTGAATATTTAGTCGGAATAAAAGGTCCATTAACTACTCCTGTTGGTGGTGGTATTCGCTCTTTGAATGTGGCATTACGCCAAGAATTAGATCTTTATGCTTGTGTAAGACCAGTAAGGTATTTCAGTGGTGTACCTTCTCCAGTAAAAAAGCCTGAACTTACCGATATGGTCATATTCAGGGAAAATACAGAAGATATTTACGCTGGTATAGAATATATGAATGGAACACCTGAGGTAGAAAAAGTAAAAAGCTTTTTACAAGATGAAATGGGTGTAAGTAAAATAAGATTCCCACAAACATCTTCAATAGGTATTAAGCCGGTTTCAGTTGAAGGTACTGAAAGATTAGTGAGAGGAGCCATCAATTATGCCATCCAACAAAATAAACCTTCTGTAACCTTAGTACACAAAGGTAATATTATGAAGTTTACTGAAGGAGCATTTAAAAATTGGGGTTACGAGCTAGCCGAACGCGAATTTGGAGATAAAACATTTACTTGGGCGCAATACGATCGTATTGCAGCTGACGAAGGGAAAGCCGCAGCTGACAAAGCACAAAATGATGCCATTGCCGCAGGTAAAATCATAGTGAAAGATTCTATTGCTGATGCCTTTTTACAGCAAATACTTACCAGACCTGCAGAATACTCTGTAATTGCTACGCTTAACTTAAATGGCGATTATGTTTCTGATGCATTGGCAGCCATTGTTGGAGGAATTGGTATAGCTCCTGGTGCTAACATAAACTATGTAAAAGGAAGTGCCATTTTCGAAGCAACCCACGGAACTGCTCCTAAGTACGCAGGACAAGACAAGGTAAACCCAGGTTCTGTAATTTTATCTGGAGCCATGATGTTAGAATACATGGGTTGGCAAGAAGCTGCAGACCTCATTTACAAAGGGCTAGAAGGTGCTATTTCTCTAAAACGAGTTACCTACGATTTCGAAAGGTTAATGGAAGGAGCTACATTGTTAAAGTGCTCTGAGTTTGGTGATGAGATAATTGCAAATATGTAAAAACCTCTTAAACAATAAGGAAAGACTGCTCTAATAAGGCAGTCTTTTTTTTTGATTTTATTGAATAGAATACACATTAAAAAAAATATTAACCATATTCAATTATTAGCTTTTAAATTAAACCAGTATCATTCATCCATTTTATGAAAAATGTAATATATACATTAAGAAGATTCCATTTAACTGCTATTCTTCTCTTAACAGTTTATACAGCATTTGGTCAAAATAACCTTCAAACAACCTTTAAACAAATAGCCGATAGTTTAAATGGCAACCTAGGAGTAAGTGCATTATTGATCGAGACTGGCGAATCAATCTCCTACCAAGGAGACAAAAAATTTCCAATGCAAAGTGTATATAAATTTCCAATTGCAATGGTAATGTTACATCATATAGATGCTAATAAATTTTCATTAGAAGATACCATTAAAATCGATAAAGCTGAATATATCCCTATGGCTGGGCATAGTCCTTTAAGAGATAAATACCCAAATGGCAGCCACCTTACCATTGATAATATTCTAGCATATAATGTTGCACAAAGTGATGGCACAGCCTGCGATGTTTTATTGAGATTATTAGGTGGTACACAAAAAGTGAATGAACATATTCATGCCTTGGGAATTGATAATATTGCTATTGCCACAACTGAAATGGTTCAAGTTGCCAATGATACCATTCAATATCAAAATTGGTCGACCCCTATAGCCATGAATAAATTGATAAAAATCTTTCATGAAAACAGTTATTTATCAGAACGCAGTAAAGCTATTTTGTTAAAACACATGTCAGTATCTAATAAGTGGTTCGATAGGAGAATTAAAGGGCTTTTACCCAAAGAAATTAAAGTAGCTCATAAAACTGGAACAGCCAGAACTTACAATGGACTTACCCGTGCTACAAACGATGCTGGTATTATAACCTTACCAAACGGTAAACATCTTGCAATCTCTGTTTTTGTTTCAGATTCTTATGATTCTCAAGAAAAAAGGGAAATGACAATCGCAAAAGCTTCGAAAGCTGCTTATGATTATTTTCTCAAATAATAACAAACTAAAATTTCGACAAATAATACCCAAAATTTATGCTTTTTTAATCCATAAATTAGTATTAATAATTATTAGAAGCTATTTTCATGGTACTAAACTGACTCAAAAAAAATGGCAAACTATTATCAACCATCTGGAAGATTTTCTCCTCTTTCCTTTCCTATTTTATTAGTTATATCACTCACAGTCATTCCTATCTTAAGTGCTATTTATGCCTACTTAACCTTTTATATCCCTTTTATTTATATCAATTTCTTAATTACTATCGGATTAGGGTTTGGTGTTTCTTTTTGTATCAATTTCTTAGTAATAAGATTTGGCAAAGTTAGGAATGTACCCCTAAGTTTTATCATAGGTTTAATCGGTGGTTTCTTTGCACTATATTGGCAATGGGTGTTTTGGGTACATATTTTTATTGAAGGAGAAATAGAATTACTCCAACTAGCGATTAACCCTTTAGGGATGATTGATATAATAGTCGAAATCAACAATATTGGTCCATGGGAAATGTTTGGAACCAGACTAAGTGGAATATTTTTATGGATCATTTGGCTAATAGAAACAATAATTATTATTGGCTTTCCAACAATTAGTAGCCCTTCTTCGGCAAAAGAACCCTTTGATGAGACAGCAAATAAATGGTATGATACTATCAACTTACCTAACTTTAATTATCTACCTAATACAGTAGTTTCCGAATTTGAGAATAATAATGATAAAGTATTTGAAATGTTGGAAGTAAACCCTGTAAAAGATAAAGATCATAGCGAATTTACCCTTTATTCCTCTGAACATAGTGAGAACTACCTTTCTATTACAAATAAAAAAGCCAAATACAATGATGATGGAAAAGTTGATTTTGAGGATATTGATCTATTGACACATCTTCAAATAAGTAAAGAGCAAAAAGATAAATTACTCGCTTTTATAAAGTAATGAAGGCAAACAAAAAAATCACTATAAAATGTACAATGGCTTATTTGACTTATTAAATTAATGCATTGTATTAAAATAGCTCTAAAGGGTAATCTTATTGTATCAAAATGAAAAAATACATTGTAACTTTTTCAATGCTACTTGCGTGTTCAATTGCTTACCCGCAACTTAAAATTGAAAGCGCATTAAATAATAATGAATGGCCTTCAAGAGAAGACATTCAAATTACTTTTGAAGATTCACTACTAAATAAAACACATGTCCCTTTTACCCTCTTAAAAGGAGCAAGACGAGGTCCTATATTCACAATTGTTGCAGGGATACATGGCTATGAATATCCTCCAATTATTGCTGTACAAGAATTGCTGCAAGAAATTGATATAAAGCAACTAATAGGTACATTAATAATAATCCCTATCGCCAATACTGCAGCATTTTACGACCGTACATTGTTTTTAAACCCTCAAGATAAAATCAATTTAAACAGAACTTTCCCTGGAAGTGAAGATGGTACCGTTACCCAAAAAATTGCTCATTTCATTACGAAAGAAATTATTTCTGTAAGTAATATCTTTCTAGATATTCACGGTGGGGATGCTAATGAGGACCTACTTCCATTTGTTTGTTATTATAACAATACACAAAAAGCCGAACAAACCGATAAGGCAAAAATACTATCTGAAGCAAGTGGATTTAAATATATAGTTTCCTATCCATACACACTAAAAGATGATGAACCTGCCTTATACGCTTTTAAACAAGCAGTACAAGATGGCAAAGTGGCGTTAAGTATAGAGTGTGGTAAATTAGGTATGGTACAAAAAGAAGCGGTACAGCAAATTAAAAATGGCATTTACAACATGCTCTACAAAATGGAAATGTATGAAGTCAAATCTGTATCCACCGAAAAATCAATTAATATTAACCGACAAGCCTATATCAAAGCTTCTGAAAAAGGTATTTTCTACAGCAACTTTAAATCTGGTGATTCTATAAAAGAAGGAGAAATTGTAGGTTATACAAGTAATGAATTTGGGGAAACAATCACTGAAATTAAAGCCAAGCATTCGGGAATTATATTATATAAAATTGGTACTCCCCCTGTAAATATCGGAGAAACCATTATGTGTATAGGTTATGAAGAATAATACATAACTAGCTTCTATATGTCTTTAAAGTCTACTTTAATAGAGTAAATTATTTGTAGAGAATCCCTAAATTTTTTTGATATGATCGCCAATTATAAAGTAGTCTTTTTTATAAAAAAACTAGCAAAGTGAAAAAAAATCTCTAATAAAAACATTTTCTACCCTTATTTTTTGATAAAAATCCCATATTATCAATCATTTAAAAATGTACAGAATGTTATTTTATATAATTTAATTAAATCAATATATAATTCTACTTTAGAATGATGATTTTTAGTATGAAAAATAATAGAATCACTATATAAACAAGAGGAAAAGTAAAAGTTAATAAGCTTTAAAAATACATATTGAAAGATTACAATTCTCAATATTCTGTTTATCAGCACATTATAGATTTAGGTCATCACTTATAAGATGATAACACATAGTATTATCTCAGGTGCCTTTAAGTAATACCATAAAAAGTAAAACTACTTGATTACCAAATAATATTATGTTTCTATGAAATACTTATAATAGTCTGATAATGAAATTCAAATATTATTTCATCATCCTTGGAGGATTAATCCTATCTCTAGCGAGTACTCCCATTTACCCACAAACCTTTACTGATGAAGCAAATACTGTGGGCCTAGATTTAGATGGCAATAAAGATGGAGGTCATGCTTGGGCAGATTTTAATAACGATGGTTGTTTAGACTTAATCGCCAATACTAGTAATAATACCAATAGAACAAGATTATATTTAAGTAACTGTGACAGTGATCCAGACAATATAACATTTACAGATGTAACGGCTACTTATGCAGCTGGTCTGCTTTCAGAAACCCTAGATAGAAGTGCCGTTTGGGGCGATTTTAATAACGATGGTTATGTAGACTTTGCGAGAAATGATAATGCAGAGATAGAAATATATTTGAACAAAGGGCCTTCAGCTACGCCTGCCTATAGCTTTGGCGATGCAAGCCAAGATCCTAACTATACTTTTACAAATGCTGATATAGGAGGTATAAATGCAGAAGGTTTGCTATGGACTGATACTAACGGAGACGGCTTCTTAGATTTAGTATTTGACAATCATGGAAATGGGACTGAAATTCTTGCTAAAGATGTGAGTGGCCCAGACCCTTGTACAGATGGTTTTGCTACTTATTCAGACGCAAGCGCCATAGGATTAGTTAACGGAAATTCTACTGGCGATTACATGGCACTAGGCGATGTAAATAATGATGGATGGCCAGATTTTATTGTGAGAAAGCAAGATGTAGCCGAAGACTTATATATCAATGATGGTGACGGTACTTTTACATTGAATACAAATATTGATGACGCTAATGCGAATAATGGTAATAAAGGAGGTGCTGCATTTTGTGATTTTGATAATGATGGCGATTTTGATATAGTTTGGACTGATAATGATGGGAACAACATTTGGGAGAATACAGGTGGAGATCCCATAAACTTTACCAAACATGATGAAAGTAGTCTCTTTGGTACCTCAATAACAGGAGTAATAGATGGATGTGCTTGTGGAGATATTGATAATGATGGTGATATGGATGTAATTTTCACAGGTAATAATGCTAGATTTCTATTTAGAAATGATGGGGCCATGAATTTTACCTTGAACAATGGAGGCATATCCGGTACAGACGATGGGGAATCAATCTCTATGGTAGATTATGACAACGATGGTGATTTAGATATTTATTCTAACAATGATAACGATAATGAACTTTGGAGGAGCGATCTAAACAACGACAATTATTTGAAAGTAAGGGTAGTCATGCAAAACCAAGGTTCTACAGATATATTGGGCAGGGATTTAATTGGTGCTACAGCCACCCTCACTAAAACATCTGATGATAGCGCTGTAGGCGGCATACAAATGATCAATGGAGGTAGAGGTCATGGCAGTCAAGATCCTATGATCATGCATTTTGGCTTGCCAGAAGGGCCAGATACTACTTATACAGTAGCTGTAAATTTCCCTTCAATTGCAGGTAGTAGACTTACTGAAACTTTTACCATTGTACCTTCTGATCTTGATAATCAGACGCTGGTTGTAAAGCGGAGTGCCGAAGATTTAGGTTTAAATGTAAATTGTAATGATTTAGTTTTTTTACCCGTAGAACTTGCCAATTTTAATGCTCAAAGAGATGAAGAAAATGTAAATGTTTCTTGGCATACTTCCACAGAAACTAATACCTCCCATTTTGAATTAGAAAAAAGTATTGACGGAAAAGTATTCACTAAAATTGCCACTATAAATGCTATAGGAAATTCAGAGGATTTAATTAAATATGATTTCCTAGATAGAGATATTTTCTCTACTGATAATTACTACAGGTTAAAGATAGTAGACTTTGATGGTCAATTTGAGTATTCAAGAATCATCTATATAAAGATGTCTCGAAATACAACTAAATTAGAAGTCAATGCCTATCCCAATCCTTCTTATGGAGAGCTTAATATTTTGTGCAAATCTTCCAGTAACACAATCTTCATGGAAGTTTTTAATCAATCAGGAAAGTTAATATTGAGCAATACGTATGATTTGAGCAATACTCAAAAAATAAAAATACTCGATAATTTGTCTAGTGGAATCTATTTTATAAAGGTAAATACTAGGACTGAATCAAAGTCAATAAAAGTAACAGTGATGTAATCTATTTTAATAAAAAAAGGTCGAAGCGAAACGCATTCGACCATTATTATAACTTACTTAGTGCTTTATTTAATAAAACCCCTTATACATTATCAGATGAAACCTTAGCTCCGAAGTACTCACGGTTCATCATTGCAATGTTTGTCAAAGAAATTTCTTTAGGGCATTCTGCTGAACAAGCACCAGTATTGGTACAAGCACCAAAACCTTCTTCATCCATTTGCGCTACCATGGCTTCTACACGCTTTTGCCTTTCAGGTTTACCTTGAGGTAACAATGATAATTGAGAAACTTTGGCAGAAACAAACAACATAGCAGAGGCATTTTTACAAGCTGCTACACAAGCACCACAACCGATACATGTTGCAGCACTCATGGCATCATCTGCGATATCCTTAGCTATTGGTATTTCATTGGCATCACGCGCATTACCTGTATTCACAGAGATATACCCACCAGCTTGAATAATACGATCAAACGCGCCCCTATCTACTGTTAAGTCTTTCAATACTGGAAAAGCTTTGGCCCTCCAAGGTTCAATAAAGATTGTATCACCATCATTAAAAGAACGCATATGCAATTGGCAAGTAGTAGTTTGGCTAGGTCCATGTGGTTTTCCATTGATGAACAAACTACACATACCACAAATACCTTCTCGGCAATCATGGTCAAAAGCGATAGGATCTTCTCCTTTTTTTAACAAATCTTCATTCAACACATCAAGCATTTCAAGAAATGACATTTCTGGGCTGATATCTGTTACATTATATATTTCAATTTTTCCGGCGGCATTTTCATTTTTTTGCCTCCATACTTTTAAAGTCAAATTCATGTCTGAGCAATTCTTTACTAATGAATATTATTTATAACTTCTTTGCGTGAGTTTCACATTTTCAAAAACTAAATCTTCTTTATGTAGCTTCCAAGGTTGGTTTTCTCCTCCATATTCCCAGGCAGATACAAAAGAAAAATCTTCGTCATTCCTTAATGCCTCGCCTTCAGGTGTTTGATATTCTTCCCTAAAGTGACCACCGCAAGATTCTTCTCTGGTTAAAGCATCATCAATCATTAATTCACCAAGTTCCATGAAATCTGCTACCCTGATGGCTTTCTCCAAAGTAAGATTTAGTTCATCGTTCGTACCAATAGTCTTCAGATCTTTCCAGAAATCAGCCCTTAGCTCCTGTATTAATTTCTTGGCCTGCTTAAGACCATCCGCTGTTCTAGACATACCGCAATAGTCCCACATAATCTTTCCTAACTCACGGTGAAATTCATCTACGGTTTTATTACCGTTAATACCAAGTAGTTTATCGATTCGCCCTTTCACTTCCGCTTCTACTTTTTTAAATTCTTCATGGTCGGTTGAAGCTCTATCGTAAGGTACTGTTGCGAGGTAGTTGCCTATGGTATAAGGTGCTACAAAGTAACCATCGGCAAGTCCTTGCATAAGTGCACTTGCTCCCAACCTGTTAGCTCCGTGATCAGAGAAGTTAGCTTCACCTAAGGCGAACAATCCTGGGATTGTGGTCATTAAATTATAATCTACCCATAAACCACCCATGGTGTAATGCACGGCAGGATAAATCATCATCGGTTCTTGATAAGGATTAGAATCTGTAATTTGCTGATACATATCGAACAAATTTCCATATTTGGCACTGATCACATCTTCCCCATCTCTTTTTATAGCATCTCTAAAATCCAGGAACACTGCAAGGCCTGTTGAGCCAACTCCTCTACCTTCATCACACACATATTTAGCATTTCTAGAAGCTACATCCCTAGGAACTAAGTTTCCAAAAGAAGGATATTTCCGTTCTAAATAGTAATCCCTGTCTTGTTCAGCAATATCTGATGGTTTTTTTGTGCCTTTCTTTAAAGCTTCAGCATCTTCTAAAGTCTTTGGCACCCAAACTCTACCATCGTTTCTTAGAGATTCAGACATTAAAGTCAACTTAGATTGATAGTCACCATGTACTGGAATACAAGTTGGGTGAATCTGTGTGAAACAAGGATTAGCAAATAAGGCTCCTTTTCTATGTGCTCTCCAAGCAGCAGACCCATTGCTACCCATAGCGTTGGTAGAGAGATAAAATACATTACCATATCCTCCAGTACAAAGCATTACTGCATTGGCAGAATGTGATTCTATTTTTCCAGTTATCAGATTTCTGGTTACAATACCTTGAGCCCTTCCATCTATGATTACTACATCGAGCAATTCTGTTCTTGGATACATTTTTACCTTACCGGAAGCTATTTGCCTAGACAAAGCACTGTAAGCACCAAGTAATAATTGCTGTCCGGTTTGACCACGGGCATAGAAGGTTCTTGAAACCTGTGCCCCTCCAAAAGATCTATTTGCCAATAATCCACCATAGTCACGAGCGAAAGGAACTCCTTGAGCCACCGCTTGATCTATAATGTTTACACTTACTTGTGATAGTCTATATACATTGGCTTCCCTCGAACGATAATCTCCACCTTTTACGGTATCGTAGAAAAGCCTGAAAATGCTATCTCCATCATTCTGATAGTTTTTGGCCGCATTTATACCCCCTTGTGCCGCAATACTGTGTGCTCGACGAGGACTATCTTGAAAACAGAAAGCTTTTACATTATAGCCTAATTCTGCCATAGACGCAGCAGCGGCAGCTCCAGCCAATCCAGTACCAACTACAATTACTTCAAATTTCCGCTTGTTAGCTGGGTTTACCAGCTTCATATTAAATTTATGCTTGTCCCACTTCTCTCCTATTGGACCTTCAGGGACTTTAGATTCTAATTTCATATACTGAAAAAATCTTGTGAATAAATTCTTGTTATTTACCTGATGTATAATTTCTTTGTTTTGACATTATTGTCTATTTCCCCAATTGTGCCACTTCTATCATCTTTTCATACACGGCTGGGTCTAGCGTTCCAGTTTGTGTCCAGAAAAATATGATAATTGGTTGAATCGCAAAAAGTAAAGGAATGACAATTGAAAAGGCTAATCCTAGCTTTTCAATGAATGGGGTGTATTTTTTGTGGTTTAGCCCCAACGTTTGGAAAGCACTGGCAAAACCATGAGAAAGATGAAATGCCAAGAAAATAAGGCTAACTACATAAAGCAGTGAATACCACCATTGAGAAAAAGCAGTAACTACCAAGGCATATAGGTTCTTATAAGTTTCTCCCTCATATTCTACCATGGGCATGTTTCCACCAAATTTCATTTCGAACCAAAACTGACGCATGTGTATAATAAGAAAAACAAGTACTATCGCTCCCAATAAACCCATATTTCTTGAAGACCAGGTACTACTTGTTGATGCTTTCTCATAAGCATATTTTACTGGCCTAGCACTTCGGTTCAGTCTAGTTAATATGATAGAATAAATTACATGTACTAAAATTCCAGCATACAAAAGATAAGAAGTCGTTTTGATAACCGGATTGGTAGTCATAAACTTAGCATAGATGTTGAAAGATTGACCGTTGTCTAAATTGAGTAACTGGAGGTTTCCAGCCATATGTACAACAAGGAAGGTAATAAGAAATATTCCGGTCAAAGACATAATCAATTTTCGCCCCAGCGAACTTGATAAAGAATCAGTAAACCAGCTCATGTAAAAGTCTCTTTGAAAGTGTGAAAATAATCGGTTAAAAAAGTAAAAATTAAAAAGCTCTTCTAGGTAAGAGTTCTGTCAAATTTACTTCTCAAGTATTTACTTTACAAAGTATATGCAGGGGCTTTTTTTATTAAGAATAATTCTAAATTAAAAGCTGTGAATTGGGAATTGAAAAACTTATAATTCGTTATGAATGAGTTTTAAACAAACAAAATTTTATAATTCTATAAATTGTCCTAGCTTTCTTTTTCTGGCTTCACTTAAAATATAACTGGCAACTACTACATCTTGTGCAGCATTTCCAACTGACTTAAACAAAGTAGTAACTCCTTTCTCCACTTTTATTTTTCCTTTTACCAACTCACCAAGTTCACCGTTAATATCTTCTTGTTTTATCCTTCCACTTTCAATTGCTTGAATGAGATCCCCAGCTTCTTCCAAACAGGCGTCTTTTCTATCAACAATAATTGTAGAAGCCGCTACAGTTTCTTGTGGTATTTCTGCCATTTGAGGTGTATAAGCGCCGACAGCATTAATATGCACACCAGGTTTAATGGCTGAATTCTTAAATAAAGGTGTGGGACTGGTAGTAGCCGTGCAAATTATATCTGCTTCTTTTAAATCTGCAACTGAGCCCAATTTTACGGGAATTGAAAGTTTTGCTTCCATTTCTTTACAGAATGCCAAAGCATTTTCCATTGTTCTATTCAGCACTTTTACACTAGCTATTTCTCTTACACTGCAAACAGCTTCTAGTTGTGTTCTTGCTTGTACACCTGCACCAAAAATAACCACATTTTTAGCAGTTGGATTTGCCATGAGAGAAGTAGCCAATCCTGAGCCTGCCCCTGTTCGCAAGGCAGTAATCCAACCTGCTTCCATCAATGCTTCGGGCTTGCCTGTTTCTATATTTAGCAATAAAATATTAGCATGAATAAAAGGGATTCCTTTTGCGAGGTTATTTTCATTGACACCAACTATTTTAATACCCATAGAACCATTCTCTGGTAATGAGGCTGGCATAAACAGACCTGTGGTCTTTGTATTATTATTTTCTAAAATATGCCGTACAGGTACTATTCCTTCACCTACAGATAATTCTGAAAATGCAGCAGCCATTAACTCTATGGCTTTGGGCATATCAATACACTGCTTAATATCGTGTTTAGAAATAAATAACATTAAGGTTCAATCCAGTTTCCATCTTCTCTGATTAATTCAATCAATTCATCTACTGCATTGACCGAAGGCACATTTCTTTTAACCACTTCTTTACTACGATATAATGTTATTTTTCCTTTGCCTGAACCTACATATCCATAGTCTGCATCTGCCATTTCTCCTGGCCCATTTACGATGCAACCCATAATGCCAATTTTTACACCTTTAAGGTGGTCGGTACGTTTTCTGATCATGGCTGTGGTTTCTTGCAAATCGAACAAGGTTCTACCACAAGACGGACAGGAAATGTATTCGGTTTTTGTCATACGAGTACGGGTTGCTTGTAACACCCCAAATGCCGTACTATTACTTATCTTCACTTGTTGAAGTTGCTTTGTCCTATCTGAATTTTCAGTAATGTATTGGAACATGATTCCGTCCCCATAACCGTCTACAAATAATGCTCCTGCATCGGTAGAAGCATATAATTGAAATTCATCTTCATTTATATTTTGGAATGACCTGTTAATTACTACTGGTAAATCTACCTGTTGCCTATCCATTTCAAACAACATGCTGCGTAAGGCTGGCATGGCATGTTCATTATCAGTTTCCAACATTAGTACCACCTTAGTTTCATTCTTCAATTGCTGCAAAATAACAGTATAGGATACTTCTTCAGCTGGTAACCTTACAAAATTCAATTGCTCATGTTTTTTTGAAGCAGTTACATAACTAGTAAAATCAAACATGGGAAGCACATTAAGGCTATCTGTCGTATGCTCCCAAACCGAAGCATCCACAATCTCCTTTACCCCATTGGGCAGCATAAAACCTAATTTATTTTCCCCTGTATAAATATAATCGCAGCCTTGATCGTTCATAGACCATTTATCCAACTCAGGTAGATAGAATTGCCCCACATGCTTCAATTCTTTCATTTCAACGCCATTCAAATGGCTTAAATCGGCAATTACTCTTGGCACATTGCTACCCCCAATATTGCCTACTTCTTTTGTATTTCTTTTTGTATAGTTAAAGGGATTTTTGGTCACTTCGATAATGGGCTCAATGCTATGGGCTTTATCTTCTCTATGTAGATATCTATTGATAAGGTCTGCTGCCACCGGAGCTTCTGCTTCTGGTTCTTCTGTAAGGGAAACCCTCACTGTATCACCTAACCCATCTTCTAATAAGGTTCCGATTCCAACTGCAGATTTTATTCTACCATCTTCCCCATCTCCAGCTTCTGTTACCCCTAAATGTAAGGGATAGGGCTTTAATCCTTCTTCATCTAATTTATTAACCAATAAACGATAAGCTTGAACCATCACTTGTGGATTACTCGCCTTCATCGAAATCACGATATTATAGTAATTCAAATCTTCACAAATCCTTAAGAATTCTAAAGCCGATTCAACCATTCCTAAAGGAGTATCTCCATATCGGCTCATTATTCTATCAGATAAAGAACCATGGTTTGTTCCTATCCTCATAGCCGTACCATACTCTTTACACAAACCAACTAGTGGAGTAAACCGCTCTCTGATCCTTTCTAACTCTTCATTGTAGGATTGATCAGTATATTCAATATGCTCGAACTTTTTCTTATCTGCGTAATTCCCTGGATTTACACGCACTTTTTCTACAATACGGGCTGCCATTTCAGCAGCATTCGGGGTAAAATGTATATCTGCAATAAGGGGTACGGTATAACCTTTTTGCCTCAATTCATTTTTTATATTTTCGAGGTTCTTTGCTTCCTTAATACTTGGGGCGGTTATCCTTACATATTCGCAACCAGCTTCTACCATCCTTATCGTTTGCTCCACTGATCCAAGGGTATCCATAGTATCTACAGTAGTCATAGATTGCACCCTTATTGGATGCATGCTACCCAATGGTATATCACCAATTTTAACTTCTACCGTCTTTCTCCTTTTGTAAGAAATTAAACTTTCACAATATTTCAATTTAGAATCTAGTGTCTGAATATCCATAAACAATTCAACTTAAAATTTCTTCCCTATCTGCATTTTGAACCAAAGTAAGGGCTTTTATTTTGGTAACCATTAGTAATAGGTAAAGTTATAGTGATTTTTTAAAAAGTAATCGTATCACTATCAGATTTAAATTTTCTGTAACATTAAGAAAGTCCTAAAATTTTAATAAAACACGCAGGCTATCATGATTTCCCTCCCTTGTATCTCATACAATATCATCAAATATTTTTCAAGAAATACAGCTATTTTGATGAGTGAAAGCTAAAAAGTACAGATTAAAATTCATTAAATACCACTTCGTATAAATTAATATAATCCCGTTTTCTTTTCATGTGAACTTTATATTATTTTACATTAAATCTATTGTAAAATATGTACAGTGCGCCCGAAGTATTTAAAGGAATATTTGATTCATCTGCTGAATCAATCATTTTGGTTAACAACGAAGGAGACATTGTTGTAGCAAACCCTTCTGCCGAAAGGGTTTTTGGTTACGGTACTGGTGAATTAAAAGGTGAAAAATTAGAAGCACTAATTCCAAACCGCTTTAAAGGCGAACATGTAAAACATAGAAACAGTTACTTCAAAGCACCTAAACAAAGGGCAATGGGCCAGGGAATCGAACTATATGGCCTAAAAAAAGATGGTTCAGAGTTTCCATTAGAAGTGAGCCTGAGTTATAATGAATACAATGGCGAAAGACTGGCAATAGCCTTTATTATTAACATTACAGAAAGAAAACTGGCAGAACAGAAGTTGCTTCAAAGTGAGGAAAGATTGCGTTATTTTGTAAGAAATACGCCTGTTTCCGTTGCCATGACAGACTGTGAACTAAGATATATTTTACTCAGCGATAACTGGCTAAAAGAGTTTGGGAATAATGATCCTGAATTATTAGGAAAATTTCATGCTGAAAGCTTTCCCAACCACCAAGAAGCATGGAACGAAATTTACAACAAAGGCCTTCAAGGGGAAATCATAAAACACGAGAATGATTTAATCATCAATGCCGATGGCTCGCAAGAATGGCTAAGATGGGAAGTACACCCCTGGAGAAATGAAAATAATGAAATTGGAGGGCTCATTATTTTTGCTGAAGATATTACCAAACGTAAAATTGCTGAAGAAGCATTGAAAAAAAGCAGGGCAAAGCTTAAAAGATATACGATAGATTTAGAGCGAAGCAACAGGGAATTGGAAGATTTCGCTTATGTAGCGTCCCATGACTTGCAAGAGCCATTGAGGAAAATAAGGACTTTTGGAGGAAGGCTCGATACAACAGATAAAGACAATCTTTCAGAAAGGGGGCAAGATTATCTGAACAGGATGATAAGCTCTGCTGAACGTATGCAAATTTTAATAAGAGACTTACTTACCTACTCAAGAATAACCACCAAAGGACTCCCCTTTAAAGAATTGAATACAAATAAAATTGTTGAGGAAGTAATAAGCGATCTAGAACTTTCCATAGAACAAACTGGTGCCAAAATTAATATTGACAGTTTGCCAAATATTTATGGAGACGAAACACAAATTAGGCAATTATTTCAAAATCTTATCTCAAATTCTATTAAATTTAAGAAAGATAACATTACCCCTGAAATTACTATCTCTTATGAAAAAGATGAAAATTATCATGTCTTCAAATTTGAAGACAATGGTATAGGCTTCAATGAAAAATATCTTGATAAGATATTCCACATTTTTCAAAGACTTGAAGGCAAAAAATATCCAGGATCAGGAATTGGTCTTTCCATTTGTAAAAAAATTGCATTACGACATAATGGGGATATTGATGCACACAGTGAACTGGGTAAAGGAGCCACCTTTACAGTGAGACTAGCTAAGAGTAATTTTTAAAGATAAAATTATGAGCAATAAAAGTATAAAACCAATAGTAATACTTTATGCAGATGACGATCCTGAAGATAGGATGCTAGCTCGGGATGCTTTTGAAGAAAGTAGATTAGCCAATGACTTACATTTTGTAGAAGATGGCGAAGAATTGATGGATTATCTTTTAAATAAAGGAAAATATACAGACGAAAAAAAATATCCAACACCTGGGCTAGTACTACTCGATTTAAACATGCCTAAAAAAGACGGCAGAGAGGCAATAAAAGAGATTAAAAAAGTACCCAAACTAAGACCTATGCCAATTGTAGTGCTTACTACTACCCGCGCAGAAGAGGACATTCTTAAAACTTATGACCTAGGAATAAATTCCTTTATTACCAAACCTGTAACTTTTGAAGGATTAGTAGAAATCATGAAAGCTTTAGGTAAATATTGGTTCGAAATAGTAGAACTTCCTAAGGTTTAGGGCTGATTGTAAAAAATCAAATATAGATCACACAGAAGACTTACTAACAAATCATTTATAAATGACAACTAACATACTTTTGATTGATGATGATGAAGACGATTATATCATTACAAGAGAAATTATAGAAGAAATCAGAGGAAGAGATTACCAGCTCAACTGGGTAAATAATGCAGAAGAAGCGCTTAATGCCATTTTAAAAGACGAACATAATATATACTTAGTAGACTATAGATTGGGAGCAAAAGATGGACTCCAAATTATAGAAGAAGCTATAGCTAAAGGTGTAACCGCCCCATTTATTCTATTAACAGGTCAAGGCGACATAGAAACAGATGAAAAAGCCATGAAAGTAGGAGCTGTTGACTATTTAGTAAAAGGATCCTTTTCTTCTTCTGAATTAGATAGGTCTATCAGGTATAGCATAGAGCATTTTAATAATATCAATGAAATACAAAAGCTCAATGTAGAATTAGAAAAAAGAGTAGAAGAAAGAACGGCTGCGTTAGCGCATACAGTGGCCGAACTAGAAACTGCCAATGAAGAACTGAAGAATCAAATAAGGGTAAGAAGAGTTGCGGAAGAAGCATTGAGAGAGAGCCAAAATTTATACAGTGCCATTGCCCATAACTTCCCGAACGGTATTATCAATGTTTTTAATCGAAATCTAGAATATGTATTTGTTGATGGCAAAGAACTAAGTAAACTTGGTTTAAATAGCGAAGAACTAATAGGTAATCCATTTTCTACACTCTATAATGAGGCCTCCGCTGCCTACATTAAAAAGTATTACTTGAGGGTATTAAAAGGAGAAACCCTAATGTTTGAAATAGCCTACAAAGACCAACATTACTTTCAACATTGCGCTCCATTACCTGATTCTAACAATCAAATCAATCAGATTTTGGTGGTAACAGAAAATATAACAGATCGAAAGAAAGCGGAAGAGGAAATGTTAAAAGCATTGGTAAAAGAAAAGGAATTGAATGAATTAAAGTCTCGGTTTGTGACCATGGCTTCTCATGAATTCAAAACACCCTTAAGCACCATACTTTCTTCTTCTTCTTTAATAGCCAAATACATTAATGAATCGGGGCAACCAAAGAGAGAAAAGCATGTAGAAAGGATAAAAGTAAATGTTAATCAGCTAAATAGGCTCTTGAACGATTTCCTTACTATTGGCAAACTCGAAGAAGGAAAAACCATTAATGATCCACTACTTTTCGATATACTAGCCCTTGGTAAAGCGGTAACTGAAGAAATGCAGTTACAGGCTAAAGAAGACCAAAATGTTATATTTAAATACCAGGGCACGCCAAGAGAGGTGTATTTAGATGAACAATTGATCAAAAATGTACTCAATAACTTATTATCAAATGCCATAAAATACTCGCCTAATGGAAAAAATGTGCATCTAAATTTTATATTTAAACCTGAAATATTAGTACTCGAAATAAAAGATCAAGGTCTTGGCATTCCAGAAACCGAACAAGAACATCTTTTTGAAAGGTTCTTTAGGGCTAAAAATACCACCAATATTCAAGGTACCGGCCTAGGTCTAAATATTGTAAAAAAATATGTTGAATTGATTGATGGTAGAATTGACTTCGAAAGCAAGCTAAATGAAGGAACAACTTTTTGGATAACTATAAAAACTAGCAATAAGACATGAAAAAGATACTAGTTATAGAAGACAACAACGATGTAAGGGAAAACATAGAAGAAATACTCGAATTGGCGAATTACGAGGTGATTACCGGAGAGAATGGTAAAATAGGGGTAGCACTCGCCCAAAAGGGTAAACCTGATCTAATTATATGCGATATAATGATGCCCGAATTAGATGGATATGGCGTTCTTCATATTTTAAGTAAAAACCCTGTAACGGCTAGGATTCCTTTTGTTTTTCTAACGGCTAAATCCGAAAAAGAAGACTTTAGAAAAGGAATGACATTGGGCGCTGACGATTACTTGATAAAACCCTTCGACGATATTGAATTACTCGATGCCGTGGAAACAAGGTTGAAAAAAGGTGAAATGTTCCAAAAGGATTTTGAAAAGACCGCAGACGGGCTTTCTGCTTTTATGGATGCAGCCAGTGGTCTGGACGAGTTAAAATCACTTTCTAAAGATAGAAGGATAAGAAATTATAAAATTAAGAATAATATATTTTTAGAAGGTGATATGGCCAATGCCCTTTTCTTTATAAATAAAGGAAAGGTAAAAACCTACAAGACCAATACCGATGGTAAAGATTACATTACCGGTTTGCATGAAAGTGGAGATTTTATTGGTTACATGGCACTTTTAGAAAATTCAGTGCATAAAGAATCTGCCATGGTTCTGGAAGATTCTGAAATATGCATTATCCCAAAGGATGACTTCATGAGTTTATTGTATAATAATAGGGATGTTTCGACAAAATTCATTAAAATGCTTTCTAATAATTTAACTGAAAAAGAAGACCAGTTACTTACACTAGCCTACAGTTCGGTAAGGCAACGTGTTGCTGAAGCACTTTTAATGTTGCATGAAAAACAAGAACGCTCTCATCCAGAAGATGAAAGTATTAGTATTACAAGAGAAAATCTTGCGGGGATTGTCGGCACGGCTATTGAGTCTGTTATAAGAACCCTTTCAGATTTTAAAGACGAAAGGCTGATTGAAATAAAAGGGAAGAAAATAATAATAATAGATGAAAAGGGATTAATTAAAGTAAAACATTAGTAATTAATTAGACATCTACAGCTAATTAAATTACTTGGCAGGTTTCACAACCTGCCTTTTTTTATCCCCCAATATAAGTGACTATTTTAAGCGGTAAATCAGCCATTTGAGTGGTTTATTTTACTTAAATATGAAGAAATTCTCTTCAAAAGTACTTCAATAACAGTAATGATAGTTTTATATATAAAATAACCTCATTTCGACAAACAAAACACACCCTAAATATCTTATATATAAACCCGAATATAGGGTGATTTCATAAATGCTTTTTATAAAGCAATTTTGTAATGTAATTTAAATAATTGATTAAAATAATGCCTTCCCGATAAAAGTGGGAAGGCACTATTTTTTTATAGACTTTCTATTCTAATCTTAAAAAAGGGGGTTCTGCTTTTGGTTAACCTTTATGCTTCTCATTTCATCTTCTAATCTCCAAAAAGCATCTTTCAATTCACTTATGCCGCCACTCTCTTCAGGAAACTCTTTGCTGATGTATGCAGCAAATTTCCAAATTTCTATTACATCTTCAGCAGGTATCTCATATGGCTCATAAGTAAGGTTAGTAGACTTTAGAACAAAGGTGCTGTATTGAGCTACTCTATTGTATATTTTTTTGATTACGATTCCTTCACTTAAGTTTCTTACGACTACTATGCCCACCATTCCATCTTTAATAGTCTTGAAATCCTCTATATACTCGCCAATAACTATACTCCTTGGTTTTAAAGGCAACATAGAATCTCCCTTTACTTCAAATGCCCTATAGGTTTTTCCTTTTGGCAAAAAAGGTAAATGGTATTTGGGTAGTTCACTTATATATTCAGAATCTGCATAACCACTAGTGTAACCAGCCGAAGCTTTCACTGGTACAAATTCAATATTCTCGTTTTCTGTCTTGTCAGTAGTAATGGCCAATACGCGTAAATTCTCTCCCTTCAAGTACCTGTCTAAATCTTTCTTTTGAAGTAATGCTTCATCGCTTAATTTCGATAAATCAGTATTCAGTAGTTGATCTACAGTTACATTAAAATGACTGGCGATATTGTTTAATGTATCGAATTTAGGTTCAGCTCTGCCATCCTCATAAGAGCTAATGGCACTACGGGTTATACCCAGTTGTTTTCCTAGCTTTTCTTGACTAGGTTTTCCATTTTTCTCTCTTAAATACCTGAGATTTTTTCCAAAAAACATATCTCAAAAGTTAATTATTTAAACAATAGCTTGTTTAAAACAACACTCTATTGTTTACAATGTTAACAATTTATCTTATTACAGACAAGTTTTTCTACAAAATAAATAGCAAGGCAAGAACTTAATTTCTAAAGTCTCGAGTCAATAGAAAAAGGACGTTTTGAATGGAATTAAAGTATTTTAAATAATTGCCCGAAAGCTAAAAGAATGAATACAGCACCTAAAATTTTATTCATCCAATAAGCAAAATGACCAATCTTAGAAGATAAATAAACACTCAGATAACTATACATGCTAAGTGCAGCAAATTTCCCCAAATACACCCCTATTAAAAAACTTAATATACAATTGAAGTGCCCTAGCGAAAGTAACTCCATGTCTATAAGACTTGCAGATTGATAGTAACCTAAAACGAATATCCAAAAAGGTAAAGCTTGAGGATTTAGTAAACTGATGAGCATTCCATTAAGCCAGGCAGGTAGTTTCTTTTTCGAGTTATTTTTTAATGCCGTTTGTTCTTTCTTAAAAAGGAATACTATTCCAATTAATAAAAAAACAACACTAACTGCTATTTGGAATGAAGGATTATTGAATAGTAAACCACTCAATAACATGCCGAATTGTAAAGCAATGAAAGATTGCAAGATTTCTATCATTGCTGCAGAGCCAGAGAAGATGATTCCTGCCTTAAAATTTCTTTTTAGCGTTGTAGCGACCACACTTATATTAATTGGCCCTACGGGTATTGTACCTGCAAAACTTGCTACTGTACCCAAAGCTAGATATATCAAGAAGTTTGCTTCCATAAATCAGAAATGTTTGTTGGTATAAGCTGTAGTATATCATTAATTGATAAAAACAAACACGCTTGCTACTAACAAATGGCAAAGCTAGTACAGTTCCTTTTTGCTTAAATAAAATTGAAAAAAGGAATGCAGTAATGGTCTTATCCTTTATAATTTCACATTTCTAATAAGTCTACTAAAAGTTTCTGGAGCCATGTTCAGATAAGAGGCTAAATACTTTTGGGGAATTTTTTGCAATAAATGTGGGCTTCTATTTAAAAAGACCTTAAATCGTTCTTCTGCTGTAAAACACTGTAATTCAACTTGTCTTACACTTAAGCCTAATAGCATCTTTTCTGCTAAAACTCTACCCATTCTCTCAAAAACTACAGATGAATCATACAATTCTTGAATCCTTTGGTAGGTCGTTCTCAATACCTTGCAAGCAGTGAGTGTTTCTAAAAAATACAAAGAAGGAACTTGATTAAGGAAAGAATCTGGAATACCTGAAAAATCGCCTTCGTATGAAAACCCAGCAGTAAAATCTATTTTATTGTAGGGATAAAACCCACGTATTACTCCTTCTTCAACGAAATAAAAATGTTTCTCAACCTCCCCTTTTCTTGTCAATATCTCTCCTTTTTCCAATGTCATAGGATGCCAAATACTCTTGAACAATTCCCAGTCTTTATCTTCTAATTTATAAAAGTTATCTATTTGCGCTCTAAAGTCTACCATGATTTCAATTTCTTGCAGATTGTATCAAAAAAGCCCCCAGCGCTAGTAATGCCACTCCTACTACTTTTTGAAAATTTGCGGGTTGTATACTAAAACCTAGCCACCCATAGTGATCCACAACTACTGAAAATATAAGTTGGGCTGCTATAATAAACCCAAAAAACTGAGTAGGCCCAATACGTGGCGCAATCAAAATAGCCGATATAATAAACATAGAACCCAAAAATCCTCCTAACCACATCCACCAACTAGTATGCTGTGCATTTGACCAATTTAATTGCCCAAAATCAGTTCCTGCCATTATATTGATAATCAATACGCAAAGTGTACCTGTTGAAAATGATACTAAGGCAGCCAACAAAGGGCTATTAAGTGCAATTCTGAGTTGTGTATTTGCTCCTGTTTGTACAATAACTGCCATGCCTATTAACATAGGCACTATCATTATTATGTATTTTATCATGCTTAGCTAAGTTAATAGTAATTGATTCTAAGAACCCAAGATTTGTATGAAGAAAAAGTTTTAATTTTAACTTATTGACTACACTGAAGCTATCTAATGCATTTTAACTTTTTGCAATTGGTCTATTTTTGCTCGCTAAAATGAAAATATAAGACAACTACATTCAAAAATAAACTATAATCATTTCTAACTGGCTTTGAAAAAATTTAAATACTATACCTTCTATAAACCATTTGGCATATTAAGTCAATTTTCTGATGCTGACGGACATAAAGGACTTGGTAATTTATTAGATATTGAAAAAGATATTTATCCTATAGGCAGACTTGATAGAGATAGTGAAGGATTATTATTGCTCACCAATGATCAAAAACTCAATCACAAATTACTTAATCCTAGATTTGAACATTGGCGTACCTATCTTGTACAAGTAGAAGGCATTCCTGAATATGAGCATATCCAGCAACTAGAACAGGGGGTAATGATCAGGATCAATAAGAAGGATTATAAGACCAAACCCTGCAAAGCTTTAGCCATACCAACCCCTAACGATTTACCAGAAAGAAACCCTCCCATTAGATATAGAAAAACTGTCCCTACTTCTTGGTTACAACTCTCACTAACTGAAGGTAAAAATAGACAGGTGAGAAAAATGACAGCTCAAATTGGATTTCCTACACTAAGATTAATACGAAGTAGCATAGAACAATTACACTTACAAAAGCTTATGCCTGGGGAGTTACAAGAATTTAATAAGGCAAATTTTTATAAGTTACTTGCTATAGCGTAGTTAAAAATGCAAATATTCCTTAATAAGGAACTACGAACATAATATCCTAGAAAGTGGAAAAAAACTAGATTAAGCCACTTTTATTTAAAAAATGTGATGTTAAATCAACTTTTGCATGAATTGCGATACTTCATTAAATATTTGTTTTTTGCTACATTTATAATAGAAAAAACCTTATTAAAATAACAATATATAAAGCAGTTCTGATAAGTCTTTCAATAAGTTATGAATTTCCATTTTTTGGTAAGAAAGCAACTATAACTGGCTTTTAGAAAAGTTTCTTGAAATCAATAGATCTTAAGAAGATAATACCAAAACAGTAGAAGATAAATGAAAAATTACTATAGTTACTCTTGTAGCAACTGGCTATTTGTAGTATTAGTATTCTTTACATTGAATGCTTACTGCCAGATAGATTATAGTAAGCATTATAATCCTTGGCAGACCTCTTCTACTCCCAATTCTCAAGTTCAACCTCAAAGTCTTAATTCTCCTGCAACAAAAGCTGGTTTTTACTCGATCGACCCTCAATTTTTACAAAAATTTTTAACTGAAGTACCCAAACAATCTAAACAGTATATTACATTACCACATCCCAAAAACAAATTTGAAACTTACCAAATAAAAGTAATTGGCATTTTACCTGAAAAGCTTGCTGCTAAATATCCTTCAATTAAAACATATAAAGGCATTAGTAAAGATGGCTTGGAGGCTTGGATCAGTATTGATAGCAAAGGATTGCACGCAACCATGAATAGTGCAGCCGGAAATATTTATCTTGATGCACTTAAAGACAAGCCTGAACTTTACAAAAGCTACTACAAAAGAGATGCTTTGCCCCAATCGGCAATATTTGAAGATGAAGCTTTGGAAATTCCTGGCTCTAAACCAATAGCACTTGGAATTTTAGCAAGAATAAGTAATATCTCAGTTAATAATGAAACCCTAAGAGCTTATAGATTAGCTGTGGCAACCACTGGTGAATATACCCAATACCATGGCGGTTCTATAGAAAATGCATTGGGGGCCATTGTAACCGCTGTTACGAGAGTCAATGCAATCTTTGAAAGAGAAATTGGTGTTCGTTTTCAGTTGGTTGAGAATAATGATCGCATCATTTATACTGATCCTGATAGCGACCCATTCACTAATGGAGATACCTATAAACTTATTGATGAAAATCGAACGGTTTTAAACGATTCTATTGGAATAGATAATTATGATTTAGGCCATGTTTTCTTTGGTGAATCGTTTAGTGGATTGGCTTATGTGGGTAGTGTATGCAATGACCTTTACAAAGCAGGAGCTGCTTCAGGGCATCCGCAACCAGATGCCGACCCTTTTTTTGTTGATGTATTAAGTCATGAATTAGGACATCAGTTTGGTGCCTATCATACGCATAATGCAGACTGTAATAGGACTGCTTCGTCGGCTTTTGAACCAGGCAGTGGCTCAACCATTATGGCCTATACAGGGATTTGTCCACCCAATTTACAAAAATCTAGTGATGATTATTTTCATGCAGGAAGTATAGCAGAAATGTTGGCTTACTTGAATTTTACTAACTGTGGCACTCAGATTCCAACAGAAAATGTGGCTCCAGCAATTAGCAATATGCCTATTCCTGGAATTAGTATTCCTAGAAGTACTTTTTTTGAGCTTACTGCTAATGCATCAGATGCCAATAATGATAACCTAGTATTTGCATGGGATCAAATTGATACTGGCCCTCAAACGGAACCCAATGCTCCAGAGGGGAATGCCCCTTTATTCAGATCTTTCCCATTTACAGATAATCCGACCAGGTTTTTTCCCCAACTTTCTACCCAACTAACGGGTGAAGCAATATTTGGTGAAATTTTACCAGATTACAGCAGAGAGATGAATTTTAGATTTATTGTACGGGATTTAAACGGAGGTACTACATACCAAGACACAAAAATATTGGTAGAGGGAGAAGCAGGTCCTTTTTTATTAGTGGAAGACAATTTAGAAGACAATTATTATTTTGATCAAAATATCAACATTACCTGGGATGTTGCCAATACCAATATAGATCCCATATATTGTGAAGAGGTAAGTATTTTACTTTCACTTGATAATGGGAAAACTTTTAATGATATACTTGCTTCAAATACAGCCAATGACGGAAATGAAAGTGTAAAGTTACCGAGAATAGCTGCTGATAGTGCCAGAATAAAAGTGAAGGCTTCAGGCAATTATTTTTATACAATCAGTCAAAAAACTTTTAGTATTGAGCAACCGCCCTTTTCCATTAGTATACCCCAAGACACACTATTCTTATGTGGTGAAGAAACAAGCAGTATATCTTTAGTCTCTACCGATTTTGTTGCTAGTAGCGAAGAAGTTTTGGTAAGAATTGAAAATGTACCTCTATCCTTCAATGCAGTAGCTCAAGATGAAAGTATTTTACCTGGCCAAAACACCCAGCTTAATTTTAGCACAAACCCTAGCACAAATGATACTGTATTTCAAGTAAAGGTTATAGGTACTACGAACGATTTTCAATTCTCAGATGAGTTTTTCTTGTCCTATTCATCCAGTATTATTGATGAACCTTCATTACTGGCCCCTTTAGACGGAATAAATGATGCTTCATTGAAACCTACTTTTAAGTGGGAAGCAGCTAATAAATATGCTAAATATGATTTTGAATTAGCAGATAATAATAATTTTAGCAATATCCTTTTTTCTCAAAAAGATTTACAACAAGATAGTCTTATTTTACCCATAGAGCTTGAGCCTTCTTCTAGATATTATTGGCGTATTAAGGCAAAAAACAGTTGTGGTATCGGAAACGATAGTGAGACTTTTTCATTTACAACACTTTCCATTGTTTGTAATTTGTTAGAAGCTACTGATTTGCCAAAATCAATCTTTATTGAAGAAAATTCAGTAGTCATCTCAGAAATAGAGGTCAATCAAGTTGGGCTTGTTCAAGAGGTAGTAATTCAAAATATTGCTGGGAAACATAGCTTCATTAGTGATTTGAAAATGGAGTTAAAAAGTCCTGACAATACACGTATACTTTTGATGGACCAAGTATGTAATGATCAAGATAACTTTGACCTTGGTTTTGATGATGAGGCAGAAGAATCTGTATTTGACTGCCCACCAGTTAGTAGCAAGTTGTACCAACCAGTTGAATCACTCTCTACTTTTCAAGGGAAGGTTAGTCAGGGTATATGGCAATTAATTATTACCGATTTAGTAAACCAAGATGGAGGTCAATTAGATAAATGGGAATTACAATTATGCATTAAGCAACCCAACTTTTCTTTAATAGGTCAAGCTTTAAGTTTTGAAAAAGTTTCACTTAATTGGGAATTTCCCCAAACTGGTATTTTAAATTATGAGATTGAACGCAGAACTGAAATTCAAGAGAGCTTTGAAGTAATTAGCCCTGTCAGTAATGAAGAAAGTAGCTTTACAGATAGTGAACTTGAAGGAAACAGCATTTACTTTTACAGGGTAAAAGCTAATTTAGAAAACAACCAATTTGCCTATTCATCAATAGTAGAAATTAAAACACTATCTCTCCCGCCTACGGCCCCTTCTAACCTAAGGGTTCAATCTAAAGGACTAAATACTATTTCTTTGTTATGGAACGATAATTCATCTAACGAAACTGGTTTTCAAGTATTTAGAGCAGATGCTTTTTCAACTACATTTAATCTTTTAGCCGATTTACCTGAAAATATTACCGTATTCAATGATACTGACTTACAAGAAAATACAACCTATCAATATTTTATAAGTGCCATTGGTATAGATAACAATAGTTATTCAGATACCCTTACTGTAAAAACAATTGCCCTTTCTCCCAATCCACCTAATAATTTTACAGCGACTAGCATCACTACAGATAATATTAAACTTTCATGGGTCGATAATGCCAACAATGAATTAAAGTATATTGTGCTAAGAAGCAAACTAGATGAAAATAGTTTTGAAATTGTAGGAGATTTACCAGTAAACACTGAAATATTTGAGGATGCTGGATTACAAGAAAATACTCAATATCAATATATTATAGGTGCAGTCGGTTCAGATTCTACCACTTATTCCGACACTTTACTGGTTAAAACGCTTACTTTACCCCCTGCTAGACCAGATAATTTAGAAGTCATAGATTTAACGTTTAATTCTACTACTTTCAAGTGGAATGATAATGCAACGAACGAAACTGCCTATAGAATAAGGAGAAAAAAAGCAGATGATATAGACTTCAATATATTACAAGTTTTAGACGCCAACAGCTCAACCTATACAGATAATAATTTACAAGCAAATACAACTTATATTTATTCGGTTGAAGCAGTAAGAGCCGATACAAGCAGTTTTTCAGAAAATTTGACAATCCAAACATTGTTTGCGCCACCTGAAGCACCTGTTTCTTTAATAATTACCCAGAATAATGTGGATAAAATAAACCTTAACTGGCAAGATGTAGCTATAGACGAATCTAATTACCTCATAATAAGAGAAACTGCCAATGTGAATAAACTTGATACTTTGACTACTACTACAGCCAATGTTGAAAATTATACAGATACGCTGGAAATAACCTATAACACAACTTATACCTATTACATTTATGCCATAAACAGTGGAGGGGCTTCCTCGCCATTGATTGGAAATATTACAACTTTAAACAAACCACCAAAAAAACCGAGTAACCTTCTTATTAATAATATTCAAGCCACACAATTCACTGTTTCTTGGCAAGATAATTCTGAAAACGAAAGCATATTCGAAATACAACTATCTGAAGCTGATAGCCTTAATTTTGTAGAAGTGCTGAATGTTTCAAAAAATATAACAAGCACTACAGTAGATGGAGTAAAACCAGAAACACTTTATTTTTGTAGGGTTAGGGCTATAAATAATGGCGGTAATTCTGATTTTACTGCTGCTGTACCTTTTACCACAAAATCTATATTACCCTTGCCCCCTGAAAATCTACAATTTGTCTTTTTACCCACAAGAGAAGTAAAACTTTTTTGGGAGAATAAAGAACCAAAGCAAGTAGCTGTAATAATAGAGAGAAGCCAGGGAAGTAATAAAGAGTTTGAACAAATTGGAATTACAGCTATTGGCGACAGTACTTATACAGATGCTGATTTTATTGCTGGCGTACAATACTTTTATAGAGTAGCAGCCTACAACGGCACTAATAATTCAGAGTACTCCAATGAAATATTTGTTTCTTCTAGCATCACATCCCTAGAACACAATTTATTAAAAGAATTAATTGTTTATCCCAACCCAGTACAAGAATACCTTTTCATTGAAAAGACAAATAGCGCTTTTGCTATTAACAACATACAAATTACTGACATTACCGGAAAGACCATGTTAAAAAAGACATTGGCAAATTCCAATGATGATGAACGTATTAAGATAGATATTGCTACAATACCAAATGGTATGTATATATTAATAATTAATGATGTAGCAAGTAAGAAATTTATTAAACAGTAAGCTTTCAGGAATTTGCTAGTACATTACCAATGGTTGTAAATGGAAAAGAAGTATCTCTTTGCAACCAATTTTTCTGATCCCATTCATATTTTCCATCTATTAAATGTAAAACATAGGCATGCCTCGAATTTTCTGAGCTATTCTCATAACTTAGGTGAACACATTTGCCATGTAAAATAATCATATCACCTTTTTTAACTTCTAAGGGTACAAGTCTATTTAAATCCCAAGCGTCCTCTTTTTCAGCAAGTTTTTCAAATGAAGTAGAAATGGTATCATTCCTGATAAAGCGTCGAGTAAGCGGGTATTCTTTGTGAGAACCTGGTATAGCATGTAAACATCCATTTTGGATTGTAGCATCTTCCATCGCTATCCAAATACCTGTACAAGAAATTGGGTTGGTGTAAAGAAAGACAGCATCCATATGCGGATTTACCAAACCTCCTATTTTAGGCTGTTTAAAAATGTACTGACTTTGCACAATCATAGGAGAAGAAAAACCTAAATCATGCATTATTTGCTGTAACTTTTGGGTATAAGATACTTTGTTAAATTGTGGATTTAAATCGTGTAAGGCATGACCAATTTTATTGATTGCTAAAGATTTCTCCACTCTAAGTGTTCCAGAGGCGTCAAAAGCATCCTCTTCAAAAAAGCAACTTATATTTCCTCCACTTTTTAAAAAGTAGGCATCACTTTTCTTTTCTTGAGATTTAGTTGAAAAAATAGATACGTTTTCAGGATTAAAATTAGCCACAATAGCTTTGGCTTCATTTCTAAGTTTATCAACCATTTCTGGTTGTATAAAATTAGGTAAAACCAAAAATCCATTTTTTGAATATTCTGCTAACTGGCTTTCAGAAAGAAAAGTAGAAGGTTGCATATAGTTTGTAGTTTGATCAAATATATACAAGCCTTTCTAAAAAGATATACACACGTCTTTGTTATCTTCTAATTAGTTTACCACTAAATTACTGATATCTACATCTCTAAAATAAGTGTATAAAATATCGTAGTCGGTTATTCTGATAATTTTCTCTATTGATTTGTTGATTGGAGAATACCAAACTTCAAAAACATAGTGATCTAGTCTAAAAAGATTCAGCTTATAACCTTGATATGTTTTGCTTGCTATGAATTCGCCATTTGCAAAAAGGATATTACCTTGTTCGTACTTACTAGCTCGGTTGAATTTTTGTAAAAAGTCCATTGTCAAAAAAATATTTTGCCATTAAAACTCTCTTTCAGAATAAATAGGTTGAAGTATCCATAAATTAATCTTCAAATAGATGTAATAATTATAAACTAATTGGATAATTTATTCAGATTGGAAAGTCAAATATTTAACACAAGTAAAACACAAAAGTTTAATTCAGAAGATTAAATTGAGAAACTTTCAATTTTCAGAATATAATATCTAATTAATTGCAGGTATTTAATAAAGATATGTAAGCATGCATTCTGCTACTTATGAAAGGTAATTCCTCATTCTAATTGATTTTACTGATGTAAAATAATTTTTCTATACGCTAATTCCTTTTAAAAATTTATTTCTTCCCATTTTTCGTACCCTAACAAACTCAGTTTTCCATGTTCAATATTTAGGGGCGATTTAATATTATTGTTATATAATTGTCCAGTACCCAGCCCTTGTGGTAAATCGTTTTTATAATTTGCCGTAAATTGAGCAATAGCGTTTAACCCAATATTAGATTCAAGTGCAGAGGTAATCCACCAACCTACTTTATTTTGTGCTGCTACCTCTATCAACTCAGCCGAAGATTTAAATCCACCAAGCAAAGAAGGTTTTAAGATGATGTATTGAGGATTTATCTGTTCTAACAATTTTTCTTTTGCATGACTGCCGTTAATTCCAATGAGTTCTTCGTCTAGTGCGATAGGAATTGGCGAATGCTTACAAAGTTGTGCCATTTCATTTATTTGCCCTTGACGAATAGGTTGCTCTATTGAATGTACTTCAAACTCCGATAACTTTTCTAGCTTCGCAAGTGCTGTTTTAGGTGAAAATGCACCGTTGGCGTCTAATCGAATACTTATCTGTTCAGAAGAAAAATTATCCCGTAATTGTTTTAATATCAAACACTCTTTATCAAAATCTATCCCGCCTATTTTAAGTTTTATACAAGTAAACCCTTGGCCAACTTTATCTTTCATTTGTTGGAGCATAAAGTCATAATCCCCCATCCATATTAATCCATTAATTAGCAGTGCCTTTTTTTTCGAAGAAAAGTCATTCTTGAAAAGCACCTTCTCCCCTTTGCTATGTAAATCTTTAATAGCCGTTTCAAAACCAAAACAAACACTAGGGAATAGCGCAATATCAGGAATTTCGAACAAATCATTTAGGTCTTTCAGTGCAGCTAGTTTTTTACAGAATAATTTCAAATTCGTTTCATAATACGGAGTAAATTCAGGACTTAATCCAACTAAGGGACTGCATTCACCAATTCCACTGTCTTGGGTTATCAGGTCAGTTACTTGGATGAAATATGTCGGTTTACTTTGTAGTGCGCCACGAGAGGTTTTTGCCGCAAAATTAAAATGAAGTACATGCTTTTTAACCTTTATTAAATAGTTTTTCCCTTTTACCTGAAATCCGAAGGGTTGATTATCGTTTGTATTCATGTAAGTTAATTTTATTTTTTGTTGTATATATCTGTATGCTAAAAATGATTTTCTCGTTAGACTGAAAGCAAAAATTAAAATAAATTCTGGCATACAGACCTCTTAGGATTTAACTAAATCATTAATATGAAAAAGTATCTTGTAGCATTACTGTTTTTTTTAGGAACAGGTTTTTCAATTTCGCTATTCGGCCAATGTAACTCAGACCTCTACAGCGAAAAAAGTATGAAGAATATCTCACCTGGTTTTATATATGAAAAGAGTTATAGGGTAGATGGCAAAGGTGGTCGCACTACTAAGATAGAGTATACTTGCATATTAAGTAAAGATACCAACTATTCGTTTACCATGAACTCTAAAGACGGAGGTTCAAATGGGATGATTTTTAGTCTTTATGACCAGCAAAGGAATAAAGTTGTATCAAATTTTATAAATAATAAGTTTTTCACTGGTATCCAATACAAGTGTAATTCTACAGGAATCTACTTCATTAATTTTACATTTCAAGATTCATACAGTCATTGCGGTGCTGCAGTGCTAGCTTTTAGAAGATAAGTAAAAGAAATTGATGTATGCTTCAAACCGGCTAAGAGCCGGTTTTTTTATGGACTTAATTTTCCTTTCAAAAAAAAATTATTGTTACAGGTAATTTATTAGTGTATTTTAAACTTCTATTAAAACTACTTGTGAAGCAAACAGCATATTTCTGTAGCAATAAACTAAAATGTACTGGCAAAAATTAAAAACGTATACCATACCCGAAGCAGAGAAAAGAGTAGGTATAATTCTATTAATTGTTTTACTCTTACCCATTTTAGCTTTTACAGTTTTTGAACTAAGCAGACTCAATAGCAATGAGCAAATGATACAAGAAATTTACAGCAACCAATTAGATGCTGTACTTTTTTCTGTCAATCAATATTCGAATGATGTATTGAACCAATGGGCAAACGAATTTTCAATTAATGAAGAAGCTGAAAATATTCCCATATTCCTTCAACAATTTATTGACTATAATCCTGCTGTAAAAGAAATTATACTTTTCTCTTTCTCAGAGAATAATGAGATTAAATCAGAAAAATATTCTTTAGATAACAATGAACTTATAATAGATAAATCTTTAGATAGCACTTGGCAAAATATAGTTTTTCAAGAGCAGGAAGTCATTAAAAAACAAGCAGAATTTATTAAAAATAATTACCAAAAAATTGAAGTTTTTCCCATTGAAAGAGACTCATTGGTACCCATGACTTTTGCCTTAAAGTCGGAATTTGAAGGAATGGGCTTTGTGGCTTTAATGGTAAATACGCAGATATTTATAGAAGATATTCTGGCTCCAAAACTACAAGAAGTAACAAGAGATAAGTTTATAATGACCAGTTTTGTCACTAAACCTGATAAAAGACAAACCTATTTTACTGACTCCTTAAACCTAGATGAAGTAACACTTAGTCGCCCTCTTTGGTTACTACCAGATCACTACCTCGGCATCGCCATGAAGGGCAATAACATAGATAAAATTAGTAAAGCCCGAACCAAGCAAAACCTCTATATCATGCTATTTATAGATGTTTTTCTTTTATTGGCGATTTATCTAGTTTATAGAAATATTAGAAAAGAAATTGTGCTGGCTAGGGTAAAATCTGAGTTTGTATCTAATGTGTCGCATGAAATAAGAACACCTTTAGCCATGATCAGCATGTTTGCAGAAACACTGCTTGAAGGCAGAGTAAAAAACGAAGATAAAAAGGTGACTTACTACAAAATGATTACAGATGAAGCACTAAGGCTCAATGGCACTGTAAACAAAATACTCAACTTTTCTAAAATAGAATCTGGTAAACAAAGGTTTGAATTTTTCCCTACTGACCTTCAACTTATGGTAGATACGTGTCTACAGTCTTACCAAAGTCAATTTTCTATCAATAATTTTGAAGTGAGCTTCAATAAGAAACCTAATTTACCGCTAGTAAGTGCAGATAAACAATCGTTAAGTGAAGCCATTAATAACCTTATTGATAATGCTATAAAGTACAGTAAAGAAAGGAGAGAAATTATAATAAGCACTGCAAAGAAAGGAAAATTTGTCCTACTGACTATTCAAGACTTTGGTATTGGCATCCCAACTGAGTATCAAAAAGATATTTTTAATAGATTTTATAGAGTTCCCAACCACGATATACATGATACAAAAGGCACAGGATTGGGGCTCACACTAGTAAAGCACATTATTGATGCCCATAAAGGTAAGATTGAATTAAATAGTGCACTAAATAAAGGAACCACATTTAAGCTGTACTTACAACCCATAGAAACAGATATTTAATTGATAGTAATAGAATTGAATGAAAAAAATATTAATTGTAGAAGATGAGCCAGGCATGCAAATGGGACTGAAAGATAACCTAGAGTTTGAAGGTTACCAAGTAAGCACTGCCGATGATGGCGAGGAAGGTTTGCAACTTTTAGTACAAGATACATATGACCTGCTTGTATTAGATGTAATGCTGCCCAAAATGTCTGGATTTGAACTCTGCCGAACTATTCGGAAAAAAGGTTTAAATCTGCCTGTAATTTTATTAACTGCCAAAAGCGAAGAGATTGACAAAGTAAGAGGCCTTGAGTTAGGGGCGGATGACTATATAACGAAACCTTTTAGTTTAAGAGAGTTTCTAGCCCGTGTTAAAGCAGTACTCAGAAGAGGACCTGAAAATAGTAGTGATTCACAATCTATCTTAACCATCGGAAAGTTGGATGTAAACTTCCAACAATATCAGGCTTTTTACAAGGGACTCAATGTGAAAATGTCGCACAAAGAATTTAGTATACTTGAGTATTTATGGGAAAATAAAAATGTGATAGTTACAAGAAATAATTTACTAGAAAAAATATGGGGTTATCATGAATTCCCGTCTACAAGAACAGTAGATAATTTTATTGTTAAGTTAAGGCAGAAAATTGAAATAGACCCGAATAAACCAGAAATCATCATTACTGTTCATGGTGCAGGGTATAAGCTTGTTTACTTATAGATTATACTATCTGAGCTGAAAGTTTTCTTCTTCCATTTCTTTCAAATATCTATAAATGGTAGACTTTCCTACATTTAATTTCTCTGCTACAAGTAATACATTATCATCATACTTTTCTAGATAGTTCTTCACTATGCTAAAAGTATATTCCCGCATAGACATTTCTTTGCTCAACAAATCAACTTCCTTATTAAGACTATTGAATTGAATATCATCACTCGTGATTTTTTCACCATCGCACATTACACAAGCAAGTTCAATTACTGCTTTTAATTCGCGGATATTTCCCGGCCAAAAATAGTCCAATAGCTTTTGTTTGGCGTCTTTAGATAAACTGAGTGCCCCTAATTGATTGTCATTTGAGAATTGGTCTACAAAGAATTTGCAAATAATAAGCACATCGTTTTGCCTTTCTCTTAAAGGTGGCAAACCGATAGGTAAGCCCAACAAACGATAATATAAATCTTCTCTAAAATTTCCTTCCTTTACTTCTTTGGCTAAGTCTCTATGTGTAGCAGTTATGATCCTCACATCTAATTTCACGATTTCATTACCACCAATTCTAACCAATTCCCTTTCTTGTAATACCCTAAGCAATTTGGCTTGGAGGTTTATATCCATTTCTCCAATCTCATCTAAAAAAATAGTGCCTTTGTTTGCTTCTTCAAACTTTCCGATTCGTCTACTATTAGCACCTGTAAATGCCCCTTTCTCATAGCCAAAAAGTTCACTTTCCAATAAACTCGTAGGTAAAGCAGCAATATTTACCGGAATAAAAGGCTTATTTTTTCGTGGTGAATTGAAATGTACTGCTTTGGCCACTAACTCTTTTCCTGTACCTGTTTCACCGTTTACTGAAACCGTAATATTAGTCTTTACTGCTTTTTCAAGCATTTTAAAGACTTTCTTCATGGCATTGCTTTGCCCTATAATCGTACGTTCAAAATCGTATTTAGTGGAAAGCTCTTCCCTTAAAACTTCAATTTCATTGGTAAGCGAAATATTCTTCTTGGCATTATTGATACTGTTCAACAGCCTTTCCCTAATATCTTCATCTTTAGCAATGTAATCATAAGCACCAGACTTCAATAACTTTACCGCAGTTTTAATACGGTCCTGACCAGAGATGACGATTACGGGTATTTCAGGAAATTGATATTTAATCCTTTTCAATAACTCTTCACCACTCATATCTGGTAGGCTGTAATCGATGGTTATTAAAGATGGATGCTTGTGAAGGTTATCCATCATATCTAATCCATTTTCAAACATTTCTACTTCATGTTCTGGATCTAGTGATAATACGTATTGTAACATTTTTGCAAATACAGGATCATCCTCTACTGCGTATATTTTAAAACTAGTTTTGCTACCCATGAAAAAGCCCGATTCTTTATAGAAATAAACTTTGCAAGGGCTGAAAAATTATCCTTGATTAAGTAATGTACCAATATAAATCTTTTATATACTTCATAATCAGTACATTGCCCAATAAGCAGCATCATATAAAAGTAGCAAAGGCGTTATGTTGCCAATTAGGTTATGAATAAGTATATAGGCAATGACAAATAAAGTAGAAACCGAAATTACAGATAGTGAGCTAAGAGCAGCAGAAATCGCTGAGCTTGAATCTGAGTCCAATACCTTAGAAAAACCTTCGGGGCAGCATGAAAACTTTAAACCATTGGAACGGAAACAAGCCTTAATGTATGATGAAGATTACATTAAGAATCGACTCGATAACCAGATTGCTTGGTACGATAGAAAAAGTAGCATTAACCAAAAAAAATATAAGAAATATAAACGTTTGGAATTTGTTATTGCAGCAACCATACCTGTTATTACAACACTTACTGCGATTATCCCTCACGAGCTTTTAGAAAAAGTGCTCCTTTTAGGAGCTGCATTTGGGGGTATTGTACTTGTAGTTATTAATAAAACCTTAGAACTTGAAGATTACTTTAAGTTTTGGAAAGAATACCGTTCGACTTGTGAGGCTTTACAATACGAAAGAGCTTTATACTTAACCCGTTCTGAACCATACGATGAAGATGACGCTTTTCCTATACTCGTTCAAAAAGTAGAATCGATATTAAGCAAGGAAACTCAAAGGTGGCAACAAAGAGTAAAACAGGTAGAAATTAATGGTAAAAAGCAAATAAGTGATGATAAAGAACTAAAACAGTTATGATAAGAAATGGTTTTGAATGTATCTACATAGTAAAAACATTTAATAATATGTTTATACTAAGCCATAGCTATATATTTGGAAATGGGGCATTAAACCTGTATTTTAATAAAATTAAATAAGATTTTTTCACTTTCATACCGATATGATTAAAGTATTTTTGGGAGGTACTGCAAACAAATCAAATTGGAGAGATTACATCATTCCAAAACTTAAGGTCAATTATTTTAATCCAATAGTTGACGATTGGAATGAAAAAGCCTATAAAAAAGAATTACATGAAAGAGCCAATTGCGATTTCTGCTTGTATGTAATAACCCCTAAAATGACAGGAGTTTACTCCATTGCTGAGGTGATAGATGATTCTAACAAAAGACCTAACAAAACACTTTTTTGCGTTTTAACCAAAGATGGTAAAGACCGTTTTACAGGTGCTCAAAAGAAGTCTTTAGAAGCAGTAGGTAAAATGGTAGAAGGCAATGGTGGAAAATGGTTTAGATCATTAAACAAAATGATAGATTTCCTCAATGCCTACCATAGTACCATAAGTGCAAATGGAGTTGATCAAAAAGTATCTAAGGCCAAAACTTCTCTTTTATAGAACATTTAATCAGGAATAGAAAATAACTAATTCATTAGGAGATGTATTTTCTATCTTAAAAGTTTGTAATGGTTTTTCTGCTGGACCATTCGTTACTTCCCCATCTTTTGTAAAGGTTGAGCCATGACATGGGCAAGCAAAATCTCCTGTGTTTTGTACATTTACCACACAACCCTGGTGCGTGCAAATTAATGAAAGGGCTATATAACTCTCAGCGCCTGTTTTCCTTACAATAAAAGGATTGTTTACGTCTGTTATTTTCACAAAACCACCCACATTATCTAGTTCACTTGTTTGAGTAAGGTCAATTAGCCACTTAAATAGTAACTGTATCGAAATTCCTTCTGCTAGCACTTCATCAGTAGTAGAATCAGAAACCCTAAAAGTAAGGCTACTTCCATTTATATTCGCTGGAACAACAAAGTCAAAAGAACCAGTAGAGGCAGGAACATCTCTTTCAAAAGTTAGATAATTGGCTGCTTGGTCAATTTTATAGGCTAAATCTACTTTATCAACTCCATTACTTGCCCAACTTATTTGAAAATTTTCACCTGCTACAAGTGCAGCATCTTCTGGTATTTGTAATTGCAAAGTTCCTTCTGGAACTACATCGTCACCATCATCGCAGCTTGAGATGAGTTGGCTCGAAGAGAGTATTACCCCTGTAGAAATTATTTTGGTTACATCTTTTGTAAACTTCCTCCTATTCATGCTGATTTAATTAAAAAGTGATTGTTTCTGTTTTCTTAACTAACTCAACAATTGTGCTTGAAAACATTTGTTAAAGGAATAAAAAAGAGACTCTCCTTTCAGAAAAGTCTCTTTATCTAAATTACACTAATATTTTTATCTCGTTCTTTTTAACACTTGTACTGTTCTGTTTACATTATAAATATGTAACATTTGTTCTTTATCTACCTCAAACAAGGTTTGCTTATCAATCCTTGCATGTCCACCAAATTCCTCATCATCTGAGTTCAAGATAATTCTATATTTTCCTTTCTCAGGCACCCAAAATTTATACCCTGGAATAGAATTGCTTGGATGGAAATTGAAAACGAAGATTAACTTATTTTTTCTAAAAATAACTGTTTTATTAAGCTCATCCATATTCAATTGTTCTACATCACCAGTGCCCAACAAATTAAATTTCTTCGCCACCTTAATCATCTCTCCATCGAAATCATTAAGGAATTTATATTTCAGTTTCTCATTGTCTACCAAAGACCATTGCCTTCGTGCATATTTATAACTCCAACCATTGCCTTCTCTCGGAAAATCCAACCATTCTGGATGTCCAAATTCATTTCCAATAAAATTGAGGTAGCCATCTCCCCCAAGCGTCATTGTAAATAATCTCAATAATTTGTGAAGAGCAATCCCCCGGTCAATGATCAAATTTTCATCATCAACCTGCATATGCCAATACATTTCTTTGTCCATTAACCAAAAGGCTAGGGTCTTATCTCCTACAAGAGCTTGGTCATGAGATTCTGCATAGGCAATGGCTTTTTCTTTATACCTTCTATTTACCATGGTATGGTACATTTCATGAATGTTCCAGTTCTCATCTTGTTCATGCTTTAGTAGTTTGATCCAATAATCTGGTAAGCCCATTGCCAACCTATAATCAAAACCAATCCCCCCTTCTTCAACTGCCCTACAAAGTCCTGGCATACCACTCACATCTTCAGCAATACTAATTACATCTGGTTTTATACTTTTTGCAATTACATTCGCCAACTGCAAATATGTAACTGCCTCTTTATCAACATCATCCTTAAAATACTTGTCGTAGTGATCAAATGCAGTATGTCCATGATGGTGATAAAGCATAGAGGTAACTCCATCGAACCTAAAACCATCGAAATGAAATTCCTCTAGCCAATAAGTTATGTTGGAGAGTAAAAACTGCATTACTTCCCATTTCCCATAATTGAATAATTTTGAATCCCATGCAGAGTGATCTCCTCTCCCTCCTGCATGAAAATACTGATAATCTGTACCGTCAAATTCATTCAATCCTTCATTCAGGTTTTTAACTGCATGTGAATGTACGATATCCATAATTACCGCTATACCAGATTTATGCGCCTTATTGATCAAGTACTTTAAATCTTCTGGAGTACCAAAACGCGAAGATGCTGCAAAAAAATTGGATACATGATACCCAAATGATCCATAATATGGATGTTCCTGCACTGCCATTAGCTGTATCGCATTGTACCCTAACTTTTTGATACGAGGCAAAATATTATCTGCAAATTCTTTATATGTCCCTAGACCTTCCCTTTCTTGCGCCATGCCCACATGAGATTCATATATAAATGGGGTTGCGATATCTGCAGTTACAAACTTTTCATCGGTCCATTTGAAAGATTTTGCTGGCATCCAAATTTGACCAGCAAAGTCATGCGTTTGTTCGTTTTGAACTACTCTTGATATAAAGGCTGGTATTCTGTCAAAAACTCCCTTCTCTGTAGCTACTAATACCTTTACCAAACCCTCATGTACAAATGAATTACTGTATGTTTTATCATCGAGGAATATCTCCCAAACGCCGTTCTCTATTTTTTTTAATGGGTGTGAAGTTCTGTTCCACATATTAAAATCTCCAATAAGGTAGAGGGAATAAGCCATCGGAGCCCACTCACGATAGTACCATCCCTTCTTTTTTTTATCGTAGTTAAACCCAAAGTACTCGTGTGCGGTAGCAAACTTTTTAAGGCTACCATATTTTTCTTCTAATTGCTGCTTTAGCAATTCAAAAGTTTGAATGCGTCCATTAATATCTTCTGTGTAAGGCTCAAGCCAAGGATCGTCTTTTACTATTTGTGGTAAAACTTTATCTTTTTTCATAAAAAACTCTTTATCATGAAAGGTAGTAATCTAGTTCAGTTAAAAGGAATTAATCATTAAACCTGGCTACTATATAAGAAATTTGATTTAAAACATCGATAATCATTCACCTAAGAATAAGCATTTGACCATTTACTTCTGGATTATTTCTAATGACTCATCACTTTCGTAGCCAATCTCGATGGAAGAATTGCCATAGATTTTAATATTAGCTTTAATGAAATCAGATTCATCTGCTTCAAAAATATTGTCTACATATTTCTGCGGGTTCCTATCAATTAATGGGAAAGACGTGCTTTGAATTTGGATCATTACTTTATGGCCTTTCTTAAAAGTGTGTAAAATATCTTGTAAAGGAATGTTTATTTCAGTTACCTTCCCAGAAACGAAGGGCTCTGGCTTTTCATAGCTATTTCTGAATCTTCCTCTAAACATTTCACTTCTTACCATTTGCTGGTAACCACCCATTTTTATGTGCGCTGGATTATGTTTATATTCTGGATGATCCGGTGGATATACATCGATTAATTTTACAATAAAATCTCCAGCAGTACCACTCGTAGCCACTTTTAATCGGGCGGTAATTTCACCTGCTAACAACAAATCTTTATCTAATACATCAGAAGTGAGCGTAAGTACATCTGGCCTGCGAGAGGCAAAACGCTGGTCATCTGCCATATATTTACGTGGCGTAAAAACTGTTTTAACATCTTCGGAATAGGGAACTGGCTTACTTGGGTCGCTTATGTATTCAAAAAAATGTTCCTGAGAAGCACCTGACTCATTGAATACTATTTTACCTTCTTCTGTAAAGAATAATGTTACAGGAGGAATATCTTTAGGTGGCCATATAGCATATTTTTTCCACTCTTTTTTACCAGTATCAAACATGTACGCTTCTGGTAAACCGGTTTTCCCATCTCCTTCCCCTTTTAAGAAATGGTTAAAAAAATCGAACTCTATCTCTTTTTGATAATATGTAGAAATGCTATCACCAAAGTAGACATGACTTACTGCTTGAAAACCCTTTTCCCTTGACCAATCACCATGACTCCAAGGTCCCATTACAATGGTATTATAACTACCAGGAGAATTTTTTTCTACAGTTTTGTAAATATTAAGGGGACCGTAAAGGTCTTCAGCGTCAAACCATCCGCCTACAGTCATTATAGCATGATCAATATCCTTCAAATGTGGAAGTATACTTCGTTTTTGCCAGAACTCATCATAATTAGGATGTGCCTTCAATTGCTGCCAAAAAAAATTATCTTCCCCATAATACTTATCTGCATTTTTTAAAGGACCCATATTCATGTAAAACTCATAGCCATCTTTTACTTCGGGTCTAACCATATTATACCACGATTTTGTTGTTAAAGTATCCTTTTGGTAGCCAAATACAGAAGTTGCCAACCAATAACTTTGTAAGTAAGCCCCATGATGATGGAAATCATCGAAAAAGAAATCTGCAATGGGTGCTTGTGGGGAGGATGCTTTTAAGGCTGGATGTGCCTCGACGGCGCCTGCAATGGTATAAAACCCAGGGTAAGAGATGCCCCACATACCTGCTTTCCCATTATGTTCCTTTACGTTTTTAATTAGCCACTCAATGGTGTCGTAAGTATCTGAGCTCTCATCTATTTGCTCCTTATTTTTTTTGTTAGCTATATGAGGACGCATGTTATCATATTTCCCTTCAGACATATACCTGCCTCTCACATCTTGATACACAAATATATACTTGTCCCTCATTAGAAATTTCGAAGGGCCTAATGATTTAGGTAAAACTCCTTTTCCATATGGTCTAATGGAATAAGGGGTACGCTTCATCAACAAAGGATATTTTTGTGATTTGTCTTTTGGAACATACACAATCGTAAAAAGCTTAATTCCATCTCGCATGGGTATTTGATATTCATATTTTTCATAATTATCTATTATGAATAGCGAATCATCATTAATGTTGGAGGAATTTAAAAGAGTAGCTTTCTTTTCATACACTATATTTTTTCCACTGATGGTAATAAAAAATAATACAACACAGCTAACTATTAATAAAACAGGCTTATTTCTGTAAAAACTTCTCATAAATATTTTTCACTTTGAAATGTATGGGAATATATAGCAAGTTATAGAAGAACCCTAATTATACAACCATAATGTTAAAATATGGCGTGCAAAGTTCAAAGAAAGAAGGGAGTGAAATTAGAAATGAAAAGATTAGTTATTTTCTGTAGAAGAGGTTATTTCTTCCATAAATATTTCTGGGCTACTGTGTAGAATGGCGGCATCAAATGAGTTAACAAGGTCATCGAATGAATTGATTGTGCTTGTATTTTTTTGGATATGTGTTTCCGCACTAAAAAATCGCTCTTCATTACTCGACAAATTGCCGTTTGTAATGAGTGTAAGCCCTAGTATGATTGTAAACACCCTTAAAAGTTTCATTCGCCCTAAATTGAAGAATTAACTTGATTCAAATTTAGGTGTAAAAGAAATCTCTTTTAAGATTATTCTTCTAAGGTATTTATTTGTTAGACTAAGGGTATAGCAAACGGGATAAATAATTTTCAACAAACTCTCTTACGCATCCAGCACCGCCATTTCTATTCAAAACAACCTTGGCTTCATTTTTAATTTTATCAATGGCATCTGCAGGACAAGCCGAAAATCCTACTGTTTGCATCATTTCAAAATCATTGATATCGTCTCCAATGTAAGCAACTTGGTGTGGAGGGATTTCCAGTTCAGCACACCATTCCTCTAAAATTTCAGTTTTCGGTCTTGTGCCTACTGCTACTTTTTGTATTCCCAATAACTCTGCCCTACGTTGAATCAATCTTTTGTTAAATCCTGAACTAATGATACCCACAGGAAAACCACTTTTTGTTAACTTCCTAATAACAATCCCATCTTTTGTGTTGAATTTCTTAAACTCATCACCTTGTTCGGTATAATACATTCCGCCATCGGTCATTACCCCATCAATATCTAGAAGAAGCATCTTGATGTCTTTAGCGTTTAGGCTTTCTAATAATCTGAAGTCTTTTGTAGTTAAATCAGTTAAAGAGAGATTGACTAACGATGCCAGTTTTAATGCTTGGTCTAAGTAAATCCTATGCTTTTTTAAAACTGATTCATTAATTTTTTTGTCGAGTATCTTTTCAGCTTCAGCTAGTTTTGTATCGTCCTTTTTAAGAAAAAAAATAAGGTTATGTTTGAAAAGGGAGTCGTCTTTCATAAAAATCAAAAATTAGCCTCTCAAATTTATAAATAGAAGCACATGAAATGAGATTTACCAAGATAAAATCTTTTGGTTCTTTTATGAAATTATTCGGTGCGAAACACTTGAAATTTGATTCTTCTTTTGTTTATATACATTCATCCTTTTGCTTTATTAAGTTTTCAAGAAAACTATTTTATCACAAATAAAAAAAGTACAGCCATTTTTAACTGTACTTATCTCCTGTATATTCAAAAGTTTTTTTAGCCTATAAGCGTCATCTCATGCAGTGTAAAGCTTTCAACAGCTCCTTCGGTTATTTCTTTATATTCAGCTATATGGGCGTTTTTCATATGTTCTTGCCACAAATCTCTGCTACCCCAATTCTCATAAAATAAAAACAAGTTTGGGTTTTCATTGTCTTGATGTAAATCGTAATTAATACAACCTTCTTCTTTTCTAGTTGTATCAATCAATTTTATCAGGGCTTCTTTCACCAATTCACTTTTTCCTTCTTTTGCTAGTATATTAGCTACAATTGTCAATTTTTGATTTGCCATGTTAGCGTATGTTTAAATTGTATTTCTTGTTTGTTTAAAACTGAATCACTGTCTTTCCAATCGTCTTTCCAGATTCTTGCATTTCATGTGCTTTCTTTAGATTCTCTACCGTAAATCCTTCTAAAGTAGTGGTCAAAGTCGATTTAAAAGTTCCAGCATCAAATAATGCAGCCACTTCATTTAATATTTGATGTTGCTGCTCAATATCATCGGTAGTAAACATAGAGCGGGTATACATAAATTCCCAAGAAAAAGATACACTCTTGGTCTTAAGCAAAGATAAGTCGAGCGGTTCACTGCTTCCTGTTATTGAAACAATATGCCCTTGTGGTTTTATAAGCGCAATAGCTGTTTCCCAATAGCTATTAATGTTCACAAAATCCAAAATATAATCTACTTCTTTGTAGCCTATTTCTTCAAGTTCTGCTTTCAGATTATAATGGTTTACTACATAATCTGCCCCCATTTCTTTACACCAATTTGCCGACTCTTCTCTCGATGCTGTAGCAATTACGGTGAGTCCAGCCACTTTTTTTGCTATTTGTATCCCAATAGATCCAACACCACCAGCCCCTGCCAATATTAAAACAGCCTTCCCTTTATCTTTCTCAGGATTTATTTTTATTCTATCAAATAAAGATTCCCATGCAGTAAGTGCTGTTAAGGGAATTGCCGCTGCTTCTGCATTGGTTAAGCTTTTAGGTTTACGTCCTACTATGCGCTCGTCTATTAATTGGTACTCAGCATTGCTACCACTTCGGGTAAGATCACCAGCATAATATACTTCTTCTCCTACTTTAAACTTTGAAGTTTTTTCTCCAACTGCTTCTACTACACCCACAGCATCCCAACCTATTATTTTGGGCGTATCTAATACAGTGTCTTTTGCAGCATTTTGTCTTATTTTAAAATCTACTGGGTTCACCGATATAGCTGAGATCTTTACCAAAAGGTCAAAGCCTTTAGGGCTTGGTTTCTCCGTTTCAAATGCTATGAAACTATCTTCTGCTGAAATTGGCAATGACTGTTTAAATCCTATTGCTTTCATTTTTTCTTTTTAAATTTTTCTTCAAAGTTTAAGTATAAAGGTAATCTTGCAAGACTTTATTAAAATCTATATTTTTGTTTTATTATATACTATAATTAGTATAGTAGCAAAACTAAGTATAGTTGAATGATCAAACAATAACGGTCAAAAAGTATAGCTTGTTTTTTTATGGAAAAGGATGATATGTTTGAAATAAATGGAAAAAAATACCCCTGTTGCACCAGTGTTACCATGGGGATTATAGGCGGGAAGTGGAAAACCGTGATTTTATTTCATTTGATAGAAGAACCGCTTCGATACAATGAGTTGAGAAAAAAAATGATTGGGGTGACTGAACGTACTTTAAGCTTACAATTGAAGACTTTGGAAGATGATGGTGTGATTAAAAGAAAAGTATATACCTCGAAGCCTCCCTTAAAAGTAGAATATGCCTTAACAGATTTTGGAAAAACCCTCATTCCTCTTTTGCAATCCATTGCCAAATGGGGAGAGTTTGCCGTTGAAAACTATGCTGAAAGTTCAAATTAAACTTACTGCCTTTTGTTCTAAGCCTTTTGATAGTAAGGTACTCCCATTTCTTTGGCTGAACCATATAATGTATGATTTTTCTGGCCTCATCACGTTCATCTATTAGTAATTAGTATTAGGAGATTTAAAGCTATTTTTCAATGTATTTACTACTTTGATGAGTGCCTAGAAAAATGGTTACAAATTGTTCTATTCAATCAATTTTTTCCAGAATACAACTTTATGATCGCCTTCATGCCAAAAATCCCGAATGGTAGCTTCATGGTGATAATTACACTTCAAGTAAAAAGATCTGGTTAATTCAAAATCAACACTCGAAGAAGTTTCAACAATCAAAACCCTTCCCCCTCTTTCTTTTAATAAACCTTCAATATACTGCATCATTTGCATGCCAATACCCTTGCCTTGTAAGTTTTTTGTAACACCAAGCGCATAAAGATTATAGGTGCCTTCAGTAAATTTTTCCGGGGCACAATAACCTATAGAAACAGGCTTTTCATTTTCGGTGTAAGTAAACCAAATATCTTCGGTAAATGGATTCTCCAAGTAGTCTGCAATAATTTCTTCCAACATTTCCGAAGAAAAAAGGTGACTAGAATCTAACACTTCTTTTAAAGCCTCAACATCTGATGCAATTACAAGTCTAATTTCATTTTTTGACATAATGACTATGAATAGAATTCTTAATATGATTTCTTTTTAAATCTATAGAGTTTTGACAATAAGTATGGTATCTACGCTGGTAAACTCTGGTATAAGTGTAAAGTAATTACTCCAAGGCATTGTTCTAGAGGAAGAATATTGCCCGGTTTGGGTATTAAACCAAACAATCTCTAGCTGGTCGGCTTGGGGTAACTTCTTAATATCTATGGCTGTGTTTTCATTTGAAACATAATATAAGTAGGTATCCTTAGCATTTGTTAAGCAGAATCCACTAGAACTTTTATCATCAACTGGCTTTAAAGTTTCAAAAGGGTATTTCTTGAAAAAATCGTAGAAGTGTTTATAATAGGAAAATTTCGGATGTATCTTATTCTCTTCAGAAAAAGGATTGTAGATGATAACATTCCATGAAGTACCCTGCCAATAGTATGTAGTATAAGCACCAGCGAATGCACTTAAATAATTCCTCCTTAAACAAATTTCCGCATTATCGAAGTTTCCTAAAAAAACCTTGTATTGCGCAGGTTCATAACCACCATGTTCAATATTGAAAACGGGTTTATCCGTAAATCTTTTTCCTATGTCGAGCATTCGGGCATATAAATTAGTCTCCCAAGATTGAATAGAAATAATATCAACATTTTCAGGATATTGAGAACAATAATGAAAATCATGAACTGTCACCAACCTATTATAAACATCTAATTTTCTAAGTCTTTCTATCCTATCAGTAATGTAGTTGATGTCATCGTGTCCATATCCAAGCGCCTCTTTTGAAATATCCCATAAAACATTGTTGTACCCTTGGTACCTCTTTACCACATAGTCAAAGTACCTATTATCTTCTTTCGAGTAAGCAGCCGGCCAATTTACTTTCTTATTCCATACATACATCATTAAATGCGCTACAATTCCATTGTCGTTAAGCAATTCTATTACCCTATCTAAGTGCTTAAAGAAATCTACATTTAATGAGGTGTGATCGGGTTTTTCATTGTTACCAACAAATGGATATATGTCTAATTTACCTCCAAATTCATATGCTGGCTTAAGTGTTGGATCTTTTTTCCACCTAACATCGTGGGCATACACATTCATCACTATTTGATTAAAACCATTTTCTTTAATGTGTTTAAGCAGTTGATGGGTTTTTGGCAATTCTGCATTTCCATAATCTAAAGCAAAAAGCCAATCCGCTTCAAAAGCAAGTAAGAAATAAGGCTTGCCACTTTCATACACTAGATGCTTTGTGTTTTCTGGGTTTACTAACAATCCACCATGATTATCTTCATCATTTTCTTCCACCAAAATTTCCTTACTAACACCCGATAGGTTTTTTATTGATGAGTAACTAGTAGCAGTCCATTTTCCTTCTTCATTAGGTGTAAATCGAACAATCCATTCAGAATTCCCATTGTAAAACCCAGGAACATTTAATTGATTACCACTACTAGAAGTAAAAACACATCCCACAATCTCATCAAAAGGTATGTTTGATTTTTTAGATGATTTGAAGTGAATATCTATCGTCTCCCATCTTTTTGTAGTGAGTTCTTCTTGAGCGGTTATTTCATGAAATATTAGTGAGAAAAGGAGACAGAAAGAAATGCTTACGTAATTCATTGAGCGGGTTTTATTTACCAACTACCTAACTTAACTTTTTATAAATAAAATGCCAATCATGACTACAACTTCCTGAATAAATATAATACAACAAACTACCTAACTTCTCAAATGTAAGACCTTACCTTTAACCAAAGCATTTCAAAAAATATTTTTTCTTTTTTGATTAAAATCTGTAAAAAAAATCCTAAAAGTATAAGCCAATATCCCTCATTAGGCGCGATAACGGTGAGGGTGCTTTAAAATAAATCCCTTTAATCCTTTATTAAATGCTTTGTTTTAGCGAAACATAAAAATAAATATCTAATAATTAGTTTACTTGTTCTTGTATGATTATATATTTACAACTGGATAGTTTCCTTATAAGTAGCGGCGATATCAATTTCCTATCTAATAGTCTATTTTATAAGCCTTACGCTGTTTTCAAGTATCAAAAGCAAGACGTTTATTTAGTAAAAGTCTTTCTATTTCATCTATCTTTTTATGAAGTAAACTCAGAATGGTTTAGATTTTACTATTTCCATTATATTCCCAAATAACATATTTATCCATAATGATTTCTTCAGCAATCTATTCATACACAGATAGATAATCTTTTTATTTGAAAATAACCCATAACGGGTGAGTTTTTTATAAAAAACCTAACTAAATTGCACCCAACAACAATCTATCACATAAAATAACCTTTCCTCAGGCTGTAGAATAAAACAAGACCTTAAATAGATTTAGATTTTTTCCTCTTATTCTTTATAGGTATTGCAGGCCAAATTGGAATTCTTCTTACTTAACCATTAAGCAATAGCTTACTTGCTGGTCGACAACCAGCATACCTATTACTATCTATCTATTTTTTTTATCAAACCCAATTATTATGAATAGATTACTACTATCTATTTTTTTCTTGCTGGCCAGTACAATTCTAATGGCACAAGAAAGAACTGTGACTGGAACAATAAAATCTGCATCAGATCAAAGCCCATTGCCAGGTGTTTCCATTATTATCAAGGGAACTACACTGGGTACTATTAGTGATATTGATGGAAATTACACCATCAATGTTCCTTCATCTGAGTCTATCATCGTTTACACTTTTGTTGGCATGTCTACAACAGAAGAACTCGTAGGAGGCCGCTCAATTATCGACATTGCCCTTAATGAAGATGTTACCAAGCTTTCTGAGATAGTAATTACAGGTTATGGTCAACAAAAACGATCTGATCTAACAGGTGCTATTTCTTCTGTTTCTAGCGAAATGATAGAAAACATGCCTACACCAAGTTTTGAAGGAGCTTTACAAGGCCAAGCGGCAGGTATAAATATCACTACTTCTTCTGGTAATCCTGGTGCTGCTATGCGTGTTAGTATTCGTGGAGCAAATTCAATAACAGCTAGTAGTGAACCCTTATATGTAATTGACGGAATCCCTATGGTTTCTGAAGATAACTCTGTATTGTTTACAGGTGGTTATAATGCTAACTCTCTGGCTGATCTTAATCCTGATGACATTGCTTCTATTGAAGTTTTAAAAGATGCCTCTGCTACAGCCATTTATGGTTCAAGAGCGTCAAATGGAGTGATTTTGGTTACTACTAAAAGAGGAAAAACAGGTAAACCAAAAATAAACTTCAATTATTACACTGGGGTACAACAAGCTACTCGAGTGATTGATATGTTAGAAGCCCCAGACTTTGTTAGAATGTTAGACGAAGCAGCTGCTAACGATGGATTCGGCGAAGGTTATTTTTCAAGTGACCCCAATTTCTTCAATTTTATTGGTGACCCTAATGATCCTGACCTACAAAATACAAATTGGTATGATGAGATTTACAGAAATGGAAGAATAAGTAATTACAGTCTAAGTGCTACAGGAGGTAATGAAAATGTAAAATATTATGTAGGCGGTTCTTACTTTGATAACGAAGGTTACCAATTAGGTTCTAGTTTTGAGCGTTTCAGTGGTCGTGTAAACTTAGATATAAAAGCTACTGAAAAATTGGATTTTGGAACAAGTATATCTTTAAGTCAAACTGATCAACAAAGACCTATTGGTGATAACTCTTTATATGGGGTAGCCATTAACTCTTTAGCAGGCGATCCAACCATGCCAGTATTTGAAGCTGATGGTTCTTATGCAGACCCTTTTGCCTATTGGTCTTGGTGGGCATTCGAAAACCCACGTGCTTCTACAGATATATACCAAAGAAGAACTGATACCAAGAGAGCACTTGCATCGGTTTTTGCTGAATACGAAATTATTGAGGGTTTAAAATTTAAATCTTCTTGGTCAGCAGATGTATCACTACTAGATGATAACTCATTCATACCTTCAGTTGCTGCTCAATCTCGCCGAGCAGGCACCAATGGAGAAGGTTTTTATGCTACTTTCAATCAATTGACATGGCTGAACGAAAACAGCCTAACATATACAAAAAATTTTGGCGACCATGATCTAACCGCTTTGGCTGTTTATTCGCTTCAAGAATCTCAAAGCGAGTTTTCAGACATTGCTGGGCAAGGTTATGCGCTAGATGACTTGCCTAACTTAGAACTGGCCTCTGAAAATACAGCATTTGGTCAAGATGGTACTTCATGGGGGATACGCTCTTTTGTTGGTAGAATAAACTATAAGTTTAAAGATAAATATTTGCTTACATTAAGTGGACGTTTGGATGGTTCCTCTAGATTTGGATCTGAAAACCAGAATGCATTCTTCCCTTCTGCTTCTGTAGCATGGCGTATTTCTGAAGAAGACTTTTTGAGTAACTCCAATTTAATTGATGACTTGAAGCTAAGAGTAAGCTATGGTATAACTGGCAACCAAGAAGGTATAAGTAATTTTGCTTCACGTGCTTTATGGTCTACTTCAGAACCTTACCAAGGAATTGGTGGAACAGGTCCATCAAGACTTGGAAATGGAACACTTGGATGGGAAGAAACTTCACAGTTTGATATAGGAATTGACCTTTCTCTATTTGGAGGTAGGCTCAATGTAGTTATGGATTATTATGATAAACGTACAAGTGACTTATTACTAAATGCACCTGTACCAGCATTCGCTGGGGTAACGCTTAGTACTGCAGGAGCCATTACTGGAGAAGCAACACAAAACTTAGGTGAGATAAGTAATAGAGGTTTGGAGTTCAGCCTTAACACCGTCAACATAGATAGAGGAGGTTTTAAATGGGAAACAAATTTCAATATAGCACTTAATCGCAATAATATTGAGACCTTGGTAAATGACAGTACTCGTATAGGAGATGAGTATGTCTTAATGGAAGGACAAGTACTTGGTACTTATTTTATGCCAAGGTTTACAGGAGTTGATCCTCAAACGGGTAATGCGACTTTTGTAGACGTAAATGGAGATGGTGCTATTACTCCTGATGATGCTCAAGTAGTTGGAAACATACAACCAGACTTTTTTGGCGGTATCAGCAACACCTTTAGCTACAAAGGATTTGATTTAAGGGCATTTTTCTCATTCTCTGTTGGTCAAGAAGTTTGGAATCGCTCTAGGCACGCTTATCAAAATATGGGTTTAGTAAAAAACTTTGGCGGATTTTTCCAACCTTATGGAAATATATCACAAGAAGCTTACGATAACAGATGGCAAAATCCAGGTGATAACACTTATGTACCCCGCTTAAGTCTTGGTTTCACTCCAGAGGAAGATGGCTCGCTAACTAGATTACCATTAACAGCTGAGGATAATCAAGGAACAAGCCAATTTATTGAGGATGGTACATTTATCCGTCTACAAAATCTAACACTCGGTTATACACTCCCTAGTAAACTACTCAGTAAAACCAAAGTAGTTAATTCAGTTAGGTTTTATGCTCAAGGACAGAATCTGTTACTAATTACAGATTATCTGGGTCAAGATCCCGAGGTAAGTTCTAATGGAGAAGATGTTAGACAACCAGGTATGGACTTTGGCGCTTTAGGCCCACCACGTACCATTACTATTGGTGTAAACATCGGTCTTTAATAGTCAACCATTGATTTCAAGTTTAAGGTTTAATATGCCTTAATTTCATCAAGATATTTTTAAAATCATTATGAAAAATATATTAATAAAATTTAGTTTAATTTTCGCTCTGCCCTTCTTCGCATTATCATGCGATGTGTTAGAGCAAGAACCGCAAAGCGATATTACACCAGGAGTAATTTTTGCTAGTGAGCAGGGTGCCGATGCAGCTGTGATAGGTCTTTACAGTTTTCTACAGAAAGATGAGAACTATGGTGAGTATTTAACCCTTGCTATGGATCAATATGCAGATGTAGGAACCTTTGCAGGATTCTTCAACCAATATTTAGACCTAGACCGTCAAATTGTACCTTCAACTAATATAGCCGTTGAAGACATTTTTAGAGGTTGTTATGCTGTTATCACACTAGCAAATGCTATTATCAATCAGGTACCTGAAGTCGATGATCTTGGTTATGAACAAGATGAAAGAGACGAAGATATAGCAACTGCAAAAGTATTTAGGGCATTAGCTTATTTTGATTTACTAAGGCATTATGGAGAACACTGGGATACATCATCGAGTTTTGGTCTTCCTCTATTCACCACCTTTGCTGGAGGTGATTTAGCAAACGTTACCTTTGCTGAAAGAGCGAGTGTGAGTGCTACTTATCAGCAAATTTTAGATGACTTAATAGAAGCAGAAAGTGTGATTCCTGATTCTGATGACAAAACTTTTATAAGTCAAGGTTTCGTACAAGGATTATTAGCAAGGGTTTATCTATACCAAAAAGATTATGCAAATGCTATTACTAAAGCCACTCAAGTAATTGACAACCCTAATTATGCATTAGTAGCGAACTATACAGATGTTTTCTCGACAGGTGGAAATTCTGAAGATATCTTTAAGCTTGTTTTTAATACATTGGATCAAAGCAGTCTTTCTACTTTTACTATCACTAGGGAAGAAATCTTACCTGACCCAAATTTAATAGCGGCCCTTGAAGAAGATGCCAATGATACCCGTAGGGCATTAATAGGAACTGTAGGTACAGGAGTTCAAAACAGAATTTTAAAATATCCTGATGGTGCAACAAATACTGACCCCGCATTGGTTATGCGCTTAGCAGAAGTATTCTTCATACGTGCTGAGGCCACTGCTCTTTCAGGTGGTAGCCTTGCAGATGCATTGGCAGATATCAATTTAATTCGAGAAAGGGCTGGTGTAGCTCCTGTTGCTTCAGTAGCTAGTCAAGATGAACTTATTGACTTATTGTTAGCTGAAAAATATAAAGAACTATTTTTAGAAGGGGGACACCGCTTTTTTGATCTAGTTAGGCTTGAACGTCATGATGATGTACTTGGCTTAGAAGACTTCAGACGTATTTTACCGCTTCCTCAACAAGAATTAAATATCGATGGCAATTTGATGGTTCAAAACCCAGGTTACTAAGAATTTTAATTCTAAAGCAATCTACTTTTTATTTTTTGCATCCCGTGAAACACGGGATGCATTTTATTTAACACTCAATTATAATCCTTTCCCATACCTCATATATTTCCTCATTCACTGAATAATATGTACTAATTTATTGTACACTAAAAGTTAAACATGCTGTAGTTTCCTGATTATGAGCTATTTATGAAAAATACCTATTAAAAGGCACCTAGCTTAAATCTATATATGGCTTTTAAGAAAAAACTACACATTCGAGGTGATATAAAATAAAAATGCAACTTGCTAACTTGCCGCCATAACCTGATACAGCGGTTTTCTATAATGCTTAAAATAGGCCTTTATTTATAAGTTTTTTGCATAAAGAGAAACGAATTTACCTCAGGAATATAAGCCAACCAGCTTCACAGTTTATTGATATCTTTTTTTAATTAAGAATAACTATCATCCACTAAATAACCATTTACAAATTCACTTCTTCCAAAGAAGGTAAAATGGTTTTCACACAATGGTTGTAACACCCAAAATATTTGAATTACACTAAATGCATATGAGTGTCTAATCAGCTTATATGCCTCACTAACTGTTCAGTGTTCATTTAATTCATATTATGTTATGAAGCATTTTCTACTTTCATTCATGTTATCTTGTATTTGCTTTATTGCAATGGCACAAGATAAGACAGTGACCGGTACTGTTCTATCCGGTGAAGATAATACTCCGCTACCAGGAGTAAACATTATTATAAAAGGCACAAAAATAGGAGCCGTAACCGATATTGATGGTAATTATCGGGTCAACCTTTCTTCACAGTCAAACACGCTTGTATTCTCTTATATCGGCTATGTGACACAAGAAGTAGAGGTTGGATCTCAATCGTTGATTAATATTACTTTAGCCCCAGACAACGAACTGTTACAAGAGGTGGTTGTAAACGCCTTAGGATTCGAGTTAGATAGAGACAAATCTGCAGCGGCCTCTACCACAGTAGATGGGGAAAAACTACTAAGTTCAGGTGAACCCAATTTACTTAACTCTTTAGGTGGTAAATCATCGGGAATTAATATAGTACAAAATAGTGGTGAGCCCGGTGCTGGTTCTAGAATTGTATTACGTGGCGCTACTTCTATTACAGGAGGTATTCAACCTTTAATAGTAATAGATGGTGTACCGATGTTCAATGATACTTATTTAGGTGAAGCTTTCGGTGGTAATGAAACCTCTGCTGGTGTAGGAACCGATGGTGGAGTAGCACAACAATCTAGACTTAATGACCTTAATCCGAATGACATTGAATCTGTAGAAGTATTAAAAGGAGCAGCGGCTTCTGCCGTATGGGGATCTAGAGGTGCCAATGGTGTATTGGTTATTACTACTAAAAAAGGAAGTGATAAAAAAGATGGTGCATTTACTGTCAACTTCACTTCTAGCATAGGTATAGATGAATTGAATAAAAAAGTACCACTAAATACTACTTATGGTAAAGGCAGTGGTATGTTGGCATTTGGTGGTACAAGTAGAAGCAGAACAAGCTGGGGTGATAGAATTGCTGACCGTCCTGGTGGAGAAAACGATTGGATAACCGATCCCAATGACCCGAATTATGCTGGCTTTTTTGAAGCTGAAAGTGGCAATAGATATTACAACTTTGCTGCGGGCACACCAGAAAACCCAAATGGCGGCCTTAACTCTAGGGAGACATATGATATTTACGATGCGCTTTTCAAGAGAGGCACAACCATTACCAATTCTATAGATGTAGGCTCTTCAGATGAAAACGGAAGCATATTCGCATCACTTTCTTACCTTAACCAAGACGGTATTATCAAAGAAAATAGCAATTACGAGCGAATCAATGCAAGAACTAATTTTACGAGGTACTTGGGTAAAATATTTACATTAAATGCCAATGTTGGCTTTACCAATACTTCAGGTAATAGGGTACAAATGGGTTCCAACCTTAGTGGCTTGTTTTTAGGTGGCTTGAGAAATTCACCAGACTTTAACCTCAATGACTATGTTGGCACTTATGTAGATGCTACTGATACAAGGTTTGAAAACCGCCAAAGAGCTTATAGAAACCCACTTGGTGCCAATACCTTCTCTATTTATGATAATCCTTTATGGATGATGCGCAACGTGCTTAGTACGACAGTAGTAAATAGGTTTATAGGAAAAGTTGAATTACAAGCTGATCCAACAGATTGGTTGAATTTAACCTCACGTTTAGGGTATGATACTTATACCGATGAAAGAGAAGATATTTTCCCTTTCATATCTTCAAACTGGCCTGGTGGACATTTCTCTAAAGAAACCATAACTCGTAGCCAATATAACTTTGATTTTATCGCCAGAGGTAAGTTTACACTAAATGATGGAAATGTATCTATTAATCCTTTATTGGGTGTGAACTTGAACCAAAGAAGATTTGATGACTTTGGCAATACTACTAGAAACTGGGCGAACCCTGACTCTCCCCCACAATTGTCTAACGGATCTTCAGGTAGTTTTATCCCTTTTAACTTAGAAGAAACACAAAGAATTCTAGGTTTTTATGGCGGTGTAAATGTAAGTCTATTTGATCAACTCTTTATTGGTGCTACGGGTCGTTACGACGGTTGGTCTACTTTTGCAGATCCTAATGCAAGCAATGAAGGCAAATTCTTCTTTTATGGTGGTGTAGATGCCGCTTGGCAGTTTAGCAAAGTTTTACCACAAAATGACATACTGACATTTGGTAAGTTGAGATTAGCTTATGGTAAAGTAGGTAGAGGTCCAGATCCTTATTTAACTGCGGTAGATTTCTTCATTCCTACTGGAAATGACAGAGGTTTTGGAGATGGTTTTGGTCCAGGTTTAGCAGGAGCTGCTTATAATGGCGCTGTAGCAAGAACAGTTACTGCTCCAAACCCTAACATCAAACCAGAAGTAAAAACTGAATTTGAAGTAGGAGCAGATTTAAGACTTTGGAGAGATAAAATCAATCTAGGAGTAACTTACTATACCAATGAAACTAGTGACTTGATTGTACAAACAGACGCAGCAGTGAGTTCAGGCTTTAGGTTTGAAATTCAAAATGCTGCCACTGTAGAAAACAAAGGTATTGAGGTAGAACTCGGTGCAGAAGTACTAAGAAGAGGAGATTTCAGCTGGATATTTAATGGTAACTTCTCAAGAAATAGAAGTGAAGTAACTAAAATGGCTGAAGGTGTAAATTCTATTAGTCTATCTGGTTTCACAGGTACAAGTTCTCGTGCCGTGCTCGGTGAGCAATTAGGCGTACTATGGGGCTCTAGGTTTGATAGAGATGCCAGTGGTAATATACTATTAGATGAAGATGGTTTCCCTGACGGATTGGCTGATGTTGATGGTGTGATTGGTGATCCAAATCCTGATTTCCGCATGGGTTTAGGAAGTACATTTAGTTATAAAAACCTTTCACTTAACTTATTATTCGACTTTAGCATAGGTGGCGATATGTGGAATGGAACTAGAGGTGCATTAGCCGTAATGGGTACTGCCGGATATACGACTGAAACCACTACGTTGACTGCTGCACAAGCAGATCAATTAAAAATCATCGGTGGCCAAACAGTTGCTGAAGCCTATGGTCAAATCGGTAGAAATGGCGATGGCACTTACACACTTAGAGGACGTATAGATGACTTTGGTGGTGGAGAAGTATTCTTAGATGAAAACTGGGATACAGGCCTAGGAGGTGGATTCTCAGGAGCTGATGAGCTGTTTATAGAAGATGCTGGATGGTCAAGATTAAGAGAATTATCATTAGGATATACTTTCAATTCAGCTGCTTTCAGAGACAAAACCAAACTCTCTAGCTTAAGCCTTTCTTTCACAGGTCGTAACCTTATTTTGTGGACTGACTACACCGGTGTTGATCCAGATACGAGTTTAACAGGTTCAGCCATTAACGGACTAGGCTTAGATTACTTCAACAATCCTGCTACCCGTTCTTACCTATTTACTTTAAGAGTTACTTACTAATTGTGAATCAAATTTTAAATAAGGAGATAATGAAAAATTTTAAATATATATACGCCCTCATTATAGCTATTCCATTAGTTTTTACATCTTCGTGTAGCTATATAGATGGACTTGGAGAAGACCCTAATAATGCTGGAGACGGCCCGACACCTGCAATTATGAGTGCGGCCATGGTCAGTTACGATGTAGCACTCACAGTACAAGATGCTTGGTATGCTGCTATCTGGACTCAACAATTAACAGGTCTAGCCATTCAATGGATTGGTATTGATAATTATGATGTTACCTCATCTACATTTGATTGGGAACCTGAATACTATGGCTGCTTATCGCAATGTAACTTGGCCATAGAAAAGTTACAGATATCCGACAATAAAGTAGGTATAGGCATAATGACTGTGATACAAGCACACATGTTTGGTAATGTAGCTGCACTTTGGGGCGACGTACCTTTCTCAGAAGCTTTACAATTCACAGACGGTATAACCAATCCTAATTATGATGACCAATTAGCGGTCTACAATGGCGTTCAAAATTTATTAGATCAAGCCATTGTTAACTTAGAATCTGGAGTTGGATCTGGCCTTGGAGCTGATTTATTTTTCTCTGGTGATGCAGCTAAATGGGTTGAAGTAGCCCATACTTTAAAGGCACGTTATTACTTGCATGTAAAAGATTATCAGAATGCCATTATTCAAGCACAGCAAGGCATCTCTTCAGATGCAAATAATCTTCAGTTCCCGCATCCAACAGGAACACAATTACAGGATATCAATCTTTGGAATTCGTTCTTGGCCATAGATCGCCCTGGTGATATTGGGGCAACTGATGCTAATTTAGCCAAACTATTAGATGCGGATCAAGATTCTTACAGAGGAAATGCCAAAACAGATGAAGCGAATCGTTTTGCTTTTTACTACACACCAGCATCTAGTCCTGGTGGAGTTGACTATAATGTGAATATTAGCGCCACTGGTGTATTTGCTGCTACAGCTAGTGATGACCTAATTACTTTCAGTGAAAATCAATTAATCTTAGCTGAAGCGCAATTGAGAAAAGATAGTCCTGATGCCAATGCTGCACTTGAAGCATTGAATAGCGTTCGCCAAGCATTAAGTATTAGATTTGGCGATGGCATGTATCAAGATTATGAATTGACAGATTTTGACCCTGATGGTATTGCAGGTATGGATGGAAAATCTCAGGAAGAGGCTTTATTATTTGAAATAGTAGAAGAAAAATACGCCAGTTTATTTGGTAATATTGAAGCTTTTAATGATTTAACCCGTACTAAAAATCTAATTGGCTTAACTCCAAAATTTGGAAGTCAAATACCAGAGCGTTATTTACTTCCAGAAGAGGAAACCAATGCCAATGCCAACGCACCAAATCCAATCCCAGGTTTGTTTGATATTACTGCTGTAAATCAAATTCCTCTTTAAAATAATAAGATGAAGCACAGTAAACTTAGTTTAGGCAAATAAAAACAAACTAAATACTGATTTTCTATACTAATTATAAGGCTTAGGCAATAATTGTCTAAGCCTTTTTTGTGTTATAAAACACATCATTAAATCAAGGTAAAATCAAAATTGAGTTGATTTTGAATTCCGTACCTAGCGAATCTATAATTATTGCAAAAATGTATATCCCCTGTAATGTGGTATATAATTGAATCTATATCCCCCATGTTTTCCTGATTTTATCAAAAAAACTCGAAGGCTTTCAAAGCTTTTTACCGTTAATCACCATCTCTTATTTAATATCTTAGATAAGCAAAACAAATAATAATTTGATAATCAATTAATTATATAATAATTTGATTAGATTTTAATAGAAATTTTAGGCCCAAATTTCAATCTATCTCCTTTTATAAAAACCACACATAACAGGTGATGCAAATATCTTAAGACCCTCACTAAATTGCCAACATATAAAATAATCCCTCTTAAAGGGTGGTGTCAAATTAATTTTTATATGAAATCCACAACTACTACACAACAGCTTCTTGACTACAAAATATCTATTCTCAAAAGATTAAAAGTATCACACTTTTATTGGTTAAAGCTGCAGTTCTAAAGCTAGCTATCTAAATCTTACTCATCCTTAGGTGCTCAATTTCCTTAACCTATCTTTTCCACCAGCACAAAGCACTTATAAAGCAACCTAAGATTAACCTATATTTTTTCTTATTAAACATTTTTATAATGAACAAATTATTACTGACTATTTGCTTATGCTATTTAACTAGTATGAGTGCACTGTTTGCTCAACAAAGAACAGTTACTGGTACAGTACTGTCTGAAGCGGATAAAAGTCCGCTACCAGGTGTGTCTATCATCGTTAAAGGCACTTCACAAGGAACAATTTCAGATATTGATGGAAGATACTCTATCAATGTACCTTCAGATGAAACTATCTTAGTTTACACATTTGTAGGGATGGCTTCTATGGAAAAAGTGGTGGGAAACCAAAGTGTAATAGACATCAATCTAACTGAAGATGTGACCCGTTTATCTGAAATAGTGATTACTGGATACGGTCAACAATTAAAAACCGATCTTACTGGTAACATTGCAAAAATTTCTGGTGAAGATATTGAAAACCTTCCCGTAACCAACTTCGAAGAAACATTACAAGGTAGGGCTTCTGGCGTATTCGTTGAAGCGTCTAATGGTAAATTAGGGCAAGGTATTAAAATGCGGATCAGAGGATCTTCTTCTGTTACTGCCGATAACCAACCACTTTTTGTAATAGATGGTGTACCTATTACAAATCAGAATATTGGTAACCCAGACGAAGCACCAATTAACCCATTATCAGATATCAATTTTAATGATGTGGAGTCTATTGATATTTTGAAAGATGCCTCTGCTGCAGCCATTTATGGTTCTAGAGCTGCCAATGGGGTAGTAATCATCACCACAAAAAAGGGTTCACGTGGTAAAACCAAATTTAACCTTAATTACCAAACTGGTTTTAGTAACCCAACTAATAAGAGAGAATGGCTTAATGCGGAACAATATGTAGATTACTTAATTGAAGCAGCAGAAAATTCTGACTTAAGTGATGGCGTAGCTTTAGATGACCCAGATTCTTGGAGTCAATTTGTATTGGGAAGACTTGATAGATACTCAGGTGGAACAGATTGGCAAAACGGTGAAGTAAATACTAATTGGGAAGATTTAATATATAATGACAATGCAACCAATAACCGCGTAGATTTATCTGCATCAGGTGGTTCAGAAAAAACGAGGTTTTATATCAGTGGTAGCTATTTAGATCAAGAAGGTATCTTAATTGGTAATTCCATGCAAAGAATAAGCGGTAGGATGAACTTAGATCACCAAGCTACTGAAAAATTAAATTTCGGGTTAAATATGAGTTTGACCCGTACGAGTAATGATCGTGTGGCAGATGACAATGCATTTTCAACTCCTGTACAGCTCATTGCTCAAGCACCTATTACTCCATTAAGAGATGCGGATGGAATCTTAAACGATCGACCTACCACTGTCTATTATAATGGCTTAATCGACCTTGACAATACCGCTCGTTCAGATATTACTTTTAGAAATTTAAGTAATTTTTATGCTGCTTATGAAATTATCCCAGGTTTAACCGCAAGGGCAGAATTTGGTGTGGATGTACTTAACCAAAACCAAGATAGATTCTGGGCAAGTAATACCGATGGCGGTGAAGGCGTAGGTGGTTCAGGTATTTCTCGATTTGTAAGAGTAGCCAATTATAACTCTAAAGCCTATTTAAACTACGATTTTAATGTAGGAACGTCTCACAATTTCTCATTAACAGGCGGTATAGAATACCAAAGCTCACGTACTGACATCTCTCAGGTAGAAGCAGAAGGGTTCCCAGTAGATGATCTTCAAAAGATAGAAAGTGCTGCCAATATAACAGAAGCTTTTTCTAAGCTAGATGAGTTTTCATTCCTTTCTTATTTTGGAAGGGTTAATTACAAATTGAACAACAAATACTTAGCTACATTTAGTGCTCGTGTTGATGGTTCTTCTCGCTTCGGTGAAAACAACAAATATGGTTTCTTCCCAGCAGGTTCATTGGGTTGGATCCTTACCGAAGAAAGTTTCTTGCAAGATAATCCTGTTATCAGTTTCTTAAAATTACGTGCTAGCTATGGTATTACTGGTAATGCGCAAATTGGAAACTTCGATCACCTAGGTTTATATGAAGGAGAAGGCTACAATGGTGCAGGTGGGTTACAACCTTCGCAAATACCAAATCCTGATCTTACTTGGGAGCGTACATCACAAACTGATATTGGATTCGACTTTGGCTTATTCAATGATAGACTTACTGGTGAAGTAGATTATTATGTGAAAAATTCTACTGACTTGTTACTCAATGTAAATGTTCCTGGCACTAGTGGTTTCCGTACCCAAACACAAAACTTAGGTGAGTTAGAAAACAGAGGGGTTGAAGTAGTTTTAAATGCCAGCATATTAACAGGAGAATTCAAGTGGAACTCTTCATTTAACATTGCATTCAACCAAAACGAAATTTTAAGCTTGGGTGAAGCTGATATTATCGATGATGGTAGTTCTAGGGTAATGAATGTGGTAAAAGTAGGTGAACCAATCGGTGTTTTTTGGGGCAAAGAATATGCAGGAGTAAATCCGGATAATGGAGATGCTTTGTTTTACTTAAACCAAGGTGATAATCCACGTGAAACAACCAGTAATTTTAATGATGCCGCTTTCATCGCATTAGGAAATCCTAATCCCGATTATGTAGGTGGATTCAATAACAGCTTTGAATACAAAAACTTTGATTTGAATATATTTTTCCAATTTGTTCAAGGAAATGAAGTGCACAATGTAGGTGGTGTATTCCAATTTGCTGGTGATTGGTTCGATAACCAACAAATAGACCAAGTAAGAAGCTGGAAAAACCCTGGTGACATTACAGATGTTCCTGAAGCTCGATTTGCTTATGGCAATGGTGGACAAGGAAGATCTAGCAGGTATCTGTACGATGCATCTTATGTGAGGTTAAAAAATGTCACCTTAGGCTATAATGTTCCTTCTCAGGTATTGAATAGAATGTTCTTGAACAGTGCAAGAGTGTATGTTTCAGCTGTGAACTTACTCACTTTTACAGACTACCCTGGCTGGGATCCTGAAGTAAGTGCAGATTATTTAACTGCAGATGCTGAAGGAAGACCTGACAATGTAGTGCAAGGAACTGATTTCTACTCTGCACCACAAGCAAGAACCGTTACTTTCGGTGTAAAACTCGGTTTCTAATCAATTATTAATTTCAAAATAAGTATTAACTATGTTACAGATATATATAAATAGATTTTTAGCAATATGCTTGACAGTAGGTCTCATAGCATCTTGTTCAGATAATCTTGAAATTGAACCTGCCCAAGCAATTAGTGAAAATATTGCTTTAAACTCACCTCAGAATATTCAAGCAGTTTTGGTAGGTGCTTATGACGAATTAGGCGTAAGTGATGTATTTGGTGGTGAAACACTCATGAATTCAGAGCTCTTAGGAGGTAATGGCGAATTATTATGGCAAGGAACATTCAATGCACCTCGTGAAATTTTCAACAAGAACATCCAGACTGTAAATGACAATGTGGGTGAAGTTTGGTTAGAAAGCTATGAAACTATTAACATTGCCAATAATGTATTAAGCGCGCTAGATGTAATTACTGATACTGATGAAAGAAATCGTGTGGAAGGAGAAGCTAAATTTATCAGGGGAATTTTATACTTTGAGCTTGTTAAATTTTATGCGCAACCTTACGAAAGTGGACAGACAAATAGCCAGTTAGGTGTGCCAATAGTTTTGAACCCTACTCGTGGAATTTCTGGGGAAGATGAAGTGGGAAGAAGTACAGTAGAACAAGTTTACAGTCAAGTACTTAGTGACTTAAACGATGCAGCGTCTAAACTGCCAGAATCAAATAGCTTTTTTGCCACAAGTGGTGCTGCACAAGCATTATTAGCCAGAGTTCATTTACAAATGGGTAATTTTGCAAGTGCTCGTGATGCTGCAAACACAGTTATCGAATCTGGAGCTTTTTCATTAGAAACCAACTTTGCGAATGCATTTAATCAAGATGCCAACCCTAATGAATACATCTTCAGCATGCAGGTTTCAACACAAGATGGCCTGAATCAAATGAATACATTCTTTGCAACTCCTCAATTTGGTGCAAGAGATGGAGATATTGGTATATTACAAAATCATATTGACCTCTATCCTGACGGAGATGAGCGTGGAGCGTTTTTCTATGAAGAGGCTGGCAGTAATTTCACTTCGAAATATACAAACCAATATGGCAATATCCCTGTCATAAGACTTGCTGAAATGCACTTAATTCGTGCAGAAGCAAATTTAGAAGAAGGTACATCAACAGGTGCTGCTCCTCTTGACGATATTAATGCTATTAGAGAAAGGGCAGGAGCGCCACTTCTTACAAATGTTACGCTAGATGATGTTTATTTGGAAAGAAGATTAGAATTAGCATTTGAAGGGCATAAAATTCATGATATAAAACGCTTAAAGCTCAATGTTAATGAATTTGCTTACAATGCCAATGAATTGGTTTTCCCTATCCCACAAAGGGAAATGAATGTGAATCCAAATCTTGAGCAAAATCCTGGTTATTAATATTTTACGGTCTAGGGAGGAAATAATGAATCCTCCCTTGACTTTTTAGATAGAATACTTCCTATGAAAAAAGGTCTCTTATTTTTAAGCATATATTTTCTTTGCAATATCGCTTTTTCCCAAAGTGCCCTTGTGGAACAGGAAAACCTAAAAAAAGTAGGTGAAAATTGGTTTAGTGGCTCAGTCATAACATTTGACAACCGATATAAAGGTACTTTAGGCTCTCCACTCTTATTTGAAGAATGGTGCAATGGAACAATTACACTCAAAAGTGATACAACCATTGTTGATATCTCATTAAAATTTAATGTACAGGAAGGGAAAATCTATAGAAAAACAAAAGGAAATAAGGCCAACTTAATATTGAATTCAAGAGTAAAATCATTCACTTTAGACCAAAAAAACTTTACAGCCATTGACCTTGTAACAGAGAATGGCAATGTTCTTCAAGGTTATGCCGAATCCTTAAGTATTGGCAAGCATAATTTAATTGCAATGCCTACTTGCCGCATAAGGCCTGCTGATGATAACAATGCCTACGGCACCGGTAGGCAATATGATGAATACATTCATGATGAGTTACTTTATTTGTACGCAGGTGGAACAAATACAGCTATTAAGGTAAAACCAAGCAAGAAGTTTTTTTTAGAAGTGATGCGAGATAAAGAAGTTGAAATAAAAAAATATTTCAAATACCAAAAACCCTATCTTAAAGAAAGGAATGAATTAATTAGGTTGGTTAACTTCTATAACCAGTTAATGTAACTGGAAAATGCAGCCTATTTTTGGTTCTTTATGAAATACTTGATAAATCGAGACTTAAAACGGCTTACTATTGAAAACAAAGAGATTAGAAACTAGAATTTAGAAAAAGTAAAGCCCTGTAATAAAAACTTTTTTAACTTCTAACCTCCAGTCCCTAACTTCTCTTAACCCTTTAAACGATGACCAACAAACTTAACTTTCAAGTATCAAGTAAAAACCTACTTTTAATAATCTACCTCTCTATTTCTTGAGTAATAGAAGCCCTAAAAATGTAAAAGCACCATTCACCATCAGTATTTCAAAACCAAATTTATAACCACCAAACAGTGTCTCAGAATACATATTCAGAAAATAAGAATAGATGGGGGAAGCAATACAAACATAAGGCACCCAGCGGTCTTTTACATTCATTTTAGTAAACAAGCCAAAGGCAAACAGTCCTAATAAAGGCCCATAAGTATACCCCGCTGCCTTAAATACCGAATTAATTACACTGTCGTCATTAATGTATTTAAAACTTATAATTGCCAGTACCATCACTACAGAAAATGCAATATGGATACCTATTCGTAAACTTTTTTGCTTCTCAACAGGTCTTTTCTCAATATCTAAAAAATCGACACAAAAGGCAGTAGTAAGTGATGTTAGAGAGGAATCGGCACTCGAATAAGCCGCTGCCGTAATTCCTAACAAAAAAATGACGCCTGCAAATACAGAAAACTCATTGAGTGCTAAAGTAGGAAAGACCTTATCGGTTGCTAAGAATTTTCCTGTTTCAGTATTTAAAGGAAATGTAATCCCTTTCTCAGAAGCAAACACAAATAACATTACTCCTAAGCTCAAAAAAAGTAGATTAACAAAAATCAGAGAAGTACTGAACCACATTACATTTTTTTGACCTTCCTTTAAATTTCTACAAGTAAGGTTTTTTTGCATCATATTTTGGTCCAGTCCCGTCATTACAATGGCGATAAATGCCCCAGAAAAAAACTGCTTGAAAAAATTTGTTCCAGCCTGCCAATCCCAATTGAATATTTTAGAATACTCATGTTCTTTCACCACACCGATCATCTCACCCATTCCTAAATTCAATTCATCACTAATAATAAATATGCTTACGACCACAGCCAACAACATAAAAAATGTTTGTAATGAATCAGTCCATACTATAGTCTTTATTCCACCCCTGTATGTGTAAATCCAGATTAAAATAATGGTAATAATCACAGCTATTTCGAAAGGAATACCATATGCATCGAAAAAAGCCAATTGCAGTACACCTGCGACTAAAAAGAGCCTAAAAGAGGCGCCAATTGTTTGTGAAAGCAGGAAAAATCCTGAACCAGTTTTATAAGAAGACAATCCAAATCTTTCTTTTAAAAAACTGTAAATAGAAACCAAATTTAGGCGGTAATACAAGGGCATTAATACAAAAGCGATTACCCAATAACCAGGTAAGTAGCCTAGCACTATTTGAAAATACGCCCATTGACTATTACCAACTTCTCCTGGCACCGAAATAAAAGTTACACCAGAAAGTGAAGCGCCAATCATACCAAAGGCCACTAAATACCAAGGAGATTCGCGATTACCTGTAAAAAAGGTGGCGTTTGTAGCATTTCTAGAAGTAAACCAAGAAATAATAATAAGAAGTATGAAATAGCCGAAAATAACAGTAAAAACTATTCCTGGAGTCATATTAGTTTAGAATTGAAAATTTGTAAGTATCGGTTTTGTTAGTTTTATTTAAAATCAGGATATAGCAAATACTTCTTTCGTAAAGCTTTATAAGCTACTAAATCACTTTCCCAACTTTTATAAATCTCTTCGGCAGTTAAGCCTTGTTTCAGTTGCGCCTGCAATTTAGTATTTCCTGCCAACCTGTTAAAGGCGCTACTCCTATTTATAAAAGCTTCGTGTGTTTCACCCTTTTTATAAAAATCAATAAGAAAATCTAGTGTAAATTGATGATCAAGTGTAGATTTTCTAAGATCCACCCCATAACATAATTCATTTTCATGCTTCGGATGGGTAGATTTCCCAGGCATACTTACTGGAGTAAAATTGAACTTTCCCTGCGTACTATCTGGGTAGCCAATCACCTGGAAGGGAAAATCCGTGCCTCTTCCGATACTCATCATAGTCGCTTCGAACAAACATAAAGATGGATATAACCTAATTGCTACATCATTTGGTAGATTTGGAGAAGGGGCAATAGGTAAATTATATGAAGTATTATGATCATAGTTTTGAACAGGAATCACTTTTAATTTACAAGGCTTACCACCTTCAAGCCATTTTTCTCCATTAATCATTTGTGCAAGCTCGCCAACTGTAAGACCATGTACTATGGGAATAGGGTGTTTACCTACAAATGATTCTTGATCGGCTTCTCTCACAGGTCCTGCCACATAATCACCATTAGGGTTTGGCCTGTCTAAAATAAGCATCTCTTTGTCATTTTCGGCACAGGCTTCCATCATATAGTGCATGGTGCTGATATAAGTATAAAACCTCGCCCCCACATCCTGAATATCAAAAATGACAATATCTACTTCCTCTAAATCTTTGGCATCAGGCTTTTTCTTAGTGCCATACACCGAAATGACAGGAATACCTGTTTTGCTATCTACAGAGTTGTCGATGATAGCCCCTGCATCTGCTTCCCCTCTAAAACCATGTTCTGGTGCAAAAATGGCAGTCACTGTAATACCTTGACTGAGTAAAGTATCTAATAAGTGTTGTTCACCAACAAAAGATGTATGGTTTACTACTAATGCCACCTTCTTTTCTTTAATGTCGGTAAGGTATGCTTCAAAATTGGCCGCACCAGTTACAAGCACAGGTTCAATGGTTGGTTCATCTTGGTCAGTTTCTGAAATTATATTGTTTTGTTCATTTTGTGGAGAACAGGAAAACAGGAAGTAAAAAATGTAAAAGACTAAAAAAGAATATCTCATAAATACTTCATTTTATATGATGTTCAACTTGATAATTATAATGAAAAAATCGCTTGTTTAATTAAACAACCCTACCCAATAGTCACTAAGAATAATAGGTTTTGTAAATGTAAATTCACTAATTTAGCTATGCTACAAAACTATCATATTTTTCATCGGATTATCTTAATGCTCCCATTTTATGACCGACATGCTCGTAAAGCTTTACGAACTCCCATCTTTCGAACAAGAAAAAAAGCAATTAGAGGAAGATGGTTTCTTTTTTAAAAGACCAATAGCCCCAGAAAGTAGCTTTGTAAGTAACTGGGCAAGTGAAAATTTTAGCAAACTTTGGGGAAATGAAGTGTCTATTGCTTTTACCAAACAGCCTATCTCATGTTTTGTGGCATTATTCAATAATGAAGTGGCAGGTTTTGCTTGTTACGATACTACCTCAAGAGGTTTTTTTGGACCAACTGGCGTTCATGAAAAATTTAGGGGGAAAGGGCTAGGCAAAGTCTTACTATTTTTAGCTTTAGAGGCACTTTGGGAAATGGGGTACGCTTATGCCATTATTGGAGGAGCAGGCCCCACAGAATTTTATAAAAAAACAGTCGGAGCTATCGCTATTCCTGACTCTAATCCAGGTATTTATAAACATCTTATCAAAAAGTAGGATTAATGGAAAATGTCCAATTTTAACATGTCGAAAATATTGTGTTGCTTCTTTGCAAAAGGATTATAAAAAACCTAGCGAGTATTGAAATATTAAATGCTGATTCAACCGTTTGAAATTTAGGTGATTAAAGAATAATTGCTTGAATAAACAACCCCCATTGATGATGAAATACATAGCATTTTGTCTATTGATTTTGATTTCCGGATGTAATCAAAATGAGATAGACCCAGAAATACAGAAGGGTTTATTACAAGACCAAACCATAAACATTGGTGGAGTTAATAGAAAATATCACATTTATATTCCCAATAATCCATTAAATGCTCCTGTAGTGTTAATATTTCACGGAAATGGTGGCGATTATGATGCGATGATAGGTTTGACTGAAGTCAAGGCACCCTACAAAATCTGGCTTGATATTGCTTTAAAGGAAGATTTAATTATAGTTATTCCCAACGGAACACTTGGTATCAATGATAAAAGAGGGTGGAACGATTGCAGAAATGATGCTCCTACTAACCCTACTAATAATGATGTAGTATTTATTGATCAATTATTGGATCATGTTAAAATGCAATACAATTCTAACGAATCGAAAGTTTATGCGGTTGGAACTTCAAATGGTGGTCACTTTGCTATTCGTTTAGCAGAAGAGCTACCTAATAAATTAACTGCATTTGCTTCAATCGTAGCTTCAAATGCAGTAAACTCAAACTGTACTAGCTCATCTACTCAGGTTTCAGCACTTTTCATTAATGGAACCGACGATCCCATTTTACCTTATAATGGAGGGCAAATGCCTTCGAACCGAGGTGAAGTTTATTCTACTGAAAATACCATAATATATTGGGTCAATAAGAATGGTACTGACACAACTCCTGAAATTACCAATCTCGATAATATAAATACTAGTGACAATTCAACCATTACTAAATATTTGTATAGAAATGGGCAAAACGAAACAGAAGTAGCCCTATATGAAATTAATAATGGAGGACATACAGAACCTAGTATTTCTGAGCGTTACAGCAATCTTTTTTTATTAATTGTAGGAAATCAAAACGGAGACATTGAAATGGCAAATGAAGTTTGGGACTTCTTTAGAACTAAATCAAAGTAAAGAAAAACAAAATATTTTTATATTCTATTGTTGGAAACAACAAAAAAATAATATTAACCACCGCCGCCGCCACCTGCAACTACACCTACTACTGCACCAACTACTAAAATTGGAGCTATCTTTAAGAATAGTGGTACTTTCCTAACTATTTTAAATTTATCACTGTAAGCGATATTCGTCCTATCTTTTGGGTCACTCAACACAAATTGATAACCATCTCCAGCTTTGTATAAATAATTTGCTTCCCATTCAGTATATTTTCTCAGTTGGCTTTGTTCAATTACATCTAAAAAATTACCATTTGCATCAAAAATCTCAAGTCTCGCGCGTACACTGTCACTGGAGTTTTCCCATTCTATTCTATATGGAAAGCCTTTCTTGTAAACACTTTGGATATTTTTAAAAGTAAAACTTTTTACTGGAAGCGGTTTAGGAGCTTCTTTTGTTTTTACTTTTTCTATTTCAGAAGCATTAGATATTCTTGCTGTGGAGTCTTCTACTGCTGTTAAATAGAAACTATATTCTTTTTCAGCTTCAAGATTGGTAACAGTATATGAACTATCCCGTGTTTTGCCCAATAACATACTCCCTTCATACAAATTATATGTAAGCGGATATACATTGTTAATCCTAGATTTCCAAAAAAGATTGATCGTTGAATCTGTTTGAGATGGAGAGAAAATATTTGTAGATAGTTCTAAGGGAATTTTAGAAATATCTGGGTTTATTTTATTTTCATGCCGCTCATCTTCTGGATTATAAAATACAATACTCACTATAGACAGATTCCAAACATTTCCCTTTTTATCTGCTTTAATGGTAGCAATTCTTTCTGTTTGCCTGTAAGGCCTACGAATTGTTCTATGCTGGCTTCTAAAAAAACTTTTAAAATAAACTACCGAATAGACGTACGCATTTTTATCAACATTAAATGTTTCTACATCAGTGAAACTAATTGTTGGTTCAGAACTTTTCTCATAAAATAAATCGAGATCATTAAGGTATTTACCTACAGGAGAATCTTTAATTCTCTCATTATGCTCGAAATAGGTGGGGTCAATATCATCTTCAATAATTACCTCATCATCCACAAAAATTTTATTACCCGAATTCGGATTAAAACTATTTTGTGTTATCTGTTTCCTTTTGTACTCTCCTAATGAGGGGTCAGCAATTAGATTTAATAACTGCTCAAACTCTTCTATAAACCCTTCAGATAAATATTTAATTTCATCAATATCATCTTCGGAAAGCTTCTCAGAAGATGTTTGTGCAAGAGTTGGAAGCGCAAATACAATTATAATAAATAAAAAAACAGGATATATTCTCACAATCTATTTCAGGTTTAACACACTTTTTTTGTACTCATCTTTTTGATAATTATCCATGCGCTCTAATTTACTAATGAGCCAACCTGAATTCTTTTCCTTTCTTTCAAAGTTTTTTACGGTAAAAGCCCAACCATCTATTTGAAGAAAATGATATTGTATACGATCAACCTGCTTTATTGAGATTTTTTTACAAGATAAAAGACTCATGAATAAAGTAAGCTTATCTGGATTAAAACTACTTGAAACATAATTTTTCATGTTAGAAGTGTCTTCAAGGGCTCTATCTAGTGCTACAAAGTTAGTACCGTGGCTAGCTGGGTTTATAGATTTAGATTTATCTGAACTTTCAGGTATATCTAGAAAGTTAGCATCCACAGAATTAATTACCCATTTATTTGCCCCACTCTCAGGATTCTTCTCTATGTTCATAATCATGGTCATGGGAAATTCCTCTCCTAAAAAATCTGCCGTACAATTTAATTTCGCATACCAATCCTTATCATCAAATTGGAGTTTATAATCTCTATTGTCTATCTGGGTTATAAAGCTGTTGATTTCCCTCAGATTCCAACTTTCATCTTGCTGATTAAAAAGAGATTTGAGTAAATCTATTCTGGTAAGATCGCCCGACTCATAATTATTCTTGATATACTCTCTTATCAATGTCTTTTCAGAATTATTGAATCGTTCTATGAATTCGTCTATCTGTTTTACTTCAAAAGCAAAATTTTCGTCAGTAAAAGTGATATTTTTATTTTGAGCTGCAACATTCAAAATAACGAATAAATTGGCGACAACTAGTAACAGTCTCATCTTCTAATAAATTAAATAAATTGATAAAGCAGTACCAGTATTAGGCTGTTTACTGCTTTTGTTGGTCAAGCATTTCCTTTCCAAGCGGATTCTTTATTCTGTTTGTTCAACTCCGATATCTCCGAGGTATACATCCCAAAGTGTTTGTTTTTCTCCAACAACATATTTGTCGTAGGTTTTTAGAATAACAGTCATCGTTTTTGTTGTAACATCTGTATACACCAAGCGATTATCTATAAAACCTTCAAATTTTTGTTGAAGCGTTACAATGCCGTAATAATTACCATCTTCACCCTTTCTAATGTTACTAACATAGCTTATATCAGACCAAGACACTCTAACATCATCGTATTTAAGCAACTTTAGTTTCTCAAAATATGTCCTGATCTTATATTTGGTAACATTCGCTCTACTCTTAGAAGAAACTTCCATGATGCGTTTTTCATCGATAAAAAGTTTTACAGCTGCATCTATGGCTTCATTCGCTTTTTGGAATTTAGTATTTTTGTTAGCAATTAGCCTCAAATAATCTTCTAGTTCCTTGGTTTTTGCCAATGCTTTCTCTTTAAACTCCTCTCTTCTAACAGTAGGCATATTTTCTTCATTGCCAAGTATACTAGGGTTATCACTTTCTGGATCACTATTATTTGGATTACTAATTATGGTAAAATCACTAGCTTTACCATTAGCTACAGAGTTATCCATTCCATTAATAATATCACTAGCTTTCAATAGCGCTTTTGAAACAGCAGCTACTTCTTCGTACATCTGGTATTTACCGTCTTTATATAAAACAATAGAAAGCTCACTTGTATTCTTAGAAGCTTGTGCATTCTTTCCAAGGTCTTTATACTTTACTACACCCATGTTGATCTCACTTATCTCTGCGGCAATAACAGTCCCAGTTTTAGTTACAAGCTTATCAATTTGATTATTCACAGTTGTAGAATATCCAACCCTTACCAAATCTTTTTGTGCTGCCGAATAAACATGATAGGTACCCAAAGGGTAGAATGCCAACATCACATCAGATTTTAATATATTATAGAATTGCCCTATCCTATCATTTAATTTTTGATACTTGATAAAATCGGAACCAATATCCATGCTTTCTAATTTCTGAGGTCTAGAATCCTCGAAGAAAAGTACTTGTTCTGATTGGGCATACACATTTGAACCCAATATAAAACAAAGGGCAATTATTGAGAGTAATAATTTTTTAATGGGTAATGCCTGAGTTAAACTTTTCATAATATTATGAAGATTTAATTTATTGAAAATCTTTAATTAAAATAGGGTTAGCTTTTGTATTTCAATTCTATTTTCAGATTATGTTACATAGGTGATTGCTACCCGAAGTGCTCATAATTTACTGAAAATTATTATTTATTACCTGCAAATAAAAACTTCCTTTTAATAAACCACTATTTTAAAAAAATATTATTTGTTAAGTGCAATAATAAAATAATTGCTTCGATTGGTTATTTCCTTTGGAAAAAACCGCTTACACTAAAACATAAAAACTTGATAATCAACAAATTAACAAACAAGTAATTCAATTTTATATCTGTCTTTACGAATTAATGTGTCAGTGGTTATACTAAGAAGGGAGCATTTACATTTATTAATTATTTTTTTATTAATATCAGTATCTATTCTTCTTTAGATTTTAATTTACCAAACAATTAAAAACTTACATCAAAAGTGCGTTAAGTTTTCATGTTTTTTTTCATATTAATTACAGGCATTTCTAAAGGTAAACCTCCTAATTTACTTTTATAAAGTTATTTTTCTTCATCTTAGCGTAATATACAAATGCTGTAAAAAAGATGATAAGCAAACCTATAAACTGAGAATGGGTAACAGTATCGTTAAAGATAAAACCCCTCTGATAATCGCCCCTAAAAATCTCTAAAACAATACGAAAAGCAGCGTAAAGCATTAAGTATATAAGAAACAGTTGGCCTTCAAACTGTTTTCTGGTTTTTAAATACCAAAGTACCGAGGTAATAATAGCCAAGCTAAATACCGAATATAATTGAGATGGGTGAAGTAAAGTATGTAATGGTCTTGCATGACTTTGGGGATGTGTAAAGGTAATGCCCCATGGTAAACTTGTTGGGAGGCCATAACAACACCCAGCAAAAAAGCAACCTACCCTACCAAACATATGTACTATGCAAGTTGTAATTGCCATAATATCTAACATTCCCCAAATTGGCAGTCGATTTTTCTTAAAGTATATAAGCATAGTTGGTATGCAGAAAAGCAGCGAACCAAAAAAAACAAATCCATTTTCGAAGCCTTCTAGTAACAATTGTGGGTTTTGAAAGTACTTGATCGGATCTTCAAAGAAGAATAAAAACTTGCCCCCTAATACAGCTGCCAAAATGAGTAACAAGACTAAATCTGCAGTTTTGTTTAGGGGCAGTGCATAGTTTTTTTTAGCGAAATAAGCGGTGTGTGAAAATGCTAAAACAGTACCCAGCGCTATCATAAAACCATAAGTGAAAATAGTTAATGAATTGGGCAAAAAACTTAAAATGTTTTGAGGTAAATCAAACTGATATAAAACTGGATACATTTATTCATTATGAGTTTGGTCAAATATAAGTGGGTATATTTCAATTTTTCCAAACAATTAGCATAATTTTAGGCTTTATGAAAAACTAAAAAATGAATTGCTTAATAATCGACCCAATGTTTCCGGGTATACAAGCTTTGCTAGAAGACTTCGGCTTAAAGACCGATTACTTGCCCCACATAAAGCCAGATGAAGTAAATAATATAATAGGTGAGTACCAAGGTTTGATATTAAGGAGTAAAATGAAAATAGATATCAACTTCCTTGAAAAAGCACCTAACCTAAAGTTTATAGCCCGCGCTGGTGCTGGTATTGACCAAATTGATGAGGCCTATTTACAAAAAAGAAATATTCAACTTTTTAATGCACCAGAAGGTAATAGGGATGCTGTAGGAGAGCACGCAATAGGTATGTTGCTTACTCTATTTAATAAATTACATACAGCAGATGTAGAAGTAAGGCAAAAAAGCTGGAAGAGAGAAGATAATCGGGGCTTTGAAATAATGGGCAAAACAGTGGGTATTATCGGTTATGGGAATATGGGCAAAGCCTTTGCTAAAAGGTTAAGTGGCTTCAATTGTACTACTCTTGCTTATGATATAAATCCTAGAATTTCTTCAGACAACTTCGCTCAAATAGTACAACTCAATACAATTTTTGAGAAAGCAACTATACTGAGTTTACATCTTCCGCTTACTCCATTGAGTAAAAATATGATAGATAAGAAGTTTTTAGACAGTTTCAAAAATCCATTTTATCTAATTAATACAGCTAGGGGACCTATTGCTAGTTTTAGCAATATCAGGTACGGTATTGAACAGGGAATTATTTTAGGAGCCTGCCTTGATGTGCTAGAAAATGAAAAACTCAATACGTTAAGTGAATCTCAAGAAGAGAATTTTAATTTTCTTAGTAAACAGCCCAACATTATTTTCTCTCCACATGTGGGAGGTTGGACACACGAATCATATAAAAGAATAAATGAAGTGATAGCACAAAAAATTAAAAAAGCTTATTTCGATTAAATCTTATTAGATTCATCGTCTCTTTCTTTCTAAAATAGGATATAAAATAACAGAACCAATAATTAGAAACGCTCCTACATAGAAAGAGAAACCCATTTTTTCATTTTCACCTAAAAATAAGAGCGCTATAATAATTCCATATATAGGAGATAGGTTTGCCGAAAGTGTGATGATAAAAGGTGAAATAGATTTCATCAGTTTAATAAACTGAGAGTAAATAAAAATAGAAAACACAAATACCAAAGTGCCTATTAATATTAAATCTTTAAAATTGGGAAATAATACTTCAAAGTCGTTTTCATGAATGAAATAGTAATAGATAGGAAGAAATACTAATGTACCCAACCAAGCGCCAACCATCTGGTAAAATGTAATTACATAATGATGGAATCCCTTACTTAAACGCGCATTTAGAACAGTAACAAATGCACCAAATAATCCCGCAAGTATACCTATAAACAGACCATAAGGGTGCTTAAAGTCAGATTGTGTGATAATTACTATCCCGAATATTACAATGACTCCAATAAGTATTTGCAAGTAATTTAGCCTCCTTTTATCTACAAAAGGTGTTAAAAAGCTGATCCAAACAGAAGTAGTGGATATTCCTATTAAACAAACTGTAGCATTGGAGATTTTTGCAGAAACCATGAGCAAAATCCAATAAAAGGAAGTCAGGATTCCACTTAAAATGATTTTGGAAAGGTCTTCAACCCCTAAAATTAACTTGTAATTCTTTACATAACTAAAGATGCCCAATACGATAAAGGCAATTAGTGTCCTGTAAAAAACTATTTCTAAGGCAGGTAAGGATATAAACAATACAATTATTGGTATTGCACTACTGAGCAAAACAATAAAATGTAGCGTAAAAAAATCACCTGTCCTTGTAGGCATTATTTACCTTTTTATTAAAATTTTAATGATAGCCTTAAGTCTATAATATATAAACCAAACTTCTTTTCGGGATTTAACGCATAACACTCCGTTCTATTCAATTTGTAAGCAGCTAATTTTCAGTATTGATGAAATTTTTTGAATTTGACCACTTTATTAGCTTTTTATGGAGTATTACTTTTATACTAAGTTGAAAATCATAAATTTTGCGGCTGAAAGCAGAAGTTGCTGCAATTTTTTTAGTATCAATTTAAGAAGCATAAATGATTAACATTACTTTGCCCGATGGAAGCGTTAGGCAGTACGAAAAAGGAATAAGTAGTTTAGAAATTGCTGCTAGCATAAGTGAAGGCCTAGCTCGAAACGTGTTAGCTGCAAAAGTAAATGGAGAGGTTTGGGATGCCACTAGATCTCTTGAAACTGATGCCACACTTCAATTGCTTACTTGGAAAGATACGGAAGGCAAAGCAACATTTTGGCATTCTTCTGCCCACTTAATGGCAGAAGCACTTGAAGCCTTGTACCCAGGCATTAAATTAGGTATTGGGCCAGCCATTGAAAATGGTTTTTATTATGATATAGATTTTGGTGATAAAACATTTTCTTCTGATGACTTCGAGCAACTAGAAAGTAAAATGTTAGAACTGGCTAGGGGAAAAAATACTTATCAACGCGAAGAGATATCTAAAAACGATGCCATTACCTATTTTAAGGAAAAAGAAGACCCCTATAAATTAGAACTGATAGATGGGCTAGATGATGGTGAAATCACCTTTTATAAACAAGGAAATTTCACTGATCTCTGCCGTGGGCCTCATATTCCAAATACAGGCTTTATAAAAGCTGTAAAACTAATGAATGTAGCTGGAGCTTATTGGCGAGGCGATGAAAAGAATAAAATGATGACCCGTATCTATGGTGTATCATTTCCGAAAGCTAAAGAGCTCAAAGAACACCTCCATTTATTAGAAGAGGCCAAAAAACGTGATCACAGAAAACTTGGTAAAGAGCTAGAACTTTTTGCTTTTTCTGAAAAGGTAGGTATGGGTTTGCCTTTATGGTTACCAAAAGGAACCCTCTTAAGAGAAAGATTAGAAAACTTTCTGAGAAAGGCACAGGTAAAAGCAGGGTATGACCCTGTAATTTCTCCACATATTGGACATAAAGATTTGTACGTTACCTCAGGTCATTATGCGAAATATGGAGAAGATTCTTTTCAGCCTATTAAAACACCTGGCGATGAAGAGTATTTACTTAAACCCATGAATTGTCCACACCACTGTGAGATTTATAAAACCAAACCCAGGTCTTATAAAGAGCTCCCTGTAAGATATGCAGAATTTGGTACAGTGTATAGGTATGAACAACATGGTGAGTTGCATGGCCTTACTAGGGTGAGAGGATTTACGCAAGACGATGCACACATTTTCTGCCGTCCTGATCAAGTGAAGGAAGAATTCATAAAAGTGATTGACTTAGTAATATACGTCTTTGAGTCACTTGGTTTTAAAGAATATACGGCTCAAGTTTCTTTACGAGACCCAGAAAATAAGACGAAGTACATAGGAGACGATGAATTGTGGGACAAAGCAGAAAGGGAAATACAAGAGGCTGCTGATGAAAAAGGCCTTGAAACAATAGTAGAACTTGGTGAGGCAGCATTTTATGGTCCCAAGTTAGACTTCATGGTACGCGATGCATTGGGTAGAAAATGGCAATTGGGAACCATACAGGTTGATTATCAATTGCCGCAGCGCTTTGAGTTGGAATATATTGGTGCCGATAATCAAAAACATCGCCCAGTTATGATTCATAGAGCACCTTTTGGGTCTATGGAGCGATTCGTAGCTATTTTGATTGAAAATACAGGAGGAAACTTTCCTATTTGGTTGGCACCAGAGCAAATTGCCGTATTGCCAATTTCAGAAAAATACCATGATTATGCAGAAAAGGTATTTAGCGAGCTTCAGACTTATGACATACGTGGTTTTGTTGATCGAAGAGATGAAAAAATTGGCCGTAAAATTAGAGATGCTGAAGTTAACAAAATTCCTTTTATGATCATTGTAGGTGAAAAAGAAGTCGAAAGCAACACTTTATCGGTAAGAAAAAAGGGAGAAGGAGATGTAGGTAGTATGAGTGTCACAGATTTTAAAACCTACTTTGAAAAAGAAAGCGTAACAACAAATTAACTTGATTATCACAGGTTATTAACATTTGGTTCATATTAAAAGCCTTCTAAAAATAGAAGGCTTTTCTATTTAATATTTAATAATTCAAGACGATTATTTAAAATTCTTCTAATTAAACCAATTATAAGTAGGCTCCTCAGAACTTTCAAGATTGTGCTTGTATACTGTAGATGAATAATATGTTACATGAAATAGGATTATTCTAATTTGTTTTTGAACTTATTGTTAAAAACAGCGCTATAGCTTTAAAAATATCTTAATCTGTTTCATAGAAATTTTTGATACCCCCCCCATTAGTTTTGCCGCTGATAAATTTAATCAGAATTTTTATTTCAAACTCTTATGAACCGATTAAGACATTTATTTTTTACAATGACACTTATAGGGTCACTTTTCATCGCTAATTCTTGCGATGACGATGATGATCCAGTGCCTTTGGACAGACCAGCGATTACCGCTAGTACTGCAGCTGCTACTGTTACTACAGGTAGTGCTGCTACTTTATCTTTTAGTGTAAATGTACCAGGAGGTTTCGCTTCTGCTTCTGCTTCAGCAGGAACTGTTGACGCTTCTGGTATATCTGTAGGATCTACTTCTGGAAATATCTCAGTTACTTACACTCCTACTGCTGCAGGTACTACTACTATTACTTTAACAGTAACAGACCAACAAAACCCTGCAAAATCAAGCCAAGCAACTGCTGCAGTAGTTGCAACTGACGCAGTAGTTGGTGCTCCAATGTTCGATGGTATTCCTGCTACTGCTACAATTACAGAAGGAGATACTTTAAGTGTTGCAAGTGTAACTTTATCTGCTGATGCTGGTTTGGCTTCATTAGCCGTATCTGTTAATGGAGATGACGTTCCTGATTTAGGAGTAGACTTATCATCTTTTGGAACTGAAGTAACAGTACCTTTTAGTGCTCCTCAGACTGCTACATTTGCTCCAGGTAATTATACAATCGTATTTACCTTAACAGATAACGATGGTGAAACTGCTACATTTACGCACGTTTTAACTATAGAAGCTAGACCAGCTGCTCCGATAAAAACCATCAGTGAGAATATCACTGCTGATGTAACTTGGGCCGCAGATACGGTTTACGAATTGGCTGGTAGAATTACAGTTATAGAGCCTGCAGTATTGACTATTCAGGCTGGTACAGTAATCAAAGGACAGGCTGGTTCTGGTGCCAATGCTTCAGCATTATTAATAGCAAGAGGCGCTAAATTAATGGCAATGGGTACTGCAGCTGATCCAATTATAATGACCTCTGAAGCTGACCAAATACAACCAGGTCAAATAGTTAGCCCTAACTTAGGCACTGATGAGACTGGTCTTTGGGGTGGTTTAATCATATTAGGTAATGCACCTATTGCAGCAGATGCAGCTGCAGTTCAAATTGAAGGTATTCCTCCTTCAGACACTAATGGACTTTACGGGGGCGATGACCCAGAAGATAACTCTGGTGTAATCAAGTATGTATCTATCCGACATGGTGGCTCTAACATTGGTGAAGGTAACGAAATTAATGCGCTTACTTTAGGTGGTGTAGGTAGTGGAACTACAATAAGTTACATCGAAATTGTAGCTAATGAAGATGATGGAATCGAACCATTTGGTGGTACAGTAGATGTAAGCAACATCGTAATCTGGGGAGTTAATGATGATTACTTTGACTGTGATCAAGCTTACAGCGGTACTATCTACAACTTTGCTGGTATTTTAGCTAATGCTCCTGATCACGGTATGGAACTAGATGGTCCTGAAGGTACTGTTCCTGGATCTATCACAGGCTCTTACACTTTAAGGAGAGGTACAATTAAAGGTTTACCTTCAGCTAGCGGTGGCGAGTATATCGATTTACGTTCTGATGTAAGATGTACCATCGATAGTGTATACTTCTTCAACTTCAAAGGTGGTGCAGACGTTGAGTTCGACAATAATGGAGTAGCTCAAAATTATCTTGATGAATTGATCAACTTAACTAATCTTGAGTTTAATGTTAGTCATTTAACAGAGGGTAACTTAACTATTACAGATATATTCCAAGAAAAAGTAGCCACTGATGATGATGATGTGCCAACAGAAACTGCACTTGATATTTTCACAACTCGCCCAGTAGATGCTAGTAATATCATCTCTGAAACTAACAATGTAGGTGCAGATGTATCTGTATTCTCAGGTTGGACATGGGCAGATGCTGCAGGAGAATTAGCAGATTTTTAATAATTAATAATATTATTCTTAGATTTATCCGCAAGTTCCCCGAGGGGGCTTGCGGATTTTGCGTGATTGAAATGCGCTAAACTACACACCTTTTAAATAATTATTATGCTTCAAAAATTATTTATAACCGTTTTTCTTCTTTTTTCTTCTTTTTTGCTCTTTGCACAAGAAGGTATTATTAGAGGGAATGTCTACGACGATGCTACTGGCGAAACCATGTTTGGTGTAACCGTGGTAATTGATGGTACGACAAAAGGAGCTTCTGCTGATTTTGACGGAAAATTCGAAATTAGAACAACACCTGGAACTTATAACTTGAAGGTATCTTTTGTTTCTTACAAAACCATTACTATTGAAAATGTTGAGGTTACAGATGGAAAAGTTACTTTACTCGATAATATCCGCATGGTAGAGGATATTGAAACTTTGGAAGAAATTGTTATCTCTGCTGAAATCGTAAAAACTACAGAAGAAGCATTACTCACAGTAAAAAAGAAGTCTGCCAACCTAATTGACGGTATCTCTGCCTCTTATTTCAGAAAAATAGGAGATTCTAATGCAGCCTCTGCAGTGAAACGTGTTCCTGGTGTATCTATTGAAGGTGGTAAATATGTGTATGTAAGAGGTTTAGGTGACAGGTATACTAAGTCTATTTTAAATGGAATGGATATACCTGGTCTCGATCCTGATAGAAATACTTTGCAAATGGATATTTTCCCCACAAGTGTTATTGATAATATCATTGTAATAAAATCTTTTACTCCTGAGTTACCAGCAGATTTTACAGGGGGTGTAGTTGATATTGCAACCAAAGATTTTCCTGATGAAAAAATTGCTAAAGTATCTATTGGAGGTACTTTTAATCCAAGTATGCACTTTAATAGTGACTATCTTTCATATGAAGGAGGAGATACTGACTTTCTTGGTTTTGACGATGGTTCAAGAGATATTCCGACAGGTAGAAGCACTGAACTCCCAACTAGAGTAGCAGCACTAGGAGATCCCACAATTGGTTCTGAATTCAACCAAGTCTTAAGAAATTTCAATCCTACATTGGCAGCCATGAGAAACAATAGTTTTATGGACTATAGCTTAGGTGTTGCTTTTGGAAACCAAATGCCTGTAGGTAACCTTACTCTTGGTTACAATGTATCGCTGACTTACAAAAATAATACGGAGTATTACGAAGATGCTGAATATACAAGGTATGCCAAGGATAATGATCTTGCAGAAAGACAAATGGAAGCTAGAGAAGTGCAAAAAGGGGATTTTGGTGTAAATAATATATTAATCGGTGGACTTGCTGGTTTTTCTGCTAAAACGGAACAATCCAAGTTCAGTCTAAACTTATTGCACTTACAAAATGGTGAATCTAAAGCAGGTGTCTTTACTTATTTAGGTAGAGATCAAGGATCAAACTTCGATGCTATTCAACATAACTTAGAATATAGTGAGCGCAGCATTACGAATATTCTTTTAAAAGGCAATCACTTCTTTAATGGAGATCTATGGGAGTTAGAATGGAAAGTATCCCCTACTCGTTCAATCATCAACGACCCTGACATCCGTTTCACCCGTTATCGTACAGATAATGATGGTTTTAGCATTGGTACAGAATCTGGTATTCCAGAACGTATATGGCGATTTTTAGAAGAGGATAACTTAGCTGGTCGTATAGATATGACCCGTAAGTATGAAGCAGCTGGACAAACTGCTAAATTAAAATTCGGTGCAGGGTATACCATGAAACAAAGAAATTATGAAATCCAAAACTTTCAGATTTGGCCGGGTCGTACACAACTAACTGGTAACCCAGATGAATTATTCCAACCTGAAAACCTTTGGACTAACGATGACAGATCTGGTGTGTACTACGAGCCTCAGTTTATACCAAACAACCCAAATAAATTCGATTCTGAAAATACCAACTTGTCGTTTTATGTTTCTAACGAAATGAGTTTTTCTGAAAAGTTTAAAACAATTATAGGTATTAGAGGAGAACAGTTTAACCAATTATACACTGGTCTAAATCAAAACGACGAAGAGTTCAATGACCTTGAAGTAATAGATGGCCTAGATATATTCCCTTCTGTAAATTTGATATATGGCATTACAGATAAACAAAATTTACGAGTTTCTTATTCTGGAACTATTGCAAGGCCTTCATTTAAAGAAGCTTCATTTGCAACAATTCTTGATCCTATTACTGGTAGAACTTTTATTGGAGGGCTTTTCCCTGATGTAAACCCAGCAACAGGAGAAACTGTATGGGACGGTAACTTAAGAGAAACTAGGATCAATAATTTTGATGTACGTTGGGAAATGTTCCAGAAAGGAGGACAAACCATAGCTGTAAGTGGTTTTTATAAAACTTTCAAGGACCCTATTGAAATTGTTCAATATGTACAGGCGACTAATAATTTCCAGCCTAGAAATGTAGGAGATGGCCAAGTATTAGGTGTTGAACTTGAAGTGAGAAAAAACTTAACTTTTATCTCTGAAAAACTTTCTGAAATTTCTTTTAATACAAACGTAACATTTACCGATTCTAGGATCGATATGAGTGCAACAGAATTTCAATCAAGGGTAGATAATTCTCGTGTTGGTGAAACAGTTGAAAACACCAGAGAAATGGCGGGACAAGCACCTTATATTATTAATGCTGGCTTACAATATGCAGGATTTAACAATGGCTTAGAAGTTGGTCTTTTCTACAACGTACAAGGCGAAACCCTTCTCTTTGTTGGTATTGCAGATAGACCCGATGTATTTTCTGTTCCTTTCCACAGTTTAAATTTTAACTTGAACAAAGACTTTGGTCCAGAAGATAGAATGAGTTTGAATTTTAGTGTGAGCAACATCTTAAATGATAACAGAGAGCAAATCTTTAAATCTTTTGGTGCGGAAGATGAGTTCTTTACTAGGTTAAGACCAGGAGTAGCCATAGGGTTCGGATTTGGCTATAACTTTTAATCAATAAATTAATGTCTTATCGGTAGAGGATGTCTTTTGCAAGGCATCCTCTTTTTCTTAAAAAAAATTAAATTTATTCAGTATCTTTTCTTAATTCTTGTATTCTATAAGCCGAGGAAGCATATATTTTCTTTTTTTATTTAACTTTGCTTGAATAAAAATGTATAACGTACTATTTTTACTTTAAATAGTCCAATTATCGATTAACCCCAAATACGCAACCAGTATAGCACTACAAAATACTATTTGTTACCATAATTTATTTATACTTGAAACAAAACTATTTTAACTGATGACTAAAACAAGAATATTCTCCATATCGCTCATACCTATCATTTTAATACTTGGTTGGTTATTGTATGACGGTATAGCTAGTAAAATAAGGCTTGCGGAGGCCATCGCAGCAGACGAACAAAGAGTAATTGCCAAATTAAAAATCATAAGAGATGCTGAAAAGGCATACCTTACAAAGTATGGCTCTTACACAAACAGTTTCGATACATTGATTAATTTCATTACTTCTGATTCATTGTACATCACTGAAAAAACAGAGATAATCATCACTCGTGATCGTAACGATCCTTTGTTTTATAAAGGCGATAGTATCAGAATCGAAATTGACACCATTGGTATAGAACCTGTAATCACTTCAGTTTTTGAAACCAATCTTACAGATTATAATTGGGATAAACTGGCGGTAATACCAAGATTCGTGAGTGACCCCAACAATCAAGATAAAAAATTCGAAATCTTTTCTGACAAGATTGAAAAAAGTGGAGTAAATATAGATGTTATCGAAGTGATAGATAAATATCCTTTAGATGAAACAAGATCTGACGAAAGTGAGATACCTAAAAGAAAATTTTTACGTTTTGGTTCAAGAACAGAAGTAACCACATCAGGAAACTGGGAATAATTTTAAAATAATTGACAAAAAGCCTATATTCACTAGGCTTTTTGTTTTTATCAACTAAATTTTTTCATCTTGTACCAAGAATTTATTCAATACGAGCTTAGGGACTCGAAAATGGACATTAATCTATTATCCCAGTACCAGTTAATTATTACAATAGCTGATACTGGGATAATTTTTTTAGTAAATGATACAAAAGAAAGTAAGTGTTTAGCTATTGAAAAGTATAAATTTCCAGCACTTGCTACTCCAGAAAACATTACAATAAGCCTCCAAAATATTTGGGATAGCCATCCATTTCTAAATGCAGGCTATTGGGACAGTGTAGTACTCCTATTTTCAAATTTGAAGTTTGCCTATGTGCCCGATACTTTTAGCGACGAAAGCTTAAACCCTGAAGTTTTTACACGCTTTAATTTTAGACTTGCTTCAAACGAAGAATTGCTCTCTCACAAAATAAACGGCTTAGCTACTACATGTTACTTTGCTGTAAACCAAGAAGTTATTAATTGGTTTAGTACATTTTATTCAAAATCTATTACCAATGTAACACATAGTTCTTGCGCATTTTTAAATGGCTTGCAAAATTTAGAAAGCCAATCTGACCACTTGCATTTTTATATATCTGAAAATATTATCGCACTGGTTAATTTTAAAGAAAATCAACTCAATTATCTGAACTGCTTTTCTTTTAAAACACCTGACGATATTCTCTATACGTGTACCTTAGTGATAGATGAACTCAATCTTGATAGAAAAGAGGCGAAACTTCAGTTATGGAGTGACAGCAATGAAACTGAATTGATACTACAAAAACTAAGAGCTTACTATCCAGAAGTGGTTATTGGCAAAAGACCAAGTCATTTGAAGTTCGGATTTCAGTTTGACGAATTGCAAGAACACCAACATTTCGATTTATACAATGCAACGAACTTATTTTAATTATCACTAAAACAATGAAAGGTAAAAACACTTTGGATATACTTACAGCAACCTTTCTTATACGATGAAAAAAATTGCATTATTCCCTGGTAGTTTTGATCCCTTTACTAAAGGGCATGCCGATGTCGCGCTAAGGGCAGCCAAAATATTCGATGAGGTAATCATAAGTATAGGTTATAACTCTAAAAAGCAAAACCGTCATTTCGAAATTGACGATATGATGAATAAAATTGAGTCTGCCTTTACTAACCACCCTGGAATATCTGTTATAAAATACAATGAGCTTACTGCCAACCTAGCTCAAAAGCTCAATGCAAAATACCTTATAAGAGGTCTAAGAAATACTACTGACTTTGAGTATGAAAATAGTATCTCACAAATAAACCAACATATTTACCCCGAGCTCGAAACTATTTTTATAATTACCGATCCTAAATATGCCTACATAAGCTCTACCATTGTAAGAGAGATTTATGCCTATGGCCAAAATATTAATGAGTTTTTACCTTATGACATCTAATTGTTTATAGAAATCAATTATTTAATTTTTTCCAATAAACTATTTTATCTTCTCCTTTTTGATAAAACTCTCTAATTACGGCTTCTCTCGTATAACCAAGCTTATCATAGAATTTTCTAGTCAATTTAAAACTTGGCAAAGCAGAAGTTTCTACAATTAATATCCTTACTCCTTTCTCTTTCAAAAGTGTTTCAAAATACAACATTATTTCTCCTCCTAAACCTTTCCCTTGAATGTTTTTATGTACTGCAATTAAATACAGGTTATAAGTTCCTTCTGTCATTTTCTCAGGAGCGCAAAACGCTAGGCCAACAGGAGTGTTGTTTACTTCTTTCGTCATCCAAATTTCTTCAGAAGCTTTGTTAGTGAAATATTCTTCAGTCATTTCATCGAGGAGTTCAGAAGGAAACAATTCACTAGAGTCTATTACTGCTTTTAGAGCAGGCAAATCTTTTTTTGTTATGGGTCTCATGCGTTAAATTTTATTACAAATTTATCCGCCATGTTTTGGTATTTCTTGTAAGATGCTGCTATTGTATGTTTTTGCAGGGCTTGTTCCTATAAAAGATTTGTAAGACTTATTGAAATGGGGCTGATCATAGAATCCATTAAAAAGATATGAATCCATAAGGCCTTCTTTTTTGTGTAGGTAATTGTTGATTGAATTTTTCAGCTTACACCAAACAAAGTATTTTTTCAAAGACACCCCTGTATTTTCCTTGAACAAATGGGAAATTCTACTATCAGAAAGAAAAGTGAATTCTCTTATTTCTTTTTTTAAATCAAAATAGCTTATTGTGTTCTTGCTGAGAAAATCTATTATTTTTTGGACTCTGGGGTCATATTCACTTCTAGTTTCATTTGAAAGCATGGTGGAAATAGCTTCATTAATGATGGAATTACTGAAACTATTTTTTGAATGGTACAAACCATTTTCCAATTTAAAATTCTTTTCTGAGAAATAGTTTCTAAGGAATTCATCACGATGTTCAATAATCAGAAAAGTTGTTTTAGCTTTTACTAATGAGACTTTGTGTGCAACATTTGAATCAATAATTGCCAATTTCAGTCCTTCAAAGTTTTTGCTTTCAATCGATAATGTAAATGTTCCTGTTTCTGCCAAAATAATTTCAATCGCTGGGTGACTATGATAATCTGAAACAAGGTTTTCAACTTCTGTTAAGTAAATGCCTTTTTCTATATCGAATTTGATAATATTCATTTTTTGGTTGTGGGTTAAACAAAATTATTTGGGTAGAATTTCTAGCAGTATTTCTTCTTTTTTCCTTCCCCTTAATGAAAATGCTCCTTTATTATTAAAATCAAATTCTGAATTAGGAAGGAGCTTTCTAAGTGTATCTGAAACAAGAAAATCGGCATTTAGTTCTTTGCATAAGCTTTGAATCCTGGCTGTGGTATTCAAAACATCTCCAGTAAATAACAATTCCTTTTTAATTAAACCTACTTGCCCTCGGGTTACTTTACCATAATGCAGTGCTGCTTTAAATGCTGGACTTACGCCATATTTTTCCTCATAAGTGTTCTTTTTAATTTGAAGTGCTTTTTTAATTAGGAAAAAACAATTGATACAATTAGCATTTTTTAAACCATCTTCCAAATTCCATGAAATAATAATTTCATCCCCTACATATTGATAAATCCTGCCTTTGGTTTCGATAATGGCATTGGTCATATCCCCATAATACTCATTAATGAATTCGTAATGCTTTTCGTGTCCTAATTGCTCGGCTATGGTGGTTGAACCTTTCATGTCTAGAAACATAAAAATCCTTTCTTCGATCACTGATTTGTTATACTTACCAGTAAAAAAACTACTAACCACATCAATGCCTAAAAAATCGATTATTTCAGAAGTAAGCAATCCTAAACCTACCATAGAACTAATGTAAACCACCACGCCTAAAAAAGTAAGGTTTGTAAAAAAAACAAGAACGGTATTTACAGGCATTGCATCAAATACCGATTTATTCATATTTATTGCCGTCAAGATCAAGGACTGAACGAATAGCAAAAAGATTAAAAGTGATATGTATATAAGTGTCTTTAGGGTTATTTTCAAGAAGAATGATCGGGATTGAAACTTTGCCTTGAAGAATGTTTCTTCTATAGTTCCTAGCACAGCACCCAAAAGAACCGCCATGGAGGTAACTGCTATTAATGAATAACCGGGATTATATATATTATTTGTATAGGGATAAGTAGCATTATCTCCCAAAAGCCCTATTTCCAGCAACCAATAAACGATGGCGCTTAAAAAAGAAATCAGGACATAAGGCAGTAATTTAAGAAGTACCCAATGTTGCCGCTTAGTCATCAAAACAAACTTAACGATTGGGAGATATTAATGCAATCTGAGAGGTGCTTACATTTGCTTATGTCTGAATGGATATACAAACCTTAATCGATTAAAAATTTTCCCAATTCTTTCAATATAATTTCAAAAGACAATAAACTATCTGATACCATTAAGATCAAATCAAACAAAACATTGGGAATAAAAATGAAACTTATTAGCTTTGCACCGGCAAGTCAATACGACCAGCTCCTGCGAATCCCCCAGGTCCGGAAGGAAGCAAGGGTAAGCGGTTGTAGCGGTGCGATATTCGGCTTGCCATTTTTTATTTCCTTCCTGATAATTGCTTAATTTTTTAAAGGTTACACGCTTTCAGGCTGGTTTATGAATGTACCTCGACTTATATTTACTAATATTTTATAACCCGAAATTTTATAGCCGAAATGAAATTTTTTATTGATACTGCAAACCTAGATGAAATTAAAGAAGCCAAAGAATTAGGTGTTCTAGATGGTGTTACTACCAATCCTTCACTTATGGCAAAATCTGGTGTAAAAGGGAAAGACAACATTTTTAAACACTATAAAGCCATTTGCGACATTGTACAAGACGATGTAAGTGCCGAAGTGATTGCTACTGATTTTGAAGGTATCATCCGTGAAGGAGAAGAACTGGCTGCCATAGACGACCACATCGTGGTAAAAGTGCCTATGATCAAAGAAGGGGTAAAAGCCATTAAGTATTTTTCAGACAATAATATTAGGACTAATTGTACTTTAGTTTTTTCTGCTGGCCAAGCCATTTTAGCTGCTAAAGCGGGTGCTACCTACGTTTCTCCATTCATTGGCAGGCTCGATGATATTTCCTTCGAAGGCATGGATCTAATTGCCCAAATAGTAGATATTTACCAAACTTTCGATTACGCTACACAAGTATTAGCAGCTTCAATAAGAGGTACACTTCATATTGTACAAGCGGCCGAAGCTGGTGCCGATGTAGCTACTTGTCCTCTCAGTGCAATTAACGGTTTATTGAAACACCCTTTAACAGACATTGGCTTAGAGAAGTTCTTAAGCGATGCAAAGAAACTAGGGTAATTTTTCTTGCAAATCATTCAAAGCCTCACATTTTTTGTGAGGTTTTTCTTTTCCATTAGTTTATCTAAATGATAGACAATTGATTTTTAGCTACTTTTTCAACACATGTACATTATAAAAGTAAAAGGAAAAGCCAAAATACCCGACTATATACAATTAAGGGACGAAAACTTTGTGCTCATTGCTTATTTCAGGGCAGATAGACCATTGAAAAAATTAGAAAAATTTGGATTGGAAGGAAAAGAAGAAGCCCTTAGAAATTTGATAGATTCGCTACCCTTTGGCAAATTGCGTAAGCTTGAATTATAATAACTAATTAAAAACCTGAATGGAAAAAGAGCATATTGTAGTGGTGAGCAATGCTACGGTGGTGCAAAACCATGATACCATTCTAGACGAACTCAACTTCAAAATAAAACACAACGAGTTTATTTACTTAATCGGCAAAACAGGTAGCGGTAAATCTTCTTTGTTACGCACTTTATACGCTGATCTAGAACCCGGCAAAGGTAAAATTGAAGTAGCTGGTTTTCATGTCAATCCACCAGACTATAAAAACATCCCTTATCTCAGAAGAAAGCTTGGCATCATCTTTCAAGATTTTGAACTTTTTACAGATAGAAATGTAGAAGAGAACCTGCTTTTTGTGATGCGTGCCACAGGCTGGAATGAAAAACAACAAATGAAAGACCGTGTCAATGAAGTCTTACAAAATGTAGGATTAGAAGGCATTCAAAAAAAGATGCCACATCAACTTTCAGGTGGAGAACAACAAAGAGTAGCCATTGCCAGGGCTTTGGTCAATCACCCCCTCTTAGTGCTTGCCGATGAGCCTACAGGCAATCTAGACCCTTCTGTTGCCGATGAAATTTTACGACTGTTTATCAAGATCAATGAGTCGGGCACAGCAGTAATTATGGCTACGCATCACCACACTTTTATTAGGCAGCATCCAGCAAGGGTACTTTATTGTGATAATGGTAAAATAAGGGACGTACCAAAAGATATGGTATTTAAAAAATTCATTAATGAATAATTTAGTAATAAGACAAAATAAATATTATTAAAAACTCTCCCTAGGGTTTATAATAAAACTTTCATCTTGAACTTGTTAAGCAAAACTTTAGGGAGGGTCACTCTGGCAAGGGCCACCCTGGTAGGGCTAAAGTTAATTTAGTTCTGTACATTTACTTAAGGCATGAAAAGAAAGTTAAAAATAGTATACATGGGTACCCCAGAATTTGCGGTACCAGCACTCGAAACGCTCATTGCTTCTGAACATGAAGTAGTGGGTGTAGTGACAGCTCCCGATAAACCTGCTGGAAGAGGTTTAAAACTCACCTACTCTCCTGTAAAAGAAGCTGCATTAAAACACAATTTACCCGTTTTACAGCCCGAAAAATTGAAAAACGAAGCATTTCTTGAAGAATTAAAAGCATTAGATACAAACCTTATTGTTGTTGTGGCTTTTAGAATGCTTCCAGAGCTTATTTGGTCTTTTCCAGAATTTGGTACTTTTAACCTACATGCTTCCTTGTTGCCGCAATATCGTGGCGCTGCCCCCATTAACTGGGCAATTATAAATGGAGAAAAAGAAACTGGTCTCACTACATTTTTCTTGAAGAAAAAAATTGATACTGGTGATTTAATCTTACAAGAAAAAGAAGCTATAAGCCAAGACGATACAGCAGGGACTTTGTATACCAGGTTAATGATTAAAGGAGCTGCTTTGGTATTAAAAACAGTATCTTCTATTGCAGAAGAAACTTATACATTAACTCCTCAAAAAGACCCAGAGGAACCGAAAGGAGCACCCAAAATATTCAGGGAAAACTGCGAGATCGACTTCAGTAAAACTTCTGAAGAGATATATAACTTTATTAGAGGTCTTTCACCCTACCCTGCCGCTTGGACGAATGCTCTTGGTAAAACTTGTAAAATTTTCAAAGCAGCAATTGTTGAAGGTGATTCCTTGCAAAATTCGGAAGCTGTTGTGACAGACAAAAAAAATTATTTAAACCTAAAAACTGCCAATGGTTACATCAGCATTAAAGAAATACAACCTGCAGGTAAGAAAAAAATGCCCATTGATGCATTTTTAAGAGGATATCAAGTAAAGTAATTTCATAGCTTTTGAAATATTTTCTGGTGCTTTATGATTTTACTTGATAAGTATGACAACCTTCAAAAAAAAACTACTCCCTCCGATGTTGGTGTCGACACCAACATCTGCTAAATGTATTTACAAGTAGCATCAAAATTCAGGTTCAAGTGCTTCACACCGAGTGCTTCGCACCGAGTAATTCGCACCGAGTAATTCGCACCGAGTAATTCCATATAGAAACTATTTTCTTTTATCACAATCCAAACCTAATTATTAAATTTAGCTGATAAAAAAACCAACTTCTTCATACACTATGAACCAAGCTTTAAAATTATTTTTTTTACTATTTGTACTATCTATAACTTTCAGTAGCTGTAAAGAAGAAGTAAAACAAAAACGACCCAATTTTTTATTTGTATTGGTTGATGACCAATCGCCCTTCGACTTAAAAACTTACGACCCTAATTCTACTTTAAACTCACCTATTATCAACCGCCTCGCCCAAGAAGGAATGGTATTCGAAAGTGCCTATCACATGGGCTCATGGTCTGGGGCAGTTTGTACACCTTCAAGACATATGATCATGAGTGGAAGAACTTTATGGCATCTTCCTTCTTATAGAAAAGTCTTTCAAAACCCTGAAGCTCCAGATAGTTTAGAATTGCAAACCATGGGCGCTGTATTTAATCGTGCTGGTTACAAAACGATGCGGACTTGTAAGAAAGGAAATTCTTATCCTGATGCAAATGCACAGTTTACCGTAGTTCGTGATGCTTCCAAGCGTGGAGGAACAGAAGAAACAGGAAGTGCCTGGCATGGGAAACAAGTATTGGATTATTTAAACGAAAGGGAGCAAGAACAAGAAATAGATCCGTTCTTGATCTATTTTGGATTTTCTCATCCGCATGATACAAGGGACGGTACCCCCGAGCTTCTTGCCAAATATGGTGCTGTGAACCATACCGATACAAGCAACATACCTCCTGCTCATCCTAAACAACCAATTTTACCTCCAAATTACTTGCAAGCTCATCCCTTCTTTCACGGACACCCAGAATTGAGAGATGAGGAACGCGTAAGTGGCGTATGGAAAAAAAGAGACGAACAAACAATTCGCAATGAATTGGGAAGAGAATATGCTTGTTCAGAAAATATTGATATTCAACTGGGTAAAGTATTGGATAAGTTGGAAGAGATGGGTGAATTAGAAAATACGTATATCATCTATACTTCTGACCATGGTATTGCAATTGGAAGACACGGACTTATGGGAAAGCAAAATTTATATGAGCATACTTGGCGAGTTCCATTCATTGTTAAAGGGCCTGGCATAGAAGCTGGTAAGCGCGTGCAAGGAAATGTTTATCTCGCAGACATTTTACCAACGCTCTGCGAACTAGCCGATATCGAAATACCGAGTACAATACAAAGTAAGAGCTTTAAGCCAATTTTATTCGGAGAAAAAAATAGCATTAGAGATGTGTTGTACGGTGTTTATTCCGGAGGTACCAAACCAGGCATGAGAAGTGTGAAAAAAGGCGATTGGAAACTAATTAAATATGATATGATGGAAGGTACCATCCAGAAAACCCAGCTTTTTAATTTAGCAGAGAACCCAAATGAATATTTAACCGAGCACAATAGAGTAGCAGCAATGGAAACCAATTTGGCGGATGATCCGAAGTACACTGCTAAACTGAATGAAATGGAAGCTTTGTTGTTGGAACAGATGCAACTTCATGACGATCCTTATCGCCTTTGGGACCAAGAGGAATAATAGATTAATGCTAAAAAAAATATGATACTATCACTTATTGTAGCAGCTTCTGAGAACGGAGTTATTGGGAAAGACAATGATTTACCTTGGCATTTACCAGCTGACCTTAAACACTTTAAAAAGATAACCAGTGGGCATTGTATCATCATGGGTAGGAATACCTACGAGTCAATTGGAAGACCCTTGCCAAAAAGAACCAACATTGTAGTATCTTCCAACCGTTCTTTAGCAATTGAAGGATGCCTTGTGGTACATTCTGTAGATGAAGCCATAGAGTTAACCAAACAACATGAATCCGAAGAAGCATTTATTATTGGAGGCGCTACATTATATAATACTTGCTTAGATAAAGCAGAAAAAATTTACCTCACTAGGGTACATACTGAAATACAAGGAGATACTTTTTTCCCTGAAATAGATATGAATAATTGGGAAGTTGTATCAGAAGAATACCATGAAAAAGATGAGAAACACCTTTACAATTTTTCTTTTATTACCCTAGAAAGAAAAGAATTATCCTAAATAAGGCTTAAGCGGCATAGATTTAGAACTGTGCCTCAGTCTTCTGATAGCCTTTTCTTTAATCTGTCTCACTCTTTCTCTTGTGAGCCCAAAATATTCCCCGATTTCTTCCAAGGTCATGGTTTGCTTTCCATTCAAACCAAAATAAAGTGCTACTACATCTGCTTCTCTTTGAGATAAAGTACACAAAGCACGTTTTACTTCATTGCGTAAGCTTTCATGCATTAGGGTTGCATCTGGAACGTGCTCGGCATCATTTTCCAAAACATCATACAAACTGCTTGCCTCGCCTTGTACAAATGGAGCATCCATAGAGACATGCCTGCCAGATATCTTAATGGTATCTACCACTTCATTTCTAGGTAAATCCAGTACTTCTGCCAATTCATCTGGGGAGGGTTCCCTTTCAAAAGATTGTTCTAATTCAGAAAAAGTTTTAGAAATTTTATTGAGAGATCCTACTCTATTTAATGGTAAACGAACTATGCGAGATTGCTCGGCAAGTGCTTGTAAAATTGACTGCCTGATCCACCAAACGGCATAAGAGATAAATTTAAAGCCACGGGTTTCATCAAATCTTTTGGCTGCTTTGATCAAACCAAGGTTGCCCTCATTGATCAAATCCCCCAAGGTAAGTCCTTGATTTTGATATTGCTTAGCCACAGAAACAACAAAACGGAGATTGGCCTTCGTTAATTTTTCAAGTGCCAAAGAATCTCCGTCTTTAATTTTCTTTGCTAATAAAACTTCTTCTTCTGCGGTCAACAAGTCTACCCTACCTATCTCTTGAAGATATTTATCTAAAGATTGGCTTTCGCGGTTAGTGATTTGTTTACTGATTTTGAGTTGTCTCATCAGTAGGTTCAGTTAAATTATAAGGAAGGCCCGATTAAGCTAGGCTTTTTTCTATATAATTTTTGCAATTTTTCACCGCTTTTGCAAATATTTCAAGCTATTTTTTCTGTTTATAGTAAACAAAAAAAATAGAAGGTCGTCATTTCGACCTTCTTCTATCATTTCCATTTCCTCTAGGCTTGCTATTACTTTTATAACCTTCAGGTTTAGGTAATAACACTTTTCTCGAAAGTCTAAACTTCCCAGATTTTTTATCTATATCAATCAATTTTATTTTTACTTCTTCTCCTTCTTCCATTACTCCATCCATACTTTCAAGTCTTTCCCATGTAATTTCAGAGATATGAAGCAAGCCTTCTTTTCCTTTCATAAACTCGATAAACGCACCAAAAGGCATGATTGATTTTACAATACCATCATATACTTCTCCAATCTCTGGAACAGCTATAATGGCTTTGATCCTACTCAATGCAGCATCAGTAGCTGCTTGATTATTAGCAAAAACATTTACTTTGCCCCTGTTATCAACCTCTTCTATAATAATGGTAGATTCAGTTTCTTTTTGAATCTCCTGAATCACTTTTCCACCTGGGCCAATCACCGCGCCAATCATTTCTCTATCAATTTCGAATGTTATAGACCTTGGTGCATGAGATTTATAATCTTCCCTTGGTGCATCGATGGTTTTGTTCATTTCCCCTAAAATGTGCAATCTTCCTCTTTTTGCTTGCTCTAAGGCCTCTTTCAAAACCTCATAAGAAAGACCATCCACTTTAATATCCATTTGGCAAGCTGTAATTCCCTCTGCTGTACCAGTTACTTTAAAGTCCATATCACCCAAGTGATCCTCGTCGCCTAAGATGTCTGATAATATGGCATATTTACCTGTTTCAGGATCTGAAATCATTCCCATGGCAATGCCTGAAACCGGTGCTTTAATTTTTATACCCGCATCCATTAAGGCCAATGAACCAGCACACACAGTGGCCATAGAAGACGATCCATTAGATTCTAAAATATCAGATACAACCCGAATGGTATAAGGATTTTCAGCATCTGGAGGAACTACCCTAGAAAGTGCTCTATGTGCTAAATTGCCATGTCCTACTTCCCTTCTACCTGGTCCTCTGTTCGGTCTTACTTCACCTGTAGAAAAACCTGGGAAATTATAATGTAAAATAAATTTATTATATCCTTGATACATGGCACCATCAATCATTTGCTCGTCAAGCTTGGTACCAAGGGTAACAGAAGTTAATGATTGAGTTTCACCACGTGTAAATACTGCTGAACCGTGGGCAGATGGTAAAAAGTTTACTTCACTCCAAATAGGTCTTACTTCTTCTAAATCTCTACCATCTAATCTTTTCTTAGAATCGAGCACTGCATTTCTTGCTGCTTTTTTCTCTGCTTTTTTCAGGTATCTTTTTATTTTGAATTCATCGTACTCGTGCTCTTCTGGTAATGACTCATAAAAATCATCCTTTACTTTAGTGAATGATTCTTTCCTCAAACTTTTATTAGCGATACCACTTCCTGCAATTTCATAGAATTTATCATAAACTTCATCAAATACTTTTTTCTGCAATTCTTCATCTTCTTCAAAAGGCACAAACTCTCTTTTCTCGTCTTTGCCAGCTTTCTTGGCTAATTCTAATTGTGCTTCACATTGTTCCTTAATTGCATCATGAGCAACTTGTAGTGCTCCTAACATATCCTCTTCAGAAACTTCCTTCATTTCTCCCTCTACCATCATTATGTTTTCTATGGTAGCTGCTACAATTAAATCCAATTCGCATTCATCTCTTTGTGCTGGGGTCGGATTTACAATGTACTCATCACCTATTTTAACTACCCTTACTTCAGAAATTGGGCCTTGAAACGGTATATCTGAAGCGGTAAGTGCTGCTGATGCTGCCAATGCTGCTAATGAATCTGGCAAGGCATCTGCATCAGCAGAAATTAAAAAAATGTTGATTTGTGTTTCAAAACCATAATCGTCTGGGAATAGTGGTCTAATAGCCCTATCTACCAATCTTGAAACCAACACCTCGTGATCACTGAGCTTGCCCTCTCTTTTTAAAAAGCCGCCAGGAATTTTTCCTGCCGATGCAAATTTTTCTTGGTAGTCTACCGATAATGGCAAAAAGTCTATGCCTTCTTTTGCTTCTCTATTTGATACAGCTGTGGCCAACAACATGGTATTCCCCATACGTAATATCACAGAACCATCTGCTTGCCTTGCCAATTTTCCTGTCTCTAAACTTATTTCCCTGCCATCTGCTAGGGTTATTTTTTGTTCTATTGCTTTCATGTAATTATTAACTAATACTAAAATTTTATTTCAATACTAGAAGATGAGGATTTTGATGTGATTTTCTACTATCTGAAAATTGAAGTGCTAAGCCTGTTTGTTGAGAAATGATATGAAGTTTTTAGCTTTTGTTATTGCACTTTATAATGCTGAAATCAATGGAGAGATAGTCTTAAAAAAATTATCATTGCCGCTTTCTTCTTTTGTTCTTCTATAATGAAAAATAGGGAATTCAATATTGAATTCCCTATCCCATACACATTTTATCTTAGCAGTGCTTGAAGTACCGCAGTTGCAAAATGTGAAAAAAATCGCTTAGAAATGGCCATCATCTTATCTTCTTATGCCCAATTCTTTAATAATGCTTCTGTAACGAGTAATGTCTTTTTTAATAAGGTAATTCAATAATTTCCTTCTCTTACCAACCAATTGAATCAAACCTCTTCTTGTAGAAGTATCTTTTTTGTTTTTCTTTAAGTGTTCGGTAAGGTGGTTAATCCTGTGGCTAAACAAAGCAATTTGTGCTTCTGGAGAGCCTGTATCTGTAGCCTTTTTATTGAAACCGTGATTTTCAAAGATTTCCGCTTTTTTTTCTTTTTCCAGGTACATCGTAGCTAAACTATTATATAATATACTAAATCTTTATATGCTTTTTTTTAGACTTGCAAAGTTAGCCTTTTAATATTTCAAATCAAATAGTTTGAAATAAATATAAGAGTGGTCGGATTATAAATCCTATGATACACATGCTACAGATTTTAAATGTATAACAGCAGGATTGAATGGGGAATTAATCAGCTAGGATTTTGATTGATTTGAATTAAATTTTCAATTATTAGCAGCTTGATATAACTCTATTGCCTTCAAATATTTTTTACCTCCTTGTTCGGATTGGTCTTGTAAAAAACCATTGATCTCAGGATGGTGCTCTTCCATCCAATTTAAAAACTTGGTTCTATTCTTACTGAACACAGAATCATCAAAACTCACGTAACCGGTTATTGCTACAGTGGCTATTTTATTGTCTTTAAAACTGATAAGCTCATTGGTTACAGAAGGCCCTTCCAACAAAAAGAGTATCCGCTTATCTTGTTTTGAAATAGTTGCTATTACACTGCCATTTTCTTCTTCCATGTTAAGTATCTTGTACTCAGGTTCAAATACGGCATCCCATTTTAAAAATTCAATATATGCTGTTTGGGAATAGCTCATTGAATAATCTAATTCCTTCGTAGTAATACTATCTAACATCAAAGTAGGGATTTTTGAGTAGTCAGAGGTATTTAGTAATTTATAATACTCCTTTGCTATTGCTACTTTGTCTACCTCTTGTTCTTTATTCTCACAAGCTGTAAGCCCAATCAAAAAAATTATTATGAAAGAAATGGTTTTATTCATTTTGATGGTTTTAAAATTCTGATCATTAACCATCATACTAGTAGGTTGTATTTAAGAAAAGTTACAAAGGAATGATTTTATTAGTTAGCAAGTCGCCTTTATACATTAAATCCTTGGAGGTTTTAAAAACCTTCAAGGATTAGAAAATCTTACCTTACAAAATCACTTCACCCCTCAAAATACAGCCTTTTCACTCTTTCATTTACACTGGTGAATACTTCGTAGGGGATGGTATCGAGCCATTGGGCAAGTTGCGATACTGGTAAGTTTTCACCAAATAGCTCCACTTCATCGCCTGTTTTTATTGCTATACCTGTAACATCTATCATAGTCATATCCATACATACTTTGCCTATTACTGGGGCAAGCTGTCCATTCACCCATACCTTTCCTACACCATTACTCAAGCGACGGTCAAATCCATCGGCATAACCTATAGCGATAGTGGCAATTCGTATATCTTGTTTGGCAATTCCTGCCCTACCATAACCTATGCTTTCGCCTTTTTTTACTTCTTTAATTTGAGAGATTGTAGTTTTTAAAGTAGAGGCTACTTTTAAATGTTGTTGTACTATGTTATTTGGATCGATACCATAAAGACCAATACCTAATCGTACCATGTCATATTGTTTTTGAGGATGACGAACAATTCCTGCAGTGTTTAGCGCATGCTTTAGAAACGTCTTTTTTAGCGCTTTTTCTAGCTGGATGTTAGCCTGATCAAAAAGTGCAAATTGCTTTTGGGTAAAGGTGTTATGTTGTCCTTCATCTGCCCCTGCCAAATGCGTCATTACAGCTTCTATAGAAAATACACTTTTGTATTGTTTGAATAATTTTATCAGTCCATCTATTTCATCCACTTCAAATCCCAAACGATGCATACCTGTGTCTATATTAAGATGAATGGATAAAGGTTTATCAACATTTTCACTTGTTAAAAATTCTCCTAATGCCTGCAATAAAGACATAGAATAAACTAATGGTGCTAGATCATACCGCAGTAGTTGGGCAAAAGATGCTGCATGCGGATTCATGACCATAATGGGTAGGTCTATTCCATTTTTACGTAAACGGACTGCTTCATCTGTATATGCTACAGCAAGGTAGTCTACTTTATGGTATTGCAAAAGTTTAGCAATCTCAAAGCCGCTACTTCCATATGCCAAGGCCTTTACCATGACCATCATTTTGGTTTCAGCTTGCAATAAACTTTTGTAATAATTGAGGTTATGTGTTACCGCTTCCAAGTTAATTTCTAAGCGAGTACCATGTAGTTTTTCTTGAAGGGTGTTTACCAATCTTTCGAAATGGAATTTTCTCGCACCTTTTAAAAGCACAACCTCATGATCAAAAAATAGAGTTTTATCTAGTTGGTTCAAAAAATCGTTGGGAGAATCAAAAAAAAGGACATCAGAAGATTTAAAAACGGTTTGGTTGGCGCATAAATCTTTTCCGATACCAATAAAGCGTTGTACCTTATTTTGCACTAATACTTCAGCCACTTTTTTATATAAATCTTCTGCCTCTTCCCCACTTTCGAGCATATCAGAGAGAATTACTGTTTTTTTACCAGTATGCTGCTGTTGATTCATAAAATCTAAGGCGACTGAAAGACCTGCCAAATCATTGTTATAAGTATCGTCAATCAATAAACATTGCCCTATTCCCTTCTTTAGCTCTAAGCGCATGTGGATACTCCGCAAGTTTTCCACCCTTTGGGCAATTACTTCTACAGGTACTTTCAAATGCAGTAAAAGTGCTACACAAGTAGCTACATTCTCTAAAGAAGCGGAGTCTGCAAAGGGTAATGCAAGCGAAAATGATTGACCCTCATAGGTGCAATCTACTTCAGTAAAATGGGGAAAAACAGCTCTTATATCGAAGCGAACATCAGCATCTTTATTAAAAGCCCAACTTATTTTTTTGCATGGATATTTTTGTAAAACATGGTTCGGAATATTGACATCTAATGGATAAATGAGGCATTCACTATTTGAAAATAACTTTAATTTTTCAGTAAGCTTGACAGTTCTGTTGGGAAATCCTTCGTCATGCGCACTTCCTATATTGGTTAAGATACCAATAGTTGGTTGAATGATTGGTTGTAAATGCTGCATCTCATCCATCTTCGAAATACCCGCTTCAAAAACCCCTAGTTGGTGATGCTTTGCCATGCCCCATACCGAAAGAGGAACGCCTATTTGAGAATTGTAACTCCCTGGACTTTTTATAATGGATTGGTCAGGTGAAAGCAACTGATAAATCCATTCTTTTACAATGGTTTTGCCATTACTCCCTGTAATTCCGATTACTGGATAATTGAATTTTTTTCGATGGTAAGTAGCTAACTCTTGCAGCGCTTTTATAGAATTTACTACCTTATAAAAAATGGCATCCTCGTATTTTTCTTTTGGTAATTCCTCGACTACAAAATGTCTTACACCTTGAGCATATAGTTCTTTAATATATTGATGTCCATCGTGTTTTAATCCTTTGATAGCAAAGAACACACTTGCTACAGGATTAAGTAATTTTCGACTATCGGTAAGTAGGAACTGCTTGGTCGCCAGTTTTTCAAGATTATCTGTTGAAAGCAGTTCACTCATAGATTTAGAAAATAACCAAATTTAAAAATACTTAAACCAAATAGCTTTGCCATCTCATTCTGGCAATATAAAGACAAACATACTTTCTTCATCTCTAACCTCTAACCTCTAACCTCTAACCTCTAACCTCTAACCTCTAACCTCTAATAACCAACCACTATTTCCTACATTTTATCAACACCTTCTTACCTTCTTTCAATGTTGTCGCAAAAAGATAAATTTCTCCACCTTCTTTTAATCCAGTCTTTTTTCTGATAGCTGCGACATTCATCGGAAAATTTCGCACAGTAATATTTGCTTTACCCGATGGAATTTCCTTTCTAAGTTGTTTCTTGTTTGTAGTTAATAGGCTTTCTACTTTAAATACCCTCCCAGGATATGAATCCTTTTTCTGCATGGAAGTATACAAGTGACTATTCGGATGCAATTTTGATAATTGAAAATCAACTCCAATGCTATCTTGTAATCCGGCTTTTAGGATAGCTACATTCGGTTCGTATAAATACTGTTGGGGCATTTCAAAAGCCAAACCCGTTGGTTTTTCGGCATAGGCATAAGTAAATTCCTTTATAGAAGTTTTGGCAACAAGAATTGCCGAAATGGTCAAATCAGCAGAATCTTTCCTAGATAAATTAAATAATACCTCTTTCACTTCATTATCCACTGCCACTACCCAAATTTTCGATACGTTAACCAATTGTTTTATAGCCAAAGGTATATCTAACATAGGCGAGGTCTTAATGAGCACTTGCTTTGCTTTTGCTAAAAGTAACTCCACTTTTGCTAATACATTGGGTTGGCAATCTTCTAATAAATATACTTTTTTATTCAAGTTATCTCTACGGGCAGGATCGAGATACACCAAATCAAAATCATGGGCCGTTGTCTTTAAAATCTCAAGTCCATCTCCTTGTTTAACGGCTACATTTTCTAAACCAAATACTTTTTTATTATGCAATACTATTTGGCAAAGTGCTGCATTTTGTTCACAATAAGTAACTTCTTTAAAACTTTTGGCAAAGTGAAATGCATCAACTGCAAGTCCTCCGGTAAGATCAATCATTTTTTCCCCTTTAAAAAGACTTGCTTTAAATTTTGCTGTTGCTTCAGATGAACTTTGTTCTACAGATACTCTTGCCGGAAATTCGATTCTAGGTGTTTTATACCAAGTTGGTAATTTTTCTTTTGCTTTTTGCCTCGCTTCAATTTGTGTCACTGCCCAAGTCATATCCACTTCAGGATATAAATGTTTTTGAAGCACCAACTCGGTTACTGACGCTTTTTCATGTGCATATACAAAATCCCAATTGGTAGTTGTCATCTTCAACTTATATCATTTTTTGAGTATATAAATCAATTTATATTTCTCTTATATGAAAATCACATTTATGATTTAAAACCTTTTTCTTTTTAAAATAGGCAAACTATCTTAATTTATGCTTAGTTAATCTGATGAAATTTGGTCAATCTAATATTGGCTGTAAACCAGATAATTATAAATTTCATTAAATCAAATATTTTTTGCGATACACAAAAAAGCAATTATCCAAAAAAGAAGTTTTACAAAAAATGGCTTCCTATTGTGCCTATCAAGAAAGATGCTTACAAGAGGTAAACTTAAAATTATTTGAGTACAAGTTAACCGAGGAAGAAAACAATTGGATAATAGAAGAGCTTGTTAAAGAAAATTTTATAGATGAACTGCGTTTCACTCGCAACTTTTGTCGGGGGAAATTCATTTACAAAAAGTGGGGAAGAAATAAAATACGATTTGCTCTAAAAAGAAAAGGGATTACAGATACTTATATTATTAAAGGACTGAATGAAATAGCAGAGGAAGATTATCTGAAAACTTTGGAAGAATTATTAGCTAAGAAAAAGAAAGCTTTAGGCGAAATAGAACCTTTTGCATTACAAAAAAAGTTATATGCTTATGCTGTAAACAAAGGATATGAAGCAGAGTTAGTACATACATTTATAGGCTAACTCGCAAAAGAATATAAAATTTACTTTTACCTATAGCGTATTATTCATTTGACTATGTACATTTTTTTATTTACCACATGAAGAGGATTTTTTTTCTAGGCATCCTTTTTTTAATTCTAGGGTTTCAGCAAACAAAGGCTCAACGATTACCCCATATTGACAGTGTAGATATTTTATTGACCAATATGGCCATTCAAATAGAGTGTACTTCGGGAGTAAATGACCTTTACAATTTTAAGTTCGATAGGGCTGAAAGCCAATTTAGGTGGATACAAAGAAATTACCCAGAACACCCACTCCCTTATTTTTTATTAGGTTTGATCGAGTGGTGGAAGATTGCCCCAAACATTGAGAAAAACACCCAGTACGATGACCGTTTTCTCCAACTAATGGACTCTGCCATTTATTTTGCAGAAATATTATATAAAGAAGATGAGGCTAATGCTGAGGCACCATTTTTTCTGGCAGGAGCTTATGGATTTATAGGGCGATTGCATTCGGAAAGAAGTAATTGGACAAGAGCAGCTTTTGCGGGAAAGAAAGCACTGAGATATCTTGATGACAGTAAACAATATACAGATTTAAGCCCTGAAATTTTATTTGGCGACGGGCTTTATAATTATTATTCCGTTTGGATTCCAGAAAATTATCCAGTACTCAAACCTATCATGCTTTTATTTGAGAAGGGCGATAAGCAGTTAGGAATTGAACAGTTGGAAACTGTGGTAAAAGACGCCTTTTATACCAAAGTAGAAGCGCAGTATTTCCTTATGCGTATATATTCATTAGAAGAGAGTAAACCGCTTAAAGCTTTGCCCATATCCAGCTATTTGTATAAAACCTACCCAGACAATCCTTACTTCCATCGCTATTATGCCCGTTTGTTGTATAGTTTAGGCAGGTATGCAGAACTTAAAGCAGTCGCCCAAGACATATTGGATAAAATTGAAGCTGGAAAACAGGGATATGAAGAAATAAGTGGCAGGTATGCTAGTTTTTATCTTGCTACCATCTACCGCTTGCAGTACCGCGATGAAGAAATGGCCAGTCAGTATTATTCTAAAGCCATCAATTTCTCAGAAGCAATCGAAGCTTTTGAGTCTGGTTATTATTTACATGCACTTTCTAATATGGGTAAAATTGCTGCCAATGACGAAGAAATGGATCTTGCCATGCAATATTATGATAAAATTTTAGAGCATGCCTCCCGCAAACATAGCACTTACAAAGAAGCCCGTTCATTCAAAAAAGAATACAAAAAATATAAAAGAGAGAATGGGTGAATTAGGGATTAGAAGTTAGATAATAGAAGCCAGAAAATTAGAGGCTAGAAGCTTGAGATTGACAAGTAGGGATTTGCATTGGATATCAAGAAGTATAGCTTTAGATAAGTTCTCATTTAAAAATAATAGATACTAATCATACCACTGATAACCCTTGTGATTTGTATTTGTGAAGGTAATAAGCCTTACTAATCTAATAAAGCGAGAGGTATAACAAATAAAGAAACGTGTTACTCTTTGTCGCTCCGCTCACTTTTGATATTTCGCCAATAATCCAAAATCGAAGGGGGTCCACAGCGCTGCTTTTAAACCACTTTGTTTAAAGGCTGTATTTACCCAAGTATTACAAGTATTGAAACAAGAATAACTGCCATTTGCCTTGTAAAAATTATCTATTGAGGAATAGCCTGCACCTGGTATTTCTATTTTATTTTTTCCCTCATCTAGTTTAAATGATGTTAAAATAAACTGTGTCAATTTTTTAAATTGTCCTTCACTTAATTTTACCTCCACCCAAGTATTGCTTTTATAACTATACCTTGTTACATGCATTAAGGTAGGGCTTTTTAAAAATAAGGCTTGAAATGCATTACCGAAAGTTAGATCATCCCAGGTAGGTGTATTGATATAAAAGTTTTCATCTCCCCAACCAAATGCAAGGTATTGCTCTGGTTCATAAAATACCAAGTCTTTAAGTAATGTGGCATCAATATCTTTTTTCGGAATAATAATATCTAGATGAACCCCATTGGTACTCAAATAAATGGTTTTACTTTTTGAAATGGCTTTATCAGAATTGTTATTTATGGTTATAAAGGTTAGTAAAAATGAAAGTAAAATATAACTTATTGGTACTGCCAAAAAATAAAGTAAAAATTTAAATATCCGTTTTAATACAATCATTTTTAAACATAGCTGCTTTGTTCAATAGTGTAATACCACAAGTAAAAGAAGTTACTAATCCACATGATTAAATAATTTCACTAAAATGACAGGAATCTATCAATCTACCCCTTGTTTGATCTACAGTCAAAATATAGTGTTCCACAAAATGTAATTTCTTATAAACATTGATATAAACAAAAAATTGATTTTCAATTTGTACTCTGGAATAAACTTCAATTTTAAGTCTTGAAGAATTTTTCCTTATTTTCCTTGTTTTAACTGGACACTTGTTAGAATTTATAAAAGTCGATGATGTGGCTTTGGAATTTAAAATCTTATCAATGAGCTGTATTCCGTAGTTATCACATTGATAAACAAACCCATAACCATAACTCTCATCTATCTTAGTTCTTTGATTAGATTCTACTACGTTATATTCTTTAAAATCTTGAGGGAAAATTCTTTCAAAAAAATAGTCAATGGCAATTTGTTCAGGAGTCAGGCAATTCTGACTTTGATATAAATTTGCCATTAACAATAGTAGTATCATTAATTTCATTATTTATTAAACCTAATCTTTTAAGTATAATAAGTAGACCTTCTATCTATACATTTAGTAATCGATGCTTAGCTACAAATTCTGGGTCAATTTCTACGCCTAATCCTGGACCACTTGGTACAGTGACTACGCCATTTACACTTTCAAGTTTTGAAGTAGTACATTCTAAAGGAATATTTTTGTTGAAGCCTTTAAACTCATGGAATGGGCCTGCATTGGGAACAGCAGAAACAAAGTGCATCATGTACAAATAACCTAAGCCAGAACCAGAAATATGAGGCACACAGGGAATACCAAGCGTTTCTGCCATTCTAGCCACTTTCATTGAACGGATCATCCCCCCGAAATAAAAAATATCTGGTTGAACTATGTCTAATGCCTTATTACCAATCAGCCATCTAAAATTGCGCATACTTGGCTCTTGTTCTCCGCCTGCTATCGGTACATTGAGTGCTTGAGAAACTTGTTTGGTCTCTTCGTACCAATCAAAAGGAACGGGCTCTTCATAAAAGTCGAACTGATGCTCCTCAATGATTTTTCCTATCCTTACAGCTTCTTCTACATCATAAGATCCATTAGAATCGGCATAAATAGTCATATCATCACCAAAAGCCTTCCTTACCATTGGAATTAGCTTTTCTGAACGATTGGCAGGATAGTCTTTATTTTTGCTCATTCTACCACCCACTTTAAATTTCACTGCCTTTGCTTGTGATTTAGCTACACTTTCTTGAATACGCTCCAAAGATTCTTCTGCAGATTTTCCCCGATAGTTATTGGCTTGATAAACCGCTATTTCTTTATGTTGAACCTCTCCGATTAATTCGCCAATTGGCTTCTCAACAATTCTACCAAGCATATCTAGAATAGCAAATTCAATGGTTGCCCAAGGCACCCATAATGCCAGATTTTGTAATTTATAGTTACTCTTATGCACATAAAGACCTTCAAAAATCTCTTCTAAACCACGTGCATCTTTACCAATAAAATAAGATTGTAAACGCACATTGAAAATTGGCCACAAAGCTTGCAACTGCATGTTATTTCCTACTGATATGCCTTCCGCCCCATCGGTTGATCGAACCCTACATAAAAAGTTATTTTCAAATCGGAGCAACTCCAAGCTTTCAATAATTACAGGCGCTTTCAGCAATTCTTTTTTCAATACTGGTTTAGATAAAACCTTATCTAAATCACCATAATTTGGAGCGTCTTTTACAGGCTTTTCGGGAGCACTACATGCATGTAAAGTAAATGCTCCTACTGTACCCAATTTCAAAAAAGTACGTCGATTTTGTTTCATGATTTATTTAGAATCTTAGCTTAAAAAATTACAAAAAAGGATACTAGTATCCTTATGAAACAATAGTTATTTTTATCACTGTATCAATGTTAATTTGCATTACCTACTAAGGACTTAACTGAGTTACTTAGAAAGCTCCTAATAAAAATAATATGGCAATACCATAAACAGCCAGTATCATGTAATACTTACCCCAGTATCCACTAAAACTGAAAGCTTCTCCTAAACTTCCTTCAAATACTAACCCTTTCATATTTGCCAGTAATGGCGCTGGATTTATCATTGAGCCTAGAAAACCAAAAATAATAGCAATTAGACATCCTGTTACATTCCACCATAACCATGAAACTTGTGGTGCCCAAACCCAAAGGGAAATATTTAGCGCAAAACCAGCGAGTAAACCTATGATCGCACCAACATTATTTATACGCTTTATCAATATGCCCATCACAAAAACACCGAGTATGGGGCCATTTGCTAAAGAAGAGATTTTATTGATAGAAACAATAATAGAATCTGAAATACCACCTACAAAAAAGGCGAATATAGAAATGACCACACCCCAAAAAATTGTAAAAATCTTAGAAAGGTAAAATTCCTTTTTGGTAGTCATTGCATCGCTAAAATATCCTTTCACTATATCTTGCATTGTTGTAGCGCTCAAAGAATTGATAATAGAATCTAAGGAAGACATAGCTGCAGAAAACAAACCAACCATAAACAGCCCTATAAAACCAATAGGGAATTGTTGCATTACAAATATGGGAACTGCTAAATTATAGTTGGGTTCTTGATTGTCTTTCAGCGGTAATGCACTAATAAATTCAGGATTGGTTACTACATAGGCACCGATACAAATACCTAAAAAACAATAGGTTAGCACTAAAGGAAAGCGTAAAATTCCATTGAGGAACAAAGACATATTAGTGCCTTTGCTATCCTTGGTGGATAATTGGCGTTGCACTTGTGTTTGGTCAGTACCATAATAAGCTACATACAAAAAGAAGCCACCTATGAGCATGGGCCAAAATGCAAAATCTTTGCCGTCAAATCCTGTATGATTGAAATCTATGGCATGAAGGCGTTGACTATCAAAAGCGTTAATGGCAGCATCGTAACCACCTACAATGTCAAGACTGATATAAATAGCGAGTAGGATGGCCGCATACAAAATAACCATTTGGATGACATCGGAATAAATCACGGCTTTCATTCCTCCAATAGAATCATAGATAACGGTTACAATCCCTAAGGCAGCTACCGACCAAAAAAAGGAGATACTTGTGCAGTATTCTATCACTATACATATTCCATAAACAGTTACACCTGCCGCAAACGCCCTGAACAATTGGAAAAAAATACTGAGCAAAGTCCGAGTTTCTTTACCAAAACGTTGTTCTAAATAGGCATAGACTGAAATTATTTGAAGCCTTTTAAAAAGTGGCAAAAGAAAAATCATCAAGAAAATCATGGCGAATGGTACAGCCAGTTCATACTGTAGCCATAAAAGCCCGCCTCCAACAGAAAATGCTACAAATGCTGGCGCGCCCAAAATACTATTGGTAGAACATTGAGTAGCCATTATAGAAATAGCTACCGGAAAAGCTCCGGTTGAGTTTCCACCCAAATAATAATCTTTCTCATCTTTTTGTCCTCTAGAAAGATAAATACTTAGTAGGATCATACCAATGAGGTATGCAATCACTATTATCCAATCGATAGTACTTAAAAGCATGGGTAGCTAATTATTCAGTAAAAAGAATAAATATAATAATTTATGGAAATTTTTGTGCTTTTTAAATACCTCCGTCAAACTCCATTGCCTGCATTATAGAAACCAGTTACTGCATTCTGCTTTAAATTAGCCCTTACGCTTTCTATTATTGAATTGTATCTCAAAAATAGTAGACCCATGCTTATTTTTTACATTAAACTGGCACTCAGAAACTTTAAAAAATACCCCAGTTCTACCATTATCAACCTTTTAGGTTTAAGTACTGGTACAGCTGCTTTTTTATTTATTTTCCATTATACCTATTTCCATTTTAGTTTTGACAATTTTCATCCTCAAGTTGATAATATTGTTTCTGTCTGGAGTGAGCGCCATGTAAAAGGAGAATTACAATACCGCAGTTCGTTTACTTTTCCTGGCGTGGGGCCAGCATCGGTAGCTACTATTCCCGAAGTCATTAACTATACTCGCTTGTATGAGGCAAGGAATAATCCAATTATTACGAATGTAGACGATGCAATACAATTCAATGAGGCTGGAAATGTGTATTTTACTGACCCTACAATTTTCTCATTATTTGATATTGAAATTGTAAAAGGCAATGAATCAAATGCATTACAGAAACCAGAAGAAGTTTACCTTAGTGAAACAACTGCCAAAAAGTATTTCGGAACAAGTGATGCCATAGGTAAAGCAGTTAAACTACAAGACTCAGCTGGCTTTAAATACATGGCCACTGTTACTGGCATATTTAAAGACATGCCTAACAACACACATCTTCAATTAGATTTTCTCTTTTCAAATCTCACCCTATCGCATAATTTTTATTTTGAAAGAGACTGGCGAGACCTTCGTTTTTTCACTTACTTACTTTTACAGGAGGGAACTTCAATACGTGAAATACAAAACAAAATAACAAGCCTTGCCAAAGAAAAAACAAGCGAAGACTTGGTTAAAATGGGGGTAGAACAAAATTTACATCTTTTACCACTAAAGGACATTCATTTTACGACAGATTTAGAGAATCCTATAGCTCAGGGCGTAAATAAGCGATTTATAGAAATATTCATGCTTATAGGAATATTGATTTTATGTATTGCTTGGGTAAATTACACCAATATGGCAACGGCTAAAGTAAGTGAAAGAGCTGCGGAGGTTGCCATTAAAAAGGTGATTGGTGCAAGTAAGTTAGGATTACTCAAACAATTTCTAACAGAAGCAGCATTGATCAATATCTGCGGAATTATTGGCGGTGTCGCAATTTTCGGAATCATAACCATCTTTTTGCCCCAATACAGTCACTTCCTCGATTTAAATTTTAATGTGTTACTTTATTGGTTTCTGCCATTCACCATTATAGCTACATTCATAGCAGGGATTTATCCCGCTTGGCTGCTCACTTCTTTTAAGCCAGCTGGAATTTTAAAAAATAATAATAGCAAGAGAAGCCAAGGAAACTTATTAAGAAGTTTATTGGTAAGTGCACAATTTGCTGTAACCTTATTTTTATTAATTGCTACGCTAACCGTACTGTACCAAACAAAAAATATGGAGTTGCAGCCTTTAGGTTTTACCATTGAAGAGAAACTGGTTGTGAAACCTCCTTCTGTAATTGAAGCAGAAAAAGGAAAATCTAGGTACAGTACCTATATTCCTCGTGCAATTGCCTTTAAAGAAAGTCTATTAGCAATTGATGGTGTAAGTAGTGTAACTGAATCTGGTAGGATTCCGGGTGAAGCATTTAAATGGAAACCCAATTATATTGGCTTATCGGCTACCAATAACCAAACTACACAAAGTTGTACTGGTATAGATCGGTATTTTTGGGACACGTACCAAATTCCTTTGGTGGCTGGTAGGAATTTCACTGAAAACAGTGAACAAAAAATGGAAGTTATCATCAATGAAACTTCTGCAAAATTGCTTGGCTTCCAATCATCAGAAGAGGCTATAGGTGTAACACTTTACAGTCCTGTAAATGACCCTAGCCGAAAAGGAAATATTATAGGTGTTGTGGCTGACTACCATCACGAATCTTTACAAAAGGCCATAGAACCCATCGTTTTTATTCATAGACCAGCTACTTGGGAGCCTTTTACTATTCAATTAAATACTTCTAATTACAAACAAGTTTTAGCAGAAATAGAAGAAAACTGGCAAAATTACTTTCCAGATAATCCATTTGATTTCTTCTTTCTAGATGCATTTTATAACCAGCAATATGAACAAGAAAAGCAATATAGTAATATGCTTATGGCATTTTCTGGACTATCCGTTCTAATTGCATGTCTTGGCTTATATGGTATGGTAAGTTATAATGTATTATTAAAACGAAAAGAGATTGGAATAAGAAAAGTGCTCGGAGCTTCAATTTCTGAGATTTTAATATTACTTTCTAAAAAATACTTTCAGCTTTTATTCATAGCCATTTTAATAAGTGTGCCTATTGCTAATTATTTTATGCAAGAATGGCTTACTCAATTTGCTTATAAGGTAGAAATTAAATGGTGGCTATTTTTAATTCCAATACTAATTACGTTGTTATTAGCTGCATTTACACTTAGTGGGCAAAGTATTAAAGCTGCCCTTGCAAAACCGGTAAATAGCTTAAAAGAAACATAAAAAAAGGGATGGTTACTTGCCATCCCTTTTGTATATATTTTATAAAAGCTCTTAACCAAATAAGTTATTGATCAATTCGTCTGTCGCATTTTCAAAGTCTTGCGCCAGTTCTTCCTTAGCTTCTTCAAATTCGTTGATAATTTCGGCTTCAAATTCAGCCATTTTTTCTGCCGCTGCATTTTCTAAAGCTTCACCGAATTCTTCTGCTATTTCCTCTACTTCTCCTACCAATTCGTCAGCAAATGTGTCAAATGCATCGTTAATGTTTGATTCAAAATCTTGAGTGTTGTCTGTATTAACTTGATTTTCCATAATAGTAGTTTAGTTTGGTAATTCGATTAATTAACCCACAACTATTTCTATTATTGCTAGTCTATAATTTAAATCTAGAAGAACTACTAGAAGCATACCTAATTCTTATTATTAATGGTTGAAAATACAATGCTAGCTTAAAATGAATCGCTGCTTATTTGAATTTTTTAAATCCCTTCGACTACTACAATATGGCTTTTTGCAGCGGTAATCAATAATAAAAAAGAGGTGAAGACCATAGCCAGTACAAGTCCAATCCATTTTTTTGCCCCTTTTACTTCATAGCGCTTCATTAATAGATTAAAAAAGTATGTCATATGGATAAAAGGAATAAACAATGCGAGTATCATTCCCATGGTATCATTTTCAATATCAAGCCCAAGTATGGCTACGGTTATAAATTGAAGAAAGTAAACAGTAGCATATTCATACACTAAAAAGCCTATAAATTTTCGTGAGTCTTTTACTTCCATTGAAATGGCCTTTTTCCACAACCATCCAAAACCGATGTAAACTACCACAAAAGAGAGATAAAATAGTAGGAACACAAACTGAGAAATCCAGGCATCTTCTTCTGCCCCTTCTGTTCCAGCTTCGTAGGTTGTTTCAACTGCTAAAAACAACAAAGAAAAGACAAACATGGCTTTCATCAATTTTACATCAGTAAAATATTTTTGTGCATCAACAGCCGATTTGCCAGCCTTTAACTTCATTTCTCTTACATCATAGACAAGGGGTTTTACAAACCACATACCCGTAAATTTAAATAGTGAAAGGAAGGCTTGGAAATCGCCAAATAAGGTATTGACCATATCTTGCATGGTCTCTTTGAAACCATCTACCAATTCCTGTTTGGCCTCATTGATCTCACTGAATATTTCTTCTTTGGTTTCCTGCAGTTCTTCTTTTGCCGCCTCTTTTAAAGAACTGGGTAAATTTTTAAGGTCAGTAGCAAACTCGCCAGCCAAGTCTTGTGCTTCTCCTACTAGTTCATTAGCAGCAGATTTAATTTCGCCTGCAAGTTCCTCATTGGTCTCTTCGCTAGTATTGGTTTTTGTTTCTTTCGCCATTTGTAAGGTGTTTCTATTAGAAAATACACCTTACTTAATTGTGAAATATTGGTATTATTGCTTGATTTCGAGATAATTGAATGGTTAAAATTACATCTGTTCTTGCAGCTCCTTACTAATTTTCTCAATTACAATCTCTGCATGTTCCCTGGAGTTTTCAATAAACCATTTGCTAGTAACCATGCCGCCACACACAACACCAACTACATACAAACCTGGCATATTGCTTTCATAGGTTTCTTGGTTGTGCGTAGGCATTCTGGTTTCATCATCACAAAGCACAATGCCTATGTTTTGTAAAAAGCTAAAATCGGGTTGATAACCAGTCATTGCCAAAACAAAATCATTTGCTATGGTTTTAGTGCCTTCTGGAGTCTTTATGTCTACCTCGTGTTCTCGTATTGCCAAAACTTCTGCATTAAAATACGCTTTGATAGATCCCTCTTTAATTCGATTATCTATATCGGGTTTGATCCAATATTTCACCCTGTGGCTTATAGCTTCCCCGCGTACCACCATGGTAACTTCCGCATTTTTTCGGTAAGTTTCTAAAGCAGCATCTACTGCCGAATTGGCTGCCCCCACTACCAGTACTTTCTGATCGGCAAATGGATGAGGTTCATTGTAATAGTGTTTTACTTTTGGCAAATCTTCGCCTGGCACATTCATGTAATTGGGTTTATCATAAAAACCTGTAGCTACAATTACCGCATCTGCTTCGTATTTAGCTTTTACAGTTTTTACCTCAAATCTACTTACATTCCCCTTTGAAACCTTCTCCACTTTTTCATACAAATTTACTTTTAAATCCCATTTTTGCTTTACTCTACGATAATACTCCAGAGATTCGCTACGTGTTGGTTTAGGACCATGGGAAATGAATGGTACTCCACCTATTTCTAATTTTTCAGAAGTTGAGAAGAATGTCATGTTCGCGGGATAATGATATAGGGAATTTACCAAACAACCTTTCTCTAAAATCACATAAGACAATCCTTTCTTTTCAGCTTCTATACCACAAGCAAGCCCAATAGGACCTCCACCTATAATTACAATATCGAATTTATTTAATGTATCCATAATTTAATTCTATTCAATTCATTAACTCTCTTTTATTAAGTATACAAATTTACAATGGATTGTAGCTTACTCAAATAAAAAGGCAACCATGTTGGTTGCCATCTTATGAGAAATTTTATAATATCCGATTGACCAAAAATCCATAAGTTGAATTTTCAGTTATTCTTGATTTGTAAAGTTTTAATGATATAAATATAACTCGACCAAACAATCATAAAAAACTCCACTACACTCTGAGAAAAAACTTAATAATTTATCTCACATTACCCATTAACTTCCTCATGAATGGAGAGAAAATAAGCATGACTACACCTGCAATTACTGAAAACTGAGTGACCAACCAGAATAAATCGGGTAGTAAGCTAGGATTTGCAGCAATTTCGCTGCTATCAAATTCACCGGCTACCAAGCCTGCAATTAAGTTACCCAAGGCTACTGACATAAACCAAACACCCATCATTTGCCCTACCAATTTTTTTGGTGATAGCTTAGTTACTGCTGAAAGGCCTACAGGAGAAAACACCAGTTCGCCCGTAGTATGTAGTAAATAGGTTATAATGAGCCAAGTAGGTAGAACATTTCCACTTTCTATTACTATACCTGAAGCAATGGCCATTACACCAAAACCTAATCCTAGAAAAATAAGTCCAAAAGAAAATTTAATGGGGGTGGCAGGTTCTAAATTCTTTTGTGCTGATTTAATCCAAAGCCATCCAAAGAAAGGAGAAAGTAGAATAATGAATATAGGGTTTACTGACTGTAACCAACTTGCAGGCATTTCCCAACCACCTATCATTCTGTCTGTATATCGGTCTGCAAATAAATTTAATGAAGAGCCTGCCTGTTCGAATCCTGACCAAAAAACCGCAGAGAAAAAGAAAAGAATCAAAATCATTCCTATCTTCTTTCTTTCATCGACAGTTAAAGATTCGCCTGTGAAAATGTAAATAAAATACAATACAACACTGCCCAAAATAATATAGCTCGAAACATTTGCAAGGCTCACAGGATCAATTACAATAGTTTGAGTCAATAATAAACCTAAGAAAATAGTAATGCCAACTGTAAAGGCTGTAAGTCCTTTCCAGATATTACTTTTAATTTTTTTATCCTTTTCTAAATCACCTGTAGATTCTGGCTCAGCTCCTGCTCCTTTTAAATAACTCTCCGTAAACTTGTATTGTAGCACTCCTATTACCATACCTACTCCCGCAGCACCAAAACCATAATGCCAAGAAAATCCTTCACCTAGCCAACCAGTGATTAATGGTGCAATGAATGCCCCTATGTTAATCCCCATATAATAAATAGAAAAGCCAGCATCTCTTCTAGCTGGCTCATCATCTGTATATAGTTCCCCTACAATACTTGATACATTGGGCTTGAGTAAACCCGTACCTACAATAATGAAAAATAAACCTAGAAAAAATGTTTCGTTGGTTGGTATGGCCATACAGAAATGACCAATGGCAATGATAATACCGCCGTAATACACTGCTTTTTGTAAGCCTAACAGTTTATCTGCTAACCACCCTCCGGGTAATGCTAACAAGTAAACAAACATAGTATACAGTCCATATATTGCCGAACTGGTCTTATCGTCTAATCCTAATCCTCCATTCTCCACAGAATCTACCATGAAAAGTATCAAGAGGGCACGCATTCCGTAGTAACTAAAACGTTCCCATAATTCAGTAAGAAAAAGTGTTCTTAAACCCTTCGGATGACTGCTTAGCCCTGTTTTATCGCTCATAAATTTGTAGGTTGTAATGTAAAGTTCTAGTTATTTTCCTCTTCTTCTTCCTCAAACTAAATCAAGGAAAAATAACTATCAAATAAAAATTTGCTGTTTAAAAACACAATGTAGACAGCATGCTTTGTATTTAATTTCTAATTTAAGCAATTCCCTATAAAATCATACATTTCCCTAATAAAATACCATTTCCCAGAATCACAGCAATAATTACGCAGGTGTATATTCATAGAATAAAAGACGGTTCAATGTAAGGAAAAACATGTAGCGCGCACTTTTTGGATAGATAACTTCGGAGAAAATTCCATTACCGATCAAATTGACTATTCTTTAGGGAAACGGCGGTTTTTAAAAAATTACCATTTCATCAATCAGTTAAGGTATATATTAAAAATATTGTATTTACACTTTGAATTATAAGCTATTTATAAAAAAATAGTAAAAGTCATCTATATTGTTATTCAATACTTTCCCATTTATACTAAATCCTTTATTTATCATTACAATGTAATTTTTTTGAAGGCTTACAGCATCATAACTCCCCCTAATATTTCATTTAAAAACTATATTTGTTAAAGAGAATTTGAACAGATTTTTTTTACTCGACAAACTTAGTTTTGTCACTTTTTTAGACTAATACCAAACTGATTTATTAGCAAGAATTCAATATAAACGAATATTAATCCTTATACTATGGCTAAAAATCTACCTGTTTACTTAATCACTATCATGTTGGGGATTGTCCCATTTTTTCTTCAAGCGCAAAACCAGACTGATAAGCTTTGGGATTCTGATGCGCTTTATGTATCCAATATTTATCCTAACCCTGCGGTAAACGTAATTACTTTAGACTATCGACTTTTAGAAGAAAATACCCAAGCAAGTATCATTATTAGAAATGTTATTGGCAGTGAAATGGGCACATTGAAGTTGAACGAATCGGAAACTACCCTTAATCTTCAATTAGATAATTTTAGTTCTGGTATTTATTTCTACACATTACGCATTGATGGGAAAGAAATGGTGACTAAAAAGTTTATGGTAAATAGATAAATTAATTGTTAATTGTTTTTCCATAAAAGTATTGATTGATTTATATATCATTTACTATTTGGCTTTGCTGCACCAAAGATTATTGGCAATTCTAAAACGCCATGGTAACAGTGCATCTTCTTCTGCGTAATCTATTCCAACTCTTGGGCTAGACAAAACAGCATCTGGAGAAACTGTTTCATTATTATCTTCCAACCAAATTTTATTACCTATTAAATCTGTACCGTAATGCTCAGTAGTTATCCCTAAAGCTTTTGACATTACTCCTGGGCCTGCCGTAAGGTTATATTTCGGTTTATCCATACCTCTCCTTGCCATCATATGTTCTACACCTTTTAAGGGTTCTATAGCTCTTATCAACACCACATCTGCAAATTCTTCTCGATTTGTAACAATATTAAAAAGGGAATGAATACCATAACACAAATACACATAAGCAAAGCCACCTTTTCCGAAAAGAATTTTAGTGCGATTTGTACGGCGATTTAGGTGTGCATGACTAGCCTTGTCTTTCTCCCAACAATAAGCCTCTGTTTCAACAATTTTTCCACTTGTTAGCAAACCATCGATTTGGGTACAAAGTGTTTTTCCTAATAAGTCTTTAGCAATTTGAACTACGTCATTTCCCAAGTAAAAACCCCTTTGCAGTTTTTTGTTGTTATTCATCAAATTCGAAACCTAGTTTTTTTCTTAGTGAAACTAAAGCAGGGTTTTTCTCGGCAAGGTATTCAAACTTTTCATGTGAGGTATAAATCAATTTCTTGCCTTTCTTAGGTGGGGCAACTCTACTATCTAGATGAAGCCTATCATTAGAAAGCTCATTAGCCAAAAATTTAAAAATGGCAGGCTTAAAATTATCGAAAGGTTCTTTTAAAATTTGATTATGAAGATTTACTACAATACTATGCTTACCTGCTACTTCTGGTTCACCATCTTCTAAAATAATTTTGTATCGATGATGATTCCCAGCCACATCACTTTCTTGTAGCTTCTCCCAAGCTTTTTCTAACTGTTCTTGCGAAAAGGCTTGTGCTCGCTCCAAACGATCAGTAGTAACTACCTCTTGCTGAGTGACAACTTCTTTTTCTTTTTTTAGCTGCTCTCTTACTTTATTAATATCTGTTGTAAGACGAGTGGTCTTTGTTAGTGGAACTTTTATAGGGTTTGTTTTGGGGATACTTTTTACTAAAGGTTTTTCTTCTTTTTCTTGTTGAACCGTTTCGGTGATATCTTCTTTGGCTTGGGCTTTTTTTTCAGTACTTAGTGGACTTTTTTTTTTAAGCTCACCATCGGTTGCAAGTTGAATTGCATTATTTACATGGCACATTTTAAGTAAAGCCAATTCCACATGAAAGCGCTGATTCTTACTGGTTTTATAATTCAAATCACATTGGTTACCAATATTCATAGCAGTGAGTAGAAAAGAGGCTGTTGCTGTTTTAGATTGAACATGGTATTTCTCCTTCACATTTTCAGCAACTTCTAATAAGGAAATAGTTGAAGTATCTTTACAAACCAGCAAATTTCTAAAGTGCTCACATAAGCCAATTATAAAATTATGCCCATCAAAACCTTTACTTAATATATCATCAAAAATTAATAAGGCAGCTGCATGGTTTTCTTCTAATAAAGCATCGGTTAATTTGAAGTAATAGTCATAATCAAGTATATGCAGATTGCTTATGGTAGTATTATAATCGATGTGGTTGTCAGTAGAAAATGTGACAATCATATCGAATAAAGAAAGGGCATCTCTCAATGCGCCATCAGCCTTTTGGGCTATTAGGTATAATGCTTGTTCATCTGCAGTAATCCCTTCCTTTTCAGCAACCGTGGCAAGATGTTGGGCAATGTCTTGTACACTTATGCGGTTAAAATCAAAAATTTGACAACGCGATAGAATGGTAGGAATTACCTTGTGCTTTTCTGTGGTAGCCAATATAAAAATGGCATAAGAGGGGGGCTCTTCTAAAGTTTTTAAGAATGCATTAAAAGCAGCATTAGAAAGCATGTGTACCTCATCGATAATATACACTTTGTATTTACCAGATTGAGGCGCATAACGCACTTGATCTACTAAACTTCTAATATCATCTACAGAGTTATTAGAGGCGGCATCTAGCTCATAAATATTATAATCGAAGTTTAGCTTTTCTACCTCCTCGGCAGGGGTATCTTTCGGAGTGTTTATAAGTTTTGCTAAAATTCTTGCACAAGTGGTCTTTCCTACGCCTCTCGGTCCGCAAAACAAAAATGCTTGTGCTAAATGGTTATTCTCAACAGCATTTTTTAAGGTGGTAGTAATGTGCTCCTGACCCACCACAGTTTCGAATGAATGTGGTCTGTATTTACGGGCAGAAACTACAAAATTCTCCATAAAGTTTGTTTAAACTAGTTAATGAAAAACTACCTGAATAAGCAGAGATTACTACCGCACAAGCGATAAGGTCTTTTCAATAAAAACGATTTGCAAATTAATAAAACAAGCTTTATTTCCCTGCTTCCTAAAGAAAAAATGAGTAAATAAATGAGCCCTTTATTTATCTAACCAATCTTTAAAAAGTGGTGCTTTATGCGAACTCACCACAATTTCATCGTCAGTATGTGGTGTTAATTCTATTTTAAGCCTTCCTTTAAAGTAAGGGTATATGTTTTGAGTAGCATCGATATGAATTAAGTATTGGCGATTTATCCTGAAAAATATATCTGGATCCATCATTTCTTCTAACTGCTCAAGTGAATGGTTGATGGCATATTTCTTTTTGTCGTAGGTGATAATAAATACCACTTTATCTTCTGAGATAAAATAAGCGATTTCGTGAGCTTTAATAGACTTTATCTTTCTACCATATTTTACCAAGAACCTTTGTTTATACACTTTTTTCTCTTGACCAAGCAAACCGATTAATTGGTCGATTTTTGTATTTCTCACTGACTTCTGAAGAGATTCAGACATTTGGTTCAGTTTAGAAAGAGCCTCTTCGAGCTTATTGTAGCGTACTGGTTTCAATAGATAATCTATACTATTTACCTTAAATGCATCTATGGCATATTCATCATAAGCTGTAGTGAAGATTATAGGGCAACTTACTTTTATCTCTTGAAAAACCTCAAAAGACAATCCATCACTTAGTTGGATATCTGCCATAATTAAATCGGGCTCGTCATTTTCAGATAACCATTCCACTGCTTCTTCTACAGAAGGTAGTTGAGCTACTATATCATTTTCGGTGCTGTATCTTTGCAGCATTTGAACCATTTTTTTTGCTGCTAATGCTTCATCTTCAATAATTACAATTCTCATGATTTTTCAAAGCTTAAAAGAGGTAATTTTACTATAAAATATTTGCCATCATCTAACACTTCCATGTCCTGGTCAGTCACATAACTAAAACGCTTTCGCAAATTATGCAAACCAGTTTCACCTGGATTGCCCGGTTTAATACTTTTCTTTTGAATATTATTTTTTACCACCAAGTAGGTTTTACCTTCATTGTATATTTCTACTTGTAGTGGAGCTTTCACTGATAATTTATTATGTTTTATTGTATTTTCAACCAAGGTTTGCAATGCCATTGGTGGAATCATTTTACTTTTTAGTTTAACATCTACATTACTTTTAATAATCAATTGATGCTCAAATCGTTTTTCAAGTATATGTAAATAGGCTTCCATAAACTCTAACTCTGTAAGTAAGCTTACTGCCTCAGTATCTTTATTTTTCAATAAATATCGGTAAACTTCTGCAAAATTATCCAAAAAATCGAGTGCACTGTCATTGTGTGGTTCTATAAGCGAAGAGAGAATATTTAAATTATTAAACAAGAAATGCGGATCAATATGCGACTTTAATGCTTTAAGCTCAGAGACCATATTTTCTTTCTCAAGAGTATTTTTTTCAATAGTCACTTTTTTCCATTTTACCATAAAATAAACACCAAATACGATTGAAACAACTGGAAGTAAAAACAAGACGCCATATATATTGAGCAGGGTCATTTGATATATATCTGGCGGTAGTAGCGTAAATGCCGATTTGTATATGTAATAGGTGAGATTTACAACAAGTAAAGTATAAATAGCACTAACAAAGAGCTGTAAATACAGTCTGTTCACCATATTTTTACTCCAAGGAATTAGCTTATCTAGTATAAGATAAATCCCATAATTACCTGCCCATAAAAGTATAAGTACACTCAGGATCCAAATTGCCGCTAAGAAGAAAACAGGGTCAATCTCAGAGGGTTGCTCTGGCGAAGGCTCCATTGCAAAGAAATATATGCTAGTTCCGAGCAATACAAAAAGGGAGAGGACCGCTATTCTTTGGTATGACAAAAGTTAATTAAGGTTTAAAGTTGATGAATTTAAATTCACGCCAGCTTACATAAAGATTTTTCCTGCCATAAGCTTCAATAATAATCCCTTGGTTCTCCGCAGTAACATCAGGATGCTCTGACAATAGCAGTTCTTCGCCAGACCTAAGACATAATTTGGTGTAATTCGAATTCTGCTTTTTTATACTTGAAATATTTTTAAAAGGGATTAAATATTCTGTGTTGTTGTGTGTACCATCCAATACTTCAAGGCTTAGGTATTCATCCATATCATATACCAGTCTTCCTAAAAAAGTGTTGCCATTCTTATCGGTAACAGTACCTTGTAGATAATGGGTAATGTAAAAATCGCGGTAAAACATTGGGCTTTCTGGAGGATAAAAAAAGTCTGCCGAAATGAGTTCTTCCCAATGTACGAGTATGTGTCCTACTCCTTTCTTCTTAATAGTTATTCCTCTGTTTTTATAATTTACATCCCTATGGTTTCTAAGCAACATCTTTTCTCCTGTAAGAAGTGTGACCAAAGAACCATCTCCTTCAACCTCCACTCTCTTAATCAAGCTAAAAGGAATATTTTCCTTTTCTCCATCAATGTATCCGTTTAGTTTATCTGTGCCTACCCTTTCTTTTTTATTCCAAGCTATAAAACCCTCAAAAATGCCATTTGTGGTTTCTATTCTTCCATAAATAGGACTACCAAGTGTGCTTGCCCTACCTTCAGGAAATGGTAAGAATTGAATTTCGCTGATTTGCCCCCAAGTAATTTTCTGTACCAAACCTGTAAATGAAAATACACGCAAAGTAGCGCCTATGTCATTTTCTTGGTTTTTAGCAACCATGATCCTTTGCCCATTTTTAAAAAAGAGTTGCGCTCGGGTATCAGATATGATTTTAATTTTATGGATATCGCCAAAATGGCATTTGAAATTATAGCGTGTTTGTTGCCCTCTATTTTCCCATAACTGCATGAAGTCAAAGTTGAAATGGCTAAATACAGAGTTTTGTTCTTTTTGCTTTACCAGGGTTAAATTTTCTTTAGAACCAAAAGGTGCCCCTTCTTTAAAGGCCAAGAACATGTCGTCCCACATAAGCTCTTCATTGCCCCATCTCAGCTGACCTTTCACTTTCTCTCCAGATTTTAGCCGTACTTCTGCATATAAAAAAGCCTCATTATATTGTGCATACAATGGTTGTATTACCCCACATAAGGTAATTGATAAGATCACAATATAAAGTACTTTCTTTTTCATTTAACAAAAATCGGCCATCATCATTAAGCTTAAATTATTTGTGATGACAACCCTAAAATCAATATAAAAACAAATTTATCTTACTAAGATTATCTGCTTTTTCTGTTGAATTAGCCCGATTTATACCTAGTCGGTTACAATGCACTTTTATTAATTAATGGATAAATATTTTTGACACTGATACTTTTTTCTAAAAACCCAACACTAGAAATAACCATATCGAACACTTTGGTTCAAAATAATCCCATACAGTTTTCAATATCTTAATTGAAGCTATTCTAATTCATGACTAATCTGTCTGGTTAATGATATTAATGGTATAATGAAGGTAATAACAATACTAATCAGGTTAATAATAAGAAAAAAGCAGTGGGTCGCCGAAGACGGAAATGTTAGGTTTGAGCTATATTATTATTTATCGGAAAAGTTTTTACCAATATTGTTCTTGAAAAGGCTGTTAATCGGACTCTTTTAAACAACACACAATTTTAAAAAAAAAGAATGAAATAAAAATCTAATTCGACTAATCAGTTATTTAAATAAAGATCAGACTCAACCTAATTAACTGTATATCAATTATTTAAATAAAAATAATTCAGTATAATTAAGAAAGCTGATAAAAGTCTAAAAAAGTTAATCTTCGAAAACCATTCGCATTTACTGAGAGATAAAGTCCGATTATATGGAAAAATGATGTTTAAATTTTAATAAATTGGCTTATCTTCATTTAAAAAAGAGTGCTAAAAATATAAGTCTACCATAAGTTATTTCTCAACAATTCTTCATCATCTATATATGAAATACATTTCCTTCTTAGTTCTTTTCACCTGTTTTTCAGGTATTTGTAGCATAGCCCAAAGTCAACCAAATATTTTGGTATTCATTGCTGATGATGCTGGTTGGAAAGATTTTGGTTGTTATGGAAATAGTAGTATCCAAACGCCAAATATTAATCGATTAGCCAACAATGGTCTAAAAATGACCCAAGCATTTCTTACAAGTCCACAATGCAGCCCATCAAGAACCAGTTTGCTCACTGGTCAGTTTCCACATACCTTGCGTACAGAAGACTTACACACTCCATTAAATGAAAAATACACCATCGTACCAGGTTATCTAAAAGAAAAAGGATATTACAGTGGCCTTATTCGCAAAGCACATCTTGGTCCTCATGCCATTAAACAATTCGAATTTTTCGAACCTGCTTCCGATCAATCACAAGAAAAGGAATTTAAGCAATTTTTAGATGAAGCAGGGGATCAACCATTTTTTATGTGGTATGCTTTTATTGATCCTCACCGTGATTATGCCGAAGGCGCCATAGAAAAACCGCATAAACCTGAAGAAGTAATCATTCCACCTTACTTGGCAGATACACCTGAAACCAGAAAAGATATAGCCTTGTATTATGACGAAATAGGGCGCATGGATAAAAATATCGGCACCGCTTTAACTGAATTAGAAAAACGTGGCAAGCTCGAAAATACATTAATTGTTTTTCTTACAGACAATGGCAGCCCATTTACTCGAGCCAAAGGAACATTGTATGATGCTGGTATCAAAACACCTCTTATTTTTCACTGGCCTGCAAAAATTACAGGCGGACAAGTAAACGACCAATTGGTATCTGTTATAAACCTTGCCCCTACTTTTTTAGATATTGCCTCTTTACCGATACCAAATGAGATGTTTGGTAAAAGTTTACAGCCTTTATTGTTAGGCAATGAATTTGAAGCCGATGAATATATCTTTAGCGAAAGGAATTGGCATGACTGCGATGAACACATCCGAACAATAAGAAGCGATACTTTTAAACTGATTAAAAACGCTTACATTGAATGGCCACATGGAACTGCAGCAGACTTATCATCCAGTCCTTCACATCAATCACTTTTGCGATTAAAAGAAAAAGGGGAACTCAATAAAAATCAATTGTTGATATTCGAATCTCCTAGGCCAGTTATAGAGCTTTATAACATTAAAGAAGATCCAGAAGAGTTTAACAATTTAGCAGGCGACAGAAAGTATAGGAACATTATACGAAAAATGCATAAAAAATTAGACGAATGGATGCATGAAACTGATGATTTCCCTCCTAATAAACGAAGGCGTTTAGATGGTACTGATAGAGTAAGTGGCGCTCTTTTTTACCATAAAATGTTACCACCTTTATATGATGATTGGTAATGACAAGCACCTTTTGAATGAACTTTTTAAATATTTATATCTTTTTTAACTAAAATTTGAGTAAATTAAATATCATATTTTTTGAAGAGGACCATACTCAAACACTATGAAAAGCACATCAAAGATTACTTATTTTTTACAAAAATTCTCATTTGCAATGAGTGGCATCCTGTCCTTTATTGCTGCAGTTGAACCAGTAGATGATAGTATTATTGTGGCTATTACCGCCTTTTTAGGAATAGGAATCGGAACAACAGTTTGGATCAAAAAAGAAAAAGATAACCGCAATCAAATCCGTATTTTAAAATACATCAATAAAAATAGAGGTAAAGCTACCCTAACAGAATTGGTTTTAGCTTTAGAATTACCGGTTCAAAGCACAAAAAAAATCATTGAAAAGCTCCAAAATCATGGAATGATAACATTAGAAACAACTGATAAAGGAGAATTACTTTATTGCTGCCAAGATATTATTTTACTTCAAGAGAAGTACAAATCTTTTCAAGTCTTATAATGAGGTTGTCTAAAAATAGCCTTTCGTCTGCAAATGATAGATTTCGCCCTATTCTTCTCCAATTTTTCCTTAAATAATCTCTATTATTCTCGTCGAAATTGTATTGCCTAGAACGAAATGGCTGAATTTTCGACTTGAAATCCTTACTTTAGACAACCTCAATAAAAAAGAGAAGGCAATAATGCCTTCTCCTTCTAATTTCAAGTCTTTACTTTTTAATTTATAAAGTAGGATAGTCAATGTATCCATCTTCACCAGGAGTGTAGAACGTATCGAAGTTTGGTGCATTTAAGGCTTCATTTTGCTTTATACGTTCTGGTAAATCTGGATTTGCCAAGTAAGGTCTCCCGAAAGCTACTAAATCTCCCAAACCTTTTTCAAGGTCTTTTTCTGCTGTTGTACCATCATATCCACCACTAATGATCAATGTACCGCCAAAAACTTCTTTTATTTTTTCTTTAATACTTAAAGGTACTTCTGGTGCACCCATGGCAGAATGATCTACCAAATGCACATAAACAACTCCTATTTCTTTTAACGATTTGGCAATGTATGTATAAGTTTCGTCTAATTCTGGATAAATGGCCATATCATTGAATACACCATATGGCGATAATCTAATTCCAGTTTTATCGGTACCAATCGCTTCTGCTACTGCTTTGGTTACTTCTATTACAAATCGGCTTCTATTTTCAACACTTCCCCCATAATTATCAGTGCGTTTGTTTGAAGCTGTATTGATAAACTGCTCAACAAGATAACCGTTAGCACCGTGAATTTCTACACCATCAAAACCTGCTTTAATGGCATTTTTAGCTGCTGCAACATACTCACCTATCGCTTGTGCTATATCTGCTTCCGACATCTCTCGAGGTTCGGGATGTGCTTGAGGTCCTTTTGTATCTGTATACATTTCACCAGAAACAGCAATTGGTGAAGGTGCTACCAATTCAGCGCCACTTGGCAAATTTTCAGGATGTCCAACCCTACCTACATGCATCAATTGAATAAAAATCTTAGCTCCTCCTTTATGAACTTCCGAAGTTACTTTTTGCCATCCCTCAACTTGTGCGTCAGAAAAAATACCAGGTATTCTCGGATATCCTAATCCATTTGCAGCGGGTGCCGTACCTTCTGTAATTATTAAACCAGCTCCAGCTCTTTGCCCATAATATGTAGCCATTAAATCATTAGGTACATTGTCTATAGCCCTACTCCTAGTCATAGGCGCCATTACTATTCTATTTTGCAATGTTGCATTGCCTAACTGATAATCAGAAAATAGTTTCATTATAATACATAATTTATATGGTATAACATTTATTTGAATAATGACATAATATAAGCATCATTAGTTCAAAAAATACTATCTCATATTATAAAATTTGTTGCACCATATAAAATTTTCATTTATAGGATATTTTTATTCATCCTCTAATATATTATAGGTAAAATCTAAGGGGTCGAATGAGGTTAATAAGGCTTCAATAAAGTGGGGATTATTGAGATAAAAACTCAAAAAATTCTCAATGCGTTCTTGTGGTGTTCCGTTAGGAAATAATTTTTCCTTTAAGTTCAATAATTGATTTACCGCAGTTTCTTGTTTATTCTCTTCTGCTTTTTTAAGTCTTTTTTTAATATTATCAATTTGCTTCAACATTCTTTGACTTTCAGCACCAATATACCCTTTCAGAGAGGCATCTATACTCACAGCTTTATCCATAATTCCATCAAATGCATTAGAGATTATCTTGGCCTCCTCATCTAGTTCTAGATTTACTTCTGCATTATCTTTTACAAAACTAGCTCTTAGTTCATGTTCATGCTTAAAAATATCTTGATGAGAAAGCCCTAGTTTTTGAAATTTCTTTCCGTTGCTTTTATTTACTACCATAGCAAAGTTTCTTGGTAATAAAATCGGGAATGGCACTTGATAATGATCGAATACACCTTTTAGCTGTAACCAATAAGCTACCTCAGAAGGTCCTCCTAAGTAAGCAAGGTTTGGCAGAATCATTTCCTGATATAAAGGTCTTAGTACTACATTAGGACTGAAACAAATTGGATTTTCAGCTATCTTATTTTTTATTTCTTGCTCAGAAAAGACAATATCTGTATTCAACACCTTAAATACATCTCCTTCCCTTTCAATTCTTTCCCTCAGGTTATTTTCAAGATAAAAGAAATTAATATCACGAGGGAAGATTTGAGATTTATAACCTAGATCCTCTAAAGTTTTTGTAGTGCTATCCGCTTTTTCTTTTGCTGTATGGTTTAATACATCATCTTCAATAACTGGAATAAGCTCCTTTTTAAGCGCAGCATCATCGGCATCAACAATCACTAATCCTTCTTTGTAAAAAAGATGGTTGACAAGCTTTCGAGTTGCCGAGGCTAAATTTGTATTTTCAAGGTAAGCTTCTTTTATAAAATCTGGTACTTGGCCTATTTGCTCAATCAAATCACCTATGCCATGGGTATCCATTCTACCAACTGCTCCTTTTGGTTCTGCATGATTCCACAAATAATCTCTACCAAACAAAACCATCTTGCGTATTTCCTCAAAATCGTGATCTTCTGTAGCCATCCAATACACTGGGATAAAGTTTTGAGATGGAAAAGCTTCAGACAACTTTCTTGAAAGGTTTATTACAGAAACTATTTTATAGATAAAATATAATGGCCCTGTAAATATATTTAGTTGATGCCCTGTAGTAACTGTAAAGGTATTTTCGTTTTTAAGCAACTCTATTGATTCAGCAGGAAAAGAAGTTATTCCTTCATATTGTTTTTTTAAAGTTGCTACTAAAACAGTTCTTTTTTCTGCATTAAAATAGGTCCGCTTGGTAGCTATTTGACTATCAAATGAGGATAAGGTGGGAGGTAAATGAAAGAATTGCTTCAGAGTAGATTTCTGTTGAATGTAATCTAAAAATAACCCAGAAAATTGTGCTGCATCCTCAAAAGAGATTTTTGTGTTTTTCATCTGTATGGTAAGCTTTTATTTTAATCAAGGCTTCTAAAGGTAAACCCTTAATTCTTTATTTCGTTCGGATTTTAAAGTATATTACAGAGACTTCTTAGGTCACTATTCAACATTTTATTTGTATTTGGAAATTATGCCAGTTAACCACTCAATTTTGTGAATTTACAGCGACTTGTATTCTTATTGATATTACTACTAGTTGGATTCAATTTGGCGCTATTCACATTTAAAACATTTCAAGTAATTACTGAATATCAAAGGCGTAATGCGAGTACTGCTTCAACCTTTATAAAAAAATATATACCAGCTGGTAGTAAAGTCATTGGTGATCCTTTGTTTTATTATGCAGTTACTGAAAATGGCTCAAATTATCATTATTATGATTTATACAACACATTAGAAAAAAGAGAAGAAGCGCTTAGAACAAAATTTGATTATGATTACCTCATTGTAAGTGGCATAAGTCGCTTGCGTAACCCATCCATCTCAGATTATTTTCTACAAAATGCTTCTCTAGATACTGTTGCTACACTACAAATACCTGAAAACCAACTTGCCTCTTTTCTTAACCAATTAGGACTGGTGTCTACTATGGAAGCCAGTGGATATAATTGTACCATCTTCAAAAGGAAAAAATAAAAAAACCGGTAAAAAACCGGTTTATATTTTCAAATTCTATTAAGCATTAACCATTTGAGAGGGCTTCTGCACCGCCTACAATCTCTAATATTTCTTTAGTAATCGCTGCTTGTCTTGTTCTATTGTAAGTAAGTTGCAACTCTTTGATTAGTTCTTGAGCATTATCTGTTGCTTTATCCATCGCCGTCATTCTTGCGCCATGTTCTGCTGCATTTGACTCCAACAAGCTTTTGTAAAATGAAATCTTTAAACTTTTAGGAATCAGTTCCAACACTATCTCTAACTTATCTGGCTCAAAAATATAATCTAGCTGTGTGTCTAGATTAGTTTCATCGTCCATTGAAGAAGTAATTGGCAAAAACTGTTCTGCCTGAATAACTTGAGTTGCAACGTTTTTAAATTCATTGTACACCAACTCTACCGCATCAAATTTCTTTTCTACAAAACCTTCCATTGCATACTCAGCAGCCTTACGCACATTCTCGAATTTCAAATCAAAGAATAATTCACCAAAATCGAAATTCAGGTTATAATCTTTTTTCTTGAAGAAATCATAGCCTTTTTTACCAACACAAAGCAACTCTACATTACCAGCTTCATATTGCTTGCTGTATTTCTCATTTATTAGACCAATTACACCTTTACATACATTGGAATTAAATGCTCCACATAATCCTCTATCTGAAGTGATTACTACAATTAGTACATTTTTTACTTCACGTTCTGTTGCGTAGGTGTTTTCAATTTCGTCACCTAGTGTTGCAGAAACATTTTGTAGTATGCCATTTAATTTTTGAGAATAAGGCCTAATCTGGATAATCCTGTCTTGTGCCCTCCGTAATTTTGCCGCAGCCACCATTTTCATGGCTTTGGTTATTTGCTGCGTCGACTTTACAGAAACAATTCTATTTTTAACTTCTTTTAGACTTGGCATTATTTATTGTCAGTTTTGAAGCTGGAAATCCCCAGCCATATCCCTTCTTATTTATAATTCACTGCTACCTCTTTAGCTACTTTTGTCATAGCTTCTTTTGAAGCATCTTCAAATTTTCCTGAAGCTAGCGAATCCATTACTTCTTTATTATTCTTATTTAATACAGCAAGGTATTCTTCTTCAAAAGCTTTTACTTTATCAAGTGCTACCTCGTCTAGCAGTCCGTTGGTTGAAGCAAAAATAATGGCTACTTGCTCTTGTACTGGGCTAGGTGAGAATTGAGGTTGTTTAAGCATCTCCTGATTTCTTCTACCACGCTCAATGGTTAATTTAGTTGCAGGATCTAAGTCTGATCCAAATTTAGCGAAAGCTTCCAATTCACGGAATTGTGCTTGGTCTAGCTTAAGTGTACCTGCTACTTTTTTCATCGCTTTTATTTGCGCCGATCCCCCCACTCTAGAAACCGAAATACCAACGTTAATTGCAGGTCTAATACCTGAGTTAAATAAGTTGGTCTCCAAGAATATCTGACCATCTGTAATTGAAATTACATTGGTTGGTATATAAGCCGAAACATCACCTGCTTGCGTTTCAATAATTGGAAGCGCAGTAAGAGAACCACCACCTTTCACTTTGTCTTTTAAAGATTCTGGTAAGTCGTTCATTTGCTTGGCAATTTTATCAGAAGGAATAATTTTCGCCGCCCTTTCCAATAATCTTGAGTGAAGGTAAAATACATCACCTGGGTAAGCTTCACGTCCTGGAGGTCTTCTTAGTAACAGAGAAACTTCTCTATAAGAAACAGCTTGTTTTGAAAGGTCATCATAAACCACTAAAGCTGGACGGCCAGTATCTCTAAAATATTCACCAATCGCAGCACCAGTATATGGCGCAAAAAACTGCATAGGTGCAGGGTCTGAAGCATTTGCTGCAACAACAGTTGTATATGACATAGCACCTGCTTTTTCTAGTTCGGCTACTACACCAGCCACAGTAGATGCTTTTTGACCAATGGCTACATAAATACAGTAAACTGGCTCCCCTCTATCGTAAAATTCTTTTTGGTTAATAATGGTATCAATTACTACCGCAGTTTTCCCTGTTTGTCTATCACCAATTACCAACTCTCTTTGTCCTCTACCAATTGGTATCATAGAGTCAATCGCTTTGATACCTGTTTGCAAAGGTTCATTTACAGGGCTTCTATAAATTACACCAGGAGCTTTGCGTTCTAGTGGCATTTCATACAACTCACCTTCTACATCTCCTTTGCCATCAATTGGTTGACCTAAGGTATTAACAACCCTACCACATAATCCTTCACCTACTTTTACAGAACCAATGGTTCTTGTTCTTTTAACTGAATCGCCTTCTTTTACAGAAGTTGGGTCTCCTAAAATTACCGCACCCACATTATCTTCTTCCAAATTCAAAACCAACCCCGCAGAACCACCTTTAAATTCTATTAACTCTCCAGATTGTGCATTAGACAATCCGTAAATCCTAGCCACACCATCGCCTACTTGTAATACAGTGCCTACTTCTTCAAGTTCTGCTTCCGTTTTAAAATCTGAGAGTTGCTCCCTTAATATATTTGAGACCTCGTCTGGTCTTACCTGCTGCGCCATTGTATTTTAGATTTTATTTATAAAGTGTTTTTTAATCTTAAGATTCTATAAGTTGAATTTTGAGTTTGTTCAAACTACCTGCAATTGACTCATCAAGCTGTCTATCTCCAATTGTTAGCACAAAACCACCTATCAATTCTTTATCTACTATTTCTTCGAGTAAAACCTTCTTTCCAGAAGCTTTAGCAACAATTGCCTCAATTTCTTTACGCATGGAATCGGTAAGTTTCATTGAAGAAGTAACTGTAGCTGTTTGAATACCTTTGAGTTTATTATACTGGTCCAATACCTCTGTCGAAATAAATGGTAATACGCCTAATCTATTTTTCAATGACAATACCTTGAAAAATTTCAATATCAACTCACTCACTTTACCATCAAAAATTTTCTCCAAAATCAACCTTTTCTTATCAGAAAGGATGATTGGGCTTTTTAAAGTGAGTCTTAGTTGGCGGCTATTTTCACATACATCACCAATCAATTCCATGTCTTCCTTCACCTTGTCAAGCACTTTCATTTCACTTGCTAAGGAAACCAAGGAGGTGGCATATCTTACTGCGATTCGTTTCTCCGACATTTTATTAAGTTACTTAGGGCTAATTAAGCTTTGTTTCGTCAATCAATTCGTTTATTAATTTCTCTTGGTGATTATTGTCACTCAATTCATTTCTCAACAATTTTTCAGCAATTTCTACTGAAAACTTAGCGACTTGATTTTTAACTTCTGCTAGCGCTGCTTTTTTCTCATTCTGAATATCTTCTTGAGCAGACGATACAATACGCTCATATTCTTTTTTAGCTGCTTCTTGGGAATCAGATAATATTTTTCCTGCAGCATCTTTGGCATCTTTCAGTATCGTTTCGCGTTCTGCGCGAGCAGTTTGTTTCATTTCATCTATCTCTTTTTTAAGTTCTTCAACTTCATCTTTAGCTTTTGTCGAAGAATTTAAAGCCTCTCTAATTGTATCTTCCCGCTCTTTTACTGCTTCTAATATGGGTTTATAAGCAAATCTTCTGAGTACTACTAAAACCAATATGAATAAAATTGCAGTCCAGAAAATTAAACCAATACCAGGAGTTACTATATCCATCTTAAATTTATTTAAATGTTGTTCTATTTTTCAATTGTAAATATCGGGCATCGGCAATCCCGAATTGCCCGATATTAAAATACTTAAGCTGGGATACCCAAACTTGCAATAAGGAAACATACTGCAATAGCAAATAATGCAGCACCTTCAATAAAGGCAGCAGAAATTAGCATTGCTGTCTGTAACCTACCTGCCATTTCTGGTTGACGGGCCATAGACTCTACAGCACTACCTCCAATGCGACCGATGCCCATTCCAGCACCAATAACCGCTAAGCCAGCTCCAATACCAGCACCTAACGTACCAACAGAACCAACCATTTCTAATAAAACACTTAATAACATTTGAATAAAATTTATATATGGTTAATAGAATACTAATTAATGATGGTCATCTTCTAATGCGAGACCTATAAACAATGCTGATAACAGCGTAAAAATATATGCTTGAAATATAGCCACGAATAACTCAAATAATGTCATAACTACAATCACTGGGCCTACTATAAAGCCAACAAATAATTGTTGAAAAACAAAAATGAAACTCAGCAAACTTAACACGATAATATGACCTGCTGTAATATTGGCAAACAAACGTATCATGAGTGCAAAAGGCTTTGTAAATACACCCAACAATTCTACAGGTAATACTACTACCCTTAGTAAAAAGGGTACACCAGGTGTCCAAAATAGATGTGACCAGTAATGTTTTGAACCTGAAAAATTAGTAAGCAGTAGTGTAAATACTGCTAATGTCATTGTAAATGCAATATTTCCAGATGTATTTGCTCCTGTTGGTATTAAACCTAATAAGTTATTGAACCAAATAAAGAAGAATAAAGTAATGAGATAAGGGAAGTACTTTTGGTACTTTTTTTCTCCTATATTAGGAATGGCAATATCATCCCTAATAAATAAGATGATTGGTTCGAAGAAAGACTGTATTCCTTTAGGTTCGTTAATGCCTCGCTTCTTGTAAGCGCCAGCAATACTGAAAAAAACCAAAAACAAAATAATCACAGAAACCATCATTGAGGCAACATTCTTGGTAATTGAGAAATCAAGAATACTTTTACCGCTCAATTCAGTAATATGCCCATGGTCTAATCTATAAGTATTATCTCCTTTTTGTACATCATGTTCTCCATGATGAAAGTCATTAGACATAAAAATATCTAAAGAACCATTGCCCAAACTTCCTTCATAAGTATATAGAATAATAGGCAAAGAAATAGATACTGAATGTTCCTCTCCATTGTCATCTTTATAGTCATATAAGTGCCATCCATAATCATCTTTGATATGGTGTACTATCATATCGGTTGGATTGAAAGCGCCCTCATTTTCAGCATTTTCTGAGGCAGAAAGCGAAAAAGGTACAACTAAAAAGAATAAAAGGAATATTGAGTTGACTATCAGATACTTATGGGTCATTCGTTTGCTTTGCTTCATCGGATTTGCCGTCTCTATCAAAATTTTGGCGCAAGTTAGCCAATAGAGTCCGTATTTCAAATACAGTAAAGCACAAATAGAATATAAAAAAACCAGCGGTGAAGGAAACCGCATTTTCTTTCACAAAATAAAAGTATAAAAAAAGTATAATAGCCGAAAGCAAAAGCCTAATTGCCGAGGCCCCCATAAAATAACTTATAAAATCTACATCTTTACTTTTTATACCCTTCGCAATAAGCATAAATGAAATGGCAGTCAGTAAAAAAAAATAAATAAGACTTAACCAATGGTAAAGATTAACTAAACCAGTAAAAGAATTGAGTATAAATGCGAACAATGCGAGAATTCCACCAAGCAGTAATAATTGTTGGTAAAACTTGATGTTATCGTTCATTTAAAGTTGTATTGCCAGGTTTAGAATTGTAGAAATCAGCCTTTTTTAGAAAGCTTTCTTATAAGCAATGTAATAGATGTGCCTACTCCCAGTAGCATTAAAACTAAGGTAAAATAGGCCCTACTAGTTTCAAAATAATCATCTAGAAGGAAGCCTAGCCAAGCTCCCAATAGAATTGCACCGATCATTTCTATTCCTAGAGAAGAATATTTAATATATTCTTTAAGTGGTTTAGACGGTTGCTTTTGTCTGGTGTTTTTGTTGGTGGTGCTGATGGTTCTTTATATTATTATTGTTGTTGTTAGCATTATTCTTATTAAGGGTATTGTTTTTCATGTTTTTTACATCACCCATTTGGCAAGTACCGTTTAAGGTAGCCCCAGACTCGATTATAAGTTTTCCAGTGAAAATATCTCCATTGATTACAGCAGAAGGCTTCAAAATCAACATTTCTGTTATTTCAAGTTTACCTCTAACTTCACCTGATATTTCAGCATTTTGAGAAATAACATTGCCTTCTACATACGATCCCTCACCTTGATTAATTTTTGATTTAGACCTGATGTTTCCATATACTTTCCCGTCTATACGGATTATACCAGAAGTATCGAGGTCCCCTTTAATTTCTGTACCTTTGCCGATGTGGTTCGTAGAGTTGCTTCTTACAACTTCTTCCTTACTTTCTTCTTTGTTACTAAATAAACTCATAATTCTAATTTAAATTAAACGATCGGCCCTCATGCGATTGTTACTATGAACATAAGGGAAAAATTCATTATTTACAAAAGACCTTCTAATTAAAAGGCCATAAAATCTTCGGGATTAACTGCATTACCATTGTACCAAAGTTCAAAATGCAAGTGAGGTCCGTCAGTAAGTTCGCCTGAGTTACCAATAATGGCTATAATATCTCCTGCTTTTACTACATCTCCCACATTTTTTAATCTCGCTGAATTGTGTTTGTAAAATGAAATAAGCTGATTTTTATGCTGGATAGCCAAAGTGTGACCCGAATCTTGTGTCCATGATGATATAATTACTGTACCATCAGAAATAGCTTTTATCGGTTCATTTTTCTTAGCTACAATATCCAGACCGTAGTGTTCCTCGTTTATACTGAATTTTTTAGAAATTACTCCATCAATAGGTGTAAAGAAAAATACTTGTTGCAAATCACTATTTGCATTGTTTACAAAGCTGATTTGTTCATTATCTGCCTCTTCAAAACTTTTCCTAAATTCAGCTTCAATTTCAGATAATGCTTCTTTATCATCTGCCTGTTTTTCTACTGTTTCTTCATCTACAGGATTTTCGAAAACAGCAAAATCAACATTTCCGGTCAATACATTTCTAAAGTTATCTAAACTTCTCTCTTTTATTTCCATCTGCACCATTAAAGAATCTATCGTCTCTTCCATTTCTAACATAGTACTGTTCATCTTAACATAATCTATGCGTGGATCATACCATTTCGAAAGTACCGTAGTTACCAATAAAAAACTTAATGCTGAGAAGAGCACGAATACTCCTCCTACCACTAAAAAAAGTTTTACATAACTAAATTTTATAGTAGCTTTTTCTGCGAAGTTTTCTTCGTGTCTTATTATCAGCAAGTACTTAGATTGTAACCAGCCTGATATGTTTGTTTTCTGCTTCAAAAAAATTACAGCGATAATGAAGTTGCAAAAATAGCTATATTCTAATTAATACGTAACGCTAAATTATTTTAATTAGATATATCAGCATTGCATACTTGCTTAGAAATGCAGTGTTTTTTCATTCAAAATTGTTTTTGAATGACACATAAATGTTTCAAAAAGTTTAAAAAATGAAGTTTTATAAGCTTTTCAAATTTTTAAATAATGCCTACACCATGTAATATTTTGCAGGAAATTTAAATTAAATCTTTGAAGACAGCTTCACTAAAAAAGATAGAATTTATCTAATTTATCAACGAGTAAGTAAAATACTATTTCTCATATAAAGAGCATACAAGTAGCTTATTTTCAATGAATTAAACCCTTTCTAATTACAATATTGAAGTCATATTTTATAGATCTTATTACAAAAAGTTTCTAATTTTAGCTTGTCTAAGATTTATGAATCTCAACAATTACAGACACCACTCTTTATTGAAAGTTTGAATCTTCTTATAAAATTGATTTATATACTAAGAATTAATAAAGCCAGATATTCGTTTAAATTTGCAAAGCTTTTATTTTGACAAAAAATCAACTTTTGGTGAAATACAGATTTTTTCCACTTTTTCTACTTTTTATACTGTTCATTGCCGGCTGTCAACAGTATCATGATACTACTGCTAGGTTTAATGCCTACTTTCTTGCCAATGAAAAAACACTAGAAGTTGAAGAAACACTTTTTGGCAATCCAACAAATGATTACAATGATATTTTACAAGTTTTAGCCCCAATAGATACAACAGCTGCATCAGGACAAGCCAGTAGTTTTGAATATATTATTACTAAAGCCTCACTTCCTATACAATGGCACGAATCAAGCCAATGGGTAGATGATTGTTACATTCTTATTGGTAAAGCAAGACTATACCAAGGCGATTTTATGAATGCCGTACTTACCTATAAGTTTGTCAACTCAAATTCAGAAGATGATGCTGCAAGGCACAAAGCCTTAATTTTGTTGGTAAGAACCTTCATGGCTTCGAAACAATATGAGAACATGTTCGGGGTGCTCGATTTTATCAGAAAAGAGAAAACACCTTTTAATGAGGAAAACACAAAAGATTATCACCTAACGCTAGCACACTATTACAGGCAAGTGGAAAATTATGATATGCTTTCACTGCACCTTGCTGAAGCGCTGCCATTGATTACCAAAAGAAAAGACAAAGCCAGATTACATTTTTTAATGGCACAACTTTTAGAGATGCAAGAGAAAGAAACAGAAGCTTTTGAAAATTATGCAATGGCTTTCAAATACAGCCCTACGTATGAATTGGCTTTCCAAGCAGACCTTAAAAGATCTGGGGTTTCCGAAATAGATTCTGAAGAAGCTATAGCCGATGCTTCAAAATATTTCAAAAAACTATTATCAGACGACAAAAACTGGGAGTACAGAGATAAAATTTACTACGAAATGGCAAAGTATAACCTTCGTAGAGATTCAATAGATATTGCATTAACCTACTTGAACGAGTCTGTACAGGCAAGTACCAATAATACAGTTCAAAAGGCATATTCTTATCTAAAGATGGGGCAACTTTACTATTATGACATAAAGGATTTTGAGAAAGCTGCCCTTTATTATGATAGTACTATGCAAATTATGCCAACTTATGTAAAAAACTATGAGCAGAACAAAGAACTGGCAGAAACACTAAAAGAATTTGCAAAATATTTAAAACAAGTAAAGGAACAAGACAGATTGCTCGATTTAGCCGAAATGCCCAAAGAAGAAGTAGAGGAATTTTTAAAAGCAGAAATAGAAGCAGAAAAAGAATTAATATTAAAGACGCAAGAAAACAGAAAACTAAACGAAGCTAAAAATAAAAAAGCTCCTAGTACTACCACCGATTTAAATACCAAAGAAGATGCAGGCTGGTATTTTTATAATGCCACTGCCAAAGTTTTTGGGCAAACAAATTTTATAAGGACTTGGGGAAACAGACCACTGGAAGATGATTGGCGTCGCTCACGTAAACCAAGTAACTTTGATGATGGTACCACTCAAAATACAGTAGCCAACAACCAAACACAGAACTCAGAAACTGCATCAGAAGAAGAAGATATTTTTGCAGGTGTTAAATCTTTAGCGGTAAGAAAGGCAGAAATACCCTATTCGCCTGAAGAGAAAAAAAAGGTAATGGAAAAGCTTGAGTCTGGGTTATTTGAATTAGGCAAAGTCTATTATTACAAACTGGTAGAATACGATAATGTAATCAATACTTATTCGCGCTTGCACAGCCAATTTCCTCAAGGAAAGTTTACTGCTGAAGCCATGTACATTCTTTATAATATGTGCGCCGATTATCCATATTGTAGCCAACCAAGCTATAAAGACACCATTATCAATGAATTTCCTTCGTCTTTTTATGCAAAAATATTAGTGAATCCGAATTATGTAGAAGAGACCAATATTTATAATCAAGAAGCAGAGGATAGTTATGAGCATTGCTTCAGCCTTTATAAAAAAGACCAATACCAAATAGCAGACTCATTACTACAAATAGCTATTGATCAGTACCCTAAAAGCACTGTTGTAGATAAAATGCATTTATTAAGGGCAATGATTGATGGCAAAACTACCGAAGATCTTACCACCTACTATCTAAAGTTGAATGCATTTATTAGTACATTCACTAAAAGCGAGCTTATTCCATTTGCAAAAGATTTATTAGCAGCTATTAAGCCAAACCAAATTGATTTAGAAAACCAAAATGAAGATGAATCTTCAGGAAAAAGTCCCATTCCAAAAAACCGTTAGGGTTTATAGAGGGATTTTTTAATTTTGTTTAAGCATTGTAATTCTATCGCTTGAGATATGTATTTAAAACTCATTAAAACCACGTGGATCCTTATTGTACTAGGCATTATTAGCTTGGTTCTATATGTAATATCCGTGAATGATAATTGGGGAAACCTATACGGTGGTATGCCTGATTTAAAAGAATTGGAAAATCCTAAAAATCAACTCGCTTCCATTTTATATACTTCGGATGGGGAGATTATGGGAAAATACTATTTAGAAAATCGAGATCCTGTACAATTTGAACAACTCTCTCCGAATCTTGTAAATGCGCTAAAAGCAGTTGAGGATATTCGTTTTGAAAAGCATAGTGGTATTGACTTAAGGAGTTTAAGCAGGGTAGCTTATGGAATCCTCACTTTTGATTTACAAGGGGGAGGCAGTACCCTATCTCAACAATTGGCAAAGCTTTTATTCAATACAAGAGGCGGCTTAGTCAATACTAGTGAAAGATTAGATAATGGCAAACTCAATGATATTCCTTTACTTGGAACTGTTATCGCTAAAACCAAAGAATGGATATTAGCTATTAGATTAGAGCGGGCTTATACCAAAGAGGAAATCATGACTATGTACCTCAACACGGCACCTTTTGGTGCTAACTCTTTTGGTATAAAATCGGCAAGTAAGGTTTTTTTCAATACTACGCCAGATAGTTTAGATGTACTGCAATCTGCAATATTATCAGGAATGTTGAAAGCACCCACATGGTATAATCCTTACAGAAATCCAGACAATGCCAAGAGAAGGAGAAATACTGTGTTGAGTCAAATGAACAAATACAGTCTATTGACCGATGCTGCTTTTGACACATTGAAAGAAAAACCTATAGCGTTAGAATATAAAGTTGAAAGTCATAACACAGGCATAGCCACCTATTTTAGAAATGAGATTGCCAAAGATCTAAAAAAGTGGTGCGCTACCAATTTCAAATCAAATGGAGAACCTTATAATCTTTACACTGACGGTTTAAAAATCTATACTACAATAGATGCTCGCATGCAAAAACACGCAGAAAAAGCGATGGTAGAACACATGCGCGACCAACAAGAAAAATTCAATAAACATTGGAAGGATAGAGATCCTTGGGTAGATGAAGACTTTAAACCGATAAAAGGTTTTTTAAAAAGCAGAATAAAAAGGACTGAAAGATACAGGACCTTGAAATTACAATATGGAGACCAGACAGATTCTATTGAGCGGGTTTTAAATACGCCAATGCCGATGCAAGTTTTTAATTGGGAAATGCCAGATTTTATTCAAGATACTGTTATGTCTCCTATGGATTCTTTGGCTTATTACAAACATTTCTTGCATACAGGTATGATGTCTATGGATCCAATTACCGGGCATGTAAAAGCGTGGGTAGGTGGAATAGACCATCGTTTTTTTCAATTCGATAATGTGAAGCAAGGTTATAGACAACCAGGATCTACCTTCAAACCAATCACTTATTCTGCAGCCATTGTAGAAAAGAAAATGCATCCTTGTTATAAACTACAAGATTCTCCGGTGAGTATAGAACTCGAAGATGGCACTATTTATACACCTAAGAACAGTGGTCAGTATTCGAATATGGATATGACTTTGAGACAAGCCATGGCTATGTCTAAAAACACGGCTGCTGCTTATATCATAAAATTACTTGGACCGAAAATTATTAAGAATTATGCGGAAGAGAAATTCGGTATCAGTTACTTAAGAGATAAATATGGCATTAGCAGGGAAATAGAAGAAGTATATTCCTTATGCTTGGGAACGAGCGAAGTTTCATTATTTGAAATGGTAGCAGCCTACTCTGTTTTTGCCAATCAAGGTGTGTGGACAGAACCTGTTTTTATTACCCATATTGAAGACAAAGATGGAAAGGTGTTGGAAACATTTGTTCCAAAAACCATTGAAGCGCTGAACAAAGAAGATGCTTATATCATGTCTTATATGCTCAGGGGAAGTAATGAAGAAGCTAATGGTACTTCTATTGGCCTCAGACTTCGCCAAATTTATGATGATAGGCAAGGTTACGATTTTACAAGAGAAACGCAAGTAGGTGGTAAAACAGGTACAACTTCTAACTACTCTGATGGTTGGTTTATAGGCATGACCAAGAGTTTAATTACAGGTGTTTGGGTTGGTGGCGAGGAAAATGTTGTCCATTTTCGTTCTTTAGAATACGGGCAAGGTGGTAGAATGGCTATGCCTGAATATGCCAAATACACAGAAAGTATATATGCCGATAAATCACTTAATTACTATAGAGAACTTGGCGAAAGAGGTGATTTTATAAAACCTGATAAAATGCTACCAGAGTTCGATTGTTGGAAATACAACCAGGCAATTTTAATCGATCCTTCGGATTCAACAGCAAATCAACCTAATATTTTACCTACAACTGCCGAAGACGATTTTTTCTAATTTTCTAAGGTTTTCTCTAAAAAGCAAAGAGCCAATAAATCAGATTTATTGGCTCTTTGCTTATAACTGGTTGAATGCTTCCACATTGAAAATAATACTAGTTATTACCGCTGCCACCGCGGCGTTCTTGTATCATTTTTTGCCTTCTCACTTTTCTTCGCTCCTCCATTTCTTTCACCTTTTTAAATTGTTCTTTATCTAAGACTTTCTTAAACTCTTTATGCTGTTTAATTTCCAAAGTCTCTAAATCAAATATTTTTTCCCTTCTATCCATCTCCTTGTTTTTCATAAGTTCTTCCCTAGCCTTTACATATTTCAAGTTAATTGCTTGAATCGTTTCTGCTTGTGAAGAAGTAAGACCAAGGGAATCGGTCATAATCTGGGTCTGTCTTTCAGCCCTTTGCTCAACGGGTATTCGTTCATGTCCTCTGTGGGTTTGTTGGGCATAAACTGTTACTGAAAGTGAGAAAAATAGTGAAGCTAAAAAGAAAATTCGTTTCATCATCTTAATGGATTATTTGTGTTGGTATATCTCTTAAAAACCATAAATAGATAAAAAATTGCCCAAATTTTTATCATTCAAGCAATTTTTCGAATTAGCCAAATGTTTAATCCTTATTTGACTTTCTCAATATAATTAAAATTAAATAAAGGAATGATGGAAGCAATTAATTGGACCCGCTACCACGTCTACCTCTTTTTCTCCTAGATTTATTTTGAGCTTCAAATTCTTTTAAAGTTTCCATTTGTTCTTCGCTCAATATTCCTGCTAATGCTTCAAGACGTTCATCGCGTAATGCCAGCATTTGTTCCCTCATTTCAGGACCTCTATCTGTAGTCTCTCTCAACGTCTCTCTTTTTTTTACAAAATCTAAGTTGACTTCATGTACGAGGGCTAATGTTGCTTCATCTAGCTGCAATTGCTCATTCATATGATTGGTTTGCATTTCTGCCCTTTCTTCTGGTGTCATTTGTTGCCCTCTACCTTCACCCCTTGGTTGTGCCAAAGAAACCATAGTAGCACAAATTAGTAAGTTGAATAATATCAATAGCTTTTTCATAGTCTCAAAGTTTAAGTTGATAATTTGTATATGACTAATTAAAAGCCAGATTGACAACTAGAAAATTATTTTCAACGAAAGGCACTGAAATATAAACGAAAAACTATTTTTCTTCAGCTTCGGCAGTAAAGAAGAATTGCTGGAAAAGATAACCAAAAGCAATTACTGGCAAACACCCAATTACATTAAACCATAAAAATGGAATTTCTGTAAAAAAGAAACAGTAAACGACAATCAGTTCGGCAATTATCGCGGCAATAAAGGTAGCTTTAGCTCCAATTTGTTTAAAATAGAAAGCCACTAGAAAAATTCCCAGAATAGTACCATATACCAATGAACCGAGCACGTTCACCGCTTCAATTAACGTTCCTAATCTATTGGCAAACATGGTGAAAATAATAGCGTAAACGCCCCAAAAAACCGTAATCCAACGAGAGGCATTAAGATAATGCGTATCACTTTCTTCTTTTTTAAATCTTCTTTTGTACACATCAATCACTGTGGTAGATGCCAATGCATTCAATTCAGAAGAAGTTGAGGACATAGATGCTGAGAGAATAACCGCTATTAATAGTCCTACAATACCAACTGGTAAATGGTCGATTACAAAATTGAGAAAAATATAATTGGTATCATTGGTATCAGCTTCTGGATCAACTTTTTTGATAGCAGTGATAGTTTCTTCTCTAATATTGGTTAATTCTTGATCTGCTTGTTTCAATGAAGTCAAAGCATCTGAAGTATTGCCAGCATCACTGTTTAGTTCTTTTACAAAGTCAAGTGCTTTTTGTTTTCTTTCAAAAAATGCTTGGCTATACCTGTCTTCTAGCTCAGAAAATTGTTCAGCATTATTACTCAACCGTGCATCTTCTAACAATACTTTATTAAAAAAAACAGGAGGTTGGAAGAAAAAATAGAATACGTACACCATGGCCCCAATAAAAAGAATGAGGAATTGCATGGGTATCTTAGCCATTCCATTGAACAAAAGTCCCATTCTACTTTGGGTTACCGATTTACCAGTAAGGTATCTTTGCACCTGAGATTGATCGGTACCAAAATAAGATAATGCTAAAAAGAAGCCCCCTATTAAACCTGACCAAATATTGTATCTGCTGTTTAAATCAAAATTTAAGTCAATTACATTGAGCCTTCCCATTTCTCCTGCTATATCCATAGCATTCCCAAAACTTACTTCTCTAGGCAACATACTTACGACCAAAATACCGGCAATCAGCATTCCCGCCATGATCACCCCCATCTGGAATTTTTGTGTTTGGCTCACAGCAGTAGTGCCTCCAGATACAGTATAAATCACTACTATTGAACCAATTAGCAAGTTGGTTATGTAGATATCCCAGTTAAGAAGAGAAGATAGAATGAGTGAAGGAGCAAATATGGTAAAGCCTGCTGCCAAACCTCTTTGCGTTAAAAAGAGAATAGCTGCTAAAGTTCTAGTATTCAAATCGAAGCGTTTCTCTAGGTACTCATAAGCAGTGTATACATTCATCTTATGATATATGGGCACTACCGTTATAGATAGTACCACCATAGCCAATGGTAAACCAAAGTAAAATTGCACAAAACGCATACCGTCTGTATATGCTTGTCCAGGTGCCGATAAAAAAGTAATAGCACTTGCCTGTGTAGCCATGATCGACAAAGCGATGGTAAACCAAGGGGTCTGCTTGTTACCTAATAAGTAGTCTGAGATATTCTTGCTACCTCTACTTTGCCATATTCCGTATACAACGATAAAAATCATTGTTCCTGCCAGCACTAACCAATCCAGTAATCTCATGAATAAGCTTTAGTAAACCAATAAAAAAGTAAAATCAATAGTACCAATTCGCCAATAACCAATATATACCAGCTTCTCCAAGCCTTAAAAAAAGGCGGTATCGATACGTTTTCCTCCTTGTTTTCTTCGTCTAGTGTATCCATTATGAAATGTTAAGTCTTTCCCAAGCCTTTAGACTGGATTGCAAAACACGTATTTTTTATCTTTATATCAAGAATTATTACATATAAATTAAATAAACTAAATAAACAGTAAATGGATTATGTGAAGCGCCTTTTCTCTGAAATCAGTCAGCTTACAGGACAGGATGAAAACATACCTGAGCCCGAGTTTAGTGGCAGTGAAGTTGACCATTTCTTGAAAAAGACAGGATTATTACTGGCTTTAGCTGCGATAATTACGCTTCCTATTTTATTGTTTTTTTAGAAGCAAACATTACCCAATCCGATTGAAATGGATGTAATACATCTGAAACCGATTAATTGATCGATGCAATTAAATCGGGAATTGTCAATTTTTAACAGGATTAAAATTTAAAATCATGCAAAAAATCACATTAGAAAAAATCTACCACAGCTACATTAACAACGGAGTTTTAGGTTCACTTAGACTAGATTTAATGCTTAAAGAACAAAAAGGGTTTGAATGTTTTTTTACAGATACAAGTACTGGTGAGAAAAAAATAACCTTTGTTCCAGAGAGCGATAACAAAGTCATTAACCAAAAGGTAGAAGCGATTTTTTGTGACTGAGATATATAAATTGGAGCTTAATTTACAACAATGAAAGTCTGTTTAATACAGACTTTTTTTATGCCGATTCAGAATTTTTTCTTCCTTTTTTTATAGGCATGCGTTCAAAAGTTTTTGTTTCATCGAAAAGCTTGCGATAGGTAATATGTGTTTTGTGTAGCCTACCCCCTACTTGATTTCTCACCACATTGATCATTACAGGATTAAAATCTCCGATCCAGTTCATTTCGAGAAAATCATAAGCGCGATAATCACCCTGGATCATTCGCCTAAAATGCTCAATCATAAAGCCATCTACACCCTTGCCCTGGTGTGCAGGGTCAACCCCAAAAATTACACCCAATAATTTCTTATTTGTTTTCCGCCACTTATGCCATACGAAGGTAAGTTTTCCCCATAAATCTAGTTTGCCATTTACATGCTTAAAAATTTGATTTACTTCAGGCAACATAATGAAAAAACCAATTGGACTTTCCTCAAAATAGGTAAACCATAGTACTTTCTCATCCATAATTGGTTTCATCTTGTTCATTAAGGCTTTTGCCTGCAAAGAAGTCATTTTAGCTACCCCAGAATGGTTTGCCCAAGCCTTATTATATACATCTCTAAAATCTTCAGCATATTTCTTTATCTCAGACTTACGTAAGTGTCTCGCACTATACCTAGGGTCGTCCATGAGTTTTTCAGCTTTTTCGGCAATTCTGGGGGCAAGTGCACCCATAATTTCTCTGGCAAAGGTATATTGCTTAAAATAAGTCTTAAAACCATAAGCCTCGAACAAAGCCGGATAGTAGTCGAAATTGTAATTACAACTGTAATTTGGTTCATGCTCAAAACCATCCACCAAGCATCCCCACCATTGGTCTCTTTCTCCAAAATTAACTGGTCCGTCCATCGCTTCCATTCCCCTCTCGGCTAACCAAACTTTACATGTATCAAATAATTTAAAAGCAGCTTCTTGATCATTAATGCATTCAAAAAAACCAATGCCTCCTGTAGGTTGATCATTGTCTTTATTCATGGAGCGACGATCAATAAATGCAGCTACTCTACCAATGGTTTCACCTTTTTCATTACTCAACAACCAACGTGTTCCCTCACCGTGTCTAAAATATTTATTTTGCTTTTCGTCAAAAATTATTTCTATATCTTTATCTAAAGGCCTAATCCACGCAGTTCCTTTACCCTTATAATGCCTTACTGCAAAATTTATAAATTCTTTAGCTGTTTTGTTATCCTTTACCTCCGTTATTTTCATGCTATTTACTTCCTTGGCCTCCTGTTTAGTATGCAGGCATTAAACTCCATAATTCTATAATGTCCCAAAATTATTAAAAAAAGGAATGTTTTATTCATTGAATACTTAAAATAAACCAATTACTGATTAGCAAACACTTTTTTAAATCTTTAAAACTTATACTAATAAATTCAGTACCAAAGAGATTTTTACATTTGATATACCCTTTTCAGACTGTAGTTTTGTGCAAAATAAAAAAATATGGCACTGAAAAATGACTTGCTCTTAAGAGCAGCAAGAGGAGAAAAAACGGAGAGAACACCTGTATGGTTAATGCGACAAGCGGGAAGGATACTTCCTGAATACAGGGCTGTTAGAAATAGTTTAAGTGGTTTTATAGAATTGGTAAGCACACCTGCATTGGCTGCGGAAGTAACCATACAGCCAGTAGATATTCTAGATGTAGATGCTGCTATTATTTTTTCAGATATTTTAGTAATTCCCGAAGCCATGGGGCTACCCTACCAAATGGTGGAAAAGAAAGGGCCATTTTTTCCTGAAACTGTAAAAACCCAATCTGACTTAAATAAACTGAAAATAGCCGATGTTGCCTCAGATTTAGGGTATGTGCTAGAGGCTATCCGAATAACCAAGAAAGAATTAAATAACAGAGTTCCTTTAATAGGTTTTGCTGGTGCCCCATTTACAATTTTTTGTTACATGGTTGAAGGGAGTGGCTCAAAAACTTTTTCTAAGGCAAGGAAAATGCTTTACCAAGCACCTGAAATGGCTCATCAGTTATTACAAAAAATTACGGATAGCACGATTGCCTATCTAAAAGCTCAAATTGAAGCGGGTGCAGATTTGATTCAAGTTTTCGATTCTTGGGCAGGCATTTTACCTCCAAATCAGTACGAAGTTTTTTCAGTGAGTTATATGAAGCAAATTGCTGATGCCATACAAGAAGTACCTAAAACTTTTTTTGCCAAAGGTGCTTATTTCGCCCGTGAATCTTTAGCAGCACTAGATTGCCAGACCATTGGGCTAGACTGGAACATGGATATTAAGGAATCGCGTGAATTGTGTGGAACCAAAACCTTGCAAGGAAACTTAGACCCTTGTGCTTTGTACGCTTCAGACAAAGAAATTGAAAAGCTAACGCAACAAATGCTAGATCAATTTGGCTTTGAGAAACACATAGCGAACCTTGGTCATGGTGTATACCCTGATATTAATCCAGAAAAGGTAAAGGTTTTTATCAATACTGTGAAGGAGTATAGTAGTCAAAAAAATGACTAGTATGCTTTTTCCTTAGTACAAGTAACTATTAAATAATACTTTCCCCTAATTCCTCTATTAATTCTAAATGTAATTTTTGGATTTTTTTGGTGATAGCCCCGATTTCACCATTTCCTATCACCCTGCCATCTACTTCAAAAACAGGGGCAATTTCCCCCTCTGTACCTGTGGTAAACATTTCGTTTGCAGTATACATTTCTGTAATACTCAAGTTTTTCTCTGAACAATCAATCCCAACAGATTTAACTTTTTCTATCAGTAAATTTCTTGTAATACCTGGCAGGCAGCTATCTGCGAATGGTGTAAAAAGTTTATTTCCTTTAACTAAAAAAATATTGGTTGAATTGGTTTCTGATAGAAAGCCATTCATGTCTAACATCACTGCACCATCTACTCTAGAATAATTTGCCTCAATCTTAGCTAAGATATTATTGAGCAAATTATTATGGTGAATTTTCGAGTCAAGAAATTGGGGATTATTACGCCTAATAGAAGAGGTAATCAGCTTTAAACCTTTGCTTCTGTAAATTGGTGCTTTCCATTCAGGTAAAATAATAAGTGTACAACCATATTGATTCCATTTAGGATTCATCCCTGACGTTACTTTTTTGCCTCTTGTAAGTGTAAGTCGCATGTGTACATCGTTATGCATATCATTTGCTTGAAGTACTTCTTTTAATGCAGTTCTTATCTCATTTTTGCTAGGTACACCCTCGTAAGCCAATACCTTTGCAGAATTCATTAATCTGGTAAGATGTGCCTCTAACATAAAAATCTTTCCTTCATACAATCTCAAGCCTTCCCAAACTGCATCACCACCTTGGACCACACTATCGAACACAGATATTTTGGCCTCGTTTCTTGGTAGTATTTCCCCATTAATAAAAATTTTGATATCCTCGTTTTTCGGGTTAGGTAAGGTTACTTTTTCGTCATTCATCTTTAAAATTTTTCAATCAACTTTTAGGGTATATTCTGTAAGCTTTTGGTAATAATACTGACATTGCTCTAAAAGCGCACTAAGCCTTGAGGGTACTTTTTCATTTTTCTTTTCGTAAGGTGCAAAACCTGTTGATTGATGCACACTATGATACCAGTATTTTGCCCAATTCCCATCTTCTTCTCTTGGCCCAGCTTCCCAATGTAACATGTTAGTATCAAAAGGAATATCTAATGCTTTACAAAGTGCCTTTAGGGTTTTTTCTGGCTGAAGCAATAGTTTTTTTGAGTCAACTACAAATGGTTCGAGGCCTTTTGCCAATAATTTTTGCAAGATTTGATATTGCAATTCATAGGCAGTATCCAATAATACTGGATCAGGAATTTTTTTAATTAGAGAAGGGAGCATCTCTTCTGGGTCACGTATCAAAAACATATTTTCCATCTGAAAAAGAAAATCTAAGGGCAGTTCTAAAAAATGATGCCCCATGTTTTTGATAAAAAAAACAGGCTTGTCTACTTCACCCAATATTACTTGGTCAATTACTTTAAGCCCATCATTTTCCATTACTGCCAAAGTCTCTTCTCTACCAGGATGTTCGACACCAGTTACTTTTAAATAATGGGCATAAAGTGGCTCATCTACTACCCTAGTATCGGCTCTTTGGGCGAATGAGTACATAAAGGCTGTAGACACATTTCTTGGCCCAGACCACATGCATATTCGTTTAGTTTGCATAAAATTTTATGTTGTAAGATGCATAAATAACAATTTATAAATAAGATTTAATTATCTTAGATTTGCTGTTAGAAAGAATAATAGCATAATTTTTATTTTCCTGACAATTTTATGGAACAAACAAAACAGTCGGTAATAACTAGGGTACAAGACTATGTAGAGCACTTTCTTAATGAAAAATTACCAGACAATAGAGAATATCACGATACTGAACACACTAAAAGAGTTGTTGAAGCAGCAGTAGAAATTGGGAAAGCCGAGCATTTATCTACCGATGACATAGAGGTTTTAAAGATAGCCGCATGGTTTCACGATACAGGGCATAGTGAAACAGAAGAAGGGCACGAAGAGGTCAGTGCCAATTATGCTGGAGATTTTTTAAGGGAAATTGACTATCCCCCTCATAAAATAGAAGCTGTAAAAAATGCAATTAGGGCTACTAAAATGCCCCAAAGCCCTCAAAACAAATTAGAAGAAATACTTTGTGATGCCGACCTTTCCCACCTTGGCAGCCAAGATTTTTTCGAAGTATCGGCATCGTTGCGTAGAGAATGGCATGCACTAGGTCGAGAAGCCCTCTCCGACGAAGAATGGATAAGAAAAAATCTAGACTTTTTGAGAACACATGAGTATTTTACAGAATATGGAAGAGAAAAGTATAGAGATAAAAAAGAGAAAAACTTAAAAAAACTTGAAAAGAAGCTCAAAAAACTAGATAAAGCCAAAGAAGAAGCACTTCTTAAAGACCTTAAGGTTGATGAAGGTCAGTTAAAACAACTCAAAAAGAAACTCCTCAAAGTAGAAGGCCGACCCGAAAGAGGCATAGAGACCATGTTTAGGACTACTTCTAAAAATCATGTGGATTTTTCTTCAATGGCAGATAGTAAAGCCAATATCATGATTTCGGTTAATTCAATACTCATAACAATTATTGTAGGTGTACTTATGAGAAAATTGGATACCAACCCACATTTAATTGCTCCTACATTCATATTATTATTAGTTTGTTTAACATCTATCGTATTTTCTATCTTAGCTACAAGACCTAATATTACTTCGGGTAAATTCAGCAAAGAAGATATTGAAAATAAAAGAGCAAACCTGCTTTTCTTTGGCAATTTTCATAAAATGCAGCTCAAAGATTTTGAATGGGGCATGACAGAAATGATCAATGATAGTGACTATCTGTATGGAAGTATGATCAAAGATATTTACTTCTTGGGCGTTGTTTTAGGCCGAAAATACAGATTCTTACGCACTGCCTATACTATTTTTATGTTTGGTATCATCATCGCATCTGCAGCATTTATAATTGCTACACTTACCTATGAAGGTCCGACCAATGCCGTTGACCTTTTAGATGATACGTTCTAAAAAGTTTTATGCATTTTGTAAGTAAGTACAGAGTTGCCATTTGGCTTGCTGCCATTATATTTTTACTTACTTTAAGAATTGCCAACTTACACTTATTAGGTTTATTCGACTATGATGCTGTAAGTAATTACAATATTATAGCATCTTTAAGCAAGGGGGATTTCGCCAGGTTCTACCATCATGTAAGCCCACTTTTCTATTTGTCTTGGCTTCCTTTTTATGCTGTATTCCCAGATTTTGTAATACTGCAATATCTATTTGCCCTGCTTAATATCATTGTACTTTGCTTCTTTATCGTCGCCTTTGGCAATGAACTAAAATTACCTTTTCACTATCAAATCTTTATTATTGTAATAGCAGGTAGTAGTATGATTTATGCTGCTTCTGCACGCTATTTTTCAATAGATAGTTTCTCTCTTATCTTTCTCTATGTAGGTATATTGTTTTTCTATAATAGTGATAAAAAAAAGCTTGAAAATGCGAGCCATTGGCTTATAGGTTGGTTTTGTATGGGAGCAAGTCTAGCTATCAATTACAAACTCTTGTATTTCGTCTTATTTTTTATTGTCTACTTTTTATGGAAATGGCGAAAACAATTTCAAGTGAGTTTTATTTTGAAGGCAGTTCTTGCTTTGAGCATTGTTCCTTTATTAATGGTAATACTTGGCGCTATCAATGGACATGGTTTACTGAGCTATCCAAAGTATTTTTTAGCACATACATTTTTTAGGGAAATGAATCCTTATGTAACCTTAAGTTCCTTGCGACTAGACTTTTGGTTTTACTTTTTGTATGTTATTTATTTTGAACCAGGGCTTTTACTTTTTGGGGCACTTACAATTTTCATCGTAGTAAAATTTAGAAAGAAACTAATCTCATTATTAAATACAAAGCCCTCTATCAAATATTTAGCGCTTTTATGCCTACCGTATATTCTTTGTATCTCCTTTTTACCTAAAGCTCCTAGAGTTTTTCTTCCCATTCAAGTGCCTTTATTACTTTTATTGTTTTACCTGTGTTATCACTTTCTCTCCAAAAAAATATGGCTCACCATAAGTGTCGTTACAATTATATGGCAAGTAGCTTTATTTTACAGAGAATTCTATACCCAAGAAGATAATGGATATAAAAAAATGGGGTATTACATTCAGCAAAATAATATAGATAAAATCGTTATTACTTCGGGAAAAGGCATTTTACCTTACTTAAAAGATAACACTGCTTACCAACTAGTTTTTCATCAAAAAGAAATTAAGCAACTAAAAGCAAAAGGATTTAATTATTTACTAGTAGACAATTTTTATTTAGTAGCGCACCCCAATAATTTTAAAGATTTAAATGTAAGCAAGCCTCTTATTTCAGTTAAAGAAGGAACCTTGTTAAACAAAATGATTTTTCTAGAACATGCAGAGTACACTGGGTTAGGATTTTGGCAAACCATGAATAATTTTAAAAAAATAAGTAACTTAAATAATCAGTTGTATTTAGTGGAATTGTGATATGGCAAAAGAAAAAAATACGAATGGTGTAATCATTTATACAGATGGTTCTTCTATGGGCAACCCTGGTCCAGGTGGATATGGTATAGTAATGATTTCGCCACAACATAAATTAAGAAAAGAACTTTCAGCAGGATTTAGAAAAACTACCAATAATAGAATGGAGCTCATGGCAGTATGTGTAGCCCTAGAGTCCCTCAAGCTTAATAATACGCCAGTTGCTCTCTATTCTGATTCGAAATATGTGGTAGATGCCGTTGAAAAGGGCTGGCTATGGGGTTGGCAAAAAAAAGGATTTAAAGACAAGAAGAATCCAGATTTATGGCAACGTTTTATAAGGGTGTACAAAAAACATAAAGTACAATTTTTTTGGGTAAAAGGACATGCGGGCAACCCCGAAAACGAAAGATGTGACCAATTAGCTGTAGAAGCAGGTCAACAACATGATTTAGCCATAGATGTTGGCTATGAACAAGAATAGTTGACTTCTGAAATCATAAGCTAATTAGGGATGCGTTTAAATTAATTGTAAAGGCCTGATTTTTTATGAAGTATATTTTTTTAGTCGGATTATGCGTATGCTCCATTGTGTTGCAGGCCCAACACAGTGCAAAAACTATTTATGAAAGGGCACAGAAAATCACAACAAATCGCTATGTAATTGAAGAAGATCAAATATCCATTGACATGTCTTTCGGGCAAGCAACTATGATCAATGAGGCTACCTTACAGAGTATAATGAATAGTAATGTTCGGAGGGTAGACCTTGTATTTAGTAATTTTCCCGAAGGACAATCTTTCGAAAATCTAAATATTAACAGACTTAATAATCTAAGAAAGCGTATTCCTAGCCTGTTCGAAACTGACAGCATTAAATGGACCTTGGTAAGACAAACCGATTGCATGACTAAATCGCAAGCCGAAGAATTATTTCATGGCTTGGTGTTTTCTACCAAAAAAAGCTTGGATTTTAGCATTCAAGTTGATTATCAAAAAAACATCAGTAAAGTAAAAGAAACCTTTCTTTCACTACCGCCCGAAGATCGAAAATTTTTGGCCATGGGTAGCGACACTTTGGCATTCGATATTCTTGAACGCAACCTACATAATTGGAAAGATGTAACCATAGTAAGTGATTGGACAGCAAGTATGTATCCGTATACCACTCAAATTTTACGCTGGCATATTTCCAGATTTGAAGAAACCAATATTAGAAATTTTATTTTTTTCAACGATGGTGATGACCAATCTACAAAAGACAAAGTATTAGGTGAGACTGGTGGTATATATGCAATAAGGGCAGATTCTTTAAAACCCGTTATTAATTTGATGAAAGAGGTAATGAAAAAGGGAGATGGAGGAGACTTGCCAGAAAATGATATAGAATCTATACTTTATGCCATTGAACAATTTCCCAAATCTGGTGAAATAGTACTCATAGCTGATAACCGAAGCTTAGTCCGTGACCTAGAGTTACTCCAAAAAGTAAAAAGGCCTGTAAGGGTAATTCTTGGTAGAATTTTTATGGATGATGTAGCTTATATTAAAGGCGCATATATTAAACTGGCACTTCTTACAGGCGGCTCCTTACACACCAGGTGGAGCGATTACACCAACCCTTATGAGTTGGAACAACTTACCAAAGAGGTACTAAAAGCCAGAAAGCGTTTAAGGGCAATGGGTAGGTTGAAGTAGTTTGCTTTATGTACCGAATGACTTAATAATTGGATATTTAATCCAATTTAATAGTATCTACCGCTTCATCCTTTTTAAACAAAAAACTTTGCTTTTGCCCCTTGTATTTTAAATGAGTGATATTTTTTTGGTCCTCGTATAAATCAAGTAAAACAGCATTCTTAATTTCGATGGCTTCTGCATTAGGTACATCTTTAATCTCATGATAAATCCAAATTGATTCTAGGTCCATTTCCCTTCCTAAATATTCTCCCTTAATAGTTTCACCATTTACTTTTACCTCAAATTGTTGCGCCATGTATTTTTTAATGTAGCTGTCGGTATCAGGCAGTTCTTTCTTTGTGCCAAGGTGAAAAGATTCATTATCATAAAGCTGTAAAGCACTTTCAAAGTCATCTATAAATATTTTATGTGTAATTTCGAATGATTCTGATTTAGGGTTATACTCAACATAAGTAACTGATATATGAATTGGATGCAATGCTAATGCCGACCAAACCCAGAAAAATATTGATAAAAAGTTCATAGAAGTTATAATTAACTTTCAGTCATTAATACTAGTTTACTAAAAATAAGATTCTTTCAAAAATAACAATAAGCATCATTGAATGGTGCTGATCAACAAATTATTGAACTATGAGTGAATTCCAGCTTTTCTTACAAATGGGTTTTGAACATATAGCCGATGTTAATGGCTATGACCATATTCTATTTTTAGTAGCATTATGCGCGGTGTACCAACCTAACGATTGGAAAAAGTTACTCATCTTAGTTACTGCCTTTACCATTGGTCACTCCATTACACTGGCTTTGGCCACCTTACAAATAGTAAATGTAAGCTCAGATCTAATTGAATTCCTCATTCCAGTTACCATATTTCTTACTGCTGTATTTAACTATTTCCATAACGATAGGAAGAAAATAAACAAAATGAATAGCCGCTACTGGGTTGCCTTATTTTTTGGGCTTATTCACGGGCTTGGTTTTTCTAATTATTTGAGAAGTTTATTAGGTAAGGATGAAAGCATCATTAGCCAATTGCTTGCTTTTAATATTGGGCTGGAACTTGGTCAATTAATGATTGTCTTCTTCATTCTAGTATTGACTTTTATATTTATTGGAATTGGCTCGGTTAAAAAAAGAGAATGGAACCTATTACTTTCAGGAGCTGCAGGAGGTATTGCATTGACTATGATGCTGGAAAGAAGTATATTTTAACTAGCTATTCCCCATTTATTGTTGAATTTCTGACTCAATTTTTTACTCTACTATGTTTGTGACTTCTAAATCAAAAACTGATATAGCTTAGTATTTACCCAACTTCAAAATATGCTTTAAAGCTGAAAAGTCTAGGAGTATTTATTATCTTGAGATTTAATATCGTTTATTGAATCAAATTTCTTCTGGCTTTCAACGGCATGTTAAAAAACGAACTTCAAATCTTCTGGCGTACGCTCATAAAACGCCCTTTTCATACAAGTATCAATTTTTTAGGCTTAAGCGCAGGTATAACCTGCGTATTGCTTATCGCCGTTTATCTCAATCATCAATTGGGTTTTGACCAACACCAACTTAACCGAAATCGGATTTACAGAATGGTGCTTTCTGTAAAAACTAATTCGGGAAATGACTTTGAAAGTGCAGAGAATTTCTTTGGCTTAGCCCCAACTTTAAAATCTTCCTTTCCTGAAGTAGAAGATGCAGTGAGGCTTTATCCTTATAAAGGTGATGTACAGGTGAACTACAAATCTGGGAGAAATCCTGTTTTTAGTGGAGCACATATTTACAGAACAGAACCTTCCGTATTCAATGTGTTTCGACACGAATTTATACAAGGTAATCCGCATAATGCTTTGAGTGAACCTAGTTCTATCGTACTCACACAATCATTGGCAAAAAAATATTTTGGCGAAAATTCACCCATCAATAAAGCTTTAACTTTAGATAAAACAACTTATCGGGTTACAGGCATTATTGAAGATATTCCTAAAAACTCAGACTTATATTATGAAGCTTTAATGGCTCATGATTTCTCCTTAGATGATGATGATTGGGGAAATAATGGAGGGTACACCTATGCACTTTTAAAAGAACAGCACGATTTGCTTGCCTTTCAAAAAAAACTGGATCAAACTGTAAAATCCAAAACTGATAATTACATGATGCAGGAATATGATTTGAATGGAAAAGTTCAAATTTATCCTCAGGTACTTTCAGGAATACACTTCGAAAAACCATTGATTGCCGATACACCCAAGGCGAATCCCACTTATATCAATATTTTAAAAGTGTTGGGCTGGCTCATCTTCATCATTGTTGTTTTCAACTATGGAAATTATACTACCTCTTATTATACTGAAAGGCTCAAAGAAATTAGTATACGCAAGTATTTTGGCGCTGCTAAAAGTAGAATATTAGGAAAATTTATGCTTGAAATGACAAGTGTCGCTTTGTTTGTCATTATTACTTCTATTATCCTATTCGAACTTTTTATTCCTTATCTCAATGATTTAACAAGCAATGAAGCACTTGAAATAAATGTGCTACTTGAACCTAATATTCTTTCCATACTTTTGGTAATGCTGTTAAGTGTTTTAGGAATTTCGGTCCTTTACCCCGTATTGTATTTATTGAATTTAGCGGCTTATAAAGGAATTACTGGCAAGAGTGCAATAAAAGGAAATAATAGTTTTAGAAGAATACTCATGAGTTTGCAATTTTTTGGCACTGCCATGATGATCTTCTTCACTCTTGTAGTGTTTTTTCAAATGAAATTTCTAGAAAATAAAAATCTAGGCTTCGATGGCAATCAAGTAATGGTGGTTGATATTCCTGCATTTCTTTTGGATGACAGCAAAACAGCTTCACTTATAGCAGAACTAGAAAAATTAAGCAGTGTGAACCAAGTTTCAGTTGTAGCTGAAAATGCTTATCCTGGCAATAGAAACACCAATTACCAATACGGCTGGTTATATAAAAACAACCAGAAGTTAGAAGCCAATTTCAACCTTTTTGGCGTTGATCAAGATTTTATTTCCTTATTGAAAATTGAACTAGCTTTAGGTGATAGCTTTACAAAACCCAACGAAAATAAAAATGCCATTTATCCCTGTTTAGTCAATGAAGCATTTATACAACAAATGGGTTTTCAATCTGGCAAAGATGCTTTGGGTGAAACTGTATATGCATTCGAGGAAGAATTTAATATTACAGGCATAGTCAAAGATTTCCACTACCAAGGGATTAAAGAAAAGATAAATCCTCTGCTCATTTATAACAATAATACATTTGGCTTAGATGCTAAAAATCTGTTGGTTGCGCTCAACCAAAAAGAAGGAATTAATAGGGTAAGTAGGACTTTAAAAAGTTTTAATGCCTCATTGATAAATTACAGCTTCTTGGACGAATCTTTTGCTCAATTATATCAACAAGAAAAAACTATAGGGCACATCACTTCTATTTTCTGCCTCATTTCCATGTTATTGGCAGGTATTGGACTGTATGCCATATCTAGTCTTTTTCTGGCACAAAGGGCAAAAGAAATTGGCATTAGGAAAATTTTAGGAGCAAACAGCAAGGCTATTTCTGTATTACTTACCAAAGAATTCTTGCTAGTAGTGCTCTTCTCATTTGCATTGGCAGCTCCCTTTGCTTGGTACCAAAGTAGTATTTGGTTGGAACGTTTTGCTTATAGAATACAAATAGATGGGGATATATTCTTTTTGGCGTTTGCACTTTTAATGCTAATTACCCTCAGTGGAATCGCAGTCAACTTAGTAAAAGGATTACATATTAAACCGGTGGCTTTGTTGAGGGATGAGTAACATATTGTGTTTAATTGATTTTTTCAAAATCAAATAATACTTCCATATCATTTCCAGAAATTACAGCATGTAAAAAATCACCCTTAATTGAATATTCAATCTTTTTAGGAAATTCATTTGCTTGATTTTCACAAATAAAATTTTCTTCTCCAATTTTTACTACTTTAAATTTGGTCGGTTCAGCTTCTCCCTCCCCAGTCACATTAAAACTCCAATGTGCTTCTTCTTTGATCAGCGCAATATTTTCCTGCCATACAGTATCATTTTGCTGCATGGTATAGCTGAAACCGATATAAGCTGAGTCGCTTTGCTTTTCCCAATTTTCAAAAGTCGTCTTTTCCTCTTCGTTATTTGTTCTTACCCAATTTCCTATAAGCCAATCAAAATTCTGTTCCCTTTCCGATGAATTGTCATTACAAGACGCAGTAAGGATAATTTGAAAAATTAGTATCAATGAAATTCTTAATCGCATGGATGTTAAACGTATCAGTTAAATTATATCATTAAAGCTCGCTATTCTATATTTTGAATATGTTCGGTATATTTCTATAATTTTTTCATGTATTTGTTATTCTTTGTACTCTTATTTTTAGCATTTCACCATGAGTTAAAGCTATCAACTTGTTTAAAATTTTCTCTTAATACTAGTAACTCTTTAACTTGCTTTTTGAGAAATAAATAGTAATTGTAAGCTGTACTAAACATTGATTTGAGGATACTCTAATACTTATCATGGAAAAACTCGTGTTTGCCTTTTCGTTTTTGAATCCTTTGTGTGGCTTCATCTGCTCTCAATTCTATTCTTCTTATTTTACCACTTATTGTTTTTGGCAAGGCCTGTTTAAATTCTATAATTCTAGGTATTTTGTAGTTTGCTAATTTGGTTTCGCTAAAGCTAAAAATTTCATTGGCTAGTTTTTCACTTGGTTCAACACCTTGCTTTAATACTATAAATGCTTTTACAGCATAACCTCTTACTTCATGCGGGCTAGCTACCACAGCTGATTCAACAATATCATCATGTTCTATTAATACACTTTCAACTTCAAATGGACCAATACGATAGGCTGATGCTTTTATAACATCATCATTTCTACCAATAAACCAAACATTTCCATCTTCATCTTTATAAGCCTTATCTCCTGTATAATATAAATTATGCTTGAAGGAATTGGCTGTTCTTTCCTTATCGCCAAGGTATTCTAAGAACAAGCCATTATTTCTCTTTGTATCTAATTTTATACAAATGATTCCTTCTTCTAATGGAGGCACTTCGTTACCATTATCATCGAAAATACCTACATCATACAGAAAAGTGCTTTTACCCATTGAACCTGGTTTCAGGTTTTCACCAATCAAATTTGCTACTAAAGCAGTAGTTTCTGTTTGCCCATAACCATCTCTAATAATTACCCCAGTCCCTTTTTCCCATTTATCTATTACTTCGGGGTTTAAAGGCTCACCAGCTGCACAGCAAGCGCGCAGATTGAGTTTATATTCTTTAATATTTTCTTGTATCAACATTCGAATCACCGTTGGTGAACCGCAAAAGGTATTGACCTTAAGGGCTTCCATATTAGCAAGCTGCTCTTTTGGATTAAAACTATCTACTTGATTGGCTAGGATGACAGCTCCGATATTCCACGGAGCAAAGAAACTACTCCAAGCAAATTTGGCCCATCCAGGAGAAGATATGTTGTAATGAATATCACCTCTTTTGCATCCTAACCAAGAGAGTGTGGTGAGATGCCCCACAGGGTAGGTGAAATGGGAGTGCACCACAATCTTCGGAAGACCCGTAGTTCCAGAAGTAAAGAAATAAAGTAAAGGATCATCGGCTTTCGTTGCTGCTGCTTCACATGAAGTAGATTCGTCTAGTATATCATTGAAATTAATCCATCCTTCTTTTTTTTGCCCTATTATTATTTTTAGCTTGATTTTTTTACCTACCGATTTCTCCGCTTCATCAATCTTATCTGCGTAATTTTCTTGAGCTATCATTACATCTGGAAATAGGGATGTATATCTGTAGGTTAAATCTTCTACTACCAAGTTTGTGGCTGTAGGCATCGTTATAAATCCACCTTTAATACTCGCTAAAAAAGTAAACCAGTTTTCGGGAATTAAAGGTAGCATAGTATAGATTACATCCCCTTGATTGATTCCTTTATGCCTAAGTAAATTAATAAGCTGGTTACTTCTTTCGTAGACTTGTTTAAAAGTGAAAACCTCTTTATTTTCTTTATATTTCCAAATTAGTGCTGCAGCCTCTCCATTTTCTTTCACATTCAGGGGATAAAATATATCTCGCACCCAATTAAAATTCGATGGCTTAATTAGACCTTGTGCATTTATTTCATTATATCTATTTTCTTCTATTTTGCTAATAAAGTCTTTGAAGTAATTCAGTAATTCCATTTTCTTATTTTTAATCGTAAATATGTGTTGATACAAGCTTAAAATGCAGCTTTCTCTCTTTTTGATAAAAATCTAAATTGTAAGCTTAATCGCCGATTATACTTGTTTTTTTCACTATCATCCTTGTTTAATTTTGACAGTAAGCATACTATTAGGCTTTAATGCAATCAACTTTTCTTCAAATTCATTTTTGAATTTCAATGCTTCCTCAAAAGAGACTGCTTTAACTTCTGGCTTGCCATGACCAACCTCATTCAACAAGGCTCTATCATAGACTTCCCGCTTTTTACAAATCAAATCCCATAACGCTGAGGCAGCGTCATTGACTAAAACATCACTCGCTTTTACTAAATCATCTCCTAAAGCGATGCCTTTTCTCCATGCAGTTCCGGCCTGGCTATTCGTTACATTTTCTGCCAAATCAACAGCATATTGATTTTGTTTTTTTGCCCCTTTTAATTTTAATGTGATAGCATTGAATGAAGCTAATTGTGCTTTTAATGGATTTTCTTTATTCCACAATATAGTTTCTGGTGATATTACTGCATATGGTTTTTGAATAGTTACCGTGTTAGCATTGGTAACCATTTTGGCATTTTCTTTCCAGACAGTTGTTGTTAAAAGTCCAAAAGATTTCAAGATTGTATGTGCCATAATAAAATGGCCATATTGATTAGGATGTATGATGTCTTTTCCATAGCAAAGGTCTTTGTAAGGTGTTAATGCAGTGTGTATATCTACAACTGGGTATTGGCTTTTAAATTCAGCTTGCAGCCAAGTACCATAACCCTTCAGAACTTGATCATACCCTTCGAATGGTTGGGAATATCCATAAGCCTCACCGGTTGCCAACTGCGTAGCAGGCATTCCCTTATGTGCAAAAGGCGGAGGTGTAAGGAAAACCATTTCTGCGCCACTGTCTTTCACTAAATTGACCAAACCCAACATGCCTGACTTGTACGCTCCAAATCGCTCCTCAGAAAATGGATGGTAAATACCACAGTTCATCCCATAACATATGAAAACCAATTGAGGCTTGGTAACCCGAAGTACATTCCTTACCCTACTTAGGATATTTGGCCTTGGAAATGGATGTTTGGGTTCAGATAGTCCAGAAACAGTCTCACTACTTAAACCCATATTTACAATTTCGCCTCGCCATTCTGGATAGCGTAAGCGAATATAATATTCAAAAATATTGATGTAATTCCCTGCCATGGTAATGCTATCGCCTAAAAAAACGATAAGCTCTGGCAATTTCAACCTAGGTTTAGCAAGGCTCGTTATTGGTGGCAAACCTTGTAATGCCATTAAACCAGCACTAACTTGTAAACCTCTTTTTAAAAATTTACGCCTTGTCGATTTCTGTTTCAGCATTTACCTTTAATTTTGAGATAGTTTCAAAAGTTACTTTATACAAGCATTAAGTGTAATTTAAGAAATTAGAAATGAAAATTGACATCCTCAAAAAAACTGACATCAACCTAGCTGTTCAAAATCAAATATCGGATTTGTTCAAACAATTAGGAGGAAACAAACAACAGATTAATTTAACTGAACTACTTGATGGAAAAAATCAAATATCTGTTGTCTATTGCAGTGAAAATGATGAAATAATTGGAATTGCACTGATGTGTACCTACAAAGTAATTTCAGGTAAAAAAGGCTGGATTGAGGATGTAGTTGTAAATTCAAAACATAGAGGAAAAGGCATAGGAAGAAAAATGATGAATAAACTTCTTGAGGTTGGAAATGAAAAACAATTATCTGAAATACTTCTCTTTACGGAAGACCATCGAACACCTGCTATTAATCTCTACTCGAACTTAGGTTTTAAAGTAAAAGACAGTCGAATTTATTCGAGAAAAATGAAATAAAACTGTACAAAAAAACCCTAGAATGGATAGCAAAGGAAAAATTTAAAAACATGTCGGCATTTTCGAACGATACCCAAGAAGCAATAACACTTTTACAGGCCCTTATTCAAATACCTTCTTTTAGCAAAGAAGAGGATAAAACTGCTGATGTTTTAGAAAAATTTTTACAAGACAAGAACCTTTCTGTTCAAAGACAAGGTAACAATGTTTGGGTAAAGTCTTTGGAAAATGCTTCTAACAAGACTGTTATTTTGCTCAATTCACACCACGATACAGTAAAACCCAATGCTTCCTATACAAGAGATCCCTTTGCCCCTGATATAGAAGACGGGAAATTATTTGGACTAGGCAGTAACGATGCCGGAGGGCCACTGGTCGCACTTTTATTTACTTTCTTAAAGTTAATGGAGAAAGAGCAAGCATACGATTTAATTTTTGCGGCTACTGCAGAAGAAGAAATCTCTGGCAAAAATGGCATTGCTTCTATATTGCCAAAATTGGGAATTATAGATTTAGGAATTGTGGGAGAACCTACCCTTTGTCAAATGGCTGTGGCAGAAAAAGGCTTAATGGTATTAGATGGGACAGCCAAAGGTAAAGCCGGGCATGCCGCCCGTGAAGAAGGCATCAATAGCATTTATGAAATACTCCCTGACTTGCAATGGTTCAAAGATTATGAGTTCCCAAAAGTTTCACCCACCTTGGGCAAGGTAAAAATGAGTGTTACGCAGATAAATGCGGGTACGCAACACAATGTAGTGCCTGATGCTTGTAAATTTGTAGTAGATGTACGAAGTACAGAACAATACAGCAATGAAGAGATTTTTGAAATTATTCAACGTCATGTTAAGTCTGACATGCAAGCTAGGTCTTTTAGGCTTAATTCCTCTGGTATTGCAGCAACACATCCTGTAATTCAAAGGGGGCAGCATTTAGGTTTAGAAGCTTATGGATCTCCTACACTCTCCGATCAAGCACTCATGCCATTTACCACATTAAAAATTGGCCCTGGCGATTCGGCTCGTTCTCATACAGCTGATGAATTTATTTACATAAATGAGATAGAGAAAGGAATTGCTACATATGTCGCCTTGTTGGATGGGTTGGTTTTATGATATACCCCATGCATTAAGTCGTGGACTGCAAGTCATGTGCTTGAAGATTTCATCATCATTCAATAAATACCTAATTTTTTAACACCGCTTTGGCATATCTGAAATTTTCATTTTGTACACGGATGAAATAATGTCCTTTCGGTATTTGTCTGGCATCCCATACAAATTCCTGAGCTCCTTTAGGTCTTTTGCCTTGAAAAATTTTTCTTACTACCCTGCCTTGTATATCAACAAGTGTAATGTTTACAACATCACCATCAGATATGTATCTAATCTTAGAATTACTTTGAATTGGATTGGGATACACTTCAAGTATGTTACTTTCAGCATTGATAGTATCTCCTATAGAAGTAACCGAGTTATTTTTTATGATTGGTATAGATTCAAAATCACCTAACATTATTTCATTTAGTTCATTCCCCTCTTTTCCAAGCCATTGGCTAAGAATAGAACCATATACTTGCCTAAAATCATATTGCATGGCTAAGTTATCCTGATAGGTCATGCTTCTATCAATTTCCGGATTTTTCCCTTCAATACCCCCTATTACATTGTTCCCAAAGAAAAACATGGGGGCAGCGGCACCATGATCTGTTCCCAAACTAGCATTTGAAACTATTCTTCTACCAAATTCAGAAAAGGTCATTCCTACTACTTTATCATCTGTTTGCTGAACTTCTAAATCTTGCATAAATGCCATCACAGCATCATCTAGTGTCTTTAGTAAATCTGCATGTTCACCTCTGGTATGATTTGAACCCACCACTTGGGCATCATGGGTATCGAAACCGCCTAAACTTACCATATACAGCGGCGTTTGTAAACCCCCAGCAATCAACCTAGAAACAATCTTAAGTTGTTGCGCCAACCTAGTTTGTGGATATTCCGCTTGGTTTTTCACCTTTTTCGCTACCTCAGTAACCACTTCGCCATATTGCTGAGATTGCTCACTGATCAAGCGCACAAATTTTAACCTTTCCCCAGCTAAAGTATCTGGCACTGGTGCTTGTTCATTTTCCACTAATCGATAAAAGTCGTCCGGATTATTGATAACCATACTCATATTGGCTGCAGGCCCCTGAAACATTAAAGAACCTCCATTACCTAGTTCAACTGCTAAGGGATGTGGGGCTGTTTCATTGGGAAAACCAATTGGGTATTCAGGAAACTCACTATTTAAGTACCTCCCCGTCCAACCAGAATTTACTATTTCATGTGAATTAGAACCACTCATCCAAATATCAGTCGAGCGGAAATGAGAAAAATTTTGTTCGGGATAAGCCACATTTTGTACGATCCTCATTCTGCCCTCTTCAAACAAAGAGCGGAAATTAGGCAATGAAGGATGTAATGCCACTTCAAAGTTGTTCAACTGCAAAAGCGTATTCTCTGGAAGAATTACATGTGGTCGAAGTTGATTTAAAGCAGAAAATTGGTCAAGAGGAATTACAGTATTTAACCCATCATTCCCACCTTGTAAATAGATAATCACTAAAACTTTACCTGACTCATTAGCTGCATGCAACAAATTGGAAATTTGTGCTTTTGCTTGGCTGTTTAAGCCAACAGCTGATAAAAAACCAGGAACTGCCACTGAATGGGTTAAATGTCTTAGAAAAGTTCTTCTTTCCATATTTATATATTTTTAAAAACGATAAAATACTATCGTTTTGATCTAGACTAAATGAGTTGATTTTCTGCGAGTTGCATTAAACGCTGAAAGGTTGCCTTCAAGCGCGTTTCTACTGTAAGTTTATATTCCTGATTCTCTGGAGAGTTTACAAAGAGTGTCCAAGCTTGTGTCCAATAGCCATCTGTTTGCTGGCCAGAAAGTAGAATCTCTTTTAAGCTTTGAATTGTTTCATCGGGTACAGGATAACCAAAGAGAAGGGTGCTCACTTCTTTTAGCATTTCATTAGGATCTTCAGGATTATTCAAATTGCTTAAAAAAGTGAAAAAGTCAATATTAAGCGTTGTATCTTCATTTACCCAAAAACCCCAGAATAACATGGAGTCTGTCACTACAGCCCTTGCAGTAATTGTATCGGTGGTAATCCAAGAACGGTCAAACTGTGGAGCCTGGTAATAAGCTGGCCAACCTGCTACACTTGGTGGATCACTAATTTCCATTCCCATATTGGCCATTTGCCACAGCATAGATGCATGCAGTTGGCGAGTTTCGAGCAATGTATCTAATTCGATTGGCATTTCCATAGTACGCCAAGTGGCCAATACTAAATCGGTGGGATTCTTAATTTGTGCCCCTTGGTTTAAAGGATGAAAGAAATGTTCACTCTGGAAAAGTGCAGAAAGTACCGGTTTTATCTCATAGTTATTTTCCCTGAAAATTTTCGCTAATGGCTTGATTACATTTTCTTCCGTAGTGGCATCAATCTCATTATAAACAAAGAAATTATAAATTCTTCTACAGATGTAGTAGGCTGTTTCTTCATTCTCAAAAATCATATCGAGCAAGTCATCTAGTTCTTGCCTACCCAATACTCCAGAACGTCCTTTAATCACTCTATTCCCATAAAATTCAGAAAATTCTTTATCGCTTGTGTCGTGAATCGGAGGATAGAAATAAGTACCTACACTTTTATCTTTTAAAACATCATCTTCCCAATTTATCACCCAACCTGTTAATATCTTGGCAGCCATTTGCACATCCCTTTCTGTATATTTTGAATTGGGGCCCTTACCTATACAAAATAGTTCTTGCAATTCTCTAGCATAATTTTCATCAGGTGCCTCTTTGTGATTAAAGGTGCCATTTAAAAAAAGTAGCATGGCAGGGTCCAATGTCAATGCCTTGATCATCTCTTTGTAGTTCCCCAGGGCATATGTTCGAAGCATATCGAAATATTGATAACTCGTTTTACTTACGAAAACATCCCACGACTGCGTAACCAGTAGGTTGTGCCAAAAGAGAATCATTTTCTCATGAATAGTGGCTTCTTGAGTAATAAAATTCTGGATTACCCAGCCTTTGAGAGAGATAATTCTTTCTGCTTCAATTTCATTGGCATAAGGCGCAGTTATCCAAGTTTCTCCTAAAGGAACATGAGGATCTTCTATGCCTTCTTCTGCATTGTTGAAATTGTTTATGGGAGGATTGGGTTTGGGCGATTCCTTAATTAATTGGTTGACGGCTTGGGAGAGGCTTAAATCCTTAAACTGGTTCAGTTCTTTACTTTTTATTCCAAAAAGTGTTCTTCTCAATAAATGGGCGGCTTGTGTTTCAGTCCATGCTCCATTATAATTTTCAAGTCCTGCATCAACCACAATTTCCCGTACTCTTGCATTAGGTCGATGTATTGTTTCTTGAGTATTTTCTAATTCTAATTTTTGAACTTTTCGGTATTTCTTTATCCATTCCTTTCTTTCGAAAGGTCTTGGATCATGATATGGAATTTGCTTCATAACAATATGTCACGTCAATATTAATACGCTAGTTTAGGCAGTATAAGATACAAAAGGTTTTATATTATACTGAATATTCTGTATTAAAGTTGAGTGAAATAGGGTTTGAAACTATCCGAATTTTTAAGATAGAATAATTTAAGCCTATAAATCAAGCTTTACTTTGCACCTTTCCACAGATTCTAGTGCACGATTCATGGTATCTTTATTCAATGTCAATTTTGCACATTTTTTATAATAATCTATGGCGTTTTCAAACTCTCCCAATTGCTCATACATAATGCCATATTCATTATAAATAGTCGCCTTACCAATTCCAGGTACTTCTAAAGCTAATTCTAAATGTGCTTTTAATTCATCGAATTTTTGAAGGGTAGAAAGCAGAATCGCATAATTTGTATAGGCAGCAGTATAATTTGGCGCGTTTTCCAAGGCTAATTTATAGTACCTTTCTGCCAAGTTAAAGTTTTTAAACTTAGTCTCGTACAACCAACCTAAATGATTATAAGCCTTGCCAAACCTTGGGTTTTCAGAAATGATACTTTCTAATTTGTGCACAGCTTTTTCAAATAAACCATCTTTTATATCTAAGTCGGCTTGATAAAACAGTTCCTCGTGTTTCAATGATTGACTCATACTATTTTATTGATTTTCTGTGATTTTACTTTTATACGTATAATTTCAACTTTAGTAACACTTTGGCAACAAATAATCGACAACAAATATTACCTATACTGTAAGCTGTTGTAGTATTTCCTTTTTAATTTTGCTTGTCGGGTTTGGCATTCGGGTTTGGCACATGATGAAAAAATGAACGCCATTAGAATTGATGCAATTAAAAAATACTTGAGTTTCATTGTAGTATGGTTAAACTTATCTTCTATTCAGAAGGGTTTACTTCTATTCTCAATAACTTGTTGCAAATTATTGTGCCTATTATAGTTTGTTAACATTATTTCAAATATACGCAAAACATGAAAAGAACAGAATTGAATGAGCTGGGCGAATTTGGGTTAATTAAAGAAATACAGAAAAAAGCAGCCTTACATCATCCAGACTCCCTTAAGGGTATTGGCGACGATGCTGCAGTAATAGATGTAGGAGATAAAGTAAGGGTGGTGAGTACCGACATGCTTTTGGAAGGAATCCATTTTGATTTAAGCTATGTGCCCATCAAACACTTGGGTTATAAAGCAGTAGTGGTCAATATTTCTGATATAGCTGCCATGAACGCCATTCCCAAACAAATTACCGTAAATATTGGCATGAGTAATAGGTTTTCTAAAGAGGCTATAGACGCACTTTATGATGGCGTTTTTGCCGCTTGTGAAGCCTATAAAGTAGATTTAGTAGGTGGGGATACTACCGCTTCTCATAGTGGATTGGTCATTTCTATCACAGCCATTGGTGAAGCTAATAAAGAGGACATTACCTACAGAAATACAGCGAATGACAAAGATATTATTTGTGTGACAGGTGATCTAGGAGGTGCTTATGTAGGACTACAGATTTTAGAGCGGGAAAAACAAGAATACTTGGCTAACCCCAACATGCAACCAAAACTCGATCAGTTTGAATATGTAGTTATGCGGCAATTAAAGCCAGAAGCTAGAATGGATATTATCCATGAGTTTAGGGAATTAAAAATTAAGCCTACTGCTATGATTGATATTTCTGATGGTTTAGCCTCGGAATTGATGCATATTAGTAAAAGCTCTGGATTGGGTGTAGCTATTTTTGAAGATAAAATACCCATAGAAAGGGCGATGTTAGAAACCATTACTTCTGAGTTTGAACAACTCTCCCCTACTACTTCTGCACTAAATGGTGGAGAGGATTATGAGTTATTATTTACTATCTCTCAACAGGATTTTGAAAAAATAAAAACCCATAAAGATATTAGCTTTATAGGTTACATGGAAAAAGGGATTGACGGTATTAAACTCCAAACCCGTGCAGAACAAGTGGTTGATGTTGAAGCACAAGGTTGGGTACATTTTAAAGAGGGGTTGTAAAGAGAAATGTCTTAATTTTATTGAAATTATAAAATTTATACTGTACAATACTTGTGGGTTGGTTTAATAGAAATCATACTCATATAATTGTTATATAAATGTGTTGTAATTTCTACATATAGCATAAGACTAGGTTTAATAAAACTTCTCCATCCTCTTGAGAAATATCCTGACCAAACTGAACATTGTAACCACAATAAAAAAAAGATACTCTGCCTTCCGATAATAAAAAGTTATTTTCTCGGTGTAAATTTTCTAATTCAGGATAATTTATTTTTCGTTCAAAATTGATGTTATTGATATAATTGTCTCTTCCTAAGCATCTCAAATGTTTAATTTGCCTATTTAAATATTTACTCTGCCTCTTAAAGTAAAAAAGCTTTTGAGTAATGATTAATTCTTTACTAGTAACAACAATTATCTCTTCTCCTAAAAATCTATTTAAAATACTCTTACAGTAAAAAAGCAAAATAATAGATAAAGACAATAGAAATAATTGACCAAAAACATATTTAACCTCGAAAGGAGTCTTATAAAAAAGTTTTATAGAAGAAAAGATTAAAAAAATTAATAATCCAGTGTATAATAAAAAAATTAAGGTAAAACCTATCCAGATAATTTTTTTGAATTTAGGCTTAATCTTAATAATTAAATTATGATTGCTTATATGGTGGTCTATTTGTCTTATATGAGTATATATGAAATATAATTAACTTGAAATTTTATCTTTACTTCTCTTTAAATTCTAATGGACTACTTGTTTACTAATTGATTTAGAAATTGAAAATATTCAAATTAGTTTTCATTCACCAATGTGAGATAAATCTTCACCAAGTTGTCTGTTTTGGTTTAATCCTTCAATAACGTTCATTTCTTCGGCTGTTAATTCAAAATCGAATATATCAAAGTTCTGTGCTATCCTTTCTGGTGTAATTGATTTTGGAATGACAGCCACACCTCTTTGAATAAGCCAGCACAAAGTGATTTGTACAGCTGACTTTTCATGATTTTTACCTATTTCTATCAACTCAGGTATATCCAATACCTCGCCCATCATTATTGGCCTCCATGCCTCCAATTGAATATTATGTGAATTTGCAAAATCTAGTAAGCCTTTTTGGCTTAAATGCGGATGCATCTCTACTTGATTAAGCGCTGGTATAATTGCAGTTTGATCTATTAGGTCTTCTAGTTGGGCTATACTAAAATTACAAACGCCAATTGCTTTAGCCCTACCACTGCTATAAATTTCTTCCATTGCCCGATACGTTTCTTTGTATTTGGTCTTTACAGGCCAATGGACTAAATATAGGTCTACATAAGCAGTTTGTAGTCTTTCTAAACTTTGTTCAAAAGCTTGTAATGTTTTGTCGTAACCTTGTTCAGTATTCCAAACTTTTGTAGTAAGGAATATGTCCTCTCTTGATATTCCACTCTGTTTTATTGCTTGCCCAACACCTTGTTCGTTTTCGTAAGCAGAAGCCGTATCTATTTTGCGATATCCTGCCTTTAGCGCCGAAATTACAGCATTTTCTACCTCACCATCGTTCTTGGCAAAAAGAACTCCTAAACCAATAGCAGGCATCTTCAAATTATTGTTTAGTGTAAAATATATATCTTGGTTATTGCTCATAATGATATTATCCTAAAGTCTTTCTTTAGATATTTTTTTTAAATATATATTCGATTATAAAAAGATTCTTCAACAATTTTATCTTCAATGGAAATGTGAATTCCGCATTTCCCAAAAAGAATGATATCTCCAACAATCAGATTTGTAAATTGGTAATTCAAGTACACAAAAGAGGATAAAGAAAAAAAGCACTATTAATTTTATTGTAGTAATTGGTGATTTCTGTATCATAGACCTATGGAAAAGGTGAGTAGCATATAAAATAAGAATGCATACTATGAATATATAAAAGTGAGATTGATAAGACCATAAATCTTCAAAATACATTTGAATCAAAACCGGATTATTAAGTTCTTTAATGGTATATATGAATCTTAAGTCATCAGAAATAGCTTCTTTCCTGTAAAATAGAATTGAGAAAGCTAGTGTAAATACTAATGTTGATTTTGTAAAACTTAAAATAATATATTTCGCATTTTCATTTATCGAAATTTGCATATTATGTTATTTAAATAGTACTAATGATTTCCATTATACAATAAGTGTATAATAATAAAAGCTATTAGCAAAACATCTTACATTTAAGCATATTTGCCATTTATTATTCTATCTATTGAATTACCGATTATACTATGCGCCCGTTTTATTCATACCTATCTATTTTATTTTTATTATTTGCCTGTTCTGTAGAAAAAAATCAGCAAAATACCGAAATGGATCAAGCAAGTATTGTATCAAATAATGAGATGCCAGCCCCTATTCTTCCCAACAAGGTATTAAATGTTGGTTTCTTAGCGATAAACGGGGTTTACAATTCTGAGCTCATGGCCCCTTTCGATATTTTACAGCATAGTATTTTTCATACTGATCCAGGAATGCGGACTTTTATAGTTTCACCTACTACAGAGCCAATTACAACTTTTGAAAAAATCAATATCATTCCCGATTACGATTTTAGCAATGTTCCTGATATAGATGTTTTGATAGTGCCCAGTGCAGAACACAACATGGATTCTGATTTAGAAGATGAAGCTTTAATTAATTTTATCAAAAAAACAGGAGAAGAAGCAGATTTTATTATGTCGCTTTGCGATGGAGCTTTTATGCTAGCACAAGCAGGCCTTTTAGATGGTTTAGAATGCACTACTTTTCCTTCTGATATTGCTAAGTTCAAAGAAACATTTCCTCAATTAACAGTACATGAAAATGTAAGCTTTGTACATGATGGTAAAGCAATAACCTCGGCAGGTGGTGCAATATCTTACGATGCTGCTTTGTATTTGGCTGAATTACTTTATGGAAAAAAAGTAGCCGAAGGTATCGGCAAAGGCTTGGTAATAGATTGGGATCTGAACAAAATCAAACATATTAGGAAGAACGGGTAACAGTACCGAATCAGAAAGATAAAGTATCTTCCGTATCCTTACTAAATTATGATTACCCCTAATCTATTTTTAACCCCGCCCTTCGCTAATATGCAATTTTTTCATTTCTTTCGAAGTCATATAACGTTAACACCCTAATTGTGTAATAAGCATCCCAAAAAGCAGCTAACGACTCAAGGTACTTACGTTTCGCTTCGTCTTTATCTTGTAAAGCAATATTTAAATCAGTAATACTAATTTTTGCTACTAAATATCTTTGTTGTGATATATTATATCTTTTTTGTGCAACTCTATCTGCAATTATAGCAGCTTTTAATTGCTCTCTTAATATATCAAACTGTTTTATTAAAACATATATTTCCTGCTCAAAGTTTATTTCTTCTTGTTCAATAGTAGATTTTACCAACTCTTCATTGGCTAAGGCTGTTCTAATAGCCGCTTTTTGTCTTCCCCAGTCAATAATTGGGATTTGTAAACCAAGTGTGACTCTTTGCTGGTCTTGCAAATTGTTATACAAATCTGGCAAATTATTCGACTGTTGGGTAAGCCCAAATCTACCAGATAAATTTATATTTAAGCCACTATTCCCACGTGCTTCTGCTACATCTCTTTGTGCTTCTAATCTTTCTCTTTTAAATTGTAGATACTGCTGTCTATTCTCTTTTGCTTGCTCAATAGCAAGCTCAATATTTATTTCAAACTCTGGGATATTAGTAGGTTCTTCAATAATGATTGTCCTATTTTCAGGATTTCCAATAAAAGTATTCAAATTTAGCATGGCGGTTTCTAAATCTAATTCTGCTTGTCTCACCTGCTGTTGAGAATTTACTAAGTTAAATTCTAGTTGTAACAGTTCATTTTCAGCAATTTTACCCAACTGATACCTCCCTTGCCCAATTCTGTAAATAGTATCATTGTTTACTCGGTTAATACTGGCTATATCTTTAGAAACTTGTGCCAATAGTAACTTAAAATAAAAATCACTAGCCACCTGAGCAATTTGTTCAAATTCTTCATTATACTGTTTTATTGATTCTTCATATTGCAATGGTTCAATCTTTTTATCCCATTTCCAAAAATTAAAATCGAATATCGGTTGAACAAAGCCAATTACTAGCGGATCGGCAGCATAAGACACATTATTGGAGTTAAATAAATCAATACGTTGTAACTGAGAGCTAACAAATACACGACCTCCAGTAGCACTAATAACTTGTTGAGCACGTAGGGCTAAATCTGATTGAGCAAAACTCCTAGCTACAAATTGTTCAGAGCCATCGGGTAAGGTAATGGGTGAAATGGTTCGGTTAAAATCAGGAAGTTGGCCTTCCAATAATAATTGGGGGCGGTAATTTGATAAAAACCGATTATACTGCCAATACCTATTCTCCTTTCTATTTTCAGCCTGTCTAGCACCTAGCGAGTTTTGTTTGGCAAGTTCTATTACTTCTTGTAAAGTAAATATTTTTTGAGAAAAAGCTGGTTTGAAATATAGTAAACAACAAATGAGAGAAAAAGCTGATATTAAGTATTTCATGAAAAGTAGTTGAAAAAATTTAGTTTATAATTTATATGATAATTGAAAATCTATTCGTATCTGAGACAAGCAATAGGATCTTGTTCTGCGGCCCTTTTTGCCGGAGTTATACCGAAAATGAGTCCCACACTGGCTGCTACTAGAAATGAAACTGCTATGGAAGATACCGATACAATAGTGGGTATATCAGCAATTGAGGCAATGAGAAAAGCAAAAGAAACCCCTAATATAACGCCCAATAATCCACCTGTAAGACTAATGAGCACTGCTTCGAACAAAAACTGTAAAACAATATCTATTTTTTTTGCTCCTAAAGAAATTCTCAGACCTATCTCTTTGATGCGTTCTAAAACAGAAGCCAACATTATATTCATAATGCCAATACCTCCTACAATTAGAGATATACCTGCAATGGCGCCAAGCACGATGTTAAATATGTCTTTGGTACGTTGCTGCTGTTTGAGCAATAATTCTGGGATAGTTATTTCATAATCTACCAAGCCATAATGTCTTCTCTCTAACATTCGGGCAATAATATCTGCAGAGGCAGCCAGTTTTTCAGTATCCTTTATTTGAATAACTAACCTATCTAATTGATGATAATTTACAGGGGCTTGGGAATCGCTATTTCTATTTCTCCGTCTATCTTGCGCCGCCTTTTGAAGCGCTATCTTTGTAACTAAAGATCTATTTTTATAACGAATTAGCACAGTTTTAAAAGGAGTATACACATCCATATTAAAATCCCTGATTCCTAACTTGCTAATGGTATTTTCACTGACCAATCTCTCTTCCAACACACCTACTATGGTGAGCCAATGGGTGCCACATTTTATCCTTTTTCCTATGGGGTTTTGTCCGCTAAAAAAACGCGTGGCAATGGCCTTACCAATTATACAGACAGGGCTTCCTTTTTCTAATTGAATCTGACTAAAAAATGCCCCTTCGCTTAATTCAAAGTTATAAATTTGAAAAAATGATGGCTCTACACCAATCAATTTAGCAGATCGTCTTATGCCATTTTTTACAATGTAAGTATCTATTTCAATCTCAGGGCTTATACGTTCAACTGAAGGCAAAATATCGGTGATACTCCTTACATCTAACATGTTCAATCCAGGAGAAAATTTATTCTTTTGACTTGCTGCCTCTACACCTGCTCCATCGCCTTCTTCCGTTAAATCTTCTTCTACTTGTTCTACTATAGGCTTAATAACTATGTTATTGACACCCACCAATTTTATTTGTTCTAAAATTTCTTGCTGCGCCCCATTACCTACTGCCAACATCGCAATAACGGCCCCTACACCAAAAATAATCCCAAGCGCAGTTAAAATCGACCTTACCTTATTGGCTAAAATAGCTTCTAAAGCTATGTTGAAGTTTGCTTGATATTTTTCCCACATAGTTTTAGTCGTTTTTGGCAATTTTTTCTTCTTTACTGATCAATACAATATCGTCGCTAGATTGACCTGCAATGTCAGATAAGGCTACCACATCTTCCTCTTTTAATCCTATTCGAACAATTACCTCATTTTCATTGGTTTTGCCTATTTCAACTTCTTGCTTTATAAGCCCTAAACCCTCTTTTTTATACACATAAGTAATAGAATCTCCTTGACTTTGTATCGCTTCTAATGGCACAAACAAGGCATCTGGAATAATGTCTGCCATAATTATATTACTGGTTGTCATAGAAGGTCTTAGCGTAGTATCTACTTCATTAATAGCGATGGAAACTTCAAATACTTTAGCATCAGAATTAGGTTTTTGTTCCCCTACATTGGCAACAGAAACAACTTCACCAGTCAAACCTTTGTCAGGGAAAGCATCTAAACCTACATTTACATTCTGTCCTACTTTAATTTTTCTAATGTCTACTTCATTCACATATGTTTTTGAAACCATTTTAGTTAAATCTGGCAAGGTTGCTACTGTGGGATCCCATGCTCTAACTGTACTGCCTTCTCGTTTCTTGGTACCATTCCATTCCCTTGCATAGATAACCATTCCGTCTTCTGGAGCTAGAATGATAAACTCACTCATCAAATTGTTTAAGAAATCTACCTTGCTTTGCTGTGACTGTAGGTTGGCATTAACTTCTTGCATCTTGGCAATGGCTTGATTCACTTTGATCTCGTAATTTTCTTTGGCTTGTGTTAATGATCTTATTGCCTTATCTAAATCAATTTCTGCCTGTTTTATAGTGGCTGGTGGTTCATATTCAGATTGTTCTAGCACAAGCTTCTTTTCTTCCACTGCGAAATTGAGATTGATTAAATTATCTCTAGCTTCTCTCAATTCAAGCGCTGTATCTAATTGGGTTTGGGTATACTGCGATGCTGCTTTGGTCAACTCTGTTTGTTCTTCCCGCAATTTATCTATCACTTGTGACTTATCTAATTCAGCAATGAATTCACCTTTATCTACTACAGTGCCTTCTGGTACTAATCTATTTAGTTTTACCTCCCAAATACTCACTGTTCTCATACCCATAGGCCCCTGTACGTTCACAGAGTTTTTGGCTTCTAATTCTCCAGTAGTGGTTACGGAGATTTTAAAATCACCTTTCTGGACTTGGGCAAAAATATCCACTGACTCTTCAGCGACAGAACTCCAAGTAAAAAATACAGTTGCGACAAGTAGGACACTTGCGATGGCAATTATTAAGCTCTTTTTTTTCATTTTTTTGGGCTTTATATAAAATCTTTTGCAGTATTAATATAAAGCAAAAAAATGACAATATCTAAGTATTTTTTACAGCGAGAGGCAATAGATTATTCAAGTGGGTTTTTAGCTGTATAGACTAAACTTTTCCATAAAAAAAGCCCAGCTAAAACTGGGCTTTTTGTTTATTCGGAAGATAAGAAGAAGTTTTACTTTGTCATGTTGATTGTGAGATCAACCCTTATTGTTTGGGGTAAACTCAAGAATTCAATTTGAGTTTCTCCACTCAAGAAAAAACTAGCGTTGGTTGCATTTAAGGTTTTCACTTCAAAGGCAATTGACCCATCCTCTTCAAAGAAAACGTCTTGCGCTAGTTCAGGCAGGTTTTCAGTATCTAAAAACAGCAAACCAGTTTCGCTACTCAATTTTAGAGTTTGCCTGTCTTCACTTAATTCCCATGCACCAGTCTGTGTATCGAAACCTTCTGCATTACCCTCAAACGTGCCATCTTCTTTAAACTCAAAAGTAGCTCCTTCAGGTATTTGAAAATCGTCCAATTCAATTCCAGCAATAGGCGCATAAATTTCCTCAACATCTTGCTGTGGTAGTTTGGTCCCATTCAAATAAAATTCAAGTTCTTGAGACTCAAAAGTCCAAAGTCCTATTATATCGTCAGGCTCCGGTACTACATCTGGATCATCACTATCACATGAAAGAAGGAATTGAAAACCAATAAATAAAATAGCAGCCCAAAAGTGGCCATTACGAAATTTAAACATAGAAAAAAATTTAAAATCCAAGAAAACCACTTCGCAGCAGTGTAAATGTATTTGATCTAAAACAAAAATGATACAATTTTCTTATACGGATAATTTTGGGTTTTATGGTAAGTAAATAGTTAGAAAAATTAGTAGTAAGTATTTTTTGAAGAAATTTTAGATACAACCAATCCATAATATTTAAAATTCCTAGATGCAAACATTTACATGACCAACACTAAATATTCTGACCGCAAAAACCTAAATCTGTGCCTTATGTTTTAAAATGGCAATTCATCTTCTCCTGCTTCAGAAAAGCTCATTCCAGAAATATCATCCCCATTTGTATTATCTTCCTTATTTGTAGTGTTTGCTGCGCTTTCAACAGAATTTCCAACTGGATTAATCCTCCAGGCATCCAAATTTGTAAAATAGGTGGTCTTCCCATCTCTTGTATATGGTCTACCTTTCAGATTAAAAGAGACATTTACCTCATCACCTACTTTGTATGCATCAATTAAATCTGTCTTATCTTGTAAAAGTTGCATTTTCACAAACTCACTGTACATTCCTTCTTTTACTTCGAGTACAAATTCCCGTTTTTTAAATTTATCTGTTACCTGGTTTTCATCGTAAATCTCTACCAATGTTCCCTTTACTTCAAATGCCATATTGCCTTAAATTAAATGAATGAATTTTTAGTATTTACAAGTTTCTTAGCTTTGCGCAAAAATCCCAAAAATTACAGGGTTTTTATCGTGCATTTTACAAATTAAGTAATGGATAAAAAATAAAGTTTCGATTTCAACTCAGGTTATTTTGTGCATCTACAAGGAAAAAAAACGAAGACTTAGTAACACTAAGGTGAGTATTTTTGACGCGGTATATGTGCAAAAGAATCAAGTGGAAACGAAAAGCTTATTATTTTTCCATTACTAAAGTAAGCACATTAACTTTACAGCTCAAAATTTTGATTCATGGCAGTAAGCAAACCTTCAATACCAAAAGGTACAAGAGACTTTGGTCCCGTAGAGATGAACCGCAGGGTATATATCCTAGAAACCATTAAAGCTGTTTATAAAAAGTATGGCTTTCAGCAATTAGAAACCCCTACTTTAGAAAACTTAAGTGTGCTTACTGGAAAATATGGCGATGAAGGTGATCAACTTCTCTTTAAAGTATTGAATTCAGGCGATTACTTAAAAAAAACCAGTATCGCCGATTACGAATCAGGAGCCAAAAACCTTATTCCCAAAATTGCTGAAAAGGGTTTGCGTTATGACCTCACCGTTCCCTTTGCTAGATATGTCGTAATGAACCGCGGAACGCTTTCCTTCCCTTTTAAACGTTTTCAAATACAGCCTGTTTGGCGTGCTGATCGGCCTCAAAAAGGGAGATATAGAGAGTTTTATCAATGTGATGCAGATGTTATAGGCACTACTTCTTTAATATGTGAAGCTGAAATTGTAGGTATGCTTTTAGAAGTATTCGAAACACTAAGAATTTCTGGTATTGAGATAAAAATTAACAACCGTAAAATATTGGCGGGCATCGCCCAAGCATGCGGGCAGTCAGGAAAAGAAAGTGAGTTATGTGTAGCAATAGACAAACTCGATAAAATTGGGATAGAAAAAGTAAAAGAAGAACTTAAAGAAAAAGGCTTTTCCGTTCAATCACTCAGTCAATTAGACCCTATTCTCGCTTTAAATGGCACAAATAACGAAAAATTAAAACAGCTTAGCACGCATCTTTCCTCTTCTGAAGAAGGATTGAAGGGAATTGAAGAAATTTCCGCTGTTTTTGATTTTCTACAATCTATGAATATCAGTACAGACAAAGTAGTATTGGATACTACCTTGGCCAGAGGTTTATCCTACTACACTGGTGCCATTTTCGAAGTTAAAGCTACTGATGTAAAAATTGGTAGCATTAGTGGAGGTGGCAGGTACGATGACTTAACGGGAGTATTTGGCGTTCCTAATATGTCTGGTGTAGGCATTTCTTTTGGTGTGGATCGTATATATGATGTCATTGAAGAGCTTCAACTTTTCCCAGAAGAAACGGTGGTTGGCACTAAAGTAATGTTCGTGAATTTCGACAAGGAATCGGAAACATACAGCTTACCCCTTCTGCAAACATTACGAGAAAACAATATAAGTGCAGAGATTTATCCAGAAGCAGCCAAAATGAAGAAACAAATGACCTATGCCAATAATAAAAACATAGCATTTGTAATTTTGGCAGGCAGTAATGAGATAGAAAAAGGAGAAATTACCATAAAGGACATGGCTTCAGGAAATCAACAAACCATCAAAAAAGAGCAGCTTATCGGATTCCTTTCATAATAATAAATTTGTATACATATTCCATAAAATAGTATACCACATAATCTAAGTATGCGTTACTAGCCATATACAAGTATTTTTTGGTTTGGTAAAAAAAGCTATCTTATTTTTCTCACTAATAGTAAGCTGCATTTCTATCTTTCTTCTTTTTAGAATTCAGGAACGTGCATTAGAGAAACAATTCAATACATTAAAAAAGAATAAAGTACTAGAAGTAGATAAAGCATGGTTGGCAAAATACCAAAAGCCAACATGCCAATCAGGATATTTTTTCCATTTTACTTCTGCTCATTGCCCCTATAATAAGCTAGGGTTTGAGTCACTTAACTCTCTCTACACATCTTTTAATGATAGTATTACTTTCTTTGTAATTGCCTCAGAAATAGAAGCCTATGACTATGTAAGGCAAATTCTCAAAAAGAATAATTTATCCGATGTTGTTTTAATCAATGATGAGAATGGAATTATTCAAGATGAATTTAAAATAAACTCTTTCCCACGTGCAGTAATAATTGACAGGCAATATCAGTTATTTTACGAGGGTAACTATAACCACAGCAGTATCCTTTGTGGCTTTGGCAATATCGATTATGGCAATATTGCACTCAAAACACTGATCAAAGGAAATAAACTACCACCACTCGATTATTTTGTAATGAAAGAGACGGATTGCTATTAACTAAATGTAATTAAGAATGAGTAACTCCAATATATCGGAATTCAATCTTGCCAATCAAATAAAAAAAAGGGGTGATAATTTTTTTAAATACATCATCCCAACCTATTTTATCATAGGTATACTCCTTTCAACCGTACACTCCACTTGGATTGTGGGCATTGGTGTTGGTGGAATATGTGCATTAATATGTCTCTTAAGTGCTTATTTATTCCCAAAATCTAACTTATATCAGTACATAATAAGTGCTTCTTTAGCCATTTTTATGGCTCAATTTATTTACCAAATGCAGGGGCTTTTTGAAATGCATTTCTTTGTTTTTATAGGTTCCATACTCTTGGTAGTGTATCAAAACTTTAGGCTTCAAATTCCTTTGGTATTGATTGTAGTTGTACATCATGCCACATTTGCATACATGCAGTATGCTGGCAACAGTGAAATATATTTTACCCAGCTTTCTTATATGGATTTAACTACTTTTTTAATCCATGTTATTTTGGCTGCAGTTATTTTCGCACTCAATGGATATTGGTCTTACATCTTTAGCAAGGATACTTCACTGACAGAAGACACTAACCATACCTTGAACAGAACATTAAGTAATACCCATAAAAATATTGCTTTTGCCAAGAATATTTCTGAAGGAAAATTAGATGAAGAAATTGAAGTACAAGATGAAGATGAATTAGGTAAGGCATTGAAAGAAATGCAACAAAATTTAAGGGTGTCATTTGAGAGGGAGTTCAAGGAAAAATTCGTCACAACTGGAATTGCAGAGATTGGAGATATCTTAAGAAACGAAAGTGAAGATCTAAAAGAGCTATCTGATGAAATACTAAGGAAACTGGTAAAATACACAGATTCTAACCAAGGTGGAATATTCTTGTTAAAAGAGGAAGGCAACGATAGCTTTTTAACACTTACAGCCTGCTATGCTTACGATAGAAAAAAATATATCGATAGTAAGTTTGAACCAGGTGAAGGATTAATAGGACAAGTATTCTTAGAAAAAGAAAGTGTTTATCTAAAAGAGATCCCTGATGATTATATTTCAATAAGTTCTGGTTTAGGGGAAGCAAGACCCAGTAATGTTATTATAATACCCTTAAAAAATAATAAAGAAGTAGTTGGCATATTAGAGCTTGCTTCATTTGAAGAATACAAAAAACATCAGTTGGAATTTCTAGATAAAGTATCCGAAAATATTGCTTCAACGATAAGCACTACAAAAGTTAATGAAAACACAAAAAGACTTCTTGAAGATTCCCAAGAAAAAGCACAACAATTAAAAACTCAAGAGGAAGAAATGCGCCAAAATTTTGAGGAATTACAAACTACTCAAGAGGAAATGGAACGCAAAGAACAAGAGATGAACAGTAGAATGGAAGCAATAGATCAAAGTGGCATAGGCTCTGTTGAGTTTGACACATCTGGTAAAATTCTATATGCAAATAGCCATTTCTTAAATTTGTTTGGATACACAATAGATGAAATAAAAGGCCAAGAACATCAAATATTTGCCGATCCAGAATATGTAGCATCTGAAGAATATGAGACCTTTTGGAATAAATTAAAAAATGGAGAAAAAATTTCAGGGGAATTTGAAAGAATCGGTAAGACTGGCAAAAGGGTGTTCATAAGAGGAGCATATTCTCCTATGAAAGGCAAAAATGGGAATATCACTAAATATTTAAAATTAGTTTTCGATATTTCTGATACAAAACGATTATTAAATGCTTCACAACAACACCTTGTAGATATAGAAAAGCAAGAAAATGAATTCAGAGAAGTAATCGAAGAATTACAAGAACAACATTTCAAAGAGGAAACTTTGCGCAAAGAACTTGAGCACAAAGTACAACAACTTGAAGTAGCCAACGAAGAGTTAAAGCAACAGGTGACAAAACAAGAAGGCTAAATTATTGTATTTCATAAATTCAAACCCATCCCATTAAAAAATGTGATGGGTTTTTCATTTCATCAAAACACAAACCTAATGCTTGCTAGTGTAACACTTTACTATAAAAATACTCTCTGAAGATTTCTTCTAGAAAATGTAATATTTAGAATTTTGTTTAAGTCTTAAATTATTTGAGTGAGATGTGATGAAATACCATACTTCCTTTAACTTTGCGGCAAATAATTAATCAAGACCAATGTCTAAGAAAAACAAAAAAGAAGAGAACCCCTTATTACCCAAAATAATTGCGCATGCCAAAGAGTATGGCTTTGTATTCCCTTCTAGTGAAATATATGATGGCTTACAAGCCGTGTATGATTATGGCTCTAATGGAGTTGAACTTAAGAATAATTTAAAAGAGTTTTGGTGGCGCGCTATGACCCAACTCAATAGCAATATTGTAGGCATAGATGCTTCTATATTTATGCACCCCACTACTTGGAAAGCCTCGGGTCATATAGATAGTTTCAACGACCCTATGGTCGACAATAAAGATTCAAAAAAACGCTACCGTGCCGATAATCTAATTGAAGACAAAGCAGCGGAATATGAAAAACAAGGGGAGCAAGAGAAAGCAGATGAGCTTATAAAAACCATGAATCGCTACCTTGAAGCAGAGGATTTAGCGTCGGTTCAGCAATTGATTATAGATGAAGGCATTACTTGTCCTGTTTCTGGCACAAGTAATTGGACCGAAGTACGGCAATTCAACTTGATGTTTTCTACCCAAACAGGAGCTGTTGCAGATGCTTCAAATACCATTTACTTAAGACCTGAAACGGCACAAGGTATTTTTGTTAATTTTCTGAATGTTCAAAAGTCAGCCAGACAGAAAGTGCCATTTGGTATTGCTCAAATCGGTAAAGCATTCCGTAATGAAATAATTGCACGCCAGTTTACTTTTAGGATGCGTGAATTTGAACAGATGGAAATGCAATTTTTTGTAAAGCCTGGTTCTGAAATGGAGTGGTACGAAAACTGGAAAGAAAAAAGAATGCAATGGCACGAATTGCTTGGTTTATCTAGTAATAGTCTTCGTTTTCACGACCACGATAAATTAGCACATTATGCCAATGCAGCTGCTGATATTGAATATAAATTTCCGTTTGGCTTCAAAGAGGTAGAAGGTATTCACTCGAGAACAGATTTTGATTTGGCCAACCACCAAACGTATTCAAAAAAGAAACAACAGTATCATGATCCAGAAGCTGGTAATTACATTCCTTATGTAGTGGAAACTTCTATTGGTGCCGATAGACTCTTTTTAATGACTTTATGCGATGCATTTACCGAAGAAGAATTTGGTGAAGGTGATAAGCAAAAAATGCGTACTTACTTAAAGTTTAATCCAGCATTGGCACCTGTAAAAGCAGCCATTTTACCTTTAACAAAAAAAGATGGTTTGCCTGAAAAAGCCATGCAGCTATTTGATGACCTCAAATATGACTTTAAGGTAATTTACGAGGAACAAGCCGCTATTGGTAAACGATACACAAGGCAAGATTTAATTGGTACTCCATTTTGCTTTACTGTAGATCACCAAACTTTAGAAGATGATACGGTTACTGTAAGACACAGAGATAGTACTTACCAAGAACGTATCAATATCAACCAGGTAGATACTTGGTTAGAAGAGAGGGTTTCTATGAAAGCAATGTTGAAAAAGTTATAAACAAACCGAAGTAAATGAATATCTAACCCTCGTTTTTAACGGGGGTTGTTTTTTTCCCTGCAATAAATGCAGCTCCGATAAGTGCAACTAAGAGTAAAACGCCCGCTACTTCAAAAGCTACCACATGGTCTGTCATTAATGAAATACCTAAGGTTTTAATATGTTCTGTATCTGCTATTTCGGTATTTGTTCCATTAGGTAATACAGGGATTTTACTATTCCAGAAAACCCAAGCCATCCCTAAAAAGATAGTTAGCGCCAATAAAGCACCTATAGTAGTATTTCTATTTTCAGAAATGAGCAGTCGGGTGCCCCCTCTTTTAGTGAACATGATGCCAAAAAGCAACAAGACTAAAATTCCACCTAGATAAATCATGACTTGGGTAACTGCAATAAAAGGGGCTCCTGCAAATACATAAAGTCCAGCCACACCAAAAAAACACAGCATTAATGCAAAAGCAATATAGAGTATCTGTTTACTCAACACTATAAAAATTACTGGTAATACTGTTAAAGCGACAAAAAAGTAAAATACAATGAGTTCAATCATTTTGGTCATTGTTTTCTTCGTCACTTTTCTTTTTAATTACTGGCTTTACCCGCACTTTCATTTTCGGCTTATACACAGGCTTTTTACTGGCCTTCCCTTCAGGAGCAGAAGTTTTACCGATTGCTGGTTTTATTTCCTCACTTTTGGGTGACTTAGTAGTAGCATCGTCTTCTGGATTTTTTTTAGCTTTTACAACCGGTTTTATCTTGGGTTTGTAAACAGGCTTACTTATTGGTTTTTTCTCTGTATTCTCATTATCAGTTTGTTTCTTAATGATGGGTTTCGCCTTCATTTTAGGCTTGTAAACAGGTTTCGTTGAGGCATCTTCTTTCGAAGCATTGTCATCTGTAGGTTTTTTCACCACAGGCTTTGCCTTCATTTTAGGTTTGAAGACAGGTTTAGGCTTAGGGCTTTCTTGAGCTTCCTCAGTGGCAGGTTTCACTTTTGAGACAGGTTTTATTACCCTTCTTACAACAGGTTTTTTACTTGGATTGCTCGTCTGTGTTTGAGATTTTTTGGTTTCTTGTGCCTTTTCATAAGCCTCTCTTTTCTCTTTGGCTTCTTGTGCTGTTAGGTTGGCAAAACCATAATTCATTTCAGTAATATCAAAAGTACTGAAGTCGTAATCTTTGGTCATGGTAAGGCACTCTGTAGGACATACAGTAGTACATAATCCACAAAAACAGCATTTTGCCATATCTATATCAAATTTTGCTGCATATAGCCTCTTGGGAGTACCATCAGAAGTTTTTCCAAAAGTTTCTGTAGATTTTATCGGTTCAATATCAATACAATCTACAGGGCAAATTTTAGCACACTTATCGCAGACAATACAATCGTCCATTTCGTTGTGTAACTTATACCTACCGTTGTCGGGCACAGGAAGTTGTTCTTTCGGATATTGCAGTGTTACTATGCCTTCTTTCTTAGCAAAATAATCATTGGCATCTGCAGTAGTTGCATCTCTCCGCTCTTTGGTTATCGCATCTTTTAAATGTTTAACTGTAAGCTTAGCACCAGCTACAGTAGTTTTTACAGCTTCTTTTACAGACCCAAAGTATGTATTATTCGCACCTTTCATATTTTCAAATTTACAATCCGAACCATAAACATAAAAATGCTCAATTGGCATAATTACACCAATTATTAGTGATGCTTTATTCTTTTAAGTTAGCTATTGATGCGAAAATAGCAATGAATTGAAGCATGCACGTTTAAATATTAAACAGTTCGCTATAGAAATGATGTTATACCACTAGCTAAAATGTAGTTTTTATCTATCTTTGGCGGTTGAAAAAACAGCAAGGCAAACAGGCTTTAATAACTATTCAATTTTTTTTATTCTACAATAAATTCCCCAATCTTAACAAGATGAATATACACGAATATCAGGCAAAAGAAACTTTAAAAAGTTACGGAGTAAATATTCAAGAAGGCATAGTGGCCGAAAACGCAGCAGAAGCGGTTGAAGCTGCCAAAAAATTAACTGCTGAAACAGGCACAAGCTGGTGGGTTATCAAGGCACAAATACATGCAGGTGGCCGTGGTAAAGGTGAAGTAAAAGAAACAGGTTCTAGAGGGGTTGTTTTAGCAAAAAGTCTTGAAGAAGTGGGACCAATAGCTGAGGCCATTTTAGGTGGCACATTGGTTACTCACCAAACTGGGCCAGAAGGTAAAGTAGTCAATAAAGTATTAATCGCTCAAGATGTATATTATCCTGGAGAAAGCAAGCCTGAAGAGTTTTACATAAGTGTATTACTCGATCGAAACACCGGTAGAAATACCATAATGTACTCTACTGAAGGGGGTATGGATATAGAAGCTGTAGCAGAAGAAGACAAAGAAAGACCTGATGATGAGAAAAAAATATTATTTGAAGAAGTAGACCCTAAAGTTGGGCTTCAAGGATTTCAAGCAAGGAAGATTGCCTTTAACCTTGGTCTAAGTGGTCAGGCTTTTAAACAAATGGCCAAGTTTGTAACTGCTTTATACAAAGCATATGAAGCTACTGACTCTGCTTTATTCGAAATTAACCCAGTATTAAAAACTTCTGACAATAAAATTATAGCGGTTGACTCAAAAGTTAACTTAGACGAAAATGCATTGTATCGCCAGAAAGAGCTGGCAGCAATGCGAGACGTTACAGAAGAAGACCCTACAGAAGTAGAAGCAGGCAAATTCAACCTGAATTATGTGAAATTAGATGGAAATGTAGGTTGCATGGTAAACGGTGCAGGATTGGCTATGGCTACTATGGACATGATCAAGCTTTCTGGTGGAGATCCTGCCAACTTCCTTGATGTTGGAGGTACTGCTAATGCAGAAACGGTAGAAAATGCATTCAGGATCATCTTGAAAGATCCTAACGTGAAAGCTATTCTCATAAATGTATTTGGAGGAATTGTAAGATGTGACAGGGTTGCTAGCGGTGTAGTAGAAGCTTATAAGAATATCGAAAATATTAATATTCCTATTATTGTAAGGTTACAAGGAACAAATGCAGAAGAAGCCAAGAAAATAATAGATGAATCTGGTTTAAAAGTAAAATCTGCCATTTTATTGAAAGATGCGGCAGATAGGGTAAAAGAAGCATTAGCAGAATAAGCTAATATTTTTTGAGATATTTCATTGAGCCCGCTGTAAAGCGGGTTTTTTATTTTAAATTCTAAAATGGCATAAAACCCGTTACAATTCTCTGTCAAATTTTCAGGTTCAAACTAAAATGTTAGATATGAAAAGTTTTTGCTTATATTAAGCATAACTGTTGTATTTTCTTTCAAATGAAAGTTACGCCTTATGAAGAAGATAATTTTTAATGTGCTACTAAGTACTGCATGTGGTTTTTTAGGTGCCTACATTTATACATCAAATTCTGCATTTATAGGTACTTACATCAATAATAAAAGTACCAATGAACCAAAAGTCACTTATACAACCAATGAAAGTTTTAGTCCTTTTGAGAATTCTGAAAGTGTTTCCACACTAAATAGTAAAGGCATAGCCGCACTCGAAGATTTTTCAAAAGCGTCTGCAATTAGTACACAGTGTGTTGTTTATATCAGAACTTTAGCTGGTAAAGAATATGAGCGTTATAGCTGGTTCGATCTTTTTTTTAACAATAGATCATCAAGCGAAAGGCAGGTAGTAGGTTCGGGTTCTGGTGTAATATTTACTGCAGATGGATATATCGTGACCAATAACCACGTAATTGATGATGCCAACAAAATAGAAGTTATTTACAATCGTAAAACCTATGCAGCAACACTGATAGGCACTGACCCTTCTACAGATTTAGCATTGTTAAAAATTAATGCCGATAAACTTCCATACATCAAATTAGCTAGTTCGAGAAATTTAGCAGTTGGAGATTGGGTATTGGCAGTAGGTAATCCTTTTAATTTAAATTCTACTGTTACAGCAGGCATTGTTAGTGCCAAAGGTCGACGTATTAATATTCTTGAAGATATCTTCCCGATAGAATCATTTATACAAACAGATGCTGCAATTAATCCTGGTAATAGTGGCGGTGCACTGGTAAATCCAGAAGGTGAATTAGTCGGTATCAACACAGCCATTCTTTCTAAAACTGGTTCTTACGCAGGGTATGGTTTTGCAGTACCCTCAGACATAGTAGTGAAAGTGGTAAATGATTTGAAAAAATACGGTGAAGTGCAGAAAGCTTTTATTGGAGTAGAAGTAGTGGAAGTAAATGAAGATATCTCTAATCAGTTAGGTACAGACGACTTACAAGGCGTGGCCATCTCTCTGGTAGAAAGTGGCGGTGCTGCAGATAAAGTTGGATTGAGAAAAGGCGATATTATCATCGAAATGGACAATTTACCCATAAATACCAAAGCTGATTACGATGAGGTATTAAGTTATCATCAGCCAGGAGATAAAGTTACACTAAAGTACAAACGGGAAAATAAAACGGTAACAAAAGAGGTTATACTAACGAATATCGAAGGTACGACGGGAATTGTGAAGAAGATAGTCTATAACGCAGAAAGAATAGGTGCTACATTTGAAGTAGTACCCAAACTAGAAAGGACCCGACTTAATATTGAAAGTGGCATTAGGGTAACAAGTGTAGAGCGTGGAGGACTTATTTATAACATGGATTTAGATAAAGACTTCATTATTTTATCCATCAATAATTATAGAATAAATAGTCCTGAAGACCTAGAAGATATTTTAGTAAAAATTAGAGGAAGAGTTGTAGTAGCATTTATAAATGCTGAAGGTCGTAAAAAATATTATTCTTACCGTTTTTAATGATAAATGTAAGAAATATTATAAAAAATAATTTTTTCTATTAATTTTAAGCAGAATACATTTAGTTAACATGTAGATAATGTGAAATGGCAGTCATTTTGGCTGTCATTTCCTTTTTATAATCACATTTCTCCCATCTCTCTTAAAAATAATTCAAGTGTTCCCACATCTGAATAACCCCTTTTAATACCTATTTTATAGCTCTGTTGCATCATTTTAAGCCCTCCCTCTTTTTCATCTCCCAGGTACAAAAACCTACCCAAAGATTTTCCGATAAAATAAATATCTTTTGTTGCCTGTAATTCAAGTGCCAGTTTATAGGCTTTTAATCCAAACTCCACATAATTATTCAAATCTTTCATGTCAAAATACAACATGCTCATATAATTATAGACTTGAATATGCTTTTTATTTGGGGTTTCTTGGGCTAGTTTTTCATGTAAGATTTTAAAGAAAAATAAAGATTCTTCAGGTTTGCTATATTTCTTAAATATTAAAGCCAAACACTTCGCTAAAGATGGAGAAATATCCTTCTCAAATTTTTGATAACACAAGAGTCCAAAATGGTGGGCTACAGGGTAGTTCCCTGTTTTAAAATAATGCTGGCAAAGCGCTGTTGAAGTCTTTTTTATCCCATCGTCATTTTTGGCTAATTGATAGAGCCTAAAAGCTTCTTTCAAATGAGCAAGCCCAGTTTGTGGAACTTTTATCTGTGAAACATGCCAATCTGCTGCTTTTTTAGCGTCAAAAAAAGTTGCAGGGATTTTATTAAAAAATGTACGAATACCGGGATGTAGATAATAGTATTTTTCTTTATTACCATCTTCAAAAATTTCAATTAGCGGCATTGTTTCCAACAATGTTTCTAAGTGTGCAGATGACAATTGAGCTTTTAAAGGATCTATAGGAATAGGCACTTGAAATCTTGCCAGTAATGCATAAACCTCCTTTTTTTCATCTGGAATAAAATCTGCTACCACTTCATGGAAAGCCGCTTGGAAAGTCGCTTGAAAAGCACCTTCCCCTACTCCATTTTGTTTGGTTTGAATTAAATCATTCAATTTTGCCAAGGAAACCTTTCCATTTTTTTGCACCCAACAACCTAATTGTAAGGCAACTTCACTCCCATTAGTATTTTCAAAAAATTTCTTTAGGTCTTTCCCCTCTATTTTTTCGTCACCAGTAAATATCTTTTTAGCTGCGAATAAAGTAGCTAATTTATTTTTGTAGTGATAATAGTCTAATGGTTTTGATTGATAAAAAGGCAATTTCTTTAGCTCTCCAGTTACATTCTTATTTGTAATAATCAGGTACTCACCACCATTGCCTGCTAATTTATATAGCCAATCTGTTACATCTCTATATGTGTAATGTGGTTTTCCCTTACCATCAAACCAAGAAGAGATGTTCTCAAAAACAAACACAGGCAAACAAAACTCATGCATCATTGCCGTTAGCATTTCAATTTTTTCTTGTGTTGTTTTCAATAATGAAAGACGTTCCTCTAAGCCATCGATTTTGTGTATCTCTGTTAAAAAAGAATAAATGGCTGAAAAAACCTCATGATAAGATTGCAGCTTTTCATTGTTGAAAAAAGGCAATACCTTTTTATTTTCCTTATGCCACAAGTTAAGTCCATAATTGATCAAAGCATGGTGATCTCTCCCTTCCTTTTCTTCCAAGACCACTACTCTGTTTTGTTTTAAAAAGTCAAGTAGTTTTTTACCTTCTTCTTCACTGGCATACATGAAGGTATTTTGCTGCCTCAAATAATTCCCAGGGAAATTATCATTTGACTTAAATAAATTTTCTTCAGTGTTATTCTTGAAAATGAAGATGATATGCGGATGAATTTCACTTAGTCTTGAAGCTACTTTTTCCCATAAAGCTATTTCTACTTTTAAATCACTTGAAAGTATGAGAATAGCATTTTCAGTTATCTCTGATAGCTTTTGCTGTACAGATGGATGATTAGCAAATGTTTCAACCAATTGGTTAATTACTGCTTCTTCTGAAACAAGATTAACATGATAATCTTGAAGAAGTTGTGCCAATAGCTTGTTGGAAGCTTTATCAAAAACTAAGGTTAAAGAATGGTAGGACATAATAAAAAAATCTTATATACGATTAACTTCTTTTAGCTGTAAAAATTCTCTTTTATTCAATAAACCATCTTTATACTTGGTCTCTGTGTCTTATTGAAAAGAAATATATATCTTTTGGATTGCTATTAATAGTAGTGCATGTTTTAATAAATTGAAAATGGAAACAATTACTATGAGAAAAATTACTAGTGTCACTGTTATACTACTCTTCATTTTTGGTTGTAGTCCCTCAGAAAAGCTACCCAACTATGGCGTAGATACTTCCATGCAAGGTATAAAAGGCATGGTGCAACTTACTGACGCAGAGGAAGAAACTCCCAAGGGCATACAAAAAGAAGTCTATATCTTCGAATTAGCAAATAGCACGCAAGCTGAAAGTGTAGGAAATCTTTATAAAAATATACAAAGTAGGTTGGTGAGAAGAGTGATGACAGGATTAAATGGTTCTTTTGTAATAGCTCTGCCTTCCGGTACATATTCTGTTTTGGTAGGTCATGATGGTGGATACTATGCCGATGAAAAAGATAATGCCGGAAATATCAATCCGATTGTGGTGAAAAACAATCAATTCACTGATATAAAAGTTAATATAAACCCAAAGCTTACTTATTAGTCTTAAACTATTCTCACTAGACCATCAGGCATCTATTATTGAAATATGGAAACAATAAGGAGTAGAATAGCCCCTACACCTAGTGGATTTTTGCATTTTGGCAATATCTACTCATTCATATTTACTTGGCTTTATGTTAGAAAAAACAAAGGGACACTTCTACTCAGGATAGACGATTTAGATAAAGCGCGCATCAGAAAAGAATACATAGATGATATATTTCAAACGCTAGATTGGTTGGAAATTGACTATGATGAAGGGCCGATTGGTACCGAGGATTTTCTGAAAAATTATTCCCAAAAAACAAGAATAGAACTTTATGTAGAAAGTTTGCAAAACCTAAAAAACCATCACCATTTATTTGCATGCACATGTTCAAGAGCAGCAATAAAAACAAACTCTTTCAATGGGCAATATGCTGGTACTTGTTTACTTCGGAAAAATGCTTTCGAAAATAAAAATACTGCTTGGAGATTAAATCATCCTGAAAGTATAGATATTCAATTTCTTGATAAAATATTAGGGAAAACTGTGGTTAAGATTGCCCAACATATCAATTATCCTGTATTAAAGCGCAAAGATGATTTACCTGCTTACCAAATAGCTTCACTGGTAGATGATACCTATTACAAAATAAATACTATAATTAGAGGAGAAGATTTACTACCCTCTACTGCCCTTCAAATTTACTTGGCAGAAATAACAAATAAGCCTTCTTTTTTGAAGGCAAATTTTCTGCATCATTCTTTAATAAAAGGAACAGCGAATCAAAAACTTTCAAAATCTCAAGCTGCCCCAGCTATACATCTTTGGAAGAATCAGCCAAATGGGAAAATGAAGCTTTTTCGAGAAATTGCTGTTCTGCTCAATGTTGATCCTCATAAGGTTGAAAATATCCATGATTTATTACAAGAATTCAATCTCGATTTATCCTCATAAAATAGCACTAAAGTATATCTAGTACTTCTACAGCGCATCTTTCTGAAAAAATCATGGCTTTTGTTGTACATGTGATAAATTCTTTATTTGGAGACAAAAAAGAATTCTTCAAGGCAGCATTTTGGCAAATTCCATCTATAGAAAATTATCAAACTAAGCAACAACAGATGGAAAAGATCAGCAACTCGTATGGGTTCCAGCTAACAAATGCAACCTCTTTAGCCAAAGCTGCCAATTTAGTTTATGCCGATTGGGATAGTGTAGATACAGAGGTAAAAGTAGCTGGCTATAAAAAATTTAAATATTTCGATAAAGCGGGCACACAGGCTTTTGTAGCCGCGAACGATAAAAATATAATAGTTTCTTTTAGAGGAACAGAGGCTGATAAAATGGAAGATATCATTACCGATTTAAAAGTCTCTTTCTTTGAATGTAAATATGGAAAGATACACAGTGGTTTCTATGAAGCAGTAAAATTGATTGTTGATGATGTGAGCGATACTGTATCTTCATTGCGAACCAACAACCAAAACTTGTGGGTAACGGGCCATAGCCTTGGGGCAGCATTAGCTACCTTGGGTACGCTTTTTCTACAAGATGCAAAGTTGCATGTAAACGGTTTATACACTTTTGGCCAACCAAGAGTAGGAGATGAACAATTTGCAGAAAATTTTAACATGCGCTTTAAATCTAGGGCATTTAGAGTAGTGAACAATTGCGATATAGTAACTCGTGTACCTATGCGCTCTATCGGTTATAGCCACATCGGTACTCATGTATATCTCGATAGCGACGGAAGCCTACATTTAGACCAAGAATTATCTTGGTGGTTTGGTTTTACCGACCGAATAAAAGGTAGGATAGAAACTTTTAAAGAGAAAGGCATTGATGATGTAGCAGATCATTCAATGGACCTTTACCATAAAATATTGAATAAAAACCTACAGACAGAAACTGTAGCTTAAAAATTTAGATTCCCATCTATACTGACTGGGCCACACCTAATGGTGTGGCTCTTTTTATATTGGAGTAGCTAATTTTTGCTTAATTTTTCTAGTAGTTTCAAACTACTTCTCAAGAAAAAATATTTTTGTGGAGAATTCTTTTAGGAATATAGTAAATTGATAATGTATTAAATAAGGCCTTCGGTAGCTAAAAAAACTTCCAATAACTATGATTCCATCTGTCTCCCAAGTATTGTTCTTTTTTTCTTATCTATTCTCTGTCCCTTTTACTTTTGTAGCTGAAAAGTCAGTCTTGACCATAGACCTAGAAAACAAAAAGGCTAAAATTGAATATTTTAATTTGGCAACACCAAATGAGGTCATCGATGAAGCTAAAGAAGGACTCATAGCAATGGATTCAGAAACGCAATTCGATGAATCTTATGCTCATTTGCAACTAACTTCAAAAAAAATATTTCTAAAGAAGAAAAAACTAAATGCTAAAATTGAATTCTCTTTTGAGAATCCAAACGAATCGTTAGAAACGCTATCCATTTATCAACACCCTAGCGGGAATTTAGCCCACCCAATACTACAGTTTGAGAAAGTAATCTCTTCTAATGGCAAAATCATGAAAGAAGAAGATATGAGTTTTATTATGTGGGATAAAGAAACCAAAATAATTGAACTAGAAATGAGATATACAGACCTTGAAGAAAGTTTTCTACAAGATATGACTAGCGTAGCAAAATATTGGGAGAAGAAATGAAACCAATACTATCCTAAAAATTAATTGATTTTTTTGGTACTATATGATTTTACTTGAAGGAATCTTTAGATTCTTGGTGGTACGACTACTATAATATTAAAACTAGGAGGCTAGTAACTGGACCAAGTCGTGCCACCAATACCTATCAAGTAATTTCATAAAGGCCCATTTTTTTTAATTAATCAATAAGCATATTATTCAACACTTATTTCAAATTTTCTTTAAAAAAAGCTATCGTTCTTTCCCATGCTAATTTAGCAGCTTCTGAATCATAACGTGGGGTTGTATCATTATGGAAACCATGATTTGCCTTGGGATACATGTGTGCTATATAATCCTTCCCTTGAGCTTTGAGTTCAGCTTCATAGTCGGGCCAACCGGCGTTTACTCTTTTATCTAAAGAAGCATAATGCAAGAGTAAGGGTGCTTCTATTTTAGCAACTTGTTCTTTAGAGGGTTGCCCTCCATAAAATGGAACGGCAGCCTTTAAATCAGGTAATTCCACTGCCATCATATTAGAAATCCAACCACCAAAACAAAACCCAACCACACCTATATTTCCATCACATTTAGGGTGTTCTTTTAAATAATTAAAGGCAGCAATAAAGTCTTGTAGCATTTCATTTCTATCCCTTTTGCGCTGCATGGTTCTGCCTTCGTCATCAGTACCCGGGTAACCACCCAAAGGTGTTAAAGCATCTGGCGCTAAAGAAATAAAACCTGCCATGGCTGCCCTTCTGCCAACATCTGCTATGTGTGGGTTGAGTCCTCTATTTTCATGTACGACTACAATGCCTGGTAATTTACCTTTAGCCTTTTTGGGCATTGATAATTGACCTTTTATTTCCCCACCACCTTTTGGCGAATTGTACTTAATAGTTTTAGTTTTTAGACTGGGATCATCTTGGGCTATTTGTACTTTTTGATAGTCTGGTAGGATAAAAGACAGCAAAGAACTTACTGTCAACCCACCTACTGCATATTTTGAAAGTTTATCGATAAAATTTCTGCGGTCTAAGCGATTGTGGGCATAATCATCATATAAATCAAAAACAGCTTGGTCTAAGTCGTTAGCATTAGGCTTTTTCATGGGTATAGTTTCGCGTGGTGAGATAGAAAATTAATTTTCTCAATATACTGATTTGATGATAGAAATACCAGATGTAAGTGAGACACTAAGCTTTGAAAGGCATTGCATTCAAATTTTAGATTATGCCAGCAAAGAGTAAGCGAAACAGAAGAATAGTTATAACTCCGCAATGGATGTTTATGAATCGTAGCACTTTTTTAATTCAGTCCAATTACTCTCTATAAGTTCTATTTCTTTATCCTGTCCATTTTCAAAATTCAAAGTAGAATAAGTTTCTAATTTCAATATTTCTTTGAGTTCAATTGGAACTTTTATTAGTTCAAAGAAACCTTTAGCAATCTCTTTATTTATATTTTTCGGAAAGTTTGGTGTTGTTCGATGAGTCCACCATTCTTTACCAGTTCGAGAATCAATAGGCACAAAAATTAATAGCCTTTCGAAGATTACTTTTATTTCATACCCCTCTTTACTTCGATTAATTGCTAGCCAATCGGTTAAATCTCTTTTTTCATTTTTTGCAAAATGTTTTCCACCTACAATTTTTTTTCCAAGCTCATTTTCTCCAATCCAATTAATTTCTTTTAACCCAACAAAGATTAAATAACTAAACTCAATATTTAATCTATGCTCAACATTTTCAATTACATTTTCGTCAATTAACTCTAGCTTTATATAAGGTACCAAAAGACTATTATCATTTATGTAACATTCTTCTGAATATGACTCAAAAGTGTCGATTGAATCAATTTTATCTGATACATCAATTAGTTTTCCTGTAATCATTTCTCAAACATGCTATAAAGCTAAGATAAAAAACTGTGCTAGTTAAATAGTACTAAAGTGTCCGAAGGGCATGATGGAATTAAATTGCTAAAAGCCTTCTATTCCCACAAAGCACAGCATTGTTTTTATGACTTGTTGTCTCTTTATATTATCATTTGATATTTGAAGAATCTTCATAGACATTCATTATTTCTTCAATCTCTACTCCAAGCGTACCTATCTCTACTTCTATCTCTTTTTCATCATCTGTTCTAAGGTCTACACATTCTTTTTGTCTTCGTCTATTTTCAAAATTTTCATATATATTTTTTACCCATTTATTAAAAGCTAATGTGTCTTTAGGAATTTTGTCCCTTCCAATTAGTCTTTTCTCTAGCTTATAATAATTGCTTGTATTTTTTATATCTGTCAACTCTATTTCATTTTCTGATAAAACATTAATTTTCGCTCGACCTGAATCCTGTTTAAAAGTGTTATTACTAATTCCTAGAATTATTAAAGAGTCATTCCTAATAAGATAATTGTATTCGGCAATATATGGCTTGGACACTTCATTGAAGATAAACATTTTAGATTGAGTGAATTGAATTTCTTCATAAAAACCTTCTTTGTTGCAAGAAGTCCACATACCCTCAATTATATCATGAGATTTATGCATATCTGTACAGGCTAAAAAGAAAAATATTAGTATGATTATGGTATATTTCATTAAAAATGATGGCCCCTTTTTAAGCAGAAAACAGTTTAGTCCATTTAAATATTATAGATACCAATTGGCTAAAATCATAAAATCATTCAGTTATTCCATTTATAATTCTTCTTAAATAAACTTTACACTTAAAGATATAATGGAAAAGCCGTCGGGTTATCCGACAGCTCTGTAAAAACCATATTAATTCTTTTTATCAATTACCTCACTCCTGGTAAACCAGCAGGTTTTTCAAATTGCCACCAAAATTTATCAGCTTTCTTTTTCTGTGGATAAACTTCATCTAAAGTATTTCCTTCGTAAAGCCTACCATTTTTCATTACATGGGTCACTGAGTTAGAATTCCTAATGTTCTCCAGTGGATTTTTATCAAGAATTACCAAATCTGCAATTTTACCCTCCTCAATAGATCCTAAGTCACCATCAAGTCCCAGTGCTTGAGCTCCGATAATCGTTGCTACTTTTAAAGCATCGTGGTTTTCCATACCCCCAGCTTGTACCGACCACAACTCCCAATGATAACCCAAACCTTGCAGCTGTCCATGGCTGCCTATACCTGCCAAACCGCCTGCTTCAACCAAGTCTTTTATAAACTCTGCGTGTTTGGCGAAGACATGTTCTTCATCCATAAACCATCCGCGTACCCTTCTAGATTTAGCAGCCAGTTCTTCATAAGGTGTAAATCTCTGCAATTTTTTGTCGTGATAAGGTTGTTCAGTGGCATAGTAATAATTCTCTGCAAAAGGACCTCCGTAAGCCACCAACATTGTAGGCGTTACCGCCATTTTAGAGTCGGCAATGGTTTTTACAACATCATTATAAATTGGATAGATGGGTAAAGCATGTTCGTGTCCAGGATAGCCATCTAATAATTGAGTCATGTTCAATTTGAAATCAAGACCACCTTCGGTAGTGGGCATTAGCCCTTGTTCTTTTGCTGCCATAATGATCCATTGTCGTTGCTGTCTATTTCCAGTAAGATACATTTTAATGGTCTTGGTATTGTAGTACTCACTATACTGCTTTAATACTTTTTTAGCATGCTCTAGGCTCTTAATTTTATAAGCCCAAAAGCCAACTCCAGGACCTGTAGAATATACTCTTGGTCCATACAACTCACCTGTTTCTACCATATCTGCATAAGTCAACACATCGGTAGTAGCTGTTTGGGGATCACGAGTGGTCGTAACACCATAGGCTAAATTAGCCGCATAACTGGTAACTTGGGTTTTGTGTATGCCCCAGTTCGGCCACATATGGGCATGGGTATCTACAAATCCAGGCAGAATAGTTTTACCTTGTAAATCGATTTCTTCAGTACCTTTTGGAATAGTTAAGGAGCCACTTTCACCAACTGCCTTTATTCTATTATTTTCAATGAGCACATCTCCATTCTCTATAATCTCATCTCCATTCATTGTAATAATTCTAGCTCCTTTTAGCAGTGCAGTACCTTGAGGCATATCTTTTTTTACAGCAACCTTAATGGTATATTCTTCTGCTTCATATTTATCTTTTTTCTCCTCCTCTTTATTGTCTTCCTCTGTCTTTTCCTCTTTGTCTTTTTCTTCTTTAAGCTCTTCAGCTTCTTTGGCTGCTTTTACTGAATCTGTAAACACTTTCTCAGCATCTAAATCAAATACAAAATGCCCTTTCCCTAAAGACCAATGAACTTTTTTGCCATCGGCAGACCAGTAAGGAAATTCTCCACCTAGCTCTGTTAATTTTTTAGAAGGAAAAGATGCGCTACTAGGATCTGCTACTGAAATTTTAGGCGTTTTACCCACTTTAGGCACCGTTACTACATAAATGTCATTATTGATTTTGGCTAAAGCTTGATTACCCTCAGGCGCCAATATAATAGTACTCGCTTTCGAAGGTTTATTGCGTTCCATAATGTTGTCCAAAGCACCAGGCAGCATGTGGTAGCCAGTATGTTCATGGTTATTGCCTACAATATCATGGTCATGCCCATGGTGGTCTACAATATCTTGAATAGAACCATAGGTAGTAATGCCTGTTATGCTCACATGTTCTTTTTCATCTGTGCCATCCCAACGAATCGAAACTAATCCTTTGCTGCTGTTCAGGTAAATTCTATCATTACTTTTCGTAAAATGTGGATTGATACGCCCATTTGATTTAGCAATAAATTGTACTTCTCCACCCTCACTATTGATCCAGCATAAATCTTCTGTGGTTCCGAAAGAGAAAGGATCCCACGCATCTTTATAAGCTTGAGCAGTACCTCTGGTAAACACAATACGGTTACTTTTAAAAGACCATGTAGGGTTTCCGTATAAAGCAGGAACTTTGGTCAATTGCTGTGGCCTCAATTTTCCAGTTGTATTTACTTTATACAGATGCCCCCCTTCTGGAGACCAAGTAGTATACACCAACCAATTGCCATCTGGCGACCAAGTTGGTTGTGCCTCGATTATATTTTCCTTAGTTACACGTTCAGGAGTACCATTTGGAAAATCCATGAGATATAATTTATTTAAAGCAGTAAATGCTAATTTTGCCCCATCTGGTGAAGGTACAGCATCCCTGATTTGAGTAACCAACATTTCTTCTTCATCTTCAATAGGGAACTTAAAAGCTAATCTTGGTCCCATTGGCAAATCCACTTCAGCCTCAAATGAAATTTCGGTAGCAGATTTATCACTGATGTTGATTTTGAAAATTTTACCATCATAAGAGACTACTAAAAACTGGCTGTCTGGGGTAAATGACATAGCAGGTAAAACTCCTAAAGGAGCAATTGATTCTTGCTCATCACGCTGTACAGGATAAGCCAGCCAGCTTTCATCTCCATTTTCTAAATTTCGCAGAATCAAACCTGTCTCATCTTCAAAACGAGTTCCATACACCATCCATTTGCCATCTGGCGACATTGTTGGCGTAAAGGCAGAACCGTAACGAGAAGTAACCCTACTGGTCTCTCCATTTTCCAAGTTGTAACAACCTACTTGATATTGAGGGAACTGGGCATTATAATTCCATGCACTGTTTCTTTGGGAATAATAGATTAGCTTACCGTCGTGACTGAAGGTAGGATCCGTTGTTTTCAATCCCTCAGGCTTTTCTATTAGCTGTATACCTCCCCCGCCATCTTTATGGTACATGTGAAGTTTTATATTCCTTCTACCTTTTGCACCTACAATGTATTCCCCATCGGTACTCCAATCTGCAGAAAAATAATTTTGGTTTTTGTCTTTAGTAATTTGCTTTCGCTCATTTGTTGCCAACTCCATGGTCCAAATATTATCTGCACCACTTGAATCAGAAATAAAAACAATGCTTTTCCCATCAGGGCTAAATCGTGGATGTACATCGTAAGGTAAACCAGTAGTAACTGCCCTTGCTTTTCCACCACTAAAAGACATGATATAAATGTCACCCATTAAATCAAATAAAATACTATCGCCTGTAGGACTTACATCCAAAGAAATCCATGTACCTTCATTGGTAGTGAAACTGATATTACGTTCGGCTTTTAAGGGTAGGCTTTTCTTTTTTTCTTCTTTCTTTTCAGTTTTTGTAGAATCTTTTTTGGTAGAATCCTGAAAGTTGAAATAGGGTTCTGGGAGATACTTTCTATCCATTGTTACAGCCGTTTCAAAAGTACACAGACTGATACAAATTAAACCGAATAGACTGTAAGTAAGCATTCGTTTCATTATGATGTAGTTTTAGTGATTGATTTTGACCTTAAGCCAAATTTTTAATTTCATTAAAACTACCAAATGGATTTCTAAATGATTACAAAAAAATTAAGAGTTGATTTTTTCGATGATAAGTGGTTTTAGCCTTTGAAAAATTAAATAGCTAATCCTTTTTCATTTACAATAGGCTCATTTGAAGTATCAAAATATACAATTTCTGTTTTATAGATAGGGCTATCTATACCTTTAATAATATCTCCTTCAAATACTTCTAGCTCTAAAACCCTAAATTGCTTTGAATAAGTAATGATTTTTTTTTGGTCTAAATCTACTAGAGTCAATTTTTGCATTCTATCTTTAGTCCAACTAGGAAATGCTACTCTGCTTTTATTCATATCCCAAATGGCAGGACCACCAGCATGGTAACTTACTTCAATACGTTCAATATTTTTCCCCGTTAAATAACAAGCTCCTCCTAATGGCGCACCCATGGCAATCTCTCCAATTTGTTCATACTCTAGTGTATACAAACCATTAGGTGATATTAAATTCGAATCACCATTTCCGAAATTCCATGCACTTGGTTTATATTTTTCTTCCATCTAATATGCTTTTAAAAGAGATTATTAAATGTTGAATGAATAAAAAAAATTCCTTTAATAGAATCTATTCCAAAACAAATCCGGCTGACATACCTCCCACACTTAAGGTAAAATCTCCTGGTTCTAAAATTGGTTTCCCTTTCTTATCTGGATAACTCAAATGCTGCTGGGCATCAATTTTAAAGGTAAAAGTTTTGGATTCTCCTGGCGCTAAGGCTTGTTTTTCAAAATGTTTTAATGCTTTTACAGGGCGGGTAAACGTTCCTACTTCATCTGAAATATACCAAAGCACTGCTTCTCTACCAGCTACCTCTCCACTATTGGTTACGGTAACTGTAGCAGTAATAGATCCTTCATCGTCCAAAGAGTTCGCACTGAGCGATAAATCACTGTAAGTATAGTTGGTATAAGACAAGCCATAACCAAATGATGCAATGGTCGTCATAGCAACAGATTTTTCAAAGTCGAAAAATAAATCCATATTCTTGTGATTGTAAGGAAACCAGTGTCCAGCTTCTTTTGGATAGGAAAAAGACATTTTACCACTTGGATTCACTTGCCCAATAATCACATTTGCGATAGCTATTCCTCCTTCAAAGCCAGGGAGACCACACCATATAAATGCATCCGTTTCATCCAATACTTCTGAAATCACTCTTGGCCTACCAGCAATCATTAAAAGGATAACAGGTTTGCCTGTAGCTTGTGCTTGCTCAATAAGTGCTAATTGGTCTTGGTCTAAAGTTAGGTCAGAAATATTGCCAGGAGTTTCTGCATAGGGTTCTTCCCCAGCGGCAATAATAATGGCATCAGCCCCAACAGCATTTGCTTTCAAATTATTTGTACTAGACAATTTTACTTGTGCATTAGGATATACTTCTTGCAATGCAGTATAGACTGTATGCATATCTTCAGGAAATATACTTTCATCAGTAGGTATCCATCTTAGTGTCCAACCACCTGCCAATCCTTTTTTAGAATTGGCATTCAAACCAGCCAAAACTATTTTTTTAGGGTCGTTCAGTGGCAGTATACCATCATTCTTGACCAATACAAGCGACTCCTCCGCTGCTTTTTGTGCTTTCTCTTTACTTTCTTTCCTGCCGATGCGTTCAAATCTGGTATTTTGTGGATGGGGATTTTCAAAAAGGCCTAATTCCATTTTTAACCTCAATATTCTAGAAACTGATAAATTAATTCTATCCATTGAAATTACCTTTTCTTTTACCAGTTCTATCAAAGCACCATAGAAATCTGTTTCATAAGGTGTCATAGACATATCAACTCCTGCCATGATTGCTTTAAAAGTAGCCTCTTTCATATCTTTAGCCACTTTATGGGTTTTATGGAGCCTTATTATATCTTCCCAATCTGTAACGGCAACCCCTTTAAAACCCAATTGATCGCGAAGTACTTTGGTCAATAATTCATAAGAGGCATGCACAGGAATTCCATTTACCTCGCCTCCATTGATCATGATTGTCTTTACTCCTGCATCTACTGCAGCTTTAAAAGAAGGAATATGAAATTCTTGTAATTGCTGATCGTCGATAGTAGCAGGAGAACGATCCCAACCGTTATCTGGATCAGAATATCCCAAATAATGTTTGGCTGAGGCTGCTTGTTTAAAAGGTGCTGTTTGCGGATGGTTTTGCAACATTTTAACATAGGTCCCCCCCATAGAAGCTGCTAGATGTGGATCTTCACTAAAGGTCTCATAGTAGCGTGGCCAATAAGGATTTCTTCCAATATCCAAAACTGGTGCAAATATCCAATGATGTCCCAAATCGGCAGTTTCTAATCCAATTACATACGCTTCATCTGCTGCAAACTGCGTATCGAAAGTGGCACCTATATTAAAACTATGAGGAAATATTGTAGCATCTTCCAAATAGTTAGCACCATGCATATGATCCACCCCATAAATTGTAGGAATGCCTAATCGGTTATGTCGCAGCGTTATTTCTTGTATTTGCTTTGAATAGTTAAACCAATTTTCAGCGGGAACCGCAATCCCATTCAAAAAAGATCCAACGTGAAAACTATCTAGGTAATAAATAAGCTTAGTAGTATCTATTTCCAATAATGTTTCTGGAGGTGCAGAAGGGTTGGTAGCCTTTGCAACCTCTTTAGAAAACATGTTATTGTTGATTTGCATCATTTGCCCTACTTTTTCCTCTAGTGTCATCTCCGCCAACAACTCCTCTATTTTTTCTTCCATCGCGGTATTGTTCGTCCGCTCCAACGCCATTCTTCTCTTATCGGTAATTAAGCTCTGTTCATCGTGGCTAAACGAACAAGCTGTAAGCAGTGATAATGCAAATACAGTTGTATAATAAGATAAGAATAATGATTTTTTCATATTCGTACTTGTTAATTTGTAGGTAATGTAGCTCATACATTGTATGTAGGTAAGTAGTTGATTAGTCAGTAATTTTAACTCCTTCAGTATTTATCCGAGAAATATATTTGACCGTATCGATTTCGAGTTTTGAAAACTCTTTTTGCATGCTACTCGCAGCTCTTTCGGCGATTTCTTGCGACTCACATAAGGCAAAAACAGATGGCCCAGATCCGGAGATACTACAGCCCAAAGCTCCTTGTTGAATAGCAGCTTGTTTTACATTTTCATACCCAGGAATTAATAAAGATCGCACCGGTTCAATAATTACATCTTCTAGTGAGCGGGCAATTAATTGGTAATCGTTTTTAGCCAATCCTGCTACAAGTCCAGCAATATTTCCCCATTGTTTTACAGCATCTTTTAGCTGAATATTTGTGCGTAGTACTTTGCGTGCATCTTCAGTTTTCAGTTCTATCTGCGGATGAATAATGGCAATAAACAATGATTCGGGAAAGGATAATCTTATAACATCTAATGGGTCATAACTTCGAACTAACACAAAACCTCCCAATAATGCAGGTGCAACATTGTCAGCATGTGCCGATCCACAAGCTACTTTTTCACCTAACATGGCAAACTCTACCAAATCTTCTTTAGGCAATGGATTGGGAAGTAGTTGATTGATTCCAAATACACCGGCCACGGCACTTGCAGCACTTGAGCCTATACCACTGCCAGGTTTAATTTTATGGGTAATTGTAATTTCAAAACCTTCTGTCTCTCCTAACTTTCTCAACAAGGCATTGGCTGCCACGCCTATAGTATTGGCATCTGGATTAAGAGGAATCTTTTTATAGGGTGTTTCATTGAATATGGTAATGCCACTACTCGCCTTTCGCTTAATTATCACTTCATCTCCGGGGTTTTCAAGTGCGAGTCCCAATATGTCAAAACCACATGCTACATTAGCTACAGTAGCTGGTGAAAAAATACGGATAGTTTTTTCCAAAATCCTGTTTGTTTGCTTTACCGATACTTCAAATTTATAATAAAATACCTCTTTGCCCTAAATATATCAGGTACTTTCATTTTTTTATTTTATAACAAGCTTTAGGTTGTATAATCGGTGTTTGAACCATAGTTTAGGGAAATATTGAATGATATTGAATTGTACTTGTTAAACAATAAGTTAAGTAGGTACGACGACGTTAGATTGGCGTTCCATAGTTATTTGCTTTGTTTATTTTCAACTAATGTAAACCAGCTTGGATACTACACTTCAAAAACAAGTTTTTGACAAATTACAACAAACAGACATAGCTTCAGCCATGCTAAATAGTGCCTTTTTAGCAGGCTTACCAATAGCTTTTTGGAAATTACCTCATGCCAGTCATTTTTATATTGTTGTAAGTTACAGTGATCAATTACATGTCAAAGACCCTGATATAGCAAACCTTTCCCCTGGTTTTATTGTAGCACCTTTCGATACTTCTAAATCCATATCTTATATTAAGGCAGATCTTTTATATTCTTCAGATGCTGTTTTTCCTGTAGAAGATTTTAAGGCGGCAACTTACGGCAGCGAAGAAGCTCAAAATAGAAAGAATTTTTGGGAAGCATGGGAAAAGTCAATGGATGCGATAAAAAAGAAAGAAAAACTTTTCTATCATACCAAGAAAGTGCATGCTGTAAATCCTAGCCAGTCAGCTTATGAAGCCTTAGTTGAAAAGGGAATAGAAAAAATTCACCATGGTACTTATCAAAAAATAGTTTATGCAAGAAACAAAGCAGAAAGTAAACCTACCCAATTTGACATCAGTAATACTTTCTTAGCACTTTGTAAGCAATATCCTGCCGCTTTTGTCTCTATGATTTCGTTACCAGAAACAGGCACTTGGTTGGGGGCTTCACCAGAAACATTAATTGAAGTGAAGGATAGAAAATTCTTTAGAACGGTTGCATTAGCTGGGACTCAACCAAAAGAATTATACAGTAAAATCTCTGAGGCAAGTTGGCGGCAAAAAGAAATTGAAGAACAGGCAATGGTAAGCCGCTATATCATCAATTGTTTCAAAAAAATAAGACTTAGGGAATTTGAAGAGATAGGGCCCAAAACTGTAGCAGCAGGTTCATTACTTCACCTTAAAACTGATTTTAAGGTGAACATGGAAGAAGTGAATTTCCCTCAATTGGGAACTGTTATGCTTAAATTACTGCATCCTACATCTGCAGTTTGCGGAATGCCTCAACAAGAAACCATGAAAGATATTATAGCCAATGAGCATTATGATAGAGAATTGTACAGTGGTTTTTTGGGGCCAGTAAATATTCATGATAACACACAAATTTTTGTAAACCTTCGGTGTATGCAGGTGACATCAAACGAATTGGTGTTTTATGCTGGGGCGGGTATAACTGAAGACTCTGAGCCTACAAAAGAGTTTTTAGAAACTGAAATGAAAATGGATGTTTTAAGAAAATTTGTTTCTAACCAATATAAGTAGAAGCTTATTTAGCTAGATATAAAATTGGCCTCGCATCCTAATCATTGTTTATAGAAACCATCTTTAGTTTTTAAGATGATAAAATTCACTTACAAATTTTTATAGTACTTCAATCTTTATAGATTATTTGGTAACTTGAAGAAAGAATAATTTTGAAAATACTGTATGCAAAACAGTATTTATCTCTGCTATTTTTTAACCATTTACATCTACAACATGTAATTCGATTAGCTTTCTTTCTTAAAGTATTTTTTCCATGCGTTCTTTATTCTATATTTTACTTCTTTGTATCTCTTCCCATAGCTACGCTCAATTTGAATTAATTGGCGATGCTGAATATATGACAGGAAATTGTATCCGGTTAACTCCTGACTATCAGTATCGTGAAGGAATTGCTTATTACCAAGCCAAGTTAGACCTAACCCGTTTTTTTGAAATAACCTTCGATATATTTTTTGGTGCAAAAGACGAAGGTGCAGATGGAATAACTTTCGTTATACATGACGATGCCAGAGGTTATGGGGCTTATGGCACTTGGGGAGAGTGTATGGGTTATGGTAGATGGAGTCCTTCTGCTTATTGGGCCAATTCAATTACTCCTTCCATAGCTGTAGAGTTTGATACATATCAAAATTTACAACAAGGTGACCCAGGACATGACCATATTGCCTACCTCGAAAATGGAGTAAGTTACCATGAAAAGTATTGGAGCAATGAACAAGATGATTTCAACTTAGAAGACGATGTTTTGCATGATTTCCGTTTTAGCTGGGATCCTGAAACTCAAATTATAAAAGTAAAATTAGATGGTAAGACCGTTTACACTGGACAAAGAGACTTGATTAAGGACATTTTTAACGGCAATACAGAAGTAATTTGGGGTTTTACAGCATCTACTGGCCGTAAATCTAATTTACAATACTTTTGTTTGAGAAATCTCGCTTACCAATCACCCAATACCATTGATAAACCTGTAAACCAAAATCCTACTTTACAAACAACAAAAACAGAATAAAATGAAGAGCCAAGAGTTTTTACCTTGAGCTTAAAATAGTGATTTTTTCAACTTTCTTATTTAAACTTTATGTTCACTGTAGTTGCTATCATAATTATTGCTGCTGTTCTTGTTTGGCATTTTTATTATAAAAACCTACAAACGATAAATAACATTGTAGAAACTGAGGGAGAAGTCATGGGCTTTGAAGAAATAAGCCAGCCTGATTTAAAATCAATTTTTGCTTTTAAGAAAAATGTAGCAACTCCAAAAGCTTATCCGATTGTAAAGTTTAGAGTTCAAGGTGCGAAAATGGTGAAATTTAGAGCACAGAAAGGTTTCAAATTTCCTTTGCCCTATACAAAAGGAGATAAGATAAAAGTAGAATATGAAGCTAGTAATCCGTTAATAGCGCGAATAAAATAATCCACAAAGTTACTGTTGTAATGGTAGTTCAATAGTTATAGCTGTACCATTGTTTACTTCAGAATAAATATCAATTGTACCTTTATGTAAATGCACAATTTGCCTACTAAGGCTAAGTCCTATTCCAGATCCCTTCTCTTTGGTTGTAAAAAAAGGGGTAAATACTTTTTCTTTCGTTTCATCATCCATGCCCAAGCCTTTATCAATCACCCTCAGCGTGCATGTTTTATCATCATTAGAAAAAGCGACAAGAATTATAACTGGTTCTTCAAGAAGCCTCGAAGCATCAATGGCGTTCAATACAAGGTTGATGATAACCTGTTCTATTAATTCCATATCTGCAATTATTTCAAGGGGTTGTTTGGCCTTTATTTTAAAAGGAATTGCTTTTTCTGACAAGTTATTTTCTAAAAGATGAATAGTTCGTTGGAAAAGGTCTATCACATCAAATCGTTTTAACCTCAATGTAGGATCTACAATAAACATTCGGTAATGAGTTACAAAACTTATTAAACTTTTACTCCTTTCAGAAATGGTGAAAAGGCCTTGACTCAAATTATCTAAAGCCTTACTGCCTGCTTGTAGATTATTCCCAAGGGTAATTTCATGAAGTTTTGAAGAAAGAGAAGCAATGGGTGTAATACTATTAATTATTTCATGGGCCAAAACCCTAATTAGTTTTTGCCAACTATTAACCTCTATACCAGCTATTTGGCTGCTAATATCTTGAATATTTATTATATGAATTTTTTCAACCTCATTTATGAATAGAGAATGTTGCAAAGAGATTTTCACTAACTTTTCCGATCTTTTAAAGCCAAATAAAGCCTTGTTATTCTCTTCTACTTCAGTTTTAGCTTTTAAAAAGCCCGGAATGAATTTCTCAATCTGATTAATGTCTGATAAAAAAGGCAGTCCTAAAATTTTTTCAAGTGCGCTGTTCATCAATATCACTTCTCCATTTTGTTTATAACAAAGCATAGCACTAGGAGTATAAGAGATTATCTGTTCAGCAAACAATTCTGCCGACTTCTTCTCTTTTCTAAGCAAGCCGATTTGCGTGTATAACCTATCTAAAATGTCTTTTATATTAGAAAATACTGCACCGATTGGCAGATTAGAAAATGTACCTGAAACATCACGGTGATACAATGCCGATAAGTGCTTATCAAACACTACAAACTGCTGCTCAACAAAGTAGATGAGTTCCACACATACAAATAGTACAATCAATAAAATAACAAAAGGAGTTATTTGCCAATTGGTAAGAAACAAAAAATAGTTTCCTAAAAAAGTAAAAATCAGCAAAAGAAATACCCGAAATATAATCTTAAATCGGAAGGTATAGACAAAACTGAACATTATAAAATTTAATTAAAATCCCAATACATTCACATGAAAAGACCAAAAAATTAGTAGTCATGTATCTTTTCAATGAATTAAGTATTTTTTCTTAATGATGTTAATAATAAAATTTCGCAATAAAGTAATAATAGCGATGTTCCTATTTAAAAATCTATCTTATAATCGCAATTATCATTAAAATAGATGTCAAAATTAATTCACTATCCGCTATCGCTTTTTCTTTTACTTGGTACACTACATTATTGGCAGCCTTATTCCCAAAATGCACAATATGTAAGTAACCTCAATGAAAATGATTCACTAAAAGTCTACATTCTTAATGAAATGGTAGATGAATTACTACAAGATAAAGAAAGCTCATTAGACCATGTATTAACCATCGCAGATTCGGCCTATAAAATTTCTGAAAAAATAAACCATAAAGAAGGACTTATAAAATCTTCTTTAAATGTAGGTAAGATCCTTAAACTTAAAAGAGATTTTAAAACAGGGCTTAATTATTATCTGAAAGCAGTAAGTACTTCAGAAGGACTTAATAAAGCCTCGTTAACAACCAATGCTTACATTGAAACCGCTATTTTTTATCAAGAATGGAAAGTAGATGAAAAAGCAATTTACTATTATAAGAAAGGGTTAAATCTTGCCAAAAAGAACCAACAAGATGAAGAGCATGAGGCCATTTTGAAATACCTTTCTATTATTTACCAATACAAACTCGATTATACTTCTGCAGAAAATTATTTCAATGAACTGATTACTTTTTACCAAGAAAAAAAAGATAAGGAAAAAGAAATTGCCACGATTGATAGGCTACTAAACCTATTTAATCAGGCTGGCAAATACAACGATGCTTTGGTGGTAAGCACACAATTACTTGAACTAAAAAAAGCTGAAAACGATACGGAAGGTACCATTAATTATTTGAATAGAACTGGAATCATCCATAAAAGACTAAAGAATTATGATGCAGCATTGGCCTATTTTCAAGAAGCCATCGGTTTATACAAAAAAAATGGTTCTGGGTCATCTGAGTATGCATACTTAATGATCAGTCAAGGTGTGATCTATCAAATCCAGCAACAATTCACAAAAGCATTGACCATCTTCGAAGAAGTTCTTGCCATAAGAACAGAAGAAGGTAACAAAAAAGAGATCACCAAAACGCTCAACTACCTCATTACTTTAAATATGGGGCTACAAGATTATGACAAAAGCAAGATTTATTGTTTAGAAGCCATAGAGATTGCCGAAGAAATAAATGATGTTGCCAATCTAGAAAAAAATTATCAGAGGCTGTCTGAGATCTATGAGAAGACTGGGAGTTCAAAAAAGGCCTTGGCTGCTTATAAAGAATACTTAAAATACAAGGAAGAATTCTATGCCATTGAAAAGGATCGTATACAAGAACTTACACAAAAGCAACTCGATGCCGAAAAGGCCGAAAAAGACTTAAAGTTGCAACTTGCCGACCAAGAGATGAAAACACTCGAGCTTTCTAATTTAAAAGTAGAAAGTGAAAAAAAGGAGCAAGAACTAGAGATGCTTACCCAACAGAAAAAATTGCAAGAAGCCAAATTACAAGCAGAGCAATTTGAGAAGGACAGGGTAGCCCAAGCACTTAAGATTGCAAAACAGAAATTAGAAGCTGAGAAAAAAGAAAAAGCTATTAGTGACCTGCAAAGACAGCAAGAATTAAAAGACCTTGAACTAAAGCAAAAGGAATTAGAGGAGCAAGAGAAAATGTCTACAATTGCTTTATTGGAAAATGAAAAAAAATTGCAGGAGCAAAAAATTGCCGAAGAAGCCAAATTAAAAGAATATGGCATTTGGATCATCGCACTTTGTGGTTTCGTAATGCTGGTAATCACAGTTTCCTTTATCATGAAGCAAAAAGCCAACAAAAAGCTTAAGGCACAGCAATCTGAAATCTTGGAGAAGAACAGCCAACTTCAAGTGCAAGAAGAAGAATTGAGACAGAATATGGAGGAACTACAGGCAACACAAGAAGACTTGCAAAAGAGCAAAAATGAATTAGAAGGGGCCTATGTAGAACTAGAAACAAAAAATACCCATTTGACCGATAGTATCAAATATGCCAAAAGGATACAGAATGCTATCTTACCTCCTGAAGTAGACTTAAAGGCTGCCTTTCCAGAACATTTTGTGATATTCATTCCAAAAGATATGGTCTCAGGTGACTTCTATTGGTTCTCACAACAGGGAAATAAATCAATCATAGCTACTGTAGATTGTACTGGACATGGCGTACCAGGAGCATTTATGTCTATGATAGGCAATGCTCACCTAAACCAAATTGTAAATGAACAAGGAATCCATGATCCAGCAGAGATATTAGAGAACATGCACCACTTGGTACTTGATTCACTCAATCAAAAAGATTCTAGAAATGTAGACGGGATGGACCTGGCAATAGCCTGTATAGAAAAATGGGATGATGGTATGACCAGTCTTAAATTCAGCGGGGCAAAATGTCCATTATTCCATTATAGAGACGGTGAAGTTAAAAGGTTAGACCCAGATAGAAAATCTATTGGCGGATGGTACGATGGAGTAAACACGACTTTCACTGATAGGGTCATTCAACTAAAAGAAAACGACATTATTTACCTCACAACAGACGGATTTATTGATACGGCCAATGAAGACCGTAGAAGGTTTGGAAGTAGCAGAGTAAAAGAACTCATCAAAAACCATGGGCACAAGCCTGCTTATGAGCAAAAGCTCATTTTTGAAAATACCCTAAGCGAATATCAAAAAGATACCGATCAAAGGGATGATGTGACGTTGATTGGAATTAAAATTTAATTCTGATTGAAAATATCAAATTGATTTTCTTAAAATTTCACCGGGGGTTTCCATTAGGAAATCCTCTTTTTCTTTTACCAGTTTTCCATTAACCCAAACCATGTCAAATCCAATTGCTGTTTGAAAAGGATTTTCGAAAGTAGCTTGTGTTTTTACTTTTACAGGATCAAAAAGTATTAAATCGGCTTTTCTACCTTGTTTAATCTCGCCCCTATCTCGTAGACCAAGTGTAGCTGCAGGAAGTGATGTCATTTTTCTTACTGCTTCCTCTATAGAAAAAATTGAATCTTTAATTACATACTGAGCAATCATTTTAGAAAAGCTGCCATATCCCCTCGGGTGGTTCATTGTTGGGCTACCATCTGAACAAAGCATGGTAAATTCATCTTGGAGTAAAGTTTTTTGCAGTGTTTCGTCCATTACAAAATAAGCTGCAGACGCACCTTGGGAGCCAATATCATCTACCAATACCTCTTCAAAGGTTTTCCCAGCTTCATTGGCAACTTCCTCCAATGTTTTACCTACATAAGGCGCTGTACCAAAAAGAGTAGCAGTCGGTCCATTTCTTTTATTCACCCTTTCTTTAATATAATGGAGTAACTCTGCTCGTTTCTGATTTTTTACCATTTCATAGTTGTTGGGTGGTTTTGCCCATTTAGGGAATACTATTCCTATACCCGTAAAGCTAGCCGTATAAGGATAAATGTCTGCTGTTGCTTTTATTCCTTGCTTGCGAGCATTTTCAAAAAGCGATTGGATTTCACTAGCCCTATCTACCCCTTTTCCATAAACCACTTTTAAGTGCGAGGCTTGAACAGGACAATACTTACCGAGTGCCAACAGCTCTTTAATAGATGCTTCAACAGCATCATTATCTTCATTTCGCATATGGCTCATTAAAATACCATTTCCCTCGCCAGTAATTTTAGCCAAAAAAGCCAGCTCTTCTGAATTGGCGTAGGTACCTGGAGTATATTCCAACCCTGTTGTTAAACCGAAACTTCCAGCTTGCAATTGCTCTTGTAATAATTCCCCCATCTTTTCTAATGCTGTACTATCAGGATTGGCTTTAAAGCCTATTCCAGAAAGTAATCTAATGGTACTATGCCCTGTAAACATGATAATATTGGGGGCAATCCCATTCTCTTCTACTTCAATTATCCAATCCGAAAGACTTTCTACCTCTGGGCTAAAACCATCTTGTCCTAAACAAATTGTGGTTACTCCCATACTTATAAAATTTTTGAATTGTGGAGTACTGAGTGGATTTCCGTGTGCGTGCGTATCTATAAAGCCTGGTGCAAGTATTTGTCCTGTACCATCCACAAGATTAGAAAATGTAATTTTTGATGCTTCTACCTCGCCTATAAAAGCGATACTATCTCCCGAAACAAGTACATCACTTTGAAATGGTGCTATGCCCGTTCCGTCTACAATACTTGCTCCTTTTATTAAAAGGTCAAATGTTTGTTGTTTTTCAATTAGTTTTTCGAAAGGAGTAGGCTCCTTTCGACTTTCGCAAGCGACACATAAAAAGAGCAGGAAAGCTAGATTGCATCTTAAAAAAGGCTTTGTAATCATAATACAGGGGTAAGTGTAAAAGCAATACATTCATAAAGAAAGAAAACCTTTTTATAAAACAAAAAAAGAGACTGCCCTTGAAAAGGACAGTCTCAAAAAATGTCAGTTAATTTTAATCAGTCGTTGAGTGTTTCTACACTTTCTAGTTTTTTCATCACTTTTTCAACCTGTTCTTTTTGTTCGGCAATCTCAGCCTTTTTTTCTTCTTGTAAGTTTAGGTTTATAGGTATCTCGCGTTCTGCTTCTCTGATCTTAGATTCCGCCTTAAACTTTTTCTTACTTAATTTCTTTTGCTCTTTGTCTAATTCTTTCTTCACCTCTGGGTCCATTTTTACAATGGCTTTTGGAGCTGGAGCACGATCAATTTCATTGCCTTCGCTATCGTGAACAGGTACAGTTTTTCCATAATTAGGATTGTATTGCTGCTTGTTCATATCTAATTCAGCATCTACAGACATTATTTCATTTTCACCCATTGCAATTGCTTTGTGCATGCGCTCATTCTCCTTTTCCAATTTCTTCAAATCATTCTCCAAATTGCTTAACTTTTTCTCCTCGTCTTTCAATTCTTGTCTTACAGCATCTTTATAAGATTCTAGTGCAAACTCTTCTAAAATATTAGTGGCTACTAAACTCGCATCAGGATTATTAGATGAATTAATAAATACACTATCTAGCTCGAAAAATGCTTCTACCCTTGTACCTTCGTCTAACTCAGTTATGAGAGCAAAAATATTTATTGGATCGTGGTGTAAACGCTCGATCATGGCACCTGTGATAAATATTTCTCCTTTCTTATCTTCTACCTTTTCCTTACTGTCATTTTGTTTCTTCAACATTTTTTGCCAAGCATTTGCTACGTTTTTCTTTTTTGCTTGGATGATGTTTACTGCAAACCCACTTTTTTCTCCAACACTAATGGTTTCTTCAATTTCTGTTACTTGAGGGGTATATGCTGGCTGAGCAATTAGCGAAAAGCCAAAAAATACAAAAAATGCTATAATTAGGTATACTACTTTCATGATTAATAATTTAAGCTTCAATTAAACCGATCTTATTTTATTTAAGATTCATGTCTAATTTAGCAAAATACAGGTAGGAATATGTAAAATACTCGGTGTAATTTCTTAAATACTCGGTCATTTAAGCAAATAAAACGCCCGTTCAAAGTGTATGTAACCTTTCCATAAGTTTGGTTTTGTAGGTATTGCTTACAGGCACAATCTTATCTTTGATCAGTAAACTTCCTTGGTCTATGTTTACTATCTTATCTAGCCTAATGATGTAAGAGCGATGTACCCGCATAAATTCATTGGCCGGTAGTTTATCTTCTACTGCCCTTAAGGTAGTATATACCAAATGCATTTTTTTGTCTGTATAAATCTTCACATAATCTCCATAAGCCTCTACCCATAAGAGTACATCAAAATCTATTTTTACCAATACAGAATCGACTTTTACAAACAAACATTTATCTACCCCTACTTTACTCTCAGTATTTTGCTCGCTTAGGGTCCCTATGCCTTTTTGATAATTCTCTTTCGCCTTGTTTGATGCTTTTAAAAAGCGGGCATAGTTGGCAATGGGCTTTAAAAGATAATCGGTAACATCGTATTCAAATGCATCTAGTGCATACTTACTATTACTTGTGGTTAAAATAATTTGGGGCTTTATTGTAAGGGTTGAAAGGAGTTCGAGACCCGTCATCTCTGGCATTTCTACATCGAGGTATAAAAGATCTACAGTCTCTTTATTCAAAAAAGAAGCAGCGTCTATAGCGGAAGAAAACTTGCCTTTCAGATTTAAAAAATCTGTTTTTTTTATTAGCGATTCTAGAATAGTAATTGACATGTCATCGTCATCTACTATAATACAGTCTAGTATTTCTTTCATCTTACAGAGATTTATATTGATCTTTGAGTGATTTCACGGCCTTTTCTATCCACATTTCTAGTGAAGAGATTTCTTTCCCAAAGTTATCAAGTAAAATATCCTTACCAAGCGTAAGCTCCAGTTTTTCCATTATCGTGAAAGCTTTTTCCATGCCTACATACTTCATATTTATTTTAGTTTTATGTAGCAACTTTCTCAATGATTCATACTCACCCTGCTCTGTGTAGGCTTTGATCTTGGCTAAATCTTCTGGTACAGTTTTAAGGAATTTTTTCACCAAGTCTTGGACAAGTTTCGGATTGTTATCAGCAATTTTATGCAGATAGTCAAGGTTGATAGACGAAGAATCTATATTATACCAATTGCTGATAATCGAAAAAAGGGTTTGCGGTTGAATGGGTTTGGCAATTACCCTACTCGCTCCGTTTTCATATAAATTATCCCTTATTTTCGAAGTTGTATCGCCTGTTAACATGAAAACAGGGATGTCTTTGAAGTTGGGATGTGCTTTAATTTTCGATAGTGCAGTAATACCATCCATTTCGGGCATATAATAATCAAGTATTATCAAATCACAATCAAACTGTTCCAAGACTTCCATTGCTTTTGCCCCAGTATTGACCGTTCTAGCTTCTATTCCATTTTTCTTACAATAAATAGACAGTACTTTGCGATTGATGTCGTCGTCATCGGCAATTAATATTTTTTTAATGTTGGCCGCTAATGATTCTTTTGTATTTGAAGGAGCAGGTATGTTTTCTTTTTCAACTGGTATATATGGCAAAAGAATTTTAAATGTAGCCCCTTTTTTCGCAGTATCAACATAGTTTACACTTCCACCAAATAATTCACATAGTTGTTTTACTATACTAAGGCCTAATCCACTACCAGCTATTTCTCCATTGTCAAATTGGGTATAAGGTTTAAATAACTGGTCTTGTTTATCTTGCGGAATGCCCTCGCCTGTATCAGTTATTAAAAATTTTAATTTTTCTTCTCCTTTTTTTCCTCTTTCTAAGCTTGCTCTAATTGAAACTTCTCCTTCAGAAGTAAACTTTACGGCATTGCCCACCATATTAAAAAGTATCTGCTTTAGCTTTACAGCATCTAAACAGGCATAATTAGGAAAGCTTTCTGCAAAATGTACACTTAATTGTAAACCCTTTTTTTCTGTTATATACCTAAAAGAAGCCAGTACTTCATCTACTAAATCTCTTAATGGCGTCTCAACAGATTGCCATTCGACTTTGCCCTTTTCTAATCTTGCCAGGTCAATTACATTATTTACAAAAGAAAGCAAATGCCTTGAGGTAGACTGTAAAGCTTTTAAATACTGCGTTTGTTTTTCTATGGTATTTCTTTGTTCAAGCAAAGTACTTAGCCCAGCAATACTATGAAGTGGCGTGCGCAATTCATGGCTAAACTTCGCATAGAATTGTGTTTTAAAATCCTGTAAACGTTGTAGTTCTTCGTTCTTAAATTTCAACAGGTCTCTTTCAGCGTTTAATGCCCGCTGTTTTAATTCAAAAAATTCACCACTAATGGCTTTGTTATTCCTATCTTGTTGTAAGTCTAATATATTTAGATAAAGTGAAGTTTGGTTATGGATAATCCATAGGTTTAATTCTTCGCCATGCACATAAACCCGTTTCAGCGTAAAATCAAAATAGGCAGTTTCCCCATTTAGTTGCATATTCATGCAAGGGAACTCATAATCTTCGCCTACTTGCATAAGTGACAATAAGTCTCTATAACTTTCTAAGAAGTCAAAGGCTTCAAAAACTGAAATGGATTGATTACTTATTGGGAAAAAATTATCGTCAGACTCTACACACTTTCCAGAATCATTGAATAATACAAATTGTACCTGTTCCTTTTGAAATACTTCTTTGAACTTATTTAACATGATTCACAAAATGTTCAGCTACTTTTATAAATAAATCTGCAACATGCGTAGCCATTTTAGCACTTGTCATAAAATCTGTTTTTACCGGTACTTTTGCTTTAACCTCTTCAACTTCATTTTCTAATAATAAATCACTTTTGTTACCAACCACCCACATAGGTACCCTTGGTAAATCAGAATTAAGTTGTTCTACCTCTTCTTTTAAATGTTCATAAGTAGCTGGTCTTGTTACATCAAATACATAAATAATAGCATGTGCCCCCATTTTATAAGTAGCAGGTACTTTGACTTGAGCAGATTCTCCTGCAATATCCCATATCAACAAATTGATGGTTACTCCATTTATCTCAACAATTTTTTTATCAATCTTCACCCCAATGGTAGTAAGATATTCTTCTGAAAACTGACTGTAAACGTACTGTCTAATCAGGGATGTTTTTCCAACACCATATTTTCCTAAAAGAATTACTTTTTTACTGATCATCATTAATTTGCTTGAAATAGCTTTCTATCTGTTGCGCAATTTTTTCCTGAGATACTTCATGCAGTACCTCTTGTGCATCATCTTTTTCCTTGTTTTCTGGATTCTTAGAAGTTATTTTTTGGGCAAAATCCCAGAGGTTATCATCCAAATCTGAAAGGAACTGTTTATCGGTTATCCCATTAATTACCACAGCAATATAAAAAGTCCTTAGGTTCTTTAAGAAAATTTTAGCTGTTCCGTATTCAATTAGCTCTAGCTCCTCTTCCTCTTTCTTAAAAGTATCTTTAGCAAAGTTCTTTATAGCGGTGAGCATCCCTGCTACCATATCTTGGTCAAAGGCACCACTTTTAGAATAACTGCCCAGTAAAATACCCGAGTTCTGTTCTATTACAAATACTTGTTCAATAGTAGGTTTTTGTGCATTAACCAATATAGTGCTGCCCGGCTTTTTACCAGTGAAAAATGATTTTATGTATGCCCACCAAATTTCAACTGAAAATGTTCGATCAATCTGTCGATCAATCTTCTCTGAAAGTAATTCTATTTCTTTGGTAACATATCGCTTCACCAATTTACCTGTTATAGGATAAAGGGCATCTATCATTTCATCTTGTGCAGCATGCATGCTATGTTTTATAGCATTGGCGATAAATGGTGCGAACAAATCGGGGAATTTTTGTTGTAACTCTCTAGTATGTTCCAAGAGTATAGGATCAAGGTTGGCTTTCATTTTATCGGTATCCTTGATTTCTTGCCACAATTGATTCAAATCTGCACTCAAATCGGTAATTTGCTGCCTATCATGTTCTAGAATGAGTGCTTGTAATTGTTCAAATGCTTCTTGCCTTCCCATGCGGACTTAAAGAGTTACAAAAACCAATATAATGAATTTACGCAACTCTAAGTAATGCTCATTGACTAATGTTTAATTATTAATCACTTAAGTATCTGATTATCAACACTAAATCTTTTACTTGTGCATCTGTTATTTTTATTTCCATCCTATTAATATAGTATCCGATTATGAAGCTTTATTTTTTCTTTTTTCGATAAGGATATGGATGGCTTCAAGCATTTCTTTTTCGAGTTCCCTTCTTTCTTGCTCGTTTTTAACCATTTTCTTTTTCAGCTTTTTTATCTGCCCTTCTGGATTGTACAAATAACTGAGCCTTTTCAAGAAATCTAAAAGAACCAAGCCTTCTCTAACTTTAGCTTGTGTGCCTTTCATTCTGAAAGAATGCGCTAATTGGTTGAATTTCAATACGCGCAGAAATCTGAAAGACCTAAAAAATGAAACTACTGGTAAAAGTAATATCAAAATATCCATCCAGTTTTTTACGCAATAGTTTTTCTTATCATCTGTAATAGAAATAAGCACCATAAACTCAATAGCAAACCCAGCCCATACAATTGCATGGAAAGTTTGGAGCCAAAATGCGAGGTCTAAATGTGGGAAAATTTCGGTAAGTTGTGTCTTAAATTTAATTTCTATTAGTAAGGCAGGAATCATTAATAAACCGAGCACCAATATGGGCACAAGGAATTTCTTTTTTAAATGCCTTTCTAATGCAGGATTAATTTTACTCCAGCCTAATACAGGTAACCAAATAAGTTTTGGGTTCAGCATAGAGCCAATTACTAATCTTGCAGGAGGGAACAATAATGTTAAGCTATGAATGATCAGTAAATATCTAGATACTTCTGCTTTATTGGCCAACCTTAATTTATTCAAAAACTCCATTAAAAAGATAGGCCAAATCCCTAAAGCAACCCATAAAACTTTAGTAGCAATTCTGTTTTCTGGTCTAAAAGTAGCTTCTTCGCTTCCGTACATAATTAATAAACCGCTTAACAGCAAAGCCAGTAAACTCCAAAAAAACATAAAGCCAGCTGTATTATTTTCAAAACGCTGTAACTTATAGTTTTCAATGGCTAGCTGTAAGTTTGTTTGGATTGGCTCATTAACATCGCTTGAATCATCACTGATTTCATCGATTAAAGCAGAAAATTGTTCTAGCTTATCGGTTGAATGATTTTGTTCTGTTTCTATCTGACCCACAATATGGTTGATTCTTGAAATAAGAAGTGAGTTGTCAATTTCCTCAATTCGGTTAATAAGCTCCTTTTTTTCTGCTATTTCCATAAAAACACAAGTAGTATGAATTTTCAGGAAAATACACGAAGTGAGTTGATTAATATTATACCCTAATTGATTGATTAAGAGCAAACATGCTAAAAATAGGTATTAGCCTATTCTCAAGCCATTGCTCACCTTTCTTTCTGTTTGCAATATGGTTACTTCACCTGCATCACCAATGGCACCTAAAAGGAGAAACTCACTTTTAATATTGGCAATTTGTTTGGGTGGGAAATTCACTACGCCAATTACTTGTTTGCCTACCAGCTCTTCGCATGAATACAAATCGGTTACTTGCGCAGAAGTCTTTCGTATACCCATTTCACCAAAATCTACCTGTATCTTGTAAGCTGGCTTTCTTGCTTCTTTGAATACTTTGGCATGAATAACTGTACCAACTCGCATATCAACCCTGCTGAATTCATCCCAAGTTAATGGTTCATTCGTATGCTCTTTCATTTCTGTTTCTTGTATTAAGCTTGTCTATATTTACTGGTTTTTTCAAATACATATTCAAAAATAGCTTTATCTTCTCGAGTAAAGTCTTGCAATTTTCTAGTCATTACATTTTCTGCCAACTCTAGCATTTTTTCTAGTTGGAAGGTATCATGATTATCTACTCCACCCCAAGTAAATGAGGGAATAAACTTTTGTGGGAAACCTCCTCCAAAAATAATTGCAGCAATACCTGTAACAGTACCTGTATTAAACATGGTATTGATACCACATTTCGAATGATCGCCCATCATTAACCCACAAAATTGCAATCCACTAGGTATCAGTTTTTCATGTTCGTAATCCCATACCTTTACTTCCGAATAATTATTTTTCAAATTAGAATTATTGGTATCGGCTCCCAAGTTACACCATTCTCCTATTACCGCATTGCCTAGGTAACCATCGTGCCCTTTATTTGAAAACCCAAATACTACTGCATTATTAATTTCACCTCCCATTTTGGCAGAAGGCCCGAAAGTGCTATTACCCCTTATTTTCGCCCCCATATTAATTTCCGCATTTTCGCACAATGCTAAGGCTCCCCTTACCAAAGCACCTTCATGTATTATAGCATTTTTTCCTATATATACTGGCCCATTTTCAGCATTGATTAAAGCCGCTTTAATACTTGCTCCCTTTTCCACGAAAACATTTTCTGGATGGTACACTTTGGTAAATGGATCTGAAATACTTTCACTTTCTCTCCCTTTTGTTACTTGTGCAAAATCACTAATAATTTCTTGTTGGTTATATCTGAAAATATCCCAAGGGCGCTGTAAAAAACTAGTATCAGTTGTTGATGCTTCGATTTTTGTTCCCTTTTCCCAAAAGTGAAGTATTAAAGCTTCTGGTGTTTCAAAAGCTATAGTTGTATGGTAAGCCAACAACATTTCGCCTCTTTTCAGACCCTCACCTAATTTTAGTTTTGCAATTTCTTCCACAAGTGATTCAGAAGGGCAAAGTGCTCCATTTATGTAGTATTGATTTTCTGAAAACTTGGCATTAAACTTTTTAGAGAGATAAGGAGCAGTTAAATAAGAGATATCTCCTTGAAAATAAACAGCCCATTTTTCATAAATCTTTAATATACCTATCCTAATAGCTGCAATAGGTCTGATCCATGTAAAAGGTAATAATCTGATTTTTAGAATAGGATCATCAAATAAAATAAGATTCATTCCCCTTAATTTAATTGGTCGGATATAAAATGTAGATAAGGAAGGTGTTTATTAGTAGAAAAAATTTCGATTGATAAAAAAACCAATCTTTTTAAAAAAATATACTGTAGCCCAATATGTCGGTTAACTTTGCAAATCTAGAAAAGATTTTAGATAAAGCGCGTAATTAAATTTTTTTACCTATTACACAAATTGATTTTTATAAATGAGCAATCAACCACCTATCGCCACAAAAAAAACTCATTTGCTAGAAAAACATCAGCATCAAAGAGATGATCCTTATTTCTGGCTCAACGAAAGGGAGAACAAAGATGTATTAGCATATATTGATAAGGAAAACGAGTACACAGATGCCATAATGGCCCACACCAAGGAAAATCAACATAAGTTATTTACTGAAATTAAAGGTAGAATAAAAGAGAAAGACGAATCAGTTCCATACTTTTTAAATGGGCATTTCTATTATTACAGGTATGAAGAAGGATTAGAATATCCTATCCATTGTAGAAGAAAAGAGACCATGGAAGCGCCAGAGGAGATAATATTAGATGTTAATCTTTTGGCAAAAGATAAAGCTTATTGTTCGGTTAGTGGGCTTAAAATAAGTCCAGATACAAATCTCCTTTCTTTTTCTACAGATTTTGTAGGTAGGAGAATCTACACCATGCAATTTAAAGACTTAAACACAGGAGAAATTCTGCCAGATACTATTGAAGAAGTGACAGGCAATATCGTATGGGCAAATGATAATAAGACTGTATTCTATACCAAACAAGACCCAGTAACCTTACGAGCCAATCAAGTTTTTAAACATGAATTAGGGGCAGACCCTAAAAAAGATAAGCTGGTATTTACAGAAGAGGACGAAACTTTTTCCATTGGTCTTTCTAAGACAAAATCCAAAGCATTTCTTTTGATTGAGTGCCATGCTTCGGAATCAACTGAAATGAGGTTTATATCTGCTGAAAAACCAAATGATACTTTCAAGATATTTCACACGCGTGAAAAAAAACTGGAATATCACTTTGATCACTATCAAGATAAGTTCTATATCTTAACCAATTACCAAGCAAAAAACTTCAGGTTAGTTTCTTGCCCTTTAAGTGCCACAAACAAAAATAACTGGGAAGAACTCATTCCACATCGCGAAGATGTATTACTAGAAGACATTGAACTATTTAAGCAATATTTAGTACTGGAAGAACGAAGCGAAGGGCTAAATAAAATCAGAATAATTAAATGGGAAGACAACAGTGAACACTATTTAGATTTTGGCGAACCTGCTTATAGCGCTAGTACCAGCTTTAATCCAGATTTTGAAACAGAATGGTTACGATATTCATATAATTCACTTACTACTCCTTCTTCAATTATTGACTATAACATGGTTACCAAAGAAAAAGTAGTTAAAAAAGAACAGGAAGTTGTGGGTGACTTTGACAAAAGTAATTACAAAGCCGAACGCATATTTGTAAAATCTCACGATGGTGTTGAAGTACCGCTTTCTTTGGTTTACAGAAAAGGAACTCGTAAAAATGCTGCCCCACTTTATCTTACAGGTTATGGCTCTTATGGTTTTTCTTATGATCCTTATTTTAGTTCTGTAAGGCTTAGTTTATTAGATCGTGGGTTTGTATTTGCCATTGCACATATAAGAGGTGGGCAAGAAATGGGAAGAAAATGGTACGATGACGGTAAGTTATTGAACAAAAAAAATACTTTTAAAGACTTTATTGCTTGTGCAGAATGGCTAGTAGCTCAAGAATATACCTCACCTTCACAATTGGTAATAAACGGAGGTAGTGCAGGAGGTTTATTGGTGGGAACAGTGCTCAATATGAAACCCCATCTTTTTCATATCGCCATAGCAGATGTACCATTTGTAGATGTAGTTACTACCATGTTAGACGATTCTATTCCTTTAACTACAGGAGAATACGATGAATGGGGCAATCCAAATGATGAAAAGTTTTATCAGTACATGCTTTCATATTCCCCATATGATAATGTTGAAAAAAAGGCTTATCCACATCTTTTGGTTACTTCAGGGCTGCACGATTCTCAGGTACAATATTGGGAACCAACCAAATGGGTAGCCAAGCTTAGAGATTACAAGACTGATACCAATAGATTACTGCTTAAAACAAATACCGATGCCGGACATAGTGGCGCCTCAGGTAGGTTTGAATCACTTAAAGATATCGCCTTTGAGTATTGCTTCATCTTTGATACACTTAAAATCGATATATAAGATGAGCTATACCCATTTCTTATAGGTTATCATTAAAATTCGTGTAAAGTATTTATTAAAACTACATCTAGGGGCTTATTGAAAAATAAATCTGACCTATCCTTAGTTACTTAGCTATCGAAATTAAAATTTTGATAGATGGAAGTAACATATGGAAATGGCAAACTTGTTTTAAGATTTGATGAGGAAAAAGATATCTTATTTTCCTATTGGACGCTCGATCAATACATCGATGACCAAGATTACAGAAAGTTGTGCTTAGTATATGAATCTCAAATTATAAAATATCAACCCAAAAACCTTCTCTTAAATGCAGTTAATGCATTTTATGTAGTGCCCGTAGAAACCCAAAAATGGCTAAGTGATAAGCTAACCCCACTTGTAGAAAAATATAAAACTGAAAAATCTGCAGTCATCATGAGTTCAGACTTTATTACCCAACTTTCTATTGAGCAGATCGTAGATGAGTCGGAAAATAAAACTACTGCTACTCTTTATTTTGATGATGAGAAGAAGGCAATTGAATGGTTAGAAGAAGGGGATAAAATTAAAGCAGCTTAAAATAATTATACACTTAAAGAAAGTAATATGGAAACATTTTATGAAAGTAAATACATTACGATAAAGTACGAGGAAGAAAGAAACATCTTATTTACCTATTGGACAACACACGAATTAATGTCTGATGAGGAATATAAAGAAGAGTTTGAGATATACGAAAAGAGTGTAATCAAATACAAGCCTACAAGTATTTTAGTCCATTCAACAGAAGCTAAATATGTAATTACTGTTGAAACACAAGAATGGATGATGGCAAGAATAAACCCTCTTTATGAAACTTATAACACTAAAAAAGTAGCTGTTATCATGAGTAAAGATTTCATAGCACAACTATCTTTTGAGCAAGTAGTAGATGAAGTAGAAAGCCAAAGTTTACAAATGCTTTTCTTTGATGATGAAGAAAAAGGTATAGAATGGTTAGAAAACAAAGTAGACAATAGTGAAAAAGCCGCATAAGCATGCTTATTCGACTTACATTTCAATCCATCAAGGAAATAAAGTTATAAATCTATTCTCACTGGGTTAGATTCCTCAGAGGCATCGAATGGAGCTTATAAAGGATATAGTACTACATTTTGAAATAGAAATCCCTTTCAGCAGATAATTACTGAAAGGGATTTTCATTTTAATAAAATACAAAGTATAACTATAAATATTTTGTCACATCTTCTTCGGTTATTTCTTGCTGACTCATAATCACCAATCTTTCAGTTACATTTCTCAACTCTCTAATATTGCCAGACCAGTCGGTAGCTTGTAATTGAGTGAGTGCACCATCGGTAATTTTTTTTGCTGTTTCTCCATACTCATTGGCGATGTCTTTCAAAAATTTATTTACCAATAAAGGAATATCATCTTTGCGGTCATTTAAAGGAGGCACCTTAATTACAATCACACTTAATCTATGGTAAAGGTCTTCTCTAAATTTCTTTTTATTTATTTCTTCTTTTAAATCTTTATTGGTAGCTGCAAGCACCCTAACATTCACTTTAATTTCTTTGTCACCACCTACACGGGTAATTTTATTTTCTTGCAAAGCACGCAAAACTTTCGCTTGAGCGGAAAGGCTCATATCACCAATTTCATCCATGAACAATGTTCCTCCATTTGCTTGCTCAAACTTCCCGATACGCTGTTTTACAGCAGATGTAAAAGCTCCTTTTTCATGACCAAAAAGTTCACTTTCAATCAACTCTGCTGGTATTGCCGCACAGTTAACCTCAACCAATGGAGCAGAAGAACGTTGACTTTTTGCATGCAGCCATTTCGCAACCAATTCTTTCCCTGAACCATTGGGCCCGGTTATCAATACCCTTGCTTCGGTAGGCGCTACTTTTTCTATGGTTTCTTTTACTGTGGTAATTGGTTCAGATTCACCAACAATATCGAAAGTACGTGATATCCTTTTTTTAAGTACCTTAGTTTCTGCTACTAAGTCCGATTTATCTAACGCATTCCGCACTGCTAGCAGTAACCGATTTAAATCTGGTGGTTTTTGAATAAAATCGAAGGCACCTTTTTTAGTAGCTTCTACTGCTGTATCAATAGTACCATGGGCAGATATCATTATAAACTGCATATCTTTTCCAAGCTCCATTGCTTTCTGTAGTAATTCAATGCCGTCCATTTTTGGCATTTTAATATCGCAGAGTGCTACATCATAATCTTTGGCTTTGATCATTTCCAAAGCCTCTTCCCCATCTTTTGCTTCGTCAATTTTATATTTTTCAAATTCAAGAATTTCCCTTAACGTGTATCTAATACTCTTTTCGTCGTCAACAATTAAGATTTTTGCCATAAGTATTTTGAAGAAATGCGATTTAAGTTAAAAACAAAAAATACCGATAAAGTTTAAAAAGACACTTAAAAATTAGAACGTAAATCAATAGAAATACTTTTGATTACCACCAAAAAACAAACCAAATGTAAACCTATAAGCCGGGTTCTGTAATGATATAATCATTGCCTATCATTTATCTAGCATTCTTGTCGCCAAGAATGTCTATCGACCTACCCACTTTGTTCTCTTATTCAAGACATTGAACGAGCCATTCTCCTCCTAATCAGTAAATGAATTACCGTTTGGTAAACAAAGCTTATTTGGTCTTTCAATCCACAAGGTTTACCCTGCCTTTATTGTTACCAACAAAGCGGTGAGCTCTTACCTCACCATTTCACCCTTACTCTTTTTTCAAAGAGCGGTATATTTTCTGTGGCACTTTCTGTTGCTTTTCAGCCCCTTCCCGTTAAGAAGTGTGGTGCTCTGCATTGCCCGGACTTTCCTCTTCTAAGAAGCGATAGGCCAGTTTACATTCGGTACACAAATTTATATAAAAATTTCTCCTGATGTTAAAAACCTTGATAAAACAGCAAATTTCTCATAAAAACAATGAATACTCTTTTTACACTATTTTACTACTATATTTGACACTTCAACAAAAGTTTAGCTTTTTTTAATTTAGATTTTATGCTACTTAAAAAAGTTTATTTTTTCCTATTGTCATTAATCTTTAATTCCTTTTTTGTTACAGCCCAAAACGGTTTTATTAGTTTTGAGAAAACGCGAATAGATTTAGGCAGGATCAATGAGCAACAGTTTCCTGTTGCCTATAATTTTGAGTATTTAGTGGCAGGAAGTGGAAAGGTATCTATTAGTAATATTGAAACTGACTGTGCTTGTAGCTTAGTAGATTACACAAAAGAAACACTTTCGGCTGGTGATAGAGGAATGGTAAAAGTAGTTTTTGATCCTTATAAACCTGGTCCGTTCACAAAAAACTTTACAGTAATTGCAAACAATGCTGTGCCCAGAAAAACTGAATTAATTTTAGAAGGATTCATAGAACCTTTTACTTTTAATCCTTCCATTGAATTTCCAATAATGAACCAAGATAGTATGGCTTTTAAAAACAAGTTCATTCTATTAGGAAATATCACCAATAGCGGGCTTGTGAAAAAAGATGTTGCACTTTACAACATGAATAATGATACAATTAAACTAGCAGATACATTACAAGCACCGCCTTTTATCGATGTTGCTTTTGAAGAAGGTTTGGATATACCTCCCAAACAAATCTATTCTTTCTCCTTATATTATGATCCTTCACTAAAAAATGATTTTGGAGAAATAACAGATAGCCTACAGCTTTTTAGGTTTGATCATAAAGAAAATATCTCTCCCATAAAATTGTATGTAAAATCTTCGATAAGACAGTATTTCCCCGAAAATTTTTCCGAAAACAATCCAAGAAGCTATCCTCATTTGGCAGTTTCTGATTCCCTTATCAATCTTGGAAGGGTATCACTTGAAAGAGATAAAATAGTAGATTTTGTGTTATCCAATTCTGGAGGCTCACCACTCAATATACAAAAGATTGTGTGTAATTATGGGGCTGAAATATATAGTATAGATAAAAGGGAAATTGCTCCATTCGATTTTGCCAATTTAAAAATTTCAGTAAAAAACATCAATAAAAAAGGCACACAAGATAGAACAGTGCTTATCTATTGCAATGACCCTAACAATACGGTTACATCGTTGCGTATTAAACTTTATGGGCAATAAAAAAGCAGCTTACATTGAATAAGCTGCTTTCTTATAATTATTTATTTCTTTGTGTCAGTAAACCTCACAGTTCGGATTAGCATCCATAAATTTTTCTATATTGGCTTCCGTTACTTTAGTATCTTCACAGTAAACAATTGCCAGGGTACTAATTCCATTTAGGGGATCTAAACTAGCCACTTGGGTATGTTGAAAAACTACCTCTCTAAGTTTTTTCATTTCTTTTAATGGCGCAAGGTTGCTGACAGAAGTGCGCAAGAAAGAAAGTTCAACTAATCCTGTCATTGCTTTAAGCGGCTCTAAACTCTCTATCTTTGTATTGTTGCAGTACAAAATTTTTATCTTTTTTAAATCTTCCAAAGGTGCAAGATTAGTTATAGGAGTACTTGAACAATCTAAAATCTCTAAATTTACTAAGCCTTTTAAGGGTGATAAATCAGTTATTTTTGTACGAAACAATTCTATCTTCTTTAAACTTGTAACCTTGGCAATAGGAGTTAAATCTGTAATTTTTGTTTGTCCTATGTTTAAGTTCCTAAGATGTTCCAATTCACTTAAAGGTTCAAGACTGGTTATTACAGTTTGATCACACCAGAGCGATTTTAAGTTCTTTAATTCTTTAAGAGGTTTAAGAGAAGTGATACTTGTCATAGAACAATCAACAGCATCCATGGCATAAATCTTATCAAAATCAGCTTTACTTGGAGTTTCGCTTATTTCAGCTTGATTTATAAAAAAACGTTTCCATGCTGGCTCTAAACTTTTCCACCATTCATTATTTATACCATGTTCATCATTTAATGGCGTATTTGCAACACTAGTTAATTGCATTAAAAGACCAATTAGCAAAAATATCAAGGAAGAGATACGAATTTTTTTGCAAAACATAGACTGTATAATTTTAATCCAAAGTGAATCATCTGTTCAGCATAATGAACGTATTACTATGGATTGTCATACAGATTAATGAAACAATGTTTCTATTTTAATAGCTAAAACCTATAAATAAGCTAAAACTTCTAATTTTTTTGGTAACTAATTGGGGTAAAACATAAATATTTTTTGACGCAAACAAGTCAAGAAAGGCTATTTTTCTACAAGTTGGATTTGGAAAAGTTTGTTCCACAATTTGCCAGTTACAAATAATCGATTGGTTGTATGATCATAGGCAATCCCATTTAACACATCTCCTTTCTGGGGTGTAATGGCTTGTTCCCTAAGACCTGAACAATCTATTAACCCTAAGATTTTGCCGCTACTTGGCTCAATACGCGCTATGCTATTGGTTTGCCAAATATTCGCATAAATTTCTCCATTTATGAATTCTAGTTCATTGAGCTGATCTACCGGTTTTTCATTATCATACACTTCCATTCTTTTTACTTCTGTGAAAGAACTGGGATCCATAAAATATAGCATATTTGAGCCATCGCTCATGATCAAGTAATTCCCATCGGTGGTCAATCCCCAACCTTCAGTGGCGTAAGAAAAATCTCTTTTAAACTGGAAGGTATTCTTATCATATATTTTCCCTACCCTTGATTTATAAGTCAGTTGATATATTTCGTCGCCAAAAACAACAATTCCTTCCCCAAAAAGTGTAGCATCTAGCTCTCTAAATTGGGTAATTTCGCCACTATTCACTTCTACTTTTCTCAAAGAAGAGCTGCCTTTTAAGCCAGTGCCTTCATACATAATCCCTTCATCAAATAACAATCCTTGTGTCCAAGCATTTGGATCATGAGGATAGGTATTCACTATGCGGTAACTATATTGCTTTGGTTTAATATCTGAAAATAACTCTATTTTTTCTTGCCCTCTATCTCTTGTACTATCTGATAAATAGCTTACAAAAGAAACTACAAAATTACCTGTACCCATTTGATCAGTATCAACTTCAAAACTAAAAGGAGATTCATAACTCATTGATTTTTTGACCCCATTTAACATCCACGTAGCTGAATCTATTCCTGGTGCTCCTTTCAGCGGTACTAGACTGAAATTGAGCTTATCTCCTACTTTTAAAGCTACGTTTACTTGATCAAATTGAATTCCAATAACAGATTTCTTTCTAAAGTTTGACTTTTTGCGCTCTTTCTTTTCTTGCTTACTTAGTTTTTCGGGTTTGTTTTCACTGCAACTTGCTGCACCTAACCAAGTAAATAGTGCTAATAGCAAAAAAAGGTTATGTATTTTCACTTCAATAATATTTAAAAAAAATCTCAGCCGATAAACATTACAAAGTATCGACTGAGAAATAAAATTTCATGAAATAAACTGCTTTTTTATCAAAAATATTTGAACATTAGTTCAATTGATTGAGAGAGAAGGTACGCTCTACAGTGTTAATTCCATCACCAATTGCATTTCCTGCATTATCTACCAATTCTAGTTTAATAGTATTATCTCCCATTGGCAGCCCTTCTACAAAGTATGGTTGCCAAGTAGAAAACATAAATTCTGTAGTACCATTTATTGTAACTTTTACTTTATTGCCATCTGCAGAAATGTTTGTATTGGCTAAATAAAAATCCAGTAAAAGCTTATTGGTATCGTCTCCACTGTATGTGCCTTTTGGTCTGCTGTAAAAAAGCATTGGTTGTGTTAAATCAATTTCTTCTGTTCCTTCACCAATATTAAATTGACTTAGTACAAACGCGTTATCTGTTTTGATACTTTCATGATATGAACGTGACACAAATGATAAAGCAACATAATGACCTGCTTCTAAATCCACATCAAAATTACTCTCATATTTAGCTATATAAGGCTCATTATTTAAAATTAAATGTATATGTTGCCCTTTTCCAGAGTTAGCACAACCCTTGTCAGCTGCATCGGCTGTTTGTGCTCCTAACTCATAATTAGTTACCGTATAATCGAAATTTACAGTACCTGCAGGTGTTGAGCTATTTAAAGCAGGTGTATTTAAAGCCAAAGTAGCATCTGGAAATTCTGGTGAAGCACTTGCAGGATAAATCTTAATTCCATCTTTTTCCATAATGGCTGGTGTTTCTGTAGTTGCTGGTGTTTCTACAGTCTCTTCAGCTGCTTCTTGTGTTTCACTTGTTTGTTGCCCCCCACAAGCAAAAAATAAAGCACTCGACATGATGATCAGTAAATTCAAAAAATAGTTTCTCATAATTAAATTCAATTATATGTACAATCTTCATTAAATTAATAAATACATTTTTACCCTTGAGGTTTTGGATTTAACCTCGTCAAGGATGATTTCTGCAAAAATGGGATGAAAAACCGAATTATCTAAAATTATGTATAAAATATACCTGTAGTAATTTACTTGCAATGAAGGATGAACAAAAAATGACAATATGTTATCATTCAATATCGAAATAATAAGCCCATCTTCATACAAATAATTATGCTTACTTGTAACTTTACCTTTTCTACAAATACTAAGAAAATAAATTATGGAATTATATAACGAAATACCCTCTTTAGATCTACATGATTTTACAAAAGGATCCCCCGAAAAAAAAGCAGCGTTTGTAAAAGAATTGGGTGATGCTTACAATGCAATTGGTTTTGTAGCCATTAAAAATCATGGGCTTACAGACGAAATGACAGAGAAACTTTATAATGCTGTAAAAGATTTTTTTGCTCTAGAAGAAACTACTAAACAAAAATATGAAAAGTCTGAGTATCAAGGTCAAAGAGGTTATATTGGAAAAGGGAAAGAACATGCCAAAGGAAGATCGACAGGTGATTTAAAAGAGTTTTTTCATATAGGGCAACAAACTACCGATGATGCAATCACGAAGAATTATCTCAAAAATATATGGCCTGAAGAGGTACCTACTTTAAAGGATGGTGGGAATGAAGCATTTAAAACATTAGAAGCTGCAGGACTAAATATGCTTAGGGCCATAGCATTGTATTTAGGTTTAGATGAAGATTACTTTGAAGATAAGGCCAGCAAAGGCAATAGTATTTTAAGAGCCATCCATTATTATCCGATAGAAAACCCAGAAGAAGTACCCGATGATGCGGTAAGAGCAGCAGAACACGGAGATATAAACCTAATTACCTTGTTAATGGGTGCTAGTGCCGATGGCCTACAAGTATTAAGAAGAGATGGAAAATGGATACCAATTACTGCTTTACCTGATCAAATTGTAGTTAATGTAGGTGATATGCTTGATCGACTTACTAACCACAAATTAAAATCAACCATCCATAGAGTTGTAAATCCTCCAAAAGATAAGATGAATACTTCTAGATACTCCATTCCATTTTTTATGCACCCACGTTCTGAAATGGACCTAACATGTTTAGAAAGTTGTATCGATACAGAAAATCCAAAGAAATATCCAGATATAACGGCAGGGGAATTTTTACAAGAACGCTTAGCTGAAATTGGTTTTGGAAAGAAGTAATTAAAACACTACATAATTTGTTAATATAATAAGGAGATAGATTTTAATATTTAGGAATATTTTTACTGATATTTAATTTATAGAACATATTCCATACTTTTTTAACTAAAACTTTTTTGACTATGAATAACAATGGAAAAATCTTAATTGCAGTATTAGCAGGAGCCGCATTAGGCGCTATTGCGGGCTTACTTGTAGCTCCAGGAAGTGGTAAAGAAACACTTGACGATATTTCAAAAAAAGCTGATGAACTAAAAGGTGAATTAGAAGATATGGCCACTAAAAGCACACGTTCGGTAAAAGAGTTAGGAGATGCACTTGCCGAAAACATCAAGCATAGTGTAAACGGATTGAAAAAGGAACTCAGCAATGAGAAAAGAGGATAATTAAAAAGGGTTTTTTATAAACCCTTTTATTTTTTCCTTTCAATCACAAAACTCATTAATTTTTCTAAAGACTTTTTGTAAATATTATCTTCAAAGTCTTGTAACATCGTCTTTGCTTCATCAAAATACTCCATCATTACCTGATGGGCATATTCAATTCCGCCAGAACTTTTTACGAATGCAATTACTTCTTTTACTTTATCAGGGTTTTCACTTTTGTTTTTGATGATATTAATGATTTTGCGCTTTTCTAACCAAGAAGCTTTATTAAGTGCAAATATCAAGGGCAAAGTCATTTTCTTCTCTTTAATATCTATTCCTCGAGGTTTGCCAATTTCATCTTCTCCATAGTCGAATAAGTCATCTTTTATTTGGAAAGCAATGCCTAGCTTCTCTCCCATCAATCTCATTTTTTTCTGTAATTCCTCATCTGCATTAGCTGAACTTGCTCCAACAGCACAACATGCCGCTAAAAGTGTGGCTGTTTTCTGCCTGATTATATCAAAATAGACCGCCTCAGTAATGTCTAGCCTACGGGCTTTCTCAATTTGCATCAGTTCTCCCTCACTCATTTCCTTCATGGTATCAGAGATTATCTTGAGAAACCCAAAATCATCATTGTCTACAGAAAGTAACAACCCTCTTGAAAGAAGGTAATCTCCTACTAATACAGCTATTTTATTTTTCCAAAGTGCATTGACAGAAAAAAAACCCCTACGGTAATGGGCATCGTCTACTACATCATCATGAACTAGGGAAGCGGTATGTAAAAGTTCTATTAAGGCAGCACCTCTAAATGTTGCTTCTTTGATTCCACCACAAGCACCTGCAGTTAGTAAAACCAATATAGGCCGAAGTTGCTTGCCCTTACGCTTCACGATAAATCCCATAATACTATCAAGTAAAGGCACTTTACTTTTCATGTAATTACGGAATTTGCGTTCAAATTCTGCCATTTCGGCCGCAATTGGGGCCTGAATATCTTTGATCGTAACTGTTGTCATACCTATATCAGGCAATAATACTATCAAATTGTTGAATTAACCAAAAGAGGTAAACTTTCTGTCTAAGATAAGAAACTTAGAAATAAGTTAATTCACCAGAAAATCTTTACTAATAATTGCTTTTTTATGGTTAATAAGGGATATATAATATCTTTTTGGTCTCAAAAAATTCTTCTTCAAAATGCTTACTGAGGTTGATCAATTGATATGGAGTTTTTATTTGCGCTAACTCTTCTTCTAGATTACCCCCTTTTAAAAAAATAAACCCTTTGTCTGTTACACCATCATCTTTAATTTTTGAACGTGTCCAATTGAGCAGTTTTTCTGTTTTGGCAACAGCTCTCGATACTATAAAGTCAAACTGTCCTTTTACCTTTTCTGCTCGCTGGTGGGCATAAGATACATTTTCTAATGGTAATGCTTTAACCACTTCTTCAACTACTTTTATTTTTTTTCCTATTGAATCGACTAAATAAAAATTCACCTCCGGAAAAAAAATCGCCAATGGTAAGCCAGGAAAGCCACCTCCAGTACCTATATCTAATACATTTGAACCTTTAGGAAAGGTAAAATACTTAGCAATAGCGAGTGAATGTAGTAAATGCCTCTCTTCTAAGTTATCAATATCCTTTCTAGAAACCACATTGATCTGGGCATTCCATTCCTGATACAAACTTGGCATTTTTGCAAACTTTGTTAGTTGTTCATCACTAAGATCTTTACCGAAGTATTTTTTTATTAATTTCATTTAGTTGATTTGTATAATATGAACTTTGCTTTGCCATCAATTTTATATTAAGCAAAGCAACCATTTAACTTAAAGTAAAGGTATAGTTTGAAGAAGCTTAATATAAATTATGAATCTAATATTTAATGAAACTATTTTTTGGATTGCATTTATCAGTTTTAATGTTGTACACTATTTAATCAATTATATTTTTCATTTCAGAAACAGTCATTTTCTTCCATATATTACTGCTTTAAGAACAGAAAGGAGAATTGGTGTAACTTTTGGGAGGAATCAAGATTTTTTTCGATATGTAGTTGAGCTATCACTAATCTTTATTTTAGCCCGAAAGTTCGATTTGAGTCTATATTCTATTCCTATTACTGGTTTTTATTTAATAACCCTGCTTTTTAATATTTATCAATACAGCTTTAGAAGAATATATGAATATGAGCCTAATTTTTATAATGATGCTAAACTAATAAAATCTGCTGCAGCGATAATCTGGCATGAGAATAAATGGAAGTTTTTATTTTTTATATTGATATTCGGTTTCTTTATCATATGTATACACTACCTAATCCTACTATATTTATCTTTTTCGAATTCACTAGGATTGAATAAAACATTTTATGTGATTTTTGTTTTTTGGGGCATCCCGATAATACGATCAATTCAGAAAACAGGATTCTATTTAAACTACCCTAATGATTTATACCTAAGATATCATTTTGTTTTTGTAGAAATTTTTCAAAACATAAAAAGAAGTATAATAAATTGGAAAATCTCTAAAATGAAAGTTGGGAAAACCTTTTTTGAAAAACGAAAAGCTTTAGATATCACTCTAAAAAATAATCCACCTAATATTTATTTTATTTTTATAGAATCTTATGGGAGTTATTTTTTTAAAGAAAAGGAAATTTCTAATAACTCACATAATGTATTTAAAAATTTTAGATATAGTCTTCTAGAAAAAAAATGGGAAGTTTTATCTAACTATAGTGAATCGCCCACAACCGCTGGGCAATCATGGTTAACCTATTCTTCTTTTTTATATGGTTACCATATGAGTAATAATACTTATTTTGAAAATTATCTTAATGACCCTTATTTTAATACAAGTAATAGTTTATTACGAATACTTAAAAATTGTGGATACAAGAATTATAATTTAAACCCTATTAATCCTATAAAAGGAATCAATGTCCCCTATGAAGAAATACGAAACTTTTACAGCATCGATACCTGGATTCTTAATGATGTATTAGATTACAATGGGGATGTATATGGTTTTGGAGAATGCCCTCCCGATCAATATGCAATGAATCGTACTATGGAAATGATTAAAGAAGATAAATCTGAACCATACACTTTTTTTTATTTAACAAAAAACTCTCATTCCCCTTTTATTAGCCCTCAACTAGTAGAAGACTGGAAAAGTTTAAATCATGATAATGGAAAAACTCATATCCATAAAGGCTTTTTAAAAGAACCAAGAAAAGAAGATTACTATACTTCAATTTGTTATCAATTTGACAACTTAACAAAGTTTATTAATGAATATGGGAAGAGCAATGATATTTTTTTATTGATTGGAGATCATCAACCACCTTTATTGAGCAATCCAGATGATTATGGTTTTTATACGCCAGTACACATATTATCCCGAGACAAAAAATTTTTAGCAGGTTTTAAAGAATTCGGATTTAAATCAGATATAGAAGCATGTGAAAATTATGTAAAACACGAGGGCTTATATTCTATATTTCTTCGAGAATTTATAAAAAATTACGGAACGAATAAACATAATTTACCAGCATATGAACCAAATGGTTTACAACTTTAATACATTCTACAGACGTTGGGCATTATTGATATCTATTACAAATCTAACAGGTGTATTCTTAAGCTATTTTTTTGAATTAAGAGTCATTTGGATAGTTGGTGTACTCCTAACATTTTCACATTTTCTTTTAAAGATGACTTCCTTTTTGGAAAAAATGCCTTTGATTTTAGGCTACGCCAATTGGGTAAGTATTACAAGATTAATTTCAGTCATCTTACTTTTTATTTTTTATGAAAGGATTGATGTACTCATTTTATTTTCCATTTTTCTAGGAACTATTCTATTAGATGGCGTAGACGGGTATTTAGCTAGAAAATATAATCATGTAAGTCAAGTTGGAGGTGTGTTAGACATGGAAACAGATGCTCAATTAGTATTGGTAATTTCATGGATTCATGTAGATATGCAAAGCATAGGTTGGTGGTTGTTAATTCCTGGTGGATTTAGGTATTTTTATGAGATCTTATTTTCTTGGAAGAAAGAGTGGAAAGAAGAAATATTACCTAAAAAAATAAGGGCAACAATTGCTGTTACTTTTTTTATTACTTTATTAATTCCTTTTATCACAAATGAACCCACATTTATCTTTCTGCTTTACATTTCCGGGGTTTTAATTTTTCTCTCCTTTTTCATCTCAATTTTACATCAATCCAATTTTATTAAGCTAAAACTATGAGAGTGTTTATTCATATTCCCAAAACTGGGGGCACTACCCTTGTAGATATTATGGCACATCAAATTTATTTTAATAAATTTCAAAGGCTAAATCCTACAAGAACTACACATCCAAAAGACTTTCTTAATAAAGTGGAAGACTTGTTAGAAGATGTAATAGTATCTAAGCATAAAATACAAGTGGTAGGTGGGCATTTCGGATACCAAGCTCATCCGAAATTAAATAACCCTAATAAATACTTCACCATTTTAAGAGACCCAGTTGAGCGTGTGATATCTGAGTACTTTTTCATGAAATATAAAGGAATGTATTACCAAGACTTGATAGAAAGTCAGCAACTGAGCCTAAAAGACTATGTATTACATCCCGAAATATTTTACCTCAACAACTTCCAGACAAGGCTAATATCTGGAGAAAAATTACAAAAGGGTGAAGAAGTAACAGAAGATATTTTTCAGATAGCTGTAAAAAACCTAAAAAAGTTTGAGGTTTTTGGACTAACGGAAGAAATGACAAGTACGCTTGCTTTGTTTTATCTAACACTCGATTGGGAAAGGCTACCCTATTACATTATGTCAAATTCTAACGACCACAAGCCTAAAAGAGAAAGTATTTCTACAGAAGAAATAAAAGCCATTGAACAGAGGGAAAAATATGATTTATTACTTTATGAGGAAGCAAGAAAAATTTTTAATGAAAGGATTTCGACACATGAAGAAAAAATAACTTCATTAAAACTAAAAATTACCAATCAAAAATTACCTTATAAACTGTATTTGAAAGTGTTAAATAAAGTTATGTATACTTTTAAATGAATAAGGAAGAACATTTCTACCATGTTATACCTAAATAATATATAAAGCCTAAAAGCTCAAATAAGCTTATTTCTCAATCAACAAAAATCGCTCGCCAGACACATTGTCAATAATAGAGTCAGCTATAATACTTTTGAGTTCTGGTCGGAGTAATCCATTTTTAGAAATGATGATAAAGTCTAAATCATGCTTTTTTATAAACTCTAGCTGAGATTGGCCGATGGATATGAATTCTTTCCTAGCTTTTTGCTCTTTTACAAAGCGGTAAAATAAATTAGAAACCCTATCTTGTTCATCACCCAATTCCATTTCTGGAATATCGAAATCGCTGATATTCAAAGCTATCGAACCATTTTCCATATAAGCCAAATAGTATCCTAAAGTATATGCTGCTGTTTGCTTTGAAAATCTGGAATTATAATCCTCACCACCTTTTATGGCAGCGCCCATATTAATCTTTTCATCCATTAAGACATAAGTCTTTATCTGTTCTAAGTATTCATCATTATATGTTTCTTTATATATAGCTTCATAAATGTTTTTTTTAACAGCATACGAAAATTGTTTGACTAACATGACAGAAAGAAATATTCCTATAACAATGTGATTCCATGTGATAGAAGATAAAAGATTACCTTTCAGGGGTTTGCTTAATAATTTAATGATTACCCAAATCAATAAACAGTTTAATATCGCATTAGCTATATTATAAAATAGCTGTATTGCATCTTTTTGCTCTTTGAGAATAGTATAAAATACTGCACCACTGACGATGGTGCCAATAATCAATACCAGTAAGTGAAAGTTATAGGTAAAAATTCTTTTCTCTTTACTAAAAAGGAAGAAACCAACTAGTAATAATGGAGAATATAAAATAATCTCTTTAAATAAAAGTGCACATAAAAATATAAGTTGATCTAGTGGCGCAGTTATTAGACCAGATATAATATTACTTGACAGACTACTAGCTCCAGCATTAGCTCGAATGTTAAACTGTCCAGTTTCGGTAAATTTGTAAAACAGGAAAATGAATAATAAAATACCAACAAAGTATCCTGTTGCACTAATTGCGTTTCTTTTGTTACCAAGAATTAGAAATTGATATATCAGAAATAAGCCAATACCTCCCGATAAGGCAGGTGCAACAACCACAGTAGCGACCATTAACCCCACCAAGAACAAGATAGATTGTTGTGGTTTTTTCTTATCAATTTGCAGTAAAAAGGCTAAAATAAATGGATAATAAGTGCACATTTTTACCCTGTGAGTTAAAATTGGTAAACTAAGGTTTGGTATTTTCCATTGGTCATAAAATTGAAAATGAAGCCCTGCAAAAAATAGGAAAGCTATACTCAATAAAAGATGGTACCATCTAATCTGTTGATATTTTTCCCATAGTGCTAATATGCCTAGAAAGGCAATCAAATTATAAAGAGGTATGGTTATTAAGATAAACTTTTCTGCTGTTAGATCACCAAAAAAATAAGTTAATGCAGCTGCTGTCCACAGTTCTAAATAGTGGTAAGGTTTAGGGCCGTGATAAGCCGTATCAATATTATTGAAGACGTGATAATAATTTTCTTCTCCTGTTATTCCTAAATAATAAGATCGGAAAATATTAATGAGGTAATCATTTTGATTTATTTCAGTGCCTGATGAGATATAATACGGAAACCCATCGAACTGAGCAATAGTTAAAAAAGACCAGGTAAATACAACAAGTGTACAAAAGAATATGCCTAATAAAATAAATAGAGATTTATGCTGAGGAAGTGGCACCTTTATGGATGAAATAGGATTACTCCTTCTTTCTACAAAATAAAATATTGCTAAAAGTAGAAAACCCAACATAATGGTTTTTCCTCCTGTTTTCAATATGGCAAAAGCAGCACTTAATATAAGTACTCCAGAGAATACGGAGAAAAAAGCAACTCGAAAGGTTAATATTTTAGACTGCTGAAATTGCCGGCCTATCAGTATAAAGACCAAACTAATCAAGCTAAGAATTCCTAAATTGAAGAAGTAGATGTTTAGTCCGTTCATTAAAATTAGCTCTATTAACGATTGTAAATAGCAAATGAAATTGTTTCTATAAACGATATCACCACTACTTTAAGTAATTTCATTCTTTGAATAGAAACGATACCAGTGGCCCTAAAATCGGTCGATATAAAAAAGCATTTAATTTTTAGTTTCTTACGGACTGCCATTCCTGAAATAATAACATTTGGTGCAAATGTAGTTATTGGTATTGTTTTATATATTGTAGAAAACTTGTCTGTTTTCATCAACCTGTAAGGAACATTAACATCAGAAATTCCTTGACCATAGAAAAGATTAACAATCATTTTTGCCATAAAACTTACTACTTTTCTAGGGATTGGCACTTTAAAATTGAATTCCCTTCTACCAATAATTAAATCATAGTTGGCTCGCTCATTCCATAACGATTCAAAATATTTTGCCTTCATCTCATTATCAGAATCGACTTGAAAAACATAAGATGCATCAGCATCTCTATAACCTTTCAAAATCGTAGGTCCATGTCCTGAATTGGGTTTATCAATAATTGTTAGTTCTGGGTATGTTACTAAAACCTCTTGTAACTTTGCTAAAGTAGCATCTTTTGAACCATCATTGTAAGCCCTAAGCTCAAAATCAATTTTTAAACCTCGAAGGGTAGTTACCCAATCTTTGATAACCTTTTGAATAATTTGTTCCTCGTTATAAATAGGTATGATAACGATTAGTTCTTTAGGCATTATTTATTTTTTTCATTTTAAGGACTATAATTTGGTGCATGAAATAAATAGTATCGTAGTTTAAAATTTCATAATACTTACCTAAGAGTCTCAGAATATCTGATTTACTAAAGTCTTGTACATGCCATTCCGATAAAGATTCTTCAATACCTTTGAAGAAAAGATTAAAAACACCCAGCCTGACGAGCCATTTTTTGATATTATTTTTATACTTTTCAATCGGTACTGTTATGATAACTATGGTCTCTTCACCTGTTGATTTATACAAATTTTCTATAGCTGCTTCAGCATTAGGAATATGTTCTAATGTTTCACTACAGATAATATAAGCAGGAGAAATTGGGAATAAATAGGGCTCACTGGTAATGTCATGCTCTACCAATTTTACAGTAGACGACAAGTAATCGCTAGCCTCTTCCAATGCTTTGGAGGAAATATCTAAACCTATGTAATCATAAGCTTTATGTTGACTGCTTAAAAATTTTAATAGATTTCCCCCTTCACAGCCAATTTCTACAATCGTTTTGCCAGAGGCTGACGGATACTTCAAAATCATATTTGAAATTTTCTGTATACGCTGTTGCTGTATGAATCCAGCAATACCACTATATGGCGTAGGATGCTTTTCATACATTTCATTATTCCATGATTTAGAGCCTATTTTACTTGCCATGATTCTTCATTAATTTTTCAAATTTTGTCATACTAGCAGCTATTACTTGGTGCATGTCATAATATCTAAATTCTGCTAGCCTACCTACAAAAATGACTTTTTCTTCAGTTTCAGTTTGCTTTAAATAAGCTTTATACATCGCTTCAGATGCAGGATTTCTTATCGGATAAATAGGATCTTTTCGACTATCTGTACTATTTGAATACTCTTTAAAAGCGATAGATTTGTCAAATTTTCGTTCTGGTGTAAACCATTTATGCTCGTGAATCCGAGTGAAAGGTTCACTCATATCTGTATAGTTCATAACAGCATTTCCAATAATATTTTTGCCCCTTATCGTTTCAAAACGCAAAGTCCGATAGGGTAAAAAACCATTGTTATAATTGAAGTAATTATCGATAGACCCAGTAAAAACAAGGTATTCAAAATTCAACCGCCAAGCATTTCGATAGATTTCAAAATCTTCACCCAAAGAAAGTTGAATGTTTTTATGATTGATCATTTTTTGGATTAATTCGGTATATCCATTAATAGGGATTCCCTGAAATTGATCATCAAAATAATTGTCATTATAATCGAAGCGAATTGGTAATCTTTTGGCGGTTGAGACTGGAATTTCTGTAGGGTTTACACCCCAATGTTTAATTGTATAATATTTATAAAATGCCTCATACAAATCCACACCTAAACTATGCAAAACAAACTCTTCAAAATTAGTTGGCTTTACATCATTTAATCTTATATCATCGATGTGCTTTTTTGCCTCTTCAGGTTTAAAATCTTTTCCAAAAAACTGATTTATAGTATGTAGATTAATAGGCATACCATAAATCTGATTGCCTGTTCTAACTTTTACTCGATTGACATAATTATTGAACTTTGAAAAACGATTGACATAAGTCCACACTTTGAGTGAATTGGTATGGAAAATATGTGGGCCATATTTATGTACTTCTACTTGAGATAGCTCGTCTTTATATGTATAACAATTCCCTCCAATATGATTTCGTTTATCCACCAGCTTAACAGTATAGCCTCGTTCTGCCGCTAAGTTGGCAAAAGTCGCTCCTGCAAAACCACATCCAATTATTAAAAAATCAATTTTCTTCATGTACAACTAGTTATTCTATCTTGGTTCTTTGATGGCATTGGTGATTTTTTTCTTTATATTATTCTTTTTAAAACCAGTATTTCTAAAATGAAAAATTCAGAGGTAAATCGTGAAAGATACCTACCATTGAAATAGGTAGAAGTATATTTTGATTATTGCAATTTGGAGCAAAATGTACACAGAGAAAATGATATGAATTTTAAGGTAGGTTAAATTTCAACTTACTTCTTGTAGGAATGATATCAGTTATAACTTAATGTCTCAATAATATCTTCATACTTGTCATAAAAGTATTTTTCTACCTTTGGCGTGAAATATTTCTTCCATTGACCTGGTTTTGCATTTCTCACATGTTTCGTATTACTAACATTAGCTAATGAATATTTTTTAGCCCAAAAAAGACCAATTCTTTTCTCTAGTTCAGTTACTTCATAAAAATCAAAAAGTTCTTTAAAAGCTTTTAGCTCATTATTTACTACATCTTCATATCTTAATATTTTAATATGTTCGTGTTGTGGCCAGTGCCTCAGTGATTCGAAGTGGTTTTTTCGAAATTCTATTTCTGCTATCAGCCCATCTTCTTGTGATAAGCTTTGTAAATATTCTGCAAAAGATGTGTCTCTAGGCATATTTTTGGGCACATTTCCATTTATAGCAGCCCAATATCTCGAAGTAGGATTTTTAAGCCTGAACCAAGGCTCGGCTCCTCTTTTATGATAAAAATATCCAGAAATAACCATATCTCTTGGATCTCTTATAAATCTACTTATTCGAAAAGGAGTATCATCTGGTAAATGATTTAAATTAACCGAAAATCCATTAACAGATATAAGTCTAAACTTCTTCAATCTATTATAAAAAATACCCTCAATTGCTTCAAAATGTTGATATCGAGGCTTAAAAACCCGAGAAGGGTTATAGAGCTTACTCATTACTTTCATAAAGTACATAGTAAGGCATTTATGAAAAGAAGAATGTATCCTAATCATTTCCTTTCTGGCTGTGAGCTTTTTTGTTGGTGATCTTTTATTTGACTTATATCTGAAGAAATTGACTTTATTGAAAAAAGCAATTCGGATATTACTGGATTCATCATAGCATTATTTCGCATCTCCTCTTTTCTCAAACCTAATTTTGTATCTAAGTAACCTATAAAAATTAACCCTGTCATGTATATTACAAACATTGAAGGAATAAGTATGAATTTATAAGCTGCTATGTATTCTTTTATAACCGTGTTCTCAATAGAGTTAATTAATACCACATTTAGTATAAAAAAATTAATATATCCTAGATACATTTTTGCCCTATCAAAATAAATTTTGAGTGATATTAAGTTTTCCTTTTTTACAACTTTTTTAATCATTTTTGGTAGCTATAATAACGAAATAAGAAATTTTCTTTTTGATATATAGAATCTCTAATAATATACCTCCTAAGTAAAGGGCACAATAAGTCTTGAACTTTCCCTTAGTGATTTTATAAAAAAACCTGGTAAAAAATTTAATCACTTGTAAAATAAAAAAAGGTCTAACTTTGACTTTGTGTGTCAACTTAATTAACCTGAGATTAAAATTACCATTTGCTGAGAAAGGCTTTAAAGTATTTTCCAACTTACAAAAACCAGGTACATTCCATAGCTTTCTGTGCTCTTCAACTAAATCAGAATTTTCCAATAAAAAATCATCAGCAATCACTATTATTCCTCCATCATTGGTGGCTTCAATTAGATAATTTATTACTTTACCAATGCTATTACTATGCTTAATTGATTCTATGGCGATTATCTTATCAAACTTTGATTCTAAAGGTTTTTCAAAGCTTTGCTTTTTGAAAACTACTTTATGTGTAAGATTCGCTTTTCTTGCATATTCTTCCGCAAAATCAATTTCTTTTTGACTCAAAGAAATTCCTAAACCACTGACTTGATTATATTTTGTAAGTTTAAAAAGTGTATTTCCTGTACCGCAACCAGCATCAAGTACAATGTCATTCGGGCTAAACCTAACTTCTTTTAAAATTATATCTAGTAATTCATCTTCAGTATTGACCGATTTCAATTTTTTATGTATCGGATAGTATTCTAAAGTTTTAGCAGACTCAAAATCAAAAAGACTATCATATAGTTGACCAGGACTAATCACGGTTTTTCTAATAGATATATAAATTCATAGGCCAGTTCTAAGCTAAAAGGAAACTTTCTGATTTTTCCAGCATCTATCCGTGACCATGGCCAAAGAGTTTTTACTGTTTTAACATAAGGCCAATGATCTGGATGAACACTTTTGATTTCAAATCCACTTTTTAGAAATAAATCTTCCCACTTAGCTTTGTTTAATGCATCTTGATGCCCTTTTTTGTTATATAGATTGAATGGTTGCTGTAAATACTTCCATGTGAAATTTTCAGCATTTCTAACCATATAACATATCTTTGCTCCACTTTTTGCAACTCTAAATTGCTCTTTAAGAACCTTTGGTCTATCTAACATTCTTTCTATAGATCCTATACAGGTAATAGAATCAAAAAAATCTGATTCATAAGGTAAATTTTCGGCATTTCCTTGTTGCACCTGTGCTTCAGGACAGTATTTTTTGCAATTATCAATTGCTTCATTTGAAATATCGATACCATATAAATTTACTTCCCGCTTACTCATCGCCTTCAACATTAAACCTAACCCACAAGCCACATCAAGATGATTAGACCCTGGTTTTGGGTTTAATAGATTTACAAAAATTTCATAAGCATCTACTGCTCTTAAATATTTGAATCCTTTGGTTTGATAAGTCTCATTAAACCAATTGGCTATTTCAGTTTGCTGATTCATTTATAAATATTTTATTAAAAAATTTATTTGTGTGATATGTCTTATATTCTTTGAAAGTAAAAGCATTTGTTATTGAAAGATATGCTCTGAATACTTTTGGGCTGCATATTTCCAAGATCTTTTTTTTAATACAGCCTTATCTATTTTTATATCAATTTGCCCAGTCAATAATTTATAAAGTGCTGCTGCCATTTTTTGAATATCGTAATGCTTTACAAGAAGTCCATTTACTGAATCAACAATCAATTCATTACTACCGCCTACATCAAAAGCAATTATGGGAATTTTATAATAAATAGCTTCACAAAACACTATCGGTAAATTCTCTATTATCGAAGTATGCAGTAACAATCTGTAATTTTGGTATGGAACTTCAATATGATATCCCTTCAATTCTACAAATTGAAAGCTTTGTAACTTTTGTGCTAATTCATCATCATTTACATTCCCGTAGATATCAATGGTTACTTCTTGTTTCTTTTCTTTTAGGAGTTGGAATAACTCTAAAGCCAGTTTATATTTTCTACTGTCTACGTTGCCAACCATCAACACAGATTTTTTTGGTACTATCTCAATTCCGCCTGGGTCACGCTTATGGTTAAAACCATTATAAACTAATTCCACTTTCCGAGAAAACTGCCTGATATACTGATATTTAAACTCAGAAACAGTAAATACCAATTTTGCCTTTTTAAAAATACTTATGTACACAGGTACATAGAAAAGTGCTAAAAGCTTGTTTTTAAAACTGACTTTTGATTGCTCAGGCCAGTTGTCATGATAAGTAAAAAAAAATGGTATATTGAGTACTATAAATAGAAAAGCATTATAAAAATCCCCATAAAAGATAGCTTTTTTTGATTTTAATCTATTCAAGATTACAAGTGCCTGCAACCAATTTTGATATCGTAAGAATTGTATTGAACTAAAGGGATGCTTCCCTAATTGAGTCCCTACTACAATTATTTCACTAAATTCATTTTCTATTCGAGAAAAAATTTCACAAGTAGCTGTAGAACCCCCAGAAAAATTAGTCCCAAAATGAGTAGTTAAAATAACTAGACAATAGTTACTTCTAGTTTTCAATAGTAATCCGTTTTAAATCTTGATTTAGTAAGTAATTTCAAAAAGAGTCCTTTTAATTATTAAGCTTCATAAGAAGCTGAAGCAACGTGCGATTCAAATAGCTCAACTTTTAAAAACATTGCTGTTTGCAAGCTCGATACAATTTGCTCATGTATATATTTTGCTAAAAACTCAGTAGTAGTGAGTATCCCCTTAAATTGTGGCAACTCATCTAAATTTTTATAAGCCAAAACACTAAGTGTATTTTTTACTATATCTGTGGCTTCTCCAATATCAATTACCACATTTTTATCATTCAAAGCTTCACTTTTGAAAGTCGCTTCTACAACATAAGTAGCCCCATGCATGTGCTGTGCCGGACCAAAAAATGGATCAGGCAGTGAATGAGCAATCATGATATGATCTTTTACTTTTACTGAAAACATAAATTGAATTAAATGATGATTAATATTTTATTATTACCCCTAAGCCCTTAGCCTGATTTCTCCTCAAATTATCATAAAATGAAGGGGTTTCAGAAAATGGCACCTCATTATTAATTAAATAGTTTAAATCTGAATTTTTTATAAGCCTAAACACCAAATCTTTCCTAGACCGATAAGTCCAATTATGTTGTTTCCTTTTTGGTATGTGACTTACTTGCGAAGAAATTATCTGCTTTCTTCCATAATGAAAATCAGTACCTAGATTTAATTGAATTGATTTTGACCCATACCAACTCATTTCAATAATTCTTCCTTCATGCTTTGTTAATGATATTGCTTTTTGAAGCATGGAAGCATTAGCTGAAGTATTGAAAACTATATCAAAAGCTCGACTCTCTAGTGTAGTATCAACCTGATAACCTTGCTCAGTTGCAGCATCAATCCTACTTTTATTTATTTCTAAAACTGAGACCTTAACACCCGGAATATTGCTGGCGATAAATGCTGTAAGTGCACCAACAGTACCGAAACCTATTACTAAAACTTCATCTCCTATTTCTACTTGAGCATCCCAAATTGCATTTACTGCTGTTTCCATATTACTTGCTAAAGTTGCTAATTTGGAATCCATATCTTCAGGTAAAAAAGATACATCTTGCATTTTTACTATTGCATAATTTTGATGTGGATGCATGACATGCACCAACTTACCCAATACATCTTTTTCTCCTTCTATTATTCTCCCAATTAGAGAATAGCCATAAGTAAATTCTTTTTGAAAATCACCTTTCATATAAGGTACTCTCATCTTTTCAGCTACTTCTTTTGGAAGTAGTTGCGTTGTTATTGTTCGTTCTGTACCTAAACTCACCAAAGAATACATCGCTTCAACCACTACTTCTCCTTTTGTTAACCTAGATAAATTTTTATCTACTAACCAGGAGTGGTTCAGGTTATGCCACAGTTCTTGCACCGTATTCATTAATTAGCGTAAATTTCCGATAAACATAATTTCTTCTCCAACGGAGATAAATTTTGGGTCTGTAAATTTGATAGCGTGATCCATACCTACTATTCCTTCGAATGAGAAAGAGCTTGTACCCGAACCCAATATTTTAGGTGAAATATGCAACTGAACCTGATTAAGGGCATTTTGCTTTAAAAATGTGGAAGTAGTAAATGAGCCTCCTTCAATATAAACAGAATAAATACCTCTTTTTACCAATGCTTCTAGAATTTGATCAACACTGTATACCTCATTTTTTTCTAGAAAGACTTTCTCATAATTGCACTCTATTCCTAAATGATTCTGGCAGAACATAATTGTAGAATTATCAACAGCCTTATATTCATCCATAGATAAATTATCACCCCCAATAATTACTTTAATTGGATCAGCCCCCTCTACTAACCTCACATTTAATCTTGGGTTATCAGCATCTAATGTTCCTGAACCAATAAGGATAGCATCACATAATGCTCTCATTCTATGAGCATGTATTAAATTTTCTTGATTTCCTATCCATTTACTTTCCCCAGAGAAAGAAGCAATACGTCCATCTAGTGTCTGAGCAAAATGTGATATGGTATAGCACTTTTTAAATTTTTTAGCATAATAAGGTAGTAATGCATAAGGGAGATACAACTCTATCAAATTAAGATCAGCAGAATTAAAATAGGTATTTCTTACTGTTTTTAAGATTAAGGGATTAGAGGAATAAAAACTGGAAGGATGATAAATATTTGAATCAGAAAAATTGATAACAAATGCATGATTTTCAGAGAAATCATCGAATGTTATAGAAATTTCCTCTTGGATTTTTACTGCCAGTATATCGAAATCATTTTTATGATTTTCAATACTATTTTTTATAGCTAAAATGAGATTCCAAATCATGTATTTATAAATATGTATTGGACAACAAATGCCCCATTTCGTATTTCTTAGTTTTGAGGTAGTCCTCACTTTCAGGTGTTGCAGGAATCTCAATTGGAATCCGCTCAACTATTTCTATTTGGGTATCAGCGAATGCATTAAGCTTCTCTGGATTGTTTGTTAATAACCTAATCTTTTTAACCTTAAAATCTTCAAGCATTGCTAACGCTTCTTCATAACTCCTAGCATCAGCGTGAAAACCAAGCTCTAAATTGGCATCTTTTGTATTTACGCCTGTGTCTTGAAGGTTATAAGCTCTTAATTTATTAATTAGGCCAATACCTCTACCTTCTTGCCGCAAATACAGAATAATACCTCCGTGTTCCTGAACCCATTTCATTGAAAAATCTAGTTGAGCGCCACAGTCACACCTTAAAGAGCTGAAAACATCTCCAGTCATACATTCAGAATGTATTCGTACATCTACAATTTCCTTTTCTGCAATGCCATCAGTAAAAAGGGCCAAGTGTGGAAAATGCTCAAATTCACTTGCGTAAACCTTTAGTTTAAAATCTCCAAATTTTGTTGGTAAAATAGCTTCTACCTTTTGTTCAGGGTAAAATTTCATATAGATAAAAAAGCAATCACTTATTTTAAAGGCTATACCTGCAAGTATTAAGATTTGGTTGCCTTGTATGAATAGTTTTTTTAATTATACTTTCATTCTGCAAAATACAATTGCATATCAACACTCATATTTCTCCATTCAGTCTGTTACAGAACAGATTATGAAACATAAGAAAAAACAGTTTATAGTAATAGTAAAAGAAGGTTTATAAGCGTAAATTCCCGCTGTAGGAAGGCTGAAAGTATTTGTTAGTTAAAATAATTAAAAATAATTGTTATCAAGTATTCTGATTAGTTCCAAACTAAAGCATATTCCTTTAATAACCTCTATAAATCAATATTTTTTTTCGTGAAAAATAAAAAAGCAGCTGAATAAGCTGCCCAAATTAAATCACATTCTTGCTATTTTTTACCATATCGTAAAGTAGTTCCCTAGCTCTATGTAATTGTGCTTTTACAGTTCCTAGGGGAGCTTCTAGCTCTTTTGCTATTTCATCGTAAGAGAGTTCTTCAAAATAGCGTAGTTTCACCAATTTCTGATATTTTGCAGGCAATAGGTTTACAAAATTTCTTACCAATTCAATCTTCTGGCTTTTTATCGCCTCTTCTTGTGGATCAAGGTTTTTGTCTTTTATATCTATACTCATACTATCGCCATCATCTTTCGTAATGTCGGCGTTAATACTCATTGTATCCAATTTTTTCTTCCTTATAAAATCAATACAATTATTGGTAGCTACTCTAAATAACCAAGTACTGAAAGTATAGTCTTTTTTAAATTTTTCGAGGTTTTTAAATGCTTTGGCAAATGCTTCAATGGTAAGATCTTCCGCATCATCCACATTTCTTACCATCTTCAAAATAGTATGATAAACCGATTTTCGATATTTTTCCATTAATTCGGCATAGGCTTTTTCATCTCCATCAAGAGCAGCGTCAATGAGCTTGAAGTCTTCAAGAGCCTTATCCGAAAATTTTTTATTTACTTCCATTTTATATTTCGGTTTGTAAGAGCAGCAATACCCGCGATAATATAATATGCAACGTAAAACAATTCAAAAATTGGCACAAATAACGATAATTGCCATCTTCTTTGTTTACCGTAAAATTTTACTGCAATACTATCCAGAATAATCCACACTGTTAATATCCTAAATAAATAAACACTGGCAACAATAACAATTTTATACGCAATGAATAGCAATACAACCAATAATAGATAAAAAAAAATATAACTAACTTGAATTATACCTAACATTACTAAGATTCTGAAGGGATAGAAAACCCCTACTGAAAGATGTCTATGCTTTTGTTTAAACCATGCTTCAATACTTTTTTTTGGTACAGACAAGGTTTGAGTCTCAGGTGAAAATGCGAGTGATGTATTTTCCTTATTTGCCCACCTACTAACAAATAAATCGTCGTCACCTCCGGTAATGTGGGAGACCCCTTTAAAGCCTTCTTTATTTTTAAAAAGGCTTTTTTTATAGGAAAGGTTTCTACCAACGCCCATATATGGGAAACCAATAAAAGCCAAAGAGAAATATTGCACCGCAGTGTAAAAGGTTTCCCATCTAATAAACTTGTTCAATAAAGTCTTCTCTATGCTATAATCTGAAAAACCTAAAACTATTTCTGTATCATCTCCATAGTGATTAACCATGTTTGTAATCCATCCTGGACTACAGGGCTCACAATCTGCATCTGTTAAAAGTAATATTTCTCCTTGGGCAATTTTTATAGCAGACTGCAAAGCATATTTTTTAGGATTCATTCCTCTGGGCACTTCAGAAATATGTACTACTTTGAGACAATCCCATTGCTTTTCCGCATCTGTTAATATTTTGTCTGTTTCATCTGTTGAACGGTCATTAGCGATAATTACTTCAAACTTTATATATTCTTGTTCCTGCAATGATTTTAATAAAACAGGAAGGTTTTCAGCTTCATTGTGTGCAGCAATAATAACCGATACAAAACATTCAACTGTATTGGTTTTCGCAAATTTATTGGATGGGGAGAGGGTAAAAGGCAAACAAGCAAATAAATAAAAAGCCAGTTGGAAAAATGAACTCAGCAGAAATAACCAGAAAAGAATTTCAGTAAACAGCTTTTTAAGATATTTTTTTCATTAAATGATAAAATTTGCGTGTTTTGCCACTCAAATCAAACTTACTATTTATTCTTATAACAAAGGCAATGGACCAGAAAAATTTAATTGAAAAAGCTTGGGAGAACAGAGATTTATTGAAAGAAAAAACAACTGTAGAAGCTATAGAACAAACAGTAGCTGCTTTAGATGCTGGCACATTACGCGTGGCTACTCCAACAACAGATGGATGGCAGGTAAATGAATGGGTAAAAAAAGCGGTAATCCTCTACTTTCCGTTACAAAAAATGGAAGTAATAAAGGTAGGACCATTTGAGTTTCACGATAAAATTGCACTTAAAACTGGTTATGAAGAAAAAGGAGTTCGTGTAGTTCCGCATGCCATTGCCCGTTATGGTTCATTTGTGAATAAAGGGGTAATCATGATGCCTTCTTATGTAAATATTGGTGCCTATGTGGACTCTGGAACAATGGTAGACACTTGGGCTACTGTAGGTAGCTGTGCGCAAATTGGTAAAAATGTACACCTAAGTGGTGGCGTGGGTATTGGAGGTGTATTAGAACCTGTTCAAGCTGCTCCGGTAATCATTGAAGATGGTGCTTTCATAGGTTCTAGGTGCATTTTAGTTGAAGGTATTAGAGTAGGAAAAGAAGCTGTTTTAGGTGCTAACGTAACAATTACGGGTAGTTCAAAAATCATTGATGTAACTGGAGAAGAACCTGTAGAATATAAAGGGTATATCCCAGAAAGATCAGTAGTGATTCCCGGTAGTGTAACCAAGAAGTTCAATGCTGGAGAATACAGTGTGGGGGCTGCACTAATAATTGGCAAACGCAAGGCTAGTACTGATCTAAAAACTTCGCTTAATGCTGCCTTAAGAGATAATGATTTAAGTGTTTGACAGGTTAAGCAAACCCATGCATAAAACCATGGGTTTGCTTTAAATATCCACAAGGTTTTTTTCAAAATACTTCTCAATCATTCGTCCGATAAAGTCGTTCTAGTAAATCGGTATAAAGTTAAGGATCAGTATTTTAAAGCATAGAAAATTAGACTGATGTGCTTTTAAAATCTAGTTGATTTCCATCTTCAAAAGCCTTCTTATCTAGTCCATTGCCAATAGCTAAACCTATAGCCATGCCTATTGGTAAGCCAATACCCAAATACGCCAAGTTTCCTAAACTCATTCCAAATAAAACTCCAAATGGCAACCCGAATGCTGTCATTCCAAGAACCATCCATTTACTACTGTGATAGCCTTTGGGAACCAGTTGCAATTCTTTCTCTAACAGCTTTAAGATTTTTGCTTGTTGCCCTTTAATTAGTTTTTTCAGTTCTCTTGCTTCTTGAACAGAAAGTACATCTACTTCATTAATAAGCTGGTTAATTTCCTCTACTAAATGTTCTGGCAGATTTCTTTTTTTTAATGCCATTATTAGTCTGCTAAACTCAAAAAATACTTTTTCAAGTTTGGCATTTTCTTCTGTAAATTCTTTCTCTTTTAACGCTATAATTTCCATCACTTAAATAGTTGACGATTATTTTCTAGACAATATTTGAATTGTTATGAATGGGTTTAATTTCATCAAAGTAATAAATTTTTAAACCCTGAATTATGTTTAATTCTCATTCATAGGTGAATGTTCTAAAAAATCATTAATTTAAAGTTATCTATAACAAATTCTGAAACTATGAAAAAGCCATCTATTTATACACTTATTTTTTGTCTACTGGGCATCCTGCTTGGCATTGTTCCTGTAACACAAGCACAAGTACCTAGCAAAGCTGACCAAATTACCGCTGCTTCATTGGCTGCTCCTAAAGAAGTGAGGGAAAACGTTACTGTACTTGGTTATAATGATAAAATGGAATTAGTTACTTTGAAGGAAGGTACTAATGAACTTATTTGCTTGGCCGACGACCCTAAAAAAGATGGTTTTAATGTAGCTTGCTACCATAAAGATTTAGATCCATTTATGGCAAGGGGAAGAGCTTTAAAAGCAGAAGGGAAAAATGCACAAGAAGTATTTGATATTAGAGAAGAAGAAGCCAAAGCTGGAAAATTAGTAATGCCTGAACAGGCAACTACCTTGCACATATTGTTTGGAGACGAAGGTTGTTTTGATGCTGAAAAAGGAGAAGCCGAAGGTGCGAGACTCCGCTATGTGGTGTATATTCCTTGGGCTACTGCCGCCACAACTGGACTTCCAGAAAGACCTATTGTAGCCGGTGGGCCTTGGATTATGGATCCTGGAACGCATAAAGCACACATTATGATCACTCCTCCCCCCCCTGCTGATGGACAGTAATTATTAATCGATATTTAATTAAAAAAACAAACCTAGTAAGTTTTTAAAAACCTTACTAGGTTTCATCACTTAAACCAAATTCAATAAATCGAAGCTTTCACCTAGAATAGCTTTATCATTTGTTTTGAGCCAGTTACGTAAGATAGTTGCATACAAGCGTCTAAAATCTAGGTTATATTTTAAATCGCCATTGTCTAAATCGTTTAAGCTGGGCAAACTATTATAAATACCTTGTTTCTTCAAACCTTCGCCCACTACAAAAACTGAATTGGCAGTGCCATGATCTGTCCCTCTACTGGCATTTTCTTTAACCCTTCTGCCAAATTCAGAAAAAGTGACAATCAAGGTATCTTTCAAAGCTCCACTCTGCTTTAAATCTCTTGTAAAGGCTTTTAATGATTCTGCCCATTGCTTCAATAAATTACCTTGTGCTCCTTTTTGGTTGGCATGGGTATCGAAACCAGACATTGAGGCATAAAATACTTGTGTTTCAATACCACTGCCTATTAACTCGGCTATCATTTTTAGGTTTTTGGCAAAACCATTTTGAGGATAATCTACTGAGGTCTTATAAATCTTTGATTGCTCCCAAATATATTCTGCTGAAGATTGGGTTTCCATGAGGGTTTTATACAAATACCCCACATCATTTTCTTGCTCGTGCAAATTATGCTGTTTGGCGTATTGGTTTAAGGCATCTAAATGACCTCCTCTGGTACTCCTATAAAGCATTCTAGGATTTTTAACAGCAATACCTTTCAATGCATTTCCTTTTAGTGCCAAACTTAGTGTATCATCTGCTTCAATGGCATGATAAGGCTTTTGGCAATCATGACAGGCAGCATCTAAGTAACGGCCAATCCAACCAGTTTTTAAATATTCATCAGCAGCACTTCCAGTCTGCCAAATATCCATTGAACGAAAATGAGACCGGTTCGGATTAGGGTAACCCACTCCATTGAGTATGGTCAATAACCCTTGATCATAAAGTTCTCTTAAAGGCATCAACGAAGGATTTAATCCTAACTCATGATCTAGTGTAATCACTTCATTTTTTGGAATACCCAAAATCGGACGTGCATTATAATACAAATCATTTTCATAAGGAATGACCGTATTTAAGCCATCGTTACCGCCAGAAAGTTGAATAATGACCAATCTTTTACCTTTAAAACCAGTTGATGATTGATGATGCATGGCTTGTAAAAACTGAGGCACCAACAAAGTACCCGCCGAAGCCAATAAGGAATTCTTTATAAAGTCTCTTCTATTTTGACTCATGATTTCTTCTGTTTAGCAAAGTTGATATTCAGGTAATTGTGTGATTCTTAAAGCGTTCTCTTTGATCTGCTCTACATGATTGCGCTTATTAGAAGCTTGGATTGGCGCTGAATCGGTTTGTAACAACCAAGATTTCATCGATTCAAAATTTACTTCATAATCCTTGCTTTTAAATTGCCTACTCACTTGTTCCCAGGGAATTTTTGGCGTTATTTTCTTGAACTCACCTCTACCCTTGTACACATCACCTACATCGCCACTTTCTTTCGCTTTTACACGTAACTCAGCCCCTACAAAAATCAGTTCTGTCAGACGCAATCTTACCATTAATGTCGAACTATCTATCCATGCCTTTCCTTCAGGCCAGCCTGCTACATTGGGTGGGGAAAGCAACATTTGACCCAATACTTTCTGCATGTACAATAGTGGTTCATTAGAATCGAAAGAAATAGAGAAATGCTTGCCAATACCAGCAATCAATTCTATAGGAGATTTTATTTTATTACCGATAAATCGCTCTTCATAAAACCAATCTGAAGTAAATATTTCGGTTAAAAGCTTTGAAATATCATACCCCGAATTGTAAAAGTTCTCAGTAAGAACCATTACAATTTGTTCATCGATTGCTTCACTTACAAAAAAGCGGAAAAGCTTCTCTGTGATAAATCTTGCTGTTTGTGGTTTTTCAAGTAGCAAATCAAGTACTTCTTCGCCAGTAAAATTTTGGGTAGTTCCAAAAATGGTTTTTTGCCCCTCATCGTGCTGGCGTTTCCGAAATACAAATTGCCCTTCTTTGTTAAATCCCCAACCTGTAAATGCTCGCGCTGCTTCTTTAATATCATTTTCAGTGTAATTCCCCCTGCCTAAAGTGAATAATTCCATCACTTCTCTAGCAAAGTTCTCGTTAGGTGAGCGCTTTCTATTTTGTTGATTGTTGAGAAACTGCAACATGGCTGGGTCTTTTGAAATAGCATATAGCAATTCACCAAAGTTACTCAGTGCATTTTCTTTTAATGTGTTATGCTGTTGCTGCATTAAAAATGGCCTTCGGAGGTTACAAGCAAAATGTCCATGCCAAAAGAAAGTCATTTTCTCCCTTAAAAAGCCTTGTGAAGTAGCCATTTGCCCTAACCACCAAGTATTTAAATCCATTAATTTGTTTCTTCCCATTTTCCGTACTGCCTTTTTCTCATCTGGTGTGGCATCTTTCAATGCCATAAGGGTATTCAATACTTCTGTTTTATTGATTACTTGTGCTTTTTCAATTTTTTGGGCATCTGATAAAATATTGGCGAATAATTTCTTAGCAGAACTACCTGCTAGTTTCTTTGCCATACTATAGCTAATACCAAAGCCTGCTCGCAAGTAAAGATGTTGCACTTGCCGTTGATTCAATTTCATAAGTATCTTAATTAATGACGTTCCTTTGACATTCAACTTTCAGTAAGGTTTAATCGAGTGCCTAAAAATTTTATGATTTAATAAAGTAGCATTAGAGAAGAATAGCTTTTCTCAAAAACAGGATTCTATACATTTCTTGCATTTAACTTTTGAACTAGATTACAAAATTCCCCATATCGCTTCTGACTATATTGTGCCTATGCTTTGGCCAATCTCATATAAAAAATCTATCATCTTAGAAATGTATTCACGCTTATCAATAATGTATTGTCACTTGCTCAATTATTTAGTAAATTCTAATAAGCAATTTTATTTTTAGTAGAGATTTTCTGAGTATTAAAAAAAGTAACTATGCGCAGCCCGATTGATATTCGACATTTGAAATCTTACTTCATAAGTATATTTCTACTTTCTATACTCATCTCTTGTAATGGTCAAGAAAATCCTATCAATTCTATAGAAGGTACAGAAGAATTATTATCTAAAATTCAGACTGAAACCGACCCTTACTTTGTATACGAATACGAAAAAACCAAATATGTGCCTCCAGCAGGTAAATCTTTACTCATCATGGGGCAAACACTAGAAGATATCAATGATTACATGGCAGAGTTCTCGGAGAAACCTATACCCGGAGGGTGGTCTGCCTATTGGGGCGTGCCTGAGTTTAGTGGAATTACCGACACTTATAGGAATGAAAATGGAAGCTCTCACAATCACCAATCACTTGTAGATAGATTTCCAAATACCGTAATTCATAGTGGCATGTGGATGGTTGGAAAGTGGAACGTAGCCAAAAATACAGCCAATGGAAACTACGACAAGGTAATTAAAAAATATAGTAAATGGGCAAAGTCAATAGACCGTCCTATTTTTCTGAGGATTGGCTACGAGTTTGATGGCCCTCATAATGAGTTAGAGCCCGATGAGTATGTGAGCGCCTACAAACATGTGGTAGACCTGATGCGTGCTGAAGGAGTAGATAATGTAGCATTTGTTTGGCATTCTTATATATTCGCTCCCTACAAGAACTACCCATTATCTGCTTGGTATCCTGGCGATGAATATGTTGATTGGGTGGGCATTTCATTATTTGGTTTGTTATACCAAGATGCCGACTTACTACCTGATGGCGATGCTGTAATGGAATTTGCTAAAACCCACAAGAAACCTGTAATGGCGGCAGAAGCGAGCCCTGTTTTAGGGATTAACCCTACAGATTTAGATGCATGGAATAAATGGTTTGTAAACTTCTTTACAGTTTGTTATAGCAAGAACATTAAGGCAATAAGTTTTATCAGTTCAAACTGGGAAGGCTATAGATTTGAAGGTGTTACAGATTGGAAAGATGCCCGACTCACTAATAACAAAACCATCTCAGAGGCCTGGTTTCAGGAAACCAGTAAAGACCGCTATTTAAAACAATCTCCTGATCTTTTTGAACAATTAGGATTCTGATATTCTGAGCTTATAGGTGTAAATCTTGTAAGACTGCTTTATTAATTTAGTTATAACCATAAGTTTATTTTTATCGAATTTCAAAAACTTCCATAAGATTTTACATGGATTCTCTTGAGTAAAAAACAACTCGAAAAATAAATCCAGAACAGGTTTACTATTCTGGATTTAGATTACTAATTCACTTGGCAAATCAAAACCCAAACATGCCGTTCTCATTGGCTAAACCTTCATTCGGAATTTCTTGTATAATGTCCCAATGTTCTACAGCTTTGCCATTTTCAATTCTGAACAAATCGTAAAATACTTGACCTTTTCCATGCCATTCTCCTTCGTTTATGGAGAGAATGAAATTCCCTTCGCCAATAACTTTATGCAGTTTTTTGTACTGAAACATATCATTATTTTCTGCTAAGTATTGAAAAGCTTCTTGTACACCACCCAAGCCATCTTTAATCATTGGGTTATGCTGATGATACGTATCTACACTGATGTACTCAGTTATTTTCTGAGGATTTTTTCCATACAACACATCATCTAATAGATTTTTTACCAGCACCTTATTGGCCTCTGTTTTATCTAAATCTTTAATTTCTGTCGGGCCATCTAGTTGAGAACGACCACTAGCTGTTTCTTTCACGACTGGAGTCAAAGCATCCCAGTGCTCGGCAACTTTGCCATTTTCATCAAAACGCAAAACATCGAAAGATACCATTTCTTCAGCGCCAAATGGTTTTGCCCCCGTCCATAAATGATGTAAAACCACAAAATTTCCATCTTCTATCACTCGAACCGCTTTTGCCTTGGTCCCATTTTCTTTCAACACAGGAAATAGACCAATAAATGGCTCTAATCCGGTAGGAATAAAAGGATTGTGCTGGATGTAGTCTGTATTGGCCAATGCTCTAACCTTATCCACATCTTGCGAGGTAACGGCTTTTACAAAAGCCACTGCAGTTTCTTTTTTGTTCATGCTTGAAATATTATAATTTGAATGATTGTTTTGGTTCTCGCTTGTTGAATACCTAGTGCTGCAGGAAGCAAGAAATCCTGCTACTATAAAAATTACCAGTGTTTTTCTCATGTCTAAAATATTATTACTTTTGTTTTGCAAGCAATAAAACAAAAATTACTTGTATTATACAAGTAAAATATAAATTACTTGTATTTTGAAAGTAAAATTTAATCAATTTAATATGGGACATAAATTCCGATGCGATTGCCCTTTTACTTCAGCCATAGATGTTTTGGGTGATAAATGGATGTTGGTAATTGTAAAACAAATGCTTTTAGAAGGGAAAGAAACTTTTAAAGATTTTACAGAAAGTGAAGAAGCCATAGCTACTAACATTCTTACTATAAAACTGAAGTTATTGGAAGAATTGGAGATAATTACAAAATCAAAAAAACCAAATAACAAAAAAACGAACCTATATCATCTCACAGAAAAAGGATTGGCGCTCACTCCTCTTCTAACAGAACTGGCTAGTTGGAGTGATAAGCATTTGAGAAATTTTCATCCCACTATCCAAGATGATGAGGATATAGAGTTTTTACGAAAAGACAAAGCTGCCTTTGCACAGTTGGTAGAAAAGAGATATAGGGAAAAACTATCAGCAAAATGATGTTGCTTAAAATTCTAATTTGTTATTGAAGATGATGTATTTGCCATTGATGCAATTCCGCAAGTATTTTAATTGATATTGGTGGTTAGAAAATATTTAGAAGGGAAGGTTTGATAGGATTTTCCAATTTTATGCTCACTACCATGAAAATCCTTTATTTATCACCTCAAGCTTTTATTTTAAATGATAATTACCCTAAATAAGTGTAGCATTAAACATTTAATCTATACTTAGGGAAAGTTATTAAGAGTAATTTGTGCAATACTCATACTCACTAGTTGGTAAGCATTAAAAAATGACATATAAATCAGATGATCCGATTCTTATAGGAGCATTAGCTCCGACAACAAGCCCAGGTTGGATTGAGGCCGGACTCCATCTATTGGCAGGGCTTGAATTTGGTGTTTCAGAATTGAACAATAACGGAGGTATCAATGGAAGACCGATTAAATTATTGGTACGAGACAGTGCTGCCAATCCTCAAAAGGCTTCGGATCTAGTTGATGAGTTGGCAGATTTGGGGGTAATAACAATTATTGGTGAATACCATAGTGTGGTTGCCAAAGCCATAGCCGATAAAGCCGATGAATTAAATGTACCTTTTCTCTGTACATCTGCAGTTATAGATAATTTAATTGAAAAACCTTCCAAATGGATTGCCCGACTTCCTCAAGTACAATCTAATGGGTGGAAAGTTTATGCTGATTTTCTTATAAAGAATGGGCATATAAATATTGCTCTGGCTACTTCTGCAAGTGTTTATTGGAAAGCTGGAGCTCGTATTTTGCATGAGCAGTTTAGCAAACACGATGGTTCTATTGTTGAGTTTGATACACAATTAATTGCTCCTGCCGAACTCTGTGATAAAGTTAATGACAGTAGGGTAACGGCTTTACTTCTTTTGGTAGGGTATCCAGACCCAGCGATACCTTTGGTCAAGGCTATACGAAACGATGCACGGCTTAAAAGTATTCTGATAGGGGCTCCAGCAGGACAGCCCGAATTCAACGGTTGGATTAATTCGCTAGGTACAAACGGTTCGTCAATTCCCTTTTTACGTTATATGCCTAAAAAATTGAACTCACTTGGGCAGTACGCGCTTGAAGAAATACGTAAAGTTTTAAATGAGGAACCTTCGTTTGTTGCATTGGAAGGTTATGATGCTATTCTCCTCTTGTCAAGAATTATGGGCTCACATGGAACCAATCGAATTAGTATAGCCGAATCATGGTCACAGGTAACCGTAAACGGGACTCGTGGAGAGATTAAATTATCACAAAGTCCGGAAATGAATTTATGGCAGTGGCAAGAAGTTCCGGTTCAAGTAGTAGATAGGGACCCCTTTAACCAAAATCAATTTAGGATTCTGTATTCGATGTAAAGTTGTACTAATTCTACCGCTATTAAAACAAAAAACGTTTGCCTATACTGAATATACAAAATGAGCGATGTTTTAGTAAATTTAAGGGTTGTGACTCGATTTAAATTTTTACGATTTGATAAGTATGAAGCCCATAATAGCCCACTTTGCATATACTAAACGATAGCAATCTTCAAAAAACATGGTAAAAAAATTCACCCCAGAAATAAATAAGATCTACTTGATGCAAACCCATACCATGTATCACATTTTGGAGGGTATGGGGAGTATCGAGGTGGATTTTAATGCATACAGTAATTGGGGGGACAAACTTATCTTTCTCGACAAAGGTCAATATATCAAGTTCACCTCAGGCAACTTTATTGTCCGTAAAATTGAATTCAAAGATGAACATGTCTTTCGTAACAATGAAGTAAGGGTACTGTTCAAACATCTTGTATCATTAGGATATATCAATTTCAATGAATGTGAAGATTGCAAAACATATTTAGACCAGACCGCTTTTTCAAAAAGTGGAAGCGACATTATTGATATCTCTTCAAACCAATGGTATTGGCAAAATCCATTTCATGCAAAAAAAGAAGAGTACCATGTGATTTTTGACGTCAAGGATATCATTGATAAAAATCACAAGAGTAATTTATCCAATGACCAATTGATCAAGTTGCTCGGTCCTTCCAGGTATACTGCCCAGGCAATCTTCAAATCAAGAGTTGGTCTTACCATAAGATCACTATTTACCCAAAAAAGGATCTCAGAAAGTAAAAAGGAAGTAGCTTTTACCGATAAGAACATTAGTGAAATAGCATATGAATACGGTTTCAACGATCCCGCCTATTTCAATAGGATATTCAAGAACTCCTCTGGTCTTAGCCCCTCAGAGTTTAGAAAGAAGATCAACTTTAAAGAAAGGGACAGTTTCTCTCCGAAGTTATTTGAGCTTCTCAAGACTTATCATGCAGAGGAGCGATCGGTCGGTTTTTATGCAGACTCCATGAATTTATCCCCTAAAACATTATCTAAAAAAGTCAAGGACCAACTGAAAACGACCATAGGACAACTCATTCGGAATGAGATCATCAACTCTACCAAATTGATGCTCCTAGATGGTAGAAACATAAAGGATGTCGCATATGAACTGGCTTTTGAAGAACCCAACCATTTCTCATCATTCTTTAAGAAACACACAAACATCACCCCTAGCCAGTATATCGCCAAAAATATGAAGTACGATCAATAAACTCCGCAAACATTCTTGGTCCTCAAGGATAAGTTTTTCAAAAAGTACAAATAAGAGGGAATTTCTTGTAGCTATCCAGCCCCATCATTGGTGCATCTTTGTAGTGTAATTAATCGATAACACTTTTAAAGTTTAAAATTATGGATATCAAAAATCAAGTAACCAAAATGGACGGATTAGTATCCCAAGGAGCTATCGTCGATGCCGTATCAACATTTTTCGCAGACACGGCCAACACTTCTGATTATGGTGATCTAAAAACTTCTGACAAAGCCGAGATGGTTCAAAAAATGGAAGGGTTCACCAGCTCAATTGCCAAGGTAAATGGGATCACTCATCACAGGACCCTTGTTGACGGAAATTCCTCAGCCTCAGAATTCACTTTTGATTTTGACATGAAAGATGGGAGTAAGGTCCTTTGGCATGAGATCATCAACAGACAATGGAACGACCAAGGTCAAGTAATCCAAGAAGAATACTTTTTAGCTAACTAATTAAAAATTAAATACAATGAAATTCGTCACAAAAAAGATCCATGCATACTTGGATTATCCCGTAGCGATCGCCCTTATGATATTACCATTTGTACTGGGCTTAGGAGAATCGGATCCATTGGCGGTCCAGCTTTCAGTAGCAACAGGAATAGCAGCCTTAATATTGACCATACTCACAGATCATCAGACAGGGCTCATTAAAGTATTGTCCTACAGACTACATCTGATCGTAGACTTTTCAGTCGCTATAGTTTTCATTATCGCCCCATTTGTATTGGGGTTCGAAGGAATAGATGCTATTTATTATTGGGCTAATGGAGCTGCTGTACTTACCGTTGTGGGTCTTCATAAAGCTGAACAAGAAACTATCCCTGACAAAGTAAAAGCATAGGAGCAATTTTTTTATTCAAACATTATTTAACTTTTTAAAACTTATAACTATGAAATATCTATCATTAATCTTATTCGTAATGACCTTGTCGGTCGCATCTTTTGCACAAGACAACATGGCCAACAACATTGACAACAGCAACATTGCCCTTCAGGGCTACAGTCCTGTATCTTATGCAGATCTAGGTCTTGCACAAAGAGGGGTAAAGGAATTCAGATCAGAGCACCAAGGTGTAGTTTATTACTTCACTTCTAAGGAACAAAAAGCAAGCTTTGATAGCAACCCAAGTAAATACTTACCACAATATGGCGGGTTTTGTGCCTTTGGGATTTATGCGGGGGCCAAGTTCAGGGTAGACCCTACAAAGTTCATATCAAAGGATGGAAAGTACTACTTGTTCTTGAACAACATAGAACTGGATGCCAAACAGCTTTGGTTGAATGAGGATGAGGACAAACTTGTAGATACAGCAAACGCGAACTGGAAAAGATTGAGCAAAACTCATAACTGAATTATATAATGATCTTATTTTAAAAGGGTAAATCTTTAATTCAGATTTACCTTTTTTTTTAATTCAAATTATCCTCTCCTCACAAAAACAAAATTCAAACACCACATCCTACAATAAAAGTTTTATCGTCACAATACTACATTGCTGAATCAGTAACAATCAATTTTAGTTGCTAATCGATTACATTTGTGTAATGACCGACAAAGACGATTTATCGAGTTTATATGAAATAGCTAGCCACCTCAATAGGGAGTTTTCATTACAGTCAGCCTTGCGCAAATCGTTAGAGAAAACCCTAGAAATGTTGGCGATAGAAACTGGATGGATTTGGCTAACAGAACAAGATAACAAATCAGTCTATTTAGCAGCATCATATGATTTACCCCTTTATGCTACGATTTTCCTATAAGAATGCAGGCAACTGAATGATAGAGCATTTGCAATGAAAATCATAATACTGATAGATAAACATTATTACCTTTGTAAAGATTATTTTGATGCATATACTATAAATATCTAATTCTAACTATATTAGAATATGCCTAAACTCTATGAATACCTTGGTATTATCTTTTTCTTTTACTCAAATGAACATGAGCCTATTCATGTTCATGCACGTAAAGGAGAATATGAAAGTAAGGCAGAAATTATTTTAGTTGAAGGTGTCATAGAGCGCATTGTAATAAGCAATGTTAAAGGACGTAAGCCACTGAAAGGAAAGGATTTAAAACATTTAAGGATTTTTCTATCTGAATATGCAGGGGAAATTGTGAGCAAATGGATTGATTATTTTGTTTATCATAAAGAAATTGAGTGCAATATTATTACCAATAAATTATGAAGATTATAGAGCAATTTATCGAATATAAAGAACAAGATTTACTGCAAATAAAAAATGCATATTACGTAGGGGATTATGGAATTCGTATCATTTTTTCAGACACTCACGCGCCTTTGGTAGATTTTAAACCCTTCCTTCAAAATAGTAAAAACCCTACTATTAGAAAATACTTAAATGAGGCTATCTTTAAGCAATTCGTAATTAAAGATGGCAATTTAGATTGGAATGATTTCGACCTTTGTTTCTCTTTAGAAGATTTGTACTATAATAAAATACTAAAACCTAGCTCACAAATTGCCTAAAAAATATAGGCTTTAAATTTCAATAATAGCTAAATTCCCAATCTAGCATTAAGGTTTTGTCGAATTCAATAGGGAAATGTATCTTCTTTAGTTGATTAGAAAAATATTGTCTACCTTGTTAGAAGTTTGCGACTTCGCATATATCTATAAGTGATAGACTTGAATCCTCATAAAAAAATTCAAACACCACATCCTACGATAAAAGTTTTAACGCCTCAAATCCACATTGCTGAATCAGTAACAATCAATTTTAGTTGCTAATCGATTACATTTGTGTAATGACCGACAAAGACGATTTATCGAGTTTATATGAAATAGCTAGCCACCTCAATAGGGAGTTTTCATTACAGTCAGCCTTGCGCAAATCGTTAGAGAAAACCCTAGAAATGTTGGCGATAGAAACTGGATGGATTTGGCTGACAGAACAAGATAACAAATCAGTCTATTTAGCAGCATCATATAATTTACCCCCCGCTCTTTCCGACTTTCCAGAAAGGTTATCTGGTTGGTGTTATTGCATTAAGCAATATTTAGAAGATGATATTGAATCTGCTGTAAACATCAGTGAAATTTTATGCTCCAGATTGAAAGATATTAATAAAGGTACTGAGGGGCTCAAATTCCATGCAACAATTCCCATCACCATTCAAGGTCAGAAAGTAGGCATTATGAACTTGCTCAGTAAAGAATCTAGACACTTGGACGATAGAGAACTAGCCATGCTCAATACCATTAGTGAATTAGTAGGTACAGCTATTCAGCGAACTCGATTACAACAAAGCTCAACAAATGGTACCCTTGAATCGGAAGTAAACATTCGTGATGCACTTAATCGTGTTTTCAAACCACAATTAACCTCCATTGTCTCTCTTATCGAAGCATCGGAAGTGAATCATGAAAAAATCAATAAAGCGCTAAAAAAGGCAATAAAACTTCAAGAACAAATACTCATACTTTGTAAAGAATCTACAAAATACGAAGATGCTGCCAAGCCAACTCAAGAGCTACAATACCCCGATGTCCCTCTTACCAAACGTGAACTTGAAGTATTGAATTTAATCAAAAAGGGGCATACCAACAGCCAAATTGGTGAGCAACTATTTATAGCTGAGCGTACGGTTAAATTCCATGTATCTGCCATTCTCTCTAAACTTCATGCAGAGACACGTACCGAAGCAGTAGATATCAGCCTAAAAAGAGGGCTACTTAGCATATAAGCACTTGCTCGTAAATAATTGGCACTTCTCTTACCACTAAAATATCTTAATATTTGAATTGGTAAATGTGATAAAGCGCTTGTATGCCAACAAAATGAGTAGTACGACGAGTAAACTTTACCTGTACGAAAGTACAGTCCTTTTTCTGTACTTAAGACCGTTTTATTCAGCTTATCTACTCATGATATTTGTAGCATAATAAAAACGAATTAGTATGAGCAAACAGAAAATGTATCTAGAGCACATAAACATAACAGTAAGTGACTTAAAAGAATCTATCAGATTTTTTCAAACTGCTTTTCCACATTTTAAGATAAGAGGAGGAGGAAATGGGATGAGGGAATGGGTCCACCTAGGTGATGATGAATGTTATATAGCTATTAACCAAGCTACGGAAAACTATAAAAAAGCTACTAAAAATTACGATAAAATCGGTATCAATCACTTAGGTTTTGTAGTACAAGAAGTGGACGAAATAGCTACAAACCTTTTGAAAAATGGCTACAAACGGAGTTATCCCAAACAAGTAGAGGAATTTAGGATACGAGAATATTTTATCGATACTGATGGCAATGAGTTTGAATTTGTTCAATATTTATCTGAGTTAGTAGAGGAAAAAAACAGCTACTAATGAAATATAAAATAGCTGCAAACTTAAATAGAAGCTGTTACTTGTTTTGATTAATATGTTTGAGGTACTTTACATCAATCATTTTTAAAAACTTGTATTACCCCTATGAAAAAACAAACGATAGCCATTACCATACTAATTGTAGGAATAGCTGCAGCTATCTATCTATTTTTTAATGATAAAAAAATTCCTGAAGAAGCAACCATAGAACCGAGCTATACTACCTTGGTGTGGTCTGATGAGTTTAATGGAACAGGAGCAATTGATCAGGAAAAATGGTTTCAACAAACACAGCTACCTCCAGGAGGTAGCTGGTGGGGAGGATTGATCCAACATTATACAAATCAAGAAGAAAATGCTTATGTAAAGGATGGGTATTTACACCTTACTGCAATAAAGGAAGAATTTGAAGACCAAGGAGAAATAAAGCAGTACACTTCAGCTAGATTAAATTCAAAATTTGCTTTTACCTATGGTAGAGTAGAGGTTAGCGCGAAATTACCTGCTGGTAAAGGTACTTGGCCAGCTGTTTGGTTATTGAGTAAAAATATAAATGAAGATGGCGCTTATTGGGAAGAGCAAGGGTTTGGTGCCGTAAATTGGCCAAATTGTGGCGAAATAGATATACTAGAACACTGGGGTAAAAACCCAAATTATGTTTCTAGTGCGGTTCACAATGGCTCTAGTTATGGAGATAAGGTAGTAAATCTAGGCGGGCAAAAAGTAGCGGATGTATCAAATCAATTTCACCTATATGCCATAGAATGGACCAAAGATAAAATGGTATTTAGTGTGGATGGAAAGGTGCATTTTGAATATAACCCTACCATTAAAAATGCCGATACTTGGCCCTACGATACCGATTACTACCTGATATTGAATATAGCGATAGAACCAGATATTGACCCTGAATTTACAGAAAGTGCTATGGAAATAGATTATATAAGGATTTATAAATAATTGACCAAAGTAGATTTTAGATAAGAATGATAACAAGAGAAACAAAAATAAGAATTGGCAGACCAACTGATAATTTAGAAGAAATTACCAAAATGTATGTGGATGGCCTTGGCTTTGAAGTGATTGGTGGCTTTGACGGACACGGTGATTTCAGCGGTAGAATGGTTGGGCATCCGAATCATCATTATCACTTAGAATTTACAACACATACTACAGAAAAAGCAGGTCGTGCTCCTACACCAGAAAACTTATTGATATTTTATGTTCCAGACGTGCTCGAATACCAAACAACTATTAAAAGAATAGCAATATCTGGCTTCAAAAAAGTTACGGCCTTCAATCCTTACTGGGAAGGAGCTGGTCAAACTTTTGAAGATTTAGATGGCTACCGAGTGGTTATTAATAATACCGCAAGTCCTTTTTAAAAACATGCTAGCTCTTATCAAATTAGATATGAAATAAGGGTGAGTTCACATTTTGAACTTACCGCATGATTCATTTGAAACCCTCCTTTTTTCCATCATTAATACTAATTTTGGCAGATTAATTCTTCTTAAATTCCATTTGAGATTCAAAAGCTCTTATAGAATAATTTAAGAAATTAGGCCTCTGGCTCTTTAAAATCAACTAAATAGAGATGAAAAATAAATAGATGTGCAGGTATTAGAAACATTAACCATTCTACTTATTTTTCTATCTTTACTATTTGCAGTTTTTTTACTGGGAGCGCCCTCTAAAAATAAACTAGGTAATAATATCCTTGCCATCTTTTTAATTATCAGGGCAGTTGATGCTAGTTCTCTACTGCATCATCACTTTAATGTCCCTTTTGTTTTAGACCAATTCCGGCATGATCTGGGTGCATTCTTACAAGAACCCATGATCTATCTGTTTGTATTATCTATTGTATATTCTGATTTCAAGCTTCGTAAAGTACAGTTATACCATTTAATACCACTCATTTTAAGTTTAGTAGTTTGGATGCCCAATTTATATCTACCTCATTTTGGGATTGGAGTCTTACAAGTAAACTATGAGTATTATGTTGAATTCAGATTTACTTATTTACTTGGTGCACTTCAAAAGATTTTCTATATCATATTGACTTACTGGGTGATTTTCCGCTTTAAAAAGTTGTATGAACAGAACTACTCTTCTACCAAGCCATTTAACTATCAATGGCTTTTAACAATGAATCATTTTTTTGTGGCTCTTTTTATCATTGCTTCCACAAAGAACATCGTAAAGTTTTCTGATATGGATGAATATATTACCATTATGAGAAGCTTTACAATTTTTATTATGCTGTTTTTTACCTGTTGGTTGGTACTAAAAGCACTTTATTCTCCCCAAATTTTTAAAGGAATAAGTCACAGTTTAAAAGTGGTAGAAAAGAGAGAACCTAATAATATAATTGACAAAGAACTTTCTGGAACAGTCCAAAAGCAAATTCTAAACTTAGAAGCCTACTTGAAAAAACATGAGCCTTTTTTGGATCCTGATTTAACTATTGGTGATTTAGCTGCTTCTATGAGGATGGATGCAAAGGAGTTATCTCTTTTGATTAATAAAAACATGGGGCAAAACTTCTACAATTTAATGAGTCACTACAGGATAGAGAAGGCCAAAAATTTACTTTCAGACCCTACTAATAATCATCTCAATGTTCTAGAAATACTATATAATGTTGGTTTTAATTCTAAATCTTCATTCAACCAAGCTTTTAAAAAAAGTACAGGGCTCACACCAACCGATTACCGAAAACAGTATTACTGAAAACAGTATTCCTATCTAAAGTAGATCAAGTTCTAAGCATTTCAAGTATAAAAAAATGCGTTCGAATAATTTAAAAGGACGACTTCTTAATCAATAATGCATTTGTTTGTCAAAATTGAGGATAAAAGGATTGTAGTCAATTTGTCGATTATCATCCATCCTCTTCATTAATGAAGTCTAAATGATATGACAAACACATTAAAAAATAAATGCCTTTTAACTCTTTTGATTTTTGTACATTTCTTGGTTCCTACCCAAAAAGTATTTTCACAAATTGACAGTAAATCCGTAGCGGAATTAGAAGTTATTATAGATTCCATTATCAATGCAAATATGGCATCGCAACAAATTCCGGGCGCCGCTTATATACTTGTTGACCATGAGAAAACTTTATTAAAAAAAGGATTTGGTGTAGTTTCTTTAGAAGATAGGAACAAGAAAGTAAACCCAGATTCCACCATTTTTAGAATCGGTTCAATTACCAAGACATTTACAACGGCAGCATTGCTACACCTTGCTAAAAAAAATAAAATCGGTTTACATGAAGATGTGAATAAGTATTTAAAAACGGTAAAAGTTCCTGACACTTTCCAAGAACCTATAACCATCCATCATTTGCTTACCCATAGCGCTGGATTCGATGAAATAGGAGGTCGTGAGGTTTTTAATGAAGAGGCATTAATACCCTTAGGTGAATTTCTACAAAATCGTTTAGTGAGGATCCGAAAACCAGGCGTAGTATCTTCATATTCTTCTTATGCCATAGCCTTGGCAGGCCTGCTTGTAGAAGATATCAGTCAAGTAGATTTAGAAACATATTTGAGGGAGAATATTTGGAAGCCTCTTAATATGAGAATGACAAATATGATTGTACCCATTGATTTACAATCCTATGTCTCACCTGGATACGAATTTTATAACGATAAAAATAATCTTCAACCTTGGGAGTGGTATCATACTTATCCTGCATCAGAAATTAATAGCACAGCAGCAGATATAGGCAAATACATAAGAATGCTTTTGAATTTAGGGAAACTCAACCAAAAACGAGTTTTGAATGAAGAAACGGCTAAGGCCATGCTACAACAGCAATTGTCTTCGCACAAAAAGGTAGATGGTTTTGCGTATGGCTTTTATAAACGAACAAGGTACAATGTAGCATCAATAGGGCACGGTGGCAATATGTTGGGCTATAGTTCTTTCCTAACTTTAATTCCCGAAAAAAATATTGGATTCTATCTAGTAAACCACCATGAAGGCAGCAACTTAAGAAATATAGTGAATGATGCCGTATTGAAATATTTTAGCAAGAAAAACAAAGAAATCCCAAAACTAGCAACAAATGAAAGTGACCTTAAAAAATTTGAAGGAGATTACGTATGGATGACCTATTGCCATACATGCTCAGATGCACGTATTCCTTCAAAGAATCGAATTACTCAAAATGAAGACAATACACTATCTGGCTTTGGAAGAAAATTTTATCAAATAAAACCCCTATTATTTAAGAGTTTTGATGGCGAAAGAACGATGGGTTTTATCGAAGATGAAAGTGGGGAAATAAAGTATATGTCACTGGGTAATATCAATACTTTCGAAAAGGTAAAATAAGCAAGTTTAATGTTTTTTCAATCCTTGGATGACTATATTCCCTGTACCATTGGGGTTGCAGGGATAACCAAACTCTGTTTTGATCATTGAAGGTTTATTGATAGTTTGATAGAACTTATTTAAAAACCTTATGGTCTTTTGTTGGTAGTTATTACTCAAAAGCGCATTGTTTTCGTAAACAGCATAAAAATCACCTTTGAGTTGATTAAAAAACTCAAGAACTTTATTGAGTGGTTTTAAGTCCTCCATACAATAACCTCGGTATCTTCTTACTAAAGTAGATTGCAATTCAAGTTCAGGCGCAGGCTTGGCATAGGGAGCCCTTACTATACCCGCATGGTCAAAATCATAGGGCACAGCAACAGGCAATCCTATAGATTTCATATTTATTATTTTGAGATTTTGCTTAAACTGCACGGACCAATCTGTATTGCCAATCATGTATTGAAATACAGCCATTTTTAAAAAATCTTCTTGTTGAATTGCCTGAGGAGCAAATTTGATGTCTTTTATTAATCTTGAACCATTTCGCTTTGCCATAGCTTTATCTTCTTCAAGTATAATCCCATAAAATGGTCCTGTATATTTATCTTTGGCTTTATCTTGAAAGGTTACTTTAACTAATTTGGCTTTAAAGCTTCTTGGGGTAATTAAATTATATAATTTGTAAACCAAGTATTCTTGAACTACAAATTCATCACCTCTGCATGGCGTTACTAGTTTTATCTTATCTAAACCATTAAATATTGAGTTTTTAGGTGTAGATGATTTCGCAAAGTTTAATAGTAGCGGAGGAAATTTACAATTAGAAGAAAGTTTACGAAAGTTTCCTCTCACTTTTACCTTAAGTGGAATTTCTAATGAATTACCATCCTCGCTGTAATGTAAAGTCATTTTATGGTAACTAGGCTCTTCCCCTCGGTCTTTTAACAAAGCTTTTACATCGCCTTTAATGGTAAATTCTATTAATTCGTCTGTATCGAAAAAAGTTGATGATTGCCCTATAACAACATTTAAAAGTAAAAATTGGAATAAGAACCCTAATACAAATCTTGAAGTACACTTGAAATATTCAGAAGGTGTAAAATGGACGAGTAATGATAATAGCATAAATAAAATATAGGATGGAGCATCAATTTGGAAAAAATTAATTGAACAAAAAATAAATGAAGAGATTTTGTCGTGCTTTTACCAATGCTATTTTTAATTATAGAAGAACACAAAACCTTTTGTTCATTTCCAAAGGAATACACTGCGCTCAAAGGCATCAAAAACTTAATTGTTCATAATAATAAGGACTCTACTCTTGCATCTTGTACCTCGGTATTAAAAAAGAAGGAAGCTAAAACCATACAAAGTACCAGAATTTATATAAGTAACAAACGAACTATTTTTGAACCAAACAAAACATTTTTTGAACCAATAGGAAAAATCAATAAGAGAAAAATTTCTTTTATTTGCCTTAGGCATCATAGTACACAAATATTTTTACTTCCATAAAAACTGATTCTATAGCGTATATTTCTACCTCTCGTTTTCAAGATTAAAGTTCAAAGAAAATAATTTCAGAACTTCGGGTATATTATGATAGTAGAACGTAAAAATATAAACCTTTTTGGCAAGCTAATCTTTACTAAAATGGTGGCCATACCACCCTTTAAACTTGCATTCCCCATGCATGAGGAAGCATGCTTTTTACATGTGAGGAATGGAATGGTTTTTAATTTCTCTGAAGAACAAATGATGGAGGTAAAAAACCAACAATCGGTACTCATGAAATGTGGTAATTACCTTACACAAGCCAAACCCATATCAGGCGTTAAAAACCTTGAAGCAATTGCCGTTCATTTTCATCCAGATGTTTTAAAAAAAATCTATGAGAATGACATTCCAGCATTTCTAAAGTCTGATAAACAGCAGGTTACTACCGATATGGTGAAAATTAATTCATCGGTATTAGTAAATAAATATATTGAAGATATCTCCTTTTATTTTGATCACCCTCAGTTGGTAAATGATGAAATCTTAATACTCAAATTGAAAGAAATTATTCTTTTATTGGCGCAATCGAAAAGTGCCGAACACATCCATACAATTCTAAAGAATTTGTTTACTAAGCGTACTTCCAACTTCAAAAGTGTAATAGAATCTCATTTATTTGCCGATTTAACGACAGAAGATTTGGCTAATCTTACCAACTTAAGTCTTTCTTCATTTAAAAGACAATTCAAAATACATTACCAAACCTCGCCATCTAGTTATATTCAACATAGAAGGTTAGAAAAGGCCAAAGAATTATTGAGTATTTCTGATAGCTCAATTTCAGAAATAGCTTTTGATTGCGGGTTTAAATCAGTCAGTCATTTTTCAAAAAAATTTAAGCAAGTGTACGGTGTAACACCTTCTGACATAAGGATGAACCTTCCAGCAAAAAAGTTGAACCACACGTAAAAACTTGCAACCCTTTCCTGGATATACCTTTGCTTTAGTTAAATCAATCAATCTAGAAGCAAAGAAAATATGTCAGAGCAAACTTTATTAATCGTAAATGCTTCAGTAAATCCAAATGAAAAAGAAGCCTTGTCTACCTATTTAGATAAGGCAGGAACATTGTTCGCGAAAGCTGGTGGCAAACCATTGGGAAGATTTAAAATAACAGAACATCTCAAAGGAAACCACACTCCACAAATGGTAGCTGTCATGCAATTTCCCAATAGCCAAGTAATAAAAAATGTATTCGATTCGGCAGAATATGAAACTCTAATTCCTATCAGGAACAAAGCATTTACAGAGCTAAACTTATTTATAGGAATTCAATAATTCCATGTCTAATTAATTTAAAAACCATGAGAAAAATAGTAGTAATTGGTTTTGCTATCGCAGCGATGGTACTACCAAAAACAGTATTAGCACAAACGAAGAAAACTCAAAATTTCAAAGTTTCAAAAATCATTAATGCCCCTGCAGATAAGGTCTGGAAAGTAGTTGGAGAAGATTATGGAGCCATTGCACATTCCCATCCAAAAATTGTGAGTTCGGACTATGTTAGTGGTACACTTAAAGCAGGAGAAGGAGCAGAAAGAGTATGCAATTTTAACGAAAAAGGCACTCAATTTTTAAAGGAGAAACAGGTGAATTATAATCCCGAGGCATACACCTTTAAAAATCAAGTATATCAGGCTGGGAAATTTCCAGTAGACCCAGAAAATACTTTTGCAATCTATAAAGTAGAAGCCATAGACGACTCAAAGTCTCGATTTGTGTTTGATATGACTTATAGAACAAAACCTGCTTTTATGGGGGGCATGATGAAAGGGAATTTCAAAAAACTAATCAACGATTATGCAATCGCGATAGAGCATTATATAAATACTGGTGAAAGTGTAACGAAAGACAATTTTAAAGAAATCAAAAAAGAATATGCTAAAAAGTAAAATCATGAAAGAAACATTAAGAGGATTTAAAATGGATGAATCATCCAACGAGAGCGAAGCAGTACAAGAAGTATTTGATTGGTACAAAGAAAACTTTAGTTTCGTACCCAATTTAGCTAAAGTACTCAGTGCTTCCCCCGCTGCTCTAAGGTCTTATTGGCTAACTCAACAAGAGCTTCAAAAACATGGAATACTAACTCCTGAAGAACATAATATAGTGCAGATGGCTATTGCGGTAGAAAATAGATGTAAATATTGTGCATCTGGTCATCATATGATAGGTAAGGCATTTTTTGGTTCTGAGGAAGAAGACCTACAAGCTTTGAGAAATGAGACTACAATCTCCACTGAGAAATTTGATGCTTTAAGATCATTCGCCTTAGAAGTTTATAGAAACCAGGGTAGAGTTTCTGACAATGCCTTGAATGACTTCCTTTCACAAGGTTATAGTAAAGCACAGGCTGTAGAAGTGGTTACAAATATTGCCGTAAAAGTGCTGTCTAATCTCACCAACCAGCTAGCACTAACAGAATTAGACGAACCTATAGTACCATTTGCAAAAGGTCTTTTTGAAAAAGAAGAAGTATTATAAAAAAATAAGGCTGCCTTCAAAAGTAGGCAGTCTGTTTCAGAATCCACAACAAAAAAAGCGCATAGCTCAAACTATGCGCTTTTCTATTTCCATTCTTAATTATCTTACAAACCTAATATCCTTTTGTTCATTTCCTCATCGGTTCCTGTGCCAGCGAAGTCGTCAAAAGCATGTTCAGTCACTCTAATAATATGGTCTGAAATAAATGGAGCTCCTTCTGCCGCACCTTGTTCTGGGTGTTTAAGTGCGCACTCCCACTCCATTACTGCCCAGCCATCAAAATCGTATTGAGTCAGTTTACTGAAAATGGCCGAGAAGTCTACTTGTCCATCACCTAAAGAACGGAACCTTCCAGGGCGGTTTACCCAGTCTTGATAACCTCCATATACTCCCGAACGACCGGTGGGGTTAAATTCCGCATCCTTTACATGGAACATCTTAATTTTTTCGTGGTATATATCGATGTGGTCCAAATAGTCTAAGCATTGTAATACAAAGTGGCTTGGATCATAGAGCATATTTACACGACTGTGGTTTCCAGTGGCTTCTAAGAATTTCTCAAAAGTAACGCCATCGTGTAAGTCTTCTCCCGGATGAATCTCGTAACAAAGATCTATTCCATTTGCATCAAATTCATTCAAAATAGGCAACCACCTATCAGCCAATTCTTTAAAACCAGTATCAACCAAACCTGCAGGTCTTTGCGGCCATGGGTACATGGTTGGCCAAAGTAAAGCGCCAGAAAAGGTAACATGCGCTTTTAAACCTAAATTACTACTCGCTTTTGCTGCATATTTCAATTGTTGTACGGCCCATTCAGTTCTTGCTTTTGCATTATTGTGAACTTCTGCAGGTGCAAAACCATCGAACATTTCATTATAGGCTGGGTGCACTGCTACTAACTGCCCTTGTAAGTGAGTAGAAAGCTCTGTGATTTCCAGACCATGAGATTTCACTACGCCTTGTATCTCATCGCAATAATCTTTGCTTTCAGCAGCTTTTTGCAAGTCTATGGCCCTTCCATCCCAACTGGGAATTTGAACTCCTTTGTAACCTAAACTTGCTGCCCATTTACAAATGTTGTCTAGTGTATTAAATGGGGCTGCATCACCCATAAATTGCGCTAAAAATATTCCAGGTCCTTTTATTGTTTTCATTTTGTTAGATTAAGATTTTTATTTGATTGAAAATGTTTTTTCGAATATGGTCTGTGAGAACCTCCCGAAGAGCAGGAACAATGCCTAGGTCACTCTGAGCGATAGCGAAAGAGTCTATCGGTGATTAGCTTACAGAATCCTACGGCACTTTGTGCCTCAGAGTGACGGGCTTTACCAATTAATATTCCTCATATGGATACCACTTTTGATCAGAGTTTCCTGCTGCTACTACAGTTTTGATAAATGCCATTCCCCTTACACCTTCATCTACAGTGGGGAAATCTAAATATCTTTCATCTGGTTCTTCTCCTGCAATGTGTGAGCGAAGCGTATTGACGAAATTAAGGTAAACATTGGCAAAAGCTTCAATATAACCTTCTGGGTGGCCGGCTGGAGTTCGAGTATGCAAACTAGCATTCCCAGAAATAGGTCCTACAGCTGTTCTCAATAGCTGCACAGTATCCGATGTTTTATAAGTGAGCGTATTGGGTTCTAATTGATTCCAAGTTAATCCACCGGTTTCACCATACACACGTATATGCAAATTATTCTCTTCCCCCACACTAATTTGGCTTGCATGCAGAATACCTTTTGCCCCATTATTAAAATGTAACAACACATTTCCATCATCTTCTAACTCTCTTCCACCCACAAAGCTGGTCAGGTCTGCACACATTTCTGAAATTTCAAGTCCTGTTACATATTCCGCTAAATTGGCGGCATGCGTACCTATATCGCCCATGCAATTGGCAATACCGGCTTTACTTGGGTCAGTACGCCAAGCAGCTTGTTTTTGTCCTGTATCTTCAAGCCTATCATTTAGCCATCCTTGTGGATATTCTACTATTACTTTTCTAATCTTACCAATCCTCCCTTCTTTAATCATATCGCGGGCTTGCTTTACCATAGGATAGCCATTGTAGTTATAGGTAATGCAGAAAGGCAGGCCAGTTTTGTGTACTAAATCTCTTAACTCTTGGGCTTGTTCCAGGGTAAATGCCAAAGGCTTGTCACAAACAACAGCAAAACCATTTTCCAAAGCCATTTTTGAAGGAGCAAAGTGCATGTGATTGGGTGTAACGATAGATACAAAATCCATTCGTTCACCCTCAGGCAATGCTTTTTCTTTGGTAATCATTTCTTCAAAGTCACCATACACCCGATCTGGTGATAGAAACAGCTCTTCTCCAGAAGCTTTAGACTTTTCAGCGGTACTACTAAAAGCACCACATACCAATTCAACTTGGCCATCCATGGTGGCAGCAATGCGATGAATAGTACCAATAAAGGCACCGATACCTCCACCGACCATGCCCATTTTTAATTTTCTTTTCATATTTTCTATTTGAATAATTTGAATGCTTGATTCACTGGTTTCGCCTTTCTTGTCTGTAAGATTAGAAGTAATCTAAAAATAGTAGCCTAGTTCAAAAAATGGCGTTTCCAGCGCTATTATCTTAATCTTAAAACTAAGAGATTTTTTCTAAAATCAACTATTGATACTTATGAAAATGCCTATTAAGTTTCTGAAAACAGGTAATTACATTTAAGCATCATTAAATCTTTACTGAGTACAATTCACAATAAAAATCTTTACATTTATAGGTATAATTTTTACATTTAGATATGTATGTCATATTGAAAAAAGAAAAAATATAACTATGGAAATGAATGTTAACCGAAAGCGATTATTTTGGGGCAGCTGTATCGCCCTGATAGTAACCTCTATGACTTTTGCCATTAGGGCAGGGATTCTAGAAAAACTGGGAGGAGAGTTTCAACTATCAGATACAGAACTTGGCTATATTACCTCTATGGCTTTCTTAGGCTTCCCAATAGCCATGATCATAGGTGGTCCCCTTTACAATTCCTTAGGTCCAAAAAAGATAGGCTTTATAGCTTTTTTCAGTCACTTAATTGGCTTAGGTCTTACCATGGCTTCAAATGGCTTTTGGGGATTGTTTATATCTACTTTCTTTGTGGGTTTTGCCAACGGTATGGTAGAAGCAGCTTTTAACCCACTTATTGCCGATATGTACCCCGATAAGAAAACGACCATGCTTAATAGATTCCATGTTTGGTTTCCAGGTGGTATAGTAATAGGTAGTTTAATTTCTCAAGTAATGGCAGATATGAGCTGGCAAGCCCAAATTTCTACTATGCTTGTGCCTACTTTCATTTATGGTTTTATGTTCTATGGGCAAAAATTCCCAGACCATGTAGGCGAAACTTCCAACTCTTCGGCTACTAACTTAAAAGCGATGTTCAGCCCCCTTTACCTTTTTATGATAGGTTGTATGTTCCTTACAGCTACTACAGAGCTAGGAACTACCCAATGGGTACAAAGACTTTTAGGTAATGCAGGAGCAGAACCATTGATTATATTGGCACTAGTAACTGGATTAATGGCTGTGGGCAGGTTCTTTGCAGGACCGATTGTGCATCAACTCAATCCTACAGGTTTACTATTGGCCTCTTCTGTTATCTCTTTCTTAGGACTTTATTTACTGAGCATCGCTCAAGGAGGAATGACTTATGTAGCTGCTATTGTTTTTGCTATTGGAGTTTGTTATTTCTGGCCAACCATGATTGGATTTATTGCAGAGTATATTCCTAAGTCTGGTGCCTTTGGTATGTCGATTATGGGCGGGGCTGGTATGTTTGCTACTTCAATTTTCCAACCTATCATTGGTGGTTGGATAGACAGTGGAAGGGCTGCTGCAATTGCTGAAGGACTTTCTGGCGAAGCTGCAGAATTAGCTGCAGGACAGGCTACATTGAGTAATATTATGTTGTTACCAGGTATATTGATTATAGCATTTGCAGGTTTGCTATTTTATATGAAAAGCAAAAGCAAACAAGAAACTGTTCAAGCTGCGTAGAGATAAACTATAATTCTAAAAAAAACCGACCTAGGTCGGTTTTTTTGTTTTAGGGCATGAACAATCTGCCGTATAGATATAAGCCATATCAAAACTCGTTTTTATACTTGCAAATAACTACCTTCGTCATCTCCTTGATTATTTGCCTCTCAAATTTTATTATTATGAGGTTGTCTAAAGTAAGTATTTTCAAGTCGAAAGTGAGGAGATTTTGTTCTAGACAATACAATTTTGACGAGAATAATGGTGATTATTTAAGGAAAAATTGGAGTAGGTTAGGACAAAATCTGTCATTTGCAGACGAAAGGTTTTATTTTAGACAACCTCTATGTCACAGAGGTAAGTATAAAATGTATTTTGCATTGGAAAATGAGTAATAGTAAAGAAAACGAAAAAGGCAATACCCCCGAAGGCAGTAACAAGTCTATCGATAATCTAATAGAAAATATCACGGGCTTGATAGATACTTACATAGAAATGGGACAGCTAGAGCTAAAAAATGCGCTTGCCTATACCATTACGTATGTGATTTTAATTAGTGTATTGGTTTTTTTCTTGTTATTTGTATTTTTCTTTACAAGTGTTGGTATCGCTGTATGGATCAATAACTTAAGTGGCATTGCCTATTTAGGCTATTTTATTATGGCTTTATTCTACTTTTCATTGCTAATTCTATTTTTTTCACAAAGGAAAAATATTAAAGCAAAAATTGATATTGCTATTTCGGAACGCACTAAAAACAAATAAATTAAGTGGATAAACCGAGTATAAAAGAGCACAAACAACTCCTTCTAGATAAAGCCTCCCTTTATAAAAAGAAAATAAGGGAAAATGTAAATGACCTTTACGACGATGTAGAAAATAGAGGGAAAAAAGTCCTGATCATTGGCGGAGTATTGGTAGTTGCTTATGGAATTTTAGACTTGATATTAAAATCGAGAACACCGCAAATTGAAGAATATGAAGAGGCTGGAGAAGAAAAAATACAACAACCACTGGTAAGTACTAAGCCGAAGCAAGATTCTTACATTATTCGTTCAATTAAAGAGCAAATAGCAGCTTTTATTATGGCACTTGCCAAACAAGCATTAAATGAAGTATTAGAAAACCTCAAAAACAGACAAACAGAAAGCAAAGAATAAAGTTAAAATGGGTGAGTGAACTTTATACCACGCAATGCAGATCAACTTATTAATGCTACATGGCAATGGAGGTGCCAGTACTCGTTTTATTCCTTTCCTAGATCAACTTAAAACCACAGGGCATCCTATCAATGCGGTTATTCCATCATTATCAGGATTTGAAGGCAGGCCCCTGGAAAAATCAAGCGACTTTTCAAGCGACTTTCCAAGCGACTTTCCAAGCGGCTTCCCAAGCGGCTTCCCAAGTGGTTATTGGGATGTTTTTTTAAGTGATATAGAACAAACTGTAAAAAAGTATGATGGCGACTGGATATATTATGGGCATGGAATTGGGGGTTCTGTTTTACTAGAACTTGCTGCTAAAGATTTCACATTTCCATCTGGCAAACAAGTGATACCAAAAAAAGTAATCTTACATTCGTGCATTGGGGCATCATTGCAACATCGGTTTTTTCCTAAATTGATGAAACCCATGATCATCAGGAAATTAATTAAAAAGATGGTCTATACCCCCTTTTTACAATCTTATTGGGAAAAGAAGTTGTTTTTGCACCCAGAAAAAATTCCAACTAAGCTAAAAAATCAATTTTTTACAGATTATAAAAACTGTGAAGCTTTTGAAGTTTTCTTCGATTTAATTACACCCAAGTGGTACCAAAACACATTAGCAAAAATCAATCAGCAGCCTTTTATATTTTTATGGGGAGACAAAGAAAGGGTGGTGGCTTCTAAGTATTTAACCTATTGGCAAAACGATTTCCCGAAAGCTTCTTTCACCACCATCAGTGGTTGGGACCATTTCCCTATGTTCGATACTCCAATCGACTTTTACGACAAACTAATCGATATCATCAATGAACCTGAAAAACAGGCAGTGGTATGAGTAAGATTGACCAGTTGCATGATTTTGTAAAATTGGCCATGCCCACTCCTATTTTTCAAGGCATTGCTTATGAAAAGTCGACAGATTATAAATATCTTTTTCAACTTAAAAAAAATTTTCGCTTCCCTGTAGTAGTACGTTCGACTTATTCACAAGAAGACGGGGAAAACACCTCTTTTGCTGGTCATTATGCCACCTTATTAAATGTAGGCTACAACCAGTTCGAAGATAGTGTTAGGGATGTTTTTAAAAGTTATCCAAATCCAGCCAATCAGCAGGTAATCGTTCAAGAGATGCTGCAGCCCTCCTACAGTGGGGTGCTCTTTGCCTTTAAAAAAGGCATTTGGAAGATTGAATTTGGAGAAGGCTTAGGAGAAAATGTAGTATCAGGCAAGACAAATCCTTATGTATTGCTGTTGCCAAAATTTAGTACTTTAGATAAAACCGTTGCTCCCTATTATTCTATTTGGAAACCATTTGGCGAAGACAACCCGCTTAATTTATTAACTGCACCTTTCATAGATTTATCCCTTTACACTAGTCAATTATTAAATTATTTCAGCGAAAATAACATCGGTTTAGATATTGAATTCGCTATAGAAAAAGGGAAATTATATTTACTACAAGCGCGACCTATTACTACTGCCAGCGAACATGAAGAAGTTTTAACTTCGGCAAACCACAAAGAGATATTACCGCCCAAACCATCTAGGGCAATGACTTCATTGATAGCGGCTTCAAAAAAAGATTTATTCGGCTATTACCAAAACTTAGACCCAAGCCTAGTCGACAGGGATTTTATAGAATTAGCACAGGGAATGCCATGGATCAACCTTTCTGCGCTGCTCGATACTATGGTAAGTTGGGGACTACCAACCAGCTTAGTTTGCAATTCTGTAGGGGCTGATGATGTCTATAAAGTTGGCCTAAGACCGCATATCATCTTCAGCAAGTGGAAGGTTTTTTTCAACTTATTGAAAGAGCAATTATTAGTTAAGAAACAGGTAAGGCAATGGAAGCAAAATACCTATAAAGCGCTTGAAAAGAATAGACTAGAAAGAGCATCTTTATGGAAGTCTGCTCCTGAGAAAGCTTTAAAATTTTGCTTTCAGGATTTGAAATCCCTTTATATTGGTTTAGTGAGTAATATGCAGCAACTTACTGGCGCCATGTCTGCACCAGCAGGTGTGTTACATCAATTAGGCTTGTTGCAAAAAAGTGCCGTAAGCAGTAAAAGTACCGAATATTTACAAGCTTTTAATGCATTAATCAATGGAAATATCAGTAAAGAGGAATTTCTGAATGAATATGGATTCAGGGGCTTTTATGAATCTGATATTGGGCAACCTCGATTTTATGAATATACCGATAGTGATTGGGACAAGTTGATGATAAGCCAAAGTAAAGACTTACCCGCAATTCAAAAAAAGAGAAAAGGAAGTTTTTTAATAAAAACCCTTATTAGCCCTGTAACCTCATTGATCCATGCTAGAGAAGCCCTCCGCCACGATACCATGCAATATTTTTGGCTTTTTAGGCAAGAACTACAAGCTGGTTTAAATGATAGGCTACCCAGAAATATTAAGCGGTTTGAAGAATTGTATTTCGAAGATTTATTAGAGCTACTTGAAAATCCAAGTCAGTTTTCTAATCCTAAATATGAACCTCAGGCCGGTTGGGATTCAGATACTTTTCTGCACAATAGAAAGGGGCGTGTATTACCTGTAAGCATCTTAAGCAACATTCAGCAAAATACCCAAACCAATAATGGCATCGGCATTTACCCAGGTATGATTACTGGAAAAGTTTGGCGGGTGAACTCCGCAGATTTAAACCAGTTAAAAGTACCCGATTATGAAAATATTATCTTGGTAGCCGATTCACTCGATCCAGGATGGATTCCATTCTTCGGCAAAGTACAAGGGGTGGTTTCTTATGTGGGCGGTATTTTATCACATGCCTCCATTATTTTAAGGGAATCTGCCATACCTGCCATAACCCAAATCCCAAAAACCATAGAATTACAAGAAGGCGATTTAATAGAAATGAATGGTAAAACTGGTGAAGTGAAGGTGTTGGAGTGAACTATTCCGAAATTTGTAAAACGGATAAAAACCCACTGACTCTATTTCAATTCTTCACAAGAAAAGCCTTCAACTTTTAGGTGGAAACAAACTAAATCAATTATATTCTCTTTACTCTCAATCCTCAAAATCTTATCACAATCTTCCAAATCAAAATTCCATCTACTCTGAGGGATTAAAGAGCGAAGTATTGAATTGATAAATCTTATATCCTGTTGATTGATTGAAGTCCTAAAAACAAACACATTCATTGATTCACGGATTTGTGCATTGGTTTTAGAATTTTGTGGTCAATATAGAATGTGCCGAATGGAATTATGCAGGCTAGCAAAACTTTCCAAGTAGTTTTTCTGAAATTCCAATTGTACTCGATTCCAACACTTATCGTATTCATAACAAACAAAAGGAAAAGAATACCATGAATAGGGCCAAGAACGGATGATAGAGCCGTAATTCCATAAATACGTTTAAGCGGAACTGAGATAAAAACTAAAATGAGTAATGATAGTCCTTCTAAAATCGCCAACAAACGCAATCGCCCGATATTTGAATTGAAGAATAAATACATTTAGAAAGTTCTTAAGTATGGTCTGTTCATTAAAGGAGAAAATGGCCATGGAATAGCTATAAAAATAATGGTAAGCCCTATTGAGAACCATATAAGCATAGTCTTAAACTTATCTAAGTCCTGTGTTTTACGCTTTGCTTTTGCCGAACCAATTGTGATGATTACAATGGCGGCTATCATAAGAACAAAATGGAATAGTCCAAAAAATGTCAAATTCCAATCGTAAATTGCTGTGTTGAAGTTGGCAAAATAATATTGAATGATTGGACTTTTTATATAAACCAGAATACCCAAAATGAGCTGTATATGTGCAATAGTAGCCGTCCAATGGCGAACTAAGTTATCCCCATTAGAAAAAATAGATTTAGAAAAATAGCCCATTCCAGCTCTATAAATTGCATAAATTAATGATAGCAATACAAGCCATCTAAATATGGAATGAAGTATTAGTAATGTTGAATACATAAACCTTCGAATTATTTATTCAAAGATCTATTTAGAAACTATCTCTATTTAGAAACTATTATGCCATAATCAGGACTTTTCAATCATTTTTCGAAAATCGGTAGGTGAAATTTTCTCACGCTTTTTGAAAAACCTAGTAAAATAAGAAGGATCGAGATACCCCATTTGGTAAGAAATCTCACTTATAGATAAATTGGATTGATATAAAAGATATTTGATTTCGATAAGTTTAATTTCTTCAATAATCTCTGAAGCTCTTTTAGACGTGATAGACTTAACTGCTTTATTTAAATGATTAGGGCTAACATTCATCATGCTTGCAAAGTCCGCAACTTTTAAGTTTTCCTTTACTTTTTGATGAGCTAACATTCTCAATTTAGACAATAATCTATAAGAGGCTGATTGGCTAGAAAAGTATTCTTTGCCGTACAAAATTTTCAATTCTGTAAGTAGGGCATATAAGTAAGAATGGATAATACTAGAATTAGGATGCCCTTCGGCCTTAAATTCCGAAACCATTCTTTCAAATAGATTTACCACTGCTATTCTTGCACTTTCTTTAAGGTCGATTACTGGATAGTTGCCTGTGTTCAAAAACTCAAACTCAGATATTAAGGAACGGTTACCAAATAATCCGATTAGTATGTTTGGGTGAAAGTGACACACATAACCCCTCACATTACCGATTATTTCGTCAACTGAGAATACTGCCCCCGCTTGTATAGTTAGTATTTGGTTTGTTCGAATTTCGTATTCCTTAAAATCAATTTCAGTTTTATAGGAACTATATGTCACAAAAATGAGCGTATGACTTTCTTCTCGGGATGGGGCAATGGGTTTTAGTACACCTGAAATCAAGTCTTCAATTCTGAGGCAAAAAAAATCTGCTATACTTTTCTCAAAGAGTCTGTTCAACTCAGAATCATTATTGAAATACTCTTGCCGAAAATCTTCAGAATTATATGTTTTTATTTTTCCTCTCATCTTCTCCCTTTTCGATATTGTTCTTCAGCTTTAAGGTAATTAATAAAAATTTGTAGCTTTTACAGTTAGATCACTTAATAGCTGTATAATATAAAGAATAATACAACCTAAATATAGGATCTTAAACATTTAATGTAATGAAGGGAAAATGCCTTTTAGAATACATGTAATATGAAAGACTTATCTGAAAAACTGTTGAAGTAAAGAATGACTATTTTTGAAAGTCGTGAATTCTAAAATTCAATCATTAGAAAAATAAAGTACCTGAACATTTCAATTTTTTGAGGTAAACAAATGGTCTAAGGTAGATTTAATGCACTTGAAAGGGAGTCATAATTCAAAAGTGGAGCGTCTTGATTGTGCCCATATACTCGAAAGTATTCTATTCTGGCAATAACATCGGGAGTACCATCTTTGTAAACAGTAGTATTTAATTTTTTACGTTTAAGCAAATAACGCATTTTCATCCGATTGTTAAAATCAGTATAGGCAATAAATCCTACTTGAAGTTGGTCTTTCATATTAGGATTTGAAACCTCTCTAATACATTGCCAAGTGTTTGTAGCATCCTTATTTAATAGATAGAAGGTATTTCCAACTCTTGAAATAGCTATATCAACCCAACCCTTTGGCGCTGGGTAAATTTTTAAGTTACTTTTACTATTAATTGTAACTTTTGTCTCGAATTGAGGCCCTGGGGGTACTCCTTTTGTTTTTTCCGCAAAACCGGTACTGATAAAAAGCCAGTTTTCTTGTTTAGATATAGTTTTTGAAATTCCTTGATTCCTTGGACTTCTAATCATTAATCCTGCAAGAGAAAATAGCTGTTCAGGAGTTTCCGATTGCCGCCCATTGACTTTAATTCTCGTTGTAACAGTAAAATTGCCTTCAATTTCTTTAAATATAAAAGGACCACCATGAACCTCACCATACCAAAATCCAACTTGAGGTTCTAAATGCATTGCACCCTCAGAAGACTTATTGATATCAAGCTTTAAAATATGATTTGGCCAGTTTTCTTGTTCGTGAAATAATTTCCAATTTTTCAATGAATGAGCATTGTCAAACTCATCATTATACTGGTTGAGAGGTACTTGACCAATTACAGGATGAGACATAAAAAAACATATTGTGATTAAGTGAATTAAATTCTTCATTGAACTAGATTTATGTACTATGTGGTACAAAATTCGGGTTCTTACAAATCAATCCACTTCACCTATGTTAACTTAGGATATTTTTTATCAATTGGTTAATTGTATTCATCATGGAGTCTTTTCAATTGAATGACTTAATAGAAGTAGTTTTAAACCTTAAGTCTACGGCTAAGTGCTTGCTATCTGTAAATAACTAATGGAAGACGATAATCTAGTTGTATAATCTTAGAAAATCGGTTGTGGCAGAAGGTATATTTAATCATTGTTATAAAATAAGCCTTCAATATCGATTGATTGATATTGCCCAGATTTTAAATGCGCCCATCCCACCAAGCCATAACTTGTCTTAACCAAATAATTTGATGGGAATCTTTTATCATTAGATGCCAATAATACTTCTACATCATAATGCTTGGGTAAAGTAGCCAGTTTCTGAGTTAATTCAATATCTGAAAATAATTCAACCTGTCTAAGCGTGTATGACTTCAGCCCTATATAATAAAATGGCTGGTTCACTTCTTTAAAAGTTCTTCCATCAAATTGATACTTCTTCCTGAGATTATAGTCCAATAAATGTCCAGAAGTATAGACAGACCCATTCCCTGATATTACAATTTCCGTCGCAAAGAAGGAATCAATCATTTCTTTAGTTTCTAAATCGTAAAGGAAGAATTCGAACTCAGGACATATCCCAAATGTTAAAAGGCATCTCTTATCTGTTTTCTTATCGAGTAAAACTTCAGCTATTACTACACCATTAATTTCACATTCAATATCGTCTAGAAGAAATCCTTTCGGCTTGTCGTTAATTTCTTGAAATGTAGAGTTGTAAATTTTAGAAGAACTTAGTTCCAACAGAACAGTTACTCTCTCTTCATATCCAGATACTTTAATTGATTTCAAATGCTGAAATGACTTTAAAATTTTCTCTTGTTGAGCATAAACAGCTGAGCTATAAAAAAGAATGAATGTTGAAAAGATTAAATGGATTTTCATATAATTCAATTACCGCTAATAATTGGCTAAATAAATATTTATATGCATTTTTTTCATTAGGAAGCCAAATCAAGACTTCAAATCTACAATCAAACGTAACCAAAATATAGGATATTGCAGTAGTTAGAAAAGCGTTTTGATATGGATTTGTGAATAATTTATTTATGTAAGACGTATCTAAATAGCGAATAAAATACAGCCTCATAAAGGGTGAATATAATTTTAGGACATAAATATTTTTTTATATCCCTTCAATTATTTCCCTAATTTTTTAATTCTTTCCTCTTTGGGCAATTCCTCTGGGTTTGTGCCAATATTCTTTTTGAGCATGTTCCTAACCTCTCCATGATGGGTTTCATTTAGTTGCTTAATCCCACTAACATCATAAGTTTCTTTTTTAAGGATTTCGTTTGTCATTTCAGAAGCTAAATCACGACTTAATATTAAAATCCTTGGTAATTCTTCATCAGGAATCAATTTGCCATTGAAGAATATTTTTCTGCCAGCAGTATCTATCTGTATGAAATCATTGTCGTCTCCACCGACATTAAGTATATTTTGACGCAATTTTTCCTTAGTGGATTCCAACTTCAAAAATGCCTCAAACCTTTTATCTTCCTTTAATTTTAGGATTGTTTCTTCACATTGAATAAAATATTGCCTAGCTTCTCTACCTTTTTCATTGTTTTGAATCATAGCTAGCTGCTTGGCACAATTCAATGTTAGATAGTATTCTCTTTTACTAACTCTCTGATTATCAGACTTCCGAAATTTCGGAACGCCATTCTCTTCAACTACATCACCTTTGTAATCATAACCGACTGTAAAGAAGTCATCACCAATTTTGAAGTTGAACTCTAACATTCTTTTTATCCAATCGGAAAATTTCTCTCCCTTTTTCCCTTTTTTTGCCTCTAATACTAAAAATTGGTGTAACTCTCTAGCATTTACAAGGCTACCATTATAAATTTTAATCAGTTCCATACCCTATACTATCTTACTAAGCTGTGATTTTTTCTTTATTTTTTACAACACACCTTATTCCCTATTCAAATTCTTCCTTCTAAAATCCTTACGGCGTCTTTTCCAGAATTGGAATACTGTTTTACGTCTTTCCTTAGGTGGCTTTTCATAACTAAAACCAACACTGTGTTTCACACCACTCAATAAGGTTTTCGCCCAATAATTAAATATCGATTTACTTTTATCTCTTTCTGTATAAATCCTCCCTCTTTTCACAAAAAGAAATCGTGGGTTTTTCGATTTCACCAACACATTGGCAAACATGGTGAGCAGGCTTTTTATCTTACCAGATTTTTTAGGTTTTGCATCTCTTTTCAACAATGCCACATTTAAATCGCGGTAGTAAAAGCGCATAAAACCATCGGCATATTCTTCATCTGCTTGTACTTCAAAAGTTAACCTTCTGGCATTTCCAGAATTTACTTTAAGCGATGCTACATTTTCCAACATCGGATTAATAGCCCGTAAATCCATGGGGGCTAAAGACCCTTGAAAAGTAAAGCTGTTGTTTTCATTGGCAATAGGAAAAGTAAAGGCTGCTTCAATTAATCCGTCGCCCATTAAAAACCCATTGGCGAATAGTTGAACAGCTGCACCATCCTCCAGTAATGCTGTATCATTGGTGATGTTAAAAGCATATGCATTTAAATCTTCAAAATATATTTGCCCAGGCTGTTTTCCATCTACTGCTAATTCTTCATAGGTCAATTTGCTATTGTATAGGTTTACCGTATCTAGCTTGATATAAGTATTGAAATTACGCAAAAACTCTTGTGGCAGAGGAGGTCTCTTTCCGAAGGCAGCAGGGGGTCTTTTATCTCGATACACATAAGTATCTAAACTTTCAATGTCTAGCCTATCGGCTACTAAATCTGTATTTTTCAGAAAGTCGACAAATTGAAAATCTGCTAGAATAATACTATCAGCTTTTAAGTGTATCCAATCTATTTCATTGCCAAAAATTTCAGCTATAGCCTTTTTAGATACTCGTGGTTTTACGTCTAAGTCTCGAATATAAACTTTAGGATCTCCTGTTCTTACTCCAATCTCTTTTGCTTCAAATTGATATATGCTATCTGGTAATGATAAGCGATAGTCTTTCACTCCAATATGAATATCATCTGCCAGCATAAATCTGGTTGAATCGTAGCTTTGGTATAAATTATTGAAATTATCGATATTCAAGAAGGCATTATCAAGTTCAAAAAAAGTACTTTCCGTATTAAGTGGGTGCACGCCCATTTGTAGAGAAGCATTTTCAAATCCTAAATTTTTTACTTGCACTTCTCGAAAAGTATTCCTTAATAAGGAATCTAATTTTTCGGTACTAAACCTTTCATTAGGTGGCAGCCGTTCTCCCTTGGGATGCAATACCAATCTAAATTTTGGTTCTTCTAATTCGATATTTTCTACTAATAAGGTGTTATCAGAAAATAATTGAGATAAGTCTGTCCCATTGATTTTTAACAAGGGGGTATAAACTTCTGTAAGGTTCTTCCTTTCATTATTGGCCAATAAAAAATCTATATCGGCCCAGTTTTTAGGGGCATAGTGTAAATAGGACGCAAATAAGGTACTACTAGCCGAAGAAAATTCCACCTTACTAGATCGTATAGTATGCCATTTATCAGGAAGTTCATGAATATAATTTCGAGCATTTACCTGAATATCATTGGCAAACATAAATCTATCAGGAATTGGACTGATGGTAGAGTCAACCCTAAAAGTATTTACTTCAAGATCTAGCCTATCTGTTCGGGCATTCTGTCTCAATAAATTATTAGCATTGAATTGCTGCCAATTAAATATTGCCCTATTTATATTTAATCGGTCAATTTCAAGTCCGTTCAATAGTATTAAAACAGATTCGTGTATTTGCTCACTTAATTTCAGTTGAAGTTCATCCTCTACCTGTTCTTCCGTAGTTTTAGCTCCTGCAGCTTTTTGATCATACACTGTTTTTACCAGAGCTTCTGGATCATTGATCAGCAGTTCCCTCACATAAAATTCTTTATCAAAATATAATCTTTGCCAATCTATGCCATCTAACCTAAATTCTGGAATGTTCAACTCATACTTATTAACACCTTTTTTGCGCCTACCAACTGCCGAAGGTTTGATAATCGTATTATAAAAATATACCGATGAAGAAGAGTAGGAAACACCCAAACTTGTGGACTGAAGTGTATGTATACTATCTGGTAAATTGATAAAATAATTGTTGGCTAACAACTCTGCATCTGCCGCTAATGGCAATACATTATTATTACTTAATTCGATGCTATCGAGTTCCATTTCTCTTACGCACAACTGTAAGTCTCTTGCACTCAAAACTTCTCTTGTCCTTTCAGTAACTTTTGCCAGTGAATAAAATCCTTGATTGAGATTTATTTCTTTTATTTCAAAAACTTTAATGTAATCCGATATCTCTGGAGTCCAAATGGGCACTTCTTTATCATACTGTAAAATATCCTTATCTTCAATTACCACCTCATTGTTAAATTCATTCGGATCAATAGATGGTATAAAGTGCAGAATATTAGGTTTAGTAATACTTAACTGCTCTATAATAAAAACTTGTTCTCGAAATATTTCCCTAAAATCTAGCCCTGTTATGTCAATGGCATTCAATCGAATATCATAAATAGCGTTGTGGTCTTTTATGTTTTCTACTATAAAGTTTCGATTTCGGTCAGCTGGCCTATACCAAGCTTCTTTTGCACTTATCAATGAATCATTGCTGCTAATTCTAAAATTTCTAGCAGTTATTAAATGTATGCTGTCAGGCAGATAGTAGGCTATTTGATCTGCACTAATTTCCATTTCTTTAGAAAAAAACAATCGCGAAGAATCTTGATAGTTTTCTGTTGAAATCCTAAAGCTTTCTAAATCAATTGTTGCATTGTTGATAGCGATTCGCTCTGTAGTATCTGCATCGCAATGAAAATAATTAAATTGAGCTTCATTAATATCAATTGTATTAATATCTACTTGTTCAAATGCCTGATTTACCAAACCACTAATATCTGCCAATAACAAGGAATCACGATCTATACTGTTCAATGAATCTGTAATGGCTAGATATCGAAGCGAATCATCCCTGGCAGCGTAGGCCGAATCAAAATAATTAAGTAAAAATGTGGTAAAAGTTATATTCTTTAATGTATCAGTAAAGATTTCAATTGGTAAATCATCTGTAGCATTGAAACGGTTAGTCATTTCAAGTACATCTTCTGGTAATATACTGTCGCTTTCTAGTATTTCACTTTTAGCCTCAAGCAAGGTGTCTTCATCTAACTGATTCAGTTCGTTTAACTCTAATGTATCGAGGTACAGAGAATCAATTTGCATATCTTGCAGTATTTGATCAATTGAATCTGACAGCAACAAGCGATTCATCTCTTCTTCGATATTGATGAAATGATTTATCTCAACCCTAGGGCGATTCACCCTAAAAGTAGCCATGCGCAACTCTTTTTGAAGGTAAGCGCGCCAAATATCTAAACCAGTGAGTTCTATCCTAGAAAGATAGAAATTCATCAGCTTATCTCTATCTAATTCATATAATTGCGATACACTTAAATTCTCATTCACAGGAGTAATGAGAGCATTGTTACAGTAAGCATAATTTCTTTTTGATGACAAACCTAGTTCAAGTGCTTTTAACTGGTGAATTTTATCAGGGAGATCGGCAATATAATTCCTGAGCTTAATATCAAAATCATCAACAAAAAAGCGCCTTTTGCGCTTATTCCAGGAGTTTTCATCAAACCAAATGTTATCTAATTGCAATGTAAAATCGTCTATTGCTATATCGGTCTTGGGGGTATTCACGTACAAAGCTGCGCTATCAAGCAGTATCTCACCAATAATGACAGATTTCACAAACTTCCTTACACTTTTGTAACTAAATTGATTTTCAATTGTAGTATTGCCACCCACAATAGCTTTGGAAATATCAATAAAAGGTTTTTTAAGTACTATATTTTTTGCTTGTAAAACTGAATCGAAATAGAGTTGTCCGAAGTCTAAACCTTCAACTGAAAAATCGTTAAAAGCCACATTTTGAGCAGCCCTTCCCAAACTATCGTAGGTAATGCTGGAAGTTTGAAATCCTTTTACATTTAAATATTCGCCAGAAACCGAAGCGTCAATCTGATCAAATTTAAGTGTAAGGTCATTCTTAGGAAACTTCAAAGAATTTTCACCAATTTTACAGGCAATGTTCTCTACATAAAAAGGCTTACCGTCTGCCATTTGTGATGTAGAATCTACCTTAAAACCTTCAATATCTACATCAATCTCTTTGAGTTCATAAGTATTATCAAGGGTATCTGTAAAAGCAATAGTTGCTTTTTGAAGTTTAAAATCAGCTACCATGAACTCCTTCAAATAGCCTGATATTATAAAGTATAAATCTGTATTTACATTTTCTCTGATTTGGCCACCCACCACCTTATTCTCCCTGATTTTTACTGTTGGATTTGAAATGTAGAAATGTTCGATAGTCCAACTTTTTGAGAACCAAGCTTCCTTTAATGACCCTGCACTCAACGAAGTTTCTGGAACGTTAAACTCATAAAGCAACCGATAATCTACACCACTAGCCTTAAGTTGCTGCCAACGGGCTTCGTTAAGGGTAAACGACAGGTTTTTAATTTCGAATTCTTGCTCAAAAAATGAAAAGCTTCCCTCTTCAAAGTCAAGGCTGTACATTCCTTCACTCTTAAGGGTAACTGCTTGTTGTAGAAGTCTTTTGATGATTACATCTGAGTAGTATTTTACGGCGAGCTGAAAGCTTACGGCAATAATAAGCAGTATCCCCAAAAAAACACTTAACCAGCGAAACCTCCGCTTTTTTTTCGGTTTCTTGTCAGTCTCTTCGGCGGCTTGCTCATTCTTATCTTTATCATCTGAGTGTTCATGCTCGATTTCACTCATAAAAAAATAGGTATTAAGCCTTCTATTTTACACAGTTGCACATATTTAAGCTACAATATTAGTAATAATCTATCGAAAGCAGATAGAAAGCAGGGCTTTGCTTCATATTTTAATTTTTCATTTAAAAACGAGTTCGTATTAACCTATAAAATCTGCCCTATTGATAAAATCAACGGAATAATATGATAGATGATATTTTAAATATTGAACTTACCTTCCTTTAAAAGTAGTACCTTCGAGATCAAACTTAACGTTTACTCCTCTTTTTTGCAGTTTTTCAAGAATCTGTAAAAGCGAATCATGTTCGCGACTTCCCTTTTCGTAAGGGTTTCCATTAACCGTTAAAAGTTTAAGGTCTTCTAAAGACAACAATTGTTCTGGAAATGAGATGATTTGATTGTAGGCCAAATTCAGTTCTCTGAGTAGTTTTAACTCTAAAATAAATGCGGGAAATTGCGCTAAGAAATTATGCTGTAAGTGTAGATATTTCAATTTTTCCAAACCACCCAATTCTTTTGGTAGTGATACAATTTTGTTAGTATGCGCATACAATTCTTTTAGGTTAGGCATTTTCCCAATACTTGCTGGTAATCTATCTAATTTATTATGGGAAAGGTATAGAATCTCTAATTTTTCTAGTTGCGCTACTTCTTCGGGTATAGTAACTAATTCATTATAATACACATCTAGCCATAGTAAGTTCTTAAGTTTGAAAATGGAAGGGGAAAGTACTTTCATTTTATTTTTGTACAGCATGAGGCTTTCCAACTTTTGCAAGCTGCCCAAACCCTGTGGTAAATCTGTTAGATGGTTTTCAGGCACCACCAGTTTCTTTAAGTTTTGAAGTAATGCAATTGATTCAGGCAAATAGACCAATTTGCATTCCCTTAGGGTAAGTGTTTCTAACTGCTGTAAAGACTTGAGGTCCTTCGGATGTATAAATGCTGGATTATAACTGAGGTTTAATGACTTTAATCTTTTTAATTTTTTGATTCCTTTTAAGTTGGTAATTTTATTTCTACTCAGGTCTAAATGAGTTAAGTTTTTCAACTTCTTTAAACTTTTTGGAATGCGTCTTAATCCATTGTTACTTAAATCTACTTTGGTAATTGCATTAGAACGTTGAAATTTGAGCTTTTTTTCGCTGTTACCTAATTGGTTTCTACTCAATGAAAGTTCTTGAAGGCTATCTAAATTTTTTAAACCTTCTGGTAATTCCGTAAATGAATTTCTATCAAGATTGAGCTTTTTTAGGTTAACCAGTGCAGGAAATATTTCAGTTTTACTACCTATCTTATTGCCCGATAAATTCAATTCCTTCAATTTGCTTAGCCTATTTAGCTGTTCATCTAAAGTCTGCAGATGATTATTACTGGCATTTAATATTTCTAATTGGCTAAATTTATGCAGCTTATTGGGCAATTGTTTATAACCTGCCCTCGCTAGATTCAACTTGATAATAGTATCTGGTTTTTCTGTGGCTAAATCTTGTTTGTATCGGATTTGGTTTAATGAATCTGTTCTGGCCCTATCTCGAGCAAACTTTGCACGCATGTCATTGACAGATTCCCTACTCACAGAGTCCATTTCCAGCATTTTTTGCCTCGCCTTATTGAGTGAATCTACACGAGCTTGCTGGAAGGCAATTAATGCTTGTTGTTGCTTGTAATATAATTTTATTTCTTTACGACTTTGCTTTTGGTAGGCAATCTGTTCTTTTTTCTGACTATATATTTTAGATGTGGCAAGAAAAAAAAATACTAATAAAATAGTGTATAACTTATCCATAGCAGCTAGAAACAAATAGGAAATAAATATAACTAAAAATTTAGTTATTGAATAAGCTACACCATTATTTTTATTCTATTTGTACTCGAACATCTAACGAGCCCCTGTTCTCTTCTACATCAGTAGCCCTTGTACGTAAAGTTCTAAAACCAACCCCAAGTTCTTCTGTTAGTTCAAAAGTTGTATCGATAATAAAGAGACTATCTGTAGGTTCAAATATCATTGTTTCAAAAAAATCGCCCGCTCCCAAACTCACAGATACTGTATCCAATATATTTTCACTTCTTACACTCCCTTTTATCACTATAAAATCACCTGAAATGAAAGTTTCAAATTCTTGAGCAGGCTCAGTAATAATGATTTTAGGGCTGTTATTAATTATCGAAAAAGTTGTCCTAAAATCTTCAGGTGAAACGTTGCCTTGATCGTCAAAAACTTTCATACTGAATTCATAAGCACCAGATTGTGCAGAATTAGGTACTTCAATTTCTCTAAAAACATTTACTGCAGTTCCTTTTACAGGCAACTCTAATACCTCATCATCTGTAGCACTCCAAGGGAAAATACTTACAATGCCCTCTTCTTCTTCATTAGATTCTAAAGGGGTAATATTTACTTCCAATCGGTCGATCAACACATCATCGGTAATATTACCTTGTACTACAAAACTACCAGGTAGTGTTAAACTCCCCCCATCTGTAATATCAATGTTAAATACATTATCCACTTCATTGTAAATTAAGAGTTTAAATGAATCTGGTTCCAATTCAGGAGGTGTATCATCTTCAGACAAACATGAGGTAAGGATCAAAAAAAATCCACTTAATAATACAAGCCAATTTCTAAAAGTCCCATTAAAAATTTTTAGCATATATCCTTTCATAAAATCATGCAAAATTAACCTTTACCATATACCCTATCAAATAATTATTCTTCCAAGGTAAGAAAAGCTTGTCCCAAATAGTTCACTATATCTCCAGCACTTAAAGAAACCTGTCCAATAGTTTTTGCTGCTAAATCTCCGGCAAGGCCATGAATAAAAACCCCCATTCGAGCAGCTTGTAATGGAGAATATCCAGTAACCAACAAACCAGCAATTATTCCAGTAAGTACATCCCCACTTCCACCTGTTGCCATACCTGAGTTCCCGGTACTGTTGAAGTAAATATTTCCAGCAGTATCTGCTACTGCCGTATAAGCTCCTTTTAATATAGTTACTATGCTATTTTCTTTGGCAAAGGCAGTCAATTTCTCCCATTGTTGTGGAGTGTCTTCACATTTTCCGACCAAGCGTTCAAATTCTTTTGGGTGTGGTGTAAAAATACTTTCTTTGGGTATTGCCTTTAAAAGTCTAGGATTTCTTGCCATTATATTAATTGCATCGGCATCAAATACTGCTGGGTTATTTAATTGATTCAATAAAGAGTTTAACATATGAGTTGTTAGCTCATTCGTACCTATTCCAGGCCCAATTGCTATAGCTTTATAATTACTAATATCAGGTACCTTTGAAAGCATTTCTTCATTGGGGTCTGTAAGGCACATAGCTTCAGGTACAGCTAACTGTACAATTTCATAACCACAGGATGGTACGTAAGCTGTGAGTAAACCAGTACCACTTTTCAATGCTGCCTTTAAAGTAAGCTGGGCGGCGCCAATTTTTCCTTTACTTCCTGCCATTACTAACAAATACCCATAAGTACCCTTATGAGAGAATTTACTCCTTGGCCGCAACCAAGATTTCACTTCAGAAATATCAGTAAAATATTTATTGACCTTTATCTCTTCAACACCTTTTTGGTGTAAACCAATACCTGCTATATCCCATGATTTGATATAACTTTCATTTTCCTTCATTAAAAAAGCAGCTTTGGGAAATTGAAAGCTCAAAACCTCGTCGGCTATTACTTTTATTTTATCTGTATTAATGGCATCACAGTAAATTCCTGAAGGAATATCTACAGCGACCACAGTACTATTGCTTTTTTGAATATGCTTGATAGTTTCTGCCGCAATTCCAGTAATTTTTCTTGATAGGCCCGAGCCGAAAATGGCATCAATAATTAAAGAATTGTCTGGAATGTTTGGTAAATCTTTCTTCGCATGTATTTCAGATACTTTCCCGACTTCTTTTAAACGATTTAAGTTAATTGCAAAATCTTCTGAACTTTTTGAAGAGAACTTAACCACAAAAGTGTGTGGGTTAAAACCTTGTTTTTTTAACAATCTTGCAATAGCTAACCCATCACCGCCATTATTGCCCAAACCAACAAAAATGATAATGCTAGAAAAGGAATCTTGCGCTCTAAGTACTTTTTTCAGAAGCCAATGGGTGAACCTTTCCGATGCCCTTTCCATTAAATCTATAGAGGCGATGGGTTCATTTTTAATAGTATATTGGTCTAATGTTTGAACCTGTATTGCACTTGGTATTTTCATTGCTAATAGATAATTAAAAGTATTTTAAAATAGAAAGTACCTTTTTGGCATGAACAAAATACTTGATAAAAAATCTATTTAGAAAAAAATTATCAAGTTTGAGAAGTAATTCAAAAAAGAACCACCAGCTTTCATTAGTTTTTAGTTATTTTTATCTTTGTAATAGGCACGTTCGAAAAACTTGCTTACTTTCAGCCTTTCAATTTCGGCTATTATTATTTTAAGTATTGCAAAAGGCTTCGGTACTTGCACCTAAATTTGAAAAATTATGAGCACAATTTCAGCAGTATTATTATTTGGTATGCCAGGAGGATGGGAAATGTTCATTATCATTTTCGTTGTCCTGTTATTATTTGGAGCAAAGAAAATCCCAGAGCTTGCCAGAGGACTTGGTAGGGGTATCAGAGAATTTAAAGATGCTACCAAAGAAATTAAAGACGAGATAGACGAAGAATCTAAATCGATAAAAAAGACAATGAATGACTGATCAGTTATTTACATTAATGTCTTAAATAATATTTTTGAATTCCCAAGCCGAAAACAATTATTGTTTTCGGCTTTTTTTAAACAGTAACTTCCCCTTGTATTCAAACTATAAAGCTACCCGCGAGGCACTGGAAAAGGGTACTACTAATTGCGAGGCACTGGTAAATCATTACCTCGAACGCATACAGCATCAAAAACACTTAAATGCTTTTTTAGAAACTTATGATGCTGAGGCATTACAAAAAGCACGTGAAATAGATCAAAAGATCAAAGCTGGCAATGCTGGCAAGTTAGCTGGAATGGTCATTGGCTTGAAGGACGTAATTTGTTACAAAGACCATCGCTTACAAGCTGCTAGTAAAATTTTAGATGGATTTGTTTCAAAATTTAGTGCAACTGCTGTAGAAAAAGCCCTAGCAGAAGATGCCATTATTATTGGAAGGCAAAACTGCGACGAGTTTGCCATGGGCTCTTCTAACGAAAATTCTTCTTTTGGACCAGCTGTTAATCCACATGGAAAAAATTTAGTGCCTGGTGGTTCTTCAGGCGCTTCGGCTGTTGCAGTCGCAGCGGGTATGTGCCTAGTTTCACTTGGCTCAGATACTGGCGGTTCTGTTAGGCAACCAGCTGCTTTTTGTGGTGTAGTAGGTACAAAACCAACTTATTCCCGTATTTCGAGACATGGTTTAATAGCTTATGCTTCCTCTTTCGATACTATAGGAATTTTATCTAATAACACTGAAGATGCTGCTTTGGTACTAGAAGTAATTGCTGGAAAAGATGAATATGACGCTACCGTATCTCAAAGAGAGGTTCCTAATTTTAGTAATATCGATTCAACTCAAAAAAAGAGAAAAATTGGTTTTAGCAAAGAAAGCATGGAAAGCGAAGGCTTACATCCAGAAATAAAAAATAGTATGGAAAATACTATTGAAATGCTTAAAGCTGCTGGACATGAAGTAACTCAATTCGATTTTCCGTTGTCAAATTACATCTTGCCCACTTATTATATTTTAACGACTGCAGAAGCAAGTACAAATCTTTCTAGGTTCGATGGAGTGAGATATGGTTACAGAACCGAGCAAAAAGTAGCATTAGAAGAGATGTATAAAAAATCGCGATCAGAAGGATTTGGCGAAGAAGTAAAGCGGCGGATTATGCTGGGAACCTTTGTTTTGAGTGCCAGTTATTATGATGCTTATTTTACTCAAGCGCAAAAAGTAAGAACGCTGATAAAAAATCAGACTTCCTCCCTTTTAAATAATTATGACTTTATAATAATGCCTACTACGCCTTCTCCAGCATTTGAAATAGGCAAATATGGAGATGATGATTTAGTAGATTATTATTTGGCAGATTTGTTTACTGTACAAGCAAACGTTACTGGTATACCTGCAATGTCTATTCCTGTCGGAAAAAGCAAAGATGGATTACCAATTGGTATACAAATAATGACTAATAGTTTTGAAGAAGAAAAAATGTTTGCTTTTGCTGCAAGTATGGAAAAAATGTTAGCGGCTACAACAGTTGAGTAGACTATTTTTCCTCTATATCGGTTATTTATAATGTTTTGAAATACAATACTTTAATTTGAGACGATTAAACCATATATTCACAAACCGTTAAGCAGTAAGACATAATGCGGAAGTAACAATGAAATTTAGACCAGTTTTTTTAATTCTTTTTATTTTTTCTTCACTCGTCTCTCAAGCACAACAAGTTTTCACTTCTGAAGACAGTTTGGTTACTGTGGCTTTGCCTCCAGGATATATCCTGCCCTTTGAAGAAGCAGAAGAAATTATTACTGCTTCTGAAGTTGAAGAAGAGGCTGTGAGTAGAATGCTCAAGTTCGATACAACTGGTGCCTTGGTATTGAAAGCCGTAGACATACAAGCTGCTTATATCCCTAGCGTTAATGATGCCTTAGTACAGGAAAGACTCTCGAAAATAGAAAATGAAATACCTCTGAATTACCATAGTAGAGTAAGGTTATTTGTAGATTTTTTCTCTGTAAGAAAGCGCGATTTCACACTAAGGATGATGGCGAAAAAAAACATATACTTTCCTTTATATGAGAAAAAGCTAAAAGAGCATGGTTTACCCGATGAATTAAAATATCTCTCTATTATTGAATCTGCTTTAGATCCTAAGGCAGTTTCTGTAGCAAGAGCAGTAGGTTTGTGGCAATTCATGTATTACACCGGAAAAATGTACGGCCTAAAAGTTAATAATACAGTAGACGAAAGAAGGGATCCAGAACTCGCCACTGAAGCTGCTTGCAAACATCTTAAATATCTCTATAAAAAATTTAACGATTGGGAATTAGCCATTGCCGCTTATAATTGTGGGGAAGGCAATGTAATGAAAGCGCAACGAAGAAGTGGAAAGGTGAAATTTTGGGATATTTATGAACGACTACCTCGCGAAACCCGCTCTTACTTACCTCAGTTTGTAGCCATGATGTATGTGATGAAGTATGCAGATGAGCATAATTTGATACAAACAGAGCCCTACTATGAAATTCCTGCCGAAACCATCTTTGTAAATCAGTCTATAGATTTAAAAAAGTTAGCCAAAGCCCTAGAAGTTTGCGAGGCTGATATGTTACTACTCAATCCAAAGTTTAGGTATAATTATATACCAAATGGAGTAAAAAACTATCCTGTTAAAATACCAGCTGCAAGACTGTCTAAATATCTAGATAACCAACAAGATATTTTAGCTGCTGTAAAAGTGACTACACCTCCTAAACCTGTATATGCCAGTAGGGGAAATAATACGAACCGGACAGGAAAATACTACTACACGGTAAGAAGTGGCGATGTTTTGGGAAGTATCGCTCAAAGAAATGGTGTAGGATTATCTCAACTTAGATCTTGGAATAACATTTACCATAATAAAATTTATCCTGGGCAAAAATTAATCATTTATGGTAAGGGCTCAACTCCACCAAAAGTAAGTAGCCCACAAGCTAAAAGAAGGGTAAGTGCTAGTGCTAATACGCAAAGTCAATCAGTTGTAGTAAAAGGTAAAGTACATGTCGTAAAAGAGGGCGACACTCTTTGGGGCATAGCTAATAAATATAAGGGCCTAACTGTTGAGAAAATTAAAAGACTTAACAATCTAAGATCTAGTAAACTAAAGATTGGTCAAAAATTAAAACTTGGATAATCTGAGTCCAACTAGTAACTCTCCTCATTGTTAGGAAAGCTTTTCTCCTTTACATCTGAAATATAGCCTTGTACTGCATTGGTCATTATTTCATATAAATCGGTGTAACGGCGTAGAAATCTAGGGTTAAAATCTTTTGTAATGCCAAGCATGTCGTGAATTACTAAAACTTGTCCATCAGTATCTGGTCCAGCTCCTATTCCTATTACAGGTATCTTCACTTCTTCCGCTACTTTTTTGGCTAAAGCAGCAGGTATCTTTTCCAAGACAATGGCAAAACAGCCACATTCCTCCAATATTTTAGCATCTTCTATAAGTTTTTCAGCTTCAGCTTCATCCCTAGCCCTCACAGTATAAGTACCAAACTTGTAAATTGATTGAGGTGTAAGCCCTAAGTGCCCCATTACTGGAACCCCAGCACTCAAAATACGCAGAACAGATTCCTTGATTTCAGCCCCACCTTCTATTTTTACAGCATGAGCACCGGCTTCTTTCATTATTCTAATAGCTGATCGGAGTGCCTCTGTGGAATTACCTTGATACGAACCAAAGGGTATATCAACAACAACAAATGCACGTTTAACAGCCCTAATCACAGAAGATGCATGATATATCATTTGGTCTAGCGTAATAGGTAAGGTTGTCTCATGGCCCGCCATCACATTTGAGGCAGAATCTCCCACTAAAAGAATATCTATACCCGCAGCATCTAATATTTTAGCCATTGAAAAATCGTAAGCTGTGAGCATAGCAATTTTCTCACCTCGCTCTTTCATGTCTTGCAAGATATGAGTAGTTACCCGTTTTATATTCGCTTTATGAACAGACATATTTTCTTTTTTATGATGAGTGAAATATCATTTACAAAAGGTGAAATACTCTTTCAATAATTGATATTTACTTACTGTAAAGTTAACTAAATACCTTCATATCCTTAATAGTCGATTACAATTTATAAGGATACATAAAATTGATTTATTTTGATGTTGGACCAACAATGAAAGTTTAACAGCTGTAATGACATATAAATTTTCTCTCTTCAAATTAATAATTCTCCTTCTCAACAAAATCTAAAAATTTATTATAAATAAAAAGTACTTGCTATTGCTGTTTTCTTTAAAACTAGGCTGGTTTTAGGTTAATTTGTATTTTCGCCCCTAAGGTAGAAGAAAATTAAAATGCAAGACACCCAAATAACTTGGGTGCAAAACAAGTAATAATTATGAACTTAGAAATTTTTTTAACCTCAGAAGGATTAATAAGTCTTTTTACACTTTCTATTTTAGAAATTATCCTCGGTATCGATAATATTATTTTTATTACCATTATCGCTGGTAAATTACCTGAGCAACAAAGAGATAAAGCAAGAAATATCGGTATTTTAATGGCCTTAGCGGTTAGGATTTTATTGCTCTTTGGAATCACTTGGATTATTGGTCTGACAGAACCCATTTTCACATTATCTTTTTTAGAATCAATAGATATAGACCCTGACTTTAGTGGTAGAGATTTAATCTTGCTGATAGGCGGCTTGTTTTTGATCGGTAAAAGTACTTCAGAAATACATGATAAATTAGAAGGAGAAGAGCATGGAGGTGGGAATGTTGTAGCTAGTAGCTTAGCAAGGGCCATTGTTCAAATTGTATTGATCGATATTGTGTTTTCATTTGATTCTATTTTAACTGCAGTAGGTTTGGTAAAGGAAATTTCTATTATGATAGCGGCTGTTATCATCTCCCTTACCATTATGTTATTGGCCGCAAAAAGTATAGGTGATTTTGTAGAGAAACATCCTACCTTAAAAATGTTGGCACTCTCATTCTTAGTACTAATTGGTTTTTTATTGGTAATTGAAGGATTTGGTGAGCATGTACCTAAAGGTTATGTCTATTTTGCTATGGCATTCTCATTCATAGTAGAATTGCTCAATATGAAGGTGAGGAAGAAGACAATAAAAGAAAGCCTAGTCGGCGAAGAAGAAAAAGCAAAAGTTTAATAATCTTCCCTTTTCTCACTAAGTCAAATTCAGATTTCAGAAATTGACTGTTTTTTCTGAGTAAAGGATTATTATAGTTTAGATGGTTGGGCCTTGCTTTTTCTACATCAAAAACGTTTTGCCAACATCTTTACGACATTCTCTTTTATAGTATTAATATCTTGGGCAATGTCCTTTAGCATAAGGTTAGGCATTTTTAAACTCTTATGCAGCGAAAATAAATGGTAAGCTGAATAATAGATCAGTGGTCAATAATTGACGAATCTAAAATAGGATAAATGCCATTAAGAAGCTAAATGTTTGTAAACTGCTTTAGCAATTTGAATATCTTGAACTGCCATTCCAGTTAGATCCGCAACTGTTACTTGATTTTCAGAGGCTCGTTGAAACGCTTTATCTTTAATCACATTTCCTAATTCTAACACATCATCATCAGAAATGAGACCATTGATCCATGTTTGAAAGATTTCACCACTACTCCTAGATTGATCCAAACTGTCTGTCACAACAATATCTGCCCTTGCGATTGTTACTGGCTCCAATTCATTTTTCTCAGAATCGTTAGCGCCTACTGCTGTAATGTGTGTCCCTTTTCTAATATGCTTATCTAATAATATTGGTTCTATGGCGGGAGTGGTGGTAATAATGAAATTAGCATTTTGCCCTATATCTGCAGTAGTTTTAACTACTTCAACATTAAAACCCTTTTTAGACATTTCAGCGGCATATTTCTGCGCATTAGTACTATTTCTTCCCCAAACCAAAACTTCTTTACAGTTGGTTACTTTTTCAAGATATTCTAATTGTAAACGTGCTTGAGTACCAGTACCGATAACTCCAATTTTTGATATTTTCTTAGGGGCCATATATTTCGCTACTACTGCACCTGCTACAGCGGTACTTACTGAAGTAAGATATCCTTTATCTAGCAAAACGGCCAACAATTGGCCACTTTTTGAGTGAAAAATCAATACTACTCCATTGGTAGAAGATAAGCCTAATGAAGTGTTTTGAGGAAATGCCGAAGACATTTTAACGACATAGTAATCATCTTGTAAAATGTTACCATAATTAATTCGAACTTCACCAGGAGGTTCGTCAAAATATAGTTCACCTCTTTGCGGAACATTTACCTGTCCTTCGGAAAAATATGTAAAACCATTTTCAATTTCCGAAATCAAATCTAATTCCGGAACTACTTTTATAATTTCTTGTTGCGTAAAAATTTTAGTCATTTGTATAAAGAAAACTACTGTGCTTTATAAATTAATAAGCTATACTGTTATTAATAATATCTGAAAAATAGTAAAGGCCTAATATCAAAGAGGCGATATACCCTGTTACAGTAGCAATTTTTATTATCCATTCATCTTGGTTTCTCATTTATTCCTTTTTTAATTTTAATTCTATATAGTTTCAATGTCAACATCGTCTTTAGATACTTCTATTTCTCTAGTATTTTCTTTTTCGATACAATATAATTTTAATTTTTCTAATAAATCTTTCAAATTATTTAACATCACCCTATTGAACAATGGCAACAAAAGTTTTCCAAATACTGGGTAAGGTACCACATGTACTTCTACAGTTAGTTTTGTTTCTGTTTCTATTTCAGGAATTTGTTCTATTATATAATAAGTATTGATTTCTTTTACCAAAGGAATATCGCTTGTTTTTTCTCCAAAAACGAATTTTCCTTTATCATCTAATTTGCTTGAAATTGTTTCAAATTTTATATTCTTATCACCAATTACACAAATATGACTAGAGCCAACTCTGTTAAGTTCCTTTTCGTCAAAAATAAGCTTATCCACTCCTTTTTGCCATTTACCTCTTTCATCTAGGTTGGCAATTAATTCAAATACATTATAAGACTTACATGGGAGTACAGCTTGGTGAATAATAGGTTTGGCAGATTTAAATGTTTTTTCTGGTACAGGCTCAGAAAGATAATTTTTTAATGGCTTCAAACTAACATAGTTATAGTCAATATTACCATAATCTTCATAATATGTTTCCCCAGAAAGTACTTCATCCCATGCTTCTTCGCTTTGATTCACATTACCAAAATCTTGTGTAAACAAAAGGTATTCTCTTGAGTCTATCTTATTTTTTAGCAGCTTATGTACAAGGATAATATTCTTACCAAATGGCTTAGTAATATTATTTACATTAATAAAATCAATTTCGCCAAAGTGTGCTATAATTTTTAATGACAAATCAACTGCAGAGCTACACGCGCCACAATTGCACACTCTTTTATGCTCATATAATAAGAGATGCTGATGAAAAGCAATAAATATCTCTCTTGCTTTTCTAAATATTAATTCTGTATCAGGATTATCATGTAAACGATAGAAAAAAACGGCATCACCTTCTACCTCAGCTACTTTAAATTCTGGGCTACCCTTCTCAATCATAATTGAGAGTAACTCAGATATAATATGCTGGCTATGGGTTCTTTCCGTTTCTTTCACAAATTTAGTGAAACCAGAAATATCAGGAATTAATAATAATGCTTTATCGCTATTCATAAAGTCAGAACAAAGAGGTTATAACTATCATTCAACAATAAAAAACATTTGATGTAGCCGTAACTAAGGGATTGAAAATAAAATATACCATTTAAATCATGAGATTCAAAAAAACATCACATCAAATTTAAACGCTAGTATGAATTGCATAATGGTCATTATCATGTAAAAACAGCTTAAGCATATTTTATTTAAGGTCATAAAATTGTAATGGAGATATATTTCTTACAAGGCTTCACCAACATTTAAAATTATATTATTTATCTATATTTAACACATTTATACCAATCATAAATAAGTCTCGTTCTACGCCTACAGATTTTTATTCAAAAGGTATTTTTTAGAAACACCAACAATTCAAATTCAATAAATCAGTTCAAATTGAGTTACTAATAAAAATTAATAGATACAATAAAAATACTCTTTTAGAACAATTTGATTAGAAGTAAATACTGAATCTTTAGTTTTTGATAAGATTATTTGAACCTGTAATATTTTTAGAATGAAACATTTACAATTTGCAATAGCATTACTTTTTCTATTCTCTGCGCAGTGGGCTGATGCGCAGCGATACAATGCCCGCAAGCAATACTGGAGTTTAGGTGGGTCGGTTAGTATGTTAAATTATTTTGGTGATCTTGTACCAGCTGCAGGTGTTGGCAGTTTAGATTTAAAACAATCGCGTATAGGTGTAGGATTTACCGCAGAAAAAAAGATGGGATCATTTATCTCAAGTAGGTTTGGTTTAATGTATGGAGCTATTTCTGGTGACGATTACAATAGTGATTTCTTCGATCAAGAGGGTGGTGGATCAGGCAGATACACTAGGAATTTACATTTTAGAACAAGAATGATTGAACTTTCTGGTGGTATTGTTTTGGACCTATTTAAAAACAATAGCTATTTCTACAAAAGGCCAAAAGTGCCAATCCCATATTTTACTATTGGAGTTGCTGCTACATACTTTAATCCACAGGCAAAAACTCCATTCGATTTAGGAGGTGCGTGGGTAAATCTTAGAAATTTACAGACTGAAGGAAAAAGTTATTCGCCGATTACAATAGCAATTCCAGTTGGTATTGGTGTAAGATATAAGATAAGTCCAAATATAGATTTTAGTGCAGAAATGGCAGTTAGGTATGCATTTACGGATTATTTAGATGACGTAAGTGAAGCAATTCCAACAAATACAGATGGAATGAGTGAATTAGCATTGGCCATGGCTTGGAGATCAAGCGAAGACAGAGCTATGTTTACTGAAGCATTAAGAGAATCTGGCTCAATTCGTGAACCAAGGACTAGAGAACAGTTAGCAGGAACAAGAAGAGGAGGACCTGCTCCAGATATGTACTTAGCTACTACATTTAAATTAAGTTATATCATCGGTACAAGCAGGTATACAGCTAAATACAGAGGTAGATAAGAACAAGTTAAGAAGTTATTTAAATATAATGAGCCAGCTTTCTAGCTGGCTTTTTTGTTTATATGAAGTTCACAAACAATTCTAGGAAGTAAAAGATTTATATATAAAACTTTTATGAGATTTGAACAGAACAAATCATACAAAGTGATAAAACCTGGTGCACTACTTCAAGGTTTACCTACACCTGAAGGCAATCAAGAAGAAATATACTTAGTTGAAAATTCAGTTATCACTTATGTAGGAGATGAATACAGAGGTATTGACTATGATGTAATTCAACCTCCATATTTTAGGTATCAAGGGAAAGATTATATCTTTCAGCCATCTTCATTTAGTGGCTTAATTCCAGAAGGTTTTCTTAAACCAATTAATTAATTATAAAAATCTTCTAATATTTGTGATAAAGGCTCTCTCAGTGCAGCTTCTGAAGGCATTGCTTCAAATGCCTCATTTAAATAGATATGATACTTTCTGAGCTGATTCTCAGTTTTGATTTTATATAGCAGTTTTTCAAAAAGTTCTTCGAAAAACTCGTAGAAATAATCTTCAAGAAAAGCATCTGTTTCTTCTTCAAAATCACATACTAATTCTATTGCGAAACAGCTTAATTCAACTCTATGGCTCAACCTTGGATTTAGTCTTTCAAATTCTTCTAAAATATCATATATTTTATCTATGTCAGGTTCTAGAAGTTCGTCTTCATCATTTTCAACAAAAAATTCTTCTTCAAGCTTATCTTTATATTTAGTAAGCACTTCTCTACTTCCACTCCTTAGGGCCATCCTATAATAATCCGAAACAACTTCAAACTTTTCGAATAAATCTCCTAATTGTTCAACCAACTCCTGCTTTTCTTGCTGCTGCAAAAAATGTTCAAATGCTTCTCTATTAAAACTCCGCTTTTTCAAAGGTCTAGTTTTCTATTTAACAAGCGTGATTGTTTCTATAAAAACATTTTCTAATGGCCAGTCACCCTCTCCTACTTCTCGATTGGCAATTTCATCAATTACCTCTAGCCCTTCCATAATTTCCCCAAAAACAGTATGTTCTTGATCAAGATGGGGTGCGCCACCTATTGTGAAATATGCTTGTTGCTGTGTTTTATTAAACACAACATTATTTTCTGTTGCTAAAGCATCAAGCGTAACTTTATCATATAGTGCTCCATGTACAAAATAAAAATCAAAAGGATTTGACTCTTTTTTAGGATTATTCTCATAATTCCGCGCTGCAGCCAAAGCACCTTTTTTATGAAAGTATTTATTGTTGAACTCAGCCGGTAAGTTATATTTCCCGATTTTTCTTTTCTTTCTTCCATGGGCTAAATCATCTGAACCTCCACCCTGAACGACAAAACCTTTTATAACACGGTAAAAAAGTGTCTCATCATAAAATTTTTTCTTTACCAATCTAATAAAATTAGCCCTATGTATTGGTGTATCTTCATATAGCTTTATGCGGATATTACCTAAAGTAGTGCGCATTATCACTGTATTTTCTGGATTCTTTTTGGCATATTCAGTGAGAAAACTGACAGCATTCCTTTTGTCTAAGACTACATTATCTTTTGGTTGAGATTTTTTCTTAGAAGCGGACTTGGTTGCTTTTTTTCCGTCAGAACTTGTCTCGTCTTGTTGACTACAACTTAAAAAGAAAGCAAAACAAAGGGCATATATTAAATATGGAGGACGCATAACTAGAGACTTGAAGTTATAAATTTAATAACTTCAAGATTATTTAGTAGCTTATTTACCAGCAATTAAGAGAAAGAAAATTAGAGAGAAAAAAATCAAGGATTAAACAGCTTCTAAAGCGACTTTTCTTACATTTTCAAAAGTCTTTTTAGTAGGAAATTCTGGGTTAATCTCTGCAAGTTTTTGTTGCTTTTTTTCCTTAGCTTCAATTTTGGCATCCATTTCTTTAAAGAAAGAAATCATCTCATTTTTTTGTTTCTTTGTCATAATTATTTTCTCTAATTGCTACTTTACAAAATTATAATAATTTCAGATAGATACTAGTAATCATTTAAATCTATTAACCCATAATATGGGCAACCCATTAAAATAGTCTAAAAAATTACCTGAATATTGAAATTGATTATATCAAACTTAAAAAAAAGAGACTCCATTGTGTTGAAGTCTCTCCATGAAAATATTAAATTCTAATTTTTACTATCAATTATGGAAAATCATTACCCGGTGCCCCTTCCATAGATACATAAGGTAAAGTCGAGCCAAACTTAGCATTGATAGCATCTATAAAGAAATTAGCTACTAAAGCATGGCCTCGAGCATTAGGGTGTACACCATCTAATGAAAACCCACCAAAAGGTGGAGCTAAAGAAGGATCTATAGTTACACCATAAAACCTAGAAACTCCATTTGCGGCAAAATCATTAAAAAATGTATTCATATCTACTAAGGCTACATTATCACCACCTAGTGCAGTTACTTGATTTTCTATTATTGTATTTAATGCTGCAACTCTTTGAGCTATGCTGTCAAGCTCACTTGAAGTTAAAATAAATTCATCTGGAATACCCCTGCCTTGGGCAAGCCAGATAGAAATAGAGTCTTGAGGAACTGTAAGCCCTACTAACTCTTCTGCAGTCATTTGCCTTATACTTGGAAGACCAAGTGCCGTTAAATCTGGCAAGTCATTATCCTCAATAAGGAATAAATTTTGGCCCACTTCAAAGTTAACAGTTGGTCTTTTCTGTTCTTCAGGTAAGCCAGGAGTAGAATTATAAAGTTGAATACCTCCATTAAAAAGACCAAAACCTGCATTTAAAGAGTCGACCTGGCTTTGTCTTTCTAATACAAGAGCATTATTAGGAACTGTATTAAAATATGGGATATCCGTTACGCTTGGAATATTTGCTACAACCCCTTTAGCACCCGAACTTACTAAAGCACCAAAAGCTTGAGAAAAAAGAAATTCAAAAGTAGTTGGATCAGTAAAGATAGCTTCGTTTGTAGCTCCTGAAACAGCATAACCTAATACATCATTATTTCCTGCCCAAAGACTAAAAAAAGTAGGTTGTGTAGCTAGCGCATCACCTAAAATCGTGGAGACGCCTGGCTCACTTGCAAATCTTGCGTACAATGGGTTGTACAAAGGAGAACCTGGATTCCCAGTATCAGGACTTAATAATTGACCCAATAAAATACCTGGAACGCCAAAATTATTCAATTCTGATTTTTCACCTTCATAAGGTAGTGGAACTTCGCCTGGTAAAACTGGTTCTGGTAAAGAATTGGAATTCAACTTCAATCTGCCCAAAATTACTGTTCCACCACCTGCTGTACCAAAAAAACCGTTTTCTGAATTTATATCTGGTTGATTAAATTCACTAGAAGGAGTGCCTGTCCCTGCAATTTGTGCCATGGATGAATGTAACTGCGCAGGGAAAGAAAAAGATTGCCCCCGATTATACAATGCTCCATCCATAAATCCTGCAGTAAGCGAATTACCCAATGAAACAAAATTAGAGAAGTCTGCACTACCAGCAGTAGCAGGTATGGCAGGGGGGTCTGCTGGCACAGAAGTAACCCCTTCTAATAAGTTGTCTTCACATGAAATAAATGCCATTGATAACAATAGCACTAAAAAGCTATTTAATTTATTCATTTTCATTGTTTTATCAGTTTAAGAATTCATCAAATGTGATGGAGAAATAATACATCTGTCCTACAAATGGAGCACCAATGTTTGTTCTATAATCATCACCTAGGATATTGGTTCCACCTATTTTTAAAACTGATTTGAGCGATTTTACTTTGTAACTTATTGCCGCATCGGTTAATCCGAATGAAGGCATATTACCTTCACCCCATGTATTGAACCAGAAGTACTGCTCTTGCCAGCGGTAAGAAATATTAAATCCAAGATTTTTTATAATTTCCCTGTTACTGAATGATAATGAGAAACGATTGTTTGGTGTGTTAAATCCTGGTCTAAAAGTAGAAATCTCAGATTCTGCATCAAATTCAAAATCCGCATAATTATAAGAACCACTTAGGACATATCCTTTAGGCAAGTTATAGGTAATTCCAATACCTACACCTAATGACCTTACTTCTTCACTTGTATTAAAATAAGGCTGGAAAGGTGTACCCGCAGGTAAAGTATTTCCTTGGTGTGTAGTTTCTGCACTTAAGAATACCAATTGCTGATTTATAAAATCTCTATACCAGTTTCTATAAAAGTTAGCATCAATTAAGAGTTTATTATCAATAACACCTTTATATCCAATTTCAAAAGCAGTTAATTTTTCAGGTTGCACAAAATCAAGATTTACTGTCTCTTGCTGCCCTGTAGTAGGATTTATTACAAAAGCACCTCCATTAAACAAACCATATCTATCAGCATTGTCTTGGGTACCTCCAAGAAGAATACCTGTACTTGATGGGAAGTAAATAAACTGTGCTTGCGTATCTGGATTTCTAAAACCAGTTTGGAAAGATGTTCTAAAGTTATGGGTATCAGCAACCCTCATTACAGCAGATAACCTTGGAGTTACCTGTCCTTGAAAGTTTTGGTTTTTATCATAACGCAAAGATCCAGTTAATTTCAATCTCTCATCAAATACTCTTTTAGACATTTGTGTGTAAAAACCATATTCATTTATGCCTATCCTTTCAAAGTTTTCCCCTGCTTCTGCATCTTCATTAAATATTGTTCCATCGGAGAAGAGAGAATACCTTCTGAAATTACCACCTACTTGTATGTCGATAAAATCGATTTCTGTAAAGTTGTAATTAAATTCTGCATGGTAAGTTCTAGATCTATCTACAAATCGAGCACCAGGAGGATTTCTTTGAAAAAAGCGATCTTCTCTTACTTGTCTTACGACCTCATTAAACCCATTAGGATTAGCGTTAAAGGCTTCTGTTCCTGGATAAGGAATGCCAGCATCTGCTGCAGCCCTTGCTGCTCTATGAGCGTCTTCTTCAGAAAGTATAGCACCTAATGGTACACTTGGGTTTGCCAAGCCTAGAAGCCCTAGACGTGCTAAACCATAAGTAACTCCATAAGTAGGAACCCATTGGGCCTGTGATGGACTTAAGGTCTCATTTACAAAAGCTCCTAATGCAGACATATTATAAGAATCACCTGCATTAGAAAGTGTAGCATAAGCCCTTACAAAGAAATTATCAGATTTTAACTCTACTTTATGGAACTGTTGTGAAAAACCCCTTATAGCGTATTTTTCTGCTCCTTGATAGATTGTACTACCAGTACCATAACGATAATTATAAATCGCTTCAAGATTATCGTTAAGTCTATAATGTAAAGCTCCATCTAACTTGATACTTCTTGCTTCAAAATCATCTATTAAATCTTCTTCACGCATTCCAGTACGGGTTACTACAGGATTTTCCAATGTCCTGAAACCCGCTGCCAAAGTTGCATCTGCAGGAATGCCGAGACTTGCTAATGCACCAGATTCTATGGCACTAGCAAAAGTAGAGTTGATTGGCACAGTAATTCGAGTCTCATCTCCATACAAATTCATACCATCAAAGTCGGGAGAAATACCTGGATCATTGCTTCTCTGCTGATTCGCAAAGAAACGGTCAGTGGTATAGTCATTACCTACCCAATCTTCTGCATCAAGTATAGAGGCATTGAATTTTACAGCAAGTTTATTATCAAAAGATTTTGCCCATCTTATCGAAGCAGAGGTCATAGGATGCGTACCACCTGCATCTGAGCGGGTTATCCCTGTTTTTACCTGAGCACTTAATCCTTGGTATTCAAATGGACTTTTACTATTGAATATAAGAATACCATTAAAAGCATTTGGCCCATAAAGTGCCGAACCAGCACCTGGTACTAATTCAACAGACTCCGCATCTAATTCAGAAATACCTACAAGGTTACCTGTTGGAAAGTTGAGCAATGGAGCCGAGTTATCCATTCCATCAATTAATTGTACAAAGCGGGTATTGGCATTTGTTGTAAACCCACGTGTATTTACCGAGGTAAAAGTCAAACTACCCCTATTCACATTTACCCCTTTGGTAAAAGAAAGTGCATCATAAAAATCGGGAGCTGCTGCTTGTTTAATAGCGAGAATATCCAATTTTTCAACAGTAACTGGAGATTCAAGTATATTCTCTTCTACTCTCGATGCAGAAACTACAATCTCTTGTCCTAAGAGTGCAGTCGGTGATAGTTCAATAGATAAATCTTGTGTAGAACCAGTTATTCCAATCTCTTGAGTTTCATAACCTATTACAGAAATGATGATATCAAAAGGTGCTGAAGCTGTTGTTTCTAAATTAAAAGCACCATCGATATTTGTAGTAGTACCTGTAACCGTACCTTTTATAATAATGTTAGCGCCAATAAGTGGGTCGCTTGTTTCCGCATCTTTTACAGAACCAGAAACTGAAGTTTGTGCATAAATCCAAGAACTAATACATAGAAATAGTATCGTAATGGATAACTTGATTGTAAATCTCTTTTTCATAAATTTCACATTTACATTATAACTTATTTTAGTTAGTTGATAAATTAATTAAGAAAATGGGGCAATTTAGCTATAAAATTTTGAATGGATAAACACGAGGTGCTTAATTAATTATGGCTAGGTCCCAACTGTAAACTAGCTGATTCCAAAACACTGCTATTAACAAAATGTTCATCAATAATACAAATATTCAATCTGTCTAAGCAATGAAAGATTTCAAACATGACCAACACCACATTAATGACTATAAAAGATTTAGCGAAAAATGGGGTGGGCTAGATTTGACAAAATTAGTAACATACTATGATATTTATGAATTAACTGCTTTTTTACCCCCAAACCCATCGGATAAAGAAAAGGAAATATTGCAAAAATTAATAGGCACTACCTCTCCTTCAGGTTATTTAGACTACCAAAAATCTAACAATACCTTTGAGTTAATTATGCAATGGAGGGAAATGAGTGATAACCTTGGCAATAATGAAAATTTCTTAGAAAGATAAAATTCTTTGAATTTTTTAATGAAATGACACTCAAATAAAAGAAAAAGCTATAAAAAATAGTAAATATCCCTTGCAATGGGGTATAGCTTTACGAAACTATTTCGATTAGATTTGAGTACAAATAATTATTCTTATTGAATTATCTTAGTGTCAAATTATAGGGCATCGTTTCGACGATGCTTTTTTTATTTTTTTTAAAATTTGATGCATTTAACTCCAACTTATTTACCCCTAAGTTGTGTCTTTTATTCAACAGTGTTTTTGGAATAGTGAATGATTTACTAAATTGATACATGGTTTTTTGTGTTGATTTTTTAGAAGTAAACAATGGTAGATGAGGTTAAGCTAGTAAAAGGTTGTAAGAAAAATGACCGAAAAGCTCAACAGGCTCTTTATGATTACTACTGCAAAAAAATGTTTGCAGTGTGTTTACGCTATTGCAGAAAAGCAGAAGATGCAGAAGATGTATTACAAGAGGCTTTTGTAAAAGTTTTTACAAAAATATCCTCGTTTAGGAATGAATCCAGCCTATATTTTTGGATTAAAAAGATTGTTATTAACACGGCACTCAATTACCAACGAAGTAAGCTTTACTTGTATCCAATGGTAGATGTAAATGATTTACATTATTTATCTGATAAAGATTTTACCCTGGATAATATTCACTACAAAGATCTTATTAAACTTTTACAAAGTCTACCAGATGGATGTAGAGTAATTTTTAATTTATATGCCGTAGAAGGCTTTCAGCATAAAGAAATAGCTGAAATGCTAGGCATAAGTATTGGTACATCAAAATCTCAATATTCTAGAGCAAAACTACTACTAAAAGAAAAGTTGATTAATTCAGACAAAGTACTTCATGAAAAGCTCCAATAAAAATAAAAGGACTGACTTTGAGAATACTTGGGCAAATGCTTTGAATAATGCAGAAGCAACTCCTAATAACGCCGTATGGGAGAATATCAATAGTGAATTGCTCAAAGCAGACCACATACGCATAAAGGGTTATTACAAAACTTATAAGTTAGTTGCAGCTGCATCAGTATCTTTACTCTTGTTGGCCTCTACAGCTTTTACCTATTTTTACTTTTCCTCTAATACAGAGGATGTTTTATCCGAAACAAATCAAACGCAAACATCTATTGACAATGAAAACAACCTAAATGCGAAGACTACCGACCAAAACCAATCTAATGCAGTTAGTGAAACACAAAAAGGCAAAAGTAGTATTGTCGAAACAGAAAAAGACAGCCAACCAAATAGTACTAATTTAGATAGTGAAAACTCAAAGCTTGAGGAGGCTGAAAATATTGATAGCAATGCTTTTGCTTATCAGCCTTCCGACATCTCTCTAAAAGAGAATGATAGCCAAGCGTCAATCAAGACAAATCAAGACAAACGCATTGCACAAAGCACTGCTACTGCTTTTGAGAAAGTAGCCAACGACTTCAATCAATTAATTGCACAAAGAGAATTAGTTTTAATAGAAACTAGCAAAGGCAATATTCCAGTTACATTAGTCAATAAAACAAAACCAGTAGATTTTACTGTTCAAAACTTCTCTACTGCTGTTTTACCCGAGGAGGATATTGAAATTAAAACAGCGGTGAAAGACCGTTCAAAAAAGTTTTATGCAGACCTTAACGTACTCACAGATTATTTTAATCCTAACTTTGAGGTTGCCTCGCCACAAGTAAATGAAGTAGTAATTGAGCAATTAAGTGGTCTTACTGATAATGCAAACACTACGTTACTAGGCCAACAAAATGCACCTACTGCTTCATTTTCTTATGGAATTAATATGGGTGTAAAGTTATCTGGAAAATGGATCATAGAAGGTGGAATTAGCTATGCAAATTACAATACTCAATCTCAAAGTAACCTTTCTGTTGGAGATGTAAATAATGGCATAACTGTACCCGTTACCCTACTCAATAAACCAGTCATTGCCAATGAGGAACTAAATGCCAATTTGGTTAATTTCGGAGATATTTATTCTATTAATAATTCGTTTGAGTTTGCTTCAATACCAGTTAGGGCTGGATATGTCTTTGGTATAAAGAAGATAAACCTCATCTTAAAAGCTGGTGTAAATACAGGTTTATTTTTAAGAAATGAAATTAGCGCTAATGATGATTCACTAGAACCTTTTGTGAATAAAGCAGGAGATGAGAATTCTCCTTTCAGAAAAGTGCACTTAAATGGATTGGTATCTAATGAAGTAAATTATGCCTTAAATCAAAATTATAGTTTTTCTGTTGCAGCCAACTATAGGTTTGCCTTAAATTCCCTTACTCGCCCAGGAGAAGAAATAAATAGTATGCCAGATGCTTATGGTATTGGTATGGTGGTGAGGTATCATTTTAATTAATCTACCATTCCATATTTTTCCTTAAGAGTTGCTACTAATTCAATATAAGCACTCATAGCTTCTTCTGAGGATTTACCAGCAAAACGCTTCCAAAAGTCGTATTTAAATTGCCCTTTAATATCAAAAGTCCCGGGTCTCTCTCCCGTCACATCTCCTTCTGTAGCTTGTTTATACAAACCATATAATTTCAATAATTCTGTATTGTTAGGCTTACTTTTTAAATTTTGTACTTCTTCTCTTGCTTGTTCAAATGCTTCTTGCATAAATAATGTTTATTTAAAGGCTAGTAAAATAGTAAAGATTTAAGCACTACTATAAAATCCTAAAATAAATAAAGATTTATTAAAATTTGATAATTTTCTTTCAAGGCTATCGCATTAGTATTCAAGCAATAGCTACCAATAGAAAAAGTAGCTAAGAAAAGAATTATCAAGGATTACTTTATGGGAAGATTTTGCTTTTTTTAATCAAGAATAGGAGGAATCAAATTTTAGTTTTCATCCTTAGGTTGGTCTAAAAATTCACGGTCATTCAACTCTATTACATGGCTACCGTATTTCATTGCCAAGAACCTTTGTTGGTAAAAGAATTGGGCAGCACTGCAAACCTCATTGGTAAAATAAGCATTGAAACCACTCCCTATTACAGCACCATGAATTGGAAAGCCATCACCAACTTTAGCCTTCAATAATTTTATACTTATTGAACTAGATAAGGTGGAAAACATACTCAAAAAAGCTGCTTTTGAAAGTTTCTTCGATTTTTCTCCTGCCATTTGCTTGGTCTGTGTAATCAATCGCTCCATTATTTCTTCTTTGGTATGCTCGCTATTGGCAGCAGCATATTCTAAAATACTTAAAGCAAATAAGCGCTCTTTTTCCAAACTTATATCAAAACCATAATGAACCGCATATTCATTAACCGCTTTTCTGTTAAGATTAATAAGGGCAACAATATCACCTGGCATGCTTTGTAGGCTCAAAGCTGAAGGGGTTTCTTCTTCTCCACTTTCAGATAATGTTTGATATTTTTTACAAATATCACCAATAAGTGGATTTATATCATCTAGGTGTAGTGTAGTAATGTCTTCTGGTTCCTTGATCTGTAAAAAGCCCGATGCTTGATACTTCTCGATTACTTTACTAAAAGGATTTTCTTCTGTCTTGAATTGATCGAATTGATTGGTGAGGAGATCAATGGTTTTTTCTTTAATAGCTTCTAAGCCAGGTATTTGCTGCAACCACGCTGTCGCTTTTTCTAAAGGTACTTTTACACCTTTTATCCAATTATCGAATTTGCCAGCATTTTTTTTCTTAGTCTTTCGGATATTTTTTAAAACGTCCAGTTCGTAAACTGTAGGTTCATCGACTTTAACATTTTCCTTATCCATAAAAAGCAGTATGTATTTGTAATGGAGGACCTATTATTCAAGAGACAAAGAATTTAACAATAATTTTAAGATTCTCCCTCACAGCCTTTGTAAGTATTTCTTTAGTGATAAAGCTACACATTTTATTACAACTCCAATAGTTTTTTAATTGAATTGTAAAATATGAAACTCAATAAATTAAGATTAAACTATAATCTATTTGAGTAGTAATACAGGTTTTCTTTAAAAAAGGTTGTATAAATTTTAATTAACCAACGAAAAGAATGAGAACTGGTAATTATTCAGCATATTTATCTAAAACAAATTGCGAGAATAAGGCGATTGTTTTGATACTAACAGCATATTTATTTAATTGCCCTTGTATATAATAACTCGATCATATTTTGACTCACACAGCTGATAACTCCTCATTTTCTTTAAAAAAGAACGATCCCAAAACTGTAAATGCATGGTGTTCTTACGACTGGGCAAATTCTGTATATAACCTTACTATAACTGCTGCTATATTTCCTATTTATTACAGTAGTGCTACGCGAGAAGCTTTTGGTTCAGATACTGTGACGTTTTTTGGTATCCCCATAGAAAACTCTGTACTTTATTCATATGCCATTTCTTTCTCATTTTTTATAATTGTATTACTCCTACCCATTTTATCTGGTATAGCAGACTACAGTGGCAAAAAGAAAAGATTTATGCAAGTCTTTACCTACACTGGATCTTTAGCCTGTTTCGGTTTGTTTTTCTTTACTGGGGCAAACCTTGAATGGGGTATCCTCTGTGCTATAATTGCAAGTATAGGTTACGCTGGGGCACTGGTATTTTACAATGCTTTCTTGCCAGAAATAGCCACTTTAGATAAAATGGACAATTACAGTGCACGAGGTTTTTCTATGGGCTATATTGGCAGTGTCATTTTACTACTGATCAATATTTACATTATTTTCAATTTTGAGAAACTAGGATTAAGTGATAATGCAACCGCAACAAGATTGGCTTTTTTAATGGTTGCTTTTTGGTGGTTTGGGTTTTCACATATCGCTTTTTTTTACCTTAAGGATAAACCTACTGGAAATAAATTGAACAAAAAGGTTATCAACAAAGGATTCCAAGAAATTAAATTGGTAATACAAAAGCTAAGTGATCAAATCAATACACAAAGATTTTTATTTGCCTTTTTCTTCTATAGCATGGGGGTGCAAACGGTTATGCTCCTTGCCCCTCTCTTCGGAGAAAAAGAAATTAAAATGGATGGAGAAAAACTGGTCATTGTCGTTCTGATTTTACAAATAGTAGCAGTTGTTGGTGCTTACGTTTTTTCTACACTTTCTAAAAAATTTGGTAATAAAATTGGCTTGGCTATCGCTGTTATCATTTGGATAGGCGTATGTATTGGCGGCTATTTCTTACAAAAGGAAAGTGAGTTTTATATGCTTGCAGTAATGCTAGGCTTTGTTATGGGAGGTATTCAGTCATTGAGCCGTTCAACTTATGCCAAGCTCATTCCTGAAAATTCTCCAGATACCGCTTCTTATTTCAGTTTTTATGATATAAGTGAAAAAGTGGCAATAGTTTTAGGAACATTCTCCTATGGTTTTATCGAACAACTTACGGGTAGTATGCGCAACAGCCTTTTAGCAATGACCCTTTTCTTCTTAACGGGATTTGCATTTCTAATGCTCTCACGTTTGCCTAAACCTACCAATTGATATGATTTATGCCTTCTTGAAATTTTTGGCCAAAACTGCTTCACGCATTTTTTTTAGTAAGGTCACTATCAATCATATTGAAAAAATCCCGTCAAAAGGTCCACTTATCATAGTAGCAAATCATCCTAATACTTTTATGGATCCTATTTTAATCGCTACTATGCTAAAACAACAAATCTATTTTTTGGCAAAGTCAACAGTATTTGGTTCGCCTATAAAAGATTGGATATTGGGTAATATTTTGAATATGATACCTGTGTATCGCAAACAAGATTTGCCAGAAGGTGCAGCATCTAATAATAATGCGATATTCGAAAAATGTTTTCAATTTTTGGCTAAAGGCGGCACTTTATTAATATTCCCAGAAGGCACTAGCATTATGGAACAAAAGCTAAGGGAAATTAAAACTGGCACTGCCCGAATAGGGCTTGGCTGTGAAGTCTCCTATCAATTTAAGCTAGGCGTGAAAATTTTACCCATTGGACTTAATTATTCAGATGGTGAGCAGTTCCGAAGCAAAGTATTCATAAATATTGCTGAGCCAATAGAAGTAAAAAATTGGAAAAAATCTTACGATAAAGATGAGAGGGAAGCTGTTACAAATTTAACCGAACAAATAAGGATTGCACTAGAAAACCAATTGATATTGGTTAAGAACAAAGAACATGAAAGAATGTTGAAACAGGCGGGTAATATTTTTGAGCAAGAACTAGCTAATAGCACAACATTACCCGAACATTCCATTCAGAAAGGAATGGCAGAAGCCCTCGATTACTTTTCTGAAAATGATGCTTCGTTTACTAGCAGTGTAAAGCAAAAACTGAATACCTATTTTAGAAAGTTGGAATATCTTGGCTTAAAAGACCAACTCCTTTCAAAGAAAAATCTTCAAAGTAATATATTCAAAAAAACTATTAGTGTCTTAATATTTTTGATCTTAGGTTTCCCAGTGTGGTTAGTTGGGCTTATAAGCAATTACATACCTTATATAATACCCTCTAAAGTAGCTGCCAAAATTTCTCAACATATTGAGTATAGAGCACCGATAATGATGGTTACTGGTATATTCACTTTTACTATTTATTATTTTATCGCCAATCTCTTATTATTTCAATTTACACAAAATCTTTGGCTCATAATTATCTATATTCCATTAGCCATTTTAAGTGGTTTTTTTGTATTGTATTATTGGAACATAGTAGAAGAAAACCTTACTAATCTTAAACTTTTGTTTCTATTTCGAAAAGAAAAAGAATTGATTCAATCTTTGATCAATGAACGAAAAGATATTTATAACCACTTAAAGGAGGCGCGAGACCGATACATCAGCAAATAAGGATACCTATCCTTTTTTATTTTTGTAGTATTCTAAGGGATATGAAACTGTTTTTCTTTAAAAAGAATCGTAAATAAGACACTTGCTTGTTAAAATTGCAACTCCAAATGTTTCGTATCATGCTACAAAAATCAGTTTCTATTTTCTATTTATTAGCCATTTATTTTATTGTTGGTTGTACTCCAGAAAGTGAGATACTAGAACAACAAGCGAGAGAAAAAATGGAAGCAGGAAAATTTGCTGAAGCCGTTTCTTTATTAAATGAAATTGTGAATTCTACAGCAGCTAACGCGTCCATTTTCAACATGAGAGGGGCAGCTTATTATAATTTAAATCAAAATGCCAAAGCACTTACCGATTTTGATCAAGCCATTAGTATAGATACCACCAATTACCAATTTTTTTATAATCGAGGTAATGTAAAAAGAACCCTTAACAGGCCCGAAAGTGCCATAAAAGACTATACCAAAGCCATACAACTCAACAGTAATGAATATGAAATTTATCTCAATAGGGCATTATCATATTTAGCTACAAGAGAAATAAAAGCTTCAATAAGCGATTTCAATACGGCAGAAGAATTATCAAAAGGTACAGATGCTAGTGTATTCTTTTACAGAGGTAAACTCAATGTAAATATTGAAGCCTTTGAAGAAGCTTTGATTGATTTTAACAAATCCATTGAATTATCACCAAATAATGGAGAAGCTTATCTTGGAAGAGCTGTAGCTAGGATCAATATTGATGGAAAAGCAGATGAAGCTATTTGCTCAGATATTGAAAAAAGTATGCAACTAGGCTTTATAGGAGCTAGACAATTTAAAAAAGAGTATTGCGAGTAAAAAAAAGGGCAAAATCTAATTTAATGCCCTTATATTTTATCTAAATACCTGCCCAATTAGACATCTCTATAAATGTTTGAAGGTCAACTCTATGTCCTAACCATTGGCATGTTAATAAACGTGCATTACTTTTTGAAGCAAAATAATTCACATTCAAATTAGAAGGTATTATTTCATCGTTTGCCCCCACTACCACATAACTTCCTACATTGGGCTGTTCTTCTATATTATGGCTTTGTACCCTGACCGACCTAAATGGCATAGCAGGATTAAAAAGCAATTGGTCTACTCCTAACATATGTCCTATCCAATAACCGTAATATCCGCCAACCGAACTAGCTACAACATATTCGATTTTGTTTTCTACTGCTGCTTGGTGTATTATATCAAAAGCTTCTACTTGTTTGCGATATTCAAGTTGCAAACTGGTAACAGAGTGTCCTCTAGACTCCATTACCTCTATTTTTCCAGGGTCGGGGAAACTGTCGAGTCCATGTAAATAAAGAATATTCATAAGTAAAGTTTAGTATTAAAGTGTGTCTGCTGTTATATAAATTCTCCTCATTAACGCAAGCTCTTTCACTTTAATATTGCTTTTAAACCCAATACCAACAGGCAAGTAATTTTTTCCCCATTAAAGAAAAAAAGCTGTCTGATATTCAGACAGCTTAACATTTAAAGGCTTTTCTATTGGCTACAGAGGCATTATTAAGGTAAACTTAGCTCGTAAGTTAATAAGCCAACTTCAATAGTTGCTTTTTTATCACAGTTTCCAGCACCAAAATCGACAGTAAATTGCTGAAAGCCTACAGGTGTAATTTGTGATTTACCACTAACAGGATAATAGATACCACTTCCATAACAAGCAGTTTTCACAATATGAGGTGCAATAATCTCACTATCATAAGCCACCCCATCTCTTGTTACACCACTTGCAGAACCTGTAACACTATAAGTATTTGTTGTTGCATCTTCTGATCCAAAACCTTCAATCCATTCATAAGTATGATTACCACTGTAAGATATGGTGTTATTATTTTCTACTAGTGTCAACTTAAGATCTTGAGCAGAGACAGAATATTCGTAATTACCATTATTGTTCAATGTATATCCCGAACTAGTAACACTTCCGCTTAATTGGTCACCATCTACAGAAAAACTATCAAAAGCAATTGTAAAACTGAAACCTTGTTGCCCGAATTCTCCAGCAGTATTAAATATAATTTTTCCTGATCTTGTTTTTCCATCGAGACCAGTACAGCCATCCCCAAAATCTAACTCGAGCAATAAATTTGGTTCAAAGCTAAAGTTGAATGACCCACAAAATAAATCATTTTCTGCTAACCTACCCCCACTTCCAGTAATAGCGCCTAAACCTATTCCTATAGCACTATTAATTTCAGCGTTCATGTACATCATATCTTCAAATACTTGTTCGCTGTCGCTATCGGTAGCAATAGGATCTTCTTCATTATCACATGAGAATACCAAGAAACTAAAGCTTAACATTAATAGAAATAACTTTTTTTTCATCATAATGGAATTTTTATTTCGCATATAATTTTTTATTGAATGCCTTACGCAAACATCCATCCAAAGGTTAACGAAAAATAGTATTCTATTAGCATGAAATATATGGCTAAAGCAGTGCTTTGAGCATGTTACAATGGAGAAATTCTTGAAAAATACTTGGGAACGTTACCGTTAAAAACATCATTTCTGCTCCTATTTATTCCTTTTTCTAAGTAAAATTGATTCATAATATAATGGTGTAACCTTATTCATAACCATACCGACTTTCTAATGAAAAATTTTTTAGACGAAAATTTTTTACTCAATACAAAAACAGCGCAGCAACTCTATCACCAACACGCTGCCAAGCAACCCATAATAGATTACCATTGCCACCTTTCACCAGAAGATATGGCCAATGACAGACAGTTTAATAACCTCACAGAAATCTGGTTAGAAGGAGATCATTATAAGTGGAGGGCCATGCGGACAAATGGTATTGATGAGAATTATTGCACTGGTAATGAAGCACCCCTCGATAAGTTTAAAAAATGGGCCGAAACAGTGCCCTATACCTTAAGGAATCCTCTTTACCATTGGACTCATTTAGAATTACAAAGGTATTTTGATATTCATGACATCTTGAATCAAGATACGGCAGAAAAGATATACCACGAAGCTTCAGAGAAACTAAACACACCTGCATATTCAGTTCGCAATTTATTAAAGAAGATGAATGTGGAGGTGATTTGTACAACAGATGACCCCGTTGATAGCTTAGAACATCATAAAAAACTGAAGGAAGATAACTTCAGTATTAAAGTATTACCTGCTTTTAGACCCGATAAGGTAATTGCCATAGATGATATAGAAACTTATCACAAGTATCTAGAAAAACTAAGTGAAGTTTCAGATACCAACATAGGAAATCTTAATGAATTACTAACAGCCATAAAGAAAAGACATGACTTTTTCCACGATGCCGGTTGTAGAATTTCAGATCATGGCTTAGAGTATATCTATGCTCGAGATTATTCACCTACCGAAATCAAGTCGATTTTTAATAAGGTATTGATAAAAGCAGAATTAAAACCCAAAGAGATAGCCAAGTTTAAATCTGCCATGTTGATTTATTTGGCCGAGATGGACCACGAAAAGAATTGGGTTCAACAATATCATTTGGGTGCCCTTAGAAACAATAATTCAAGAATGATGCGTGAGTTGGGTCCTGATACAGGTTTTGACTCAATCGGTGATTTCGAAATAGGATCTTCATTATCTACATTTCTAGATAAGCTTGACAATAAAGACAAATTAGCTAAAACCATTATTTACAACCTTAACCCTCGCGATAATGAGTTGATTGCCACTATGGCGGGCAACTTTAATGTTGGGAATATTCCTGGTAAAATTCAATTTGGTTCTGGATGGTGGTTTTTAGATCAAAAAGATGGCATGGAAAAACAAATGAATGCACTTTCTAACATGGGGCTACTAGGGCATTTTGTTGGCATGCTTACCGATTCTCGCAGTTTTATGTCTTATCCGAGACATGAATATTTCAGAAGGATACTCTGTAATTTATTCGGCAATGACGTTGAAGAAGGCTTATTGCCAAATGACATGGATTTACTCGGTAAAACCGTAGAGAACATCAGCTATTTTAATGCAAAAAGATATTTTGGGTTGTAGCTCGAATTACAAGATATATAGTTAATCAACACTAAACTAATTTTAAAAATTATGGGAAAGAAGATAGTAACATTCGGAGAAATTATGCTCAGGTTGGCCACTCCCGGTTACCTTAGGTTTGCACAAACAGATAATTTTACGGCCACTTATGGCGGTGGAGAAGCCAACGTTGCTGTATCATTAGCAAATTATGGGTTCAGCCCTGCATTCGTAACAAGGCTTCCTAACAATGATATTGGCGATGCCGCGGTAATGGAATTGAGAAAGCTTGGGGTTGATACAAGTAAGATAGCACGTGGTGGAGAAAGAGTAGGTATATACTTTCTCGAATCAGGTGCGGTAAGTAGAGGCAGTAAGGTCGTTTATGATAGGGCTTATTCCGCTTTATCTATGATAGAAACAGGGATGATTGATTGGGATGACGTGTTTGATGGAGCTGAATGGTTTCACTGGACTGGTATTACTCCTGCAGTTTCTCAAGGTGCTGCAGACGTTTGTCTAGAAGCTATTAAAAAAGCAAACGAAAAAGGGATTACCGTATCTTGTGATCTTAACTACAGAAAAAACTTGTGGAAATACGGTAAGAAAGCAGGAGAAGTCATGGAGGATTTAGTAGCAGGTTGCGATATTATTCTAGGCAATGAAGAAGATGCAGAAAAGGTATTCGGTATCCATCCTGAAGGAGTTGATGTTACTGCAGGTCATGTCGAGGGTGCAGCTTATGAATCAGTGGGTACACAATTGATGGAAAAATTCCCAAGAGCTAAAAAAATCATTATCACACTTAGAGGCTCGATCAGTGCCAGTCATAATTCTTGGTCAGGTGTACTTTGGGATGGCAGCAAACTTTATGAAGCACCTACCTATCAAATTACACATATAGTAGACAGAGTAGGTGGCGGTGATTCTTTCATGGGTGGTTTAATTTATGGCTTACTTACGTATCCTGATGATGACCAAAATGCATTAAATTTTGCAGTTGCTGCTTCTTGTTTAAAACACACTATTTATGGCGATTTCAATAGGGTAACAGTAGCTGAGGTAGAAAAATTGATGAGTGGCGATGCTTCTGGAAGGGTTTCAAGATAAATTAAAACTGAAAAAGATATGGCTCGATTTAGTAGAATTGAAGTAGCGATAAAGATGAAAGAAACTGGTATGGTACCAGTTTTTTACAACAAAGATTTAGAGGTTTGTAAAAAGGTATTGAATGCCTGTTATGAAGGGGGTGTTAGGGTTTTTGAGTTTACCAATCGCGGTGATTATGCCCATGAAGTATTTAATGAGTTGAATAAATATGCAGCAAAAGAACTCCCTGAAATGATGATGGGTGTTGGTTCTGTTGTAGATGCTGGCACAACTTCATTGTATATTCAACTTGGTGCTTGTTTTATAGTATCACCTATTTTAAATGCCGAGATGGCAAAAGTTTGTAACCGCAGAAAGATAGCTTGGTCACCTGGTTGTGGTTCACTTACAGAAATATCTTATGCTGAAGAATTGGGAGCAGAAGTGGTTAAGATATTCCCTGGCTCTCAAGTGGGAGGCCCTAGTTTTGTAAAAGCTGTGAAAGGACCTTTCCCTTGGACCAGTATTATGCCTACAGGTGGCGTTGCCCCAACAGAAGAAAACCTGACTGGTTGGTTCAAAGCCGGTGTTCATTGTGTCGGCATGGGTTCACAACTTATTACAAAGGATATTATCGCAGAAGAAAAGTACGATGTACTTACAAAAAGGAGTGCAGAAGCGCTAGCTATTATAGCCAAAATAAACAAATAACAGGGTTAAACCCCTGTTATTTCTGGTTTACACCATGAATAACTCATTATAGCATGCGATACATTCCTATATTATTGTAGCTTATTACTTTAATTGTATTTTTGGTATTGCGACAAAGCTTAGAATATGAAACTGAAACTATACTTCCTACCCCTACTGGTAGCCATTCTTTTTTTTAATGGTGCCTGCCAAGAAAAAAAAGGAAAGAGAGTCATTAAATTAGCCCATGGTTTAAATACACAGCACCCCGTTCATAAAGCCATGGTTTTTATGGCAGATAGGGTCAAAGAAAAATCTAACGGAAAACTTGAATTAGAAATTTATCACAGTGAACAGCTTGGTTCGGAGAGTCAATGTCTGGAACTTCTTCAGATAGGAAGTTTAGGAATCACTAAAGTTTCTACTGGGGTAATGGAAGGATTCGCACCATCATACAAAGTACTTGGACTTCCTTATATTTTCAGAAGTAAGCAGCACATGTATAAAGTGGAAGATGGTTCAATTGGTAAAAGAATATTGAAAGATGGTGAAAAAGCATGGCTACGAGGGCTATGCTTTTTTGATGCTGGTAGTAGAAGTTTTTATACCAAAAAACCTATTGAGGAACCAAAAGATCTTGAAGGATTGAAAATAAGGGTAATGCCAAGTATTACGGCCAGTAAAATGGTGAGCGCATTAGGAGCTATTCCAAGACCAATCTCTTTTGGAGAATTGTACACAGCATTACAACAAGGAGTGGTAGATGGCGCTGAAAACAATCCACCTAGTTTTTATCTCACCCGTCATTATGAAGTTTGTAAATACTATACCCTCAATGAACATACTGCCTTACCAGATGTAATGGTGGTCAGTACGATAATCTGGAATAGATTATCAGATGATGAAAAACGATGGTTACAAGAATCAGCAGATGAAGCAGCTATTGTACAAAGAGATTATTGGGCTGAATCTGAAGCTGAAGCATTAGCAGCAGTAAAAGAAGAAGGTGTTGAAGTTACTATTCTTAAGGAAGAAGACAAAGAAGCTTTTGCAGTGAAGGTGGAATCTATTTACGATGATTATAAAAACGATACACTTATTTATAACCTAATACAACAAATTAAAGAAGTAGACTAAACGGATGAGAGGTAAAATTGATAAAATACTCGAAACGGTATTAATTGTAATCATGGCTGCCATGGTACTAAATGTCCTGCTCCAAGTTTTTGCAGGCTTCTTAAAAATACAATTAGACTTTACTGAAGAAGTAGCTGGGTTCCTCCTTATTTGGGTAGGCTTGTTAGGGGCCAGTTATGCCACGGGAAAAAAATTACATCTAGCCATCGATTTATTACCCAGAAGTAGAAGTGCTGAAGCCCAAAAGAGATTTAATATCATCATTAACATTATTGTACTACTGTTCGCACTTAGTGTTATGGTAGTTGGAGGAATAAGATTAGTGTACATCTCACTTAGCTTAAATCAAGTGTCACCATTATTAGAGTTCCCAAAAGGGTACATATATACCGTTTTACCATTAAGCGGGATAATTATCGTGTATTACAGTTTGGCTAATATGTATGATGAAGAGCCTTTTGGATAAATAACAATAGAATCTAACTGAATAGAATAAACCAATTATATATTATGGAGTTTTTTGAGGTTTTGGTGTTGATTATCAGCTTCGTTGTTCTAATAAGCATTGGAGTTCCCATCGCTTACAGCATTGGTGTTTCAGCAACACTTACAGTATTAGTAAGTATTTATCCAATCCCTGCTTTAACCACCATCGCACAAAGAATGGCTACCGGTTTAGGCAGTTTTACGCTACTTGCTATTCCTTTTTTCATATTGGCGGGGCAACTTATGAACCGAGGAGGCATTGCCCGGAGATTGATAGATTTTGCCAAAGTTATAGTTGGTATGCTTCCCGGCGGACTTGCATTTGTGAATATACTCGCATGTATGTTGTTCGGAGCCATATCTGGTTCAGCTGTAGCAGCAGCCTCTGCCATTGGTGGGTTTATGCATCCTAGGATGGTGAAAGAGGGTTATGAAAAAACTTTTTCAGCTGCTGTTAATATTACTTCCTCAACCACCGGTATGATCATTCCACCTAGTAATATTCTTATCGTTTATTCTTTAGCTTCGGGTGGTGCTTCTATTGGTGCCTTGTTTTTGGCAGGCTATATACCTGGTATTTTAGTCGGAGTATCGCTAATGATTGTAGCTGGTATTTTCGCTTACAGAAAAAATTACCCTACTTCAGATAAAAGTAGTATTTCAGAGGGCATCAAAAAATTATTGAATGCCATTCCAAGTTTATTTTTATTGGTGGTAGTGATTGGGGGAATTATAGCTGGTTTTTTTACAGCTACTGAAGCTTCTGCAATTGCAGTGTTATACACTTTTGTACTTGCTATGTTGTATAAAGAAATCAACCTAAAAGATGTTTCCAGTATTTTACTAGACACCGTATCTACTACTTCAATTGTTATGTTGCTCATAGCTACTTCCATAGGGATGTCTTGGGTAATGTCTTATGAAAATATCCCTCAGTCTGTAAGTGCTGCCTTACTATCAATTAGCAACAACAAAATAATAGTATTACTTATCATTAATATAATACTGTTAATAGTAGGCGTATTCATGGATATGACACCTGCAGTATTAATTTTTACGCCTATTTTTCTACCAGTGGTTTCAGAGCTAGGTATTGATACAGTACACTTCGGAATTATCATGGTACTGAACCTGAGCATAGGCATTTGTACACCTCCAGTTGGCAATGTTTTGTTTGTTGGTTGTAGTGTAGCTAATGTAAAAATAGAAGAGGTCATTAGGCCTTTGATCCCGCTATTCATTGCCATGATTGCCGCGCTTCTTTTGGTCACTTATGTGCCAGAATTAAGCCTTTGGTTACCAAGTTTATTCGACCTTTAAGAGTTGAATAGAAAAATATCTAAAAGGGTTTATTTAAAAGATATAGTGAAATAAATCATAAAGACCATTATGAAACATAAAGTATTAAAAGTACATCCAGCCGACAATGTATTGGTAGCGCTTACCGATTTAAAAAAAGGAGATGTAATTTCTTTTGAAGGTCAAGATTATGTACTGCAAGAAGATATTAAACAAAAGCATAAATTTACCATAGAAGATGTAGCTGAGGGAGGAATTATTACGATGTATGGAGTTCCCGTTGGCAAAGCTGCACAGTCTGTTCCAAAGGGTTCTATGATCAATACTTTTAATGTGAAGCATTATGCCAAAGAATTTGGAAAAAAACAGACACAAAAAAGTTGGACACCACCTGATACAAGTAATTTTAGCAGCAAGACTTTTAATGGATATTACCGTAGCAATGGCGAAGTAGGAACTGCCAATTATTGGCTGTTGATCCCATTGGTTTTTTGTGAAAACAGAAATATCAATGCCATTGAAGAAATTATGTCAGAAGAGTTGGGCTATTCGAAAGGAAGAGACTATAAAATCAATGTAAAATCTTTAATAGAACAGTATGAAGCTGGTGCTTCCATAGAATCGTTAAGCAATAAAAGTCTATTATTAAGTCCAGAACAGCAGCAGAAAAACAGGACCTTCCCAAATGTAGATGGCATTAAAATGCTTACACATGAAGGAGGATGCGGAGGCACTCGCATGGATGCTGAAACTTTATGCGGCTTATTAGCTGGCTATGTGACCAACCCCAATGTAGCGGGTGCTACTATTCTTAGTTTGGGCTGCCAAAATGCACAACCAGAAATCATAGAAAAGGAAATATTGAAACGTGATCCTGACTTCGATAAACCTATTTTCCTTTTAGAACAACAAAAAAGTGAATCTGAAGCGGACATGATTGCCGAGGCAGTAAAAAAGACGTTTACTGGTTTAATAGAAGCAAATACCAATGAACGAAAACCTGCTCCTCTTTCTAAATTAAAAGTAGGACTCGAGTGTGGTGGTTCAGACGGTTTTTCTGGTATTTCTGCCAACCCAGCCGTAGGGCATGCGGCCGATTTAGTTGTAGCCATGGGTGGTACAGTAATATTGGCTGAATTTCCAGAGTTATGCGGGGTAGAACAAGAATTGAGTGATAGATGCGAAACTGAAGAGCTTTCTGCAAAGTTCACCGAATTAATGACCAGTTACAATGATGCAGCCATTGCGGTTGGTTCTGGCTTTGATGCCAATCCATCACCTGGAAATATCAAAGATGGGCTAATTACCGATGCGATCAAATCTGCTGGGGCTGCTAAAAAGGGAGGCACCTCTCCAATTACCGACGTATTAGACTATACAGAGCCAGTAGTAAAACCTGGACTCAATTTACTTTGTACCCCTGGTAATGATGTGGAATCAACTACTGGATTAGCTGGCTCTGGTGCCAATATCATTTTATTCACTACTGGGCTTGGTACGCCAACTGGCAACCCTATTACCCCTACTATAAAAATATCTTCTAACACAGCGCTATATCAAAAAATGAACGATGTAATTGATGTAAATGCTGGTACAATCATAAGTGGAGAAGATACTATTGAGACTAAAGGAGAAGATATATTGAATCATATTATTGCGGTAGCAAGTGGTGAGTCCATGCCACATGCAGTAAGACTGGGCCAGAATGACTTTATTCCTTGGAAGAGAGGGGTTTCATTGTAATATATTTTAATTATGGAACTGCTTTTTAGGAGAGTAGAGAAGGAACAGATAGATGAATTACAAAGCCTAAGCTTAAGTACATTTAAAAATTCATTCAGTGCGCAAAATACCAAAACTGATATGGATATCTATCTATCAGAACACTTAAATAAAGAAAAGCTGTTCGAAGAATTGACCAATCCAGAATCGGAGTTTTATTTCGTAAAAAATGAAACTGAAACTATTGGATACTTCAAAGTAAATTATGGTCAAGCCCAAAATGAAAAGCGACCTGTTCCCGCTATAGAAATAGAAAGAATTTATGTAATCGCTTCTTGGCAGGGAAAAGGCATCGGTAAGAAAATATTAGAGCAAACGATTGACATTGCCAAATCCAAGAAATTGAAAAATATTTGGTTAGGCGTTTGGGAGAAAAACTATAAAGCCATCAAGTTTTATAAAAACTTCGGCTTTACCCAATTTAGTAGCCACCCTTTTATGTTAGGAAATGATTTGCAGACTGACTTACTCTTGGAAATGCATTTATAACACAGCCATTAGAATTAAAATCTTCATTTTCATATTATGACTTTACCTCTTCTCAATAGAAATCTGATTAAAAAAGACCGATTACCAGAAAAAGTATTACAATTTGGTGAAGGTAATTTTTTAAGAGCATTTGCTAACTGGTGCATCGACACCATGAACCATAAAGGATTATTGAATGCTGGGGTGGTAGTAGTACAACCATTACCCAATGGTCTAATTCCTATACTTAATGAGCAAGAAGGCTTATATACGCTTTACCTTAACGGAATAAAAAATGGAGAAGCTGTAAGTGAATATCAAGTAGTTTCTTGTATTACCAGAGGCATTAATCCTTACGAAGCCTATAGCGAGTATCTAAAGACAGCAGAAAATTCAGAAATGGAATTTGTAATTTCCAATACTACAGAAGCTGGCATTGCTTTTAAAGGTGAAATGCCCGCTGAGAATGAAACGCCTGAAAGCTTTCCAGGCAAACTTACAGCTTGGCTTCATCATCGCTTTCTACACTTTAATGGAGACAATAAAAAAGGAATGACCATTATTCCTTGTGAGCTGATCAATCATAATGGAAAAGCCCTTAAAGAATGTATTTTACAATATGCCACTTTATGGAAATTAGGCAATGGTTTTGAAAGTTGGATCAATGATGCTTGTACTTTTTGCAATACATTGGTCGATAGAATTGTACCGGGTTACCCAGCTTCAAAAGCAGAAGCCCTTTGCAATGATTTAGGCTACCAAGATAATTTATTGGTTGAAGGCGAGCAGTTCCATTTATGGGTAATAGAAGCACCTGATGTTGTGAAGGAAAGATTTCCAGCAGACAATGCAGGATTAAACGTAATTTTCACAAATGATCAAGCACCTTATAGAAGTAGGAAGGTAAGAATATTGAATGGCGCTCATACTACCATGGTACCTATAGGCCTACTTTATGGAGTAAGTACTGTCAAAGAAGTAATGGACGATGCATTTCTTCTAAAATTCATAAAAGACACTGTTGACGAAGAAATTATTCCTACGCTAAGTTTAGATAAAGAAGAACTTTCAGTATTTGCAGCTGATGTACTTGACCGCTTTCGGAATCCTTATATCAAACACTTATTATTAAGTATTTCTTTAAATTCACATTCTAAATATAACACACGTATTTTCCCTACTGTAAGTCAATATTTAAAACAAGAGGGTACACTCCCAAAAAGATTAGTATTGGCATTAGCGGCGTTAATTCAACTTTTCAGAGACAAAGAAGGAACGTTTACCAATGATTTAAAAGACAACAATGAAGTACTAGAACTTTATAAGACTTTTAGTATAAATACTTCTTTGGAGCAAGTAGTAACGAAAGTATTTGCTTTAGAAAGTATTTGGGGAAATAACTTAAATCAAACGGAAGGGCTTAAAGCCTTAACAATCAAATTTCTTCAATTGATTGATCAAAAAGGCATTAAAAAAGTAATAGAAGAGGATTTGTAATTACTTCACTGCATCTGGATCTAAAGTATCATCCAGTTCGTCTATTTCTGCTTTAGTAATACTATCGAATCGCCGAATAAGGTAGAGTTCGTCATAACTCTTATTCCTTATTTTACCAAAACATGTTTGGTTGCCATCTAGATGGGCCACATTATTTCTATCTAAACAGATAATGAATTGAGAGCCAGAAGTGTTGATACCCGCATTACACATAGATAAAATGCCAATATCGTGCATTTGTCTTAAACCATTCAATTCACTTTTGATAAAGTAACCCGGACCACCAGTACCATCATTATTGGGGCAACCTGTTTTTACAAAAGTATCATGAACGAATTGATGAAAAAAAAGCCCATCAAAGAATCCATCTTCAACGAGCTCAATAAAATTTTCAACAGTGGCAGGTGCATCTTCCGAGAAAAGTTCGGCTTCTATTTCTCCTTTTGTTGTATAAAATCTTACAATTTTCAAGGAACAATGAATTTGAACCCTATTGCATGCACATTTATGATTTGAATATCTGGATCACCTTTTAAGTATTTTCTTAATCTAGACATAAAAACATCTAAACTTCTGCCAGCATAATAGTCATCGTTTTGCCATACTTCTTGCAGAATAAATTCTCTTCTGATCAAATCGTTACGATGTCTGTATAAAAAGTGCAATAACTCTGTTTCTCTGGCAGTCAACTTTCTAAAATCGTCGCCTTCGCCAGAATACAACTTCTGATATGGCACATCCAAAGTATATTTACCAAGATTAAATTTGGCATTATCGTCTTCTTCTTGAGCAGGAGCTTTTGGCTTATTCTGCTGCCTTTTCATAATAACTTCTATTCTCAGAAGCAATTCTTCCATGTCGAACGGCTTGGTAAGATAATCATCTGCACCAATTTTAAATGCTTTGATTTTATCCTTAGCAAGTGTCTTAGAGGTAATAAACAATATGGGCACATACTCATCTAGTTTTCTTACTTCTTGTGCTAGGGTAAAACCATCTTTGTAAGGCATCATTACATCAAAAATACAGATATCAAAACTGTAGTTATTGAATGCACTGAATCCCGCTTTTCCGTTGTCACAATATACTACATCATAGTTTCTGATATCAAGGTATCTTTTTACCAATTTGGCTATGATCCTATCATCTTCAACAAGTAGCACTTTAGCTTTCTTATTCATGCTTATATGATTAGATATAAAACTTAGTGGTTTAAAACCTGTTTAGTGTATTTCAGCCTTAGAAACGTTAACATATTAACAATATTCTACTTTAACGTTTCACAGAGATCAATCAATTGTTTAATTTAATGAAAAGAACGGACATTTGTTAATACTCTAAACTTATCAGTAATAATTGACTTACTCAAAAAAAACAGCTTCTAATTTTAAATATCAAAGTTTATGGGCCTTTTTGAAGGTTTAAACCAAATGAACAGTCGCAACTTTCATGGTTAAAATAAATCATTAATTAATTCAATTTTTTTCTGAGGATTGTTAGAAAAAGAGGAGTCTTAGAAAATAAAAAAGCCTATTTTTCCTTTTGAATTTGTGTATGCATCAATCATTTAAAACTATAGGTTCTTATGCATTGGTATCTCTTATTACAATGATACTTGCTTATGGGCTTTTTTTCATCAATCAGCTGAGATGTATTATGGTAAGCTACTCTGGTTTACGCCAAGTAGAAGAGCACATTTATGTAGATCCAGAAATGGATGACATAGAGGTACAGCTATTGATCATGAATATTGAACAATCTAAAGATAGGTTAGCCTTATTTTTTGACACGATTACAGCTGAGCCAGTAATAATAGCGGGGGCGACCAAGAAGATAATGGAAAATTACGGAGCCAATATGAAGAGTCCCGGCATGAACCACATTACCTTATTAGGAACTTTTATAGTCTTAGGGCCAGGAGGCCTCAATAGAGATGTAATCAGTCATGAATTGGTACATTCAGAATTGGTAAGTCGCGTTGGATGGTACAATAGAGAAACTGAAATACCTACTTGGTTTGATGAAGGTCTGGCACTCATGTTAGATTATCGTTATGCCAACTCCGAAACTTTATGGATGATGCTTACTGCCAATGGTAAAAATGCACCTTCATTAATAGAATTGGAGAGTATGCATAACTTTATGCGTTATACAGAACAAAGTCCATTTCTTTCTTATGTCACTTCCTCTAGAGAAGTTACTCGCTGGTGGAAAATTGTAGGCCTTACAGGTTTTAATGAATTTACTGAACTTCTTAAAGAAGGGGAAGATTTTGAAAATGCCTACAAAAAAATTGAGTTAAAATATGCTACCCCTGAAGTAGGAAGATAGGTAATTAATCTTCAAACTATTAAAAAAATTAAGCCTAATTCTTGCAAAAAAGAACTAATCTAAAACCTTTATTGTTGTTGGTTATTAGTCTGATTATTAATAAGATAGCACTTTTTTTTTATTTTTTATATGGTAACAATTTTGACTTTTTTCACGTATAATCAATAAAAATTTTATTTTTCAATTACTCATCATTATTTACAATTAGCATTAACTCTAATTTTCTCACGAAAAAAACTTTTGGCATACTCCCAATTAAATAAACCAAGCCTATTGTAATTCAATTACCAACAAATTAATTTTTTTCTAACCAAAAATTTATTGCTATGAAAAACAATCAAATTTTCAGATTAGCACTGTTAATGGTAATTGGTAGTTTTCTTTTATCATCATGTGCCAGTGTAAATAATGTCGCTACAGATTATGATGTGAATACAGATTTCTCAAGATTCACAACTTATAATTTCTGGGATGATGTAAAACAAAGTGAAAACAATCAACCAGAGTATGATCAATTAGACGAAAGACGTATCAAAGAAGCCGTAGCAAAATCTTTAGAAACAAAAGGTTATGCATATACTGACAATAACCCAGACTTATTAGCCAATGTGCGAATTATGGTTAAAACGAGGAGAAACGCTACTACATTTAATCCGAATTTCGGTTACTGGAGATTTGGTGGAGCCAACAATATAAATATTAATGAATATGAGGAAGCTACCATTGTAGTAGATTTAGTAGATGCACAAAGAAATGTGTTGATTTGGCAAGGCTCTATTGAAAGTCCTTCCGTTAGAAACCCTGAAGAAAGGGATCGCAAAATGAAAGATGCAGTCATGAAGATGATGCTCAAATTCGAACAAAGAGCCGGAAGATCGAATAGATCTTCTTAAGTATAAAAACCAAAATATATCTAACAGTTAAGCCGCAATTGCAATTGCGGCTTTTTTGTTTTCCAACATCAAGTATTTTAAACAAAAGCTTAACAAGAAAAAACTATGATTTTAGAAATAAGCGAAGCAACTTTGCAGCTTCGAAAAGTAAAAAACTGAAATAACATAAAAATGGATAATATACTGAGGCTGGCGGTACAAAAGTCTGGAAGGTTAAGCGAAGGCTCGATGAAGCTTATTAGATCATGTGGCATTAATGTATCTAATGGCATTGGTAAGCTAAAAGCGAAAGCAGCCAATTTCCCTATAGAATTTTTCTTTTTAAGAGACGATGATATACCTGGTTATGTGGCCGATGGTGTGGCAGACATTGGTATTGTTGGAGAAAATGTAATTGTTGAAAAAGGGAAGCCTGTTAATTCTGTACACAAACTTGGCTTTTCTAAATGTAGGTTATCAATAGCACTTGAAAAATCTGTGGAATATACAGGTCCTAATGATTTAGATGGGATGAGCATTGCTACTTCTTACCCTAACTTGTTAGGCAGATTTCTCGAAGACAACAAAATAAATGCATCTGTACACGAAATCAGTGGTTCTGTGGAAATTGCTCCAAGTATCGGGCTTGCCAAAGCAGTATGCGATATTGTGAGCTCTGGAAGTACTTTGTTTACCAATGGGCTTAAAGAGGTGGAAACAATTTTCTATTCCGAAGCCGTAATGATTGCCAATAAACAGTTGAGTACTGAAAAACAAGACATACTAGATAAACTTCTATTTAGAATAAAATCGCTGCAACAAGCAAAAAACAGTAAGTATATTTTATTAAATGCACCTGAAGAAAATGTTGACGAAGTGATTGCCCAATTGCCGGGTATGCGCAGCCCCACCGTATTGCCTTTGGCACAAAAAGGATGGGTCTCGGTGCATTCGGTAATTAATGAAAATGATTTTTGGGAGAAAATTGAAGACCTAAAAGCAGCTGGTGCAGAAGGCATTTTAGTAGTGCCTATCGAGAAAATGATTCTTTAAAAGATTTAGCTTAACTATTTAGAAAATAATTATACTGAACTATGCAACTCATTAAATATCCGGTTAGAGATTCTTGGTCAGCACTTCTTCAAAGACCAGTAATGGATTTAGAGGAAGTAGAAAACAAAGTGAAGCCAATTATGCATTCGGTTCAGCAAGAAGGCGACAAAGCCCTTAAAACGCTCACTGAAAAGTTCGATAAAGTAAAGATAGAAGATCTAGCAGTTAGCAATTACGAAATAAAACAGGCTATAAAAAAAGTACCTGAGGAGTTAAAAGCTGCCATTAGCATTGCCAGAAATAACATTGAAAAATTTCATGTAATCCAGAAAGAGTTAGTCAAAAAAGTGGAGACTATGCCAGGGGTTACTTGTTGGCGTAAAAGTGTGGCTATAGATAAAGTTGGCCTGTACATTCCCGGAGGTACAGCTCCATTATTTTCCTCTGTTTTAATGTTAGGAATACCAGCAAAATTAGCAGGATGCCAAGAAATTGCCCTTTGTACGCCTCCAGATCAAAAAGGAAAGATCAATCCAGTAATTCTTTTTACAGCTGACTTAATAGGCATAAAAAATATTTTTAAATGTGGTGGCGCGCAAGCAATTGCCGCTTTTACATTTGGTACAGAAAGTATACCTGCCGTAGATAAAATTTTTGGTCCTGGGAACCAGTATGTAACAGCAGCCAAGCAAATGGCTACAAAATATGGCATAAGTATAGATATGCCTGCTGGTCCATCTGAAGTAGCAGTATTGGCAGATAGTTCAGCAAACCCCAAATTCATTGCTGCTGACTTGCTTTCCCAAGCCGAACATGGCATAGATAGCCAAGTAATTATGGTAACCAATGACCCACAATTAGCAACTGCTACAGAAAAAGAGGTCAAAAGACAGGTAGGAGAATTACCTCGTAGAGAAATTGCCGAACAGGCTTTAAATAACAGTAAAATTATTTTGGTGGAATCTATTCCCACAGCTATCGATATCATTAATCAATATGCTGCCGAGCACCTTATAATTGCCATGGACAATGCAGAAGAAATTGGCAATGAGATTACCAATGCTGGTTCTGTATTTTTAGGTCACTACACACCAGAATCGGCTGGAGACTACGCTTCAGGTACGAACCATACTTTGCCTACCAATGGTTATGCACGCATGTACAGTGGTGTTTCACTCGATAGTTTTTTCAAAAAAATCACCTTTCAACAAATAAGTAGTGAAGGATTGAAACAGATAGGAACAACGATTGAAAGAATGGCTGCAGCAGAACAATTAGAGGCACATAAGAAAGCTGTATCTATTAGGTTGGAAGAAATCAGGAAAAGATAATTTTTTTCATTCACAATCTTAGAAATATAGACTTTGGCCTCCAAAAAAATTATTACTAATTAGTTTCACTAAAATTATGGAAAATTTGCTGTCTGAGCGGAGCGAGCGACGGTCGCACCGTTTCAAATTTTCCCGCGCGGCGGCGGCTAGATTTTTTGGGGTTCGACCCTTCGAATACTTTTTCATCAATGGAAAAAGCCGCTTGGAAAGTATGTGCTCCGCAAGGATTGGCATTGGGAAGTATATTAGTATAAATGGATTTAGTAAATACTCCCAATTGTCTTAAAAAAGTAAAACAATTTATCGATTGTAAGGAAATTATTCCATCAAAATATGTCTAAAAAATCTTTTGATATCAAGGCTTTAGTAAGGCCACATATTCTTAAATTAAAACCTTACTCTTCTGCTAGAGATGAATATACTGGCAGTAAAGGTGTCTTTCTAGATGCCAATGAAAATCCCTTTGGCGCTGTAACTGGCGAACATTTCCATCGCTATCCTGATCCACTACAGAAACAAGTGAAAGATGAACTGGCGAAATTAAAAGATGTAGCACCGGAAAGTATTTTTCTAGGGAATGGAAGCGATGAAGCCATTGACTTGTTATTTAGGGCATTTTGTGAACCTGGCACCGATAAAGTACTTACCATGCCCCCTACTTATGGCATGTATCAAGTAAGTGCAGATATCAATTTGGTTGAAGTGATTCAAGTACAGCTTACATCTAATTTTGAAATAAATACCGAGGCAGTACTGCAAACATTAAAGCAGCACAATACCATTAAAATGCTTTTCATTTGTTCTCCTAATAATCCATCTGGTAACCAAATAGCCAAGCAGGAAATTGAAAAAATCTTACAAGCATTCGAAGGCTTAGTCATTGTAGATGAAGCTTATATCGATTTTGCACCCAATGCAAGTTTGACCACCCTTTTAAATCAATATTCGAATTTAATTGTATTGCAAACCTTTTCTAAGGCATGGGGTATGGCGGCTTTGCGCTTAGGGATGGCTTTTGCCCAAAAAGAAATCATTCAAATACTGAACAAAATAAAGCCCCCTTATAATATCAATCAGCTTACCCAAGAAAAAGTACTGTACGCACTTTCTCTCAATCATATTAGAAAAGAGAAGGTAGCTGAAATTTTAGCTTTAAAAGTTGAATTAGGAGAAGCCCTTGAGCAATTGCCCCTAGTCGAAAAAGTTTATCCTTCCGATGCTAATTTTATACTCGTTAAGGTGAAAGATGCGATTGCAACTTATCAGTATTTGATTGACAAATTGGTAATAGTGAGAGACCGTTCAAGGGTTACTCTATGCGAAAATTGTTTGAGAGTAACGGTTGGTACAAAAGAAGAAAATCAGCACTTCCTCAACGTTTTACAAAAAATGTAAAAAATGGCTTCCAAGCAATTGAAGCTTAAAAAAATGCATAAAGCGCTTATAAATACCATTCAAATAAGCGCTTTAGAAACTTAATAGAACTATTCTTAGTATTAATTGTATAATTTTTATTTCCATTTTCAGAAATTATAATATAATTGCATTTTTTAAAGAATTTGCCGTAAATTTTCACAATACTATATAATGACTATTGTTAAATAGTCAATTTTTTATTTTTTGAAACAGCAAATAACTAGCTGTGTATTTTGATAAATCCGTATTTTCTTAAATTCTTTTCTGATATTTAATTAAGGAATAACTATTATGAAAAAACTTTTTTTTGGACTATTGATCTGCTTTTCCTTTTTAATTACAAAAGCGCAGGCACAAACAAGCGATTTCATTTTTTTCGATGGCACTTATGAACAGTTACAAACAAGGGCCTTAAACTCTGGCAAACCCTACTTTGTGTATTTCTATGCTAATTGGAGCCCATTAGCTAAAAAAATGAATGATGAAACCTTTGCCAACCAATCATTGGTGAATTATGCACAGAATGCTTACTTAGGTTTGGCCGTAGATGGGGAGTCTATTCTTGATGGTGGCGAAGAACTGGCCAAAAAATACAATGTAATTTACTTGCCCTATACACTTATTTTTACTTCTGAAGGAAAATTAATGGCGCGCTTAGCTGGATTCCAACCAGCAGCCACTTTAATGGGAAAGCTTAAGCAGTTCGAAAATGCCAAGGGTGCCCCTGATATTTCGGTACAAGCAGCAGAAGAAAGTATAGCAGAGGCGGTAGAAAAGCCTGGTGAATATCTATTTAAAGTAACTGCCAAAACGATGGATCGCCGTGGGTATGGCGTGCAAATTGGCGCTTTCAGTAATTACAGAAATACATTTGTGAAACTATTAGAATTAGAGGGCGAACGTTTCCATAAAAATATCATGGTTTTTATTAAAGAAAGCGAAGACAATCAACTATTATACAAAATCGTATTGGGCCCTTTCAGTTCAAAAGAGCAAGCCGATACTTATTACAAGGCACTAACAAAGGATAAGTATTACCAAGGCAGTGTGTTGGTTGATTTAGGAGAACTATAAGTAAACAATAAAATATGTAAAAATCCTGTTCTGATAATCTGGACAGGATTTTCTATAATTGTAAGTATACGGAATAAGATTTGTGGTGAATTTTAAGATTTTACTACATTCAAATTACCGACTTTTTAAACTACAAGCTATGTATAATTATATTTTACGCGCCCTATTTGCCTTACTTTTAATTACATCTGCTGCAAACATATTTGCGCAAGACCAATCTACTAACCCACCAGGTAACTTAAATGAAGCTTTTGAAGAATTAAAAGCCAAATCAGCAGATTATGAACAATATCAAGTTGTTCCGAATACCCGATTAAATACTTTTTGGAAGCAAGTTAATGATAGCATCAATGCGAAAGAAAGTCAATTCCAAAATGCCCAAAGCGAAATAAGCCAACTAAATATTAAAATGCAGGATATGACTGCAGAAATGGCGCAAAAAGACAAACAAGTAGCAGATAGCCAGTACCTAGTAGACCACTTAAAGGTGTTAGGAATATCTATGAGTAAAAATGGTTATGTCTATTTCAATTTCTTCATTATCCTAGCTTTGGCAGCAATTATAGGCGTAGGTTTCGGGAGGTTTAAGGAAAATGAGAAAACAGCAGTAGAAAAAACCAAATTAGCAGAAAATGCCGAAGTCGAATTGGAGGAGTATAAAAAGAAAGCTAAAGAGAAAGAAATGAAACTCCGCAGGGAACTTCAAACAGAAATCAATAAAAATGAAGATTTAAGCAAAGAGGTAATCCAGCTTAAAAAGAAGAAAACGACTTAGTTTTTCAACATTATCCAATCTTTTATATTTCAACCAATACTAAGACTCATAGAGTAATTAGCTCGATTGGCTATACATTACTTAAAACCTATAGGGATAATACAATTGATAGCTAGAAAAAACTAGCTATAGTCCCGTAGGGATGATATAATGAAATTTCTTCTTTAAAATATCTCATACATCAATTTTTTGCCAAGTCGGTGATGACCGCAAATTGAAGCGATAAAAGCTTTACCAATAATTTATCTGACCAAAAATTATCAAAGCATTCCTTTATCATCTAATTTTACTTCTGCTGTTTACAAACCCAACACTTTCTGTAATATTTAGATGAAACTATTTAGAATTATCATGCTTCTATCATGCTTCTTATTTGCATGTGAGCAAACTGATACAAAGCAATCAATAAACCTCACCGAACTTACCATCAGTGAAATACACCAAAACTATAAAACAGGTACTTACAATAGTCAGGAATTAGTACAAGCCTATATCGATAAAATTGAACTTGTAAACGATTCATTCAATGCAATTTCTGTCATTAATCCCAAAGCACTCACAATTGCAAAAAATTTAGATTCAGAGTTTCAAGAAACTAAGAAACTTCGCCCATTGCATGGTATTCCAATTATTGTAAAAGACAACATCAATACGACAGGCTTACCTACCACTGCAGGATCCTTAGCACTAAAAGATTATATTCCTGAAAAAGATGCATTTATCATTCAAAAACTGGTAGAGGCAGGCGCTATTATTTTGGCAAAATCGAATATGGCAGAGTGGGCATTTAGTCCCATGCATTCCGAAAGTTCTACTGTAGGCACAACCAGTAATCCGTACAATACTGATTTTGTGCCAGCAGGTTCTAGTGGCGGTACTGCAGCAGCAATTGCAGCCAATTTAGGTACAGTAGGTTTAGGAACAGATACAGGTAATTCTATCAGAGGTCCTTCTTCCCATTGTGCGTTAGTAGGCTTCCGAACTACACTAGGTTTGGTGAGTAGAAGTGCCATTGTTCCCTTATACCTCAGAAATGATGTAGTAGGCCCTATGTGCCGGACTGTAGAAGATGCAACCAAGGTACTGGAAAGTATGACTGGTTTTGATACTGATGACCCATTAACAAAATACTCAGAAGGCAAAATCCCTGATAATTACACTCAATTTCTTGATAAAAATGGATTAAATGGAGCAAGAATTGGCGTACTGAGGGAATTAACACAAGATATTCATCCAGAGATAAAAAACTTATTGGATAAATCTTTAGATGATATGAAAAACTTGGGAGCTTCTATCGTAGATCCAGTTGTAATTCCCCGTTTTTCCGAATTGAGGCAAAATCAATGGTGTGCCTCATTTACCGAAGATGTAGAAGCATTTTTAGCAAATTATGTAAAAGATGATTCCCTAAAAACAATTCAAGATGTTATTGCTGTTGGTTCTACATCTGAGTTTGCACAAAACAGATTGGTAAGAAATGCCGAAAATACAGGTAGATGGGAAAACCCAGAAATTGTTTGTGCTGATCCTTACACCGATGAGTTACGCGTTGCATTTCGAGAAGCCATAGAAAACGTAATGGACTCATTACAGCTAGATGCCATCGTCTATCCAAGTTGGAATTATCCCCCTGCCAAGCTAGATAAGTTTCAAGAAGAATATAAAGGAGACAATAGTCAAATTATTAGTCCACATACTGGCCAACCTGCTTTTACTGTTCCTATGGGTTACAGTGTAAATAACTTACCCGCAGGCTTACAATTCTTAGGGCGTATGTACAGTGAACCTACATTAATAAAATTGACTTATGCATTTGAACAAGGCACAAATCATAGAAAAACTCCATAATGGTAAACGGGCTAAAAAGTGAGCTCGAATCTATGAATTAATGTGTACGTATTCTTGAATCTTGGAACTGTTATAGAGAATTGTAATAATCAACAATTTGAATCAAATCTTGCGCTTCGCCAATTTTTAGTTTCTCCTCTTTTAGAAGTAGGTTGATGATAGAAGACTTCCCATTAAATAATTTCAAAAAGGCTTTCTTATTTTTTTTTACAACATTGGCATAATTACCATCAACAATATAGTACGTTTGTCTTTTTACTATCTTAGAAGTCTCTTCACCTACATCTAAGGCAGGATTATAGTTGGACTCTTTTATTGTAGCATCCGTTTTCACAAACAAACTCAAGCCATCATCGCTATCTACTAAAACTTCATAAAATCCTTCTAGTTTTGTATCTGATTTAAATCGATTACAGTTTACAAACTTTCTTATCTGTTCGCTTTCTGTGCTTTTCAACTCAAAAGCAATGATTCTTTTTGCTGGACAAACCTTAATAGTTCTTTTGGTTTTTATTTCCATTAAGTTCTCCATTAAATCGTATTTCACAGGTATATCTTCAATTACCTCATTGCTTTTAAATAGAATTTTGGCATTATTCCATGCTTCTTCTATATAAGGGCTACCTTCCAATTTATAACCTAAATCCTTTTCTTTCGCGGCCCATTCTAGCAATTGTGGAAACTCAGGATTCGCTGCTCTTACTCCAGCTGCACCACTGCTTACTCCTTGAGAATAAACGCCACTACCTGAGATGAATATCAATAAAGTTAGAAGTGAAAGTATATATGTCAATCTCATGTTTATTAATTTTAATCTAGTTATCTACTAATCTATAAAATTAATAGAAATGCTTCTTTCAATTGTGAATACAATTCACAAAACTGAAGGTTCAAGGATTTGAGATTTAAATATTTTGATATTACGTTATTAGCAAAGAAATATTCGTATTTCCTGTAATTTCAAAATAAAGATGAAAACAATACCATAAACAGGAGCACAATTATAAGTCTACAGACAATGAATCTACAGTTTGAGTTACCAATTCAAAATAATGGTCATGGCTATCTGGATTCTCTATTACTTTAACAATTTGATCATCTAATGTAACAACAGTAAATGGGATGTACATAATTCCTAGTTGGTCGCCATTGAAAGATGCTGTATCTAGAAACACGGGGAAAGTATAGCCTTTTTTGTTTATAAGCTTATGAATTCTTGATATTGTTTCCCTTTCCCCTCCTATGTTGAGTGCGATTAAATCTACCTGAGTATTAGTTTGATATTTTTCGTGCAACTTTTCTAAGGTCGGAAATAATTGGATACAAGGTTTGCACCAAGTAGCCCAAAATTCTATTATCCTGATTTTTGAACCATTGTGATTTGCTTGACTTTGATTTGGTTTTTTAGTGTCGATAATGTAGTCGTAATTTATTTGACGTTTCAAAAAAGCAGATTTATCGATTTCAATTTTTTGGTTACCACCCAATCTTATTAAATCTGGAGTACTCCAAATAACCAAAATCACAGAGATACACAAGCTTACAATACCAAAAAGATATTTTTTATGATTTATGAGAACAGCAGTCAAAAAACCTAAAGAAGCTGCTACTATATGCGAAATAAGAAAACCTATCCCTGAAGGAGTTATTAATGCTATAGTCAACATTAATATTAAAGGGAAAATATTGAGTAGGGTAATGTTCCTCCAGTATATTTTCTTTTCATTAACTACCCTCCATATAACTATAATATTTAATATAAAAACCAACAAGTATCCATATTCTATATACCTAGCAGTCTGAAGCGGGAAAAACATCCAAAGAGCATAAGGTATCAAACCTACTATCGGTAATATTGCTATTTTTATGTTATCCAAAACATTTCAATCTATAAAATGAATTTTATTTTCTTAGTATTCTTTTTGTATTCAATTCATTATTAAAGTTTTGTAATAACAGCCCAAAAAATAAATAATAAGGAATATCATAAAAAAAATTAATGCTTAAAATAAGGCAATAAAAATTATGCACTACTATTTTAATAACTAAATATTAGTATAAAATATATTTGAATCTCTACTTAAAGAGTATTTTTTCACCTTATTTCAACAGCTCTTAATTTTTGGTATAAGTTATCCCAGTAGAATATAGACTCAGTAAAATAAAGCGTGTTACATCCGCATAAGCAAATATAAATAGGTAGGCTAAATCACGCCTTTTACTGATTAATATCATATTGATATTTAAAGGGGATTTCTAGCTTTGACCTCGCTAACAGAAACCATAAATTTTAAAAAATAAGTCAAAATTATGATACCAACCCACATCGAACACATTGGCATAGCCGTGAAAAATCTAGAAGAGTCCATCAAATATTATGAAGAAGTATTAGGATTATCTTGCTACAAAGTTGAAGAGGTAAAAGATCAAAAAGTTAAAACAGCTTTTTTTAAAGTAGGGCAAACAAAAATAGAATTATTAGAAAGTACAGATTCCGATGGACCTATTGGAAAGTTTATCGAAAAAAGAGGTGAGGGCCTTCACCATCTTGCATTTGCTGTAAATAATATAGAAAAATCTTTAGAAACAGTGGAAGAAAAAGGAGTACGCTTAATCGATAAAACACCACGAAAAGGCGCTGAGGGACTACATATAGGCTTCTTACATCCAAAGTCAACCTTTGGTACACTCACAGAGTTTTGCGAAAAAAAATCCTAAAACGGAGGAATATCCATGTCTAACGCAGATAAGATCAAAGAACTGATCGACAAACGTAACCTCGCCAGACTGGGTGGTGGAGAAAAAAGAATTGAAACCCAGCACGCTAAAGGAAAATTTACTGCCCGTGAACGTATAGAAATGCTTCTTGATGAGGGCAGTTTCGAAGAATACGATATGTTTGTGACCCACCATTCCACAGACTTTGGGCTTGACAAACAAAAATTTCTTTCTGATGGTGTAGTCACAGGACACGGTACCATAGACGGCCGTGTTGTTTATGTTTTTCTTCAAGATTTTACAGTTTTTGGCGGTTCGCTTTCAAAAGCTTATGCCAATAAAATCTGTAAAATCATGGACCAAGCCATGAAAGTCGGTGCGCCACTGATCGGAATAAACGATAGTGGTGGTGCTCGTATTCAAGAAGGGGTAAAAAGTTTAGCAGGTTATGCAGATATATTCCAACGGAACATTCTAGCTTCGGGTGTTATCCCTCAAATCTCTGCCATTTTTGGCCCTTGTGCCGGTGGTGCGGTATACTCCCCTGCCCTTACCGACTTTACCTTAATGTCTGATAAAACCAGTTACATGTTTGTAACAGGTCCTAAAGTATCTAAAACTGTAACTGGTGAAGATATTACTGAGGAAGAATTAGGTGGAGCTACTGTACATGCTACTAAATCAGGAGTAACCCATTTTGTAACAGAAAACGAAGAAGAAGGTATATTGCTGATCAGAAAGCTATTAAGTTATATTCCACAAAATAACCTAGAAGAGCCCCCACTAACACCATGCAATGATCCTATAGATAGGTTAGATGATGCATTAAACGAGATTATCCCTGAAAATGCCAATGTACCCTACAATGTTAAAGACATTATCTATACCGTAGCAGATGATGGGGAATTTTTAGAAGTACACAGGCAGTATGCAAGAAATATTGTAGTTGGTTTTGCCAAATTCAATGGCATGTCTGCAGGTATTGTCGCCAACCAGCCCAATTATTTAGCAGGCGTGTTGGATATTGAAGCTTCTCGCAAAGCAGCTCGTTTTGTGCGTTTCTGTGATGCTTTTAATATTCCAGTTGTGACTTTAGTTGATGTACCAGGATTTTTACCAGGCAGTACCCAAGAATATGGCGGTATCATTTTACATGGGGCAAAATTACTATTTGCCTACGGAGAAGCCACTGTACCCAAAGTGACTATCATTTTAAGGAAAGCCTATGGCGGTGCTTATGATGTAATGAGTTCCAAACATTTACGTGGCGATGTAAACTATGCTTGGCCAAGTGCAGAAATAGCTGTAATGGGGCCCAAAGGTGCTATTGAGGTATTGCACTTTAAAGCACTTAGAGGCATGACAGACCCAGAAGAAAAGGAGAAATTTATAGCTGAAAAAGAAAAAGAATACAGAGATAAGTTTGCCAATCCTTATGAAGCGGCACAGCACGGTTATATAGACGATGTAATAGAGCCTAGAAATACTAGATTTAGAATTATCAGGGCGCTTACAACATTGGCTACCAAGAAAGATGCAAATCCACCGAAAAAACACGCGAATATCCCGCTATAAACTTTTTAATCATGAAGTTCGATATTTCGGCTATTACTACAGACAACTTAACTACGGCATTAATTGGTTATGTCATCGTTTTCACCGCGCTGGTGATGCTCTACTTTATATTCGATAACCTACCAAGAGTGCTGAATTTTTTTAGAAGGCTTGCCGCTTCGAAAGAAAAGTTAAAAGTGAATCCTCCAGTAAGTAGTAAGAAAAATATGCCTGGTGCAGTAAATGCCGCTATTGCCATGTCTCTTCATATGTACTTCAATGAACTACACGATGATGAGGCCACCAATCTAACCATCAGTAAAGTTTCCCGAAACTACTCCCCATGGAACTCAAAAATATATGGAGTGACACATGCCCCGCAGAGAAATTTATCCAAGTCAACAAGTCTTAAAAGGCCATGAAAAACTATAAATTCACAATTAACGGCAATAAATATAGCGTACAAATAAAATCATTTGAAGATGATGTTGCGCAAGTAGAAGTAAACGGTACACCTTATGAAGTTACCTTAGATAAAACCGTAAAAACTACGAAAACACCAAAATTAGTAAGGGCAAAAACACCGGCACCAGCCAATGCTCCTAAGCCACTTGCTACTAAAAATTCTATAAGTAAAATAAAAGCACCACTCCCTGGTACCATACTAGAAATTAAAGTAAAAGAAGGGGATGTAGTGAAAAAAGAGGATACCTTATTGATCATGGAAGCCATGAAGATGGAAAACAGGGTATTGGCAGAAAAACCTGGTACGGTCAAAAGTATTAAGGTACAAGCAGGTGAAAATGTCTTACAAGAACAATTATTAATAGAAATTGAATAACCACTATGAAAACAGCCAAAAGCGCTGATTACCATGGAAGGACTTTATAAATTTTTTGAATTTTCTGGATTTGCTAATGCAACCCCTGGTCATTTAATAATGATTGCCGTAGGGCTTTTCTTTATTTTCTTAGCCATTCGATATGAATATGAACCTCTTTTACTTGTTCCTATTGGTTTCGGTATTTTAATTGGCAATATTCCTTTTGTAGAAGGAGTAGGATTGAACCTCGGTATTTACGAAGATGGCAGCGTACTCAATTACTTATACCAAGGGGTATTGAAAGGTGTTTATCCCCCACTTATCTTTTTGGGCATTGGGGCAATGACCGACTTTTCTACCCTAATCTCGAGCCCTAGATTAATGTTACTAGGAGCTGCTGCACAAGTAGGTATTTTCCTCACTTTCTTAGGAGCCATCGCACTAGGTTTCGCCTCTTCTGAAGCAGGAGCAATCGGTATTATTGGTGGTGCTGATGGTCCTACAGCTATCTTTATTTCATCTAGGCTTGCCAATGGATTAGATGGTACCCAAAACTTGATTGGTCCTATCGCCATCGCTGCCTATTCTTACATGGCATTAGTACCTGTCATTCAACCTCCAATTATGCGCCTACTTACTTCTAAAAAGGAAAGAATAATCAGGATGAAACCACCACGTACAGTATCTAAAACTGAGAAAATGATCTTCCCTATTTTAGGATTATTATTAACAGGATTTTTAGCACCAGGAGCATTACCCTTGCTAGGTATGTTATTTTTTGGCAACCTTCTTAAAGAATCTTTAGTTACCAAAAGACTAGCAGATACAGCCAGAAATGCTATGATCGATATCGTAACAATACTTCTTGGTGTCACAGTAGGTGCATCTACACAAGCAAGTGTATTTCTTACACCTCAATCAATACTCATTTTCGTATTGGGGGCGCTTTCATTTATCATAGCAACAGCAGGGGGTATAATATTCGCCAAAGTGATGAACTTATTCTCAAAAGAAGGTAGCCTAATTAATCCTTTGGTAGGGGCAGCAGGCGTTTCTGCAGTACCAGATAGTGCAAGGGTAGTACAACACGAAGGACTTAAAGCCGATCCAACGAACCACTTATTAATGCATGCCATGGCCCCTAATATTTCTGGCGTAATTGGTTCGGCTGTTGCAGCTGGTATCTTGTTAAGTTTTCTGAATTAAAAACTACTAAAAATAAAGTAGGAGAAAGCACTATAGTGAGATTAATTAATTAAATTGAAAGAAATACATAAAGAAGATATTATGAATCCAGATTTTAAAAATATCAGCTTTGAAGATTTTATAAAACAAGCTGGTACTAAGCCATTAGTAAATGGTAAACAACTAGCACAATGGGAAACTGCGGAGCAAATTCCCGTCCCACCTGCTTTTACAGAAAATGACATCAAAGACTTTGATCACTTAAATTTTGCAGCTGGAATTCCACCTTATTTGCGAGGCCCTTACTCTACCATGTATGTAATGCGCCCATGGACCATCCGCCAATATGCTGGATTTAGTACGGCAGAAGAATCAAACGCATTTTATCGCCGTAACCTTGCTGCAGGTCAAAAAGGCCTTTCTGTAGCCTTTGATCTTGCCACACACCGTGGTTATGATTCTGACCATCCTAGAGTAGTAGGTGATGTAGGAAAAGCAGGGGTGGCTATCGATTCTATCTTGGATATGCAGGTATTGTTCGATCAAATTCCATTAGATAAAATGTCGGTATCCATGACCATGAATGGCGCGGTAATTCCAATCATGGCATTTTATATTGTAGCTGCTGAAGAACAAGGTGTATCTAAAGATCAACTGAGTGGTACCATTCAAAATGATATCCTCAAAGAATTTATGGTGCGGAATACGTACATCTATCCGCCATCGCCAAGTATGAAAATCATTGCTGATATCTTTGCCTATACTTCTCGCAACATGCCTCGTTTCAATTCTATCAGTATTAGTGGTTACCACATGCAAGAAGCAGGTGCTACCAACGATATAGAGTTGGCTTATACCTTGGCAGATGGCATAGAATATATCAGAACTGGTTTAAAAGCAGGCTTGGAGATAGATCAATTTGCTCCTCGATTATCATTTTTCTGGGCAATAGGCATGAACCACTTTATGGAGATTGCCAAAATGAGAGCAGGTCGTTTACTATGGGCGAAATTAATCAAGGAGTTTGACCCTAAAAGCCCAAAATCTATGGCATTGCGTACCCACTCTCAAACCTCTGGTTGGTCGCTTACTGCACAAGATCCATTTAATAACGTAGCCAGAACTTATGTAGAAGCCATGGGAGCTGCTTTGGGGCACACCCAATCATTACATACCAATTCATTCGACGAAGCCATTGCTTTACCTACAGATTTTTCTGCGAGAATTGCCCGTAATACTCAAAAATTCATTCAACAACAAACAGAAATTACTAAAGTAATTGATCCTTGGGGTGGCAGCTATTATGTAGAATACCTTACTAACAAATTAGCCAACCGCGCTTGGGAGCTCATGCAAGAAGTAGAAGAATTAGGCGGAATGGCAAAAGCCATAGAAAGTGGTTTGCCTAAAATGCGTATTGAAGAGGCTGCTGCTCGTAGACAAGCGCGAATAGATGCCGGAAAAGATGCAATCATCGGTGTAAATAAATTTTTACCAACCGAAGAGAAGGAATTCGATATTCTTGAAGTGGACAATAAAGCAGTATTGCAATCTCAAATAGAAAGATTGAAAAAACTAAGAGCAGAAAGAGATGAAACTGCTGTGCAACAAGCATTAAATGCTCTTACCATTTGTGCCGAAAAGAAAACAAAAGGAACTGACGATCCAGCCAAAGCTGACGAAAACTTATTGGCATTGGCAGTAGAAGCCGCAAGAAAAAGAGCCAGCTTAGGCGAAATTTCAGATGCTATGGAAAAACCATTCGGTAGATATAAAGCTGTAGTTAGATCTATTTCAGGTGTATATTCTAAAGAAGCTGCTAGCGATGAAAGTTTTACTAATGCCAAAAAGCTATCCGATGAATTTGCAAAATTAGATGGAAGGCGACCTCGAATTATGGTAGCTAAAATGGGACAAGACGGACATGATAGAGGTGCTAAAGTAATTTCTACCAGTTTCGCCGATTTAGGTTTTGATGTAGATGTAGGGCCTTTATTCCAAACTCCAGAAGAAGTAGCTAGACAAGCAGCCGAAAACGATGTACACTTAATTGGTGCCTCTTCTTTGGCAGCAGGGCATAAGACTTTGATACCTCAGCTAATTGCAGAACTCAAAAGAATTGGTCGTGAAGATATTGAAGTAGTTGCTGGTGGGGTAATTCCACCAAAAGATTATGATTTCTTGTATGATGAAGGTGTAATGGCAGTTTTTGGTCCGGGTACTAAAATACCAGAAGCAGCAGGCAAGATCTTAGAAAGATTAATAAACGATTTGCAGGAGGTATGAGATTATTGCTGTATTGCGCTACAATTTTTTGTTTATGTGTTGCATGTCAAGTAGCTGAAATCGAAAAATTTGGACAGCATTACCAAGAATACAGAGATTACCAGAGTTTGAGTAAAGTAGTAGACTTACTCGAAATCGGGAGCGATACAGCTTATGTGCGTAAAATCTTAGGCGAACCTATTGATTTTGGTTTTGACTACCGCTACACAGTTGATTCTGCAGGACCTAATGGGTGTACAATTGGGGCAGTATTTCACCTAAGTAGCGGAAAAGTGGATGATAAATGGATAGATGAAATATGTGAATAGTAGTTCAAAATAAATTTACTTAAAAAAATGGAGCAATTGGTGGCATGACTAGAGGAAAAGAAAATGAAGTTTCATTTAACAAAGTATCAGTCGTTCCACCAATACTATCAAGTGGCTCGTGCTGAGTATTCATAGTTTACAACTTTAAAAAATTAGATATATAAACTTTTTCAATTAGAAATTAACTAACATGGAAAATAGTAAAAAACTTTCATTCGATGCTTTTTCAGAAATTGACAGAGAAGCTTGGAAAGAGAAAATAATAACAGACCTAAGAGGGAAAGATTACGATGAAAGCTTGGTTTGGCAAACCAAAGAAGGTTTTGATGTACAACCGTTTTATGATAATTCCTACATTGGCGAAACGGAGAAGAACATACAAGTAATCCAAAATAGTTTATTAAATACTGAAAACCCTGATTTTGGTTATCGCTATTGGGCAAATTCTCAAAAAATTGAAGTTGATGATTTAGAGATTGCTAACAAAACTGCCCTTGAAGCTTTACAAAATGGAGAAGATGGACTTCTCTTTTATTTACCAACGATACTTTCCACTGAAGACCTTGGAATTCTTTTACAAAACATTCAACTCAATTATTGTCGAGTTTCTTTCCATGTAAAAGGTTTGCCGGGAGGTTTACTAGAAAATTATAAGACTTATATTCAAGCCAACAACTATGAATTGGCAGATGTGAGCGGCGAATTACTTTGTGATTTTACAGAAGCTGAAGAAAAAGTACTTAACGACATCTTTGATTCATTGATTACCCTGCCAAATTTCAAACTGCAATTGAGCATGGGTAAAACCGATACAAGCTTAAGTGAAGAAACCGCTGATATTTTGGCCGCAGCGGTAAACTTGGTAAGGGTATTAGAGAAATTCGGGAAAACACCTGCACAAGTACTCAGTAGCCTTTCTGTTGGAGTACATTTAAGAAATAATTACTTTTTTGAAATTGCTAGACTACGAGCTTTGCGTTTATTGTATACTGCTTTAGCAAACAGTTATAATGTAAATTATAAAGCTGAAGATTTACATATTAACACTACAACAAGTATTGAAATTAGCGAAGCAACCAAGGAGGATCCATACCTCAATATGCTCTCCAATACTGGACAAGCCATGGCTGGCATTATTGGTGGCTGTAACAGTTTAACCATATTACCGCATAATGAAGGCATAGAACAAACCGATGAATTTTCTATGCACATTGCCCGTAACATTTCTAGTATTTTGAAAGAAGAAGCTTACTTTGACAAGGTAGCAGATCCTGCTGCAGGATCTTATTACCTAGAAAGCTTGACTACGCAGTTAGCAGCCAAAAGCTGGGAACTGTTCCAAGAGTTGGTGTGAAAGTAAATGTCCCATACATCCAAATTACGAAGTCGGATGTATGGGATATTGGTATTTTGAATTTTATTAACCATCTCTCCCTATTCTTCTTTTAGTTAACTTATCAACTACTCTTTTCACTACATTTCTTATCCATTTTTTTCAGAAGTTCCTATGTCTCAATAGGCTCCCCAATGGATTTATCTATAATACGCTTATTAAATTATGAGAATTTGTGTAGCTGACTATTTTTTTATCATTAAGCAGTTATTTTAATATCAATTCCTTTTCCTATACTCATCCCAATCTCTTGTACCGCCATATACTTCTCCGTCCACTTCTAACAAATCTAAAAATCCCATTGACTCCGTTTTAAAAATATGTTCCCAATTTTCTCCATTATCAAATGAGCGGTGAATGCCGTAATTATTACTCATGAGTAAGCAATCTCCTGCTTCTATTATCTCATAAACATACGAACCTTCTCTTGGAGCATAGGAAAACGCTTGCCAGGTTTTACCCCAATCGTCAGAATAAAATAAATCGCCATTCAATACAAGTTCTACAATTCTTTTACCTATGCCATGTGTATAATGTACTGCTCCTTCTTGCCTGATCCAAGTCCAATTATTGCCTTTGTCTTTTGAGATTACAGTACCTAAACTTGTACCTGCTACTAATACTCCATCAAACTCAAATAAACTAAGTACTTGAGCAGAAACTGTTGTTGGTTGCCAAGATTGTTCTTGACCATTTGTAAAAAATATACCGTTATCAGTACCTACAAATAAGCGGCTTTCTGATTGTAAAATAGCTTGGACACTTAAGTTTGGTAAATCATGATTTATTTCCTCCCAATTACTCCCACCATCTATACTTTGGAAAATGCCTTGGTCATAAACCCCTATAAATATTTGATTGTCATGTACATGTAGCGCATTTATCTTAAGACCTGGTAAATCGGTCCCTATTTGCTTCCAACTCATTCTATTGTTTTCACTTTTAAAGACACCCATATTGTCTGTAGCCATCACCAACTCATTCCCATATTTTTCTAAAAAAGTAACCTGAATATTAGCAGGCAAACCTTGACTTGCATCTATCCAAGTCGCCCCACAATCTTTTGAAAGTAAAAGTGGCTTGCGTTCATTATCAAGAGGAATTATGCCAGATTGTAATAGCTGAGCTTGATCAGAATCGTTTCCCAAAGTTTCATCTTTTTGCTCCTTTTGATTATTACAAGAAATGATCAAGAAAAGTAAAAAAAGTGAAGACACTAGATTAAAAAATTTCATAAATAACATCAAGTTTATAAGATGATTGAAAGGTTGAAAAACTATATTTTTATACCATTATATTCCATCCATGTATCTACTGCATGAATCCAATATTGTAAAAAATCCTCACTTAAAAACACATTACAAAAATCATCAAATCTTTGGGCATGTACCCCTGAGTAATGCAACCAAATAGCCAAGCCACCATAAGGAATCAATCTTTTTTCTTCCTCACTTAGCGAACATATTGATTCATATCCCTGATAAAAACTTAGCAATTTTTTCCTAAATGAGTCCTTATCTGGCTCATGCCTAAAAAGTGACATCACACTATAGGAAATATCTAAAAACAACCAACCATTGCCACAATTATCAAAATCGAATAAGGTGATTTCTGTGTCTCCCTTGATTTTCATGTTATCATACCACATGTCGAGATGAACCGCACCAAATCTCAATTGGCTTGTATCAGCATTCGCAAATTGATTTTGAATTGTATCAACCGCTCTTGTAAAATACTGCATGGCTGGCAATTGAACTGAAAATTTAGTTTTTGCCTGCTCATAAGCCCAAACCATTAATGTATCGGCATCATAGCTTTTCCTATTGATTTTTTTATCAATAGTGAGTTGATGCATCCTCGCCATCGTCATACCTAAATGAAAACAAGTTTTTTCTGAAGGATTTCTAACAGTATCACCAATGGCATAGGAAAATAGTACAGCAAACCGTTCGCCTTCAAGAGCAGGAATTCTCTGAATGTAGTTTCCTTCTCTATCCTTTAAGGGAAATGAGACAGATATCTGGTTGCTTTTCAAAAAATTCAACAAGTCTAATTCAGCGGTAATTTCCCCCTTCGATTTCCAATTTAAGTGGTAAACCCTTAATACATATTTTTCCTCTTGATCGGTAACTAGATAAGCATGATTGATGCCTTGTCGTAATACTTTACATGTGGTTGCTTCGCCGAAACCGTATTTATCAATAACAAATGTAGATAGCGCTTTAGGAGATAGGATTGAACTTATGACTGGAAATGGGTTCATGTTAAATGGTAGAAAAATGTACTGATGTGGATGGTATTTAATCTCTCCGACAAAATTAATTTTTCTAAGAAAGGATAACTATACCACTTTTAAAATCATTGAAAAAAAAAGCGGCTGATTGAATCAACAAGCAGCCGAATAATCAAGAGAATATGTCTACAAAAAACTAAATCATCCCATTGTTATGCGCCATCTTTTCAGGAATAATTTGTTTTACAGACCAATGTTCTTGGATTATACCATTCGCTAAGCGATAAATATCATAGACTACGTATGCTTTGCTATTGATTATGCTTTTGGCTTGGGTTACAACAAAGTTACCCTCACCTATTATTCTGTATACTTTCTCAGTTTTAATATCCTGATAATAGGCTTGCAAAGCGGTAATTCCATTGGCAATTTCCGGATTGTGCTGGATTAAATCAGCATCCATATAATCTTGAATTTTATTGAATTGTCTCTGGAGGAGTACTTGAGAAATGAAAGCCGCTACTACTTTTTTATTTTGTTCTGTAACCGCAACATCTTCAATTAAAGTTGGGCCTTCTATTACTGAATTACCATTTTTAGATGGTTGATCAAAATCCTCTATGGCATCCCAATGTTCGGCAAGCAATCCATCTTCTACCCTAAAAATTTCCAAAACAGTTTTTTTCTGCTCTGCAAACTCAACACTTAAATGCATAACCACAAAGTCTCCTTCGGCTATAACTCGTATAAATGGTTTGGGAGGGTTTTTGGGTTTGGGTATTTGTTTTAAGTATTGGATAACTTCTAAAAAACCAACTTTACCTGTTTTAACCATTGGATTATGCTGAATGTAATTATCCGTTACAGCATTTGATGCATATTCTAAATCTTGTTCTCCAATTACTCTTTTATAAAATTCAAGAACCAACGCTTTATTTTTATTCTGCTTCATTTCTATTGTTTTTACTATTTGTCCAGTACAGCTAAATGCATAAGCTAGACAGAAAATTGATTTTACAATCAATAGTTTCATATTATTAAAAAATTAAATAGTGATTAGGATGAAAGTGTAGATATAGCAATCCTATCATTAGATTTATAGGAAATATCTACTGAGGTGTTTACCCTATAAAAGAGGGTGTCTTTTGGTAAGACTTTAACAATATGTGAAAACAAAATAACAGACTACTAATGTAGCTAATTTTCTTTAGAGTATAATATAAGGCTTTAAAAATCCAAGTTTTTTTATTCAAGTCCTGCTCCACTTAAAAAGTAAATTCTTGACCTTTTTCAGGTTTACCAGCTAATATAGGCATGGCTTGCCCTATCAATTCTTTTTCTCTGTCTATCGTTAATGAATTGTCATGGTCATTTTTACTATCCTATATTCCTGTTACCAACACTGCAACTTTCATTAAAATTTCTGCTAACTTTTCTCTATTGCCTAAATTTGCTTGTAGTTTGCCATGTGATCCATATTTTATTCATTTATCCTATTGTATCTTTTTAAAATTTCCACCAACCTATCTTCAGGGCATTCAAACATTTTGTTATTATTTATTCCATCTAAAGTTTCAGCTGCAATGAGTGCATTAATAATGGCTTCTTCGGTAGCTTCAACCGTTGCCTCATATATTGGGTCCAACTCCCATTTTGGTAATACAGATAGCGTCATTTTTGTTTCTTTCGCATTAAATGTGGGTTGATGCGTAGAAAAAGCTAAAAAAATGTCACCAGAAGAATTACCTCCAAATCCACCCGTTCTTGCAATACCCTTGGTAACCCGTTTCGCTACATGTTTCAAATAAATTGGAAGCAAAGGAGCATCAGTTGCTACTACCACGATAATTGAACCGTCTTGCCTAGGTTTATTAAAAATTGGTTGCAAATCAGTAATATGCTGACCCACAGGCACTCCTGAAATCATCAAATTGTCTCGGTAACCAAAATTTGCTTGCACTAAAACCCCTACTGTATAAATGGTGGAATCTATTTCAACGACTCTAGAAGATGTGCCCGTACCTCCTTTAAAACCATAAAGCCACATACCCGTTCCACCACCAACATTCCCTTCTTCTAATACTCCCGACCTTGCGCTATCGATGGCCTCAAAAACATGTTCTTTGCTTACATGAAGCCCGTTAATGTCGTTGAAGTCTCCATCCCATGTTTCTCCTACTACGGGTAACCCAAACCGAAAATCATAATAATTTGAATTTGAGAAATTTTTTACCTGCCATTCTCCAATAGCATCCCTCACAACCCCCACACTATTAGTATTGGTAATACCAATGATAGCACCTGGTAAAAATCCATAATCATTAATAAAATGGGAACCGGTAAGTTCGCCATCACCATTAAATGAGAATATACCTGCGGGAATTTCACCCCTTTTTTCTTTTCCCGCTGGTAGAATTACTGTAACTCCTGTTCTGATGGGACCTTTACCTACCACTAATTTTCCTTCTCCTTCAATAAGGGTTTTATAACCTACAGTAACCCCTTGTACATCTGTAATATTATTGTATTTACCAGGATTACCATTAAATATAATACCCAAATCTCTTGCTCTTTTTTTTATGCTATCATTCTGCCCATACAATGCTATTGAGTAAAAGAGCACCCAAAAAAAGAGAATATAAGACTTCATTCAATTATCATTTTGATTGATTGTAAAGCGAAAAATACCCAATACAATTTACAAAATGATTTGAGTAATAATAGAGTAGTCACTGAAGAACAGATATTATTTCAAAAATCACCAGGAAACTAATAGCTTCTAGAATAGCAATGATATCAAACTGGTGTTATCTTTAATATGAAAGTCTAAAACCTGAAAACCGTAGAATTTGGTAAAAGCTTTTTTAAGCATCCAATTCAACTTATCATCTGCTAAGTCTCCCAATCATCTTCTTCTAAGGAAAAAATATTATCTATTTTCTCATTAAAAACATAGGCTATTTTCAATGATAACAAAGTGGATGGATTGAATTTCCCCTTTTCAATAGAATTAATAGTTTGCCTTGATACGCCCAATTTATCTGCCAACTCAGCTTGGGTCATGTTTTTTTTAGCACGTTCTACTTTTATCGTATTTTTCATTCAGCAATTATTCCTTAAGTTTCAAAAAATGAAACCAGCCGAGTGCTATTACCAAGACAATACTCAGATACTCAAAAGCAGAAATGGATAACCAAAAATCAGTTTCGATAGAATAGCTATTAAAATTTTCAATGTAGTTGACGAACATTGTTATAATGGCAGCTACGGGAACCGCTGTTGCTAATGATTTAAATTTCAAATAGGCAATTCTCTCATCAAAATCTTTCTCCTTTGTAAAGAAAATCATCATCAAGCCAATTGCAATAGGAAAGCTGACACCAGTTAAATCTACAATATCATATTGAATAACTCTGTATAGAAAAATAGTTAACCCGAATAAGATAATTAACAAACCTGCATATTTACCCCAGAAAGGATATAAGAAAATTGGGATATGAGCCTTTTTCATAGTAAAAATAAATTTTGTCGTGTATAATACTCCAAATGTAAACTATTATTTACATTTAGACAATTTTTATAGACAAATTTAAATTATCTTACTCGGGTTTTATAAAAAATCGTCCATTCTAAATCAATTAGATAGGATCAGCATTTAAAAGTTGTTTTGAGAATCCTTATTTTCTATATGCAGGTTTTTTCCTGAAGACGATGTTTGTAACATCAGCTTCTCCTATGGAGATTCCGTCTATATATTCGAAACCGATATTCGACATGGCATTGAGTAAATCGGTAAGGTTGAAAATACCTACCTTTTGTCTATTTTCAAGTAAATCTTCAAGCGCTTCTAGAGCCATAGAATACTCAGATTTTTTTCTATCTATAGCAATAATTTTCTGGCCAATCATACGCTCTATCCCTTCGGTTCTGATGACAACATATTCAGGGAGGAGTGAAATATCTACAGCGTATGAATCATTAATTTTAAGTTCTTGCGCAAAAATATTTGAGGAAAAAATAAATAATGGAAATAGAAGGAATATGCTTAATTTTTTCATGCTGGCTGAAGATTTAAATGTAAATAAGAATACCCCTTTATACGGCTTTTAAGGCACTTTTGTTCGATAAATCAAGCATGTTGAAGCTAATTTCCAAACTTCTAAAAACAGCTTTTTAGCAGTCCCTCCCAATGATATAAAAGTAATGGATTTTCCCTTTACGTATCCCTCTATTACTTGCCCAGAAATACAATGTTTTCCTCCAATTACAATTATCTCTATCTCCTTTTCATCAATAATTATTTGCTATACCAAAATCTCCCCTTTCCTCCAGTCATCAATAGGAATTTTCACACCATCAACATTAAGTATATCTCCACTCCAAACAATTGGCAATTCACCTTGCCCCTCTTGATCAGCCAATACATTCATTCCACAAAAAGAAACAAATTGTAAATCATTGGGCTTAGGGTGCTAGACATAACAAAAATCCATTTTAAACCTCGTTATTTTTTCATTGGTGGGATTTCAACATTGTACATGATACAAAGTGAAACCTCACAAATTAAGGAGTTGTAATAATGCTCATGATAGAATCATCATTATAAAGTTGATTTCCCGATAACTGCATTATTTACTTTTTTATTTACTGCATAAATTGATACTGGTGAATTCTTTCCTTTTAGTGGGATTTTATCAATTATATCAAAAGTAAAACCTTTGTCATCTAATTTATAAGTCAAGTTTTCTGAAATGAGTAGCTCTTGCTTAAGCTCGTTACATTTCCCTTGAATTCTTGCTGCTGTATTGATTGTATCACCATGAAATGCTATTTCTTTTTTGTATTTGCCTACTTCTGTCACCGTAACTACACCTGCATTTACTCCAGCCTTAAAAAATGGCATACAATTGTATTTTTCTAAATAATGTTGTTTTCTTTTTTCTATTTGATGTTTAAAGTTGAAGAATGCATTAATACAATTCTGATTTTTAAGACCATTCTTTAATTTCCATGTTAGAATGGCTTCATCACCAACGTATTGATAGATTTCTGCCTCATTTTCAACTACTACCCCTAGATCATTAAAGCAATCTTGAATCATTTTACTGTACTTAATATGCCCTAATTTTTCAGCAAACTCAGTAGAAGATTGAAGGTCGAGAAACATGAAAATACGCTCTTCCTCATGAGGCGTGTAGAATTTTCCTCTCAGAAGTTTAAAAAAGTTATCCTCACCTAAGAAAAGATTCACTTGCCTCAACACGAACATGAAAATATCTACACAAAAAAAATAAAAGTAAATAGCAAAACTACCAGGTTCAAATGCAAATTCTAGTAAACTCAGATGATTTCCATAAACTGGGTAAGCCAAGAAAATCATTGATATGACGAATAGAATTGCAAATAAAACCCTTAACAATAAAAGTTTTTGCAGAGAGATTTGCTTGTAGCCATATTCTTCCGTTAGAACTTGGGCAAAACCAGAAATAGCTCCAAATATTGGCCCCATAAATAGCGTGGTCGGAAGCGTATCTAAAAATTCATATTGAACAGACCCTAACTCTACTGTACCACTACCTCTTATTATGCTTAAAAAAATAAATGCTGAAGTCCAGCCAATAGCATATTGCTTTATAATGTTCCATCTACGCTTGTTTCTAAAATTCATAGATAGGTTTGTTAAACGTGCATAAAATATCTAATAAGCTACTTACTACTAATCAAATACCTATACTTCTCAGGGCCGATAAATAAATTATTCTCATATTGATATTGCTGCCAAAACTGCTCGGCATAGGCATGAAAATTTGAACTATCTATCAGATTCCATTCTAGTTCTACCGCTTTTGTATCAGCATAATTTTCCATGCCCCTGCGTTCATCTACTAAACCTATAAAACCAGAAGAAGAAGTCTGGTAAATTTTTGTCCAACCTTGGTCTGCTACTAATTGGTAACCTAATACCTCTTCATAGAATTGCTGCATTTTAAGCAAATCTTGGTGGTACGTCCATGTAATGGAACCGTAAAAATTCAGAGACTTGACACTTGTCTCCAGACGTGGAGCCTTTGACAAAGCTGCCATGAACAATTCATTCTCAGGATGTTGTTTAAAATGTTCAAACTCCAATAAATACCCTTCTGGATCAATTGCCACAAAACCATCATGCGGGCCACCTTCTTTAGGTTTGTAGGTGTATTTTATAGGTACATTTTCCTTTTGTAGGTAATCGTACCAAGCTGGCAATTGGTCAGTCAAAAATGCGATTGCGGTAGATTTAGCTTGCCCTTTTGGATGCGATTCATTCAAGGAATGTAATTCAATAAATGCATCAGCGCTAATTTGAAATTGAGTTGTATCAGTTTTAATTAAGCCTATGGTCTTTTCATAAAATTCCAATGCCTTTTCTAATTCATCATAATAAAGATGTGTTATTTGTTGATTTACCTGAAAAGATGTCAAATTACGGTAATCTGAGTTTTTACTCAATAATTGATTAATGCCTTGTGGGCTATATCCCAACAGTCGACCTAATCGTCTAGCAAAAGCTACCAACATGGCAGAATCATTACCCTCATAAGCTCCTAAATCTGCCTTCCATTGTTGATATTGCTCTAGTCTATCACCTCTGTAAATGATGACAACCGTTTTATCTTTTGTCGATGTTGTAGGGAACAACATAGTTGTAGGAAAAGCGGCCTCTCTGTAAAGTTCCACTTGGTGTTTTTCAGCTATTTTTTGAAATTCATTCCACCATTGATCAATAGCCGTTGCCTTCATTGGGTAATGAAATGCCACTGGTTTGGCATCATTGGCAACCATCTCGCAATACACATCAAAAGCGGCTAAAACACTAGTGTCTTCTTTAGTGCAAGAGATAGAAATTATTAAGATAATTGGTAAATAGTAAATCAATCTTCGCATCTTGAAAAGATAAAATAATTGCGGCAGGAGTCAAATATTCTCTTCAAGATTTTATTAAAGGAGATATGAAAATTAATTAACTGGTGAAACGATCAATTTGAGGTAGTATTAAATGCACAAAAAATAAGGGCGTTCATACATTGGTACATTTTTATAATTTTCAATTGAGTGTATTCATTAATTCAGGGCATAGACTTGAAATATTGTTAGTTAACTTACCCAGTGCTGAAACATTAGAGAGGATAATCACCCCATTTTTAGCTTTTGTATCGATTATCATTGAAGACGTGTAGCCACCTGTTCCTCCGTTATGCCAATTCCATATGGCACCCGATTCTGTTTTAATCAAACCCCATCCAAGACCCATAGAATAGCTATCTGTTACTTTAAAAAAACTAGTACGGGTCAATACCAATTCCTTGTTTGTGTCGTCAAATTGAGCCAATGTAAATTTTGATAAATCTTTAACTGTTGATAAAATACCACCTGCTGCCATAAATGCTGATAAATCCCAATTCGACAATTCTTTACCTTCATCATTAAGGCCTTTTATCAACTTATGTTCAATATTTTTACGATAAGTCGTAGAGTTTACCATTTTATATTTAGAAAAAATATTTGACTGAAGCATTTCTTCATAAGTGTCATCTGCTATCTTTCCCAGTACATAACCAAGTATAGCAAATCCCAAATTTGAGTATTCGGATTTTTCTCCTGTGCTATAAATAACTTCTAACTTCTCTGTGAGATATGTTTTTAATTTTTCCTCTCCATAGTTTTTATATGGATTATCGAGACTAACAGTTGTTAAACTAACAGGAATCCTTGGAAGTCCTGAAGTATGCGTGGCTAATTCTTGAAATGATACCGCTACATCATCATTCAAAGGAAAGTTGAGGTAATCGTTAATATCGTCATCAAGATTTAATTGCTGATCAATGACAAAATTTGCAAGTAAAGTGCTGGTAAAAACCTTTGTAATTGAACCTATTTCAAAAACAAAATCAGCATTCTTGATAGTAAGTGTGGAATCGTTCTCTCTTTTTATCCCAAAAAATTTTGTCTCACCGTTATTGATAATGGCAATAGATAACTGGCTTTTATTGGGCAAGTCTTCAGCTTTTTTATATATCAAAGTATATTGTTTCTCAGTTAGTTGGCTACTTTGCCTATTTTGACCATTGGCATAAATATTCATAAAGAGTAAAACTATAATTAATAGGTGCCTTGACATTTTTTTTGCATTTAATAGCTTCCCAAACCTGACACTAATATAGTATTATAGCTAATGAAAAAAGGTTTTTTTGAACAGAAGAAGTAAGTATATTAAGTGATTTATTTACCACTTGAGCATCTTCACTGTCATGAAAAAATCTTTGACATATGGCTTTCTTACAATGGATAACAAATGCTATAAATAATAATAGAGCGTTATAACTTTTTCCTAAACTAAGTTTATCATATAACTTAGAGAAAAATAAAAAGTCATTCCCCCTAAACTAGAGAAAATGACTTTTTAAAATTTGATATAATTTTTAATCTATAATGCTTAATAAGCAATAAGAATAATCAATACCCCATATTCTGAAACATATTAGGATTACTGTCTATAACTGCTTGAGGAATGGGTAACAACAATTGAAATTCCTGAATAGATAATACATCTTGTGCTCTTTGAAATCTTTTTAGAGTGCTAAATGTGGTGCCACTAAAACTCATTTCACTTATCCATTGATCATAAACTGCTTCAATAAGATCACTACCATTTACACCGCTACCAACAACAGTTTCACTAGCACGTTGGCGTAATTCATTAAGCGCCGACCTACTGAGGGCATCAAATCCCGTATAAGCGTTAGCTTCTGCTTGTATGAGGTAAGCTTCAGTAGCTCTCACTAATGGCACATAAGTTCCTCTTGTATAAGTGCTAGAGAAAGGTATTTCCCCTGTTTCGCTAAAACCCCAAATAACTTCGGTGCTCTCGGGAGTAAAATTATCTGTAGATGTACTTAGCGGATAATTACCACTATTCACAATCATATTGGCTATTTCAACTGTATTTATCCACTCAGCATTGAATAACTTCACTCTAGTCAAAAGCATGAATGCTGTATTCTTTGTGAAATAATTCTCTCCATTTTGCCATGAGTCTGGCAGTTGACTTGCTGCTGTATTTAAGTCTGATTCAATAGAAGCCAATATATCTTGCTGAGAAGCTTGGAAGGCGCCTTCAGCCTGAATTCCTGACTCTAATGGAATATTACCAAACCAGTTAAATAAATTAAATCGTAGATAGGCTCTAATCGTTAATGCCTGGGCTGTTATTTCGTCTTTTTCTTGCCCATCGGCTAAAACCGCATCTGCACTTATAATGATGTTATTCAGTGAATAAATGATATTCTTCGCCCCAAACCATAATTCACTTACATTGGTATTTAATGAATTGATATTTTTTGAAGCTACATTGCTCCAATCATTCGTGGGCGCAGCAATCTCATTGGTGTAAATCGCATCAAATAAATAGGCATACTCAATGTAACTATATAAACTGGTATAGCTCTCATTTAAAGCATCAGTAATTTCTGCTTCTGTAGTAAGTGACTCAGGAGAAACATCATTCAGTTGAACAGTTATGAAAGCAGAATCTGAAAGCGAACCATCATTCACAGCGACAGTCAACATAAATGAAGGATTTGTTTCAAAGTCTAATGCTGAAGTATTATTTACAGTGAGCTCCCCAGTAGTCTGATTTAGTGCAAAAGCTTCATCTGTATTGCCATCAATAATGCTAAAGGTTAATGCATCTTGTTCTGCATCACTTGCCACTATTGTACCTACTTCAGTACTTTCAGCACTGTTCTCATCTATACTAAATTGTTGGGCTTCTATGGTTGGCGCCGTATTTTCGACAAGGTCGGTCAATGTAACTTTAACAGCAGCAGTAGTTGATAATTCCCCATCACTGACTGTGATAGTAAGTGAAAAGGATGGGGTTGTTTCAAAATCTAAAACCTCTGTATTGTTTACAGAAAGCTCACCAGTAAGTGAGTCAATTGCAAAAGCTTCTTCCAGATTACCATCTGTAATACTGAAAAGTAAAGTGTCCTGCTCGGCATCAGTAGCGATTACTGTTCCCACTGGTGTACTTTCAGCACTGTTCTCTTCAATAGAAAATTGTTGCGCATCTAAAGTTGGCGCTGTATTTTCATTTACATCAGTAATGGTAATGGTTATTTGCGCAGTGGCTGTATTTTCTCCATCGCTTACAGTAATAGTAATGATAAGTGTGCTGTTGCTTTCGAAATCTAAAACAGTAACATTGTTAACTGTAAGTTCCCCAGAACTTGCATTGATTGTGAAAGCATCGTCTATATTACCTCCGGTGATAGAATAATTTAATGTTCCTTCTTCTGGATCAGAAGCTTGAATGGTGCCTACTAATGTACCATTAGCACTATTTTCACTGATAGTAAAGCTTTGGTTACTGATTTCAGGAACTAAATTAATTACTTCGGGATCCTCTTCTTCATCACAAGAGATAATTATTCCAAAAACAGTAAAATAAAGGAGTAGGGTAATCAGTCTTTTTGACATAAGGATTGAGCTAAAAAAATGAAATTGAAAGAAAAAAATTGGTCTGTTTTCAACAGTTCATGTACCGAAGTAAAACGCATGTACTTTCGCATTATTCTTAAAACTCACCTTTGTATTAGTAATTGAACCTTCTCCTAAGTTTTGTAGCGGAAACGACGTTTAAAGTCTCACACCAGAGGGATATTATTTTGGCAATTCCTTTCCCTTCGTTTCGGGGCGAACACAACAAACGAAACTAAAAATGGACTGTGTATCACAACCCATGAGGATACTCAAGTAAAATCATATAGCACCAAATTACAGGTAGTTATATTATCTACAATTCTTCTTTATGTAAGCCAATAGATTTAGAAGAAGTGGATGTACGATAAGTTTGAAGCAATTTTTCCAGTTCCTCAACTTTATCAGGGTATTCATTATACAAGTTTATTCGCTGTGCTGCATCATCTTTCATATTAAAAAGCAAGGCGGGCGTATTAAAATCTGTATAGCCTGTTAATTCTTTAAATGCTGCTGGAAATTCCCTTTGCCCTCCAGTGGAATCGTTGATATACAACCAATCCCCTTGCCTTATTCCCCATCTAGCTGCATAGGTATTATGGATAGTTGCATAACGAAGTGGAGAATCGAAAGCTTCCCCTTTCAAAACAGGTGAAATATCATAACTGTCAGGGGCTGCATTTTTTGGTAAGTCAATGTCTGTAATACTTGCAATGGTGGCCATTATATCGACTTGGGAAATCACTTCATTTGAAACAGAACCAGCTTTAATTTTACCTGGCCATTTTATAATCAAAGGTACCCTGTGTCCACCTTCCCATACATCTCTTTTTAAACCTCGTAAATCACCCATGCTAAAATGATTGTACTTTACTGCCCGTTCCCATGCATAGGCTTCTGGTCCATTATCAGCACTAAAAATAATAATGGTATTTTCTGCCAATCCTTTTTTATTCAGTGCATTAATTACCTGCCCTACTACCCAATCGGTTTGTACCATAAAGTCTCCATAGCCACCTGCTTCAGATTTTCCATCAAATTCATCATTTGGAATAATAGGTGCGTGAGGAGAAGGTAAGGCAAAATAAAGGAAAAAGGGTTCATTTGCCTTTTGTTGCCCAAGCCAACCCTCCATTTTTTGAGTTAATGTGGGCAAAACTTCATAGGGATTCCAATCTTTTACTTTTGGTCCTGGTCTAAATTCCCAATTCCCTTCTTTTGTTTCATAGCCAATATTGTTAATATCCATTGTTTCAGTAGGAATTTGCAATAGTTGGTCATTCTCTACCCAAGCATAAGGTGGAAAATTGATGGTACCATCACCGAAATAATAATCGAAGCCACGGGCTAAGGGACCTCCAGTAACTGGTTTCCCAAAATCAATGTCTTCTGGCATATAAAACTTTCGCATCTTTCCCCATTGCATTACTTCTCCTGTGGGTTCATTGTTAAATTCCCAATTCCAACCTAAATGCCATTTTCCAATACATGCTGTTTTATAGCCCCTAGTTTTTAGTAGTTGCGGTAAGGTAATATCAGAATCTTTAAAAAAAGGATTACCAAAAGCACTAACAATGCCGTGTTGCCTTCGCCAATGATACATCCCTGTAAGTAAAGCAAACCTACTCGGTGAGCAAATACCAGAAGAACTATGTGCATCTGTAAAGCGCATACCTTCTTCGGCTAGTTTATTTAAATGAATGGTTGGAATTTTTGAGTTTGAATTTTGGCGTTCTAAATCACCATAGCCCATATCGTCTGCATAAATGATGATGATATTGGGTAATTCTTGAACATTATCTGCACAACTTAATAATGATAAAATTGAGGTAATTAACAATAGATTCCTTAGGAATTTCATAACCTTTAAAATTTCACCCAACTGGCTAAACTTTTTATGTTTTCAAAATTCCATATAGTTAAGAAATAAATTTTAAACCATTACAGATATACCTTTTAAATAACAAGAAATAGTTTCTATCATATTTCTTACTTATAAACTATTGCTGCAGTATATCCTGTAGTACAATTATAATAACGATCTGCTATAAACTTTTCTCCAGCTTCATTGTAATGCACCTCATCGGCTAAGAGAGAAATAATTAAGCATTTGAAAAAGCAAAATATAATCCCAAATAGCACTAAGATGTCTAAATAATTATTAGTCATGTAAGGCTTCTTAAATTGAAAATGGAATAAGAAGAATCGAACTTAATTATTGAAATTTAAATTATTTTGGCAATAAATTCTTAGCATGTTATTTATTCAAACACTTTAATTTATTGTACAATTTTGGATAAAAATTAGGTATTTAATTAATCAGCATATTTTTTATGTATATAAATTCAAGATTATCATTAATTACAATATTATCCTTTTTCTTGTTTTCGAATACCTATGCACAAGTCTCCTACGAAAAAAGGATTGAATTAGAATTAGATGATGGATTTGTCAATGAAAAATTGTTAGAGTTTGGAGAGCTAGGTTTTTTATTAAGGGCTTTAAGCAAAGAAAAAACAAATGGCCAAGAAGAGTGGAAATACGATAAATATAATACCAATCTCGAAAAAGTAGGTTCAACTTCTTTAATGCTTGACAAAAAGCTCAACGTAGACGAATCTCTAATTACAAAAGAAAGAACACACACATTATTTAAAGACAAAAAAGGCAATTTTAGATTAGTAACCATAGATGTTAAAGATTTAAAGGTTAGTGATATAAAAGGATCATTCCTCAAAAAAGTCTGGACAAAGCAATTAGCCGCTTTAGGCGATTATGTTTATCTGATTGCTGGCATTAGAAAAGAACCTTTTATTTATGCCATTAATTGGAAAACTGGCGATAAAAAACTCATTCCAGTTTCTTTTAGAGGATTCAACCCTAAAAATACCACGCTTGATAAGTTACAAGTCATTAGAGAATCTAATGAGATTTACCTCTTTGTTACCGTAAAGGAGAATAAAAGGAACAGCAGAGTACATGTTTTAAGTTTTGATGACGCTGGTAATCAAAAAGAATCATTTGAACTTACCAAAGGTATTGACAATAATATTATGGATGTCTCTGCTTCGAGCTTTAAAAATGACTTAAATTTTTATGTAGGAACTTATTCTGAAAAGTATATTTCATCCGTTTCAGAAGGACTATTCCTATGCCTTGCACAGAAAGAAAACCCTCAATTTATCAAATTTTATAAGTATTTAGATTTAGAAAATTTCCTTAACTATCTACCTAAAAAGAAAAAGGAGAAAATTGAAAAGAAAAAAGAAAAAAAAGAAGGGAAAGGAAAAGACTTTAAGATTAATTACCGCATTGCAGCCCACAATGTAATTGAACTGGATGACGGTTATTTATTTTTAGGAGAAGCATATTATCCAACATACAGGTCTGAACCTATTCCAGAAACGATAATGATAAACGGGAGAATGCAAAATGTTACTCGGTACAGAACCGTTTTTGATGGATACCAATATACGCATGCGATTTTGGCCAAATTTAATAAAGAAGGAGTTTTGATTTGGGATGAAATCTTCTCACTTTATGATGCCAAAAAAACTTTCTTTATAAAAGAGCATGTAGCTATAGCTCAACAAACGCAAAACTCCGTAAAGCTCATTTATGCAAGTGGTAATTACATTCAGTCTAAGTCTTTCGATTTTGATGGAAATACACTGAATGATTTCAAATCTGAAAAAATAGAACCAAAACTTTCGGGAGATAAAACAAAACGTACTTACTCGAATATAGACTTTTGGTATAAGAATTATTTTATAGCCTATGGCAGTCAGAAAATAAAAAATAAATCTGCTGCAGATAAAAAAAGGCTTGTCTATTTCATAAGTAAAATAAGCTTCGAATAGCTATGAGATAGTAGGAATATGTACAATACAAAAAGGCCAAGCCTTCTCTCTAGTCTAAAACCTCTCGGTTGTATTTAAGAGGCTTTTTAAGTTAAAAATAGACTTTTTCATCCATTATAAGATTGGGCTTTTTCAAGCCGCCCTTATACAAAACCATACCGAAATTTGAGTTATTTAAAGTGAAGGGAAGCACTAGAGTTCCTATTATAATCTTCAGTATTTATTCCTAATTAAAGCTATTGATTTCTTTTAATCAGAGCTTCATCTTTAATTTAAATATCGATATAACTGTTTACCAAATCTCAAAATTTTGTATCAAAGAATGAATCAATAAAATCTTTGATAAAATTATGAGAACTTTTTCTAGTGAGACTAAACTCTTTTTAAATGTCAAATTAAGGTATTTTTTATTTTTATTTCTTCTAAGTATTATTAGCAGCTGTGAGTTATTTGAAGAGGGGGATGATGATGATGAAACTCCTATTGCCATAAGCCAAATTCAGGGAGATTGGATAAGAATAAATAGCAATAACTCTTCTAATGACTTTATGCAAATTAAAGTTACTGGTACCAATGGGGTGATCTCATTTCCTGCAAGCTCAGGATTTGCCGATGGTGCTGTAAAGTGGCAAAATATCTCGCCAGCTAATGCAACTTCTTATACACACGAAGAACTAGGTAGTGATGGCAACTACTATGATGGTACTATAACCGTATTGAACGATTCAACTGTTAATATTGCAGTAGCAAATAGCGGAGCAGGTAACAACCAAACTTGGGTGCGCAATAATGGACAATACGATAGTGAAATAGCTTCTTCACAGGAGTTAGATAACAATTTCTTTAGCCAAGATAGAGTGTTGAAAAACACCTCTGCACCAGTAGATTACATTATTTCAAGTGTAATGGATATTAGTGATGCAACTATCACCATAGAGCCAGGTGTAGTCATTGAGTTCAAAGCCAATGCAGGTATTGGCGTATATGATAATGGTGCTCTTAAAGCTCAGGGAACAGCCGGTGAACCAATCATTTTTAGAGGAGAGCAGCAAGTAAGGGGCTTTTGGAGAGGAATACATATAGAAAGTAACTCATTAGACAATGTTTTGAGTCATATCAAAATCAGTGACGCTGGCAGTAACTATGTGTATTGCTGTAATGAAGTAGCCACAGTTTTTTTGAAAGGCGGTTCACTTACTTATAATCACGTAGAATTGAGTAATGGGGGTAGTGTTGGATTTAGGGTTACAGGAGACAACGCCACCTTAAGAGAAGTTTCAAACAATACCTTTACTAATCATACTAAGTATCCAGTAAGTGGTATAATAGAAAAGATAGCACAAATTGTTGAGACTACGTCTGATTTTAGTGGAAATCTAGAGAATTATATTTTCATTGAAAACTCTGATGTTAAAAACGATATTTCTTTGAAGAAAGGAAATGTACCTTATTTAATTGAAACAGGAGTAATTGATGTTACGAGGAAACTTACGATTGACGCTGGGGTACAAATATTTATGGAAGAAGATGCAGGAATCGGCGTTTTTGATGAAGGCGCCCTAACGATTGATGGAACTTCTACAGAACCTGTAGTAATGAAAGGCATACAAAATGTACAAGGTTACTGGCGTGGTATTCATATAGAATCAAATTCTATTGATAACAAATTGACACATGCCATAATATCTAATGCGGGTAGCAATTATGTGTACTGCTGTAATGTAGTAGCTACTATTTTCTTAAAAGATGGAAAAGCAGCTTTATCTAACTTGGTTTTAGAAAGCGGAGCAGGTATTGGTATTTATGCTGGCAAGGATGTACAACTTGATAATTTTGAAAAAATACAAATTACTACACATCAAAAATACCCCATGTCTGTAGCCATAGAAGTAGCAGGGAAACTAGACGGGCTTGCTTCAACATATGTTGGAAATGACGATAACTATATCAATATATACCGTTCTAGTGTAGAAAAAGCAACTGTACTTCCAGAAAATGATATTCCTTACCTTATAGAATCGGTTATAGATATTCGTGGAGATAAGCTCACTATCAATGCAGGTGCTACCTTGGTTTTTAATGAAGATGCAGGTTTAGGAATTTATGACAATGGTAAATTGAATGCAGTAGGCACTGCCGATAAGAAAATTACTTTTAGAGGAAGAGAAGCCCTTCAAGGTTACTGGCGCGGTATTCATACTGAAACTAACAGCTTTGAAAATAAATTGTCTTATGTAGATTTAATGCACGCTGGTGGAAATTATGTGTATTGCTGTAATGAAGCAGCAGCACTTTTTGTAAAATCAGGAATGATGGAAGTAGACAACAGCTTAGTTCAAGATAGCGGAGGATGTGGTATATCTGTACGAAGTGGTGCTACACTCGTTGAAAGTGGCAATACTTTCAGCAATAATGCTGATGGACATATTTGTAATTAAAACTCCAGGGCTGTCTCTTTTGGGACAGCTTTTTTTTTACCGATTTATTTCCAGTACTGTTTTTTTATTTGTATCCATTGTAACTTACCCTCTCAGTATTTAGAAAAAGGGTAAAAACTCTCCAACAAAATAACCCCACCAAAATGGCAGGGCTAAGAGCTTGTTCAATTGTTAAATCTATTTCATAGACGGTCATTAATGCAAATCAGTTTATCTCCCCATTACAAAATGAATGGGCATCACAATGCGTTGCTTTACTGGGCGCCCTCTTTGTTTGCCAGGTTCCCATTTAGGAGCCTTTTCTAAAATGCGCACTGCTTCTTCATCACAACCTGCTCCTATACCCCTAATTACCCTTACATCTGTTAAAGAACCATCTTTATCTACAATAAACTGCACGAATACTTTGCCCTGCACCCCAGAACGCCTAGCAAGGTTAGGGTATTTGATATTTTTCTTCACATACCTGTAAAAGCTTTCCATACCGCCTATAGGTTTAGCACTTTCTTGAAGATAGATATAGACTTCTGTTATTTCTTCTTTTTCTTCAGGCACTTCCTCTACAAAAACCTCTTCTACTATATCATTTTCTTCCGGTTCTTCCATTTCAAAGATTATCTCTGGTACTTCTTCTTCATCTTTCACCTCTTCAATTACAGGATCTTTTACTTTGGGAGGCTTAGGTTTCTTATACTCGGTAATAATTGTTTGCATGGTATCTATTTCTGTTTGGAAGAGTTTCCCAAGCTTTACTATCTGCCTTTCCTCAAAATCTGGAAATTCGAAAGCTGAGAGCACAATAGCCATGCTGAGTGCCAAGCCAATATTGGCTATAATGCCACGGTAGCGATGCACATCTACTTCGGCTACTTTTTTATCTAAAGGATGTAACTTTACTTTTTTGTTGGCTGCTTCTTTTGTTTTCTTATTGATCAACCATTTAAGTATTTGTACTGTACCCAAAAGTAAAACAAAGAATAGGGCAAGGAGTCCCGGTATGCCAAGAGCATGGAGTAGGTAAATCATAGTAAAAGTGGTTTGAATGAATAAAAACCACTCAGCGCTGAGTAATTGTACACTAGTATAATACTGTAGCTAAAAAAAGATACAAAAAAAAGGCAAATCCTAAGATTTGCCCGATTGTAGATATTCATTCAATTTGCGATTGATAATATCTTGTATCATTTCCATCCACCGCCTAAACTACGATATAGTTCTACATCGGCTGCAAATAGTTGTACTTTTACATTTTCAAGATTTAATTCACTATCCAGGGCTTCGCTTTGTGCAGTTATTACCTCTAAATAACTTGCCATACCACTTCTGAACAATAAGAATGCATCATCCACCGCTTTTTGGGCAGCAATTACCCTGTTTTCCGCAATCACATATTCTTCCTTTAACTTTTCTATAGCCACTAATGCATTAGATACTTCGCCTATTGCTAGCAAAAATGTATTCTTAAATTCAAGCTCTGCAATTTTCTTTTCTGCTATGGCAACTTCGTAGTTTGTCCTGAGTCTTCTTTGCTGAAAAATAGGTTGAAAAACCAAGCCATTTAGTAAAAGGAAACCAGACCGCGTAGGGTTTAATAATTTTTCTAACTCAAATGAATTTAAACCAATACTCGCGCCAAGGCTCACTGAGGGGTATCTCATGGCACTGGCTACTCCTAACCTAGCATAACTTTCCTGTAAATTAAACTCAGCAGCTGCTATATCAGGTCTGTTTCTTATCAATTCTAATGGCATGCCTGCTACATGGTCTTCTTCCACCATGGTTGCATTAAAATCTTCCACCTCTATACTTTGTGGGTAACGCCCTAATAATTGATTCAAGAAATTTTCTTGTCTTATATATTCTCTCTCTAGTTGAGGAATTAATGATTGCGCCCTTAGCCTTTGAGATTGTGTTTGTTTTACAGCCAATGAGGTAACTTCGCCCGCATCATACTGCAACTCCACCATGTTAAGTGTACTGTCATTAAGCGATAAGTTTCGCCTAAAAACTTCTAATTGAGCTTTTAACAACAATAGGTTGGAATAGGTAGTCGCAATATCGGCTATCATAGATGTACGCACTACTTTCTGAAATTCCATTGATTTCATATAAGCCATTAATTGCGCCTTCTTTTGCGCCTTTAATTTCCCCCAAACATCCGCTTCCCAGCTCATATTGATCCCTATTTCATGCTCTAATCTTTCAGTGTATAAACTCACTGGCGCTGGGTTCCCCTCACCATAAATCCTTCTTGAACGATTAGAACCATAGTTGTGGTAATTGAAAGAATAATCATCTTCCCTATACTTAAATGGCGTTGCTGAAACTGAAGGTAAAAAATTGGCTTTTGCCTGCTTCAATCTCGACAAGCCAATTTCTATGTACTCATTTGTAATTTGAAGATCGATATTATTTGCCAAGGCAGTATCAATCATTGAAATTAATAATGAGTCCTTAAAAAAGTTTCGCCAAGGTGTATCTGCTACACTGATTGAATCTTCAGAAGTATTTTTTTCTGAACCGTAATACTTTGCGGGTTCACTAATATCTGGTCTTGTATAAGGCTCTTGTAACTTACAACCAGTAAACACCAGAAGGAGCAATAACACTACATTTCTACTGAACTTCATGGCATCAATTTTAATCATCAAAATCCATATTAAATCGGTCCTGCAAACTTTGGAACAGGTAGGCCAAAACAGGAATGATAAAAATTCCAAGTATAATTCCAGAGAGCATACCACCTGCAGTACCAATACTAACTGATTTGTTTCCTTGTGCTGAAGCTCCTTGCGCAAACATTAAAGGAATTAAACCTACGGTAAAAGCGAGGGAAGTCATAATAATAGACCGTATACGTAGCGCACTGGCTTCTAAAACAGCATCCAATACTGGTAGTCCTGCCCGTCTTTTTTGCGCAGCAAATTCAACTATCAAAATAGCATTCTTTGCCAATAGTCCAATTAGCATAATAATTCCTACTTGTACATAAGTATTGTTTTCAATACCCGCTAACTGAATGGCTAAAAATACCCCAACAATACCTGTTGGAATGGATAGTATTACCGCCCAAGGTAACCAAAAACTCTCGTATTGTGCAGCAAGAATAAAATAGACCAGGATAATACTCATAATAAAAATAATGGTAGAATCACCTCCTGAGTTTTTCTCTTCCAAACTCATACTTGTCCATTCGTAGCTCAAACTTGCTGGCAATTTGTTGGCAGTAAGCTCTTCAATAACTCCCATCACATCTCCAGTACTATAACCAGATGCGGGAGTAATATTAATTTTGGCTGCATTATATAGGTTATATCGGTTTACCGTTTCTGGGCCAAAAGCTTGTTCCAATTTTACAATTGAATTGATGGGTACCATTTCTCCCGCATCATTCTTCACAAATATGTTCTTAAAATCCTGCGGGCTTTCCCTAAATGGAATATCTGCTTGCATGTAAACCCCATATTGTCGGCTAAACCTATTGAAATCGCCTGATTGAGTACGCCCAAAATAAGACTTGATGGTAAACATCATATCTTTGATACTCACTCCTAGACTTTTTGCCATCTCATAATTTATCACCAATTGAGATTGCGGGAAATTTGGATTGAACGAAGTAAAAGCATTTTGAATTTCGGTTTGTTGATTCAATTGGGCTATAAATTCATTCACCATTAAACCAAATTCTCCAAAGTCACCACCTGTGCGGTCTTGCAGCATGATTTGTACACCATCAAAATTACCGAAACCTTGCACAGTAGGCCTAGGATAAATATTGATGCTTGCTCCATCAATTGCGGTAAGTTTTGAAGAAAGATGATTAATTACATCACCCATCCTAAATATATCTCCTCTTTCTGGGCCATCTTTTAATTTAATATAAGCCAAACCTGAAGATGGACTGTTCGCATTAACCACTACATTTACACCAGAAACTGTATTGACTGCTGCTACCGCTTCCTCTATTTGAAGCAGTGAATCAGCCATTCTCAAGGCCTCATTGGTCCTGTGTAATGATGAACCTTCTGGCATCCTCAATGATAAAATAAGAAAGTTATCATCTTCTGTTGGAATAAAGCCACTTGGCGTAGTATTCAATAAAATTGCAGTAGAAGCAAATACTACCAATAACCCCATTAAAGAAAGCCACTGATGGCGAATTGTCCATTTTACAATGCCAATGTATCTTTTAGTAAATCGATCGAAGAAATCCTCAAACTTTTTCAGGCCATCTTCACGTACCGTATTTACTTTTTGTACTGCTTTATGTTTTTGAATTTTTTCTCCTAGCGCTGTCTTCTTACGAGTCTTTTCTTTGTCTTTACTTTTGAATAATATTCTGGTAAGTACGGGGCCAAGTGTGAGTGCATTCACTGCAGAAATAAGTACTGCAAAAATTATAGTATAGGCAAATTCTTTGTAGAAAATACCTACAGGTCCTTCTAAAAAAGCGATGGGGAGAAATACTGCTGCAATTACAATGGTAATTGATATAATTGCGCCAGTAATTTCACTCATAGCTGAAGCTACTGCATCTTTGGCAGTCATCCTATGATGGGTCATTTTCTCGTGAATGGCTTCCATTACTACAATGGCATTATCCACTACAATCCCTATGGAAAGTACCAGAGAAAACATACTCAACACATTCATAGATACACCAACTAGACTTAAAAAGAAGAATGTACCCACTAATGAAATAGGGATTGAAATCGCCGTGATGAGTGTAATCCTGAAATCTTGCAAGAAGATAAAAACCACCAAAAATACCAGAATAAAAGCTTCAATCAATGTCTCTACTACTTGTCCCATTGACTGATCGATTTGATCCCTTACGCTGTAAGTTATTTCATATTTTATCCCTTCGGGAAAAATCCTTGCTTGCTCTTCTAATACCTCTCTCACCTTTTTATCGATCTCCACAGCATTGGCGCCGCTGAGTTGAACTATATCTATGGTTACAGCTGGCTTTCCGTCGAGTCTATTCTCACTGGTATAATTAGATGCACCAAATTCAATTCTGGCCACATCGCGTAAGTGTAGCAAAGAACCTGTTTTATCTGCTTTGATTACCAAATTCCCATATTCTTCTTCTTCATCAAAACGACCCTCGTGTTTTAACACAATCTCAAAAAGCTCGTCTGAATTCTCTCCAAATTTACCAGGAGCAGCCTCAAAGTTCTGATCTAAGATTTGATCATATACATTTTTAGGCGTAAGTTCATACAATGCAAGTTTATTCGGGTCTAGCCAAATCCGCATGGCATAATCCCTTTGCCGTAAGATTGTTGCTTCAGCAAGTCCCTCAACCCTTTTAAGTTCTCTTCTTACGTTTATCCGAGTATAAGCATTCAAAAAGGTTTCGTCGTATAAATCCGTTTCACTGAAAATATTGATGGTCATAATACTTCCCTTCATCCTTTTCATCACCTTTATACCTGCATCATTTACCTCTGGCGGTATTTGCTCGGTAACACGTGATATACGGTTTTGGATTTCTACTGCTGCAACATTAGGATCTGTCCCTGGCTTAAAGTATACGGTAACCCTACCACGCCCTGAGTTTGTGGCTGTAGAGTTGGCGTATGTCATGTTTTCCGTACCATTAATCGCTTCTTCTATGGGCAATAGTACCGATTTTGCTACTGTCTCAGCATTACCCCCTGGGTAATAAACCTGCACACTAACACTTGGAGGGGCGATTTCAGGAAAACGCTCTACAGGAAGTGTTGAAATACTTACTGCTCCCGCCAAGACCAAAAGAATAGATATGACCAAAGTCAAGACTGGCCTTGATATAATTTTCTCTAACATGGTGATTGTTGATTAAACTAGCGAGTTTATGAGGCGCTCTTCTTACAAAGTTTGGAAGTGGATGCCTGTCAGGCTAATTAATTGCCTGACAAAAGCTTACCACTTTGTATTGGAAGGATTTTAATGCCGTCGGTTAGTTTATTTATTCCAGAAACAACTATTCTGTCATTTTCTGTTAGGCTCTCGCTTTTAATGATATAATTTTTACCAGTTTTTCCCTCAATACCAATTTCTTTCCTATATGTTAAATCATTCTCATCTAACACAAACACAAACTTCTTATCTTGTATTGAAATGGCAGAACTTTGCGGAATAAGAATAGCATTAGGATAAATCTGTTCCATTAATATTTTACCTGTATTCCCTGTTCTTAATAAAGTATCGGGATTATTGAATACCGCACGAAGTGTGATAGAACCTGTATTTCTATTAAGCTGACCTGAGTTGGCATCAATTCTACCTGTATGTTCATACACATAGCCATCTGCAAGGATGAGCTTTACATCTGGGCTAATCTTCTTTGAGGTAGAATCATTTTTCATCCGCTCATAATATAAGTAGTCAGACTCACTCATAGAAAAATAAACATATACTTTGCTCACATTAGAAAGTATAGTTAATGGCTGTGAATTGGTATTTCTTACTACATTTCCTACAGACTTAGGAATACGACCAATTAAACCACTTACAGGTGCTTTAATAGTAGTAAAACCTAACTTAATCGCCATGTTCGCTTCTATAGCTTGCGCTTTTGCCAATGATGCTTGGGCTATTTCGTAGTCTGCATCTGCTGTTTTCTTCCTTACATCAGAAATAACCTCATTATCGATAAGAGGTTGCAAGCGATCAAGTTCGGTTTCTGCCTTTCTTAGCTTTGCTCTTTCCAAAGCTACGTTGGCTCGTGCATTTTTTAAATCTTCTATGTAGGGCTGTGCATTTATTTTGAACAGGGGCTGTCCTTTTTTTACAAATTCGCCTTCATCCACATAAATTTCCTCAAGAATACCATCTACTTGCGGACGGATTTCTACATCTTCTATTCCTTCAACCGATCCTAGGTATTGAAAAGTGTTGGCTGCCAATTGACCTTTCAAGGTCTTTACTGGCAAGGCCAATCCAGTATCTTTTTTCTTCTTTTCCTTACACCCTATGGTTGTAATTACCAATAAACAAAAAATAAATTTGGTAATGTTTTTAAGCTCTCTATACTGATAGTCCTTCATTAGAATTTTTTATTAATTAAAGAAATGCATTCTTTTCTTTAGCTATTGTTAGGAAAAATTGATACCAAATTTTATCACCTCTATATTTAATGTATAATAAACTGATTATCAGATCGTTTGGGGGTTAAATTTTTAAGTGTTAAAAAAGCAAAGTGTAGAGTTTTTCCACAACTTGCCCACCCAATACTACAGAAAGTATACAATTAGTGTAGTTAAACCCCAATTTTTACACATTGAGTAACTAAAAATCCACATTCAACCATACATATTTGTAATTATTTTTTGGAAGAAATTCGGGAATAATATTACATCAGGAATAGGTATATAGAAATGGAAGAAAAATCCATTTGAGAAGGAATTACAAATGTAGTTCAAACAGTTTAAAACACAAAAAAGGCACAACTATAAAGTGTGCCTTTAAACCATAAAAATTAATCTAACACTAGTTGAGCTTAAAATTAATTGGTAGTACCATTTTTTGTTTAACAAATTCACCATCAGCATTAATGGCAGGTGACCAATTTTTTGAGCTCGCCAAAACTCTAACTGCCTCAGCATCACAGCCTGCACCTATACCTTTCATAGCTTTAACATTGGTAATACTACCATCTACATCCACTATAAATTCCACATGTACTTTACCCTCCACGCCCATTCTTTTAGCTTGGTTAGGGTATTTCAATTCTTTGGCTATATATTTATATAATTCTTCGAATCCTCCAACGGGCTCGCTATTATGACTTACAGCTTCATATACGCCGTTTTCGTCCATGCTTTCTTTCTTTAATTGAGCCGCTTCAGTATCACTTTTTCTAACAATTTCTTCTACCATTTCCTCGGTACTTTCTACATTTTCACAAGCATAAAGTAAACTCAATAAGGCAATAGCAGGTAATACGACTAACAATTTCAAATTTTTGACAATAGGTGTTCTAGTTTTATTCATCATTTCGATACGTTTTAAAATGGGTGATTGATAAAAATTGTGGGATAATTGAATACTTTTCGGTTGCCAAGTTCCAACACTCATATTAAGACTTTTAAAGGTCTTCTGCACCATGAGTCTCGTATAGTCACTTTTAACACTGTTTTTACATACTAGCGCATCGGCAATGTATTCATGTTGTTCTTTAAGGTATGTTTTGAATATAAAGAAGATCGGATTGAACCAGCATAAACCACATACCACTTCCATAAAAAGTAAATCATAACTGTGCTTTCCTCTAATATGTGCCATCTCATGCTGAAGAATCTTCTCTTTTTCTTTGTCTGACAAAACAGTTTTTTTGCCCCAAAAAAGGTAATGCATAAAAGAAAATGGAAACTGGCTTTTTTCAAGATTTACCTGGATATACTCTGCATGTTTTTCTTTCTGATTCTGATTTATCAACCTGAATAATTGCCAAATACCAAAAACTACATGAATTAAATAAGCCGATGTGACACCAATTGACAACCATTTTAAGAAAGTCAAAACAGATACTTCTTTATACATCAAATCTCGACCTATTTCTATCTCTGGTAATATCTGAGTTTGAGCAAAAGAAAGGCCTGCTCCATTACTGCCAAGTATGGATTGCCATTCTACCAATGGCAACAAAAAAGAGCTTAAAGTAGCCAGTAATAAGTAAAATCTGTTTCTTTCAAAGAAAGTATCCGTTCGAAGAAAGACGCGGTAGATAAGCCAGAACACAAAACTACTGGCAAATACTTTTAGTAGATAAATTATCATAGCTATTATTATTTTTTGTGGTCAGAATTTTCATCATTTTCCTCACTATTTTCTAAGTGCTTCATGAGCTGTTCCATCTCACTGATGTCCACATCATTCTGTTTTACAAAGAAGGATACCATTTTTTGAAATGAACCACTGAAATAGTCTGTCATAAAATTTTTCAGAAACATATTGCTGTACGTTTCCTTGCTTACTACAGGAAAATATTCATGGGTCTTACCATAAGCTTTATGTGAGACAAATCCCTTATTTTCTAAAATTCTGATAATTGTAGAAACTGTATTATAAGCTGGCCCTTTCCCTGTATTTTCATCTACTGGCAATTCTTTTACAATATCTTTTACAAAAGCTTTCTCAAGCTGCCATAGCACTTGCATAATTTGTTCTTCGGCAGTAGTTAGTTTTTTCATTGGGCTATGTTTTAATGACAGGACAATTATAAAACTAAAATTTTAGTTCTGCAACTAAATGATTAGTTATATGCGTAATTATATCATAATGCATTGATTTTCAACAAATTAAAATTAAGCTGTATTTTTAGATTATTCTACTATACAAAACAAAAGATAACCGTGGATTGTGGCGCACAGCCCATGGGTGAAAATATATGGTAGTATGTTTTTAGATAAAACTTTGCAAACTATTAAGTGGATTGAATAAATATTTCTAATTATTATTTTTAGAGTAATTCTTCACAAATAAAATTTACTGTATGAGAAGGCATCCTAAGTTAATTCCTTTATCCAGACAGCATCGTAAAATGCTGATGCTGGCACAACTTCTTAAAAAGGGAGCGCCTCCTTACAAAGAACTACCTCAGTCGCCTGAAGGTAAAATTGACTATGCCATTGGTTTATATGAGCTGATAGAAAAACATTTTACTATTGAAGAAGAATGTGTTTTCCCCTTGTTGGCTGGTACCCAAAGCCTAGATCAATTGATCATTGAACTAAAAGAAGAGCATCAAAATTTAAAGGCGTATTTTCAACAACTAAATCCAGCGAAACCAGATGTAGATTTAATGGATGCACTTGGTCATTTGCTTGAAAAACATATTAGAAAAGAAGAGCGGCAGTATTTCCAAATTGCACAGCTTGAGAAGAAGGTTGCTCTAGAGAACCTTAAACTACCTATTGATTAATAAATATAACTGGCTCATCCCTCCTAATAAAACTTTAATTCTGCTTTATACTGCATCAGGTTAAGCTCTGAACATTTGTTAGCGGAATGATTTGTTAGTTAAATCGTTGAGGTGTGAAGTTGAATTTCGACGTACCGCCTCAACAACGTCCCAAACTATAAGCCTCCATTAACCGAAATCATACATTAAGATTTTAAAAGTCGAAAATCTATCCCTTCCAAAGTATAACTTCATTCAAATTGAGCAAGAACTCTAGAAATTATCAATATTACTTTTCCAAGTTTTAATTTCAATAATTTAAGTTTTATTATTGTTGAAATTCTAGCACCCCAACCAAATTTCATGAAAAATTATTTCAGACTAGCTGAACATCAAACTTCTGTAAGGCAAGAAGCTATTGCAGGGCTAACTACCTTTTTTACAATGGCTTATATCATTTTTGTTAATCCTGCCATACTTTCTAAAACAGGTATGGATTTTAATGCAGTGATGTTAGCCACCTGTATTTCTGCTGGTATAGGCACTTTGGTAATGGGCTTACTAGCCAACTATCCTTTTGCTCAAGCACCCGGGATGGGCTTAAATGCTTATTTTACTTTCACAGTAGTATTGGGCATGGGATATACTTGGCAGCAAGCATTAGCCGCCGTATTTATTTCTGGTGTATTATTTATCATCCTTACTGCTACAGGTTTACGCAAAGCCATTGTCAATGCTATTCCACTTTCAATCCGTCTAGCTATTCCTGCGGGTATCGGCATGTTTATCGCATTGATAGGATTTAACAATGCTGGCATTATCCGTTTCAATCAAGGACCTATTATCGATATCATTCTAGGTACTGAACAATTTGACAAGGGTGCCATGATACAACAGGTGACTTCAGCACCTGCTCAAGTATTGGAGTTTGGCAACTTTTCAGACCCTTCAGTAGCATTGGCTATTATAGGTTTTGCCCTTTTATCCATATTGATGATTTTAAGGATCAATGCAGCCTTATTTATCGGTATTATCGCTACTGTAATAATAGGCATCCCTTTAGGTGTCACTCAAATTCCCAACAGCTTCGTCTTAAGTGATTTTGATATTTCTCCTACATTATTTCAACTAGATTTCGCTGGTTTACTCTACAGCACAGAAGGTGAATTGTCGATTACTGAATTATTTCTCAACATTTCCATTGTAGTGATTTCATTCACATTGGTAGATTTGTTCGACACTATTGGTACATTACTGGGCACAGCATCTAAAGGTGGTTTTTTAGATAAAGAAGGTAAATTACCCCGTATGAACAGGGCACTCACAGCCGATGCTATTGCTACAACTACAGGAGCCTTGTTGGGCACCTCATCGGTCACTACTTATATTGAAAGTGGATCAGGTATAGTGGCAGGAGGAAAAACGGGACTTACTGCAGTTTTTGTTGCTATACTTTTCTTTATATCTATTTTATTGGCACCCTTTGCTGGGATGGTACCTGCTGCTGCTACAGCACCAGCATTAATTATGGTTGGAGTATTAATGATGGCTTCATTAAAGCAAATAGAATTTGATAAATTAGAAGAAGCAATTCCAGCCTTTTTGATTATCGCTGTCATGCCATTTTCTTACAGTATTGCCAATGGAATTGCTGCTGGGCTTATTTTCTATACGCTTATCAAGATCATAAAGGGAGAAGCTTTTAAGGTTCACCCATTGGTATATATAATTACTTTATTATTTATAATTCGATTCATTATTATTTAAAAATATGGGGGTTATAGATTTACCACATTTTAGACAGTACAGGACAGTTACTATACATTTTATATACAAATTTAAACTTAAATTAAGCTAGCAAAATGGAGTTATCTGGAATAGATATCGGTATCATAATAGGGTACTTATTCTTAACAATATTTATCGGCTTTTATATTTCCAAAAAGGCTTCGGCAAATTTAGAAGCCTATTTTCTAGGCGGTAAAAGTTTGCCTTGGTATGTATTAGGCATTTCTAATGCTTCAGGCATGTTCGATATTACAGGTACCATGTGGTTAGTAGCATTGTGCTTTGTATATGGAATTAAAAGTGCTTGGATTCCTTGGCTCTGGCCAGTTTTTAACCAAATCTTTCTCATGATTTTCCTTTCTGCGTGGTTAAGAAGGTCGAATGTAATGACAGGTGCAGAATGGATCCAAACCCGATTTGGCCATGGTAAGGGTGCTAGGTTATCTAATATTATTGTCATTGTATTTGCATTGGTAACGGTTGTAGGCTACCTCGCCTATGCTTTTCAAGGTATTGGCAAATTTGCTTATACATTTTTGCCGAAAAGCTTCGAAATGGGAGGCGCGGAATACGCTTTAACACCTAATTTCTATGGCTTCTTATTTATAGGAATTACAGCACTTTATGTAGTAAAGGGAGGAATGTACAGTGTGGTATTAACAGAGGTAGTTCAGTTTTTAGTAATGACAATAGCCTCTATTGCAGTAGGGTTAGTAGCCATTAATCAAGTACCCGCCGAGGTAATAAATGAAATGGTCCCTTCAGATTGGAAGTCTTTATTCTTTGGTTGGGAGCTAAATTTAGAATGGGACATTGCGGCTGTAAATCAAAAGATAAAAGATGATGGTTATGAGCTATTTAGTATATTTTTTATGATGATGGTATTCAAAGGCATATTGGTAAGTTTGGCTGGCCCTGCTCCAAACTACGACATGCAGAGAATCCTCTCTACTAAATCGCCAACAGAAGCTGCCAAAATGAGTGGATTTGTCTCTTTGGTACTATTCTTCCCAAGGTATTTAATGATTGCCGGTGTAGCTATTATAGGACTTGCCAGTGTTTATGAACTAGGCCTTACCCCATTGCAAAATAATGGCGCTACCGATTTTGAATTGATCTTACCACATGTAATAAAAAATTATATTCCGGTAGGCTTAGTAGGTTTGTTATTGGCTGGTTTGTTAGCTGCCTTTATGTCTACTGTAGCTGCTACAGTAAATGCAGCGCCTGCTTATTTGGTGAATGATATTTACAAGAAATACTTGAACCCAGATGCAGAGCCTAAAACTTATGTGCGCATGAGTTACATTTCTACCGTTGTAGTTTTAGTAATTGGCGTAGGGTTTGGTTTTGCCACAGATTCAATTAACCAAGTAACCCAATGGATAGTTAATGCCTTATTTGGCGGTTATGCTGTGGCTAACTTATTAAAATGGTATTGGTGGAGATTAAATGGATATGGGTATTTCTGGGGGATGCTCGCTGGAGTACTTGCTTCATTATTCCTCCCATTTTTAGATGTATCCTATATACCACTTCCAGCAGATTTGGCTCGCTTCCCTATCATGTTCATTGCTTCATTAATCGGATGTCTTGCAGGTAGTTATCTCACGCCTGAACAAAAAGAAGACGAATTAATGGATTTTTATAAAAGGGTAAGACCTTGGGGTTTCTGGAAACCAGTGTATGAAAAAATTATACAAATTGATCCAAGTTTTGAAAGAAACAAAGAATTTAATAGAGATGTGTTTAACATATTAATAGGCATTATATGGCAGACAGCTTTGGTTGTAATGCCGATTATGATAGTGATAAGAGAAAATTATTATGCAGGCATGGCATTTATCGTGGTCGCCATTACTTCTTTTATCCTAAAAATTAACTGGTATGATAAATTGAAAGACTAACTCATTACAGCAATTTTTACAAAATTCGATTTCTCTAAAATTATGAACCCAACTTACGCAAATCAAGTAAAGGCACTTTTCGAAGATCATGAATCATTCATATCTCAAAAGAATGCACCTTTACCTAAAGGGAATGGTATATTTGATCGATATGCCCATCCTGTACTCACTGCTGCCCATGCACCACTAGAGTGGCGTTACGATTTTGATGAAACTACCAATCCATATTTAATGGAGCGGATGGGTATAAATGCTATTTTTAATGCAGGCGCTATAGAATTTAATGGAAAAATTTGTGTGGCCGCAAGAGTAGAAGGTTGGGACAGAAAGTCTTTCTTTGCCATTGCCGAAAGTGAAAATGGAATCGATAATTTTAGGTTTTGGGATTACCCGATAGTTATTCCAGAAAACGACGAGCCCGATACCAATACTTATGACATGCGTCTGGTTAAACATGAAGATGGTTGGATTTATGGTTTATTTTGCGCAGAAAGGCATGACAAAGACCACCCTGAAGATCTTTCAGCAGCAGTTGCAGCATGCGGTATCGCTCGTACAAAAGATTTAGTACACTGGGAAAGACTTCCTGATTTAAAAACACCCGCCAAACAACAGCGGAATTGTGTATTACACCCAGAGTTTGTAAATGGGCAATATGCATTTTATACAAGACCCCTTAGTCATTTTGCGGCAACTGGTACTGGAGCAGGTATTGGTTGGGGACTTACACCTGATATTACCAATCCTGTAATAGAGCAAGAAATTATTGTGGATGAAAGGATTTATCACACAATTAAAGAAGGGAAAAACGGACAAGGCCCTGCTCCTATTAAAACCAAAGAAGGCTGGCTACACTTAGCCCATGCAGTTCGCGATACAGCAGCAGGGATGCGTTATGTACTCTATGCTTTTCTTACGGATTTGGATCATCCTGAAAAGGTAATCAAACAACCTGGTGGTTACTTTATGGCACCAGAATTTGATGAGCGCATTGGTGATGTTTCCAATGTATTATTCACCAATGGATGGGTCGCTAAAGATAATGGTGAATTATTTATTTATTATGGATCTTCAGATACCCGATTACATGTTGCCACTACTACAGTAGACAAAATGCTTGATTATGTATGTAATACCCCTGAAGACGGCTTACGTTCTTATGTTTGTGTACAACAACGCAATCAACTAATTACCAAGAATATGCAAGTATTACAACAACTAGGCTTAAGCAAAAAAGTAAAGGTAAGGGTTTAAAAAGCTGCTGATGCCTCCACTACCCGTCATTTCCTGCAAAGCAAGGGAATCTCTCATCTAGTATCTAAGATTGTAACAGGTTTTGCTAATAGGCAAGAGACTCCTACGCTTCCTATCCACACTCATACCAACCCATAAGGAAGCTCAGAGTGGCGGGCGAAAAGAAGCTTGGAGTGACAGGCGAAAAAAAGTTTTGGTTAATCTGTATAGAAAAGAAACCTATCAACCTTATACGAAATATTTTTACAAATAGGTAATGTATAGTACTAGACTTTTCTAACAACAATTCTAATTTTTAATACAGATTATGTTTAACTTGTGGCTTAATTAGTTTAGCACCTTTCCTAATTAATAATATCCAATTTTCTTTTAAAATCATTTACCCTCAATCTGGGAGGGTCAACTATTATTTTTTATGAAAAATACCAACCGTAAACCACTGTATTTACTGATTTTGGCCTTTGCTGCCATTTATGTGATTTGGGGTTCTACATACCTTGGTATCAAGTATGCGGTAGAAGATATTCCACCTTTTCTCATGGCTGGTACACGATTTGGCATAGCAGGACTCTTAATGTTCATTGCTGGAATGTTCATGGGCATTCCTAAACCCAAGTGGACGCATTGGAAAAATGCCGCTTTTTTTGGAGCATTTTTTATCATGGTGAGTAATGGCGGAGTAACCTGGGCAGAACAATATGTAGATTCTGGTATTGCTTCCCTCATTATAACTTCTGAACCCTTGCTAATTGTGTTGCTCCTATGGGCTTTACAGGGGCAAAAACCTAATTTGGCTGGCATTTTAGGGGTAATATTAGGCATAGTAGGAATGGCATTATTAATAGGACCACAAACATTTTCTAACAGCGATTCCAATCTCTTAGGTCTCGCTATTTGTGGCTTGGCAGCTTTTTCTTGGTCTTTTGGCTCTATTTATACTAAAAATGCTAAATTACCCCCTTTTCAATTGCAAAGTGCTGCCATGCAAATGCTCTGTGGTGGTACTATGTTATTAATAATTAGTGCGTTTAGTGGAGAATTGAATGGGTTTACATTAGCAGCTGTACATACGGAAGCGTGGGTGGCTTGGGTCTATTTAACGATTTTTGGCTCTATTGTCGCTTTTTCGGCTTTTAGTTGGTTGTTGAAAGTAGAGAACCCCAATAAAGTAGCCACCTTTGCCTATGTAAACCCGGTAATTGCTTTGTTTTTAGGCTGGTTTTTTAGAGATGAAATCTTAAACACCCAATCTCTAATTGCAGCAGCTATGATGATCCTAGGTGTAGTTTTTATCAACTTTAGTAAAACTAAAGAAAGAGAAAAGGTGAGTGCATGAGAGCACCCTTCCTTCCAATCCCCATTCCCCGCAGAGCGGGGAATGGGGGACACAGGAGACAGATTGCTTCCCTGCGCTCGCAATGGTTTCACTTCATGCTTACTACTTGCATTTTGGTTAGGCTGCGCCAGAGCCATTCAAAAAAGCCATACCTGAATCTTTGCATCCAAAAGCGGCTTAATAGGATGAGGAATAGCCAAACACCCAATACCAACACCAATTGGAAGATTCTAGGGACTTCCCCAAAAAAACCTAATCCATAAAAAATGAAGGTACAAATCAGGGATTGGAGCAGATAATTACTCAATGCCATTCTGCCTACATTGGCTAAAAGTTGAGTAAAGGTTGTCAGTAATTGGCTTCTCATGAGCAATATCAAACCTGATACATAAGTTAGGGCAATACCTAAACTTCCCCAATAATTAAAAAGGCCACCCAAAAACATCGAATATTCAAATTGCCAAGCGTGCGCAAAATTTTGATACATACCAAAAGCTACCAAAACAAAACTAGGTATGCCTGCGAATAATAAAATTTTCCTATAAAATTTACTAGACATTTTCGCGGTAAAAAAACCAGATTTGTACAGCGCCATGCCTAATAACATTAGTCCCGTAATCCGCCAAAAAAAGAAGAAAAAGAAAACTTGGGTTTGCATCATTTGTGCAGTTCTTGTCCTTACAGCTAATTGTGAACTATAATCGCCTTGGTAAGCGGCAATTCTTTTAGCAAGACCGTCTTCACTTATATCCCAACCTGCTGCTATTTCTGTTGTAACTTCTTTGGGCATGTAAGGTAGAGAAAGGCCCATTGCCAAATTGATAAAGGTCGGTACGGAGAAAATAATCAAAGCTACAATGATCAAATTTTTTACTTTCCATTTTCTAGCAGGGAAAAGTAAAAAAGCGCAAAAGGCATACATGGTTAGTATGTCTCCATACCAAATAAGGTACGCATGGATTAATCCAATGACTAACAACCAAAAATTTCTGCTATAATGTGTCTTCCCTTCAGATTGTCCTTTTTTAGCGGCGAGGTCAGTAATCATTACAATAGAAGCACCAAAAAGCATAGAGAAAATACTCATAAATTTCTGGTCGGCAAATAAGTGGCTAAAAACCCAAGCAAACAGATTCCAGCCTGTTAAGTCACCAAAAGCAGCAGGATTGGTGTAGGCTTCGCCTGGCATGGAGAAGCTCTGTATGTTCATTAATAAAATTCCTAATACGGCAAAACCACGAATTACGTCTAGTTCTACAATTCGTTTTTCAGTTTTTGTTTTTGTTAGTTGGCTCATTTATCTAGTTTTTTCTGTAAAGACAATTTTGATGATAGTTTTTAGACAAATAATAAATTTAATAATTACAAGTAGATTATTTCATTTGTGCATCCACATTTGAGTGAGAATAAATGAAATATTAATCAAAGTTAAATAAGATACTTTTCTCAATGCCGATCTTGCGGAGCACATACTTTCCAAGCGGCTTTTTCCATCGGCAACCGACAATGTAATGAAAAAGGTGGACGCCACGAGTACACAAAAAATCTAGCGGACGCCGCACGGGAAAATTTGAAACAGCGCGGCTGCCGCCCGCTTCGCTCAGACAACAAATTTTCCATTATTCTATAAAAAACTTAATAATTTTTGTAGGACCTAAGTTGAAACAGTTAAAAAATTTTCCAATCTCTTGTATCTTTTTCATAAACCTGCATTACACCTATCAAAACACACAGAAAAAGATTTATCATCCTAACTCAAAATTAAAATAATATGATTCGATTACTTGACACAATGGGTATGGCAGGTCTGGCTGTATTCTTCGCAATCGCATTGGTAGGTACCATCTACTTATTGCGTTACATCATGGGTAAGAAAAGTGCTGAGTTAACGTCCGAAGGCAGCAATGTAGCCCATTTACAGAAAAAACATGAAGAAGTGGACATCCACAAATATCGCAAGCTTATTGCCAATGTGGGATTAATGTTGAGCTTGGCTATTGTATTGGCTGCTTTTGAATTTCCTGATTTTGAAGAAAGTGAATTGATTGATTTAGGCTCATTAGATGCAGATGTTGAAGAAATGATGGAAATCCCTCCAACAGAGCAATTACCTCCTCCTCCTCCAAAAATAGAAACGCCTCAAATTGTAGAAGTTCCAGATGAAGAGGAAATTGAAGAAGAGATTGAAATCGATTTGGATATGGAAGCAGATGAAGAGACTGTAATCGAAGAAATCATTATTGAGGAAGAGCCAGTAGTTGAGGAAAAAGTAGATGAGATTTTCGAAATTGTGGAAGAAGGTGCTGAACCTACTGGTGGTTACGCTGCTTTCTACAAGTTTGTGAAGAAAAATATCAAATACCCTAACCAAGCCAAAAGGATGGGTGTGGAAGGAAAAGTTTACGTACAATTTGTAGTGGATAAAGATGGAAGTATCACAGATGTGAAATCTATTAGAGGAATTGGTGCTGGTTGTGATGAGGAAGCAGTTAGGATTCTACAGAAATCACCTAAGTGGAAGCCAGGTAAGCAAAGAGGACGTGCAGTAAAACAAAGAATTGTATTGCCTATCAACTTCAAGTTAGGCTAAAACAATAAAATACATTTGAAAGCCAAAGGAAACCCCACTAGCATTTAGTGGGGTTTTTCTTTACCAAATTAAATGGAGCTAAAGACTACTATCATGTTTCATCCAACAAAAAACATTACTACTATGAGAAATCTAAAATCATTGATGATAGTAACCCTTTTTATTTTAGCTAGCTGTCATAAAAGCAATATGAATCTGGGTTTAGAAACCTATCATGAAGTGCAGGAAGGTGGAGATATTTACAATACAGTAAAGGAAAATCCATTTTTTGATACCAATGAACAAGCAGTGTCTACTTTCTCTATTGATGCTGATGGGGCCTCTTATGCCAATGTTAGGCGTTTCATTTTGCAAGACAAACAAATGCCACCAATAGCAGCTGTAAGAACCGAAGAATTACTCAACTACTTTCAGCTCGATTATGATTACAAAAGCTCCACCCATCCTATTTCCTTAAATGGAGAAGTAAGTACTTGTCCTTGGAATGAAGAGAACAGGCTGATTCGTATTGGAATCAAAGGAAAACCTATTGAAAAGCAAGCATTACCTCCTGCCAATTTTGTTTTTCTAATCGATGTATCTGGATCAATGGGCAGTGAAGATAAATTAGATTTACTGAAAAATGGATTTAAATATTTTGTAGATGGTCTTTCAGAAAATGATAGAGTTGCCATTGTAACTTATGCAGGAGCTGCAGGAATAGCATTAACTTCAACTTCAGGCAATGAAAAAGAAAAAATAAAAGCTGCTATTGATTTACTCGGCTCAGGGGGAAGTACAGCGGGTGCTGAAGGTATAATTACAGCATATGAACTCGCACAGGCAAGTTTAATTCCTGATGGGAATAATAGAATTATCATAGGTACAGACGGTGATTTTAATGTAGGAGCAAGTAGTCAAGGGGAACTTATAAAACTTATTGAAGCAAAGAGAAAGCTTGGAATTTACCTCACTGTTTTAGGAGTAGGTCGTGGTAATTTAAATGAAGCGATGTTAGAACAAATTGCCAATAATGGGAATGGTAACTATGAATATATTGACAATCTTGAACAGCTAAAAAAAGTCTTTATTTATGATTACAATAAATTTTACACTGTAGCTAAAGATGTGAAAATTCAGGTTGAGTTTAACCCAAAAAATGTAAAGGCTTACAGGCTGATTGGGTATGAAAATCGAATTATTTCACAAGAAGAGTTCACCGATGACGAAAAAGATGCAGGAGAAATTGGCGCAGGACAGAATATAACTGCACTTTACGAAATTATACCAACTAAAATTTCCCAAAACTCATCACCCACTTTCAAGATTGACTTTAGATACAAGAATCCAAATCAAGAACAAAGTGTTGCTTCATTTCTTGAAGTCTATGACAAAGGCCATTCATTTGAAGAAGCTACCGATTTTATGAAATTTACTGCAGCAGTAGCTTCCTTTTCTATGCAATTAACTGAATCTCCTTATAAAGGCTCTAGTAGTTTCAAAGATATTTTAACATGGCTAGAAGAAATAGAACTGAAAGATAAGCACCATTTTAAAGCGGAATTTAAATCGCTTGTAGAAGCAGCAGAACTTTTAAATGCATTATAAAAAGTTATTTAGAGGTTTGTAAATAATAAGCCCATGAGGTTGTTAAACCTTCAAGGTTTTGTATGATATTTAGATAATAATCAGACAATCATACAGAACCTTGAAGGTTTGTTAAGCTTTCAACCCTCTTGTAACAAGCCAGCTCTTTTGAGTAGTGCTTTTGGCGATGGTTCTTTTCCTCTAAAACGCTTATACAATTCCATAGGGTGTTCACTTCCACCTGCTGAGAGAATATGTTTTTCAAATTTGTTGGCAACTTCCTTATTGAAAATACCTTTCTCATTAAAAAATTCGAAGGCATCTGCATCTAACACCTCTGCCCATTTATAGCTGTAATAACCAGAAGAATAGCCTCCCTGGAAAATATGGGCAAAAGCAGTACTAGTCATCATATCAGGTACTTCGGTAAATAACTCAGTTTCTTTGATCGTTGCTTTTTCGAAAACATATACATCTTCAATACCTGTAGGATCCGCACCATGCCAACCCATATCTAACAAGCCAAAACTGAGTTGCCTCAAGGTCTGGTAGCCTTCTAAAAAGGTAGCACTTTCTTTAATCCTAGTAATTAACTCTTCAGGAATTTTCTCCCCTGTTTCATAATGGTGGGCAAATAGGTCTAGACATTCCTTTTCATACGCCCAATTTTCCATAATTTGTGATGGCAACTCCACAAAATCCCAATACACATGCGTCCCAGAAAGGCTACTGTATATGCCTTCGGCAAGCATACCATGAAGCGCATGTCCAAATTCATGGAACAAAGTAGTCACTTCATTAAAAGTAAGCAAAGAAGGTTTGGTAGCCGTAGGTTTGGTAAAGTTGCATACGATAGATGCATGCGGTCGTTTGTTTTCTCCTGCTTCTTTCCATTGCCCACGGTAAGAAGTCATCCAAGCCCCCGCCCTTTTTCCTGCTCTTGGGAAAAAATCTGCATAGAAAACTGCTTTGTGATTTCCTGCTGCATCAAGAACTTCAAAAGCTCTTACATCTTTGTGGTATACAGGTATGGCTGAGTTTTCTTTAAAGCTGATTCCAAATAACATATTGGCCACTTTAAAAACGCCATCAATTACATTTTCCAACTTAAAATAAGGCTTCAATAATTCATCATCGATGGCATATTTTTCTTTTTTCAGTTTTTCTGAGTAATAGCTAAAATCCCAACGTTGCAAATCTTCTAAGCCATCTAATTTTTTAGCGTATGCCAATACTTCTGCTACATCTTTTTCAGCTACTGGTTTGGCATATGCTAGCATCTCTTTCAAAAAGCCTTTTACCTTTTCTGGCGATTCAGCCATTCTTTCTTCTAATACAAAGTGAGCATGTGTTTCGTATCCTAACAAATTGGCACGCTCATGCCTTAGTTGTACTATCTGTTTTACAATTTCTCTGTTGTCATTGCCATCATCCTTATAACCTCTAGAAGCAAAAACTTTGTACAACTCTTCTCGCTTTGGGCGATTGGCACAGTAGGTCATAAAAGGAATATAGCTAGGATAATCCATAGTAACTACCCATTTGCCTTTTTGCCCCTTTTCTTCGGCTAATGCAGCGGCAGCTTCTTTTAAAGTATCAGGCATACCCACTAATTCCGTATCATCTTCTAATACCATCATGTATTCATTGGTCTCTTTCAACAAATGTTCACCAAAGGTCAATGATAGTTGAGATAATTCTTTGTCAATCTCCCTCAATCTTTGTTTGCCTGCTTCATCTAGTCCTGCCCCATTTCTCACAAAAGATTTATAAGTCTTATCTAGCAACGTAGCTGCTTCAGGTGTTAAATCATACTGATTTTTTTGTTGGTGCACAGTTGCCACTCTTTCGTACAATGCTTGATCCAGCAAAATATCGTTGTGAAATTCTGTAAGCATAGGAGAAATTTCGCGCGCTAATTTTTGAATTTCATCATTGGTTTCGGCACTATTTAGGTTAAAAAATATGCCTGAAATTGTACCGCTCAATTTGCCACTTTTTTCTAATGCCTCTATGGTATTGGCAAAATTAGGCGCATCGTTGTTACTAGTAATAGCTTTGATTTCTTCCCTTGCTATGGCTATGGCCTCTTTTATAGCTGGTAGGAAATGAGTTGTTTCTATTTTATCAAAAGGTGCTGTTTCAAAAGGAGCCGAAAATGGTTCCAACAGTGGGTTACTCATTTAATAATGATTTAGGTTAAAAAATCTATTTATCTCGATTTTATTACTTATTTCAACAGTTATGTAACACAGAAAGTTGAAGGATATAACCGATAAATTATAAAATCTCCATAGTTCAATCCATCAGTTAATGTAATGAATTTGTGTGAAGTTATACATAGCTTATAATTAGGAATAATATTTATTAAATTTATGTTTTTTGTTTACACTTTATAGGCTTCTTTTCCTAAGTAACTATTCAAAAGCAATATAGATAATCATGATTTTTGATTTATTTTTCTTTGTATTGGCATTTTTTATGAGCATTCCCTTTGTGGGTGCTTGGTATGCCTCATCACGAGGAAAAGATTTCTGGACATGGTATTTTATCGGTTTATTTCTACCTATTATTTCTTTCATTATCTTACTATGCCTACCTGATAATAAAAATCCTTTAGAAAAAGAATTGGAACAAATTAGGATTAAAAATAAGATGCTTGGCCTTAAAAATGAAGTTCCTAAAAATGAAAGTAAATTCTTAAAGCTACTTGACAAACCATGCAATAATATTCAATTTGAGATAACCGAAAAACAAGAAAGTAACAACAGAAGAATTGATGTATTGATTGATAAAGAACCTCTCAAAAATATTTTAAAAGAACAAGACAAGAAAAAAAGAAAATTTATTTTCAAAAAACCAAGTATCACTGAGTATACTGGACTAGCCCCTGAATTAGTTCTAAGCCCTTCTGAGCACCTACTGGGGAAACCACAAAATCAGCTAAAAAAACGAGCCATTATTTTAAAAGATGCACAAAGTAACCATGTAATTATGGTGAAAGTAGAAATGCTCAGAAAATATGTGATATGGCATGAGTTCATTAAAGTCGATGGCACCAAACAAATAGGAGTTTACACTAAAACAGGCCCTTTTGTATTTGAACGTTGGCAATATGAACTAGCCTTGAACGACGTTTCTTACCGATATAAAAAAATGGTCTGATAATTCATATTTGTCACCCCAAAATACTTTTATATTCCACTAAATATAGCTATTATTAAAGCTACTGAGTTTAATAGCAAACATGTTTGGTTGATTTAAAATGGGAGATAATTCTAAAAAGAAACTAACTGCAGATGGTAAGAGGAAACCTGAAATAAAAAAATCGCAGGTCTCAAAATCACTGCTAGTAGAAGTCGCTTGGGAAGTATGTAACCAAGTTGGTGGAATCTACACGGTAATCAGATCAAAAGCACCTGCTACAACACAACTTTGGGGCGAAAAATACTGTCTGATTGGTCCATACGTACACCAAAGTGTTTCTATTGAATTTGAACCTACTGAAAACCCCAATGATCCATTTTATGTAGCTGCTCAACGCATGCGAGAAAAAGGCTATGAAGTACATTATGGTCGCTGGCTCGTTTCTGGTAGACCAAAAGTAATCCTTGTTAATCCATATAGCATTGTAGACAGGCTGGGGCAAATTAAATATGACCTTTGGAATCATCATGGCATTCCAAGCCCTGAAGGCGATTTTCTTTTGAACGATACCATTGCTTTTGGTTTTTTGGTCAAAACATATCTTGCAGAATTAGCCAACGAAGAAGTAACCAATAAAAATATTATTGCCCATTTTCATGAGTGGATGGCGGGCACTCCTATTCCAGATATTAGAAGGGAAAACATTAACGTAACCACCGTTTTTACCACGCATGCTACCATGTTAGGCAGGTATCTTGCCATGAATGACCCGCTTTTCTATGATTATCTATCTTTCTATGATTGGGAAAAAGAATCCAAACATTTTAATATAGAGCCCCAAGTACGCATAGAACGGGCAGCAGCGCATGGTTCCCATGTTTTTTCAACTGTAAGTGATGTAACCGCCAATGAATGCCTACATTTATTGGGACGCCAACCAGACCTAATCCTTCCCAATGGTTTAAATATCCAGCGGTTTTCCGTATTGCATGAAGTACAGAACCTACACCAAACTTTTAAGGAGCAAATCCATGAGTTTGTGATGGGGCACTTTTTCCAAAGCTATTCATTCGACCTTGACAAAACGCTTTATTTCTTTACTTCTGGTAGGTATGAATATAAGAACAAGGGCTTCGATATGACCATGGAAGCCTTAGCCAGACTTAACTGGAAATTAAAGGAAGCTAACATTGATATTACTGTAGTGATGTTCTACATCACCAAAAGACCTGTACATTCTATTAACCCTGAAGCTCTTGAGTCTAGGGCAATGATGAAAAAAATCAGGGAAACCTGTGAAGCGATAGAGCGGCAAATTGGCGATAAATTATTTTATGCAGCGGCAGTCAATGCAGAACATCGCTTACCTTCACTTAATGAGTTTGTAGATGATTATTGGCGATTGAGATTAAGAAGGACCTTACAAGCTTGGAAAAGTGACAAATTGCCTTTAGTTGTTACCCACAACTTGCAAGATAACGACAAGGATGAGCTACTTAATTTTATTAGAAGCTCTGACATGATCAATAAAAAAGAGGATAAAGTAAAAATTGTTTATCATCCTGATTTCATCCAAAATACCAATCCTCTTTTTGGTATAGATTACGATGAGTTTGTTAGAGGTTGCCACTTAGGTGTTTTTCCAAGTTATTACGAACCATGGGGGTATACACCATTAGAATGTATTGCACGTGGAGTTCCCACAATAACCAGTGATCTTTCAGGTTTTGGAGACTATGTACTCAAATACAAAGACGATCATGAAAAAGATGGAGTTTATGTGGTGAACAGGCGCTACCGAAACTACGACGATTCAGCTAACCAATTAGCTGATCAAATGTATAAATTTGTTGTAAGCACTCGTGGCGATAGAATATTACAAAGGAATAGAGTTACCCGCTCAGCTGAACATTTTGACTGGGAGCAACTTACATTGTATTATGAAAGGGCTTATGCTTTGGCAATTGATCGTTTAACCTATGCGCAAGAAAAGGCGGAGTAACTAAGCCCCAATGAGTTTTTCCACATTTTTATAATCCACAAACTCATTTGCCACGGCATGCTTTGCTCCTTTATCTGAATGTTCCATCAATAACATTGTAATATTGTGGTTTTCTTTGAGTTCTTGGGCAATTTGCAATACGTGTTGCTTTCTTATTTCTGAGCCAATATCTCTGATATAGACAGATAAGACACGTTCAGGATAGGTTTGTGCAATGGCTTTGTAAATCTCTGGATCTTTTTGTCCACTATCCCCTAATAATATAAATTTCAAGTTCGGATAAGTCTCAAAAATATTAGTTATTTTACTTAATTTATGACCGTGTTTGAGCAAACCACCCTTCCAAAATTTCACTTTAAAAGAGTCTCTTTTTCTAAAGCTATTTAAAAAAAATACGCCTTTTGGTATTCCATGGAATGCACAAAAATCTACCAATAAATCGTAGAGATTCCAATCGCTGCTAGAAACATAAAAGAATGGATTTTCTCCATTTCCGTTAAAACCTTCTAGCAAGGCATTATAAAAAATTGAAGCACCTGAAAAAGCTTTTCTCGTAAAGGCATTTTTCCATAACAGTTGTTTCAATTTCAAAAAAAAGCTTGTTGAATAAGAAATAAGAAAGGTATCATCAATATCAGATATTACACCAAATTCACAAGAAGAAGGAGGCACTAAAACTTCCACCTCAAAAGTTGATTTTAGATTTATTGAAGTATGTAATTTGGTAAGGAATTGTACATGGCCTTTCATCCAGTTTTCATGTCCATTATTTATTTCAATTCCTTTGAAATAAGCCTCAAAAAACCCCCTTTTATCAGTAATTACTTTTTGGATTTCACTTTCAAAATTAACTGATAATTCTACACCCGAAATCCCTGGAGTTAAGTAGCGCTCAAACATGGCTAAAATATTCCAAATATTTTTCACGCTTTCACCCGTATGCTTTAAACCATAACTTTTTACGAGTCTACCACTAATAAATACTTCAGTATCGTTACCATAACCACGATAATTAATAATGGCAGGTTTGCCCAATTTTAATGTAAGAAGTCTTTTTATTTTTCTTATTAGCAACATATCGATAAATGATATGGAATATACCTTAGTAATGCTTACTATTTAAAAGAACTGATTGCGTTTACTTTTTTTTATGAAGCAAATATTTCAAAGTTTTAAATTCAACAAGTAGATTGGATATAGCGACTATCATAAAGATAAGTCTGATAATTTTATTAAAGGACTACATTTCATTTATTATTTTTTTGCACCAACACATGAATTCATTAATTTAATGAGTGAAATAAGTTTTTTTGCTTATCTATTCCAATCTCCATTGACTTAACACTACTATTCAAAACAAACCTTGCGCTTGTTAAATTAAGATTATTCTATTTCCTTTTCTTAAAAATTAATTTTATGATGCTTCATAAGATGGGATGGCTTTTCCAAAAAGTACTGTATCCCTCACTTACTTGGAGGAGAGATACAGCTGGGGATAAAACTATTTATCTTACTTTTGACGATGGCCCTATTCCTGAAATGACGCCCGATATACTAGAAATATTAAAAGCCTTTAAAGCAAAAGCCACTTTCTTTTGTGTAGGAGATAATATTAGAAAATATCCTGAGATCTTTATGAGAACCCAAGAAGAAGGGCACAGTATAGGAAATCATACTTATAACCACATAAATGGTTGGAAAAGCAAGGATGCCAATTATCTAGAAAATATAGCCCTTTGTACTTCAGCAATTCAAGAAAATACTATTTTTAATTTACCTAAAAGAATTTTGTTTAGACCGCCATATGGTAGAATATCTTATTCTCAAATAAGCAAAGTAAAGGTACAATACGAGATTATTATGTGGGAAGTACTCAGCGGTGATTTTTCTGCCTCTATTGATCCCGAAACATGCCTTTTAAAAACAATACAAAATACTCGCCCTGGCGCTATTGTAGTATTTCATGACAATCTGAAAGCCCAAAAAAACCTTGACTTTGTACTTCCTCGTTATCTTGAGCATTGCAGTCAACAAGGCTATACTTTCAAGTCTCTTTAAATACTTCAAATTTTATCAACCTCACCTTTTCAACTTGTTAATAAATTATCTATATTTTGCTTCATTAAAAGAACAACTAAACTTTAACCTACCTTAATGCAGGAACACTACAGGAAATGGTATACACCATATTTTGAACATGAGTTTGAAATGTTAGTATTTGGCCATGCAGGAAAACCCATTATTTTATTTCCCACTTCACAGGGAAAATATTATCAGAATAAAGATTTTGGTTTACTCGATTCAATTTCATGGTTTATAGATGAAGGATTGGTAAAAGTATACTGCCCAGACAGTAGGGACAACATGAGTTGGTATAATAAAGACATTCATCCTGCCGATAGGGTAAAAACGCATTTAGCCTACGAACGAGTTATCATGAATGAAGTAGCTATTGCCGCTAGAAACGAAACAGGTATAGATAAATTAATTTTTGCTGGGGCAAGTTTTGGTGGTTATCATGCGATGAATTTTGGATTAAAATTTCCTCACTTTACCTCTCATATCATTAGCATGAGTGGCGCTTTTGATATGCGCTCTTTCATGGATGGGTTCTATAACGATGAATTTTATTATAATAACCCTGTAGACTTTGCAGGTGGAATGCCATCTTATGAAATGCAGCTGCAATTTGGGGACGTCAACATTATATTAGGAGTAGCCGAACATGATGCCTGTAAAGATGAAAATTTCAATTTTTCAAATTTACTCAACGAAAAAGGGATCAATCACTGGTTCGATTTCTGGCAAGGACATTCACATGATTGGCCTATATGGCGAGAAAAACTTCCACTTTATCTTTCAAAATTGTAAATAGATATACTTAAAACTTTTATAGCAGTGAACACAAAATTGATATAAACCATGAAAAAAATAGGCATATTATACGGTAAAGAAAATAGTTTCCCTCCTGCCCTTGTTGAAAGAATAAATGCAATGAATACGCCAGGTATAAGTGCAGAAGCGGTTTATATCAGCAAAGTTATTCAGGCAGACCCAACAGATTATACTGTAATCATAGATCGTATTTCACAAGATGTCCCTTTTTACCGAGCCTATCTTAAAAATGCAGCTTTAAGTGGTACTGCAGTTATAAATAATCCATTTTGGTGGAGCGCTGATGAAAAGTTTTTTAATAATGCCCTCTCTGAGAAAATTGGGGTGCAAGTTCCAAAAACAGTTTTATTTCCTTCAAATCATCGTCCGCCAGATACCTCAGAGCTGTCTTTTAGAAACTTAGCTTTTCCATTAGATTATGAGGCTATTTTTGAATATGTGGGTTTCCCAGCATTTTTTAAGCCATTTTCTGGTGGAGGATGGAAAAGCGTTTACAAAGTTTATAACCGCAATGATTTTTTTAATGCTTGGAATGAAACAGGCGAACTAGTCATGATGCTCCAAGAAAATATAGAATTTGAGGAATATTTCAGATGCTATTATGTAGGCGGCAGGGTACACATTATGCCTTATGAACCGAGAAACCCTTTCCATGAAAGATACCTTAAAGATAAAACCACTGAAAAATCGCTTTTGAAAAAAGTTGAAGCAGTAGTTCACAAGCTTAATGAACACCTGGGTTATGATTTCAATACAGTAGAAGTAGCCGTAAGAGATGGTGAATTATACCCGATAGATTTTTGCAACCCTGCTCCCGATGCCGATGAGTTTTCTGTAGGGAAAGATAATTTTGAGTGGATCCTACAAAATGCTGCAGAATATGCTATAGAAAGAGCCCAAAATCATAAAGCTGGAGAAATCAATTTAACCTGGGGTAAATTCATAACTGGTGCAGTTAATTTTTTCCAACAACCCACCGCACCTCCTGCACCTAAAAAAGTAAAACTACCTGTGGCAACTAAAAAGAAACAGGAAGAAAAGAAAAAAGAACCCGTAAAAAAGAAGGAGGATAGTTTCAGTGATCATCTTACTGCTGCTCAGAAAAAAATAATTGCGAATGCAAAAAAAGGAGAAAAAGATAACCTGAAACAAATCAATGGAATAGGTGCTGTTTTAGAAAAGAAACTAAACGAAATAGGTATCAAAACCATAAAACAGGTGAGTAAATTCGATAAGGCGATGCTCAATAAAGTGGTTGAAGCCATAGGATATTCTGCGGAAAGGGCTGCAAATGAAAATTGGATCAAGCAAGCCAAAGAGTTAGTTAAAAACAAAAAATGAAGTTATAGGCAATGACTGACGCCAAACTTGCCAGAGAGGCATTTAATGCAGCATTTACAGAGGAGAAATACCAAGCATTATTAAAAGATATACATCCTGGTTACAATCTAAACCTTGATTTTAGGATAGCAGAAACACCCATTTTTGTTACTAAAGCCTTTAAACGAGAAATGTTAGGTCTTTTTGAGGATGTAAAGGAATTTCTTACCCATGCAGATTTAAGTGGAATGCTTAAAAATGCCGTACCTGAAGCATTTCGAGTAGCAAACGAAAGTAAGCACCCCGCTTTTGTTGCCATAGATTTTGCTGTTTGCCAAGATGAAAATGGGCAGCTATTTCCCCAATTAATAGAGTTTCAAGGTATTGCTACCCTATTTTGCTATCAGCGACATTTAAATTTGGCCTATCAACGCCATTATGATATCCCAAACCAATTTAGCCCTTATGTTAATTTTTCAAACGAGCACGAATTTCTATCTGCACTTCAAAAAATTGTATTGGCAGATGAGAAACCAGAAAATGTAATAATGCTCGATATAGAGCCGGAAAAACAAAAAACACGAATAGATTTTATCTACACAAAAAAAGATTTGGGCATACAACCTGTCTGTATATCAGATGTCTTTCAAGTTGGCAGTCAACTTTTTTATTACAGAGATGGGGTCAAACTCCCAATTAAGCGGATTTATAATCGCCTTATATTTGATGAATTAGATAAAAGAACGGATATTAAGGCAAAGCTAAAAATAGATTTTAAAGCAGACCTAGATGTAACATGGATAGCCCACCCGAATTGGTTTTTTAAGGTAAGTAAATTTGCTATGCCTTTTATGAACAGTAAATATGTACCCCAAACACGTTTTTTGAATGAGATTACAGCGTTGCCCGAAAATTTGGAAGATTATGTATTAAAGCCTCTTTTTTCTTTTGCAGGAGCGGGTGTACATTTCGATGTAAGTCGCGAAATTATAGAAGGCATAGAAGACCCAGAAAATTATATTTTGCAAAAAAAGGTAGTTTATCATCCTTTCATTCCCACACCCGATATTCCCGCAAAAGCTGAAATTAGGATGATGTGTTTCTGGGAAAAAGAATTAATTCCCGCTATGTGTCTTGCTAGGTTAAGCAAAGGAAAAATTATGGGTGTCGATTATAATAAAGATAAAACTTGGGTAGGGAGCAGTGCTGTTTTTTTTGAAAAGTAAATCGATTTACTCGAATAAACGCCTTTATTTTTTCATGAAAAAAACTTCAAAAAATTATCTTTACAGCTTCAATCACTAACACATAAATATGCTAAACCCTGGAGAAGTAAAATTAGATCAACTCGCTATACACTTTGTAGGTAATCCTATTCAAGACGAACTATTAATGCTTTCTGATGAACCTGTAGCCCTTAAAGACGATGCGATAACACATCTACTACAACAATATTTTTTCAAACCATTTAAGGGTGACAGCTATTACCACCTCATGCATGAAGCTGAAATAAGTCTTAATGAAGTATTTAGTGCTGCTCATGCTATTTTTAGTAATCCAGCATCACTGTTTGAGCAATCTCAAAAGCTAGCTAAACTCTTATACAACAAGACCGATCATCCAGGAATTAACGGAGGTGAGTTTTATGTAGCGTATTTGAAAGACTGCCAAACTGAAGGAGAAGTTACTGATGCCATAGGTCTATTCAAATCTGAAACAAAAGAAACTTATTTGAAAGTTTACCCAGACGGCACTCGTTACGGCATAGAACAAAGAGAAGGCATCAATATCAATAAATTAGATAAAGGTTGTCTCATTTTTAATATCGAAGCTGAAAAAGGCTATAAAGTTGCCCTAGTAGATACCGTTAGCCGCGGCGAAGAAGCTGCCTACTGGAAAGATAACTTTTTACATGTTAAGCCTAGAGAAGACAACTTTTACCATACACAAAATTACATGCATCTTACCAAGGATTTTGTGAGTGATGTATTTAATGAAGAACATGGAGTGGACCGATCAGAGCAAATAGTAATGATGAACCGTTCGGCAGGCTATTTTAATGAGAAAAAGGATTTTGATAAACAAAGTTTTGAATCTGAAGTAATGCAAGAGCCCGAAATTATAGAGGCTTTTAATGATTATCGAGAGACTTACCAAAGAGATAAAAATATGCCTTTATACGATGAATTTGCTATTTCACCAGCAGCTGTAAGAGGCAATAAGAAGATATTTAAAAGTATATTAAAATTGGATAAGAATTTCCATGTGTACATTCATGGTAACCGAGATTATATCCGCCGAGGCTTTGACGAAGAAAGTGGTATGCACTTTTATCAATTATTTTTTAGAAATGAGTTGTAAGGAATTAAGAGCAAAAAAAACAAAGTTCATAGCGTTTATCTTCATTGAAATCCATTACTGATTCCACAAAAAGCAATGCCTATGAACCTTGATACCTACTTGTAATTTAAAAAAAGTAGCCCTTACTGAATTTGTGATACTTTACTCTAAAAACTGTGCGAGTAGCTTACTGCGAGAAGTATATCTCAGTTTTCTTATTCCCTTTTCTTTTATTTGACGCACCCTTTCTCTTGTAAGCCCTAAATACTCTCCTATCTCTTGCAAGGTCATTTGTTCCTTCCCTCCAATGCCAAAAGTCATTTTTATTACTTCTTGCTCACGGTAAGACAAAGAATTTAAAGTACGTTCTATTTCTACTTTTAATGACTCTTTATCGCTAAGGTTTGCGTCTACTTTAGGTGAATTCTCATTTTCAATAACATCTAATAAAGAGCCATTATCACCATCTCCTCCCATTGGAGCATCAAAAGAAACTTGTTTTGAAACAGAACTTAGTGCACCATTTATTTCTTTGGTAGTCATTTCTAGTACCTCAGCAAGTTCATCATCTGTTGGTTCTCTTTCATACTTTTGCTCTAAACCAGAAGATACTTTCTTAATTTTAGAGATAGTACCTGAAAGACTAACTGGCAATTTAACTATACGTGAATTCTCCGATAAAGCCTGCATGATTGATTGCCTTATCCACCAAACTGCATAAGAAATAAACTTAAACCCTCTTGTTTCGTCAAATTTATGGGCAGCTTTTACCAAACCAATATTACCTTCATTTATTAGGTCATTTAACGACAAACTCTGATTCTGATATTGCTTGGCCACAGAAACTACAAATCGCAAATTTGCTTTTATTAGTTTTTCGAGGGCAGGTTGATCACCTTGTTTAATTCTTTTTACAAGCGATATTTCTTCTTCAGGCAGTAATAAGCCTATTTTATTGATTTCTTGAAAATATTTTTCAAGTGATTCACTCTCTCTTCTGTTAGTTATACTTTGAGTAATTTTTAACTGCCGCATTGTAAAATAATTTAATAGGAAGTATTTTGATAATATCTAGCAGATAGCTTTACAAAATCCACACTGTATGTAAGTTAAAAAAAAAAAGCAATTTATAATATTAACCAAGTTTATTAATATCTAATTCCAATTATTTTTATTGTCATTTTATCATAAATATCTTGGTTGATTTGGTAATGGGTAGCACATTTCTGAACAAATTTGCAACCTAATTTATATTAAACATATTTAATGAATATCAACTCATAATAAAACATACTACTAAATCTATTCAAATGTTACACCAAGACTTTTCTATCATAGCACATCGTGGCTTTTCATCTAAAGCGCCTGAAAATACGCTATCTGCCATTGAAAAAGCACTACAACTTGGTGTAGATATGATTGAAATAGATGTACATCTCACTTCAGATAATCAGATAGTAGTGATTCATGATGATACACTGGATAGAACGACCAATGGAAGGGGCAAAGTTGTTTCAAAAAATCTAGCTTATTTAAAGCAGTTAGACGCAGGCAGCTGGTTCCATCATTCATTTAACAGTGAAAAAATCCCTACACTTGATGAGGTATTGTCATTGGTTGATGGAAAAGCTGTTGTACTAATTGAAATGAAGGGAGATACCAATATTTATCCAGAATTACCTGTTTTACTAGCTAAAAAACTTATCGATGCCCAAGCATTTGATTGGTGCATTGCCCAAGCATTCGAAATTAAGCTGATAGATAAACTGTATCGGTTTGCGCCTACTATTAGTTGTTTTTATTTGATCGAGAACGAGGCTATTCATTTCAATCAACAGAATTACTTTTATAAAGCTATAAATCCTAATTTTGATTTATTAGATGATGAATTAGTAAATAATTTACATGATAATGGATTAAAAACGTTTCCTTATACAGTGAACAAAAAGGAAGATATGTTGAAATTAATCAATTTTAATGTAGATGGAATTATTACAGATTATCCTGATATTTTAAAAAAGACTCTAAATGAATTATCTAATTAAAGGTTTTATGTTAAAGAGTTCCATCCAAATTAATGATAAAATATTTCTAGATTGAAAACTTCGTATCATTTAGTAGACAACCAATCATCAAGACTGCTTAATTACAAAACATCTATAGATAATAATGTAGATGCCACTCAATACTATTATTCTTATAGTTACCATTACCCTTGGGTAAAAAAACCGAACAATATAATCATGCAGTACATCTTAAAAGAAGATGATTCACTTACACTATTAGAAAACGAACTGCAAATTAAAAAAGAAGAAAGAATTCATATTTTCAATCTATCTGAAATCCGCAAAGTCAACATAGAATTTAAATACTTAATTATCCCGCTAATTGTAGGTGGTATCGTATTATCTCTTTCATTACTTGGTATTTTTTCTGCGATTGTAGAAAAATGGGCAGGAATGCTTTTGGTAACTATCGGATTTATATTGTTGTATTTGGGTATTAAAGGGGCTTATCAACTTAGCGTAACCACCATAAGTCATACATTTTCATTCTTTTTAGATGAAAAAGATAGCAAACTCAATGTTTTTGTTCAGGACTTGAATAATGTGATAGTAAAACATGCTTTTAGATAAAAAAAAGCATAAACTCTTTTGAATAAAATAAAACAACTTATATTTTTGTGCCGCTTTCAGCATTAGCTGAGACAGACCCATGGTGTAACTGGCAACACGTCTGATTTTGGTTCAGAAGAGTCCAGGTTCGAGCCCTGGTGGGTCTGCTAAAGGTTCTTCGAGTGAAGAACCTTTTTTTTATGCTATTTTATCTATTTTTCTGGCTTTTTTTCAGCATTGTTTTCCGATGATTCATTTAAATGATTTTCATCATCCTCATCTTCACTACTAGATAAATGCTGATCTTTAGACTTTTGACTTTGAACAAACCTTGAAATATCTGCCGATATAATACTTTCAACGCGTTCTACAAGTAACTTTTTCATTTCAACTTCATCATCTACTTCTCTATAAGGTCCGGCTTTGAACTCAAATAAGTGCCTTTCTTTTTTGAGTACTTCTTCATTAGCCCTGTAATTATACCAATTGGTTTGGGGTTGACTTAATTTATCTAAACCAGCCACAATGGCAATTACACAAGATACCAATGCATTCACTAAACCTTCATAAGGCTGGATATTTTCAGGAATAAGTTGAAAAAAAATCACATTCACTGGTATAAAAGCCCCAAGAACTATAATTATTTTTTGGTAGTTCATGAAGCTTACCTTGTTTTTGTTTGCTTTTTTCTCATACCAATTTCGTTGAGACTCAAGCCTATTTTCTATGTATTCCTGAATATTCATGTCAAAAAATAGATATCTTAAAAAAATAAAAATGAAGTATTAGAATAAAATAGTTCTAGTAAAATGCAATATAATTAATAAATATAAAATTTTATTTTAAAATAATAAGAATAACTTAAATATAATAATATCAGTCAAATATTAAGAAACAATAACAATGAGCATACGATAATCGGGATAAAAATTGAAATGTATCTGGCTCTTTTGCGTTTACAGAAAACTAATAAACAAACACATAATAATATGTCTTCAATTAAGAACAGTACTGGTCAAATCCTTCTATGGGCTATAGGAATATTATTAAGTTATTCTTTACATGCACAAGATAGTACTTCAATTAATGACCCTCTCGAAAAGCCTGCTATATGGGAACAGTTAAAACAAAATCCTTATAACGATGCCTTTTGGACTACCTATTTTGAAGAGGACTTGTTCAGCTTGACCAAGGAACAGTATATTAACTACAATGCTTGGAAAGCATACTTAGTAGATTTAAAGTCTAAAAAAATTGAAGAAGATAAACTTGCATTATTAAAAAGAAGAGAAGAGTATTTGGCAAACAGATATAAACATAAAAGAAAGCTAACAGAAAGCGATTTTGAAGAGTTGGTTCAAAATGTTAGTAAAAACTTTCCTATTATCGAGCAATACTTTAATGAGCAATTTGAAGCCCTAGGTGAAAAATATCAAAGTTATGCCGATGTTCATCCCGAAAACAAGTATAACCAAACGAAATGGGTTGAAGAAAATGAAGAAAAACTAATGAACCTTAGATTGAATTAATTTAATTTCAAATTCTGGTCAAACTCAAAGCAGTACTAAAGTTTAGTACTGCTTTGTTGTTTATTTACATGATAAATCTATTTTTGAAGCAGGTAAACTGATTTTTTAATTTAAAGTGCATTTATAATGGTAGACGAGCAAACACAAGCAAAAATAGATACATGGTTAAATGGAAATTATGATGACGAAACCAAAGAAAAAATAAATGCGCTAGTAGCCAATAATCAAGAAGAGCTGATAGACTCGTTTTATAAAAGTTTAGAATTTGGTACTGGTGGATTGAGAGGACTCATGGGTGTAGGTACCAATAGGATGAATAAATATACTGTTGGGTCCGCTACACAAGGTCTTGCCAATTACCTACTTAAAAGTTTTACAGGCCAAGTGAAAGTAGCTATTGCACATGATAGTCGTAATAACAGTAGTTATTTTGCACAAGTAGTAGCAAACGTTTTCGCAGCAAACAATATAAAAGTATTTCTTTTTGATGCATTAAGACCAACTCCAGAACTATCTTTTGCTATAAGACACCTCGGTTGCCAAAGCGGTATCGTTATTACTGCTTCGCATAATCCAAAAGAATATAATGGCTATAAAGCATATTGGAATGACGGTGGACAGGTCGTACCACCACACGATAAGAATATAATTGCAGAAGTAAATGCCATAAACTCTGTAGATGATATTAAATTTAGTGGTGGAGAAGCTTTAATAGAAAAAATTGGTGAAGAAATAGATGAGGCTTACTTACAACAATTACATGAACTGTCCTTATCGCCAGAAGCAATTGCAGCGGAGAAAGATTTAAAAATTGTATTTACCTCTATACATGGTACAGGAATAACTTTAGTACCCAGTGTTCTAGAAAAATTTGGCTTTACCAATGTACATATAGTCGAAGAACAGAAAGAGCCAAATGGTAATTTCCCAACTGTGGTATATCCTAATCCAGAAGAAGCGGAAGCATTGAGTATTGCCCTAAAAAAAGCCAAAGAAATAGATGCTGATATATTACTTGGTACTGATCCTGATTCAGATAGGGTTGGTATTGCAGTCAAAAATCATCATGGAGAATTTCAACTATTAAATGGCAACCAAACGGGAACACTATTATTTGATTACCTCATTAATGTAAGGAAAGAAAAAGGACTAAGTAAGCCCAATGATTTTATTGCGAAGACAATAGTAACTACCGACTTAATTGATGCTATTGCAGCAAATAATGACATGAAGTGTTTTAATACCCTTACTGGCTTTAAATACATTGCAGAGGTTATTAAAGCCAATGAAGATAGTTTGAGTTTTCTTGCAGGTGCTGAAGAAAGTTATGGTTATCTAATTGGGGATGCTGTAAGAGATAAAGATGCCATTGGTTCTGTTGCCATGATTTGCGAACTGGTTGCTTATGCAAAATTTAAAGGAAAATCATTATTTGAGCGACTAGCAGAAATTTATAGCGAATATGGATTTTATAAAGAGAGCCTTATATCAATTACTAAAAAAGGAAAAAAAGGAGCGGAAGAAATAGCTGAAATGATGAAGTCGCTTCGAGAAAACCCACCTCTAGAAATTAACGGGTCAAAATTAGCAGCCTTAAAAGATTACCAAGCACTCACTGAGCAAAAATTTCCAAGTGGAGAAACTAGCTCTTTAGATTTTCCTACATCAAATGTACTGCAATTTATTACAGAAGATGGCAGTAAAATTTCTGCCAGGCCTTCAGGAACTGAGCCTAAAATCAAATTTTACTTTAGTGTAAATGAGCCGCTTGAGAAAACGGAAGATTATGATAAAATCTCTGATAAATTGGATGCTAAAATTCAAGGCATTATTGCTAGTATGGGACTAAAATAAAAAAAGCCGGAAATCCGGCTTTTTCTTTCTTCAAATAAATCTTTATTTTCTTATCATTTCAATCAATTCCTTTTCAATATCCCAGTCTTTGGCAAGTTTTAACATGGCAGTAGCCTCCATTTCACTAATATATCCCTTGCGATTATTTGCATCCCAAACCATACTGAGATAGGAAAGCCGTTCTTCCTTTTCCATTTGATCCATAATTGTTTTCAAATGGTCACGGGCCCTGTCAAATGCAGTGTAATAGTCTTCAGAAATAAATGCATTAGCCCAACGCAATTCTTCATGGGCATTTAAGTTATCAGCAGTTTCGTCAAGAATTTTTTGTTCATCCTCATCTAAACCATGATAATGAAAAATCACTGACTTTAATAAAAGATATGCCTTTTTTGCATCACTAGTCATGGAATTATCATTATTAAAGTGCCTATAATCAGAAAATTAAATGCAATTAATGATTAAAGAATACACAACAGAAATGATAAATATAGAAAAAAATAGAGACTGTTAGTCTCTATTTATTCAATTTTTGCTTAAAGTAATCATAGGTTCTTTTCAAACCCTCTGCTCTATCAACTTTTGGCTCCCAATCAAGTATTTCTTTTGCCCTTGTAATATCAGGACAACGCTGCTTGGGATCATCTTTAGGAAGAGGCTTATAAATAATCTCATTATCCGTTCCTGTAAGCTTAATAATCTCTTCAGCAAATTCCTTTATTGTAATCTCACTAGGATTACCAATATTTACTGGCTGGCTGTAATCACTTAAAAGTAGTCGATAGATTCCTTCGATGAGATCATCTACATAACAAAAAGATCTGGTTTGACTTCCATCACCAAAAACAGTAAGATCTTTACCTTCTAATGCCTGACTCATAAAAGCAGGAAGTGCGCGTCCATCATCTAATCGCATACGTGGACCATAGGTATTGAAAATTCTTACAATGCGGGTTTCAAGGCCATGGAAGGTATGGTATGCCATAGTCATTGCTTCTTGAAATCTTTTAGCTTCATCATACACCCCTCTAGGGCCAACAGAATTTACATTACCCCAGTATTCTTCTTTTTGAGGATGAACATCAGGATCACCGTAAATTTCGGAAGTTGAGGCTACAAGTATCCGTGCCTTTTTTTCTTTGGCCAAACCTAAAAGATTGTGTGTTCCTAAAGATCCTACTTTTAAAGTTTGAATAGGTATCTTCAAATAATCGATTGGACTGGCAGGAGAGGCAAAATGCAAGATATAATCAAGTTTACCAGCAACGTGTACAAAAGTTGAAACGTCATGATGATAAAACTCAAAATGTTTGTTTGCGAAAAGATGCTCAATATTACTCAAATCTCCAGTAATAAGATTATCCATCCCAACTACCTCATAACCGTTATCTATAAACTTGTCACAAAGGTGAGAACCCAAAAAACCTGCAGCTCCTGTTATTAGTACTCTCTTCATTAAATTATTTTTTTGAATGGTTAGGAAATAGTATCGCGGCCTATGCTAGAATAAAAGTATCCAAGATCTTTCATTTCTTCAAGATCATATAGGTTTCTTCCATCAAAAATTACTTTTGATTTAAGCAGAGAATTAACTTTATCGAAATCTGGATTTCGGAAAACAGCCCATTCTGTAGCAATGATTAATGCATCTGCATCTTCTAATGCCTCATATTGATCTTTTGCATAAGAAATTTTATCACCAATTAAACCTTGAACATTCTCCATAGCTTCTGGATCAAAAGCTTTGATTTTAGCTCCCGCAGCAGCAAGTTCATTTATTATATATAATGCTGGAGCCTCTCTTATATCGTCAGTATCTGGCTTAAATGCCAATCCCCATAAAGCGATTTTCACCCCATTTAAATCATTATTGAAATGTTCGAGAATCTTAGGAACAATGATTGTCTTTTGTTTCTCATTTACACTCATTACTGAGTCTAAGATATTGAAATTATATCCATATTCCTTTCCTGATTTCGCCAACGCTTGCACATCTTTAGGGAAACAGCTACCACCATAACCAATTCCAGGGAACAAGAAACGTTTTCCAATTCTAGTATCGGTACCAATACCAATTCTTACCTTGTCTACATCAGCGCCAACTTCCTCACAAAAGTTTGCGATTTCATTCATGAAAGTAATCTTAGTAGCAAGAAAAGAATTAGCTGCGTATTTGGTTAATTCAGCTGATTTTTCATCCATGAAAATAATTGGGTTTCCTTGGCGTACATAAGGTTTGTAAAGTGCATGCATTAACGCTTGGGCTTTATCAGAACTACAGCCTATTACTATTCTATCTGGTTTCATGAAATCGTCTACGGCAAAACCTTCCCTCAAAAATTCAGGATTTGATACCACATCAAAATCAACAGTTGCATTTTCAGAGATTTTAGCAGCCACTTTATCAGCAGTACCAACAGGCACTGTAGACTTATCTACAATGACCTTATACTCCTTCATGATTTTACCCAGTGTGTCTGCCACACCTAAAACATAGGACAGGTCAGCTGAACCATCTTCACCAGGAGGTGTAGGTAAAGCTAGGAATATAATTGTAGCGTGTTCTACAGCCTCTTCAAGATCAGTTGTAAAACTCATTCTCCCAGCTTTAATATTTCTTTCGAAATATACATCTAGATGTGGTTCATAAATTGGAACAACACCATTGCGCATTTTTTCAACCTTAGCTTTGTCAATATCAACGCATACAACATTATTACCGGTTTCGGCAAGGCAGGTACCAGTTACTAAACCTACATAACCTGTTCCAACAACTGCTATGTTCATAATAATTAATTATAATTTTTAATTTGATTAAATATATTATAGTGTCAAGTTTTTATTCTTATTGCAATTTTATCCAATAACTAAAGGCGGCTGAAATATTAATAGTTAATGTATGGTAATTATGGGATTTGAGGTAAACAATATTTTATTTATTGAATAAAGTATATCGATATCATAGTCCTTCTATTTCACCTAAACCTTCTCTCAAAATCTCGAATGGTTCTACAGTACAATCTAATACAGTAGAAGGGATATTTCCCCCATAACCTCCATCGATAATAATATCTACTGTTTTCTCAAATTTTTCAAAAATAAGTTCAGGGTCAGTACTATATTCTATTACTTCGTCTTCATCACGGATAGAAGATGTAATAATCGGATTACCTAAAGTTTTTACTATTTGCCTAGGAATATTGTTGTTTGGAACCCTTATACCTACATGTGGTTTTTTTACATTCAATATTTTAGGCACTTTAGAACTCGCATTCAATATAAAAGTGTAAGGTCCAGGCAATACTCTTTTCATTAATTTAAATACCGAGTTATCAATTTGCTTAGCGTAAAGACTAATGTCACTCAGATCGTAACAGATAAATGATAAATTTAGCTTGTTAGGCTTAACACCCTTTATGAGACATAGTCTATTCAAAGCCTTTTGATTATATAAATCACATCCGATTCCATAAACAGTATCTGTAGGATATATAACCAAAGCCCCATTTCGAATGCTAGCGGCTATTTCCTTAATGACATCTTCTCTGGGATTTTCTTCATAAAGTTTTATGAAATCTGCCATAAATACTTATGGTCAAAAGAATTATAAGTTAAAAAAGTCTATATTCTTGAAGTAAAAAATTAAGCGCTGTTTCAATAAGAAATCAGGCTAAAATACATATTTTATTTTAATTGTTAATTGCTATATAGTTTATTTTTACATTAATAACATTTTCAAAAAAAAGTAAGGGGCTGAAGATCAATTATCCGTTTGAATAAAGGACAACTATCGATCTAGATTTCAATGTAATTTGATTGGTATTTATAGCCAATCCATCATTTACAGGTAATATATCATTGGGAGAATCTTCTGATGTATCTATAATTTTTTTCCAAGTTCCAGTAGGGTATTTAGTAAGTACTGGTAACTCATATTCTAAGCTATCCCAGTAAGCATTGATCATTACATGTAAGTGTTCTTTACCTTTTGGCTTACCTAAGGTAAATGCTAAACTATGTGATGCCTCTCCCCAATCTGGTTTTCCGATTTTTGTACCATGCCAAGTTACATGCGGATTTTTACCCCTTTTGTTATCTATCCAAAAACGTTCTTCATGTAAAATTTCAAATCTTTTGAAGAAGTCATTAATTAGCATTTTCACAAACCTGAATAATCCTTTGTTTTTTTCTAAAAGATTCCAATCAAACCAACTTATTTCATTATTCTGACAATAGGCATTATTATTACCCTGTTGTGTTCGTCGAACTTCATCGCCCATGAGCAACATGGGGGTTCCCTGTGACATCATTAACATGGTAAACATATTTTTAATCTGCTTCGAGCGAATTGCTTCAATATCTGGATTATCCGTGGGACCTTCATGTCCACAATTCCAACTATGGTTATCATTCATACCATCCCTATTTTCCTCGCCATTGTCTTCGTTGTGTTTTTCATTGTAAGACACAAGGTCGTTTAGGGTGAATCCATCATGACAGGTAATAAAATTAATACTACGGTTTGGATCGCGATTAATACCATAAAATAGGTCTGGACTACCAATTAATCTTTGAACTGTACCTCCTGCCATCATATCATCTCCTTTTATAAACCTCCTTACATCATCTCTATAAGCACCATTCCATTCAGACCATTTATCACCTATGAATTTGCCAACTTGGTAAAGCCCTGCAGCATCCCAAGCTTCAGCAATAATTTTTGTTCCAGCTAAAACAGGCTCGGACTCAATTTCCCATAAAATTGGCGGATTCTCTAATGGATGCCCTTCTTCATCTCTTGAAAGCACCGACGCTAAATCGAACCGAAATCCATCGATATGCATTTCGGATACCCAAAATCTTAATGAGTCCATGATAAGTCTTCTTACTATGGAGTGGTTCGCATTGAGCGAATTTCCACAACCAGTATAATCAGCATATTCATAACTATCTTTTTTAAAAGAATAGTAAGCCACATTTTCAATCCCTTTAAAACTTTGGGTTACACCATTTTGAATTCCGCCCTCAGAAGTATGGTTATAAACTACATCTAAAATAACTTCTATATCTGCTTTGTGAAGGGCCTTTACCATGTCCTTGAACTCATTGACAGTTTTAACAGGATCATTCGTAGTTCCATAGGCATGGTGTGGGGCAAAAAATCCAATAGGTGAATAACCCCAATAATTCACTCCATTAGGCGCATCTTGAAAATCGAACTGATGCACTGGCAGTAACTCTACTGCAGTTATGCCCAACTCTTGCAAATAAGGTATTTTTTCAATCAACCCTAAATAAGTACCCCTTAATTTGTTTTTAACTCCAGAGTTATCATGTTGGGTAAATCCATTTACATGTAATTCATAAATTATAGATTTTGAATATGGCTTTTGTAATGGTTGATCTCCTTCCCAATCATAGGTATCATGGTCTATTACTACACTTTTCATGGCAAAAGCTGCATTTTCGTACCCATAATGCCTCGCCTTTTCTCGATCATAATTCTTACCTATAGCAATTGCCTTAGCATAAGGATCCAGTAAAAGTTTACTACCATCAAATAAATAGCCTTTTTCAGGAACATATTTTCCATAAACTCGGTAACCATAAAGCTGCCCAGGTTCAACATCTTCTACAAATACATGCCAATAGTAGAAAGTTTTATTCTCTTTAGGATCAAGTCTAATAACCTTGGTTGGTTCTTTATCGTCCGCATCATCAAAAAAAAGAAGCTCTACAGCTTCACAGTTTTTACTAAATAGACAAAAGTTTACACCCTTAGGAGTACAAGTAGCACCAATAGGGTAACTCATACCATTATTTGGATTGATATTCATAAAAAATAATCGCTAAATATATTTTGATGCAATCTAAAGAAATAGTGGGGCTTTTCCTCAATACTTTTTGTGGTTTACATTAATAAAATTTGGTAGTTCTTTCATCTTTAAAAATAGAGATAAGTTAATTTGGTAATTTAACAATATACAAAAGCAAAATATTATGAGTATTAATTATCAAGATAGTTTTTTGATCAGAGAGGCACAAGTATCTGATTGCCCCCTTATTTTAGATTTTATTAAAGAACTAGCCACTTATGAAAAACTTTTGCATGAAGTAGTAGCAGATTTACCCACTTTGAAGAAACATCTTTTTAGTGAAAATCCATATGCTAAAGTAATTATAGCTGAGTATGAGGATGAACCTGTTGGCTTCGCCCTTTACTTTCATAACTTCTCTACTTTTTTAGGAAAACCTGGTATCTACTTAGAAGACCTGTATGTGAGACCAAACTTTAGAGGAAAAGGGTTTGGAAAGCAATTATTAATTTACCTAGCAAAAAAAGCAATAGAACTTAACTGTGGGAGATTAGAATGGTGGGTACTCAATTGGAATGAGCCTGCCATTAATTTTTACAAATCTTTGGGCGCTGAATCTATGGATGAATGGACGGTGAATAGAGTAACTGGTGAAGCATTAAATAAATTGGCAAATGAAGTTTAATTCAGGGAAGTTTAATCTATTTATAGAAAATTCCATAGCAGTACTATTTTATTTTTCTACTATCTTTGTAGTACAAATCCCCTGATAATATACCAGCAATACATTATTTACTACCATAACCTACATTTAACTTGAAACAGCTATACCCATATGTTGTAGTTATAGTATTACAACTCTTATCCCACTATTCGCTTGCACAACAAGCTAACCTAATAAAAGATGTAAGGCCTGGAAATCAGGGCAGCGACATAAAAGAATTAGTCGTGATGAACGGTATCGTTTATTTTACGGCAGATGATGGTATACATGGGCGTGAACTTTGGCGGAGTGATGGTACAGCAAATGGCACTTACATGGTAAAGGATATCAATCCTGGAAGTGGCCAATCATTTATTAATAGCCTGACAGTAATGAATGGGAGGATTTATTTTGCCGCTTACGAACGTAATAATGGCGGTGAGTTATGGCGGAGTGATGGTACAGCAAATGGTACTGTATTGGTTGAAGATGAGAATCCAGGTGGTGGGGGTATTGATCCTATTAGCCTTACAAATGCTAATGGAACTTTATATTTTGTGGGAAATGCTTTGGCAGATAAGAAAACTGTTTACCGTTCCAACGGAAATAATGTAGAAGAAGTAACTGCATTTACTGACCAAGCTGGCTTTGAAGTTGAAATTGTAGGATATAATAATAACTATATTTTTATTGATGTTTATGAAGCATCATCAAATGGTGACATATTATATTCAGTTGACATTAATTCAAAAGCAGTAAGCTTGGTTTTGGGAAATCAAGGACCTAATGGAAGTGCTTCAATAGAGTCTTTTCTATTGTTTAACAACAAATTGTACTTCTATGTTAATGGTTATATTTATGGCCGTGCGTATTCTTACGATGGTATTAATTTAGAGGTTATTAATAATAATATTTATTTTCTTCCTGCAACTCCTACATGGAGAGGAACTCCCGTAGGTTTTTCGGAATTCGGTAACAAACTAATAATCAAACATGAAAATTTTGATGAACAGTTAGGAGGCCCAATCTCAAGTTATTTATTAACCCTTGAAGAAGGCAGTAATAATGCAGTCTCCTTCAAAGGTATTGCAAATGCCAGAATTTACAATCATGCAAATGCATCATTAAATGGTATATTTTATTTTGGATTATCTGACTTTGACAGCGATATTGTTACTATTACTTATGGTAGCTCTTATTTGTATAGAACAGATGGTACAGCCGACGGTACTTATAGCTTAAAGACACTTTCTAGCGATGGAAGTAAATTCATTACAGAAATGGCAGAAGCAGATGGTAAACTTTTCTTTACCACTCATTCAGATGCAGCTGGTGATGAACTTTGGGTTTCTGATGGAACTGAAAACGGCACTCGCATAGTAGCAGATATCCGCCCTGGAAATCAAGGTAGCGACCCTGGTGAACTTACTGGACTTGGTAAAACACTATTTTTTACAGCAGATAATGGTAGTAATGGTAGAGAGCTATGGAAATATGCCCCTGAACAACCAAATTCACCTCCTACTTCATCTAATAGCACAATTAATACAGAAGAAGACAAAGTATATACATTTTCATTAGAAGCTTTCCCTTTCAACGACACAAATGATGGTGATGCTTTGTATAAAATTAGACTTAACCAGTTAGCAAGTAATGGCACTTTATTTTTTGATGCTAACAATAATAACCAGCCAGATGGTAACGAACTGATGGCGAATGGTTGGGAGGTGTTTGCTGAGGATTTTGACCAATTGAAATATATCCCAGAAAAAGATGCGAATGGTAATGCTTATGCTACTTTCCTTTTCCAAGTGAATGATGGGAAAGTATACAGTAACAATGAGTACACTATGACTTTCAATGTAGAACCAATTAATGATGCCCCTTCTTTTTCACTCAAACAAACAGAAGTGGAATCTGATGAGAATGAAGGGACTATAACTGTTGAAGGCTTTGCTTTGGATATTAGTGCCGGTGCAAGCAATGAAAGTGAGCAAGACCTTAACTTTAATATTGAAATGACCCAGAAAGATGCTACTTTATCTTTTACTAATACTCCAAGCATTAGTAATAATGGTATTCTTACTTTTCAGACTGAAACTAATACCTATGGTTCTGCAACTTTTGAAGTTTACCTGATGGATGATGGAAGTAGTAGTGGAGATAATGAAAATAAGAGTGATGTTCAATCTTTTAAAATTATCGTCAATGAGATTATTGTAATAGAAGGTAAGCCAATTGTGAACGATGCAGAAACCACTGTAAATGAAGCTGTGGAAAATATCAAAATTTTACCTAATGCATCAAGTAAGGCTTCGACCAATTATTTCCAAATAAGTAATATCGAAAATGGTACTCTAAGCACTAATGATGGCACCGAGCTTACCAATGGATACTTTATAACAGTTGCCCAAGGTGAAGCAGGTTTAATTTTTACACCGCTTCAAAATTCTTTAGAAACAGGGAGTTTTGATGTTCAGGCTGCTTCTGCACCAAATACGGAAGGATTAGGAGGTGAAGTTGCTACCTCTTCTATAACTGTAAAAAAAGGGCAAGCTGAAATTGAGCTAATGAACTTACAACAAACTTACGATGGCAATCCTAAAAATATTAATGTAACAACAAATCCTGAAGGGTTAGATTATTCCATTACTTACAATGGAGAAAGCTCATCGCCAACAGAGGCAGGTACTTATGAAGTGAAAGTAACTGTTACAGATGATTTATTTGAAGGTACTGTTACAAAAGATTTTGAAATACTGCCTGCTAAAGCAGAAATTACAATTTCGAATACGATACAAAACTTTGATAACTCTGAAAAGAGCGTTACCATAAGTACTACTCCTGAGGGTCTTAATTATAGTGTATTGTACAATGACAAAGAGGATTTACCAGTAGCAGTTGGAGAATATGAAGTGCTAGTTAAGATTGAGGAAAGCAATTACATTGGCGAAGCCGAAGCTACTTTAATTATAGAAGAGCAACCTGTTATTATTCAAATAGAAAATACAGAGCAAGTGTATGATGGTTCTGCCAAATCTGTTAGCGTAACCACCAATCCAACTGGGCTGCCTATTACAATTACTTATAATGAAACAGAAGAAGCACCTATTAATGCAGGTACCTACAATGTATTAGTGGAAACTGAACAATTTGGTTTTACTTATACCAAAGAAGCAGTTTTAACAATTTTACAAGCAGAAGCCGAAATTAAAATCTCTAATACCACGCAGGCTTTTGATAATACCGAAAAAAGTATCACTGTAAACACAGTTCCTGAAGGACTGGAATTTTCAGTATTATATAATGGAAAAGAGACTTTACCAATTGATGCTGGAACTTATGAAGTTTTGGTAAAAATTAATGAGGCAAATTACAAGGGTGAAAAAACTGCCACACTAGAAATAGAGGACAAACCAGTAGTGATACAAATAGAGAACTTAGAACAAGAATATGATGGATCTGCCAAATCTGTTAGCGTAACTACCATTCCTACTGGGTTACCTATTGAAGTTACCTATAATGGCGAGGAAATATTACCAATTAACGCAGGTTCGTACAACATTTTGGTAACTGTTGAGCAATTTGGCATTGAATATACAAAAGAAGCCACATTGATTATTACTCCAGCAAAAGCAGAAATAATTGTTTCAGACCTTGAACAAGTATATGATGGTTCTTCAAAAGAAGTAGCTATTACTACAACACCCGCTGGTTTAGGTTTTAAAGTATTGTATGATAATAGTGTTGAATCGCCCATAAATGCAGGAGTTTATAGTTTTGAAGTAGTTTTAGAAGATGATAATTATACTGGGTCATACGAGGGTCAACTCAACATCAAAAAAGCAGAAGCTGAAATTTTACTTTCAAACCTTACCTATTTTTATGATGGTAATCCAAAAAGTGCAACCATCGAGACCATTCCTACAGGATTAGATGTTCAAGTATTATATGATGGAAATACAGTACTTCCAATTGAAATTGGAGAGTACCAAATTGAAGTAATAATAAATGAAGATAATTACAGGGGCGAAATCAAAGAAAATTTTCGCATTGTAGAAGAAAGTGTAGAGATTACAGTAGTTGATTCTGTGGTAGAATTTAATGATGGTACTATCGAAATTAAGGTAAATACCTTTCCTAATGATATTCCTCTAGACATTACCTATAATGGAAGTAAAGAAAAACCTGTTAATGCTGGCACATATCAAGTAGTTATAACAGCAGAACTAAATGGAAAGACTTATACCAAAGAAACTACATTAATAATAGAAAAGAAAAATGTGGTAATCTCTTTCTTGGACACCGTGCAAGTATATGATGGAACATTAAAGGCATTAGTAGTACAAACAGAACCACAAGGATTGGCTTACACTATTACTTATAATAATCAAGTTGAAACGCCTGTAAATGCAGGAAGTTATAATTATAGATTAGTAATTGAAGAGGAAAATTATAAAGGAGACAAGTCAGGTATTTTTATGATTGAAAAAGCACAAGGGTCAATTACTTTAAATCAAAAAGAATATGTTTTCAGTGGTAAAGAAATAGAATTAGATTTCAGTACAGAACCCTCAGACTTGCAGGTAGATTTTACTTTTAATGGCAATTCCGAAAAACCTTTAGCCATTGGAGATTATCTATTGGAAGCAGAAATTAATGAACTTAATTATAAAGGAAGCCTTACAGATACTTTGCGTATCATGGAAGTGACTGGAATTTCAGACCAAGATTTGTTAGTTAGTATGTCGGTTTATCCGAATCCAACAGGAGGAGAATTGCTTATAGAAGACAATGCAGAGAACAAGAAGCAGGCAAGTATAATTCTATATGATGCTAGTGGAAAGTATATTAACAGTTGGTTTAAACCTTCTTTTACTAATAAATTTAGGATTGATTTTTCAGAACAGCCTACAGGCATTTACATGATACATTACATTAAGAATCAAAAACATGCAGTATTTAATGTATTGAAACAGTAATTATTTCTAGAAATAACACTAACCGTATAGGTCTTGACAACTTATACGGTTTAAAAATAATATTAATAACTGTAATTACAGTTATAAAACTGTTATTAAAGTTGTGAAACTGGAAAAGAAGTTTTACTTTAGTGATATGGAAAGATTAACACAAAAAGAGGAGAGTATTATGCAAATACTTTGGAAGCTCCAAAAAGCTTTTATACACGATATAAAAAAGCAACTTCCTGACCCAGAAACACCCTATAATACAGTATCATCATTAGTGAGAGTATTAGAGAAAAAAGGCTTTGTTGGCTATAAAGCCTATGGAAAAACGCATGAATATTTTCCATTGATCAAACAGTCTGATTATTTAAAGAGCACCTTTAAAGGTTTACTGACTGGATATTTCAATAATTCTTATGAAAGTATGGTTTCTTTCATGGTAAAAGAAGAAAACCTATCTGATGAAGAAATAAAGCGCTTACAAGCAATAATTGACGAGAACCTGAAAGACGAAGAGTAATGATACTTCAATTTTTTAACTACTCTATAATTTCTGCCATTTGCTTGGCAGTAATGCTGCTCCCTTATCTACTTTGGTTCAGAAAGATGACTTTTCATCAATGGAATAGGTTTTATCTTTTAGGCACTATCTTTTTCTCACTTTCAGCACCTTTGGTAAATATAGAAATCAAAACTGCGGCAACGCCAGAGATAGTAAAACTAAAAGAAGATTTTCGGCTTTTTGAAGAAACACCAAATAATCTACCAATCATTAAAACAGAAAATATACCTTCTCGAACCGATGATATAACAGCGTACAAACAGCCCGAAATAGATGTTTTTACTTCAGAATCTACGTCTACTCCATGGGAAATCCAGGATTTTTTATTATTGATTTACTTATTAGGTTTTTCAGGATTCTTGGGAATGTTCCTGCACAGATTAGCAAAACTTTTCAAGCTTATCGCCAGAGGGAATAAAACACAAAAGCAGGGTTTTACATCCATTCATTTACAGGGCAAACAAGTATTCTCTTTTTTCCACTTTGTATTCTTTGACCACAATCGATACAATGAAAATGAAAGACAAACATTGATCAAACACGAAAAAGTCCACATACAACAACGGCACTGCTTGGACATACTTTTTGTGGAAATATTGCATGTGATATTCTGGTTTAACCCATTATTTCATCTTTACAAAAAGTTCTTGCAACAAGAGCATGAATATCTTGTAGATGCCATCTCTTCAAAAGGCATAGGAAAGCCCCAATATGCCCAAATGCTACTTACTTTCGCTACTCCTAGACCACCCTTGGTCGGTCATGCTTTTGCCTACATCCCCATCAAACACCGAATTTTTAAACTTTTTCAGAAACCTTCTACCACTATGGATAAATCTAAATTTCTAATTGTTTTACCATTGATTTTGACCTTATTCTTTACTTTCTCTTGTTCTTTTGATGAGTTAGAAGAGATTAAAGATGCTACCATTCCAACAGGTGAAAAAGTGAGTAATGTAAAAGCTTTTTTTGTAGACGAATATGCTACAATAAAGCAAGAAGTAGCTGTAGGAAGTATGCAATTAAACGAAGATGGAACTATAGGTAATTTGGAGATGAAAGCACATCCTGTTTTTGGGGTAAGTGTACCCAGTAATTTGAGAGAAGATCCCTCTAAATACCTTCACGCAAGTTTTTTTGAAACAATCATAAAAGAGTCCGGTCTTCCCAAAGACTTCTATACTAAAAATGCACAATGGTTGTTCGCAGGAGATATCGATATTCAGGGACTATACTTAGGGACAATACTTTATGCACCATATGGGAAACGTCTTATCGAAACGAAAAGAAATTATTTGTCACAAGAAGTAGGGTTAGACATTTCTGATATTTCAAATCGAGGTTCCAATACATTTTATTTTACAGCTAAGAAAACTAGATATACAAGGCAAAAACCATCAGAGCAATCAAGTAGGAGAAAATTAGAAATAAATGATGAGGGGCAAATCATGCTATGGGTAGAGTCATATCAAGTAGACAATTCCTGGCTCAATGACAAAGCTTTTGATTCTAAGTTTGATCCTATTATAAAAAAACGATTATTGAATTATCAATGGAGACATGATTTTATTGAAGTAAATTATTCTTTAGAGGGAAAATTAAAGGACTTGGTTTCAGGAGCGTATATGACAACTGAAATAGATGACAGGATGGAAAAAGGGCCCTAACCTTTATATAAAAGGAATATTGCAATTTGTCAATAACGAACAAGGTAGAATAAGTGAAGTATCTATCCTAAGGAACAGGGATAGCCTTCTACGTAAATATCGCTTCCATTACAACGAAGCAGGCTTTTGTACAAAAAAGGAATGTATCAACAGAGAGGGCAATGTAGAGTTTTCAGTGAGATTTGAATATGACTTTTACGATTAAATCAACCACTTTTTAAACTATTTTTATGTTTGGGTTTCTTCAATATTCCATAGAGTCTGCCATTTGCTTGGCAGTAATACTGCTCCCTTATCTACTTTGGTTCAGAAAGATGACTTTCTATCAATGGAATAGGTTTTATCTTTTAGGTGCTATCTTTTTCTCACTGTCAGCACCTTTGGTTAATATAGAAATCAAAACTACATCAAAGCCAGAGATAGTAAAACTAAAAGAAGATTTTCGGCTTTTTCAAGAAACACCAAATAATAAATCAATCATTAAAACCGAGAATATACCTTCTCGAACCGATGATATAACAGCGTACAAACAGCCCGAAATAGATGTTTTTACTTCAGAATCTACGTCTACTCCATGGGAAATCCAGGATTTTTTATTATTGATTTACTTATTAGGTTTTTCAGGATTCTTGGGAATGTTCCTGCACAGATTAGCAAAACTTTTCAAGCTTATCGCCAGAGGGAATAAAACACAAAAGCAGGGTTTTACATCCATTCATTTACAGGGCAAACAAGTATTCTCTTTTTTCCACTTTGTATTCTTTGACCATAACCGCTACAATGAAAATGAAAGGCAAACATTGATCAAACACGAAAAAGTCCACATTCAACAATGGCATAGCTTGGACTTACTTTGTCTGGAAATATTGCTAGTAGTGTATTGGTACAATCCTTTATTTCATTTCTACAAAAAGCATTTACAACAAGAGCATGAATACTTTGTAGATGCCACTACTTCAAAAGAAATAGGTCAACCAAAATATGCCCAAATGTTACTTACTCTAGCTGCCCCTAGACAACCTTTGGTCGGTCACGCTTTTGCCTACATCCCCATCAAACACAGAATTTTTAAACTTTTTCAGAAACCTTCTACCACTATGGATAAATCTAAGTTTATAATTGTTTTACCTTTTTTAATGATTCTATTCCTCGCAATTTCTTGTTCTTTTGATGAATTGGAAGAAAAACCTAATGAAGAAATAATAAAAAATCAAACTGTAAGAAAAGTTAAAGCATATTTTACTGATGAATATAAAGGGCTTAGAAATGAGCAATTGATGATGGAAGTTGACTTTGAAGAGAACGGAGCAATAATAAAGGATGCAGATAGCCATTATTCCTTAATTTGGAAAGACAGACTACCTAAAAGAAGTTTTCCAGCCTATCTGCCTTACTATGTTAATGAAAACTTCAAGTACAGCCACCACTATGTTCATTCTAATTATATAAATAGGATAGATAGTGACTTTTATACTAAAAGAATCCAGCATTTCATTATTCAAGACCCCGATTTTAATAAGCTAGAGCTACTATTGTTTTATAAAAACATATCGGATTTAGTGGCATTAGATAAAGTATATTTAAGTAATTTTGTTGACTATCAATTTTATGACTCAAACATCGATTCAAATATTTTCACCTCTTATTTTGCAAAAAGAGCTGAAGAATATGGTACAAGTTTAGTAAATGTAAAGATTGAATACGGAGAGAATGGTTTGCCGATATTTTGGGAAAAAGAAAAAAAGTTTCGGCCAAATATGCAAGTATTAAATACATCGAATTTGACCGAACACGAAAAACTATCATATATTTCAAAATCCACCCGATATGTTTTTGAAATGAAATATAATGGGCAAAATCTTCTTTCAAAACTTACTTATTCTTCTTTATCAACATTCGAAAGTTTTCTAGAAGGCGCACAGAGAGATTCGGGTAGAAGTGTAAAAGAGATGCATCTATCTTACAATCCATCTGGTTTGATTCATGAAATAGAAATTTATAACTCTGAAGAGATATTTCTTCGCAAATACCGATTCCACTACAATGAAGCAGGCTATTGCACCAAAAAAGAATGTATCAACCGAGAAGGAAGTGTAGAGTTTTCAGTTCGTTTTGCATATGAATTTTATTGAATAGGCAATCATCTCAAATAGTTTTTTTTATGTCTCAATTTTTTCAATATTCTTTAGAGTCTGCCATTTGCTTGGCAGTAATGCTGCTCCCTTATCTACTTTGGTTCAGAAAGATGACTTTCTATCAATGGAATAGGTTTTATCTTTTAGGTGCTATCTTTTTCTCACTGTCAGCACCTTTGGTAAATTTAGAAATCAAAGCTGCGGCAACGCCAGAGATAGTAAAACTAAAAGAAGATTTCCGACTTTTTGATGAAACACCAAATAATCTACCAATCATTAAAACAGAAAATATACCTTTTCGAACCGATGATATAACAGCGTACAAACAGCCCGAAATAGATGTTTTTACTTCAGAATCTACGTCTACTCCATGGGAAATCCAGGATGTTTTATTATCGATTTACTTATTAGGTTTTTCAGGATTCTTGGGAATGTTCCTGCACAGATTAGCAAAACTTTTCAAGCTTATCGCCAGAGGGAATAAAACACAAAAGCAGGGTTTTACATCCATTCATCTACAGGGCAAACAAGTATTCTCTTTTTTCCACTTTGTATTCTTTGACCACAATCGATACAATGAAAATGAAAGACAAACATTACTCAAACACGAAAAAGTCCACATACAACAAAGACATAGCTTGGACTTACTTTTTTCGGAAATATTACAAGTAGTGTTTTGGTTCAATCCGATGTATATCTGTTACAAGAAGCTATTACAACAAGAGCATGAATATTTTGTAGATGTCATTACTTCTAAAGACATAGGAAAATCCCAATATGCCCAAATGCTACTTTCTCTCGCTACTCCTAGACCACCTTTGGTCGGTCATGCTTTTGCCTACATTCCCGTTAAACACCGAATTTTTAAACTTTTTCAAAAACCTTCTACTGCCATGGAAAAATCTAAATTTTTGATTGTTTTACCATTTTTAATGATTCTATTCCTCCTAATCTCTTGTTCTTTTGATGAGTTGGAGGAGATAAGTGTTAATTCTAAGTCGGTTGGTAAGCATGTTAGGAGTGTACAGGCTTATTTCGCCGATGAGCTGTCGGTAGTTAAGCAGGAGAAAGATGTAGGCGGAATACAGTTCAATAGGGATGGAACTATAGCAGAACTTGATATAAACGAACATCCTATATTCGGTAGCAGTATTCCTAATAATTTCCGGAAAGGATTTCTTTGGGAATATAATGCAGCTTTGTTTGAAGGTTTAGAAAAAAAATCAGGAATACTTAATGATTTTTTTTCTAAAAGGGCACAATGGATATTAGCAGGCGACCCGAAGATACATGCACCCGAACTTGCAACTATACTTTTTTATGAAAACGGAAAAATATGGCTAAATACAGAAAAGTATATATTAAGGCATTCTATGAATTTCGATATTTATGGAATAACTAATAATAGTAACGAAATGTCTTTAAAAGGTAAAAAATCTGATAATGTAAAAGTATCATGGGTACAGCGTAATGTAAAATTCGATGATAATGGACAAATCTTATCTGCGAATTACCAAAAGAAAATAAAAAGTAAAATCTTTAGCTACAATACAGGAAATACATTAATGGACTCTATATTAAACTCTCTAAATCAGCGAAGAACAGTAGAGTCTGAGAGAAAAACCAAGTTTGAAATGCAGTATTCCAATTTTGGAAAATTAGAAGGAATATATCCTTTTGAGTCAAGTAGAAGCAAACTGACAGATGGAGATATTTTTGATGTAGAATTACACCCAAAAGATTTTATGCGTTTCACACATGATGAAAAAGGTAATATATATGAGATACATTTAATAAAAGATGAAAACAACGCAGTCCTCCGTAAATACAGATTCCATTACAACGAAGCAGGTTATTGTATCAAAAAAGAATGCATTAACAGAGAAGGCAATGTAGAGTTTTCAGTCCGGTTCGAATATGAATTTTATCCAAATTAACGCATTAAAATCCAATCTTAATTATACTCATCTACTTGAAATAATTAATGTTTTAAAAAAGCGAGAATAAAAAAAAAGAAGTAGGCAAATTAATTTACCTACTTCCCTATTATGTTGATAACTTTTATACAGAGCTGAATCCAGACATCTTATCTTGATACTAGCATCTTGATATTAAGTACTTTATCCCCGTAAGTCATCTTAACTGTATAAACTCCAGTTTGTAGATCAGAAACATCATAATCAAATTGATGCGTACCTACCTCAATAACTTCATTTACAATGGTAGACACATACCTACCTGACATATCAAAGACTTCTAACTTCGTTCTCGCTTCTTTTTCAATTGAAAAGGATATTGTAGTGTAATGAGATGCTGGATTAGGATGGTTTTGATAAAGAACCACTTTAGCTCCAACGTTTACAGCTCTTATATCAAAAGAAGTTACATTACCATCTTTATCCACTTGTTCAAGCATGTAATAATGCACCTCGCCCGGCTCAATGTTATTATTATCTAGATAAAAATAACTGCTTACATTTCCAGCATCATTCTTACTTATCAATGAATTGTTATCTAGATAAGAGGCTATTTCTTTGAAACTGTTAGTATTACCAATTGATCTTTTCAATATGTATCCTTCACTATTAGTCTCCACAGCTTCCCAAGTCAACTCAATACCCTCATCTTGTTTTAATTTTGCATCAAAGCTCTTGAGTTCTATTGGTAATAAATTAAGCAAAGAAGTAGAACCAAATGAATATGGGCTGAAATCATCAGCAGCTTCAGGAGAAACAATATATCCTAAATCAGTATCATAATCTAATTCATTACTTTCACCAATACTTTCCCATTCTTCTGCAGTTTCATCGTAGTGTGCAACCCTTAGGTTATCAAATTGTGTAGACGCTGTAGCTACATCAGTATTTGTATCCCAATGCATAATTACTTTTGCAGAAGCATCCCCAGCTATTCTATCTAATTCCCAGTATTCTACACTACTCACGTGAGTCATATTTGTACCACTCCTTAGACCAGATTGTCCAGGTTTTGGAGGGGCAGTATTTATATACTCTGCCAAGAATGTTGTCGGCCAAACTACCGTACCATCTCCTGCATCAGCCTCCATTTTTCCAACTTCTGCCACACCAATTTCTCTTAGAGAACCAGCTTTACCGATAGGGAAGCGGAAACCTAAACCAGCACCCCTAAATTTACCTCCTGCTGTAGGATCAAAAACTTTAGCCATTGGGCCTTCTATGTGTGACTCATGAGAACCACCAGATGAACCAAAACCACTATTCCCACCTTTAGGACCACCAGCTGGGTGTATATTAGATTCTGCTTCAGTATCTGTATCAAAATCTCTAATTGTTGCTAAAACACCCATGGTTATATAATTCGTAGCATCAGTCCTGATTATTCCATTTTTAAGTCCTATTTTTGTATTTAAAAATAATGGACTACCCATATCCATTCTACCTGTCCTATCAATCCCCAATTCTCTCAATTCCCTTCCCCCTGCAGCGAAAACAATTGGATTACCAAAATCACCAGTTCCACGAATAACCAATACTGAAGTATTTCCAGCGGGCCCACCTATGAAAGCACCATTTGTTCTATTAAATTGATTTGCTCCACTATTTATAGATAAACCATTTCCTCCTAAAACTAAATTACCTTCTGTAAGAGTCAATGATCCATTAAAACCTGGATTTGTTCCAATAGCAAGACTGGTACCTAAAACTATATTAATGCCTCCTGTTCTATTTAATAATAAATCTGATAAATCAGTGGTAGGAGGTGCGGCAAAGTGTAAATCTGCACCCAAAGCTCCACTTCCTCTAATAGTCATCTTACTATCATCAGAGCCTTCAAATACACCATTTACTCTAGCTAAAGTACCCGAAAGTACCAAGCGCTGATCATTAAGTGAAAATGTAACATTATTTATATTCAGTTCACCTCTCACATGTAGATTATCAAGATAGCTAGTAGTAGCATCAGGAGAAGCAGCAATGGTTTTATTACTATTAGATAAATTTAAGTTTCCATAATTTTCTACGGCATCTACAGAACCAGCAAGTTTACGAACAAACTGAGGTTGGTTATCTTGATAGTAAATGGTTGATGCTAAAGAAAGTGTTACATCATCATTCAAAACACTAATTGGGAATTGTGTAGCTCCTACTTGAACAGCATCACCAAAATAGAAATTGGAAGAACCTTGTATCTCAAATAATGCCCCATTCTGACCTGTAATCTGGAAACCAGCATCATACACATTATTGCCATCATAAGTCAACATATTGGTCCTATACCTTAATGCTGCTAATAATGTTTTATTACCTACATTATTGAAGTGAATTTCACCATATACTTGGCTATCTGTCAAACTGTTCAATCCTCGAATATTTTGAGGTACACCAGCATTATACTCGACTATTGATGCAGCATTTAAATTTAAATCAGCATCTAAGTAATTTTGCGGAAATACAGTAGCAGTTGTTGTATTGCCAATAGTTAATTGAGCCGCTGATTGCAATTCAAAACTTTGACTTGCAGTACCAATGATCTGATGTCCATCATCTTGTAAATTATTGTTTGATTGAACTTGGAGAGTTCCCCTAATTTGAACATTGGTTGATGCATCAGCCGTCGCTGGAGTTGCTGTAAATACTTTATTTACTGTTCCTACACCTCCATTATTTCTAATGACTAAATTGCCATAATTTTGATTTGGAGTAACAGAAGATAGCCTTCTAACATTCTGATTTATACCTGCGTCATATCTTATTGTTGTAGAAGCACTTATATCAATATCAGAATTAGTATAATTCAAAGGAAATTCCGTTGCTGTTGTTGCATTACCAAGTGTTATTTCAGCATTACCATTTAAATCTAATGTTTGAGTAGCAATACCATAAATTTGAAATCCAGCATCAGTTAGGTTATTATTATTTTCAATAACAAATGTGCTACGTATCCCTATCGCCTCATCTAAGGTTTTTGCCCTCATTGTAGCATCTGCGATATTCCTTATAGTTAAAAGACCATAATTACTATTACCATCTGGTATATTGTCAGCATTTGTATCTGTAAAAATACCTTTTACTGTTTGATTGACACCTGCATTGTAAATTACATGAGAAGTAGGATCTAAATCTATATTAACAACTTCAGTTTGACGTGGAAACTCTGTGGCTGTCGTTGCAGTCCCCAATGTAAGTATAGATTGCTGGCCAACCCAAATTATATCAGTCCTAGCCAAATCAGTACCTTCTCCATTTACTTGGAATCCATTGTCTATAAGATGCGTGTATTCACCGATTTTGAAATCTTGTCTAAAACGTAAATTATCGTTTCCAGGTGAAGGTAAAGAAGCCAATGTTTTAGTTGGTAGGGTTGCTGGAGCACTAACAGAATCCATATTTATAAACCAAATATTCCAGTAACTTCTATCATCATCACCATTAGCAAATCTTCTAACCTCTTGATTCACACCAGCAGCATAAATAACAGTAGATCCTTGATTCAAATCGATTTCATCACTTTGGAAAGTTGGAAATGTTGTAGCTGTAGTGGCATTTCCTAATCTTAAATAACTATCAGCATACATAAATAACTCACAATCATTATCATCTAAAGCTGTAATCTGATTACCATCATCCCAAAAATCTACATCTGAGCCTATTTCTAAATGCCTTCTAACTCTCATAGGAGCATCCAAAGTCTTTAATACTGGAGTGGTAACAGCTGCATTATTATCATTTCTGATAAATATGTTTGCATAACTACCTTGACCAGCACCTCCATCATCTATTCCTTTGATAGTTTGAGGTTGATCAGATTCAAAATAAATCCATGAATTGTTATCAAATGAATAAGAATCGAAATCTGGCATAACGGTAGCTGTACCAATAACACCTATATAAATCCTACCATCATTTATCATAGAAAAGCTAGAAGTACCACCAGTGTTACCCGTTATCTGATGCCCATTATCGAAAACATATGAATCATTAATAGTGAGGTCACCATTTACAGTTATCGCTCCTTGTAGTTGCTTTGCTCTATCATCTTGGTCATCGCCATTAGATAATATCAAATTACCGTAAGGTACTCCGATGGCTGTAATATTTTGAGCACCGTTATCTCTGTAGTTTACAGTACTTGCAGCATCAAGTGTAATTGTAGCAAATATATTGGGGAATTCTGAAGTAGCATCATTATCCTGATTATCACCTAGCAATAATGTCCCATTTGCTGCAATTGAAATTGTACCTGCACTTGCAGCTGTATTACTAATATTCCTTATAGCATATGGACCACCATTGCCTTCATCGGAATCCCAAAAACGACCTTGAGTAATAGTTAGGTTATTTTCTATTCTAAAATGCTCAGTCCTAATCCTTACATCGTGATCAGTATTATCTTTATTGACAACAATGTTGTGGAATGGGTTATCATTGTCATCGTCTCGCATATAAATATTCACATTGGTAACATCGCCATCAAATGTAACCGTTTGAACCCCGCCTATATTATTACCACCAGTTCCATCACTATCATATAAGAAACGACCGGGATCTTCTAATATAAAATCACCTTCCACATTGATAGCTTGCTGATTCGCATTAAAAACTCCTCTTATTATATTAAAATATCCATTATAAATATCTGGAACTCCATCATTTATATCGATAGCAGATTGTAAAATCCAATTACCTGCTGTTTGGTTTTGGTCTGCATCAAAAGCAGCGCCACCATTAAAAGACAATACACCAGCATCAGTACTTATTGAATTGACTATAAAACTACCTGAGACCTCATTTTCATACCTTGCATTGGACTGGAACTCAAAAATTCCTGGAAATTGATTGTCAATTCGCTCATCCCATACTAAATCATTGAAAATCATTACTCTATCTTCCACGAAAGCGCCTGTAAGTGTAACATCTTGATCTAAATCCCAGCTCATACTAAAACAAGCTGCATTTGTAATATCAATATTTACATTTCCAGGAGCATTAAATGATCCATTATCAAAAATCACATTATCTATTGGATTTGGTACACAACCTCCTAATTCAACAGTATTAGAATTGGTATTAGACCAGTTATCAGGATTACTCCAATTGTCATCTGCTCCTCCGCCTGTCCAGTAAAAGTTGAGTGGTGCTCTTTCCGTAATATCTATCGTAGCTGGGTCTCCATCTGTACCATTCGTGGTTGGCGTACCATCAGTATCTGACAAATTACGAAGGTTCACTCCATCAGTAATGGTAAGTAGAGCCGATGCGTCAACTACATTTAAGTCTTGAACAACTACATTATCCCAAGTTTGAGGATTAGTAAAATTAAGGTTAGCTTGGTTTCCTTGCACACTGGATCTAACTATCGCCCATTCTGCACAAGACACACTTGCAGTAAAAGTCCCCGTAATGGTTGATAGATTGTTGTCCGAAAGTTCAATAGTATTAAAATTAGTTAAGGTTATGTTAAAATAATTGTTATTATCATTATTATAGACAACAGAAGCTCCAGTATTAAGTACAACATTGTCATAATCACCATTGTCATCTTCTACCAAGCTTACACTATTATTTCCATAAGTTAAAGTATAAGTACCTGGTGTAGAAGTATCAAAAGTAACATCTTCATAAAAAGTATTATTACTATTGTTACCCAGATTAACATTAGTATTAAAATAGGTATGCCCATTATCTTCACCGAAACGTGTTCGTGAAGATGTACCAGTAGTTAGAAGAGCATTAAATGTTGCTTCCTCTTGAAAACGAACAAATGATCCAGATCCTGTGGTAACTGTATTATTAAAAGTAGAAGTAAAGTTTCCTCCTTCGGCAAATTGAACAGTTGCATTATTACCTATATCAACAATACCATTAAAAATACCTGTTCTCTCAAATACAATTTGGTTTGCATCTGCCCCAATAGTTAATGTTCCATCTATTTCTGTCGTACCTCTGTTATCATTAATTCTAGCATTTCCCCCCGTACCAAATGTTAAGTTACCAGTAATATCTAAGCTATCTTCCGCATTAAATGTGGCATCATTTCCAAATATTAAATTCGCTCCTCCTGTAAAATATTGCCCTTCCCTATCGAATTCAATGTCTACATTATTACCAAAGGTTACATTTTGCGCGTAATAATTTAGACCTTCAAAGTCCATTACACCGTCATCACCTATATTAACTGTACCATTGTAATAGTTTATAGCCGAATCGTTACCTCTAATCCTATTATCTCCGGTATTAAAAGATAAGTTATCTCCTAAGTTTATATTGCCAAATGTTTTTGGTGTTGTCCCCTCGATTTTAAAGTTATGTGCAACAGTTGAAGTTCTGGAAATATTTCTGAATGTAAGTCGCGATGAATTATCTCCATCTCCTGTATCGGTTGTATTTCTGGTGTTGATGTCTAAATCACGAACATCTCTTACATCAATATCTGGAATAATCCTTCCTGCTGAATTTCCAGTTTCAAAATTTACATTTCCAGTTCCAGTATAAGTAAATCTCAAAGTTGCGTCAGCGCCAGGATTATTATAAGTAAAGCCTCTTGATTTACCTCTTATATCAAATAATCTTCCTTCTGTTATCATTAATGCATTAGCACTAATTGTAAGCTCACGTGTATCTGTGAAGCTGCCATTATTATTTGCTGTAAATTGGTCAAATGTTATTGTGTTAGCTCCAGTAATCAAATGACCTTGTTGAAGGAATAAATCATCTACAATATCAAAATTATCTTGAAAAGTCCATTCACCTGCAGCACCATTAAAGTACACATCATCATTATCTAATATGGTACCATTAGTTGTTACAGTTTCTCCTGTTGTCGTAGCAATAAAGAAAAGGTCATCATCACCAGAAACTATCATAGGATTAGATGACAAACTCAATGAACCACTTAATGACAAATCATTATCGATATTTAATGTAGGTGTATTAAGAACACCTGCTGTCCAAGTCATATCATGAGCAATGGCCGTTGCAGTGTTCACATGAACAGTTAAGTTTGTCCCATCATTAAAAGAATTTCCATCAAATATGACATTATGTTGTGTTCTAGGGATACAACTACCAGAAGCCCCACCAGAAGCAGTGGACCAGTTTTGAGGGTTGTCCCAGTCATCTTGTCGATTACCATTATTAAAAGGCCATATTTTAGTATTACCTAACGTTCCCCCTACCCAATATAAATCTTGAGATCCTGCACCGACATTAGAAGTATTTACATATGTATTATCAAAGGTAATTCCAGTATTATTACGATAGTTCGACGAATATTGAGCAGTAATAGTAGCTCCTGAGACTTGTAAACTTTGTACAATTACTCCATACCAAGTATGATCTGTAGTAAATGTTAGTCTGGCTCTTGTATCCCAATCACTACTCCTTAGAAAATGACCAGCCGAACAATCAGTGTAAGGAGCTGTCATTAATATTTGTCCAGTAAAATTAAAGTCTTCATCTCTCTCAAATATGACCTCATTACCTTGAGTAAGGGTTAAATTATGTAGAGTATTTGGTGAATTTCCAGTATTAAAATCTACATCAGTTCCTGCTCCTAATGTAATATTCTGATTATTAGCAGTAATTCTATTGTCAAATCGGATATCGCTTGAAGTTCCAAAAGAAACGTCCCCGTTAAAAGTAGTTGTACCACCTGCATCTGCAAATATTACATTTGAGGCATTATTTCCTATGGTAAGAGTGCTATTAAATGTATTACCTCTATCTATGTAAAGTCTTGTAAGCCCATTACCAATTAGCACAGCCCCATCAAAAGTAGCTGAGCCTTGATTATTTACAATATGTATATAAGCATTATCTCCAACAGTAAGTGTAGAAGTACAATTAAAAGAGTGATAAGATTCTAATCTTACGTTATTCCCAAACGTTGTAACTCCATTAAAGTTCGAGACAGCAGCATTGTTCCAATCACCTGTGAACAGAATTCGTGTATTATCTTCAGCAGTAAAAGTACCATTAAAAGTGTCATCACCACGAAAGCGCACATAAGAACCGTTCCTAATAATTACTGGAGCATCTGCTGCACAAGTAACTGTAGTATTATCGTCGAAATCTACAGTCCATTGAGTTGCACTTGAAGTAATATCTACATTACCTCCTGAAAAATTCGTTACTCCAAAAAACCTAACTGCATTAGCCGCATTGGCTGTACCTTGTATAAGTAAACCACCATTGAAATTGGTAGTCCCATCCCATCTAATTCTATCATTTGCAGTTCCTGAACCTGTTCCAAAAGTTACCAATCCGGCAAATGTCGCACTTCTATCCCAATAAGCTTCGATAGTATTATTCCCAAAAGTTACTGTACCACCGAATGAAGATGAACCTGTATTATCTGTAATATGAAATTCTGCACCATCACCAATAACAACATTACCAGTTACTGAAAAATCATGGTAAGAAGCAATATATACATCATTACCAAATGTAAATGTATTATTTACTGCAGTAGTCCTAGCATTGTTCCAATCACCTGTAAATAATATCCTCACATTATCTTCACCAGTTACAGTACCATTAAAAGTATCGTTACCTCTAAATATAGCCCTAGTTCCATTTCGAAAAATTACTGGAGCATCTACAGCAAAAGTAGAGTTAGCGTTTACGTCAAAGTTTATTGCCCAATTGGTAGCAGCACTGTTAAAGTCAACCGTTCCTCCAGAAAAATTATTTGTACCAAAAAAACGAAGTCTTTCACTAGATGCGGGAGTACCTTGCAAAAGGAAGCCTCCTTGAAAGTTACTTGTTCCGTCAAACCTAAGACGGTCACCTCCAGTACCTGAATTTGTACCAAATGTAACTAAACCAACATGAGTAGAACCACGGTCAAAGAATGCTTCAACTGTATTGTTGCCAAAAGTCGTCAAGCCATTTATTACAGTTGTACCATCATCAGAATTAAAGCGTGCATCAGCCGCATCTCCAAAAACCAAATTACCAGAAAAATTTGCCTGTCTCCTAGGTTCGAAGAATGCATTATTCCCTACAGTTACATTACCCACAAATGTTGAAGTTCCTTGATTATCTGCAAAAATGATATCAACATCATCACCTATGTTCAAAGTACTATTCATAGTAGAAGTACCAGCAATCCATACTGTTGAATTATCTCCAACTATTACTGGAGCATCAGCTGCAAACGTGGCCGTACTATTATCCTCAAAACGAATTGACCAATTGTTTGCAACTCCATTTAAAGTCACTGTCCCTCCTGAAAAGGTATTTGTACCCCAAAACCTCAATCTAGTGGCGTTCGCATTCGTTCCATTTAAGGTAAACCCACCTTGAAAATCACTGGTGCCATCAAAACGAATACGCTCCCCTCCTGTACCTGTATTATTGCCAAAAGTTACAGCACCTATATGGGTTGAGCCACGATCAAACCAAGCTTCTACAGTATTATCTCCAAATGTGGTTACCCCATCAATTCTAGATACTCCACTACTTTCATTAAATCTAGCATCAGCTGCATCTCCAAAGACTAAGTCTCCATTAAAAATATTATCCCTTCTTGGTTCAAAACGTACATTATTACCTACATTCACATTACCTACAAATGTTGATGTCCCCCCATCCCAAGCGAAAAGAACTCTAACATCATTTCCCACAGCTAGTGTACTATTCATTACCGTAGTACCTCTAAATAAAACTCTAGAATTCGCTACAATTGTTACAGGTGCACTATTGTTAAAAGTATTACTGGTAGACCCATTTTCAAATTGAATAGCCCAATCTGTAGCTGCACTTGATAAGGAGACTGCATCATTCCCTGTCCCATCACCAAAAGTATTATTGCCATGGAACTCAACTGCATCACTCACAGCAGCAGTTCCATTGAGTGTAAAGGCACCATTAAATATGGTTTGATTAAAAAAGTCTACCTCTCTACTCCCTGTTCCAATAGTAACATCTCCAGTAAATGTAGAAGGTCTTCCCCTTACATCAAATTCTACCGTATTAATACCTATTGTTGTAATACCACCAACATTAAGTACACCGGCATTTTCACAGACCATAACATCTGCAGCTTCACCAAAAATGAAATTGCCTGTAATAGTTAAGTCTCTATTACTTTCAAAAATTACATTATTACCTGCGGTTACATTGGCATTGATAGAAGTGGTAGTTCCTCCTGAGTTATTATTAGTAAAGTATACCCTTGCATTATCCCCTAAGGTTAAATCTCCATTAAAAATATCTGTATGCTCAAATTCTACCCTAGTATTTGCTGTTATTTCGACTGTACTATTAAAAGTGTTATTGCTGCTACCTTCAAAGGTGATTGCGAAATTTGTTGCCGCTCCTGTTAAACTAACTGCTCCATCAAACTGATTAGTCCCATAAAATTGTATGCGAGCATCAGCAGCTGTAGTTCCTAAAGTGGTAAAAGTACCTTGAAAGGTTGTATTATCTCTAAAATCTACTTCAGTTGCATTAGTACCAATCAAAACATTACCACCAAAAACAGCATCTTGATTAATATCAAAGTCAGTTGTTCCATTTCCTAAAGTAACATTACCTGTAAAGGTTGCTGTACCATTGTTATCATTACATACTGAAAAGTTAGCTGCTGTACCGAAAGTAGTTGTCCCTACCACAGAAATAGCTCTTTCTGTGTCAAAAGTACATGTATTACCAGCATCAATATTCCCATTAACTTGAATTGGATGGGAAAAATAAATACGCTGATTATTGTCAAGTACTATATTGTTTAGCGTGGAGGTAATGGCATCGCTTCCATTTCTGAAAACTACCCTGTTTGATCCGCTTGGTCCAACCACACGTACATTATGAAATGTATGCCCAGTATTATTTCCTAATTCAACCCTTATATCAGTATTACCACCATTAAATGTGAAGATTATATTTGAAGTCCCAGCATTTAAGGTAAAATTAGCAGCTCTTAAATCCATTACCTCATTTCCATTTCCTGTAAGAGACATAGTAGAAGCACCTAAATTAACTGTTCTATTATTGCTTCCACCAACGTTGGCATCAAATCTTCTCGCAGTAATTGTTTGATCATTTGTATTCAGTGTTCCTGCCCTTAATTCTATGTCATCACTAGATGTAAAAGCATCTACTAATGTCCATGATCCATTTACATTATTGAATTGGAAATCATTGATGATAGTTTGCCCATTAGTGGTAATTAAAAAATCTCCAGTACCCTCAAAACGAATTTCCCGATTGAAATTCCAATTCATATCGGCATTCAATATAAGCGATCCATAAATTTCTAAATCTCTATTACCACTAGCAAATTCTGGAGTCCTCCCTGCTGGCACCGCTGACCAATCCATACTTTTACAAACACTAGGATTAGCACCTCCTTGAGTCCTAACCCTTTGTCCTGGTGCTGTAAATGAATTAGCATCAAAAATAACATCCGTTGTTGTTGTTGGAGGACCTGCTCCACCTGCTCCACCAGAGGTTGCTGACCAATTTGCTGCTGTAGACCAATCACCTGCACCTCCTACCCAATAAAGCACTTCACATGTTCCTGAAGGTGCAGCAATATTTGTTGAATTAGATACAGACCCACGATCTACAGTAATACTACCAGCACCAATTTCATTTATATCGGTAACAGTAACACCATCCCAACTAATAGCCCCTGAAACATTTAAATCTGCTTGGTTTGCACCAACGACACTATTTATTGTTACAAGATTATCACAATTTCCATTTGTAGAAATAATGCCAGTAATGTTAGTTGTTTCTGTTTCATCAAAACTTAGTGTAGAACCTGCTAATGCAATTATGTTATTAAAATCTAAAGCATCAGTACCACTACTTGTAATTTGGTGAGTACCAGTTGTAAATTGGATTGTACCGGTGCCTGTTAGAGAACCTCCATCCTCTGTCCAATTGCCACCTACTGTGTGGGTCAGTCCTCCATCATTAATTATTGCAGAATTATTAATAAGTACATTTCCATTTACTGTTAATGTTCCTGTCAATGATAAAGTAGTATTACTTAATACATTAAGATCTTCATCTACTGTAGTTACTGCTGATATTGTCTTCGTACCACCATCTGCAAATGAGACAATTTTATAATTTACTCCATCTATTGTGGAGGGCACATTATATGAACCTGTTCCTACATATCTTATTTCTGTTCCAGAAACGCCCATATAGGCAGAAAAATCACCCAGATTATCCCAGTTTGTTATATTAGCTCCATTTATATAGATATGTGTACCTGTACTACCAGTTACCGTTCCTAAATTTGAAGCTGCATTGATTCTTGTAAGTTGTAATGTACCACTTCTTATTTCGGTAGTGGCAGCAGTAATTTGATCACTTCCTGCATTAACTATTATTGCCTCTGAATTTGGCGATTTATCAATTATCAGGCTATTGAAAGTAGCAATACCGTTGAAATCACTATTTGCTGCCCCATCAGAAAAAATAAAGGTACCACTATTATGAATAAAAGTACCATCAATAGTAGCATCGCCTAATAATAGTGTATTCAATGAACTTGCTGTAAAACTAGCAGTAGCTTCTACCCCCAAATTACCATTAATTGTAAAATCATTAGCTCCCCCTGAGAGAGTTCCACCAGCTTCAACAGTAAAACTATTGATATTTAAAACTGAAGTTTGAGTTAAAACATCGCCATTTTCAACAATAAAGGTAGCGGTACCTGAAGTAAAATCTGCAAGGTTAGCTACAGTTCCACTTCCATCACGATTTGTATTCCATAGAGCTGGAACATTAAAGTTACCAGTACCATCAGAATAATATGTTTGCGCATCAACATTATTATTGAAATAAATAATAGCGCTAAAAAAGAGTAAGAATTTTAATGTATAGCTTTTCATCATATGAATCAGCGTTAAATACTTCTTTTGAAATTTCACTAGTATTTAAAGCAAAAAGCTATCTTTTTAGGTGCAAGTCTCGAAATGCTATTTAAACATTCATGTAAGGATATTCCTAAAGATTTATAGTATTAATCCTAAAATTGCGCTTAAAAATTCTTATGAAGTTCTTGAAATTAGAAAAACAACCAATGTTGACGAACCTAAATTAGTTGAAAAAAAATAATTTATTTTTAATTAGTCTAAATAAGATTTATATTTGGGTAAGTTGAATAATTACTAACTACTAGAAATGATAAAACTCCCAAACATCCCAGAAAACCCACTCTACAGCCATTTTGAAGAAAATAATCTATGCGATAATAATTGTTTATGCCATAAAAAGAAGTGCTGTAAAAAGTATAAAAAAGGGAAAAGATGTAAATCTTGTCCTAAAAGATAATTTTAAGGGCAACAATAAAATATTGAATTATTTTTTTTTATCTTGAGTCAAAGCAGGTACTTTTTACATCAAAAAAATATTATTTCTAAATCAATATTTAATCATATTATCATCCATTTTAAATAAAATATTGATAGAATTTATTGAATTAAGTCAAACAAAAATCGCATTATTTCAACTAATTGGCACTCCATTTTTCTAGATTTAGGAAAGTTCTTATATTTTTTTTCATTTGAATATACTACAATTTACTAGTTTCATATTTTAAACTGTAGAACTTCATTTCTAAAGACTCCTTCAATTACCCATAAATTAGAGTTTATCAATATGAAATTTAAAAAGTGTTTGGTATGGTGCCTACTCCCTTGGTTATTTCTTTCTTGTTCAGAAAATGAAAATAGATTATTAGTATTTTCAAAAACAGCTGGCTTTAGGCATGCATCTATTGAAACAGGAAAAACATTTTTTCTCCAGTTTGGTGAAGAAAATGGTTACGCTATTGATACTACAGAAGACGCATCCGTTTTCACAGAAGAAAGTCTAAAAAATTATAGTGCGGTTATATTCTTAAACACAACTGGCGATATACTAAATACTGCCCAACAAGCAGAATTTGAAAGGTATATTCAAGCTGGGGGAGGATTTGTAGGAATTCACGCTGCTTCAGATACTGAATACAACTGGCCCTGGTATGGTAAACTAATGGGCGGTTGGTTTGATGGGCACCCAAGCAATCCAAATGTTAGAAAAGGAAAAATGACTGTGCTTAACAAGTTACACAGTTCTACAGAAAAACTACCTGATACATGGGAAAAAACTGACGAATTCTATAATTATAAATCCCTCAATACTGATATGAATTTTCTCATAACAGTTGATGAAAAATCATATGGTGCTGGTAAACATGGTGAATTTCATCCTATTTCTTGGTACCATGAATTTGATGGAGGAAGGGCATTTTATACGGGTTTCGGGCATACACCTGAAACTTTTTCTGAAAATGAATTTATAGATCATATAAAAGGAGGGATTTCTTATGCTGTAGGGGATAATAAACGCAATTATAAATTAGCCAAAACTTTACCTCAACCGGAAGAAAACAGGTTTGTGAAGAAGGTATTCCTTACAGATTTGGATGAGCCTATGGAACTAGAAGTTTTACCAGATGGCAAAATTTTATTTATTGAAAGGAAAGGGGCTGTAAAACTATACTATCCTAAAAAGGATGAAGTAAAAATTTTAGCAAAAATGCCAGTTCATACCAAGTTTGAAGATGGCTTACTTGGCCTAGCATTGGACCCCAACTTTGAGCGTAATTATAGATTGTATTTTTTCTATTCTCCTGTCGGGGATGAACCTATTCAAAGAGTTTCAAGATATACAATGTTAGGGGATAGTTTAATCTTAGACTCAGAAAAGGTAGTGATTGAAATGCCCGTTCAAAGAGAACAGTGCTGCCATTCCGCAGGTTCTATGGAGTTTGGCCCAAATGGGAATTTATTTATAGCTCTTGGGGATGATACTTCTCCGTTTAATACAAAACAACAATTCGATACAGATGGGTTTGGTCCTATGGATGAACGCCTAGGTAGAGCTCCTTTTGATGCTCAAAAATCTTCAGGAAATACCAATGACTTCCGTGGTAAAATATTAAGAATTAAACCTGAAGAAGATGGTTCTTACTCCATTCCAGATGGAAATCTTTTCCCAAAAGATGGATCAATTGGCAAACCTGAAATCTATGTTATGGGGTGTAGGAACCCGTTTAGAATTGCTGTCGACTCAAAAACTGGGTGGTTATATTGGGGAGATGTTGGCCCAGATGCTGGCAATGACAATCCAGAAAGAGGACCTAGAGGATATGATGAATTCAATCAAGCTAAAGAAGCAGGAAATTACGGCTGGCCTTATTTTGTAGGTAATAACTTCCCATACAGAAAGATGGATTATACAAATGGGGAAGTGGCCGACTTTTTTGATCCTTTAAAACCCTTAAATACTTCTCCTAATAATACTGGAGCTAGGGTATTACCTCCAACCAATCCACCTTTAATCTGGTACCCTTACGCTAAAACAAATGAATTCCCAGATATGGGTGAAGGAGGAAGAAACGCCATGGCAGGGCAACCCTATTATTATGATGATTACTATGGTTCAAAAAGTCGTTTTCCACAGTATTATAATGGTAAAGTTTTTCACTACGATTGGAGTAGAAATTGGATACATGCAGTAACACTTGATGAAAACGGAGACTATGCCTATCACGAACCTTTTCTCCCTAATTTCGAATTTGAAAAAATTACTGACATGCAGTTTGCCAAGGATGGTACCATGTATATTATTGAGTATGGTGCCAATTGGTTTGCGCAAAATCCTGATGCGGTATTGGCACAAATAGATTATGCAGAAGGTAATAGACACCCACATGCACGTATTGAAGCAGATTATTTAGTGGGCGCACATCCTATGGAGGTCAAGTTTTCTGCTAAAAAATCTTTTGATTATGACACGGAAGATAACTTAAATTACGAGTGGTTTTTTACAGAAGAAAATGAACAGGGTTCAGGTGAAGAAATATCCTTTACGTTTACGGAACCAGGAATCTACCGCCCTAAAGTAAGAGTTACAGATAAAAATGGTGCTGAAGATTTTGCCGAATTAGAAATAAAGGTTGGCAATCAAAAACCCGAAATAGAAATTTTACTCTCGGGAAATAGCAGCTTTTACTGGGACGATACAGCTTTAGACTATCAAGTAAAAGTAAATGACAAAGAAGATGGAAATGTTAAAAACGGTGTAAATGTTTCTTTTGACTATATGTCGATAGGGCTCGATCAAACACTGGTTGCTCAAGGACATAAACAAACAGGTGCTTTACTCAATGCTGAAGTTTTAATAGATGAAAAGGGATGCAAAACTTGTCACTCTTTTGAAGAAGCTTCAGTTGGGCCAAGCTATCAACAAGTAGCTGAAAAATATGAAACAACTGACGAGCGAATTAACCAATTAGCGCAGAAGGTAATTAATGGTGGTGGAGGTGTTTGGGGTGATAGAATGATGGCAGCCAATCCATCATTATCTCAAGAAGAAGCGGAAACAATGGTTACTTTCATTTTAAACATGGATGAAGAGATAATAACACCCTCTTTACCACTTGATGGAAAAATAACTACTGATTTACACCAGTCTGAACAAATCGATGGTAGTTATATCTTGACAGCCTCATATACTGATAAAGGTGGAGAAATTATTGGCCCACTAACGACAGAAACCTCGCTCATGCTTAGAAGCCCACTTGTACAGGCAGAAAGTTATGATGCTATGGAAAACCTTCGCAAAAGGAAACCTGGTGGTAGCGATTACATGCATCTTGATCAAATAAAGAAAGATTCTTGGTTCTCTTTTGAAAAAATAGATTTCACTGACATCGAAAATCTAACTATTAAAACAGGCCAGGTACGAAGTAAAGGGTATACACTTAACATAAGAAAGGGCAGTAAAGATGGTGAAATTATAGCCTCTGTAGAAATTCCATATACCGATGGTAGAAGAGAAGGTTGGAGTGAAACAAAAGTATTCTTAAAAGAGCGTTTAGTTGGAAAACAGGATATTTATTTCACTTTTGATTTTAAAGGAGATAATGAGGCCGCCTTTGTTACATTTGACTGGATTTACTTCAATAAAAGTAGTGAATCAAATACTAACCTTGCTAAGCTATAATTCATTTTTGTGATATTAAATCAAAAAGGAGGCATATGGAAATTGCCTCCTTTTTTAGTATTAAAACTTTTTACTAGAAATTACTTCCACCCCTGCTTCTTTCATTTCATCAATTGCATTTTCCACATCTCCAGGTTGAAGGTTAACTCCTTTGGTTGCATCTGCTACTAAATATGTCTTAAAGCCGCATTTTAAAGCATCTAAAGCAGTAAATTTAACACAGTAATCTGTTGCAAGACCAGTTACATAAACTTCCGTAACACCTTTCTCATTTAAGTAATCCGCCAAACCTGTAGCTTTCTTATGTCCATTATCATAAAATCCACTGTAACTATCAATGCCCTTATCGGTGCCTTTTGGAAAAATCTTTATTACTTTATCCATATTTAGAGAAGATACAAACTCGGCTCCAGCTGTATTTTGCACGCAGTGCACTGGCCAAAGAATTTGATCCAGGCCATTTAAATCGGTTACCTCGCCGATGTTTTTCCCTTCATGGTTAGCAGCAAAACTACCATGATCAGCAGGGTGAAAATCTTGTGTGGCCACTATTAAATCAAAATGAGATAGTAACTGATTTACAATGGGTATAATTTTTTCACCTTCAGGTACAGCCAAGGCACCTCCAGTCACAAAATCATTTTGGATATCTACTAAAATAAGTGCTTTCATGAATCAATTTTTTAAGACTATTTTACCAAATTGCTTTCCAGAATCCATTTTCCTAAAAGCTTGCTCAGCATCTTGTAATGAATATGTACTATCTATAACAGGAGTTATTTTATACTTATCTACTAGCTGAAGCATATTTTCAAAATCGGAAGGAGTGCCCATAGTACTACCCATTATTTTTACTTGTTTAAAAAATACTTTAGCAGGTAAAATTCCAGAAATATTTCCAGCTGTACCCCCATATATAGCTATACTTGCCGCTGGAGCTGCCAAATCAATTAATCCAGCAAAACCTCCCCCACCTGCTCCATCTATTATTACATCAAAAAATCCATCACTTTTGCTAAGTACTTTTGCCCATTTCTCTTGCTTATAGTTAATGCCACCGTCTGCTCCTAAAGATTTTGCTTTTTCAATTTTTTCATCACTACCTGAAGTAACAAACACCTCACAATCTAAAGCTTTAGCAAAAACCAATGCCATTAATGCAACTCCTCCTCCAATTCCAGTTATCAGAACTCTTTTTCCTTCTGAAAGTCCTGCTTTGGTAAACATAGCTCTATAGGCGGTAACTCCTGCTAAAGGTAGTGAAGCAGCCTCCTCAAAGTTTAAATGTGCTGGCTTTTCATATACATACTCAGCTGGGATTACTATAAAATCACTAAAAGTACCATTTCTAGGCATCCCAAGTATTTGGAAACCTTTACCAGCAACGTCAAGATTATCTCCCCAATTCATACCAGGATTAATCACCACTTCTTTGCCAAGCCAATCTTCATTCACACCACTTCCAGTACTTACTACTACCCCAGCTCCATCTGAACCCAATACGCAGGGTAAGCTCATACCAGGATACATCCCTTTTTGTACCCAAACATCCCTGTGATTTAAAGCACTAGCTTTTAATTCAATACACAGCTCACCTTCGCTTGGCTCAGGTTTAGGCATTTCTTTTATTGATACTGGTTCATTTATATTTTCTAGTGTTATTGCTTTCATGGTTCTTTTAATTAAACTAAAGTTGAATATTTATCTGGTTAAGTTTTAGATAATCTTCCTAAGCGAATTTAATACTAAGCCTACTATTTAGAGCTGAATTATTATTTTTGTACTTAAATTTTTAAATAAGAAGGATGCTAGACAAGATTAAAGAATTAAAGGCAGAAATAGAAGCTACTAAACTTGAAAACAAGGAAAAGCTAGAAGCTTTTAGAATGCGCTTTATAAGTAGAAAGAGTGTGATTGGGGATTTGATGGGAGAAATAAGAAATGTTGCTGCTGAACAAAGAAAGGATGTAGGACAAGGACTCAATATGCTTAAGAATTTGGCGATGGGTAAATTCAAAGAAGCAGTTGATGTGATAGATAACCTTAACAATAATATAAGTGAAGCACAACCGGATCTTACTTTACCCGATATTCCAAACCAATTAGGTACTATCCATCCTATTTCTCAAACTAGAGACAAAATTGTTTCTATTTTTCAACGTATTGGGTTTAATGTAGCTGATGGCCCGGAAGTAGAAGATGACTGGCATAACTTCACAGCCTTGAACTTTCCGCCTAACCATCCGGCAAGAGAAATGCAGGATACTTTCTTTGTTAATAAAAATCCTGATATGCTACTAAGGACGCATACTTCTAATGTACAAATCAGGATGATGGAAAACCAGCAGCCTCCTTTAAGGTCTATTATGCCTGGAAGGGTTTTTAGAAATGAGGCTATTTCAGCACGCGCCCATTGTATTTTCCATCAAATTGAAGGTTTATATATAAATGAAAATGTGAGTTTCATGGATATGAAAAACACACTTTATTATTTTGCTAGAGAAATGTTTGGCCAAAACACAAAAATAAGGTTAAGACCTTCTTACTTTCCATTTACTGAACCTAGCGCAGAAATGGATATCTATTGGGGCCTAGAAACAGAAGCCGATAGAAAAATAACCAAAGGGACAGGTTGGTTAGAGATTTTAGGCTGCGGAATGGTTGACCCAAATGTTCTAGCTAATTGTAATATAGACCCAGAAAAATACACTGGCTTTGCATTTGGTATGGGCATAGAAAGAATTACTATGCTAAAACATAAAATTGAAGATATCAGGTTGTTTTTTGAAAACGATGTACGTTTTCTAAGACAGTTTAAAACGATAAGTTAAGATTAAAGCCGTAATAGCTACTGCTTTTTCTTTACCATCTTATTAAGGCACTACCCCAAGTAAAACCACTTCCAAAAGCAGCCAAACAAATCAAGTCCCCATCTTTTACTTTTCCAGAGGCATGTGCTTCGCATAAACCTATAGGAATTGACGCTGCTGTAGTATTTCCATATTTCATAATAGTGTTATACACTTTTTCATTGGGGAGCCCCATTTTCTTCTGTACAAATTGAGAGATCCTTAAATTTGCTTGATGTGGGATAAGTAAATCAAGGTCATCTTTTGCGTAACCATTTTTTTCCAAAGCTTCTGAAATTACTTCGGGAAAACGGGTTACTGCATTTTTAAAGACAAATTGGCCATTCATTACCGGGAAAAAACCTCCTCCTGGTTTCGTCATTTCAATATCAAACCTATCTTTTTTATAAAAACCTGGGTCAAGTACAGCTAACTGCTCTGCATGTTCACCTTCACTATGCAAATGTGTTGAAAGTATGCCTTTGCCTTTCTCATCTGTTGGTTGAAGTACTGCAGCCCCAGCCCCATCTCCAAAAATAACGGCAATATGTCTTCCACTATCTGAATAATCTAAACCAATGGAATGTATTTCTGCTCCTACAAGTAAAATATTTTTATACATTCCTGTTTTTATATATTGGTCAGCAATTGAAAGTCCATAAACAAAACCAGAACACTGTGCCCTCACATCAATAGCACCTACATGTTTACAGCCCAATTCTTTTTGTAATAAAACGCCTGATCCTGGAAAAACATAATCTGCACTCAACGTAGCATAAACTATTAAATCTATTTCTTGTGCAGTGGTACCAGCCATTTCCATTGCTTTTCTGGCAGCTTTGGCCCCCATAACATAATTCCTATCCTCATCCATATTGGCATATCGCCTCTCTTTTATTCCTGTTCTTTCCACAATCCACTCATCCGTAGTATTCATTTTCTTAGATAAGTCATCGTTTGTAACTACGTTTTCAGGAACGTAATAACCTATACCCGCTAATCTGGCATTCTTCATTTCCATAATTCTATGTGTCTTTTCATTAATTAAGAATAAGCTAACAAAGCTAAAAATACATAATTTTACTAATAGACCATTATAAAAATATGCAGTGCAACTAGAGGAGCACAAATTCTTCTTGATAATTTAATACAATTTTTTAATATAATAGTACAATTTTTGTAGATTTACTAAATACTATCTAAAGCATTTCATATGCGCCTCTTTCTAATACTGACATCTTTCTTCATTCTTCATTTTGCCTATGCGCAAAATTTTCAAAATACTGAAATCGATAGTCTAAAAGCTATTTTAGATCAAGTAGATGCTTCACAGAAGACTGGTGTGTATAATCAACTTTCTATTCTTTATCGAAATACCAATACAGAAAGAGCATTACATTTTGCAAAAGAAGCGCTGAATTTAGCAATTGAAAACGAAGATGATAAAGCCCAAATTGAAGCCAATATAAATGCCGGTGTAGTTTTAAGAAATTTTGGAAAATCTGATGAAGCGCTCAACTACTTTTTCAATGCACTAGAAATAGATAGTAAAAATATCTATCCTCATTTAACTGCAGATGCTTTACATAAAATTGGGGTAACTTATTTATTAGTAAAAGATTTCGAAAATGCTATTATTTATGCTGAAGATGAAATTTCAATTTGGCAAAAGATTAATGATAAAAGTGGGCTTGCTGATGCTCTTAATTTACTCGGAATAATTCAATTAAATACCGATGATTATGAGAGTGCTGCCATCAATCTAAAAAAATCACTGGCAATAGGATATTCCATTGAAGATACTAGCCAAATCTACAAACCTCTTGTTAATCTTGGCGACTTATATCTCAAACATAATCATCCAGATTCTGCATTACTATATATAGAGAAAAGCAGAGAAGTAAGCATGGCAACTGGCAATACTTATGGTTTGGCCATAGCTTCTTTAAAAGAAGGGCAAGCTTTAAAGGCAATGAAAGAATACGAACTTGCCGAAGAAAAAATTAGAACTGCGCTAGTAAATGCAGAACGTCTTAATTCTCTTTCTCTGGTAAGAAACTGTTATCAAAATCTTGCTCAATTATTTGAAGAAAGTGATAATCATCGTAATGCGCTCATGTATTACAAATTATATATCGCAACTGAAGACAGCATGCTCAGTGAAATTACCCGAAGAAAAATAGCCCAAATTGAAACAGAATATAAATTAAGAGATAAGAATTCAGAAATTGCACAGCTAAAGGAATTGAGTAACGCGCAGAAAATACAAATAGCAATTGTTATCAGCTTGTTACTTTTACTAATTCCTGCTTTTTATATGCTTTATATTAAGCTACAAAAAAGTAGAAACTTGAAGAAAAAAATCACTTTACTGGAGAATAAGCTAACAAAAAGCGACCAACTTTCAGTAAAGTTGAAATCTAAAGAAAATGATATTAATAATCTGAAAGAAATATTGACTAATCATGGATCTGAGTATCTTACATTTTTTTCAAATCATTTTATATATCAAAACGGCGACAAAAAAAGAAATAATATCACTTTCCATCTTCTAGATGACACCTTCTACATACTTGCTTTTAATTTTCATAACTGTAGTGATAACACGATTCTTAAAAGTATATTCTTAGATAATATCATTGCCAAAATTTTAAGTATTAGAAATAAATCCTTATCTACACCTTCAAACATACTTAAGGAAATAGAAGACAATCTGAATACTTTTAATAAAAATTTTAACATAGAAAAAGATAAGGTCGATGCTTCAGTATTAAGTATCAATATTAATTCTAAAAGAGTAATTTATGCTGGAGCAGGCATTCCAATTTATACCATTAGGCACCAAAATCTTCATATTGTATCGGGTAATTCATTGTCACTCAGAAGCCCAGAAACCACAACAGAAAGCTTTACTAATAAAACTTTCCATATGAATAAACATGAGCAAATTTTTATGTTTTTAGAAAGTGGAAAAGATAAAACCTTGACAGAAGAGAACATTAGGTTGATTTTAGCAAAGCATGACCCCCATAATATAACAAAAACAAAAAAAGCCCTATTAGAAGGGCTAGAACAATGGGTACCTAAGTTTAGAAGTTCTGAAAGTACTCTTATTTTTGGGCTAGAAATTTAATTGCCTTTATCACTTACAATTGCACCGTCTTCCAAGGTAACAATCCTACTACCATACTCAGCATTCTTTTCTGAATGTGTTACTTGAATAATTGTTACACCATCATCATTAAGCTTTTTAAATAAGTCCATTATCATTTCTCCTTGTTTTGAATGGAGATTACCAGTAGGCTCATCTGCCAATAGGAGTTTAGGTTTGCCAATTATTGCCCTTGCAACACCAACCACTTGTTGTTGCCCTCCCGAAAGTTGATGAGGAAATAAATCTTTTTTTGCAACAATATTAAACCTATCCAGCATTTCGGCCACCATACTTTTCCTTTCACTTCCTTTCACTCCTTTATAAAGTAAAGGCATCTCTATATTTTCATAAACAGTGAGTTCATCAATAAGATGGTAAGCTTGAAATACAAACCCAATGAAATTTTTATGCATTTCACCGCGCTTTTTTTCATTGAATTTATGCACAGGTTGATCTAAAAAGAAATATTCTCCCGCATTAGCTTGATCAAGCATGCCTATGATATTAAGTAAAGTAGATTTTCCAGCACCACTAGGACCCATAATTGTCACAAACTCTCCTTCATCTATATTTACATCTATACCCTTTAATATAAAAGTCTTTTGAAATCGAGATTTAAAAAATTTGTCTACGTCTTTTAAAGCTATCATTTTAAATTGCTGATAAATTATTTTATTTATTAAATATTAAATAAAGAACTATCTGAAATTTAAACATTAATTCTATTTAAAAGAAAGTACAATTTGATAAAGGGTAAATTAAAGCTTTCTATTATGAAATAAAAAAGGGACCTAGTTGGTCCCTTTTCTGATATATTAAATATGAAATATACAATTAACGTCTGAATGCGAGCACTGCCGCTCCACAATAACTCTTAGAGTTTTTAAAAGTAAAACTTAGATAATATATACCTGTAGCCCTACATTTAAATGTCCAACCATCTAAAAATTTATTGTTATAAAAACTTGATACAAGTTCATTTCTTTTCGAATCATATAGGGTTCCAATTAAACCCTGAGCAGCTCCATCTTTGCCAGTTATTCTAATCTGATAATTGGTATCTTTACTAAATACACAGGTATATTCAACTTTTCTTCTATTTCCTCCTCTACCATCTATTCTATAACTTTTCGAATATTGAAAACCTGATTCTAAAGATTTCATACTCTTATTAACGTAAAGCTCTGAGTTACATTGACCCATAGCAGACCACCCACTTAACATAAATCCAGCACATAAGGCAATCCAAAAAATAAGTTTTTTCATTATAATTCCTTTTATTTTAGTTAGAATCGCAATATTAAAATTGAAAAGTCTTAGCTATTAGTTTATGATTTTATTCCTGATTGATTTTGTAAGGCTTGTAATTGTATCAATATCTCTATTAGTAATGTTTACTACACTCTTAGTATTATCAACAACTACTAATACCCCGTCTTTCTCAACCATAGTGGGCTCTTCATAAACCGTTTCAATTTCAATTTGATTATAAACTGATTGTAACTTTTTAAGGTCAGCTATTAACTCAGCAAATCCGTTTCTTGTTCTGTAAACATCTAAAACAAGTAAAATACGGTCTAATACTATTTTTTGCTCGCCAATTTTTTCTCTTAATACTTCATTTTGTGTCCTTTGGTGCACTAAAGTAGTAAGATAAACAGCCTCTAACCAACCTCCTGTTAGGAGTAATATGCTCAAATGCTCTCTCTTTTGCTGTCTTAAATGGTAATTGATTTTTTCAAAATTGGCTGTAGTTGTACGAAGCAAAGCATCAAGGTTTTGGTCAGCACTTTCTGCTAAGCTTTTTAATGTTGCGTAATCAAAAAATTGCCCTATTGTCAATCCCTCTGCTAAATTTTGAACGCTATTTAAATAATTTAGCGCATCTTGGTTCTTATTATAAATATTGGCATAACCCAAGTCAGTACCATATATACCAAGGTTTAACGCCTTATCGAAATTTGTAGAGTAAGTAGATACTCTACCATGATCATTTAGATCAGTTTTGTTATAATAAGATCCAACTTCTTTAATCAGTATTGAAATTTCTAATGGAGAAGGTATAGACTGTAAAATGTCGTTTACTATGTCATCATCCATTTTAAAAGAAGCCGTTTCAACTCCATTTTCTAATTTCGAAACTTGTGGGTTGGATTCTATAGAAGGAGCACTATTAGAAGTGCAAGCCCAAAATGTACATGTTACAAAAAACAGCAAATATAATTTTTTCATAATCTAAACCATTTAATAATTGGCAATCTTTCAGAATCTTAAATAATTGTAAATTTTTGGATAGTCTCTGTACTAGCAACGCCAAAAGTCATTTACTATTTCTTTTGAAATAATTTTGTGCTAAATGAACTTGAAAAATGCATTACTTTGGGGAGAGCATCGAAATAAAGTGTGAGATATAAAAATATGGTCATTGACCAAACAACAAATAAATTAAACCCATAGGTATCAAAGCTTTTGCCTAATAATGGCTTCTGCGGCGCTAGAAACTGTGTTCTATAGTTCATAGGTTCACCAAAATTATATACATCTTGATAGACAGGATCTACTATTTGGATTATCTTTCCATAAGCTATATCAATCCTATCTTCTGCTGAACTATTTTTCATTAAATCTTCTAGTTGATCATTATAATATTGATCTTTAAAATCAGACAGCTTAGTTCCTTCTGGTAATTTTTCCTTCATTATATACAGTACAGAATCCTTAGCGTCACTTGCCTTGGCTAATCTCAAACTATAAAAACTCATTGCATCTTCTAGATGATACCATATTTTAGAGGAAATATCTTGATTAAAGTCATCTGCAGTTACTTGTTCAAATTCGCTTAAATCCAATCCTGAGAATTGAACAGTATAAAGATCATTAGCCAGTTCGTGTCTAACAATTGAAATATTTTCGTTTACGATTGCCTTTGTAGAATCATTTTTGGCAGTTTCAAAAGCAGTCAACGATGTTGTTAAAAGTTCCTGCATTTTTGGAATCCAATAGGCAACCTTAAAATTGTTTTGGCTTTCTTCTTTTTCGAATTGAAAAATATTTTTTTGATAATCATTACCTTTAAACTGTTCAACTGAAATTGCCTCATAAGCCCACCTAGAAACCATTATGTCGGCAATAAAGGGAACTTTACCTCTTTCACTTATTGAATTATTTAACTTGTCGAAGTCAAATAAAAGACCACTTAGAACCATTTGTGGTATAATCAATAAAGGAATAATTATATAAACAGTTACTGCGGAATTGAATGCTGAAGAAATGTTTAGACCTAGCACATTGGCATGACACGAAACTGTAAATAATACTACCCAATACATTATATGCAGCCCTTTAATATCTAGTATCACATTACCAATTATGACAAATGTTAATGTCTGAATAGCTGATAGTGAAAATAGAATAAGCACTTTAGAAATTAGATAACTGCTTTTACTCAGGTTCAGAAACTTTTCCCTCTTCAGTATTTTACGATCTCTAATAATCTCTTCTGCACTAACAGTAAGCCCCATAAATAATGCAACTAAGATACATATGAGGATATAAGCAGGTATATTGTCATTATGCCTATAAATGTATATGTCGTCATGAGCACCTCTATATCTAATTACTAAAGCCAACAACAAAGCAAGTAAAGGCGCTTCTACTAAATTTATTACTAAATACTGTGTATTACTTATCTTAGATAGGAAATCACGGATAGTAAATATGATTACCTGACTAATTTTACTCGGAATTCTTAACGTAGTTGGTGGTTGTTCATGAAAATCTGCCTTTCTATCTAATTGAAAGTTTTCACTGAAGTAATTATGCCATTCTTGTGGCGCTACTTTCCTTTTGTTGGTAAAATCCCCATACTCATCTACAATCCGCGCTTCAATAATATTGAATAATTGTTCTGGGTTTACATTACCACAAGTATTACACTGACCATTCTCACTATCGACTTGCCCAGAAGCTCTTTTGAAATACACTAAAGCTTCTACTGGGTTTCCATAAAATACTGGATAACCACCTGTATCCATTAAAAACATTTTATCAAACATTTTATAAATGTCTGATGAAGGTTGGTGAATAACCACGAAGATTAATTTACCCTTTAAAGAAAGCTCTTTTAGTAAATCGATAACATTTTCAGAATCTCTTGAAGATAGACCAGAAGTTGGCTCATCTACAAACATTACTGCTGGCTCTCTTATAAGCTCTAGTGCAATGTTTAATCTTTTACGTTGTCCGCCACTAATTTTTTTATTCAGCACATTACCAACTTTCAAATCTTTGATTCTATCTAAACCTAAGCTGGTAAGTACATTAATAACTTTATCATTCAATTCTTCCTCGGAGGTTCCTTTGAAGCAAAGCTTGGCATTGTAATAAAGATTCTGATATACTGTTAAATCTTCTATTAATAAATCGTCTTGGGCTACATACCCAATTACACCTTCAATTTTATCCTTTTCAAGAAAGATATCATATCCATTAATAAGGATTTTTCCATTGGAAGGCCTTTCTAGGCCAGCAAGAGTATTAAGTAGTGTTGTTTTTCCAGCACCACTCGCACCCATAATTCCAATCAATTGACCAGTATTTTCAGAAATATTGATATTTCTAAGACCAATAGCACCGTTTGGAAATTTAAACTCCAATTCGTGTACATTAAATGATATCCTATCTGATTGGATATCACTATTATATTTATTTACAAGATCACTGTAATAAAGTGGTGCACCTTTGGGTGTTTTAAATACACTACCTGGAGCGTATTGCAAAATACTAGCTTTCTTAACAGGCATTCCGTTAAGAAATATCTCATCTTCTCCTGTGTACTTTGTAAAGTATAAGCCAACACTTTTAAGCCTTATAAATATTATTTCTCCATCTAGAAGACCTGAATCGATGAATTTAATCTTGCTTCCTTCAGGAGGTCTTTCATCATCGAAAATGAGGATATCTTCGTGATCTATTTTTGAAGAGTGCTCTTCAATTACAAATCTTTCAATTAGTTTATATTCTTCAGCTGGAACATTAAATACAGTTGAAACCGTATTAATTATTTCCATTCTTTGGGGGGTAAAAGAACGGTCTGCAGCTAGTAGCTCTAATAACTTAATCAAAACAATAACTTTCTGTTTCTGATTAAGCGTCTTATTGATTTTTCGACACAAGCCAAGTGTCCTTACAGAATCTTTTACATTCGTAAGTTTTTTCTTTGCTTTTCTATCGCTATCATCACCTTTAGCTAATACTACTTCTTTTATGCCGTAATCTGAAGCTTTATCATATAAAGTAAGATATTCTTGTACGGTTTTCGCATCGAGTTCTTTCTTAAAAAAACTGATTACAAATTCCCTTTCTCCTTCTGTTACACCACCATCTTGCTTTGAAATAATGGCAAAAAGTTGTGTGAGAGCTTTAAGTATTTCTTCACTCATTCTACTTAAAAAATTATATCTATATTAGATGTCACGCCTAAGATTCATCTATAATTAAACGGTAACAGGTACTTTTATTGCTATTAACCCAAGGTTTACTTTGGTAACTCAGGTACTTTTTTTTCAAAAAAAAAGCGGCTCACTTAAGCCGCTTCTGTATCTAAAAATCTTAGTATCAATAAGTCTTAAATTCAAACGGTACATCTACTAATTCTGAAAACTCTTCTCCTGCTTCTTCCATATCTTCATCATCTTCATGATAGTACCAAGTAACCTTTGCTCCTTCAACTTCTTCAAGTTTTGATAAAATATCTAAAATTAATTTAGATGATGCTGTGTTAAAGTATTCTAGCTTAAATTGAAATGAAGTTTCTGAATCTGGTTCATCTTTATATTCATTCAGCCAATCCAAAACAGGTTGGAAAAATTCTGCAGAATCTTCAGGAAGTGACCTGCCTGAAATTTCATATACCTTATTTTGATTGTCAAAAATTATTTTTGGAGTATCTTCAGTACCTTCAAGATTTAAAATATTCATATCTGATTGAGTTTATTAATTTCTTGGAATAGTTGTTTTTAAAGAAAAGAATGAAAGATCTTCATTGATTGGCTCAAAATCAAAAGTAAGTTTCTTACCAGATTTTCTTGCCATATCAACAAAGCCTAGACCAGCTCCACCTTTTTCGGATAGTTGGCCATTCTTTATTATATTTTTATATAATTGTTTTAGTCCATCTTTATCTAGGCTATTTATATTTTCTAGCTTACTAGATATAGTTGATACTTTCTCTGATAATATAGGATTACCTGACGTTACAAAATACTCTGAGTCATATTTACCAATCATAAATATGGCTGTATTTTTCCCATATTTTTTTTCATCAAAGGTCTCTGCATGCTTACAAATATTTTGTAAACATTCAACCATTACATTGAACACCTTTCTTTTTATCCCGGATTCTTCACCCATGGATTCCATGTTTCTTTCCGCCATCGCTAGAACCGATTTGGTTATATCTTGGGTAAATTCCCCTTCATAAACCAAAATCAGGTTTCTACTTAGCATCGTCTTATGTAGATCATAGATATACTTCATAATAAGCTAGTTTTCAGAGTATTAATAGCTAATGCAAAATCTTTTTTACTAGTTGATAGTATATATTTATACTAACTTTATTTTTTAAACACTATTATAATTTTAGCCCGATCATTAGTACGTCATCGGTCTGTTTTCTATTTCCTTTCCAAGAATTAAAAGCTTCGGTAAAAACATCACCTATTTTTTCCATACTTGTATTAGTATTTTCATTTATTATTGCTCTAATTCTTTGGTTGCCAAATTTCTTATTATTATCACCACCAAACTGATCTGGAAAACCATCTGAGAAGAAAAACAAACTTTCTTTGTTTGTGATATCCATCCTATGGGTAGTGAAATTTGTCCTTGTTCTATATTTTCCACCACCAATCGGAAATTTATCTCCCTTCACTTGAATTAATTCTTCTTCCTTTCCAATATACAATGGCCTATTTGCTCCAGCATATTCAAAAAATTTCTTTTTATAATTTACCCTTACTAGTGCTATATCCATCCCATCTCTAGTTGTAGCATCTGGATCATCTTGACGTAAGGTTTTAGTCACCCCACTGTTTAGTTTGTCCAATATATTACCGGCATCCAACTCTTCTTCGCTATTTATCACATCATTTAATATGAAATATCCAATGAGGGATATTAGTGCACCTGGGACACCATGACCTGTACAATCTACAGCAGCTATATATATGTCGTCGTTTTTCTGTATAAACCAAGGGAAATCACCACTTACTACGTCCCTAGGTTTATATAAAACAAATGAATCTGGAAAAACTTTATTGATAATTGCAGTATCGGGTAAAATCGCAGTTTGTATACGTTTTGCGTAATTGATACTCTCAGTTATCTTTTTATTGTTTTTCCTAACTTCATTTTCCGTTCTTTTTCTTTCGGTAATATCGTGAGAAACCATTAAGACAGATTCTATACTACCATCTTCTAATGCCTCTGGTATGGCATTCACTTGCATGATTCTCACATCGTCTTGTACACTTGGGAATTCCATCTCAAGCGTATATTTTTCTTTTTTGGTAAAAACATTATCGGCTATTGAATCCCAAGTTGACTTTATAGACGTATCAAGCTGAACTTCTTCGATGGGCTTGTTCAAGAAGTTATCTGTGCTTTTACCTGTAAGATCTTTAATAACTGGGTTAATATAGTATATCATCCCCTCTTTATTGACCCTGGTAATTAGATCTGGAGAATTTTCTGATAATGCTTGCATTTGGCTCCTCATCCTCTCTTCTCTCTCGGCTCTCTTCCTTTCCGTAATATCCCTAGAGTTAATTACAATTCCTTTTATGTCTGGATCATCTAAAAGGTTTGTACCTGTTGCTTCTACCCAAACAGGTTCTCCATTTTTCAACTTATACTCGTACTGGGTTGTAAGACTTTCTTTATCGTTTTTAAGTAATTCATTGAAAAGATTTTGAAATGTCTCTACACTTTCAACATGTACATTTCCGACATCACTTTTACCAATCAATTCTTCCGGAGTATAACCTAATATTGGTTCCACTGAAGGACTTACATACCTTACTGTTCCATCTTTCTCATAGATAGTGATTACCTCAGATGCATTTTCTAGTAATACTTGCAGTCTTTTCTGTGTTCTATTTACCTCGAGTATCTGGTCCTCTAACCTGTGGTTGGTTCTTTTAAGCTCCTCTTGAGTGGCCTCCATTTCTTCTGCATTCTGCCTAAGAATCTCCTGCTGAAGCTGAAGCTCTTCACTCATTTTCCTTGACTCTTGCAGTAATTTTACTGTACGTTCATTTACTTTTATATTAAAAATAGTTCTCGCTACAATTACACTTATTTCTTTAGTAAATGAAATTTGAGTTTCACTGAATTTATTAAAACCTGCAAATTCTAAAATGCCATATACTTGCTCATTTGTTATCAAAGGCACTAATAATATGCATGATGGTTTTTGATCTCCTAGCAATCCAGAAGTAATAGAAACATAATTATCTGGCACTTCGGTCCTTAAAATAATATCTTGTTCTGCCGCACATTGCCCAACTAAACCATGAGCAAATTTGAATTTACTTTCTAAATATTTCTTTTTATTGTAGGCATAACTAGATTTCATTTCATAATAAATCTCATCAGGGTCATCATCATTTATTGTATAGAATGCCCCTTGTATCGCGCCTACTTTTTCTGTTATAAAGCCTATAATTTCTTCTCCCAAGTCTTCTAAGTTATTATGAAGCCTTAGCAATTGACCAATCTCTGCTACACCGGTTACAATCCAATTTCTTTCTTTATCCTTCTTTTCTGCTTTCTGTATACTGTCACTCATTGTGATAAGCGCATTTCCCAGAATATCATCTTTACTCATGGGTTTGAAATCTGCATCATAATTGCCTTCACCAATTTGGTGCGCATAATCAGCAGTACTCTTTAATGCTGTTACCAAATCTTTAACTGCACCAGACATCTCGCCTATTTCATCGTTTGTATTTTTTTCGATATTTTCTGGTAGAATACCTTTTGAAACAAGCAATAATTTATTCTTAATTGAAAGAATAGGATTAGTCAGAAATTTTGAAAATATAATTGAGATAAGAATTGAAAAAAGTATAATGACCCCTCCCGATTTAAGGAAAGTCCAGAGCAGGTTGTGTACAGATTCGTCTACTTCACTTTTATCCATTTTCACCACCATTCCCCACCTAGTTTTAGGAATATAATTCCAAGTAGCTAATGTTTCTTTTTCTCTATAATCAGTATCGATAAGGTAGTCAACTTCCTTATTTTCAATTGCATTTTGTGAAGCTATAGAGTAAGTATTATCTGGATCTACTATAGTTGTTAATTCAAGAGCATCGGAATGTCTTAAAGGGTTTAGGTACCTTATTAAGCCATCGTATTTAGTACATAAAATAATTTCTCCTGTATTACCTAATCTAGAATAGTCATTAATTAAACTGAAAACTTCTTTATTTACATCTAACTCTATTACTAAGTATCCAACTAAATCGAACTCACTATTCGTTACCGGTGAGCTTACATAGATATTTACTTTCTCATTTTCAGAAATATAGGGTGTACTATAATATAAATCATTTTCAAACTTATCCAGTACAAGTGCAAGATCGCGATAAGGAATGCCTTCATTAAGACCCGAAAGCGCTTTGTTATGATAATAGGTAATTAATCCCTCTTTATCAGTAAATACAATATTGCTATAATTATAATTATCTTGAATATTATTTAGCTGATGTTGTAAAATCTCAGTGGTTTGTAGAGAAGAATCTGAAGATAAATCGGTGATTAAATTTCTTTTTCCTGAAAATTCCTCAATAAATCCGGGAGTTCTTTTTATAAAATTTATATTTTTCTCTAGAACATCGAATACGTTATTGATTTGCTTAGATTTTAGCTGACCAATAACCTTAAAATTTTCAAAATATCTTGCCTCAACAGTATTTAAACTCTCGACGTACGATAGATAACTTATTGCAAGTACTGTAGAAATCACTACTGAAAGTAGTAAAAGAGTGATTTTAGTACCTATTTTGATATTTTTAAACATACAGATAGTTAATTTTCAATAATCTGTCAATTTATTATTATCTCACATCCCCTATTTGAGGCTTTCTGCTGCAGGTATATTCTCATCTTCATGAAAATATGATGTAGCTTTTTTCAGCAATTCGATATGTAATTCGGAAAATGCTTTAAAACCTGCAATTTCTAGTATTCCATTAACGGTATCTTCATTTTTTATTGGAATAATCGCAAGATTATTTGGTGTACCTTCTCCAAGTCCACTTATAACTTTTATATAACCTTGAGGAATATCGCCATTAATTATTATCTCTTGTCCTGACGCAGCTGCCTGGCCAACCAAACCTTCACCAAACTCATATGAAATCTTACCCGAATCGGGCAAATAAAAAGCATAACCCGATTCAAATTCTAGAATTCTCTTACTATCAATTTCCTTATTGATATATAATGCCCCTGTACTAGCCTCTACTTCATTGCATAGATATGACAAAAGCTTTTCATTTCTTTCTTTGGAGTTTTCGAAACTACTATTGCCTATAGAAGAAAAATTATGTAAGATTTCATCTAAAACTACTCCTGTTTCTTCATGATTTAACTCGCTTTCTTTACTTTGTTTTTCGCGTTCAATGTATACAATATTCTCTGCCATATGATTTACATTATTCATAGAGAACATAAAAATCAATAGCAAGACAATGAAGAAATCTACTACTAAAACAATGTAGGAATCGAATGCAACACTTTGTGCTTCTTTTATTTTAGAATTTTCAGATATATCAATAGCCTCTAAAATTTCTGTAGGTAAAGAAAGCAAATCAATAGCAGCATAAGATGTTACTAGGACAAAAAATATGATTAAGATTATACTAGTATTTCTATTAAATTTTTTCATGCTTTACATTATATATCTTATCCAATTCTTTTAGAAATTTGATTATATCGTTGGAGCTAATTGACAAATCGATTTCAGTAGCATTAATTGCTGCCTCGGGCATAGTTCTTATCGAACTATCATTTGGATCTTGTACAATCGTAAGACCTCCTCTTTCTTTGATACGTTTCATTCCAAAAGCACCATCTTTGTTGGCACCTGAAAGTAAAATCCCAATTAATTTATCTCGGTAAGCAAAAGCTGCGGTATCTAAGGTAATATCTATAGCAGGTCTAGAATTATTCACCATTTCTTCTGTAGAAAGCGAAATGGAATTACCCAATTCTATACACATATGATAGTTGGCAGGGGCTAAATATACAGCTCCCCTTTTAATGCTTTCCTTATCACAAGGCTCAGTAACTGGCTTAATACTTTTAATCGACAATGCTTCTACAAAGCCGTTTCTAACGTGTTTCAAACGATGCAGGCATAAAAATATTGGTAAAGGAAATGACTCAGGAATATTTGCAAGTATTTCTGTAATAGGTTGAAAACTTCCTGCTGATCCACCTATGACTATTGCTTTATATTTATTGTGTATATTTTTGAAGTTTAACATTTTAAATGCAGACCTATCCTCATGTTTTTAATTGTATAATTTCCCTTTCTTTAATCTTTGGTCTTTTTATAAATTTTTTCTTCGTTATTTATCACCAAAAATTTATTAGATATATCGCACCATATAAGCGACTCTTTCGAACCTATACACAAAAAGCCATACTTAAATAAACTTTCATGAAGGGTCTTCAAGACATCATTTTGTAATGTTTGGTTGAAGTAAATCATCACATTTCTACACAATACCAAATCGAATTTTGAGAACACTTGCCCTTTTACTAAATCATGTTTCCTGAATGAAACATTTGATAATAATTCCTTCTTAAATGAATGTCTCTCTTTGTTCTTATCGAAATATTTTTCGAGCATATATTTACCCCCATAACGCTCATAATTATTCTCATTAAGCTCCATATTTTTTTGTGAAATTGAAGCGTCTTTTGCTCTATTAATGATGGTTGTATCAATATCTGTAGCAATTGTATGGGATTTATCCCTTGCACCCATTTCTTCAAGCAATATTTGCATAGAAAATACTTCTTCTCCAGACGAACACCCAGCATGCCATATATTGAGTTTATTATGATTAGTCAATATATTGGGAATAATCTCATCCCTTAGTATGATCCAAAAGCTTGGATCCCTAAACATTTCGGTAACATTTACTGTAACCTCTGAAACAAACTCTTCGAAAAATGATGGATTATGAGTAAGCCTCTCCACTAAAGCATCCACAGAATCAAATTTGTACAATTCGACTATTCGCTTTATCCTTCTTTTGAAAGAAGACATTGCATAATCTTTAAAATCGTAGTCGTATTTATTTTTGACTAACTCAATAAGCTTACGTAAATCTGAGATTTCTATATCGTACATATTTATATCTACTACAAAAAATTAAATCTTAATTTGTGGACCTGCCTTCTCGATTTTTTTTACAATCATTAACAGACCTTCATAATTACTAGACTATTTACGCTAAACATATGAATTTGGTATTTAAATCAATCACATTGTTTAATTTTAAAAAATATAGCGCCTTTTAATATTGGTTTAGCTTTTCTTGCCATCCAGCAGATATCAAAAAATGAATGAATTGAATGCGAGTATGATCATCACAGATACCATTATAGCATTAGCAACACCTCCAGGGATAGGAGCGATTGCTGTTATAAGGGTTTCGGGAAATAACGCCATTAAACTTACAGATAAAATTTTCCCTTCTAAAGATTTATTGAAAGTCCGTTCTCAAACAGTTCACTTAGGGGTTCTTGAATATAATGGGCAAATTTTAGATGAGGTTTTAGTTACTGTATTCAAAAATCCAAAATCATATACAGGCGAAGATATTATCGAAATATCTTGCCATGGCTCCATGTTTATCGTAAAATCGATTATCGCTGTTTTTTATGATTTGGGAGTAAGATATGCTAAACCAGGTGAGTTTACAAAAAGGGCCTTTATGAATGGTAAATTGGATTTAACTCAGGCTGAAGCAGTTGCAGATTTGATAGCCTCGGAAAATAAGGCAGCTCATGAAACAGCTATTAACCAAATGAGAGGGGGCTTCGCGAATCAATTAAAAAAGTTACGAGAGAAACTTGTTCATTTTGCTTCTATGATTGAGCTAGAATTGGATTTTGGAGAAGAAGATGTTGAATTTGCTGATAGGACACAACTCGAAGGATTGGTCGAAGAAATATATTATGTTGTAGATAAACTTGTACAATCTTTTTCACTAGGTAATGTGATTAAAAATGGTATACCAACAGTGATTGCAGGAAAACCCAATGCCGGAAAATCGACTTTGTTAAATACCTTATTAAAAGAAGAAAAAGCAATCGTATCTGATATACCTGGAACTACTAGAGATTTTATTGAAGATGAGATAAATATTGAAGGTATAAATTTTAGATTTATTGATACTGCAGGTTTAAGAGAAACTAATGATAAGGTTGAGGCAATTGGGGTACAAAGAACATATGAAAAAATGAAAAAAGCAGCCCTAATTATCTATATGTTTGATACTTCTAACACCAATATAAATGACTATACAACTGAAATAAATCTTTTAAAGTCATTTAATATCCCTTTTACTGTTTTGGGGAATAAGATTGATTTATCTGCAGGTGAGAATGAAAATACAGCTTTTAATAAAATACATCCATTTACAGGAATAATTGCTTCTGATTCAGTATATGTTGATAAATTAAAAGATAATTTACTCGAAATTCTACAACTCGATAAAATTAAGCAAGACGATACCATAGTAACAAACTCTAGGCATTATGAAAGTTTAAAAAACACATTAAGTGCTTTGAATGATGTAAAAGAAGCTTTAAAGAATGAAGTTACTGGTGACCTTCTTGCACTAGATATAAAACAAGCTTTAAACCATCTTGGTGAAATAACAGGTGAAATAACTACAGATGATTTATTAGCCAATATTTTTAGTAAGTTTTGTATCGGTAAATAGACTTTTTTACGTATCAATAGATTAAAATCATAGTCCCTGAAATATATGAAAATTGATTATAATGCTCCTGTTGTTTTAACTTATACTATTGTATGCTGTATTGTATTATTAGTTAATCAGCTACTCGGTGGTGCAATAACCTATTTTGTCTCAGTTGGTCCATCAATGAATATTTTCAACATATTGGATTATCCCAGACTAGTAACCCATGTAATAGGACATGCAAATTGGGAACACTTAATCGGTAATTTTACTTTTATTTTATTATTAGGTCCCATTCTAGAAGAAAAGTATTCTTCAGGCTCTCTTCTTAAAATGATTTTGTTCACTGCTTTAGTTACTGGCTTGTTAAATATCTTACTTTTCGGAAATGGTTTATTAGGGGCCAGTGGAATCGTTTTTATGATGATATTACTAAGTTCAATAGTAAATGTAAAGGCTGGACATATTCCTCTAACATTCATTTTGGTAGTAATTCTTTTTCTTGGTAAGGAAATCACCAATTCATTAAGGCCCGATAATATATCTCAGTTTGCCCATATTCTAGGTGGCATTTGTGGAGGTGTATTTGGATTTTACAAAGGGAAAGTTAAAAATCAGAAAAACATAAGCCATAAAAAAAGCCATCTTTACTAAAAAGATGGCTTTCAATTAAAACTAAATCTTATATTACTTCAACTCTACAGAAGCTCCTGCTTCTTCAAGTTGCTTTTTAAGATCTTCCGCTTCTTCTTTAGAAACACCTTCTTTCAAAGCAGTAGGAGCAGAATCAACCATTTCCTTAGCTTCTTTAAGACCAAGACCTGTTAAGCTTTTCACGAGTTTTACAACTGCTAATTTAGATGCACCTGCAGCAGTAAGCATTACGTCGAATGAAGTTTGTTCTTCAGCTCCTCCACCATCACCATCAGCAGCAGCTACCATTACTGGAGCAGCAGCAGCAGCTGGTTCAATACCATACTCGTCTTTCATAATTGTAGCTAGGTCACTTACTTCTTTTACTGTAAGATTTACTAACTGTTCTGCGATTTCTTTTAAATCTGCCATTTTTATTAAACTTTAAATTTTTAACCTAATTTATTGTGTGGAAGCAAAACAAAATAGATTATGTCCTATTTTGACGTAACAAAATAATATTCTTAATTCTGACTTTTTTCTTCTAGCGCTTTTAGTAAACCAGAAATAGTTTGTCCACCACTTTGTAGTGCTGAAATAACATTTTTGGCTGGTGATTGTAACAATCCGATAACTTCTCCTAATAGCTCATCTTTAGATTTCAACTTGCTTAATAAATCAAGATTATCAGCACCTATAAAAACATCTGAATCTATCGATGCTCCTTTTAAAGAAGGTTTATCTGTACTTTTTTGCTTGTGAAAATCTTTAAGAAGTTTTGCAGGAGCATTTCCAACTTCTGGAGAAAATATAATTCCTGAAAATCCTTTCAACACTTCGTTGGAGAATTCAGTATAATCAGTTGATAATGTTTCGAGAGCCTTTCCAATAAGGGTATTTTTTACCACTCTATATTCAAGACCTTTCTCAAAACACAATCTTCTAAAATCGTTTATCTCTGCAACGGTTAAACCTGATGCATCTGTTATATAAAAATAATCTGTATTCGCTAGCTTTTCGCTTAATTCACCTACTAGCTCTTGTTTTTTTTCTCTAGTCATGACTTATATACCTGGTATTGATGCTTTATCTATTTTAATTCCTGGACTCATTGTGCTTGAGAGTGTAATACTTTTAAAATAAGTCCCTTTTGAAGCAGAAGGCTTCAATTTTGAAATGATTTGAATAAGCTCTACAGCATTATCAAGGATTTTATCAGGTGTAAATGATACCTTACCTATACTAGTATGAACAATACCAAATTTATCTACTCTGAAATCGATCTTACCCGCTTTCACTTCCTGCACGGCTTTCCCAACGTCTAGGGTAACTGTTCCTGCTTTTGGGTTAGGCATTAAACCTCTTGGTCCCAAAATCCTTCCTAGTCTACCTACTTTAGCCATTACCGTTGGCATAGTAATTATCACATCTACATCTGTCCAACCACCTTCTATTTTGGTAATGTACTCATCAAGGCCAACATGGTCTGCACCTGCTGCTTTAGCTTCTTCCTCTTTGTCAGGAGTGCATAATACCAAAACTCTTTTGTCTTTACCAGTTCCGTGTGGGAGTGTGGCTATACCACGTACCATTTGATCTGCTTTCCTTGGGTCTACACCTAATCTAATATCTAGGTCGACCGATGCATCAAACTTTGTAAACGTAATTTCTTTCACTAACTCAGATGCTTCTGTTAGTGAGTACGCTTTCTCTTTATCTAGCTTAGATAAAGCAGCTTTCTTGTTTTTGCTAATATTTGCCATTTTCTAAATTTTTAGTGGGAAACAGATATTTTGTAACCGGCAAAAGTTACTATCCTACCACTTATACTATAAATTGATTATTCTTCCCAGGGTGCTTTACCATCAATGGTAATACCCATACTTCTTGCAGTTCCTGCTACCATTTTCATCCCAGATTCAACAGTAAATGCATTTAAATCTGGCATTTTGGTTTCTGCAATTTCTTTTACTTGATCCCAAGTCACAGAGCCAACTTTTGTTCTATTAGGTTCTGAAGAACCTTTTTTTAATTTAGCTGCTTCTCTAAGTAAAACAGGTGCAGGTGGTGTTTTAATAACAAACTCAAAAGATTTATCTGAGTAAATCGTAATTAACACTGGTAATAGTACACCTTGCTTCTCTTGGGTTCTAGCATTAAACTGCTTACAAAAGTCCATTATATTGAGGCCTTTACTACCAAGAGCTGGGCCTACTGGAGGTGAGGGATTAGCCTGACCACCTTTAATCTGAAGCTTCAAAAAACCAGATACTTCCTTTGCCATTTTATTCTTCTTTTTCTACCTGAACATAATTCAATTCAACAGGAGCATTCCTGCCGAATATTTTAACCATTACATTTAACTTTTTCTTCTCTTCAAAAACTTCTTCTACAGTACCCGTAAAACCGTTGAATGGACCATCCATAACTTTTACAGTTTCGCCAACCATAAATGTTGTATCGTGTTTTACCTCAGTCTCGTCAGTTGCATCTACTTTTCCTAGAATCCTGTTTATCTCAGATTCACGCATTGGTCTAGGTAAAGCAGAAGGGTCTTTTCCATCAACTTGTAAAAAACCAATAACCCCTGGTACATTTTTAATCATATGTATTACCTCTCCATTTGTGAGGTTTGCATTAATGATTACATATCCTGGGAAGAAGTTCTTCTCAACCGCTATCTTCTTACTTTTCCCATCTTTCATTTTACGGATTTGGTAAACCTTTTCAGTAGGTGTTAAAACCTCAGTTACAAAATCTTGCAACCCATTGTTTACAATCTCTTTCTCAAGATAGGATTTTACTTTCTTTTCCTGTCCACTGATTGCCCTAACTACATACCATTTTAATTCATTATCAGTCATAGGAATATTTCTTAGAAGGATCCGTAAAAAGCATCGAGGACTGTCCTGAAGCCTGCATCAATTAGCCCAATTACCAATGCAAAAATCAATGAAGCAACAAGCACTAAAATCGAACTGTTCTGCAACTCCCTATAACTCGCCCAAGTGACGTGCTGGGTCATCTCGATGTAAGATTCTTTTAAAAAAACTTTTACTTTTTCGAACATGGTAATAAACTAATATTATTTATTCACAGCACGGGTGGTAAGATTCGAACTCACGACCTTTGGTTTTGGAGACCACTGCTCTACCAGCTGAGCTACACCCGTGTATATACAATCGTAAATCGGATTGCAAAAGTAAAAAGTAAATAATAACTTTCAAACAGTTATTTCACTTTTTAGAAGAGCTATCTTAAATTATTGATAGAGAATAAAATAGAAAGCCTCACTAATGTTAATTTAGTGAGGCTTTTACTGTATCAGACAATACTAATTATTCAATTATTTTAGTAACCTGACCTGCACCAACTGTTCTTCCACCTTCTCTAATCGCAAATCTAAGGCTCTGCTCCATAGCAACTTCTTTCTGAAGTTCTACAGTAATTGTAATATTATCACCTGGCATAACCATTTCTACACCGTCTGGTAAGCTAATAGTACCAGTTACGTCAGTTGTTCTGAAGTAGAACTGTGGGTTATAACCTTTAAAGAAAGGAGTATGACGACCACCTTCTTCTTTTGAAAGTACATAAACTTCAGCTTCAAACTTAGTATGAGGTTTTACTGAACCTGGCTTGCAAATAACCATACCTCTTTGGATTTGGTCTTTTTCAATACCTCTCAATAATAGACCTACGTTATCACCTGCTTCACCTCTGTCAAGAATTTTTCTGAACATCTCAACACCAGTTACTGTAGAAGTAACTTTCTCAGCACCTAAACCAATAATATCCACACCTTCTGAAGTATTTACAACTCCTCTTTCAATTCTACCAGTGGCCACTGTACCACGACCAGTAATAGAGAATACATCTTCAACTGGCATTAAGAAATCTTTATCGATCAAACGCTCAGGAAGAGGAATATGCTCATCTACATTAGCCATCAATTCATTTACGGTGCTTACCCACTTCTCTTCACCATTCAATGCACCAAGAGCAGAACCTTGAATTACAGGAATGTTATCACCGTCGAATTCGTAGAAAGAAAGTAATTCTCTGATTTCCATCTCTACTAATTCTAATAACTCAGGATCATCTACCATATCAACTTTGTTCATGAAAACAACAAGCGCTGGTACACCTACCTGACGAGCCAAAAGAATATGTTCACGAGTTTGAGGCATTGGACCATCTGTAGAAGCTACTACAAGTATAGCTCCATCCATCTGAGCAGCACCAGTTACCATGTTTTTCACATAGTCAGCGTGACCAGGGCAGTCTACGTGAGCATAGTGCCTTGTTGCAGTTTGATACTCCACGTGAGAAGTATTAATTGTAATACCTCTTTCTTTTTCTTCTGGAGCATTGTCAATAGAGTCAAAATCTCTAGTTTCTGAAAGTCCTTGGTCTGCAAGAACTTTAGTAATAGCCGCTGTCAATGTTGTTTTACCATGGTCAACATGTCCAATAGTACCAATATTTAAGTGCGGTTTGGAACGGTCGAACGTTTCTTTTGCCATTTTTCTTTTTATTAAATACTTACAAAAAACAATATATATCGATACCCTCTGAGCCAATGACGGGAATTGAACCCGTGACCTCTTCCTTACCAAGGAAGCGCTCTACCCCTGAGCTACATCGGCTGATATCAGAGCGGGAGACGAGGCTCGAACCCGCGACCTACAGCTTGGAAGGCTGTCGCTCTACCAACTGAGCTACTCCCGCTTATTTATTAAATAAAATTATTATTGTGGGGAGAGCAGGATTCGAACCTGCGAAGACATAAGTCAACGGATTTACAGTCCGTCCCAGTTGGCCGCTTTGGTATCTCCCCAAATCTCATAAATAGACGTTTGCCTAAAAGAGATTGCAAAACTATATGGATTTTCAATAATCTCAAATTATTGTAAAAAAAATATATGTATTTTTCAAAAAAAAACGCAATTGAACAATTTGTTTCTATGTTCAAATATTATTTATGATTTTTTCAAGAATCAATTGACTTATTTAATCTATACTTCGCATGGAAAGAAAGGTTGATGCTATTGCCCTAGCAAAAGAATATGATAGCTCATTTCAAGATATCGACCGTAAAGATGAGTTCCACATTCCTAAGATAAATGGAAACAATGCAATCTATTTGTGTGGCAACTCTTTGGGGCTCCAACCAAAAAAAACAGCTGACTATGTAAACCAAGAATTAAAAAAATGGAAAGAACAAGCTGTTGAAGGTCATTTTAAAGACCCGAACCCTTGGCTTTATTACCATAAACAATTTAGTAGCAAATCTGCCCACTTAGTAGGCTGCCTACCAGAAGAAGTCGTTATCATGAATTCACTTACAGTGAATCTTCATTTAATGATGGTTTCATTTTACAGACCTACAAAAACAAAATTTAAAATTTTAATTGAAGCTGGTGCTTTTCCTTCTGATCAATACGCCATTGAAAGCCAAGTTCAGTTTCATGCCCAAAAAGGAATCGGCAATCTATTCAACCCTAACGATGCCATTATAGAAGTTTCTCCAAAAGATGGTGAGGAATTATTGAGGACAGAAGATATTATTGCTAAAATAAATGATTTAAAAGGAGAAATTGCCTTAGTTCTTTTAAGTGGAGTCAATTATTATACTGGGCAATTCTATCATATAGAACAAATAACAAAAGCGGCACATAATATTGGGGCTTATGCTGGTTTCGACTTAGCGCATGCCGCAGGCAATATCCCGATGTATTTACATAAATGGCAGGTAGATTTTGCAGTTTGGTGTTCCTATAAATATATCAACTCTGGCCCTGGAGGCCCTGCTGGTGTATTTATTCATAAAAATCATTTTAACAATAATGATATACCCAGATTTGCTGGCTGGTGGGGACATAATGAAAAAGAAAGATTTAAGATGGAAAAAGGGTTTAATCCAATGTATGGGGCTGAAGGTTGGCAACTAAGTAATGCTGCTGTTTTTTCTATGGTTAACCTAAAAGCCCCACTAGAATTGTTTGAAGAGATCGGGATGGAAAAACTAAGGCAAAAAAGTATTGCATTGACTAACTATCTGGAAAGTTTGATACTTGAAATTAACAAACAAAAAGGTAGAGAGGTCATTAAAATTATCACACCAAACAATTCAATTGAACGAGGATGCCAGTTATCTTTAGTAATTCCTGGATATGGCAAGTCACTTTTTGATGCTATAAGTAACAAGGGAGTAATCTGCGATTGGCGAGAACCAGATGTGATCAGGGTAGCACCAGTACCTTTATACAACTCTTTTATGGATGTTTATAATTTTTGTGAAATATTAAAAAACTGTATTTAAGTGAATAATTTCAAAGAAATTATTTTACAAAAATTTCCTTTTAAACCCACTCTAGGGCAGGAGAAATTATTCGATTTGTTAGAAGATTTCTTATCAGCAAAAAATCTTTACAAACCGATATTTATATTAAAAGGATTTGCAGGTACTGGTAAAACATCTGCTATTAGTGCAATAGTCAATTCTCTACGATTTATAAAGAAGAAACCCATACTGTTGGCTCCAACTGGTAGGGCAGCCAAAGTAATGGCTATATATGCCAGAAGAAAAGCTTTCACCATTCATAAAGTAGTTTTTAAACAGACAGAAGACCCAAATACTGGAAGACTTTATTTTGTGAGGCAAAAAAATTACCACAAGAACACCGTTTTTATCGTAGATGAAGCTTCTATGATTGATAATAATCAAGAAGTATTTGGAAAAGCCGGATTGCTTGAAGAATTATTGAGTTTTGTTTTTGAAGATCTTAAAGCTGGAAATCAATTGATTTTTGTTGGAGATGCAGCTCAATTACCACCAGTTCATCAACAAATAAGCCCTGCTCTTGATACTTTATTTTTAGAAAAAAAATTCAATGCAGATATTACTACACACCTACTTACAGAAGTAGTAAGACAAGAAAAAGCTTCCGGTATATTAGAAAATGCTACTGGCTTAAGATTAGCTATTGCCAAAAGAAATTTCCACATAGAAATAGAGACAAAGAAGTATACCGATATATTTTCTATGAACCATCAAAAACTAGAAGATGGGATTAGATACGCTTATGACAAATTTGGCATAGAAAACACATGTATTATTACAAGATCAAATAAAAATGCAGTAAAATATAATCTTTACATCAGAAACCAACTTTTATACTATGAGCATGAAATAGATGCTGGAGATTATTTAATGGTGGTAAGAAATAATTATTTTTGGCTCGCTCCCGATTCCTATGCTGGCTTTTTAGCAAATGGTGAGTTTGCTGAAGTAAGACGGATACGAAATCAAGAAGAAATTCATGGCTTCTCATTTGCCGATATAACAATGCAATTAGTTGACTACCCAAATGAGCCAGTTTTCGAAGCTAAGGTGCTTTTAAATACCTTACAATCTACAACTCCTAGTTTAAGTGGCAATGAACACAATGCCTTATACAATTTAATATTACAAGAATATAGTCATGTAGAAAATGAGAAAGAAAAGAATAATTTATTGAGAAATGACCCTTATTTAAACGCCCTACAAGTAAAGTATGCTTATGCTTTAACCTGCCACAAATCTCAAGGCGGACAATGGGATGCCATTTTTATTGATCCAGGTTATTTTTCAGATGAGATGAAAAATGTAGAATATATGAGATGGTTATATACTGCCATGACACGCAGTGTAAAGGAATTGTATCTCATTAATTTTCCAAAAGAGTTTTTTAGTTCTAAAAACTTATTTAACTAAAATCCGCTTTAATTAGCAGATGTGATAAATATTAATGATAATAATGACTTACGTTCAAAATAAATTCTTACTATTACTTTTCTTTTTAATTTCTTTTCAGGTTCTTAATGGTCAAGATTTAAGTTCTAAAGCTAGTGCACCAGAAATTTTTTTTGAAGAAACTTTTCATGACTTCGGAGATATTATCCAAAATGAAAAAGTAACTCATACTTTTAAATTTGAAAATAAGGGTTCAGCACCTCTCATTATTTCCAATATTATTACTACTTGTGGCTGTACTGCTCCAGAATGGCCTAAAAGCCCAATTAAGCCCGGTGGAACAGAAATTATAAAAATTGTATTTGATAGTCGTGGTAAGTCTGGTATTCAGAATAAGGTCATTACTATAATTAGCAATGCTTCTACTCCTCAAAGCAGGATTAAAATTAAAGTTAATGTCTTACAAGGGTAAGATATTACTTCATTTTTCTACTAACATTTTTGTTTGAAAAACCTGATGATTTTACGCTTTTTTAGCTCGAGGTCTTAAGAAAAGTTAATTTTTATTAAACAATCAACGATTTAAGAATCAGATATTGATTTTATGTGTTTTATTAATATTCACCTAAAATCAAATATTACCATGAAACTCACAGAAAATAAACCACTAAGAACTATTGGAAAAGTAATACAAAATATTAAAGTAGAAGGGAAAGATACTTTTTACAAAATAGAGTTTGAAAGGAAAAAGAAAAAATAAAGCGGCTTGAGCCGCTTTATTTTTTATAGATATTTATATCCATATTCATTTTCGATTTCCTTTTTATCCAATATCTCCAAACTTATCCTCATTTCAATATCCTCAATAGGCCTATCACCCTTACCCGTTTTTACAGTAGCGATTTTATCTATGACTTCTAATCCTTTTATCACTTCTCCAAAAGCACTGTAGGCTCTGTCTAAGCTAGGATACCCACCTATTGTTTTATAAACTTCTTTATGTTCTTCAGGCATGTAATTATCTATTTCTATGTTAAAAACATGCTCTAAGGTATCTTTAGATGCTACAATAAAATTTCTAATGTCTTCTCTATCACCTTCAGTTTGTAAAGCGGCAAAGCTACTTTTCATTTCATTGAAACCATCCCTCTTCATTAAAGAATCGAAGTAGACATATAATTTCCTATAATCAATCAAAATGTCATCTAATTCTTTTTCTGAGAACTTTGTACCCTGCACTATAAAAAACTGGCTTCCATTTGATTTTTTTTCAGGGTTAACCTGATCATTTTTACGTGCAGCTGAAAGTACCCCCTTCTTATGATAGATAGTGGAATCTAGTTCAAATTGTATATTTTCACCTGTATCTCCTCTCCCTAATACATCATCTTTTCCTGCATTTCTCGATTGAGGATCACCACCCTGAATCATAAAACCACTTATAATACGATGGAATAATAGACCATTATAAAATCCTTCGTTTGAGAGTTTAAGAAAGTTTTGCTTATGAAGTGGTGTTTTATCATAAAGTATAGCAGTCATTCTTCCATAATCGGTATCTATATGTACTAACACATCTTCACTTTTCGATAAATTAGTTAAATCAACTTTATCTTCTGTTTCACTACATGCCAATAATAAAAAAGGTATTAAAAGAAGAAATAAGATGTTCTGGTTTGCTATTTCTCTGATTTTTCCTTCAAAATCTAGTGATTTCATTCTACTTCAACTGAAAGGGAATTTTGAATAAATTTTTCTATACTATCGCTGTCTAAACCTTCAAGTGCAATGATACTGTCATTAAAATCAAAAATGAAATTTTTCTCTTCCAATGAAAAAAGTACTTTCTTTCTATAATCTCCCAAAGGTTCAAGACCTATATTTATCCTTCGCTTATTAATTTTTTTTATTTCTCTTTTTGCCAATTTTAAATATCGCAATTCACCTCCTTTTCCAATTCGATAAAATGCTGTATTTCCGTAAATAGGTCTTCCTTGTATATCTGCATAAGTAGCGTAGCGATGAGGGCTTAACTTACCTAACCTTACAGCTTCAAGTAAAAAATCTTGAAAATCTGCTAATCCTTTGCTCAAATTACTGCCTTTACTTTGGCAATGATGGTAAAGTATGCTATGGAATGGCGGAGCTGAAACTGGATTATCAACACCAATTAAATCTTCACCAGGAAAGTTATACTTATTTATTATTTCCTTAAGCTTTATAATATTTTCTTGATCAATTGAACTAATAGTATCTTTATAAACAAGCAATCCGTTTGGCTTTATCCTGAAATACTGGTCTCGTGCCCACATTAATTCTAACTCTTTTCTTATTGGTAGATTCACAGTTAATAAATACCGCCTTCTGAGGGCTGGATACTCTTCTAGTAAATACTGCCACGAAGCATTAGATTCTAAACTTCTGAAAATTTTTTGAGAGAGGATAAATGTAATTTCTGTCCCTTTGAGTAACAGTTCTCTACAAAAATTAATAGCAAGGTCTTGATCATTATTAAGGGTGGCGCAAATTGCTGCATTGAACAAATCTTTAGCGAACACGTTGGGCACTTTGCTAAAAGCTTCCTTATAATTTGAAACGGCAATCCCATACCTTCTTTCTGTAATGGCTAACTCTGCCTTGTTTATTTGGTTGTAATAATCTTTACGATAATCGATTTGTTGTGCAAACAAAGGCTTTATGTAAAGACTTAAAATGATACCAAGATAGAAAAGTCTTAGGTGCATATATTTTAATTTTCAAAGTGGTTCGTTTTTTTATTATCAAAAATAATACAACGTGAACCATACTTTGAAATTAGAAAATAATACCCTCACTAGCTTAATTTCTAATATTATAGTACTTCAGATGTGATTTATTTATGGAAATCAGAATGTAAGCGGGTTAAAATATTTAAAGTGCCCATTCATTTTGACTTTTTCTTTACTATTTTCTGATTCTTTTATTACTGGTATACTTCTAGTTAAATGGTCAATAAGTACATCAATCCTTTTCTTTTCACTTCTAATTGAAAGCAGATTATATTCCTGATTAAGGCCTAATCCTATCTTATGGGCCAAAAAATAAGACAAATTGTTCTGTTCAATACTTATTTCTATATCAATATTTAATAATTTAAACAACTTACTTGCCGTCTCTATTAATAGTAATTTGTCTGTAAAAGAAGCATCATCTTGATTTTCATAAAACTCAACTTCTCCACCTGCATATAACTTACCATCTAAAGGGTTATTAAATGTATTCCATTTGAAAACTCTTAATGCTTCTGTTGTAATGTCCATCCTTCCATCGTCATATTGGTTTACAATACCTGTTAATCTCACTTCAGAACCAAAAGTTTTAATTGCATCATCAATATATGGTGGGATACCAAATGTTATTTTTTCTTCTTTACAATCTTTAATTAACTGCTTATAGCGTGGTTCAAAAATGTGAAGATTAAGGGATTCACCAGGGAAAACAACTAGACCCAGTGGAAATAGTGGTAAAATTTTAGACATCAACTAATCATTTTCAATTAAAACTCACTTCATCTATATTTATAGCATAACCTTTACAGTCTAAGTAAGTTTTGGATTTATCAAAACTAATTTAATCCTTTTGAATTAAGCACAAGCTATTACATTGAATATTTTTAAAAAGTAAAAGCCCAATGTAATTATTGGGCTTTTACTTTTACTAGTATTTGATCAATACATTAGCCATTCATCGAGATTAGAAATTCTTCATTATCTCGTGTTCCTTTCATATTATTCAGTAAATATTCCATTGCTTCATTTGGATTCATATCAGCCATGAACTTTCTAAGTATCCAAACTCTCGAAAGTGTATCTTTATCTAGTAGCAAATCTTCTTTCCTTGTACCAGAAGAAACAACATCAATTGCTGGGTAAACTCTTTTATTTGAAAGTTTACGATCGAGTTGTAATTCCATATTACCCGTACCTTTAAACTCTTCAAATATTACTTCATCCATTTTAGATCCTGTTTCTATCAATGCTGTAGCTATAATAGTCAATGATCCTCCATTCTCAACATTCCTAGCAGCTCCAAAAAATCTTTTTGGCTTATGTAAAGCATTTGCATCTACACCACCTGATAATATTTTACCAGATGAAGGTGCTACTGTATTATACGCCCTGGCTAATCTTGTTATAGAATCAAGTAAAATTACAACGTCATGACCACATTCGACCATTCTCTTAGCTTTCTCTAAAACTATAGAAGAGACTTTCACATGCCTATCTGCTTGTTCATCAAATGTTGAAGATACTACCTCTGCCCTAACACTTCTTGCCATATCTGTAACTTCTTCAGGACGTTCATCTATCAATAATACTATTAAATAACATTCAGGATGATTCTTTGCTATGGCATTTGCAATTTCTTTCAACAAAACAGTCTTACCTGTTTTTGGCTGGGCTACTATCATTCCTCTTTGTCCTTTACCAATTGGAGCAAATAAGTCTAGAACCCTAGTAGATAGTTTTGAATTTTTACCACTCAAATTAAGTCGTTCATCTGGGAAAAGTGGTGTTAAGTACTCAAATGGAACTCTATCCCTTATTTCTTCTGTGGTTTTGCCATTTACAGAACCTACTCTCAAAAGCGCGAAATACTTTTCTCCCTCTTTGGGTGGCCTGATTTGACCTTTAACTGTGTCACCAGTTTTTAGTCCAAATAATTTAATTTGCGATGGCGAAACATAAATATCATCTGGGCTTGCCAAATAGTTATAATCGGAGGATCTCAAAAAACCATAGCCATCTTGCATTATTTCTAATACACCCTCATTTTCAATAACTCCATCAAATTCCCTTATACTGGCTTTTTTAGAAGGTTTTCTTTCTACATTATCTTTTTTATCCTCAATATTTTCTTTTCTATGCTTTTCAATTGGTTTATTAGATTCAGCTTTCTTGCTCTCTACTACTTCTTCGGCAACATTACTTCTAGGCTTAAGTTTTTTTACAGGTTGAGGCTTATTATCATCTGTGACATCTTTATCTGTTTTAGATACCTCATCCTTGTTTTCACTTTCAATAGCTGGTTCTTCGATATTCTCTCTTTGTTTTACCCTCTTGCGCTTTGTATCTTCTCCTTTTTTATCTTTAGAAGATGCTTTCTTTGTAGGTTTTTTTTGTGTTTTCTTAGTTTCTGGTAGTTCAGAATCTGGTAAAATTGCTTGCTGATCAAGAATTTTGTAAATGATTTCTTTTTTGGGCAACTTACTATAATTTTTTACTCCTATTTCATCTGCGATTACTTTTAGCTCCGAAAGTAATCTTATTTCTAAGTCTTCTATGGTGTACATAAGTGCAATATGGTTTTAAAAAACCGATAAAAAAGTTATGAGGATTTGTTAGGTAAATTTTGAGAAATTTTGATTATTAGAGAGGCAGTAAATACAAAAAAGTGGACTTTCTGCTTTCTTTAGATTTGCAAATACAATTATATAGTAGTATTAGTAATTTTACAAAAAGTTTATTATCTAATTTAGATATAGATAATAATTTAAATAAAAATATTATAATTCTTCGTTAAAGCTAACAATTTATTTTCTAAATAAAAAAAAGCCTAGTAATCAAGATTACAATATTATATTAGATAACTTAGAAATAACACAAAATATTATTTCAAATTGAGTTTTTAAACTTTTTGCTATATACTTTTTGATTTTACAGAATTTAAAACTAATGATTCCATAAGAATGCAGTATTCCAATTAAAGGTGAGTATAAATTATAATTTCAAGATTTTTTAGCCAACAATAAATTTTAAACTCACTTGAGGAGTATAGCAAAAAACAAAAAACCACTCTAAAAACTTAGAGTGGTTCCCTTATAAGCAAATTTTAATGTTTAGTTAGACCAAAGGTCAGATTCGTACTCTAACAACCTGTGCTCGTATTCTTGAGATTTCGCCAAACCTAGTTTTAAATTTCCTTTATAGATATCATCTATAATAGCATCCTTTGGATTAGAATACTTTACGATTTTACCAGTGAATTGACGTAATTCAAAAGCATCTGCAAGATTCTTATTCTCTGCAGTATTTTTGGAATTATACCACAATGCAGCAGGATTGTCTACAAATACATTTGAAACAAGCTCTTTGTAACTAAAAGTAGCAAGAGGTTTATCTATACCAGTGGGATATAAATCGCCAGGAATAATAAGTCTAATAGATTGAATATCATAATACATTCTCGCTCTCTTTCTATCAAACATTCTATTTTCCTTCAGCTCTAATATCCTAATCTCTTTAGGAAAGAATTCTTCAGGACCAGCGTCTTCTTCAGCTCCTCCTTCAGAACCCCAATCACCACCTCCCCAATCATCACCTCCACCAAAATCAGAATCGTCTCCAAAACCCATTGCCAAATCTTCATCTGATAAACCTTCATCAGCTCCAGGAATTTTTAAATTTTCATTAAATTCTTGAATTGACATTCTAGTTATCAAAGAATCATTTTTGTAAGGTCTCAAAACACCTGCCTTTACGGCATCTATTATGATTTTTGTGATTTCACTATTTGTAGCAAAAAAAGGTTCGTTTTGTTTCTCTCTAAGATCCATTCTTACCCAAACAGTGTTGTTATACATTACATCTGCTCTACGAACTTGCCTAATTGAATGTGGGCTAAATGCATCTTTATCATCATAGCCAAATTCCATTTGAGCAAATGCTGGTATAAGAAAAGAAAATAGAGATACTGTCAAAAGTATTTTTTTCATTCTTTGATTAATTTATTGGAATAGTGAAAATATCAGAAACACCTCTCACATCTTCAAGTTTATCTCGGAAATTCATCCTTTGTACTCTTTTTAACTCAATGATAATCCTATCACCAGGTTTGGCTTTGGCAGCCATTTTAGTAATATTTACTGTAGGATTACTAGATTTCATCACTTCTAATCCTCTCCTTCCTCTTGCAAGTGTTACTTCCCAACCAGTAACTCTATATCTTGCATCTTTAGGCAAGAATTCTGCAAATCCAGCATCAGGAATAGCTTTCGCTTCAATTGATCTAGGAAATTGAGCAGCAGATACACCGTTTTTAAGATCTACGGGCTTTCCTCTACTAAATATTTTTACAGTAGGATTAGGAATCTTTTTTACTCTAAATTTCTCTACACCTAATGGTTTCCCACCACTAAATACAGATAAATCTACCTTTGCTTGATTAGGAATTACAGTAACGGCACCCTTTTTCGCACCTTTAATTACATCAGCACCTTTTGCAGAAAATGAAGGATCATACTCAGCTCCAAGTGCAGGAACATTTACTTGTAATACATTACCACAGTTCAAAAATAGAGCGGAAACCGAACCAGATTGTACTTGTATTACTGGTTTTGCAACAACAAACTCTTCTTCTATATACAACGTTGTATCGCCTATAGGTCTTTGAATTGTAATCTCACCTTTCCAAGTTTGCTTTGATTTATTTTCCTTATCGTATTTACTAGCAGATGCGACAAACTCTATTATACCTTTGCCATCTTCAACATTAATTTCTTTACCATTATAAACCATAGTAGGTTTTGTGGTTGAAGATGATGCTGCCATAAACATTTCTGCTCTATATTTAGTACCTGCAGCCACAACTCTTGAATCAGGACTTACAACTGGAATAATTTTATCAAACCTAAGTTCTGCTGCCCCAACATCTTTAGCTAATTCTTCTAAAGCTTTGGCTTCAACACCAGCCACTTGAGATTGAAATTGGCTAATAATTGCCAAACATGCTACTGTAGGCGTATGATCAAAATTTAAGTAAGCAAAATCCTTATCTTTCTGGTCAGGATCATTCTTAAATTGCTCAATTTCAGAAGCGGGTTTAGCTAACTTTTCGAATGAAAGAGAATCATGTAAACTACTCATGTTTTGTACAAAAGTATTTAACTTTTCTTCGAGTTCATAAGCAGCTCCATTCCTTTTACCTTCAGGTCCAAGCGTATATGCCATTTGCTTGTCATAATCTTTTGCGCCCTTAGGTGTTCCATTTTCATCCTCTCCTCCCGATTTATCGATAATATTTTTCCTCATTTCGGATAAGAAGGAAAGCATTTCACTTGTGAATTTATGAGCATCTTTTGCTCTCTTAAGCACGTCTTTATCACTTGCTTTATTCCCTTTCTTCTCTACTTGTGCTTGTATAGCCTGCAACCTAACATCATTTTGAGTTCTTGTAGAATTTACAGATTCTCTTAGGCTTTGATCTATAAAGATGAACTTCTGAAGTACTGTATTACTTACTTGCAATGCTAAAAGAGCAGTAAGTACCAAGTACATCATACCGATCATCTTCTGTCTTGGGGTTTCTTTCTTGCCACCTGCCATTTTCTATATACTTTTAATTTAAAAAAATATTAACTTTTCATTGCTGTTAGCATATTTCCATATACTTTATTCAATGAAGAAAGATTAGTGGTAAGCTGTGACATTTGATTTTTAAAGTTTTGAGACTCTTTACTAGCGTCTGCCATACCTTCCATAGCTGTTGTTAAGTTACTGTAGAACTTATTCATAGCTTTAAGGTGGCTATTAGCATCTTTCAATTCCATCTCATAAACTGCATTTAGGGCTCCCAAGTTTTTAGTCATTACTTGTACTTGAGAATGATATTCTTTAGCATCTTTAGCAGATTCTGACATGGCACCCATTGCACTAACCGTAGTAGAATAGGCCTTACCTAAATCAGAAATATTTCTTGTAGCTGTTTGCAAACTCTTAGAATATTCATTAGAAGCAACTGCAACATTACTAACATCTTTCATCTTAGATACAGACTCATTTAATGTTTTCATGCCTACACCAAAGTTTTTAAACACTTCAGTATTTAAGTTTGCCTCTGCTAACATTTTATCAACACCTGCTAGTGCTGCTACACTTTTAGAAGTATCACTTTTCTTTGCTGGTAAAGAACCAGGATGGTTTTCTGCAAGCTCAGGATATACCTTTTCCCACTCGTAATGAGCTTCTGGTGGAGGAGCAGGTTGGAAAGCACCCATTAAGAACAAGGCTGCTTCTGTAAGAAGACCAACAGTAAGCATTTGTCCCGCACCTGGCCAGTGCATAATTTTGAAAAGAGCTCCAACTACAACAAGAGCTGCACCAACACTTGTAACTTTTGGAACAATAACTCTATAAACATAATCTAGTTTTGATTCTCGCTTTTTACCCATTTTTATTTGCTTTTAAGTTAATTGTCTAAACGATTAATAGCTTTTATTTTGTTTAATATTAAAATTCGAATCCAGAAGATCTACCCAAGTGGGTCATGGCACATCTAAAGCCAATATAAGATCTAGCTGTATCTCTATATTCATAACTTCTTGTACCAGTTTCTATGTAAAATGAAATATCTTTCCAAGAACCTCCTCTTATCACTTTTCTCTCTTCCATCTCATCAAAATATGTAGGGTTCAAATCCCATACAACTGGATAACTTGCTGGATGAAATGCATCTTCACACCATTCAGAAACATTACCTGACATATCGTACAATCCAAATCCATTTGCAAAGTAAGAAGCTGTAGGTGATGTATATTGGAATCCATCATCATAGTAGTTACCTCTTCCTGGTTTGAAGTTAGCTAAAGAGCAACCTTTACCATTTCTTACGTAAGGACCTCCCCAAGGGTATTTTGCCATGTCTAAACCACCTCTTGAAGCATACTCCCATTCAGCCTCAGAAGGTAATCTAAAGTTTGGCATAGGAAACTGACCTTCCGATTCTCTATATTCATTTAAATATCTTGTTCTCCACTCACAGAATTCTTTGGCAGCTAACCAATTTACACCTACTACAGGATAATCATCGAAAGCAGGGTGCATGTAATAGTAACGTACCATTGGGTCACCCATGTGGTAAGTAAAGTCTTTTTCCCAAACTGTTGTATCAGGATAAAGCGTAGCCATTATATCAGCTTCAGTCCAATCTGCACTTGTATCAGAACCTGAAAGCATGTTATCAATAAACTGCCTGTATTCATTATTCGTGATTTCCGTGTCGTCCATAAAGAAACCACCAATGGTTATCTGCTTATTAAGATTAATTTTTGATGAAGTTATATCTTCATCTGCTTGACCCATGTGAAAAGTCCCTGAGGGCACGAAGGTCATACCATAAGGAATCGTTTGTTCAAAACTTTCCCTATCTGGAACACCAACAAGTTCCCCCATATCACCTTTACTCCCACCGAATATACAACTCTGTAAAGTTGCAAATGACAGTAAAGATAAATACAACAATAAATTTGAGTTAAATGACCTGTTCATAATTATTTTCCAATTTAGCTCCAATTTAGATTAGATACTTGACTATTTTACCTAACCCTTAAACCAGTGTTTTTATTTTTTATTCTTAATAAAATTTAATGAATATAATATCTAATTCTACTATTCATGCCTAAATCGAGGTGTTCTGATTATAGAAGGCGTAAACATTTGTAATGCTGGCAGCCTATAACTTAATAGTATTTCATGAGAAGTAGTTTCTTTAGCATTTCTAGCTTGTAATGTATAATCAAAAGCATATCCAACTCGTAGTGAATTATCTTTTAATAAATTAATACCCACAATTGCAATAGCAGCCTCTAACTCTCTCATTGAGATACCTGTATAAAATTTCTTGTTAAATGTTGAAATCAAACTAGCTTCTAATGAAAAAGTATTCATATCAGACTTTAATAATGCAGAAGGAGTAATTGTAACACTTCTCGACAAATCAAGATTTACTCCTGTTAAAAAAGTAAAATGGCTATTCAATTCATTTATAGAAATATTCGTGCCATAATTAAAATCAGGTCTATTTAAATGATTAATTCCAAAGCCTGCAAAGAATTTTTCACTCAAATCTTTGAAATAGATGCCTGCTGCAAAATCAGACACCATTTGGCTTTCCCTGCCTTCAAGACCCTGTAATAAAGGTTCTCTGACCTGATCTGTAAACCTCAGCTCATCTACATTGAGCAATTGATTGTAAAGCCCACCTCTTACACCTAAAGAAAATATACCCTTAGAGGTTTTTATCTTATATGCTAAAGATAATTGCACCTCTTGGTTTGTTATAGGCCCTAATCTATCATTTACCAAATGAAGCCCTACACCGAGATTGTACTTATCTAATGGCATACTTATACTGGCCACTTGAGTTGTAGGAGCTCCTCCATCATCAAAACTACCTTGATAACCTAGCCATTGTGACCTGTGAATAACATTGAATTCAATTTGTTGTGAATTAACTCCTGCAGTAGCTGGATTTAAATACAGCTGATTGAACATGTATTGGCTAAACTGGGCGTCTTGTTGAGCAATTGCAGCATTGCAAAATAAAAGATATAAGACTTCAAAAAATAATAGATAAAAAATTTGCCTTTTCATAAGGTTGTATTAATTAATACTTATAATTAAATCCATTTGAAAAAAGTTTATTGTGGAGATGTATTTATATTTATTTGAAAATTATTATAGAATAGAAATTTTAAATGTATTGTTTTTAAAACATTTAAATATAAAGCTGAAAAAAAATAGTCTTAGTCATTTTGAAATAAGTAAAAATAAACTGTTAATCTTCACAAGGCATACGCAAAAAATTAAAAAAATCACCTTTTCCTTATTCTATATTATTTGCCTTTTTAATATAAAGTTCGATGGCACCTGTCATAGATGGTGCATTAGGCAATGGGGCTTCAATATCCAATCTTAAATCATTATCCCTAACAGCTTTAGCCGTAGTTGGGCCAAATGCAGCTATTCGAGTATCATTTTGTTTAAAGTCTGGAAAATTTGCAAATAAAGATGATATTCCAGATGGGCTAAAGAATGCTATAATATCATAGTTTACATCTGCCAAGTCTGAAAGATCACTTGCCACAGTTCTATAGATAGTAGCTTCTGTAAAATTAAGTGCGTTTTCCGTCATGAAATCTGGTATATCTCCCTTCCTGATATTTGAACAAGGGAAAAGAAATTTTTCTTCTTTGTGCTTTTTAATTACCTCCAATAAATCTTTAGAGGTTTTCTTGCCTGTAAAAATCTTTCTTTTCCTTATTACGATATATTTCTGTAAGTAATGTGCTGTTTGCTCAGATATACAGAAATATTTCATATCTCCAGGTATTTCAATTTTTAGCTTTTTAGCTATAGCAAAAAGATGATCAATCGCATTTCTACTAGTGAAAATAATAGCAGTATGATCTAAGATGTTTATTTTTTGCTTTCTGAACTCTTTTACTCCAACTGGCTCTATTTCGATGAATTTCCTAAAATCCACTTTGAGTCCATATTTTTTTGCAAGTTTGTAATAAGGCGAGTTAGGATTTGCAGGTTCTGGTTGAGAAACTAAAATTGATTTTACTTCTTTGATATGCTTATCGTTAATTTTTTCCTGAGCTATTTTACCCATATCCACTTTTATTTAGAAGAATTTTTTTTATTAGATTTAGAAAAGCCTGAACATAATTAAAGCAGGTATAAATTCAGTAATACAAAAATATGAAATAATAAATACATTTTTAAATGATAATAAACCATAAACTTTAATAGTAACCCCGATAGAAACTATTATAAAGCTATAAGAAAGAAAAAATACAAGCACCTGTTTATCAATTATTTGCGGATAAAACCCATGTAATATTATTAAGAAAAATATAATTAAACTGAACACTTGACTCAATAAAATATATTCATTTATGTGAATGGTAACCCCATTATTTAAATTAAATAATTGTCCGGTAAACCAAATGAGTAGTAACTTAATACAAAAAATGGATAGCAAAAGTGCACATGTAATAACGAATCGATTATTTATACCTAAAAAAAGAATATCATTTTCTAAAGCATTTACTGCAAAACCTAAAATTCCATCACTATTATTGAGCATAGAAAATGATATGGCATAGATAAGAGATATGAGCCCAAGGAAAATAAATACATTGGAAATATTGAATTTTTTATCTACTCCAGATTTATTATAAACAAATATTGATCTTAGGCCCTCTAAAGAAAAAATGCGGAAAACTGGGTTGGAATGTGAATGCACGGTAGAAATTAAAATAACAACCCCTAAAACGAGCCAAAACAGTTGATTTTTTTCATACAGCAGTCGATTTCTTTTAACTGCTCCTACATCAATATCAAAACTGTAGTAATTGTTACTCAGGGTTTTATCACTACTTAAATAAATAACTGGAATATTTCGGTAAGATGTTTCAGAATAAATAGAAATACTAACTTCATTCTCTTCAGCTAATGTTTTTAATTGATTTATTTCGATATCTAAAGGGTTATCTGGATCTGTATTATATAACAATTTATTGTTTATAAATACATCGAGCGGTAGTGTGTGTGATAAATGGAGACTTTTATCTGTATATTTCTCAGTATCTATAAGGATTGTTAGAGACTGTACATTTTTATGGATTTTAGGTATAAAATTGGTAAAAACTCCAGCTTCCCAGTCATACTTTAACCACTTTTCTTCTAAAGAATAGTTTAAATCAGTGGTTAATTGAGCCTTTAATCCATACAAAGGCAACAAAGTACCAATCAATGCTAATCTGAAAAAAATCTTAAAAAAGTGTTGTATACCCAAAATGAAATCTAGCTGTATTTAAAGTCAAATTACTTTCATTAGTTGCCCCTAGTCCAAATATCAATTGAAGTTGCCCCTTATTTATTTTTAGGTTTAACCCTGTTCCAAAACTATAAGGTACTATCCCTTCGCTATTAGACATTATTAGATCCGACTGATTAAGATATGCCAAATCGTTAAAAAAGATTAAGTAAGAATTTTCCTCTAAATTCAATCTTAAATCTAATCTATGAATGATGTGAGAGGTAGTATAAAAAAAATTTTCGTCAAAACCTCGTAAATTATTGATGCCTCCCACTCTAAACATTTCAGAACTGAAAACATGTCCGCCGACTACATAGCCCATAAATAATTGATTTACAAATGTAAGGCTTTTAGATATAGAGGAAAATTTTTTTAAATTCAATTCCATCTTAAATCTATTTGTATTGTTTTTAGAGTCATTAAAATCTCTACGCTTCCCAAGTTCGAAAGAAAAGTTACCGTACCAACCATTTTTGGGGAAAGCCAAATTATCTAATGAATTCAAACTATATGTGAAGCCAAGCATATCAAATATCATTTTAGAATTACTGCTCGGTAAATTGTAAGTTATTTCACCCGATTCATCTAAACTAATAGTATTCGCCCTTGAGTAATAAAAACCATATTCATGATTTAAAGAAATTTTTTTAGTAAAACCCGATTGCCATGCTATATTCCGGAACAAAGAATCTTGCTGCAAAGACAAAAAATTGAATAATAGATTAAAATCACTTTTTAAAAATTGAGGATGATAGTATGAAAATTTATAGATAGGGGAAAGTTGTTTTACTCGAAGCCAATTTAGCTTTATCTCTTTCCCTTTACCTAAAGGATTATACAAATGAACATTTAAATATCCGTTTATTAAGGGCCTACTATTGGAGCCACTAGAGGGCAACAAGCCAAGCATACCATCAAATCTGCTTGCCTTTTTATTTTTTAACTTTAGTAGCAATATAGCTTTATCATCTTCAAATAAAACTTCAGGATTGTTAGTTAACTCAAGATAGTTAAGTTTACTTATTTTACTTGTCACTGCATCTACAAGGCTTTGATCATATGCTACCACTCTTCCACTTTGATTATGGATTCCTAAATATGAAGCCAAGAATTTGCTGTTAATTTTTACATCTCCACCAATAGATAAACTATCAAAATATATTTTGGAGCCTGAGATGAATGAACATGTGGAAGTTATTTGCCCTTTCTCCACAATACTGTTTATAAACCATATTTTAGCAAATGGAAAACCGTTTCTAGCAGCCACATCTAATATCTTTTCTTTAAATGTTAAATATTCCTTAGGATATATTTTTAGCGTATCATCTTTAAAAGATGTAAAACCTGCTTTATATAAAAGAAAATCTGGGATTTGGCTTATATCTATTTTTATTAAGTCAAACTTCCTTTTAAAATTTATTTTTATTTCAAAAGCTTGCGAGGATAATCTTTGAATTGAATAGGAATAAAGTAGGTAACCTTTTTTTTGAAAAAGAGATTGTCTTTCTGCTAAAAAGTTATTCAGGTCATCTTCATTATCAAAAGCATGCAATTTTTCCTTGAACCATCGCAATGAATCTTCTGAGGAATTAAAGTGATAATTTACTTCTACTTGTTGGGCTGAAGCAAACTGTGTAAAAAGGATTAGACTAAAAAATATGATTATTTTGACACAACTCACCCTAAAGAAAATATCAGTAGATTAAAGTATATCTACTGATAAACGTCTAAAATCAATACATATTGATAATGATATAAGCTATTAACCCTTAGCCAACACTTCAGTTATATCTGTTTTATAAGACTGTAAAGCGGGAATAAATGCTGTAATTATGCCGATTAATATTGAAAAAACAAGTACTAAAATTTCATCATTTAAAAATATTAGACCAGATATTCCAGCTTTTATACCATCTGGATTAAATGTGCCTATGAGTTCCAAAACACCATGTGCCATAAAAAAACCAAGCAAACCACTAATAAAGCTTATTAAAACCCCTTCAGTTATTACCAGTAAAAAAAGTGTAATACGTGCCGAACCCAAAGAGCGCATAATGGCCAAATCATACCTTCTTTCTTTTAAAGCATTATAGAGTGAAATAAAAATACTTAAAACAGCTATGAAAACCATTAGGTAAGCAAACCCAGATAAGAATTCTATACCAACACCCATAATTGAAAAAAGTCTCGCTATTTCAAAAGAAGGAGATGCCGCCTGCATATTTGTTTGCTCATTAATGATACGAGGCATAGTAATAGCAGCCATAGGGCTTTTAAACTTAACTAATAGTGAGGTAAGCTCGCTTTCTTCATCACCATTGGGCAAACCCATTAATTCAATATCTTTCTTCGTATGGGCTTCATGTAAGGAATCTTGTTCATGGTTATGCACTTCCCAAACACTTTCAACACTTGTTAAAATCAGGTTATCTAATACTGAATTACTTTTTTCAAATATGCCTACTACTTTGTATTGAACATTATCGTGAGTATCACCTGTTGCACCATCCATGCCATGTGAACCATAAAATCCATCGCCTTCTTTTAAACCAAGCTTTTCTGCAGCCAAACTACCTAAACAAACTTCTAAGTTATTTTGCCATAATCTGCCCGATTTTATTTTTCCAGCATAATGCTCAGGATAAATATGAGAGGTACCCACGATACGAAAAGAGCGAAAACTATCACCCAAAGCTAGAGGAATGGCTTTCCTTACCATTGGACCAGAAGCCAACTTCTTTGCCTCCTCTAAAGAGATATTTCCTGTTGGAAAATCTACATGAAAAATATTACAAAGTACCAGTTGTAAAGGACTGCCTTTAGCACCAATTACTAAATCTATACCTTTAGAATTCTTACTAAGCTTTTCTTCTAACTGGGTACCCAGTAATAATAAAAGTAAAATAATCGAAATACCTAGCGACAAAATAGTCACATTCAATACAGTATTGAGTGGTTTCGCTTTTAAGTATTTCAGACTAATGTTAAGTATATTCATTTTAAAATAGAATATGTAAACAAAGCATTGGGTATAATCAGTAAATTAATACAGGAAAAGAATAATTAATTATAGAATCCTATAATTCATTTTACATCCCTTTCAAAAGCATTACTGCATTTTGTACCATTCGTGAAGGGCCTCTCCAAAACATTCTGTATTGAGTATTATCTAGCATTAATACTACTTTTCCTTTACCCATCGGTACCATAACAGCATTAGCTTTACCACTGAGTTTAGACAAGTTTTCTTTAGACGCATAACCTGATACAAATAGTTTATCTATATCTTTTTCATAAAAGCCTACAGTTTGTATTCCAGGTTTTGGCTCAAAAGCACTGCTGCCAAACTTTAAAGCATAAATTCTTTCATCTAAACCAAATGCTAACGGATTTGATGTATCAATTACACTATTTAAAGCGGTACCTGGTATTCTTTTTAAACCGTTGTAATCAGTAGCATCTTTATAAGTGAGGTATTTTGCTGCTTCCGAACTATCTTCTTCCGCTTTTACTAAATCCACATTGGTAAATCCAGAGTTCTTCTTAGTAAAATAGCCTGCAGATTCCTCTGTGGCAATCAAAACTCCTCCTCTATTTATCCAATCTTTTAATGTAGAAAGTGCTTTAGAATCAAAAACTTTTTTCATATTACCGATTGAAGTACCAGGTAAAAGTAATACATCGTAATTATTGATATCTGCAGCACCATATCTACGGCTAAAATTTGAAACAGAAGATTGTTCTAAACTGGATGTCCTGATCTTAGAAATCGGCATTTCTGTTTCCTGATCAAATAGAAACCAAAGTTGCCCTGTAGTATAAGTATTAAATGGTTTATCGATAAGCATTGCAACTTTTGGCTTTTTAACTGGTCTCATATTTCCTGAGCCCAAATCCAAACCTTTTTGCATTCGGCCTGTATCAAATCCTTTAACTATAACTTTTGCCTCATTAGCTATTGCTTCCATATCTTCAGCAATTATGTCTACTTTATCTAAATTTCGACCAAGGAGAATCACTAATGACCCAGGGCTAAATCGCTGGCTTTCAGAGCTAAAACTCTTTCTTGCTGAACGAACTTTATAACCCTTTTGCCAAAGCATATTCAAGGCTTTTGGGGCAAAACGCTGTTTCCACTCAATTACATAAGCATAGCTCGCATTCTTGTTTTCAAGATTAGCTTCAAAGTTTAATTCATTATTTACTGTTTCAGTTTGTATAGCAGGCGCAGACGTAGTTGAATACGCTTCAAGATTATATGCTAAAGGAGCTGACCAAGTTGCCATATCATACATGACTGAATCTTCAACACTCAGCCTTCTTTGTAAAACAGTATTAATAAATAAGTGCCTCGATTGATTGGTAGATATAAAATAAGTGCCTTTTTCAAACCTCTTTGTTTCTGTGGTACCTGTTCTATAATTAAGCACATTTCTTAAAGAAAAATCTCCAGTCGTTTTTTCAACTTTAACACCATGTTTTAAAAGAATATTTACAACATCATTCAGATACATACTACCATTATCAGGTAAAAAATAAGCTTTATTTGCCGACTTACTATTGGTAGGCGTTAATGCATCATAAAAATACTTTTTGAACAATTTCTTTTTTTCCACTACTTTCTTTATGGTAGCTAAAGAGGTTTGATAATGATCAAATATCTTTTGTCTTAATTTCAATATATAACCATCTTCTGTCTCTATCGCTCTACCAGCACCTATACCACCTTGTTCGGTAAGCATACCAATTGCTCCCATTACTGAAGGATAACTTGATCCATAACCAGGGTAAAAGAAATCAAAAGCCTCACGGGTAAAGTACATTACTTTATGTTTATTAAATGCTGCAATGTTAGCTTTCCCAATAGTATCTGAAAGGCTTTCGAGAGCATCTGGCAATAATTTATTTCTAGGTGTGGTACCTGGAACAGTAAAATAATTATTATTATAACCCTGCTCATGATAATCGGTATGTACTTGAGGCATCCATGTTTGATATACTGCTGAATGCCCTCTTGATTCAGGATGTACTCCCCATATCCAGTCCCTATTTAAGTCGAACCAATAATGGTTCGTCCTTCCGTTTGGCCAAGGCGCATCGTGCTCATATTCATAAGGATCAGTTGCTACTACATTGTTTTCTGATGATTTATACCAGTAAACAAACCTATCCCTACCATCGGGGTTAATGCATAAATACAATACGATGACAGCGTTATTTAATATTTCTTGAGTTTCTATATCATTGGCAGCTACTAGTCTGTAAGCCACTTGCAAAGCGGCTTCAGTAGTAGAAGCTTCGTTACCATGTATATTGTAACTGTAAGAAATGAAAACAGGGTCATTTTCTATGATTTGAGCAGCTTGAGTAGCACTTGTGTTCACCGGATCGGCTAACTTTAAATTATTTTGCCTCAACTCTTCTATATTTTCATGATTACTTTCAGAAGTAATTACCATGTAGAATAAAGGGCGATTTTCATAAGTTCTCCCATATTCATGTAAAGTAATTTTAGGAGATATTTCAGCAAGTTGTTTGATATAAGCTACAGCATCATGGTAGAGTGTATATGTATCTCCTAACTCGTAATTTAAAAATGATGATGGAGAAGGAATCTCCGAGTAATATGTCAACTCTTTTTCAAAATCAAATCTCTGGGGTGTTAAATCTATCGATTGACTTTGGAGTGTGTGTGATACACAAAAAATAATAAAAAATAGTAGTAAACAGCTAAAGTTATGCTTCATGATAATCGGTACTTCTATAAAAATTTTAGGTCTTTGACTCAAAGAGCCTTCAGTTAAATTGTATAGTAAAAATACCATTTTTTCTTAGCATTATTAAAATTAATTACATCTCAAAAAGATAAAATCGTTTAAATAGAAGAAAAAAAATCATCATAGATATTCAATTGCAAAAAATGAGAGTAATAGTTAGGTGCTAACATCTAAAAACAAAAAAACCTGCTTAGCAGCAGGTTTTAAAAATATTTATTTAATCAAGGAAATTATCTTCTTCTTCCACCACGTCTTCCACCACGTTTATTTTGGTTTCCTTGTCCTCTTTCTTCTTTGCCTCCTACATCTATGTTCGCTGAAAGGTCAGGCTTGCCATAAATCTCTCCTTTAAAAATCCATACCTTCACACCTATCTTACCATACACGGTTTGTGCTTCTACGATGGCGTAATCTATATTAGCACGAATGGTGTGCAATGGAATTCTACCTTCTTTGTAAGTTTCATCCCTTGCCATTTCAGCACCACCTAATCTACCAGAAACTTTTATTTTTATGCCTTGGGCGCCTACACGCATAGAATTAGCGATAGCCTGCTTCATTGCTCTTCTGTAAGAAACTCTATTGCTTATTTGTTGCGCAACTGATTCACCTACAAGCTTAGCATCAAGTTCTGGTCTTTTTATCTCACTAATATTGATTTGAACATCTTTACCAGTAAGTTTCTTAAGCTCTTCTTTTATCTTATCAACTTCAGAACCAGCTTTACCTATAACAACACCTGGGCGAGCAGTATGTATAGTAATAGTAAGACGCTTTAATGTTCTCTCTATTGCTATTTTAGAAATACCAGCTCTAGGGTTAGGAATACGTGCACTGATGTATTTTCTGATTTTCTCATCTTCAACTAATTTAGAAGCAAAGTCTTTACCTCCGAACCAGTTTGACTCCCAACCTTTTATAAAGCCTAACCTAAGACCTATTGGATTTACTTTTTGTCCCATGTGATTTAATTCAATTTAATCTTTATTTTCTTCTTCAGTAACAGCTTCTTCAGGCTCTTCTATTGAATCATTCAATGAATCAACGATAAGTGTTACATGATTTGATCTTTTTCTTATTCTATGTGCCCTTCCTTGTGGAGCTGGCCTAAACCTTTTTAAAGTTTTACCTTGGGTCACAAATATTTCCTTAACATATAAGTCAGCATCTTCTATAGAAGCATCAGGATTTTTATTTTCCCAATTAGATACAGCAGATAACAAAAGCTTTTCAATATAATCTGCACCAGCTTTGGGCTCAAACTTCAAAATATTAAGTGCCTCACTCACTCTTTTTCCCCTGATTAAATCAACAACCAGTTGCATTTTTCTAGGAGCGATTCTTACGTTCCTTAATATGGCTCTCGCTTGTTCCATCGTAAATATTTTTTATCTTTTCTTATCCTTTTTGGCAATGTGCCCTCTAAAGTTTCTTGTAGGAGCAAACTCACCTAATTTGTGACCTACCATATTTTCAGTGACATAAACTGGAATAAACTTATTACCGTTATGCACAGCAAAAGTGTGACCTATAAAATCTGGTGATATCATAGACCTTCTCGACCAAGTTTTTATAACTGTTTTTTTACCACCTTCATTAATAGCCTCAATTTTCTTTTCAAGACTATAACTTATATAAGGGCCTTTCTTTAATGATCTAGCCATTTCTACTTATTATTTTTTTCCTTTCTTGCTAATAATTAATCTGTCAGAGTACTTGTGAGGTGATCTTGTCTTTTTACCTTTAGCATATAAGCCATTTCTAGATCTTGGATGTCCACCTGAAGATCTACCTTCACCACCACCCATTGGGTGATCTACTGGGTTCATAGCTACACCTCTTGTTCTTGGCCTTCTCCCTAACCATCTTTTCCTACCTGCTTTACCAAGTTGTTCATTCATATGGTCATTATTAGAGACTGTACCAATGGTAGCATAACAAACTCCTAAGACCATTCTAGTTTCACCTGAAGGTAGCTTCACTGTTACATACTTACCTGTACGTCCTAATAATTGTGCATAACTACCTGCACTTCTCACTATAGAAGCCCCTTTATTTGGTCTTAATTCAATATTATGAATGATAGAACCAACGGGTATTTTATTCAATGGCATGGCATTTCCAACCTCAGGAGCTACATTTTCTCCAGAAACTACTTTTTGTCCTACCTTAATTCCTTGAGGAGCAACAATGTATGTCTTTTCTCCATCTTCATACTGTAAAAGTGCAATGTATGCGGTACGGTTCGGATCGTACTCTACACTAAGTACTTCAGCACTTACATTATGTTTTGCTCTTTTGAAATCAATAATTCTATATCTCCTTTTATGACCACCACCTCTATATCTCATGGTCATCTTTCCTGTGTTGTTCCTTCCACCAGATTTTTTTATCGGTGCCAACAAAGTTTTTTCAGGGGTAGATTTAGTAATTTCACTAAACGTAGGAGCAATCCTGAATCTTTGTCCTGGGGTTATGGGCCTTAATTTCTTTACTGCCATTTCAATTATATTTTTTTACTTCAGCAAAAAGTAATTATACGTTATCATAAATGTCTATCATCTCTCCTTCGGCAAGCTTCACGTAGGCTCTTTTAACATCTGGCGTTTTGCCTGAAATAAAGCCTGCTTTTGTGTATCTTGTTTTTGTCTTTCCTTTCTTATTAAGGGTTCTTACACTATCTACAGATACACCGTACTTGCTTTCTACTGCTTCTTTTATCTGAATTTTATTAGCTCTTTTATCAACTTCAAAACCATAAACTCCTGATTCATTCAGCAAGGATACTTTTTCTGTTATTATAGGTTTTTTGATTATATCCATTTTTCAGAAAATTAAAATTTTGAAAATTTTTCTACAGAATTCTCAAACACCAATAAATGATCAGCATTCATTATATCATAAGTGTTTAAGTTATCAACTGTAGTAACTTTAGCCTTCGGTAAGTTCCTCGCCGAAAGTAAGATTGAACTATCTGAAGCAGGTAATACAAAAAGTACCTTTTTCTCTTGAAGACTTAAGTTATTTAGTACAGCTAAACACTCTTTGGTCTTAGGTATCTCCAATGTAAAATCTTCTAATATACCTATTGAAGCTTCTTTGGCCTTGTAAGCTAATGCAGATTTCCTTGCCAATCTTTTTAACTTCTTGTTCAACTTAAAGCTATAATTTCTTGGCTTAGGACCGAAAATCCTTCCTCCCCCTCTAAAAATAGGAGATTTAATACTACCAGCCCTTGCTGTTCCTGTACCTTTTTGCTTTTTTATCTTTTTGGTTGAACCTGCTATTTCGGCTCTTTCCTTAGATTTGTGTGTACCCTGACGTTGGTTTGCAAGAAACTGTTTTACATCAAGATATATAGCATGGTCGTTGGGCTCTATGCCAAAAACTGAATCTGGTAACTCTACTTTCTTACCAGTTTGGCTTCCACTTTTATCAAATACTTCCAGTTCCATTGCTCAATTACTTTTCAATAAATACATAAGAATTTTTAGCACCAGGCACAGAACCCGTTACAAGTAGTAAGTTTTTATCTGGAAAGATTTTTACTACCTTAAGGTTTTCTACTTTAACTTTATCATTACCTGTTCTTCCTGCCATTTTCAATCCCTTAAATACCCTCGCTGGATACGAACAAGCACCGATGGCTCCTGGGTGTCTTTGACGGTTATGCTGACCGTGAGTAGCCTGACCTACACCGCCAAAATTATGACGTTTAACTACACCTTGAAAACCTTTACCTTTGGAAGTACCTGTTACATCTACAAAGTCTCCGTCAGTAAATACATCTTCAATTGTGATTACATCACCTGCTTTATATTCAGCTTCAAAATCTTTGAATTCTTTTAGCTTCTTTTTGGGAGTAGTTCCTGCTTTACCAAAATGACCTTTGAGCGGATTGGGAGTGTTCTTTTCTTTCTTCTCTTCAAAACCGAGTTGAACTGAACTGTAGCCGTCAGTTTCCTCTGTTTTTACTTGGGTAACTATACAAGGACCCGCCTGAATTACAGTACAGGCCAAGTTTTTACCGTTGTCATCATAAAAGTTGGTCATGCCAACTTTTTTTCCAATAATTCCGGGCATCTTAAATAATCTTTACCTTGCAGCGGTTGTTAAAACAACTTACTGATTATGTAGATAAAATATGTGAAACTTCGCTGCAAATACTTAAGTTTCTTACATATTTCCTCCTTAAAAGGAGTGCAAAGGTAGTAATTAATTTTTTGGAAGCAAACTCTATTAATAAAATTGCGCTTAGAAATGTTTTATTTTTATTAACAGATTATTCAAGGTTATTATTGAAGCAAAAAATAGGGTTCAAAAGTGTGGTTAATATTACTACTTATCAATCAATTTCTTGCTGTAAAGAAGCTAATTTATAGGTCATTTGAAACTTATAAAAGTCCTTTATCACCAATTAATTGGTTAAGGTATTCATTAGATAATTCGGAATCTTTTTTTATACTATGAAATGGACTGACTAACTTTTCTAATTGATGATGCTCGCCATTACAAAGAACAATGATTTTCTTTTTATACTTTACAATCTTTCTCAATAGAAATGGAATATTTCCCACGTTTGTATCTTTTTGTAATTCAAGAAAAATTACAATAACTCCACTTTCTTCAATTAACCTTACTACTTGTTGCGCCAAAAATTTATCTGAATAATTATCAATTTCAAAGAAGTAAAAGCCTTTTAAAATCCCATTGTCTTGCCATTTATTACCAAAAGCAAATCCATTATATGGAGTTGGATATTGGGAAATTTTTAAAAATACTTTCACCTCGATTGTAGCAGTTTCTTTGTGTAGACCTTTTCTTTTCCTTCGAAAGTCAAAATGTAAAGGCCATTAGGCAATTGGCTATCGAAATTGATTGATAATATCTCACCTACTGTATTTTTCTTCTTAGTAAAAATCAACTTACCCTGAGTATTATATACTTTGGCAATTCCAGTTTGAGAGATTTCTACATTAAAACTATTCTCAAATGGGTTAGGGTATACTATTAATAAATCAATATCACTTTCTTGAGGCAAACTATTTATTATAGGTTCATTTCTATTTCGTAGATATCTTACTCCTCCTGCTTCTGTACCTACAATTATATCTTTCCCAAACGCAACTGGAAATATACCAGTACCAAAGTTATATTCTACGAATTGACTTCTTGAGGTGTCGAATATGGTGTCTCCTATTGCAGTAAATGTTGCTTGGGTTTCTTGTTGAAAAAAAGGATAAATTGTAATGTTACCAGATCTATCGCCAGTTATCAGTTCAAGATTGCCATCACTATCTAAATCAGCTGTTTCAATACTTAACTCTCTTTTAAAATTATTGAAAGTTATCCCTCCAAATCCGTTTACAGGTTCGGCAAATTCCAAATTGCCAGTATTGCGGTAATATACAAGTTCTCCACCTCTAAATCTTCCAACTAATAAGTCTTGATTTCCGTCTTCATCCACATCTTCAAAATGCACTTCATCAAGCCTTTCTACAGGAATATCTAATCTTTGTATTTGGGTAGTACTATAAGATAATGGTGCATTATCTTCAGTATTTAAATTCAATAAATACCTAATAGATGACCCTGTTCCAGGTTGGATAGCCGTATAAATCAAATCTTCTTTATCATCTTGATTAATATCCTTGAATTGTACTTTTAATTCCTGATAAGAAAATCTACTTAAATTTAAATAGTCTTCATCAGTAAGTCTGAAAATTGGGTTTTCGTCGCTACCTTCATTGGTATAAAGTTGTATAGTTGCCACAAAAAAACCATCTACTACCCTTCCTTTATTGGCTATAAATAAATCTAGGTCGCCATCTCCATCTTCGTCTGCTACAGCAGGATAGGCCCCTTCGCCCAAATCCAACATGTCTTTCTGCAAGAAATCTTTTTCTACTAATTGAAATTGATTTGATGTGGCATCAGGTCTTTTATATCTCCAAACAGAAGCGGCAAAATCTTCTGTTTGAGTTTCATTGAAAAATAAATTTGAGCTTACTATTAAATCTTCTTCACCATCAAAATCAATATCTTCTAAAAATGCAGCTGCGAAAAGCAAACCATCTGGTGAGTCGCCGAGAAATGTTTTGTCATAATTATCAAACAATACATTGGTTTCATCCCCTTTGTTCTCGAAAAAGGTCATTTGGGTACAATCAGCTTCTCCTAAAAGCAATTCTTTATCACCATCTCCATCGTTATCGAAAACTAGTAAAGCAGATCCAGCATGGTTGAGGGCTGCTCTTCTACACGATGCACCTCCATCAAAAAAATAATCGCTACATGTGCCGCACTCTACCATACCCGCCCATCTATCGGTTACTTTTTCAAAAATTAAACTATCAACTACACCAAAATTTTCAATACTTAGATTCTTATGAAATTCTACTGATCCTCCGAGCGAGGGCACAAAATTGAAAATATCTAAATCACCATCGTTATCTATATCAGTAATGGCAGGCACATCTGTAATATCTATTTTAAGATTTGTTTGACTACCAGAAAAACCAAGGGACAAAACTGGATTCTTTACAAGTTCCCATTCTATATTTCCATTTTGGAATCCCTTATTTCTGTATGCTCTAATCCCTGCGCTAGTCCCAGTAAAAATATCTTTTAATCCATCACCATCATAATCCCTTAGTAACATCCAAAAATTTACTTCTGGGAAGCCAGTTTCGAAATAAGGGGCGTATTGCAAGCCTGAATCAGTATTTAAAAAGGTAGATATTTTGTTATTGCTGCGGTCATAAAGCAATAAATCTTTTTCACCGTCATCGTTGAGGTCTATTGTGTTAACTTGAACACTATTTAGTCCGCCAGCCCATGCATGCTTTACTAATGTATCACTTTGAAATACATCTATGCTATCTGACAAAAAGAATACAAAAGATTGAGCATAAAGACTTGAGTACAAAAAAGAGAGTATTATTGAAAAGCAAAAAAGTACTTGTTTCATAGTATGTGGCGAAGAATTTTCACACTATAAGACACTTAAGTTCAAGTATTGGTTCAATGTTAATTCTAACGTAAAAAAGCCCCGATAAATTTATCGAGGCTTACTATTATTTCAATCAAACGCCTTCAACGCTTACAGCCACCGACTCAATGGCCTGTTTTAAATCTGCAATAAGGTCATCAGCATCTTCAATCCCCACACTAAGTCTAATCAATGAATCACTTAAACCAGTTTTTCTTCTTTCTTCTGGAGGGATACTCGCATGTGTCATAGTAGCTGGGTGACCGCAAAGTGACTCTACACCTCCTAAAGATTCTGCCAATGCAAATAATTTGAAATTCTCTAGTGTCTTAATAGCGGTAGCAACACAATCATCTTTTAAGGTAAATGATACCATTCCCCCAAAATCTCGCATTTGTTTGTTTGCGATATCATATCCTTTGTGAGAAGTCAATCCTGGATAGTACACTTTCCCAACCAATGGATGTTTCTCAAGAAATGATGCTACGGCTTTCCCATTTTCGCAATGTTGTCTCATTCTTAAATGAAGTGTTTTTATACCTCTGAGTACTAAAAAGCAATCTTGAGGCCCTGGTGTCCCTCCAGCAGCATTTTGCAAAAATTTATATTCTTCATAAAGGTCCTCATTATTAGTAATGATGGCACCCATCACTGTATCTGAATGTCCCCCTAAATATTTTGTAACAGAATGCATAACCACATCGGCACCTAAATCTAGTGGATTTTGTAGGTATGGAGTCGCAAAAGTATTATCCACTATAAGAAGAATCTTATTTCTTTTGGCTACACGTGCTATCGCTTCGATATCAACTACATGCATTAGTGGATTAGTAGGTGTCTCAACCCAAATCATTTTTGTGTTTGGAGTAATGTAAGTTTCTATTGAATTCACATCATCCATTGAAATAAATTTGAACTTAAGCCCAAAAGGTTGAAAAATCTTTGTGAACAGTCTGTAAGTTCCTCCATACATATCATTTGTACACAGTACTTCATCACCAGGCCTTAAAGTTTTCATGATGGTGTCAGTAGCCGCCAATCCAGTGGCATAGCAAAGCCCATATTTTCCATTTTCTAATGCCGCTAAACTTTCTTGCAAAGCATCCCTTGTTGGGTTTTGCGTTCTTGCGTATTCATATCCCTTGTGTTTGCCTGGTGATTCTTGAACATAAGTACTCGTTTGATAAATCGGAGTCATGATGGCTCCTGTACTAGGATCAGGTTCTACCCCCGCATGTACTGCTTTTGTAGCGAATTTCATAATTGATATTTTGCTTAGTAAATTAGACTCATTCAAGAGTATGGTAATTCTTTGTTTTTGAATACAAGTGTAACAAGAATTAAAACACTTTATGTTCAAAAATAAAGTGATATTCTTATATAGTATTTTGTATAAAAAGAAAAAGCGACAAAATGTCGCTTAATTCCTTTAATAACCAATCTAAATTGGCCATCATTTCTCTTCAGCAGATTCTGTTAAAACTACTATTTTATTATTCAACACTTCAACGATGCCGCTTTCTATCAAAAAGCTTTTTTCACCTGTATCGAAAGCAACCCTTAGTTCTCCTTTATCAAGGTTACTAATAATTGGCGCGTGATTATTTAAAACTTCGAAAGAACCTTTACTACCTGGCATTTTAACGCCAACTACTTCTCCTTCAAAAGCCTTTTTATCTGGTGTAATTAATTCAAAATACATTGTAGTAGCTTATTTTGCTTGAGCTAGAAGTTTTTCGCCTTTTTCAACTGCATCCTCAATAGTACCAACAAGGTTGAATGCTGCTTCAGGTAAATGGTCATGCTTGCCATCCATAATCTCATTAAAGCCTTTTATTGTATCTTTAATATCAACAAATACACCTGGCAAACCAGTAAATTGTTCTGCTACAAAGAATGGTTGTGATAAGAAACGTTGTACCCTTCTTGCCCTAGCCACTAGCAGTCTGTCTTCTTCAGAAAGTTCATCCATACCAAGAATGGCAATAATATCCTGAAGTTCTTTGTAACGCTGTAATGTTAATTTTACACGCTGTGCTGTATCATAATGCTCTTTACCAAGTATATCAGCTGTCATGATCCTAGAATTTGAATCTAACGGATCCACCGCAGGATAAATCCCTAACTCCGAAATCTTTCTTGACAATACCGTTTGCGCATCAAGGTGAGAGAAAGTAGTAGCTGGTGCTGGGTCAGTAAGGTCATCAGCAGGAACATAAACTGCCTGTACAGAAGTAATTGATCCTCTCTTTGTTGAAGTAATCCTCTCTTGCATAGCTCCCATTTCTGTAGCAAGTGTAGGTTGGTAACCTACCGCAGAAGGCATACGGCCTAAAAGAGCAGATACTTCTGAACCAGCTTGCGTAAATCTAAAAATATTGTCTATAAAGAAAAGAATATCTTTTCCCTTGCCTGTACCATCACCATCACGGAAGTTTTCTGCTAATGTTAAACCAGAAAGTGCTACACGTGCACGAGCTCCAGGAGGTTCGTTCATTTGTCCAAATACGAAAGTAGCCTTAGAATCCTTGATTTTCTCTTGATCTACTTTGTCCAAATCCCAATCACCTTCTTCCATAGATTTTAAGAAATCGTCACCATAAGTCACAATTCCAGATTCCAACATTTCTCTTAGTAAATCATTTCCTTCTCTTGTTCTTTCACCAACACCTGCAAAAACTGATAAACCAGAGTAGGCTTTTGCTATATTATTAATTAACTCTTGTATAAGTACCGTTTTGCCAACACCAGCCCCTCCAAATAATCCTACCTTTCCACCCTTTGCGTATGGCTCAATAAGATCAATAACTTTAATACCAGTATAAAGCACTTCAGTAGAAGAAGAAAGTTCTTCGAATTTTGGTGCTTGCCTATGAATAGGCAACTTAGATTTTCCTGAAGGTTGTGGGATACCATCAATAGCTTGACCTACAACATTAAAAAGCCTTCCTTTTGTATCGTCTCCAACTGGCATTGAAATAGCCTCTCCAGTATCTATTACATCTGCGCCTCTTTGCAATCCCTCTGTACTGTCCATTGCAATGGTCCTCACCCTATCTTCCCCTAGGTGGTTTTGTACTTCTAATACCAGTTTCGAACCATCTGGTCTTTCCACTTCCAATGCATTTAATATTTGAGGCAGATGAGCATCGTCTTCGAAACTTACATCAACCACTGGACCGATAATCTGAGTGACTTTTCCCTTATTTGCCATTTCTAGACTTATATTGATTTTGTTGATATGAAATTTATAGCGCTACTAAGTAACGCCCGCTTTTAGGATTGCAAAACTATATTTTAATGCTTTTACTTCCAATGATAGCCCCTAAATCTTTTTTTGATTCAATAATAGTACATACATATTACGTCATTAACTTTTATTTAAGAACTGAATGAAATTAAGGTACAAATAATGGATTTAGAATATAGCAAAGAGAACGACTTACATACAAACTACGAAACCAATGAAACATAATTACTATACTATTACCGGCAAATTAATTCTAGTTTTATTATTATCATTTACTTTAGGTCATGGATATGCACAAGATGAAACTATCAATGACCCTTTAAAAAAGCCTATCATTTGGGAAAAAATTACAAACGATTATCAGAACATTTCACATTGGGAAGAATATTTCGAAACGAAATGGGATGAATTAGATATCGATATTCAGGAGCAGATTATGAAATGGCAAAATATATTAGCCATTGAAATGATAGCTAAGGAAGAAGCTATTTTTGATATGAAAGCCGAAGAGGTTTCTTGGGATATTCCTGAAAGTAATTTTACAGCTTCTAATACAGAAAATGAATTTAAGCAAGAACAGCTGCGGGTCGAAGTAATTAAATACAATCAACAAATCGAAGAGATTATTCAGCAACAAACATCTGAGTTAGCTTTCTTGAAGCAGAATGTGAAAGAAAACTTTCTGATTATTGAAGATATCTTATTTGAAGAATTCTTAAACTACGGATCAGAATATTACTATTACGATGAAATTCATCCTGATAGCAAATACAGTATTGAAGCTTGGGTTGAAGAGAAATCAAATGAATTGCAAGTATTGAAAAAGGAGATTTTTGGAGTATCTAAATTAGAGGTAAGCAATAACACTTACTAAGGATATTCAAAGAATAATTTAAAGGCAATCCACATCAATTGCTACATTAATTTTCTTGAATCTTTTGTTATCATTGGTTTTTACAATTGCTTCTTGAATGGCTTCTTTCGCCATACTCAAATTAACCTTATCTCTTTCTAGTTTTATTAAAATATCTTTCAAATAAAAGTTCCGAATCTTATCTATTACAGGTGATTCGGGACCAATAATGCGATTCTTACCTAATCGCTGTTCCAGCTCTAAAGCTAATGAATTTGATTGTACATTAACTTGATTCTTATCTGTATTTCTTACAGTAATCCTGATAAGCCTACTATAAGGTGGATATAAATGCCTAAATCGTTCTTGTATTTCTCTTTGAAAAAACGCTTTATATCCATTATTTACAATATCTCTTAAAAGTGGATGATTAGGAGAAGAAGTTTGAACCACTACTTCTCCATCGTTTCCCCTCCTTCCTGCCCTGCCACTGACCTGAGAAACCAATTGAAAAGTACGTTCATGAGACCTGAAATTAGGAAAGTACATCAATCTATCAATATCGAATACACCAACTAATTCTACATTTTCAAAATCTAATCCTTTACTCACCATTTGAGTACCTACTAATATATCGGTCTGCTTATTACTGAATGCATCGAGAATTTTTTCGTAGCTGTATTTTTTCCTTGTTGTATCCAAATCCATTCTTTCAATACTGGCTTCAGGAAAGTAAATCTTAAGTTCATCTTCTATTTTTTCTGTGCCTATGCCAAAAGTCTTCAGTCTTGTGGAGCCACAGTTTGAACAATTTCCAGTAATATTTTCTTTATGTCCGCAATAATGGCAAACCAAAATATTTGCATACATGTGGTAGGTTAGACTAACTGAGCAATTATTACAACTTGGAATGTGCCCACAATCTTCACACATAATATATGGCGCATATCCTCTACGGTTTTGAAAAAGGATTATTTGTTTATTTAAAGCAAGGTTTTTTTCAATTCGACTTATCAATAAAGATGAAAATTCACCTTTCATCTTTCTTTGTTTTCTTTCTTTCCGCAAATCTGCCAATATAACTTTAGGCAAAATAGCATCACCGTATCTAGTATCTAATTCTACTAAACCATATTGTCCTTTTTTTGCTAGATAATAACTCTCAACGGAAGGTGTTGCCGAACCGAGCAGTACTTTAGCATGATGCATTCTTGCAAGCACCTGAGCAGTATCCCTAGCATTATATCTAGGAGCAGGATCATGTTGCTTATATGAAGATTCATGCTCTTCATCTATAACAATTAGGCCTAAATTATTAAAAGGTAAAAAAATTGAAGAACGTACACCTACAACAAAATTGAATTTTCCAGAAAGTACAGCTTGCCAAACCTCAACCCTTTCGTTATCTGAAAATCTTGAATGATAAACCCCCATTTGTTCCCCAAATATATTTTTTAGCCTATTTACCATTTGGGTAGTTAGCACTATTTCGGGTAGTAACAACAATGCTTGAGCACCACTTTCTAAAACTTCTTTAATTAAAGTAATGTAAATTTCTGTTTTCCCACTTCCCGTAACACCAAACAATAAAGCAGTATTTGTTTTCTCAAAGCTTTTTAAAATTTGTGATTTTGCCTCTTTTTGTGGCTTGCTAAGTTTAATAGCAGAATTATCGACTATTTCATGTTCAGCATATCTTGGCACAATAACTTCATGCTCAAGGAAAACCTTTTTTTTGATGAGTGTATTCAAAGAGGATTTTGAAACCGATTTGCCTTCTTTAAGAAAATTTCCTTTTTCGATACCATTAAATTCTTTTAAGGAGGGAATTGACGTACCTGCCATAGTTAAGTATTTCAAAAGAACTTCCTCTTGTTTGGCATTTCTACCTATCTCGCCAAAAAGTGTATTAAGTGTTTTTTCTGAAGCAATCCACTTTTCATGCAATACCAACTTTTTAACTACTTTAGGCTTGTACTTCTCCTTTATTTCTTCAAAAATTAAAATAACACGCTTTGCAATAAGGTATTTAATGATCTTATAAGGGTCTTTTACTTGAAGAACCTCTGCTACCTCATGATAAGCCAAGGAATCAGTTTTAGACAATCTCTCATACAGTAGCATTTCTTTCTCAGTAAATCGAATCTGAGATTTTTCCATTTCAAACTCAGGATTTAACTGCAAACGCGAATGACTAGCTAGTTTAAATCCCGATGGAACAGCCACCTTCATCACTTCCCCAACACTACACATGTAGTAGTCAGCAATCCATTCCCAAAACTTTATCTGTATTTCATTAACACAGGGGGCATCATCTAAAATATCTAATACATATTTTACAGCACTATTTTCAGGGGGCTTTGTGTGCTTTTTTACAACAATTGCCGTAATTATTCTTTTGCTTCCAAATTGCACAATAACCCTAGAACCCACCTTAATTTCTTCCGAAAACTCAAATGGTATCCTATATGTAAAGTACTGATTTACAGGAACTGGTAATACAACATCTGCAAAATAGGTAATCCGTTCTCCGTCAAGCTCCATTTTTTAATTTCAAGGTTTTAAATCCTTTTTTGCCTTATTCGCTCAATAGGATATGCGATGAACTTATTCAATAGTAGTGAAAATATCAAAGATAAAATAACAAGTAAGAAAGGAGTATAAAAGGAGCTTATAAATTCAAAGCTTTGCAATAACTCCAATAAAGGATAATGACATATATATAATGGATATGAAAGCTCGCCAATGGTTCTATCAACTTTACTTGCTTTAGTTAATGAAAATATAAAAGGAAGAGATACAAATATGAGTAAGTAAAATAAATAGCATAAAACCATATGAGGTCCTGGCAAAAGATTTGAAGTCATGATAAATGCAATTACAATAATATAAATTGCTTTACCAAGGTGTTTTATTTCATTCCTATCTTTCCATTTTTCATATATTCTATAGGCAAGTATTCCAGTTAAAAAAAAACTTAATTCAAAAGGGAAGAATCTATAAAACCAAGGATCATTATAAAATCCGTTGAAATAAAAAGTAAACCTAAATGAAAAACCAATTGCAATTAAAGCAATGAGACCAAATGTTTTTATTCGATTTAGAAAAGGTGCCAATAAATAAAATGTAAATTCAAGTGCTATTGTCCAAGAAGGTTGGATCAATAAAAAATCATGTAATTGAGGTGAAGTCTCATGAAAATCTTTAGTTAAAAAAAAGCTTTCACCGCTTGTTGAAAGTCCTGTAAACATCAACACATCTTGTCCTAATACTATAATATTCGCAATTATGGTATAAAAAAGTGCAAATCCACCAATACTATTGTCGAAATAAGCTTTTAGCATTAATGGATTTTCACAGACAATCTTGAAAAAGATAGAGACTATAAAAGAAAAAATTAGTACAATCCAATAAACAGGAAAAATCCTTAAAAATCGATTACTAATAAATAAGCTATAAGCATTCTTTTTATGTTGATATTTTTTACTGATAACCAAACCCATATAAAACCCTGAAATAATATAGAAGGCTTGGACTGCCATCATACCTCCTGGCAAAGGCAACCAATAAATCCCACCTGCATGAACTAACAATACACTCAAAGCAAGCAAGGTTCTAATTAAACCCATGAATATAGTTTGACTGGTTAGCTAAACAGTTTATTTCTCTTGGGTAGTTTCGCCTGATAAGCCTTTAAATAAAGAGGCTCGAGGTAAGCCACATCGGCAAATTCATTTTTCTGAAAACTCTCGTACGCTAGTTGACCCAAATACTTCGCTGAAGGATAAACATCATCTATTAACTGAAACTTATATTTGGGTAAAACTTCCATGCATTTTCTTGCACCATTTCCAAAAAGTATCATTAAATTATTGTCTGAATATTCACTAAATGAATTTTCATCAACTACAATTGGCTTTGTTTCAACAATGCAAATATATTCTGTATTGAATATAGATGCATAAACTTCCATTCTTCTTGCATCTATCATTGGGCAAAAGAGTAGACTATTATTACTATTATCAACAAAATTATCTATTACTTGTCTTGCCATAATCTCTAAAGTATTCACTGCAATAAGTGGCTTTTCTAAAGCATAACACAAACCCTTTGCAGTAGAAACACCTATTCGTAAACCTGTATAAGATCCAGGACCAACTGACACAGCTATTGCCTCAATATCATCTTTATTAATTGAGCAGTTATTTAATAATTGCTCAATAATTACAGTCAAATACCCTGAATGAGATTTATCTAAATGTAATTCAATAAGTCCTATAAGCTTCCCCTTATCATGCATAGCAACTGAACTTTTATCAGTTGCAGTTTCAATACTGAGTATCATAATAAAAAATCATAAATTGAAATTAAGGCAAATTTTTTCGGTTTTACGAGTTGCAAAGTTGCATAACTGCTTTTGCAAATATACAATAATCTATTTTTATTTTAATTTGGAATATCACATAATAAGAAAATTATTATTCCGTAATTTTATTATATATTCTGATATTTATATATAAATTATGTAAATGACAATATATTCGTTATAATATATAATTCTTTAATTAACATTTAGTTAATATTTAATTAATATATTTAACTTATAATTAACATAAAAGTTACAATTAATCAACACATGAAATCTTTTAACCGAATATGTTTGTATTACAAAACGAAATTAAATCATGTTTTGGTAATAAGGATAAGGTGAAAAGAAAAATGCCCACTATTTAGTGGGCATTTTTTTTACTAATCATTTGGAGATTTATCTACAGCTGGTTTTTTTTCTCTATTTGCTAACTCCCAAGCTGTATGGAAAATTAACCTTCCAATATTCTCCATTTTTTCGAAATTAATTTTTTCTACAGTATCCGTAGGTTTGTGATAGTCTTCATGGGTTCCATTAAAGTAAAAAATTACAGGAATACCATGTTTAGCAAAATTGTAATGGTCTGACCGATAATAAAACCTATTTGGATCATCTTTAGCATTGTATTGATAATCTAATTCTATTTCTGGAGTATACTTTTTTGCTACCTCTTCATGCATATTATGCAATTCTGAAGAAAGCATATTAGAACCTATAACATAGATATAATTAGGATTTGTACTATGCTTTTCGTCTACCCTACCTACCATATCAATATTTAAATTAGTAATGGTATTTTCTAATGGAAAAACTGGGTTATCAGAGTAATAAGCAGAACCTAATAATCCTTTTTCTTCTCCAGTAACTGTCATAAACAATATAGACCTACGTGGAAAAATACTATCTTTTCTTGCTTTGGTAAAGGCTTGCGCCACTTCAAGAACAGTTACTGTACCTGATCCATCATCATCAGCGCCATTGTTTATTTCATCACCAGACTTACCAATATGATCGTAATGAGAGGTTATAACCAACAATTCATCTTTCAAATCTGTACCTTCCATATAACCTAAAACATTCTCAGTAGTTACTTCTTCTATTTTTTTTGTTGCTTTTACATTAACAGAGAATGATTTTTTTAGAAATGTATTTTCTCCTTCATTAACTAATTTGTCAACATACTTTTTAAACTTTTTACTTGAGCCGATTAAAGTCGCAATACTTTTTTTGCTTGTAAAAAACACACCCAAGCTTCCTTCTTTATTACTTTCAGACTGCATGCTAATACTGGGTTTACTCAAATATGGCCTAAAGACATTTAACCTATTTTCAAACATTTCTTCGGTATCATATACAAAAAGTATAGCTCTAGCCCCTCTTTCACCTGCTTTCTGAATTTTATAATTAGTCCCACTTACCCTTGAAGGTTTACTTGTGCCCGATAATAAATAATTATCACTTTCTTTTTCTTTAGGCTCCCCCATTAATACCACAACTACTTTTCCTTTAATATCAAGATTTTTATAATCTGAATAACTTGGCTCATCTATACCATAGCCAATAAAAACCAATGGTAACTCTTGAAGCTCCAATGAAAAGTTTCCATAAACAAAAAAGTCTTCTAGATATGAAAGAGCACCTTTATTAGAAGATAGAGTAACCTCATCCCAATATTTCTTAAAAAGACCAAAAGGTTGATAGAATGGATTTTCAGCATTGGTAGGTCCCTTCAGACCAAGTTCTTCAAAATTTTTATATATATATTCCGCTGCCATTTTTTGACCTTTCTCACCAGTTTCCCTGCCCTCATACTCATCAGATGCAATTATCTCCAAATGCTTTCTTAGGTCTTCACTTTTTATGGTTTTAGCATATTTAGTCGGTGTGTCGACTAATTGGGCAAAAAGTAAGTTAGGCAACAACCCAAACGCCACTATTAATCTAAAAAAATTACTTCTCATACTTTTTTGAATTTCAGAATATTAGTTATTCGAACTAAGAATTGCACTATGACATAAAAATTATCCAAACATCAAATCTAATAAAACTTTGAACTATCATGGCAGTACCATAACTTATGGAAAGCAACTCCAATCAAAAGTTAGGATTAAAATCATGTAAAATGAAACTCATGGTTATCTTTTAAACCATTCCTCTGTTTTTGTTTCAAGAAAATATCTTCTCTTTTTTAGAAGAAAGTACTAGGTAACCAGATAGCACTAATAAAGTAAGCGGTAAAATAGCATGCGGCGCTCTATGTATAGTTTCGTAGAGCCATCTGTGTAATGAACCAAAAGGCGATAGTGCATCAAAATAAGCAATTACTCTAGCCAGAGCAGTAATAGTCCCCCAAAAAAAAGCATATGATAATGCAATCTTTTGTGTTGACTTAAAAAATAATCCAATAGTTAATAATATATCGAGCATACCTGCTAATCCAAGAAAAAGCTTTGCTGCATCCACATCAACATGTAGGATCTTCATTGTCATTTCAATAAATCCTGCGGGAGTAGCATATGGAAAACCTAAAGCATAAAGGCCATGTGCTGTAAATGTAAATGCAATCATTATACTGCAAACAAACTGGAATTTTTGGGCTTTATACCGATTGCTAATTAAGTACATCAAGAGTGGGATTGCACTTACTTGAGCACTATATTCAAAGAGTTGTGTCCAACGGTATTCTTTAGTAACCCAGTAAGCTACAGCCAAAAAAAACAGCGTAACTGTTATAAAAGAAAGTAGAATATCATGCCATTTTATCTTCTTGTCATAAAAAAATATCACTAACGCCCCTAATGTAAATGTACCGCCAATGGCATAGTTAAACCATTTTAAATGAAGTGAATTATCAAATGGAAATATTACTGCATAAGGTGTTGTCCAAAAAAAGTGTTGCCAAGCTCTTCCAAGTAAAAGACACAAACAAGCTATTTTCAAAAGTGTGACTGCATATTTAAAATTCTGGCTTTTGTAAATGTCTTTTCCCATAAAAATTTATAAATCAGAAATAAAGTAAGAAGATTTGTTTATTACCCTAATTTACAAAAACTGCCTTCAGTTAAAACACATCACATCTAATTTTTATCAGAACCTACTCACAAAACAAGATGTTCTATTTAGCAACTTAATCTCAAAATACACAATGCAAAATAATGAAGCGTACATTTTTGATGAAATTTGGGGAGAATTATCTAGGGCAAAAGTAGATTCAAAACATAGCTTTAGGTATCCTGTACTTTCAACTGTAAGTGCAGATAATTGGCCCGAAGCAAGGATTTTAGTGTTAAGAGATGCCATTAAAAGTACAAGTCGGCTCATTTTCTACACAGATTCCCGCTCTCCTAAGGTAGAGCAAATAAGAAAAAATAGACATGCTATCCTAGTCTTTTACAACAATAAAAAGAAGGTTCAACTTCGTATTAAAGGCTTAGTAAATACGCTGCAAAGTAGTCAAAAGCATCAAAATTATTTCAATAATATTGTACAAACTGAGCTGAAAGATTACAGAAGCACTCAACCTCCTGGTACAGTCAAAACATCTGAAGAGATAAGTTACCTGTCTAAAGAGGTGGCAAAAGATAATTTTTGTGTTATAGAATTTGAAGCAATAGATATAGATTACCTTCAATTGTCAAGAGATGAACACAAAAGAATAAATTTTAAATATGAAAAAGATAGATGGGTAAGCGAAGAAATTGTACCATAGCTAATACAAAAATACTTTTATGAAAGTTTATCTGTAAGCAACCAAAATATAGTTTAATCATTATTATACATATAGGATAAAAATGGAAAGTTTACCAAAATTGTATTTATCATATTCAATATTGTATTTTGTTTAGACTTTTTAGCTGCTCATTCCCTGCTATTTTGCACAGTATATGTTATATTTGTTAACCAAGTAAATAGGTAAAACTCGACATGATATCTTCAACCAATACATATAGAAACCACATACTTTTAGCAGCAGTATTATTCTTACTTGTTTTTACAGACTATAAAACCTATGCACAAGGCGATCCTGCTGTAATGCAAATGTCGGGTATTATTGTAGATGGTGATAGCTCATTTGGTGTACCAGGTGTGCACGTATATATTCCTAGTGCCGGTATGGGAACAGTCTCAAACCAGGTTGGGTTATTTGCATTACCAACCATGGCTGGTGACACTGTTATCTTCAGTGCAGTAGGGTATAAAAAACAACGTTTTATAGTACCCAATAAAAATGACAAAGGATTTACAGTATTAATTGACCTTAAAACAGATACTACTTTCTTACCAATTGTTGAAGTATTCCCCTACCCTACTGAAGAATTATTTAAAGAAGCATTTCTTGCCCTTGAGATACCTAAAGATCAAAGACGAGAAAATATGGAGCGTAATTTAAACCAACAAGCGCTAAACAGAATGGCTGCTGCCCTACCAATGGATGGAGGTTCTAACCATCGCTTTTATATGAACCAACAAGCCAATTCAATATCTAACCAATTCTTTGCCCCATCATTCTCATTGCTTAATCCATTTGCTTGGGCGCAATTCATAAAATCTGTAAAAAGAGGAGACCTAAAGAAGAAAGATTAAACCAAGTTTTTTTTATATACTTGCAAATAATTGCAGTACATATATTTGCTGGGCTTTTTTACGTTGAATGAAAGTGTAATACTTATTTTTTATTCATAATCTTTTTAATTCTTCACCAATCAAATGGGTCTTTTTGATTTTTTTTCTAGTGATATTGCCATTGATCTTGGTACGGCAAACACACTTTTATTGTACAAAGGAAAAGTAGTAGTAGATGAACCCTCTATAATAGCAATAGATAAAATTACTCAGAAAGTAATAGCCATTGGTACCAAAGCTATGCAGATGCATGAAAAGACCCATGAAAACATAAAGACCATTAGGCCTTTGAAAGATGGGGTAATTGCTGATTTCTATGCTGCAGAGCAAATGATAAGGGGCATGATTAAACTTATCGATACTGGTAACCGTTTTTTTACCCCTTCTCATAGAATGGTAATTTGTATTCCTTCTGGCATTACTGAGGTTGAAAAGAGAGCTGTTAGAGATTCCGCAGAACATGCTGGAGCTAAAGAAGTATATATGATCCATGAGCCCATAGCAGCTGCTATAGGTATAGGTGTAGATATAGAACAGCCAGTAGGTTCAATGATCGTAGATATTGGGGGTGGAACTACAGAAATTGCCGTTATCGCACTATCTGGAATAGTGTGTGACCAATCTGTAAGAACCGCCGGTGATGTTTTCAACAGAGATATTCTTGACTATATGCGGAGGCAACACAACCTCCTAATTGGTGAAAGGTCAGCAGAGAAAATAAAAATTGAAGTTGGGGCTGCTATTTCAGAGCTTGACAATCCGCCAGACGACTATGAAATTAGAGGTCGGGATTTAATGACAGGTATACCTAAAACCATTAAGGTATCTTACACTGAGATTGCATTTGCCATAGACAAGTCAATTTCGAAGATAGAAGAAGCTGTTTTAAAAGCATTAGAAATCTCTCCACCAGAGTTATCTGCCGATATTTATGACAATGGCATTCACCTTACAGGTGGTGGAGCACTCTTAAGAGGTTTAGATAAGCGAATTGCCTTAAAGACAAAACTTCCGGTACATATTGCAGACGATCCACTTAGGGCAGTAGTAAGAGGTACTGGCGAGGCACTCAAAAACTTAGATGGGTTCAAAGCAGTGCTTATGACTTGATTTTTTGTAAGACTGTTTTAGAAAGATATGATAGGACAGTCTTTTTTTGATACGACCATTCATTATGTATCAACTTTTACGTTTTTTTTCGAGACTCAAGATTTTTTTTACTTTTTTAGCGCTAGAGTTAATTTGCTCGTGGCTAATTGTTAATAATAATACCTACCAACAAGCCGCCTTTTTAACATCAGCAAATGCTGTAGCTGGAAATGCTTACCAAGTCCGTGATGCGGTCACTGGCCAATTCAATCTAAGAAACGAGATAGAAATATTACAAAAAGAGAATGCAACTTTACTAAACTCAAGCTATTTAGATTCAGTAGCACCTCGCCCTAACCAATATAAAGACACCATAAAGCATGGCCGGTATAATTATATCCCGGCTAGAATCATCAACAATACTGTAGATTTTGACGATAACTATCTTACGATAGACAAAGGAATGCTTAACGGCATAAAGCCTGGTATGGGAGTTATCTCTCCAAATGGTATAGTAGGAAGGGTAAAAACAACTACAGATAATTTTGCTGCTGTTTATTCTCTGCTACATTCTAACATTAGAGTTTCAGCTCAAATAAAAAAAACCAAAGATCTTTGTACTGTTAAATGGAATGCCGAAGGAACAGACAATGATTATAGGCAGGCCGAATTGTTATTTATACCTATTCATGTAGATGTACAAGTAGGAGATACTATTGAAACATCTGGCTACAACACAGTATATCCTGAAGGAATAAGTATAGGAAAAGTAAATCAAGTAGAAGAAGATTTAACGGAGGGTAGAAAAAAAGTAACCATTGATTTATTAGTAAATTTTAGCAATATAAAAAATGTATATATAATTGAAAATTACGATAAAGGTGAATTAGAAAGCCTACAGAATACGATTCAAACTACGCCTATCCAATAAATAATGAACCAGAATAATATATTTTTTTATGTATATACTTTCTTTCTGTATCTAATTGTACAGGTCTTATTTTTAAGGTATATTAATTTTTGGGGTTATGCTTTTAGTTTTGCCTACATAGGTTATTTGTTATCTTTTCCGCTAGAATTTCCAAGAATCCCGCATTTACTTATCGCTTTCGCAATTGGTATAGCCATAGACATATTTTACGATTCAGCTGGAATTCACACAGGAGCATGTGTGTTTATGATATATTTTAGAAAAAGAATTGTAAATACTTTTTCACCTACAGGCAATTATGAGGCTGGCGCACAGCCAAGTATATCTAATATGGGAAGTAATTGGTTTTTAATTTATACATCAATTATGGCATTATTTCACCATATTTTTGTGTTCGCTGTAAGTGCTAGCAATATCGCATTAATCAGCAATATTATCTTAAAAATTACATCTTCTGTTATTTTTACTACACTTACATTATTTTTCTTCCAACAAACAGGACTCTCTTACAAAAAATATCAACTGAAAAGGAGAAGATAAGAATCACTACCTAAAAACTTAAATAGTAACTTTTTAGACTAAAAACACAGAATTTTTATTACTACTTAAGTGAAGAAACAGGTTTTCAAATTTTTTTAAAGTCATTCTTTAATATCTAAAAGTTAACAAATAGACCTGTTCTTGTATTTACATAATATATCTAATTAGTATTAAGAACTGAAATATGCTCGAAATAGCAGGTTTATTAGTTTTAGGAATTTTTGCACAGTGGATTGCTTGGCGTATTAGAGTTCCAGCAATTCTTCCACTCATTCTTATTGGGTTGGCTGTGGGTCCCCTTTCTACATACTTAACTACCGAAGGAAGTAAATTTATAGATGGTAATGAAATCTTTCAAGGAGACTTTCTTTTTGATGTAATATCGCTATCAGTGGGATTGATTCTCTTTGAAGGAGGCTTAACTTTAAAATTAAGTGAAGTTCGCATTCTTGGTAAAGCAGTAAGAAACTTAATAGTAATTGGCTCTATAGTTACCTTATTTGGTGGTGCTATCGCAGCCCATTTAATCATGGGAATGACCTGGCGATTCGCATTTTTATTTGCAGCACTCATTATTGTTACTGGCCCAACAGTTATAGGCCCAATCCTTCGAAATGTAAAACCTAATTTCAGTATCAATACAATTCTAAAATGGGAAGGAATTCTCATCGATCCTGTTGGAGCACTTGTAGCGATTTTAATTTATGAATTTGTGGTTTCTGGGCAGCCAGGAGAACAATTTACCCTATTTGCTTTAAAAGGATTTATCCTGACTGTACTTTCTGGTGTAGTTGTAGGAATAATATTCGCTTTTATATTATACAACCTACTAACTAAAGAATGGATTCCGAAGTATCTGAGGAATGTTATTGTGCTTGCAATTGTAATCCTTACTTTCTCATTATCTGATCTACTCCATGCCGAATCAGGCTTACTGGCAGTAACACTTTTGGGAATGATTATAGCAAATCTTAAAATTGATAACTTAAAAGAAATCCTTTCTTTTAAAGAAGATATTGTATTGATCTTAATATCCCTGTTATTTGTTCTCCTTTCTTCTATGATCAAGGTATCGGATATTACTACCATACTTAATGGTTCAAGCCTTTTACTTTTTAGTGTTGTAGTATTTGTATTAAGACCAATATCTGTTTTTTTAAGTACTATCAACTCTAATCTAAGTTTCAAAGAGAAAATATTTGTTTCTGCCATTTGTCCTAGGGGTATAGTTTCAGCAGCAGTTGCTTCTATTTTCACAATTCGATTAACAGAATTATTAGGTGAAGGAAATGGATCAATGATGGAACTATTCCATGCCCAATTATTATTGCCATTAACCTTTATGATCATAGTAGGTACGGTAGTTATACAAGGTTTATTGGCAAAACCTCTTGCAGCTTATTTAGGTGTACTTAGGAAAGAACCAAATGGTGTAATTTTCTTAGGCGCTAGCGAACCAGCTAGATTTATGGCACTATTCCTGAAAAAAATGGGAATACCAGTAAAATTAGCTGATACTTCTAAAGCAAATATCCAGGAAGCTACGGCATTAGACTTACCAGTTTTTGAAGGAAGCCTAGCCAATGATGATGCTTCTGAAGAATTAGACCTTTCTCAATTTGGTCAATTACACGCTATGACCTCAAATACAGAAATCAATTCTATGAGCTGTAAAATACTAAGTGAAGAGTTTGGTTCTAACAGAGTTTTTAGGTTAGCCTCCAATAATGAAATCATCAACAAAAAACAAGGTAAAGGTTTACTATTCAATGGTTTAGCAGATTACATTAACATTACTCAATATTTCAGGAAAAATCCTTCAATACATCAATATGAAGTGAACTCCGTAGATGAGTTAAATGTATTTCTTCAAGAACTAGGTAAAAGTATTATTCCACTTTTTGTGAGATATGGAGAAAATAAAATTCTTCCTGTCTCAAATATCAATATAAACCTACCTGAAAGTTCAGTCCTATACTACATAATTAAAGATGACGAAAGCGAAAATACTTTATTGAATAGAAATGTCGCAGATCATGTAGAATGACAATTTGGATTGCTAACTTTTAGATTTACTATGTAGTAAAAAAGCATAGACATGGCTGTATTTCTAATTTTATTTAGAAATTCATAATAGCTCCGTTCTAAATCACCCATAATTTTAGAGATTAATAACTCTTTTGCAGTCGGATGTAAAGATTATTTACAAAAAAAATGAACTATTATTCGAAAAATAGTTTTGTTATGCATGCATAATAAATTAAAAATATTATATTTGTTATATATGTTATGCATGCATAACAAATTTGAAAAATTCTCGTTGGAAAAATATAAACCTAAACACCAGTAAATATGGAAGCATCTGTTGCAAAAAAAGCCATTAAAGGTGGCGAATTCCTAATCAAAGAAACCTACGCTCAAGATATCTTTGTTCCTGAAGAGTTCACAGAAGAACAAAGAATGATGGCGGAAGCCACTCAAGATTTCATCAATACAGAAATAACCCCTCAAGTTGAAGCAATTGACAGTAATAAAGAAGGGCTTATGCGCAGCATTTTCGAAAAAGCTGGCGAATTAGGGTTATTGGGTATTGCTGTTCCTGAAGAATATGGTGGACTAGGCATGAGTTTCAATACTTCAATGTTAATAGCTGATGTAATAGGCTCAGCAGGTTCCTTCTCAACTACTTATGGAGCACATACAGGTATAGGTACTTTACCAATACTTTATTATGGCAATGAAGATCAAAAGCAAAAATATCTACCAAAGCTAGCTACAGGAGAGTGGGCCGCATGTTATTGCCTTACTGAACCTGATGCAGGTTCTGATGCAAATTCAGGAAAGACCAAAGCAGAATTAACAGAAGATGGCAAACATTATAAAATTAATGGGCAAAAAATGTGGATCTCTAACGCAGGTTTTGCTGATCTATTTATTGTTTTTGCCCGCATTGAAGACGATAAAAACCTCACAGCCTTTATAGTAGAAAAATCATTTGGCGGTATTACCATGAATGATGAAGAAAGAAAAATGGGCATTAAAGGCTCTTCTACTCGCCAAGTTTTCTTTAATGACTGCTTAGTTCCTGTAGAAAATATGCTTTCAGAAAGAGGGAACGGATTTAAAATAGCGGTAAATATCCTCAATATTGGCAGAATAAAATTGGGGGCTGGAGTAATAGGTGGTTGTAAAACTGTTATCTCACAAGCAACAAACTATGCCAATGAAAGAAAACAATTTGGCAAGTCTATTGGCTCTTTCGGGGCAATAAAACAAAAACTTGCTGAGATGAGTATTCGAACTTTCGTTACAGAAGCTGCTGCTTATCGCGCTGGTCAGGATGTTGAAGATCTTATCAATGATATGATTGCCAACGGAATGCCAGAAGCAGAGGCGAAATTAAAAGCAACAGAGCAATTTGCAATTGAGTGTGCTATCATAAAAATACACGGATCTGAAGTATTAGATTACGTAGTTGATCAAGGTGTACAAACTTACGGTGGAATGGGCTTTTCAGAAGAAGCACCAATGGCTAGAGCTTACCGAGATGCTAGAATTTCAAGAATTTATGAAGGCACCAATGAAATTAACAGAATGCTACTTGTAGGAATGACCTTAAAAAGAGCATTAAAAGGCGAATTAAATTTATTAGAACCAGCCAAAGCAGTTGCAAAAGAATTAACATCAGTTCCATCTTTTGCCTCTGTTGATGCAAGCATTCCATTTGCTGAAGAAAAAGAAGTGATTAAAAACTTGAAAAAAGCGGTATTAATGGTAGCAGGTAAGGCTGCACAAACATTCGGCCCGAAATTAAATGACGAGCAAGAAATTCTTATGAATATCGCTGACATGATGACAGAAGTATATGCTGCAGAATCTGCTTTACTAAGAGTAGAAAAATTAATCCATTTTAAAGGAGAGGAAGCTGTAGCACATCAGAGAGATATGGCATTAGTTTATCTTTATGAAGCAGTAGACAAAGTTAATATAGCTGGAAAAGAAGCAATTGCCGCATTTACTAAAAGTGACGAGCAAAAAGTGATGTTAATGGGCCTAAAACGCTTTACAAAACTTACTAACCTAGTTAGTACTCATCAGTTAAGAAGACAAATTGCTGATGCATTACTTGCAAAAAATGAATATGCTTTTTAATAAAGCACTTTTTACCTTAACCATAGAGCCACTTTTTTAAGTGGCTTTTTTTGTTTTAAAACTATTTCATTTATAAAATTCCTTAATTTTAATATATGTGAATAGAATTAAACCGAAGTATACTTCACTCGTAGAACTCAACTAATTAGCGCATTACCTTTCCCAGCTACCTTTTTTATAATTTACCTTTTTTATCATGAAACTATTTGGGAGCTTCTTAATTTTTTTCTTTACTACTTGTGGACTGCTAGCACAACAAATTAGTGGGACTTATTCACTACCAACAGCCAAGGGCCAAATTACACTCAATCTCATATTACAAGGGGAACAGATAGCCGGAAAACTTACTACGGATGATGGTAGTACATATAATCTCTCAGGTTATGGTGAAGAAGATATAGCAGAGGGAACCATTCAAGCAGCAAATGGAAATCAAATGTTATTCGAAGCTTATGTTGCCAATTCATCTGAATTAGAATTTACTATTGTACCTTATGGGAGTATAGGTCCAGATTATGACAAAGCTCAAGAGTTTGTTTTAAAACGCGTAGAAGGTAATACCAACATTGCAAATAATCAGAACAATCAAGCTGAATTTGGCAATTTGCAACAACAAACCTTTAACCAATCACAAAATAACATTAATAATACCTCAGAGAATTATCATGGTACTATCAATGGTGTTACTTGCTCTATGCAGCTGAATGTACAAGGCAATAATATGAGCGGAAAAATCACTGATAATTCTGGCTACCAATATAACCTTAAGGGCCAGATACAAGGCATGCAGATGAATGGTAAAATGACCGATACAGGTACAAACAATCAATTTGATTTTCAAGCCAATAAAAATGGTAATAACATCGCTATGCTAGTAATGATACCTAACCAATATGGACAAATACAACAGCTCAACCTACAATTTACAAAAGGGAACCCACCTGTTCAACAGCAAAATACTGGTTTAACAGGAAATTCAAATGGTCAAATAGATAATCGTTTAGTTGGAGCGTGGTCAAATTCTTCTACATCCAATAGTGGAAATTTTAGTATGTCAAGCTCAGTAACCTTACAATTGAATCAAGATGGCACTTACTTTTATGGCAATGGTAGAGTTGTTTTTGGAGGGGCGAGCTCTTTTGGAGATACTGGTCAAGATGGAAGCGGAAATAAAGGAAAATGGAAAATCCAAAATAAAACCATATATATCACAGATGGGCAAGCTAACCAATGGTATCCGTTTGCTGGCTATTACCTTGAAGGCTATAAACTGCTTTTAAAATTTGCTGATGGCTCTAAACAGATTTGGTATCGAAAATAAAATTTTATTCCCATTTAAATGCAGCTATCTGCTTCAATTCTTTTTAAGGTTTTGGTCGGAAAACTGTAAGGGTAACAAATCTCTAATGGCATCAAATACTAACATGCCTTCCTCATGTTCTAATATCATTTTAATTGGTTTAGATTGCTTATTTTCATATTCAAGCAAGGCCTGTCTACAACTTCCACATGGAGATACTCCCAAAAATTGACTTCCTCCAGCATGCTTGGCTGAAACGGCTATCAATTTTATAAGTTCTTTAGGATAATTAGCACCCACCCAATAAACTGCTGTTCTTTCGGCACATAAACCAGAAGGATAAGCAGCATTTTCTTGGTTGGTTCCGGTAATTATCTTACCATTTTCTAAAAGTATAGCCGCACCCACAAAGAAATTTGAATAAGGTGCATAGGCATTATCGCAAGCATCTCTTGCTTTATCTAACAGCATTTTATACTCGATAGGAGCTTGCTCTTTATTTTTATATAAATTAGCATCAACCTTCAATGTTACCTTTTGAGGCATATCGTTATAATAATTAATTGAGAACAAAATATAAACCTTTAACCAATGCCAACCAAAACAATTTTGCTCGTAGGTGCGGGCAGATCATGCTATGTACTTATTCAATTTTTAATTGAAAACAAACAAAAAGAACAGTGGGAAATAATAATCGCTGACGCAAACATTGACTTATTAAAAAGTAAAGTCTCTGAAGCTGATGCTACATTAATTTCTTTAGATGTAAATAATGAAGAAGCTTGTGCTTTATGGGTAAAAAAAGCAGACATAGTTATTTCTATGGTACCAGCCCATTTACATACTCATATCGCTCGAAATTGTGTGAAACACGGAAAGCATATGGTTACTGCCTCTTATGTTTCTGAAGATATGCAAGCTTTAAATCAAGATGCCATTTCAAAAAATATAATCCTACTTAACGAAATTGGTTTAGATCCTGGGCTCGATCATCTTTCTGCCATGAAAATAATAGATGAGTTAAGAAATGATGGGAAACAGATGCTTAATTTCGAGTCATTTACTGGTGGTTTGCTTGCCCCTGAAAGTGAAAAAGATAATCCATGGAAATATAAATTTACATGGAATCCGCGAAATGTAGTACTTGCTGGACAAGGAATAGTAAAGTTTATACAACAAGGCAGGTTTAAGTATATACCTTATCATCGACTTTTTAGAAGGACAGAAATTATCGAAGTTGCAGGTTTTGGAAAATTTGAGGGCTATGCAAATCGCGATTCATTAAAATATATCGATGCCTATAATTTAAGAGGTATTCCTACTATTTATAGAGGTACTTTACGAAGACCAGGCTTCTGCAGAGCATGGAATGTGTTTGTACAACTTGGCGCTACAGATGATAGCTATGTAATGGAAGGTACCGAAGATATGACTAACCGACAGTTTATCAATTCTTTTCTGAGTTATAATCCATCTGATTCGGTGGAGTTAAAATTGATGCATTACTTACACCTTGATCAAGATTCTGATATAATGGAAAAATTAGAATGGCTCGGAATTTTTGAAGATAAAAAAATTGGGCTGAAAGATGCTACCCCTGCTCAAGTACTACAGCATATTCTACAAGATAAATGGAAGCTATTACCCGACGATAAAGACATGATCGTAATGTGGCATCAATTTATCTATCAATTTGAAAATAAAATTGAAAGGAGAATATCTTCTATGGGAGTGATAGGGGAAAATACTGAAAATACAGCGATGGCTAAAACTGTTGGGCTTCCTGTCGGTATTGCTACTAAACTAATTTTAGAAAATAAAATTAATGCTAAAGGAGTCCAAATTCCAACGGTAAAGGAAATTTATCATCCTATTTTGGATGAACTTGAGAGATTTGGTATTGCATTTAAAGAAACCACAGAAGAGTGGGAATACAATTGATCATTAATTCTATTTTAAGTAAAATTAGCATTCCATAGATCAAAGAGTTGCTGTTATATCTATTATTCTTTTAACACGTTAAATAAAAGCGATATACATAAATTTTTTAAACTAATAATTATGTGTAGTCTTGAAATGTTATCAGTGGTAAATTTCTGAGGAAGAAAACACTTTTAGCAAATTTTTTAAAAGGCAGTTAGCTTTATTTTTTTACGTTGAAACAGCTCTTCTATAAACTAATATTTTCTTTTCCTGTACATCTATCTCTGTATCAGTTAAAGAAGAATTTATTTTTAATTTTTTATTGGCTCATCCTCGGTGGTTTTATTAGTGGAAGTATCGGAAGGGGCTTGGGAATTAATTATCTTTTTCTTGATCCTGAGTATTTACACAATATAAATTTCTTAAGCTTTTTTGTAGTTGGGTTAGCATGGGGCGGATTCATGATGGCATATCATATAACATGTTATATACTATTTGCATACAGGTATAAATTTTTAGCTTACTTTCCTTATCCCTTAATTAAGTTTTGTGAGAATAATAGCCTAATTCCCTTATTATTCACACTTTATTATTTATACGAAATCTGCAGCTTTCAATTAAAAACTGAAGTACACTTACCTATTGACGTTTTTATTTTTTTATGTGGTTTTCTAAGTGGTTTAACCACGATGATATTAATTGCAGTAGTCTATTTTAGGGCAACCAATACAAATATTTTTAAACACCTAGCAGAAAACGTAGACAAACAAGTAAGAAAAAGTCATTTGCAGAGAGTAAACCTGATGGATAAACTCAACAAAGTAAAAAAAGAAACAGTGGTCATCACCTCTTATTTTAGTTTTCCATTCAGTTTTAAACAAGTAAGTAATAACCTTCCCGCCGAAAAGGAAAGTATTATGAAGGTTTTTGATCAAAATCAACTCAACGCGCTTATTATTCAGCTTATAGCTTTACTGATAATTTTAATTCTTGGGCTATTTAGGGACATTCCAATTATTCACATTCCTGCAGCTGCAAGTGCGCTCTTTCTTTTTTCTGTGTTGTTATTATTCACAGGAGGTGTATACTATTGGTTAAAAGACTGGGCCATGAGTATTTTTCTATTCACAGTTATCTGTATTTCCATTATTAGTAATTTTTTACCTTACAAAACCTATCACCAGGCTTTTGGCATGTCATACGAAAACAATGCGGTATACAATAAACATCGTATTAGTATGCTCCCAAATACAAGACTCATTGCAAAAGATATTACCGAAACTGAAAATATTCTTGAAAACTGGAAACAAAAACAATCGAATAAAAACAAACCAAAATTAGTAATTATAAGCACAAGTGGCGGCGGTCAAAGAGCTGCTGCTTGGACAATAAGGACGCTACAAGCTATCGATAGTATTTTCGAAGAAAAGTTTTTAGATAAAACCGTATTAATGACAGGATCTTCAGGTGGATTAATCGGTGGAGCGTATTACAGAGAATTATTTTATCGGAAAAAAGTTGGAAGTAACCTTAATCTCACAAATCCTGAATATTTTAACAATATATGCAAAGACAAGTTGAACCCAATGATCTTCTCATTGGTAACAGGTGACCTTTTCTTTCGCTTCCAAAAATTTCAATTAGGCAATGAGTATTACTACAAAGATAGAGGGCATGCTTTAGAGCAAAAGATCCTTTCAGATACAGAGAATGTACTCGATAAGCGATTAGCTTATTATATGCAACCAGAACAGGACGCAGTGATCCCTCAAATGATTATGAGTCCCACCATTGTAAATGATAGTCGTAGATTATTTATCTCATCACAAGGTGTATCTTATTTATGTAAAGGAAGAGGGAATGCTACTATCAAACAACAAATCAGAGGCATAGAATTTAGGAGGTTTTTTGAAAAGCAAAATGCCGATAGCTTGAGATTTATCACCGCCTTAAGAATGAATGCTACTTTTCCTTATGTAACTCCAAATATTATACTTCCTAGCGAACCACCAATGGAAATAGTAGATGCGGGCCTTTCTGACAATTTCGGAATGGATGATGCACTTCACTTTCTATATGTTTTTAGAGAATGGATAAACAAAAATACTTCAGGAGTTGTAATCGTTTCCATCCGTGACTCACAAAAGGGTAATCGAATAAAGTCAAAGCAGTATAAGCCATTACTAGAAAGTATCTTCACACCATTTGCTCATGTAATGAATAATCTTACACTACTGCAAGACATCGAAAATGACTTTGATATAGAGTATGCAGAAAAGTGGTTGAATCATAAATTTTGGCTTATAGAATTTGAATACCAAATGAAACCACCTGAGATAAAAAAAATAGAACATGAAACGTATGCTACTTTAAGCTGGAGACTTACAACACCAGAAATAAACAGTATTGATAAAGCCATTTACTACCCTTCTAACCAAAGGGCTTTACAAAAATTAAAAGCGCTTTTATTTGACTAGCCATAAACGGCATAATCCATTGCTAGGTTGAGTAAATAAATGTTAACGAATGCTATCAAATGCAAATAAGTGAAATATTGCCATTATTCGAAAAGTACAACAAAAAAAAGTAACAAAGTATAGACAACTTAGATTAATTCATGCTTCTATACTAAAAGAAAGAAGAATTTCTCCTACTAGAATCGTATTCAATTTTATTAAAAAAAGTCATTAAAAATATTTCAATTCATTGATTTTCAATTATTTAATAATAAAGTTTGCAACTTTTTTAGTGAAGGTCATGAAAAAGTATTCTTAAAAAATATACTACTTTAAGAGTAGAAAATTAAAATTCGGACAAAAGGCAATAAAAATAACACTTGAAATTCTGATATATAAAAAAAATTCTATTCTCCATTTCTAAACAAACCTCAATAACAAATCACACTTTTTTGTTTGCTTTTTGATAAGAATAATAATGAGGATATTAGCATATCCAATCATTTCAACATTACTTTTTTATGTACTAGATTTTTAGAAAGTATTTATTTATGAAACGGACGGATGAAAAGATGGAAAGAGAAAACATATTTATCGATATTGCCAGAATGGAAGAGAGAATCTCAAGAATAAAAAATAATTTAAATAAGATCAAACAAAAATCTTCTGAGTTTAAATCAAGAGCATTCCAAATTACAAAAAGTTGAATCGCATCAGAATTACTAACCTTTAATTTTTTTTGATTTATAGATTAAACTGTTTCTTAGAAGATAACTCATAGTTTATAAGCAATCAGTACTATTATTAAATTGCCATTTAAAGCTTTATTTTTACTTTTTAAGATTAAGCTTATTTATGGTTAGGTTTTTAAAAAAGCATTTTATTGGTGTTCTTTTAGTTTTTAGCTTTTTATTAATTGCCTATTATTTCTGTTTACCAAAACCATTATTTGATACACCTTATACTACTGTACTAAAAGATAGAAATCAAGAACTATTAGGTGCAATCATTGCAGAAGATGGCCAGTGGCGTTTTCCGAAGAAAGATACGTTACCTCCAAAATTCATCGCTGCCATTACTACTTTTGAAGATAAATGGTTTTTCTACCACCCAGGTTTCAATCCATTTTCTCTGGTAAGAGCTACTTTTCAAAATATTAGTGCTGGTGGAATAATAAGTGGTGCTAGTACCCTTACCATGCAAACCATAAGGCTTTCACGAAAGGGGAAAAAACGAACGATCACTGAAAAAATCATTGAACTCATTTTAGCAACCCGCTTAGAGTTTTCTTTTTCAAAAAGTGAAATATTGAGTTTATATTCTGCTCATGCTCCTTTTGGAGGCAATGTGGTAGGATTAGAAACTGCTTCATGGCGATATTTTGGGAGAAATGCCCATGAACTATCATGGAGCGAAAGTGCGCTACTTGCGGTTTTACCCAATCAACCTTCCTTATTATTTCCTGGAAAAAATGAAAAGAGACTATTAGATAAAAGAAACAGACTATTAGATAAACTATTCAAAGAAAGTTATATAGATAGTCTTACATGTGAATTAGCTAAAGTAGAACCCTTACCGAGTGCACCTCTTCCACAACCGATGACTGCCCCTCATTTACTCACTAGAATGGTAAATGAAGGTTATAAAGGAAATCAAATTATTAGCACTTTATCATTACCACTGCAGCAAGGAGTAAACAGCGTGGTAAAAGTGAATCATGAGCAATTAAAAGCCAATGAAATACACAATTTAGCAGCAATGGTACTAGATGTATCCACTGGTGAAATATTGGCTTATGTAGGTAATACACCAAAAAGTAAAAATGGGAATCATGGGCAAGATGTAGATATTATTACTGCCCCAAGAAGTACAGGAAGTATTTTAAAACCATTTCTTTATGCTGCCATGCTCAACGAAGGAGCAATACTACCAAAAACCTTATTACCAGATATTCCAACATTTATAAGTGGTTTTGCTCCGCAGAATTATAACCGAAGATTTGAAGGGGCGGTACATGCCGATATGGCATTGGCCAAATCACTGAATATTCCGGCTGTTAGAATGCTTGCCGATTATAGTGTAGAAAAATTTTATGATAAGCTGAAAGATTTAGGCCTGAATACCTTACAAATGCCATCAAGTCATTATGGACTGTCGCTAATCTTAGGTGGAGCAGAAGCAACTTTATGGGATTTAGTAAGCATGTATGCTGGCATGGCAAGAACCTTAAATGACTTTGATCAATTATCTCCATTTCATTATAGAAAAAATATTTATACCAAGCCTATACTTCGACAAACTGCTGCCCCAAACTCTATTAAAGGAACAGAGCAGTATGCCTCACTTAGTGCTGCTTCTATTTGGCATACTTTCGAGGCTATGTTAAAAGTTTATCGTCCTGGTTCCGAAGAAAATTGGGAGCTTTACGAAGCTTCTAAAAAAATCGCTTGGAAGACAGGTACAAGCTATGGACATAGAGATGCCTGGGCCATAGGCATTACCCCAGGTTATGTGGTTGGAGTTTGGGCAGGAAATGCAGATGGAGAAGGTAGACCCGGATTAACCGGATTAAATGCAGCAGCACCTGTTCTCTTCGATATTTTTGATTTACTACCAAATACCGGTTGGTTTCCAATACCCCATGATGAATTAACTGAAATTCTTGTATGCAGTAAAAGTGGTCATAGGGCCTCAGTAAATTGCACTGAAAAAGATAGTGTCCTTGTACCAACTACTGGCCTAAGGTCACCAATATGTCCTTATAGTGTTACCATTCATCTCGATGCTAGTAAAAATGAAAGAGTAAATGCCAACTGCGAAAAAATAGCTAAGATGCGTACCAAGAATTATTTCGTTCTACCTCCAGTACAAGAATGGTATTACCGTTTTAATCACGCCGACTACGAAACAATCCCTCTTTATAGACAGGATTGCCAGATAAATCGGAATGATGAGGGCACCATGCAAATGATTTATCCAGTTACAGGCACAAAAGTTTTTATTCCTAGGGAATTAGATGGTACGCTAGGGAATGCAGTATTTGAAATGGCACACAGAAACCCAAATACCCGCGTATACTGGCACCTTAATGAAACTTATCTTGGTGAAACCATACAATTGCATGAAATGGCTGTTCAGCCCAAACCTGGCGAACACAAACTCACCCTAATCGATGAACATGGTGAAATAATAGAACAAAGATTTGAAGTCGTAAATTGACAATCTACTAATCAATTGCCTCTAACATAACAGCCATGTATGGCTTCTGTGGCAAAGGAACCTTAAACTTTCCACTAAATGTACCTTCCACTTCGGTTTTCTTCATATCCCAAGTATCTAAGACTGTAACCTTATACGCTTTCTCTTCGGGTAAGTCATATTGAGCATAAGCCATTTGGGTGTAATCGTAATAATATAGAAAAAAGTCATTTTCTTTATATAAAAATGTGGTTTTATTCCAACCACTTTCATGAGGTACAATACCCTCACGGGGTGTATTTTCCATTACTTCTCTTAAAAAAGCAAGCCTTTTAGGACTTTCACCATATAGCTTACCACCTTTAGACCACCAAAGTATATTTTCATCATTTATATATGTCTCTCCATGGGTAGAGTATCCCCCACGTACATAGGTAATCCAACACCTTCTAACCATTTCTTCTGCAGTTAGGTTACCCCAATCAAATGGTAAATTACCTTCGTAGACACATTCATCGATTACAATTGGTCTCTGATAATGATTTCTCCACTTTTGTATGTTTAAAAAATCTATAGTTTGTAAGCTTAAATGAGTAACCCAAGGTTTTGTATAATCATACCAAGTGATAGCATTGTGAATAGAACGCAAATGCTGATAAGGATCCTCTTTCATAATGATTTTAAAGAATCTATCCCAGTCATCCATTTCCATTTCTTTCATCCCTTCAAATTCATTTGATAACGACCACCACACATTTCTATAAGCTCCTAACCTAGCGATTAGATATTTCAGGTATCTATCATTCACTGAATCTGGCATGCGGTCAAAACCCCAATAACCACCATCATAAGGATGGAAAATAATGATATCTGCTTCAATATTTAGTTTTCTTAAAGAATCTACACATCGTTCAAATCTTTGAAAAAAGAGGGGATTAAATTCATTAAAGTTCCAGCCATCTTTTTTATTCCCCGTAAAGGGGAATTCTGGTGGATCATTATTAATATATGTGCTATAAATCTTAGGAAATACACACATTCGTATCTTGTTGAAAGCATTTACTTTAAGTGTGGAAATCGTTTGGTTTACCAGAGAGTCAGGCATACTTGTCCATGCATAGCAAGTAGTTCCTAGTGGGTAATAATTCTTACCATCTGCATATTCAAAATCGAAAGTACCTCTAACTTTTACAGGACCGTGATTATTTGCAGAAGGTGATTTACAGTTGAATTTTCCCTTTTTATTATTTAATCGCTTTAAATTGCTGCTAGTTATATATTTCCATTCGCCTATTTCATCAGGCATAAAACGTATTTTGTATGTATCATTTCCATCATAAAACCCAGCAACTTTTATTTCTCTATGCCCAAAACTAAAAATTCCATATATCTCTACTTCAGTATATGGATTCCCATCAAATGATGCCTCAAGAGTAACTTCATAAATATCCCATTTTTCTGTTTGGGCCATATTTATTTTTACTGAAAAGACTAAAAGAAATATTGTAGCTGTGAAAAATTTCATATCGATTATTTTTATGTAATTCATATGAAATAAATCAATTTTAGCCAATAAAAAAAGGCCATACTATTACAGTACAGCCTTTACATATTTTCGGTAATATTTATTTAATATGTATTTCAACCCTACGGTTCTGATTTCTTCCTTCTTCTGTATTGTTGTCAGCTACTGGATTTTCCTCTCCATAAAATTTAATATCTATTACTTTTTTTGTAAGCCCTTTATCAGTAAGGTACTTAGAAACAGATTTTGCCCGTCTTTTTGATAATTTGAGGTTATAAGAAGCTCTTCCAACATTATCAGCATATCCTTCAACAAGAACTTGAATTTTACTATCCTTCTTAATTGAAGATACAATTCTATCTAATTCTTGTCTAGCCACTTCATTTAATTTCACACTATTATTCTTAAATAACACTGCCTGACTTGAACTATACCCAGACTTTTTAGTCGCAAGCCCAGCTATTTCAGCATTCTTAGCATCTGAAAACTTGACAACTAAATCCCTAATGATATCATTTTCTTTATCAGTAGTAAAATTACCGGCATCGTTAAATGTTTCACCGTTGCTTTTAACTCTTAAAGAAAAGCTTTTTCCTATTACAGATTTAAAATCAGTTGAGAATTTCCCCTCACTTGTATTAAGTGTAGCCACTGTTTTACCAGAGCTTTTGTCTACAATTTCAATGGCACCATTTATAGTTTCACCTTTAGATGAGGCCAAAGTACCATTTAGTTGATAAGACCTTGCTAGTTTATTATAGTCACTTTTAGAAATAACTAGATTTTTCTTAATAGTTTCTTCAGCTTTTAATGTCCTAGGCACTTCTAAGGTTTGCGTGCTAAATGGTTCTTTTCCATCTCTATAATTTTTAGAAAAAATTGTTACTTTATAAGTAGAATTACCATCTAGAGAAGAACTAAACTTTCCAGACTCATCAGAAAGTGATTGGTACTCATCACCAAATTTTTCATCTTTTAAAATTACCTTTACTTCACCTACCTCTGCATTAGGTTCACCATCTACTTCAATTTTAGTCTCCAAAATCACAGGAAGTATTTTTCCTACATAATAAATATCCATACCTCCTTTACCTTCTGGCCTGAATGAAGAAAAATAACCATGTGTACCCGTTTTATCCAGCATAAAATACATATCATCTGCTGTAGAGTTAACAGGCATACCTAAGCTTTTGGCTTCTCCCCATTTGTTCTCACTCTCATTCCAATGAGAAACAAAAATATCATAGCCACCAATGCTATTATGTCCTTTAGAACTAAAGTAAATTGTTTTACCATTATTGGTCACAAAAGGACAGTCTTCATCGGCGTCTTCAGAGTTAATTTCTGCTCCTAATATTACTGGTTCACTCCAATTACCATCTTTACCCATGGTAGTTTGGAAGATATTTAAATTACCACTTTTTGACTTTCGCGAAGAAGAAAAAAACATAGTTTTACCATCAGGTAATACAAAAGCCGATGATTCATAATCATTAGAGTTTACAGCCTTGCCCAATGGTTTTGGCTCCATCCATACACCGTTTTCTTTAGAAGCTTGATAGATATCCCCCCCATTATTAATGCGGTATAAAAGCATTTTAGAATCATTTTCAAAAAGTTGGATACTCGCATCATGACGATCAGTATTTAAGGAGGCACTCAAGTTTTCAGGTATACCCATTGGCATAAAACCATTCAACTTTACTAAATAGATATTTTCAAAGAATTCCCCATTCTTCTTTTCTTTTTTATCTATTCCTTCTTGGTTTCTTGATGTAAAAATTAATGCCGATTCATCTGAAGACAATAACGGACTGTGATCCTCATAAGTCGTATTTAAATCTCCAGGTAACGATTCAATATAAAACTCAGGCTTCACATCTTTTTGAGCATCTATTTCATCCAATGCACTCAATATTTGATCAACAGTTTGATGCTCATCACTTTTTTCAGAAAGCGTACCTTTATAAACCTTAAAGCTTTCTCTAGCTTTCTCGGTTTCTAAATTATAGTAATAGGAAATTCCCTTCCAATATTCGCTATATTTTGGGTCTACTTGCGCATCTAATTGCAAAGCCTTTTCAATAGATTTTTTGCCCAATGCAACTTCTTGCAGATTTAATTGTGTTATACCTAAATTATAATGAGCTAAAGCTGAATTAGGATTAGCTTTAACGATAGATTCAAGCTTAATCTTAGCTTTACTGTACTCTTCTAAAGAAATAAGTTTTACAGCTTGGCTTATCTCTTTTTCAAGATTCTCCTGAGCATATAATTGACTAGGTAATTGCGCAAGCAATAGTAAAACTAAGCCATAAAAGAAGCTTTTATTAGAAATAATTTTCATATGGGGGTATTTAAAAAAATTAAATATTTTCGAAAAATAGTGTTTGCTTAGCCTAGCATTTAGTTTTACAATTGAATTTTGAACGATTGATAGTTATTTTCTATATAATTATGATGAAAAAAAACAGCATTTAAACAATTAATAGACAAGCTCCATATTTATATATCATATGTAATGCGCAAAATCCGTCAATTACATAAACTATAATCCCATATTAAATTTGATTTTATTTTTTAATCTTTTATGAGATATATCTTTACTCTTTCCTTGTTAATTGGTTTAATTCAAATATGCCAAGCCCAAAGTGCATTTGCTCCTCTCAATCAAGATTATTACCACCTAATAGATAGGTATGAAATAAAACAGAAAAAATTCAGTGAGTTTTTCTTTACCTCTGTAAAGCCTTACAACAGACATACAATTGCTTCTTTTGCCGATAGTCTACTAAGGAAAGGAGAAGGCTATTCAAAACAAGATAAGTTTAATTTACAATACCTCTCTAACGACAATTGGGAATACAGCCAAGAACAAAAAAATGACAGTAAAAAACCTGTTCTAAAAAAATTCTATAGAAAACAAAGTGATCTTTTCCATGTAGTTGAAAAAGATTTTGACTTGCATGTTAACCCTGTTTTAGTTTTTGCAGGTGGTGTTGATAATCAACTTGAACGCAGTCTTTTTACCAATACGAGAGGGTTGGAAATAAGAGGAAAAATTACTGATAAATTAGCCTTTTATACCTTTTTTTCTGAAAATCAAATCCGTTTTCCTTTTTATGTTCAACAAGAAACTAGCAAACGAGGAGCATTGCCAGGTGAGGGATTTTGGAAAAATTATCAAACTGATGCCACTGATTTCTTTACGGCAAGAGGTTACATTCAAATGCCATTAATAAAAGAGTATGTTTCTATGCAGTTCGGGCATGATAGAAACTTTATTGGTAATGGTTATCGTTCACTTATCCTTTCGGATCATGCCAATAATTATTTATTCTTAAAGCTAAGCACCAAAATATGGAGATTCCAGTATACCAATTTGTTTACCAAAATGGCAACAACAGACGATGTTGGTGGACAGGGAAATCCTATTCCAAAAAAATATATGGCTTTCCATCATTTAAGCCTTAATATCACCGATAATTTCAACATTGGTATTTTTGAGTCTATCGTTTATGGAAGGCCGGATAGCTTAAATAATGGCATTGACCTCAATTACCTTAATCCCATAATTTTTTATAGGTCTATAGAGCACGAAACTGGTGATAATGGGAATGCCATTTTAGGAATGGATTTTAAATGGAATGTCTTTAAAGGGATTCAGTTATATGGACAAGCTGTAATAGATGAAATGATAGTAGGAGAATTTATTGGTGGCGATGGATGGTGGGGAAATAAACAAGCAGCCCAATTAGGTTTAAAATATATAGATGTAGCGCAAATCAATAACCTTGATCTGCAATTAGAATGGAATCTTGTAAGACCATATACTTATACCCATTTTAATGAAGAATCTTTTTCAAATTACCAACATTATGATCAGTCGCTAGCTCACCCTCTAGGTGCAAACTTTAGAGAAATTGCAGCTATTTTAAGATACCAGCCCACAGCAAGACTTATGGTTACCGCCAAAGGAGTTTTTACCAAAATAGGCATCGACCCTTCTGGAGAAAATTGGGGTAGTAATATTTTTCTAGATTATAATACTAGAGAGATGGAATATGGCAATACAACTGGGCAAGGTGCCCCTACCAATATTCAATTTTTAGACCTCACTGCTTCTTATCAGTTAAGACATAATATGTTTATTGATGTAAAACAAACCATAAGAAACTCAGATAGTACCTTACCTCAATATAATTTTAATAACAGTGCTACTATCCTTACTTTCCGATGGAACATGCCCCAAAGATTGCTCGAATTTTAATAATCTCATCAACCTGAAATTTATCTTCGCTCTTCGAATAATATTTATTTATTTTCAGTCAATTTCCCCATTATTTCTGTGCTTTTATGCAACCTTCATAAGATGATTCGGTCTTTATACTGAACATGCTTAAGAGCTTATCTTGATAAAAATGCAAGATTTAATTAATGAGTGTATTACTGGTAATAGAAAAGCACAATATAAGCTTTATCAACAATATTCTAAGGCTATGTACAATACTTGTTACAGAATAATGAACAATGCCGAAGAAGCAGAAGATATTTTACAAGAAGCTTTTGTAAGTGCTTTTAAGAACCTTGCCTCATTTAAATATGAATCGACTTTTGGAGCCTGGTTAAAAAGAATTGTAGTAAACCATGCTATAAACTCATTAAGAAAGCGTAAGCTACAATTAATTTCTATGTCTGAAACCAACATTGAGTACGAAAGCATTGAAAATAATCTAGATGTTGGCAACCATACATTAAGTGTAGCTAAAATTAAAAAGGCAATGAAAGAATTACCAGAAGGATACAGGGTTGTTTTTTCGCTTTATCTCATTGAAGGGTACGACCACAAAGAAATTAGCGAAATATTGGGAATTACTGAATCTACTTCAAAATCCCAATTGAATAGGGCAAAAAGTAAATTGAGGGCTTTAATGGCATGATCGAGGTTAACTAAAAAATAATTATGGAAGATTTACAAAAATTTATACAAAAGAATCGGGAATTCTTTGATGATGAAAATCCCTCTGAAGAGTTGTGGACAAAAATTGAAAATAATTTATCTCAAGATAATTTAGATGATTTCATAAAGAATAATAAAGAGGCATTTTCAGATAAAAATCCTCCTGAAAAACTATGGGATGATATAAGCAGTGATTTAGATCAGCATGTATTTAAGGTTTATACTTCTGATAAAAAGAAAAAGCAAAAACAGGTGCCTATTAGCTATTTGTGGAGAATGGCAGCAGCTTTTATAATATTGATTATTGCCACTTTATGGATCCAATTTAAATTGATAAATCCAAATGAAAGTCAAGTTGGTCTTAGTGAAACAGAGCAAAAACCATCTTTAGAAAATATAGATCCTGAATTACTTGAAGCAGAATTATACTATGAGCAGGTAATTAATATGAAAAAAAATGAAGTCGCTCAATACGATTTGGTTTCTTACGGATTACAAGATGATTTCAAATATGATATTGAATTACTTGATAGCGCCTATAGTGAAATAAAACAAGAGATGCTTGAAGGGAAATCAAATGATATGTTAGTCAATGCCATGATCAACAACCTACAACAAAGAATGGGGATTTTGAACCGACAGCTCGAAATTTTAAGAAGTTTACAAAATAAAGATATTCAAAATGGAAGCAGGATCATTCAATTGTAAGGTGAAAATATACTTTTTACTACTAACAATTTTACTGTGCAACAACATAGTTATTGCCCAAAACAACAATACAATTAGTAAAACCAAGCATAACTCATATACAGTTACTCCTAATGATCAACTTTCAATTAAGAACAGGTTCGGGCAGGTAAAAATAAATACTTGGGAAAAGAGTGAAATTAAAATTGATGTCACTATCAAAGCATGGGCTAGAAATGAAACAGAAGCCCGTGAAATATTAGATAGGATCGATGTAGATGATAAGAAGAGAGAAGGCGGGATTTTTTATGAAACCAAAATTGAAAAGAAATTCAAAAAAAGTAAAAATGCTGGTTTTGAAATCAACTATGAGGTAAATATGCCACAATATACTCCCCTCAATCTTGAAAATAGATTTGGGCCGATTTACCTAGCAGACCATTCGGGCGACCTCTCGTTGCTAAGTGCTTACGGAAGTTTGAATGCAAAGAAAATATCTGGTAAAAACACAAATATTCAAATTAACTATGGGCAAGCCAGTATAGATGAAATTAAAAATGGCAGTGTAAAAACAAGTTATTGCAACTTTGTTGAAATTGGAAAAGCAGGTGATTTGACCGTTGACGATAGAAATGGAAAGCTTGAAATAGAATCTGCCACCAATCTTGTTGTTAAAAGTGCCTATTCCCACTTTAGCCTAGACCAACTAGAAAAGTCTTTATCATTAGAATCTAAATTTGGAAGTGCTGAAATAGACGAAGTTTCGAATGATATGGAAAAGATATTAGTGGACATTTCTTATGGTTCCTTAGAAATTGACACAAGAAATGTAGACAATTTCAATTTTGATATTAGTGTATCATTTGGAAGTTTTGATTCAGGTTTTTCAGATGTAGTTTTCAGCTCTAAAAGCGAAGGTTATACCAATAAAAGATATGAAGGTAAAAAGGGGAATGGAGGCAATAGAAGCATTAAAGTTAACTCATCCTATGGCAGTGTCAGTTTTTAACAAAAAGGCTAGTTTTTCCTCAATACTAGCCTTTTACTTAATTGCCTCTATTTTAATATTGCTCTCGAAATAACTAGTTTTTGAATTTCACTGGTGCCTTCACCAATTGTACAAAGTTTACTATCTCTATAATACTTTTCTACAGGATAATCTTTCATAAAACCATAGCCTCCAAAAATCTGAACTGCCTCATTGGCAACCCTTACAGATACCTCAGAAGCATATAATTTAGCCATGGCAGAAGACAGATTCACATCTTCTCCTTTATTCTTCAACTCAGCAGCCTTGTAAGTCAATAAGCTAGCTGCTTCTACTTCTGTTGCCATTTGAGCCAACTTAAAAGAAATACCTTGAAATGAAGCTATTGGTTTATCAAACTGATTCCTTTCTTTGGAATAATCTATGGCATGTTCTAGAGCACCTTGCGCAATTCCTAAACTAAGTGCTGCAATAGAAATCCTTCCTCCATCTAAAATTTTCATCGACTGTATAAAACCCTCGCCCACATTACCAAGAATATTGTCTTGATGCACTACACAGTTATCAAAAATCAATTCAGTTGTCTCAGAAGAACGCATACCCAATTTATCTTCTTTTCTACCAGAGTAAAATCCTTCTGTCCCCTTTTCAATCACAAATGCGGTCATTCCTCTTGAATCACCTCTTTCCCCTGTTCTTGCTATTACAACAGCTACATTGCCACTTTTACCATGAGTTATAAAGTTTTTTGCTCCATTTAAAATCCAATGGTCTCCATCCTGTCTGGCAATGGTTCGCATGTTCCCGGCATCAGATCCTGTATTTGGTTCTGTTAAGCCCCAGGCACCTATCCATTCTGCACTTGCTAACTTTGGTAACCATTTTTGCTTTTGTAATTCATTTCCAAACTGTAAAATATGATTGGTACATAATGAATTATGCGCAGCCATTGAAAGGGCAATACCCGGATCGAATTTGGCTAACTCAGCTATGGCCGTTACATATTCAACATACCCAAAACCAGAACCGCCATAATTTTCAGGAACCAAAACACCCATTAAACCTAGCTCACCCAATTCTTTGAAAATTTGTAAGGGAAATATCTGCTCATCGTCCCATTCTTTTCTGAAAGGTTCAATTTTTCTTTCTCCAAAATCTTTTACCATCTGAGCGACCATCGCATTGGTTTCTGTTGCTATTGATTCCATGTTTTGTTATTGGTTGTTTTATAATTAAAGGATAAGATACTGCATGTAATACATTAATTTTCATGTATTTGTTCACAAAGTATCAACATGTAAAAATACAATTTTAATTATTGCTAAATATGTATTATTCACTTGACTAATTACTATCTTTTGTAACGAATGGATCGAAATATTATTAAATATGATATTGTCTCTCTTTCCACATGAGTTTTACTTTAAATAAATACATAACGAGTAGTGAAAACGATAGAGTAAGGTTGTAGGCATCATAAAATAAAATATACTTCCTGAATGAAAATTGTTTTGTTTCCTCAATTGTATACCATAAAAATAAAGAAATCAAAAGCCATCTTAGAAGCATAACAGATAAACCGATAACAGGAAAAAACAAAAATAATACAATTATTAAAGGCAATAGAAGTGCTTGTAAAATAAGAAGAAGTCGAATTTTGAATGGCAAACAAAGAGCGCCTTGCATCCACCTTAATCTCTGTGAAATAAGGCTAGAAATGGTTTTCTCTGGTATAGTAAGGCCAGGTGCCGATTTGTTAAAAGCATTATCGAAGCCCCAGCCTTTATTTACAATCGCTCGAAAAAGTTGAAAATCTTCAGTTACGGAAAAACCCAAAGCTTCATAGCCACCAGTACTATCATATGCTTCTTTTTTCACTAACATATTATTACCCATCGCTGTAACAGGTATTTCCCATTTGCTAAGTATTTGCAGCTGCTTTTGAGCCATTAACCAGTCTATAGCCTGTAAAGCACTAAACATATTATTTACTAATGGGAGACTATAGCCATTCAAAATACCTGTTTTTGAACTACTGCATTGAAGCATATTTACTATCCAGTTCTTAGGAAGTTGCATATCGGCATCTGTAAAAAGTATGTAAGTACCCTTGGCTTTTTTAGTCAACTGAGCCAAAACGTTAGATTTTCCCTGGAGTCCATTTATCAAATCTTTAATGAAAAAACATTTTATATTTTTATACTTTCCTACATAACCATTTACAATAGCTTCTGTATTATCGGTCGAAGCATCATTACCAATAAGAATTTCATAGTTATCGGCTGGGTATTCTTGAGCAACAAGGGAGTTTAGACACCTTTCTATAACTTGTGCCTCGTTTCTAACGGCAATTATTATACTGATAAAGGGACGTTCTTTTTTTTCCAATTAATTGAATTCCGTGATTTATAAATGTTTGAACTACCAAAAACCAAAATGACAATCTTCGTCTTTTTTTATGGTATACAATTTCTAATATTTTTGCAGCAAACTTGATAACTAAACTATGTATGATTCTCAAAAACTAGAAGAATTCTCCAAAAATATATTTAAGGCAATTGGTTGCAGCGAAGATGATGCTGCTCTTGCTGCCCAGGTTTTAATCAGTGCCGACTTACGAGGAGTTGATTCACATGGTGTAGCAAGGTTAGTGGGATATGTAAGACTTTGGGAAAAAGACAGAGTAAATCCTAAACCAAATATAAAAGTAGTTCACGAAACTCCAAGTACCGCCGTAGTTGATGCAGACAAAGCGCTTGGCTTAGTTGCTGCTCCCAAAGTAATGGATATAGCTTTAGAAAAAGCTGAAAAGGCAGGAACATGTTGGATTTCTGTCAGAAACTCGAACCACTTTGGGATAGCAGGATACCATGCTATGAAAGCATTGGAGAAAGATATGATTGGGATAGCATTAACCAATGCCAGTCCATTAGTAGCTCCTACATTTTCAAAAGAGCGCTTATTGGGTACCAATCCTATTGCTGTTGCAATTCCAGCTGGAAGTCAACCTCCCTTTGTTGCTGATTTGGCCACTACTACGGCGGCAAATGGCAAACTTGAAATATTACAGAGAAAAAATGAAAATGCACCCCAAGGATGGGTTCAAGATAAAGAAGGCATTGGAAGCACAAATGCTTCAGCGGTAAAAGAAGGAGGTGCCTTATTACCACTTGGAGGTGATCGAATTAGAGGAAGCCATAAAGGATATTGCCTAGGGGCAGTTGTTGATATTTTTTCTGCAGTGCTTTCTGGAGCTGGTTATGGACCATGGGCACCACCCTTTGTGAGTTTTCTTCCTTTAGCACCAGACCCTGTTGGCGAAGGTCTAGGTCATTTTTTTGGCGCTATGCGTATAGATGCTTTTAGACCAGCCAATGAATTTAAATCTCATATGGATAATTGGATCACCCGTTTTAGAAATGCAACACCAACTGCTGGAGCTGAACAAGTTTTAATACCTGGTGATCCAGAAAGGGAGATGGAAGTAAAAAGGAAAAAAGAGGGCATCCCCTTATTGCCTCCAGTAGTTAAAGACTTAAAAATGTTAGGTGAAAAATTTAAAATTGAATTATAATTTTTCCGTTAAGTCTTTTGTATTTCTAAAACCATAAAATATATTTGCACTCGCTAAATAAAAAAGCCTCCTTAGCTCAGCTGGTAGAGCAACTGACTTGTAATCAGTAGGTCACTGGTTCGATCCCGGTAGGGGGCTCTTAAACTTAGACAGTTACTTAAGTGTGACTGTCTTTTTTATTTTACACACCGTACATTTTCTTTCCTTCAATAAAAAAAACCAGAAAGGAAGGTAAGAGCTAAAGTACAAGTAAGCCAAATTTACATTTGCTGATTTCAAAACAAGCTCCTTATTTCAACTATTTGAACAAGTGACCATAATCGGTAGGTCACTGGCGGCAGCGGCGCTGTGGCAGCCACGCTGTTCGATCCCGGTAGGGGCTCTTGAATTAAGACAGTTACATAAATGTGACTGACTTTTTTTATATTCACATTTTACTTTTTGAAGTAAAGTAGATAAAATTTAAGCAAAGGCTTTTAAAATGAAACTTTACAGTATTTGTACTTATGAATAAAGTTTCGATGATTCCTTGGGTGTTCAAACCTTATAATAAGCAGGGAAGCACTAATGTTTTGTTTTCTGTCAATTCAAATGTCGTTTTGTTTAAAGCTTCCTAAACTTAAATATTATCCTTTCTAAAATACTTAAATCTTCTGTGACAATTTCCGCTATCCCTACGAGTTCAGATTTAAATTCTAAGTTTTTATTTAAAGAAGTCGTCAATCCATCAGGAAGAAAAACTTTCACCCTATAACTATTTTCTAAACTATTATGAGTTAATGATACTGTTTCAACTAAGCCATTTATGAAGCCATATTCTTGAAAAGGATAATTATCTAACTTTATTCTAACACTCTGACCTATTTTAACTTTTCCAAAACCAACGGGAAAAACTTGCATATTCCCAATTAAAGGACTTTTATCAGGGACAACTATGAATAAAATATCATTTTGATTAACATTTTGATTAATAGCCAAATTTTTTGGGTATGAAAGTGTTCCAGATATAGGACTTATTAATAAGTAGTTTTCTTGCCAGCCACTAATTAAACTTTTGACTTCGGCTATATTTAAAAATATATCATCTTTTAAATTTCTAATTACTTCATCATTCTTGAATTTTAAATCTAATAACTGATCCTGAAGATTTGTTATTTCAACTTCTTCTTGAGCTAGCCTTCTCTTTAGATTTTCATATAGCTGTTTTTTATTATAAAATTCATTTTCAGCTAACATAAATTGTGTTTTAGGGATAGCTTTTTCTTGAAATAACTCACGATTAATTTGATAAAAATCTTTTTCATTTTCCAGCTCTTTTTTATAAAGCTCTATCTCTTTTTTTGAGCTAGATATAATTGTTTGATAGTGTTTTACTTTTTTAGTTATGTTAGTTATTTTTTCATTTGTATATAAATGAGTCTTAGTGATATATTGATTATAGTCTAAACATTTTTTTTTCAAAGCGTTATATGCAGATTGAAAAGTATCAAATGTGTAAATACTATCTCCTTGAAATAATGCAACAATATTTCTATTCGTAGAAATTTGATTTTCAATCGATAATATAAGATTTTTGAGCCAATTGATTTCGTTCAATTTAACCTGATTACTAAATTCTACTATTAAATCTCCAGCAACTATTTTATCATTTTCATCTTTAGGTAATTTTGTTATTTTGCCTGTAGATTGGCTGATAATTTTTAATGGGGGATACTCAGTTGTTAGAATAATTTGACCTGATATAATATCAGGATATTTGATTAGCCAAGAAAAGAAAATAATCGATAATATAACTAAAAAAACACAAGTGATCCCCCATCTAATAATGTTATTAGGTACATGTCCCAATATTTCCTGTATATCATCAGAATGAAACGTAATTTCTTCTTTATGCTTCATTATTAAACTTCAATAGTTTTTTATTATCTATCCAACTTTTCAAGCTCTAACTGATCTTTTACTAAATTAAAATAGTTTCCCTTTAAGGATAATAGAGTTTCATGAGTTCCTTTCTCTAAAACACTACCATTACCAAGTACAACTATTTGATTTGCATTTTTAACAGTACTTAATCGATGAGCAATAATTACAACTGTCCTTTCTTTAAAAAACTGTTGAAGGTTTTGCATTATTACTCTTTCATTATGAGTATCCAAAGCACTTGTAGCCTCATCAAAAAATATTATTTTAGGGTCTTTATATACTGCACGCGCTATTAAAATTCTTTGTTTTTGACCTGTACTCAACCCAATACCATCCATGCCAACTTTAGTATTATATTTTAGAGGTAAGTATTCAATAAATTCTTGAATATTAGCAATCTGTGTGGCTTTTAATAGTTTTTCTATATCAATAGAATCAACACCAACAGCAATGTTATTTGCTATTGTATCATTAAATATGTACCCCTCTTGCATTACTACTCCACAATGTTCTCTCCAAGCGTTATGTGATATATCAGAAAGCGAGTAATTATCAATTTTCAAATCACCATTACTAGTATTATAAAACTTTAATAAAATCTTCATTAAGGTTGTCTTTCCACTTCCGCTAGCACCTACAATAGCTGTAATCTTATTTGATGGTATCTCAAAAGATAAGTTCTCTATTACTCTGCTTGTACTTCCTAAATAAGAAAATGATATATTTTGCAAAGTCAAGGTACCATTTCCTGGTATTTCATTAATGGTGTTTTCTAAACTTACGTCCTCACCATTCATTTGATGTACTTCAGACAATCTTTCTATCGAAATTTTTGCATCTTGGAATGAATGAATAAACGTAATTAGTTGCTGAACAGGTCCGTTTAATTGACCAGATATGTATGAAATTGATAGCATCATCCCCAATGTAATCTGACCATCTATAACAAGTTTTGCTGATAAAATAGTGATTACAATATTTTTAATTTCGTTTATAAAACTACTACCAATTGTTTGTGTTTGTTCTAACGATAGGCTTTTTATAGAAAGTCTATATAATTTTGCTTGCAAGACTTCCCAAGACCATCTTTTTTGTTTTTCAGAATTATGTAGCTTAATTTCTTGCATACCATTTACTAGCTCTATAATCTTACTATTTACTTCGCTAGACCTAGAGAATTTTTTATTATCTAAAACTTTTCTTCTATTTAAAAACAAAAAAACCCATGACAAATAACAAACACTACCAATAAAAAATACAATAAATATCCTTAAATTATACCATGCCAAAACCCCCCCAAATATTATCAAATTAAAAAATGAAAATAATGTTTGAAGAGTTGAAGTAGTTAAAAAACTCTCTATCCGTTGGTGATCATATATTTTTTGTATTATATCTCCAGTCATTTTAGTATCAAAATATGCAATAGGCAATCCCATCAACTTAGCAAAGAAATTAGCTATCAATGATATATTTACCCTAGAACTTATATGTAACAGTATCCAGCCCCTTAGAGCTTCTAAAGAAGTTTTTCCAAAAAACAAAAATATTTGGGCAGATAATATTAGGTATACAAAGTCTATATCTTTATTGTTAATACCGATATCAACTATACTTTGAGTAAGAAAAGGAAATATTAGTTGTAATAAACTTCCAGTAAACAAACCAATGCACAACTGTACTAAATACTTTTTATAAGTAAGTATATAAGGAAATAGGATGGACAATGACTTTTTGCTTGAATAAGTATCACCTTCTTCCTTCTCTTCTAATTTAGGTGTAGCTTCTAAGAGTAAAACTATTCCTTCATCTGTATTTTCATCTGCATTTTTATTTATCCATCTTCTTATAAACTCCTTTTTATCCAAAAAAATTAATCCTTGTGCAGGATCAGCTATATATATTTTATTTTTCTTTATGCGATAGACAACAATAAAATGTTTTTTCTCCCAATATATAATACAAGGCAAAGGGGCTTCTTTTGCCAATAATTCAAAACTAATCTTTACACCTAAGGTTCTAAAACCTATTTTTTCAGCAACATCTGCAATACCTTTCATAGAACTACCTTGTTTGTTAGTTCCTATTAGGTTTCTTAATTTAAGTAGGGAAATATCTCTTCCATAAAATTTGGTTATCATCCTTAAACAGGTAGGACCACAATCCATTTGATTAGGTTGCTTATAAAATGGAAATGATTTCAATTTGTTTTTACTATGTTATTAATTTATATAATCATTCAAGGTTTGTTGCTAAATGTTAAGGATTCACTGAAAATATTAGAAGCTTTTTTATATGATTTTTACTATATAAGCTGAATAAATATGCTTATTATAATCTTGGCAAACTTCTATTTATTCTATTGATGTAAAGTAAGAATTATTAATCATATCCTATAAAAGTATATATCTGAAATTTTCGAAATCTTTAGATACATAAAGCTAATTTTTGTAATTATCTTGTGTACATTTTTAATTTTTTTGATGTAATTATGAACTAAACTTTAGTCCTTCATTAAAACTTTTTTTCAACACTAAAATTTGGGCTTGTATCAAAATGTAAGAATGTAAATCTAATAGAAAAAGAGCGCAACAAGAGAATTGAGGGAGTAAAGTATATATATACTTAAGAAATGCTTATTTGAGACAAAATCAAAGAACAACTTATTTTCTAAAAAATTGAGTAATTATCAATTTATGACACGAATAGTGATGAATGATTGAGACCGAGATTAGTTTTGTTAATATAAACTAGATGAAATTCTTTCTCTTTTTATCTAAAAAATAAAACCAGTCTTTCTTATACAAAGACTGGTATATTAAGATGACTGGAAATTATATTTCTTTATCAGCCTCCATTAGGATTGTTTCCATTACCATTTACATCAGTAAAAGCTAAAGTATCATCGTCCCCTCCTATTATAAAAGAAAGTTGAGCTTTTTCTAATTTAGATTTTAATAACTTCTGAGTAGTTAATGTTTTCTTTTTAATACCTTTCTTTTTCATAACTTAAATCTAGTTTGCTAAAAAAAATAACTGTGATAAATATAATAACTATTAAGTACACTTACAATGTTTAACTTCACTAAGTTACTATAATTTGGCACGTAATTACGATTCAATACTAGAAATTCATGATTTACAATTTTTTTACGGTATCTAGTAAAAGAAAGCTATTAAAGATGAGGTTATAATCTTTTAATCCTAAGTGGATAGGAAGTATTAAGAGTATAGTCAAAGCCACCTAACTTGTTGATAAACCAAAAATAACAACTATTTAAGGTGTATAAGCTTAGTAAACATGCAATTGAAAAAGAAATTACATTTTACATTAGCAAATAAAGTATAGGGTCAATTTTTCCTATCCATTGATTATTGTATAGTTAGTATTTCATCGCTAGAAAACTGGCAAAAAGTTGTATAAATTATCCATACAGAAGTATCTGTTTGCCTTTAGGATATTAATAACAATATTACCTTTGCTAGATAACATTATTTACCAAATTGGCTGAAAATAGCGTTCAGCTAAAAGTTTAGAGGAAATCGTAAGTATATCATTTCTAAAATAAGCATTAATTTTCAGATTTTCCTCTGCTTACATGGCACTTATGTATCTTTTGAAGGTGGTAAGTAAGCGATAGGATGTCAATGCAGAAAGTCAGGTATCTTCAAAAATGATCAATGCAATAGCGATGATAAAGGTGCTTTATTGACTGAAAGAGGACAATCATTATGATGCTTTAGATATAAAAACTCACTAGTTAGAAGTAATATTAAAAATAAGCAAACTAGCTGAACCCAAAGAGGAAGTAACCCCAGTTATAAGAATGGGCATACCCATTTTCTCTAATGTGAGTTTAGATAGTTCGGGCCCCGAGTTTGCTGCTTTAGCAAATCTATAATAAGCATTCATAAAGTGAATACCATACGAAGAAGCAACTGCGACCATAATTACCGGTAAGGCATTGGAAACTACTGTTACCGGCAATCCTATATATCCCATAAAGCCCATTGTCCAAATAATACTCATGATAACCATTCCTACAGGCAGCAGAACTCCTTCTAGCCTTCGGAAACATAGGTAAAAACCGATAAAAATCAGAACAATAGCAATGGGTATGAAAGTACGAGAGTCAGCACTGATGCCACGTTGCACATCTTCTACTAGTACAGGGGCTCCTGTTATATGAATTTGATCGCTTCCTTTGTATTTATTCGCTAAACTCATAAGCGCATCGTATACTTTCCCTCCATCAAAACCCTCTGCCAATGGCGCTGCAATAACTGCTAAGCGTCCTCCTTTACTTACCATTCTTCTATTTACTAATGGATTGCCTTCTACATCGGCTTGTAATTGTAGCCACTCTTGTTTTTGCTGAGGCAATTCATCAAGAAAGCCTCCCGTTTCCAGACCCCAGTCGCGATTACTAATATTACGTAAAGTTGCCAAACTCAGTACTTCATCTGGCATTACTCCAGGCAGGTTAGCTAGCTCCTCAGAAAGAGCAATAATTTTATTTATTGTTTCAGGGCGAAAGCAGTTTTCAGACTCAATTCCTAGTAAAATAATACTACGTTCTCCAAAATGTATCTTAGCTGCATTAATACCTTGATTTATGGGATCATCTGTAGGAAGTTCCCCTGAAAAACTATTGCGTTTTTCCAATTGAGGGATACCCAAGCCTAATGCAACCGTGATTGCCAAGCAAATAGCCAACATGATTTTGGGATGTGTAAAACTGAAGCTTAAAAATTTTTGCATGGTTAAAATTTACTAACCGAAAAATGAAAGTATCGAAGAACGAAGCAAGTCAAGTAGTATGGATTCAGTTGATTAGGCGAAAGGATGTTCATGAATTTTCCCTACAATCAACTTTAACAAAGGAAATATTATTAAACCATTTAGGGACTACCCATTCGGGTAGTTTTTACTACAGGTAGGGGTGCCAAAAATAATATATCAGAGAAATAACCAGAGAAAGTGGGGAGTAAAAGCAATTAGCTTTATTTCTTCCTTGCTGATTTATCAGCTAAAATTCAGTTCAATTCTTCTAAGAGAAAGCGTGGAAAAAGAGCAGCTTCTTGTATGGCTAAATTTTTCAGAAATGAGCATAAAAAAAGCACCCAACATATTAGGTGCTTCCTGCCCATTAAAAAAAATAATGCAAGTAAAAAATATCAGTTTCTATAAATTCTGATGACCTGCTCTAGTTGATGAGAATAAATCCTTTTAAAAGTATCTTTTTCTGCTCTTGGATTACTCTTATCTTCCATAGTTAAAAAAATTTGGGCTTGAAAAGTTACATTTATTCAGTGCCCAAATCTCTATGGAATATCTGATATTTTTTTTGTAGAAATACAGATTTTATTTCAGATGTAACTTTTTTGTTAATTCTTAAAAAAAGTTACGCAAATTGTTGGGGCAAAAATTTCATTCAAGGTTACCTTAAATACTGAAATCATCTACTGCAGCATAAGCTTCTATTACTGCCATATCACCATCTTTTCCCGATTTTGAATTACCATGCTCCATCCCCAATATGCCATCAAATCCTTTCTGATGAATGTGTTTGAAAATATTTTTATAATTAATCTCCCCTGTAGTTGGCTCTTTTCTTCCAGGATTATCTCCGATTTGAAAATAAGCTACTTCATCCCAAGCTTGATTAATATTTGGTATAATATTGCCCTCAGTGATCTGCTGGTGGTATATATCAAATAAAATTTTACATGCAGGACTATCTACTGCCCTACAAACTTCAAAGGCTTGTGGTACTTTAGTAAGAAACATTCCTGGATGATTGTAAAAATTGAGAGGCTCTAAGACCATTACCAAACCTTCAGGTTCTAGGATTTCACTAGCCCTTCTTAAAGCATTAACAACATTGGCAGTTTGGTATCCCATGTCTTTTCTAAGGTCTACATAACCTGGCACAACTGTCATCCATTTCGCATTTACACGTTTCGCTACTTCCACTGAAGACTTAATATCAGCTAAAAATTCATCCAATTTATCTTTATCACCACTTGTAAGGTTTGGCTCGTTCCAGTAAATTTTATGTGCTACAAATACACCCATTTGCATACTACTTGCATCCATTTGCTTGGCAATTTTTTCTTGCATCGTAATCTCACGCTTTTTCATGCCATTGTCTTCGAATGCTGTGAAGCCCATATCAGCCATAAATTTTAACTGATCAATCAAATCTTCTCCTGCAGCATTTTTAAACATACCAAAGTGTGGGGCATATTTTAATTTAAAACTATATTTCCCACTTTCATTACTATTATTTTTTTCACCATAAACAGCATTACCAGTAACACCTGCAGCAGTAATCCCTAAAGCACTATTTCTAATAAATTTCCTTCTATCCATAAGTATTATTTTTATTGTGAAATTAATCTAATCATTTCCTTCATTCTTGTAATAATCAAGTTATCAATCTATTAAATATTCACCAATTATTTCATTATGTTACCCGCTAACAACTCATATCTAATGATAAAACTAGAAATTTCTAAGATGAATTAATGTAGCTCAACTAATTTAAAACAATCTATATTTCAATATTGAAAAACATACAAAACAGCAACAATTCAAAAGCTTCATGAGCTAACATTTAGAATTGATTAAAAAAATCATTTGATTTGGGAAAAACCAATAAATATTATGAAAGCAGCAATTTTTGAAAAACCTGGTATTCCAAAAGAAGTATTACAAGTTAAGACAATATCTGAATTACCTGTTCCTGGAGAAGGGCAAGTAAGAATAAAAGTAATTGCTGCCAATATCAATCCCTCGGATGTGATGTTTGTACAAGGTCTTTACGGCATAAGACCACAATTGCCATCACCAGCAGGTTTTGAAGGAGTTGGAATTGTAGAAGAACTGGGTGAGCATTGTAAAATAAAAGTAGGTACGAGGGTAAGTTTCACCAGCATTGGTGCCTGGACAGAACATGCCATAGCAGAGGAAAATTCTTTAATTCCAGTTCCTGAAGCGATTTCTGATGAAGTGGCTTGCCAATTATTTGTAAATCCATTTACAGCTTTTGCATTGTTACATGAAGCTCAGCTCAAAGAAGGTGACTTTTTGTTATTAACTGCAGGTGGTTCCACTTTTAGCCAGCTCGTCATTCAAATAGCAGCCAAAAGAGGTATAAAAACCATTTGTACCGTAAGAAGCAATATTCAAGTTGAACAATTAAAGCAATTAGGTGCATACGCTGTAATAAATACCAAGGAAGAAAGTCTCATTAATAAAATAATGGAACTAACAGCCAAAAAAGGAGTACCTATATGTATGGATGCTGTTGGTGGAAAACTAGCTGGCGAAGCGCTACATTGCCTTGGAAAAGGAGGCAGAATGTTGGCTTATGGAATGCTTAGTTTACAAGAAAGCGCAATACACAATGGCATTATGATATTTAAAAATCTTAAAGTAGAAGGTTTTTGGCTTACTACTTGGCTAAGATTTACTAATCAAACCATAGTACAAAAAGTAGCCAGTAGTGTGATTAGTGCTTTTAGTAATAAAGAATTACAAGTTCATATAGAAAAACAATATGCTTTAGACCAAATCGCAGAGGCAGTCTCACATGCAGATAGTCCGGGAAGAAAAGGAAAGATAATAGTGAAAATGTGAGACTTTCCGTAAGAGAGTGCTAAATGATGAAAAATAACTATTAGGCACTATAAAGCGTAAGGTTAATGCTTACTTCACTAAGAATAAAGAAGATACGATTGAAACTTTCAAAAAAAAACAAAAACTATCTTAAGCTATTTCTTAAAATCTCAGTAACTGGTTTAGCACTTTTTTATGTTTTTAAGAAAGTAGATTTTAAGGAGATTATAGCAGTAATTACTTATGTAAATCCTTTTTGGTTATTAAGTAGCTTTATCTTATTTAACATTTCTAAAATAATAGCATCGTTTAGACTCAGGCATTTTTATGAAGCCTGCGGTGTTCCTTTAGATATTTTTTATAATATAAAATTATATTATCTCGGTGCATTTTATAACTTATTTCTACCTGGAAGTATAGGTGGAGATGGATATAAAGTATACTTACTTAAGCAATCACATGATGTAAAAACAAAGCACTTAATAAGTGGAACATTACTAGATAGGATTAGCGGCTTGGCTATTCTATTCCTACTCACTTGTATTTTTGTATACTTTAGCGCATTTGCAGACGAATTTGTTTGGTTGCGATATGTAGCAATTGCAGGAGGGATTTTGGTTATTCCAGGCTTTTATATTTTTTGTCGATTATTATTCCCTATATTCCAAGCGAAGTTTTTTGCAACTTTACACTTATCTGTTTGGGTACAACTCTTACAAGTTGGCTGTGCCATCACCCTATTATTTTCTTTAGGAATTTTCAATCATCTAATGGCATACCTTACACTTTTTGAGGTTTCTTCGGTCGTAGCTGTACTCCCTTTTACAGCTGGCGGCGTAGGAGCAAGAGAACTTGTGTTTCTTTATGGCACGCAATACCTTGCTGTTGAGAAAGCCAGTGCTGTAGCATTTGCGTTATTATTTTTCGGTATAACAGCACTCACAGCACTCGTAGGCATTCTCTTCTCTTACAGTATTGATAATCCGAAAACGGTGAAGATTGAAAAATAGGAAAAAGTGTTTATCGAAAGAATATACTTGATAGTCGAAGGAAAATTCTAACAAATCGAAGTATTATTTATTGAATGGTACTGAATTCTATATTTGCTTTATATCAAAATGGAATACTTATCCATTGTGATTTAAGTAGGATATTTTAAGGATTATTTGGTTTAATTGTTAAAGCTAAGAGCTCACTCCGATTCGGGGTGAGTTCTTTTTTTGTTTATATCCTAACTATAACCACATAGAAGCATGTTAAATGTGATAATAGAGATATCCCATTCATAAATTTTCCATAAATTCGCTGCTGAATTTTAAGCTTAACTGCATTTCTTTCAATTTTTTTAGCATGAATTTCTCTCGAATAATCCCATATATAGTCAGCATTTTAGTTTTTTACCTAGCTACACTCTCATATTTCTATCCAGAACTATTAGAAAATAAAAGTCTTGGGCAAACTGATGTTGTGCAGTTCGAAGGAATGTCTAAACGATCAGTGGACTATAAAAAGAAAAATGATGGCAAGCAAGCGCTTTGGAACGATGCTATGTTTTCAGGTGTACCTGACTATTTAATTGCCACTGGTGTACCTGAAGCTGCTTTGCTTACGCTCAAACAAATCACAAATGGTTTCTTAAATAAAAAAACATCTGCCCATTTGCTTTTTACGCACATGTTCTGCTTTTGGGTGCTGCTACTAAGCTTTAGAGTAAGACCATGGCTAGCCATGATAGGCGCCTTAGCTTTTGCATTTTCATCTTATAATATAATAAACATTGAAGCCGGGCACGTAACCAAGTCTTGGGCCATAGCCTATTCAGCACTAGTTTTAGCTGGTATACATCTTATTTTCAAAAAGAATTTGCTACTAGGCTTCGGCATTCTCGCATTTGGTCTTTCATTACAAATCGGTGCTCCTCACTACCAAATTACTTTCTATTTGGTTTTTGTATGCCTCGCCTATTCTATTAGTGAGCTAATTTTTGCTATTAAAGAAAAACGACTTGCCTTTTTTGCCAAGCAAGCAGGTATTATGATTATTGCCATTATTCTTGCTTTTGGCACTGCAATAGCAAGGTTATGGATGACACAAGAATATTCCCCCTATTCCATCAGGGGAGAAAAACTCCTTACTCCTACAGAGGGAAATAACCAAGAAACTCAAAATAAAGATGGCTTAGATAAAGACTACGCTTTTAGTTGGAGTCAAGGTAAAATGGAAACCTTTACATTGTTGATTCCTTATTTTTATGGTGGTGGAAGCGGAGAACAATTAGAAGAAGGAAGCAATGTATATAAAACCATATCTAGGGCTTTTGGTAAACAACAAGCGGATAGACTCACTGGAGTGGGACCTGTAGTGCCAATGTATCATGGAGATCAACCATTTACATCTGGTCCACTATATATGGGTGCTATTATCTGTTTCCTTTTCGTATTGGCCATGTTATTATTGCCCAATCGTTTAAGATGGTGGCTTTTAGTAGGTACAATTATTTCAATGATGTTTGCTTGGGGTAGAAACCTGGCATTTTTCAATTATTTCCTTTTTGACTATTTCCCTGGTTTTAACAAATTTAGATCGGTTTCTATGGCTTTGAGCATGACCATGATGTTAATGCCATTGGCTGGTATGCTCGCTTTAGATAAATTAATAGATCTACAATTAGATAAGGACATTCAAAGAAAGCTCTTGTATGCTGTTGCTGCTACTGGCGGATTGGCCATATTGATTGCTGTATTTGGTGGTATGGGAAGCTTCACTACGCCTGCAGACACATCGTTTCCACAAAGGTTAGGCATTAATGACAACAATGTTGCTGGAGATTTTGTGAAAGCATTAAGGGCAGATCGCCTTTCTTACTTGCGACAAGATGCTTTTCGATCAGGCATACTAATAATATTAGCTGGAGGAGCAATTTACTTATTATTAATAGGAAAGATTTCTAAGACTATTTTACTAGCCACTTTAGGAGTATTAATGGTAGGAGATGTATGGCTAGTTGGTAAAAGGTATATGTACCCAGCACAATTCAGAAAAAATGCTGTAAAGCAAGCACATCAAAAATCAGCGGCAGATGATGCTATCCTGAAAGATAAAGACCCACATTACAGGGTTTTTACGGTTGGTAGTTTTTATGAAGAAGCACAGACTTCTTATTACCATAAATCTATCGGTGGATATTTCGCCGCTAAATTAATGCGCTATAATGACTTAATTCAGCGAAAATTATTCCCAGAACAAAATACAGTAATTACTGCATTAAGAAACGGACGGGCACCAGATTTTAATAATGTACCCGCCTTAAATATGTTAAATGCTAAGTATATAAAGTATGGCGATGATGCTAATCAAATTTTAAGAAATCGCTCAGCACTTGGTAATGCTTGGTTTATAAGTCAAATAAAAGCGGTAACTAGTAACGATGAAGCCATACAAGCGCTAAATAATTTTAACCCTGCTACAACAGCAATTTTAAACCGTAGCGATTTTGAGATTAGTGAAGAATCTTTTACAGTTGATAGTACTGCAACAATCAATCTTACTTCTTATGATCAAAGGGAACTTGTATACGAGAGCACAAATAGCCAACAAGGACTGGCTGTTTTTTCAGAGGTATATTACCCCGAAGGTTGGGCTGCAACTATCAATGGTGAACCAGCACAAATTATAAGAGTTAATTATGCCCTTCGTGCTTTGGAAATGCCTGCTGGAAAAAATGAAATAAAATTTACATTTAATCCGGAATCTTATACCGTAGGCGCTACAATTACATCTACAAGTGGTTATATTGTAGCATTAGTTGTAGTATTTGCCTTACTATTTTCAGCATGGCAGTCTTACAAAAATTCTGTTCCAAAAAAGGAAGTCTAAAGCTCTTCGGCTAATTTGGTCGCTTTTTCGGTAAACTGTTTTAGATAATTAGAAATCTTTCCAGAAAGTAAACGTAAGTACGCTTCTGAGGAGAAATTAATTTCTGCTTCTCCAATTTCATGTGCTGCCAAACCGATTTCTGTGTACCAATCGTCATGCAATTTTAATGGACCGTTGGGAATCATGGTAGAAAGCCTTGCCGCAGCATTTAATTTTTTTTGTGCGTACATTATCGATTTTGAAGTATTTTTCCATTGAGGTTCAAACGCTGGAATTCCTATCACAGCTAATGAGATCCTTAAAATCACACTCAGTAATTTCATAGAAGTGAGAATTTCACCACTATAATAACCGATATCAAAAGCTACTTTTTCACTTGAAACCTCTTTCAGTTTTTGTTCAAAACCACTATAACACATTCTCGTCCAAGAGAAATATGCTTCAGGAAACTCAGGAGGAGGCATTATATGTACTTTTACCTTACTAGCAAAACTTTGTACTGAAAGTAAATCGGCTACTGCCACTCCAGTATCATCCTTTAAAGATTGCATTTCAACATTTATTTGCTTCATCAATTCGGGATGGGGAAAATCTACATAATGACTTAGTAATTCAACAGAATTGAAATAATTACCAGACCAAGTAGCCTTATACCCTGCTAAAAAATAATCTTTAATTGAAATCATTTGCTATTTATACTACTGCTCAGGTAACAGACAGTTACCTACTTTGTTTCTTAAACCATTAATTGCAAAAGATATTACAATATAATTGGACAACTCATTTTTAAAAGCCCGCTGATATATTACCTTTACGACCAATTTATGCATTCCAATTTCTATCAATATAAAACAGCTAAAAATGCCTAGAAATCATGATATAAAGTCAATACTTATCATTGGAAGTGGACCAATAATTATTGGCCAGGCTTGTGAGTTCGATTATTCAGGTTCCCAAGCGGCACGTTCTTTACGTGAAGAAGGAATAGAAGTGACCCTGATCAATTCAAATCCTGCCACTATTATGACCGATCCAGTTACCGCTGATCATATTTATCTGAAACCACTTGAAAAAAAATCAATTATTGAAATTCTGGAACAACACCAGATAGATGCTGTCTTACCCACAATGGGTGGACAAACCGCATTAAACTTAGCCATAGATTGTGACGAAGCAGGCATTTGGGAAAAGTATAATGTGAAAATTATTGGAGTGGACATAAATGCCATCCAAACAACAGAAGACAGAGAGCTTTTCAGGAAGAAAATGATTGAACTGAACGTGAATGTTTGCGAAGGAAGAATTGCACGTTCATTCCTAGAAGGGAAAGAGATTGCTCAAGAAATTGGGTTTCCATTAGTAATAAGACCATCATTTACATTAGGAGGTACAGGTGGTGGCTTTGTACATTCAAAAGAACAATTCGATAAAGCATTGGCAAGAGGCTTACACATGTCTCCAGTTCATGAAGTACTTATTGAACAAAGTATTTTAGGTTGGAAAGAATATGAGCTTGAACTGTTAAGGGATAATGATGGAAATATAATTATTATCTGTTCTATCGAAAATGTAGATCCAATGGGTGTACATACAGGAGACTCTATTACAGTAGCTCCAGCTATGACACTACCAGATACCGTATATCAAAATATGCGTGACCTTGCCATTAAAATGATGAATGGCATTGGGCAATTTGCTGGAGGTTGCAATGTACAATTTGCCGTTAATCCTGTAGACGATTCTATTGTAGGGATAGAAATAAACCCTAGGGTTTCTAGGTCTTCAGCACTAGCATCTAAAGCCACCGGATATCCGATAGCAAAAATAGCGGCCAAACTTGCTATTGGTTATAACCTAGATGAACTAAAAAATGCAATTACAGGAAATACCTCTGCTTTCTTTGAACCTACATTAGACTATGTGATTGTAAAAATTCCTCGTTGGAACTTCGATAAATTCCAAGGTGTAGATCGACAATTAGGTTTACAAATGAAATCGGTAGGCGAGGTTATGGGCATTGGCAGAAACTTTCAAGAAGCATTACAAAAAGCCTGTCAGTCTTTAGAGATTAAAAGAAATGGTCTAGGTGCCGATGGAAAAGGAAAAACAAAGCAAGAACAAATTTTACCTGGACTTGAAAACCCCAGCTGGGATAGAATATTCTTAATTTATGATGCCTTCAAACTAGGAGTATCATTGAGAACCATCCAGAAGCTTACTAAAATGGATAAGTGGTTCCTCTACCAAGTTGAAGAATTGGTGGAGCTCGAAAAGGAAATTGAGAAATATACGCTAGATAATATCCCAAAACCATTAATGCTTTTAGCCAAGCAAAAGGGTTATGCCGATCGCCAAATTGCTTACTTAGTGAATGCACTTGAAAGCGAAGTGTATGAAAAACGTAAGGAAATGGGAATCAGAAGAACTTGGAAACTTGTTGATACCTGTGCCGCAGAATTTGCTGCTGAAACACCTTATTACTACTCTACTTTCGATGAAGAAAATGAATCGATTGCCTCAGATAAGAAAAAAATTGTAGTACTTGGGGCTGGGCCTAATAGAATTGGCCAAGGAATTGAATTTGATTATTGCTGTGTACATGGTGTATTAGCTGCCAAAGAGTGTGGATATGAAACTATAATGATCAACTGTAACCCAGAAACAGTTTCTACCGATTTCGATATATCGGATAAACTTTACTTTGAACCTGTTTTTTGGGAACACATCTATGAAATTATTGAACACGAAAAACCTGAAGGAGTAATTGTTCAGTTAGGTGGGCAGACCGCTTTAAAACTTGCTGAAAAATTAGCCCGTTACGGCATTAAAATAATTGGCACCAGTTACAACGCCCTCGACTTAGCAGAAGATAGGGGGAGTTTCTCTGAACTGCTCAAGAAAAATAAAATTCCTTATCCACAGTTTGGGGTAGCAAAAAATGCAGATGAAGCATTAGAAGTTTGTCAAGACTTGGGATTCCCACTGTTAGTGAGGCCTTCTTACGTGTTAGGCGGACAAAGCATGAAAATCGTTATCAACGAAGAAGAATTAGAAGATCACGTGGTAAGAACCCTAAGGAAAATACCCAACAACCGCATCTTATTAGATCACTTCTTAGATGGAGCTATTGAAGCAGAAGCTGATGCTATTTCTGACGGAACTGATGTTTATATCATTGGAGTAATGCAGCATATTGAGCCTGCTGGTATCCATTCAGGAGATTCTTATGCGGTACTTCCTCCTTATAATATTGGAGATTTACTATTACATCAGATAGAAGATTATACAAGAAAAATAGCTTTAGAACTCAAAACTGTAGGATTATTAAATATACAATTCGCCATTAAAGACGATAAAGTATACATTATTGAAGCGAACCCAAGGGCTTCTAGAACTGTACCTTTTATTTGCAAAGCCTACCAAGAGCCTTATGTAAATTATGCCACCCAGATAATGTTGGGCGAGAAAAAATTGAAAGATTTCAACTTCTCACCAACAAAAGAGGGTTATGCCATAAAAATTCCAGTTTTCTCATTTGAAAAATTTCCAAATGTAAATAAAGAATTAGGGCCCGAAATGAAATCTACTGGCGAGGCTATTTACTTCATTGATGATTTGAGGGATGAATTTTTCAGAAAAATTTATTCCGAAAGAAATCTATACTTGTCAAGATAATAATTGTAATCCCTTGGTATTAGACAACTCCAAGGGATTCTTTTTATCTATTTTTATTATCATCAATGAGAAGAAACCATTATCTTCATTATCAAGTTTTATGAATTACATATAGGTTTTAGTTTTCTTCATTGAAATAAATAACTCATGATATTTAAATTCTTAATAATTTCTGTACTCGTGATTTACCTTTTCGCAAGGTTCTGGGGATTTATTTATAGAGTTATAGCCGCTTTTCAAGGAAAAGATTCCACCGGTCAATTTCAGAAAAAAACGAGTGCACAATACGATACAAAGCATCAACAAGACCTTCGAATACTTATTCCTAAAAAAGATAAAAAAGGCAATAAAATTAAAGGTGGCGAATATGTGAATTATAAAGAAGTTAAAGAGGAGTGATGGATGTTTTAATCATTTTGAATACCAAAATCGATTAATTTTGTAAGTCCATCACTTAAAATATCCAAATCTTCTTGCTGCAATGGATAATGCCCCAATAATAAGCCTTGAACGTATAACACTTTAATATACAAGCTAAGCTGCGTTTCATCTTCTACTCTAATCAATTTTTTGATAATCGGATTATTAAAGTTAAAACACAGCTTTGCAAAACCACTTATATATTCGTTTTTAGCCAATTCATTCATTATTCCACCCCATAGTGTTTGATTGTCATCCTTCTGATTCATTGAATTTAAAAAAGCAGAGAACTCATCTTTACTATACAAGGTTGCTAAACTCTGTGGTTCAAACTTTTTAAATATCGGCTGGCATTTATATTCATGCAAAACCCTATGAGCAGTTTGCATAAAAAAAGCGCCCATTTCATTTTCTGAGGGTTGTAAGCTTTCAAAGCGTTCAATAAAATGTTCAGTGTTCACTTGAAACACCTTTTTATCCTTTTGCAACAATTCTAATTTCTCTAAAAGCTCTCTTTTATAGGTATAACCAGAGTTTATAATGGGTACGCCTTGCGCTCTAGCAATTCCCGCTATCTGTCTAAATTCATCTACATCTGGAATATGTTTGATCTCTTTAGTAAGTTTCTCAAACTCAGGTAAAGTAAGGGTGCCCCTATCTGTTTCAAAAGGAACATAAGGTATGATGATATTAAAGAAATCATCGTCATGCAAGGCCAGTGTATTCATAGAATGAAAATGCAAAACGTAAAGCTTTTTAAGTTTATCAGGAGCATATTCTTCAAGGTCTATCAAATAATCCTTTAAAATTTGCCCTAATTCATCTCTTGTCTTTCTTAGTTTTTGATCTTCATAAAATGCCTCTCTAGATGCGGTAGGCCTTAAAATATCTGTGTTTATAATACACTTTACAAAAAATGCCCAATCTGGTAATAAGTTATCTGCTTTTTCAGATATAAGCATATGCTTTAGATATACCTTATGCGTATTTTTAGCCGAAGGACTTACTTCGTGTGGCAGAATGTAAGCAACACCTTGTGTATTACCATCTTGGGTAAGAATAGGAATATAATCATGAAATGATATTCCAAAATTATCTTCCCCATATTTCAATATGGCTTCTTTTTCTTTGTGTTCATCTTCGAAGTATACTTCCCATGGTGCCCTAGTATCATTAATTTGTTTTTTATCGTTTCCAGAAAATAAATTGATAGGATAAGGCAAAAGGGAACCATAAAGCTTTAGCGCTTCTGCAAGTTTATCAAATTCAAAAAAGTCTGTTTGCCCCTTATTTGCTTTTATAAAAATTTTTGTACCTACTTCATATTCCCCTTCCAGTTCTTTAAACATATAAGAGCCATCTGCCCTACCTTTCCATTCAATTGCCTTATTTGAATTTAAAGAACGGGTAATCATTACTATTTCATTAGTTACCATAAAGCATGATAGAAGCCCAATACCAAACTGCCCAATAAAATCTTTCCTCTTTTTATATAGCATTTCTTTTTTTGAGCTAGATCCAATGCTAGATAAAAATGAATGTACTTCATCTAACGTAAGACCAATTCCATTATCTTCAAAAAATAATTGGGCAGGTATGTCTTCATTTGCTCCTATTACTTCAATTTGTACTTCAGGTTTAAAATCGGGCTCTATTAGTTGTCTTGCACTAATTGCATCAGTTGCATTTTGAAGCAATTCTCTGATAAAGACTTTTTCTTCACTATACAAGTGATTAGATAAAATATCTATAATACCTTCTAGATTAACCTGAAAATTATGCTCACTCATTTTTTCCCTTTTAAAGTCAGTAAGGTAACTAACTAGACTCATAAGAGTTAATAATAATTTCTTTAAAAAAAAACTACCGTGATAAAGTTTACTTTTTCAGGGTTAAATTCAGATTGGGGAATATGCTTGAAGGTAAGCTAAATAGAAGAATAAAAAGGCAGGAAAGCTAATGGGAAAATGATATAAAAAAAGAACCCAATCCGACTCAGATTGAGCTCTATTGATTTAACAATTAAACCAAATAATCCTTAAAATATCCTACTTAAAACATATACATCAGTATATGAATAATACAATAATAAAATTATATTGTAATGTAGTTAGGATCCTTCGATTAAATCCCTAGATAAATCGATTAACTTTATATTAAAAGGGATTAAATTATAATTCGCTAATTATCAATCAGTTATAATTACCTAAATTGAATAATTAATATACCTATACCTCTCCATTAGGGTCTGTTCCTAATTAAATAGGATTAAATAGTTTTTAAATCGACAATTTCCTAGATTAAAAATCAAAAAAAATTGATTTAGGTTATTCTTGAAAAAATCTAATCTTATCAGTAAAAAATCAAATTCAGTATAATTTCTAAATATGAGATTACAATATTTACCTAAATATAAAAAAAATACCATCATATGATTTTTTTTGACTGGATTTACTGAATTTATCCAATTTTACTTCAATATCTATAAAAAAGGGATGTATCATAATTAATAAATTGATATTGATTTTTGTAAATAAGCATCTAAAATTTAAAATATTTCAATTTATTTTGATTATAATAACAATATTTAAAATATTATAAATATTTACTTGAAATATTTGCAACGTATTGACTATTAATTTACATTTGTATCAATATATCACTGTAGGGTGATGAAACTGGCAGCCATGCCCTCCTATCCCGGGGGTGAGGAAGCAGGATAAACCTCGAAGAATTTAGTATATGAGAGTGTATTAAATTCCTCGTCGGCTAACCACCTCGTGAAGGTTCGAATCCTTCCCCTACAGCTAAAATGTTCTTTGAAATTATTATACTGTAAGGTGATGAAATTGGCAGCCATGCCCTCCTATCCCGGGGGTGAGGAAGCAGGATAAACCTCGAAGAATTTAGTATATGAGAGTGTATTAAATTCCTCGTCGGCTAACCACCTCGTGAAGGTTCGAATCCTTCCCTTACAGCCATTAATTACCATACTGTAGGGTGATGAAACTGGCAGCCATGCCCTCCTATCCCGGGGGTGAGGAAGCAGGATAAATCATTGAAGAGTTGTTTACATATCATCCGTGTAATCAACTTCTCATTCGACTAACTACCTCGTGAAGGTTCGAATCCTTCCCCTACAGCACAAACCTTCCTAACTTTGTTGTAATTTCTTTTTCCAATACCTTAATAATCCTGAAACACTCATAAATGAGGGATTTGCAGTCTCATACTGATTAAGACGTGCTTCTTCTATTCCAAAATCAATCAGTTGTTTATCAACAAATGCCTTAAATTCAGGAATAATATCTTTACTTGATAAGCCTTGTTCAAACTTTGGTTTCATCCAGTTAGCCCAACTTAAAAGTACTTCTTCTAGCTGAGCTAAATGTAATAGCTTTTCAGTAACCTTTCCAAAGTGAGTAAGATAAAGGATATCAACAGACATGTTTCTAATTTTATCTATAGATGTTTGCCAATCTTCAATATTTATATCTGGAGGAGGACAAGGAGGAACTACCATGCTATCTTCACCAATTTTAACCCCAGCAACATCGCCAGTAAACAAAATATTTTCATTTTGCCAGGCAATATGATGTACAGCATGCCCAGGTGTATGATGGGCAATAAAAGTATGCCCACCAATTTCTACGGCATCACCATCTTCTATAGCATGTAACTGATCTTGAGGTATAACATCCATATTGCCCCAAAGCCTATCCATATCTTCTTTGTATATTCTTTTAGCAGATTCCATTAATCGTGAAGGATCTAATAAATGCTTATATCCTAGTGGATGCACGTAAATATCTGCACCATTTTCAGCAAACTTCCAAGCTGCACCTGCGTGATCCAAATGTATATGGCTTAACAGTACTTTTTTTATATCATTAATTGTAAAACCAAGTCTTTGTATTTCTTTATTTAAAATAGGGAAAGTACTGTAAGGTCCTGTTTCTATAAGGACAAGTCCATCTTCAGTCTCAAAAAGGTAACAGCCAATAGCCTGAGGCACTCCCAAAAAGTTTAAATCTATTATATGTAGCATTCTTTAAGTTTTAAATAAGTCTAAAAAATTGAAATACTTAATAAGAAAAATTGCCTTCAAAATAATAAATACAAAATTAACTAAGATTGACTTTTGAAACTACTTATCGAAGCTTTAGAAAGAATTTAACTTGCGAGATAATGTTTCTTACTGTTGAAAAATAAATACTTCTAGCATAAGATATATCTTTCTCTCTTATTTAGAAAATGAACTTTTACTCTTGTATAAATTAAAAATCAGGATATTCCTTAAATGTAAAATTGAATTTTAAAGTTATATTTACTAGCACTTCACCTTAATTTATAAAAATGGAAAAAGCTTTCAAATCGAGAATAGCGCTAAATACTGCGCAAGAAGCTTACATAAAAAAAGTAAGTAACCCATTAGCATTCAGGTTTTGGACACTTCTAAAAGTACCTTTAGGTTTTTTTGTTGGGATGAGGTTAGAATCATTGACACCAGAAAAGGCTACAAGCTCATTACCCTTTAAATGGCTTAATAAGAATCCGTTTAAATCCATTTACTTCGCAGCCCAAAGTATGGCAGCTGAATTATCTACTGCTGTATTGGCCATTACGGCCATTCAAGGTTATAAGCCATCTATTGCTACAATAATTGTAGATTTAGAAGCCGAATTTGTAAAGAAAGCTACCGCCAAAGTAGTTTTCACCTGCGAAGATGGAAACACAATCTTTGATGCAGTAAATCAATGTGTTTCTAGTGGTGAAGCAACAACTATTAAAACTAAAACAGTTGGCCGTATGCCAGATGGCACAATAGTTTCCACATTTTGGTTTACCTGGTCATTTAAGCAAAGAAGCAAGTAGGGATAATTTCTTCTTGTTTAAATTTTTGTTCAAACAAGAAGAAAATCTCGGATGTACAATGTTATACATTACTCAACTGCTGATTCTTCGTAAATAGGTACTTCTAGCCTATTTAAGCTTTTAGTTTTACCAAATAATTCTTCTGACTTTGCATTGTATGCATTTGCAGCAGCTTCGGCAGTAGGGAATAGCCCTAAATCATATCTTTCTTTTGGCGTATACAAAACGGCTCTATAAGTGTTTTTACTCACTTTTACTACTCCTCTAAAACCCGTTTTATTATTGTGTTTTTTCTGATTACGCCTTAGCTCAGACATCGTAGCCCACTCTAGGTTTTTAACACGACAGTCTAAAGCATTGCCATTTTTAATTCGTACAAACAATCTCTTAGAAGCATCTGGCTTATCTACAAATTTTTCAGCAATTAACTTATGTAGATAAATAGTTACATTTTTGTAACCCTCTTTTACTGGATAGTTCCTTTGATAAAAAACGTATCCGCTTGAGTGCAATCTTAAATTTTTAAGGAATTCAATTGTTTTGTAATATTCATTTTGCTCGATAAATTCGTACGCTTCTCCAGAAATCACCACGTATTTATCCGCATTTTTGAGTTTTACCTTGTAAAGCATATCTCTGATTTAAGTAGGGATTGGTTTAACAAAAAAATTAAAATTTTCAAAAGTTAGTAAAAGTCAAAATAAAACTATAGCTCAAAAAATATATATGATATTTTTGCAAACTAAAAAGTATTTGAACTTGAATATAATTGTGCTGGATAGCTTTTTTAATGCTAACGCAAAAATAATATTATAATTTTAATACGCAATCAGATATTCTATTTTAACCCCTAAGGCACTTTGTTATACCCCAAAAAACTATTTGTATTTTACTTGTATAGATTAATGGTTTAAAATATTCCTTTTTTTATCCAATTAATTTAAATGGTACTGCAGCAAAATCTTGATAAATGCCAAATATTTTAAAATGGGGAAAACATCAATAAAAAGTACTTTTGCTTGAACTATTTAAGTTACTATAAGTCAAAAAAGACTTCTAGTGTATTTTCCTTATTCATAATAGTGAAAAGCATTAAATATTCAAATACGCATTCTTTAAACTGAAAAAAGCTCGAATTACCTTAAAACAAATCTATTTAATTCTTTCTTATTATTTTTATAAATAATCTCAGAAAACTACTAAAATGATGAATTCGAAAATCATATACTCTCTCTTATTTAGCCTAGTCTATTTCTCGGGCTTTTCCCAAGACCGGATTACTGGAAAATCATTTGCTACTAGGTCAGAAGTTATAGCACAAAATGGGATGGCAGCAACCAGTCAACCTTTAGCTACACAAGTAGCACTAGATATTTTAAAAAAAGGTGGAAATGCAATTGATGCCGCCATTGCTGCCAACGCTACCCTTGGCTTAGTAGAGCCTACCGGCAATGGAATCGGAGGTGACCTTTTCGCCATTATTTGGGATGCTAAAACGCAGCAGCTCTATGGTCTAAATGCAAGTGGTCGATCTCCTAAGGCATTGACTTTAAGTTATTTTAAAGAAAATGGATACAAAGATATCCCTGCCTATGGTCCTTTGCCTGTTTCTGTTCCTGGCTGTGTTGATGGTTGGTTCGAACTTCATAATAAGTTTGGTACTATGGAAATGACCGAAATACTTCAACCAGCTATTAGTTATGCAAAAGACGGATTTCCAGTAAGTGAATTAATTGCCTTTTACATGGAAAGAAGTGTTAGAAGGCTATCCAAATATCCAGGTTTCAAAGAAACTTACATGCCAAATGGCAAAACACCAGCCAAAGGAGAAATTTTCAAAAATCCGATGCTTGGCAATACATTAGAAAAAATAGCGAAGGGAGGAAAAGATGCTTTCTATAAAGGAGATATTGCCAAAACTATTGCTAAATACATGAAAGAGCAAGGAGGGTTTTTATCTTATGAAGATTTAGCCTCTCATAAATCTGAATGGATAGACCCAGTATCTGTCAATTATAGAGGTTATGATGTGTGGGAACTTCCACCTAATGGTCAAGGCATCGCTGCATTACAAATGCTAGCCATTTTAGAAGGATTTGACATTGCTAGTATGGGATATGGAACTAAGGAATACATTCATCATTTTATAGAAGCAAAAAAGTTGGCTTTTGAAGATAGAGCTAAATATTACGCTGACCCAGATTTTAATGAAATCCCAGTAGAATGGTTAATTTCAAAAGCGTATGCCAAAGAAAGACGCGCTTTAATCAACCCAGAGAGATCTTCAAATAGGCTAGATGCTGGAAAATTAAGAGATGGCGATACCATTTATATGACAGTGGCTGATAAAGAGGGCAATATGATATCGCTTATCCAAAGTAATTATAGAGGAATGGGCTCTGGCATGACACCAACAGGTTTAGGATTTATCTTACAAGACCGTGGTGAAATGTTTACACTTCAAGAAGGACATTTTAACACTTATGAACCAGGAAAAAGACCTTTCCATACTATAATACCTGCATTCATTACTAAAGATGGCAAACCATTTATGAGTTTTGGACTAATGGGCGGTGCCACGCAACCACAAGGCCATGCACAAATTGTTACAAATATCATTGACTTTGGGATGAATGCACAAGAGGCTGGAGATGCACCAAGAATTTTACATTTTGGCTCTTCACAACCAACGGGTGAAGTGATGACAGATGGAGGTAAAATCAACCTGGAAACAGGCTTTGATTATGAGACTATAAGGGAATTAGTAAAAATGGGACACGATGTATCATTTAGTGTAGGCAATTATGGAGGCTACCAAGCCATTATGTATGATGCAGAAAACAAAGTATATTATGGTGCCTCTGAGTCGAGAAAAGATGGTCAAGCTGCAGGCTACTAAAAGATAAAGTATAATTAACAATTTATTAAAAAGCCTTCTGGTATAATCTGAAGGCTTTTTTTGCTTATTTCAACCTCCTTTACAAATAGCCTGAAACGATAATCTATAGAGAATGTTAAAAGAATTAGATAGCAATACGTAATTTTGCAGAATAGTGAGAAAAATAATAAGTTTAGTTTGAAATCTAACATACAATCTTATGGAGTTGAATGTCCGTGAAGAAAATGGGTTTAAATTTTTGGATGAAGGCAAGGGCGAAACACTCATGCTTTTACATGGTTTGTTCGGAGCACTGAGCAATTGGACCAGTGTTACGGAACATTTTTCTAAAAATTATCGCGTCATTATACCAATGATGCCTATCTATGATATGCCTATTAAAAAAGCTGGACTTGAAGGACTGGTAAAATTCGTAGAAGACTTCGTAGCTTTTAAGGAACTACATGATTTCACAATTATTGGTAACTCATTAGGTGGCCATGTAGGACTAATTTATACATTACGCAACCAACATAGGGTTAATAGACTTGTACTAACAGGAAGTTCTGGCTTATTTGAAAATACCATGGGCGGATCTTATCCTCGTAGGGGAAGTTATGCATTTGTTAAAGAAAAGGTGGAATATACTTTCTATGATCCTAAAATTGCGACCAAGCAATTAGTTGATGAAGTATTTGAAATTACAACGAGCATACCTACTTGTTTAAGGATGGTAGCCATAGCGAGATCAGCACAGAAACATAATATGGCAGGTGAGTTGCATAAGATTACAATTCCTACGTTATTAATTTGGGGTTTGAACGACACTATTACCCCGCCAATAGTAGCTCATGAATTCAATAAACTCATACCTAATACCGAATTAAGGTTTATCGATAGATGCGGGCATGCACCAATGATGGAACATCCTGAGCAATTTAATCGTATTTTTGAGAACTTCCTTGAACGAAATAAAGTTTTAATATAAACTTTCAACATGGTAGCTAAGAAATATATTGACAAAAGCATTCCCCAATTAAAAAGAAGCGATTCTTTGGAGAATGTATTAAATCTTATGGAGGAATATAATTTCGAACAGTTACCTGTAATTGAAAATCGCAATTATTATGGTATCATAACCAAAGAGATACTAGAATTACTCCCAACCACTCATGATAAAACAATTGCAGATGTTGCACTTTTACATGAGGCGCTTGAAATAAAGGAAAACTTTCACTTATATGAGTTAGCCCGTATCGCTTCGGAATCCAATCTAGAGATACTTCCTGTATTCGATGCTGAAAATAATTTCAAAGGAATGCTTAATGTAAATGAGGCATCAATTGATTTTATTAGCAAATTTGCTGCTCAGCCAATTGGAGCAATTGTAGTGTTACAAATTAAAGCGATTGACTTTTCATTGGCAGAAATTAGCAGATTAGTAGAATCTAATGAAGCTAAAGTAATGAGCATGTATACGGAAGCAGATAGCATTGATTCTAATATGATGCAAGTTACCATAAAGGTGAATACTATCGATTTAACCAGGATTGTAGCTACTTTCGAGCGTTTTGAAATAAAAGTATTAGCGACTTTCCACGATTATGAGACTCAAAAATTTGAATCACATCGAATAGACCATCTATTAAAATACTTAGAAATTTAATGCCGTTAGATACTTTTAATTCTATTTATTTCACTTCCTCTTTAAGTTTTTTTCTTCAATATTTATTGTAAGTCTTTCACTTTCTTTATTGTAGAAATCTTACTTTTTACGCTCATTTTAAAATCTTTTGTAATCAAGTCTTAAATTTGTATTATTTGTTTTCGGCAAGTGGAAAATTAATGCTCATTTAATAAAGTAAATATTGCTAACAATAGCCATACATAGTCGTACATTAGAAGAAGAAAAATTTAGGACGTTAAAAACTATCATAGAAGAAGTAGCTCAATATCCTGTTGAAATACTACTTTCTAAGACGCTACACAAATGTTTCACAAAAAAAAAAATTGAACTCCCACCCTACAAAGTATTTCATAAACATGAAGAACTTCTTAAAACAGATTACATAATTAGTATCGGTGGCGATGGTACTTTATTAGAAACTGTAACTTACGTCCGTGAAAAGTCAATTCCCATTATTGGCGTAAATACAGGTAGATTAGGCTTTCTGGCTACAATAGCCAGTGATAGAATTAAAACAGCAATGGAAGCCATTATGTCAAAATCATACCATATCGATGAAAGGATGATGATTGCTGTTGAATCTGATGACGATGTGTTTAACGGGATGAATTTCGGGTTAAATGAATTTACTATATTAAAAAGAGATACTTCGTCTATGATCATTGTTCACACCTATTTGAATGGAGATTATCTTAATTCCTACTGGTCTGATGGTTTAATCATAGCTACCCCAACAGGTTCTACTGGTTATTCACTTAGTGTTGGTGGACCTGTCGTTTTCCCCCACTCCAATAATTTTGTAATTTCTCCAGTAAGTCCCCATAATCTTAATGTAAGACCATTAGTAGTCTCCGAAGACAGTGTTTTCACATTTAAAATAGAAGGCCGGAGCGAAAATTTCTTAATCTCTTTAGATTCTCGTTCTGTAAAAGTAAGGGCTGATATAAAGCTAACTGTTAAAAGATGTCCATTCAATGCAAAACTTCTAAAACTTGGGGGCAATGATGACAAATTCCCTAACACGCTTAGAAAAAAATTAAATTGGGGTTATGACTTAAGAAACAGAATTTAATTTTGTTATATTCCGAATGTTTTAATTTTTACACTAAAATATCTTGTCATATCTCTAATTAATTATTGAACTAATTCTAACAATCATCCATTATTAAAAAGTTAGTAAGATTATTCAATACCACGATAATAAAACAAGACTTTATCCATATAGTATTTAGCATATTTTGTACTTCATTATATTGTCAAATATTTACTATTTTCGCCCTGAATCAAATCTTTACGATTTTTTATTTTTTTGAAGGATGATGCGTGAATTTCAAAAAATCAATAATATTTCTGGCTGGTTTGTGTTTTTGGTTTCAGCTATTGTATACACCATAACAGTTGAAGAAACTGCTAGTTTTTGGGACTGTGGAGAATTTATAGCCGTTTCTTACAAACTAGAAGTGCCCCACCCACCGGGAGCCCCATTGTTTCTTTTACTCGGTCGAATGTTTTCCTTCTTAGCACTTGGGGATGTAGAGATGGTAGCTTATTGGATCAATATGCTATCTGTATTGTCTTCTGCTTTTACCATCTTGTTTTTGCATTGGACCATCGTTTTGCTTGGAAGAAAAATCATAAAACCAACTGATGGCCAGTACAATAGTAGTCAACTATTTGTATTAATGGGTTCAGGTATTATTGGTTCTCTAGCCTATACTTTTTCAGATTCTTTTTGGTTTTCAGCGGTTGAAGCAGAAGTATATGCACTTTCTTCTTTATTCACCGCTTTTGTTTTTTGGGCAATATTAAAATGGGAATTAATAGAAAATCGCAGGGAAGCCGATAAATGGCTCATCATGATTACATACGTAATGGGCTTATCAATAGGTGTCCACTTGCTCAACTTGGTTACTATACCTGCGCTTGCACTTATCGTTTACTATAAACGATATCCTCAAACATCAGTAAACGGACAATTGTTGGCTATGGCAGCTGGCGGTGCTGTTATACTTTTCATCATGTACTTTGTAATTCCTGGCTTACCTTCTATAGCTGGTTGGTTCGAAATACTTTTCGTTAACTCTTTTGGCCTTCCTTTCGGTAGTGGTATTGCATTTTTTGTGATATTATTAATTAGTGCCATTGTTTACGGTATTAGATATTCAGAAAAGGAAAAGAAAGAAGTGCTTAACATTATCATGTTAAGTTTTGCTTTCATCCTCATTGGTTACTCTTCTTATGGAATTATTCCTATCCGTTCTAATTATAATACGCCAATTGACGAAAATAACCCAGAAGATATTATATCTTTTGTGCGCTATTTAAAGCGTGAACAATATGGAGACAGACCTTTGGTTTATGGTCAAACTTATGAATCTGAAAGAGTAAGCGTAGAAACAGGAGCTCCTATTTACAGGAAAGCAGAAACTGAATATGAAATCTATGACTATAAGAGTACTCCAGTTTATGACCCTGATAGCAAAATGCTCTTACCAAGGATTTACAGCCAACAAGGTGGGCATCCAGATTTGTATAGAAGTTGGATTGGTTTAGGGCCCAATGAAAAACCTACCTTGGTCGATAATTTTAAGTACATGTTTGTCTACCAGTTTGGGCACATGTATTTCAGGTATTTTATGTGGAATTTTGCAGGTAGAGAAAGTGACGATAAGGAAGCAGGCTTTCTCACACCTTGGGAGGACATTGGTGTTGATTTACCCGAAGATTTAGCAAGGAATAAGGCCAGGAATAACTTCTACATGTTGCCACTAATACTTGGGCTTATTGGCATATTCTTTCAGTATAAAAAAGATCAGAAAAACTTTTGGGTATTACTTTTACTGTTTTTCTTAACGGGATTAGGCTTGGTCCTTTATCTCAATTCTCCACCTGTTGAGCCTCGTGAGCGGGATTATATTTATGTGGGGTCATTTTATGTATTTACTATCTGGATTGGTTTCGGCGTATTGGCGATTTATGATTCACTCAAAAATGTAAAGATGAATCATATCATAGCTACTGCAATAGGTTTAATAATTCCTATTATTATGGCTGCTGAAGGTATGGATAATCATGATCGCTCTAATCGTTTCCATTCCATTGATCAGGCAAAGAATACACTAAGAAGTTGCGCACCGAATGCCATACTTTTTACAGGTGGTGACAATGACACTTTCCCACTTTGGTACGTACAGGAAGTAGAAGGCTTTAGAACCGATGTACGTGTGGTGGTATTGAGTTATTTCAGTACAGACTGGTATATTGAGCAAATGCGTAGACCAGCCTATGAGTCTGAGCCTTTACCTATTTCCATGAAGCCTGAAAATTATTTACAAGGCAAAAACGACTATGTACCTTTGGTGGAAGACCCTAATATGAAAGATAGGGCAGTGAATATTAAATCATATATGAGGTTAGTGGATAAAAATGACCCTAGGGTACTTGTTGGTTTACAAGATGGTTCTTTTACCGCAAAATTACTCACAAGGAATTTTACGCTCGATATTGATAAGCAAGATGTATTGAGCAAGGGCTTCATTCCTGAAGGAAAAGAAAATAGAGTAGTGGATAAGATGACATGGAGAATGAAGGAAAGTAGCAATGCTATTTTCAAAAATGATTTAGCCATTTTAGATATACTGGCCACAAATAACTGGGAAAGACCTGTTTATTTCAATAATACTTCGGCCAATACTTCGGCACTCGATTTAAGACAATGGTTACAATTGGAAGGAATGGCTTTTAGGTTGATGCCAATTCGTAATCCGAATAGTGGAGAAGTAGGGGAAGTAAATGTGGAGGTGATGCAGGAAAATATGAGTCAGTTTGAGTTTAGGGGTTTTAATGACCCATCAGTTTACCACGATGAAGAATACCGTAAGTTTGGTTCTAACACCCGTAACTCTTATGCCCGATTGGCAAGAGCTTTATATGAAAAGGGAGACATAGAAGGAGCAAAAGCAGTCATAGAAGAGGCAATGACCAATATCCCTGATGAAAGTATTCCTTACAGCTATTTTACCAGCAGATTTGTTGAAATATATTATTTGGTAGGAGAAAAGGAAAAAGCGCAAGAAATGGCGGCAACCATGGAACGTAGGGCAAAACAAAACATGGACTACATGGAGCAAAAGGGAAAATTTGATGACAATCTATACCGAGGTGCCATGTTGTTTCCTACTGCATTAGCCGACATTTACCGAAGGTTATCTATTAGTACAGTTAACAAAGAACAAGGGTTACAACAAGGTGAGGATATCAATATGGAAGGAAGAGAAGTGGAACTAAAGAAACTTCAAGAAGAAAAAGAATTCTACATGCAAGAATTCGAAAAGTACGATAAAATGCTACAGGAATATCGCACTAGGGTGAATGCTTTAAGATAAAATATGTCTAATATCAAAAAAGGGTCGCATCGTAAATGATGCGACCCTTTTTTAATGCTTTTCTTTGAATCGAGAAATTTAATGCTGTAATGCTGTTGGACTTACTTTCAATTTTAGCACTTTTTCTTCCTCATCATTCAATACTTCTTCCAAACTACTTGGGTTATCTAGCAAAGCAAACTTCGAACAATTACTTTTAAATTCAGGTACCATCTTTTTCATATTGGCTACTAGCAGCATGTCGTTCTGTACCTCCAATGCATCTTTCAATTTTTTTACCTTCTTATACACATGACCAAATTTTTCTTTTCTTACTTTGGCTATTGTTATTTTTTCATGATGGGTCTTTAAGGTATTTTCAGCCTGATTCAATAATTCCTCATACAACTTTTCCCCAGGGCGCAAACCAGTAAACTCAATACAAATATGCTTGCCTTCTTCTAAACCATATAGGTTGATCATCTTTTTTGCTAAATCAACAATTTTGACTGGCTTACCCATATCAAAAAGGAAAATCTCACCTCCATTGCCCATTGCCCCTGCTTCTAATACCAATTGGCATGCCTCAGGAATTGTCATAAAGTACCTAGTTATATCAGGGTGAGTTACTGTAATAGGACCGCCAGCTTCAATCTGTTGTTTAAATCTTGGTACCACAGAGCCATTAGAACCCAATACATTCCCAAAACGGGTAGTAATAAAACGGGTTTTTAGGTTACGCTCATAGTTGTTCAACGATTGGCAATACATTTCGGCAATGCGTTTTGTGGTACCCATGATGTTGGTAGGATTGACCGCTTTATCTGTAGATACCATTACAAAACGGCTTACTCCATACCTCACCGCTAAATTAGCTACATTTTGTACGCCCAAAATATTCACTTTTACCGCCTCTTCAGGATTAATTTCCATCATGGGAACATGCTTGTATGCCGCAGCATGATAAACAATATCTGGCCTGTAACTTTCAAAAACCTTCCTTATTTTTTGTTGATCACGGATATCAGCTACTATGGGAATGGTATTGACCAATATTTTCTTCTCTTCCATTTCTAGTTGTAAATTAACTAGAGGCGTCTCTGCTTGATCTAGCAATATAATTTTGTCTGGCTGAAAACGCACTAACTGACGGGCAATCTCTGAGCCTATAGATCCCGCAGCCCCTGTTACCATCACCACTTTTTTCTGGATTTGACCCGCTATATTTTGAACGTCTAAAGAAATAGGGGCTCTATATAATAACTCCTCAATATTTATTTTTCGAAACGAGTTTACCGTGAGTCTACTATTGAGCCAATTTTCAACTGGTGGAACCACCAATGGTGTAATTTTATGTTTCAAGCATAAATCGACCAACTCTTCTTTTCGTGAGGGAGTAATTTTTTGAATGGCGATAATGGCTTTTTTAATTTGATGCTTTTCAACAAAATCTTCAAAAAAGTTATCAGTATGATAGATTGGGACACCACACATTATTTTACGATGCATGGTCATGTCATCATCAAAAAAGGCTTTTACTGCCATGTGTGTACCCTTGTCAGTATCTATCGTTCTTTTTGTAATGTGCCCGCAATCTCCAGCACCAAAAATGACCACTTGCTCTTGATTTTTCCGTTCTCTGTTCATTTGAACATGCAATACACGTAAGGCAACCCTGTAAGTAATTAAAAAGAAGGTACTAATTAAGAAGTCTATAGCTACAATAGATTTCCTAAAGAACAGAAGCTCTCCAAATAAATCGAAACGCAATGTAAATATGAAAAGCAAAGCTGTGCTGGCCATAGTAGCTTGTAAGACCGCTAGTAAATCTTGCTCACTCGTAAAGCGCATTACACCAGAATAGGTCTTAAAGTATTTGAAAGCAGCTAAATGCACAAGCACAACTACCAATAAGGTTTGCGGCGCTAGTTCTAACTTAATATCTGGTATATTAAAATTAAAACGTAATAAATTGGCTAAAACAAAAGCTAGAAGTACCAATGCGGTATCGATGCCGATAATCAATAATCGTGTACCATAGGCATTGACCAATGATTCTTTAAAACGCTGGTAATATTTGGGTTGTTTTGGAACTTTTTTAGTTAGCTGCGTAATTACTGTTCCATTAGAGTTGATCGTTGACATACTGTTCGGTTATATGTGGTGCCCTCTGTTATATCGGATAGTACCTAAGTTGAAAAAATTGTACTTAAAGATGATGTATGTTGACTAATCTTAGAAAGCTGTATCATTAGCTATTTGATAATTCTATAGTATAAAAATATAAGGCAAATGCAAAATAAATATTATACAAAATCAATTTTCGCACCATGTTTACCCAAATATATAGTCTAAAATGGATAGAAAATTAAAAGCGATTTTTCAGCTTTTAATGCTGACAAAAAGCCCGCAAAGATACTTACTAATTAATAAGTATTAAAATCATGTAAGATTTATCTCGAAATATGCAATAAAATAGTTTCTTTTATTCTGTTTTTATCTGAAGTAGAAAGATTAGAGCCTGAGGGAAGACATAAACCATTTGAGAAAAGGTACTCAGATGTGTTGGCTCCATAATAAGGATATTCAGCGTAAATAGGTTGAAGATGCATGGGTTTCCAAAGAGGACGGGATTCAATATTTTCTTTTTCTAGTGCTAAGCGAAGGCTTTCTGCAGAAAATCCTGCCTGAGCAAGATCAATCAATATTGCTGTAAGCCAATAATTGCTGTATGACCCTGCTGATTCTTCTTGAAAAGTTATACCAGGCACATTGGCAAAAATTTCTTTATAAAATGTAAGGTTGGCTCTGCGTTGTTGAACACGTTGCTCCAAAACCTGCATCTGCCCCCTACCTATACCTGCACAGACATTACTTAAACGGTAATTGAAGCCTATTTGGGAATGTTGATAATGAGGTGCGGCATCTCGAGCTTGAGTAGCTAAAAAACGGGCTTTTTTTATATAAGCTTGGTCTTGGCTCAATAAGGCGCCCCCACCTGAAGTAGTAATTATTTTATTACCATTGAATGAAAATACACTCATCATCCCAAAATTGCCACAAGGTACACCGTTGATGCGAGAGCCCAATGCCTCAGCCGCATCTTCAATTAAAGGAATTTCGTACTCATTAGCGATTGCTTGAATTTCATTGACCTTAGCTGGCATGCCATATAAATGCACATAAATAATAGCCTTAGGTTTTTTGCCCTTAGCAAGGCTATTTTTAATAGCTTCTTCTAGTGCTTCAGGATCCATGTTCCAAGTATCAGACTCGCTGTCTATAAAGACAGGAGTTGCACCTTGGTACACAATAGGATTGGCCGAACCACAAAAAGTAAAAGACTGACATAAAACCACGTCATCTCGTTCTATTCCTAAGATAATTAAAGCCAAGTGAAGTGCAGCTGTACCAGAACTCAATGCCGCAGCATGACTTACACCAGTATATGCTTGCAAGTCATTCTCAAAACCATTGAGATGAGGCCCTACTGGTGCTACCCAATTTGTCTCAAAAGCTTCTTTTACAAATGCAAACTCCCCCTCACCCATATGTGGGGAAGATAGCCAGATTTTATTAGTTGTGGTTGACATAAATCTTTTCTGTTGATTTGTTCATTTGTACCCGTCATTACAAACTGAAGCATTGGCTTAAAGTAATCTGTAACCTACTCACCCGCCACTCCGAATCTTTTTGCAAAGACCAGCGTGTAGGAAAGGATTGGAAGTCTCTAAATAGCGCACAGACTACTTCCCTACGGTTCGTAGTTTTGCATACCACAAACCCAAATACTCATGCCAAGCCTTTTCTGTCATACTGATAGACCCTGTGGAGGGAAAGTACGACAGTAGGTTAAAGCCATAGCTCTTCCGTATTTTATGGTTAGTGGGGGCTGGAATAGCATTCACACCTTGTTCAGCAAAAAGATACATAGCCCTAGGCAAGTGCGAAGCATTGGACACCAAAATCAAGGGATGCATTCCTAATCCGAAACGAGCTTTATATGAAGCCGCTTCCTGTGCCGTATTGAGTGCTGTGTTGAGTTGTAAAGTATCTTCCGCTGATACACCCAAAGCCAAGGCTGCTCTAGCAGCAATATCTGCTTGGGTAAAGGGCTGATGCACGGTACCAGCAGACAAAACCAACCTAGCATTGGGCAAACTTTGGTAAATACGCACCCCTTCTACCAAGCGCCCTAAGGTAGTAGTATTGAGCTGATTAGTAGGTGGAAAACGTTCCTCAAATCCATGCCCTGCCCCCAATACCATGATGTGGACAGGCTGCTGCAATGTATCCTCTGTTGGGGTCTGTAAATGCGCTGGATTAAATACAGGATAGGTATTTTCTAAAGCATACAACATAGCCCTGGGCAAAAATGGGGTACTTACCAATAGAAAAAGACCCAAAGTCAAAATATTAGCCACCCTTTGCCATTTTTTATGCTTGCGACACAAAAAACCCACTACGAGCAAACCTAAAATTACCGGCAGTGGATTGATAAGGTAAGAGATGTATTTGTAGAAGAACATCAACCTTTAGGATAGGCCATTACTTTTTCTTTAAACCTATGAAAAACAACTGCCTCATCGTCTACGTTTTTATCGAGCACCATACCTGCTGCTATTTTATTTTGATTACCAACTTTAATACCTGGAATGGTTGCGCTGTTGATGCCAAATAGATTTTCATCACCCACTGTTGTACCACCTGAAAAACAGACATTAGGGCTAACAAAATTATAATGCCCTACTTGGGTATCATGTCCCATGCTACAGCGGGCATTCAACAAAGTAAAATCACCTATTTGTACATTTGGCCCTATGTTAACATAAGGGGCCAAAACTGTACCTGTACCTATTTTGGCTGAAGGAGAAACATATGCATCACAATGAATGAAACCTGTAAAACTAGCCCCTTTGGCTTGTAAGGCTTCTACAATTTTTCTTCTGTAAGTCAAATTGGCAATACCTATGATATATGCGGCAACGCTTTGCACAGTATGTTCTTTAATACCCCCTAAAAAAGGCGCTGAAAGCTGGTATTTTTTATAATTATCGGGATTATCGTCTATAAAGCCTATGACCTCTTGGTTTTGCACACCTGTTTTTCGTTGGGAGTACTGTACGTATTCGTCAATTTCAGCGGCATGCCCTCCGGCACCAACTATGATTATTTTTTGATGCATTTAATGGTAATATCTTGGATTTAATAGCCCACAACTGAAGTCTCGGACTGAAAGTCGTAGGCTGGGTATTCATGAGCTATGAATCGTGTTCTATGTTTATATGCTGATGTTTTTGGGCTATAAAAATTTAAGCAAAATTATTGAGCAGTATAACCCCCATCTACTTTTAAATCGATGCCTGTGACCCACTTGGCCGCATCTGATAAGAGGTATACACAGGCATGAGCCACATCTTCAGGTTGGCCTAAACCCAGTACATGCTTTGCTATGATTTCTTTTTTGGCCGCTTCGTTTTGACTATAAACGGCCTTGACTGACATGGGGGTTTCTACTACTCCGGGTGACACACAGTTGACCCGCACCTTTTTAGACGCCAACTCTACAGCCATGCTACGGGCTGCCGCCAATTGTGCGCCCTTACTCATGCTGTACAAGGTTTTACCTGCCGTACCTACAGAAGCCATCACTGATGAGATGAATACCAAACTTGCTCCTGTAGAAGCTAAAATCTTTTTTTTGGTAAGCCACTTAGCCATTAAAACCCCGCTTTGCACATTGGTAGCAAAAAAATGCTGTAATTTTTCTTCACTGACCATTCGCAAGGGTAAGGTGGTTGAAATGCCCGCAGCGTGGATGAGGCCGTGCATCCCTGCTTCTTGTTGCTCTAACAATGGAAGTAACTTTTCTTCTAAAGCCCCTATTTCAGTCAATTCTGCGGCTAGCGTTGTATGCTGATTTGGTGTTTGCATAGCAGATTGCGTAGCAGCCAAGCGCTCGGTATCCCTGCCCAATAAAATAACCTTAGCATCCATAGCACTACAGGTGATGGCACATTGCCGACCTATGCCTGAGGAAGCTCCAGTAATTAAAATATTTTTATTCGCTAAGCTAAAAGGATCATTCATACTCCACCAAATCGCTGATATGGCAATTGTTGAAATTGAGTACTGCTGAGGCCCAAGACATGCCTACACCAAAGCCACTCAGTAGTACTTTTTTGTGTACTTGTAATTGATTTTGTAATTGGGAAACAATGGTTAGTGGGATAGACACCGAAGAAGTATTACCAAATTGTGCTAAGCAGCTAGGCACCTTTGCGGGGTCTAGCTTAAGCTTTTTGCCCAAATAGTTGTTCATATAACTATTGGCCTGGTGGAACACAAAGTAATCGAGGCCTTCTTTTTCTACTCCAGCATATTCCATAATGCCTTTGATATCTTTTGGAATTTCTCGTAGTACAAAGTTGAACACATCGGCGCCGTTCATATAAGCATGCTCTTCTGTACGGATGTTGCCATGCTCATCTACCACTTTTTCTACCACGGTTTCTAGGGAACTAGGTTTTCTGTATCCACCAGCATCTATTTTAATGAGCGACTCCCTAGCGCCATCTGAATTAAGGGAAAAATAACTGGAACCATAGGCCTCGTCTTTATCTATGAGGGCGGCAACACCCCCATCTCCAAAAAGGAAGGCCACTTTGCGGTCTTTGGGGTGGTACACTCTAGATCGTGTTTCCCCATCTAACACCAATACTTTTTTAAAGCCAGGTTGCTGCATAAAGGCATAAGCTATAGATAATCCATAAATAAATGCAGAACAGCCTAAATTTATATCAAAGGCTGCGGTAGACTTAGGTAAGCCCAAACGATTTTGTAAGGTGACCGCCGTGGCAGGCATGCGGTAGTCCGGTGTTTGGGAAATGAACAATAACAAATCAATCTCAGATCGGTCTATTTCCAGTTCGTTTAATAAGCGCTCTGCAGCGGCATGGCACAGATCAGAAGCACAGGTACCGGATGGAGCAAATCGCCTTTGCTTAATGCCGGTTTTATCTACAATTTCTTTTACATCCTCAGCAGAAAAATGCTCAGTGTAAGCGTAATTATCAATAGTTTTGGCAGGCACCGCCGCAGCCATACCTTTAATGCCTATGTGTTGGTATTGGAGTAAAGACATATAGTTTAAAAAATTAATAGGGGATTGGAAACCTAAGTAAGCGACTATTTACTAGCCGCCTTAAGAATATCTCCTACGGTTTCTAATTTTTCAAATTCCCCTTCTTCTATCTGCACACCATATTCTTCGTCTAACATGGCTATGAGTGATAAGCGGCTTAGAGAGTCCCATTCTTCAAAATCGCGAAAGTTATCATTTAAAGTAACTTCTTGGTCTTCCATTTCTAAAGCTTCCTTAAAAGCATTGATGAATTTTTTTTCCATGATATTAGGTGTTTTAGTGTTTATTTTATGATTGTGAATGTTGATTGGCCTTAGTACCCATATACTCTGGCATGGTAGCACTGGCCTGATTGCTAATACCTTCTTTTTTAACTACCTTTTTAATAGTCAAAAAAAGGATTTTCATATCTAAGAGAAAAGAGCAATGCTTGACATAGTACAAGTCATAAGCAAACTTTTGTTCCCAAGAAATGGCATTGCGTCCATTTATTTGAGCCCAACCTGTAATGCCGGGCCGTACCTCATGCCGTCGAGCTTGCTCCGCTGTATAGCGATCTAAATATTTGATCAATAATGGACGTGGCCCTATCAAACTCATATCGCCTTTGAGCACATTATAGAGTTGGGGCAATTCGTCTAGAGAAGTACTCCTTACCCATTTGCCTACCTTGGTAAGCCGCTGTGCATCGGGCAATAACTCCCCTTGGGCATCTCGCGCATCATTCATGGTTTTAAATTTGACCAAACGAAATATGCGATTGTTTTTACCTGGGCGATTTTGAAAGAAGAAAGGACTCCCTTGGTTAGCCCTATACAAACGAAACCCAACCCACAACATAATAGGCAGGCATAAAAGAAAACCCATCGCAGCTCCTGCAAAGTCTATGAGTCTTTTAAGAAAGTGTTGATAAATATACAAAGCCTAAAAGGTCTTATATTGACGTTTCAATGAAATTGACTAATTTCTTGTACACTACACTAGAATCACCAAATTGAGAAGTAAAAGACAGTGCATTTGATTTATACTCATTCAAAAGAGTTGTTGATTCTATAAATTTAACTACTGAAGATACTAAACCATAAACATTTCCAGCTTCATGACTTAAACCAATTTTGTTTTCTACCAACATCTCCACGACTTCACTTTGTAATGAATTGATGATAGGCAAACCTGCACTTAGGTAATCAAATACTTTATATGTAACAGTTTGGGTAGCTCCTTTTACGTGTTGCATTAAACCTATATCAGAAATGGCATATTGCTCTAAAAGCTCATTCCTATTTAGCCTGCCTAGAAATTTAACGTTAGGTAGTGAGCTCTGAGCCTCTAAAACCAACTTATCCTGAGGGCCTGCACCTGCTATGTCAAATGCAGTCTTACCAGGATACTGATTGTTGAGTATTTTAGCAGCCTCTAGCATAGTAGGTATGTCATAAGAACTTGCAAGGCTACCTGCATAAGTTATTCTCAATATGTTATTATCTTTCCTTTTAGGTTTTAGTACTTGAAGGTTTTCTTGTACTTGTTGGAAAGGAACAGCAGGATAGAAACATGCAGTTGGTACATTTGAATTATATTCTTTACCCCAGCTTATATATTGATTTGATATGGCTGTGATACCACTACTATTAGATAAAGCATACTTTATTTTTCTATAGAATGGTAAAAGAGGAAATCTTGCCCATGACTGCATCTTTTCTGGTATTACCTTTAAAAAAACATCTGGCCATGGATCTATAATATCAAAAAAAATTGGTATGTTATTCTTGTTAGCCCATTCTGACATAAACCTTGATGAAGAAAGAGGGGGAATACTCATAAATATGGCATCTGGCCTATCGGTAACTTCCGCTTCTTTTATAAGATTTTTTGCATATTGATAGTGTGAAAGCATCCTTTTAACAGATATATTTTTAACATAGGATGGCGATTCAACAAAAACCAAATTATAACCTTCTTTAACCTTTACCTTTACTGGCTTATTATATCGAAATTGCTTAGTACTATGCCGAAATGTATTTGAAAAAAAGGTTACCTGATGACCCAAAGCTAGGGCAGCATCTGCTATACCCATAAATCGCATAGGGCGGGTATTATCAATAGGGGTTGGTTCAAAAGCAGAGATAAGCCAAATGTGCATACGCTTACTAATTCCTATTTAACCATGATTGATAAATCTCCTCAAATGTATCTAGAAGGGTTTTCGTAATTTCCCATTTAGGATAATGTTCCTTCATTTTACGTAAATCACTGTAATAACAAATATGGTCTCCTATACGATTAGTAGAGTCATATTTATATTTCATAGGTTTACCACTAATTTCTGAGATAAAGTCGAAAGCCTCTAGTATAGAACAAGTATTATTTTTTCCACCTCCAAGATTATAAACCTCGGCGATACGAGGTGCAGCAATGAACTCTTCTATAAAACGGGCAACATCATAAGAATGAATATTATCCCTTACCTGCTTGCCTTTGTAACCGAAGATGGTATACTCTTTCTCCTCCAGATTACATTTTACAAGATAACTCAAGAAACCATGTAACTCCACTCCTGAGTGGTTAGGGCCAGTTAAACAACCTCCTCTAAGTACACATGTTGGCATATTAAAATACCTGCCATATTCTTGCACAGATATATCTGCCGCTACTTTTGAGGCCCCAAATAATGAATGCTTGCATTGGTCAATCCTAAAAGTTTCCGGTATGCCATACTCATAAGTTTTATCTGCATAATCCCAGCGTTTCTCTAATTCAACCATTGGTATTTCGTTGGGTGCATCCCCATATACCTTATTGGTTGATAAATGTACAAAAGGTATTTCCGTACTGTATTTTCTAGTAGCCTCCAATAAATTAAATGTACCCACTGCATTGGTATCAAAATCATCGAAAGGTATGGCAGCTGCTCTGTCATGGCTAGGTTGTGCAGCAGTATGCACAATGGCATCAGGTTTAACTTTAGCTATTAATCCAATTACTCCTTCTCTGTCTCGAATATCTAATTCATGGTGATTAAACTGAGATATTGTCTCTTGTAAGCGATTTTGATTCCAGCGGGTATCTCCATTAGAGCCAAAAAACACTGCCCGTTGGTTGTTATCTACTCCATGAATATGCCAGCCCAAGTTCCCAAAATGCATACAAACCTCAGAACCTATTAAACCAGATGAACCAGTAACCAATAATTTTTTCATTTTTGCTGATAGTAATTAGTGCTAGAAATATTTTTGCTCTCATTAATTAAATTTTCATACAAGTTTAAGTATTCTCTATATCTATCATCTTTATTGAAATGTTTTTCTGCACGGGCTCGACATAGTAGTCGGTAATGCGCCTTGCCCTTTTCTACTATTTCTTGTATGGCTTGCCATAAAGCAGCTACATCTCCCTTAGGTACTACTTTGCCTGTTTGGGTATCAATAGCTTCGGGGCTACCACCTGTATTATACATTACTACGGGTGTACCGCAAGCCAAAGCCTCTATATTGGTAGTGGGGAAATTATCTTGCCAGGTAGGGTTTACAAATACCTCTGCTACACTGTATAATTCTGCCAACTCCTGAATACTTTCTGTTCTAACAATGCCTTTGATACCTTTTGGTAAGTTTTTGATTTGCTTATTATTGAGCCCAACTAAAACCAATTGAAATTGCTCAGAAAAAAGTTCTTTAAGTTTTTTAAAATCTCCTAAACCTTTACGTCTATCCCAAATGCTGGCAACACCTAAAATGACTTTTTTATTATTTAAACCATATTTAGCTCGAATCTTTTTACTTGCCTGCGGCTTAAATTGATTTAAATCAACTCCAGATTGGATTACATGAATAGGATAATCTTTTAGGAAAGACTGTTCTACCAAGCTTTTTAGCCAATTTGAATGGACAATAAACTGCAAATTACCTAAGCTGGTAAAGAGCCTTTTTTTATCTGTAAAGTTCTTGTATGAGTTATCAAAATAGGCTTTTGGATATTTCTTAGACTTAGGACAATTATCGCAATGATTCATCCATTTTTCACATTGTATATCATCAAAATAGGTACAATGCCCTGTAAAAGCCCAACAATCAAAAAGTGTCCATAAAATAGGGATTTGTACAGCCTTTAAATATTCAAACAGTACGCCTATATGCAAATAGTAACCATGTAAATTATGAAGACCAATGGCATCTGGCTGAATTTCTTCTATTTGCTTAATTAAATTTAGGGTAGCATTATAAGAGGCAAATCCGTGTCGGTCAGTGAGTAGGGTTTTAAGCCCATGGAGGTAGATATCTTGCTTATTACCAATTTTCAATAGTTTCGACTTGCTTGGATGATTGCCTCTACCATAGGCAATGTAGCTTTCATGTCCGCTAGCTAATATTACCCGACCAATGTCTTCGGCAATGCGACCCGTACTGCCTGAATTGACTTGAGTATTGATTTGGATAAGTTTCAATAAAGTATTTTTTCTTTTTCAGGTAGAAGTATCTCTTCAAACTGTTGACCAATCTTATCAATAGAAAATTGTTTGATAGCTTTACTAGCTTCGTTACCTAACTGCTCCCGTAAATGCTCAGTATCCATCAATATTTTGAGCCTACCCTCAAAAGTAGCATAATCAAACAAAGGCACTAAAAAGCCATTTTCTCCATCACTAATCATATCAGAGGGGCCTGCTACACAATCGAAGGCTACTACAGGCAAACCAGCAGACATGGCTTCGCCAATTACATTAGGAAAACCTTCTGAACTAGAGGTAAAGGCAAAGATTTTACTTTTACAGTAAAAATCTTCCACATCAGAACGCTTGCCTGCCAGTATCACTCTTTCTGAGACGCTCAGTTTGTCAATTAGAGTTTGTAAATGCACTTTATTTTGTTGCTTCTGGGCATCATCGCCTACAATAATCAATTTCCAGTCTGGTTTATTAAGACGCACAAACAGCTTAATCAGTTCATCGTGATGCTTGCTTTTTATCAACCTGCCTACGGAAAGCACTATATTTTCTTTCTTAATAGCTGGATTGGGAAGTATATCTCGTATAGGGTTACCGATTACTTTTATATTAGGATGTTGGTATAAATTGCTGTAAATCTCTTTAGCCCTTTCAGTTTGCACTATTATACCACTTGCCCCAGGGTAGAGCCACTTTCGCAACTTTTCATGTAATTGACTCAGAGGCTTATCTGGCTGACACCTGTCAGATACATATATTGGAAAAGGCAGACCTTTGCAGGATAAGAGCACAAAATTATTCCATACTTCCCCAAAGCTTAGCACGGAGGTTGGAGCTAGTTCTTTTATTTTTTCTCTTAAAAACCAAATTGTTTTAAAAGTGTACCAGAGTCTATTTTTATCATTAAATATAAAGGTAGGTTTGTGTATAATGACTTTCTCTGATAACTCATAAAATATATCTCTTTTGATACCATACAAAACTAAGTGGACTTCTGTATTAGGCTTTTGGCTGAAATAATTGGCCAACTCAGACATTACCCTCTCCATACCACCAGGTTGGAGTGAATGGATAGCTAGACAGAGTTTAACTAAATTCAATTCTTAATTTTATCAGTTGGAATCATCATTGCTAATAAGTCTTCTGATGTTAGAAATTCCACTTCTGGCCAAAGTTTGACAATTCTATTTAACAAATCTTGTAGAATAAACAAGTTGTTGTTATTTCTATCTACTGAGGAAATATAATTAAGCCGATGTGATCCAATAATAGCTGGCTTTTTACAATTAAATGAGATTTGAATGCGTCTTAAACATTCATTTACCCAATTTATTTTTCTATCAAGACTTGGTTCAAAAAAAGCATTTCTTACTAAGTAGTATTGCGAATGTTTATTCTTTTGACCAGTATAATGGTATATTTTCTTATACCTTTTATGAGGTAAATACTGAAATGGGATTCCTTGTAAAAGTTTAACTCCATTTTTTGCTAAAATTTTTTCTGAATCAGAATGCCATATATAACATGGTGCAATAACAGATAAAGAATTATAACTAAATATTTTTTTAAAAAGATTGAGCCCTTCTGTTATAATAAAATCGATATTTTTTAATTCACTATTGGTAGTAGCATCGAAAGCCGCCATACAATTATTCCTTTGATTTTGTATATAACGGCTATTAACACCAAAAGTCTTCCACTGAAATGCTAATCTCATATCTGGATCTCCAACTTGTAATACCTTCATCCACATTGCGACATTTAAGTGCTCTCTACCGTGAAACTGAGGATGAAAAACCTGTTCTTGCATGCCTTGCTCCCACAAATTAAATGATTTACAATGATGTGGATATCGATTTAGTGTTTTTGTGAATAATTCATACTTATACTCCTGAAAATCGCTTTCCTTTATTTTATCAAAATCAGGATTAACTAACACGCAATTTGCCGTAATTTTTGCAGGAGAGCCTTTACTATCCTTTACAGAAGAAAGCACCTCAAATAAAGATGATAAATCCTGTTCAGAGGCAAGAGAATCATAGCGGCAATAAGGGTCATTATCTATTGGAAGTCCTGCTTTTAACAGAGCTTTATAGGCTTGTAATGAAGGCATTCGGACACTACCCCAATCATCAGATTCAATGACTACAATTTTACGATTGGTTTTCCAACCAAGAAAGTTCAGTAAATGATGAGAAATCGTTTTTTTTAAGCCTCTAAGCATGCCTTCCATTGACTATTAAATCTCCAAGTTGACTTGTCGACATAAACTCAACATCTGGCCATTTTTTTTTAATCGTATCTAATAATAATCTTAGAGATGACAGACCTTTTGAACTATTTTTATTATCTAAACCGCAAACATAATTTGCTCTATGTGAAGAAACTATTGCAGGTTTTTTGTAACGATATGCTATTTCAATATCTCTTAAACATAAATCTACCCAATCTGAATTATCTTTACAGGGTTCAAATATTGCGTTTCTTGTGATATATCTTATACCAGACTTACTTTTCTTACCAAGATAATTTATTCTTTTGATTTTCTTACCGTTATGAGTTGGTTCATTTTGAAGCTTACTTATACCAATATAACGTATTCCCAAATCAAATAAATTATCTTCTAATTTGGTACTTAAAAATCCATTAGGAGGTACCATTACTCTCGCTTTGTAGCCAAAAATAGACTCAAAAATACCTAATCCTGATTTATCAATATTTAACTGTGACTTCAAGTCCAATGCTCTATCTATATCATATGCTACCCGAAAATCATGATTCACTAAATCGTGAAGACTTCTATTAAAAGACCAATACTGATGTCTGAACCCTTCAACTACAGGAGTGACCTGACTTTTTAATGCATTCATCCAACGATTAATATGTATATGTTCCCTACCATGATATTGAGGTATAAAAATATTATTTCTTATTCCATCTTTATAAAGTATTTCTACTCTATCACATCTATCAAATCTTTTTAACGTCTCGGTAAAAACTTCTAGATAATAACTATTAAAGCCTGATTCTTCTATCCTTTCGTAGTCAGGATTGGCTAAATTGCAAAAAGGTGTTATTTTGGGATTGTTATTGTATTTATCTTTATATTGAAAAAGTAGTTCAAACAACCTCTCTAAATCTTCATTACTCTCGATTGTATCTACACAATCCATCCAGGAGTTAGCTATTTTAGGATATTTCTTGATAAAAAAATTTCTTGTTTTTTTATCTCTAAACCTTGTACTACCCCAATCATCTGACTCAAATACTAAAATTTTCCTGTGAGTTGACCAACCAAGTAAGTTAGCCAGTCTCTGCCTTATGGCTTTTTTTAACATCCTGACATATTATTTTTTCTAGTAATCTCAAATGAGCATTTTGCTGTATAGACTTAGATGAATGTACATCAATGTTCCCTTTGTAATTATTTATTCCTGTTACAGAATTATATAAAATTTGCTTCAGAAACAAAACAGCATTTTTCTTAACATCAATTTTAATATTGGTTATGAGTTTAATGAAAGTCAGTAATTCATCATAAGAAGTATATTGATGTACTCCGGAAAAGTTCATTAACGTCCTCCCAAAAAATATGACAGGTCTATTACGAAGAATACTTTGTAGTCCTACTGTACCAGTTAAAGTAGCTGTAGCAATTGAATAATCTATCAATTTAAATGTATCTGTATCAAGTGCTATAGATTGCACTCCCTCAATTGCATTGATATCCTTATAAAAAGTAGGATGTCTCTCTTTTACGCCACAATAATTTGTAAATATAGACGGATGCTCTTTGACATAAATGGAAATGCATTTTGGTGTGGCTTGTCTTAGCTCTATGATTGCCGTAAGCTGTTGCGTAAAACCGTAACCCTCAGGAAGGGAAGTCCTTTCTGGCTGATAATGTAGGAAGAAGCAAATGTATTTATTTTCAAGATTAGGTTCTATTGAATAACTCTGATACGCTTTGTAACATAAATATTTGTTGATTATTAAATCAGGCCTTTGATAAAAGCGACTTATGTCTTTAAATGGATTGTAATACTTAAATATAGATTTTCCCAATCTATTTTTCTCATAGGAAGGAATCGCTTTCTCATAGCTTTTATTATTCAACTTAATAAAAGAATCAAGCAAATCAACCTCTTTTTCATTTAAAGTTTTAGGATACAAACCTTCTATAAGGAGTACATCTCTGTATTTTCCGAAACCTGCGAAAATCGCGTATCTCCATGGAAGTACATATCTCTCGGTTACTAATATTTTTACATTTAAATACTCAGCAACTCTTGCTAATATCCATTCTTCAATAGTATGTGGTGTATTTCTGAAATAAATAAACTCAAAGTTATTTTCTTTCAGAAATGAAATAGCATTCCATACAAATATGTTGATATAACGTAGATAGTGCATCACACCAATTCCACGTTTGGGAAACATTCCAAATCTATCTCGAAATAGCATTGAGTTTACATCATTTACAACAATGTCTAAAATTTCTTTATAGATAGGCAAAGGTTTTATTGTTAAATTAGAGGTATTCAAAAAAGAATCATACCCTTTAACAAATACGTTTGCCTTTTTTGAGAAAATGTTTTTGAAATTATTATACGAGCCTTTAGCTAATAATGTAAATGATTTATCATCGAAACTATTAATCAATGAATAAATTTCTGCTGGTTCAAATGAATCTATCTCTAAAAGATAATTATCCATGCTAATAATTCATTAAAACAAAAACTTCTTTTTTAAGGATTTACCTTTACTTAAAGTTGTATTAACTCTTCTTCCCAATAACTCCTTATAATACTTTGGATGCATCCCATGCCCAGGTCGAATGCTACGAACATTTCTTTCAGTAATGGTCTCACCTGCTTTTATATCTTCTACCACGTACAGGGAGCGGCTAAATTCTCTGCCTTTTTTTTGTTTTTCGGTGAGTTCATAGGAGACCTGCCCTATGGCTTTTTCTGCTTCGCGTACAGCTTTTACCATTGCGGCAAACTCTTCTTCTGTCATGGAGAAGGAGGCATCTGGACCACCAATGGAGCGGTCTAGAATGAAATGCTTTTCTATAATTTTTGCCCCTAGTGTTGTGGCGACAACAGGCACGGTACTGCCCATGGTATGGTCTGAAAGACCAGGAATAACCCCAAAGCGCTCGACAAAGTCTTTGAGCATAGCCATGTTGGCTTCTTCTACAGGCGCAGGGTAGCTAGAGGTACACTTAAGTAAGGCAATGTCCTCATTGCCCACTCCCCTACAGGTGGCTAAGGCTAGTTCTATATCATCTAAACCCGCAATACCGGTGGACATAATGATAGGCTTACCTTTAGAAGCCGCATATTCTATTAAGGGTATGTCGGTAATTTCAAAGGAAGCAATTTTGTAAGCAGGGGCATTTAAATCTTCTAAAAAATCTACTGCAGTTTTGTCAAAAGGGGAAGAAAAACAGACCAAATCCTCTTCTTTGGCCACTCTAAATAATTCGGCATGCCACTCCCAAGGCGTGTAAGCACTTTGGTAAAGTTCGTAAAAAGTCTTCCCATCCCAAATTGAACCTGCTTTTATTATAAAGTCTTCCTTATCGCAATCAATAGTAAGCGTATCTGCAGTATAGGTTTGTAACTTAATGGCGTCTGCACCAGCTCTTTTGGCTGCTTTTATGGTTTTAATAGCTGTTTCTAAGCTTCCATTGTGATTGGCAGAAAGCTCAGCAATGATAAAGACCGATGACCGTTCGTTAATTTCAAATGAATCAATTTTCATATTTAGGAAAAAATTTTGTTAGGTCTCAATTTTGTTACATCATTCCTATGAGCATCTATCCTTAGCACTCCATTTGGAGTTTTTACTCTTACAGGGTCTGTTGTCAAGATTTCTCCATCTACTGTACTCTGGTGGAAACCGTAATCATCATATGAAACTTTATCTATTATAAATTTTTGAGCTTCATAATATGTAAAAGCACCTGGATAGGGATGAGCTTGGGCTCTTATCCAGTTTCTTATTCTTTCTTTATGCCATGACCAATTAATCCTTCCGTCTTCTGGCGTTCTTTTCCCAAAGTAAGTTGCTTTGCTATTGTCTTGGATTATAAGTTCTTGAGTACCGTTAGCGATAATCGCAAGAGTCTCCAAGGTTAAAACTGGGTAAAGCTGCTCAAATTTTTTCAATATATCTGCTCCAGTGTCCTCATGTTTTATTTCAACTTTTTCTTGCCTTATTATCGCACCAGTATCGCAGCCTTCATCTATCTGATGCACAGTAATCCCAGTATATTGCTCATTATTTATAATCGCCCATACATGAGGCGTCCTACCTCTGTATTTTGGCAATAGAGAACCATGTATATTGAAAGCCATTTTTCTTGGCCAAGAAATTATATCTTTTTCGATTAAGAAAAGATAATTTATAGAAGCAACTACATCAATTTTGTGCTTATTAATAAATTCTGTAGCTTTCCCTTGTCTGGGATTTCCTATAAATAAGGGTATATTATTCGATAAACAGGTATTTAAAATTTCATCAGATTTTTTGTCTGTAAAAACTACTGATAGCGTATATTTACTCTCTAATAAAGTATGTAAAACCAAAGTACCTAAATTACCGCTTGCGAGTAAGGCTATATTTAGTTTTTGTCCCATTTAGAATAAATTACAACATCTTGATATTCCCCATTAAAAAAACAATGCTCTTTTAATCTAGCATCTAATACGTACCTGCTTTCCTCTAAAGCATTGTATAAGTGTGGTCGTAAATCAAAAGCGTATACATATATTTTATGAAAATAGAGTTGTCCAAAAGCAACTTTCTCTATTAGTTGTAAATAGATAGTCCAATAAGAATTAAAATACTTTTTCTCTAATTGGGTGTCCATAATGAAGGAAAGTTCTGCATTTTTATCTACCCAATTGATATGCACCAAACCTCCATAGCCAATACATGTATCATTGAGTAAGAAAGAAAATAAGATTTGTTGTGGCCTTTCTTCTTCGAATAACTTGGCCACGACATTTGTAAAGTACAAGTCTTGATGCTCTTCGGTAAGAGGTTCATTTTGCCTTAAATGGTAAATCTGTTCATTACGCCATTGCATAATCGCATAGCGGTCTTCCATGCGTATGGGCACTAAGGAATACTCTCCTATAGTGTAAATTTGCTTATTTAAGACTTTGTAAGTATTCATTAAATTTTTTGCATCAAAAACCAAGTAATGTCATCTTGGGGAAAAGCAGGATCCCTTCTATATACAAAGCCATAATCAATTAATTTCAAATCATCATATTTATCGAGTAACTCCCCAGCAAAGTCTCTTTTAAATAGTCTATCTTGATGTCCTCTATAACTAATAGTACAGGGCTCGGATTATAGTACTCACATACTAAAATATATTTACCACTAGCTTCATAAAGCTTATGATGTACCTCTTGCAGCCTTTCAGGATTTAGATGAATTAGTACGCCCTTTATCAATGCCACATCATATTTTGTCCTAGGTTCAAAATCAAGAATCGAACAATTTGACACACCCTCACTCACTACCAATCAACTCTGCCAATTCTTCAGCAGCTAGTTTATTTATTTCCACACCATGTAAATGGATATTTGGATATAGATTTTTTATGGCAGCCAAGTTCATCCCAATGTTAGGGCCAAACTCAATTAAAGATTTAGGGCATCCTGTTAAATGTAAAGCTTTAGAGAAAAAACTTAGGTTTGAAGCTAAATACTTTTTGCTTTGATTCCTAGCTATATAATCCTCCCCGAAAGTCCCAGCCCAAAAATTTTCTTGTTCTGTGTTATAATTCATCTTTTCAAATTTAAAATTTTAGCTTTCATCTCAGCTATTCGCCAATCAGTTTCATTATCAATATCTTGAGTTTCCAAATTAGATAACATAATGCTACCAGTCTTACTAGTAATTAGACTATTATTTAAGATACTGTTTTTTATCCAATACCATTGACCAGCATCGTGGTATAGTTTTTCTAAATCCTGTGAGCGCGATTTTTCAAATTCTGGCCATTGGTATTTTAAATTGCTTTCTTTATCTAGCCTGAATGCCCTCCAAACCGGAAAAGAAAATTCTGTTACAGGTACTACAGAATCAAATCTGTCTATCAATTTATATCCCTCTTTTAATCTCTCCACTGTAACAAAAGGAGCTGTTGGATAAATACAGCAAATGTTAGTGAATTTTTGGCCAATTTTTTCATACTCACTAACAACCTCTTTGATTACATCTACTGTAGTAGCAAAATCATCTGCATTTTTTGTACTTCTCATAAATGGCACCTCGGCTCCAAAATCTTTTACTAATTCTGCTATTTCAGTATCATCCGTAGATACCATGACCACATCAAAAAGCATAGACTCTAATGCAGTTTCTATTGAATAAACTATAATGGGCTTTCCTAAAAAGGGGCGAATGTTTTTCCTAGGTATCCGCTTGCTTCCTCCTCTTGCTGGTATAATGCACAAGTTTTTCAATGCTTTTAGCTATAGAAATTTCGTATAGTTTCAATCACAAAACCCTGCTCTTCTTCAGGTAAAGAAGGATACATAGGCAAGCTCAAACAATTGGTATAATAATTTTCAGCATAGAGGAAATCTCCTTGCTTCCAACCAAATTGTTGGTAATAAGGCATTAGATGTACAGGTATGTAATGTATTTGAGCATAAATACTTCGCTCCCGCAAATACTGGTATAAACCAGACCTATCTTCAACTTCTAATACATATAAGTGGTAAGCATGGCCGTTTACAACACCAGATTGTCCTTTCACAAAATCCGCTTCTTTAAATGCTGATTCATACTTTTCTGCAATACTCCTTCTTTTGAGTATGCCTTGCTCTGCACGCTCTAGTTGGCTCAAGCCCAAGGCTGCCTGTATATCGGTCAATCGGTAATTATACCCCAATTCCTGCATTTCCATGTACCAAATTGGATATTGGTTGCTAGTCTTTAGTTGTTGGTCTTTAGTATAATCTCCATAGGCTAAAGCTATTGGGTTTTGATAATCCACTTCATTTTTGGTGATTCCATGTGTGCGCAAAGTAAGGAGTCTTTGGTAAAGTGCTTTGTTATTGGTGGTCACCATACCGCCTTCTCCTGCAGCAATGTGTTTTACTGGATGGAAAGAAAAGATAGCCAAATCAGCAAACTTTCCATTTCCGCAATTTTGTTGTTGACCTTTACTGTCTGTAAAAAATCCTCCTGGTGCATGACAAGCATCTTCAATCATCCATAGGCCGTACTCATCGGCCAACTTTCTAAACTCCTCTAAATCTACTGCCCTTCCTGCAAAATCTACTGGTATAATTCCCTTATAAATGCCTTTGGGTGCTGCTTCTAATAAAGCTCTTACATTTTCAATATCTAATAGATAGGTATCAGTGTCTATGTCTGCAAAAACCACTTCTCCCCCACAATAACGCACACAATTGGCAGAAGCGGCAAAGGTTATAGGGCTTGTAATCACTTTTTCCCCTTTTTGTACATTAAGTGCTAAAGTACATAAATGTAAGGCCGCTGTACCATTTGCTACCGCCACAGCATACTTGCAACCTATGTATTTAGCAAAAGCTCCTTCAAAAGCAGCTATGGTAGGGCCTTGGGTCAAATAATCTGACTTGAGCACTTGCACCACTGCTTGTATGTCCTCATCTGTGATGTGTTGACGGCCATAAGGTATGGGTTTTCTTTTCATCATAGTTCAAAAGTAGAATCTACATGTTCTTTAATCAATGCTCTAAGTCCTTCTACTGTTTCCCAATCTTTATTAGTACCGGAATTATATGCAAAACCTGGTTTTACCTTTTCGGCATTAAAGTGCTGTACAAATTCTTGTAAATTCCACCTAGTTACCGAAGGCAATATGGAATAATATTTCCCTAAATCATAAGTATAAAATGAATCTGAGGAAGTAATCATTTCTTCATGAATTTTTTCTCCAGGTCTAATACCTACTACTGGTTTTTCACATTCAGGACCAATGGCTTCAGCCACATCAGTAATTTTATAAGAAGGTATTTTAGGCACAAAAATTTCCCCACCCCAAGCATGCTCTAAAGCGTGCATCACCATATCTACTCCACCTTGCAATGAGATATTAAAACGAGTCATGGTTGGGTCAGTAATAGGCAACACACCTACTTTCTTTTTATTCAAGAAAAAGGGTATAACTGAGCCGTTAGAGCCCATTACATTGCCGTAGCGAACTACTGAAAATTTTATAGGATTCCAACCTCTTATGTTATTGGCTGCCACAAAAAGCTTATCAGAAGCTAATTTAGTAGCACCGTATAAATTAATCGGTGCAGCTGCTTTATCAGTAGAAAGAGCTACAACGCGCTCCACACCTGTTTCCAAACAAGCATTGATTACATTTTCAGCTCCAAGTACATTGGTTTTCACACACTCCATTGGGTTGTACTCTGCAATAGGCACGTGCTTCATCGCCGCTGCATGAATCACGTAGTCAATTCCTTTTAGAGCTCTTTTCAGTCTTTCTAAATCTCTTACATCTCCAATAAAAAAGCGAATATTAGGGTACTCTTGAGGCGGATATTCTTGCGCCATTTGGAACTGCTTCTGTTCATCCCTAGAGAAAATAACCAGCCTTTTAATAGTGGGGCTTGTTTTAAGTATATGCTTTGTTAAAGCTTTGCCTAGAGAACCTGTGCCGCCTGTAATTAGTAGGGATTTGTCTTTAAAATTCATATCTAAAACCTAGTGGACAGATAGTATTTAAAATTATTTGGATAAAAATATTAGGTTTAACATTACTTTTTTATGTTGTCAACATATAATATTGAACATTTTAAATAAAAGTTTCAAGTTACCTAAATTCCTGCAATCTCCCCTATGAACTCCCGTAATGAAAGATTAATACCATTTACAAACCATGGAACAAAAGGCAGACCAATCATAAATGCACTTACAAAGCTTAGCAAGTTACTTAATACAAATATACCTGTTATACTATATACTCCAATGGAAACTACAATACATGTGTGGAATACCTTTCGCAGGATATGATTTTTAAAAACTTTTTTATTTCTGGATAAAAGTAGTAAAATTGTTGCAATGGCAAAAAGACCAGCAATAGCATATCCTCTATTATACAGGGCATATAAGAAATAATTGAAATTAGCCATTGCTACTGTCAGTAAGCATACAGAAAATAGTAATTGCTCTTGTTTGTTCATATGGTAAAAGAATACTCCTGTTATTAATAGTAAACCTGCCAAAAAGTTGGTGCCCCATACGGGAGCAATATGCTTGCCATAGTATACGTACCAGTTCTTAGAAGACATGCTGTCTGACCTATCTATATTACTCTCAGGATCTGTATAATAATATTTTACTTTACTAGCACCCAATTGAGTACTTGATAGTTGATTAATAATACCTATTGGCACAGCTTGCGTAGTAAAAGAAGCAGCAAAAATCCCAACATACAAAAAAGGGCGCACCTTGAATAAGCAAACTACTGCGGTAGGTAGTGCCAAGGCAGCATATCCTATATGTATAAGCGGTGTGGCTGCAACTAGTAGCAGGTATTTCCTCTTTTTTGTTAAGAAGTAACCAAATGCTCCGTTAAACAGTACCCAGAGACCTGTCCATGTTCGAACAGTATTTATATTGTCAATACTTTTATAAAATATAAATAGTAAAATAAAACCCCAAACCAACCAGCTTTTCTGTTTAAAGTTCACATATTGAAATACTTTCAACATACCAGATACATAAAAATAACCGTACACAAAAGATACAAAAACAAAAAATAGACCCGGCACACCTAGTAAGCTACCGCACAAGAATGATAGTATATGTATATAAACATCATCATTAGTATCTCTCTGAGGTTGAAGCAGTAAAATATCTTCAAGTTCGTCCAGAAACTCTGAAAAAGGCAAGCTGTAGTAATGAGTATTTACGTGCTCTTGGTGCGTTGTAGCATCTGCACCCGGTGCAAATTGTATGGTGGAGCCAAATAGAGTAATAAAAAACACCAACATCCACTTTTTGTATAAAGGATTAGAAGCTTTTATAGCATAATACAGCCCAAACATTGGCGATACTAACATAAGTACAATATGGTACTTAAGAGCTTGTTTCATTTTTTTAATAGCTTATTAAATAATTCTAGCCATATCATGCCTACTTTATCAATAGTAAACCTCCTGGCATTTATTTTTGCATGCTCACTCATTTCCTTTAACAAGCTTTGCTCTTTAGCTATTACAACAGTTTCTTTTGCCATTTCGCTTGTATTGTAGGGTTTTATCAGAACTGCGTCTTTACGATTGTGTACAATCCAGTCTAACGCTGCATAGCTTTTGAATGCCACTATAGGGCAACCATAGCTCTGTGCTTCCAAAATGGTATTAGGAAAGCCCTCAAAAGCAGAAGGCATCATAAATATTGAAGCTTTCCTGTAGTATACTTCAGGTTTTTGGTAGCCCAATAATCTTACCCGAGGAATATTTTCTCTGGCAATTTGTTTCTCAAGGTTATTTTTTTCCGGACCGTTACCTACTATCCAAAATTCCCAATCAGGCAGTTCAGGATATACTTTATCCCAGAAGGGTAGCAACAAATCAGATCTTTTTTGTGGAATATTTAATCTACCCACATGAAGGATGATTTTTTCTTTACTATGGGTTTGCTGCTCTACGTATGGTATAGAGTTGGGTATGGCTATAACTTTTTCTGGTTTATAGGCCCCGATGAAATATTGCAATTCGTCGCGGTTGGGGGGTGCCAGTAATATGTACAAATCATGCTGGTTTATAATAGCTTTTAGTTGTCTCGCATGTTTGTATTTGTGGATATTTAAGGCAACAGACTGGCCAAAAGCGTTGTTAAACCCTTTCGATATACTTGCAGGCAACATTCTATTAACTGTATCTGTAAGATTATTTTTTACACTAAAGAGAGAGTTTCTTAGACAGCCTAATAAAATAAAACCAAGTTGTTGTTTGCTGGCAAACAAGGCCTCCCGCAAAGGTATCTCATAGGGCATCTGATTAATGACAATATCAGGTCTTACTTCTGTCAATATATTACGAAGTCTTGCTGTATTTTTTTTATTGCCGCCTTCTCCTTCTTCCTGCACATAGTATAGCGTGCCATATTCTGCAGAAACATGCCCTGTTTTTTGTAGAGAAAAGTAGGAAACCTGAAGTCCATTTTCTGTAAAAAATTTACCCAGTTTAAAGGTAGTTCTCTGAACTCCCCCATCATTGGGGTTGAATGCAGGAACCAGCGCGAAAAGTATTTTCAATTTTTTCGGTCTTTTAATACTTTGTGTTGGTGGTAATTATTAAATCTATTTCGCCCTGGGTGAAGTCCTAATCGCTCCATTATACGTACATATATTCTCCTTAAAGACATGGGTACTATGCTTCGTAACAGGGCTATTATTTTATCTTTAGACGAATAATTGTGTCTACCCTTATTGGCATGCGGAAACTTTCTGCGCGGAGCAGGTAGCTCTAAGAAAGCACAAAGCTTCCCCCAGCCATCGCCATCTTCCCAGGACATCACTAGTAAATCTTGTGGTCTATTTTCAAAATATTCTAATACTTCAGTATAATGTCTTCTATATCTTTCTAAATAAACATTTTCGTTTCCATCTAAACTACTTATACCATATAACCACTCTCGCAATGTTGTCTCACTATTTCCAAAATGCTTGTAAGCGCTATTTAGCCATTTTCCCTCATCTCTAGTAGTTAAAATGAACTTACTATTGGGAAACTTTTCATCTAGCTCTTTGTATAGAGCAGCCCAAGGCATGTCCTGAAAGGCATCAAATTGTTCTGCTTCTTTTAATACAATACCCAATCTATTTTCCAACAAGTGCTTTCCCATATCGAGTCTGGCGCCTACTACTCTGTACCCCAGTATCAACAACGCTTCGCCCATGGTAGTAGTACCGGTTTTGTGCCAGCCTATGCAGAATACTTTTTGCTTTTTTAATAGCTTTTGTTTCATTTTTTGTTATCTGCTTATATATTTATCCTATCCATCTCCTTTTCAGCTTGCCAAGATTGCGCCTTAAGGTAATGTAACGTAAGTGCCAGCGAAAGCTTGAGGACAGGGCATCGTGCAGTAACTGGGAAAGTACCTCTCCTTGTACTACTGAAAAGGTGAGTACTTTTTCAGTAGTTAAAGTGTTGCTTTGTACTGTTTCTGGTATTTCCAGTTGCTCGCTTTCAGGGAGACAGTTGTTACATACCTGCCATGTTCTGTGGTATTGCGACAGTTCCTGCTGCATTATTGCCTTGTAGTAGGCTTCCAGGCGCGGCTCAGTAGCTTTTTGTTTACGCGGTATGTATATAAAACGGTTGTAAAACTCTTCAATCAGATAAGGATGTCGTTTGTAAATGTCCTTAAGCAAGAGCAGTTCCGAGAAGCTCAAAGAAGGGTTGACTGGTTTGTCAAACCCTTTCAATTGTATATTCAGGCCAAGCCAATTTTTAAAAAAGACCTCTTCCAGACATCCATCCTTTGACTGATATTTACGGCATACAAGGTCTGCCTGTAGTTGCATGGCAGCCTTCAAAAAAATCAGCAGCCCATTGCCATAATAATAGTGCTTTGGTACCCAATGCTCAATATCAGCGGCGGTTCCACCTTTTGCTCGATGTTTGTACAAGGAAAGCGCCTGCTCAACAGGGTTACGCAATATAAGCAAAAAACGAGTGTGGGTAAAACCAGCGGAAACTATAACCGCGTCAAACTGCTCCCAAACAGTTGTTGAGTTCAGTGCCAGTACCATCAGCTCGTTAGAAAGCAGTACAATTTTGCACTTTCTCTCTTTCGCTTTGGCGACGTGCTCTTGCAATATGCTTTTTACTTTTTCCCAGTTACGGGCATTGATGGCATTGGTCAGATTTTGTGCGTTTCCACTAGAAACCTGCCCATTCAGCATTTGTTGTTCCTTTCTGCCACCCCTGGGAAAATAGGTGCCATGTTGCTCCAGTGTACTGCGATTTACAGCAGCAAGGCTTTGTAAATGAGAGCTACCTGTCTTTTCTGTTCCTATATGTAAGTAAAGTTTCACTTATCTCTTTTACTAAACAAATATGCTAAGTTGCTATCTTTATCTATTTTTTGTTCTTCTATCTTCCACTTTAATTTAAGTAGGGGTTCCTGTTTATTATCAACCAATAGCTTAGCTTTGGCATTTATAGAACTCAGTAACCCATAATTTTGTAAGAGATGTGGCCCATTAGCTGACACCTTCGGCATTTTCTCAAAAAGCACACGGAAGTTTAAATCTTTCATGATTAAATCATAAAATATAAAATGATATATCATATAAGGATATATTTTTAGTACGCTCTTAAAAACAGGGTTCAACCATATTTTGCTTAATTCTAAACTTCGCCCATTGATTAATCGGTTAGCCCAGTAAACTAGCATGCTATCTCTATTATCGAGATTTCTGAAATCACAGCTATTCCAATATTCTATGAGTGCTAAATATAAACTTTTGAGAATATAATTTTCTTTTTCCGCAGCAATAAACCAATTAGAAATAATACGATCTTTTCCAGGGCGATAAAAAAAAAATGCTCCTGCCTGTAGTTTATCAGGTAGCCAGTCCTCAAATGATTTTAGACAAAAAACAGTGGGATCCAGCCATGTCCCACCATATTTTATCAGTAAATGAGTACGCAATAAATCGGATTTATGCTGGATAAGCATTTTTTCCCATTTAGATTGAGGAATGGGAATGGAATCGGCAAAATCATAAACCGACTGTCTGTCCAACAGAAATATTTCTGCATGAGGGTGTAGGGCCTTTACCTGTTCTATACAATGCTTCGCTACAAAAGGGGCTTGCTCAAAACCTTGATGCCAGTATGTCCAGATTTTGTTTACCACTAAGAGTAATATCCGCTTTATCTAGTAAGGTGTCTCCTTAAATCTTCTACTTTCCAAAGTCCCAGTACCCTGTCTGCTGATACAGCATTGTCCTCTACTTTTTGTTCGTAAGGTGGAAAATTATAGGGAGGCAAAAGTAAATTAATACCTCGAAACTGCCCGCTCTCAATGTCTTTGTTCTGCCTGGTCTCCTCGTTGGTAGTTGTCATAAAATACCTAGCTTCCGAATCCAGTATGTGCTGTATTACTTTTTGACCATCTTTAAACGATAGATGAAACAACACCTCTCTGCATAGCACAAAATCACTACCATTGGGCAAGGCTTGCTGAACGCCATTAAAATGCCTAAATTCTCGTTTTTCGTTACCGTACCTTTCCCTATTTTCCTCAATCAAACTTTTTACAATATCTAGCCCCAAGTAAGGGCATGGAAGGTTTACCTCTTTCATCCAGTAAAAATCTCCACAGCCTATATCTACCAGCAAAGTAGCATTTACTTGTGCAAGCAGTGTGGGCAGCATTTTTCTTAAATGAACTGTTGCTGCTAAAGTTGAGCCTGCTCCCGATTTTGATTCCTTGTTTCGAAACCAGATATTTTCCTTGTAAATATTAGTAAAGCGTTCTTCGACCGATTTGCCAGCAATGGCTTTCTGGTACTTTATATGGTACCTTATGCTATTAAGTCGGTTGATAATTTTTTTTATCATGTCCATTCTAAAATGAGTAGCCAAACAATTCGATAATATTTAGATTTTTTTGCCTTACAATTTCCTTGGTACCTTCATCATATATTTGCTTATAGCCAGTTTCTTTTCTTACTTTACTTTTGGTAATCGGCATTTTTAGACCTTTGATATCTGGTATTTTCTCTCCAAGTGCCTTTATATCTTCCATAAGATTTTCAAACCTGATCATGAAGTCGATACTGTAAAGGCCATTTACTGAGAAAAAAGGCCATTGCAACTTGTAAATATTACGTACAAACTCATTAAAAGTCATTTTATCCACATCTTCGTACCCAAACTTCCTCATCCACTCATACATAGAAACAGCATGATCCCAAGGATTACGTACAACAGCAATCTTCAAATAAGAATCCCAAATATCTTTCCCCACATATTTTTTTATATTATCGGCCTGTAAGTGTTCCCAATAGTTTTCGCTAGGTATTTTTCTTTTTCTTAGCAGCCAATAAATCTCTCGTAGTTCCCAATTTTTTAGTAGCTTTTTCCTAAAATAATTTTGTGGGCGCTTTGCTTTGTTTTTCTCTCTAACTTTAGGGTCAGGGTCGTACCCCAAAGGAGTAATTACGTCATCAGTACCGCAAACTCTACTCAATAAAAGCTCAACAGAAGTTCCTGCAGTTTTTTGTGGTTTGATAAAAATGAATTTGTGTTTATGCGAGATTATCATTTAAGAAATAAACTTATGCTTAACTTGAAAAAAGATTTTTTCTAATTCCACTTTAAGCATCAAAAATCCTTCGTCTTTTGTTAAAATAAGAATTATTGCATAAGTAATAATAAAAATTAAAGCTGATAGGAACGAATTAAAAGATAATAGACTTTTCATTAAATAAATTATTATAAATCCTAAAAGTAATGGCTTAAGCAAACTTTTAAGTTGCTTCAAAAAAGAAATATTTAAATATCGTTGCACAAAATAAATACCTAAAGAAATATTTATAAAGTTTATTAAAACTACAACTATTGCAAAAGTTTCAATACCATAAAATAAACCGAAAAGTAAAGGTATCAAGGTAAGAGCTCTTTGTAAAAGCCCTACTCTAAATTTCTTTTTAGAATGGCCTCTACTAAGTAATGATTTTCCTATCAAAGCTCCTAAAGGACCAGTCGATGTTTTGAAAATTAGTATTTGAAAGATTATTACAGTCGGTAACCATTTTTCACCCAATAGATTTAATATTATTACATCTGCTAGAAAGTAAAGTAAACCTGATAAGGCTACAGTTATAACTGTGACTAATTTAAAAATCTTTAGATAGACTTCCTCAAACTTTTCACTATCATCTTGTAAGCTGCTCAATGTGGGAAAAATAACTTTCCGCAAACTTGTAGCAGTGTAACTCATTATTTGTGCATTTAAAGATTCTGCTCTTGAATAAAAACCAAGAGTAGCCGTTGAAAATACTTTACCAATAAATATGGTATCAACCCGCTGAAAGAATTGCCTCAATAACTGGTCAAAAAAAATAAAACTTGAATAACTAAATAAGGCTCGTACTTCAGTCCATGAAAAAGATGATTTAGGTTGCCATTTACTACCAACCCACAACAAAATGGTACCTACAATAGTAGTAGTAATTTGCTGCCATACAAGACTATACACACCCATACCTTTTATGGCAGCTATTACACCTAAAGTTCCTCCCATAAGTACAGCAACTACATCGCGTATGCTTAATGCTTTAAAATTTAAATTTTTTACTAAAATAGCACTGTGTACTTTTCCTAAGGCTGCAATAGGGGGTATCAAAGCTAAATAATACAATACCGATGTGATATCACTATTATCATAAAAATTACCAACAATTGGCGCCACTAAGACAATTAGTATTGCCATTAAAAAACTGATAGCACAGTTCAAGTAAAATATTGAAGAATAAAGTAAATCATCAACTGATTGCCTATAAACTAATCCATCCGTAAAGCCAACATCTATAAATACTTGTGTAAGTGAAACAAATACCAATGCTATACCTATTACTCCAAATTCTTCAGGAGTGAGTAATCGAGCCAATATTATTGATATGCCCAATGTAACAAACTGTCTTATAAAAGTACCGACTAAATCCCATCCAAATGCTTTCCTAGATTTAGAATCTAAACTTTTATCTTTTTCCAAATTTTATTTTTATATCCCGAATCATCATTTTAAACCAAAAACTTGTGAAGCAAACCAGATTGCACTCCACGTCTCAAACGCCGCAAAACAATATCAAAGCCTCCCCTCCACCTTACCCTTATCCAACACCCCTTTCACATCATATACCACCCCATTTTCACACTTTAACTTATTCAGGTTGAGGTCTAGAAATTTTTGGTGAGCTACGGCGAGTACTACGGCTTCGTATTCTCTATGTGGTAGGTCAGTTAGGTTTTGGTAGCTTTTCATGCCGTATTCGTGCTGTACCTCTTCCGGGTCGGCCCATGGATCGAATACGGAAACCTCCATGTCGTATGTGGTGAGCTCTTGGTAAATGTCTATGGCTCGAGTATTCCGTATATCGGGGCAGTTTTCTTTAAAGGTAATGCCCAAAAGTAATACGCGAGCTCGTTTTACGCGTATGTCTCGCTTTGCCATGAGTTTTACAATCTCACCAGCTACATAGCCGCCCATGCTATCATTGAGGCGGCGGCCTGCCAGAATAATTTCTGGGTGGTAGCCTACTTCTTGGGCTTTTTGTGCCAAATAGTAGGGATCAACCCCTATGCAGTGTCCGCCTACCAAACCGGGTTTAAATGGCAAGAAATTCCATTTAGTGCCTGCGGCTTCCAAGACCTCGTGAGTGTCTATGCCCATGCGGTTAAAAATTTTGGCCAACTCATTTACAAAAGCAATGTTTATGTCCCGCTGGGAGTTTTCTATCACTTTAGCAGCTTCGGCAACTTTAATGCAAGAGGCTTTAAAGGTGCCTGCCGTAATTACTTCCTTGTACAATTGATCTATGGTTTCTGCTGCTTCAGGTGTTGAGCCTGCTGTTACCTTTAATATTTTGCTAACTGTATGCTCCTTATCGCCTGGGTTAATCCGCTCAGGGCTGTAACCCGCAAAAAAGTCTTTATTAAATACCAATCCTGATATTTTTTCCAATACAGGTACACACTCGTCTTCTGTTACACCTGGGTATACTGTAGATTCATAAACCACAATATCGCCCTTTTTTAAGACTTTGCCTAATGTTTCGCTAGCCTTAATCAGGGGTGTGAGTACCGGGCGGTTGTGCTTGTCGGTAGGAGTAGGTACCGTAATGATATACACATTGCAGGCTTGCATATCGCTGGCGGCACTGCTTACAAACAAACCTCCTTTACTTGGATCATTTCTCAATACCTTTTGTAAGTCGGCATCAGCTACTTCCAAGGTGCGGTCCTTGCCGCTACTTAGTTCATTTACACGACTTTCATTAATATCAAAACCTACTGTAGGGTATTTCTTGGCAAATTCTACTGCCAGAGGCAATCCTACATATCCGAGACCGATAATGGCGATTTTCATAAGCGTTGCTGTTTGAATGGGCTTATGCCCGTATGATGGACTACGGGCGTTTGGATGCTGTCGCATCTTGTTTGAGGGCTGTCGCCCGTTTGAAGGCTGTCGCCCGTTTGGTGAGCTAAAGCTCGTTTGGGAGCTGTCGCCCTTTTGGGCTGCGCGTTTGGTGTTTTTAAGCTACAAACGATGCTCTGCACCTCAAACTACAAACAGCGCTTCGCGCTCCAAACTCTGCGAAGCAGACCAAACGCCCGTCAGGGCAATACCGATTTTCTTAGAGAAAAGAGTTTTTTACTGATGATTTCTATGCTAGTTCTTATCTTCTTATAACTTTCGTCTTCAAGCCAATTTAGCTCTGTAACGATAATCAATTGGTTTAATAATTCTATGAGTGACCCATAAGCCATAGTGTAAAAATGGCCTTGGTCTTTTTGGGTTCTCCTTGCAGTTCCTTCTGTTATATTAGAAGAAACAGAAACTACTGCTCTTCTCATTTGGCTAACCATGCCGTATTTTTCTTCATTTGGGAAACTCAGGGTAATTTGGTATATATTCTTCGCCAAATCCTTAGCCATTTTCCATACTTCTAATTTCTCAAAAGGGTATTGGTACATTTAGCTATGGACTTCGTCTGTTTGGTGAGCTGAAGCTCGTTTGAGTGGACTACGTCTGTTTGTGGGCTATCGCCCGTTTTATGAGCTGAAGCTCGTTTAGAGGCTGTCGCCCGTTTGGGCTGCGCGTTTGGTATTTTTCAAACTACAAACGATGCTCTGCACCTCAAACTACAAACAGCGCTTCGCGCTCCAAACTACAAACTCTGCGAAGCAGACCAAACCCCAAACTTGCATAGCAAACAATACGCCTAACAGGCAAATACAGCTTCGCCTCGTAAGTCACATGGTAGCATGTAACTAATAAGGCAGAACCTCTAATTTTGGCAAATAATTGCCTATAAATTCTAATACCTATCTCCTTTTCTTATGCCATTCAATTCAAAAGTTTACATAATATCTAAACTCGATTGGCATTGAATTAAAAGATAGACTTGGTAAGTAGATTTAGTTAACATTGATTGGAATCCTATATTCCTTAGTAATAGTTCTTTAAATATTCAGCTTCACTTGCTCTACTGGGATTTTCGCCACTAACTGAAATCCGATATTCTCTAGTTCAAGGGTAAGGGTATTATTTTTTATGTCTTTGATAATGCCTGATTGACCTTTAAGGCTACCTCCTTGTATATTTACACGATATCCAGGCTGTAAGCTTTCTGTGGTTATTTCTGTAAAGTTTTGAAGCAGGTATTCAATAGCTTCAATTTCCCTATCTCGTACCACTGCTTCTTTACCGAGATGTTTTACAAATGCAACTACACCGTTGGTTTCAAGCACGGGATATTTTTCATGAACAAGGTCAACATACACAAATAAATACGAAGTAAATAGAGGTACTTCAATTTTCTTTTTTCTATCACTCCATTGTCTTATTGTCTTTCTTAAAGGCAGGTATGTTTCAATGCCTTTCTCTTCTAAGCGATGGTTGGCTTTCTTTTCTCCTCTTGGTGTTGTGTAAACCACATACCATTTCTTTTCCATAAAAGCTTATTCAAAAAATATCTAAAAAATTAGGCTTTTATATTTATTGCCTATATCAAAAAATCAATTTGAAACTCAAATGTAAGACACAAGGGTAAAAATCAAAAGACTACCTATTTAAATTTGATTTTTACTGATTTCAAAGATGTAAAGAATGATGAAATAACCTAAACAAATGTAAGATTTTAAAATTCTAAAATGCTTTCTTTGTAGCTATACGTACATAAGTAATCAAATTTTGTTATTAAATAATGAAGTAAGTTTTATTGAAAGAATAAAATTTTACACAAAAAATAATGCATTCCGAACTTTCGCTGCAAAGTTGTAATTTTTAAATAAACTATTGTACATCATTTATACTTACAATATTAATTTCTTCATCTCAACATAGATTTAAACCATATTTCGGTCCAAATGTTAGGATTCTACAATTAATTATAAGAAAATGATTAATCTGTACTCAACCACTCCTCAGGATTGAGTTTTCTTTGGTTATACCAGATTTGAAATTGCAGGGCTGCCATCCCATCTGCATTGCTTGCAACAGTACCTAAAGGGGTCAATTGTTGTACTTGCTGCCCTGGTTGCACTTTTACCTCTTGCAATCGGGCATATACTGTAAAGTATTCACCGTGTTGAAGTGTAATCATGTATTGCATACCAGGCACTTTTGTAACAGCTACTACTTTTCCTTCAAATACGGCATGAACAGGTTCATCTACACGTGTAGTAATATCAACACCTAAGTTATCTACCCATATTTTTTCTAAAACAGGATGTTCTTGTCGACCAAACCTAGAAGAGATAAAACCATCTTTCACAGGCCAGATAAGTCGATTTCTTGCCGCTTCAAAAACCAATATGGAAGCATTATCGGTAGTTGCTTCATTATTGGTTAAAGCTAAGTTAGCATGCCTTAAAGATGGATCATTTTCTTTCAGGTTAGCCTGCAGTATTTTTGTTATTTTTTGCGCTAATTCTTTTACAGCTTTTTTCTCTTCAACAAGTTGTGACCGTAGTTCTTTGGCTTCTTTGGATAAATTAGCCACTAATTGCTGTTGTTGTCGCTTCAGTTTAAGAATTTCTTTTTGATCTTGTTGCTCCCTTTCCAACAACTCGGCGCGGGTCTCTTTATCTTGCACCAATTGTTGTTGCTTTCGTGTAAGCATTTCCCTTACTACTAAAATTTGTTCGATTTGGTAAGAGCGCGTTTCTTTATACTGGTTTAAAAAATGATACCTTGCCAGTAGTTGATTGAAAGTCTCACTCGCAAATAAATACAATATTTGATTGTATGCTCTTGATGCCGTATTCTTAGAAGATAGATAAATCATGGCGCCATATTCTTCTTTTAAGTCTTCTAAATCTTTACCTAATGCAGTTATCACCTCCTCAGTTTCTTTCATATCTTCTTCAATGAAGAACATCTCACGATTAATGCTTTTTACTAAATTACGGCGCTGGCGTAAACTAGCATTTAATGTACGTAATTTGAGAAGTCCCACTTGCCTATTCCCACTAATTTCATCAAGTAACTTATTGGTTTCTTCTATTTTATTTAGTAGACCTGCCCTTTGCTTTTCTAATAATACACGTTCCCCTTCTTGTGCTTTTAGCAAACAAAAAGGATAAAAAAGAAACAGTATCAATAAAGTTTTTATCATAGCATTAAGAGCTTCTCAAAAATCACCCAATCACAAAATTCAAAAGGTTAAAAAGGCTTCTTCCTTGAGATTTCTGCAGCAAATTATGTCCCAAATTTAATGTTGAGTCATTTTTACAGGCATTATTCTTTTCAATTGGTTCTAAAAATTATTTCCAAAACGAAATCAATTAAATTTTATCTTTATAAATCAATTTTATCTTCGGTGAATAGTAGTTTTGAAGTTTTAAAGTAGGAAACGCAAATTTAAGTGAAAAAAGTTTTATTTATAGATAGGGACGGCACACTCATAGTTGAACCGCCAGAGGATTACCAAATAGATTCGCTTGAAAAACTAGCTTTTATCTCTAAATGCATCACCAATTTGCATAAAATTATACAAGAGCTAGATTTTGAGTTAGTGATGGTTACCAATCAAGATGGTTTAGGCACAGCAAGCTTTCCTGAAGATACTTTTTGGCCTGCTCATCATAAAATGCTGAAAACTTTTGAAGGGGAAGGCATCCATTTCAATGAAATATTAATTGACAAAACTTTTGAAGAAGATAATGCCCCTACAAGAAAACCACGAACTGGATTGTTGACGCATTACCTTTCTGGAGATTATGATATATCTAATTCTTACGTAATAGGCGACCGTAAAACTGATGTACAATTGGCTGAAAACCTAGGTACTAAAGCTATTTATTTTTCTAATGAGCAACTTGAAAAGGCAGACTTATGCACGAATAACTGGGATGAAATTTATGAATTCCTCAAATATCCACCTCGCGTAGCTGAAGTTATTCGCAATACTTCTGAAACAAAAATTAATATCAAGCTTAATGTAGATGGTACAGGAAAATCTAATATAGATACTGGACTAGGTTTTTTCGACCACATGTTAGATCAGCTCGCCCGCCATGGCAACTGCGATTTAGCCATTAAAGTAGATGGCGATCTACATATAGATGAACACCATACTATAGAAGATACAGCATTGGCATTGGGCGAAGCTTTTCTAAAAGCACTGGGAAATAAAAAAGGCATTTATCGCTATGGATTTTTATTACCTATGGATGAATCGCTGGCACAAGTTGCCATAGATTTTTCTGGCCGCAATTGGTTGGTATGGGAGGCAGATTTTAAAAGGGAAAAGATTGGGGAAATGCCAACAGAAATGTTTTATCATTTCTTTAAATCTTTTACAGATACTGCTCGCTGCAATCTCAATATTAAAGTAGAAGGGGAAAATGAGCACCATAAAATTGAAGCAATCTTCAAGGCTTTTGCCAAGGCAATTCGCATGGCGGTAATGATAGACCCCCATAGCGACAGAATTCCTAGCACTAAAGGGACTTTGTAGTGAATTGTTGAGTTGTTGAGTCGTTGAATCGAATTTTGGACTATAATTTTTAAGTTAAAAGTATTTGCAATTTTTTACAAAACCTCAAACTCACAACTTCACAAACCTCAACTAAACAATTTTACATCGTATTCACAACGTGTTTTTTCTTGCGTTTCTTCTTTTTGAAAAGTCCGTATAAGAAAGGTTTCTTGCCTTTTTTGTTTCTTTTTATTTTTCGTTTGCTTATATCTTTTCCTCTATGTTTTTCACCATAACGCAAATGTTGTTTGCGCCATTTCCACCAAGGCATACCCCGATATAACTCACCATTGTGGTAATGTTGGGCACGTACCATACAACCACTACCTCCTTTTTCTTCTGGCTGCAAAGGGCAAACTTTCGGACTACAAGATTGTATCCAGACAGCAAACCAGAGCAAAACCAACAATTTTATTATCCGATTAGTGGAGTATCTCATAAAAAATCAGCTTTTATATTTAAAAGCATCACTTGCCAAAAATATATATTGTAAGAGGTTTTCATTCAATAGCCATTCAAAATTAAACAAATTACCTCCCACCACTTTTATTTAATGCACTTTAAAGAAAATATATTGTTTTAGCCTTAAAACCTTTTAAAAACAAAAGTCTAAGCTTTTTACTTACTTTGCTGTATAAAACCACAAGCATCATACCCATTATGAAAATTCACTTTTTTAAATATCAAGGTACTGGCAATGATTTTATAATGATAGATGACCGGGAAAATCATTTTCCTAGAGAAAATGAAAAGTTGGTAGCCAGTTTATGCCAGCGCCGTTTTGGCATTGGTGCAGATGGATTAATACTGCTAAGGAAACACGCTTCTACTGATTTTGAAATGATATATTACAATGCAGATGGAAGAGAAGGATCCTTATGTGGCAATGGGGGAAGATGTGTTGTTCAATTTGCGCATGATCTTGGTATTTTTGATGAAAAAACGCAATTCATGGCTGTTGACGGCCTACATGAAGCATATTTAGAGAATGGATTAGTATCGCTGAAAATGGGAGATGTAAATAAAATAGATTTCCACAATGAAGCTGCCTTTGTGGATACTGGCTCACCGCATTACCTTGAGTTTGTAGATGACATAGAAAATTACCCAGTAATACAGAATGGCAGCAATATCCGACATAATTTCAGAGAAGGTGGTACCAATGCTAATTTCTTAGAAATGAAAGGCAATACCTTACATGTACGTACTTTTGAAAGAGGGGTGGAAAATGAAACTTGGTCTTGTGGAACTGGTGTGACGGCAGCCGCTTTATATTCTGCCCATACAATAGGTAAACATGTAGTGCCAATTCAAACCAAAGGTGGGCAATTAGAAGTACGGTTTGAGAAACGAGCAGATGGATATTTCAATGATATTTACCTAACAGGACCTGCAAAAAGAGCTTATGAGGGTGATTTTGATATTTGATACTTAACTTCATAAAGTATCTTTTCTCTTTTGCTAAACTGAAAGTTTTAATAACATCATTCCTAAAAAATATAGAATATTTAAACCTTATGGGCATTCAAACTATTTTCTAAACAATGCCCAATGGCTTATAATAATTTGAAGAATTAATTTTTCTTTTGGCTTGTTATTACATGCAAGTGCATAATTCCAACTTAATAATTGAAATTACTGTCTTTGCATAAGAAGTTTTTTAGAGGTAATTTAAATCCTCAACATGTGTAAATATTAATTTTTATCATTATACCATGACAACCAGTCCTATCCAAACCATCATTTATTTTTTAGCCGTAGTTTTTCTTATAGGTTGTGCCTCGGGGAACAAAGCGGTTGAAAATAAAATAAAGCAGGGTAATTATGAGGGTGCTATTGCTCAAGCCAATAAAATACTTGCAGAAAGCAAAGATGCCACCACACAAGCCAAAGCACATTATATGCTTGGCGAGGCATACAGGCTTTCAAATAGAATGGTAGAAGCTGAACCCCATTATAGAAAAGCTTTTGTTAGTAAAAAGATCGAGGATGAAAACTTACTTTATCACTATGCATTTGCATTAAAAAATGCTGGAAACTACGAATCTGCTAAAAAGGGCTTTACTAAATACGCCAAAGAAGGGACAGACTACAATAAAACAAGAAGGGCTAGAGAAGAACTTAAAGCGCTGGAAGAAGTTGAAAAACTTTCAAAACCTGCCAAATATGTAACCATCGAAAACTGCGATGCACTTAATACCGAGCATGCAGAATACTCTCCTATCCTTTATGAAGACAAATTAGTATTTACCAGTAACCGCAATAGCCAAGTAATTTATGAAGCGACAGGAAAAGGTTTTCATGATTTGTTTTACTATGATTTAAAGAAAGACAATAATTGTGATGGTGTTGCTACGCCCTTTAATGAAGCGATTAATATTGACGGCTTTCACGAAGCTTCCCCAACTTTTACGCGTAATGGTAGAACAATGATATTTGCCAGAAGCAATAGTGGTAAAAAGAGGGATTTAGTAACTGACGTAAAATTGTATTACTCCACTTTTGATGGCGAAAAATGGTCCGAAGCAAAAATTCTATATCCAATAAGTAGTGAAAATTCAACAAGTTGGGATGCTTGTCCTACATTGAGAGCAGATGGCAAAAGACTTTATTTTGCATCTAATAGACCTGGTGGTTATGGTGGCATAGATATCTATCGTTCTGACTTGCAGAGTAATGGACAATGGAGTAGACCAAGAAATATGGGAAAAAGTATCAATAGCCGAGGAAATGATATGTTCCCTTTTGTGACTAAAGCTGGTGAACTATATTTCGCCTCTGATGGACATCCGGGTCTTGGAGGCCTAGATTTATTCAGGGCAACCAGACGAGATGGTGAAATTAAAATTGTGAACATGGGTGCCCCAGTCAATTCTTATGCAGATGATTTTGCCTTGGCACTACTCACACCAAAAACAGGATATTTCTCATCTAACAGAAGTAGTGATGGTGCTAAAGGCAATGATGATATTTTTTATTTTGAAGATAATTCACCTGAAACAAAATCTGTCAATTACTTTTTGGCAGGAACTAGTTTTGTAGAAGAAGATATCAATCGTACACTTCTTCCAAAAGTGGGTATGAAGCTCTACGATGAACGTGGAAGATTACTTGCAACCACCAATTCAGATTCTACAGGCAGGTTCAAGTTTGAAGTAAAATTAGACATAGGATATGATTATACCGTAGTAGCGGAAAAAGAGAGTTACATTTCCGAAAATAAAATATTTACAACAATCGGCAGAGGCGTTCCAGAAGATGAACTGGTTGATTCTGTAACCAATATTACTTTTGAAACTGATGTAATTCTTTATCAAAATATCTTTGCAGACTTAGAAGTGACCGGAGGTGGTGGTGGAGACGAAGGAGATGGTAGACCAACCATTGTACTAGAAGGTATTTTGTATGATTTAGATGAATCAGATATTAGACCTGATGCTGCCCGTGAGTTAGATAAATTAGTAGCTTACCTTAAAAGTAGAGCGAATATTAGGGTTGAACTTGGCTCACATACTGACTCTCGTGGTAGAGATGGATATAATATGCGCCTTTCAAGAAGAAGAGCTGAATCTGCAGTTGAATACCTAATTTCCCAAGGAATTGAACCTGAAAGAATAGAAGCCAAAGGATATGGCGAAACACAATTTTTAATACCAAATGCTATATCTGAAGAAGAGCACCAATTAAACCGTCGAACTACAGTGACTATAATTGGTACTATGGATGAACTTAATTCAGAAGAGGGTGAATAACCTGCTTCCAAATTAGTTTAAATAAAAAAATAGGCTGCTTAAAAAAGCAGCTTTTTTTATGCAGAAAATAAAGCAACATGCTTTTCCTTTCATCACTTAAATGGCTTTATAAACAAAATTTGTTTTTATATTTCAAGCATTTTAGGTAATGTAGCAGTACTATTCCTAAATACAGTTTTTAATGAAGTTTCCAGGCAGTTTTACTATCAATAAACAAGTTCTCTATTGGATTTGCCAATTTAGTTTTTGGTCATTTGTTGGGCTATTTACCATAATAATTTATGCCAACCAAGGTACGCTCACTACCGCCATTATAGTTGATACTGTATTTACTATGCTTTGCCTTTTTGGCATTTCACACCTTTATCGATATGTAATTATTAAGAATAATTGGCTTAAGCTTCTGTTCCCCAAATTATTGTTGAGAATGGTCTTTGCGACATTAGTATTATCTATTGTAGCTACACCTTTTACCCTACTTTCTTCTTATTTTTTTAATAGAGCCAGCTTTTCTCTTGAGTTGGGTGTTATCCTCAATAGTATTTTTACGCTCATTATTTTTTACTTTTTTTGGACCTTAGGTTATTTCTTATACCACTATGTTTCTAGCTACAACCGAAATTTGAAATGGGAAGCCCTGATCAATGAGTTTGAGCTAAATCAATTAAAATCTCAGCTAAATCCGCATTTTATTTTTAATGCCATGAATACTGTAAAAGCATTAATTGATGAAGACCCGAGAAAAGCCAAGAGTTCGATTAATCAATTGAGTAATATTCTAAGAAACTCATTGATGATGGACAAAAAGAAAGTTATCCCTTTTGCAGAAGAATTGGAAATTGTAAAAGATTACTTAGCATTAGAAGGCACAAGGTATGAAGAAAGGTTGAAGGTAAACTATCATATTGAAGAGCAAGCATATTTGTATAAAGTACCACCCATGATGCTTCAAACCATTGTTGAAAATGGGATTAAACATGGCATTTCTAAGTTAAAAAACGGTGGAGAAATTAGTATTGACACTGATATTAATACTGATTTACTAACAATTAGAATTAAAAATTCTGGCAAATATGCTCCTAAGGCTGAACGTAAAGAGGGTTATGGATTAAAAAGTACTAGACAAAGATTAGATCTACTTTACCATCAAAAGGCAAGCTTTCAAATAAGTAATGTTGGAAATAATGAAGTACTTACTGAAATTGCCATACCCAGATGGGATGAATCTGAGCTTTCTGTAGCGCGGTAAGAATAAATTATCATTGCCCTGCCTCGATCGCTGCACGTACGTTTCCATGCTCATCAAGTAATTTTTCAGCAGTTGCTCTATCTACTTTTAATTCATCCATGACCATTCTTGTGGCACGATCTACTAATTTGGTATTGCTTAATTGCATATCTACCATTTTATTCCCTTTTACCCTGCCTAATTGAATCATAGCAGCTGTAGATATCATGTTTAAAACCAGCTTCTGGGCTGTACCAGATTTCATTCGAGTACTACCTGTTACAAACTCCGGACCTACTAACACTTCTACAGGATATTGGGCCGCAGCAGCCACAGCACTGTTTTCATTACAAACAATACAACCTGTCAGTATGCCTGCTTTATTTGCTGCTTTTAATCCCCCCACAACATAGGGAGTTCTACCCGAAGCAGCTATTCCTACAAGGCTATCATCTTCATTGATTTCATGCTCTTGTAAATCTTTCCAGGCTTGTTCAAAATCATCTTCTGCAAATTCTATTGATTTTCTTATAGCCAAATCCCCACCAGCCATTAAACCAACCACCAAGCCATGTGGTACTCCATATGTTGGTGGGCATTCTGAGGCATCTAAAATTCCTAGTCGCCCACTTGTACCTGCACCAATATAGAAAAGTCTTCCGCCTCGCTTCATTCTTACAACTATCTGCGCTATCAGAGCTTCAATTTCTGGTAAAGCCTTTTCTACTGCCATAGGAACACTTTTGTCTTCTTTGTTCATATTGCTCAGTATTTCGCTTAAAGGCATTTTCTCTAAGTCGTTATAATAGGAAGCAGATTCTGTTAAGCTCATAGTATTAATGGTTATAAATCTTGTTCATGGTAAAGTGTTAATCCGGCGATCGGTTTTTCTAATATCCTACCCATACTAATATTCATTTCAGAAGCCGTATATCTAAGAATATCATTAAAATAGAAAGCAATAGATCCTGTAAAATGTACTTGAAATTGCTCATACCCTTCGTATTTCACTATTTGCTTTTTAAAAAAAGCAGTAAAAGCTTCGTGTACCAGATGTTTAATATATGGATACTTGATGTTGTGAAATAGAAATCTGGAAAAACTAGCTAAATAGCGGTTGGGAAAAGCATCTTTATACACTTTCTCAAGTAGTTCACTTTCAGTTAGCTGATACCTTTTAGCAAATTTTTGCTTTAAATCTGAAGGAAGCTCTCTTTTGAAATAGGCATTCACCAATGTTTTTCCCAAATATGCCCCACTGCCTTCATCGCCTAAAATATATCCTAAAGGGGGAATATGATCAATAATTTCAACCCCATCGTACAAACAAGAATTAGCTCCAGTACCTAAAATACAAGCAATGCCTTTATTATTACCACAAGTAGCACGAGCAGCAGCCAACAGGTCATTTTCAACTTTTATTTCAGAGGTATTTTTGAATGTATTTCCCAATACTTTTTCAAGTAGGTTTTTACCTATTCCCTTACAACCTGCGCCATAAAAAAATACTTTCTTTACATTATTAGTAAATTCAGCATTGAAGGTATTTTGGAGGCAAGTCGTTATTTCTTCTTCATTTCTCACAAAAGGATTAAGACCATCCGATTTAAACTGTCTGATTTCAGCATTTCCCTTAATAAACCGCCAATCAGTTTTGGTAGAACCACTATCAGCAATGAGTATCATTTTAGTCTTTTATGAAGCAAAGAGATGCTGCACCAATAATGCCAGCATTATTACCCAAAGTTGCCAATCTAATATCCATATTATTTGTGTAATATGGGGTAAGATACTGATGTATAGTTTCATTCATACTTCCCTTCACGTATTCAAAAGTATCTGAAACACCGCCACCAATCATTACAGTTTTCACATCTAACAAGCGTACTGCAGATACAATCGCCTCACCAAGATATTGACCCACGTCTTTAAATATCTCAAGCGCCAATTTATCACTTTTATGTGCCGCCTTTACTACTTTTTTAGGATCAAGTCTTCCCATTTCTGATAGTACTGACCTTCCTTCGTAGCCTTCAAGCGTAGTTAATGCCATCCCTAGTATTCCTTTCTTTCCTATATTATCTTCAATAGTTCTACCATTGCTGGCGATGATATGTCCTATTTCCATCCCATTTCCATCACCACCTTTGAATATCTCCCCATCTATTACTGCACCACCACCTACACCAGTTCCCAACGTTATAAACAAGAAATTATCTGGCATGGTACCTTTAGAAAAATAGTATTCTCCTAAAGCAGCAGCATTGGCATCATTTTCAACATGGAATATGATTTCAGGAAATTTCTCTCTTAACAGCTTAATGAAAGGTACTTTCTCTAAGGCAGGAATATTTGGTAATTCTAGCGTAGTAGTTCTATCCTTTGAAACTGTACCAGGCACACCTATACCTACTTTACTTACTGAAGGATTTCGATTTAATTGATCTATTAGAATTTTAGAAAAGTTATTCACAAAACCGCCCTCAGAAACTTCTTTGGTTTTTGTTTTCTCTTTGTATAAAAGTTCGCCATCTGAATTTACCAAACCAAACTTTACATTGGTACCACCGATATCTACACCTATAAAATGTTCCATTGGAAAAGGATAAACTGATTTGAAGGATACACAATAAGTATCCATTAAAAAATACATGTAATATTAATGAAAAAGTGCTTATAGCCCAATAACCAGTAAAAAATCTATCTGGAGGTAATAAAGACTGGTTCGCTATTTAAGAGTAATTGCTCTACCATTAATACATTTGTCTCTGCTTTGAATGCACTTAAATATTTTTCTGATACCCTAATGATCCCTAAAATACGTTGGTTGTTTTGCTTTAGAACTCCACTGAGTGATCCTTCACTCTTAACATGTGGATCTCTGCTATACTTCATTAATTCCTTCGATCCAAAAGCATCAATGATATGGTGAAAGCTTTCATCATTTTTCCCATAAATATCATAAAATGTCGGGTCATCTTCATCTAATATTTTCCCTTCAAAAACAGCAAGTTTTCTAAGTGCCATTTCCCCAATGGTATAAATATAGGCCTGAGCCAATAAGGCATCTTCATAGGTTACCACATCTTCATATATTCTACCGCCCACTCTTCTGGGGAAAACCTGAACTCTACTATCTATGTAAGCGTTGATCCACCCTAGCTCTTCATTTTCAATAAATAAATAAGAAGCATAGTTTGCCAGAGAATCAAGATATTCTACATGTTGCAATACTTTTCTTCTTACCTGGCTAATGTCAAAACCAACAAAAACAGCTTTGCCCTGCGAATCTTTTAGTTTATAAGGGGAAAGCTCAAATCGAATATTGTGGGCTATATCTTCAAACTTTATTTCATGCTTTTTTAGTTCTACTTGAAGCCGCTTTGTAATATATTCTTTGGTAAAGTTCATTCGAGCTTTAACAATTTCTTTGGCCACTTCTACGGTAACTGGTCGTTTTAATGCAGGATCTGCCACATTTTCAGACTTTCTAAAATTGCCGAATAAATCGTAATTGTACCGATAGGGTTTTAAAGTAAGTAACTCCAGGCTATCTTTTACCATGAGCCACTCACGCATGGCTGTTTCAGGTAATGGCATAGAAGCACTAATTTTAACTTTTACTACATTGTCAGGGCCAGTTTTATATATATCAACAATTTCTCTTATCACTTTATCTTCGACCTTACTCCTTATTTCCATATTATTCAAAAAGTGCTTTTGAGAAATTACTCTGAGTGTCTCAAATACAGTTTCGTGTTCTTCAAGGTCTTCCAGTAAATCCTCTACATTTTCCATGGTTTCTTCTTTGCCTTCCTTGAGTTTTACATAATCTATAAAAACTGGAACTATCCTTTGTTGGGCTTCGAATACTTGTTTGAAAATGAAGCTAAATATGTTAGAAATTCTTACGCAACCACCAGAAAGGTTCATCCCTAATTGATCAACACGATTGGTCCCATGTATATAAAGATGTCGCTCTGCAGAATTGCTATTATTTATCCAAGCTATCGTAGAATCCCCTTTAAATAAATCTGTAACTGCATTTAATGGAAGCATCTCATCGCCGTAATTTTGCCCTTTTAAAGCAAATTGATTACTACAGATATAAGCCTTTTCTTTCTTTGTGGAAACCCTGTGCAAATAACGCGCTTCCGATAGCCACCGTTGGTATTGCATTTTTCTAAATATATCTGTGATAGCACCAGTAATGGTTAAGTTTTCTTTATAAGAAACCCTTCCGGCAGTAAGCATAAAATAGCCCAATGGTGTTTTATCAGAGTCTTTCGAGAAACCTACACCCCGCCATGCTGTAGAGCAGAACACTTCTAGAATTACTCCATTCTTTAAATTAATCAGATAAGCCCTTTGGCCACCAAAGCCTCTAGATGCAGCATTCACAAATAAACCATAGCCTCGCTTAAACCCCTTATTATTTCTTACATAATCTATCTGTGCTTTAAATTTTTTGTGAATTAAATCAAATCTTTCTGGATTTAGATTTTTCGAAAGTATCCGTCCTCTAAATGTTGCTTCTTTTTCAAGCAATCTTTTTTGATGTGGTGAAAGTTGGTCGTAATTCTCTATTAAATTATGAATGAAGGCGAGGCTATGCTTTCTTAAATCCTCGGGCATATTTTCGCATTCTAATAATAAATTTGACATGGCCCTAGAAGAAGTCATGAGACTTTCCTTAGTGGTGGTAGATATGGAATCGACAAGAGCGCCTTTAACCGAGAAACTTAGACTTAGTAAGGCAATGAGTAGAACCGAATACGGTAATTTATGGGCATAAGGATAGTTAGCTTGCATGTTAGTAATTGTCGGATTATGCCCAAACAAGAACTAAAACTATACCCTAGAACATGTTGTGTAATAATTCTAAACATTCTAAGGTGAATCCTATCCTTTTAAATAAGAGACTTGAATAATAAGCACTTTATTATTTTACTTATTAACATTTATTAAATATTCACTTTTTAATACAAGTCCAATTTTTATTCGGTTTTTCTCAATTAGTCCATTATTTTAATATAAGTTTATCTTATATAGATAATGCCAAAAGAAGTTCATTTTTTTTAAAGAGATAAAAAATACCGATGTAATAAAAAAAGTAGCAATAGCATCATATTTCTTATCAATTAATCAGAAAAATGTAGATTTCTTTTTCAATTGTTTTGTATAGCAGCACATTGCTGCTAAATTTGATAGCATTTCTTAAATCCACCTTTGATCAAATAATTACCCATGTCGAAACAGACCGCTTACAATGAAGACAGTATAAAATCACTTGAACCTAGGGAACATATACGGTTACGGCCTGGTATGTACATAGGGAAATTAGGAGATGGCTCTGCTCCAGACGATGGCATTTATGTATTGGTGAAAGAAATTGTGGATAACTCCATTGATGAACATATGATGGGGAATGGCAAAGTAATAGAAGTACAAGTAGAAGATGCTTCCGTAGAGGTTCGCGACTATGGCAGGGGTATTCCTTTGGGAAAGGTTATAGATTGTGTGTCAAAAATTAATACAGGTGCAAAATATGATTCTAATGTATTTCAAAAGTCAGTAGGTCTCAATGGTGTGGGTACAAAAGCAGTTAATGCACTTTCTAGCAATTTCAGAGTAAGTTCTATTAGGGAAGGAAAAGTAAAAGTAGCCGATTTTGAAAAAGGTAAATTAATAAAAGACCATAGAATAGGCAGTACTCAAGAAAAAAATGGTACGCATGTTCGGTTTTCTCCAGATGGCAGTATCTTCAAAAACTACAGATACATTCCCGAGTTTCTAGAAAACCAAATCTGGAATTATGCTTATCTCAATGCAGGACTTACCATTAAGTTCAATGGCAAAAAATATTTTTCAGAAAATGGATTATTAGATCTTTTAGGAAGAAAAACAGATGAAGATGCACTTCGGTATCCTATTATTCATTTAAAAGGAACTGATATTGAAATAGCACTTACCCATGCTAATCAATATGGAGAAGATTATTATTCTTTCGTAAACGGACAATTTACCACACAAGGCGGTACACATTTATCTGCATTGAGAGAAGCTGTTGTGAAGACCGTACGCGATCACTTCAATAAAAACTTCGATACCATGGATGTACGCGCCTCTATTGTGGCTGCGATAAGCGTACGTGTGCAAGAACCGGTATTTGAATCGCAAACTAAGACAAAGTTGGGTTCCATCAATATGACGCCCGATGGAGAAACTATAAGAAAGTATGTGCTCGATTTCGTAAAGAAAGAATTGGATGATTATCTCCATAAAAATACCGATACGGCGCAGGCTATGCTCAAGCGTATTCTGCAGTCGGAAAGAGAGCGAAAAGAAATTGCAGGCATTAAAAAACTCGCTAATGATCGCGCTAAAAAAGCCAATTTACACAACAAAAAATTACGCGATTGTAAAATTCACCTAAATGGTAGAGGTAAAAATGATGATGAAAGAAAGTATGAAACTACACTCTTCATCACAGAGGGTGATTCTGCCAGTGGGAGTATAACCAAATCTAGAAATGTAAATACACAAGCCGTTTTTAGCTTGCGAGGTAAGCCTCTTAACTGCTATTCACTCACTAAGAAAGTAGTTTATGAAAATGAAGAATTCAATTTATTGCAACATGCTTTAAACATTGAAGACGGCATTGAAGGACTCAGGTATAATAAAATTGTTATTGCTACCGATGCTGATGTAGACGGAATGCACATACGTCTTCTTATGCTTACTTTCTTTTTACAATTTTTCCCTGAACTGGTTCGTGCTGGCCACTTATACATTTTAGAAACACCACTTTTTAGAGTTCGGAATAAAAAGAAAACCATTTATTGTTATTCGGAAGAAGAAAAACAAAAAGCAGTAGAGGAATTAGGCAGTAAGCCAGAGATTACTCGGTTTAAAGGACTTGGGGAAATCTCACCAGATGAATTTGGCGGATTTATTGGAGAAGATATTAGGCTAGAACCAATTATCTTAAGAAAAGAAACTTCAATTGCTGCACTACTAAAATACTTTATGGGTAAAAATACTCCAGATAGGCAGGAATTTATCATTAATCACCTGAAAGTGGAAAAAGATGTAGTGGAAGAAACCTCTGTCGCTGAGGTAGTTGAAACAGTTTAACTTGTATAATGGATATCGAAAAACAGATATCACAAAACCACTCAAAAGAGAATACTATCCTAGTTTCAAAGTATATTGGGGATAATCCTGAAAGATTTGAGGAGCTTCTCAACATATTTATGAGCGATGATTACAGACAAGTTCAACGTGCTTCATGGATCGTAAATACTGTAGCCGAAAGCCATCCTGGCATGGTAACAAAATACTTACCTCAAATTGTGGCTCAGTTACATGAACCCAAACACGATGCTGTGAAGAGAAATGTATTACGGCTACTACAATTTTTGGAAATTCCTGAAAATCTAAAAGAAGATTTGATCAATATCTGTTTCGATATTTTACTCTCTGCCAAAGAACCTATCGCTATTAAAGTGTTTGGTATGACAGTACTAGAAAAGGCCACTAGAGGAATCCCTGAATTACAAAATGAACTTGCCTTAATAATAGAAGATCAATATCCTTATGGCAGTGCAGGTTTCAAATCAAGAGCTAATAAGATTTTAAAAAAAATAAAAAAGCAATAAAAACTTCATTCGCCAATTTTTTCTCCAAACTTCACAGCAGTCTCTTTATTATTAAGTGTGTTTTCCAATAAATCATCATCAATTTTCAGTTTACCTTTCTCAATTAATACTACCAAAGAAGAACCACCAAAAGCAAAGTAGCCCATCTCATCCCCCCTCTCTACCATTGATTCTGGCTCAAATGTTTCTATAATACTACCCACCATGGTTGCACCTACAGGACAAATTAGTACATCACCTTTATCTTCTGTAGAAAGCTGCACCCATTCTCTCTTATTACTACAAAATACTTTTGTGAAATTTTCAACCAATGCATAAGGTGATACTGAATATAAGTATCCAGAAATTTTATTTGTTTGAGAAGCTTTTCCAGCATAAGGAAAATGAAAGCGGTGGTAATCATTGGGGGCCAACCTTACTATGAGCATTGAACCAGCTTGATACTTATTGGCCAATGCATCATTTTGCAAAAATTTTTTTAACGTAAAATCTTCTCCCTTAATAAAGAAATTGTTAACCGCATCTACTTGTTCAAAAGCTAGAAGCTTACCATCAGCAGGAGATACAAATCCATCTTGAATGGGCCTTGCTTCTGGTTTTAATTTTCTAAAGAAAAAATCATTGAAAGAGTTAAAATCAGTAACAGATTTTAAGGCCTCATCCATGTTTATATTGTACTGATCCACAAAAGGTTGAATCCTTTTTTTAGAGTCGCTTTTATCCATTAAACTACCGTAGTAAGCGGTTAAAAGCTTTCTTTTCACCAATAATTCTAGTGATAATTTTCCTAAAGGGTGATGGTATAAGAATTTTAAAAAAGCTTCACCTGGAGGTTTTTCGGTAATAATTTTACTCGTATTTCTATCGATAAAATTGATTTCTTTCATATAACCACATAAAAAGTTTTTTTCCTTTTTTCAATCAACTTTTTCAACGTTATTATGATAAAGTGCTTATCTACTTGGCAAAGTTAAACTTTAAAGTTTATTATCATGTCTTCATTCCATCGGTTTCATATAGTTCTTTTATATAGAGCATATTAAAACTCATTAATGCCATCTATCAAAAAAGAACAAAAGAAGATGAAACAATTTTGGAAGCTTTTCTAAAACAGTAACATCTCAAGCCTATGCTTGTGGTGTGGTGGCAAAGCTCTGCGTTCTACTTGTTGAGAAATTATTAAAAAAAATGTGGGTTTCGTAAAGCTATCTTGGGGTCATACAATCCCTCTACATGTATCACTTAATTTGATGTTATTAACTCAGAATAATGTAATTAGCAATAAAAGCTATGCAAACAAGACCCAGTAAATATTGAGAATAGATATATATAGCTCCAGGTATATTCTTATAATTAATCTTTTCTACACTTATTTTAAGTCCAAAAAATATTAAAGCTGTGTATATTACTGCAGGTACTATTTGTTGTAAGCCAATATTGAATTTATATTGCATTCGCCCCAAACCTACCTTTATGTACTTTGCATGTTTTTTATGTGGGTTAAAAATGTAATCAATTTCATAAACACCTTTATTCATCACATCAAAAAACAACCAGTTTATTATTGAAAAAATAGACCAAAAAAATAAAGACCACCACAGTATTTTAGATTTCTTATATCCATAATCCCACCAATATTTTTGAAGGACATTAGCAGTGAAATTTACACATCGCGTTATAAAACTTGAATTGTTGCTAGGGTGATAGATATATTTAAATTCCTTATATTCTTTGTCTAAATTCTCATACCCAGTAGTAAAACCATAATCTTTTTGTGTTTTTAACAACTGCTCGTAAGTGTTACTTTTCTTCCTAAAAGTGTAATTGCTGTCAGGAAAAATCAATTGAAAGCTGCTATAATTCAATTTAATTTTACTGATTTCTGTATCTACTAAATCTATGGCACAGCTAGTCTGAAAAGAGTCTAGTTCACAAAAAGTAAAATCTATGATTTCATCTTTATGGATTTCTTTGATGTTATTAAAATATAGGGTTTCTGGAAGGGTAGCCCCCCTAAAGTTCGTCTTTCCATTAAATGAAGCTTGAGAAAAGTAGGCTTGAGCATGAAATTGAGCATTAGAGAAGTCTACATGTGCATCAAATTGGGCTGATTCAAAGTTAGCCTGAGATTTAAATTGGGCTGAACTAAAATTAGCTTGAGAATGAAAGTGTACAGTGCTAAAGTTTACTCGAGCATCAAATTGGGAAGCGCTAAAGTCAGCTATTGATCTAAATTGGGATAAGCGAAAGTTGGCTCTTGCATCAAATTGAGCTTCGTAAAAATTTGCTTGAGCATCAAACTGTGCAGAGTTAAATTCAGTTAGAGCATGAAATTGCACTGAGCTAAGGTCAACCTGAGCATGAAATTGCGCTGAGCTAAAGTCAGCTAATGAATCATATTGAGATAAACTAAAGTTGGCTCGTGCATCGAATTGCGCTGAGTTAAAGTCAGCAAGAGACTTAAACTGGGCTAATCGAAAATCAACGCGAGATTCAAATTGGGACGAGCGAAAGTAGGCCCGAGCATTAAATTGGGTATTGTAAAAGTCTGCAAGAGATTTAAATTGAGCTAAACGAAAGTATGCTCGGGAATTAAATTGAGCTAAACGAAAGTAAGCGCGAGATTCAAATTGAGCATTGTAAAAGTCAGCCTGAGCATTAAATTGGGCACTGCCAAAACCGGCAATATTTAAAAATCGATTACAGGGGAATAATGCTTCATTTTTGAAGCTTATCCCACTAAAATTAGCGTTTTCCCTAATATAAATAGTTTCACAACTTGTGATACCTTGTATTATTTCTTTATATACTCCTAAAGTATCTTGCCCCCTGCAATTAAAAAATGATACGCCTAATAAAATTGTTAAAGTAAGTCTGGCATACATATCCAATGTTCAATTTAAGAATTGTAGCTAAAATTAACCACTAAGCTTCAGGTATGTAAGTGTTTATACTATTCTATGTCACTATTAAGCTGAATACAGACATATTTAGGCATTCACATAGTTTTCATGGATTTTGTACTCAGTTAATGTAATTAGTAAATATTTGGTTAGTGTAAGGCCTTAATTTGTATATCAATAGATTATAGGAAAAGGTCCGAATCCCGATAGTCAAAGTTGGAGTTAATGCCATAAGACCCTTACAAGCTCTTCATCAAAGCTCCATTTACTTTTAACAATCCATCGGTTTCAATAGCTTGCTCCTATAACTTACTAATTAGTCCAATAGGATTTCTTTATTATCATTGACACAAAGCATGCGATACATAGCTAATGATACGTAAAATATTACTGTTCAATATTAATTTCCTCTCCTGATAGCCGTAAGCCTCACCACCTCTTTTAGAAGATTTGTGCCTGACATTAAACCAATCAAAGGAAAAGTGTAGGAAATGATATGTATATAGACGACACCATGCTTTCAGCCGAGCTGCATCTTTATATAAAAAAAACAGGGTCGCCTATTTTGAGATGATGAAGTATTGATTTGGCAATACCTTCAATTATAAATCAAAAAATCAAACTCTCAAGAGAGTTTGATTTTTTTCGCTAAAATTCTTTTTAAAGTAATATCATCAATTAAATAATATTACTTCATAACTATTACAAGGATTATACAGTGTAAACAAGTCATCATTCCCAGCATAATCTAATGCATAAACTTCAGAGCCTTCAAATACTCGGTTAGTAAGTGCTATAAATCCTGCTTCCTCTTCTGGTGTTAACTCTCTTGTTTCAAAAAAATCGTCTACTAAATTGATTGTTAATTTATTTCCGTCTTCTACAATTTCAAAGCGACGTAGCAAGAAATCTACTTCATTAATTTCATTCACTGTTACAAAACCAAGTGTATTAAAAGGTTCATCCCCAAAATCAAATCCATAATAAAATTGAAATGCAACAGCATCTGGAAAAAGTTCTAAAACCTCTTCATCTATCGCTTCACCATTTTCATTCACTATCCCATTAATATTTACACTATAAAGGCCTTCTGGTAAAGGTTGAAAAGCAGTGCCACCAGCAAAAAGTCCTGTTACTGCTGTGGCATCACCTGATCCTAGAACACTTCCTTGGTAAGTAAAGTTGGTACCATCAATACCTTCACAATAAGAAATATTTCCTTCTGTCACATCTGAAAGTGCTATTCGGGAAACTACTACTTGTGTGCTGCCTAGTACAAATGCAAGTGGTTCTTCTAATAAAATATTACCATCAACAAAACCATAACCAGAGCTTTGGTTTAAAACGATAGTATTATCATTGGCTATTACTTCTTCTTCAGTCAACCCCTCACTTGCCGCAATTGCTTTGAGTGTACGTGTATTAAAATCAAAAACAAAATATATACTTACATTCAAACTGGGTATGGCCAATTGGAACCTTGGCGCTGAAAAAATCTGTGGCCCTGTACTTTCTAGAGAAGTTTCTAAAAGCTCTGCTAATTCCCTTGAGTTTTGAACAGTAGCCTCATCGGATGCTGAGGCTGGTTTAAAAACTAAAATAGTTCTATCTGCAAAATCTGATATACTTCCGAAAATTAGGTCCTCACCCTCTTTTCTGTCAAACAAAAATTCAAACTCGCCACCAAAAGTGGTTTGATTTTGCTCAAAAAGAAAATGGAAAAAGCCGTAATTTTCTAAAATAAGTTCTAATCCTTGGGAACTGTCAATTCTATAAGAAGCAGTTTGGTTAAAAAATTCTCCATCACTTATTGGAGAATCCGTTTGGATATTTACCTTACCATCTGATTCAAATTTAAGCAGGACGTTATAAAAACCTGAATTTTCATTAGGACGGTATTCTAATATCCAACCATTGGGTGGAGCTGTTAAATCACTTCTTAAGTTATTTATAGCTGTTGACAAACGTTCCTCAACTGAGGGCAAATTTTCGGGGTCATCTTCATCGCATGCCAGCAAAAAAAGAAGCAAAAGAGAATAAAAAAAATAGGTGGTTCTCATAATATCATTATTGGAGTTTTGCCTGAATTACTGCCCTTAATTCTTCAATATCAATTCCAGTAACTCTTTTATAGTGATCGGTCACCGAAGCTAGCTTTTCTCTAACTCTTGCTCTTCCTTCATTTCTTGTTTCACAAGCTGGTGTTGTACAATCAGGTTCGTCAGTGAGAACTGCCTCTGGAAAATTTTGATCAAACAGGTAAAATGCTACGGTTTCTGCAAAATCTTCATTAGGTGAACTAGTTGCGTATGGAGATACAAAGCCACGTTCAAGAGCATCATTATCTGTAAGGGTAAACCAAGCACCTGGACCAGTGTATCCTGTAGGAGAAATGGCCTCAAAAGCATTGGGTAGCTTAAAACGTTGGTGTACAGTATGGGCAAACTCATGATAGATTACCAGTAATTGTAAGTTTACCCAATCTGGATCTTCTATATCTATAGCGTTTACATTAGTAAAAGTAATTATAGCTCCTGCTGCTGCAGTTCCTAATACAACCGTCCCATCAGGATTGTAAATCAAACCACCCAATAAAATAATTTCTGGTGGAACATTCTCTCTAAAAAAGGCTTCTCCATTTTCTACTTGCATATAGGGATCTACCCAAAAGTCTTGAATAAAATCTAACATTGGTCTTACCATCTCTAATTTAGGAGGGACAGCCCTTATGCCAGGACTTAAGTAGCGATCCACAAATCGATAACGGATTGCCATGTTGTATGTATCAATAAAATTTTCTTGTATGTATATATCTAGTTCATCTTGCAGTGGTGGAGCCTCTTTTATTGGCTCATTCAACAACTCATCTTCATAACAAGCAGATAAAATTGATATTAGAAATAAAGAAACAAATAAACGCTTCATGGATAATTTTTTATTAATGAATATTCTCATAGTATCAGTTGATTCTTTTATACTAGATTGTAGTAATTTAAAATGATAAGCCTATCTAGGATTCGCTTTCAATCCACCTACATCTATGGCAGACTGAGGAATTTGTAAGACAGTTCTAGGGTCATCTAGTTCTAAACTAATAATACTACCATCTATTAAATCGTGTTCAATGACTATGTCATCTAGTAATCTTCGTTTTAAATCAAACCAACGCATACCTTGCGTGATAAACTCTTTTCGTCTTTCCAATTGGATATAAAGATATAACATGGTAATATCATCGATATTGGTACCATATACTGACCTTAATCTATCTAAAGTAAGTGTTGCATCATCTCCACTATATCTGTTATCTACCAAAATTTGCAAATCACTCAAAGCATCGTTTCCTCTATTTAAAAGTAAATAAGATTCTGCTCGATTAAGCAATACTTCTTCACCTCTAAAAGCAATGGCTATATGATATGGCGTACCAACGTTTGAATTCAAACTGCTTCTTTGAAAAAGGCTTTCATACCGAACCGGGAAAATACCTTCTCTTAAACCACCTCCTTTAACAAATGCAGGGTTTTCACGTTGATCGGTAGTACCTGGAAAAGGATTTAATGAAAACAGGCCATCGTAAATATCCCTTGATGGACCATGAGCAAAATCTAATCTTTGCACTAAAGAAATCTTTCTTATTAGCAATAAATTTGATTGCAAGTCTGGAGAATTATATAGCTGTGGATAATTCTGAGCAGAAGAACTCGCGACTAGAAACTCTTGTGAGGTTAAATCACGAACAAATGCACCAGGTTCGGAACCCAATAATAAAGAACTATATTCTACACATCTTTGATAATCTCCCTTAAAGAGATAAAATCTTGAGGCAAATGCTAAAGCTGCTCCTCTGTTAAAATGATACTTACCTGAATTGGCAAAAAAGCTATCATCTAATAACTCTATTCCTCTCAACAAATCTTCTTCAACCAAATCATACACTTGTTGTACAGAATTACGGGTGTATTGTTGAATAAAAACGGTTTCAGGTTGAGTTACATAAGGCACTCCTAGGTTTTGGCTATTCTCCCCTTCTTCTTGTGCATTATAATGTTGGCCAAATAAATTCACCAACATAAAATGACCATACGCCCTCGTAAGCAAAGCTTCTGATTCAATAGCACGTTTACGTCTTTCATCCTCATCATTCTCGATAGGTAGCTCATCTAAAATTGCCAGCACCTCGTTAGCATGAGCAATGGCTTCATACGTTTGAAACCAGAAAAATATGGGTGTATCTTGTTCTGTAGGCCCTGCTGTCACATCTTCCCAATTATAAGTTTGCTCTTGGTTTAACCTTATGGTTACTCCAGTAGTAAACCCAACATTATCAGACATCCAATCAGTAAATGCATAACTACCAATGGAGTAGGCATTGGTAAGTAGTTGTGCCGATTTTTCTAAATCATCTAGCGTTACACGGTTATCAGGAATTTCATCAAGATAATCATCACAAGCAGATAAGTTGATTGCTAGTGCACTTATTATTACATATTTCAAAAAGAAATTTTTCTTCACAATGTTAGTGTTAAATAATATTTCTTTCATATTGATAATCTTCATTACAATCCAATGTTTAATGCTAAAGTTACCATGCGTGGTTGTGGTAGGGCCACACCACCAGTAGAGAAAAATTCTGGATCTTGTCCATTTAAAATATCATCTGCAAAAAGGAGTGCTAAATTTTGTCCTTCTAATGTAAAAGACACCGTAGAAAGCCCTAATCTATTTACTAAATTAGGTGATAAAGCATAACTAAGTGCCACAGATTTTAACCTTACATGGGTTCCATCTGCTACTCTCACATCACTTTTATTCAATAGGTCATACGCTTGGTTAAAAGAACCATTCAGTAATGCTTCATCATTATCTAATATTCTAGGAACTTCAGTTAGTTCTTCATCTCCGGGTACTGCCCACCTATTCACCAACTCTCCTGGTAAAGATGTGAAATCATTGTAAGTGCTAAAAAAGGAATCATTCAATCTAATTTTATAATCAAATTTATAAGAAAGCAACACCCTTAATGATAGCCCTTTATAATTAAAAGTATTTGTGAAACCACCTGCTCCCCTAGGTTCAGCAGGACCTTCATAGACGAGCAAGTCTCTTAACTCTTCTCTTTGCTGTAAATCTAAATCGTTGGGGTCTATCGGTTCATCATCTTTACCTATGAAGGTAGGAATGCCGACACTATTTAATCCATTGAATTTAGCTGAAAATATGCCTCTTCTTGGTCCATTTAATACGGCAGCTCCATTTTGACCAATGGCATCAACTAGTCTAGGTCCAAAATCCAATCTGACAATCTCATCGAAAGTATAGCCAAAATTAAGGTTAGTAGACCAACTGAAATCATTCTTCTGAACGTTGACAGTTGAGAGAGAAAACTCAGCACCTAAAATATCCATGTCAGCAAAATTGCCAAATTTTAAGCCTTGTCCTCCAATACCACTAGTTTGTACTACACCTATTAAGTCGAAAGCTTGTCTTTGGAAGACATCCACAGTAGCATTTATCCTATTTTCAAAAAGTCCGACATCTAAACCAATATTTAACTCATTCAATTTTTCCCAAGTTAGTTCAGTATTGGTCAAGTCGTCTATGAATAAGAAAGGCTCAGTATCAGTAGGTCTTATGGTTACATCAGATCCAATATTGAGTAAAGCACTTACACCTGGTGGTAAGTTACCTGATATCCCGTAAGTTCCACGCAGTTTAAGATTACTAACCAGTTTGAAATTTTCCATAAATGGCTCGTTATGAATATTCCAAGCTCCACTCACATTCCAAGTAGGCAAATACCTAGCTTGAGGGCTATCACCTAATTGGTTAGAGCCATCATAACGCACTGTAAAATTGGCTACATATCTTTCTTTATAAGCATACCCTCCGTTCAAGAACAAGCCAAAAAAGCGGTCTCTATTAACATCAAGGGTAAAATAATCTATATTTTGTAGGTTAAAAAACTCAATTATATTGGGGTCCGTTACTACTACACCTCCACTTTCATAAACTACACCTAAGCCAGTTGTATTCGTCTCATTTCGGTCTGTATATCTCAGCTCTTGACCTGCTAGTAAATTTATATCATGTATACCATTGAGTTTAAGTGAGTATTCTATACTATTTCTATTAAAAAAGTTGAGAAGATTATCCGAATCGTTATACCTAAAGCCACCTTCTGGTAAAACCACTACTGGGTTTAAACCTGGGTTATCAGGATCTCTAAATAATAAGTTATTGGCATCTTGTATAAACTGAGTTTGATTGGCCCTATATGCTTCTGCTTGGTTTGAGTTTTCTGTAATTGTATGATTGCTACCTGTTTCGGCATATCGCGCTTGAAGCACACTTTTTATAACCAAGTTTTTGATAGGCCTTACCTCAAAATCCGTTTGGGCAGACACATCTACTAAATTTATTTCTATGAAGTTTTCTTCAAGCTCACTTAAGATATTAAAGGGGGCATAATTTCTTCTAAAAAACTCTCTGTTTCCATTTTCATCGAAAGGACGCATACTTCGACTCGTATTTAAGGCAAAACTTAAAGGATTGATATCAAAGTTTCTTGAGAAGCGACCTGTAATAGGGTCAAATTCTCTATCCCTCGTACCAGGTACTAACTGTTCTCTGTAGCTACCGGAGAGCTTAAAGCCAAAAGTAAATTTATCGGAAATAAAATAGGTATTTCTTGCGGTTGCTGTAAACCTTTGAACCTTATCGGCTATGGTTTGCCCTTGATCATTTAAATAACTTAATGAATAATAACTATTAGATTTTTCGCTACCAGAGGTAAAACTCAAAGAATGTTGCTGTTGTATACCAAAATCATTAAACAACACATCAAACCAATCTGTATTGGCATTTTCGTATTGATTCAAAAACTCTTCGTTTAATGAACCACCCGGCCCCCAAGTGAGGTTGTGCCTTGATATTTCATCAAACATCTTTCCTAATGCACCATAATTCTGTGCCACTACTGAAGTGCTAATATCAACCAAACCTTTATCTAACAACTCTCTATAAACAGACATTTCTTGTGCGGAGTTGAGTAGGTTAAACTGATTGTAGGTAGGTCTAATTTGTCCTGAAAAATTTCCAGAATAATTCACACGTAACTTTCCACTTTTTCCTCTTTTCGTTGTAATTACAATTACACCATTGGCCGCTCTAGCACCATAAATAGCAGTGGCTGAAGCATCCTTCAAAATTTGCAGAGATTCTATATCACTGGGATTAATGTTAGCAATAGATGAAGTGATGAGCGTATTTGCATTTCCTGAGATAAAATCATCGGTACTAACTTGGGCTAAATCCTCAAGGATTACTCCGTCTACTACAAATAAGGGCTGGTTATTGCCATTAATAGAAGCATTACCTCTAATCCTGATTCTTGGGCTTGAACCAAATGTTCCAGAAAGGTTCTCTACAGTTACTCCAGCAGCTTGACCTTCTAACATACGACTTACGTCTGTCATACCTACTGCTTGAATATCTGCCATCTTTACGTTTTCAGAGGCGCCTGTAAAGAGCTTCCTATCCACTTCTTGAAAACCAGTTACTACCAATTCATCAAGAAGCTCTGTTTCTTCTTCTAAAGTAATATCAATATTTGATTGGGTTCCAATTGTAACTTTTTGGGTTTGCATACCCACCATTTGGAATACTAGAACTTCACCCTGATTTACATTAATAGTATATGCACCATCTAAATTAGTAGTAATACCTTTAGTAGTACCCTCTACCACTACAGATACCCCAATGAGCGGCTCACCAGTATCAGCTTCAGTCACTATACCTTTTACTGGTCGTTCTTGGGCGTACAAAAAGCAAGTGAATTGTAATATTGTAATAAAAAGTAAGGAGAACTTTTTCATGAAATGGAAAATAATCGATCAATTTTTAAAAAAATCAGTTAATACCCCCAAAATTTAAAAAAGGATTAAAACCGTTGTTAAATATCAGCTGCAAAACACTAAAAAACCATCAACTGAAAGATGTAGAATTGATATCGATTCACTTCCTAGAATAATCTGGGTATTTGATTATACTAAGTAAACTAATTTGTATAAATAAGTTAAATCTTATTATGCTAATTAATCTTGAAACTTAATGGAATACTTACAAAGTAGTTCTACACCATGCTTTTCATTTTTTAGTTGATATCCTCTAATTAATTCAATTTTGTACACAAAAGTTTAATATTACTCAATAAAATACCTTTGTTTATTATTTTTTTGATTCTTAAGTTTCAGAAATATTACATTTCTCAGTCAAATTTTCAGCTAGTTTGTACACTTTTTAATACATATATAATAAGCGGACCTATGCCTTATATTACCTAATCATAAATCAGTTTTATTGAAATGAATATGACCATAAATACATAAAATTGTCTGTTCCAATTTTTCTCGTAATGCTAGTATTGAATAAGTAAAATAGACAAAGGGATAGGAATTTTAATAAAAGGAAAGACAAACTAATTGATTAAAAAAGTATTGTTACACAAAGTTTTTTAGCCATACAATTACTATTCTAGTTAAATATTATACAATAAAAAAGGGAATAATATGAAAATCCCCCAATTTTCGCCACAGCTATTACTTGTTATATTAAAATTCTAAAGTATATTTAATAATCCTTTCTAATAAATTATTCTCTACAGTAAATTTCTAACAGTTCAGAATATACATTTACAAATAGTTATGGTTTTAAGCCACTACATATTTTTTTAAATTTTTAGTTATGACAAAACTCTTCCAGAATTATAATACACATACAATTAAGTATGCTATTTTATCTTTTATGGCTTTCACTATTTTTAGCTGTGAAGACGATCCTGATCTAGGACCCTTACCAACGGTAGAAATCGAAGTTCCTAACTTTGGGGAAGCGAACGTTGATATTTCTTTCGGCAATAACAGTTCAGGAGCAAGTGGTGGAGCTTTAACTTATTTATGGGATTTTGGTGATGGTACACAAAGTACTAATGCCAATCCAAATCATGAATATGATAATCCAGGTCAATATGTTGTAAGTCTTACAGCCACTACTGAAATGGGTGCAAGTGAAACGGTTATGGATTCAGTAATCATTGGGGAGCGCTTCCTAACTAGTGTGAATCTATTTTATGTGGATACTATAGCTTTTATAAATTTAGCTGGAGATACAATTATAAGACCCTGGGATAAAGACAATGGTCCAGACCTACTTTTTGATTTAATTGACCAAAACGATAATTCGTTAAACTCTGCTGGACAAGTAATTGAAAACGCACCATCTGCTGCACTTGAAACGCCTGTAACCATCACAGCTTCTGGTGACTTCAAGCTATCTAATGATACTTATACCGTTGTTCTTGCAGATATAGATGAAAATGAAATTGGTGAATTTACCGAAGATGAAGATTTCGATGACTTTGAAGAATTTGATATCATAGTACAAGGTACATTTAATCCTGCTTCACAAAACATAACGCTCAATCCGAATTCAGGAGACCCTTTAGGAGGAGGAACTCTTGACCCAGGTATCGATCCAGAAACAGGAGAAGGGCTAGTTTTCTTAACCGATGGTTCTTCTTTTGTATTCGAAATATTTTTTCAAGTTAAACTTGATGACTAAACTTCTCGCTATAATAGAGGTATAAACCATTAATGAGATTCATTAAAAAAAAGCCACTCAATAATTTTATTGAGTGGCTTTTTAAATTAGATTATTGATATATAATTATCTACCAATACCTATTCTAGAAAATGATTTCACAGTTAATCCTTTTTCAACTGAGTCAAGATACTGTGTTACACTTTGCTTTGGTTCTTTAACATACTGTTGGCTTAACAATGTATTGTCTTTAAAGAATTTTTGAACGTAACCTTGAGCAATTTTATCTAATATATGCTCTGGTTTTCCTTCTTCTCTCGCTTTCTCTACTCCAATTTGCTTTTCTCTTTCAACTACTTCAGGGTCAATACCATCTTTATCAACCGCAAGTGGTTTCATAGCAGCAATTTGCATGGCTACATTTTTACCAGCTTCTACCACTGCTTCTCCAGTACCACCTGCAAGGTTTACTAAAACCACAATGCTAGAACCATGTAAATAATCTACCACAGTTTCACCTTTCACATATGCATAGTCAGAAACCTCTATTTTTTCACCTATTTTACCAGATAACTCAACCATGTGCTCAGAAATTTTCTTACCATCAAAAGCGGCATCAACTAATGCCTCTTTACTTTCAAGGTTGTTATCTATTGCTACTTTAAGAATGGTCTCTCCTAAATTCTTAAATTCATCTGTCTTAGAAACTGGTTCAGTTTCACAGTTAAGTGCGAATGCAATACCCAACGTTCCCTCTTCATTGATAAAAGAATAAGTATTACCCTCAGAAGCCTCTCTATCTGCTCTCTTAGCAGCAACTTTCTGTCCTTTTTTTCTTAGAAGGTCTATTGCTTTTTCAATATCTCCATCAGCTTCTACCAGTGCTTTCTTACAATCCATCATACCTGCACCAGTAATTTTTCTTAACTCATTAACTTGTTTTGCTGTTATGGCCATTTTATTAGAATATTATGATTTAAATAAAAAAGGTTATATGTGAACTTTGTAAGCACCTATATAACCTTTATGAATTTTATAAAGTAAAAAAGTGAGTTATCACTTATTTTGCTGGAGCATCTGCTAACTTAGACTTAAGATCATTAAGTTCTTCTCTAATAGCACTTAGTGCGTCCAGGTCTCTTTTATCTTTCTTTACTTTAAAAATCTCGGCTTGCTTACCTTTTAATTCATTAAGCTTTAATTCTATCTCGTGCTTATTCATATCTCATTTTTTTAAGTAAAAAGAAAGATTATTTCTTTTCTGTAGATTCTTCTTTTGCTTGCGGCTTACTTTCTTCTTTAGGAGCAGCAGCTTCAGCCTTTGCAGCCTCTGGTTTAGCAGTGTCAACCGCTTTCTTTTCCTCTTCCGCCTGCTTCATCTTAGCTTCTTCCTTATCTTTTTTACGTTCCATTAAGCCTTCTTCAACTGCTTTACCAAGGTAAGAAGTAATCAAAGAAATAGACTTAAAAGCGTCGTCGTTAGCAGGAATTGGAAAATCAATCAATTCAGGGTCAGAATTGGTATCTACCATTCCAATTACAGGAATATTTAGCTTTTTTGCTTCTTTAATAGCAATGTGCTCACGTTTGATATCTACTACAAAAAGAGCTGCTGGTAATCTACCTTGGTCTGCTATACCACCTAAAACTTTTTCAAGTTTTTCTTTCTCACGTTGCTTCATTAAGCGCTCTCTTTTTGCCAAGTTTTTAAAAGCCTCATCTTTCATTAATCTTTCAATGGCAGACATTTTTTTGATAGACTTTCTTACTGTGGCAAAATTCGTAAGCATACCTCCTAACCACCTTTCGGTAATATATGGCATATTTAAACGAGAAGCTTCAGCAGCTACAATTTGCTTTGCTTGTTTCTTAGTAGCAACAAACATGATTTTTCTACCAGACTTTACTACATTTTTCATGTAGTTAGATGCTGCTTCTAAGCAAGCAATGGTCTTATTTAGATCTATAACGTGGATTCCGTTGCGCTCCATAAATATATATGGTGCCATTTTAGGATTCCATTTCCTGGTAAGGTGGCCAAAATGCACCCCAGCGTCAAGTAGATCTTTGTATTCTAACTTTGGCATGGAATAAAATTTAAATGTATAGTTATAAAAATATTTTCTTGAGAAAATTAACGCTTACTAAACTGGAATTTACGTCTCGCTTTTCTACGACCATATTTTTTCCGTTCAACCATTCTTGGGTCTCTAGTAAGAAAACCCTCTGGCTTTAAGGTTAATCTATTTTCAGGATTTACTGCAACCAATGCCCTAGCTATAGCCAATCTAATCGCTTCTGCTTGACCAGTAATTCCACCACCAGTTACGTTTACCCTAATATCGTATGTACCTTTTGCTTCAAGCGCAGTTAGGGGCTGGTTTACAATAGTTTGTAATATTTCTGAAGGAAAATAGGACTTAAGTTCCCTGTTATTAACAGTAATGTTGCCCTTGCCTTCTTCCATGTAAATCCTTGCTATGGATTTTTTTCTTCTTCCGATTGTATTAGTTGCTGCCATTATTAAAACTTAATTTCGGTTGGGTTTTGAGCTTGATGATCGTGTTCTGCACCTTCGTATACTTTAAGGTTTTTAAAGATTGCCCTTCCAAGTTTATTTTTAGGCAACATACCTCTTACAGCTTTTTCTACAAGCAAAGTAGAAGACTTTGCTTTTAATTCTAGTGGTGTTTGTTTACGTTGTCCACCAGGATAACCAGTATAATGAAGATATACTTTATCAGTCCATTTCTTGCCAGAAAGCTTTACATTATCGCAATTGATTACAATTACACTGTCACCACAATCTGAATGAGGCGTGAAATTGGGTTTGTGTTTTCCTCTTAAGATTTTTGCAACTTCGCTACCTAATCTACCTAAAATCATATCAGTAGCATCTATCACAAACCATTTTCTACCTGCAGTTTCTTTGCTCACTGTCAGGGTTTTATAACTTAAAGTATCCACGATATATAGTAATTTTTATCCGCTCTAAAACAAAAATTTCTTTTGAATGCATCTAGGGCTACTCAAAAGGACTGCAAAAATATAGATATATTATTTTTTATGCAATAGTGCTGGCAATTTAAATTGAGACTAGAAGAAACTTTAAAGTTAGAAGTAAAGTCAAAAAATGAATGGTCAATCAAAATTTGGTTGAAGGACAAAAAAAATGCTGCACAAATGTACAGCATATAAAATAACTTATTAAAAAGGTTATGGCCTTCTTCTTAATTCTGTCTGGCTTCCTATCCAACATCCTACATCAATTTTATCACCCTCTTTATAACCAGCAGTAAATATTTCTTCTATGGAAGGGAATTGTTCTTTGGCATTGTTCATTTTGGCAGATGCACCTGCTTTGGCATAGGCATCATAGGCTGCTAAATAAATAGCTCTAAATTTAACAGGATTGGGGTTTTCACATCTGTTTCCTGAAAGCATATACATATCTCCTATTAAAATATATGCTTGACCAGTATTAGACCTATCTATTTCAACCGCTTTTAATGCTGCCTTTCTTGCTTCAACCACTCTCCCTTTTGCATTTAATATCTGCGCTTTCTCCATGTAAAACTCCCCTTTCTTGGCATCTTCTTCAGCAACTTCAATACCTTTATCTAGCCATTCTAAAGTGGTATCATATTCTTTGGCTGCCATGTATTTCTTTGCAATTATACTTGCCATACTTGCTGTAGGCTCAACTTCAAATACTTTTTTAGCAGCATCTAAGAAAATAGGGGCATCGTAACATTTCCCTTTTACTAAATATTTTAATACTTTTTTTACGAGTTCTGCATTATCAGGATCTTCTTGCATCTTCGGTCCCATTCTTTCTGTAATTAAATCACAGTTTAAAAGGTCTTCGGGTATTAATCCTTCAATGCGTTCTAGAGAAGCCTGCCACTTTTCAACTTCTGCTCCTTCAGCTTTTGACATATTTTCTTCCATGGCTACACTTACTTGATCAAAATAATCCATAAATCCATCAGCATCTATTTGCTTTCTAGAGTATTGAATTTTAGCCATTACAATTAGATATGTCATATTACCCCTATACGTGGCTGTTCCATTTAGCTCAAAAATCCTTTTGTAAAGGTTGAAAAGGCCATCATAATCTTTTTCTTTTCGCTTAATTAAATAAGGATATGCCTTCACTCCCTTTCTTTGTATAACATCAGCTTCTTCTCCAAAATACGCTATTCTGTTATCTAAGAGCTTGAGTAACTTATCTTGGTATTCTATTTTCTGATCTCCCTCTGCATTAGATTCTAAATGGTCATAAATTTTATAGCCATTTACATACATAGTATAAGTGAGGTATGGAATATTGGTCAATAACCAATCAAGGGGAGCTTCTGCATCTTTCCAGGCATAATCGCCAAAATTGTAATTGTCTGAATACATGGCAAATTGCACTTTGCCTTCTTCTCTTTTATCGCCCCAACAATACCCTTTCTCATCACAATTTGTAGCTTCAGGATGGTTACTTTTTATACTTTTTTGAGCAAAAACTGTATTAACAAATAGGAGTAATAATATTACCTGAAATTTGATTTTCATTTTATAAAATTCTTGTGTTTATAATTGCGCGCAAAACTAATTAGTACAACGTGTATAACCATTATAAGTTAGAGGTATTTTACACCGAATTAAAATACCCTTTACTAACGGTTAATATTCTATTTTAATTCGGCTAGCCATGTGCATCAAAATCTATGTTTTCATGTTAAGCCAACCTTTTGAAAAAGAAGCAAATTATTAGTTTTTATTGATGACACAAGGCTATTTGAATGAGTAGCCTTAAAATTTGAAATGGACCTTCATGAAGATTAACATCGTAATTCTTCCCTGTACAAACCATGATCAAATCTATCTCTTTCACTAAAAAAATATGTTGACTACCATATCCCCAAGCATAATTTACTACAAAATGTTTTGCATTTACTTCTAAAGAAGTATGCCACCAAAAATATCCATATTGCAGATTCTCTTTATTTGTATCAATTGTATTTTCTAACATTTCCTTAATCCAATCAGAAGCAACTACCTGATTTCCCTCCCAAATGCCTTTCTGTTGTACAAGCCTTCCAATTTTCAGCATATCTTTCGGCAACATCTCAACATCTGCCAATATGTGCGGATTGTATACACTTCTATGGTAATTATATTGCTCAATATTTAGAGGTTTGAACAATTCTTGTTGCACAAATAATTCATGTCCACCATCAAAAATCTTATTGAGCAGTGCAGAAATAATGATAGGATTTGCACTACTATAATTAAATTTTTCTCCAGGATAACTACTCATGGGCATATCTAATGCAAAGCCTATCCAATCTTTACTCCAAGCTAACTGATTGCTATGATTTTGAAGACTTATATAAGATGTATTTTCTTCATTCCATGCTAGACCTGCCGTCATCTGCATTAAATGCTTAATAGTAATTTTATCTTTGCCATTACTCCAATCTAATGCGTTATACTCTGGGAAAAAGGATTTTATCGGGATGTCAATATTTGCAATTAATTTTTTCTGAATGGCTAAACCTATGAGTAGGGCTTGAATACTTTTAGTAACAGATTGGAATTCGTGCATCATGTCAGCCTGATACCCATTAAAGTATTCTTCAAATATTCTTTTATTAGCAAGATAAAAAATCAAACTATTAATCTTGCCAAACTTATTTTCAAGAATTTGGCTTTTTAAACTGGCTAATAAAGCTACTTGTTCTTCTCTTTTACCGTCAATATGCTTCTTACCCATACAGATTTGTTATATTTTATCACAGTTTAATGATATTATGTAAGTTTGTAGCATTATTAGTTTTAGTGGATTTAAAGGCTAAAAAAATCTGACTTATTGAGTTAATTTCAAAAGCATAGTTCCACAAAAACGTAAATATGAAAGTAGAATTCAATTGCCTAATAAAACGCTAGGTATGTAAATCTATCACTCTTTTAAGGTTAGTAAAAACCTTTAAGTAAAAAGGTATATACAATAGCAGATTGCTACTAACTCAGAAAGAATAATATTGCTATTATGAAAATAATAATTGCTGGTGCTGGAGATGTAGGCTTTCATCTTGCAAAATTACTGGCAAACGAAGATCACGATATTGTACTTATAGATATAAGCCACGAAAAGTTACAATATGCTACCGACCATTTGGATGTAGCCACAGTACGAGGCAAGTCTACCGACTATGAAACACTTCAAAAAGCCAATATAGAGCGTGCAGGTCTACTCATCTCTGTCACATCATTTGAGGAGAACAATTTAATGACTGCTCTTATAGGAAAAAAACTAGGAGCAGCAAGAACTATAGCAAGGGTTAGCAATACAGGTTTTCTATCCGAAGACCAAAAAAATGACCTCAAAGCCATGGGGGTAGATGAAATCATTTCACCAGAAACCTTGGCTTCCAAAGAAATTAAACGCCTTTTAAAAGAGGCAGCAACAACAGATGTTTTTGATTTTGAAAGCGGTAAACTTTCCCTTATTGGCATCAGTATAGACGAACATGACCCGCTTAATGAGAAAACATTGGCAGAAACCATTCACCTCAATCCCGATTTAAATTTTATTACAGTTGCTATACTGAGAAACAATGAAACTATCATCCCTCGTGGAGATACCCGCTTTCAGTTGAATGACCATGTCTATTATATAGCTTTACCAGAAGGAATAGAAAGGGTATTGAAGTTAACAGGGAAAAAGAGGGAGAAAATAAAAAATATAATGATCCTTGGAGGCAGCAAAGTAGGTATCAATGCTGCCAAAGAGTTAAGTCATAAATACAATGTAAAAATCATTGAAAAGTCTAAAGAAAAATCTTTTGACCTTGCAGAAACTTTAGAAGAAGTAATGGTAATAAATGGCGATGGTAGGGATGTAGAACTTTTAACTGAAGAAGGTATTGAAAATACTGACGCATTTATTGCAGTAACAGGAAATTCTGAAACCAATATAATTTCTAGTTTAGTTGCAAAAAATCATGGGGTTAAAAAAACCATCTCCTTGGTAGAGAATATGGACTACATCCATTTATCTCAAAACATAGGAGTAGATACCATGATCAACAAAAAGCTAATCGCCGCTAACTTTATATTCCGATATATAAGAGAAGGCCATGTGATAGCCATTACAAGTATACATGGAGCAGATGCTGAAATACTAGAATTTGTGGTAAAGAGAAACTGTAAGATTACCAAAAAACCTTTGAGTGAATTACAATTTCCTAGAACTGCAATAGTGGGTGGAGTTATAAGAAGAGGAAAGGCTTACATTACTATGGGAGATTTTCAATTCGAAGAAAACGATAGAGCAGTAGTGCTTTCAAAACCGGAATGTATCCATAAAGTAGAAGACTTTTTTAAATGAGATTCAACTTTAAAATCATTGTAAGCATAGTTGGATTATTGCTGATCATTAATGGTGTAGCCATGCTGCTCTGCCTTCCTTTTTCAGTATATTTTAGAGAAAATGATTGGAAAGCTTTATTGGTTGCTGGTATTCTTACCTATATAGTTGGTTTTATTTGTTGGTATAAGTACAAGGACGCTAAAAATAAAGAGCTTAAAAAAAGAGACGGATATATTATAGTTACATTAGGTTGGTTAACTATGTCTGCTTTTGGAGCACTCCCTTACATACTAAGTGGAGCTATACCAAGCTACACCGATGCTTTTTTTGAAACTATTTCTGGTTTTTCTACTACTGGTGCTTCCATTTTAACAGATATAGAATCTGTAAATAAAGGCATACTTTTTTGGCGTAGCTTTACCCAATGGATTGGCGGAATGGGAATAATTGTACTTACAGTGGCCATTTTACCTTTCTTGGGCATTGGTGGTATGCAGCTCTTTGTGGCTGAAGCTCCGGGTATTACCCCAGATAAACTTAAGCCAAGAATACAGGCTACTGCCAAAAGGTTATGGTATGTTTATTTAAGCTTAACTATACTTGAGTGCATCATGCTCTTACTAGGCGATATGAATTTCTATGATGCAATCAATCATAGTCTTACAACAATGGCTACCGGTGGTTTTTCAACTAAAAATAGTTCAGCTGCAGAATTTAGTGCTTATACGCAATATGTCATTACTTTTTTTATGTTTCTGGCCGGTACCAGTTTTACCTTAAATTACTTTGCTTTTAAAGGTAAATTTAAATCTATATGGAAAAATGAAGAATTTAGGTATTACTCTGGAGGGACTTTAGTTTTTACACTTATTATTACTGCTACTGTTTTTAGTGTTACTGACCTAAGCATAGAAAAATCATTCAGAGATTCTATTTTTCAAATAGTATCAATCATTACAACTACTGGTTATGTCTCTGCTGACTATACCAGTTGGACACCTTTTCTTACCTTACTCTTTTTTACTTTTATGTTTATTGGAGGATCAGCAGGTTCAACCGCTGGTGGTGTAAAAATTGTAAGGCACATCATTTTATTGAAAAACAGCTTCTTAGAATTAAAGAGGCAATTGCATCCATCTGCAGTAATTCCAGTAAGATTAAACAACAAAGCTGTTTCTCAGACAATTACCTACAATATTTTGGCATTCATCATGATTTATATTGCCATCTTTGCCACAGGCTCAATACTCGTTGCATTAAGCGGAGTAGATTTTTTAACATCTATTGGTGCTGTTGCGACATGCTTGGGTAATGTCGGACCAGGTTTAGGTGATGTAGGTCCGGTCGATAATTTTGCCTCATTGCCTACTTTTAGCAAGTGGATTTTAGCCTTTTTAATGCTATTGGGTCGGCTAGAGCTGTTTACTGTCCTCATACTTTTTTCACCTTACTTCTGGAACAAAGTGTAAGTATCATTAATTACGTATGAAAAAATCTACCCTATTACACTTACGCATTCCCTTTTCATTCTTGTTAATGCCAGTATTTCTGTTTGCATTGGCAGTTTCTCCAGCTATGCCTTACAAAGAATTGTTTTTAGCCTTTATTGCTTTGCATTTATTCTTATATCCCGCAAGTAATGGTTATAATTCTTGGTTCGACAAAGACGAAAAAAGTATTGGTGGATTAAAGGAGCCTCCTAAAGTTTTTAAAGAATTACTTTATTATTCTTTACTCTTTGATGCCTTAGCGGTTGTTTCGGCATTGTTTGTTGGGTGGCGTTTTGCATTAATGTGTTTCATCTATGGTACTATTTCGAGGGCATATAGTAACGACAAAACAAGACTGAAAAAATATCCCATCATTAGTTGGCTTACTGTTACGGTTTTTCAGGGTGGATTCATGTTTTTGGCTACTTACCTCGCCTTAAATAGGCTCACATTTAGCGAGCTATTGCAAGAAGAAATTATTTATCCTGCTATATTGAGTACTGCCATGCTAATGGGTTCTTATCCCATGACCCAAGTTTACCAACATGAAGAAGACGCTAAAAGAGGTGATTTAACGCTTAGTCGTATGCTCGGGATAAGAGGTACATTCATTTTTACAATGCTAGTTTTTGCATTGGCAATGGCAGGTTTCTCTGCATATTTTACAACATATTTTAGCGTTAAGCTAGTAATTTGGTTGAATATCGCGCTTTTACCAGTGTTGATTTTCTTTTTAACTTGGTTCTATAAAGTGTGGAAAGATGAAAATAAAGCGAATTTCAGTAATACCATGCGGCTCAATATAATTTCCGCAAGCTGTTTTAACTTATTCTTTTTTTCCTCAACTTTGATGAACCATTACAATTTTTTTTAAACTGAGCACTGCTTCCTATAGCAGTAAATAATACTGCCGACTTTGTTAGAGATATTGGGAGATTTTTCGGACTACCTGATTTATGAGGAAAATAGACCTCTTATTTTTACGCAGGCTATATTTTGGGTATTCTTTGGTGGGCTTATCTTTATTTATCAATTCATCTACCGTTATAATAATAGTAGAAATATACTTCTGATGCTATTCAGTATGTATTTCTATTATCTTTCAAGTGGTTATTACTTTTGCTTGCTCATTTTCTCGACTTTGGTAGATTACTACTTAGGAAAAGCCATTTTCGAGTCGAACGAACCAGGTAAAAAAAAGCTTTATGTTACACTTAGTATTATCACTAACTTAGGTGTATTGGCCTATTTTAAATACGCCTACTTTTTTACCGATACCTTTAACAATCTTGCTGGTACATCACTAGAAACCACTAATTACTTAGCTGTTATTTTAAATAAAGTATTGAATTTAAGTATAGATGCCAGTCGCATTTTTTTACCCGTTGGCATATCTTTCTATACATTTCAAACCATTAGTTATTCGGTAGATATTTATCGAGGCAAACTTACTCCAGTAAAAAGTATATTAGATTTTGCATTTTATGTAAGTTTCTTCCCACAGTTAGTTGCTGGTCCTATTGTTCGAGCCTCCGATTTTGTTCCACAGATATATAAAAAATACAAACTGAGTAATGAAGATTTTGGAAAAGGTATATTCTTAATAATCTGTGGACTGATTAAAAAGATTTTTATTTCCGATTATATCTCTGTTAACTATGTGGATAGGATTTTTGGAAACCCTGAGGGCTTTACTGGTTTTGAAAACTTAATGGCCATTTATGGTTATTCACTTCAGATATATTGCGACTTCTCTGGCTATACCGATATTGCCATTGGTATAGCCCTACTACTTGGCTTTAGACTTCCTCTTAATTTCAATTCACCCTATAAAGCGGTAAACATTACAGATTTTTGGCGACGTTGGCATATTTCATTATCGAGGTGGCTCAGAGATTATTTGTACATTTCAATGGGCGGTAATAGAAGGGGGCAAAGCCGTACTTATTTACATTTAATGATTACTATGCTATTGGGTGGACTTTGGCACGGAGCCCATCTGCGGTTTATTGTTTGGGGTGGGCTTCATGGGCTCGCCTTGGCTTTTCATAAAATCTGGCTCGAAATATTTAAATCGGAAAATAATTCTGAAGAAAGTTATATTTCCAAGATCATATCGGGAATAATCACTTTTCACTTTGTAGCTTTTTGTTGGATATTTTTTAGAGCAAATACTTTTGAACTTGCTGGAAAGATGATTTTACAGATTTACCATTCTTTTAGGCCAGAAGTAATTTATGAAGCTATCATAGCTTACAAAAATGTATTCTTGATTATGCTTTTGGGCTACACGTTGCATTTATTGCCTAACAAATGGAAAGATTTTGGTAGTGAAACTTTTGTTAATATCCCAGATTTTGCCAAAGCTACAATTATACTGGCGGTAATGTTGGTATTATTTCAGGTGAAATCTTCAGCCTTACAACCATTCATTTATTTTCAGTTTTAACAAGCAAATATTCTATCGATTTATACCCTTTATCGTATTTACTGCTAAATAGTAAAAAATAAATATATTTGCCTAAACTGCTTCCGCAGTACGTATATTCAAAGCTTATTTCAGTGATATAAAATTCACCAAAAAACATCTACTCATCTAAAAATTTAACTGCATGGCTTGGTTTAGAAGAAAAGAAAAAGGGATAAATACACCTACCAATCAAAAGAAAGATTCTCCTGAAGGTTTATGGTATAAGACCCCTAGTGGTAAAATCGTACACATGAAGCAGTTAAAAAACAATGCTTATGTATCGCCAGACGATAACCACCATGTACGAATTGGATCAAAGGAATATTTCGAAATTATTTTCGATAACAATGAATTTGAAGAGCTAGATGCTGAAATGACCTCTGGAGATCCCTTGTCATTTGCCGATACAAAGTCATATGTAGACCGCTTAGGGGCAAGCAAACAAAAAACAGGGCTAAAAGATGCAGCACGATCTGCCCATGGCAAAATAAACGGTTTACCCATTGTAGTTTCTTGTATGGATTTTAGTTTTATTGGAGGTTCGATGGGTTCAGTAGTAGGCGAAAAAATAGCCCGTGCCATAGATCATGCCCTTAAAACTAAAACCCCTTTTCTAATGATTTCTAAATCGGGAGGTGCTAGAATGATGGAAGCAGGATACTCCCTGATGCAATTAGCAAAAACTTCTGCAAAATTAGCATTACTTTCTCAAGCTAAAGTCCCTTATATCTCGTTGTTAACAGACCCTACAACTGGTGGGGTTACTGCATCATTTGCTATGTTGGGAGATTTCAATATTGCAGAACCAGGTTCTTTAATTGGTTTTGCTGGCCCAAGAGTAATTAGAGAAACAATTGGAAAAGATTTACCAAAAGGTTTCCAAAGTGCAGAGTTTTTGTTAGAACATGGTTTTGTAGATTTTATAGTAAACAGGAACGAATTAAAAAATACCCTTACTAAACTGCTCAAGATGCTACAAAACTGACTTTTTTGCCTATGAGGGAAAATAAATTACAATATTCTATCGATTGGACTATCATCGCAGTTTATCTCGCTTTGTTATTTGGAGGATGGGTGAATATTTATGCAGCAGTTTATGATCCTGAATTGCAACAAAGTATTTTCAACACCGATTACAGGGCAGGAAAACAGCTTATATGGATTTTTTCTGCGGGCGTTCTTGTAGTGTTTGTAATGGTCATCGATTACAAGTTTTATGAAACTTTTGCCTACTTCATTTATGGATTGGTAATTCTATTACTGATAGCAGTATTATTTTTTGGTAAAGAAGTGGCAGGTTCACGTTCTTGGTTCGAACCAATTCCCGGGATGCGTTTTCAACCAGCAGAATTCGCCAAATTTGCTACAGCTTTGGCAATGGGTAAGTTCTTAGATAACACAAGTAAAAAAGCCGATCAGTTACAAGTATTACTGCCTTGTCTTTTATTAATGTCGATTCCTATTGCATTGATTATACTTCAAGGAGATACAGGCTCTGCCCTTGTCTTTTTTGCATTGGTTCTTGTTTTATACCGTGAAGGTTTCTCAGGAATCATATTATCTATTGGTGTTATTCTAGCTTTATTTTTTGTTATAACTCTATTTTTTAGGGAAAACAGCTTCAACACATTCATTCTTTCTGTAGCTGGTATAGGTGCTTTTATAGCTATTCTCACCTATTTGCTTTTAAATAAAAGAAAAAGACTAAGAGCAACAATTGGTGTCTTATCAGTAACTACACTACTTGTAATCATGGCATTTAGTGTCGATTACATACTAGAGAACGTTATGAAACCCCACCAACGGGCAAGAATAGAAGTGCTAGTCGATCCTTATAAAGACCCAAAAGGATCAGGGTGGAATGTAATTCAATCTAAAGTGGCCATAGGTTCTGGAGGCTTTGTGGGTAAAGGATTTTTAAACGGTACACAAACCAAGTTTGACTTTGTACCAGAACAAAGTACAGATTTTATATTTTGTACCGTAGGTGAAGAATATGGATGGATTGGCAGTATGGTGGTTATATCCTTATTTATTATTCTACTGTATCGAATTATTGCACTGGCAGAAAGACAAAAATCAAGATTTGCTAGGGTATATGGCTATAGTGTGGCTTCTATTTTATTTTTCCATTTTACTATTAATATTGGAATGACGATAGGGCTTTTTCCTGTAATTGGTATACCCTTACCTTTCTTCAGCTATGGGGGTTCTTCTTTATGGTCATTCAGTATCTTACTATTTATTTTGTTAAAATTGGATGGGCATAGGTCTCAGGTGTTGGCGAGGTAATTTTTTCACCATCCCATTCTTTTAATACTACTTGTTCTCCATCACATTCTGCAAATGAGGTATTGGCAACCCAATCTCCTATATTGATGTATTTGCTTGATTCATTTAATGGTATTATATGTGGAATATGCCTATGTCCAAAAAGATAATAATCGCATGGACTATTCATGTGATATGCTTTACAAAACTGATATATAAACTCTTTCTCCCCAAAAAACTTGAGGATCTTTTTCATCTTTTTATCTTTCTTCCCCTTAGACCAGGTATGTGCTAACCACATCCCAATGTTTGGATTTAATTTACCAAATAACCATTGGCATAATGGATTTCTAAATACTTTCTTGAGCAATTTGTAGGTATAATCTCCTGGGCCTAAACCATCTCCATGACCGATAAGCAGCTTTAAATTACCATAAGCAAGTTCTGTATGATTGTAATAAACAGGAATATTGAATTGATCAGGGAAATAGCCAAACATCCACATATCATGATTTCCTGTAAAAAAGGTAATAGGTATACCACTGTCTACCAACTCAGCCAGTTTACCTTGAAATCTTGCAAATCCTTTAGGAATCACATATTTGTAATCGAACCAGAAGTCAAAAATATCGCCCAATAAGAAAATATGTTGTGCGTCATTTTTAATGTAATCTAACCACTTAATAAAATTTTTTTCCCTTACCAAACTGGAAGCATCATCTGGATAGCCCAGGTGTAAATCTGATGCAAAGTAAATTTTCTTACCTTTTTCAATTTCCAGTTTAATCATTCAATAAATTTAATAGGTTTTTATAGATCTTAGCTAAAGGGATTAGGTGTAGATTAATTAAATACTTTTTAATCCACAAAAAAAGCCAACAAATACTAATTGTCGGCTAAATAACTTGAACACGAAGTGTTATTTCAATTACAGTCTCTTCTCTTTTACCCTTGCAGCCTTACCTTTACGTCCTCTCAAGTAGAATAATCTAGCTCTTCTCACTTTACCTCTTCTTGTAACTTCTATTTTTTCAATACTTGGAGAAAGCACAGGGAATATACGTTCTACACCTATTCCATTGGAGATCTTTCTCACGGTAAAGGTTTCACCATTAGAACCTGAATTCTTTCTTTGTATAACTGTTCCTTGAAATTGCTGTATACGTTCTTTGTTACCTTCTTTAATCTTCACGTGTACATTTACAGTATCGCCAGGACCAAATTGTGGTAGCTTGGCTCTTGTTTCCTTGTACTCTTCTTCAACAAATTTTATTAAATCGCTCATTTTATTAGTATTTTAGGCTCTCGTGTAAAAGGAGTGCAAATATAGAAATAATATTTCTTTTTAACGGTGCTTAAAACGGATAAAAAAAGAAAAATTATAAACTTTCAATTGAATTGAGGTAGCTCTCTGCTTGTTCAAGAAGTGCTTCTTTATTTTTAGCATCCATTTTATCCCATGTACGATACATCATTCCTACCCTAAAATTATTGGATAATAAATCTCTATGCCGATTATAAAAGTGCCAATACAAACTATTGAAAGGACAGGCATTATCACCTACTTTTTTCGATTTATCATAGAAACAGCCTTTACAATAATCTCCCATTTTATGGATGTAATTCGCTGAAGAAACATAAGGTTTTGTGGCTATCAATCCTCCATCTGCAAACTGGCTCATTCCTCTAGTATTGGTAATTTCTACCCATTCAATCGCATCTACATATACACCCAAGTACCAAGTATCCAGCTCGTCTGGCGAGATACCTGCCAATAAGGCAAAATTACCTAGTACCATTAACCTTTGTATATGATGGGCATAAGCATGGTCTAATGAATTATTAATGGCCTGTTTCATACAGTTCATTTTTGTATCTCCTGTCCAGTAATATTTAGGCAATTTTCTTTGGTGGCCAAAGTAATTCATTTGAGCAAACTCTGGCATCTGTGCCCAATAGACTCCACGCATAAATTCCCTCCAACCAATTATTTGGCGAATAAATCCTTCAACGGCTGCTAGTGAAACTGACGCTTGATTACTTTCCCAATATATCTCTGCTTTTTGAACTACTTCTAATGGCGAAAGCATTTTAGTATTAAGCGCAAATGATAACCTGGAATGAAATAGAAAAGGATGGGCTTTTTCCATGGCATCTTCATATTTGCCAAAGCTTACAAAAAACCTTTCCAAAAAATCATCTAAAATTATTAAAGCTTCTTCCCTATTAATTGGCCATAAAAATTCGTCAATAATTTTTCGCCCAAAAGTAGATATATTCTCCGTTTCGAGTAAGTCATAAATTTCTTGTGGATTATTTTTGAATTTCATTATTTCGGGAACAGGTACTTTCCCATCATATTTCTTTCGATTTGCAGCATCAAAGTTCCATTTACCTCCTGTTGGTGCGTTCCCTTCCATTAAAATATTGAGCTTTTTGCGCATATGCCTGTAGAAATTTTCCATGAGGTACGTTTTTTTACCTTCAAAAAATTTTACTAAATAATCTCTAGAAGTAAGAAAATGGGCTGTATCAGCTACTTCTACAGGTATTTCAAGTGTAAGCCTTAATTCATTTAATTGCTCATCTAATCGGTATTCATCTGGTAATTGATAGGCAAAAGCTTCAAAATTTCCAGTTGTAATAATAGTTTTAACATTTTCAGAAATATCCTGCTTATTAGCGGTATCATCGAGTTTTAAATAAATAAACCTATGCCCTTTAGCCTCCATATTCTTAGTAAAACTGCGCATAGCCATAAAAAAAGCAGCTACTTTTTGTATATGATGTTTCACATAATCGGTTTCCTGTTTTACTTCCATCATCAAGAAAGTGACTTCAGTATCAACTTTATTAAACCAAGGATGCAATTCATTTAATTGATCTCCTAATATAAGTTTAAGCGTTTTAGACATTTATCATCTTTTGGATTTACTTTTAGGTTAAGCTATTGAAAAATTTTATTGTTTAAAGCTAACCCTGTTACCCATAGATGATTTCCATATATTTAGCCTTCAGTTTTTTATTCCAAAATGCCATGACAATGCCTGATACACATTTACCTGCTTACCAAATATTTAACAAGCAAGGCGAATCTGTGAGTTATGATAGCATGTTACTCGTATTAAATGATGCAGATGTAGTACTTTTTGGCGAACTTCACAACAATCCTATTTGCCATTGGCTTCAAGTAAAGTTCACCAAACATTTGTTCGCAGAACATGGGCAAGATTTATTATTGGCAGCGGAAATGTTTGAAGCAGATGACCAACTCATCATTAATGAGTTTTTATCGGGAAAGATCAAAGAACAGCATTTAGAAGCAGAAGCTAAAATATGGAATAATTATGCAACAGATTATAAACCCTTATTACTGTTTGCAAAACAGCATAATATACCATTTATAGCAAGTAATATCCCCAGAAGGTATGCGAGTTTGGTTTCTAGAGAGGGTTTAGAAGTACTGCAGGAATTAGACAAAGCTGCCCAAAAGTTAATAGCCCCACTACCCATTAAAGTAGATTTAACACTACCAGGGTATAAGAATATGCTTAATATGATGGGTAGCCATGGTGGAGATAATAGCAGGGCAAATAATTTTGCTTATGCCCAAGCAATCAAAGATGCTACTATGGCACATAACATATTAGATAATCTAGGAAAAAACAGTCATTTGCTACATTTTAATGGTGCTTACCATTCAAATAATTTTGAGGGAATTTTTTGGTATCTAAAACAAGAAAAGTCAAAAACTAATGTCATTACTATCAGTAGTGTAGAGCAAGAAAGTTTAGATAAACTAGAAGAGAAGCACTTTGGGCTCGCAGATTTTGTTATTACAATATCTGCGGATATGACCAAGACTTATTGATTATTTCAAAGATAAGAACATGCTTAAAAGAGAAGTAAGAGTAGCCCTACTAGATATGAATAATAATACACCTAATGAAGGCATGCGGTGTATTAAAGATATGCTGGTAATTCAACAGCGGGTAATGCAAGTAAAACTAACTTATGAAGTATTTGATGTAAGACATTTATGTGAGCTGCCAGATCTTTCCTTTGATATTTATATTTCTACAGGTGGACCAGGTAACCCATATGATGGAGAAGGAACTGCTTGGGAAAGTGCTTATTTTGAATTGATCCAACAAATCTGGCAACATAATAAACAAGTTGAAATTACTAAAAAATATATGTTCTTCATCTGCCATTCATTTCAGTTGATGTGCCGTTGTTTTAAGCTTGGTAAAATTACCGAAAAAGCAAGTATGGCATTTGGAGTAACTCAGGTTGAAAAAACATCATCAGGAAAAGAAGAATCCCTTTATGCATTGTTGGACAATGATTTTTACGTAGCCGATTTTAGAAATTTTCAGGTAATTGAACCAAATGAAAGGTTGTTAAGAAATATAGATGCCAACATTTTGACTTTTGAGATTGAAGAAGATGCTGAAGAAGCTGGAACAAGGGCTGTTACATCCATTAGGCTTTCACCTGAAATGATTGGCACTCAGTTCCACCCTGAGGCTGACCCTGATGGCATGTATATTCATTTCCAAAAGCCTGAAAAAAAAGACTTTGTTATTGAAAAATATGGAGAAATTAAATATCAGCAAATGCTCAAAGATTTTGAAGATCCTGATAAAATCAGTAAAACCCATAATGCCATATTGCCTAGTTTTATGAGAGAAGCTGTGGACAGTTTATTAAGTAGAAAAATGATAAGTGTTTAAATTATTTCTTATGCCGCTCTTCAAGCACAGCAATAACCTCGTGTAAATCAATTTCTTTTGCTTCAAGCAAAACTAAAAAATGAAAAAGAAGATCTGCAGCCTCACCTAGGAAAAGCGCTTTATTGTCATCTTTAGCCTCTATTACTAATTCAACCGCTTCTTCTCCAACCTTTTGGGCAATTTTATTAATCCCTTTTTCAAATAATCTTGCTGTATAAGAACTACCCGTATCTGCTAATTTTCTTTCTGCAATAATATCACTTAAATAATCTAGGAAAGCAGCCTTTTTAGTTTCCTCTGTATTTTTTACGCTATTCCTAACTTCTATTAACCAATGTGAAGGCAATTCTTTAGATGCAACCAATTGAAAATCAGGAAGATTTATTTCCTTTCCATCAATATCCTGAAGGCTTACCACTTTTTGATTTTGTAGCGCTTGAAGTGCAGCGTCATTTATTAAGCCAGCAGCTACAATTTTCAGTGTTGTAATATCTTGTATTATCGCAGTTTTCAATAGAATCGGTTTTTTTGTAATGCAATGAAGCCCTAAAGCCTTACTGCAACATTTTTTGATTTCAGATAACTTTTGAGGTCTGGAATATCAATTTCTTTAAAATGAAAAATACTGGCAGCCAATGCTGCATCTGCATCATTATTTTGAAATATATCAGAAAAGTGTTCCATATTACCTGCTCCACCAGAAGCTATAACCGGAATATGTAGCAACTTTGTAAGATGGCCTGTAAGTTCAATAGCGAAGCCCGCTTTTGTACCGTCATGATCCATAGATGTTAGTAATATTTCGCCCGCCCCTCTTTCTTGTACTTCTTGCGCCCATGGAATTGTTCGTACTTCTGTAGCTTCTCTACCTCCCTTTACATGCACAATATGTTCCCCATCTACATATCTAGAATCAATAGCTACCACAACACATTGTGCCCCAAACTCATTTGATAATTGATTGATCAAAGAAGGATTTCTTACTGCTGAGGAATTAACAGAGATTTTATCTGCCCCAGCATGAAGCAAGGCTGAAACATCTTCAATAGAACTAATACCTCCACCAACAGTAAAAGGGATATTAATTTGTCGGGCTACATTCCGAACCAGTTCAACAAGTGTTTTACGTTTTTCTACAGTTGCTGTTATATCTAAAAACACTAATTCATCTGCTCCTTTTTCACTGTAAAGTTGAGCTAATTCTACTGGGTCACCCGCATCACGCAAATCGACAAAATTGATACCTTTAACAGTTTTTCCATCTTTAATATCAAGGCAGGGGATAATTCTTTTACAAAGCACTAAATAACGATTAATTATTAATGTTAAATTGTTAATTACTTAAATAGCAGTTTTCCACAACTTTAATTTCAATAAAAGTGCAAGTTTTTTATATGCTACTAAAGTAGTTATTTTAATGAAATGCAAACTTAGGAATTAAGAAAGAAGGTGTGAAGAAGTTTGTTTGAAAGTTTACAACAACTAAAGTTTTTGTTTAGTTTTTTCTTGTTTTCAGCTAAAAATATTACATCACCTCTGATTGAAAGCAATTGAAAGTGAGGTTGTTTTTAGAATATTAAATTCTGTGGAAAGTAAAATAAATAGAATAAAAAGAAGTGTTTGCTAGTATATTTATCTTCTTTGCAAATATAATGTTTTATTTTATATTGTTAATATTACATGGCAAATTATTGCCATTCTAACAGGGCATAAGTGTGTTGCTTTAAATAAACATACTTACAAATAGCTACCTTTATTACTTAATAGTAATCTTCCACCCCAAATCGAGTACTAGTATGAAAATACCTTTGGCAGAAAGGATTCGCCCAAGCCAACTTGATCAGTTTATTGGTCAAGAACATTTAGTAGGAAAAGCAGGAATTATCCGAAAAATGGTTGAAAATAAACAATTAGTATCGATGATACTTTGGGGACCACCAGGGGTTGGTAAAACTACCCTCGCCAATATTATTGCTGCACAAATGCAACGTCCATTCAGGGTATTAAGCGCAATAAGCGCTGGTGTAAAAGAGGTAAGAGAAGTTATACAACAAGCCAAATACAAGCAAGATACCGTTCTATTTATCGACGAAATCCATCGGTTCAATAAATCCCAGCAAGATGCTCTTTTAGGTGCTGTAGAAAAGGGAATTATTACTTTGATAGGAGCTACTACTGAGAATCCTTCTTTCGAAGTGAATTCGGCTTTATTATCACGATGCCAAGTTTACAGGTTAAAAGCTTTAAAAAAGGAAGATCTAGAAAAACTCATATACTTAGCTATAGACCAAGATGAATTTCTTGCTGAAAAAGATATTTCTCTAAAAGAAACCGAAGCATTATTACGACTAGCAGATGGCGATGCCCGAAAATTACTCAATCTTTTAGATATGGTGGTGGAAGCATTAGGAGAAAAAGAGGTGAGTATTACCGACCAAATGGTAATGGATATCGCACAGCAAAAAACAGTTTTATATGATAAATCTGGTGAGCAACATTACGATATCATCTCAGCATTTATCAAATCTATTAGAGGTAGTGATCCAAACGCTGCTTTATACTGGATGGCACGCATGATAGAAGGAGGCGAAGACCCAAAATTTATAGCCAGGCGAATGTTAATTTTAGCTTCAGAAGATATAGGGAATGCCAATCCTACAGCTATGGTTATGGCAACAAATTGTTTTCAAGCAGTTACATTTATTGGTTATCCTGAAGCAGATTTAATTTTAGCACAAACCGCAACTTATTTAGCAGCTTCTAGTAAAAGTAATGCGAGTTACACTGCAATTAGAAAGGCTCAGAAATTAGTGAAAGAGAAAGGTAACTTGCCAGTACCACTCCATTTAAGAAATGCCCCCACAGCTTTAATGAAAAAAGAAGGATATGGAAAAGGCTACAAGTATGCCCATAATTACCCTAATAATTTTGCTACACAAGAATTTTTACCAGAAGAAATTGCTGGTACAACACTTTACGAACCTGGGAAAAATGCACGTGAAGAGGAGTTGAGGAAAAGGCTTAAATTTTTTTGGAAAGAAAAATACGGTTACTAAACGTGTAACACTTACAGTTGTAAAACCCTGAAAACAACCCTTCTATTCCTTTTTTTGCTGGCCTCATCCCTTTTGTATGTAAGTGGTCTAGTTTCGCCATAGGCTTTTAGTTTTATACGAGTAGCCTCAATTCCTCTTTCCACTAAATACTGCTTTACAGCTAAAACCCTATTTTCAGAAAGTATTTTATTTGCTTGCTTGTTGCCACTAATATCAGTGTGTCCTTCCAACAAAATCATCATACTGCTACTTTCTTGCATCATTTGCACCATTCTATCAAGTTCAGCATAAGATTCTTCTAAAAAGAATGCAGCTCCTCGTATAAAATTCACCTGTTCTAAAGCTATGGTAGCGCCTACTTCCAATGGCCGAAGATATAGTTTTAAAGGCGTGGATGCATTGCTAGCTGATAAGGAAACAGTGTCGGAAACAGAATAATAATTTTTGGCATTTGTCCATAATACGTATGTATTATCTGGTTTTAATGCTAGTTTAAATGCACCGTTTCGTGAGTCGGAAAGGGCAACTCCAACTTCCTTTTGTATTTTTTGCTCTTTGAATAAGATTTCAGCTTTTAATGGCATTTTAGTAAATTCATCATATACATATCCGCTTAAAAGCATAACAGGATCTGGTTTAGCCTGCTTTGGCAATTTTACCCTAAAAATATCTGCGCTATTATTATTGGTATTGGCATAAGAAACAAAATAAGCAAATTCGCCGGCAGCATCTACTGTGTAAGAAATATCCCAGTCGGCCGAGTTGAGCAATGGACCCATATTAAGTGGTTCAGACCAGTTTGTCCATGTTTCATCTAGCCGTTTACTTACAAACATATCGGTGTTTCCAAATCCGCTAAAGCCTGCTGAAGAAAAATATAAAGTTCGGTTATCTGCTGCTAGAAAAGGGGTGAGTTCTGTGGCAGCGGTATTTATATTTTTCCCTAAATTTAAAGGTTTACTCCATAAACCCTGCTCATTGGCAAAACAAACATAGATATCCCTATCTCCATAAGAATCATCCATTTCTATGGCCATTACCAAAATTTTCCGATTATTGCTTAAAGAAAATTCACTGTATTCATTTAGGTTTTGATATTCTTCAATTTTTAAAGGCTCTGGAAAGCTCCATTGTGCCGAGTCTCTATAAGTAATAGAAACACCACCAAAAGCACTTCCATCTTCTTTATACACATTGCCTAATAAAAGTGCATTCCCATCTGGCATTACTGAACACACATAATTATGATTGCCATTATTAAGCGGTTGTGATAATCTTCGTGCCTCTGTCCAAGTGCCGTTACTTAATGTTGTCACCCATATATCGTCGTTTACATAATCTCCAACAGTGTTTTGAGGGTGGTTTTTCCGATCGAAATAAAGTGTGTTACCATCAGGTGAAATAATTGGCAAAATCTCGTCATAAGGACTATTAACGGTTTGAGGAAGTGGTTCTATCATGTTTTCCTCTAAACCTTCAATAATCTGTATTTCAGCTTTAACAGGCATATTTTCATCTGAAATAGCGATAGCATCAAGATGGTTCCAACCATCTACCAGTCTGGTATCTAAGGTTACCCTTACCTTCACTATTTTTGCAGAAGTGAGTGCAAAATACGCATGAAACATCCCATCGGGTGTGCTTTTTGCCATTTGTAAGTTAACCTCAAGTATTTGCCCACGCTCACTTATTAGGTCTATACCAACTATACAACCCGGATTAAAACTTTCCCCCACTGCTACTTGCCTAATTCTTTGAGGATTTTGAAAGGCTACTTCAATCCATTCTAATCCTGCATTTTGCTTTGCAGGAGACCAAGCACATGGACTACTCCCTTTTGCCGGTAATTTATTTGGTTTCCCAAGTATTTGTTGTGTACGATATCTATAAAAATGTCCCTTATCTGTATATTCAGAAGAGAAGCCAGTAACTTGAGAAGCCCATTGTACATAAGCACACAAATTTCCTGTAAAAAATAATAAAGTAGTGCCTAAGAAAAAGATTACTTTATTTTTCATAATAGCATAAAAAAAACCTGTACTGGTGAAAGTACAGGTTTTTGTTTATGTAAACTATACAGTTTAATAATATTTATAAATCTCATTTTTAACTTCGGTAAATTCTTCGATTGCTCTTGAGATTTTACCAGTTACAAGATTAACATTATTGAACCTTGTTTGAATTTGGTCTCTGTAAAGCGCATATTCTGCCAATTCAGTTACTTCATCAATTTGTTGGGCTTCAATAATCAAAATACCGTTTTCATCAGCTATTGGTTCAGATGTCTCACCAGTTTGAAGACTGAAAATTCTACCAATTGATTTTGGTGCAAAACCTACTGTTGGCAATGAAGTAGTATTCATTGAAATATCTGTTCCTTGACCTGTAACAGCACCTGCACCATAAGAAGCCTGAATTTCATCAACTGTACCAGAAAGTCCTGCTACTTTCCCCATTATTTGCTCTTTTTTCTTCTCTTTCAGTAACTTCTGTTTAATTTGATCTTTAACATCATCAAAAGGTGCAACACCATCTTCAGTTTTATCGGTTAGCATGGCAATAATATATTGATCTTCTAACTCTAATGTTTCAGATACATCTCCTACTGCTGCTTCTCTAAATCCCCAAGTAATGATTGTTCTTACCGAAGGATCATAAATGTTATTAATAGAACGTGCATTTTTACCTATGTTCAATGCTTGATATCTTATCAATGAAGAATCTGCTTCTGAAGCGGCTAAAAAGTTTTCTTCTGATTTATCTACAGCAAATGCACCGGTACGTCTGTATACGTCAGAGCGGGTATCATCACTGGCAACCACTTCATTTTCCACAACAGCCAACAAGAAATTGTCATATGTTTTAGTATTCGTTACTTCAATGATATGGTAACCAAATTGCGTTTCTACTAATCTTGGTAATAACCCAGCGCTTGAAGCACGCATTACTGCATCATTAAAAGGTTTCACCATTGTATTTTCGTCAAACCAGCCTAAATCTCCTCCTTTGGTTTTTGTACCATCTTCTCCATTTTCGGCTGCCATTTGCCCAAAATCTGCTCCTCCTTTTATTTCATTAAGTATACCATTGGCTTTTGTTCTAGCTTCTGCTTTGTTACTTCCATCCTCATCTACTTTAATAAGTATGTGTTTAGCTCTTGCATAAGCTACCGTATCTTCTGTAATTTCTATAACTTTATATAATTTGAAGAATTCACCATCTCTCACAGGACCGAACACTTTACCCTTTTCAAAATCTCCAATGGCTAGACCAGCAGGCAATGAATTAGGTTTAGCATTTATGAAGTTTTGATTTGTTTCGGAATTGGCCGCTGTAAAAGCTGTATCATTCGTTGTATTTACAAAAGGTGAAACCAATCCTTCAGTTTGCTTCTTTATTTCTTCTATATCAAGATCTGTAGCAGTTATTGGAAAAGTAACATATTCGAGCGAAATAGTAGCATCCCTTTCAAACTCTTCTGTATGGCTATTATAATAATCTTGCATTTCGCTGTCACTTACATTTACAGCAGAATCAGGTATGCTTGAATAGGGAATATATGCATAACGAACATCAGCTTTCGAATTTTGCTGCATGTATTCTCTTTCAGCCTCAACTTTGGTAGCATAATAAGTACCTCCAAGTAATTCTTCGTATTTGGTTCTTAACCTATTTGGTTTCAAATTTCTTTCGAAATTAAGATAGAAAGCTTGGCTCTGCGGTGGAGCACTTTGGATGTTTTGTAGAAAACTACGGATATTATTTCTATCGACTTCGCCAGTTTCTTGGTTAGTAAAAAGACTTGCCCAAGATGGATCGATATTATTCCCTTGGATCATGTCGATCATTTCTTCATCGGTAACATTAATACCCAATTTTTCAAACTCTTTATAGTAAGATTTTTTGAATACCAATTGACTCCAAGCTTGCTGCCTTATGCCAGGTAATTCCTGCTCAGTGAGCGTCCTACCAATATTCATTTCATAATTTCTCCTAAAATCTTCGAATTCTTTACTAAATTCCTCAAATTTTATTTCTTCTCCGTTTATTTCGCCAACTACACGGCTATTACCCTGATTGAGATAGTTCCTAGAAAAAAGGTCACCCAAGATAAAAGCTAACATAGCCACCCCTATTACTATTAGCAATAAGCCTGACTTGTTACGTATGGAATTAATGATTGACATAGTATTACAAGTTATTTTAATCGAATGCTTTTTAGTGGCAACAAATATCAGAAGCCAATTTTTCGGATGGCAAAATTAGGTAAAATTTAATGAATAACCATATCTTTCTTCTAACACTTCTAATAAGAAAAGTAACATGTAATATTTAATATACTGTTTCTGAAAAAAGTTAAATCAGGCTTTAAATTTTTTTTCGATAATAATACAGGCTTTAAAAAATTAGATTTATGGCTAACTAAAATGCCATTAAAATGTCATGTTATAAAAGCACTTCTTGTAAATCCTTAAATTTTTATGAAAAATTACCAGCACATTTTTTTTGATCTTGACCACACACTCTGGGATTTTGAACGCGCTTCTGAAGAAACCATCATAGAATTAGTAGATCAATACCAACTACACATTCATACTTCTTTACCTCATTTCGAATTTGTTAAAGCTTTTAGAAAGGTAAATCAACAATTATGGCAACAATTCAATGAAGGAGAAATTACCAAAGATAAAATAAGGAAAAATCGATTTAGGCTCATCTTTAAGTTGATGAATATCTCACTATCACTTTTACCAGAGAATATGAGTGAAGAATATTTAATGAGATGCCCTTGTAAGCCACATCTTATAGAAAATGCACAAGAAATATTACAATACCTATCTGCAAAATATACTTTGCATATCCTCACAAATGGATTTGACGATGTCCAAGCACTTAAATTAAAGCACTCAGGCATTCAAAACTTTTTTAAATGCATTATTACTTCAGAAAGTACAGGTAAAACAAAACCAAATATTGAAATTTTTAATTACGCTCTATCAGTAGCTACAGCCAACCATCAAAATTCTGTTATGATTGGCGATAATTTAACAACAGATATTGAAGGTGCTTTTAGAGCAGGGATTGACAGTATATTTTATAATCCTTTAGGTATAAAAAAAACACATAAAGCCACATTAGAAATTAAAGACTTAATGGAAATAAAAACCTTACTATAATTCACTAAGTGCAATTTTCGGACAACGATGTACGGAAATGTACATAATTTTGTTTCATTTATTTTAACAAACCATACATAACTTGCTGAAATACAAAGAAATATTTTTTTTGGATTAGGGTTTGTTAACTAAATATCAAATCTTAAAACTGAAAAGAGATGCTGAAAAGGATAGAATTGTTTATGAGAAATGAAAGGAATTCAGTAATGGTATACTTACTTATTATACTAGTTTTAAGCATTATGATTTCTATGAACAGAGGTAATCTTTCTAATGATTACTCTCACGGTAAAGAGGTTACTTATCCTATAGAAAAGCAAACTACTAATCAACTAGTAAAGAATAGCTAACCATAACCTTTCCCATTTTAATCTATCTTTTATTTCAGATAAACCAGCGTGACTCCATGCCCTCCTCTATCGGCATGCTCATCTTCCATTTTACCTACCTCTTTTATGTTCTTAAGAAAATCTCTTATGAACTGTCTTAAAATACCATCTCCTTTACCATGAACTATGGTTAAATTTTTTTGCCCTATCATAATAGCATCATCAATAAAATCATTCAATATTGCTTGTACTTCTTCTACTCTTTTACCTCTTATATCTATTCTAGGCTTGAAGTTGGCAATAACCTGATTTATACTACTTTGGGCACTACCAGTAATAGGTGTTGCAAAAGTTTTTTGCTTCTGGGTTTTACCTACTTTTAATAGTCGTTTTAATTTTACTTTAGTACGTAATTCACCGATAGCGACGGTTGCTTCTTTTCCTTGAATTGAAAGGACTTCACCTATAGCTTCTTGCCCTTCAATTTGCACATAACTTCCAACCTCTATGGTTCCTAATACTATTATTTGTTCGTTTTGCTTTTTAGGCTTTGTGATTATTTCTTCTTGTTTTTCTACCTTAATGCGTTCGTGAAAACCACTTAAGTCTTTTCTAACAGCCTTGGTTAAATTTTTTTCCGCTTTATTTTCTTTAATTGCTTTAATTGTATTTTCAATTTTTCTATTTGCTTCTCCCAATAACTTTTCAGCTTCTATTCTGGCCTCTTGCAGTAACTGTTTTTTGTTTTGCTCAAAATACTCTTTAAGCTTTAAGTATTTTTCTTTGTTCACTTCCAATTCCTTGGAGCGTTTTTCCGCTTCCAACTTTTGTTCTTCCAAATCCTTTTTTTCTTGCTCTAATTGGCTCAACAATTTTTCTACGTTCACTTTCTTTGTACCAGCCTTATGCCGTGCTACTTTTATTACCTTTTTTGGTAAGCCAATATTTTCTGCTATTTCCAAGGCAAATGAGCTACCTGGTTGTCCTGTATCTAACACATATAATGGTTTAAGTGCTTCTACATCGTAGCGCATTGCACCATTAATAAGCCCTTCTGTTCGATCAGCATAATATTTAAGATTGGCATAATGGGTAGTAATGATCCCAAATGTATGTTTTTTATGTAATTCTTCTAAGATAGATTCTGCTATTGCAGCACCGAGTTGCGGTTCTGTACCAGAACCAAACTCATCAATCAAACAAATAGAATGTTGATTGGCATGATTTAAGAAGTTTTTCATATTATACAAGTGCGAACTATAAGTACTTAAATCATCTTCCAAAGACTGTTCATCACCAATATCCAGAAAAATATTCTTGAAAATGCCCACTTTAGAAGGCTTCGCCATAGGAATGGGCAAGCCACATTGGAACATATATTGAATGAGCGCTACTGTTTTTAGTGTAACTGATTTACCACCTGCATTTGGCCCTGAAATTACCATTATCCTGTTCTCTGCTTCTAATCGTATTTTTTGGGGCACAACTTTACGACCTTGCTTGGTATAGTTATACTTCAATAATGGATGAAAGGCCTGAAACCATTCAATTTTAGGATACTCTACCACCTCAGGCAAACAAGCGTCAATTTCTTTGCAGAACTCTGCTTTAGCTTTTATAAAATCAAGCATACCCAAAAAAAGATTTGCTTTACCCAAAGGCTCTACTAGCGGATGTATCTTCTTGGTTATGTCTGTTAATATTTTTATAATTTCTTGTCTTTCCGCAAATTCTAGCTCCCTAATGTTATTGTTGATTTCAAGAATTGCTTCAGGTTCTATAAATACTGTTTGACCGGTTGCAGAACTATCATGTACAAAACCTTTTATTTTGCGTTTATATTCTGCTGCTATGGGCACTACCATTCTACCTTCACGAATTGTGGGATTCGCTGCTTCTTTTGCAATTCCTTGTTTTTTAAGCTCTTGCAAAACTTGGGCAAGCCGTTTTCTTGCCTGATTTTCTTCAGAGATTTTTTTGCTCCTTATTTTAGATAATTGTGCACTTGCATTATCTTTTATTTGACCCTTATCATTTATAACACTATCTATCTCTGTTAATATGCTTGCATCAAAATCAACTTGACCACGAATTTTCATTAATTCTGGAAATTGATCGCCCTCGTCTGTATCCAATGCTGAAATACATCTTTGCAAAGTATAGAGCGCCCTCCTTAAATCATAAAGCTCATCTGCTAATAAAAAAGAACCTTGTATAGCTGCCTTTTTTAATAAAGGTTTTATATCAATAAAGTTACTTTTAGGGAAATCCACACCTGAATTGAGCAAGAAACCCATTTCTTCTGTTTGCCTTACTAACTTCACGATTAGGTCTGGCTTATCAGTAAACCTCATTTTGTCTACATAAACTTGACCTACAGATCCACTACAGTTCTCCTTTAGGATTTCTCTAATCACATTAAATCCTATTTTCTCCTCTATGTTTTTTGGATATAGCATGTAAAGTTGTTTCTTATATTTTTCTTTTTAAATGAAAAGATTTTTGATATTCAATATGTAAAGTAGGATGCATCTTACTTTTCTGCATTTGAAAGAATAAGCTATAATTATTCTTTATTGGATAGCCGAGATACTAACTAGCCTTTTCCATTGATTCAATCTGACTTATTAAATCACTGATTTTATGAATTGTAGGATCAAAAATAATATTTGCTTGTTGGTAATATCTTTTCCTCCTCTCAAACTTTTGCTTTAACTCCCCTTCCAATCCTCCATCCTCATAATTTTTGAGTAGCGGTCTACTACCCGCTTTTTTCAATACCCTATTAGCCAATATATCAGGAGTTACATTTATCCATACTGAAATGCCATTATTATTGATATGTTCTAAGTTGTTAAAAAAACAAGGGGCTCCGCCACCTGTTGCTATTATCAGCTTACTCCCTGTTACTGAATGTAACATTTCTTTTTCTATTTCACGAAATCGGTTTTCTCCATCAGCTTCAAAAATTTCTGGAATTGTCTTATTTTCTTGCTTTACTATTAACTCATCCAAATCTAAAAATTTTCTATTCAATCTTTTTGAAAGAATTTTACCCAAAGTTGATTTACCTGAAGCTGGCATACCAATAAGATAAATATTATAATTTTTACTCGTCTCCAATATAATTTTATTCTGTTTAATAGAACAGCTAATACAATGCTTCAATAATTGAAAATAAATACATCAATCCCGAAAATAGTTTTAAGAATTTTATTTAAATCAACATATTAGTTAAATTACACATTACAAACTGTGTTTCTTTATTTGTGATTCTCACTAACCAGTAATCTGCCAGCATTATTTAATAATTATTTTTTAGATTGATTTTTCCTGAAAATCTTTCCAATTATTAATAAAGTTTGATTACCTATTAACTTTTATTAAATAGAAATTAACCTATATTGAAAACTTCTAATTGATTATAGGTCGTAATAAATTTAGTTTTACAATTATAAAATATTACATGTGGGGCAAATTCTTCAATTTAGTAGAATTTTTATTATAAGTTTTTTATCAATAGATAAATAACCTTTATAAGAGTTCTCTTTTTGTGGTTTTACACATCTCCACTTATAAGTAAGATAAGTATTTAATTTTAGCTATTATTCCATGGAGAAGAAATTCCAATCAGTTAACTTACCAGTATTCGTAATAGCGTTAAGCGAGTTAATTTTATTAAATATCGCTTTTAGATTGGCTTATTATAAACAAATAAGTCATCATTTAGTTATCAGCGACTACTATTTTACACTCTTAGGAGTATTTAATCTTGCTTGGGTAGTTGCTGCCTTTGTAAATAAAATAGATAAAATTGAACGATTTGCTGATGATGGATATATCATATTCAACTTAGTAAAATCCTTTTTTATTCATGCCTTTTTCATTCTTGCCTATATAGTTAGTTTCCAAGTATTCGATTATTCTAGGCTTTTCTTAATGTATACTTATGGAATTGCTGCTATATTAACTATTGCTTTTAGGTTTACCTTTCTTTATATCATTAAAAACTTCGGCAATCTTGGCCTAAAATCTAAAAAGGTAGTAATAATTGGTACTGGCGACTCTGGTTTAGCGCTACATAACTATTTTAATACCTATAAATATTTTGGTTACAGGTTTATGGGTTTCTTTGATAATGACATTTCTAACCCAAACATAGATGAAAACCAAGTACAAGGAGATTTAAATAAACTAAAGAATTATTGTACTACTGAAGGAATTGATGAAGTTTATTTTACCTTACCACTTCATGAAAACAAATTATTAATTCAAGAACTACATAAGTTTACCGATGATGAGTGTATTTATTTTAAGATGGTTCCTGAATTTAAACTTGTAGGTCATAAAGAACTTAACTTTATTTTTTATGACTCTATACCTGTAATGACAATAAGAAAAGACCCATTAGGTTATACATTCAATAAAATAATTAAACGTGTATTCGATATCGTTTTCTCGTTCTTTGTAATCAGTTGTATATTTCCTTTTATATTCCCAATTATAGCAATTGCTATTAAGTTAGAATCGAAAGGGCCCATATTTTTCAAGCAATTACGACCTGGTAAAAGAAATCAGCTTTTTGAATGCTTTAAATTCAGAACAATGAGAGTAAATAAAAATACTGAATTGCAAGCGACGAAAAATGATTCAAGAATTACAAAAACAGGTGCATTTCTTAGAAAGACCAGCCTTGATGAACTTCCACAATTCTTTAATGTCCTTATGGGTGATATGTCTGTAGTTGGACCAAGGCCAAACATGGTTAATCAATTAAAGACTTACTCAAAATTAATAGACAAATATACAGTAAGGCATTTTGTGACTCCTGGCATTACTGGTTATGCCCAAGTAAATGGATTTAGAGGAGAGACTCAAGAATTAGAGTTGATGGAAAAGAGAGTAGAATACGATGTAAAATATATAGAAAACTGGAGTCTTCTTTTAGATGTGAAAATTATTTTCCAAACAGTTTTTAACATCTTTAAAGGAGAAGAAAACGCTTATTAATAACTCAAGAAAAAATTGAACTATTGTTAACAAATCAAACAATAGAAGTTTTATTCATATAACTTGCACTAAGTTAAATTAATTAGATTCCAATTCATGAAAAAGAAAGCACTTATAACCGGTATTACCGGCCAAGATGGAGCCTATTTGGCTGATTTCCTGTTGAGCAAAGGATATGAAGTACATGGTATAAAACGCCGTAGTTCTTTATTTAACACAGAAAGAATTGATCATTTATATATGGATCCCCATGAATCCAATGTAAACTTCGTGCTTCACTATGGAGACTTATCTGATTCAACAAATATTATAAGAATTGTACAAGAGGTACAGCCAGATGAAATTTACAATTTAGGTGCAATGTCGCATGTAAAAGTAAGTTTCGATAGTCCTGAATATACTGCTAATGTTGATGGTATTGGTACTTTAAGAATACTTGAAGCTGTTAGGATTTTGGGGCTAACTGAAAAAACAAAAATTTATCAAGCTTCTACTTCTGAGTTGTACGGGCTAGTTCAGGAAGTTCCTCAATCGGAAAATACTCCATTTTATCCTAGATCTCCTTACGCTGTAGCCAAACTCTATGGTTATTGGATTACTGTAAATTACAGAGAAGCTTATAACATGTATGCTGTAAATGGCATCTTGTTTAATCATGAATCTCCTTTAAGAGGTGAAACTTTTGTTACAAGAAAAATCACAAGAGGTGCTTCAAGAATTGCTCTTGGTCTTCAAGATAAAATATATCTCGGAAATATGGATGCAAAAAGGGATTGGGGACATGCTAAAGACTACGTAGAAGGCATGTGGAGAATTTTGCAACATGATACACCAGAAGATTTTGTAATAGCAACAGGAGTTACTACTACTATCAGAGATTTTGTGAAAATGAGTTTTGCGGAATTAGGAATTGAATTAGAATTCAAAGGAGAAGGAGTAGATGAAACAGCATCAGTCATAAAGTGTAATAACCCAGAATATCAGCTTGAAGAAGGAAAAGAAGTAATAGCTGTAGACCCTAGGTATTTTAGACCAACTGAAGTTGAATTACTTATTGGTAACCCTTCAAAAATGAAAGAAAAATTAGGTTGGGAACCAAAGTATGATTTGAAAGCATTGGTAAAAGATATGATATGGGCTGATATAAAACTATTTAATAGAGACCAATACCTGAAAGATGGTGGACATAAAGTGTTAAATTATCATGAATAAAGATGCAAAGATTTATATAGCCGGCCATAGAGGTATGGTAGGTTCTGCAATTTTAAGGAAGCTCCAAAAAGAGGGCTTCCATAATTTTGTGGTAAGAAAATCATCAGAATTAGATTTGAGGAATCAGGTAGCAGTATCTGATTTTTTCGCTGAAGAAAAGCCTGATTATGTAATTTTAGCTGCAGCAAAGGTAGGAGGTATTAATGCTAATAATATTTACAGAGGTGAGTTTTTATACGATAATCTGATGATTCAAAACAATGTAATTCACCAGAGTTATATCAATAATGTAAAAAAACTACTTTTTTTAGGTTCTTCATGTATATATCCTAAGTTAGCTCCACAACCTCTTAGAGAAGACTACTTACTTACAGGCACACTGGAGCCAACAAATGAGCCTTATGCTATTGCTAAAATAGCTGGCATAAAGCTATGTGAAAATTATAGAAGCCAGTATGGTTGCAATTATATATCTGCCATGCCAACAAATCTTTATGGCCCTAACGATAATTACGACCTACAAAATTCTCATGTACTTCCTGCGCTATTGCGAAAATTTCATGAGGCCAAAATTGATAATAAATCTTTTGTAGAGGTTTGGGGCTCTGGAAATCCAAAACGTGAATTCTTACATGTAGACGATTTAGCAGATGCATGTTATCACTTATTATTGCACTACCACGAAAGTGAGCTTGTAAATGTGGGTACAGGTGAAGATATTTCTATTCGAGAGTTAGCAGAATTGATTAAAAAAGTTACAGGTTTTACGGGTGAGTTAAAATTCGATGCTTCAAAACCAGATGGTACACCCAGAAAATTAATGGATGTAGGGAAGCTAGAAAAATTTGGATGGAAATATAGTATAAAACTTGAAGACGGCATAAGGTCTGTATACGAATCCTTAGATTGGTCAAAAATCACTGAAAGAACACTACAATAATCTTGAGTGTTCTTTTGTATTAAAATTTATTACTGTTCATCATGAACAAAAAAAAAGTTTTCAATTCCTTTATTTCTACAGGTACTTTTCAAGAATTTACTGAGAAGATTTTTGAATTTACTGACAAAAAGACTTCATCATATGTTTGCTTTGCAAATGCACACATGCTCGTAGAATCTTATAAAGACACTAAATTTAATAAGATACTCAACAATGCAGATTTAGCAACACCAGATGGAGGACCTGTTGCCCAGGCAATTAAAGTATACCATGGAATTAATCAAGGCAGGGTTCCAGGTATGGATTTACTTCCTGTATTGCTGGCTGAATCTGAAAAGAGAGGTAAATCAGTTTTTTTCTTTGGTACAACAGACGATTTACTTGAATTAATTAAAGATAAAGCAAAAAAGGAATTCCCTAATCTCAAAATTGCAGGTACATTTTCACCTCCTTTCAGAAAACTTTCTGAACAAGAAGAAGAAGATATAAATGAAGTGATTAGGAGTGCCAATCCCGACTTACTATTTGTTGCACTTGGTTGTCCGAAACAAGAAACTTGGATGGCAAATCATATAGATAAGTTAAATACCTGCATGTTAGGTGTTGGACAAGCATTTAGAACCTATGCAGGAGTAGAAAAGAGATTACCAAAATGGACAAGAAATCTATCGATTGAATGGGTTTATAGGTTATATCTAGAACCAGGTAGGCTTTGGAAAAGATATCTATTAACTAATTCTTACTTTATTTTTCTTTTCATTAAATATCTATTTTCATTTAAGAAAAACACTTCACAATTAGTTTATGAAGAAACTAAAAAATAAGATTAGAAATAGGCTGAAACTAACTTTAGAAAGAACTCTTCCATTTAATTACCACCTTAAGCCAAAGGGAGTACACTCAAAAGGTGACTCTAAATCAATACAATACACAAAAGTTTACGAAGGATATAATAATCCACTCAAAATACCACAAGATTTATTTAATATTCTTTCCGATTATGACAAACCAGATTATAATGCTGTAACAACTGATTACCATTTAGTTGAAATAGAAGAGGGAAGAGTATTTGCTGGAAATGTTGCGACCGTTGCAATTATTTCTAATGAAAATAAATTGGTGGGAGATGTTTCATTTAGTTATAGAGATGGAGATGTAGTAAGCCCTGAAAAAAATAATGTTTTTCAGCAGAAATATTTTACGGAGCCAACATACTTCGATGCTACAGTATTTTCTATGTTGAATGGCGGAGGTGGTGCAAGTAATTATGCTCACTTTTTAATTGACAGCCTTTCTAGGATACACATGCTCAAAATGAGCGGTAAATTTGAAGAAATAGATAAATTCCTAGCCCCAAGTTTGCGATTTGATTTCCAAGAAGACGCATTAAAATTACTTGGAATCACTAGAGATAAGATAATTGAGGGTGATAAGTATCCGCATATAAAAGCAAAAAAACTAATTGCTTCTACTGCTCCTAGAGATACTTCTGTTATTATACCCGAATGGGTAACTACATTTCACAGAGATGCTTTTCTAAAAAAGGAATACATTAAAGATTTTGATGCTCCCTATATCTATATTAAGAGAAGCGACTCTGGCATCAGAAATGTACTTAATGAAGCAGAAACTGAAGCTATGCTTTCGAAATACAATTTTAAATTTTTTGAATTAAGCAAGCTATCTTTTATTGAAAAAGTAAGTCTTTTTGCTAATGCTAAATTAGTTGTATCTGTTCATGGTGCTGGGCTTACTAATGTTATGTTTTGCCCTAAAGAGAGCCACTTTTTAGAACTCTTTCCAGATGTTTTCATTTTAACCACCTATGTAGATTTGGCAACTAAAATTGGTATAGATTATTCTTATATGGTTTGTAAATCTAGTGCATTTGCAGATAATGGTCATGATGCCCAAAAAGTACATGTTACTGTTGATATCCAAGAATTAGAAAAAAGAATAAAAGATTTATTATAATTTAAATAAAACTTTTTTTACCTGTATATCTTCCTTATTAAAAAGAATAATTAAAGTTTTATTAATTGGCTTTAACCAAATATAACTACCAATCATTTTACTATTGTGATTTGTAAATTTCACCAAGTTCATATTCGATATGAGAAAGGTTTTAATTCTTCAAAAAGTATTACCTGAATATCGTGTGTCTTTTTTTGATAATCTAAAGAAAGAATTGAAGAAAGATGGTATTACTTTAGATTTAATTTATGGCAATGGCAGCAAAGAAGAGCAGATTAAAAAGGATAAAGTTGATATTGATTGGGCAGTGAGAAAAAGGAATTTAATTTTCACATTGGCAGGTAAAGAAGTTTATTGGCAACCAGTAATTAAAGAATTAAAGGGATATGATTTAGTGATTGCCGAGCAGGCTAATAAACTCATTATCAATTATTTTTTAAATATCAAAAGAGCTTTCTCTAAACAAAAGTTTGCATATTGGGGACATGGTATAAATTTACAGGCACATGGTTCTGCATTAGGTAATATCTATAAAAAGTTTTTCATTAAAAAATGTGACTGGTGGTTTGCCTACACCAAGTCTGTAAAAAGTTTTCTAATCTCTGAAGGTTATAATGCCAATAAAGTTACAGTAGTGCAAAATGCTATTGATAGTTCTACTTTGAAAGCGCAATATGAGAGTATTAATGAAAAAGAAACAACAGCGCTGAAAGAAAAACTTGGCATAGAATCAAATAATATTTGTATCTATTGTGGCGGCATGTATGAAGAAAAGAGGCTACCTTTTTTAATTGAAGCTTGTGATTCTATCAAGGAAAAACTTCATGATTTTCACATGATATTTGTAGGTGCTGGCAAACTTTCTTCTTTAGTTGAAGAAGCTTCTAAATCCAGGAATTGGATGCACTATGTAGGCCCGAAACGTGGAAGAGAAAAAGCCATGTACTTTAAAATCAGTAAATTATTCTTAATGCCTGGTCTCGTAGGGTTAGCAGTGCTGGATGCCTTTAATACCAATACACCGATGATTACCACCCAATACGAATTCCATAGCCCTGAAATAGAATATCTACAGAATAATGAAAATGGTGTAATAACTAATAATAATTTGCAAGATTATGTAAATGCAGTATTAAAGGCAATGGAAGATGAAACCTATTTAGCCAATCTAATAAAAGGTTGTTCTACATCTTCGGAATTATATACGATGGAGAGAATGGTAGAAAACTTTGCCGGTGGAATAAAAGGTGCTCTAGGATTAAAAGAAGATAATTCTGATAGGGTTAATGTCTTAGCTTCAAATAGTTAATTTTTTTTATTCTATTATCTTTTGAAATAGGTAAAAAGCAAACCAAAATTTTATAAAATACCCTAGCGATTGGGAAAAAAAAAGCTTTTATCTGTTGATAAAAGCCTTTTTAATCTAGTATGAAGGATTTTACTTTTCTGCTTCCCCATTTTCAGAGGAATTGGATGGATTTTCGTTTTCTGTATTTTCAGACTCTTCTATATCTTCTACCCCTTCAATATATTTGATTTTAGCTACTGAAGAAATTGCATCGGAATCGTTGACACGAATTACTTTCACTCCTTGAGTGGTCCGTCCCATTACTCTTAAGGAATCCATTTGCATTCTAATTGTAATACCATTTTTTGTCACAATCATTAAGCCATCGGAATCATGCACATTTTTGATTGCAACCAATTCTCCGGTTTTATCGGTAATATTTAGTGTTTTTACACCTTTGCCTCCCCTACCTGTTTTTCTGTAATCCTCAATATTTGATCTTTTCCCATACCCATTTTCAGAAACTACAAGTAAAGACGATGCCTCTATATCATAAATACATACCATACCAATAACATAATCATTTTCATACAAAGGTGTTATGCCTCGTACTCCTGAAGCAGTACGTCCCATTGGCCTTACTTCTTCTTCATGAAATCTGATAGCCCTACCAGATTTTAACCCTAAGAATATTTCACAATCTCCATTTGTCAATTGTACATCAAGTAAGTCATCGCCTTCACGAATAGTTATTGCGGAAATACCACTTTGTCTTGGCCTAGAATAAGCCTCAAGGGGTGTTTTCTTAATTATACCATTTGTGGTTGACATAATTAGATAGTTGTTATTAATGTATTCTTCATCATTTAGATTATTCACATTAATAACCGCTTTTACACTATCATCTGGGTCTATCTGAATCATATTTTGTACTGGACGGCCTTTTGAAGTTTTACTACCCTCAGGCACTTTGTACACTTTAAGCCAATACACTTTTCCTTTTTGGGTAAAGATCAACAAATAATTATGACTCCAAGCAATGAACATATGCTCAGTATAATCATCACTTTTTGTTGAAACTCCTCGCGATCCCATTCCACCTCTGGCTTGTATTCTATATTCCTTTAAATTGGTTCGTTTTATATAACCTTCATTGGAAATAGTAATTACCATTTCCTCATTAGGAATCATATCTTCAATCTCCAAATCATCTGCATTGAATTCAATACTTGACCTTCTTTCATCAGCATATTTGTCTTTTAGTGCAGTCAACTCATCTTTAATAATGGTCATCCGCAACTCTTCACTTTCCAATATGCCTGTTAACTCGGCAACTAGTTTAGTTACTTCCTCATATTCGTTTTGAATCTTATCGCGCTCAAGCCCAGTAAGTCTTTGTAAACGCATATCTAGAATTGCTCGTGCTTGTATCTCACTAAGATCGAAGTTTGCTATTAATCCTTGCTTTGCTTCGTCAGGATCTTTAGATTTTCTGATTAGCTCTATTACAGCATCTAAATTATCTAGCGCTACAAGCAAACCTTCTAAAATATGAAGTCGCTTATTGGCTTCTTCTAAATCATATTCTGTTCTTCTAATTACTACCTCATGCCTGTGCTCTACATAGTGGTAAATGAGGTCTTTTAAATTTAATGTTTGCGGCCTGCCTTTAACAAGCGCCACGTTATTTACATTGAATGAGGTTTGTAGTGGTGTATGTTTAAAAAGATTGTTCAATACTACATCTGGCATTGCATCTTTTTTAACATCATAGACAATTCTAATACCTTTTTTATCACTGTAATTCCTAACAGCTGTAATGCCTTCAATTTTCTTTTCATTTACAATTGAAGCCGTTTTTTCAAGCAAAACAGAAAGATTAACCATGTAAGGAATCTCTGTTACTATTATTTGGCTTTTACCAGATGGCGATTCAACAATTTCGGTAACTGCCCGCATCACAATTCTTCCCCTACCCGTTTCGAATGCCTGTTTCACACCATCATAACCATAGATAATTCCACCTGTAGGAAAATCTGGTGCTTTAATATAATCCATTAACTCACTAATGGTAATATCTCTATTATCAATATAAGCTACTATACCTTCTATGACTTCACCTAAATTGTGAGGAGCCATATTGGTAGCCATACCTACCGCAATACCCGAAGTTCCGTTAATTAACAGATTAGGAATTTTAGCCGGCAATACCGTAGGTTCCTGAAGCGTATCATCAAAATTAGTTTGAAAATTGACAGTATTCTTTTTGATATCAGAAAGCATTTCACCCGCCAACTCTTTTAATCTTGCTTCCGTGTAACGCATGGCAGCTGGGGGATCTCCTTCTATAGAACCATAGTTTCCTTGCCCATCTACCAAAGGCATTCTGAGTGACCAAGGTTGAGCCATTCGTACCATTGAATCATATACAGAAGCATCTCCGTGCGGATGATATTTACCTAAAACTTCTCCAACAATTCTTGCAGATTTTTTATACCCTCTATTAAAATAAACCCCTAAATCTGCCATACCATAAAGTACTCTTCGATGAACAGGCTTTAAACCATCTCTAACATCTGGTAATGCTCTTGAGATAATAACAGACATCGAATAATCGATGTAAGCTACCTTCATTTCATCTTCAATATTAATTGGAATTATATTTCCTCCTTCCGCCATTTCTTATTAAAAATTAATCGATAAACTAAGAGCGCAATTTACAAAAAAATGTAGAAATAAGGTACGGAAACAGGTACTAAAAACAAGCATATTTGGCTGATAAGCAGTTTTTTATCAAAAAAAAACCTACTTCGAAAACATCCTCTATATTCTACCATTTATCTGGTATTATTTGTACTTTACTCTTGGGTCAAAAAAACAAAAAAAAGCCCTAACAAAGGGCTTTCTAAAATAATTAGTAAAGCTGTTTCTTTAACTATTCTCGTTACCGGTTTGTTGTACATGCCCATGATCAACTTCATATGCTGTTGCTTCTCTTACTTCAAGAATTTCACCTGAAAAATATAGGTTCACACCCGCTAAAGGATGGTTAAAATCCATCTTTACATTTTCTTCACTAACTGATAACACAACACCATCTAGAGGATTCCCATTTTGATCTTGAAGTGCCAAGGAATTTCCAACTTGGAACATCTCCTTTTCTTTTACTTCATTTGGAAAGTTGAATATTTTCTTATTCAGTTCAACAATAGCCTCTTCTCTTACTGGACCATACGCGTCATCACTCGGAATAGGAAATCCGAAATCATCGCCTTGGGTTTTGCCTATTAAATTGGTTTCAAAACCTTTTATTACGTTATTATGACCAAACAAGAAATAAAAAGGAGAATTAGCATCTACTTTTTGAATTAACTGCCCGCTTTTATCTTCTGATCTTAATTCGTATGTCAAACCTACTACTTTATCTTGTCCTATTTCCATCATTTATTTTTTATCATGAAAAATATTTAACCCAAATCTAGCAAATCAAAAAAACAATTCATTAAATCAATCTTTCAATTTAGGTTTACAACCTAAACACTTCAAATAATTAAGTTATTTATCATTTAATTATTTCCTACCTATATCTTTTTGGAATTATAGATTTCGAAGGATTTAAAACCTAAAGTTGTAAGCAAAATATCTTTAAAATTAAATTATAAATATTCCTGTAACATTTATCAATCACTATGTAATTTTGACCTTCTATGTTTTTTAACTGTGATGGAAACCAATAAAAAACTCATTGTAAAAAAGTTAGGTAATATAGCTTATGGAGAAGCATGGGATTATCAAACCCAGATTTTTCAACAGAACGTCAATATAAAATTAGAAAATAGAAGGAAAGAAGAATCTGGAGAAAATCAATCAAATACTGAAAACTATCTTTTGTTTTGTGAGCACCCTCATGTTTATACCCTTGGTAAAAGTGGGAATATGGAAAATCTTTTACTTAACGAGAAAACATTAAAAGAGAAAAACATATCATTTTACAAAAGTAATAGAGGTGGCGATATAACTTACCATGGTCCTGGACAAATAGTCGGTTATCCTATTTTAGATTTGGACCATTTTGTCACCGATATCCATCTTTATATGAGAAATCTGGAAGAAGTAATCATTCTTACTCTTGCAGATTATGGCATAGATGCAGGTAGAATTCCAAAGTTAACAGGTGTCTGGTTGGACTATCAATCAATGAAAAACCCGAGAAAAATTTGTGCGATGGGAGTAAAAATGAGCAGATGGGTTACTATGCATGGTTTTGCACTAAATGTTAATTCCGATTTGAGTTATTTCAACCATATTGTTCCATGTGGTATTGCAGATAAGGCTGTGACTTCTATGGAAGCAGAACTTGGCAAAAGCTTAAATATGATTGAAATTGAAAACAGACTTCTCAAATATTTCATCAATATATTTGAAATCGAAAAAGTAGAATCAGATTTCTCAACCATTAAATAATCAAAACTTTGAGTCAGCATACAATCAGCTTATCGCATCCAAATAAAACTATCAGATTAAATGTACCCTTAACTGCTTCTAAAAGTGAATGCAATAGGGCTTTAATTATCAGAGCATTAACTAAAGAAAACTTAGAACTGCAAAATATATCTGCTGCCAGAGATTGCCAGACAATGATACGGCTTCTAGCCTCTGAAGACCAAGAACTAAACGTATTAGATGCTGGTACTACTATGCGATTTCTTACGGCCTATTGCTCAGTAATAAATAGAGAAAGTATATTAACAGGTACAACTAGGATGCAAGAAAGGCCTATTAAAATTCTAGTTGATGCCCTTAAATACATCGGAGCAGATATTACCTACTCAAAAAAAGAAGGTTATCCACCAATTCATATCAAATCATTTGAACAAAAAAAAGCAGAAGTATCTATAGCTGGTAATGTGAGTAGCCAGTATATCTCGGCCATATTAATGATAGCTCCTTTACTACCATTAGGTATTAAGTTAAAATTAACCGGAGAGATCGCCTCTAGACCTTATATTTCCATGACGCTTAAGTTAATGCATCACTTTGGAATAACTTACAATTGGAAAGAAGATATTATAGAAATTGCCAATCAGGATTACAAAGCAAATTCCTATACTATAGAATCTGATTGGTCTGGAGCAAGTTATTGGTATAGTATTGCTGCCCTATCTGATAAAGCTGAAATAAAATTATTAGGGCTCAGAAAAGATTCTTTTCAAGGCGATTTAGCGATTGTTGAAATTATGAATCAGCTAGGCATTGAAAGCCAGTTTGACAATGAAGGAGTTACTCTTGCCAAAAAAACTGCTGTAGATAATTTCAACTATGATTTTACCCAATGCCCTGATCTTGCCCAAACAATTGCTATTATTTGTGCTGCAAAAGGTATAAAAGCCAGGCTTTCAGGTTTAGAAAGTTTACGAATTAAAGAATCTGACCGCATTGATTCTTTAAGACTAGAATTGAAAAAAGTAGGAGTGCAAGTAATAGTAGAAGGTGATCAAGCAATAGGAATAAATGGGAAAGCAAAGGTAGACAAACCAAAATTTCATTCTTATGAAGATCATCGTGTAGCCATGGCATTGGCTCCTCTGGCCTTATTAGGAGAAATTTCTATAGATGACCCAGATGTTGTCAATAAATCATATCCATCATTTTGGGAACATTTAAAGCAAGCAGGATTTGATATTAGCTAATCGTCATTAATTTTTGATTAATCAGCCTTAAAATATCTATTGCTTAAGACCTAGTTTCTAGTTTAAAACTTACCTGGGTTTAATCATTTCTTTTTATGTGTGGAATAATATCCCAATTTCAACTTGATTGGTATTGGCAGTACGACTTTTATTTCCTTATATTTTGTTTTATTCACTGATAGTCGTACTACCAATTGTTACCTAGAAGTTCAAAACTACTTTCCGCCTTCATTTAATGGACTGGCATTATTTTCTAAATTTAGTATCAATGCCGGAAGGTTCTTTTCTTGATACATTTTATTAAATTCGGCTACCTCAACATCAATAATTTCTCGCATAGCCTTTTTATGTACATCCCATTCAGCAGCTAGGTCTTTTAATCTTAAAGATGCTCCTTTTGTAACCCTTGGGTCATGGGTATCTACTCTACTTTTCAAATTCAAAAGCTCAGCATTTAACTGATTTGGGAAATTGATTACATCTTGAAAAGTTTTTTGTTTTGGTTGTATTAGATTTTCTTCCCATTGATTAATCTTCTCAACTAAGGCATTTCCTGAATCAAGCAAGACCTCCATCCCTTCTTCTTCTTTTAAAATTTTACTCATAAAAGCTAATTGTTCTTTAGCACTTCTCATAGAATTAACTGAGCCATGAATGTCTTTCACGTAATTTTCTATTTGAAGTAAAATTTCTTGCTGGTTAGCAAAATCTTGTTTACTAACATCTAACCTAGGATCAGGTAAAATTTCACAAGGCACAGATTTCGAAATACTATCAAGTGTAATTCTAATAGTATATTGACCAGGCGCTACTAAATGACCTCTATAATCGCCCATTACAAATACATCGGGTACATTTGGTATAGCCCCCCTCCTAAAATCCCATGCAAATCTGTTTATTCCTTGCTTTGTCGGCAATAATTGTTTTGCCATTGGTCCACCTTCATAAGGTACAAAAGCAAGATCTTTTTGGTTATCATAAGTCCTTATGACTTCACCATTTTCATCTAATATCTCTAATAGAAGTAAGGCACTATCAGATGTTTCAATTTCTTGACTCAGATAATAGTCTATAATTACTCCATTAAGAGGGTTTTGACCAAGGCCTGGTATTGGTTCTGGTGAAATAGGTGCATCTAGTTTAACAGTGGGCTTTGGTACAAATAATTGAATCGAATTATTCGACGCTATTTTTTCATGTTGTTGTATAGCACCCAAATCATCAAGAATCCAAAAGCCCCTTCCTGAAGTAGCTACAACCATATCATTTTGTCTCAGGGCTATATCGTTAATGGGGCAAATTGGCAAGTTCAGCTGAAAAGGTTTCCAAGACTTTCCTAAATTCTCAGATACATACATTCCTAACTCAGTACCAGCATAAAATATTCCTTCTCTTTTTTGATCCTCTCTTATTACTCTAACGAATGCTTCATCTTCAAAACCATTATTTATTAAAGTCCAAGACTTCCCACTATCTTCAGTTAGATAAGCATATGGTTTAAAATCATTGAATTTATATCTCATAAATGTAATAATAACCCTTGAAGCTGCATGAGGAGAAATTTCAATTGAATTGATTATTCCTTCTTGTAAATTAGGTGGTGTTACATTATTCCAATTTTTTCCACCATCATTAGTCATATAAACCAACCCACAATCACTACCAGACCAGAGCTCATTAGCATCGTGAGGAGATTCTGCTAAATATGCAATAGTATTATAATTTTCTCCACCAGCTCCTTCATTGGTAAAAGGTCCCCCACCATATCCTTGTTTCGTTGTATCATTTCTAGTTAAATCAGGGCTAATCTCCTTCCATTCTTGACCGCCATTGGTACTTTTTAATACCTTATTTGCTGTATGATACAATGTTTTTCCATCATGAGAAGATACAATTATTGGTGCATTCCAATTAAACCGATACTTCATCTCTTTGGGTACCGTACCCAAACCTACAACCGGGTAAGCCATCAAATCTTTTCTCAAACTTGTTTTATGATCAAAAACAGAAATATTTCCTTGATAACTTCCTCCGTAAACCAATTGAGGGTCATTTTCATCAAAAGCAAGAAACGCACTTTCTCCTCCTGCAACTGCATACCAATCTTTCCAGCCTATACCACCTCCAGTAGTTCTACTGACTATGGCTACTGTTGAGTTATCTTGCTGTCCTCCATACACATAATAGGGGAATCTGTTATCGGTTATTACTCTATAAAATTGAGAAGTAGGTTGATTCTTTTGAGTTGACCAAGATTTACCTCCATTAAATGAAATGTTTGCACCTCCATCATTGGCATTTATCATGATGTTATTATCTTGAGGATTAACCCATAAATCGTGATTATCACCATGTGGAACCGCTACTGGCCTAAAAGTTTTTCCTCTATCTATAGACTTTAAAAAAGGGGCATTCATTACATACACTACATCTTCATTTAATGGATCCGTAAAAATCTCCATGTAGTACCATGATCTAGCTTGAGTAACACGTTCTTTACAAATATGCATCCATGTTTTACCAGCATCTTCTGATCGATAAACCCCACCTTCTTCTGCTTCAATATTGGCGAAAACTAAATCTGAATTTGCCCTAGACACTGAGATTCCAATTTTTCCCATCATCTCAGGCAAACCTTCGGTTAATTGTTCCCAAGTTTCGCCAGCATCCACTGATTTATAGATGCGAGAACCTTCTCCACCACTTTTTACTTCCCACGGATATCTGCGATGTTCCCAGGTAGCCGCATATAAAATCCTTGGATTATTCATATCCATACTTAGACCTGATGCTCCGGTATTATCATCTACATATAAGACTTTTTCCCAAGAATCTCCCCCATTCATTGTTCTATAAATTCCTCGTTCTTTAGAAGGACCATGTACAGTACCCTGTGCAGATACATATACAATATCAGGATTTTGTGGATGGATAATTACATCTGAAATGTGTTTAGTAGCAGTTAATCCGATATTTTTCCAAGTCCTTCCTGCATCGGTAGATTTATAAATACCATCTCCATGAGATGTCATCACTCCCCTTACTGCATGCTCACCCATACCCACATAGATAACATTTTCATCTGATTCTGCTACAGCGACCGCACCTACGGAACCCGTTTTAAAGAAACCATCTGAAATATTTTTCCATGTTATTCCAGCATCAGTAGTTTTCCACATTCCACCACCTGTAGAACCCATATAATAGGTCATTCTGTCTTGTACGGTACCTGCTACTGCTACAGATCTTCCGCCACGAAAAGGACCTATATTTCTAAATTTTAAGCCTTTATAATCTTCTTCGCTTAAAAATTGTTGAGTTTCTTGAGTCTTTTCTTTACGTTTCTTATTTTTTTGTGCAAAAAGTAAGGGATTAGACAGTAAGAAAATTAAAATTACAAATAATGATTGTTGTAGATTTATCTTCATATTCTTATATAATTGTTGTTGTAAGTATGTAGAGTACCCCTCAATAATGCGGCATCTTTGTAAATTACATAAGCTATTCAAAGAAAAAAATATTGAAACAAAAAAAAGCCCTAGATTATAAAATCTAGGGCCTCAATAATTTTATTACTTATTGCTTATCTCGATTCTGGAGCATTTCCATCTGCGCTGATCATAGCACATCTAAAACCGATTGTAGCTGTAGCAGAATCTTCTTCTAAATACCTTCTAGTACCTGGTGATAACCAGTAAGCCACGTCTTTCCAAGATCCTCCTTTGTATACCCTTACATGATTATCGATGAATGTACTCCACTGAGGTTTGTCATAAACATAATCCCAACTTGCATCATCAAGGAAACCACTATTACGAACTGGGTTTAAATCTTCGAAATCTTGGTATGATAAAGGACGATAGATATCTTCAACCCACTCACTCACATTACCAGACATATTATACAAACCATAATCGTTAGGAGGGTTTGCATAAATCCAATCTGTAATCATTGATCCATCATTTAATTTACCAGCGATACCAGCGTAATCACCTCTACCTCTTTTAAAGTTTGCCATAAATGTACCCATTTCATCACCATAAGGATTTCTAAGAGAATGGCCATCCCAAGGATAAATTCTTCTATGACTGTGGTTTTCGTCATACTCCTGAACACCAATTAATGCTTGTGCTGCATATTCCCACTCAGCTTCTGTTGGTAAACGATAGTTAGGTACTACAATACCTGATTCAAGTGGAATCCTTTCGCCTGCTTCAACAGCTGACATTTCTTCGTCAGTTCCATTGTCTAAGGCTAAATTCCTGTTTACCATGGTAGTTCTCCAAATACAATAGTTCTTCGCTTGTAACCAATTCACACCTACAACTGGGTGGTATCTAAAGCCTGGATATCTAAAGTAATGATCTACGTATGGGTCATTAAACGCTAAATCTTTCGACCATACAGTTGTATCAGGAAGAGCTTCTTCATAGTATTGTTGACCAGAATCTCTTGCAAAATGCAAATATTCTAACCAGTGAATGTTAGCAACCTCTGATTCATCCATGTAGAAGGAATTTACAGTTACTGTTCTTTCTATGTTATCCATAGCCCCCAATAAATCCTCTTCAAATGAACCAAGGATAATCCTCCCACCTTCAATATATCTTAAATTAGGTCCTTGTGGTTGACCCTCATACTTTCTGACTCCAAAAGAATTTTCATCTTTACCATTGTAAGCCATACCAGTTGTAGTACTTCTTTTGCCAGGGCTTGAAGCTGTTGCAAAATCGTTGTTCTTTTTACCGCATCCAGTCATTATGATTGAGCCAGATAACAACAAAGAGAAGATGTAAAAAAAGCTCTTAACTTTATTCATGATATAATTTTTTTTAAATCCGAGGTATTTGATTCTCGCTAAAAAACTAACTAAGTGATGATCTATTTATTGCACTTAAAAAAAATGATGCGCATTAAATTATACTATCTATTTTCAATAACTATACCTAAATTAAATATTATGCATCTGTTTGGCTAAATTGAGCGCTTTCTCAATAGAGTTTACATTATTTATAATCAATATAACTCTTTTGCTAGCATCTTTAAGCCTGCAAATATTATGATGAGTCTTAACAAACGATAATATTTTACCAAATATTTCAGAAGTGTAAAACTTTTCATTTTCATTAGAAACAAAGTAAGCTTTAAACGACTCATTTTTTAATACTAGCTTCTCTATTCCTAATTTTTCGCAAAACCATCTTAAATGAATGGTTTTGAAAAGATCATTTACAGTTTCTGGAATTGGGCCAAATCTATCTTTTAAAGAGTTTTGAAAACTCAAAAGTTCCTGTTCATTCTTTATCCCATCGGCTAGAATATACAAATTCAATCTTTCAGAAATATTTGAAACATAATCTTCTGGAATTAAAATTTCAAAATCAGTCTCAACATTACATTCTACCTTAAGTTCATCTGTTGGTAAAGAATTTTCCTTTATAAACAATTCACGAAATTCATTTTCTTTAAGTTCTTTTATGGCATCTTCTAAAATTTGATTGTACATATCAAATCCTAAATCAGATATGAAGCCACTTTGTTCACCACCTAATAAATTTCCTGCTCCTCTTATATCCAAATCCCTCATGGCCACTTTAAATCCATCACCTAAGTCTGTAAATTCTTCGAGTGTTCGTAATCTTTTTCGTGCCTCAGCAGTAAGATGGATTGTATTTGGCGTAATTAGATAGCAATAAGCCTTTCTGTTAGAACGACCAACCCTGCCTCTCATTTGATGCAAATCAGATAAACCGAAAGTATGTGCCCGGTTAATAATGATTGTATTCGCATTTGGTATATCTAGACCAGATTCTATGATATTAGTAGATACAAGCACATCATACTCTCCTTCTATAAAACGCATCATTATTTTCTCTAGTCTTGGACCTTCCATCTGACCATGGGCATAAGCCACTTTAGCATCAGGAACAAGCGATAAAATATTGCTTGATATGCTTTCTATATCACTAATGCGATTATGGACAAAAAACACTTGCCCCCCTCTTTTTATCTCAAAGCTTACGGCATCTCTTATAAATTCATCAGAATAGGTATGGATTTCAGTAGTAACAGGTTGGCGGTTAGGAGGTGGCGTAGCAATTACCGAAAGATCTCTAGCTTCCATTAATGAAAATTGCAAAGTTCTGGGAATTGGTGTAGCTGTAAGTGTCAATGCATCTACATTTACACTCATTTCCTTTAACTTCTCTTTGACCTTTACTCCAAATTTCTGTTCCTCATCAATTACCATCAATCCTAAATCTTTGAAAATCACATCTTTACTGGTAATTCGGTGTGTTCCAATGAGTATATCTATTGTACCATTTTTAACCTTTTCCAGAATCTTTTTAATTTCTTTGGTAGTTCTAAAACGGTTAATATAATCTACTTCACAAGGTAAGTTTTTTAATCTATCTTTAAATGTTCTATAATGTTGTGCTGCTAATATAGTGGTAGGCACAAGCACAGCTACCTGCTTACTATCGTTAACCGCTTTAAAAGCTGCTCTTACAGCTACTTCAGTTTTTCCAAAGCCCACATCTCCACAAACTAACCTATCCATGGGGTGCGGTTGCTCCATATCTTCTTTTACCACCTCTGTAGCTTTTCCTTGATCAGGCGTATCTTCATAAATAAATGATGATTCTAATTCGGCCTGTAAATAACTATCAGAAGAGAATTGAAAACCAGGGGCTGCCTTTCTTTTAGCATATAGCTTTATGAGGTCTTTTGCTATATCTTTTACTTTTTTCTTTACCTTTTTCTTTTTTTGTTCCCACTCAGGAGAGCCTAACTTGCTTACTTGAGGAATCTTACCTTCTTGCCCAGCATACTTAGAAATTTTATGCAAGGCGTGAATACTTATAAAAAGAATATCGTCATCTCTGTATATAAGTCTTACAGCTTCTTGTAACTTTCCATTGTTCTCTACTTTTTCCATCCCTCCAAAGCGTCCTATACCATATTCTGTATGCGTTACAAAATCTCCTGCCTTTAATTCCTTTAACTCTTTTAATGTAATTGCTTTGGCTTTAGAGAATTTCTTCTTCTCGTAATAGCGATGAAATCTTTCGAATATCTGATGATCTGTATAACATGCCAGCTTTAAAATATTGTCTACAAAACCAGAACGTAACCCGATATTTAATTCTAAGAAATGCGCTTGAGGATCAATTTCCTCAAAAATCAGTTTAATCCTTTCTAATTGCCTTGGAGACTCGGCAGTAATTAATGTTGTAAAACCATCTAATTGCTTTTTTTCTAGTTCTTCAGATAAAAGGTTGAAATCTTTATTGAAAGAAGCAGGTGGGGAGCTTTCAAAATTAAATTCAAGCGTATTTTTTTCGTAAAAACGATTCCCAAATTCTATTACTTTGAATTCGGTTATGAAATTTCTAAAGTCTTTAGGGAGCTCAAATAAATCTGCAGGATTTTGTATTACTTGTGTCTGCCCACTGGCTTTTAATATTTTATTGAAATCTTTCTGTGCTGTATTAAAATATTCCTCAATTGTATCTTCTGTTAATTGAATATCTTTTATCCATAGGCTAGTATCTCTTGGAATAAACCTAAAAAAAGAATCTCGAACTTCATGCAACAGTTTGGTTTGTACATCGGGAATTATCGCCGCAACGTCGTGAGCTTTTGTAGAAAGTTGGGTTAATGGATCAAAACTCCTTATTGTTTCAATTTCATCGCCAAAAAGCTCTATTCTGTAAGGCAATTCATTGGCAAATGAAAATACATCTACAATGCCACCTCTTACTGCGTATTGCCCAGCTTCATATACAAAATCAGTGCGCTCAAAATCATACTCCCTCAATAATTCTACAATAAAGTTCACATCAACCTTCTCTCCTACTTTAGCAATTAAAGTATGCGCTAACAAGGATTTTTGGTTGATAACTTTTTCAGTGAGTGCATCGGGATAGGTAACAATAAGATTCCCAGCTTTTTCCTTTTTATTGATTTGATTTAACACTTCTGCCCGCTGTAATACATTGGCATTTTCTACTTCTGTAAGCTGATAGGGTTTTTTATATGAGGTAGGGAAAAAAAATATTTCTATATCTGGTAAAAGATTTTGCAGATCATTGTGAAAGTATGAAGCCTCTTCTTTATCATGAAGGATAAATAGATGATTCCCCTTTTCTTCTAAGTAGGCAATTGCCGCAAAAACGGCGTCTAAACTCCCCTTGAGCCCTTTTAATTTGAGTGTACGATTGTTTTGATCAAGTACTTCTTGTAACGTGGTAGAAAAAAAGCTGTCTTTCTTGAATATATCTAGAAAGCTGTTTAGCGTTATGGGTGCTTTTGAAATGGATTCTGTTACTTTATAACTCACTTAATAGATAATGAAACTCTAAAATTATTTTCTCTTCTTTTTTCTAGCCCTTTTTTTATTTGATGACTCAGCTTCTTCTTTTGCTAATTCTTCTTGTTTTTTTATGTATTGCATCCATAAAAAGCTTAAGCCTGCAATCATAAATGCCCAGTAACTTGCTTGTATTCCAAAATAAAAGGATTGATGCACACCTATTATAAAAAATACAACAGCTACTGATAATAACAAGGTTTTTTTATTCATCAATAATGCTTTATTCCTGTACAGTAAATATTCCTGTTACGCCACCTGTTATCTGAAACTCACTAAAATCTTGCTGTGCCCGCATCCCATTGCCATTAATTATTTCTGTCTGCGTAGTAATTTTAACCGGGGTTATACTATCTGTAAAAATCTCTTTTGCCACTTTATCCCAGTATAAAACTTCTGTTTCTAGTTGTTGTCCTTCTTCCATATTAACAACCACCACATTACCATGCACAGAATAAGAATCATTGACTTGTTTGTGATAACCACTATCAGCTTTCAAGGTTGTTGTTTTTGTGCCTAGAGAATCAAAAAATTCTACATAAACTCCTTTTGGGTATCCTTCATCCCTATTCTTATATTGATATTGCAATGGCGCTTCTATCTTTAGTCTTACAGTAGAATTTTGACTATAGAGTGTAGAGACATCCATGTAAGTCATAATTGGGCTATTTTCTGCCAATTCTAATACTTCAGTTGGGTCATCTTCTGAACAAGCAAAAATTACTGTTAATACTACTAACGGCCATTTAAATAAGTTTGCAATACACCTTACTATATTTTTCATAATTTGTTTATGTCTTATAAAGGTGGTACTTAAAACTTAGCGAAAGAGTTCAAAAAATAAACAGAATTTGAAGTTGTGTGTTCAGTCATTCTTGTAAATACTTAACTTTTGCAATGGAATCTGCAAAGGAAATACATTTATGGCTAAATATCTATTAATGGTTCAATCCTTCTTAAAAAATCAATTATTAGATGAACATACCATCTACTATAAAAAAGAAAACCCACTTACTTTAGCAGGTTTTTATTCTTTAATTAAGAAGTTGAATTATTGTAACACCAAAATACCCGAAAGCAGTATATTTCGTCCTTTTTTAATAGTATTGGCCTTAAATTGAGCCGAAGGCTTATAGTTGTTTGAAATTAGTAGAGAACCTGTCCAAGTATCGGGTAATTGTTGCTTTGTAAAGCAGTTATGCAGGAAGCTTGAGAAATGCAAGTCATTTTCCTCTGATTCAAAGTATTCTTGCAGTCTTTCAAGACTCAAAAAATCCACTTCAATTTTAAGTAATTCCTTAAGTGCTGTAGATACATTTTCAATTCCTGCTTTGCCACTTTTTTCATCAAAGAATATATCTAACTCAATCTCATTAGAGCTTGTTTCTTTTGTTAAACTAGCGCTCGAAGGTTCATTGATTATAGATATAACCCCAGTAAAACGATTATTTTCTCCCACCAATTTACCTTTAAGCCTTATGGCGTTATTCACTTCTAAAGAAGTGTGCCACTCAAATAGGTCTTCATGATTAGATTGAGATAAAAATGCTGTTAAAGCCTCCGTTAACTCCTCTTTATTGTTTGGCAATACAACTTCAATAAACTCACCATAATTTTGGGAAATAGTATCATTTTCTAAGGAAAATGCATTTGATAAGTTAGAGGTATGCCAAAGTTTTGCGCTTTGCAAAGGCTCTTCTTTATTTATTTTTATCTCAAAATATACTTCATCTCCTAAGCTAACAGCTTGCTCATAAATTGTATTTGTTTGGTTTACTTCTTTGAGTGTTTTCTCATATTCTTGCTCTTTCAGCATAAACTCTTCAAATATTTTGCGTGTTTCCTGTTCTTGCTGTTCAAGCTGAATATTTTGCTTCTTAAATTGTCTCTGCTCTTCTTTGGCAACAGTAATATCTGTTATAGTACCATTAAAAGTGACATTCCCTTCTTCACTTTTACTAGGACTTGCCGAAATCTTTATCCACTTACTTAGCTCTTCAATTTTAATGCGGCCTTCCCATTCTAAATTATTAAAAGTTTGAGAAGCTCCTAACAATGCTTCTCTCATACCTTCCCGACTTTTGGTTTCAATCAGATTCTCTAAATCTTCTATTTTTTTGAAATTCTCAAAAGTAATACCTGTAAGCTCTTGAGCCCCCTTACTAACAAAATTGAAATGTCCTGCACCTGCGTTATCCAATTCTAATTGAAAAATCATTCCTGGTACAGCAGCTGCCATACTATCAAAATTTTTCTTTGCTCCAATCAATTCGTTTTGTTTTCTACCCATTTCTTCTTGCGTGGCAGAAAGCTCTTCTACATTCTGCCGCATTTCCTCTTCCTGAGCCCTTAAGGTATCTTCTCTCTCTTGAGATTCTAATAATAATCTTTGAGTCGTATTGTAATTTTTTAATGTTACAATTGAAGAAGCTACACTTTCACCAATTTTTTCTATAAACTCTACTTCATAATCTTCCAATATTTTTAATGAAGTAATTTCTAATACACCAACCACATCATCATTAATATTTAATGGAACTATTAAAAGACACTTAGGATTTGTTTCCCCCAATCCGGAGTTGAGTTTAATATAAGACTCAGGGATTTCCTTTAAGAATGTAGTTTCCTTTTCAACAAAAGTTTGGCCCACAAGGCCTTCTCCAGACTTTCTACCAACTTTAATTTTCTTTTCTTGATATTTTTTACGGTCATAGGCAAAACAAGAAACCATTTCCAAGTATTGATTAGTCTCATCTCTATCGTTAAGAATAAACAAAGCTCCTTGGTTAGTATTGGTATATTTTATCAACTCTCTTAGTATTTCATCACCTACTTCATTTATATTTTTATTTGCATTCCGCAAAATCGTAGCAAATTGTGCGATTCCCGAGCTAATCCAATTCCTTCTTCTTTCTTCTTCCGCAAGCCCAGCCAGTTTTCCTCTCATATTCAATAATGAATTTCCTAGAATATCCTCATTACTCACAGGGTTGAATGTATAATCAAAATTCCCATTTCCAACCTCCTTGCTAAAAACACTTGCGTGCTGCAACATTGACTTAACCTTATTACCAGCAATTATAATTGGTTGTAATTCATCTGCACTTTCCTCTATACTTTCTGGGATTTTACCCTCTGCTAGTTCATCTAGTAATACTCTTGGCCTGTTCACAGCTTTTAATAAAGAATTTGAGATTAAATAGGCTATAAACATGCCTGTAAAGCCTGCAATAAATGAAATCAACAACGTAATTATTGCGGTATTAAAAATATTCTCCTGGTTTTTTGCAAGATCAATCGCCAATAAATCTTCCTGTTCTTTTAACAATTCATCCAAAGAGGCAATCAAATCGTTTTCTAACGCTATTATATCCGACTCAACATGTTTCAAAATTTTTACAAGCATTTCTTGTTTAATCCCTTTCTCTACAAAAGCTTTAGTTGTATCAGAAGTAGATGTATCATTTAATGCAAGCTGTATTTGGGGAAAATACTTTCTTCCAATTTTATCTAATTCACTTTGTACCTCACCATATTTTTTAATTTTAATTGCAATAGAATCTAAATCAAGCTCTGTAAAACCTTCTTCATTTGAGTTAATTTGTTTAAGAACCTCAATAGAATGTTCACTTGATTTTTTCCATTGCTCTGCCCTCTGTACAGCTATATTGTCATCTCCTATCAAAACATAAGCTCTCGAAAGGGCCATATTTTTATCAATAGCATGGAGAACCTCTTTATTTACTTTTATAAGAGGGAGCCTTATATCCACTATACGCTCATTAAATTTTGTTGTCCTATTTAGCCTAAAGGTTATAATAGAGCTAAAAATGACAAGGAAAACCACAAAAAGACCAACAAGCAAGTAGACTTTACCCCTCAATGAGGATATAGAGAAATGGTTAAAAAATTGGATCATGATTCAAAAAATCTCTTTAGCAAATTTCTAAGTCATAAACGAGTATTAGAAGGAAGGCGTATGTATACCTATAATATTTGATGAATTTATTTTTAGCTCATATTTAGCGTAAAATTCAAATTTATTTTATCAAAAAATAAAAGTTGAAAGCATTCTATAAACAACGTATTTTCTCAAGTATTAAGGATTTTTGCCATTGTAAAGTACAATAAATCTTACCTCCAATTTATACTGCATTTGTAAGATTAAATTACCATGATATCATTCGTATAAAAAAAGCCATAACCTCTTGTTTCTACAATAAGTAAATGGTTTATGGCAACAGAAATCAATGATCTTTCTACTTCAGATATAGATAGAATTATAGAAATGGGCTGGGAAGACCGTACTCCATTTGATGCGATAGAAGCTCAGTTTGGTGTAGACGAAAAGCAAGTAATAACTATTATGCGAAGAAATTTACACCCAAGAAACTGGCGAAAATGGAGAGCACATGTTCAAGGTAGGGCTACTAAACACTTAAAGAAAAGAGACTTTAATGAAGGAAGGCATAAGTCTAATATGCATAGAACAATTACGCTCAATAGAATAAGTAAAAAAAAGAAGTAATAGCAGAATAGTTGTTTCCATCAATTCAATACTCAACCTTTACTCCATGATAGTATTCCTGTAATTTATAATCTTTGCGAAGGGGATGACCTTCCCAATCTGTCGGCAATAAAATACGTCTTAAATCTGGGTGATTTTCAAAATAAATCCCTAACAAATCATATACTTCACGCTCTAACCAATTGGCAGTTCCCCAAGTATCTGTAAGGGATTCTAATACAGGCAGTGCCATATCTTTTCCATTGCGATCTAGCTTTACTTTTAAGGAAATACTGTAATTATATGGTATTGAACTTAAGTTATAGATTACTTCTAGTGTATCTTCAGTAGGTAAATTATCAATACCAGTAATACAGGAAAGCATATCAAAGTAGGTTTCTTTGTGGTCCCTCAATAACAAACAAGTCTCTTTAAGCTTTTCAGGTGGCAATTGAAATCCTTTTTCCCACGCTGAGTCATACATATCGATTACACTTTCTTCACCCAACTCAGCTTTAACTATAGAAACTATTTTCTCAAGCATTTCAAACTGTATTTTTCTTTTGTTGCATAATATTTTCGAGTGCTGTTGGCGCCATTAAAGTTTCTGACTTTATCCGTTCTTGCAATTTTAAAAAACCACCAATAAGTGCTTCTGGCCTTGGTGGACAACCTGGAACATACACATCTACAGGAATAATTCTATCAACACCTTTCACTACATGGTAACCGTGTTCCCAGTAAGGCCCTCCACAATTAGAACAACTTCCCATAGAAATTACATATCTTGGTTCGGCCATCTGCTCATATAATCGCCTAACCCGATCTGCCATTTTAAAAGTAACAGTACCAGCAACAATCATTACATCTGACTGCCTTGGAGATGCCCTTGGGAAAACTCCGAATCGGTCAAGATCATAGCCAGAAGCAAAGGTAGACATCATTTCTATAGCGCAACAGGCAAGTCCGAAGCCCATAGGCCACATAGATGACAATCTTGCCCAATTTATTAGGTCATCTACTTTTGTAACTACCACACCGCCTTGTCCAAACTTTTGATCGAGTAAACCCATATTTCTTAATCAATTCAATTTTAAAGCTACAGATAAAATGAAGTAAGTCAATAGGTAGTTATTAATCATCTTTTATCTTTTTCGCTTTTTTTCTAAAATAAGCTTCTTTTTCAAGATTTCCCTCACTTTGCCAGTAATCTGCCAAGCCTTTATATAAATGAAAATAATACCTTTTACCAAAGCCCCTGGTTTTTTTATCTATTTCCATTGCTGTATCGTAATAAGATTTTGCTGACGCTTGATCTTTATTTACTTTTTGTTGATAAACACCTTGAAATATGGCTATACCCATCTGATAATAAGGAGAACCATCGTACAAATTATCTGTGACTTTCTTTATTTTTTCGTAATCTTTCATCTCAACCAAAGCATTGAGATAATCTAATTTAAAATAGGAATTGTTCGGATAATTTCTGTCAAGTTTATTCAGTAAAACAATCCCTTTCTCTTTATCTTCTTCAATGTAAAAATAAATTTTTGCCAAATAGCTCACTGCTTCAGGATAAGTAAATACTGCTTTTTTTACTGCTATATTGAGTTCTTTAATGCCCAACGCTTTATCTCCAGACCTGAAAAAAAACATAAATGGTTTATAAATAGGATAGGCTTCAGGGTAATACTCTCGGTAATAATTATAAAGCCCAGACGGAAAGTAAAATTCAATGTAATCATCTTTCATATCTATTGCCTTCATCATGAGCTTATAAATCTCTCTTGATGCACCTACCGCTTTCATGGTTTTGTTATAGGCATCATAGTTCCTGATCATAGCCGATTTTGTCAGCAGCTTAAATAGTACTGCATCTTTATTTTTGCTGTCTCTTTTACTTATCTCTGCAGCTAAATCATAAGATTTTTTGAGTAAACGCATGTGTGATTCGTATTCCTTGCTCTCATCATCTAAAGGATAATTTTGCCAATAAATACGCATACTTTTGATAAAATAACCTGTAGGGTGTGTTGGGTGGTTGGTAATAAAATATGATTCTATTTCTTCAGCCTTTTCAAAGTTCCACCCGTAAATAGCTCTCGTTCCCGCTTTAGCTTTGCTGTAATATTCTTGACTTATGGAGAATTGGGATAAGGTACGCTCTTGCGCATAAAGTTGTGATAATAAACAAAGATATATAAATTGTAGTAATACAATAAAAAACTTCATTAATCCTATTTCTTTGTTTAGAATGGCTTTTAACGGTAAAATGAAAAATATAAAGGAAATGTAAGGATATACTTAAATAACAAATTTTATTCTTGTATTGTAAATATCTATGAAGATTGAATTAAATATTGACATGTTACATTGATTAATTAACATTCAACAAAAAAAAATCTAATAGTAATATTTATTTTAATCAAAATTTAATTCTTTAAAGAATAATTAAATCCAAATTAAAAACTATTAAATGCCAATACATATACTTAAAAAATTGTTTACTCAACTTAAATTTCATTTTGTGATTTTTTTCTTTTTTTTTGAGTAAAACAATTTTTTATACAAAAAGTAGAATTATTTGTGATTTTTTTAGACTTATACAATAACTATCATTTTTTTATCAATAAATCACAAGTAGTATACTACCAACAAAAATGGGACTGCAACAACACACCTTTACCCTTTTATAGCTGGTAACATTTGTAAGGAAAATTAGAAACTTGGTAAATAAATTTAATTTCTTGTGTTATTGAAAGCTATAAAAGACATGTAACTAGACTAGAAGCATTAGTATTATTAAATTAATAAGCATAAAACAAATCATAGCTCGTTTAGGATAAGAAAATTTTTAAAGATACCTAAATTTTTTTACGGTGAGAATACGAATCATTTTTGAATTAAAGAATAAGGGGGCGGTACTTCCTTTTCACCATCAAAAACAAATTAGGGCCTTGTTTAGACAGGTTGTAGGAGAGGATTACCTAACGGAAAATCAGAATTTTAACTTTTCGGGCTTGAAAGGTCAAACCAAAGTAGGAAGGGAAGGACTTCATTACTTCTCTAAGTTTGTGACTTTGGTTTGCAGTAGTATAGATAAAGAATTTATTAATTATTTTATTAATAAGCTTTTTGACTATGACAACATTCTCCTTGGCGATTTACTGCTAGAGCCTATGTATGTTGAAAAAGAAGTAAATGATAGACCTTTTAAAGAGTCTATGCGCTTTTTATGCCTTTCTCCACTAGTTGTGCTTGATACAGGAAGTAATGACAAAAACAAAGAGTTTATTCACCCTACTTTAGATAGGTTTTCAGACTATTTGTATGAGTCTACTATGATGCGTATGGAGCGGTCTAAGCTTTACACGAGCAAAGAAATTGAATCTTTTTATAAGTTTCAATTAATACCAGACAAGATTTATTTAGATAAAATTCATAAAAGAGAGAAGAAATTTGCTAGAATCTATACTACTATAAAACAAGGAAGAATACTTGAAGTTCGTGGATATACTTTCCCATTTGCTTTGTATGCGCATCCAAAAGTACAAGAGTTTGTTTACAATTGTGGCTTTGGTGAGTTAACTGCCAATGGTTTTGGTATGCTAGATTTTGTAGACACCAAACACATTACAAAAGAGATCATCTTCGAAAAACAGGTTGATCAAGTAGACAAGGAAAGACTTAAGTTGTAATTAAAGGGGCTGGCGAAAAACATATTAAAAAAATAATAAGTGAAAGCCAGCCTATTATTTTTCTTCTATTGTCTAGTGGTTTAACTTCATAAGTTTCAGGATGATAAACTCCTAATACCCTGCCTATTAAAAAGCCGAAAACCAACCAACCCGTAAAACCCATTACTTCGGGAAAAAATGATTTTATAGCAAACTGCAAGACAAATACCATAAACCCTAGCAGTAATGTGTAGAGCTTATTCTTGAAAATTCTATCGAAAACTAAGAATAGGTACACTAAATAAAAAGCAGTCATTTGTAGGTTGTAATCAAAGTTTGTTACAAAATCTTGCCACGAAAACAAACCAAGCCCACCTATAAAAATAAAGAATACAAAAAATGTAGGCGATGCAATATTAAATAACCTAGGCCCTAATAAGCCATATAAAATATGCCCTCCATCTAGCTGCCCAATTGGTAATAGATTTAAAGCGGTAAAAAAGCAAGCTAAAAAGCCAGCTAATAACCAAGGGTAGTGCATCATCTCGTGTGGATTAGGAATCTTTTTAGGATCATCCACCAGGTAAGCTTTGCAAAATTCGAATATAAGATTTGTTCCTAATTGCAAATCAAAGCCTTCAGGTAAATCTTTGTAGACTTCTTCTGCATAGTTTTCTCCATACTGCCTATACTCTGGGTGTATTTCATAAATGTAATCTGGTTCTGGCAGATGGGTGAACCCATAAAAAATAACAAATATTGCGACCACAAAACCCGCCAATGGCCCAGCTACCCCTACATCAAAAAATTCTTTACGGGTACGGATCATGCTTTTAATTCTGATTACCGCCCCCATAGTACCGATAGACATGGTTAAACCTACAAACCAGAAAGGTATGTAATAGGGCAAGGTTACTTTAAGTTTGTAGTAACGTGCAGTAAAATAATGGCCAAATTCATGAAAAGTGAGTATTCCTAAGAAAGGTACAGAATAGCTCAGTCCTTTTACTAAATCATTCCACTCAACATCAACGAGGTAGTGCCAAATTGCTTCTAATAGAGACCAATCTTCACCTTCAGGTATATAAACATACCTACCAGTTGTCCACTCCATTCCCGCATATGTAGTAGCGATCAGAGTAACTAAAAATAAAAAGAAATGAAATAATCCTTTTTTCAAAATAATAATTTCTTAAGCTGGCTTCTACTTATATCAAGAGGTACTGCGATATTATTTCTATTGATTACCCCGACTAAATATACCTACAATTCGTCCCCACATTCTTTTCTCAAAATTCCAGAAAAAGGTAAACTGACCAAAAATAAACCCAAATAAAATTAGTAAGACTTGATAAAGTAAAAAACCTAAAAGATAGACGCCCGCTTTCTCCCAAATAGAAATATCTCTACCAGTAAAATCAAAAATTACTGAGGTTAACTTAGCTGTACTAGAACCAGTTATGGCAAAAACTATTAGTATAATAGCCACTTGCCAACCATTGTTCACTCCCCACCTATTTTTCAATTTTTCAATCCAAGCGCTCATTATACTTTAAAAATATTTTCTGGTTTTACATCATCCAACACTTGCATTCTTAAATATATCCTCGCAGTTACTATCACATCGTTTTGGCAATATGTTTTAATTCTTTCTAAATCTCCCTCTTCATGGTAAACCCTACTTACCATACTGCCATCTAAATCATTTTTACTAGAAGGAATATCGAAAAGTGCAGCCAATGTTTCGAGAGAAGTATAATTCCGAAGTTCGCCAAAACGCCACATTTGCATGGTATCTTCATGCGGAATCTCCCATGGTTTTTTGTTGTAAAAATCTAGCACTATTGGTAATGAAATGCCATTCACCAACATTCTTCTACATAAAAACGGATAATCGAAGTCTTTTCCGTTATGGGCTACAAAGGTTAATTTCTTTTGATCAAACTTATCCTCTACCAAAGATTTAAAATCGGCTAGTATTTCCTTTTCGTCATCACTGGCAAAAGTTTTTACTCGAAGACAAGTTTCCTCTTCTTCATTTTTATGAAAGTATCCTACACCAATGGATATGATACGCCCAAATTCGGCTAACAGCGCAGCTTTATTTTTAAATACATCTTCAACACTTGCTTCTTGATCGAACTTTTTCGCTTTTCTATCCCACAATGGCTTAAACCTTTCAGGTAACGACTCATATTCAGGAACAATTGATGCTGTTTCTACATCTATTACCAAAAGATTCTTAATGTCAGGAGGAGTACGCAAGGTTAAAAAGTTTGATTTATTTTGATAATTATAAGATGGTTACATTATTTCAACATCACCTATCATATTCCCAAAGTTATAATTATCTACCCGTTTTTCATTGTTGTTATAGTCAAATTGATTAGAATATTCTTGTTTCAGCTTTCCATTTTTAAACAATTTCACATCTACTCGAACATTCAAGATATTATGATAACCTTTAACAAGGTCTATTTCTGAATTATAGCTCAAACCATATTTATCAAGTAGTGCATTTAAGTTATCTTTCTTTTTCTTATTACTTTTCTTGTCAAAATAGTATTTTCTTATCGGTCCAGTAGCCATAGGCAATATCATGAAACCCAAAAACATGATGATGAAAGGAAGAGTTGCTAAAACACCTTCGCCAAATGCCATGCTCCACAAAATATATCCACCAATCCAAAAACCAAATGATACAAGTAAAAAGAAAATGAAGTTGAAAAATGTCAACCATTTTTTTCGCTCTGTAAGTTTTAATTCAAAGCCCACAAGTTCAATTTTCTTTAACAAGCTTTCTCCAAATCCAATTTTGTCACACTTGTTTATGAATTGAGGTTTTTGATTTGTTATACCACAAATTAAACCTTGTTCCATAGATCTTAATGCATTATCACAAATATCACAGTGTTTTGTCTTATCCATATTAAGTTTATGATCAGTTCAACAATATAACAGTTATATGGTACGCATTAATATTTTAATCAACCAAGGAATTAATTCATTCGTTGGTGAAACTACAATTCATTAAATATTATTTGATATCAAAAACTTTTATAAATTTTCCATTTTCAGGATAGAAATTCATCTTGTCAATTAAAAATCTGGCAAAAACGTTCATATGTCCAGCACCATATAAAACACCTATTTTTTTGTGATCCTCTTTTTGTGATTCTATAATTTTAGAAATCTTAGAAATCACTATTTTTTCTCTTATATCAAACATTAAGTTCGATAAAGTGCCTTCTTTGTCTTTTATCGGACCATATGCCAATTCAACTTCTTCTGCAGAATGCATAAATACTTTAGCCAGTTTATATCTATTTATGTTTAAAGAATGAATGTAAAGCTGAATAGGTAAAAGAAATTTATATTTTAATTTTTCTGTTAGAAAAAGTTGCCTCCATTCTCTTTGCCAATTTATTCTATCTAAATCTGAATGTATCATACTTGCTTTAAATAAATCTACAGGTAATCCATTACTCTGTGACACTAAATCAAGTCTCTTTGCAATATGATTATACTTCCCTAATTCGTTAAAAAACATGGTTTTTCTCTTAGGGACACCTTCATATAAAACCATATCGCATGAATTTACTTCATCAAGAATATTTTCATAAAAATCTCTTGTGCCAATATGAAAAACAGGAATAAGACGAAAAACCAAGTTACATGAAGGGGCTTTATTGATAAAATCAAACCTTATGACTCTTAAAAAAAAGTCAGAGGACTCATAAAATCTCATAAATTATTTTTAGATAATTTTCTCACAATAATTAACAAAAAATCCATACTTGAATTTTGTTAATTAATGGGTATACTCCGGTATTCACTAAAAATTCATAATTTTTATTTGCATAATTCATTTCATATTCCTTGTTTTGGGACATGTTAAGACAAATCACATACGGTTTTTGGTTCTGGTACTGGTATTTACTTAAAAAAAGGTAAACAGAACCCCCTATGTAAAAATATAAATACGCAACTTAAAAGGCTTTCTGTTTACACAGAAAGCCTTTTTTAATGATATACATTTAAAATGAAAACATACAAACTAAATACATCGGTCCAAAAAATGCTGGCAGACACTTTTACACCTGTAAGCATTTATCTCCAACTGCGCGATTACTTTGTAAATACAATTTTGTTAGAAAGCTCTGACTACCACGGCAATGAAAATGCCTTTACCTACATTTGCTGTGAACCTATAGCACGCTTTGAAGCCACTACCAAAAGTGTAAAAATATCAATGCCTGGTAATACCATTATTACAAAGGAAATTGAAGCAAGAAGCGATGCACTGGACTTACTTAATCAATTTTCTAAGAGTTTCGATTGTCGACCGGCCAATGGGAAGTATATAGAAAATGGAATGTTTGGTTACATATCTTTCGATGCAGTACAGCATTTTGAAGACATTGATTTTGAAAATAAGCCCACTGAAAGATTACAAATCCCAGAAATCTTATATCAGGTTTATAGATATATTATTGCTGTAAACCATTTCAATGAAGAAGTTTATTTGATAGAACATCAAGTAGAAGGACATGAGGTGGAAAGTAAGACAACCCAAATACAGAGTTTACTTACTAACCGAAGTTATGTAACCCATCAGTTTAAGCCAGAAGCTGGGGAAAGTACCAATATGTCTGATGAGGATTATATAGAAATGGTAAAAAAAGGCATTCAACATTGCCAGAGAGGAGATGTTTTTCAGATTGTGCTTTCCAGAAGGTTTTCTCAAAAATACAAAGGCGATGATTTTAATGTGTATCGCGCCTTGCGATCCATCAATCCATCACCCTATTTGTTTTACTTCGATTTTGGAGGTTTCCGCATTTTTGGTTCTTCGCCTGAAGCTCAGCTAGTTGTAAAGAAAGGAGAAGCTACTATTTATCCGATTGCAGGTACTTTCAGAAGGACTGGTAATGATGAAAAAGACGCTGTATTGGCTAGAGAGCTCTTCGATGATCCTAAAGAGAATTCAGAGCACATCATGTTGGTAGACCTCGCTAGAAATGACTTGAGCAGAAATGCTGAAAATGTAGAAGTAAGCACTTTCAAAGAAATTCAGTATTTCTCCCATGTAATTCATCTTGTTTCAAAAGTAACTGGTACTGTTACGAAAGAAAGCATCTTACAGGTGGTAGCCGATACTTTCCCAGCAGGTACACTTTCTGGAGCACCCAAGTATAAAGCCATGGAATTGATCGATAAATATGAAAATATCAGTCGAGGTTATTACGGAGGATGTATCGGTTTTTTAGGGTTCAGTGGTGAATTTAATTCAGCTATCATGATTCGCTCCTTCTTAAGTAAAGACAATACCCTGCATTTTCAAGCAGGTGCTGGTGTAGTTGCCAAATCAGTTCCCGAAAACGAATTAGATGAAGTAGGTAACAAACTAATGGCATTGAGAAAAGCACTGGAAATAGCTGCTACATTGAAATAATTCTGAAAATTTTCAACCTGCATTTATGAAATTACTCATATTAGATAATTACGATTCTTTTACCTACAACTTGGTTCACATGGTAAAGGAGCTTGGGTATAACCCGGTGGTAAAACGCAATGACAAGATCTCTCTAGAAAAAGTAAATGATTTTGATAAGATACTTTTATCACCAGGACCAGGCATACCTGTAGAAGCAGGCATTATGATGGACTTGATCAAAGAATATGCTCCTACAAAAAGTATTATGGGGGTTTGTCTGGGTCACCAAGCCATTGGTGAAAGTTTTGGAGCAAAACTGAGAAACTTAGATTTAGTGTATCACGGAATTGTAACAGAAACTAAAATTCTGAATCCTGAAGTTACTTTTCAAGGCTTGCCTACCACCTTCAAAACCTGCCGCTACCATTCATGGGTAGTAGATACAGAAGACCTTCCAGATACTTTGGAAATTACGGCAAACAATGAAGAGGGGGTAATTATGGCGATACAACATAAAACACATGATGTTCGGGGAGTTCAGTTTCATCCTGAATCCTTCTTGACTGAACATGGCGAAAAAATGATAACGAACTGGTTAAAATCTTAAAGTATGAAAGAAATACTCAACCATTTATTTGAATACAAAACCTTGAGCAGAGCAGAATCTAAGGAGATTCTTTCTAATCTGGCACAAGGGAAATACAATCCAAGTCAGGTAGCCGCCTTTATTACAGTTTACCTCATGAGGAATATCACAGTGAGTGAACTTGAAGGATTTAGAGATGCTATGTTAGAGCTTTGTGTTCCTGTAGAATTTGATGGCTTTGATGTAATCGATCTTTGTGGTACCGGTGGTGATGGCAAAAACACTTTCAATATCAGTACACTCGCCTCTTTTATTGCTGCTGGTGCAGGTGTAAAAGTAGCTAAACATGGCAATTATGGTGTTTCTTCTGTTTCTGGTTCTTCTAATGTATTGGAACATTTTGGACATAAATTCACCAATGATATTGACGCACTAAAAAAGCAGATGGACGAAAGTAATATCTGTTTTTTACATGCACCACTATTTCATCCAGCTATGAAAAATGTGGCCCCTATTAGAAGGGAATTAGGTATAAAAACCTTTTTTAATATGCTTGGGCCCATGGTGAATCCAGCCAAACCACAAGCCCAAATGGTCGGTGTATTCAGCTTAGAATTACAAAGATTGTATGGTTATCTATATCAACAAACCAATAAACGCTATGCCATTGTACACGCCTTAGATGGTTACGATGAAATCTCCCTTACTGGCGATTTTAAAATGATCACTGACCAAGAAGAAAGTATTATTTCTCCAGATATGTTGCAAATGCAAACCCTAAAACAAACAGATATTTTTGGAGGTGACACCCTAGAGGAAGCAGCCAATATATTTAAAAAAGTAATTAGTGGTGAAGGCACTAGTGCACAAAATAATGTGGTGATTGCCAATGCAGCTATGGCGATTAAATGCTACAAACAAATTGAACTAGAAGAAGCATTAGCACAAGCCACTACTTCTCTTGAATCAGGCGAAGCATTAAAAGTATTCAAAAAGTTAACAGATTCATGAGTCTAGAAAAACATCTAACATCTAACATCTAACATCTAACATCTAACATCTAACATCTAACATCTAACATCTAACATCTAACAATCAACTTTTAATCGATACTTATCATTCAAATTAACAATTCATTATTTACAATTAATACTTAAGTTATGACAACATTTATTGCAGAACTCGAAAAATTCTCAGATTTAGAAAGAGAATACAATTCAAAATACCCTCAAGCACAACCATTAGGTAATTTTTATCACTACTTCGGTATTTCTGGAATGTTAAACATCTTATCAGAATCTGAAGGTCGTGAGATAGAATTCCATGTTGAGCCAACTACGGAACAATGTATTTATTCATTTAAGTAATGGTTGAAAAATTGATTATCGATTTTAACATAGGTTATTTTGTGCATAGACAAGGAGAAAAACGCAGCCCTAGTAGAACTAAGGGGAGTATTTTTGACGCAGTATATGTGCAAAAGAATCAGGTTAAAACGATAGGTCATTTTTTTCCATTACTAAGTAATCATCTTTCACTTTTTTAAAATCATTGTGGATATACTCGAAAAAATCATTGCTCATAAAGAGGAAGAATCCCAAAAAAGAAAGGCAGCTATTTCAGTAAAAGCACTGGAAGCTGCCCCACTTTTTAACAGGGAAACATTTTCACTTAAAAAACATCTTACTGATTCCCCATTTGGCATTATCGCAGAATTTAAACGCCAATCGCCATCTAAAGGCGTCATCAATGGTACTGCCCAACCTGAAGAAGTAACAAAGGCCTACGAAGCTGCTGGCGTAAGCGCTGTTTCAGTATTGACAGATGAGCAATTTTTTGGTGGTTCAAAAGCTGATATTGAAGTGGCAAGAAAAGCCATCAATATTCCTATTCTTCGCAAAGATTTTACATTAGAAAAGTACCATATATTAGAGGCAAAAAGTATGGGAGCAGATGCAATTTTACTAATTGCCGCTGCCATGAAACCCAATACTTTAAAAGACTTGGCTGAATTTGCCAAAAGTTTAGGCTTAGAAGTATTGCTTGAAGTACACAATTTAGCTGAACTACATGGGCATTACAACCAATATGTAGACGTGCTTGGCATTAACAATCGCAACCTAAAAACATTCGAGGTTTCTTTAGAGACTTCGGTAAAAATACAAGAAGAAATTCCTGCCAATCAGGTAAAAATTTCTGAAAGCGGTATCAGTTCCATTGAAAATATCCGCTACCTTAAGCAGTTTGGTTTTGATGGTTTCCTAATCGGGGAAAACTTTATGAAAACCCAAAATCCAGGTGAGGCTTGCAAAGCATTTTTAGAGGAGTTGATGGCGGGTTGATATTCCCACTTTCCCCCTGCCCGCCATGTCGAACTCGTAGAGTGAGACACCTCACACCTGTTTGCCTTACAGGCATCATTGGGGAGACTTCAGCGCGGCTGCCGCTCCCTACGGTCGAGGTGTCGGGAAGGTAGGCAAATTTTCCATTTTGAGATAACTAACATTAACCCTAAGGAGGGTTCAGAACCCTCCTTAGGGTTTTTATCTAAAACCTCAATATATATTGAAAAGTAAAATTCCTAGGCGGATCCATTTTGGCATAGCGGAGGGAGTATTCACGGTTCAATACATTGTTCACTATCACCCTAAAATTTCCCCATTTATTTATATCATAGCCTCCTCGTAAATTCAAGATAAACTCTCCATTGTCATTGCGTTCTCTATAACTATCAATTCCAGGAATAACCACCCCTAAAAAGGCATCTATTTGCTCAACAAAGCCATAGTAACGCACATCTACTCCCCAAGAAAATTTACCCGTATCTACATTCAAATCAGCTTTTACCAAATGTCTCTGTCTGTAGCGCAACAAAGGTTCAACTATCTCATCATCACTACTAAAAATACTTCTAAAAAAACGACCCGTATAGGTACTAAAACTTGTAAGCTCACTACCTTCCTCTAATGCTACGGGGTAGGTGTACGTATAGCCAGCAATCAACCTGAATGGAAAACCTTTGAATTTACCTTGCCCTGTTGCCGAAAGCTCAAAGCCTGCAATCCTCGCGCGATCTAAATTCTCACTTCTTACTCCTATGAAATTACTTACTTCGGAAGGTTCGACTTCTACTCCATCTGGAATAAAAATACCAGGCCTAAATTCAATCATATCAAAATATTCAGATACAAAAAGGGCCGCATCTAAATATGTTACAAATTCCTTATCACCAATTTGTTTTTTATAGCCTACTTCCGCATTCCATCCGTATTCTGGTTTTAAATCGGGATTAGGAAAAATTGGAATGGCTTCATCAGATTGATCCACAAAAGCTTCTGCGAAACTTGGGAAACGAAAGCCCTGTCCAAAAGAAGCACGAATACTGTTTTTCAAGTTAAACCGATAATTTCCTGCCAATCTCAGAACTGGAAATTGTTGTTCTGGTAAACCTTCAGCATCGAAATATTCATAGCGCAAGCCTAAGCTACCCGAGAATTTTTGACGGATATATTCACCCTGTAAATAAGCAGAATAATTGAATCCTGTTTTATTGCCTGTACCATTGGGATCGGTCACATCAAAAAACTGATAGCTTGTTCCTGCTACTAATTTTGTTCTATTTCCTAAATTAGTTTGGTACTGGTAGTCAGCTGTATATTGCGTAAAAAATGAGTTTTCTACAAAGTTGCGCGTAGTAAAATCGTACAGCCTAGTATTTAAAATATGCTTGTTTCTTTTTTTGGTTGTATAAGTAATTGTGGGTTGAATGGTAAATTGCCTTCGATCAAAATCAATTGTACCAAAAGCATCGTTAGGATCATCACCTTGAAAAGGAATAAAGGCGCCTTCTTGATCATTTTGCCAAAATAAAAAATCGGCTTCTTGCACATCCATTAAACCGGCTAACATCGTCATTTCCAATCCGTAATATTCCTTTTTCCGCTTGCGTAACTTCAAAAAATATCGATGTTGCTGTCCATCACCTCCCTGAATATAGCTATCCGTTTTAATATAGTTACCCGAAGCAGTAACATCTAACAAACCAATTTGTCTGGCATGCCTAAAGCTTACACCTGTTTCGAAGGGAGCACTACTCCACCAAGCTTGCTCTCTGTTTCTAGGTTTGCCAAAAAATTGATAAAATGTAGTAATTTCAGTCTCAGGAGTTGCTGTTGGGTCGGCTGTTCTTAAATGTACAACCCCATTTAATGCTGAAGAACCATATAGTGTTGAAGATGCGCCTTTCAACACCTCTAATTGCCCTGCCATTTCTACAGGAAAAAAATTCCAACGGATATCATTGCGATCTGCTGTTATAAGAGGTAAGCCATCTAAAATCATTTGTACCCTTGTGCCAGCACCGAAAGCATAACTACTTCCCGACCTAATGCTGACCTGTCCATCTGCTACTGTTATTCCTGGTATTTTTTCAAGCACTTGATCAACTCGGGTTATGTTCACTTGCTTCAGTAAAGCAGGTTTTATCACCTCTACTGAAACAGGTTCTTCCATTAAATCTTTTTCATATTTATTGGCAGTAATACTTACCAATGCTAATTGATTTACAGACGGAAGCATCTCTACATCTTGCACTTCATTATTATCCGAAATTTGTAAAGAGATAGTATCTGTTTGAAAAGAAACATGCCTAAAAATCAATTCATATTCTCCTGCCGATAAACTGAGTTGATATTTTCCATTTAGATCAGTCGTAACCCCTTTAGAACTTCCGTATAAAATCTGCACACCAGGAATTGGAGAAGCCGACTCTACATCTGTGACTGTACCTTTTAGTAGTAATTCTTGAGCAAGTGAGGGAAAAACAATAGTAAAAGAGAATAAAAAAAGTAGTATATGAAAAAATTTCATTGAGTTTTGAATTTGAAACGAAAACCTACTGTAAATAAAAAGTGGTTTTGTTCTCCTGTAGTATATTTTGCCTGACCAAAATATACCATATTCTTTTGCGATATAAACTCCATACCTGCTCCAAGGTTTAATCCTGTATAAGTATTCTTAACTATTTCTGAAATAGGTTCATCATCGTCATCATCATTTACTTCTTCTCTTCTTTCTTTTAGAAAGTTTAATCCTATGAGAGCATATGGAATTTTATCAGCTCCTTCTATATCAAAAACATAATTAATATTGGTATCCAAAGACCATCTCTTAATATTAGCTTCTTGTTGCGTCGCAAAATAATTAAACAACATTTCACCCGCTAGATAGTCTGCCAAATACACTTGTGCATTGGCGCCAATACTGGCTTGATTAAAAACAAAACCGTACCCAAGGTTAGCTCCTAATGTTATAATTCTTTCCCGAATTCTACGAACATCCTTTGGTACTGGATCAATATCTTTCCTCGAAACTATTTTTACACTAGGTTGCTCTTCTTTCGTATTGGTTGTAACCTCAACAGGTTTATTTTTTGATGTAACAAATGGGTGTTTAGTTGGATTATAAAACACAATACTACCTATAAGCATCTTCCATTTTTTACCTACTTTTCTTGCAATAATAGTAGCAACACGTTTAGTGGGTCTGTAGGGTTTATTAATAGTTATATGCTTCCCTTTGAACTTACTTTCAAAATAAACTTCCAAAAAAACATACGATTTTTTCTTTACGTCCGAGGTTTTAATCTTACTAAAAGAAATAGTCTTATCGCTACTTTTCGAATAAAAAAGGTCTAAATCATTAAGATAGCGCTCTACTTGAAGGTCTTTGGTGTTTTTAACCGCTCTGTAATTTCCTGGATCAATATCATCTTCAATAATAACTTTATTATCGAGAAAAATTTGGTTTGGAGAACTTCTGAAACTATTCTTCTTTATGATATCTCGATCATATTTACTGAGGCCAGGAGAAGCCAACATATTCATGAGTACTTCAAACTCAGAAATAAATTCTTTTGCTTCATATCGTATTTTTTCCTTATCTTTCAATGAAAGTATCTGTGCTCCTGCACTATTCAACCCAATATATAGGAATAAGAAAGAAAATATAAACCGCTTACTCAATACCGCAAATTGCATAATTAAGATTTGATTGTAAGCTACAATCTTCAACCATAGCTTAAAAAACTATTTGTAGAGCTTTCATAAATTTAAATGTCTGCCTCTACAGTTAATAATTGAAATCAACTACTGATGAATGTCATTTTCAAACAGCATCAAAAATATTACCTTGTATCCTACAATCAACCAAATAATGCTAAACTAAAGCATTAATAAGGCAAAATTATCGCTTTATCTTGATTTCATACAGCCTTAGCCAAAATATTCTTACTAGAATATAGTTTTATATATCCAATCTTACATCTAGGCTTTTTTCCCAAATAGGGAAAGTACTAAAAGCTTAAGTTATTGATATTCTGATACTTAATTCACAAGCACATTGTTTGTGTACTTATTTTTTTAAACTTAAACTGGATCTATATGGAAAGTTTAGCCATTACAGAAGTATTTAAAAGTGTTGAAACTAACAGAATAGTACTCAATAAGTACTTTACCAAAAGTATTAAGAAAGAAGCTCATGGATATACATGTTTCTTTATCGATTTAGAGACAGGTAAATTTGTGAAACACTTTTTTAAAGTATAATCCATACATTATCAATTCCTATCATACATCATATTGAAATGCCAGTGCTATGCAATTTTGAACTTTAATTGCTAGTCTGGCACATACTTTTTGTATCAATTCATTTCTTGCAGCTGATCTCCTACCTTTGTGGTAATCCATTATTCATGGAAACCATTTTACAGATATTTTATGGCTAAAAAGAAAGCAAAAAACAAAGGCGGCATCGTATATTCAACCAATCCAGACTTCGAGTATCAGAATGAAGCTTTTGGAGATTTGTTAAAAGAAACACTCCCACCAGAAAAACAAGATTTAAGAATACTGCTAGAAAAAAAAGGGAGAGGAGGAAAACAGGTTACTGTTGTTAGTAATTTTAATGGTAAAGATGCCGACTTAGAAAAATTAGGGAAAGTACTTAAAACAAAATGTGGAGTGGGCGGAAGTGTAAAAGACGGTGAAGTCTTGCTTCAGGGAGATATAAGAGATAAAGTTGTTGAACTCCTATTGAAAGAAGGCTATAAAAAAACCAAAAAGAGCGGAAGCTAAATAGATTATTCATTATTTGTAATTCAAATTTATATGATCAATGTTTTGTTTGTCTGTTTGGGAAATATATGCCGTTCTCCAATGGCTGAGGGCATTTTTAAGCAATTAGTAGCTGATAATGACCTTTCCTACCAAATACAATGCGATTCAGCAGGCATAATAGGCTACCATGCAGGAGAGCTGCCAGATAGAAGAATGAGACAAACTGCTAAGAAACACGGAATAATTCTCACACACAAAAGCAGACAATTAAGCCCTAAAGATTTTATGGAGTTCGACTACATACTTGGTATGGACGAAAACAATATGCAGGGTATTAGGCAATTAGAGGAGCATGTGCAAAATAACGAAACAACCATTTTTAAAATGAGAGATTTTGATAATCAATCTTCAAGTCAAGATGTAGAAGATCCTTATTATCAACAAGATATTGGTTTCGACATTTGCTATAATGTATTGAAGGAAAGTTGCCAAAACTTTTTGAATTATTTAATCAAAGAACATCAATTAGTCAATTAGATATGTTTATCTGTTTAAAAAGATAAGCTGATTACTAATTAATAGTGACAAACAAATACCTACTATAGATAGATTACTTACTAGATTCAAAGTTTCTATAATTTATTCTTTAATAGTTTAAAAGGTATTTTTTGAAAATCATCCTAGAATCATTACTATAATTTTTACGTTTATTTTAATATTTTTGGTTTAATTGAACTGATTTTTTCAGATTTCACCATATTGTTTTATTGAATCATCATTTATTAGCAATGGCGCTTATCTCATGTTAATACATCGATATAAATGGTACTTTTTACTGGTATTTACAATTAGTCTAGTAACTAGCAATACCTATTCTCAGGTTGCACCAAATAAAATCATTAAAGTATTTATTGACCCTGGCCATGGTGGCAGAGATCCCGGAAAGTCAGCAGTGCTAACGGGTATGAAAGCAGAAAAACACTTGAATCTTGCAATCGCTAATAAACTTGGGACTTATATCTCGGAACGAATTAAAAATACAAAAGTAATTTATTCACGTACTACCGATAAAAAAGTCTCTCTCGATGATATAGCCAATGCAGCCAACCGTTCTGGAGCCAATTATTTCATAAGCATCCATTGCAATTCTAATCCTAATAAAGCTATTTACGGTACCCGAACCCATATTCATAGCCACAAATTTGAGGCGAGCAAAAAATTAGCTTTCGCTATAGAAAATGAGTTTAAAACAAGAGCAGGACGAAAAAGTAGGGGTGTAATGGACTCCAGACAAAGAGGCCATAACTTACAGGTTTTACAATACACTAAAATGCCTGGGGTATTGGTTGAATGTGGCTTTATGTCTAATCCTATCGAAGAAAAATTCCTCAATTCTGAAAAAGGACAAGATTACATTGCTTCAGCTATTTTTAGAGCATTTCGTACTTTCCTAGAAAATTCCAACATAACTGTAGAAAATCGTGATAATATCTACAAAGTGCAGATAATGGCATCTACTTTACCCGTAAATTTAAAAGAAAGGCGCTTTCAAAAACTAGATAGTAGAGTTGAAGAGTATAAGTTTCCCGGTCATACTTATTTATACCGCTATATGGTAGGAAGAGAATATGATAAAAAGCTAGCTGAAAAACTTATGTTTAAACTCAGAAAAGAGGGATTTAAAGATGCTTTTATCGTTAGTTTAAAGGATGGACAGTATAAAACAAACCGCGTTAGTAGATAAATATCCCTTTTTGCCTTTTTTTATTTTGGTAAATGCTTGAATTATAATACTTTATTTTGTATCTATTGTAAAGTATCTTGCTGAAAGAAATTTTTTTTATTTTATCTACTGGCAACTTTTTAATAAAAAAGGTAATTCTAAAAAGCAAAATCTAATAATTGAATTCAATTTAAAACGCCTTAATTCAAGGTAAAAAACTAGTTGATTAATGCAAAACAACGATAATTTCGAAAGTCTATCTTTAATGGAAAAAAGGGTTTTGCTTTTTGGTGAAGGGAAATTAATTATAACCCGTGAACAAGACGAATATAAAATTTCTCTTTTCGATTTAAACGGAGAATACTTCGAAGTAGTCCAAGCTGCTAATGGTAATCAATTACTCAAAATAGAACAATTAAATGACTACGAAAAGTTACAGACCTATTACAATTCTAGTATCCCTATAAAATCAGCTGAATAAGGTACTTCACTATTATTTTATACAAACATTTATGTGATTTTATTACTTATACTCAAAAAGTAATTTATCATTTAAATTTTGAATAAATGGCATCTATTTTATTTGGAGGTAAAGAAATCCATACCTCTGGCAACTTACCTGAAACTGGATCTTTAGCACCAGATTTTTCACTAACTAAAACTGATTTAAGCGATATTAGTCTCAAAGACTTAAAAGGGAAAAAAGTATTGCTCAACATTTTCCCAAGTTTAGGAACACCAGTATGTGCTAGCTCTATTAGAAAATTTAATGAAATGGCAGCTAGCAAAGAAAACGCTGTTGTGCTTTGTATTTCCAAAGATTTACCATTTGCTCATAGCAGTTTTTGTGAGGCTGAAGGAATTGAAGGCGTTATTTCAGCTTCTGAGTATAAGTCAAACTCTTTTGAAGATGCTTATAAAGTGACCATTCAAGATGGTGCTTTTACTGGTCTCTTTTCTAGAGCTGTAGTAGTGATAGATGAAGAAGGTAAAGTAGTATACACAGAACAAGTGAAAGAAACAGGCGAGGAACCTGACTACGAAAAAGCATTGGCAGCTTTATCTTAAATAAGAACTAGAAATTAAATATTAAGGCTATTGTTTTTAAAACAATGGCCTTTTTTAATGCCCGCCTCACACAATTTTAGACTTTGAAACTATCGTATCCTCCTTTTCTGAACCCATTGTAAAACATTTTCTACAACGTGCCTCATAGGCATCTTTTTCACCCAAAAGCACTTTGTCTTTAGAGGCAACCAATCTGTAAGAATACGAAGCCACATCGCCACAACTGGCACAAATTGCATGTAATTTAGTAACAAATTCAGCTACACTCATTAACTCTGGCATTGGGCCAAATGGCATCCCTTCAAAATCCATATCTAAACCACATACAATTACTCTATAGCCTTCATTGGCAAGCTTTACACAAACATTTGTAATTCCTTTATCAAAAAACTGTGCCTCATCAATGGCAATCACATCATAACCTTCTACTTTGTTAGTAATTTCCTCGCTTGAATTTACAGAAATTGAAACCAAACTATTTTGATTATGGGAAACCACCTGACTATCATCGTAACGGGTATCTAAAGCAGGTTTTAAAATCAACACTTTTTGTTGGGCAATCATAGCACGTTTCACTCTTCGAATCAACTCTTCTGTCTTACCAGAAAACATAGAACCACATACTACCTCTATCCAGCCTGCTTGAGGTTTAAAAGGAGAACTATTTAATTGAGGTTCGAGAAACATGCAGTTAGTTTTAATTTAGAAATCAATAAAAGGCTTCAAATGTATATCGATCTAATCAAAATGTAAATGTTATTTATTGAAAATCTTGAAAAATGAATTTTAAATTTTCACACCATATTGTCTTTTAAACCTTCTTATGATCTTTTTGAAGAAAGCTCGTGTTTATCTATATTAAACCCTTCAAAAATCATATCTAATTAAAATGAACAATAAAAGAAAATTCATAAAAGGCCTAGCTGCAATGGGAGCAGTAATTTTGGGTAGTAAAGCTACTTTTGCAGCAACAAAAAATGTAAAAAAGAAGAAGCAAGGTAAATTTATGCATGTGGTATTTATATGGCTTAAAGAACCTGATAATGAAAGTCATAGAAAAACTTTTATAGATAATACCAATGCGTTTATGAAAGAAATTGATGAGGTAAACTCTTGGTATATAGGAGAACCCGCTAAAACCCCTCGAGATATTGTGGACAATTCGTATACTTTCTCGTTAATAGTAAATTTTGATAATCGTGAAAATCACGATATTTATCAGGAACACGAAGCCCATAAAAAATTTGTTACCGATACTTCAAAACTATGGAATAAAGTACAGGTATATGATTCTTTAAAAGCATAAATTTATTCGACAATATGTAGAAATTCTTATTCAACTATTCTGTATAAAAAAAGCGGCAAATGCCGCTTTTGAAATTTATTGCTGAAAATAGAAAGATTAAGAAGGCAATGCAGGCTTACCTGAATTAATCATATTGGTAGTTGCTCTTGCCACCATTTTCCCCGATTGGTCAGTGATTTTTCCAGAGGCTACCAACACTTTTTTACCTGCTTTTTCTATTTGTACCGAACAAATTACTTTATCACCCAATTTTGCAATGCCAATAAAGTCTACAGCTAGGTTGATACTCAAATACAAATTTTCTAATCCCATAGCAGCTACAGTCATTCCTATTTGATCGTCGAGTATACCAGCTGCTACTCCACCATGTAAAATTTTACCTGGGTTACACATGTTTTGCCTCACTTCATATTCCATTTCTGAAACACCACTATCAAATGCAAGCAATTTGCCATGCAACCAACCTGCATAGAAAGGAAGTATTTCAGGGGTAATATGTTTACCAATTGAAGCTTTAAGTTGCAACAATAGTTTAGATGCTGCCATTAACCTAAAGTTTCAATTACAAAATTATGATTGGTGTAAATGCAAATATCTGCAGCAACAGTAAGACTTTCCCTTACCATTTCTTCCGCAGACAAGTGAGTGGCATGCTTTTTTAAAGCTGAAGCTGCTGCTTGTGCATACATACTTCCAGAACCAATAGCTGCAATATTATTATCAGGTTCTAAAACATCGCCCGTGCCAGAAATAACCAGTAATTCGTCTTTAGAAGCAGCAATCATCATGGCTTCTAGTCTTCTAAGGTAGCGGTCCGTACGCCAATCTTTTGCCAATTCAATAGCACCACGCTTAAAATTACCACTATAGGCATTTAACTTTTCTTCAAAGCGTTCCATCAGGGCAAAAGCATCTGCAGTAGAACCAGCAAATCCTACTACAATATTCCCGTTCTGTAATTTCCTTATCTTCTTTACATTATTTTTTGCTACTGTATTACCCATAGTGGCTTGTCCATCGGCACCTATCGCTATTTTACCGTCATGCAATACAGCACAAACCGTTGTTGATTTTATCTTGGTCATATAGTTTTATTCGTTTAAATTATTTTAATTTATCTATCACTAATCCTACTTCCATTACTCCAGAAACTGCATCTTGCTCCATTTGCTGAGAAATACTGAATTGGTAATTTCCTGCTTCTGGGAAAGTGAAACTTTCTTCTACGGGAATTTCAATATCTGTAATATCACCCATGGCAGAACCTTTCAATTCTCCAGTATCTTTTTCTCTTATTTCAAGAATGTAAGGTGTTTCTATAATCTCTCCTGAAGGAGTTGTCATTTTTAATTGCACTAATATTTCCCCAAAACTAATATCTGAGATATGTCTTAAGCCTATCATTACTTTATACTTGGCAGCTGTATCATCAATGTTAAGGGCATAAGATAAATCATATCCCTTCTCCCAATTAAACAAGGGTATATTTTTATATTCATTGATTTTTCTATTTTCATTACAGCTAATAAGTAGTAAAAAAATGAGTGGTATTAAAGTCAACTTTCTCATAAAAAATAAAAATTTGGGTAGCGCTTATTTTTGCTACAGATTAAAAAATTAGTATACTACAAACTTATTCTACTAAAACAATTTACTAACCGTTAGTGTAATTCTTTTCATTTTCTGCCATCTTTTCCGTAAAATGAGTAACTAAGGGTAAATTGTTTGCATCTAATAAAAAATATCACTGACACATTGGTGATTATTATGCAATACTCCTTTTTACTCAGTAAATTGTATCAATACAAAAGAAACTTAAATAGACATGAAACCTAAAGAATATAAGAATGTTAGAATCCATTTTAAAGGAATTCACCCTTCTGCTTGGGAACACCCAGCTGATCGTGCAGCTTTAAATGCACTACAAAAAGTCCCAGGTCTAGATATAGCTGTTAAGACTTTTGTAGGAGGTACCACAGAAAAATCACTTCGTTTGATTACCCTTGGTTCTGCAGTAAGAGTTTCTAAGAAACAATTTCCTAAAATTCATCAAGTATATAAAGAAGCATGTAAAACATTAGATTTTGATAAACGACCTGAATTATATGTTTCGCAAAACCCGTTCTTCAATGCTGGGGCAATTGGCGTAGATAATCCTTTTATTGTGCTTAACTCAGGTTTGGTAGATATTATGGATGAAAAGGAATTGATGGGAGTAATTGGGCATGAGTTAGGTCACATAAAAAGCGGTCATGTACTGTACAAAACCCTTTTAATCTTGATGGTCAGACTTTCCACTTTCACATTAAATATCCCATTAAGTGGTTTAGCCATTGCTGGAATAATTGCTGCCTTGAAAGAATGGGATCGAAAAAGTGAATTATCTGCAGACCGTGCTGCTTTATTGGCTGTACAAGAACCCGAAGTCTCTATACACATGCTTATGAAAATGGCAGGTGGAAAACAAATTGATCAAATGGATTTGGGCGAGTTTATAGCACAGGCCGAAGAATACAATGGTTCTAATTCCTTAATGGACAATGTTTATAAATTCCTTAATACTATCGGTTTATCGCACCCAATGCCTGTAATTAGGGTAATTGAACTGATGAATTGGGTAAGAAATGGAGAATATGATGGCATTCTTCGTGGCTTTTATAGCAAAGAAGCTTCAGACGACTTTAAGAAAGATTTTGAAGATGCCACAAACAGTTATAAAGAAGAATTTAAAAATACGCTTGATCCTCTTCTTAAAAATACAACTGATAAAGCCAAAGAAATTTTTGATGGCTTATTCAATGGAAAGAAAGCATAATTGAAGCCCCATGGCCAAAGTCATGGGGCTTTTTTTGCCTTAACCCATTACTTTTTGTAGTGCAATTTGCATTGCTCGATTATAAATTCCTTTCTGACTATTGCTCAAGACAACCGTTTTTTCTAGAGCTTTCAAAATTGTGTTAGATACATCTTCAAAAATGGCACTATCTGTTAATTTTACTTCATCATCCACTTCCATTAAGTAGGCAAAAACCCTGGCCATACCACAGTTGGCTATAAAATCAGGAATGAGTGATACTTTGCTATCAACCATTTCTGCAATTGGACCAAAAAATATCTCTTGGTCTTTAAACGGAACATTGGCACCACAAGAAACTACTTCAAGTCCACGAGCAATCAATCTTGAAATCTGATTTTCATTCACCAACCTAGAAGCAGCAGCAGGTATGAAAATTTCTACAGGTATATCCCAAATTTTCTCGTTTACTTCCCCAAAGGAAATTGCATTTTCAGCTTCTAGTTTATTACCTTTTTTATCGTGAAATAGCTTTTTAACAGTAGAAAGTCCCAAACCATGCTGTGCTATTATACCTGAATCTTTATCGATTATACCAGTGATTTTGGCGCCATATTTAGCCAAATATAAAGCAGCGGCAGCACCAACATTGCCCCAACCTTGAATAATGACTCTTTTACCAGTTAAATCACTTCCTTTATACAATTGATAATAATGCCTTACTGATTCAGCTACTCCAAAGCCAGTAATCATATCTGCTACAGTATATTTCTTCCCAGTGTCAGGTACATATGATTGATCTTCCAATACTTTGGAAACTCCCTGCCGTAGTCTACCAATCATGTGAATTTGCTTTGGGAGCGTTGCATTAAAGTGACCATGAACAATGCCTTCTTGTGGATGCCATAATCCATAATCTTCAGTGATGGGAATTACATCTTCAATTTCATCTACATTCATATCACCACCAGTACCATAGTAATTTTTTAACAGGGGAATTACTGCTTTGTACCACCTTTGTAATACCTCTTTTCTCCTTGGGTCTTTCGGGTCAAAGTTTATCCCTGATTTGGCACCTCCAATAGCTGGCCCAGATACTGTAAATTTTATTTCCATTGTTTTGGCAAGTGAAACCACTTCATGTTTGTCCAAGCCTTTTCGCATACGAGTGCCCCCCCCAGCAGCCCCTCCTTTTAATGAGTTGATTACGACCCAACCTTTGGCTTCGGTTTCTCTATCGTGCCATTCAAATACAATTTCGGGCGGGCGGTTTTCATATTTTTTAAAAAGTGCTTTCATTGGTTAGTTGGTTAAGGTTGCTTTTTTATTTGGTAGTAGTATCACTACCTTTTTAATTTTTGTTTTATGGTTTTATAAAAACGTTGTTTTAAATATTTCTTACCGAAAGAAATGGCTTCAATTTTTTATAATACGATTTTGTTTTACTTCATTTCGATTAAAATCCATATTCTTTGAAGTGCAAATCTAATTGTTTTATAAATAATAAGTATAACAACTAATTTAGAGTTTAGTGCTATAAATGCTATACCATTTTTAATTGTTCAAATCTTCACTTATAAATAATTCTTAGATATGCGCTATGAACAACTTTCAACTTTATTCCTATCAAAAAAACCAAAATGCACAACAAGCTTTTTAATTTTAAAATTTTGATATCAATTACGCCTTTACACTTATTATTTTTGTTGTTAAAATAGAGAAAAAGATATAAGCAGATATGGACGAATCAACATTGATGAAAAACTTAGAGTTTTTCAATTCAGCGTTAAAAGGGACTGGTTGTAAACTTATCGCTGTAAGTAAAACAAAGCCAGTAGAAATGCTAGAAGCAGCTTACCAAGCAGGTATAAGAATTTTTGGGGAAAATAAGGTGCAAGAAATGGCTGATAAATATAACATTTTACCTCAAGATATTGAATGGCATATGATCGGTCATTTACAAACCAATAAGGTGAAATATATTGCTCCTTTTGTAAGTATGATCCATTCGGTAGATAGTTTAAAAGTATTGAAAGAAATTAATAAACGAGCAGCACAAAATGATAGGGTAATTGACTGTCTTTTTCAAATACATATCGCTGAAGAAGATACCAAGTTTGGACTTAATGAAAATGAGCTTTTTGAAATGATAGAAAGCGATACATTTAAAAACATGAAAAATGTCCGCATGAAAGGTTTAATGGGCATGGCTACTTTTACCGATAACCTAGAACAAGTTAAAAACGAATTCGCTAGTCTTAGAAATTTATTCAATAAAACAGGGAGTAAATATGTAGCAGATAACCTCGATTTTACTGAAATATCTATGGGCATGAGTAACGACTACCAAATAGCAATAAAAGAAGGCAGTACTATGATCAGAGTAGGCAGTTTAATTTTTGGAGAAAGAGAGAAGAAGTAAAATCCTTTGCAAGGGTTTAGAACCCTTGCAAAGGCTAATCTCTACCTATTCCTGCCGTACTTCTCGTGGCTAGATACCCAGTCAGAAGAAGAGATAGCGGAACCAAGGGAAATTTCTCCTGCTAATGCCACCGCTCCTACAATTTCGGCAAACTTATTTACTTTGCCTCTACCTGTACAGCCAAGCACTTCTAAGCACTCATGCTGAGTAGGCAAACCTGTGCCTCCACCAAAAGTGGCCACAATTAAAGAAGGGATGGTCAATGATAGGTACAAGTCACCCTCTGGGGTAAGTTCTGAATAGCCAATACCTGCAGAAGATTCTGCAACATTGGCAACGTCTTGACCAGTAGCAATAAACATAGCAGTAATAGCATTGGGTGAATGTGCGCCATTATTATTCGCACCACACAAAAACGCTCCTATTGTCGCCACTTTCGAATGGTAGTCAAGTTTTTCAGGTTCTACCCGCATATGCTGGATCAATACATCTCTTTTTAATGTGGCTTCAGCTATTACTCGTTTACCACGCGTACGCATAATATTAATTTGAGAAGCTTTCTTATCAGTAGCAAAATTAGACTCAAGATAAAAGTTAGTAAGTCCTTCTGTGTAGTGATCCAAAATCCAACTACAAGCTGCAAAGGTAGCCCTACCTACCATATTTTGCCCTGCTGCATCACCAGTAGAGTAGTTAAATCGTAAATAGGCAAATTTATTAGAAAGGTAGGGATCAATATACTGCAATTTCGCTATACTAGAAGTAGCTTCGGCATGATCTCGGATTTCATCCATATTTTCATTCACCCATTGTACAAAATTTCTACATTGTCTGGCATTTTCAAAAACGAAAACTGGAGCACGTTGCATGGCATCTCCTACAACTGTAACCGTAGCTCCTCCACTTAGATTCAACACTTTTATTCCTCTATTATAGGAAGCTACCAGTGTTCCTTCAGAAGTGGCCAAGGGTACTAAAAACTCACCTTTAGCATGTTCTCCATTTACTTGAATAGGCCCTGCAAAACCTAAAGGTATTTGAGATACACCTGTAAAATGTTCTACATTACCCTGGGTAACATGTGGATCAATTGAGTATTTTGTAGTATGTTCAAGTTTTGCTCCAGTAAATTCTTCCACAAATTTCTGTCTTTCCTTAATGGCTTCTTCGCTATAATCGTCTTTTGCATCCCTTGGAATACGAACCACATGGTGATCCGCACTGGTTATAGCATCTTCCACTTTTAAAGTAAGTCTACCAAAAGGCTTTACCTCAAATTTTATCTGTATTTTATGTTTTCCCTCTTCCAATGCTTTACCCTTAACCTCAATTTGCAAAATAGCCCGAAGTGGTAAATCTATAGCTGCCTTAGCAGTGATAGCCGCTGGATGGAGAGATTTGCCCCCTTCTAGGGTAACCATAACATCGTCGTCGTTTAATAAGGAACCATCTATACTAATGGCGGTGATGTTTACAATTTTACAATCGCTTAATCTATTCTTTAAGGAAAATTTATAACCTGTATCCGTGTTTTCTAAGCTGCCATTGGTGTAAAGCTGCTTTAAGACCATACTGGGGATAATCGTCATCTTATGTGTATTTGGAGTTAAAAAAAGTACAAAACAAGCATTGGGTAAGCTATTTCTCCACTGCCCAACCTCTAGCTCAAATTACACATTATCCTGAAAATAAGTAAGTTTCGAAGGAATTTTTTCGTTTAAACGTTAACTGTCAACAAGGTTTTAACCGTTGTTGAAGTTACCTCGATGACGGTCATAGACCTCATCGACGGAAAATCCATTAAAACGAAAAAAATGGCATACCGCATCCCGTTAGAATCCGGAAAATATTACCACATTTACAATCGTGGAAATAATGGAACTACTTTATTTTATGAAGAAAAAAACTATTATTATTTCCTAGATTTATATGCTAAATATACTACCCCTGTAATGGACACCCTAGCCTATTGTTTAATGGGAAATCATTTCCACGTTTTGGTAAAAATCAAATCAGAAGCTGAAAGAACCCAAGTAAGAAAAAACCCATCTCCAAAATCTAAATACATTACTTTAAACCCAAGTAGGCAATTAGGACATGTATTCAATAGTTATGCTCAAGCTATTAATAAAAGGTATGGCCGAACAGGTAGTTTATTTGAGGAAGCTTTTAGGCGTAAAGAAGTAACTTCTGAGAACTATCTTTCGCAATTAATAAATTACATACATAAAAATCCAGTAAAACACGGCTTCTGCCAAGATTTTAAAGATTATCCACATTCTTCTTATCATAGCCACCTTTCAAATAGACAGACCAAACTAGCAAGAAAAGATGTACTAGATTGGTTTGGTGGTAAGGAGCAATTTCAAGTTTTTCATGAAGATAAGCAAGATGAAAAATTGATCGATAAATACATTATAGAGGTTTAACTGTCAATAAGGTCTCTGCCCGTTGTTGAAGTAAATAGCCTCGATAAAGGTCAAAGATACAGTTAATAAACCTTATCGAAGGTTCAATACCTCCAACTCGTTAAATCAGCTCCTGCTGGAGAATTGTCTTTTACCCTTTCAATAATTCTTGGAATAAACATACGGTGGTAACGTAGCCTTGAAATATGGTTTGGATTATCATGGTCACCATTCCAACAATGTTCAGCGCGGTCACCATAATCTACCTCGCCTTCATAATGTGGGTTTTCTGTTTTTTCCAGAAAATTTTCCGTAAGGTATACTGCATTGTTTAAATAATAATTATCCATATCGCCACAGTAAATATTTACCTTTCCCTTTAGCTTAGGGCCTAAGGTCTCCCAATCTCGTTGCATGATGTATGAAAGATCATAATTTTCTTTCCAATAATCTGCTACTTCTTGATCGATTTCGCCCGTGTATTTATCCCAAATAGGTTTGGGGTAACCGTCTTCTCCTTGAGGTGAATAAACCGCTTGCCATATATCCCACTGTTGCCCAGAGCGCCCTTTTGTACCTAATGCCAATTCACGATAGTTCATATCTTTCAGCGTAGCACTAATATGCCCTAGATAATCTCTATGCCCAGGTCGCAATGTTTTTTTAAACTCACTATCTAAGTAGTAAGCATTTTTGTCATCATACAGATTAACAGAGGTATATGCCCTAAAGTCTATCGGATCAGGGCAAGCTGCCCAACAACCATTGTATTCTTCAGGATACATCACTTGTACCGCTAAAGCTTCCCAACCACCGGTAGAACCACCATAAGTAAAGCGAGCCCAACCTTCTCCTATTCCTCTAAATTTCTCCTCTATGAAAGGAATTAGCTCATATGTCAATGCATCGCCATAAGGACCTTGGCTTGCAGAATTTACCGCATAAGAATCATCATAATAAGGTGTGGGGTGTTGAATGGTTATGAGTATAACCCTTGGAAAATTCGGGCCTGTCCAAATTTTATAAAAATCATGAGCTTCTTGCTGTACTATTTTATTATAACCATGTACATCAAATCGGGCACTGTAGTCAGGTTCTAAATCTGGGTCTGGTGGTTCTACTCTAAAACCACCAAAATCATAAGGAAAATGTCCATGCATAATTACTAAAGGATACTTTGCTTCTGGGTGCTCATCAAAACCTTCAGGTAATAATACATTCGCCCCTAAATACATATCTCTGCCCCAAAACTCGCTCAGCTTCTCGCTTTTCATTTTTACATGTTTAATGTATTTGGTATCTACTGGTGTTTCAATGGGAGGAATTTCTTGATCAAATGTCAGATTAATAGTTTGTCCTGAAGTAGGATCAATATCTATTTTTTGAGGTGTAGAATATAAGTTACCAGGCTTTCTATTCCATACCTGCCCTTCACCTTTATCCATAGGTAATTTTACTTTATGCCCCGTAGAAAGATTAAAGGTTTCGTATTTATTAAGCAAGATTTGCACATTGTAATTACCTTTTTCAATGCTTGCTAAACTCTCTATCGGATAGCCAAAAGCAGAAGCATCGATGGTAACTGACGTATTGGGCTGCCAATTTTCAACATCGACCCCAAATACCAATTGAGTAGTTGGGCCATCTTGAATTTGGAAACGTGGTTCTTTACTATCATCTGTTGAAAGAAGCACCAATAAACGACCGTCTAAAGGTTCGGCAGATTGTTCTGTTGAAAAAGTAATAGAAAATTTGGGCCCTTTTAGCGCATTATCTTGTGGCGAAGCACAACCGAAAAGTAAAAAAATATAAAGTACGAATGCCCATTTCTGCCATTTAGAGGAGATGAAAAAGTTTTTCATTTCTTGAAGATTGTTGTAGTTCAATAAAGCTACAATATACAAAAGGGGATGGAAAGTTATGACAACTTATGCTATTGTTACCAGATTAATTAAAGTACGTTCTATTATAGTCTAAAAATCAAAATCAATCGGGTGCATTATTCTTTTCACTACAAAACTTTTATTCTCCTTTTTAACACTCAATATAAAATTGCCGAATTCTTCATCAAAGTGACTTAAAGTAACTCTTACAGATTTCTTCTTTGAAGTTTTGTCAAAATATCTGATGATCCATATCATAGGACCTCTATTAAACTTCAATGAAGACGGGTTCATCTTCCTAAGATTATTAAAAGGAATTTTTTCTTCACCACCCTTTCCTGTTATATACATATAATCATCATCATATTCTACTTTCTTCACATTGTCAAAAACAAAAAAGAGTATAACATAAATAGATATTAATACAAAGGACCAAGAGAATTGAAGTTCTTCATATTCAAGCATCAAAAATTCATTTATAAAGTCATAAACCTGCCAAACTATCATAAAGATAAAAAAGAAGCGTATAGGCCTAGCTTTTATATCATTTGATAATGTTCTTCTCATAAAAGCCGTATCAGACTAAAACATTTTAAAAATACTGTCCTAACCCTATTACAAATCCTCTCTGGTTCGCATCATAAATATCTATTCCGTAGTCAATTCTAAAAATAGCATTGTATACTTTGGGGTAGATGAGTCTAATTCCTGCACCAACAAAATGCCTAAAACTCTTTCGCATTACCAATTCTCTAAATGATCCACCTGGTTTCCTCCATGTGCCCAAATCAGAAAAAATCACCGCCTGCGAAGCCCATTTCTGTTTATGGAATATAGAATAACGGCCTTCAAGGTTAAATATAGCTTGTGCAGTTCCTCTATCAATCCTGTTTCCTACCCCGCGAATATTCACAAAACTATCTAACACAAAGGGAGCAAAAGGTGTATCTTCATTGGTGGAAATAGCAAGCCTAACCCTGCCTGCTAAATTTAGTTTATGAGCTGGCCTTATAAAAAACCTGCTCTGTAGCCTTAAACTTTTAAACCAAGTTTGATCATAGGTATTGAACACATCTTGATAAAGCAAATGCCAATCGTGACCTGTTAAATAGAAAAAATCGTAGTTCAAAAAATCTTTGTTATAGATGAGTTTTAGTAGCCACTTTTTTGGGGCAAATTCAACAGGTCCTGGTGGGTTTTCAAGGAATTGGTCGTCAGCTTGCCGATAACTTTCCACAAAGAAAGTACTACCTATTTCAATGCGTCTACGTCGATCAATGTGTCGCAGAATGGTAAAACCAAAACCGTTATTATCATACAAATAGTTTACTGTGCCTTCATCAAAAAAAACGGGTTCTAGTGATGCCCACTTATTTATTACAAAAGTATAACCCCACTGGCTATTTTTTACATTGGGATTTCTGTAAAAAAAATGCCCAGAGTGTCGCCTATCAGTATTTTGATAGTAAGCCAATAGATCATGTCCTTTGCCTTGCCAATTGTTATCTATCACCCCTGCCCTAAGCCAGAGGTTACCTTCAACACCGCCAAAATTTAAAATGGGTAAAAGGGTTTGCCTCTCCTTAATGGTATAATTAAGCTGCAAACCCTCTTTTAAAGTATCTATTTGGTAATAGGCTTCAGCTATACTAGCTATATTTTTCAATCGCTGAAGGCCCAATTCAATCTCTTCTCTACTTAGATTTTCTTCAGTATTTAACCCTGCAATATGATTTAAATAAGATAACTTATTTCTCTTTGCCCCTTCAAAAGAAATTGATTGAATAGAGGATTTACTTTCATCTTGTGCCGTAGCGAAAAAAGCAGGGATACTCAATAAAAAACACAACCAAAATTTAAAGGGCATTCATCAAATGGGTTAAAGAACCAAGGGTACAAAACTACCTAAGATTAAATCTAAATCCTACGTTAATTGTTTCAGCCCTTCCACCAGATTGGGCTAGAAATTCATTTGAGAAATTAGTATATAATAATTCTAACTCCAAGTTAGGCGTAAATTGATACTTCGAACCAATACCAAATTGTCTAAAATAATCAAAATCTTGCTGCCAGAAAGGAGAATAACCACCCAATGCATAAAGGACAATTTTCGTAGTAGGAACATAACTAAAAATCAATGTTACAGGAGTTGAAGTACGATTGACATGTCCTTCTGCACTATTCCCAATATCTTCAATAATGAAATCAATTTCTGTAAAAAGAGAAAACTTATTGCCTATAGAGAAATCATTAAAAAACTGTGTAATCCAAATAGGTCCTGACCATTCAATAAATGGTAAACTTTCATTACCAGATAAATCATTTCCTATAGGAAGCAAAAACTGGCTTTGGATAGAGAAATTTTGCCATTTAGGCACTGGAGCATACCTGATCATTGGACCAATACCTGTTAGCCCGCTTCGAGTGCTTCCTACTTCACCTGAACCAAATACAGAAAAGGGAGAAGAGGGCAATGGATTATTCCTTACTCTTCTATATCTAGCACTTAAGCCTATATTAAAATTATGACTTATTCCGTATAAGGCAGTTAATGAAGAAGTAAAAAAAGAAGAACGATCTGTTAAACGATTACCGTCGCTATTTTTCTGTTCAGAATATAAATTATTGAATATTTTAATTTCAGCGGTACCTTTTGGAATAGTAGAGGAGACAATGTACCTACTTTGATTAGTAGCCAGTTGAGATTCACCTTCCACCACTTGTACACTCTTAGAAAAGTCATTTAAAGACCAATCGTAATTATAATATGTATAATTGGTATTTTCAGGTAAGGGGTTATCACGGTATCTGTTGATATAACCTATAATTTGCTTATCACTATTCCCAAAATCACTTCTATACCACTTAAAAATTTCAGAAAGTTCAACCTTACCATTGTTGACCCGAACAAACTCAGGATTGTTCAATGCTAATTTTGTCTGTTGTTCTAATTGTGCTTCTAATTGGTCTGGTCGGTAAGCAAAGTTTGTAATTGGAGGGCAGCCTAATGCGCCACATACAAGTACGAAGTGATACCTGGCATCACCATATTTGTTAAGTAAAAAATCTTTTTCCAATTGGTTCAAAGTCATTTTCTCATTCCCAATCGTAATTTTATCTGAATCGAAAAAGCCTGGGTCATCCAACACTGAGTTGATAGGAAAAGCTTCTACTGCCTTATTAATCACCAAAAGATTATAGGCATTGATATAATAAGCTTTTTTCACCTCATCAGATTGATTTGAAATATCAATTTCTTCAATAAGGTTTATGAGCTTTTTTAACTGAGCATTTGATTGTAGCTCAGTATAATTTACCAAATTATTATTCGCGTAGGTGGCAAAAAAACTATTCGCTTCTTCAAAAAAGAGCGTTTCATTTGATTGAGAAAAAGCTGAAAATGAAATAAAAATAAGTAAAAAAGTAGATTGCAGTAATTTTTTCATGATTACATTATTCGAGGTTAAAATAGATTTTCAAATATGCTATTTATCCTACCCCGTATAGGTATGTATTTTTCCCTTTTAAATGTCGATTTTTCCTAAATTGATAGTATTTGTATTATGAGTTGTGCCAAACCCATAATTCTAAAACCAATGAATCACATAAAAATTCAAATTATTGGCATTTTTATATAATGATTAATGTACAAAAGAGAAAATAGTTAAAAAGAATCGAAAAAAATGTCGGAAATATTGATAACAAATCAATAAAAAAGAAGACAGTTATGTTCTTATCCCCAAAAAAACACCATCTGCCCTAAATTCTAAAATATGGGTTGGAAGCGCTTTTCCTCTTCCTTTACATTCTACTCCAGTTTTTAAATGGTAACGGTAACTATGCCAAGGACAAATAATTTCATTTAAATAGTTGAGTGTTCCTTTACTCAAAGATTCTCCAAGATGTGGGCATTCATCATCAATAGCGTAAAAACCAGATTTAGTCCGAACAATACAAATAGCCCTACCATCAGCTACAACTCTTCGCATATTATTTTCAGATAGCCTACTTTTTGCTTCCTCTTCTGAATTGTATAACTTGTACCATTGAATTTTTTCCAAACTTTTCAATACAACTTAGGTTTTTATAATTGAATCCAAAAGAAAAATTTTCGGTATTAATTAAGTTTCAATAGAACTAATTTTTATTTACCTACCTCTAATATAGAATTATTGTTTCAACTAAAATAGGCTACTTTTTTTAAATTCTTTATATGAATTACAAAGACATTCCTCACAACAAACTGCAGCAAATTAAAACATTGAGTGAGTTAAAATCTGCTGGATATGTTCCAAGAACTATCAAACAAGAACTTAGGGAAAACCTTATAGAAAAACTAAAAACGAATGAACCAGTATTTGAAGGCATTCATGGCTATGAAGACACTGTTATTCCAGAAATGCAGCGCGCAATCCTTTCTATGCATGATATTAACTTATTGGGTTTAAGAGGGCAAGCTAAAACTCGTTTGGCAAGAATGATGATATCTTTGCTAGATGAGTATGTACCCGTAATTGAAGGTTCTGAACTAAATGATGATCCCTTACAACCTTTGTCTCGATTTGGCAAAGAACTCATTAAAGAAAAAGGAGATCATACACCAATTACTTGGATGCACCGCGATACCCGCTATACAGAAAAACTGGCGACCCCAGATGTATCAGTAGCCGACTTAGTTGGTGATGTAGATCCTATAAAAGCAGCTAGTTTACATTTGCCCTATTCCGATGAGCGAGTAATACACTATGGCTTAATACCAAGATCGAACAGATGCCTCTTTGTTATTAATGAATTACCAGACTTACAGGCAAGGATACAAGTAGCACTCTTCAATATTTTGCAAGAAGGTGATATTCAAATTAGGGGTTTCAAATTGCGTTTGCCTCTGGATATTCAGTTTGTATTTACAGCCAATCCAGAAGATTATACCAATAGAGGTAGTATAGTTACACCACTAAAAGACCGGATTGACAGCCAAATCATTACCCACTATCCTAAAACGTTAGAAATAGGTAAAAAAATAACCCAACAAGAGGCTAACTTAAAAGATGCTCAAAAGGAAATAGTAGTAAGTCATGAGCTTGCTAAAGATATGGTGGAACAATTGGCTATTGAAGCTAGGGAAAGTGAATACATAGATGAAAAAAGTGGTGTATCTGCTAGATTGACTATTTCTGCCTATGAAAATTTGATAAGTAGTGCAGAAAGGAGGGCTTTAATTAATGGAGATAGCAACACAACTGTAAGGGTTTCGGACTTTTGGGGTGTTATTCCTTCAATAACAGGTAAAGTTGAATTAGTTTACGAAGGTGAGCAGGAAGGAGCAGGAATTGTTGCCCAAAACCTTATTGGTAAAGCTGTTCGCAACCAATTTATTCAGTATTTTCCTGACCCAGAAAAAGAAAAAAAGAAACGTACAGAAAACATGTATAATCCTGTATTGGAATGGTTTGGAGACGGAGGCACTGTTGACATATTGAATGATGCCAACAACGAGGATTATGAAAAAGCTTTAAAGGAAATTCCTGGACTTGCTAATATGATCAATAAAAAATTTCCTAAGAAGTCAGCCGCTGAAAAGTTATTTTTAATGGAATTCGCATTACATGGTTTAGCTGAATATTCTATGCTGAGCAAGAAGTTCTTAATTAGTAAAACTCAATTTTCCGATTTATTGAGTAGTATGTTTTCAATGCCTTCAGATTTTGAAGATGACGATGATTAAACATCTATATTTGCATATCAAAAAAGCCTGTAAGTACTTCCTATTTACAGGCTTTTTTGATTTTTACTATCTTACATTTTTTCAGAAAATTCAAGTTTATATACCTAAATTAAAGTGTGGATGAATAGTCAAAACCTATTTTTTTTGTTAGTACTACATAAAAAAATCTTTCTTTTATTACATAAAAGGTAAATAATTAATTAATAACCTATCTACACTAATGCTTAATCTAGCAATGCTTTTTCTTGGCTCGTTATACACATTATATTATTTCATTGTGAATGTCAGGGGGAATGTGTCTAAAAAAGAATTACTAAAAACACTCAAATCTTTATTACTGGTTTTCAATAAGTTATAAATGAAGTTTTATGATAACATTTAATCTTTCTTATAAATACAAAAGATTTCGGTTTAGTACTTGAAATATAGTGTAAACTACTTAACTGTTAACATTATAACATAGTACAAAACAAGTAATCTTACATTCATTAGACCATGTGGCGTTTTCAAGAGATAGACTACATCATTATATTTAAACCTATTAACACATTCCAAGTATCATAGTCCGTCAAACATTTAATTAATGGCAAGTAAATCCATAGACTTAAACTTTCATTCTCTGGCTGAAGAATTAGAAACCAATAAGATTGAACTTGAATTGAGTATTCGCGAACTTCAAGAGAAAAATCTAATGCTTCAAGAACGAGAGGAGTATTTAGTAAATATGATTGAGCACGCCTCTGAAGGGATTATGACCATAAATCATATTGGAATGATAGAGTCTGCTAACCATGTAGTAGCAGAGCTTTTAGGATATGATCCTTTATTACTTAAAAACAAGCCTTTAAATCTTTTTCTCAATAATGAAATTAAAAGAGATATAAGCGCATTCATTGTGAGGACATGTTATGATAATCCTCATTTTAAATCGGAAGCCTATCTGAAAAAAAGATTTAGTCATGAGCTAATCCCTGTTCAACTTTCAATTAGTATGTTAAAGAATCAACGTACTAAAAAGTTTTTGGTGATTGTAACTGATATAAGTAAAATAGTACAGATGCAAAAGGACCTTGCTTTTGAAAAAAGTGAGAAAGAGAAATTGTTAAAGGCTAATGACGACTTAGATCAATTCGTATATAGAGTATCTCACGATTTAAGGGCACCTCTAGCCTCTTCGATTGGCTTAATCGCCCTTGCTAAATCAGAAGATAATAAAGAGAAAATCAACCAATACCTTGATTTACAAGCTACAAATCTACATAGACTAGAAGATTTTATAGCTAGTATACTCCAATACTCAAGAAACTCTAGAAATAATGTTGAAAGGAGCAAAATTGATTTTAAAGAAATCATAGAAACAATTCTTGAGCAAAACAGGTATAGTGAATCAGCTTCAAAGATTAATTTTATTATAGATATAGAACAACAAGATATTTTCTGGAGTGATAAGGTTCGGCTTAAAATTATACTGAATAATATTATTTCTAATGCTGTAAAGTATAGCGATCCCGTTAAGGAAGACAAAAAAATCGAGGTAACAATCAAAGCCGATTCTGACTTTGCCGAGATCAAGATCAAAGACAATGGTATTGGTATCGAAGAAGAGTATGTAGATAAGATTTTTGATCCATTTTTTAGGGCTACAGACTACAATAATGGTTCGGGTATTGGGCTAGCGTTAGTTAAAGAAGCTGTAAATAAAATATCTGGGTATATCCAAGCTACTTCTGTCTATAGAAAATCAACCACTTTTACTTTACACTTACCATCATTGGGTTGATTTTATAAGTTTTTGGGATACGATAAATTAGTGATGGCTAAATAATCTATGGATTGTGTAGTAACGAGCTTTCTAAAGCCTATAATTTTATAACTCTTAATTAAATTATTTTCAAAATTCATTTCCATACTTTTGGTAGAAGTGTATAGATAATTTTCTTTATTAAGAATTATCTTAATCGTTTCTACTTCTGCATCTTTGAAAGATATTGCTAATTCTTGCACTTTAAGTTCTGCAGAAAGAGCTTTATAGGTTACACTTCTATCTGTTTTTATTTCTTCATAGGCACTTATTAAAACAGGCTTGTTAATATCGGCTTCTTTAAAAAGCAGCAATTCTTTCTCCCAGTTAGGGTAATCACTGTCATTTGTTTTATTCAGTTCTATATTTTCTTTTTTTTCGCCAAAAGAAATTTCTCGTAAAACAATTGGCGCTTTTCCATCTTCATTCAATACATTCAATTTTTCCACTTGTTCTTTTATAAGAAGTTCCAAGTCAAAATAAGGCTTATTTTCAAGACCGTCACTACTTTTTACATTTAAACATGAGTTAAAAAAAAGACAAGTAAAAAGTAAAACTGGAACTGATCTAAGAATTCGCATAAAAAATATTAATTTGAGAAGCTTTGAAAAATACTGCTATAAACAAATGCTATGACAAATAAAGAAGTTTCTTCATCTAATAAAAAATTATTTAATTATCTATACCTACAAGAAAGCCCAAAAAAAGCAGACTTTATTATAGGCTTTGGGCACTTCGACATGAAAATACCAGCAAGGTGTGCTGAATTATACCAAAAAGGATATGGCAACAAAATTATATATACTGGTGGAATAGGGGCTGGAACAGCAGATTTAAATATGCCTGAGGCAGATGCATTCTTAGACTTTACGAAAAAAAATTATCCTCACATACCTTTAGAAGATATAATTATTGAAAATCGTTCTACCAATACAGGAGAAAATTTACGTTTCACACTTTCAATTTTACAATCTAAATATGAGAAGATAAAGGAGAAATTTCATAAAGGAAAAATTATATTAGTAGCAAATCCTTTCAGACAAAGAAGGGTATTTTTAACCACAGCACATATTTTACCAGAAGCTTCCTTGATCAATTGCCCTCCTTTAAGTGACTACAAAAACGAACTTGCTCTCTTTAAAACCAAAAACGAAAACCTCTCTTCCCAACTTCCCGGAGAAGTACAAAAAATCATTAATTATCCAGACAAAGGTTGGATTAAAAGAGAGACTGTTCCAGAAGATATTATTAAACTTGCTAAATAGCCTTATTATTGATCAAAGTTTACTAAAACTTTAACTAACAACCTAGCATGATTCCTATTAGCCTTACCATAGAAGGTTTGTATTCTTACCGAGAGAAACAAATAATAGATTTTGAAACGCTTACTTCCAATCAACTTTTCGGCATTTTCGGTGCGGTAGGTAGCGGTAAATCTTCCATACTTGAAGCAATAATTTTTGCCATTTATAATGAGTCGGACCGCCTAAATAAATCGGGTGACAACCGCTATTATAATATGATGAACCTGCAGGCCAATTACCTACTTATCGATTTCATATGTTATACAGGAGTTAAAGCAAAGGAAAAATATCGGTTTATTTTTGAGGCTAAAAGAAGTAAAAAAAATTTTGAAGAAGTAAAAACACCAGATAGGAGAGTTTTTAAAGAAGTTAATGGAAATTGGGAAGCTCAAGAGAATTATAACATCAATGAAATAATTGGGATGAATGCCAAAAACTTTAGGCAAACTGTTATTATCCCTCAAGGAAAATTCAGAGATTTTATTGAAATGGGTGGAACTGATAGAACCAAAATGCTCCAAGAGCTTTTTCAGTTAGATAAGTTTGACCTCTACGATAATACAAGGCGGCTTATTTCAGAAAATAAAGAGCAAATTATTACCCTTAATACGCGCGTTGAAAGCCTGGAAAAATATACTTCCGAAAGCCTTAATGAACATGAAGAAAGTGCGGGAAAATTAAAAACCGATATTGCAAAACAAACAGCAAAACTAAAAGAAGTAAAAGCCAATTACGACATCCAATTAAAACTTAAGGAGCTTTTAGAAGAAAAAGAAAATCTAACCCAATGGCTAAAAAGTAAAGAGGACAAGAAGAATCTTTTTGAAAAACGCAAAGTAGTTTTAGACAAATATGATTTAGCAGATAGGTTGTTCAAAGAGAAAATTCTGCAAGAAAGCAAATTAAATAATCAGATAAACTTAAAAGATACGGAAATACAATCTACGGCTAGTCAACTAAATAGGGTTGAACTTGACCTTAGAGAAGCAGAAATTAAGTTTAAAAAAATAAAAGAAGATTACAATCAAAAAGAAGAAAAGCAAACCAAACTGAATGACCTTGAAATAATTATCAGAATTAAAAAAGCTGAAGAAAAATTAAATACTATTACTCAGACTTTTACTGTATTACAAAGTAAAAAAAATGAAAGCCAGCAAAAACTTCAAGATTTACAAAAAAAAGAACAACAACTAGATGCTCAACTTAAATTAGTCAAAGCTGAAAGTACCGATATTAATTGGTTAAAAGATGCTGAAGCCCTTTTAGCGAATAAAGAAAAAGAAGAAAAGCGAAGAGAAATTTTACAGGGAGAATTAGCATCATTGAAAAATGAATTTGATAGCATAAGCCAAAAACAAAAGGCACTGGCAAAAGAAGTTGATTTTAATGGAAAAACAGAAACAGTAAATTTCACAGCATATATCCAACAACAGTTAGCAACGCTAACAAATCAACTCATTCAACTAGAATCAGAAAAAAAATACGAGACAGACAGAAATTTATTAGAAGAAGGTAAGCCATGTCCATTATGTGGTTCAACGCATCATCCTGCCTTGCAAACTCAAGAAAATCACCTTCAAAATCTTGATGAAATACAAAACAAGACTAAAAAAATACAGACAAATAGTAAATCTTTTGAAAAAGCTTTAACAGATTGGCAACAATATGAAAATGAGCTGAATCAACTAAAAACTATCATCGATGGAAAAGAAGACTCGATAAAAAATATTTCGAATGAACTAGAACAACTAGAGGCCAAAGCTGAGGAAAAATCGATTACACAGCTTAATACAAATGAAATTAGACAAAAACTGGAACAGCAAAAAAGTTTAACCAGTCAAATCGATGCTATTGAAAAAAATTTAGATGAAATCAGGCTTGGTATCCAACAAGAACGCAAAATTTCCGAAAGTACGAATGAAGCTTTTTCTGCTAGCAATACTGAGAAAAGTACCTTAGAAAACAGCATAATACAAGACAAAACTCTACTGAAAATATTGCAATACGAAGGAAAATTGGCGAAACTTTCATTGCAACAATTACAAGAAAGTGCAGCACGTGGCATTAAGCAACTTGCCGAAATTGAAAGTATTTATAAGGAAGAAGAACAAAAATACAATCAACTTCAACTTGAAAAAAAAGGCATAGAAAGTACGCTCACTTCTGAACAAAAAAATTTGAGTTCACTTAGAAAAGAATTTGAGAATATTAGAAATGAAATACATCAATTAATTGAAAAAGAAGATAGTTTTTCTGATTTCCATGAAGTCCAATATTTACTCAAACAAAATATAGATATTTCTAAGGAAAGAATCGATATTGAGGATTTCAAAAAACAATGGGAACAGGCAATTTTATCTCTTCAAACAATTAAGGAAAAGATAGGAGAAAATGATTTAAACACAGAAGCATTTGAAGCACTAAAAAACGAATTAGACCAACTTGAGATTTTACGCACAACGAGCCAAAATGAACTTGCTATTACCAAAGAACAAATAAAAACGATAAAAGAAAATCTAAAATTAAAGCGAGATTATGAAATCAAACTAAATGAAAGTTTGAAAAGGGCAGATAATTTAAAAGTGATGGCCTCTTTGTTTAAGGCTAAAGGTTTTGTTGAGTTTGTATCATCAATATTCTTAAAAAACTTAGTAGGAATAGCCAATAAAAGGTTTATGCAACTTACAAAAAATAACCTCAGTCTTGAACTGAATGAAACTAACGATTTTATAGTGAGAGATTATCTAAATAATGGAAGGACAAGGTTGTTAAAAACCCTTTCTGGTGGACAAACGTTTCAAGCGGCTTTGTGCTTGGCGCTCGCAATGGCAGAACATGTAAAATCACTTAACACTTCAGAACGGAGTTTTTTCTTTTTAGATGAAGGCTTTGGCACACTTGATAGACAAGCACTACAGATAGTATTCGAAACACTTCGTTCTCTACAAAAAGAAAATAGAATAGTAGGTGTAATTTCACATGTAGAAGATTTACAGCAAGAAATAGATGTGGCATTACTAGTTAAAAACAACCCTGAAAAAGGAAGTGAAATAAGCTACAGCTGGCTATAGATAATATTGCATCCATTCCTGTTTCAAAAAAATCCCTTATTAGAATACAGGCACAAAATGATTTCACTATTTGGTTTAGGGCTATTAAGCAAAAGAATATTCATAAAAAAGTATAACTATTTTTTTGCTAAGGTTAAATTATGTAAGTAGCTTGCAATACGAAAACGAGGTGAAAATACTAGTTAACCACTACCCTTCTCAATTAAAAAATCACACTATTTAAATTAATTTTTATATAAGAAATTAAAACAATGGGAAACTTTGAATCCTTTTCAGTACCCTATGATAAAATAGACCCAAAATACACGAAAAAAACTGTCTATTTTTCAATGGAATTTGCAATCGACCAAGCCCTTAAAACATATTCAGGTGGCCTTGGCTTTTTAGCAGGATCGCATATGCGAAGTGCTTATGAGTTAAAGCAAAACCTTATTGGTGTAGGCATTTTATGGAAATATGGTTATTACGATCAAATTCGCAATCCAGACCAGTCTATGAACGTACTTTTTCAAGAGAAGATTTACTCTTTTCTTGAAGACACGAATATTGAGTTCGAAATAGACATCAACAACCATCCGGTATGGGTCAAAGCTTACTATCTAGCACCTGATACTTTTGGCTCTGCGCCAATGTTTTTTCTATCGACAGATATTCCAAAAAATGATTATCTGGCGCAAACAACATCGCATAAATTGTATGATGCAGACAAAGCCGCAAGAATAGCACAAAATATACTTTTAGGAGTGGGGGGCGCCAAATTGATGGACTTGATAGGTTTTGAACCAGAAGTCTATCACTTTAATGAAGCACATGCTTTGGCAGCTTCTTTTTACTTGTATAACAAACACAAAGATCTTAAAAAATTAAAAAAGCAAATCGCTTTTACAACACATACTCCCGAGGAGGCCGGAAATGAAAAAACTGATATCCGCTTACTAGAAAAAATGGGATTTTTCTGCGGAGTACCATTAAATGCGGTTAGAGAAATTACCCAAACGTGGGATGATGTTTTCAATCACTCTTTGGTAGCATTGCGTTTTGCTGGCATGTCAAATGCAGTATCTAAAATTCATGGTGCAGTCGCCAACCGTATGTGGCGTGGTTTCGAAGGGATAAGTCAAATAAAAGCCATTACCAACGCACAAAACGCCAAATACTGGGAAGACAAGACTTTAGGGAAAGCAATCCAAAAAGGTGATTTCAAAAAATTCACAAAGAGAAAAAAAGAGCTCAAAAAAGAACTATTCGATGTAGTAGCAGACCAAACAGGCCAGTTATTCGATCCTGATGTATTGACTATTGTTTGGGCAAGAAGATTTGCTGCCTACAAAAGGCCAGATTTAATTGCCACTACCCAACGCTCACTTGAACTGATAGCTGATATGGAAATGCCTGTACAAATGTTATGGGCAGGTAAACCTTATCCTATGGATTATGGGGCAGTAAGTATCTTTAATAAACTTGTGCATCTTTCTAAAGAGCATAAAAATATAGCTGTAATGGTAGGTTACGAGCTTCATCTTTCAAGTTTGTTAAAGAAAGGCTCTGATATTTGGTTGAATAATCCTAGAATTACCCGCGAAGCTTCTGGAACCAGTGGTATGACGGCAGCCATGAATGGCTCAGTAAACTTATCTACTTTTGATGGATGGATTCCTGAGTTTGCAAAGAATGGGAAAAACAGCTTTGTAGTACCAGAAGTTGACATCAACTTACCTATACATGAACAAGATCAGCTAGATCTAGATCATCTTATCAACACTTATGACAAGGAAGTTAGAACCATTTACTACAACAATCCTGAAAAGTGGTTCGAAATCGTAAAACATGGGTATAAAGATGTTATGGCAAGTTTTGAATCTGGTAGAATGGCCGATGAATATTATAAAGAGGTTTATAACAAAATATAAGTTCAAAAAAAAAGCGGCAAATGCCGCTTTTTTTTGTAGTAAATCTTCTTAAACTAATATCTTCTTTGTACAGCTGTACTATTATTATCAACAAATTCTATTAAATATTTGAAATGAGTAATAATATGTACATTTTCAGCTGTACTCAAATCTTGACCAACTACTTGGTAACCAGATAATAATACTTCCGAACTATCAAAGGTTTCTCCTAAGGTATCAACATAAGCTTGTATATATTCAGCTTCAGGAACAGATGTAATTATTGTCAATAAATAATCTGGTTTATGAATTTTATATGCTTCTGCAACATCTTCTATTGGCATACTTTGTCCCAAATAAAAAATATGATTGCCCCTAGCTTTTATTAAATATGCAGAAAATAATAAGCTTATCTCGTGTAATTCGCCATCTGGCAAGAAAAGCATATATTTTTTCTTATTAGGATTCTGAAAATTATTGTATTGTCCATCAATAGCAACAATCAGTTTCTGCCTAATTAAATTGGTAATGAAATGTTCTTGCGCAGGGTTGATTGAATCAATTTGCCAAAGGAACCCAATCCTTGTTAAAAAAGGGAATACTATATTCAGCATGGTATTTTCAAATCCAAGCTGCAATATATTAGTAGCCATAATCTTCTCAAATTGCTCTTCATTAAGATCAATCATGGCTACAGTCAAACCACTTATTTGGTCTGCGTAATTATTATTCTTATTTATGGTTTGAAGTACCTTCTCATACAACTCCTCCTTGCTCATTTTGGCAATCTTCGATATTTTAAAGCCATTGTTATTGAGCAATGATATATTGAGCATAAGCTTCAAATCATCAGAATCATAATACCTAATGTTCGTATCAGTACGCTTAGGTTTTATAATATGATATCTTTGCTCCCAGATTCTTATAGTATGAGCTTTAATACCCGTAAGGTGCTCCAAATCTCTGATCGAATAGGTGCTCAAAGTTTTATAAATTTAATGAAAGTTATTATAGGAATAAGGTAATTTCTTACAGGGAAAACACACTATGAGATTTACCTATTATTCAAACTCTATTTTTTAAAAATTGTTTAAACCTGCTTACACGAAAGAACATAGAATGAAAAAAAAACACTATATCTTCCTATTAATTCTATCTATTTTACCAATTTCCTACTTTTTTTTGGATGAACCAATACCTAAAGGCATAAAAAATATAGAGGCAGAACAATATGCAGATAATATGCTAAAGGCAATTAATTACAGTAAATGGGAAGAAACTGACATTGTAAAATGGGAATTTCCAAGAGGACATTCACATGTGTGGGATAAAGAAAGAAATTTCTCTTTGGTAAAATGGGATAATTATGAAGTACTCTATCAAATAGATAGCCTCAAAGGAATTGTTTATAAAGATGGCAAAAGATTACTTGGTGAAGAAGCAAAAGCACTTATAGAAAAAGCATGGAAATTCTGGGCAAATGATTCTTTCTGGCTCAATGCTCCTGCCAAAATAAGAGATGGAGGTACTGAGAGAAAATTAGTACTTCTTGAAGATGGGAATAAAGCATTGTTGGTAAAATATTATTCAGGAGGTGCCACACCTGGAGATGCTTACCTGTGGGTATGTGATGAAAACTATTTACCCAAGTATTGTAAAATGTGGGTATCGATTATTCCTATAGGAGGTGTTAAATTTAATTGGGAAGATTGGATAACATTAAATACAGGCGCGAAATTAGCTCAAAATCACTATGGTTTAATCGATGTAAATTTAAAAAATATTGAGGGGGCAGATAAGGTTAAAACATTGTACCCAGATGGTGATCCATTCAAAGAACTAGAAGAAATGCTCAACTAACTGTACTTTTCATTGAGTTGATCATATAATTGCCTAGGTACTTTCGAATCAAAATCTTGTACTTGAATAGATGGTTTTTCCCAATCTAAAAATCCTTTTTTCCAAGCATATACCAAGCCTACCAGTAAAATTAAAATAAACAAGAGCATCTCTATAAAAACAAACCAAAGCCAATTGCCTTCTGTCTGGGCTACAAGTTCTGCATCGGCAAATATGACTGCCCAAGGAAACATAAATGCTATCTCAACATCAAACAAAATAAATATAAGAGCTATGACATAAAATCGGACATTAAACTTCCCCCAAGCATTTCCGGTTGGTTCTTCACCACATTCATAAGTGGTTTGTTTTTCTTCATTGGGCCTGTGCGGCCTGATCAAGAATGCCACAAACATGGTAATACAAAAAAAGCCAAGCCCGCCTAATAAAAACAACAATATATAACCAAACTCAGACAACATTATTTTTTCCTATTTGAAATAAAAACCCCTACTAAGATTGTGAAAATACAAACATAATGCAATGGCATAAGCACTTCCCCATCTAAAATACCCCAAAAAATTGCCACTATCGGTATAAGGTAAGTAACAGAAGAAGCAAACACAGCACTGGTAGTTTGTATCATTTTATTAAAGACAACCAAAGCTACCGAAGTACTGATAATACCTAAAAGAACAAGGTATAATAAGGCTTCTATGGCACCATCGGTATTTACAACCTTATACGAAAATTCTGAATTGATCAATATCAAAATACCTATTGGGCCAACAATTGAGATAGCAAATGACGTAAGTTGTAAAGACTTAATTGTTGTGAGAAAATTCTTGATTAAATTAGTACTTACAGCATAACACATCGCAGCAGCAATCACAAAAAAAGCAAAATAATTTACACTGCTTACCTCACCCTCACTATTAATGAAAATCAATAAAGCCGAACCTAAAAAGGCTATGATAAGCCCTATCAACTGGCCAACTTTCATTACTTGACTAAAAGCAATAATGCCAACTATAAAGGTAAATAAAGGTGTTAGCGCATTTAATACACCCGCAATAGAGCTAGCCAATTGTGTTTGAGCTTTAGCAAATAAAAAAGCCGGAATAAAATTACCCAACATGCCCATAATAATAATATATTTCCATTTTTCCTTGGGTACTTTTTTGAAATTAGCTATGGCTACTGGTAACAAAACCAAAAAAGCACTTACTACCCTAATGGCGCCCACTTCCATAAAAGAATATACTTTAAGCCCTTGCTTGATTAAGATGAAAGAACTTCCCCAGATTAATGAAAGTCCTACTAACATAAACCAATGAATTAGCTTAGGACTATCATCTTGTTTTTGAACAAGCTCACTAGTTATATTCTTTTTTTCAATATCTGTTTTCATGTTATTTGTCTCTTTTCCTACTTTGCTTTGCTGTCCTTTTACACCTTTCACTACAATACCTCACTTCTTCCCAGTTTTTTGCCCATTTTTTTCTCCATGTAAATGAAAAGCCGCAAACTTGACAAATTTTTTCGGGTAAATTATGTTTTTTTATCATTTTCATAAAAAGCATACTTTATCTCTATGTGGATAACCCTAATTCAACTTGTGAGTTTATATATTACCCCTATCTTTTAATAACTAGTTATGAAATCGAAACAACCGAGAAAAGGCATTGTAGCAGGTGGAAATTTTAGTATAGATCAGATCAAAATTATAGATCGACCTTTAAAGGAAAATGAGTTAATCCATATAGAAGAAAAGTTTACAAGCACTGGCGGCTCACCTTACAACGTTCTTAAAAACTTATCTCTTTTAAAGGCACCATTTAAGTTAGCTGGCATTGGCTTAGTAGGAAAGGATAATAATGGATTTGTAGTTCTAGACGACTGTATCAAAAATGATATAGATAAAAAGGGTATAAAAACGACTAATAAAGATGTAACTTCATTTACAGATGTAATTACCGATCCAACAAATGGCAGACGTACCCTCATGCATTATCCGGGGGCAAATAATCATCTCAAAATTTCAGATTTTAGGTTAGAAAAATATAATTATAAAATCTTTCATCTAGGTTATTTAGCGCTATTAGGCAATCTTGATCTAAGAGACGAAAAGCGAAGGACAAAGGCTTCTTATATCTTTGAAAACGCCAAACAATTAGGTTTTAAAACTTCGGCAAATCTGGTAAACACATCACGTGATTTATTACAAGAGATTGTTTTCCCTTCTTTACCATACATAGACTATTTATTCTTGAATAAAAAAGAATTAGTTACACTAACAAATCCTGTGAATAATAGTATGGAAATGGTAGACGCCTGCAAAAAATTACTACAAAAAGGAGTAGGAGAATGGGTAGTTGTATTTTCTGAAACAGCTTTACTAGCTGTAGATAGTAAGTACAATTACTTTATACAACCTAAGTTGAATGTTCCTAAATCGCTGATAAAAGGCAAAGCGGGTGAAAAAGAAGCCATCATTTCCGGCATGCTTTGGGGGTTCCATGAGAAACTTCCTATTGAAGAAAGCATGAAAATAAGTGTTGCTGTAGCCGCTGCTTGTTTAAGGGACGCAAGTTGTACCAAAGGGATTTTACCTTTTAAACAAACCTTGGCATTTGCTAAACCTTTAGGTTATTATGAGGAATAAAAAAGTCAATGTATTGATGCTTTAACATTGACTTTTTTATTTTTTTTAAATCATATTCTTTCAATGATAAGTGCAGATGCACCCCCACCTCCATTACAAATGGCTGCCATACCACATTTGCCTTGTTGGTGTTGTAAAACATTATTTAGGGTAGTAACAATTCGAGCACCAGATGCACCTAATGGGTGTCCCAAAGAAACAGCACCACCAAATACATTTACTTTTTCAGCTGGAATACCCAATTGTTGATAAAAGGCAATAGTAACTACTGAAAAAGCTTCGTTGACTTCAAAATAATCTATATCATCGAAAGAAAGACCAGCCTTTTTTAAAGCTTTTGGGGCGGCAAGTGTAGGCGCTGTTGTAAACCATTCAGGTTCTTGCGCTGCATCTGCAAAAGATACAATTTTAGCCTGTGATTCTAAACCCAATTCTTCTACTTTTTCTTTACTGGCTAAAACCAAAGCCGCTGCACCATCATTTATTGTAGACGCATTGGCTGCAGTTACTGTTCCTTCTTTTGAAAACACCGCCCTTAGCGATGGAATTTTTTCAAACTTTACCTTTTTGAATTCTTCATCTTCTTGTATTACAATAGCCTCTCCTCTTCTTTGAGGTACTTCCACTGGTACTATTTCATTTTTAAATAAACCTTTCTCTGTACTTGAAGCAGACTTTTGATACGATGAAATGGCAAACTCATCTTGCTCTTCACGAGATATATTAAATTTATTGGCAGTATTATCCGCACAAACCCCCATTGCACATTCATTATACACATCGGTCAAACCATCTTTCATTAAACCATCTACCAACTGACCATGCCCATATTTATAACCATATCTCGCTTGTGGAATATAATAGGGTATATTAGACATACTTTCCATGCCACCTGCCACTATCAATTCTCCTTGTCCTGTCATTATACTTTGGGCTGCAAGCATAATTGCTTTTGTACCTGAAGCACATACTTTATTAACTGTAGTACAAGGTACCTCATGACCAATACCCGCATTTAAAGCGGCTTGTCTTGCAGGTGCTTGTCCTAAGTTCGCAGCACATACATTACCCATAAATACTTCATCGACAGCAGAAGCAGAAACATTGGCAGCAGCTAAAGCACCTTTTATGGCTATAGCCCCTAGTTCTGTAGCAGACAATGAAGACAAAACGCCTCCGAAACTACCAATAGGTGTACGTTTGGCAGAAACAATATATACTTCTTTCATAATTAGAAATGTGTTGTATGTTTAAGGTTGAATTTCGTGTTACAAAGTTAATGAAAGCACAAATTATCTTTAGATAACCTACAAAATTATCTACCTGTGTGCTTCATAATACTTTGGTTTTAAAACTTGAAGCATTTCCAAGTATTCCGTATCTAAAGCAGCTACTTTATTAGTGCCTAAAATATCTTCTAATTGTGGTATAGTACGAATACCACACACGGCACTGCCTACAGCTCTATTTGCCAGAACAAACTTAAGTGATACCTGTGCAGGAGATATTTGAAGCTCATTTGCTAAAACTGCCACACTATCGGCTGCTTTTTTTACTTCTTCTTCAGAATAAGAAAGATAAGGTTTTGCCTTTTTGCCAGCAAGCAAGCCTTTGGCTAAACTACCTCTAGTAAGCACAGAAATATTGTTGTCTTTAAGTAATGCAAGGCAAGATTCTTCAGGCCTTCTATCTAACAAGCTGTATTGCATCATAACACTACTAATGTTAGATTTTTCAATATAGGTTCTGATTACGTTTGGCCTTATTGAAGAAATGCCATAGGCCCTTATTTTCCCCTTTTCTTTTAAAAGCTCAAAAGCTTCTATGGTTTCATCGATTGGATCATCGATGGTGCCCCCATGAAGTTGATATAAATCTATATAGTCAGTCTGTAACCTTTCCAAACTTTTATCTATAGCGTTTAGTATATAAGCTTTGCTCGGATTCCAAGACCAACCAGTACGTTCTTTATTCCATTCATTCCCAACTTTTGAAGCGATAACCACTTTATCTCTTATACCTTTAAAAGCTTTCCCTACTGATTTTTCATTCTCTCCAAATTGGTACAAATCGGCGGTATCGAAAAAGTTAATGCCTTGCTCTAAAGCTTGATGCAGTAAAAAAGCATTCTCTTGCTGATTGTCTCCTAAGGACATGCACCCAAAGCTCAATGTACTTACTTTTATGCCAGACTTACCTAAAGATTTGTATTCCATATTTTATTTAAAAACAAAAAACCTTCTGCAGTTATAAACAGAAGGTTTTGGTAAAGATTCAATTCCTTGCTTTAGATTTTTTCACCAGAAAGAATTTTCTTATACCTGGTTTCATTACTCAATATTTCTAATGCCTTCTGAATATCAGGGTCATCATCAAATGAGGTTTCTATCATGCCATGATGCAAGTAATACCTCGCTGCAATTTCCTCTTCAAGTACTTCTTTAATTTCTGCACTAAACTTTTTTAAATCATTTTCTTTATTATGACTTATTTTCTTCTCCAACTCTCCTATCTGATTTTTTATATCATCGAAATACTTTTCAGTTTTTGCATTAGCTTCTAACTCTGAGAGCACTTTTTCTACCCTTGTGGTATAATCATAATCTTTGTCAGACAACCATGCTACAAATTTATCGTACTCTGCATCTGAAATATCGAAACCAGTTGCCTTAGGTATTTCTGGATGTTCTGTCTTGTAGATATTGGCATATTCAAAGATTAAACCTTTCACTACAAGGCTTCTTGTTATTGGAGCATACACTTCCCTATCCGTTTTTATATCTGGATCAACTCCACCACCATCATACACAATTCTTCCACCTTTGGTTTTGAAAGCAACTCTTAATGAATCTGGCAACTTCTCTACAAATCCATCTTCATCGCGTTTGGAGTAATCTATTGCTTGTATGCACCTTCCACTAGGAATATAATACTTCGCAACTGTTACTTTTAATTTTGCATTATAAGCTAAAGGTCTTGTGGCTTGTACCAATCCTTTACCAAAAGAGCGTTTTCCGATCAGTACACCCCGATCATAATCTTGAATTACGCCAGAAACAATTTCAGCAGCCGAAGCACTTGTACTACTCACCAAAACAGCCAAGGGAATATCTAAATCTATTGGATTGTTAAGCGCTTTATGTTGTTTGTTCCACTCTTCAATCTTTCCTTTTGTACTCACTATTTCTACACCTCTTGGCAAGAATAAGTTAGAAATGTTAATTGCCTCACTCAATAGTCCACCAGGATTTCCGCGTACATCTAATATAATACTCTCTGCTCCTTCTGCTTTTAATTTATTAAGTGCATTTTTAACCTCAAGGCTTGCATTTTGGGTAAAATCGGTAAGTTGGATAAAACCAGTACTTTCATTCACCATTCCAAAGTAAGGCACGTTTTTCATGTGTATCCTTTCCCTCTCCAATTCTACAGTAGCCGGGTTTGCTTCTTCAGGTTTTTTAATCTTAATCGTAACTTTTGTGCCTTCTTTCCCTTTTAATAATTTACTTATATTGGGAATATCCAGTCCTTTTACTGGTTTACCGTCAATTTCAATAATTTCATCTCCTACATTTAAACCTGCTTTATCTGCTGCAAAACCTTCGTTAGGCATCACTACTACAACTTTTTCATTCTTAATGCCAATGATAGCACCAATGCCACCATACTCACCAGTTGTAAGTGTGCGGTAGTCTTCTACTTGATCTTCCGGAATATAATTGGTATATGGATCAAGCTTACTTAGCATTGAATAAATACCAATATTCACTAAGTCGGTAGGATTTACTTCATCTACATAATACTTATTTACTTCTTTGAAGAGGGTGGCGAAAATGTCTAGGTTTTTGGCTATTTCGAAGTACTTGTCCTTAGGATAGCTTGCAGCAATTATGAGAAATGCAAATGATAATAAGGCAATTACTTTGATAATACTGTTTTTCATAAGATGAAATGTATGACTAATCTTACGGAATATTTTAAAAAAAATGGCACTGCATTCTAAAAACAACTTATTTTTTATGCTTATAATTTCCTTATGAAATACTTTATTGAAAATATGCAGCTGTAATGAACTAATATAAAAAATAATCTGCCTTTAAAAAAATACGAAAGCTTAGTATAGTTTAATTAAAAATTTGTGATTTAAACGTTTTTCGATAAAAATTAATATCTAAATCACTACTGTTTTTGCAATAAAAATAATACCAAAAACATCTTTATGCTTCATTGTTAATCCCTAGCTGCCTTATAAAGGCAATGAAGGCTTCATTTAGCATTGTATATGGTTCATTTTTTTTACCTATATAAACTATATTGATACAGAAATAATCTGAAGCTTTTTCAATATTTTTTAATAATACTGGCTTATTAAGCCGAAAAACCTCTCTTAATTGACGTTTTATCTTGTTTCTCGTTACTGCTTTTTTGAAGTGCCTTTTAGGAACGGAAACCAATACTTGTATTTTCTGAGGGGCTTCGTTGGGAGGAAGGGAAAGAAAAAAGATTTTGAGTGGATAAGTATAAAAAGTCTCCCCTTTGCGAAAAACTGACTGAATTAGTTTTTTGCTAGTTAACTTTTCTGACTTAGAGAAGGAGAATTCACTCAAAATATAAAAACTACAAAAGACCCAAATAAATTTAAATCAGGGTCTTTTATGCATTAATCCGAAAAAACAAAACTTTGTATACTGTGAAATACAGCGATGAAACAAATGTATTATTTGCCTTTCATCTCAGAAGAGACACTTAGTTTCTTTCTTCCTTTAGCTCTTCTTCTTGCTAAAACCGCTCTTCCACTTGCAGAAGCCATTCTAGCTCTGAAACCATGTTTATTCTTTCTCTTTGTATTGGAGGGTTGATAAGTTCTTTTCATCGCTCTATTTTTTTAGGACTGCAAAACTAAAAACAATTATAATAAATGAAAAATACTGTGTAGAATAATTTACTTGAATTAAAATTATTCAATGCAAATTTCTCCTCTATTTGGAATATCTACACAAAGTTGCAGTATTTCCCTATCAAAATCTGCCGTAGCAATTACGGGCAAGAAATTACAATCATTTCCTTCACAGTATTCTGCCAAGCCACTTACATTTAATGAAACTTCACCGTCAATTAATTCTATAGATATAGAAAAAGTGACAGGAAGTGTAGTACCATCAAAATTTACAGCAAATAAACTTTGCCCACTTAACAACATATCACCATTTCCTTCCAAAGTTCCACTGATAAAAATATCTGGTAAAGTATTAAATGTGCTGGTGAAAATGCCACTTAACGCTATATTGTCTGTGGTAATTGTTAATTCTGTATCGCGGAACTCATAACTTCCTTTATCTTTCAAATCTAATACTGCCGAATGTTGAACGGTGACTACTCTATTATTTTCACCTTCTGTATACTCTCCGCTTACAATTGCACTGCTGCCTGGCACTGAATTTACAAAACTAATTGCTGCATGTCCTGGAAATAATTCGATATATATATCAGTTGCATCTTGTAATTCCCCATAAAAAGAAAGCCTTTCAACTCCGTTGTTTCTTCTTGCAGAAGCACTAGCTGAAGTAAGTGCCAACACTTCGTTTGTTCTATTAGCATCTGATGCAGCGTAAAAATCCAAATTTTCCAGTAAGCGGTCTATCAATACATATGAAACTTCTATAGTTCCATTACTCCCCAATTCCAAATTTCCACTGCTCGCATTGAAAAAGTTTCGCAACCCCCCATTTTCCAAAGCACCATCAATTACAATATCTCCTACTGCTTTAAAGAAGATACTATCAATAGTGATGGGCAAACTACCTTCTGTATAAACATTACCATCAAAAGTATCGAAAGTGAAATCTTCTGAACTATTTGCAGCATCGAAAGCAAAACCTGACTCTGGATCTATAGCCAACCATCCACTTTCACTAGTCAAGGCAGCTACCTCAATATTTCCATTTAACAAAGTAAATTGAGAAATAGGATCCACATAAAATTCTTTATACTTTATTGTACCATCTCCGGAAAATACTTGTGCTGTATCTTCGCTAGCCCTATACTTTAAAAAACAATTTGTTTCATCTAGCGATAGCGAATTGAAAACACTTGGTAAACCATTTGTAACCAACGAAATATTTGTAGCAATTTCGTTTTCCGTAACTGAAGTTTCAAAATAGTCTGTTTGAAATAATGGTGCTTTGGCAAAACCCTCTAGCGCACTTACCCTTCCTTCTACATCTGTTACCGCTTCAAATTCCCCACTGGCTAAATAAACAGTGTTGCCATTGATATCTGCATATAAACTCCCTTTAATCTCCGCAGCGGTATTGCTTTGTATGATTCTTTCATTGTTTACCAATAAAGTAAATCCACAATTATTTGCAGTCTCTAAAGCAACTGCATCTTCTGCCAAAGGCTCTTGTGAAAATATATCTACTGGGTCAAAATCGCCAAGATTACATGTACTTAGAAGCAACAAAGCCAATAACCACCCTCTTTTTACTATATATTGAATGATTTTTTCCATAAAATGAAATTATTTATAAGTAGGACACTTCCATTGTAGGCCACTCAAAAAGAAGCGATAACTCAACATGATATTAATTTGAGCAGAACCAGTGTGTACATCTTGTGGTAAAAAAGCACCTGCCTCATATTGCCCCACACCTAATTCGTAAGTAAACTGAGTAATTAATGAGAAATTAAAAAATTCAAATGATACCCCAGCGCCTGTCATAAATCCAAAACCACTATCAGTTTCTGTTACTAACTCTACACTACCAGCATTGCCAAAATTGGTATTTGTTAGAGATGCTTGCCAATACGACGCCCCTAGTAAGCCATAAACATTCATCCAAATAGGCCAATTGTACCATTTCCTGCTTGGAGAGTATTTTAAATTAAAAAAGTAATAATTGGGTTCTAGTAAATAACCTTCTTGAATAAAAGCAGGATTAAAGTTTATTCCTGCCACATATGAAAGCGGCTTCAGCATATCGCCATACTCCACAAAAAAATGTATGGCATTCCGCTCATTTTCCATTAAAGGTTCATGAGATGTTTGCCAAATGGCAGGCCCTGCACCAATTTCAATATACCTGAAATCATACTTTCTTTTTTTAGGCCGCTTTTTAAGTGGGGAATTAGCCCAAGAATGCTGCAAACCCTTACTGATTTGAATTGGGTTATTATCATTTCCTAGATCAAATGACGTAGCATGTGAGGCCAAAAAACATCCTGACACTAAATAAAAAAATATAAAAAATCGCAAAAACATATATCAAGATTTCAAAACAAAGCTCAATGATTGTGCTAGTTTATAGCATTATATCTGCACATTATTAAAAACCTCAACTAACATCTACTATTTTGGCTTTTAATGCTTTTTCCAGATAATTGCCTAACACTTACCTTTACACGTAACAGCATCACTAAAATTATTCAATCATGTCACAAAGCACCCATAATGAACCCATTGCTGTAAGAGAAGGAGAAGGCCTTGATATTGAGCAATTGAACAAATATTTAATGGGTAAAATTCCAGATTGGCAGGGCGAACTACAATTAAGCCAATTCCCTTCTGGTTATTCTAACCTTACTTATATGCTTAAAGCAGACAGTAAAGAATATGTTTTACGTCGCCCTCCTTTTGGTGCTAATATTAAATCTGCCCATGACATGAAAAGGGAATTTGATATGCTTGCCGCCATTAAAAGTGAATATACAAAAGTACCCAATCCCATAATTTATTGTGGCGATGAAGGAATTATAGGTGCAGAATTTTACCTGATGGAAAGAGTGAATGGATTGATTTTGAGGCAAAAACCACCTAAAGATATTAAGCTAACCCCTAAAGTGATGCTTGGGCTTTCTACTGCATTGATTGATAATTTAGTTGAAATCCATCAAATAGATATAAGTAATAGTCAGTTGGCAGAAAAGGGTAAACCAACTGGTTATATAAGTAGGCAAGTAAACGGATGGATTAAAAGATACCAAAAAGCCACCACAGATGAAATTAAGGATATGGAATTTTTGGCAGAATGGATGCCAAGCAATATGCCTGCAGAAGGAAAACCATCACTTATTCACAATGACTATAAATACGATAATATAATTTTCGATTTGGAAAACATACCCAATATAAGTGCAGTGCTCGATTGGGAGATGGCCACCATAGGCGAACCACTGATGGATTTAGGCACCACGTTGGCTTACTGGGCAGACGAAGATTCACATCCTGCACTTAAAAGTTTTAGTTTAACTGCCTTACCCGGAAACCTAACAAGGCAGCAATTAGCAGAAAGATATATGCAAAAAAGTGGAAATAGCAGTGCGCATATGGTTTTCTTTTACGTTTACGCCTCTTACAAAATTGCTGTAATTTGCCAACAAATATATGCTCGGTATAAAAAAGGGCTCACTAAAGACCAACGGTTTGCCCAACTTATCTACTTAGTAAAAGCCTGCGCACAAAATGCCATGCTAGCCATAAAACACGATAGAATAGGCAACTTTCAATAATGGATCAATGAAAATCGACATTTAGTAATGTACTGAAAACAGAACTGGATTTAAGGTGTTTTTAAATTCTAAAAGGGGAATTAAAGAATGTTTAGGTTTTCAAATAATTATTTCTAGTAGACTTTCAAAATAAGCGCTTATGGCTGAAAATCCTGCGGGGAGGTGGGCTGGATGTGGGTTGAAGCTTGAGGATTTTCTTGATTTTTTGGTTCGTTTTTCATCAAGGAAAAATGAACAGAAGGTAATTTAAAGAAATGAAGATTATTATTTTGTGAAAAATATTTTTAAAAGAAGTAAATTTTTAAATATACTCTTAAAATATTTCATGTAAAATTTAAATAAGCTTATTACTTTTACATCTCTTAAACCTTTTAATTTGAGCAGAATTAAAATTTCAATCAAATAATAATTACTACAAAAATATGGCTGAAGTAATCAGAATGCCCAAGATGAGCGATACCATGGAAGAAGGGGTAATTGCATCTTGGCTGGTTAAAGTTGGTGATGAAGTAGCTTCGGGAGACATCTTGGCTGAAGTAGAAACAGACAAGGCTACCATGGAGCTGGAAAACTACGAAGACGGCACCATCTTATACATTGGTCCTAAAGAAAAGGATGCAGTACCTGTTGATGGTATCATTGCTGTAATTGGGGAAAAAGGTGAAGATTATGAATCATTATTGAGTGGTGAAAGCGGCGGAGCAAGTAATGGTCAGGCCGAAAAGAAAGAAGAAGTAGCTCAACAAGAAACTACATCTAGTGCACCAGTTGCTGAGATTGATACATCAGGAATAAATGCCGAAGTAATTACCATGCCTAAGATGAGCGATACCATGGAAGAAGGGGTAATTGCATCTTGGCTGGTTAAAGTTGGTGATGAAGTAGCTTCGGGAGATATTTTGGCTGAAGTAGAGACAGACAAAGCTACTATGGAATTGGAGAACTATACAGATGGTAAGATTCTCTACATCGCAGCAGATGCAGGTAGCTCTATCCCAGTTGATGGCGTAATTGCCATTATAGGTGAAGACGGTGCAGACTATCAAAAATTACTAGACGCACAAAAAGCAAAAAGCGCTAGCAATGGACAACAAAGCACCGCTACAAAAGAAGAGGCTCCAAAAAGTGATGCTTCTCCAAAACAAGAGGAAAAAAAAGAGGTAGCAAAGCCAGTTACTTCAGCAAACTCCTCCAGTTCTTCAGAAGGTGGTAGGGTAAAAGCTTCTCCACTAGCTAAAAAATTAGCTGAAGCAAAAGGTTATGATATTAGCTTAATTCCAGGCTCGGGCGATAATGGTAGAATTATTAAGCGTGATGTTGAATCGTACACACCTGCTGCTGCGACAACTACTACTACTTCTGCTGCCCCTGTAGTTGGAACTGCTGTTCCAGTAGGCGAGGAAAGCTATACTGAAGAGTCTGTTTCTCAAATGAGGAAAGTAATTGCCAAACGTTTAGCGGAGAGTAAATTTACATCACCACATTTCTACCTCACCATGGAAATTAACATGGATAAAGCAGTGGAGGCTAGAAAAGGCATGAATGAAATTTCTCCTGTTAAGATTTCTTTTAATGACATCGTCATAAAAGCAGTAGCAGCTTCATTGCGTCAACATCCTCAGGTAAATTCTTCTTGGTTGGGCGATAAAATCAGGCGTAACCAACATATTCATATTGGTGTAGCTGTTGCAGTTGATGAAGGCTTATTAGTTCCTGTAGTTAGGTTTGCCGATAACAAATCACTATCTCAGATTTCTGCCGAAGTAAAAGAGTTGGGCAAAAATGCCAAAGAGAAAAAATTACAACCATCTGATTGGGAAGGTAATACATTTACCATTTCAAACTTAGGTATGTTTGGTATTGAAGAATTCACGGCCATTATTAATCCGCCAGATGCTTGTATTTTAGCGGTTGGTGGTATTAAACAAACACCTATTGTAAAAGATGGGGAAATAAAAGTAGGAAATATGATGAAGGTGACAATGTCTTGCGACCACCGTGTAGTAGATGGTGCTGTTGGTTCTGCTTTCCTACTCACACTCAAACAGTTATTAGAAGATCCTGTAAGGATACTTGTATAAAAGTAATTACATTTTTAACAGGTCATTCTTACAAGAATGGCCTTTTTTTATGAAGTTATCTTAGGTTTTAGGTTGTTAGCGAAAATGGAAATATTTTGTCATAAACATGGCATTTTTTGAGGCAAATAGCAGCGCTATTTAACGAAAAACATAACGAAGTTTAAGGCGAAATAGACCATTTGCAGCATAACAAAATAACTTTAGACTACTTCTCAATCAATTTTAAACAAATTAATTAATTAAAATGAAAGTTGCAGTTGTAGGCGCTACCGGCTTGGTAGGCAGTACTATGTTAAAAGTGCTAGAAGAAAGAAATTTTCCAGCAGAAACCATCATTCCAGTGGCTTCGAGTCGCTCAGTGGGGAAAAAAGTTACTTTTAAAGATAAAACCTTTGAAGTAGTAGATATGGAAGCTGGCATAGCTGCAAAGGCAGACATTGCTATTTTTTCTGCTGGTGGAGGTACTTCTTTGGAATTTGCCCCTAAATATGCCGAAGCCGGCACTACGGTAGTAGACAATTCTTCAGCTTGGCGTATGGATCCTAGCAAAAAACTGATTGTACCTGAAATTAACGCAAATGAACTCACCAAAGAAGACAAAATAATTGCCAACCCCAATTGCTCTACCATACAAATGGTTTTGGCTTTGGCTCCTTTACATAAAAAATATACCATCAAACGAGTAGTGGTTTCTACCTACCAATCTGTAACGGGTACAGGTAAAAATGCGGTAGATCAAATGATGCGCGAACGTGCCGGTGAAACTTTATCTAAAGAAGAAATGGCTTACCCCTACCGTATCGATATGAATGTGCTACCCCACATAGATGTATTTATGGATAATGGGTATACCAAAGAGGAAATGAAAATGGTGAATGAAACCAAAAAAATCATGGGTGATGACAGTATACAAGTAACCGCTACTTGTGTGCGCATCCCGACTGTGGGTGGGCACTCAGAAGCTGTGAACATTGAATTTGAAAATGATTTTGATTTAGATGAAGTAAGGGAAATTTTACAAAATACCGATGGCATTTTGTTAGAAGATGATGTAGCTAATTTGGAGTATCCCATGCCTATTAATGCCCACAACCGCGACGAAACCTTTGTAGGCAGGCTAAGAAGAGACGAAACCCAAGCCAATACTTTAAATATGTGGATTGTCTCCGATAACCTCAGAAAAGGCGCAGCTACCAATGCAGTACAGATTGCAGAGTATTTGAAAGAGAATGGGTTGGTTTGATTTTTCATTCCTCGTAAGGATTTGAAATCCTTACGAGGAGGTGGAAAAATAATATAGAGCTGACTTGCTGAAAAATCAGCTTATTCTTCATCCCAACTGATTGAGCTTTGCAACCATAAGGGAGCTGCTTCTATTTTGGAGCTACTGGAGTACGTTTTTTGTTGAGTTTTTAATTCTTCCAAGTTTTGAGACAAAAATGTATACAGGTCTTTCAATGACCATTTACCCATTTTCTTTTTAAGCTTAGACTTATTACCGATATACAAATAATCTGTTTTCTTAACATTAGTATCTTTTCTTCGAAAATATTCTGTATACCCCTTGAACTCTTGGTTCTCAAAGTTTAATTGTCTGATAATATTTGCATTACTATCTAAGAGGGAAATGCTTTTCACCATATTCAGTTGGGGGCTGTCAAATCCGATTGGGCTTCCCGTACAAGCTATCCACATACTCATCCCAGCCTCTCTGTCAGTGACAAGGCATCCACTAAGGGGCGTAGAAATATTACTCATATATTCTACTGCTATATAAAAATCCATTAGTACAAAATTTTCTTTATAGCCAATTTTAACCGTATAATTTAAACATGGGATAAACCTGTGATGTCTAGTTAAATTTGTTAGGGCATAATTTTCGGCTATAAATACTCCTAACTCTCCATTGGCTTTTTCTGTAGACAGATCTACATAATCATTTGCCTGATAGTCATTATCTCGAATCATGCCTCCTGTAGTAAGCTGAGTCAAGCTAAAGGAATCATAAATAAAGTAAGGACCCTGAGTCTTATTTTTTATAATTTTATTAGCAGAGTTAACCATCCATATTAAATCTCCCACAGAACGTATCTTCGAATCTTTTTGAGCAAAAGCTTTTGGTATAAAAATACCGAAAAAGATTAATATAAGGTAAATTCTTAAATCTAAACCTTCTTTTAAATTCAATAGCCGCTTTTTAATTTTTAAGGGCATTAGTAAAACAATTCTTTTTGGATTCATATCCTTTGATATCTATTTCGCTCCTATTGATTTTTTTTCCTCACCGTTATGAGTGCCTAATAAGTCTCTGCAAGAGAATCATCATTAACGTTGAATAAGAAAGTATTTAGGAAGATAAGCTAAAAAAATGAAATGACCTTTTCCTAAATTACAGATTAACTTAAATCATCTTCATTAGTATTGACAGTCATAACCTAATCAGAGCTAAGCCTTTCAAACTTCGGGCTTTTTATTTTTTTCTGTATATTTCAAAAATGGTTTAGAACAACTTTAAGAAATATATAGCTATCAAAATGAAGAATAGAAGAAACTTCCTGAAACAATCAATGGCGTTGGCTGGATCAATACCATTGCTTTCTGCACAAAATTTTGAACATATGTTGGCAGAGTCACCCTATAAAAAAGAAATTGGACTACAATTGTATACAGTTAGAAATCAACTAGCCGAGGATTTTGAAGGTACAATCAAAGCCATAAAAGAAGCTGGTTATTTTCAAATTGAAACAGGCAATTCACAACAGATACTACAAGCCATGCCTATTGCCAAGGATCTTGGTTTGAAAATCAGAAGTTCGTTTTTTCAATGGACACATGTTACTGGCAGGTGGGACCTCGTTCCAGACACACAAAAACCAGAAGGTTATTCCATGGATAAAGTAATTGAAGTAGCTGCAGAAAATGGACTGGAATATTTAGTATTTGGCTATATGGTACCCCAAGAAAGAAGTACTTTAGATGACTATAGAAAAATAGCTGATAAATTAAATGTAGTAGGTGAAAAATGTGCCAAAGCGGGCATCAAACTGTGTTATCATAACCACGCCTTCGAATTTGGTCCAATAGATGGCACTGTGCCTTTCGATATCCTGATCGAAAGATTCGATAACAATGCTATCCAATTTGAACTTGATGTATTTTGGTCTAGCCTTGCTGGTGTAGAGCCCGTCAAATTAATGAAGCGTTTAGATGGTAGGATTAGATTACTTCATTTAAAAGATAAATTAGAAGGAACACCCATCATCTATGATGAAGGGAAAGTACCCAAAGACGCCTTTAAAGAATTGGGCAACGGGGTGGTAAACTTGAAAAAAGTGATCAAGTTAGCAGAAAAAATTGGAGTAGAACAATGTATGGTAGAACAAGACCAATCACCAGACCCCTTGCAAAGCATCAAGACAAGTATTTCCTACGTAAATAAAGTCTAGAAAACAAATAGACATAAAATACAGCTTTTACTAGGATTAGCTTCTGTAAATAGTTAAATGAGATTCTTATTCTTGTAAAAGCTGTTAAATTCCAAATGCAAAAATTAAATTTGTTACATGGAATCATCATCTTCTGACAAAAGCAATCAAAAACCTAGAAAGCCTGTCGTGTTTGGACTGCCCAAACATCGTGAAAAAGTAATTAATGCTATCAGTGAAGCTTTTGCTAATAATGACTTAGATATTGAGGAATATGAGAGAAGATTAGAGATGGCGCATGATGCGAAGTCAATCCAAGACTTGAGACAAGCAGTGTATGATTTCCCACAAGTAAATACTTTGGTACCTGCTCCAGCACAGGCCAATTCTCCTCAGCGGCAAAATGAAACCAATCCTTATGCTCCTTCAACAAGACCAGATTATGCTCCCTCTCCTGCAGAAACTTTTAGACGTTCTTTTGAAGAGCTTGACTTTATTAGTCTCATAGGAGATAGAAAGATTAATAGTATCGATGTTGTAAAACCCAACTTAAAAATTGTAACAGGTATAGGAGATACCATTGTAGATCTAAGAGAAGTTTCTTACAAGCATTCATTTGTTCACATAGAGAACTTTTGTGCAATTGGTAATATTAAAATACGTGTTCCTCATAATGCACAAGTAAGCAAAAAGATGTTTACTCTTATTGGAGATTCTAAGAGAAGGCAAATTGGGAAATCATTCATTAAAAAATTCTTAGGCATTAACCAGAATAAGCCTATGAGGTATGACCCCAATCAACCTGTATTACAAGTAGAAATTAGCGGATTACACTTAATTGGCGACTTAATAATCGAATATATGCCTGATCCAAATACCTACGATTATTATTAGCCATTATCAATCTTCCTTAAAAATTGGGTAGCCCCTGCACCTAACTGATAATCGAAACTTGAAATAGGTTCGACGTTTTCACCTATTAAATTACGGATACGAGGTACTTCATCTCTTAAATGAAACCATGCAGTTCTACAACGTTCATCCTCTGCTTTGAGGCCTTGTTCTTTTGCCCAAACCAAATAATCTTCTGCTTCTTCAAATTCAATGCAAGCCATTAATACCAAGTGCAAAGCCAGTGTTGGTTTATTCTTATCAAAATCACTGAACTCATCCATGAGTGGTATTACAAAATTTAGGGTAGTAGCCTGCATACCAACCGTAATAAAACTTGTACCAGGCACATATAAAGTACTCAACCGGTTAAAAACCAATTTATGGTCTTCAACAGATTTTTTTAGAATCATTACTTCTGGATATTTTAAGCTTTCTTCCATAATAATCACTACCATTCAATTGAGCACATTTCGCCATTATTCTCTACTAACAAATTATACTTTTGGGTAAGTATGTCATAATTTAGCACGGGCTTAATTTGAGATAAAGGCAAGTGCTCAATAATGACTTCTCCATATCGATTCACCAAAACACTTGTTTTGTTTTTAGGAGAGAATAGTAATAATACTTCTTTGCCAAAGCCAAAATCATAATAGGCTATTTCTTTTTTACTCACTTCATCAAATTCATAAGTAAATAGATTTTGAAGGTCAGCATCTTTGATTGACAGCTTTCTGTCTTCCTGTACAGCAACTACATATTCACCTAATGATTGCTGATTTGACACAAGAGAATAATAGATATGGGCAGCCCTACTATTCATAGATTGCCTCTTTACTAATTTACCTTCTAAATTTAAAGAAATTATAGTGCCTCCTTCTGAAATGAAATTTACTATCGGGTTTTCAGCAGTTCCACTTATTGTAAAATCATTGCTGCAAATCATATTGGTAATAAGCGGAAAGCCCTTTTGCACTCGGCCATTTTTATCTAACACATAAAAGCTACCATTACTTAATAAAACCAATACAAGGTCTTTTCCCTTAAATCGCACTACTTTAGGGGCACAAGCCAAAGCAGCTTCCATTTTACGAGGTCTCCATCCCCTGGAAATTCCTCCATAACGATTATATAGATAAATCGCTCCGACTTCATCACTTCCTGGCACATTTCCACCAACTAAAAATCGTTGTTCCTTTTCATTTTTCCACCTTACAGGACAAAGGAATTTAGCTTCAAAATAAGTGGGCAATGCTATTGGAAATCCATTTACTGTCCTTCCAAGTCTATCATAATTATGAATCCGCCCTTCAGAAGCAAAAACATATTGTAACTTTCGGTTATTATAAACATCTACTTGATACACATCACTGACCGCATATTGCCAAACTGCTTTTCGCCACAAAATCTCTCCTGTATCGCTCAATAATACCAATCTAGATTTCGCATCTTGCCATAAAAATTCTTTTCCTTGCGTGTTGTGATTTTTTACTTGGTATATTTTTTCTCTTACATTTCTAGGTAATTCAATTTCAAATAGCGTATCTGGTTCCAGATTTATTTTTGCTGATTCTTTTATGTGCAGTTGACCAAAAGCACCTTTTCCACTCGTAAGCACAAATCCGTTGTCAACTATCTCAAATACTTCTGCTAAACTCTTTTGATAAGATTGATCCATTTTAGTAGCAAAGTATGGCAATAAATCTCTCCATTTTAAAAGTAGTTGCACATCATTTTGGTAGAAGGGTTGAAATAATGAATCTTGATCAGATAGGTGAGGCTCAAAGTTAGCCAGCATCAGTTCCTCATTTTTTATTTGGTAAAATGAGGCAGAGAAGTCTTGCAAAGAAATTTCTGTTAAAGGATTTTCAATCAATCCTTCTGAAAATAACACATATGGGAAATTAGGTTGTTGAATACGAGTGAAGCCTTCTCGATTTATTGGGATTTTAGGATGCAACAAAGCCAACTGTTTTGCTACTTCAGCGCTATCTTTTAAAGCGATCTTAAACATTTTCCCCAATTGATAGGCATCTTTTCTTTTAAATAAAATCGAATTTATCTCGCCTTTGAAATTGGCAAAAACTTTTTCAAACTCTAAACCAAACCTTTTTTCTAATAATGTCCTGCGCTCTGCTAATTTTTCATTATTGCTTTTCTTTTTAACAGGTTGCCGGCTAAAAAAAACTATCTCATCTAATGCTAAAATTTCTTCTTGTTCTTGAGATAACCAAGTTTCTGAAATTACTTGTTGCTTGCCCGTTAGCGTTATTACATTACCCTCTTTTTGCAGATTGAATACCAATGGGTCAAATTGTTTTTCTTCTGATTGAATGGTAGCAAAAGGAGACTTTACAAAATGAGTAGAAAACCATTGCTTTAGCATAGATCGGTTTAATGTAAGATAAAAATCTTCAGGTTTTGTTTGGGGTAAATCCTCTTGTGAAAATTCTTTCTTACTTTCTGATAAACTTCGAATGGAAGCTTCTAGCAATACTGGAGATTGACTTCCTATCAATAAATCTTTATGTCTATAAACATTAAAGACTTTTTTATTCAAGGGAATGGTGAATATGCTTTTCCCACGATATTTTCTAGTTTTTACAACATTGGTTTTATTGGCTAGAATCAGTGATAATAATGCAACTTTTTCTTCATTGAATCGCCATATAAAAAGTGGGGAAATCTCATTATTACTGTTAGTATGCAAGGCAACCAAAGTCTCTTCTGGTTGGTAACTTTCATAGATAGCTATTGCCTCTACAATAGCATTCCAATGATTAAAAATTTTTAGTGAGGTTATGGTAGAAATATCATCTTTTAAGGACTTTTGTAAAGACGCTTGTAAGGATGTTTGTTCATGCTCATTACTGTATTGAATTGCAAACAGCAAATTATTGGGCACTGCTTGCCAAACCAATGGAATTGGCTTATTTTGTAGCAAAATGAAAAGAAAAACAAACGCTATTAACGCGCCAATAGCAAGCACATAAACTCTATGCTCTTTCAGTTCGTCTAGATATTTATTTAGTAATGCCTTGTTTTCTTCTTTAAACATCCCTTACAAGGTAGATTTATTTTAAAATCACTTATTAATAAATCTTCAAAGAATCTAAATGAAATTATTCGGTACGAAGCACTTGAACTTGAAATTTAATGCTGTTTACACACATCTAGCAGATGTTGGTGTCGACACCAACATCGGAGAAATCAGCTTATCTTTTTAAAAGTTGCATAATTATCAAGTAAAATCATAAAGTACCTCTTCAAAACTAAATATAAAAACCTTTCAGTGCCTTTCTTTCTCAAAAGGAAATACATTAATAATTTACGAAATTGAAGTGTAACAAAACTTTACAGTTAGTTGTAAAATTTTGTTACACTCTATCATTTATCAGCTAGCAATTTTTATATATAAAGAAATGATTTTCAATTAGTTAAATATCTATGGAAAAGCTTTTGGTAAATCAAATGTAAATTTATCATTATGCTTTTACACTATTTACTCATTTTTGTCAGGAACCTTAAACGTCAAGCTATTTATACTGTAGTAAATGTAGCTGGTTTAACCCTGGGTATTATAGCCTGTCTATATATTTACCTTTATGTACAAAATGAAACGAACTATGATCATTTCCACAAAAATAAAGAACGTACATACCGTGTAATTAGACACGCTTCTAACAATGGAGATGAGTATAATATTGGTGTAACCTCTGCACCCTATGCCGACGCATTGCTTTTAGATTTCCCCCAAGACATAGAAGCATCATGTAGGGTATTTATCCATGAATCTTTGGTAGATGCTGAAAAAGAAAAAAGTTACCAAAATATAGCGTTGGCAGATAACAACTTCTTTCACTTTTTTTCTTTTCCATTAAAGCACGGCAATCCTTCTGAAGTATTTTTAGATCCTCAATCTGTAGTCTTATCGGAAGAAATGGCTTGGCGATTTTTTGATGAACCTGCACCAATTGGAAAAACTTTGGTGCTTGAAAATGAGAAAGCATTTACAGTAACCGGTATTTTAGACGAACTCTCAGGAAATAGCCATTTAGCATTTGACTTCGTGTTCAACATTACACCTTTTAGGAATGAAAGATGGTTTTCTATGTGGTGGAACAACAACCTGTACACCTACATTCGTACTACAAAAAATACAGATACTAATAACTTAGAAGCCCAACTGCCTAATTTCATGCTCAAATATTTTAAAGATGATTTTGAGCGGACTGGGCGCCCCATATCTTTATTACTAGAACCAATCGAAAACATCTATTTCAATAATGATACGCGATTCGATTGGGTAAAACACGGCAATAAAGCATATGTGCAAATCTTTAGCATCACTGGTATTTTCATCTTGTTGATTGCTTGTATCAATTTTATTAATCTTTCCACAGCAAGGGCTTCTAAAAGGGCAAAAGAAGTGGGCATTAGAAAAACTATGGGAGCTTATAAACAGCAATTGGTCTCTCAATTTTTAAGTGAGGCTTTTGGAGTAACCCTTCTTGCGGTTTTGCTCGCTTGTACTTTTGTAGAAGTTACGCTCCCAACCTTTAACAATTACTTTCAATTACAATTACCAGAGAGTTTGGCAGGTAGTCATATCTTTTTTCCCATTCTCATACTCATCCTTATCGTTACACTTATATCAGGAAGTTATCCTGCATTTATGCTATCGGCATTTCAACCAATTAAAGTAATTAAGGGACAAATAAAAGATAGCTTTCAACATATTTTCTTAAGAAAAGCACTGGTTATTTTACAGTTTGCCATCTCAGTATTTTTACTTTTTGCTACCCTCGCCATTACAAAACAAATGCAGTTTCTTTCTGAGAAGTCACTGGGTTTTGACAAAGAACAAATCTTATTAGTTGATTTCCATAACAGTGAGATGAGAAACAATAAAGTGCGTTTTACTGAACAAATACGCAACTTGCCAGATGTTGTAGCTGCTTCAACCGTAACCGGAGAGCCTGGTGGATTTTACGATATGACCACCGTGGATTTTATTGGTGAAGATAAAAAAATTACCTGCCGTACTTTGATTTCTGATTATGCTTATACCAATGTATTAGGACTTGATATAATCGCTGGAGAAAATTTCAACCCTCAGAGTGAGGAAAGTGAAATGACTTATGTGCTCTTAAATGAAGCTGCATGCAAAAAATTAGGCTGGGAGCCAGAAGAAGTAATAGGTAGAGAATTATCCACTTTTATGACAGGCGATATAGAAATGCAAGTAGTAGGTATCGTTAGTGATTACAATTTCCTCTCTCTAAAAAGCGATATTGAACCACTGATAATTTGTAATATAAGAGACCTTTATCAATCTAAAGTGGCCATTAAACTGGCTGCAGGTAATTTACAAAAGCAAGTAGCTGCAATTGATAATATTTGGAATAATTTCTCTCCCGATTATCCCATGCAGTTTAATTTTCTAGATGATAGTCTCAACCAACTTTACAATGAAGAAATAAAGCAACAAAGGATATTTATACTCTTCGCCAGCGTTTCAATTTTTATTGCGTGCTTGGGAATTTTCGGCTTGGCATCTTTTACCGCTAATTTCAGGCAAAGAGAAATTGGAATACGGAAAGTATTGGGGGCTACAATTCCCGAAATTACTTTACTATTGACCAAAGACTTTATCTGGCTTGTTTTAATTGCCGCTGTTTTTGCCTGTCCTCTTGGCTGGTGGTACATAGATGACTGGTTACAACAATTCGCCTACAGAACAGCGCTTCCAATCTGGCTTTTCATTTTAGCAATAAGTATTACCCTATCTGTTGCAATATGTACAGTATCGGCACAGACCATAAGAGCTGCTATGAACAAAGCAGTCAATGCTTTAAAAAGTGAATAAAATTCTATTGATCAAAACTTATAAGGCCTTGAATATCTCCTAAAGTCAAATACATACATTATGTGGCAAAATTTTTTAAAAACCTCTTTTAGGAATTTCCTTAATAACCGAACTTATACACTGATTAACATTTCAGGTTTAAGCTTAGGAATTCTCACCTGCGTATTAATCGCCTTATTTGTATGGGATGAAAAAAGCTATGATAGTTTTATCCCCGAGCATGAAAAAATATTCAGGTTATATTCAATAAGAAAAGGAAATGATAGCGGAAGAAAAATGGCAGTGGTTTCGCCTATGTTTAAACCGACGCTACAATCTGAGTTCCCCGAAGTTGATACTGCCATGCGGATCATTAACTTTTTTGGGAAAACATCTTTTAAAGTTGATGATAAAGTGACCTATGAAAAAAATGGGATTTTCGCAGAAGCACAATTCTTCAACTTTTTTGGATTAACCTTAAAAGAAGGGGACGAAAATACTGCATTGAAAGAAATGAATACTGTGGTGCTCAGCGAAAAGCTAGCTCAAAAATATTTTCCTAATAAAAACCCTATTGGAGAAATATTAATCATTAATGACCGTGAAGCACAAGTTACTGGTGTATTGGATGCGATACCTGGTAATTTTCATCTACAAATCGATTTTCTAAGTTCTTTTGCCACTGTTGAATCATTCATTAAAAAGGAAAGGATGCAAGATTGGGTTTGGCAGCAATTTTATACCTATGTCAAAATCAACCAAAAGGATCAGAAAAAAAATTTAGAAGAGAAATTCCAAGCCTACGTAGCAAAGAACGTCAATCCTATTACTAAAGCTAAAGGCTTCACCTATATTCCTCATTTGCAGTCTTTAAATGAAATCCATCTGCATTCTTATAATTTTGAATGGGATATTGCCCAACAAGGTAACATTAATTATGTGAATGCGCTTAGTTGGGTTGCTATCTTTATTTTGATAATAGCCTGTATCAATTTCATTAATTTAGCCACAGCTCGAGCGGTAAAAAGGGCAAAAGAAGTAGGAATAAGAAAAACAGCAGGGGCACTAAAAATTCAATTGATTGCCCAGTTTCTTATCGAAGCTTTTATACTTGTTTTATTTTCCACCATTATTGGAGGCTTTTTGGTAGAGGTTATTATCCCCTACTTAAATGATTTTTCTGGTAAGTCACTCTCGTTCAATCCATTTACTTCTTACCAGACCTTCATTGTGTTTATTGGCTTTATCTTGGTTATCACCTTACTTTCTGGTATTTACCCAGCTTTCGTCGTTGCCAATCTTTCTCCTTTAACTGCTATTAAGCAACAAAAAAGTGGAAATCTTAAAACTTCACAGTTAAGGAAAATACTTGTGGTACTTCAGTTTTCCATTTCTACACTTGTGTTAGTAGTGACTATTATAATTTATCAACAACTCAATTTTTTACAAAACAAAGATTACGGATTTCAAAAAGAACGGTTAATTAGTTTCCCGATAAGTGGAGATAAGATGGAAGAAAACTTAGAGGAGTTTAAAAATAGTTTACTTGCCAAGCAAGGTGTTCAAGATGTAAGTAGCTGTTTTGGTATTCCTGGAGATATAGTAGCAGGTGATAATATATTTGTTCCTAATTTAACTGCCACACTGCCAGTAAATCTATTTATCGTAGATCAGTCTTATACAAGTACTTTAGGCCTGGAACTTTTACACGGGCGTAATTTTAAAAAAGATTCTGAAACCGATGTTAATGAGGCTTTCATTATAAACGAGACCGCTGTAAAAGCATTTGGATTTGAAAATGCAGAAAAATCGATTGGGCAACCCCTCCATTGGGATATGTGGTATGCTGAAAACGAAATGAAAAAGGGGGTAATAATTGGTGTTGTAAAAGATTTTCATTTCAACAGCCTCCATCAGAAAGTAGAACCAGCTGTGCTCCATATCTATCCCAGAAGTTATAGTTTTATCCTTGCTCGAATTGGTTCTAAAAATAATATTCCTAATACATTAAAGGGCATTAAAGAATTATGGGAAGATTACGTACCAGAAAAACCCTTCGATTATCAATTTATAGACAATTCATTTGATAATGCCTACAAAGCGGAACAAAAGCTTGGCAAAATATTCCTGCTCTTTTCTATTATTTCTGTATTTATTGCCTGCTTTGGTTTATTCGGCCTAGTTGCTTTTAGTACTGAACAGAGACGCAAAGAAATAGGCATTCGAAAAGTACTTGGAGCAGGAGAAATTAGACTGATGCTGATGTTGGTGAAACAACTCAGCAAACTTGTAGTATTGGCAGCTTGTATTGCATTGCCTATTGGCTATTACTTTTCCCAATATTGGTTACAAGCTTTTGCCTATAGCATTCCAATTAGTGTGTTGCCTTTTGCTTTTTCCATTCTGCTTATTTTAAGTATAGCATGGCTCACTGTCGGATACCATGCCTTAAGTGCAGCATTCGAAAAGCCTGTTAATTCATTAAGAAGCGAATAAAATTTATTAATCAAACCTACTGAGGTCTTAAAGACCTCAATAGATTTAAAAAAAATTTAAAAAATATGTTCCTCAACTACTTACTTATTCTTTGGCGCAATACAACCAGGAATCGCTTATATTCATTGATCAACATACTAGGGCTTTCTGTGAGTATGGCTGCCAGCATTTTACTCCTAGAATATGCAGCAGATGAATTGAGCTACGATCAATATCACAAAGATGGGAATAGGATATTCAGACTCACAGAAACATTTAAATCTGGCGGGTCGCTTACAACTACTGCCATGACACCCTACGTGCTTGCAGAATTGATAACTCATGAAAATCCCGCAGTAGAATCCTACTTCCGTTTCGATTGTAATATGGATAGGATGATTGTAGAAGCGGGCGAAAAGAAAATTCTGGAAAAAGGAAATATAGGTTTTAATGATTCTACTTTCTTCGATTTTTTCTCAGTAAAGCTATTGCAAGGTCATCCTATAGTTTCACTTTCTGGACCAAACAAAATGGTAATTAGTCAAAATGCTGCCCGAAAGTATTTTGAAAATGGCAAAGCATTAGGAGAAACACTCACTTTACGTAATCCTTTTAATGGGGAAAGTTTTGATGTTGAAATTACGGGCATTATGGAAAACATGCCGATGAACACTCATTTTTATAGAGATTTTCTCATTTCTATGGCTACTTCCGATTTGATGTTCAGTAAAAGTGAAAGAGCTGAATCTTGGGATTGGACTTCTGTTTATGGATACATTAAACTAGCCCCAAATCATGACATTAGCGAAGTAACAAATCAAATGGAAAGCTTCAAAAAAAAACACCTCCCTGAAAGATTCCACTCTTGGATGGACTTCGGTGTACAAGCTATGCCAAGTATCCATTTACACTCTCAATTAAAAGATGAAATGCAAGCCAATGGCGACATAACTTACATTTACATTTTCATTATCATTGCCATTTTTATCATTGCATTGGCTGCCATTAATTATATGAATCTAGCTACTGCAAGAGCGATAAAAAGAGCTAGGGAAGTGGGCATGCGCAAGGTAATGGGGGCACAAAAGAAACAACTCGTTTTCCAGTTTCTACTAGAGTCGTTAAGTTTTACCTTTTTGGCATTTATAATTGCTGGTTTTATAGTAGAGGTAAGTATGCCAATATTCAATCAATTATATGGTAAAGACCTAGCTATCTCTTATTTAAACAACACTACTTTTATTGGTTATTTTTTCTGCTTGGCCCTCTTTGTAGGCATTTTGTCTGGCAGTTATCCTGCCTTTATTATGTCTCGTTACCAACCCATAAGTGTATTAAAAGGTAATCTTTCTAATAGTGGCAAAGGCAGTTTAGCTTTGAGAAAAGGGCTTGTAATTTTTCAATTCTCCATTTCGATTGCTCTGATTATTTCCACTATCATCATTTTTACGCAATGGGAATTTTTACGCAACAAAAAACTCGGACTCAATACTACGCAGATTATTAATATAGAAGTAAATAACCAAGCCGTAAGGGAAAACTTCAGGGTTTTTAAGCAAGAGGTTAGTACTTTGCCCAACATCATAGCGGTTACAGCTATGAATAAAAAACTCACAAATCGTTTTAACAACTACTGGAATTTTTACTACGAAGGATTTGATGAAAAAATCTCCATGCCTTATGGAGCCGTAGAAGGCGATTTTTTCAAAACTTTTGAAGTGGAAATGTTGACAGGAAGAAGCTTTGGAGATTATGCCATTGACTCAGCCAGTTCGATTATTGTAAATGAAGCCGCAGCGAAACTCTTGGGAAAAGATCCTTACGAAATAATAGGAACACGGCTTAAATTCTATGATGATTACAATCCTGAAATAGTTGGCGTAGTAAAAAACTTCCATTTCGAGTCGCTGTATAATGAAATACTCCCTATGTTTTATTACCACTCCAAAAGTAATTATGGTAATATCGCTATCAAATTTAAAGGGGGCGACTTAGATGCCACATTAGCCGCCATAGAAAAAAGTTTAAAGAAACTGAGTCCTATTACCGAGTTTCAATATGAGTTTATGGACGATGAAATTACCAGAGCTTATGAAAGTGAAGCACGCTTTTTTAAAGTGTTCAGTATTTTTGCCAGCCTTGCTATAGTGATTGCCTGTTTAGGCATATTCGGATTAGCTACTTTTACTACAGTACAACGCCGTAAAGAAATTGGTATTCGTAAGGTATTAGGTGCCAGCGCCTCTACCATTACCTTATTACTCTCAAACGATTTTACCAAGCTAGTTTTAATCGCAAATCTTTTTGCTTGCCCTGTAACTTGGTACCTCATGGAAAATTGGTTACAAGACTTTGCGTATCACGTCGATATCAGCTGGTGGGTATTTGCTTTGAGCACTTTCCTATCATTGGCAATTGCATTATTCACTGTCATCTTTCAATCGCTAAAAGCGGCTTTAGGCAATCCTATCAATGCTTTAAAGAATGAATAAAACTTTTTACCAATCCTAGTAAGGGTTCAGAACCCTTACCAGGATTTAAAAATAAAATCATGTTCAAAAACTTAATCACCATCGCCCTTCGGAATATGTTCCGAAATAAATTGTTCACCTTTATTAATTTGTCTGGTTTGGCCGTAGGAGTGGCTTGTGTAAGTGTAATCGTGGTCTATATTACTAATGAATTAAGCTATGATCGCTTTCACAAATCAGCCGATAATATTTACCGTATTGCTTGGTTTGGAGATGGAGACTCGCCGCAAACCCGTACGCCTCACCCTATGGCAATGGAAATGGTCAATGACTTTCCTGAAGTAGAGGCCGCTGTAAGTATGACACCTATTTGGGGACCAGGCTTGATCAAACAAACTTTTTCTTTAAATAATCCTGAGAATAACGACTGGTTCGAAGAACAGGAAATATTAGTAGTTGATACAAGCTTTTTTAATGTGTTTTCTTTTGAATTATTAGAAGGAGATAAAGAAACAGTCCTGAATAGACCAGATATTATATTAATTACCGAAAGGATGGCTGCTAAATATTTTGGCAACGATTGGGCAACTCAAGGAGTAACAGGGAAAATGCTTTCATATAATTCACCTCAGCAAGTTATCGAAATTGGTGGTGTATTGAAAGACCCACCTATCAACTCTCATTTCCACTTCGACTTTTTAACCTCTTACATCAGATTGAAGACCCAAGATCCAAATGATCCATTTTTGCAATGGGGGGACTTCGGGCATTTTAATTATATTAAATTAAAGGAAGGAGCAGATGCAGAAGCGCTTGAAAAGAAAATTTTTGCCTGGATAGCCCCGCACATTAATGCCGACAAAGAATCCATCGCATATTTTAAAGAACGTCCGAAAGCAGGTTTTCAACTACAACCTATAACCGATATACACTTACATTCTAACATCCGCTGGGAGTTGGAGCCTAATGGAAACAGTGCTTATGTGTATATTATGTCGGCAGCCGCTTTTTTCATCTTGATAATTGCTGCCTTTAATTTTATGAACTTAAGTACAGCACAATCCGTAAAACGCTCTCGTGAAATAGGCGTACGTAAATCTTTAGGCGCTAAAAAAATTCAACTTAGTTTACAATTCATAGCAGAAACTACTTTACTGGCATTTTTAGCAGTAATTATCGGTGGGTTTTTAGCCGAAATCTCTTTGCCATTTTTTGAAAATATTACAGGATTACAACTCAACAGTGCCTTATTATACAGCCCTACGTTTTTAATAGGGTTTACTTTATTAATTTTAATTTTAGGAATTACTGCTGGTATTTATCCTGCTTTCTTCCTTTCTAAAGTACCAACTACACGAGTGCTTAAAGGAGAATTTATAAGTGGTAGAAAAGGAAGCTCTTTCAGACAAGTTTTAGTAATACTCCAGTTTAGTATTGCGATGCTGCTCATTACTGGTAGTTTGGTGATAATGAATCAACTACAATTCTTAAAGGATAAGCCTTTAGGTTTTAACGAAGCAAAAAAAATTATAATACCAATGCTAGCTGGCGAAATGCAAGAGCAATATGCTGTATTGGAAGAAAGGCTGTTAAAACTAAAAAGTGTGCAACATGTAGCAGCGGGCTCTAATATCCCAGGTGGGCAATTTAACCAACAACCCGTTTATGATGTAGAAAACCCTCAAGTCAATATTGATGCCTCCGAGGTAATCACTTCCTATGATTACTTGAAACTTTTTGATGTGCCTTTAAAAGAAGGAAGGTATTTTTCCCCTGCTATTTTGACCGATACTGCTAGTGCATTTATTATTAATGAAGCTTTGGCAAATAGCCTAAATTTGAAAAACCCGATTGGCAAAGAACTAATATTAGATAAAGATGGTGAACTATTGAGAGGAACGGTAATAGGTGTTACAGAAAATTTCCACTATCAATCTTTACATACTCCGGTAAGGCCAATGATCATACTCCAAAGGAGAGGTTACAACCACTTAATAGTAGACGTCTTAGGAAATGATTTTGAAGCTGATTTGGCAGAGATTCAAAATATTTGGCAGCAATATGCAGGCAACTTTCAGTTCTCTTATGAATTTTTGGACAGTAATTTAGCCGCACAATACCAAGCCGAAAAAGTAACAGGAAAAGTATTTAGTTTTTTCTCTTTAGTCGCAGTATTTATTGCATGTCTAGGCTTGTTTAGTATGGCTTCTATTAGCATGCAACGCAAGCAAAAAGAAATGGGTGTACGCAAAGTTTTAGGGGCTTCTACAGGACAAGTCTTACTAATGTTATTGACTAGCTTTAGCAAACCAATAATCTTAGCCCTCTTGCTAGCAGCACCATTAGCTTGGTGGATCATGGATGCTTGGTTACAAAATTTCACCTACCATATTGGCTTGGGTTTACCTGTATTTTTAATAGCAGGGGTTTTGGTATTAATCATTGCTTGGATTACTATCGCTTGGTTGGTTTTTAAATCGGCTACGGCAAATCCTGTAGAAGCTTTAAAAATTGAGTAAGAGATTCTAAGGAAGGTGAAATGGGTTGAATACTTCCTAGCTTAAAAACTTTCGAGGTTTATAATCAGTAACTTTTAAAATCTGTCTAATGCAAAAACCTCAGAAGGTTTAGCAAAATAAATTTTAATTTAAAAAAGTAGGATTAACCTTCAGACCCATCAAACCAATCTTTAAATGCTGCTACTTTTTCCCTACTTACTATTATCTCTTTTGGCGAGGCTATTTCGGTGATAACTTTTAGGCGACTATTAGAAAAGACCACTACATCGGTAATAGCATGTATATTCATTACAAAACTTCTATTTACCCTAAAAAACATTTCAGGATTCAATAAATTTTCTAATTCCTCTAAAGTATAATCAACAATAAATTTTCTTCCTTTTAAAGTGAAAAGAAATAATGTTCTACCTTCTGCAAAAAAGTAGGCGATTTTCTCAATAGACACACTTTTAATATGTTCCCCCACTTTTACCATAAACCTACTTTTGTATTGCTTTTGCAAATTAGCCAGTACTTTTTGGAGGGCTAACATTTGACCTGTATCAGTTTTAGAAGGTAAATTTTCCCTTAAGGTATCTAGTTTATCCAAACTCTCTTGCAGGCGCTCTTTGGTAACTGGTTTTAATAAATAATCTATACTATTTACCTTAAAAGCCTCTACTGCATATTCATTGTAGGCTGTAGTGAAGATGATAGGTTTATCAATTCGGACTTGCTTAAAAATTTCAAAACTCTGCCCATCTGCCAATTGGATATCTAAAAAAAGTAAATCAAAACCGCCAGCATTTTCCTTTAACCAATTTACCGATTGTTTTATACTTTGTAAAGTAGCCACAATATTTACTTCCGGTAAAATGGAATGCAAAAGCATCGTTAGTTTATCAGCAGCTGGTTTCTCGTCCTCTATAATTAAAATATCCATACTATTATTCAATTTCTTCTAACTCAAATTGTAGCAAAGGCACTTGAATTGTCACTTCCTGATATGCCTTCACCCTTACTATTGGTTCTTCTGTATAAAAACTATATGCTTGCTGTAAGTCTTTAATCTCTCTTAAAGGGTTGGGTATTTTTTGCAGTTTCTCATTCAGTGTGCACTTAATGCCTAACACAGACTCCCCTTCAGTTATCAAGAAAATATTAAGTGGATGTGTAGCAGAAATTATTGAATTTCTCACTAAATGGTAAATTAGCTGCGTAATCGTTCCTGGTATAATTTCAAAATCTTGAAATTCCTGCTCAGTTTGATCTGTAACTGTGATAAATACATTATCAAAATTAAGCAAAGCTATTAGGTTTTCACCTGCGGCAATCTCTTTTGCCAAAGTTGTCAACTCATCTTGTCTATTATCTAAAGCATATCGGTAATAATCTGCCAGCCTGTTTACAAAGGCATCTGCTTTAGGTATATCTTCATAAATTAATGAGATTAACGTTTCTAAAGATTGATAAAGTAAAGTGGGATTTACTTCATTCTTAAATGATTGCAATCGATACTCCACACTTTTTTTAAGATCATTCTCTCTTTGTAAAACGGCTTCATTTCTTTTATTTAAAAAATATAAGCTGAAGTATAAAGAATTATAAAACAGACTACTAACCAAGAAAATACTACAAAATAGAATAGCTTCTGTATTGAAGGTGTTAAAACCTACCAAGTAAACAAAATAGATAGCTACAAATAGATAAGTGAAACCTATTGCTATAATCGACCCCACTAAAAATTGAATTACAACGCGCCATTGCAACTGTAATTTAAATGTTAGTTTGGAATCTAATAAAACAATCAGTAAACGAAAGCATTCAAAATTTATAAACGTAAGAAGCATACTGAAAAGAACTTCAAACAACTCAAAATTAGAAGCCAGTTCAGTGATCCTATCATTGATAAGCAATATTAATATGTAAACCATGCCCCCATAAGCTATGGGACTCCCTAAACGGAAATACAGGTTATTTATAAAATTTTTTCCCATGTCTTCTCTACTATAAAGTCAACAAATATGCATAAGGTAAATTTCTATCTCTTTTCCGTACGTCTGCATTTAAAAGGGGGAGTGTAACTGAAAAAAAGTGGTCATTCACGATTTTAATTGGAATTTTAGAAAAATAACTATACCGCTTTTTAATATTGGCAATACCAACTTTAAAAGAAGAAGTACTATCTGGTAAAGTAGTCTTATTGTTTTTTACCTGTAACCTATTCGATTCATCTAAGGCAATTGTAATATTGAGTGGTGCTCCTTCGGTAATTACATTGTGCTTTACAGCATTTTCTATGAGTAGTTGCAATGTAAGTGGTGGAATTTGACTTTGATAAACCTGTTTAGGCAAGTCAATATTTACCCGAAGACTTTCATCAAACCTAACTTTTAACAAGAATATATAAGCCCTAATAAAATCGAGCTCTTGAGATAAATACACCAGTTTCTTACTATTGGTATCTAACACATATTGATAAGTACGCGCAAAGTTTCTAATAAAATCTTCAGTAAGTGCTGCGTCTTTATAAAGTAAGGCTGAAATTGTATTGAGGCTATTAAATAGATAATGCGGACTTAATTGGCTTTTGAGCATTTCATACTGTAACTCTAACTGATTTCTTGTTACCTGTACTTTTTGAATCTGTACCACAGCATATTGCCGATAAGAAAACCAGGCAAAATCTATAATGGTATAAGTGAAAGCAGTAAAGAAAAATACAATACAAGTTTTAGTAATTAGCTCACTTCTGCTATCAATAATGTAATTAAGCTCATCAGCTCCATTGATTTGATAAATCACTATGGCTATTATACCAAAGAAAACAACCGAAGCAATTAAAGTATCTGTCACAAAGCCAATTATAAACCGCCATACGGTTTGCTTTTGCCAGTCAATGAGTTTATTAAGCAATGCATTGATACCTAATACCGACCAACCCGTTAACTGAACCAATAATATGGTTAGCAATAATTCTCCCCGTGCAGCGGCTTCGTACTCAAACACACCTGTTTCACTGTATACAAGGTAGGCGTAGAGTAATATAGCCAGCAATGATAAAATTAGAATTGACCTGTAAATAAAAGGCAACATAAAAATGAAAATAGATGAAATTCTGATTAAAATATATTTTCCATAACCCTTCTATATTCTGAATCTGAACTAATTGTACGAGCAGCTTCTTTATATGCTTCTTTTACTTCACTTGTATCTATAGATAATTCATTTGCAAATTTTATTAGTATCCTACTCTTTTCAGAGCTAGATGAGATGGATTTAATCGCATTGATCAAGGCAATCTTAGTTTTAGTATCCATTTCGCTATTGCTACTGATCAAAGACGAGAATACCCTACTTCTTTCAGAGGTTGATGAGATTGTCTTTGATGTATTAATCAAAGCAATTAGCATATTATTATTCATATCATAGTTACCACTTATAAAAGAGTATAACACATTACTTTTTTCTGAACTACTATCAATACTTCTTACCGCATCGAAAAATGCCTTATCGGTTTCTGCATTTTTACCAACTAGCTCAAAACTTTTCTTCAATGTAGCACCCTTTTCAGAACTTGATGAGATTCTTTGAATATTTTTAAACACTAATAAGCTTGAAGCTTCTGTCAATGTTGCTTCGTTCAATAACTTGCGCAAGACCGATCCTTTTTCAGAAGTACTTGTCAATCTAGCTAAAGCTTCAAAAAATGCATCTTGAACTTCTTGATTATTATGAATTCCTTTCTCAATCGCTAATCTTAACACAGCTCCTTGTTCACTACTAGAACTTATATTGGAGGCACTTTTTAGTAATAAGCGCATGGTTTGGGCATTCAATGTTTTTTTCTCCATCAAATCTCTCAATACCCTCCCTTTTTCTGAACTACTACTAATCCCTCTGTGCGAATCAAAATATGCATCTGTAAAGGCTTCATTATTTACAAAAACCTTGTTTACCTCCCTTAAAATATTACCTCTTTCACTACTAGAGCTTATATTGTTTGAAGTTTTCAACAATTTTATGAGAGTATTAACAGATAACTTATTCTTCTGCAATATACTTCTTAAAACCCGCCCTGTTTCACTACTTGATCCTATTCGGCTAACCCCATCGAAAAAAGGTTCGATAGAAGACTCATGTGCTAAAAATTGTTGTGCGTATTTTCGAAATAGCTTTCCTTTTGTACTGCTAGAACTGATTGTATATCCTATCTTTTTAGCTATAATTCCAGCTTCACCCTGCTTTAAAGGTAAACTTAGCAACGCTTCAAAATACCTACTTTTTACTGAACTGCTTTCAATTACAGTCATTTCTTCTAGTACTTTGCTAAGCCCTCCTTCTTTGTAAAAACGTTTAGCCCTTTCTTCGGCACCGATGCCTGTTTTTAATAATACATCAGGCATTATGTCCTCTAACCACTTTTTCCCTTCATCAAAAAAATCTATTTCTTTTCTTCCAGAATAGAAGCGGTGTCTCAGCTCTCCGTTTCTATTACTTTCTATAATTACGGCTCTTCTATTACCAAAAGTAGTTTTACTTACTTTGAAATAGCCATTGGGCGAAATTTCTGCTATTCCTCCCTCATCTTGGGTAAGCATAATTTTCCCTTTATATTTAATCTCATAAGAAGAAAATGAATCACTTGATTTATAAACAACTTCACTACCATGCTCGCTGAAGCTTATTCGTTGTTGGGCGTATAAATTCAAGCAAATGAAAAAAATTAAATAAACTAGAAGGATATATTTCTGCATAACACTCTTTGTAATTGAATAAATAGCATTGATTTTTACAATATAATGATACAGTGAATATGCTGCTAAAAAAAACTTAGTGTAATGAAATGAAGGATACGCGAACCGAAATGTTATTTTTTTGTATTATGTTGTAAACTTACTTTAGTACATAATTAATAGTTTTTATGATTACTATAAACAAATTACTTCCCATTTTACTGGCAGGCTTACTAGTAAGCACATTTACCATAGCACAAGGGAACAAACAGGCAGACCCAGAAGAAGGTAAATATGATGGAAAATACAGGCGAGGTCTACGACATGGCAAAGGTACTTGTATTTGGCCTGATGGCAGTAAGTATGATGGTATATGGAAATATGGTACTATGAGTGGAAAAGGTATTTTCACTTACCAAGGTTATAAGTACGATGGTTATTGGGAAGGAGGAAAGAAGAATGGTCGTGGCACGTTGACTTTCCCAGATGGTTCGTATTACACAGGGATGTTCAAAGATGATAAGTATCATGGCTTCGGAATATTAAAATTGGCTGATGGCAGTTCGCATGAAGGCAATTTTAAAAATGGGAAAAGTGAAGGGTTTGGCAAACATACTTGGCCTTCAGGCACACAATATAGTGGAGAATGGAAAGAAGATGAAATGCATGGCAAAGGCGTATTGATTTACTTTGATGGCAGGGTTGAACAAGGCACTTTTGAAAATAATAAGTTTGTACCTTGTGATTGTTCAAAAGACGAAGACAAAACGCCCCTACAAGCTTATGAAAATGCCGACTTGGTATTTGTAGGTAAAGTAACCCAAGTTTATCCTAATGAAAATGGATTTGATGAAGTATTCTTTGAGATTGACCAATATTGGAAAGGGGAATTTGGTTTTGATAGAACTGTGGTTCTTATGGCGGGGTATACATCGTGCGATATTATCTTTTACAAAGATGAGTCTTATTTAGTGTATAGTTCTTCAACAAGTTCAAGCACAGGATATGGTTTTAATTATGCTGAAAAGTGCTCGAGAACTAAAGAATTGCTTTTCGCCACTTTTGATATAGAGCAATTAAAAGCCAATGTTCCTTGTAAACAACCAGGAAAGAAAAATGCACTAATGGCCGCTTATTCTACAGACCATGTTTGCGGTTGCGATGGTGAAACTTACCGCAACCCGTACGAAGCTGCTGAAGCAGGAATAAGTAGTTGGAAGGCAGGAAAATGTGAAGAGAATAAAAAAAAGCAGAAGTGATTTTTTATTCATTTATTTTATTCGTAGCACGACTTAAAGTCGTACTACGGATAATTTAGGAGTCATTATCAACTATCAAATCAATGCCCAGCTCTTTTAACTGATCAACCGCAGCTGGAGAAGGAGAATCTATCATGACATCTCGGCCTGAAGTATTTTTAGGAAATGCGATAAAATCCCTAATAGAATCAGACCCTCCAAACAAAGAACATAACCTATCGAAACCAAAGGCAATTCCACCATGCGGAGGGGCTCCATACTCGAATGCTTCTAAAAGGAAACCAAACTGTGCTTGGGCTTCTTCTTTGGTAAAGCCCAAAGCATCGAACATTCTAGATTGTACTTCTCTATCATGTATCCTTATTGATCCTCCACCAATCTCAACGCCATTTATCACCAAATCATAAGCATTGGCCCTTACATCACCTGGTTTCTTTTCTAGTTGCGACAAATCTTCTGGAACAGGTGAAGTAAATGGATGATGCATCGCATGAAACCTCTCAGATTCTTCATCCCATTCTAATAATGGAAAATTAAGCACCCAAAGTGGTTTAAATACATTTTTATCTCTTAATCCAAGCCTATTCCCCATCTCTAGGCGCAACTCTCCCAAAGCTTTTCTTGTATGGGCTTCATTACCCGAAAGCACTAGTAGTAAGTCACCAGTTTCAGCATTGGCTGCATTGGCCCATGCACTTAAATCATCTTGATTAAAAAATTTGTCTACTGACGATTTAAAAGTGCCATCGGCATTGCATTTTACATATACTAATCCTTTAGCCCCTATCTGCGGACGTTTAACCCAATTGGTTAATTCATCTAATTGTTTACGCGTGTACTCAGCACAACCTTTAACACAAATACCAAGTACAGTTTCTGAATTATCAAAAACTTTAAAACCTTTCCCTTTTGCTACCTCAATTAAATCTGTAAATGTCATCTCAAAGCGAATATCTGGCTTATCAGACCCATACAAACGCATGGCATCTGCATATTCCATTCTTGGGAATTCATGCATTTCAAGCTCTTTTACTTCTTTGAATAGATATTTTACCAATCCTTCAAAAGTTTGTAGAACATCTTCTCTTTCTACAAAAGCCATCTCACAGTCTATTTGGGTAAACTCGGGCTGCCTATCGGCTCGTAAGTCTTCATCTCTAAAACATTTTACCAACTGAAAATAACGGTCGAAACCAGCTACCATCAATATTTGCTTAAAAGTTTGAGGCGACTGCGGCAAAGCGTAAAATTCACCTGGATTCATTCTAGAAGGCACCAAAAAATCACGGGCACCTTCAGGAGTAGATTTAATTAATACAGGTGTTTCTACTTCAATAAATGATTGTTTATCTAAGTAATCCCGAGTAGCTTTTGCAAGCTTGTGTCTCAATTGAAGTGCATTCCGTACTTTATCCCTGCGCAAATCAATATAACGGTATTTCATCCTTAATTCCTCACCTCCATCTGTCTCATCTTCAACTTTAAAAGGTGGCACTTTTGATGCATTCAATACCTCTAACCTTTCTATCTTGATTTCAATATCACCTGTAGGAATTTTATCATTTTTAGAGAATCTTTCAGACACCACTCCTTCGGCACTAATTACATATTCTCTGCCAAATGTTTTCATGGTTTCTAACAATTCTGGTGATGTTACACCTTCCTCTGCAAATAGTTGTGTAATGCCATATCGGTCTCTTAAATCAATCCAAACCAAGGCCCCTTTATCCCTTACTCGCTGCACCCAACCGTTCAATTTTACCTTTTTTCCTACATCAGCAATCCTTAGTTCTCCGCAAGTATGTGTCCGTAGCATTTCTTTTTATGAAATTTATTTAATACAATTATTGTTAATAAAGCTAAACAGCTTATGAAATTTATAATATAGGCTTCAAAACTATCACATCTAAATAAATATTACTAGCGCTTTATTGCATTCTTCAAAATGACCAAAACGATTTTTTATTTAGCCTTTTCCAAACATGACGAGTTTACGTGATGACTCAAAATACCAGCATCAACAACCTAATTCAGACTGGGTGTCTATTAAAGAAGTAGCCCCTTTTAAAGTTGTAGAAAACAAATGGATGCTATGGGCAAGTTGGGGATTTACCCTTATTCTTCCCATAACAATTGGTGTTATTGCTATTTTTAAGCTTTTTAATTAATTCTCTTAAAGTTTTTTAGACCATTTTAGCTTGCTATTTTTAAATAATGGAAAAGCAAGCTACCCACCGAAATAATGAAATCTGGCTGTTTTCAAGAAATACAGATTTATTTTTGCTTTTACTACCAGTGTGGTTATGCTGGTTAGCTAGTTTTCTATTACCACAAAGTATATTACAAAAAGAGCTTCCTTTATGGTTTTGGGCCATTTTTATTCTAGGAATTGATGTGAGTCATGTTTGGAGCACAATTTTTAGAACATATTTAGATAAAGATGAATTTAGTCGCCACAAGTCTCTTTTAATTTATGCTCCATTCATCAGTTTTACTATTTTTTTCGCGCTAGCTAGTTTCTCACAAATATGGTTTTGGAGGGTACTTGCCTATCTAGCTTTATATCATTTCATTAAGCAACAGTATGGTTTTTTAGCATTATATCAGTTAAAAAGGGGTAAAAACTTACATGCAAAAATCTTTAATGATAAGTGGGTCATTTATTTCGGTATGTTATATCCTGTAGCATACTGGCATATAAGTGGAAACAGGGTTTTTAACTGGTTTGTACAAAATGATTTTATTAATATCGGTAGCCACATCACAACTTATGCACAACAGTTAATTCCCTTAATAGAACAAGGATTATACTTTTTAAATATTCTATACTGGCTTATCTTATTTGCTTGGCTCATAGAAGAATGGATACTTTCAAAAAGGCAACTATCCCAACTACAAACTGGAAAAGTTTTATGGGTTGTAACCACAGCAGTAAATTGGTATTTGGGTATAGTTTATTTTAATTCTGATATCGTTTTTTCTCTTACTAATGTAGTAGCCCATGGTATTCCTTATATGGTTTTGGTACTTTATTATGTTGAAAAGAAAAAACAGCTCCGTGCAGTTAACAAAGTAAACACCTTAGAAAAAAGAGGATTCAACATTGCCTTTATGCTATTACTAATACTTGTTTTAGCATTTGGCGAAGAATATATGTGGGATATGCTTTTATACAGGGAAAAACAACCACTTTTCGAAAGCTTGTTACACTACCCGGTTCAAGCAGCTCAAAATCCTTTTTTTCAGGCAATTGTATTAGCAGCGCTTTCAATACCGCAAGTATCGCATTATATTATTGATGGGTATATCTGGAAAGGGAAAAAAAATCCTTATGTGAAAAAGGTGTTTACCAATTAATGGTTTGATTCATTACTTTGGGAAGTCGCTTCTAAATTGAAAAGGTCGTTCAATAAATCAACAAGTGTTTCGGCCTCTCCTCTTTTACATGCTGCTTTAAGTTGCAGTACAGGCAACTTGATAATTTTATTCATTATCCCCTTGGTAATTTTATCCATTCTTTCAGCCTCTTGCTTATTCAGCTGTTTCATATAGCGACCCATCTCCTCTTTTCTAATTTGCTCGAGTGCTCCTTTTAACTTCTGAATGGTAGGCGAAAAAATCATTTCTTTAGACCACTCGTTAAACTCACTTATAGATTGAGCAATAATTTGTTGTACAGAAGGGATAGCTTCTTTGCGTCTTTCTAAAGCTTGGGTAGCCCTATTATTGATATCATCTACATTATGCAAAATTGCGCCAGTAATTTCTTCTACCTTTCTATCTACACTTCTAGGTACAGATAAGTCTAAGAATATTTTATAAGAATCCATATTTAGTGCTTGCACCCTTTCCTTAGTAAAAAAAGGCGCATGACCTGCAATGGCACTTATAATTACATCTGCTTTTGATACTTCTTCCCAAACGTGATCAAAGGCAACCGCTTTATAATCGCATTCTATTGCCAAAGCCTCTGCTTTAGAAAAAGTTCTATTGGTAATTTTTATGTCTTTTATATGGGTGTGTTGTAAATTCCGTACTACGTCGGCACCTATTTCTCCCATACCTACAACCAAGACCTTAGGATCAGCTTTATCAAAAGTAAGCTCGTCTACAAGTTCAACTGCAGCATATGAAACAGATGCTGCCCCATCTCTAAAAGCAGTTTCTTGAACTACACGCTTATTTGTGAAGAAAATCGTATGTAGTAATCTATGAAGGAAAGGCCCAGCTGCTTGTAAATCTGCCGAAAGCTGATACGCTTTTTTTACTTGATTAGTAATCTGTAAATCTCCAACTACCTGTGACTCTAAGCCTATAGAAACATAGAACAACTGTTTAATAGCTTCTTGTTGGTCATTAATGATTTTAAAATAAGGGCTAATTTCATCACTTTGCTGAAAGCCACGTTCTACACACAAAAGCTTTATTAAGAGTTCAGATTGATCTTCTTCTGAGGAATAATAGATTTCAGTTCTGTTACAAGTGGAAAGTATTAGGGCTTCACTTATTGTAGATATCTCTAGTACTTTGCTTAATAAACTACCACTTTCTTCTTCATTGAGAGAAATACTTTCCCTTACACTAAGTGGTGCTGTTTTGTATGAAATTGAAATAGCTTTGAACTGAGATTGCATTATTTTATTAAATTTTTTAAGCCTGAGATTTTCCTAATGGTAATTTATTTTCAATCAGACTATTACTTTTTTAACCTATACTTCAAATTCTAATTAAAAGGTTGCCTGCAAATTTAGCCTGAATTATAAGAAATTAAAATCACGTAGCTCCAAAATTACAAATTCATGTATAGGTTCTTTTATGACAATTGTCAGTTTCAATTATGATTTAAGACTTTTTCCTTCTGCTTTAAATAAGAAACTGGTGATTAACTTTACAGTTTAAAACTATATAGAATTCATATCTAGAAGATTAGAATAAAAAATTATAGGTACTGAAAATGAAAAAAACCATTCTAAAAAATGCACTATTAGCAACGCTATTATCATATACTTGGTGTTTTGCGCAAGAAAAATCCCCGGTAGCAGACTTAACCACACCTTATGGTGCTGTTGTAACTCATTTAAAATTCTTACAAGAAGAGTCTTATTATCCTGAAATTTCTGCCAAGGCCCTTTCAGCCGAAGAATATAGCGAAGACGAAAAAATAAAACTTGCTATTAAATTAAAGCAAATATTTGATGGAACAGGTAATTATATAGATACAGAACTAGTTCCAAGGCTTGAAAATTATACTGATAGTACCCGGAACAACCTTGCACAATACGTTGTAATTGCCTCTTTACCCGATATTTACTTGGTTAAAAATGGAAATAGATGGCAATATTCAACTGCTACAGTTAATAAAATAAATGAATTACACAAAGAGGTATATCCATTTGGCACAAGTAAACTTCTAGATTTTGTTCATTTCTTAACCAATAGCGGAAAGGTAGCCAATAGTAAATATTTTGGATTATATACCTGGCAGCACATCGGTTTATTATTACTCATTTTCATTTGTTTCATCGCCCATAAAATCTTTACCTTCCTTTTCGAAAAAGTTTTGGTAAGACTCCTTGCGCGATTTGGAAAAGATAAAATTGCTGGATCATATATAGTACCTGTTGCAAAACCAATTAGTTTATTGGTTGTTTTTTGGTTTGCTTCCTTAGTATTCCCTGTACTTCAATTACCCATATTCATTTCTCAATACATTATTAAATTTCTACATGCACTTTTACCTTTCTTCGGGGTAATGGTGGTTTACAGATTAATAGATGTACTTAGTTATTACTTAGAGAAAATCACTAAAAAAACAGAAACCACTTTAGATGATCAATTAATTCCATTGCTAAGAAAGTCACTAAAGGTATTTGTAATTATTGGTGGTGGTATATTTATTCTTCAAAACCTCGATTTTGATATTACAGGTTTATTGGCAGGGATTTCAATCGGTGGTTTGGCATTTGCATTAGCAGCCCAAGATACTATCAAAAATCTATTTGGTTCTATCATGATATTTATTGATCGCCCTTTTACAGTTGGTGACTGGATTGTAACCAACGGAGTAGATGGTACTGTAGAAGAAGTGGGGTTTAGGTCGACTAGAATACGCACCTTTCACAATTCCGTAGTGTCTATTCCTAATGGAAATATTGCCAACATGACAGTAGATAATATGGGAATGAGAGTTTACAGAAGATTCAAATCCAGTATTGCTATTACTTATGATACACCTCCAGCTTTAATCGAAACCTTTGTTGAAGGGCTAAAAGAAATAGTGAAGAATCATCCGCATACCAGAAAAGATTATTACGAGATACATCTCAATAGCTTTGGTGCCTCTTCTTTAGACATTCTTTTTTATATATTTTTTAGTGTGCCAACTTGGAGTGAAGAATTAAAATATCGCGGAGAAGTTATGCTAAGTATCATTCAATTAGCTGATGTACTTGGTATTAGGTTTGCCTTTCCTACTACAACTTTGCATATGGAAACTTTTCCTGAAAAAACTACCCTCACACCAACTTACGATTTAAGTAAAGATGAATTTATGGCTAAACTTAAATACTTAAAAGAAGAGAAAAACTAATATTGATAAAGTTTAAAATACTCAAAAAGTAGTAGTAAATTTGAGCATATTTCATACAATATGAATATACTGTTATTAACCCATCAAGGAGATTTAGCTGGATCAACACATTCCATTGCATACCTCGCCAAAGGGCTGTCGGCCAGGGGACATAAAGTGTATGCAGGTATTAGAAAAGAAAGTCTTCTATTCGATTTACTTGAAGACACCGGGGTAATTAGAGTACCCATGACCTTTACAGGTAGATTTGACATGGACAATGTTTACCAGATCAAACAAATTGTAAAGTCTGAAAAAATTCAAATAATTAATGCACAATCAAGCTACGATCGCTATACCAGTGTATTTGCCCGGTGGTTACATCGTTTGCCTGTAAAAATAGTACATACACGGAGACAGGTTTCTAAAAGTGTAGGAGGTTTTCTACAGAACTTAGTTTATGTAAAAGGCACTCATAAAGTAATAGCAGTAAGTAATGGGGTAAAAGAAAGTCTCATTCAAGGAGGAATTCCCGATGAACATATCTCAATTGTGTATAATGGTACACCTAAAGAAAAGTACCAAGGCATTGAAAGCGATTTGGTGCATTCATTAAAAAAGAAATATAAAATTTCTAAAGGAGATAAAGTAATTGGATGTATTTCACGCTTAAAAGAGCAAAAACAACTTATAAAGGCCCTGTCTTATCTTCCTTTTAAAGTTAAATTAATTCTAGCCGGAATTGAACAACAAGAGGGCTGGGAAGAGATTATTGATCAATACCCCATACCCCATGAAATATTTTTTGTGGGAAGTATTAGTAGTGAAGAAGCACTCGCTCACTACAAGCTATTCGATTTAAATATATTACCCAGCACCATAGAAGGTTTATCTCAATCTTTACTAGAGGCCATGTTCCTTAAGATACCGGTTATAGCTACCAATGCAGCAGGAAATCCAGATCTTGTTAAACATAAAGAGAACGGGTTACTATTCAAAAATGGAAACGAAGAGGAACTTGCAGCCCATATCCAACTTCTTTTCAACGACCAGTCTCTTTATAAGCAATTAGCTGAAAATGGTTACGAAACGGCAAGTCAAAAATTCTCTATTGAAAATACCCTAGATTCAATTGAAAATCTTTTTTCATCTTTGTTAGAAGAAAAAGAACAAGCCAAGCCTGCTCCATGAAAAAAGTAAGGTTATCTGTTGTTATTATCACTTTGAACGAAGAAAAAAATATGGCACGTTGCCTTTCTTCTGTGAAAGAAATAGCAGATGAAATCGTAGTAATTGATTCATTTTCCACCGACAAAACGGAAGAGATTAGCTCGCAATTTGGTGCAAGATTTATCAAAAATAAATTTGAGGGGCACATAGAGCAGAAAAACTACGCCATTACCCAAGCTAAATATCAGCATATACTATCGTTAGACGCAGATGAGGCTTTAAGCGATGAGTTATTAGTATCAATTAAAGCAGTTAAGGAAAACTTTGAGGCAGATGGCTATTACTTCAACAGGCTTTCTAATTATTGTGGAAAATGGATCAAGCATGGCAGGTGGTATCCCGATAGGAAACTTAGGTTATGGGACAGTACTAAAGGCAGTTGGCAAGGGCAAAACCCACACGATAAATTCATGATGCAACAAGGGAGTAAAACGGCCCATCTAAAAGGAGATTTGTTGCATTATACAGTCTATAATATTTCTCAGCACATATTGCAAATTCACAAGTTTACGGACCTAAGTGCCAAAGCTGATTTTAAAAGGGGCAAAAAAGCGAACTTGTTAAAAATACTTTTCAAACCTACCTTTAAATTCTTTTCTGATTATTTTCTCAGATTTGGCTTTTTAGATGGATATTATGGATTAGTAATCGCCATTTTAGGAGCACAATACAAATTTAACCATTTGATAAAACTCAAGAATTTGCAGGATAATAAGCAATCTTCATAAGCTAATAACATGTATAAAAATATTCCTGAAAATACTTCAAAAAACACGCATAATGTAGTTGCTGAATTACTTTTCGAAAATAAAGAAATTAAAAAAGTTTTGGATATTCCAAGTGGAGCTGGAGCTTTTACCAAAAGGTTACTCGACCACAATATTGAAGTTCATTCAGGAGATATTGAAAACATAATGCAAGTGGAAAACAAACATTTCCATGTAGCAGATATGAATCTTACGCTGCCATTTGATAATGATTTTTTCGACGCAGCTGTTTGTATAGATGGCATTGAGCATTTAGAAAATCCTTTCTTTTTTGTGCGTGAGTGCAACAGAATTGTAAAGAAAGGAGGATATATCATTATTTCCACTCCTAATATTAGTGCTTTACGCTCTAGGTGGCGTTGGCTATTAACCGGGCATCACAATAAAGGGAAATCGCCTTTAACCGAACAACATCAAACTTATTTGCATCATATTAACCTGCTATCTTTCCACAGGCTACGTTACATTTTACATACCAATGGTTTTAAGATAACCAGTATTAGAACCAACAGGGTAAAGTGGATGAGTTATACCTATTTCCCACTCATTCCATTTGCATACTTAAAAACTTGGTTGGTTTATGGTAGAGAAAAAGACAAAGTACAAAAACAGCTCAATAAGGAAATTTTAAGTCAAATGTTCAGTTTCCCCATTGTATTTGGCGAAACTATGATTTTAAAAGCCGAAAAGGTTTAAGCCTTATTTCATTTTCTGCTTATATTTTTCTAGAGTATACTTGGTTTGCCCGTGTAATTTTTTCTTAAAAAAATTTGTTCCACCAAGTAGCCAACCCTTCCAACCTAAAGCTTGCTTTGCCCAACGATGTAAATTGAAATCATCGGTATGCTTAATAATCTTTCCATCTTTAAACTCAAATGTAGCATCAATTTTATTATGCACTTTGCGTCCAGTTTTACTAAAGGTATACCATGCTTCCCAATGTGCACTACCCGATGTTTCATTGGCTTCTACTTTGGAAAATTCCAACCTAAGATCTTTTCCATTTTCGCATAGCATTTTCCACATTAATCCAGCGTCTTCCCCATTTAATTTTCCAAAGCCAGGATCTTCGAATACAATCTCTTCATGGTAGCAGGCTGCCATTCCCGCTGAATCTCTCTTTTGAAATGCTGAATAAAATTTTTCAATCAACTGTTTCATTATCTTAGATATTTTTAAGTAATGTAAGATAAATATTTAGCTACAATTAATTGCTTAAAAACCAACGTTTTCTATATAAAGCTGTTTACTTTGTAAATACATCATTTCATTCATTTTACATTTAAAATAGTATGGCAGAGACAGTGTTGATCAGTGGTGGAACGGGACTTTTAGGTAGTAATATCACTCAATTTTTACAGAGAAAAGGCTATAAAGTAATCTATCTTAGTCGTAAGAAAGGCAAAAAAAATGGTATTAAATGCTACCAATGGGATGTGGCAGCAGGTACAATTGATGCAGAAGCAGTTATTAAAGCTGATCATATAATCCACTTGGCGGGTGCGAGTGTAGCCGATAAAAGATGGACAGATGAGTATAAAAGGGAAATTTTAGAGAGCAGGACTAAATCTACTGCATTGATATGTAGGGCATTGAAAGAAAATAAGCACAAGGTAAAAAGTTTCATCTCAGCTTCTGCAATCGGTATTTATGGCAACAGAGGCAAGGAGTTATTAGACGAAGAGTCTGAAGTAGCAGGTGATTTTCTAGCACAAGTTTGTGTGGCTTGGGAAGATGAGATTTTTAAATTTGAAGTATTGGGCATAAGAACTGTGGCTATACGTATTGGTATTGTTTTAAGTGAAAAAGGTGGAGCATTACCTCAATTAATATTACCTGTTAAAATGTTTGTAGGTGCTCCCCTTGGTGGTGGTGATCAATACATGTCTTGGATACATATCGAAGACCTTTCTGCTATTTTTGTAAAAGCCTTGGAAGATAAAAATATGAAAGGAGTTTACAATGGTGTATCGCCTACTCCTGTAACCAATGAAGTATTAACCAAAGCCATTGCCGATAAAATATCGAGGCCTGTATTTCCTATCAATGTACCTGGATTTGCCCTAAAAGTAATTGTTGGTGAATTTGCAGATTCACTAATAGGTGGTGCACGGGTATCTTCTCACAAAATAGAAAAAGTAGGATTTTCTTTTGCCTATCCTGATATTGACAAAGCGCTGGATAACCTCATTTAAAATGTCTAAAGACTTACATCAGTACTACGAAAACCAGGTAGAATCCGCTCTTTTCAAAAGAAATGAAGCTCAAAAAAAGTATAATTTCGTTGCTGTCATTCGCATTTTTTTCTTTGTAGGTGCAGTGGTAGCTACTGTATTTGTAGCCGATAAAATCAATATTTGGTTGGGCATTGGTGCAGGTTTTCTATTGCTTACTTTATTTGCTTATTTGATTCGCTATCACCAACAAATTGGTTGGCAGAAGGACTATTACACCTATTATAAAAATGTATGCGAAACAGAAATATTTAGATTAAAAGGAGATTATAAAAAAATACAGGATACAGGCGAGGATTTTATTTCAACCCAGCACCCTTATGCCTATGATTTAGATCTTTTTGGAAGTACATCACTTTTTACCACGCTTAACCGAACTGCCACAATTAAAGGAAAACACTTACTGGTAAAATGGTTAAGCAAAAAGGTAGAAATACCAACTATTAAAAGACGACAAAGTGCGGTAAAAGAACTAGCTCCACTTGCAGAATTAAGGCAAGATTTCCAATCTAAAGGTATGTTTCATAAAGGAAGCATGGAAGAAATTAGCAACTTGCTAAAATGGGTAAACACATCAGCAAGTTCTTTACACACTCCTTTTACAAAAATTATTGCATGGGTACTACCAATATTGCTACTTACAGGAGCAACCACCTATTTTGTTTTAGATAATATACCTGCCATTGTAATCGCCTTACCTTTAACACTAAACATATTAGCTTTAGGAAATTACCGTAAAACCATTACTGCCTTATGCGAAGATACCGTGAAAAGTGCTCGCATACTCAAAACCTATGTAGCCCTATTTAAAGCGCTAGAACAAGCACCTTTAAAGAGTGAGCTTTTGGCGAAAATACAAAACAAAGTAAACGTTGATAATGAAAAAGCTTCTAAAGCCATTCAACAACTAGGGCAGATACTTTTTAATCTAGAAGTGAGAGAAAATGCTTATTTCGCCATTACTATCAATTTGGTTACGCTTTATGAAATTCACTGGGCATTGGCACTAGAAAAGTGGAAAGTGCAACATAAAAATTCGCTTAAAGATTGGTTTGAAGCACTAGCAGAATTCGATGCATTACAAAGTATAGCTGGATTTACCCACCTTAATCCAGACTTTAAACATGCTACTTTTTCAGAAACTCCTTACTACTATGAAGCGGAACAAATGGGACATCCTTTGATCCATAGGGAACAGCGGGTTTGCAATAATTTTAAATTAGAAGGACAAGGGAAAACTATCCTAATTACCGGTTCGAATATGTCGGGCAAAAGCACCTTTTTAAGAACATTGGGTACAAATTCTGTATTGGCATTTACGGGAGCCCCGGTATGTGCATTAAAATTTTGCCTTTCACCTTTTCAAGTTTTTACCAGCATGCGCATCCAAGATTCTCTAGAAGAAAATACTTCTGCTTTTTATGCAGAATTAAAACGCATACAATTACTATTTAAAACCATAGAACAGGGTGAACCAGTTATGTTCTTGCTAGACGAAGTATTGAAAGGTACAAATTCAAAAGATAGACATTTGGGGGTAAATGCCATATTAAAGCAGCTTTTTGAGAAGAATTGTTTTGGTTTATTATCTACTCACGATTTAGAGCTGAACCAACTAGCTGATCAATTTCCTGCCCACATTAAAAATAAAAGTTTTAATAGTGCCATTGTGAACCAGCAACTACATTTCGACTACCAACTACATGATGGCATGTGCCACAGTTTTAGCGCCAGTAAACTCATGGAAGGTTTGGGTATTTTGGGCGAGGGTACGGTGGATTGATACTTTTAATAAACTTTAAATTACCATATTTAAAAAATAGAGGGATAGGTCTCTTTTAAATAAGCTAGATACTTTTTAAAGTCTCCATTAAACTCTTTTTCAAACTCTTCCCGAAATTGATTCTGAGTACCATTATAGCGGACAAAAGCCATAAAATAGGCATTGTTTGGGGTAAATTTGTCAAAGATATTTTTGTATCGGTCATTCCTGAAATCTAAAGATTTTATACCTGCTGTAATATCAGCAATTAGCTTATCTTTCAATTCCTGTTTTTTTTCAATCGCCATACTTGCATCAAATGAAGCATAAAGCGATTCTAATCTTTTGGTTGACTCTAATATATAAGAAACAAAAAGCTGGTAATCTGGCTGTTTATTAATGTAATACAAGTATTCCGCTGAATTTTCCCCATATTTACTGATCAAGAACTTCTTTCCACCTTCCTCTCCTATAAAATTGGCGAGGTTCTCATTGTATTGAAGGTTGTCTTTAACAAACAGGGTACCATGTGTTAATTCATGGATAATCAATTCTGCTAAATCTCCTTCAGGTCTTTTTAGCATATTAGACAGAATAGGATCATTTAGTATCCCTAAAGTAGACCAACCATTTACCTCTCTTACGCGGGTATCCCAGTCTTGCTCCAACAATTCAGCTTCTGCCTTATCCAAGGCTTCTTTATCGAAATAACCTTTGTATGAAAATGTACCCAAGAGTGGAAAAGTCCATTCCTTATTTTCTAATTGAAACGGTTTGCAAGCAGTCAAAACCCATAAAATTGGCTTCTCTTGCTGGTCATACATTTTTGTGTAGCTTTCGGAATAGTCTAATCCCAAAGAATCAAAAGCAAATTGCCTAATTTCTTGAATCAATTCGATTTTTTCCTTTTTTTCTTGTGGAAAGGCTGGGTCTTCCAAAAAGTGACTTACAGGTTCCGCATTATATAAAATATTCAACTGCCCATACGCTTGTTTTGCTCCATAAATGATGAGCTCATAATTCCAAATTGAAAATAGCAGCAAGAAAGAAAGTAATAATCTTAACAAGGTTTTAGGTATATTGAATACACCGGGCGATTTTATACCTTTCCTATGAAAAGAAACTGTGTTTTCGGGATAATTTGGGATCTTGCTTTCATAAAAGGTCATGATATCTTTCATATCCTTCTCGGCATCTTCTGTCAAATAAAATGGCTCTGGATTTACCCCAATCTCTCTATTTTTATAATCTATAAAAGCCATTAAAATTGGAACTTTAGCCGCTTTGGCGATATAATAAAACCCAGATTTCCATTTTTCGACATAACTGCGTGTTCCTTCAGGAGTAATGGCTATACCATATCTTTCGTGCTTCTCAAATTTCTCAGCTACTTGATCCACTAATTTATTTTTCTTACTTCTGTCAACAGGTGTACCTCCTAACCAGTAAAACAAAAAACCGAATTTCGATTTAAACAGAGAATCTTTTCCTAAAAAACGGGCATCTCTTACATCTACCAATGGCCTAGCTGCTACGGCAATGGGGAAATCCCAGTTGGAGGTATGGTGAGCTACAGTAAGTACATATTTCTTAACTTCAGCAGGGCGTCTTCCTTTAATTTTCCATCCAATTAGCCATAAAAAGTATCTATAAAAAAGGTGTATTAAAAACATGGTATTCGTTTCTATTGTGTTGTTTAGTTCTTAGTTGTTTTAAGCTAAAAAAAAGAACATTTATCGTTAAATAATAATGAAGATAATATTACATCTAAAAATTATAATAGGTAAAGATTGTAAATAATGGAAGAACTAATAAATCAAATCTCAAAAAAGTGGATTTCATTCGGGAATGATAATTTAAAATTTGAAACGAAATTCTGGATTGAGAAATATAAAAATAATCCTTTTGAAGTTCTCCCTGAAGATAAAAGTCTTACCAATGAAGAATATAGGTGGTTGAAAGCAATAGAGAATAAAGAAGAATGGAACGGGGAAGAGTATTCAAAAATACATAAGTTAAGATTAAGAAAAGGGCTCCTCAAAAGTATCCATGAATTAAGAAGAAAAAATTTCCAAAAAATTTTAGATGAATGTAAAAATGAAAGTCTTACTTTACCCAAGAACTTTGTGGAATTAATCATGAATGATAAAATAATAGATAGATTTAGGTGTCAATGGAGTGAATTTATCAACTTCCATAAACTCATAAAATTCCCAAATTATAATAGCATTTTTTTAATTCCCTTTCATCAAGATACTCAAGGAGGATGTGTATGGTTTTTAGTAATAGATAGAAAAGGAAATCACTTTGTATTAAATTATCCAACTTCTGTTTCTACAGACTACGTATTTGAATTTGAAAAATACAAACAAGATATATTTATCTGTGCAGAAAATATAAATGAGTTCATTATTAGAATGTCAATAGATTTTAAAATGATAGAACAAGAAAATGAAACTTAAAAGAAAAAATAAAACGTATGGTCAAAAATCTATAAATTGAAGATTACAATAAAAAATAATTTATACTTATATATGACTTAGTATCTCACATGTACACTTCCTAATGCGAAACTGCCGTGTATTACTAAATGGAATGAAAAATCATTTTCTGTAGGCTGTTTCTCTTTTTTAAACATACCCATAAGATTCATTCTTTTTCTATGCGTAAATTCACCCAAAAATAAGTTTATACGCCTAGAAATCTGCGTTCCAGGTGGTACAAGTATTTTCACCTCTCCTAAGCCTCCATGTATGTAAAGATGTACTTCTTTGCCAGCTAATTCAGGATTGACCAAATTTAACTTTGTGTTGCCAAGCCAACAGTCTAGATGAATGTGGCAACTATCGGTTTGTATTTGTGCATTTCCTGCAAGTATTTTTAAAGTACCCAGTAAATTGGAAAAGCGCTCCATTCTCTCAGTAAATACAGCAATTGGGTAGTTGTCTTCTTGCATTACGACCCGATGTACGTTTGTGGTAGTTGGAATAGATGGTTGCCTATTTGAAAAGTTGGTATTTATTTTAGCGGTACGAGGGCTACCTTTTACTGGAAATATTTCAGCCTGAATAAATGCAGGAAAATCATATATCACCTCTTTCAAATCTGCTATCGTTTTTGCATCATAAGCAGTAGTCAATCTATTCTCATACTCTGTTTCTTCAAGGTTTCCCTCTGTATAAGCATTTTGCAGTGCTTTTACGACTGCTTCTCTTTTCTTGGGTAAACCGTAAGCCGATTCCATACATTAAAACATTGAAAATTAAACAAAAACAACATTATTTAAATGTTAGTCGCCTAGATTATAAAAAAGCAACAAAATATGCAAAGTATTTTATTTTGACACGAGGAATAACATCAATGGCATCGTGATAATTGCCAAAAGAGTTTCTAAAGTAATGATACTTGCCATAAGCACTTGATCTCCTTTCAATTGCCCCGCTAATATATAGGAAGATATTGCACAAGGCACACTACACATTAATACTATTGGCCATAAAACCATTTGAGCCAGATTAAAATAAAATCCTATTAGAAAAATGAAAGTTGGTAAGGCAATTAACTTTAGTAAAAATGCCAACAAAGCTGGTTTTAATTGGGATAGTAAACCTTCAATTTTCAAACCGTTGCCAACAGATAATAAACCCATCGGTAAGGCTGCTTTACTCATGATACCTAATAAATCTGCACTACCAAATGGTAAACCTATATTTATTACATTCAGAAAAATACCAATGAGGCAGGCAATTACTAAAGGATTTGTAAATATATTTTTAAGAATCGCTTTCGGATGCTTAGAGTTTTCTGGAATATATAATGCGAATGAAAATACACTAATTACATTTACCAAAGGAACCGCTACCAATAAACACAATGCCGTAATTGTAAGCCCTTCTTGTCCATATAATGCTCCCGCTGTTGCTAATGCTACATAAGTGTTGGGTCTAATACTTCCTTGAACTACAGAAGGCACACCACGTGCAGGAATCTTCAATAGCCAACATAAGCCCAAAGCCAGTAAAAAAATTGCAATGATACACAAAGGTAAAATAATCGAAATCTGCAGAAATACTTTCCCACTAATAGCAGCCAAAGCCAGCTTTTCAATGAGTAATGATGGTAATAATACAAAGTAGGTAAGCCGATCTGCCAAAGGCCAAAACCCTTTACCCGGAAATTGTTTTTTTCTAAAAAAAGCCCCTATTATCACCAAGGCAAAAACGGGAACTATAGCCTGTAAAATGGTGAGCATAATGAAATAGGTATACTAATCTAATAGAGAGGCAATATCTTCTTTGCTTAGCTTTTTAATAAAACTCTCTTCTGTAGTTATAAGGTCGGTAGCGAGTTTTAACTTTTCTTGTTGTAAAGAGAGTATCTTTTCTTCTACCGTATTCTTTGTAATAAATTTATAGGTAAACACCCTGTTTTCTTGCCCTATTCTATGTGCTCGGTCTATGGCTTGTTGTTCAATAGCAGGATTCCACCAAGGATCTAAGATAAATACATAGTCCGCGGCAGTTAGATTCAATCCTAATCCACCTGCTTTTAGAGAGATCAGAAATATTTTAAGAGATGTATCCGTTTGAAAACCTTCTACCACACTTTGCCTATTCTTAGTTGCCCCATCTAAATAGGCAAACCTGATATTTCTTTTTTCTAATTCAGCCTTAACAATGCTTAAATGCTTCACAAACTGGCTAAAAATCAATATTTTATGATTTTCTTCTAAAGCAGTCTCTAGCATATACATCAAATCTTCTAGTTTACCAGAGCCACTTTCTGATTCTATATTTACCATTCTAGGGTGGTTCGCAATTTGCCTAAGTTGGGTAAGTCCTTGTAGCAACACCATTTGCGATTTGGCAATACCAAATTCTTCTATCTCATCTAATATCTTATTCCTGTAAAAAGATTTTACTTCGTCATATTCCTTTTCCTGCTTATCTGTCATCGATACATACTGTATTTTCTCCGTTTTCTCAGGCAAGTCTTTTGCAACCTGAGATTTGTGTCTTCGCAGAATAAAGGGTTTGATCAATGCATGCAATTTTTTAGTTCTCTCTACATCTTTCTTTTTCTCAATCGGGATTTGATATTCTTGTCTGAAATATTTTTCAGTCCCTAATAGTCCTGGATTTACAAAATTCATCTGCGACCATAAATCTAGGGTAGTATTTTCTATGGGGGTACCAGTAAGAATCAACCTTTTTCTAGACCTAAGTTCTTGTACACTTTGGGCAATAATAGATGCAGGATTCTTAATTACTTGGGATTCATCTAAAATCACATAATCAAAATAATAGTCTCTCAAAATATCAATATCGATACGGAGTATACCATAAGAAGTGAGAATAATATCGTACTTATCGAAATAAGCTATTTCTTTATTTCTGTTGGTACCTGTATAAGAAAAAACTTTAAGATTTGGTGTGAATTTTTGTGCTTCTTTTTCCCAATTGTACAGCAGTGAAGTCGGCATAACCAATAAAGAGGCACTACCTTCTTCACATTCTTTCATTTTTTGAAGCATGGCCAAGGTTTGTACTGTTTTTCCCAAACCCATGTCGTCTGCTAAACAGCCACCAAAATTATAACTTGACAAAAAGTTGAGCCAATTAAACCCAGCTTGTTGGTAAGGTCTTAAAGTCCCTTTAAATCTTGTTGCTACATCTACAGGGTCTATTTTTTTGAAGTTTTTGAGCTTACCAAGCTTTCTACTCATGGTCACCTTAGCAAGGTTACCAGTCTTAAGCTCTTGCACTAAACTTAAATGATGTTTGTGCAAAGCTGGTTTTTCTCCTGCTTCATGTACAAAATGAAATAAATCGGCATATTTATTAAACCAACTATCAGGAATAATCGCTATTTCTCCGTTTGGGAGTGTAAATTCTCTTTTATTACTGACAATCAATTTTCTTATTTTAAGGAAAGGAATTTCATAGTTACCAAAAAGTACTTTAGCGTGAATATCGAACCAATCATGTCCTTCACTAATATCTACACTAAGGCTGCTTTTTCCGATAAAATATTTTTTATCATCTATCTCTTGTGTAATGATTATCCCTGCTTCATCAATTTTCCCTTTGTTAGTATTGATAATATCAAATGCTTGGGCTTTATCGATCAAGCTTTTTCCGTTTTTAATTGAGAGACCAAGATTTGCCAAGGTATTCACTATTTCTGCTTCTTGGTCAATTTTTCGTTTTATTCTGTGGAAAGTATATTCGTCTAGTTTTTCCTCAACCTTTACTGATATCGGTTTTTGTTCGCCAGCTAAAAAACTATAATCACTGTATTTGAACGCTAGCGATAGCAATACTTTTTCTTCGGGTAAATCCACTTCCTGCTCTGAAGCTTCTTCACCAAATAATTTCCCATTTTTAGATTCTTTATAAGTAGTAATTTGAAGTACTGATACTAAGTCGTGTTGTTCCGTGACTATATTGATTCCCCCTTTTGCAAATACATCGAAAGATTCTACTACCGGTTTCATGAACTTTTCAAAGTATGTTTTTTCCATACTTTTGGGAATAGCAATAAAATTCTTTCTCAAAAATGGCTTCAACTTTTTACCATCTACTCCTTTTTTAAATGAATAGACATGTCCATCTACCATGAGCCAAGCAGGCGTATTACAGAGAATTATGGCGTTGCGATATTTGAATTCAACCTTTTTATCGCCATGTTTTATGGTCGGATAATAGTGGGTATTTTCTTCATTTCTAAAAAAATGAAATCTTACAGAAGCTTTTTCAGGTTCGACAATCAATTTTCTGTAGGTAGGATCGCCATCTTTCGCCATTTCGTATACTTCTTTACCAGCCAATAAACTCAATACCTCATGGCGTTTCCGCTCCATATAGTTATGAATGGCTTCTTGAAGCGCTTCGTCTTTCTTAGATGAATGATATACCTCATCAAAAAATTTGGCTGGCAGGATCTTCTTGTTGTAGAATTTTTTAATCACCTTTTCCTGCTGCATATTATCCATCAAATCGATCAACCTGTAATCAGTTTTATCCAATCCAGCATCAAACTCCGTTGCATTCATGCTAGATATATTCTGATTCCTCAATGTAAGGTTACCACTTTCATTTACCTCCACTACATATGATTCAAACATGTAGCCCAAGTATTCATGTTGAAAAACAGAATACACTAATTGAAAGGGGTTTTGAGGTGATACTTTCATTAATGATGAAAAAAATGATTTAGCTCAGCTTATTTTGACCTACTTTTCCTTAGGCAAAATTCGAATTTAATAGATTAATGTGGATATGGAAAATTTGAGCTAGAAATGATTCAGTTTATATTGTTATTCCATGGGAACAAACTCAAAGGCACCAAGATCTGGCTGTTCATCTCGGCTATTTCCTAGTATATCTGTTAAAATATTTAGCTGCAAGCCACTATTCACAGCCGGGCTTTCACCTAAGGAATCTAAACGGTAATCATTGTCAAATTCATTAATAAATAGTGGATCTTCATTAAGAATATTCCCCTCATTGTAATCGCCCACTGTTGTTCTCAAAATATTTTGTTGTATATCTAATTCAAAGCCTACTTCTGAAATCGATTCAAAAAGGATTTCATCTTGTAGTCTACCCCAAATAATATTATTTTGAATCTCAGCAAATAAATCTGCTGCTAAAACCTCCGTTTCACTAATTGGCAAGAAATTACTCATAATAAAAGAAGGCACTTCTCTGAACACTTCACGCGATAGTGCAGCAAAAGTATTATGTTGTAAAATGTAATTGCCGCCAGCGGTAATATTTATATTTTGTTCTACACAAGAGTGGATGAGGGTATTGTACATGGTTAGATCAGAAGAAACACATTGTACCCCAGCCAAAGCCATATTACTGATTACTGAATTGCTTACTACTAAATCTGGGGTGTTGTCTTCATCAGGAGTGCCGAGATAAAGGCCAATATTTCCATTTCTTATGTCGGCGAAGTTTATTTGATTGTCTTTACTGTTTTGCAGAAAAAATATACCTGTCCATTGCCCTGGGGTTTCATTAAACGGAAAATCATTACGGATGCCAGCAATAGAAACAGGTTGTTCTAAGGTGCCTTGTATATCTAATCTTCCACCTATAAACATAGAGGCATTTGGAGCAAAACGGACCCTTGTTCCAGCTTGCATTTCCAATGTACATCCTTCAGGTATTAACAATGAATCATAGATTACGTAAGGTCGTAGACTGTCCCAAACAGTATTGCATGGCAATACCTGAACACCACCTGCTCTGAAAAAAATGCCATCTTGTCCCCAAGAAACAAGCTTTACATCTTGTACATTACCATTGGTTTCAAAAACTACTGAGTCTTGAATGATAAATGGTAAATCTTGATCTTGCGGGTCTATCTGAACTTTTACCAATACCAAAAGACTGTCTTTACCCAGGAGGCGAGTATTGTTTAATTGATTTGATTCGAATCCATTAATTGTAATTGAATAGGCTGAATTTTCTTCAGTACCTAATTGAATCCTATCTATAATCACCGCATTATCTGAAGGATTGAATACTTTAAAACGTTTCGTGAAACTACCTATCGATGTAAAAACAGTATCAAAGAAAACGGTATCTGTTGAAAAGTTGAGAGTGATATTTGGGTCATTATTTACTTTTTCTTCCTGCAATTCACAAGATGAAATTATGGCTCCGAAAAATAATACTAACAACCCAAAAGATATACTTTGTGAAATTCTCTCAGGTATATTGAAAAAAATTAAAATATGCTTGATTTGAAAAATACCCAATAGTTTGCTGACTGATAAATAATAGATATCGCACTAAAAATAATGCCTGATCAAAGCTGATTACTATTTTCTAACAATAATTTATTGCAATTAAATCGATTTTATTTGGCATAAATTTCCTCTTTGCCCATTTTTATTCAAAACTTAATTGATTTATGCAGATTTCAGGAATTATACCAGCTGGTGGTAGTGCTACTAGGATCAGTCCTTTGCCTTGTAGCAAAGAAATTATCCCTATGGGTTTTAGACAATTACCCAATGGTAAAAAAAAACCTAAGGTAGTTTCTCATTATCTGTTAGAAAAATATAAGCAAGGAGGTGCCGATAGGACTTTTTTTATAGTTAAACCTGGAAAATGGGATATCCCTCAGTATTACCAAAGTGGACTAATGCTGGATATGCCTTTAGCTTACCTTACTATGGATTTACCTTATGGAGTGCCATACACCATAGATCAAGCCTATCCATTTGTTAAAGATGATATCATTATGTTAGGCTTTCCTGATATTATTTTTCAAGAGAAAACAGTATATCAACAAAAAATTGAGGCATTAAAAAATTGGGGAACAGATGTAGTTTTAGGACTTTTTCCCGTGGCAGATGCCGCACAAGCCGCCAAATGTGATGTGGTAGATTGGGATGAAAATAAAAATGAGATCAATGAAATAGTTATTAAATCTAAGGTAACACCTCTTAGAAAATGCTGGCTTACAGCGGTATGGTCGCCAACATTCACAGCTTTTATGCATCAATTTCTCCAAAAAGATTTGAATGCAAGAAAGACAGAACCGAACTTGCCAGAATTATTCCTAGGAAATGTCCTTCAAGCGGCACTAAAAGCCGGGTTAAATATTAGAGGAATCTACTTTGAAAAAGAAGCTTATATTGATATTGGTACGCCAGATGATTTTATAAAGGCACAACAAGGGTATTTGACAGATTGGTTGTAAATTCTTCACCCCCCAACACCAGAGGCCCTAAACAAAGGATCTGCTGCTTGAAGAATTTTATTTCTTAATCGATACGGATAATCAGGCCTTTCTTCTAAAAACTTTATTACAATAGAGGCAGCAGACTTAGATTGATGACCGCTAAATGAAGTAACCAACCAACGTTTTGGAAAAAAGATATCTCCAGTTAGCTGTATTTCTTCCAATAACTCAAGAGTTTCCATTAAGTATCTTTCAGAGTTTTTTGCCCTTAAAGGATGGTGCAAATAACTGAGTGCTTGTAAAACCCAAGTTTCATGTGTTCTATTGGTTTCACTTTTAAGCGATTTAAAAAATAGATCTCGATCTGCTTGCTTCGTAGAAAGTGCAGGCATTATGAACTGTAACATCGCCTTACGATCTGGATTTTTGATGTTTGCCAATTGCTTTTGCAATATTTCTTCAGCTATTGCCTCATTTTTTAAAGCAATTTCGCAGGCTATTTTGGTGTAATCATTTTCAGACAACACAATATCGTTCATTAACAAATCACCTTCCCAAATTAGCTTTAATCTGGTAATGGCTTCTTTTGTTTGGGCAATTTTTAAATAGGTTTTAAAGTAAGCAGCTTTTGCACTTTGCCCTGGGGCAGCATCCATAATTTTCCATAGCAACTTTTCAAGTTTTTCAGCCATGGCTAACCTTTCTTTTGGAGTATAATATTTCCAATACACTTCTTCAATATAGCCAAGTATATTTTGGGTATTAAGTGGTTCATTTTCATTAGGTATGGCTTTTAATAGCATCTCCATAAACTGCTTATGCGTAATTGTCCCTTGTAACATTTCCTCATAAAGTGCTAACCACGCGTTTCCTCGTAAGAGTGCATCACTAATTTTCCATACATGTTTTGCGAGATATTGACGGCTGTCTTTATCTAAATTAAAATAGCCATATCCAGTACCATCACTATTTACCAATGTAAAATCTGCCTTTTTATCACCTATAATTTCTTTTATTTCAGTAGTGTCTCCATTTAACATTACTGGGTAAACTTGCTGTTTTTCCTTATTTACTGAGGATATTTTTACTTGTTGCTGCCAGTGATTGCCCGTTTTTGTTTTATTTGCCTGTGATATTTTTAGTGATGTAATACGTCCATTTGCCTCATTCTTCTCCACTCTATAATGTGGCATTCCTGCTTCTCTTACCCATGCTTCACTCCATTCTTCCAGATCTTTTCCCGATGCTTGTTCTAAAATTTTTATGAGGTCATCCCAAGTAGCATTTCTATACGCATAATTTTTTAGATACACCCGTAAGCCTTTTCTTAATGCTTCTTCTCCAATAATTTTCTCTAATTGATTCATCACAATTGGTGCTTTCTGGTAGATGATTCTTCCGTAAAGCGTACCTGCATCTTTCAAGTTTTCTAATTTTTGCTGTATGGGGTGGGAACCTTGAGTACGGTCTTCAGAATAGGCTGCAGGATGATGTGCTAATAAAAAACGAAGTTGATGGTTTAAATCAGGAAAGTTTGGGTTTACCATTTTGGCAGCCATAAAATTGGCAAATACTTCTTTTAGCCAAACATCATTGAACCACTGCATGGTTACCAAGTCTCCAAACCACATATGTGCCGTTTCGTGTGCAATTAAACTTGCCCTTCTTAATTGTTGATTTTGTGTTGCAGATGGATCTAACATTAAGCTGGAAGATTTGTAAAGAATGGCTCCAACATGTTCCATTCCACCATACTGAAAGGAAGGGATAAGCACAAAATCGAATTTCTCAAAGGGTAGTGGAATAGCTGTATAGTCTTCTAACCAATTCAATGCTGAAGCGTGTAAATCGAAAATAGCCTTTTTATTAGCAGCTACTTTTGCTGTATCAGTTTCTCTATGATACATTGTTATTGACCTGCCATTTCTATAAGCATTTATTGTAGAAAATTTTCCAGCTACAAAACTGAATAAATAAGTGCTTATCGGTTTTGTCTCATTGAATATGTAATGGTGTTTACCATCCCAAAACCGCTTTTCTAACATTCTACCATTGGCAACGGCTACCCATGTTTCAGGTATTTTCAAAGAAAGGTTATAACGACCTTTTAAATCTGGTTGATCGAAACATGGAAATGCTGTAGAAGCACGATCAGGAACAAACAGCGTGTATAAATATTCATCGTTTCGGTTCAGTGCATTATCTCCTGCTTCAAAAGATATTTGCACAATATTTTTTTTGAGTTGAAATGCAGAATCTGGAATTATTATATGTCCATTTTCATACCTCCAGTAAACTGATTTCCCTGCCACAGCTACCGTATTTATTTTATGGTAGTCCTGATTAAAGTCGAGTACTAAGGGTATTTTATTTTCTTTAAAATCAAATTCGAGCTGTACACGGCCATTAATTGGTTCAGTTTTATCCTCTGGAATATTAAAGTATAAGTCGTAGGTAATTTGTGCTATATTTTCTGCTCTTTCCTTGGCAAGTTTTTCAGATACTCCATTTTCTAGTACCTCTCGTGGTAATTGCGCAAAAATATTTGAGAAGCATAAAGCCATACATATGGTTGGGAAAAAAAACTTAATCATATTAATGGATATTGGTTATTGGCAAGAACTTTAAATAAAGTCTATGAGTAAACAGAGGTTGAAAATTCCTTAACAGGTTCGTACTGTTATGGCAATTTACTGAATTATATAATAAACAAATAGTAACTTCTTATTTCAAAATTTTAATCTTCGGATAAGTATTCAATCCTATTCCTTATTGTTATATACTTTATCGTTCATTTCATACACACTTTTTGAGCTTTATATCCAGAAAGTTATAGTATCTATTAGCTTGTTTCATTTTCTTTGCAGCCAAGATAAAAACACTCCATAAATTTATATAGGTGAAACACCATCAGCATCAAAGCAATTATAAAGTACATCTTGCCTTATTCAGCGTAGCTTGCCTGTATGGTGCTAATTACAATATAGCCAAGTTAGTAACACCAGAACCCATACCTCCTTATAGTTTGGTGATTCTACGCGTATGTTTTGCTACAATTTTATTTTGGATAGCTGGCATTTTTGTAAAAGATCAACCCATACCCAAGAAAGAATTGCTACCACTATTAATTTGTTCTATTTTCGGTACTGCTGGCACACAAATGATGTTTCTAAAAGGGCTTTCATTAACAAGTCCTATTAATGCATCGGTTATTATGACGCTTACACCAGTAATGGTTTTGCTCATCTCCTACTTTTTTCTTGGTGAACACCTGAATAGATATAAGATAATGGGAATTTTATTGGGTATATGCGGTGCTTTTTTTCTTGTAGGTGGGCAGCAATTCAATTTCAATGGTAGTAATACTATTGGAGATATTATAATCTTCTTCAATACCTCTGTGTTTGCTACATATTTAGTCTTAACTAAAAAATTTATGCTGAAGTATCATCCCATTACTATTATTAAATGGATGTTTTTATTGGGTTGCCCCATGGTGATCCCATTCGGGATAAAAGATTTATATGAATTATCATGGCATACATTATCTATTTATACATGGCTTTCTATACTTTATGTAGTTATCGGTGCTACCTTCTTAGTTTATTTACTCAATACGCTAGCATTAAGTAAAGTTAATGCTAGTTTGGTCGGATTCTATATTTACTTACAACCAGTTATAGCCACATGCATCGCAGTTTTTTTCTTAGGGGAAATTCTTACAATTGATAAAATTTTTTACTCCTTATTGATCTTTGCTGGAGTAGCGCTTGTGAGTAAAAAGAATAAAAAGGCCTCCCTGAATAAAGAAATCCATTAATTATATATCCTTTTCATTAATGAAATACGATATACTTAACAAAAAATTCACACTCCCAAAAAACATTTTTCAAGTACCCTTACTCAATTTTTCAAATCTCAAAAAAATTTTCCCAACAAGATAAAATCATGCTTCTGGCGTAAATAGAGATGATTTACATTCTTTTTATGAAACTGCCTAAGCATAAATCGGCAATATTATAACTGATATTTGCAATACTTACGCCTCATCTGTTTATGATTAAACATAGCTAGTTCTTATGACCCCAGTCATAATTACTTAGTCAATCTCTAGCTACTTTCACATTGTAAATCAATTCTTATACTAAGTAATAAACTATGGAAGTCACTGAAAAAAAACCGACAGTAAACAAAATAGATGTAAAGAATGAAGCCCTCAAACAATGGGTAGCAGAAGTAGCCGCAAAGTGCCAGCCAGATGAAATTTATTGGTGCGATGGATCTCAAGAAGAATATGATGCACTTACACAAAAATTAGTGGACAAAGGTACTTTTATCCGTTTGAACCCTGAGAAAAGACCAAATAGTTTCGCTTGTTTCTCTGACCCTAGTGATGTAGCACGAGTAGAAGATAAAACATTTATTTGTAGCCGCAGAAAAGAAGATGCTGGCCCTACCAATAACTGGATGGATCCTAAACAAATGAAAGCTACACTTGATGGCTTATTTGAAGGATGTATGAAAGGCCGTACTATGTATGTAATTCCATTCTGTATGGGTCCACTAGCCTCTCCAATATCTCAAGTTGGTGTTGAAATTTCAGACTCTGAATACGTAGCAGTAAATATGCGCATAATGACCCGCATGGGTATAGGAGCTTTGAACCAATTAGGTGACGATGGTGAATTTGTAAAATGTCTGCACACTGTAGGAGCACCACTAGAGCCAGGTCAAGAAGATGTAAAATGGCCATGTAATCCAACAGTAAAATATATTGTTCACTACCCCGAAGAAAGAAGCATTGTTTCTTATGGTTCTGGATATGGTGGTAATGCACTACTTGGTAAAAAATGTTTCGCACTTCGTATCGCTTCTACAATGGCACGCGAAGAAGGTTGGTTAGCAGAACACATGCTAATTCTTGGTGCTAAAAATCCTGAAGGAGAAAAAACTTATGTAGCAGCAGCCTTCCCTAGTGCTTGTGGTAAAACCAATTTTGCCATGCTTATTCCTCCAAAAGAAATGGGTGGATGGGAAATCACAACTGTAGGTGACGACATAGCTTGGATCAAGCCAGGTCCCGATGGCAGACTTTATGCAATAAACCCTGAAGCAGGATACTTTGGTGTGGCTCCTGGCACAAACTATAAAACAAATCCGAATGCAATGGAGACTATTAAAGCCAATAGTATTTTCACTAACGTTGGTGTAACTCCTGATGGAGATGTTTGGTGGGAAGGTATGACAGATGAAGTACCTGAAGGTATTATTGACTGGCACGGAAATGTTTTCGATGCAGAAAAAGGTGGTAAAGTAGCTCACCCAAATGCCAGATTTACTTGCCCAGCTAACCAATGTCCAAGTATAGATGCAGATTGGGAGAAACCAGAAGGTGTGCCAATAAGCGCATTTATAGTAGGTGGTAGAAGAAGTTCTACAGTACCATTGGTATACCAAGCTGTTAACTGGAACTTTGGTGTATATGCTGCATCTACTATTGGTTCTGAAATGACTGCTGCTGCGTTTGGTCAAGTTGGTAAAGTACGTCGTGATCCTTTCGCTATGTTACCTTTCTTGGGCTATCATGTAGGAGATTATTTCAATCATTGGTTACAATTCGGTCGCTCATTGGCTAATCCTCCAAGAATGTTTGTAGTTAACTGGTTTAGAAAAGATGCAGAAGGCAATTTCCAATGGCCAGGTTTTGGAGACAATATGCGTGTACTAGAGTGGATTATCGGAAGAGTAAAAGGAAGCGCTGGTGCAGTTGAAAGCCCAATAGGTTGGATGCCAACTTATAATGATATCAACTGGGATGGTATAGATTTCTCACCAGAAAAATTTGAAGAAATCATGGACATAGACAGAGAGCAATGGAAACAAGAAGTTTTCGGGCACGAAGAGCTATTCGAAAAAATGTATGACAAGCTTCCTAAGGAATTCACATTCATGAGAGAGTTGTTACTATCTAGTCTGTGGAGATCTCCTGAAAAATGGGAACTCGCTCCAGAAAGAATTTGATATAAACTTTAAAGGTTAATGTTAATTCGAAAGCAGTCAGTTAATGCTGGCTGCTTTTCTTTTTATATTCTGAAATGGTAAATTTTTAAACTTCGGACTGCATTCACGATAAGAACTTAGTTGATGGATAAATAAAACTTCTACCATATTCAGAATTAGACAAAAAAATACCCAGAGCAAAACCCTGGGTATAAAAATCAGTATTCCGTGAAAATCAATTCAAGAACTCATATATACCTGCAACTCCTTGACCACCACCAACACATGCGGTTACCATTCCATATTTTTGCTTTCTTCTACGCATTTCATTGAAAAGTTGTACAGATAGTTTTGCACCCGTACAGCCTAAAGGATGTCCCAATGCAATGGCACCACCATTTACATTCACCTTTTCTTGGTCTAAATCCAAAGCTTTAATTACTGCTAAAGATTGTGCTGCAAAAGCTTCATTCAGTTCTATTTGGTCAATATCGTTGAGTGAAAGTCCTGCTTGCTTTAATGCCTTAGGAACTGCCTCAACAGGACCAATACCCATTATTCTTGGGTTAACACCTGCCACCTGATAAGACATCATACGAGCAATTGGTTTCAGATTAAGTTCATTCACCATTTTTTCAGACATTACCATTACAAAAGCAGCTCCATCTGAAGTTTGTGAAGAATTTCCTGCAGTAACTTGTCCACCCATTTTAAATGCTGGTCTTAATCTGCCCAACACATCTACACTAGTTTCCGCTCTTGGACCTTCATCTGTATCTACCACATAAGATCTATGTTTTTTTACTCCGTCTTGTAAATAAGTCTCTTCAACAGTTACAGGCACAATATCATCTTTAAACCTGCCATTTTTGATGGCGTCTATTGCGCGCATATGCGATTGATAAGAAAAAGCATCTGCTTGATCTCTAGAAATATCATAATCTTTTGCAACTTCTTCAGCAGTAAGTCCCATGCTTAAATAATACTCAGGGTGCTTATCTGCAATCTGCCAATTTAGGGCAGTTTTATAACCCAGCATAGGTACCATAGACATTGACTCTGCCCCTCCTGCAATTACGCAATCCGCCATACCTGCATTTACTTTGGCACTTGCCAATGCAATGGCTTCCACACCTGAACCACAATAGCGATTTACAATAAAACCTGGTACTTCCATTGGTAATGAAAGAAGAGAAATCATTCTTCCCATTTGCATCCCTTGTTCTGCTTCTGGAATAGCACAACCTACAATTAGGTCATCAACTCTTTTTGCATCAAATTCAGGAATCGATTTAACTAAGTGCTTAATTACATCAGCAGCCAAGTCATCTGGGCGGGTAAATCTAAACCCACCTTTTTTTGATTTTCCTACTGCTGTTCTATATCCGGCAACTATATATGCATCCATAATTTTTTCTTTTATATTGAGTATTTTATAAAAAGTATTTCTGAGAAAGAAAAGTTTAATTTCTAAGTGGTTTGCCTTTGAATAGAATACTTTGAATTCTTTCTAAGGTTTTTTGCTCACCACATAGACTCAAGAATGCCTCTCTTTCTAAATCAAGAAGGTATTGCTCAGTAACCATGGTAGGTGCTGAAAGATCTCCACCATTCATGACATAAGATAGTTTTTTGGCAATCTTCGCGTCGTGAGGTGAAGCATAATGTCCATAGAGCATTCCTGCAATACCTGCTTCGAATGTTGCCATACCTGCTTTACCCAATACTTTTATATCTTTTCTTTCTACCGGTTTTGTGTAGCCAGCTTCATATAATTTAATCGCTTGGGCTTTGGCATCTGCTAATAAGCGTGACCTGTTTAAGGTTATTTCATCACTTGCTTTTAAATAGCCCATCCCTTTACCCTCTGCAGCAGAAGTAGCCACTTTTGCTGTAGCTATATTCATAAAGTAATCTTGCAAACGATTTATTTCAGGATCACCTGGTGCATATGATTGTGAAGCCCTGAGCGTCATCTCCTTGGTTCCACCACCGGCTGGAATTAGACCAACTCCAAATTCTACTAAACCTATATAAGTTTCTGCGTGTGCTTGTATGTGATCACAGTGTAAAGAAAGTTCACATCCTCCACCTAGTGCTAGGCCAGAAGGCGCAGCTATTACTGGTACAGATGAAAACCTTGCCCGCATCATGGTATTTTGGAATTGGGCTATCATAAGGTTAATTTCATCCCACTCTTGATCTCCAGCAAACATAAATAGCATCGCCAAGTTTGCTCCTGCTGAAAATTGAGGTGCTTCATTACCGATGACCAAACCTCTAAAATCTTCTTCTGCTTTAGTTACTGCGGTGTTGATTCCCTCAATTACTTCTGCACCAATCGAATTCATCTTAGTATGGAACTCTAAACCCAATATTCCATCACCTAAGTCAAATAATGTTGTTCCACTATTGCCCCAAACTTTATTCGATTTACGCAATGTATCTAAATAGATAAAGGACTCAGTACCTGGAATTACTTTATAAGATTGAGAAGCTATGTCATAATATTTCTTTTGGCCATCTTCTACTTGGTAAAAACTTTCTGCACCACTTTCTATCATGTCATAGACCCATTGTGCAGGCTTGTGCCCCAAGGCTTCCATTTTGAGTATAGTTTCCTTCACACCTAAAATATCCCAAGTTTCGAATGGGCCATAATCCCAACCAAACCCAGCAGAAACTGCCTTATCAATATTATAGAGTTCATCTGCTATTTCTGGAATCCGCATAGAACAATACCTAAATGTATCGAAGAAAGATTTTCTCAAAAATTCTCCAGCTTTGTCTTCCGCATTTAAAAGCAACTTAGTTCTTTCTTTGGTATCTTCAATACCTTTAGCTTTTTCTAATGAAGGAAATTTGGCTTTAGTCCTTGGTACATATTCATATGTGTTAAAATCAAGTTCAAGAATAAGCCTTTTACCATTTTCGTCTTTTGTCTTCTTAAAATAACCTTGACCAGTTTTATCACCCAACCATTTTCTATCGTGCAGTTCTTTTACTATACCTGGCAACTTAAAGGTATCTATAGATTCGTCCTCTTTTAAAATAGCCCTTAAGTTATTAGATACATTCACAGTAGTATCTAACCCTACTACATCCATAGTTCTAAAAGTAGCTGATTTTGGTCTGCCTATGAGTGGTCCAGTCAGTTTATCAACTTCACCTACAGTAAGACCCATATCTTCAATTATATGCATGGCTGACATTATAGCATATACACCTATACGGTTAGCAATAAAGGCAGGTGTGTCTTTACATAGTACAGTTTCTTTACCTAAGTACAAGTCACCATAATGCATTAAGAAATCAACAATTTCAGGTTTTGTATCAGGACCTGGAATAATTTCAAGCAGCCTTAAATAACGCGGGGGGTTAAAGAAATGTGTTCCACAGAAATTGGCCTTAAAATCATCACTTCTGCCTTCACACATCATGTGCATAGGAATACCAGAGGTATTAGAAGTAATAAGTGTGCCTGGTTTTCTGTATTTCTCTACTTGGTCAAAGATTATTTTCTTAATTTCAAGCTTTTCTACCACTACTTCCATGATCCAATCGTAGTTGGCAATTTCAGACATATGATCATCAAAATTGCCAGTTTTGATCAAAGAGGCACTGGTTTTATCATATAAAGGAGCAGGTTTCGATTTTACTGCAAACTGTAAAGCATCATTTACTATTCTATTTCTCACAACTGCATCATCTGTTGTAAGACCTTTTGCTTTTTCTTTCTCATTAGGTTCTTTGGGCACTATGTCGAGTAACAGTACTTGCACACCTATATTTGCGAAATGGCATGCAATCCTGGACCCCATAACGCCAGAACCCAATACAGCAACTTTTTTTACTGATCTGTTTTTCATATTTCCGTTGTTAAAGGTTGTGTTTTACTTAATCTGATTTAAATCTCTTTTGTAAATTGAAATCTGTAGTTAGTAGGTTACGTTACCGAGAATTTCTGTCTCAGCTTCTTTCTCATCCAAATTTTCTATTACAAAGTGGATTTTATCTATTACTTTAAAAAATGCGTCGAACTCTTTTTTATCAATCAATTCACTGAGCTTTCTATTAAAATATTTTACAGACTGTCTTGCAAGCTCTCTTTTCTTTTTACCTTCCTCAGTTAAAAAAATAATTACCTTTCTTCCATCAGATTTATCCGATTGCCTATAAATGAGACCTTTTTCTTCTATAGACTTTAACATTCTAGTTAGGCTTCTAGATTCCATTCCAAGTAAAGGTGCTATTTTGGTCGCTGGTGTCCCATGTTCTCTATCTATGTTTAATAGTACAAATCCTGAAGAATGGGTAATATCAAATTCAGCACCTATGTAATTATACATTTTAGATATTGCCAGCCATGCTGCCTTTATACTAAAATCGACTGACCTCTTTTTCTTATCTAAATTATCTGACATTAATAATTGGTTGCTTGGTTTAGGAATTTAACAAAACTACAAAAAAATATTATGCATGCATAATATTTTTTTGGCTTATCAGCACCTAATAATCAATAGTTATGAAGGTTTGCAAATATTTTTAAACAGTAAATCTTAGATTTTTTAAAGGAGAGAATGCTTGGTTTTACAGTTTGGTTTCGCGGTTACAGAGCAATTAATCATACAAAGTAACCTTTTCAGTAATTTGTATTAAATAGTAAAACTTACACAAGTAATATTTTTATGAATAGAATGGATTTTTTGCAAAACCTGAGAAAGTTTAGCACTTATTTTGATTATAATCTTGTTAACAAAGTGGTATTGCTTGCGAATGGAATAAATTATTTTTTTGAAAAGAAAAAAAATTACCATATTTTAGTAAAACATTACATTAGCAAATTATCATATATTACAAGTATATATTAGCTAAGTACAAGTTCTTTAAGATATGCGTATTCCCTTTTTTTCAACTGTTTAAGTATATTTTCATAAAATTTTATACGCATTTTACACCAATTAACTAACATTCCACTGGCAATCGCACTTTGTTTATCAATGCTTATTATCCTAAATTAGCGTTGCATAACCGACTAACTAATATTTTTTATTAGTAACAATTGAACCATACTATCATGAGTAACAAAACAGTATTGATCTGCAATGCAGACGATAATTCGCTACTTAAATATTCTCCACACCCTTCTATTTTAGACCGAAATAGTTTTGATAAACACGTTCATAATGGTGAATTTAACAATGTAGACAGGTTTATAATCTCCGCTCAATTAAACTGGTCAAAGAAAGATTTTTCTGATTTTCATGGATTAGAGATTATAAAAGAACTAAGGGTAAAATCTAAGTCTAAAGCATCAATTTTAGTAACTTCTCATTTCCCTTATGAGAAAGTTAATGATGAATTTTGTAAGCAAGCCTCAGGCAACTTTAGATTCTTACAAGACTCAGGTGTGAATTATATCTCCACCCTAGATGTAGAGAACATTGGCTTTAAAAGCCTCGATGATAAATTTAAGCCGCAACTTGATGAAAAACTACTCGATTATCTTTTAGGAAATCTATACAATGATGCTGAATACATAATAACAGAACTCAATACATTATGTGAAGCAATTTTAGAGGAAGATGGCAATACATTAGATGTATCTAAACTTGATCAATTTTTCAATAAATTAATTAATTGCTTTTGTGATAAGGAAGAAGAGTTGTTGTTAATTAAAACAGGGCTGTATAATAATTTAGAGAGTTTTCCTGAAATAGATAAATCTGATTTATTTGACCAATTACAAGGAGTTAAAAATAAATTAGAAAGGATATTTATTCATCAACAAACAAAGACTTTCAACACTACCCACGAATTTAATGCCCCTAAATATGGCAAAGTACTTTATGTCGATAACAATGGAAAGTTTGGAAGAAAAATAAAACAAAAACTTTTTGAAGAGCAAATACATTGTATTCTGGCCTCTGATATTAATGAAGCATTAGACATCTTAAAAAAAGATGATAACAATGACATCACCTTATTAGTATGCGATTATAAATTTTTGAACGACAAGAAACAATTTCATCACAAACAAGCTTTTCATCTATCTCAAGAATTGAATAAGATGCCGAATCTTGTAAATATGTTGGTATTTACAGGCTTAAACTCTTATTCATCTAATCCGCTCACTACTCAATACGGAAGAATGGTTGAGTCAGTGATGAAAAGTAAAGTATTTTATGATGAAAATGGATTGGATAAATTCTGTACTATTGCCAAAAAGTTATGTAAAAATGCTTTTGAAAAAATAAAAGAATGCAATGCTTTTAAAGCAGGAACGACACATAAATTCCTTTACAAAGTACATAGAGAAAGCAGAGATTATCACATAATCGAAGATGACATTGCGGAGTTTGCCATGCATTCGGTTGAGGAGCTAGTAAAACACGGAGAAATCCCTAAAATATTATTGCCAAACCTAAATGGTAGACTTTCTAATAAAAATACTGATAAGGATTTAGATAATTTCAGGCAAATTCTTGTCGGTCGCAGAATTGTTCTCGGGCTTTGTCAAGTACCTCACAAATTACTTTTTAGGTTCGAAAAAGAGCTGAATAAATACTCAAGGTTAGATAAGAAAGATTCTTGGTATTTATTATACAATGCTATTAGGCATGGAGAATTGAAATTGAATTATGATGGCATAGAAGATACCGAATTACACAATGTAGTGAACAGAAATCTACGAATGTCTATCAAGCAAAATTATAATTGGCGGGCAAGTAAAGGCTATCCATTAACTATTGAGGAAAAAAACTGGCTTTATAAATACAGTGAAAAGTTTGCCAATTTAGAATTACCTGAACAAGCATAAACCAAATTACCAGCTATTACATGAATATAAAAAATATTTTACTGTTCTCTTATTCTTCAAAAGAACATCAGTATCCGTTTTTTAAGGATTTGATGTTTACAAACAAACCCACACATAAGGTACTAGAATTTTTATGCCCTTTAGATAAAGTGGATAAACGTATGTCAAAAATACATGCTGAAATTCTCTTTATTGAAGAAAGTGCAAATATTCCTGATAATCTATACAGAACCATCAGTTCCGCAGATAATATTTTACTTATTTATACTAATTCCTCTTTACAAGTTAAAGAAAAATTGATGATTATTACTAGAGGTAAAATTCATCGAAAAATAATTGAAGTAGGGCCTGAACAACAAATTGCTTTACATTTGATCAGCAAGATGGCAAAAGCCTATGCAGTAAGAAAAAGAAAGGTCTATTATGATAGGTATGAAGAATTACTTTCAATTTTTTACAATAACTATCTACAAGAAGCACAATTACAGATTATGCACGCTTGTAATAATAAAAAAAGGCTTCATGAAATTTTATCAATTCAATCTTCTACTGATATCTCTGAATTAATGATTGAAACCTTAATAGGAAATAAAAAAATTAAAGACCTACTTTCTCGATTAGCTAATGAAGAATTATCTGAAGAAAAAGCAGTTTTAAATGTAAAAACACAACTACACAAAGAGTTATTCTTTAACACTGTGCAAACAGCATAATTATGATAAAGTTGATTGTAATTCATTCAACTTTTTATAAATTCCGTCAGTCACTTGCATTAATGATTGATGGTCTCCTTTCTCCATTATTTCTCCATCTTTAATCACTAAGATTTCATCTGCATGTTGAATAGTGCTAAGTCGATGTGCTATAATAATTGAAGTACGATTTTTAAGTAAATTAGTAAGTGCATCTTGCACTAATTTCTCAGATTCTGTATCTAAGGCTGAAGTAGCTTCATCAAGAATTAATATTTCCGGATTTTTTAAAATGGCCCTTGCAATACTAAGTCTTTGTCGCTGGCCACCAGAAAGTTTTAATCCTCTATCACCAATTACAGTATCGTATCCATTTTCTGATTGCTCAATAAAATCATGTGCATTGGCAATTTTAGCTGCCTCAACGATTTGCTCGCGTGTAGCCTCAGTTTTAGCAAATGCGATGTTATTGGCTATTGTATCATTAAATAAAATAGATTCTTGAGTAACAATACCCATGTGTTCCCTCACTGTTTTTATTTTTGTTTGGGTAAGGGGTGTTCCATCAAAAGTAATTTCTCCTTTATTTGGATCATAAAATCGAGGTATTAAATCTGCTATGGTAGATTTACCACCGCCAGAAGGCCCTACCAGGGCAATTGTTTTCCCCTTTTTAAGTGTAAAATTGATATTCTTAAGAACTTCCTTTTCTCCATCATAAGTAAAATGTACATTCTTAAATGTTATATCCTCTTCGAATGTATCAATCGACTTAGCTGTTGGGGCATCTACTATGGCAGGTTTTGTATCAATAATTGCTAGTACCCTTTTACCTGCTTCTAATCCTCGCTGAATAGCTGAAACCGCAGAAGAAATCAAGCGCATGGGAGCCATTACTTGTGATAATAAAATAATATAAGTAATGAATTCACTGGCTTTTAAATCAGAATCTAAGTTGAGCACTAGTGTTCCGCCATAATACAAAATGCCAGCGACTAAAGTAACACCAAAAAATTCTGTAAGAGGAGATGCCAAATCTCTTTTGAGAGACATCGACCTCAGTGTATATGCATATTTTTTATTATCAGCCTGAAATTTATCATGGATATAACCCTGTGCATTAAAGCCCTTAATTACCTTGAACGAACCCAAAGCTTCATCGATAGTACTGAGCATATTGCCTAGAATCACCTGTACAATTGCTGCTTGCTTTTTTAACCGACGTATTAATTTAGAAAAAAGAAATCCTGCAGTTGGCAATACAAATAAGGTGAACAAAGTGAGTTTTGTAGACATTATGAAAAGCAAAACAAAGTAACCAATAAGCGTTGCTGGTTCTCTAAAAACTACAGATATGGTGTTCACTACAGAATTTTCCACTTCTTGTATGTCACCAGTCATTCTTGAAGCTAAATCCCCTTTTTTATGTTCAGAAAAAAATCCACTATGCATTTCCGAAACCCTATTAAAAATAGACTCTCTTAAATTCATTATGAGTCTAGCACGCATAAATACCATGACCCGAGTGGCAAAATACCGAAAGAAACCCTTCAAGAAATTTGTAGCCAAAATCATAAGACAGACAAATTCAAGCGCTGCAATTTTTCCATATTCATTAACTGTAGAAAGAAAATGATAATTGAATTTATCTTTGATGTAAGAAATGGTAAATGAAAAATCTGGATTAGTAGTGGATTCTACAGTATTACTTTCAATACCAAATAGCACCTCTAATAAAGGAATGAGCAGACTAATATTGAGCAATCCAAAGATGATGGCCAATAAAGCAAAAATTATATATTGCGTTAACGACAAACCCAGCGGACGCGCAAAAGATAATAGCCTAAAATATATTTTCATGAAACTATACTTTCTTTTTTTAAGGTTCTACAACCAGAGTTAAGTTGCAAAGCTATTAATTAAAAGCATAATGCAAGATGTTGCTTTATTGGTTTAAATTTTCCAATTTTTACATTAACGGCAAGTAAGTCACAGGTAAAATCAATAAATTAGTCATATCATTTAATTATAAAATTTAGTCATGGGCCCTGAAATAATTATGGTTATTGCTGTTGTTGGCATTGTATCCGGAACAATAGTAAAAATGAGAAAAATGCAATTAGAAAAAGAATACCTGCTTAGAGGTAAGGAAGGGAGCTTTACTCAAGAAAGAGGCAGGAAAAAAAATCCAGCTGCGCTTGAAGAGATAAATCAACGGTTAGAAAATCTAGAAACCATTATAGCTGCAGGAGATATAAATGCATTGCCCGAGCCTGGAGAAACCAAAGAACTGAAAGAGCAAATTAAATTACTTGCCAAAAGAGTCTCTGAATTAGAGCATGAGAAATTTAATGATGACCCTTATTAATCATTTAATAGTTTTCACGAGTAAATTCGGTTAGATTTTTATAAAATCGCCTATTTTTAGTATTTAGATTTTTTATCTTTAATAAGTAATCAACTATTTTTTTGCTAATCTAAATTTCATCAATCAAATCTACTTTATGAAATTCCTTACCCCCTGCTCAGTATTTTCTATACTGTTCATTTTTTGTATTTATAATGTACAAGCCCAAGAAATACTTAATAATGACAGTAAAGTAGCTAACATTGACAGTGAAATCCCGCTTGACCCTAGCGTAATTACTGGGAAATTAGAAAATGGCCTTACTTACTACATAAGAAAAAACACCAAACCAGAAAACAAGGTAGCCTTGAGATTAGCCGTTAACGCAGGTTCAATGCTAGAAAATGAAGAACAACAAGGTTTAGCCCACTTCTTAGAGCATATGGCGTTCAATGGTACCAAAAACTTTAAAAAAAATGAATTGGTCAGTTACCTACAATCTGTAGGTGTAAAGTTTGGGGCACACTTAAACGCCTATACCAGTTTTGACGAAACTGTTTACATGCTCAATGTCCCTACAGATGAAGAAATTTTAATGAAGGGATTACAAATAATGGAAGATTGGGCACATAACCTAAGTTTCGAAGAAGAAGAAATTGACAAAGAACGTGGTGTGGTAATAGAAGAATGGCGCATAGGACAAGGAGCTTCTCAAAGAATGCGTGAAAAGTGGTTTCCAGTTATGATGAAGGACTCCCGCTATGCAGAACGCTTACCCATTGGTAAAAAAGAAATTATAGAAACATTCGATTATAAAACACTTACCGATTTTTATGAAAAATGGTATCGCCCCGAACTAATGGCATTAGTCGTTGTAGGCGATATTGACGTAAATAAAATGGAGGAAACCATAAAAGCACAATTCGGTAAAATACCAGCCTCTAAAGAACCCATAGAAAGACCTTATTACGATGTTCCTGCCCACCAAGAAACATTGATTGCTACTGCTAAAGATAAAGAAGCATCTTTCACACAAATTCAATTACTCTATAAAAGAGAAAAGAAAGCGTCTAGCACTATTAAAGATTATGGTGATTACCTCTTACAGCAGGTTTATGATGGTATGCTTAACCAAAGGTTAAGTGAACTTACCCAACAAGCAGAGCCACCATTTATGTATGCCGGCGCTGGTTATGGTGAACTAGTTCGAACAAAAGACACCTACTCTTACTTTGCCATAGTCCCTCCTGGAGGTATTGAAAAAGGCCTAACTTCCTTAATAGAAGAAAGTAAAAGAGCACTTTTACACGGATTCACTCAAAGTGAACTAGACAGATATAAGCAAGAAATGCTGGTATATTACGAAAAAGCCTTTAAAGAAAGGGATAAAACAGAATCTGCCAACTACGCCTCTGAATATGTCGCCCATTTTTTAGAAGGCGCTCCTTCTCCGGGTATAGAGAATGAATTGAATTACCTCAAAACTTTTCTTCCTTCTATTACTCTAGATAAAATCAATGCCAAAACAGCCTCCCTTATTGCCGATAATAACCGCGTTGCTGTAATTACTGGACCTGACAAAGAAGGATTTGACATACCGGGTGAAGATGTAATTTCAGCAATGTTGGAAAAAGCAGATGAGCTAAAACCAGCTGCTTATGAAGATAATTTAACCGCTACTTCTTTGATGGAAGCATTGCCTAATCCTGGCAAAGTAGAATCTAAAGAGGAGAAAGCAATGGATGTTACAGAGTTAAAATTGGCAAATGGAGCAACGGTAGTTTTGAAACCAACCGACTTCAAAAATGATCAAATTATAATGGATGCGCTTAATTTAGGCGGACACTCTGTTTATGATATAGAGGACTATTACTCAGCAAGTTTTGCAGCGAGCATTGTTGATGAAAGTGGTATCAAAGATTTTTCAGTTACTGACATACAAAAACTCATGACTGGCAAAATTGCTTATGTGAGTCCTTATATTAGGGAAATTACTGAAGGTTTTAGGGGAAGCAGTACGCCAAAGGATTTGGAGAGTATGTTACAACTACTTCATCTGTATATTACTGCGCCACGAAAAGACCAAGAAGCTTTTATGTCTTATATGAATAAGACAAAGGCTATTTATGCCAATCTGTTTGCCGATCCAGGCAATTTCTTTTATGATAAGACAGCCAGACTATTATCTCAAAATCATCCAAGGGGCGGCGGACTGCCTCAGGTAGAAGACTTCGATAAAATAGACCTAGACAGAGCTTATGAAATTTATAATGAACGTTTTAGCGATATTCAAAACTTTACTTTCTTTTTTATTGGCAACTTTGATGTAGAAGCCATAACCCCGTTGATCGAAACTTATATTGGTAGTTTGCCATCTAATGATACCCAGCCAGCATACAAAGATTTAGGCATTAGATACCCGAAAGGAGTAATCAAAAAGGTATTCAAAAAAGGAACTGATCCTAAAAGCCAAGTGAAACTTGCCTTTACTGGTGAGTTTGAATACGATAGAAAAGAAGCTTATAAAATCTCTTCTTTGGCAGAAATTCTTGATATTAAATTGACGGAAACACTAAGAGAAAAAGAAAGTGGTGTGTATGGTGTAAGTGCTTTTGGCTACACTGATCAAATCCCTGCAGCCGATTATTATTTGGGGGTTGAATTCCCTTGTGCTCCTGAAAATGCGGAAAAACTAATAAACGCTACTTTTGAAGAAATCAAAAAATTACAAGAAAACGGTCCTACTGAAGAAGATCTCAACAAAATTAAAGAAACCCAAAAATTAGAGATGAAAGAAAATCTCAAGAGAAATGAGTTTTGGTTGAGTACCTTACGCAATAGCTATTTGTATGAAAGGGATTATAGCAAAATCATGAATTATGAAGAAAGGATAGATGCCCTCACTGTAGATGCCTTAAAAGAAACTGCCAACAAGTATTTCAATTTTGATAATTATATACAAGCGGTATTGTATCCTGAAGGGGAGGAGTAGGTATTGATAATTTATCATAGAAAGAGGGCAACCAATTAGTTTAGTTGCCCTTTTGTATATAAACAAGCTTCCGTGGAAGCTATGAAAAAATTCGTGAAAACAGCTTTATCTATTTGTCATTATTTTCTTTATTAAAAAACTTCTTTCTTAAAATACAATTTGGAAAATAACCTTAAACTAAGGCATGCCTTTATTTAATAGAGTAATGCTCATGAAGGAAAAAGTGATTATAAAATCTAATTTTAAGGGTTTCATTTTATTTTGGGTAGTTACTCTAAATGCCTCATTTGCTTTTTTTTATTTCACTAGTAAAGAAAAGTTGCCTATTAAAAGTTATTTAATTTTGCTTTTAATTTCTGGTATTATTGTTTTTTTAGAAGTACTGAGATGCAGCCAAGAAATTATTATCACTAAAGAATCTGTTATTGTTAGAAATAGGTTTTTCAAATATGTGAAGGATAGACGCTTTGCTTATGAAGACTTACTTGTTGAGTTTGATTATATAAGCTCAAGTGAAAACTCATATATCTCAATCAGAAATTATGATGTTCCTGCTAAAATTCCTCTTGATTATATAAGTAAACAACAGGTCATAGACTCTTTCAAGAAGTTTGGTGTGGATGTAACTGTAAGAAAAAAGAAGAAATGGCCTTTTATAGATTAGCAAGCAAGGTGAATTTCAACCGTTATCCTAATCCTAAGAATTGTGACTTGTAATCCACTATAATTAAGGTTTCGGGTTGTGAGTCACAACCCGAGGAAATGGACTGCTTTACTTCAATATCATTGAACTAACCTCAAACCTTCTCCACCTTCAACTCAATTTTTACATCTTCTAAATCAATTTGGGTAGCATTATCCAATGTATCCATTAATTGTAGTTGTAGAGCTTGGGTTTCTACACAGATATAATCTTTGTGTGTATCAAAAGCTGCATTTGCCAAAGCATCCCCTTTTTGTACAGAAATGGCAATTTTATCTTGTACTTCCAGCCCCATATCTTTTCTGAGGTTTTGTACACGGTTTACCACTTCACGGGCAATTCCTTCTTTTCGCAAATCTTCAGTAATGGTAATATCCAAAGCTACAGTTAATCCATAATCTCTGGCTACCAACCAACCCGGGATATCCTCAGAAGTAATTTCTACATCTTCAGGAGTTAGGGTAATCGTTTGCCCTTCTACTTCAATATCATATTTCCCCTCTTTTTCGATTTTGGTAATATCCGCTTGCTCAAACTTATTGACTGCAGCTGTGATAAAGCGCATCAATTTTCCGTACTGTTTACCAAGCACTTTAAAGTTTGGCTTTATTTTCTTCACCAATACCCCAGAAGAATCATCTAAAAATTCTATCTCTTTGATATTCACCTCTGCATTAATGATTGACTCAACTGCTTTGATTTGTCTGGTCACTTTCTCATTTAAATCTGGAATCAAAATCTTAGAAAGCGGTTGCCTTACCTTGATTGACTCCTTTCTTCTTAGCGAATGTACCAAAGAAGAAATCTTCTGTGCCAATGCCATTCTTTCTTCTAAATCATTATCTATATCCGCCTCATTGGCAGTCGGATAATCACTTAGGTGTACTGAGGCTGCTTGATCCATTCCAGTTACAGCATTCAAGTCTTGGAACAATTGATCAGCATAAAAAGGAGCAAAAGGGCTCATTAGTAGTGAAATGGTCTCCAAACAAGTATATAAAGTTTGGTAAGCCGCCATTTTATCACGGTTGTACTCCCCTTTCCAAAAACGCTTTCTGTTTTGTCTAATGTACCAATTACTTAAATCGTTTATGGTAAAATCCTCTATTGCCCTTACTGCCTTGGTCGATTCATAATCATCCATGGTTGCTTTTACTTCATTGATCAAAGTATTTAACCTAGATATAATCCAACGATCACTCTCTGTTCTTTCAGCAACTGGAACAGCAGCCTCTGTAAAAGAGAAACCATCTAGATTGGCGTATAATCCAAAAAAGGAATAGGTATTATATAATGTGCCAAAGAATTTTCGCTGAACTTCCTTAACCCCATCAAGGCTAAATTTGAGATTGTCCCATGGTTGTGCATTTGTAAGCATATACCAGCGGGTAGCATCAGCACTGTATTCCTCAATGGTATCAAAAGGATCTATTACATTACCTTTACTTTTAGACATTTTAGCTCCTTTGGCATCTAATAACAAGCCTGTAGAGACTACATTATTAAAAGAAACTGCACTTTGAGGAAATTCCAGCATTACCGCTAAAGCGTGTAAGGTAAAGAACCAACCACGCGTCTGGTCAACTCCTTCAGAGATAAAATCTGCAGGAAAGCTTTCTTCAAATATTTCTTTATTTTCAAATGGATAATGCCATTGTGCATAAGGCATGGCACCACTATCGAACCAAACGTCTATTAAATCTGGCTCCCTATACATGGCTTTTCCACTCTCACTTACCAATATTACATCATCTACATAAGGTCTGTGTAAATCAAAATCATCTTTCAATTTACCAGCTGCCGTCACTCTAGAATCTGCAGCCATCACTCCAGCTGCTACTGCTTTCTCTACTTCTTCGCTCAACTTAGCGATTGAACCTATGCATATCTCTTCAGTACTATCCTCAGTTCGCCAAACTGGTAAGGGAGTTCCCCAAAAGCGTGAGCGAGACAAATTCCAATCTACCAGGTTTTTTAGCCATTCACCAAATCTACCTGTTCCTGTAGATTCTGGCTTCCAATTAATAGTTTTATTCGCGGCTATTAGTTTCTCTTTGAAAGCAGTGGTTTTTATAAACCAAGAATCTAAAGGATAATACAATACAGGTTTATCGGTACGCCAACAATGTGGGTAACTATGCTCATATTTCTCCACTTTAAAAGCCCTATTGGCTTCTTTCAGTTTTATAGAAATGAGCACATCGGTTGATTTATAAGCTGGATCAGCTATGGTAGCGTCATCCTCATATTCTGCTTTCACATAGCGCAAAGCAAAGTCTGTGACTTCCTTTACAAAACGACCTTGCTTATCTACCAGAGGCATAGGTTGGTCATTTTCGTCTTTTACCAAAATAGCAGAAATACCCGCTTGTTGTGCTACACGGTAGTCATCAGCACCAAAAGTGGGCGCAATATGGACAATACCAGTACCATCTTCGGTACTTACAAAGTCACCAGGAATTACCCTAAAAGCATCGCCTTCAGGTTTTACATAGGACAATAGTTGTTCATAATTTACGCCACTTAAATCTTTGCCTGTAAACTCACCTGTTATTTTGTAAGGAATAACTTTATCTCCTGGTTTGTAAGCATCAAAATCTGCCTTTTGTTGTTTTTCAGTAAAATATGCTCCCAACCTATCCTTTGCGAGGATAACTTCTGTAGGTTTAAAAGTATATGCATTGTAACTTCTAACACGTACATAGGTTATTTTCTCCCCTACCGCTAAGGCTGTATTAGAAGGCAAAGTCCAAGGTGTTGTTGTCCATGCGATGATAAATACTTCTGCAGAAGCGCCTTCAAATAAATGAACAGATTTATCATCTTCTATCACCTTAAACTGGGCAATAGCAGAAGTATCTTTTACATCTCTGTAAGCTCCAGGCATGTTCAATTCATGAGAGCTTAAACCCGTACCTGCTTTTGGAGAATAAGGTTGTATGGTGTAACCTTTATATAATAAGCCTTTATCGTAGAGCTTTTTTAATAAATGCCACAGCGTTTCAATGTAATCTCTGTTGAATGTGATGTAGGGATTATCCAAATCTACCCAATAACCCATTTTATTGGTCAAATCGTCCCAAACCCCTTTAAACTTCATTACCGCCTCACGACAATGTTGGTTATATTCTTCTACAGTGATTGTTTTTCCAATATCTTCTTTGGTAATGCCAAGGTCTTTCTCCACTTTTAACTCTACTGGTAAACCATGAGTATCCCAACCACCTTTCCGCTTTACTTGGTAGCCACGCAAAGTTTTGTAGCGGCAGTACATATCTTTAATAGTACGTGCCATTACGTGGTGAATGCCAGGCATTCCATTTGCAGAAGGTGGGCCTTCATAAAAGGTAAAAGTAGGCTTCCCTTCTCGATTTTTGATTGACTGCTCAAAAACCTTATTCGCTTGCCAGAAATCTAATATTTCTTTTCCAACTTGTGGCAGATCCAACTGCTTATATTCCTTGTATTTTGCCATGTTTATACTGTATCGCTTTTCAGCTAATTAAGTGCTTACTTCAACAAGCGGCAAAATTAATAATTTTTGTGGGGAAATGGGTATTTAGATTTTGGTCTGTAGGTTTTAGGTTTTAGTGGTTTTTCATGGGCATGATAATATTGTTTTGCTTGGGGTTGCGGAGTGTCTGGAAATGACACAAAAGATATCGTCAAATATTTTCAAAGAAGCAATTGAATCAAGGTTTCGATACAACTTCAAAAAGATAGTATTTGTAAATTATTCAAAAAGTGAAAGATTTAACACTTCATCCTACAAAAAATTCTATGTATACGAATAATCAATCCCATACCTGTCTTAGAGGGACTTGAAAGCTTTTCTCAAGTTAAAGAAATCGTGTCCGCAGTATAAGTTTGTCATCGTTTACACAACATAGTTTTTATAAGCACCGTTATGTACATATTTTTATAACAATTTTTTGTTACTATTTAGTCTATGAAAAAACTATCATTTCTTGGCCTTATTGGCCTTTTATTCATTCTTGGTAATTGCTCTGAAGAAAATGAGCCTAATGATCCTCTTTTTAATATCGAATCCATTACACCAGTGTCTGGCCCAGTTGGAACTACTATAGAAATTGTAGGAATCGGCTTTTCTAGTATAGTATCTGAAAACGTTGTAAAGTTTAATGGTATAGAAGCCAACGTAATTCTTGCCAATGATACCATGCTGACAGTACTTGTACCCGAAGATGCAACAACAGGAGGGGTGACTGTCACTACTGCTGGTAAGACCACAAAAGGTCCTGAATTTACAGTTACTGAACCTACCCCCACTCTAACATACTACATTTCTTTCAAGGCGAATGGAACAACGAAAGTATTTGAGACATCCAATCCTGGTTATCAAGCCTGTGGACAGTGTGCATGCAGCGACATACCTGTAACAAATCAGGTGCGAAATGCCAATGTGAGTGTATGTAATGCAAGTAATGACTGGATCATAGCTTCAGATATCCAAGGCTGGAATGGTGACAGTTTTGCTTTCAACACGGCAAGTTTTCCTACTGCATCTTTTGAATTTACAGAAGCAGGAGTATATTACACAACGGAAATCGTTTCTGATCAAACTGATAGCGAATTAAATATTACGAATGTTGTGGCAGATGGGAATATTGGCAGCAAACTTATGTATAAAGTCACAGGTAACTTTAAATGCAAGGTAGCGGCGGAATTTGAAGGAGCAACTGTGACTGTGACGGATGGAACATTTGTAGTACGTTACAGTGAATATTAAACGGTAGGTCGAGCTACTGCATTCTCGGCTATCTGACGAGTTCGAGCCTACTTGATAATGTGCTTTTAGTTGACTGGAGGATTTCAACTATTACAGCCGACTAAATCTGCCCTATGCATGACAGGAGCTAAATCAATGGCTGATTTGTAAGTATTAATTTGTTACCTTCAATAAACGTTTGGTTACGATGTACTAATACTCTTCCAAATCAGCCATTGCAAAAAGTCAAACGATAAATTCCAGTCTAAGTTCTTATAAATCCATTTTTCCCAATGACTCAGGTCATAAAGTAGTGAGACTTATGTCTAATCTTCAAACAAATAGAAGCCTCTCGACTTCGATGAATACCCAAACAAAGTATTCCAAAAGTTTTCATCAATTAAGCATGATTTCAAAGATATTCCCTAAGCCTGTATAATTTTTTTCACTGCTAACTCTTCTAGTAAATACATCTATCCAATTAAACTACACAAAAAGTGATAAAATGTAAGGCAATATTATTTCCGATTTTTTATATACTGCTCATCTTGAATGCCTTTAGGTTATAGACTCATAACTTCAAAAGGATTGATATCTTGCTTTTTATATTTAGGTAGCAATGTTACTAAAAGCACCAAATTCATGAGACTTCTACAGACTTAGCTATAGTTTAATGTTTTGACACTATTCTAGCTTTGCTAAGAACTGCGCCATTCGGTTCAGTGATTCCCTCTTATTATCAATCCCATTTTCCCCAACTATTTTCATAATACTTTATTAATACTTGATTATCTAACCGATTGATTTCTACATCTATGGATTGCATGTCTTGCTCAAATACAAATATTTTAGGAAGAATCTCAGGAACTAAGAATCTATTTTGCAATCTATTGGCAAATTGTTGTAAATGAGTTGCTACTGGTTTTGTGATTTCTTCATGTAGCGTTTCATTTTGCTCATTAAATAAATTTGTTGGCTTTGTTACAAAAGCCATGTTAAAGCCCCACATACCGAAAGTGGGTAAATAAACATTCATAGGCACCGCATTACCAAATACTTTAGCAAGGGTTTTATTAATACACCAAAAAGCATTAGCTGCAAAATAAGGGGATGTAGATTGAGTAATAACCATTCCATCTTTTGCTAAGATTTTCTGTACCATCCTATAGAATTCTACAGAATAAAGTTTACCCAAAGATGCCGAGTTGGGATCGGGCAGATCAATAATTACCAATGAGTATAGCTTCCCCGTTTTTTGCACAAAGTTGAAAGCATCTTCATGAATCACATTTACTTTCGGATTTAGCAATGCTGCATTATTCAGTTGGGTGAAAATGGGATTTTCAGAGGCTATTTCTGTGATTACCGGATCCAAATCTACTAGGTCTATTTGCTCAACAGCATCATACTTAATCAGTTCTTTTGCTGCCAAACCATCACCTGCACCAAGTAGTAAAACATTTTCTGGTTGTGGTACAAAAGCCATAGGTACATGGACTAATGGTTCATGATAGCGGTACTCATCTATGGTAGAAAATTGCAAATTTCCATTAATATATAACCGAACATCCCTGTCGTACTTGGTAACTACTACCCTTTGATATTTAGTTTGCTTAGAGAATATGATATTATCTTCATAAACATATTGCTCCAACATACCACTCAATTCAAATGAATATACCATCCCCCCAAACATAACAAGCAAAGAAATGATGGATGCTGCCACCAGTTGTTTACTAAGCCTCAACTGATCTTTAAAAAGTGTTGTATTGAAAAGCGCAATCAACAAATTTAAAATACCTACTAAAAACGAAGTACGCATGATTCCTAAATAGGGCAAGAGAATTAAGGGGAAAAGTACCGAAGCTAACAATGAGCCGATATAATCAAATGCCAATACGTTTGAAATGGTATTTTTAAGATTCTCGTAACGTTTTAAAATGCGGGTAATCAAGGGGATTTCTATACCTATGAACGTTCCTAAAATGATTATGAGCGTAAATGCAGTAAGGTAATAGTTTTCTGTAAGGGAAAAACTGATGTGTAAAATAAGTGCTGAAAGCCCACCTATCAATCCTAATGCTATCTCTACAATTATAAATTTTTGGAGCAGCTCATCATCTATAAATCTGCTCAATAAAGAACCTATGCCCATTGCAGAAAGAAATAGCCCAATGGTAATAGAAAAATGTAAGATACTACTGCCCAAGAAATACGTGGAAACGGTACTGATGAGCAACTCATATAAAATCCCACACACTGCTATAATCAGTACTGAGATTAGTAAAACAGGTACTTCTTTGTTTCCTTTTAAAGTTTGTTTGTCTAAGCCTTCTTCAGCCATTTCATTTTTTTCAGTTTGCAATAAAATTATTGGTAAATAATTGAATGGGCAATCAAGTTGAAAAAATCATAAGGAGTTGAAATCAATAATCTCAAAATTTATATTCTTATTCATTTTAATTTAGCCTACAATTTATAGCTTTGATTACTTATCAATCTATATAATTGAATTATGACTCCATTGTATCCCCTTAAATTCAAGACCATATTTAAAGATAAAATATGGGGAGGCGAAAAGATAGACAAAGTATTAGGCAAAGATTTTTCTCCTTTACCAAACTGTGGTGAAACATGGGAAATTTCAGGAGTTGAAGGAAATATCTCTGTAGTTGCTGAAGGTGCTTTAGCTGGTAAAAAATTGACAGAACTGATAGAAGAATACAAAGACACCTTATTAGGCAAACAGGTTTTTGAAAATAGTGGAACAGAATTTCCATTATTGGTCAAGTTTATAGATGCCAATGCAGACCTTTCTATTCAAGTACACCCAGATGATACTCTGGCTAAAGCAAGGCATAACTCTTTGGGTAAAACCGAGATGTGGTACATTTTCCAAGCAGATGAAAACACAAAATTAGTATCGGGCTTTAATAGGGAAATGGATAAGGATACTTATGTGCAACACCTCGAAGAAAAAAGACTCACCGAAATCATGAATTATGAAGATGTGGTAGATGATGATGTTTTTTTCCTCCCTGCTGGTAGAGTCCATACCATAGGCAAAGGCTGTTTATTGGCAGAAATTCAACAAACGTCTGATATTACTTACCGCATCTATGATTTTGACCGCAAAGATGCGCAGGGCAATACAAGGGAATTACATACAGAAGAAGCACTAGATGCCATTGATTATAAACATTATTCGCAATACAAAACCGAGTATGATAAATCTGTTAAAAACGAAGCGGTACAATTGGCTACTTGCCCTTATTTCGAAACCAATGTACTTAAATGTGATGCGCCAATTGCCAGAAATTATGATGAAATAGATTCATTTGTGATTTATGTTTGTTTCGATGGCGCATTTGCTGTTCATTATGGAGAAACCAATATTGAGGTTAAAAAAGGAGATGCCGTATTGCTTCCAGCCAACATCAAAAATGTCACTTTAAATCCTTCAGGTCAATTTAAGATTTTAGAATCTTATGTACCTAGACCTTAGAAAAAACTGTTTTTGCAAAACAAAAAAAGGTTAGTCAATCTGGCTAACCTTTTTATTTTATAATCTGATTCTATATTAGTAATTATACTTTTTGCACTATAATTTAATTTATCTGTGTAAATCAATTTGTTTGAAGCACTTCATTTAATAATGCACAATGAGAATTTTAGTTTAAATTAGAATCGATGCTACAAAGCATAAATATCATAAAAATAAGCATAAATATAATCCCCCTTTTTGGGTGATATTCTAATAAAACTAGCATTTATCAGCACCTAGCATTCCACAACATTTACCGTAATATTAACTGCCAACCCTCCTTTTGAGGTCTCCTTGTATTTTGTTTTCATGTCTTTTGCTGTTTGCCACATGGTATCTATTACATTATCTAAAGTAACCTTTGCTTCTTTAGGATCACTATCTAATGCAATATTACAGGCGGTAATTGCTTTTATGGCACCCATAGAATTTCTTTCAATGCAGGGTACCTGTACTAGTCCAGCTACTGGGTCACAAGTAAGCCCCAAGTGATGTTCCATGGCAATCTCTGCAGCCATTAGGCATTGGGCAGGCGAACCACCCATTACTTCTGTTAAGCCAGCTGCTGCCATGGCAGAAGAAACACCAATTTCTGCTTGGCATCCACCCATAGCGGCTGAAATGGTCGCCCTTTTTTTAAAGAAAGTACCTATCTCTCCTGCCACCAATAAAAATCTAATGATATGCCTATTGGTTGCTTTCTTATTCCTGAAACAAAAATAATACATCAATACGGCAGGTATTACTCCAGCAGAACCGTTTGTAGGAGCCGTTACTACCCTTCCTAATGCGGCATTTTCTTCATTCACTGCCAATGCGAAACAGCTTACCCATTTTAATACAGTTTCAAATTGAAATCTATGCTTTTTAATCTTTGCAATCCATTCTGCTGAATTATTATAAGTGCTTTCTCCTAATAATTTTTTATTCATCACTGCAGCACGCCTCCTTACATTCAAACCACCCGGTAAAACACCACCAGTATTACAGCCTTTGTATACACATTCTTCCATGGTATGCCAAATACGCATAATCCCTTCCTTAATTTCGGTACTTGTTCGCCAAGCTTTTTCATTCTCCATGACCATTTCCGCAATACTGAGGTCATGTTTTTCACAATGCACCAATAAATCGGCGGGCATGTCGCAGGGATACTTTAATATTTTCTGTGTTTTTGTTACATCTTCTCCTTCTGCAACTACAAAACCACCCCCAATTGAATAATAAATATTTTCAATAAAATTATCTTCATTAAATGCCGTGAACCTAAGACCATTTGCATGAAATGGCAATCGTTTCTTGGCAAAGATCAAGTCTGTTTTTTCATTAAATCCAATTAGGTTTTCGCCTAGAAGAGATAGCTTTTTTGCTGTTTTTATTTGATTAATTTTTTCTTCGATAAGGCTAGTATCGGTAGTAACAGGATCTTCGCCTAGTAAACCCAATAGAATAGCAATATCTGTGGCATGACCTTTACCAGTTAGCGAGAGGGAGCCAAACAATTCAATTTTAACCCTATTGATTTGGTTAAATTCACCTTGTTCTTTTAACTCCTTTAACCAACGCATGGCAGCACGCCAAGGGCCTAAAGTGTGAGAGCTAGAAGGGCCCACACCTATCTTAAGCATATCAAATACACTGATTCGCTCTGTCATTTTATTGAATATTTTATAGTTGTCTATTGAGGTAAAGGTGCTATTAATCAATAGCATTCTTGTTACTTAAATGCAAAGCTACAGGGATTTTTTGTTTTTTAACTAAATAAGGACCAATGTTAAATAGCTAGTTTTTGAAACATTTTTTAGTAAAATCCGAAAAAAGCTTTAAACAAACATTTTTTAGTGTCATGAGAAACTTAAGATTTACAAGTTACTTTTTTGTTGTATTAATCATCTGCCAAAGTTGTTTAGACATTTTTGATAATAACTGCGAGCCCGTTACTGGCGATGTGGTTGAACAAGAACTAAACATTGCTCCATTCACAAAAATTACTTTAGCAATTAATGCTGATGTGTTTATTAGTGAAGGTGCAGAACAGGAAGTACGCATTGAAGCAGCAGAATCTATCATTCAAGAATTACTAACCGATGTAGACAACGATAGGTGGGATATTGAATATGATGACTGCATAAAACAAAGCAATAATATTAGCACAAAGATTTATATTACTGTTCCTGAGATAGAATCTATTGGTTTAAGTGGTTCTGGTGAAATTGTGATGTTAGATACTTTTGAAGGTGAATCATTGGCTTTAAATATTTCAGGTTCGGGAGATATAACGGGGAAATTCATTGGAAACAGCATAAATTGCGCTATTAGTGGTTCTGGCAATATTCTTTTAAATGGTCAAGTTGAAACTCAAATAATAAATATTTCTGGCTCAGGTAACATTTGGTCTTATGATTTACCTACATCAGAAAGTGCTATATCAATTGCTGGTTCAGGAACGGCAAAAGTGTCTCCTTCCGATATATTAAACATTAATATCTCTGGTAGCGGCGACGTTTATTATAAAGGTTCTCCATCTATTACCGAATCAATAAGTGGATCAGGAAAAGTAGTTAAAGAAGATTAGATTAGGATGATGGTCAATTGTAAATGTATAAAACCTATGTAATAATGGGGCTTTTACTTTATCAATAATTAAATTTAATAAAAATACTCATAATTAAGTATATAAAGCGCTGTTTATAATTAAAAAAACAGCACTCTTGCTTTTAAACCTTATAAGTTTGTTTCATCTATGTTTAAAAACATATTTAAACCTAAAACTTATAAGGTTTAATTTTAGATATTTTCATTATCAGCTAATAAAACCATCAAACAATTAAAACAGAATTAGCCTATCAAATTGAATACTTAGCAAGAACTCACCTTCCAGAATATGATATTCATTGTTAATATGAATTTAATCTACTACATTTGTATTTATTTAGAATTAGTATAAATAAGATACATCAGCATTTTGAAAACCGCTGCTATTCTTGCCAAAGGAGAAAAAGGAATTATTGATAAATTTCTAGATGAATCACTATCAGTCAAATGCATTGAGATGGGTTGCTTACCTGGTTATCCCATCAAATTGATAAGAAAAGCCCCTTTAGGATCCCCTATCTATTTTAAAATAGGTAAAAATTATTTGGCACTAAGAAGAGAAGAGGCCATTAACGTTGTATTGAAATAGATATGGAAGCAGAGTCGGTCAAAGCAGCAAAATCAGTAATAAAAGTCGCATTAGTCGGAAATCCTAATGCTGGTAAATCATCACTATTCAACCGATTAACTGGTCTAAATCAACATGTGGGTAACTTTCCAGGAGTTACAGTAGACAAAAAGCAAGGCGCATTTAAAATTGATAGTGCCATTAATGCTACACTTACAGATTTACCTGGAACTTACAGCTTATACCCTAATTCTGAAGATGAACGCATTGTTTTAAATATTCTTAGCAATCCACAAGATAAAGATTATCCAGATCTTATTATCTACATTGCAGATGCTACCAATTTAGAAAGACATTTATTGCTTTTAAGCCAGGTAATAGACTTGAACATTCCAGTAATATTGGCCCTCAATATGATAGATGTATCGAGGAAGGAAAAGCAACAAATAGACCTTCAGTTACTAATAAAGCAATTGGGTATCCCAGTTATTGAAACAAATGCAAGGAACGGAGAGGGTATTGAAAATCTTAAAGAAGCAATTAAAATACTGCATAGCAAGAAAGCACTTAGTCTGGAAGAAGCCAATCTAGAAAACTCGAGTTCGCCACCTTTTTATCAATTCAATGGAAGCACCAATAAAATTGTTACGCAATTAAAAGAGCGCTTTGAAGTGCAAAGCGACTACCAAGCTTTATTGACGTTACATCACTTTAAACAGTTACCTTATTTAGAAGCCAATCAAAAAACTGAAATCAATGAATTGATAGAGAGAAATGAGTTTCTTAGTATCAAAAAACAAGTGGATGAAATCATGGATAGGTTTGAGAAAATCACTCCACTTGTGGCTAAAAGTGTTACTAGTAACATTAATATAGAAGATGAAACCTTTACTGAGAAACTAGATAGAATTTTAACCCATAAATTGTTTGGTTCTGTTATATTTTTAAGTATTCTTCTTTTAATCTTTCAAGCAATTTTTGCTTGGACAGAGTTTCCTATGGATTTGATAGATGGTGTTTTTGCATCAGCTACAGAGTATTTAAATTCAACTTTACCCGATAATGCATTTACTAGTTTACTTACAGATGGACTTATTGCAGGTTTAGGAGGTATTCTGGTTTTTATTCCTCAAATTACTGTTCTCTTCTTATTAATAGCTTTATTAGAAGAGGTGGGCTATATGTCAAGAGCTGTTTTCCTATCTGACAGCCTCATGCGTAAATTTGGATTAAATGGCCGAAGTGTTGTCTCTTTAATTTCTGGAGTAGCTTGTGCTGTACCAGCTATAATGGCTACCAGAAACATAGGTAATTGGAAAGAAAGGCTGATTACTATCATGGTAACTCCTTTTATGAGTTGTTCCGCACGTATTCCAGTTTTTACAGTACTCATTGGTTTTGCTGTACCTCGCGAAAGCTTTGGCATTTTTAATTTACAAGGCCTAGCTATGATGGGTCTATATATTTTAGGAGCTTTAGCAGCACTTTTTTCTGCATGGGTTATGAAGCTCATCTTGAAATCTGAAGAGCACAGCTATTTTGTAATGGAACTCCCTTCATACCAAACACCCCATTTTCGCAATGTGGCCATGACTGTTTATGAAAAGGTAAAAGCATTTGTGGTAGAAGCAGGAAAAATCATCATGATAATTTCTATTATTCTATGGTTCTTAGCTTCTTATGGCCCTGGCAATAAAATGGAAGAGGTAACCCAACAAACTATTTCTCAAAACGATAACAAACTCTCTCAAGAAGAGCTAGAAGACCTAATAGCATCAAAAAAAATAGAATACTCTTATGCAGGTTACTTAGGTAAAATAATAGAGCCTGCAATTAAACCTCTCGGTTTTGATTGGAAAATAGGTATTGCTTTAATAACCTCTTTTGCTGCAAGAGAAGTATTTGTAGGAACCATGGCTACCATTTATAGTGTGGGGAGTAGCGGAGATGATGAAGGTACAGTAATAGAAAGAATGCAAAAAGAGAAAAATCCTGAAACAGGCGAGCTTGTTTACAATGCAGCAACTTCTTTTTCTTTAATCATCTTTTATCTTTTTGCCATGCAATGTATGAGTACCTTAGCGATCGTAAAAAGAGAAACCAATACTTGGAAGTGGCCAATTGTACAATTAGTTTTTATGACAGGTTTAGCTTATCTATCCAGTCTATTGGTATTTAATTTATTGAGTTGAGTCTTCAATATATTGGGAGACAAACTCAACAGCGCGTTGTTCTCCCCAGTATTCATTGTCACTTCCTAATTTTGCAAAAGCAACATGCCCACCTTTAAAAGGGCTCATAAGGTATAAAAAATCATGCGATTTGGCTATTTCAAAAGGAATACTTTCCAAAGAAAGAAATGGATCATCTTGTGCGGTTAGTAAAAGCGTAGGCAATTTTATTTTTTCAAGAAAGTAGATAGAGCTACATTTTAGATAGTAATCGTCCACATCTTCATATCCATGCACAGGAGCAGTATAGAAATCGTCGAACTCCCTTATACTTTTAATTCTCGGAATTTTATTACCTAAGATATTATCTGGGAATCGCTTCATTTTCTCTTTTGTCTTAGGAATGAGCGATTTTAAAAACCAATAAGCATATACTGGACTTAGTGCAATTTCAGCTTTGTCTAAATCACAGGGAGCGGAAATTGCCACTGCTGCTTTTATTTTTGGAGAAAGGTTAGTTTGCTGTTCTCCTAAATACTTAAGCAAGATATTAGCTCCTAAACTAAATGCCGTCAATACCAATTGTTGGTATTCCTTTTTCACTATATGTTGCACCACTTCATGTAAATCATCTGTCGCCCCACTATGGTATGCTCGAAATAATTTATTGGGTTCTCCACTACAACCGCGTAGGTTCATGGCTATAACATCGAAGCCGCGTTTTAAATAAGCTTTACCCATCGCCAGCATGTAAACTGACTGTGCATTTCCTTCAAATCCATGGATTAATAATACTGCTTTGTTATTATTGGCTGTAGTTATATCCAAATCAATAAAATCACCATCGCTTAGCGTAAATCTTTCTCTTGCAACCTGAGGATAATCTACTTTTCTAAAAAAAACAGGATAGGCAGAATGCAAGTGTCTGTTCCTCAAAAAAACCGGAGGTTTATAACCAGTAGCAGGTAATATGGGCATTTTTAAATTATGAATTTATACATAGCTTAAATTCAAGATTAAGAAAAAAATCTGATTATTAAATTGATTTCAACTCACAAAATTAAATAAAATCCTAGTGATATAAGTGTAAATCTACTTCCTCTAAACACACCTATTTGCATTTTATCCCTCCTAATTACTGATGATGTAAAAACCTATTGACATGGCAGCCTAAGTATAATACATTGCATACTAATATCTTTTATATAGTACTATGCATTACAAAGAACCTTTTATAATTTAATGCGTTTATAAAAAAGTAAGGATTGATTGAATTTACTTATTCTTTCTAAATACATATTCGCTCAAGATATTTCAAATATGAACCTGGAGAATACACAAGTGCAAATGAGAAAAGGCATACTTGAGTTTTGCATACTCAAGGTAATTTCACGTGGAGAAGTTTACGCTTCCGACATGCTTGAAGAACTCACAAGCGCTAAAATGATGGTAGTAGAAGGTACCTTATACCCTTTATTAACCCGTTTGAGAAAGGCAGAACTTGTAGAATACAAATGGGTAGAATCTAGCGCAGGCCCCCCAAGAAAATACTATAAGCTTACAAATAAGGGTCAAACATTTTTAGATAGTCTCCTCGGTACATGGTTAGAACTCACTTCGGCTACTGACCAAATTATTACCAGAGTTGAGCGAAACGAACAGCAGAACAAAAGAAAAAGCACGGCTACTAAAAAACCACGCAGTTCAAAAAGTAACAGAACAAAAGCAGCCAATAAAAAAGTAGATAAAACAAGCAACGAAGAAGAAAGCAGAGATGGGTAGGAATTCAACGACTTAATTATAGCTAGTTTTTGTTTTAAAATTGATAAGACTTTTCAAATAATACAGTAATGAAAAAAAATATAAGTATAAACGTAGGCGGTATTATCTTCCACATAGAAGAAGACGGGTACGATGAACTAAAAGATTACTTAAGCGCTATCAACAGATACTTCTCCACTTATGAAGATAGCACAGAAATAATTGCTGATATTGAAAGTAGGATAGCCGAGATATTCCTTTCTAAACTATCAGAAAACAAACAGGTAATTACCCAAGAAGATGTAAATAACCTGATAGTAACCATGGGTAAAGTATCTGATTTTGAAGCAGCAGAAGAGATGATAGATGAGTCTTACGGTGAGCCTGCTTCATTTCGTTACCAAGACACTGCTACTCAAACCAAAAAAACAATCAGTAAAGAAAGAAGTAGAAGGCAATATGATGACAATAGTGAAAATGAGACCAAGAAGTTGTATAGAGATGAAAAGCGAAAACTTATCGGAGGGGTTTGCTCTGGAATTGCCCATTATTTCAATTTAGATCCTCTATGGATTAGAATGCTTTTCTTACTGCCATTCTTCGATATTTTTATCACGTTTGTAGCTCCATGGTTCATTTTCGCTGTCTACTTAGCAATTTGGTTTTTTATTCCAGGTTCAGAAGAGCTTGAAGAAGACGAGAATGTAAAAAGGTTATTCCGAGATAGTGAAAACTCAGTATTAGGCGGGGTAGCATCGGGTGTTGGTAGTTTTTTCGGAATAGATATTAATTTAGTTAGGCTATTATTTGTAGCATTAACTTTTACTGGCGGAGTAGGTTTTGTGATTTACCTCATTATCTGGTTCATTACCCCAGAAGCTAAATCAATTACCGAACGCATGCAAATGAAAGGGGAACCCATTACGCTTTCTAACATTGAACAAAAAATAAAAGATAGCTTACATTTCGATGAAGAAGACGGAGAAAGTTTACTGGCGAAAATATTACTTTTTCCCTTCAGGCTTATCGCAAAAATAATTGACAGCATTGGTGATGATTTTGGTCCTATCGCCAAAGTACTTTTTACCATCTTGTCAATTTTTATCGGTATAATACTAGTACTAGTTTCTATGGGTGTAACTATCGGTTTGGTTACTGCATTAGCAGTTTTCTTTAATACTAATCTTTCTCAGGGTTTAGTAATCGACGGTGAAATACCATTGCAAATGATACAAAATAGCATACCACCTGTAGGTGTATTTTTCACCTTTATCTCGGTATGGATCCCATTTATCTTTGTAGGTATTTTAGGAACTTGCCTCATAGCCAGACAAATGGTTACAAAACCTGTACTTAATTGGGGTTTACTAGGTATTTGGGTTATCGGGTTAATTGGTGCTGGTGTTACGGTACCACTATTTTTAAGCGAATTACAATCGACTGGCTCTTTTAAAGAAAATATTGTTTACGAAGTGCCTGAAGGAAAATTAAATATCGACATTAACAATTTTGACGATAACGACGATATCACAACTGTAAACTTGGCAATAAGCGGCCATGAAAAAGATGAGATTGAATTAATAGAAAGGTTTGAATCTAGAGGGGAAACCAGACAAAATGCCATTCAGAATGCTAAAAACATAAACTATAAGCATATTATGGAAGATGCTTCTATTCAATTTGATCAGAAATTTTTCTTAAAAGACGATATGCCTTTTAGAGGCCAACAGGTAGATATGAAATTGTATATACCCTATGGTAAAGAATTCACCCTTTCCGAAAACTTAAAGGTTATCCTTAACGAAAATGCTTTGCACAACGCAGGTTATTCCCATTATAACCTTGGGATTAATAATACTTGGGTTTTTACTGAAGAAGGATTAAAATGCCTTACTTGTGAAGAAAGTAATGCTTCAGCACCAAGCATAGATCGAGAAGGAAAAATGGTTAATTTCAATTTTGAAAAAGGTGATTTTAGCAAGCTAATCGTTACTGGTGCTTTTGATATAGAAGTTATTAAGAGCGATAAATATAGCCTTACTGCCAATGGAGAAGCTGAAGACTTAAAACAGTTAAAAGTGGAAGTAAGAAATGGGGCACTGAACATCCGACATAAAGAAAAAGCGAATTTAAAAAGGGGTAGTTATGAGCCATTATCAGTGGTGGTAGAAGTACCAGAATTGAGAATGATTCAAGCTGAAGGTGCTTTAAAATGCCAATTAATTAATCTTGAAAGGCGTGAAATGCGCATTAAGCTGATTGGTGCTATAAACTGTGAAGCCGATTTAGATGTAGATGAATTATTGGTTGAAGTAACAGGTGCTTCCAAATTAAATCTAAAAGGAAAAGGTAATTTACTCAAAGTGGGTGTTATGGGCACTTCAGATATAGATGCAGCGAATTTCATCGCTGATGATATTTCAGTAGAGGCACTAGGTATCAGTAATGCCATTGTTCATGCTACAGATAAATTAGAAATAAGAGCTTCAGAAACAAGTAATGTGACCTACGAAGGCAAACCTGAAAATATTGATTTAAAAGACCTAAAAGATTTAGGGTCAGATTATAAGTTTGATTTTTGATTTGAAGTAATGATAAAAGAACAGCTCTAGCTAAGTATTGGTTAGAGCTGTATAAGAAAAAACTTTCTTTCCACCCGTCATTCCCAGCGTAGCATGGGAATCTCCTTCCTATTGGTAAAAGTTGTAACAATCTGTTCGGAAGTAAGCAATGACCTATTGCCTAACAATAATATAACTTGTGGATTTCCGAATATGGGTATAGCAAAGTATTTTTCATGTATGCATTAGAATCCTACATCCTTTCCCCCCCTAGATTCCTACCCAAAAAGGATTCGGATTGACGGGCTGATTGAAACTTGTTTTTTGCTCCTACATGTATCACTCCTCCTCAATACCATTCATTAACCAAAGCTGATTTAGACTGTAGTTCAAGTGGTTGGGGAAAATATCGTAATACCTTTTAGAAATGTGTTTGAAGAGTACTTTCCTAAATTCTTCAAAATTATCTTTATTCTCCGCCGAAATAAAGATTGCTTCTGGGTTTTTACCCATGTACGTTGCTTTTAATTCTTCCAAAGTTGCAGGAGGATGCTCCTCAAATGGTGGATACTCTTTGTTTTGGAAAATATCAATTTTGTTAAAAACTAATAAGCAAGGTTTATCTGCCGCCCCTATTTCTTGCAATGTTTTATTTACAACTTCCATGTGCTCTTCAAAAGACTCATGGGCAATATCAATCACATGTAGTAATATATCAGCTTCAACAATTTCGTCTAAAGTAGATTTAAAACTCTCAATAAGCGTAGTGGGCAATTTTCTTATAAATCCTACCGTATCGGTCAATAAAAAAGGAATGTTATTGAGCGTAAGCTTTCTTACTGTAGAATCTACTGTGGCAAATAGCTTGTTTTCTGCAAATACATCGGCTTTCCCTAGTTTACGCATAATGGTAGATTTACCCACATTGGTATAACCCACCAAAGCTACCCGCACCATTCTGTCACGAGACTTTCTTCGTACAGCACTTTGCTTCGATATTTTTTCTAGCTTTTTCTTGAGTAAGGTAATTTTATCCCTGATTATACGCTTATCCGTTTCAAGTTCCGTTTCACCAGGACCACGCATACCAATACCCCCTTTTTGCCTGGAGTGGTGCGTCCATAAGTTAGTTAACCTTGGTAGCATGTACTGGTACTGCGCCAACTCTACTTGTGTCTTCGCTTGTGCCGTTTGTGCTCTTTTGGTAAATATTTGTAGAATGAGCAAACTACGGTCTATAATCATCCTTTCTTTAATCACTCTATCTAGGTTCTTCACATGCGCAGAAGAAAGATCATCGTCAAAAATAATCATGTCTATGTCTTCAGCCTCTACATAAGCTGCTATCTCTTCTAACTTACCTTTACCCACAAAAAATCTGGGATCTGGTCGATCTAGCCGCTGCCTAAAAGTTTTTACTGTTTTTACACCTAGCGTTTCGGCAAGAAAAGCCAATTCATCTAAGTATTCATTGGTTTTCTCCACTGACTGGTTATCCGTTGCTAGTGCTACCAATACAGCGGTTGCCTGCTTTTCGTCAGTATAATAAAATTCTTTTTTCAATGAGTTATTACTTTAATTTCCCTACTATCTCAAATTTATCAAAAACAAATGAGGTATGCGGCGCATCATTGTCTAACTCTTCCGTTAAATCTTGCCCTGCCCAATGCTCATAATGCTTACCATTTCGCCAAAGCCTTGAAGCACCTACATCATAAATATTACCCTGATAAGCCACCCAAATTTCATCTCTATCATTTCCATTACGCAATGCTAATTGTGAACGGGTATACGTATTTAGTTCTTTTTTCATTTTGAAATAAACAAAGATAGCTTTGCAATACATCATTGTGCACCACAAAGCTACTATGAAAAAGATTTATCAATAAAAATCAATCAGACATTTACATGCTTTTCAGCATGGTACGACGAACGTACAAGAGGGCCAGATTCTACATATTTTAGTCCTCTACGTAAACCTTCTTCTTTAAAGAATGCAAACTTATCTGGATGAACAAACTCAGCCACTTCAAGGTGCATTTTTGTTGGCTGTAAGTATTGCCCTAGAGTCAGGATATCCAGTCCATGAGCTACTAAATCATCCATTAGCTTGAATACTTCGTCATCTGTTTCACCCAGACCCAGCATAGCTCCAGATTTGGTTCTTTTTCCATAATCTTTTATGCGTTTGATCTGATCTAAACTACGTTGATATTTTGCTTGTGGCCTTACTCTTCTGTATAAGCTCTCCACAGTTTCCATATTATGAGATACCACTTCTTGTCCGGCAGAAATCATACGTTCTAAGGCTTCCCAATTTCCCCGAGTATCAGGAATTAATGTTTCTATGGTAGTTTCAGGGCTCACCTTTTTTACTTCTACTACTGTCTGATACCATATTTCCGCTCCACGATCTTTTAGTTCATCACGATTTACAGAAGTAATTACAGCATGTTTTACGCCCATCAACTGAATCGCTTCTGCAACTCTTCTCGGTTCATCTACATCATATTCTGTTGGTCTACCAGTGGCTACTGCACAAAATGAACAACCTCTGGTACACACATTACCCAATATCATAAAAGTAGCTGTTCCAGCGCCCCAACATTCTCCCATGTTTGGGCAATTTCCACTTTCACAAATTGTATGTAATTTATATTCATCGACCAGTTTACGTACTTTCCTATATTCAGGACCTACAGGTAATTTTACCCTTAACCAGTCTGGTTTACGCTTCTTTGGCTCAGAAGATATTACTGGTAATTCTATCATTTTTTACTCCTTTTCTTTTGTACAAAAGTAATTACGAAACCTTAAATTAAAAAAGAACACGAACTGCAAAAGCAATAGTGTTTCTTTTAAAACCAGTGTATTTAATGGAAGTTTTGCTTTATCCTGTTTTTATATAAATGCTATTTCCTGAAACCGTAAAATAAGGTTACAAAAGCGGAAGTATATACTCTTTTGGCAGGCGTGAAATACATGATACGGGTATCGCTAAAAAAGGTATCTAGCATAAAACCAGCCTCAAAACCAGTTACGCTACTTTTAAACGTACCAAACTCAAAACTCAATGAAGATTTAATACTTGCACCAGGAATAATCTTAGCTTGACCAATACTCTCAAAAAATGACCCTGTTCCCACAATTGCATCAAAACTATTATGAATGGCTGGATCGTATGGTTCAGTTCTAATTATGTTGTCTGGATAGCGATAATTTATAAGATAAGGCGCTTGTAATCCGAGGGTAGGCCCTCCTGTATTGATCCAATTTACCTGTACTCCCTGCTTTTTAGCCTTTTTAAAAAGAACCAACTCCCTTCCGTACTGCGGCCTAATAATAAATAATGAATTCTGTTTGCCAGGCACAAAGTTATTACCACTAATAAAACTTGTAACCCTCTCTTCCTTTGGATCTTTTACTGCCACAAACTCCAGAAAAAAGCTGTGGTACATACGCTCATTAATCACCTTAGCAAATTTAAAATTAGCTCCCCCAATTAAACCACCGTTTGTATTGAAATTTATTCCATAAACAAATTCCTTTTTATAGAGATAGTTCTCATCAGCCTCACTCCAGAATTGTGCATTAGCTTCAAGAAATACGAGAAAAAAAAGACTCAACAATAAAGTAAGTTTTTTTATTTGACTTGAAAAAGAAGCTGTTAATTCCATGTGTATAAAAACTAAGGATTTAAAAAATCTGTGTTTGTATTGCTGAAACAAGTTCAATACATAAACTAAAAAATACATGAAAAAGGTTCTGTGTGCCCTTTGCCTTTTCACTATTTTGCTTTAAAGCAACTAGTTTCTGTATAACAGCAATTGTAAATCTATATTATCAGTATGTTCAGGAAGATTGTTTATATATTCAACATTGGCTTCTTAGATAGTGTTATTAGAATCTCTATAAAATATATTTCAGAACATTGACTAAGTAAATATTGTGAGTGTGAAAAAGAGGCTTTTAATTAAATTTTTTCAATGCACAAGTCTAAAAAGTGTTGCATGTAAGGATGCAGTGTGGCTTTAAACGAAGGCGAGTAAGCTTCTTTTTCTAAAAATAGTGGTGAAGTATGTAAATCATCCAGTTTGAGTTCACCTGTACATTTGGCAAAATAAAGCGCATTTACTGTATCCGTTCCTTTGCCATGCCCAAATGGATCCGTCTGAAAATAAGTACGGGCAAAATCTAAAAAAACCAATTCTTGTACATCTAAGCCACTTTCTAATTTTACACTTAGTTTGGCAGAATCCGCAGTAGGCATACCTCTTTTTACCCTACCTCCAAAAGACCACCAAGTATTGATTGCCGGTTCATTTGTTCGTTTAACTAATAGAAATTTCCCTTCATATGCAACCAAGATATCATGGCAGAATTGCACCAAGCCAGCATGGGCCACCTTATAATTTTCTAGGGGCAAAAAATCTGCTTCTAATTTCTCAAGATCAACTGCTTTACCTGCTTCAAAAGGGTATTCTTTCATTTAAGAGATTTACATTACAAATAATCAAAAAGGCATCAACTCTTTCCAAGTTTGTTTCATCATATTATACTTAATTGTACTCGGTAAGGCTTGCCACCAGTATTTATTCATTTCAACAGCAAAAGAGGGTTGCATATAACAATTGATGACACAACCTTCACATTTGGGGTGTCTTCCTTCCAGTGCAATGGCTTTTTGTACCTTATCACTCTTGAAAATTTCGTACAGGTTATTATCAATTGGTACTTTTTCCAAACCCAAATGATAACATGGTAACACCAATTCATTTTCAGGTGAAATCACAATGGTACTACTCCCTGCTTTGCAAACAGGTTTATCTATGCGATTACCGCCATCGAGTCTAAGTGAAATAAATGCATCATTCAAATAAACCTTCTTTTTACCTGACCATTTCCTCAGCTTTAATAAATTTTCTCTAGAGATGCTGCCTCCTGTTGCTACTTCATTATAATCGAAAACTGGGTTTAGAATGAGTACTAAATCGTTGGGCAAACATATGTTTTCGTACACTGCCTCAATCTCAGGCATGTTATCATTAAATACAGTAAACAAGATATCTGGCCGCTCACCCAAGGCTTTTGCCACTCCAATAGATTTCATTACAAAATCGAAGCAAGCTACGCCGCGCATGGTATCGTGTGTGGTTTTATCGGCAGAATCTAGAGAAAAATGTAACATATCTATTTTTCCCTTTAACCGCTCTGCCAATTTGGGGTACAATAATCCATTAGAAGTAACTGTAGTGATAAAACCCATTTCTTTCGCCATTTCCAATAATTGATCTATCTCACGATGTAAGAGTGGCTCTCCCCCAGTAAAATCTATCACTTTTACCCCTAATTTTTTAAGAGCTTGCATATTCTGCTTGGCATTTTCTAGGTCAATATAGGGTGATGGCCTTTCCCAAATATCACAAAAACCACATTTAGCATTGCACCTGTAAGTAACATAGTAATTGCATAAAACTGGCTTAGAAATGATCCGCATGAAGAAAAAACTTTACACAAATTCAATATCAAAAAAACAAAATCTAGAATACGAATGGTTGAAAATAGTCAAATATGATTCACTCTATAAAAATTCACGTAACATTAATTGTCTTCTATTTGTTAGCAATAGGTGTTTAAAATTGAACTTATTGATAATACCGTTTGTAATATTTTTATCGGACAAAACCCAATTACGATTATCTTTACGCGCAATAATCAACACGATCCATGTTGTCTTCGACTAACCTATCATACACTATCTGCTAAATTAGAAAAACTTATAGCTACCTGAAATGAAAATTGGTATAGTTTGTTATCCTACTTATGGGGGTAGCGGTGTTGTAGCCACCGAACTGGGAAAAGCATTAGCTACACAAGGGCATAAAGTACATTTTATTACTTATTCTCAACCAACTAGATTAGATTATTTTTCTGAAAATATCTATTATCATAAGGTAGATATTAGAACATATCCACTTTTTAAATACCCTCCTTATGAGTTAGCGCTAGCTAGTAAAATGGTCAATATTGTACAGGTAGAGAAATTAGACTTATTACACGTACATTATGCCATTCCTCATGCATCTTCTGCTTACATGGCAAAACAAATATTAGCTACAAAAGGAATTCGCATTCCTGTGGTTACTACTTTACATGGAACAGATATTACACTAGTAGGCAAAGATGAAAGCTATGAACCTGTAGTTTCTTTTAGTATTAACCAATCAGATGGTGTCACTTCAGTTTCCAGTGATTTAAAAAGAGAAACATTTGAGCATTTTGACATACACAATGAAATTGAGGTTATCCCTAATTTTATAGACCTAGAACGCTTTAAAAAGCAGAAAAAAGAGCATTTTAAGTTAGCCATTTGCCCTCATGGAGAAAAACTTTTGAGTCATACTTCTAACTTCAGAAAAGTAAAAAGAGTAGAAGATGTCGTAAGAATATTTTGTAAGATAAATAAAGAAATCCCTTCTAAATTATTATTGGTGGGTGATGGCCCAGAAAGAAGAAACATAGAAGAACTTTGTATTGAAATGGGCATTATGGAAGATGTGCGCTTTTTGGGTAAACTAGAGGCCGTAGAAGAAGTGCTCTCTGTAAGTGATTTATTTATCATGCCATCTGAAAAAGAAAGCTTTGGCTTAGCTGCCCTAGAAGCTATGGCTTGTCAGGTTCCTGTTATTTCAAGTAATGCTGGGGGCATTCCTGAATTGAATGAGGATGGATATTCAGGGTTTACCAGCAAGGTAGGTGATATAAAAGATATGGCAAAAAATGGCATCTATATACTACAAGAAGAAAACTTACCTACTTTTAAAGAAAATGCCCTTAAACGCGCTAAGGAGTTTGATGTAACCAATATTTTACCCCTTTATGAAAGACATTATGAAAAAATAATGGACAAGGTAATGAATGTGGTCTAACCCATGACTTGCAGTCCGCGACTTAAGTCATGGATTTGTCCCATAGTCTACACTAACAATAAAACCTTCAAGTTAATACTTGGGTTTTGAAAGTGGATTAGCAATATTTAAATTGCTCACTGCTTTAATAAATTCAAGACTAAAGGGAATGAAGAGAGGCTATCTGGCATTCACTGTTTTTTTAATCAATGTACTAATTTCTTGCAATACTCAACAAGACGAAAAATCTAAGCTGTTTACCAAACTCCACACTTCAAAAACAGGAATTGATTTCAGTAACCAACTTACTGAAAATGAAACATTCAATATTCTAAATTATCTCTATTTTTTTAATGGAGGTGGTGTAGCCATAGCCGACCTTACTAATGATGGTCTCCCAGAAATTTTCTTTACAGCAAATATGTCCTCTGATCGACTTTACCTAAACAAAGGCGATTTTGAGTTTGAAGATATTTCAGAAATAGCAGGCATTGACCTTTCAGAAAAATGGTCTACAGGTGTGAGTATTGCAGATGTAAACGGTGACGGCTGGCAGGATATTTATGTATGTCGGGTTGGTGGAGATTACCGAGGTTTTAAAGGTGAGAACAAGTTATATATTCACCAAGGTCTAAGTAAGGATGGAATCCCTCAATTTAGAGAAGCTGCTAAAGAATACAATTTGCAATTTTCCGGTTTTTCAACACAAGCTGCTTTTTTCGATTATGACAACGACGGTGATCTTGACATGTATTTGCTCAATCATTCAGTTCATACTGAAAGGAGTTATGGTCCAGGTAAAAAATTAAGAATACAAACCGATCCAAAGGCAGGTGATAAATTGTATAAAAACTTGTTGAATGAAGGTGAAATAGGATTTACAGAGGTCACCAAGCAAGCAGGTATACTAAATAGTCAAATTGGCTATGGATTGGGAATCGCCCTCACAGATCTAAATCAAGATGGTTACACCGATATCTATATAGGCAATGATTTTCATGAACATGATTATCTGTACATGAACAATGGGAATGGCACTTTTACTGAAAGCTTACAAAAAATTGCCAATCATACCAGTCGCTTCACCATGGGTGTTGATGCTGCTGATTTTAATAATGATGCTTTACCAGACCTGATTACTTTAGATATGAAGCCTGAATTTGAAGAAATTCTCAAAGCTTCTGCCCCAGAAGATACTTATGAGATTTTTAGCTACAAATTGGATTTTGGTTACAATCCTCAATTTGCTAGAAACAACCTACAACTGAACCGAGGAATTAATCCTACAACTAAGAAACCTATACTGAGTGAAATTGGACAATTTACCGGGGTTGATGCCACTGACTGGAGTTGGTCTGCCCTTTTCTGCGATTTCGATAACAATGGCAACAAAGACTTATTCATTAGTAATGGTATTTTTCGTCGCCCTAATGATATGGATTACCTCAAACACATTTCCGACGATAATATCAAACGCTCTTTGGACCAAGGTGTTGACTCAGACAACTTGAAAGTAATTACCCAGATGCCCTCAATTCCCATTTCCAATTATGTTTATAGCAATCAAAGTGGAAATACTGGAATTCATTTTACTGATAGCACTAAGCAATGGGGTTTAGATGAAAAAGGATTTTCGAATGGTGCAGCTTATGGGGATTTAGATGGAGATGGAGATCAAGATCTTGTAATAAATAACTTAAATGCTACAGCTTCCATTTACAGAAACAATACAAAAAAATCTTCTGCAAAAATTATATTAAATGGAGCAAAAGGAAATCCAACAGGAATAGGCACTAAAGTTTTAATAGAAGAAAATGGAAAATTATTATTTCAGGAAAATTTTCCTGTAAGGGGTTTTCAATCTGCTGTGGCCCAACAATTAATTTTCGGTTTGGGAAATGAAACAGATTCTATTGTCGATAACATTCATGTTTTTTGGCCAAATGGAAAACATCAAAAATTAAGTAATATAAATATTAATGCTCCAATTATTCTAGCGCAAAAAAATGCCTCCGATTCAATCAAAATCAGTACTTTGCTAGCTCAAAGAAATAATAAAAAGACTTTTTTCGAATCCTTTACAATACAAGGAATTGACTGGCAACATCAAGAAAATAAATACTCAGATTTCAATGCTGAAAGACTCATGCCTCATTTATTGTCAACGCAAGGCCCAGCCTTAGCCATAGCCGACGTAGATAATAATGGTCTAGATGATGTATATTTTGGCGGTGCAGCAGGACAAACAAGTACACTTTATTTACAAACTAAAGCAGGTGCATTCAAAGCATCTAATGGCGATTTTTTTGACTTGTTTAAGAATTTTGAGGAGGTAGATGCTACTTTTTTTGATGTCGACAATGACAACGACAAAGATTTAATGGTGGCTTCTGCAGGAAACCAACTGGCAATAGGAAGTATGCTTCTACAAGATCGACTTTATCTGAATGATGGAAAGGGAAATTTTACTTATGCCCAAGATGCGTTACCCCCACTCTTCGAAAATACTTCTGTAATACGACCTGCAGATTTCGATGCCGACGGTGACTTAGATCTTTTTATTGGTGTTAGAAATATTCCCAGTAATTATGGAATTCCTGCTTCCTCTTATTTATTAGAGAACAATGGTAGAGGGAAATTTACAGATATTACAAGTACTGTTGCTCCTGCCTTAATACAAACTGGAATGCTGACAGATGCTATTTGGTTAGATAATGACAATAACTACCCAGACTTAATTATTTGTAGTGAATGGAAGCCATTACAGTACTTTAAAAATAACAAAGGTAAGTTTTCTATTAATCTAAATGCAGGTTTCGATGATTCAGGTTGGTGGCAATCTCTCACTGCCAATGATGTAGATAATGATGGAGATACCGATTTAATAGCTGGCAATCTAGGGGAAAACTCATATCTATATGCTTCTGAAAACGAGCCACTACATTTAATAATTAATGATTTTGACCAAAGTGGAAGCAATGACCCTATCATTGGCATGTATCACAAAGGCTTAAATGGACAGCATCAATTATACCCTCTTTATGGCCGTGATGCTTATGTGGATCAAATGAGTTATGTCCGAAAAGAATTCCCTACTTATTCAAGTTTTGCAGGTAAGACTATAGATGAAATATTTCCAAAGCAAGCTACAGATAGTAGTTATACCATTACTGATTTAGCTTCAGTTGTTTATATAAATGATGGAAAAAATAACTTTCAAGCACAAAAACTCCCCTCACAAGCACAGTTCAGTCCGATTGTAACCTCTTTAGTCGCTGATCTAAACAATGATGGTATTACAGATTTACTTACAGCTGGTAATCTTTTTGGAGTGAACCCTCATTTAGGACAATATGATGCAAGTATTGGAGAGGTTTTCTTAGGGAATAATCAGCATAGTTTCAATTATCTGCCTAACAGGCAACATGGATTGTGGTTATCTGGCGAAGTAAAAAAATTAGCTTTTATAAATATGGGTAATCAAAAAGTACTTATCGCGGCTATCAATAATCAAAAACCATTGTTTTTTACCCTTCCAGTAAATCAATGATGTACAAAACTGCAAATAATAAAACACCTTAATTCTATAAATTGCGAATTAGAGAGTTACTTCTATTGTTTGCTTTTTAAGGGCAAAAACAGAAATTTTGTACAAATCATTGAAACACTACAGATATCAATTATCTGATTTTGATATTCCTTCAAAATATGTTAAACGATATGGACCTATTTCAAAATAAATTTCATTCAAAACAGTCGATAAAATTATTAGCTTTTGGCATTTTAGTGATGTTTTTTTGGGGTTGCGAGAGCAACAATACAGACTACATTGCCAAAACTGAGAATCCTGCATTTTTTCATCGCAGTATGAAAAGGTTAACCGATGTAATTGTTCACGATATCTTTTCGCCACCTGTGGCAAGCCGTATTTATGCCTATCCTTCTATTGCGGCTTATGAAATAATGGTGCAAACCAATCCAGCATATAAAAGTATGCAAGGACAACTTAGCGATTTACAAAATGTACCACAAGCAGATAAAGAAGCAACCTATTGTTTCCCACTAGCCGCGGTACATGCTTTTCTTGTAACAGGCAAATCATTGGTTTTTTCCGAAGATAAAATTGAGGCATTTCAGGAAGAAATCTACCAAGAATTCAAAGACACTGGTATTCCAACCTCTGTTTTTGATCGCTCCATTTCTTATGGTGAAGCTGTTGCTAAACACGTTATAGATTGGGCCGCAAAAGACAATTATAAGCAAACGCGAACTTTTCCAAAATTTACAGTAACAGATGAACTTGGTCGCTGGAAACCTACACCACCAGATTATATGGAGGGCATAGAACCTTCCTGGAATAAAATAAGACCATTTATCATAGATTCTGCCACGCAATTTATCCCTATTAGACCTACAAAGTTCGATATGGATAAAAACAGCCAGTTTTACAAAGAGGTAATGGAAGTTTACGAAACAGTGAACCAACTAGACGAAGAACAAACTGAAATAGCAAAGTTTTGGGATTGTAACCCTTATGTTTCCACCCATAAAGGACACGCAATGTTTGCTATTAAAAAAATTACACCGGGTGGTCATTGGATTGGTATTACTTCTATAGCTACCCAGAAGGCAAAAGCAGATTTTGTAAAAACGGTAGAAACTTATGCTGTGGTTTCTGTTTCACTTGCAGATGCTTTTATTAGTTGTTGGGATGAAAAGTACCGCAGTAACTTGATCAGGCCCGAAACCGTCATTAACCAACATATTGATGAAGACTGGTTACCGCTATTACAAACTCCTCCATTTCCTGAATACACAAGTGGACACAGTGTAATATCTTCTGCTGCTGCCATCGCCCTTACAGATTTATTAGGCGATAACTTTTCCTATACCGATTCTACAGAAGTAGAATATGGGTTACCACCAAGAAAATATAATTCATTTATTGAAGCTTCAAAAGAGGCAGCTATAAGCAGACTATATGGTGGTATTCATTATATGCCTGCTATTAATAATGGTGTGGAGCAAGGCAAAAAAGTAGGCAATTATGTAATTAATAATTTAACTACCCAAGAGCAAAATTTAGCTGAGAAAATAGAAGAGGGTAAATAAATAATTAAGATGTTTTCAATTTTATCAATTTATCAGATATATCAATTTTTAACATCTTGCAATAAAAAGTGATTATTCTTTACAAACATTCAGTACATACAAGCTTTTCATTCTTATTTATCAAAGAATACTGAAATAATTAAGAAATATTCTTTACATTTATTTTTGATGGTAGTCTAAACCATCATTTTATGATCTGATTCAGCACCGTTCAAAAAACTGAGCGGTGCTATTTTTTTTGAGCTTACGCTAATGTTAGTAAACCATTTTACTTCCCTAAAGGAAAAAGTATTTATAGTTTTAATGATACATTTTTGAAAATTTAAACAGCAATGAAAAATATAACTTTAAGTATTATAGGTGGAGGAAATTTAGGAGCTTCCATCGCTGAAGGTATAGCAGCTAGTCAATTACTCGCACCAGAAAGAATATGTGTTACCCGTAGAAAAACTGAAAAACTATCGCATTTAACAGAGAAAGGCATCAAAGTGCATAGTGACAATATACAGGCTGTAAAAGAGGCTGATGTGGTGTTGATTGCAGTAAAACCAAAACAAATTCGAGCAGTATTAGAAGAAATTAATACTGCTGTTAATGAAGGGGACAAACTATTAATTTCTGTGGTAACAGGTGTGAGTTTACAAAATATGGCAAGTGTAGTTGGTAGCCATGTAACGCTTTTTAGGGCCATGCCCAATACTGCAATTGCCATACGTGAGTCTATGACTTGCATAGCCACCAATAATGCAACTGATGCACAAAAGGAAATGGTTACCCAAATATTCAATACAGTAGGAAGAGCAGTAATGATTGAAGAAAATTTAATGGCGGCCTCTACTGTATTAGGTGCTTGTGGCATTGCCTATGCCCTTAGATTTATTAGGGCTGCTTCTCAAGGAGGTATTGAAATAGGGTTTAATGCAGAAATTGCTCAATTAATTGCGGCTCAAACAGTTCGTGGTGCAGCTTCGCTTTTACTTGAAAGGGGCCAACATCCTGAAAGAGAAATTGACAAAGTAACCACACCGCAGGGTTGTACCATAGCTGGAATTAACGAAATGGAGCACCAAGGTTTCAGTTCTGCTTTAATTAAAGGTATCCTAACTTCTTTTAATAAAATAGACGATATCGCCGATGATTTTTGAGTTTGATAAATGATAGCCTGTTTCGATGTACAATATGTAAATGATAATGCTAGCATAGCTGCTGTAGCTTTTCAAACTTGGAAAGATGCTAAGCCTTTTAAAGTTTTTACTAAACTGAAGAAAGGTATTGCAGCATACGAACCAGGAAAATTCTACTTAAGGGAACTACCTTGCATCGTAGAAATATTCGATGAAATTGATTTCCCTTTGTCATTTATAGTCATAGATGGTTACGTGTTTTTATCCGACGATAAAAAACCAGGATTGGGACATTACCTTTTTGAAGCATTAGACAAAAAGATTCCAATTATCGGAGTTGCTAAAAATAGTTTTAAGGACTTAACTATTAACCAAGAAATTTACCGAGGAGATAGTCAAAAACCCTTATTTATTACCAGCGTTGGTATTGAAACTGAAACTGCTGCCCAATATATTAGAAGTATGGACGGCAACTATAGAATCCCTACATTATTGAAGTTGGTGGATAGTATTTGTAGAGAGAAAGTAAATGATTTTTAAAATAGAAATTAATTAGGACTAGATATTTATATTGAAATTTTTAGGATTCACAATATTGTTTTGGCTTATAAATATCACTTATGGATTTGGGCAAATAGTTAATAAAGAAAATATTAAAGTTCCAAGATCAATTGCAAAATCAACTAATAAGTTAGCCAAGTTTCTTACCGAAAACGATACTTCAGAGTTTCAAAAAGTTTTTAATATTTATGCATGGATTACAAATAATATAAGATACGATGTTAGGGCATTATGTAAAGTAAAATCAAAGCTTTATTACTCAAAGAAGACTTTGAGAAAAAAGAAAGGAATATGCTATCAATATTCTGATTTATTCAATATTCTTTGCCAAAATGCAGGAATCAAGTCAAAGGAAATTTTGGGGTATTCAAGGGGTTCTTCATATCATGAAAATGATAGATTTTATGAAACTGATCACTCATGGAATGGGGTAAGAATTGATTCTTCTTGGTACTTAGTTGATGCTACTTGGGGAAGTGGATATCTTATTCAAAGAAATCAATGGTTCAAAAAAATATTATTTAAATGGTTTAAAAAACCCTATATTAATAATCGCTATAAGTTTTTTAAGAATAGTAATAATCAATACTTTTTAATTTCTCCTGATTCATTGATTGCCAATCATTTACCTGCAAATCCAGTTTGGCAACTTATTGAATTTCCTGTATCAATCAATACCTTTGAATCAAAAGATTGGACTTCTTATACTGCTAAAATAGATAGTAGTTACTTGAAACAAATCGATACCGATGAATATCTGAGAAAAATTAATAAATATACATATCTTCCAAAATTACAATACCTCAAATCAACTGCTGAAAGTGCTTTTGAATTTAACTCCAGAAATACTCGGTTATTAGGGTTTGCTTATTACAATTTTGGAAAATCATTAGGGCTCTTATCTAGTAGTATTAAAGCAAAAAGAAGTGCAATTAAAAATTATACATTGGCAATCAAATACCTGAAGAAGCACCAAAAGACTGTAAATTATGAATCAAATAAAATGTCAAAAAAATTAAATTCAAGAATATCGACAGAACTTAAGAAACCACTCTCAAAAAGGATTATCAAAGGGCAACGTGATGTTAAAGAAACTTCAAAATTATTAATTTCATCACAAAAAAATCAAATACTCCGAAATGAAAAAATCGCAAAACTGGAAAGTAAAATTGCTATTGGACTTCCATCTTTCAAAAAACCAAATACTCTTAAAACCAAAAGAAAGGATGTTTCTCAAAAAACCTTTTCTATAATCGAAAAGAAATTTTTAGAAGTTTCTACATATCAAGATTCGGTGAATGTAATTATCAATCAAGTTTTAGGATTAAACGAAAAAAGGAAAATAATACAAAATAAAATTCTAGATCAATATCAAAAGTTGCCATCATTATCTTTATCCAATATCAACTCGATTAGAGAAAATACCTTCTTTTCTAAAATCAGTGAATCAATGTCAATATTAGACTCAATAGGGATGATAATTGACAGCTTAAGCTTAAACCGAAGAAATATTAAAAGAGCAATTAATCAAAAAGAGGCTATAGTAAAAAGGTTAAATTCATTTATTCTTTCTTCATCTAAAGAAATTCAAAATTTAGCATTACAAAATTGTTCTCAAAACTTAATTTGTAACGAAAGTGATTATGATTCAGCAAATTATATAATCAAATCAGTATACAGAACTCAATTAAAACTTGAAAATGAATTATTATATTTCGTAAAACAAGATGATAAATCGAATACTATTCTGAAGAAAAGAATTACTGAGTTACTGGATACTTTAGAAATAAATAAAAAATTCATCGCATTATTTGAAGAAATAAGGTTGAAAGAAATAACTTTCAAAATGCGTAAAAGTAATTTCCAAACAAGCAGATTAATCGAGGAGAGTCAAAAAGCCATTACAAGTTTGAAAAAAGAAATTGTAGTACTTAATCAAAAGATAAGCAGGGAAAAAAATTAATTTATTAAATCCATCTTAGAACTAAAACCGTCAAATAAAACTTGGTTTTTATTTACTTGATTTTTTTTACTACCATTTGCCTGATTATCTCTTTTTTTAATATCTAAAATCATGAATCACCTCATAGAAAATATCATTCAACAATTATTAGAAATCCAGAATGGAAAATTATGGATGGGTAGTAACTATACGAGACAACTTAGTAAAATAGACGAACAAAATGCCTTTATAAGGCCTATTGAAAATCTACATAGTGTTGCGGAAATTATCTCTCATTTAACACTTTGGCGTAAAGAAACCATCTTAAAAATCAAAATAGGAAAAGGAAGTAAAACCGATGATTGCGAAGAAAATTGGTTGAATAATGAGAAACTAAAAATCAAAGGTTGGGAAAAAATAAAATTGGAATACGATAACAGTTTAACCGAGCTAATTGCATTACTAAAAGAAAAGGACGATACATTTTTGAGAGAACTGTACTACGATACAGATTTCAAAGGAGATTATCCTTACAGTTTTGTTCTACATGGTATACTCCATCATGATATCTATCATTTGGGGCAAATTGGTATTATCATTAAATACCTGAAGGGAATAAACAAGTATTGAAATTAATAAATCAGGGTAGTACGACTTCCTCCTCAAAAACTTCTTCTAAAATCTGCGCAGCTGCTTCTGGTTTTCGTTTATCTTTTATCATATCCTTCAAATCGGATATTGCTCCACTGTTAATCTCCCCATCTTGTGCTAAATCTTTAGCTTTAAAATCCAAATAAAGTGCCTTTGCTGTTTCTGTGTTTCCTAAATTGAGTTCTGCTAAAGCCCAATTATACATGGCATAGAAGGCATTACTATCTATTTCAATTGCTTTTTGAGAGTAACTAATGCATTCTTCGTAATTACCTTGTAAATACTTAATCCACCCTGAATTACCCCAAGCTGTTGAAAAGCTACTATCTATTTCTGTTACTGCAGCATAATCTTCTAACGCTTTTTCATACGCTTTCAAATCAAGATAAAAGTTAGACCTTGCCACATATAAAAACTTATCGTTAGGTTGCATATTAATAGCCTCAGAATAATTTACCAAGGCTACTTTATCATCACCAAATAATTGATGTTGTATATCTGCCAAAACTCGGTAATTATCTGCATCATGTGGGTTTAACTTCATTGCCCTTTCTATATCTTCCAAAGCTTCGATTTTCCCCAAATTCAATAAGGTAATGGCACGTAAATAGTAATTGTTGGCATTTCCTGGATCAGAGGCAATAGCATTATTATAATGTACCAAGGCAGCGGGATTGTTGCCTTTTCCATTCTCAAATCTTCCCAAAACCTGATGTGGAAAATCTAATTTAGGATCTATAGCTATTGCTTTATTTAAATATAAATTGGCACTGTCTTTTTCACCCATATAGTATTTAAGCAGCCCAAGGTTACTCAATGTAGTACTTAACTCGGGAAAAATCTGCAGTGCTTTCCGATAGTCTTTAAGGGCCTGCTCATTGTTATTCTGTTGAAAGTTTGACCAGCCACGGTAATTGAAAGCAATGGCATTCGCTGGAGAAATGGCAAGTGCTCGGTCATAAGCTTGAATGGCCTCATTGTGTTTACCCAACCTAGCTAAGCAAAATCCTTTGTCAATATAAGTGTCTGCAGTAGCACCTCCTCTACTAACTACAGTTTCGTATTCTTTCACAGCAGCATCAAACCTTTGCAATCGTCGATAAATCCTAGCTCTAAAGTCATATAATTCACTGCGATTGGGCATCATAGCAATTAAGGTATTGGCGTCTTCTAAAGCCCCATTATAATCACCTTGTTTCATTCTATCTTCTGCCCGTTTTAATAAATTTGATGGATCTTCTGGGTCCATTCTGATAAGAATATCTCTAATATCTTTATTAATTCTAGCTAACTCATTATTGAGCGCAGTATTCTTAGCAGCTATACTTTGGAGTAATTTTTCAAATTGTTGTTTTCTTAACTGCGCATATTGTTTCAACAATTCACTTCTTGTAATGTAATTGGGCGGTAACCCATACAAATCAGATATCTCACTAGCCAGCGATTCATTTTCCTCCCAAGCTGGTATGCCCGTATTTTCTAAAAAAGCTGTTTTTGCCTCCGGCGCTGTTTCTTCGGTAAACCCAAAATACTCCATGGCAGCCTTTTCGTTTTCAGAAAAGTTATTGATTAGCTTATCATAATCCACTTGCCAATTTGAAGTAAAGGCAAGGCCAAATACAACGGCTGGAATAATGACTAATGAAGCAAGCGGTATAGGGTATTTCCTTATGAATTGGGGCCCTTTACGTAATAATTTAGGCAACATAAACCCACCTGTTAAAATTCCTCCTAGCAAGCCCCCTATATGTCCAGCATTATCGAATTGTGGAACAATCCAACCTATCCCTAAACTGATCATGATGAAAAATAGAATTTTACGCTGCAAATTTTGCTGCAACGCCCTATCTATATGACCTGTTGCATTCAAAGCTAGAAATACACCAAATAATCCAAAAATAGCTCCTGATGCCCCAACGCCTACTACTTGTTCATGCCACCATAAACTTGTCATACTGCCTGCAATACCTGCTAATAAATAAGCCCCAATAAACTGCCAGCGACCTACAATTTTTTCTACAAACAAACCAATATCAGAAAGTACCCACATATTCATACCGACATGCATTAAGCCATAATGCAAAAATGTACAGGAAACAAGTCGCCACCATTGCCCATCAAGCGTTTGGCTACGAATGTTAGCACCCCAATCAATTAATTTTAGTGGGTCCGGCGTGAGGAAATCTAGCCCACTGAATACCATGGCAAGGTATATTAAAATGTTAATAGCAATAATGTCATAAGTAACACTAACATATTTAGAATGCGCAAAGTTAGCAAATGCTATTTCTACCTGTTTACGAGGTGTGTCAGGCACTTTAAAAAGAGGATGTTTGCCTTCATGTAAATGTTCCTTCAATGATAGAAAAGCCAAATTCAGCTTCTCTAAATCAGCATACTTGACTAATTGTGTAAGAACCTCTTTTAAGTTTAAGATATTCTGGTTGTTGATACCCCTGTCATTCGGATTGTTACCTAATGAATAACTAAAAACATTGATATCGTTTTCTTCTAAATGAAATACGATTCTTTGGCCAGGGTTTCTAACAGTAGGTGCTGTTCTAGCTGCTATGCCCTCTTTACTTGCTATTTCCACCGACCAACCTACTTGTTGAATGGCTCGTACCAATAACACCAAAAATTGAGGTTTTGTAAATCGCTGATAGCTGAATGTATCGGTTGAAAGTGGTGGAAATCCTACTGCCATACTTGTCTTTTCCTTGCTAAAATATATTTGCTTTTATGGGTAACAATAAGATAGCTAAAAATACTCAAAAATATTTAACCCTCCATCCATTCCCATGCACTGGCATAAGCCCCCATTTTATCCATGGTATCTAAAAATGTTTGGTAGAAGGAGTGCTGCCCTAAAGTAGCACTGTCGCCAATTATTACTAATTTTTTTCTGGCTCGGGTCAAGGCTACATTCATTCGGCGGGTATCACCCAAAAAGCCAATTCTTCCTTTTTCATTACTGCGCACCAAACTTATGTAAATCACATCTCTCTCTTGTCCTTGAAAGCCATCAACTGAGTTTATTTTTATCAATTCGGCAAAATCACTCAACTCTGGATGTTCGTCTAGGCGCTCTTTTAAATACTGGACTTGTGCTTTGTAGGGAGAAATAATACCTACCGAAAAACCACTTTCAAGTAAATGTTTGTGCGTAGCATAGATATGGGCAAAAAGTCGATCAAGATGCCTCAATAATAAAGCTGCTTCTTCGGGATTGAACTTACTAAGTGTTTCTGAGTTCTGCTTTTCGTCATATCCACAGCCAGCCGTATCAATAAATTCTACAGGTTTTGCCAATAAATAATCTTCTTGATCATTGGTAAGCAGGTGATGTTTTACGGTATCATGCGCTATCAATCCATTTTTATAAAACTGTTGATTAGAGAATTGCATGATTCGTTCATGCATGCGGTATTGGGTGCGCAACATTACGTCCACTTGTTGCCGCTTTATCACTTTTTCAAATAAGGTAGTACTCAAACCAGCTTGTTCCGCTTCATAAGATTTTACTGTTGGGGGCAATTGAAAATGATCTCCCGCAAATACTACCCTACTCGATTTGGTAATGGGAATCCAACAGGCAGGTTCTAAAGCTTGGGCTGCTTCATCTATAAACACTGTACTAAACTGCCTATACCGAATATATTTGTTAACCGTACCCACCAAAGTTGCTGTTATTACTTGGGCTTCTTCCAACAAACTATCTACTATATACTTCTCTAAGTATTTGGCCTCATCTTGGGCTTTTCGAGCTTCAGCCATTAATAATTTGCGTTGTTCTCTTTCTGCCTTACCGAAATTTCGTTTGTATTTAAAAGCCATTTTACGAAACTCCTCGCCTTGTTTCCGCAACTTTTTAAGAAAACGGTAATCATCATGAAAAGTGACCTGGGTTTCTAAACTGTGCTGCATCAGGTCTTCACTCACTCTCGCAGGATTGCCTATGCGCAGTACTTTTACACCTTTAGCCAATAACTTTTCAGTCAATAAATCTACCGCTGTATTGCTAGGTGCGGTCACCAATACTTGCTTTTCGTCTTGCAAAGTAAGTTTTACTGCTTGCACTAGTGTGGTTGTTTTTCCTGTACCCGGAGGGCCATGAATAATGGCTACATCTTTGGCAGTTGTGATATTCTTTGCAGCTTCTTTTTGAGACTCATTCAATAATCCAAAATCTTGCTCATACGTTTTTTCATCCCCAAAGGAAGCAGGCGCTTTCCCAAGCAAAACATCCCTAAGTTCTTTGAGTCGGCCTTCTTTCGCATCTATCACCCTTTCCATCGCAATATCCATTTCCTTATAACTCAAGTCATCGAATAGTAAATCTATACCTGGGTGGCCGTAATCTATCCAACTCGGTAACTCTTCTACGTTAAAAGTGATTTTCATGCTATTTTTCCAAACAGCAGTTACTACACCAGGCAATCTTTCACTTTTATTTCCTTCACCTGTATGATTAAACATAGAAACTAAACTACCTGGCTGAAAAGCATGGGAATCGCCAATATGGGTTTTACGCTCTATAATTACATAATACTTCTCACCCATGCCAATACCCGATTGCTGCACAATCAAAGGGTACCAAGTAAGTCCTTTCCTGCGTCTTTCGCCAATGGGTTGCATCACTACTTCTTTCTCGTAATGCGCCAAATCGGCTTTTCTTTCTATATCTAGTAATTTTCTAAGTTGCTTTAGTTGTTCCATGTAGCTGGTTCTTTCTCCGATATCTTTCAACCACAACTTATGGGTCATAGTTTAAAAACCACAAAACTATTCTATTTAATCAGTAATAATACCTGCTGCCTACAATTTTTGCCAAAAAGAGGCGATATTTAAAAACAATCTGTTGTATATTTAGCAGTAGTCAGATTATTATTTTTTATTGAATTGAAAAGTATTTTTTTAACTCAAACAATCAACTTTTCAGTCTTTATAACTTGTCTTATTTCTACTAGGCAAACCCATAGAAAATCGGTCATTTCAATTTGTATCAAAATATGATAGCCAAAACTTTCGGATGTTCAGTAACAGGGGTAGATGCTGCATTGGTTACTGTAGAAGTGAATGTGCTCAGTGGAAATAAGTTTTTCATGGTAGGCTTGCCAGATAATGCCGTAAAGGAAAGTCAACAGCGAGTTGAATCGGCAATTAAACATTTAGGCTTTCAAATGCCTCGCCAGAAAATTGTGGTGAACCTTGCTCCAGCAGATGTGCGTAAAGAGGGAGCAGCCTATGACTTACCCATCGCTTTGGGCATATTAGCAGCTTCCAATCAGCTTTCAACTGAAGTTTTGGAATCATATGTAATTATGGGTGAACTCTCATTAGATGGCAAGTTGAGACCTATTAAGGGTGTATTGCCTATCGCTATTGAGGCAAGAAAACACAAATACAAGGGCTTTATACTGCCAAAGGTAAATGCCAATGAAGCAGCCATTGTCAATAATTTAGATGTAATTGGAGTGGATACTTTAGAAGAAGCCATCCAATTTTTCGAGGGTTCACTCGACATAGCACCTACTATAGTAGATACACGTGATATCTTTTTTAATACGCAAAATGAATACGATGCTGATTTTTCAGCAGTACAAGGGCAGGAGAATATTAAAAGGGCATTGGAAATCGCTGCTGCTGGCGGACATAATGTGATTATGATTGGCCCACCAGGTGCAGGAAAAACCATGCTTGCCAAACGTTTGCCTTCTATTCTTCCACCTTTAAGTTTACAAGAAGCCTTAGAAACGACTAAAATACATTCTGTAGCTGGTAAGTTAGGAGCAGATGCAGCACTTATATCCAGAAGGCCTTACCAAGCGCCACACCATACCATTAGCGATGTAGCATTGGTTGGCGGTGGAGGTAATCCACAACCAGGAGAAATCTCCTTGGCACACAATGGTGTTTTATTTTTGGATGAACTCCCCGAGTTTAAAAGAACTGTGTTAGAAGTGATGCGCCAACCGCTGGAAGAAAGAAGGGTTTCTATCTCAAGGGCAAAAGTATCGGTGGAGTTTCCTGCTAACTTTATGTTGATTGCTAGTATGAACCCTTGTCCTTGTGGCTATTACAATCACCCTGAAAAAGAATGTGTATGTCCTCCTGGCACTGTGCAAAGATATTTGAATAAGATAAGTGGTCCTTTACTCGATAGAATTGATTTACATGTAGAAGTTACCCCTGTTTCTTTTGATCAGATGACTGCAGAGCGAAAAAATGAAAGTAGTATGGAAATTAGAGAAAGGGTAATCAACGCGCGAGAAATACAATCTGATCGGTTCGAACAAGCTGGCATCTATTCAAATGCCATGATGCCCTCTCAAATGGTAAAGGAAATTTGTAAAATCAATGCTGCAGGTAAAACGCTACTTAAAACCGCTATGGAAAGACTAGGACTCTCTGCCCGTGCTTACGACAGAATATTGAAAGTCTCTAGGACAATTGCTGATTTATCGGACAGTGAAGAAATTAAAATTGAACATTTGGCGGAAGCCATCCAATATAGAAGTCTTGACCGTGAAGGCTGGGCTGGTTGATTTTTTTTCCAAATATTTTAATAACATGCTTACCAAAAAAAATATCCAACAAAAAATATTGCTCCTACTTTTAGTGATGCCTTTTTATACAACTGCACAAAATCTGAATTTTAAAATGGAGCAGTTGAAAAATGAAAATGTAAAAACGGCTTATGTAGATAGGGAAAATATCATGAAGAAGCTGGTGATAAAAAAAGGATTTCGTTCTTTTTCTAACCATGCTGTTATTAGATACTTCAAACATGAACAAGTTTTAGAGCTTTGGATCAAACCACCTGATGCCATTGCTTATTCCTTATTAAAACGTTACAAAGCTTGTGGAGTAAAAGGAGAAGCTGGTCCTAAAAAATTATTAGGAGACCATGTTATACCAGAAGGTATTTATGAGTTGGATATGTTTGTGCCTGATAGTCCTAATTTTTTGGCCTTAGGTATTAATTACCCCAATACTGCCGATATAAATCGCAAAAGCCAGCGAGATGCTGTGAGCATTACAGGTGGTTGTGATACCAAAGGTAATATTACTTTAGACGAAGAAAGTTTAAAGGAAATTTATGTAATTGCTGTGGAAGCCAAAGCGGCTGGACAAGCACACATTCCTGTGCATATTTTTCCCGCAGCATTGCTAGACAACAATATGGCAAAACTAAAAAGTATGTATCCGCAAAATACTTACAACCATGAATTGTGGTCTTCTCTTCAAACCGCATTCAACTATTTTAATAAAACAAAACACTTACCAATTACACAAGCCACAGATAATGGATTATATGCGGTACAAACCTCGGCGGGTAATCTTTTATGGAATCCTGATTCTGACAAAACGCAACCTGCTGTTTTAACTGCTTCTGCAAAAACCTTATCTAATGGAGTAACCACAAGAGGTATTACTAAAACCGATAATAAGACTACTGTAGCCAATACTTACAATACAGTTATTAGTTCATCAGCTACACAAGTAGCAGATGGTAGTTCTTTACACAAAGTGGCAACAGGTGAAACGCTGTTCTCAATTTCTCAAAAATATGGAATCAGTTTGGGAAATCTTAGGGCTTGGAATAATCAATGGAACAATAATCTTGAGATTGGGCAAGCCTTGAAAGTTTCCGCTCCGCCTTTCCACACTGTAAAAAAAGGAGATACCATGTATTCTATAGCCAAAAAGAACAAGTTAACTGTAGAACAATTACAAGCCATGAATAACATGAGCGACTATGGGATTAAAGTTGGTGATCAATTAAGAGTGCGGGAGGGGTGATTTTACTTGGTTACAACCTCAACACCTGCCCGCTATATCGACCGTAGGGAGATATCTCCCTACTTCTACAGTACTGTATCATAAAAGGGAGACCTCTCACTGCGTTCGAAGTGACGTTGGGGTGTAGGGGACAAAGGAATGATTAATCATTAATTGAGTAAAAATCACAAAGTCTCATACAAATCTTCCCAATGTGAGTTGAGAGATTCAATGAGTTTAACCTTTTTCTCCCGACGGTATTTTTTGATTTGCTTTTCTCTATAAATAGCTTCTTCAATATCGTGAAAGCCTTCGAAATAGGCTAGCTTACAAATATTATATCGAGCGGTAAAGCTTTTGGGATAAAACTTGATTTTATGTTGATAAATCCTATTTGCTAAATTAGAAGTAACACCAGTATAAAAAACTGTGTGATGTCTATTAGTCATGATATAGACAGCTCCTCCTTTTTCCATAAACTTTTAGGCGATGAACGAAGCTGAATTATTATCATTTTATTAAAATATTAAACAAATCCACCTTCTGCCCGTCATGTCGAACTCATAGAGTGAGACATCTCCTACTTATTTGCTTTTCTGCTTCACAGAAAGGAGACCTCTCACTGTGTCCGAAGTGACGATAGGGTCTTCGCTGACGCTTGGAGTGGAAGAAAAGGTATAAAAAAAGCCTGATAATCCTATCAGGCTTTAGAAATTTCTTCAAATTAATTTTATCTCCACCTTTTGTCTTTGTATAGTTTCACAAAGGTTTTGTCTTTGGTAGCTTTGGCATAGTTCAATGGTTTTTTACCTTCGGCATCTTTCACTTTTAAATTAGCTCCACCTGCTAATAAGGCTTCAGATACTTCGTAGCGGCCATCTAAAGCTGCGATATGCAATACGGTATAGCGCTTATCTGAATATCTTTTTGAAAGATTTGCTCCATGCTTAATCAATGCTTCTACCGCTTGAGGATGATCAGCATGTACAGCATTATAAATGGGTGTTCTGCCAGCTTCATTCATCGCATTGATGTTTCCTCCTTTTTGTGCCAACAAGTCAATAATTCTTTCATAACCATAAAATGCTGCCATGTGTAAAGGGGAATTCCTCAACATATCTTGCGCATTAGGATCTGTACCAGAATTTAGCATACTTTCTACCTGTTGATAATTATTCTTTTCGATGGCCTTAAAAATAGGCGGGGTATCTGTTTCTTGGGCTAATACTAAACTATTAAGCCCAAAAAAGGCTATAAAGACTAGACCAAACCTGCGAATGTTGATTTTATTAAGATTCATATTAAAAAAATTATTTTTCAGTTGTATTAAATTGTTACTTTGCCTATACGAAAGCTTTGCGAATAAGGATTAATAAAAAGTGGTTTTGTTACTGCAAGAACATTTATAATTTTGTTTTTTAGTGCCTTTCAGCAGCATATAGTTTTATTATATACTCCATTAATTTATACGGAAAACAGGTTAGTGGTAAACATCTTTTATAAAGATACGCACCTATGGCGTCAAATTTAGTTTATACAGTTATTACTGTATTTTTCTTGTGTATTTTCCTTATTGTGTATTTTACCACTAGAGGAGCCACCACAACAGATTTTTTCAATGCTCAAAAAAAAGCACCTTGGTTTGCTGTAGCCTATGGTATGGTGGGTGTCGCCCTTCCTGGTATTGCTTTTTTAACTATCCCAGGTGATGTGGGTGAAAATGGATTTAGTGATTTACAAAGGATTTTTGGCTATTTATTGGGTTATGCCTTTATTGCTACCATATTACTTCCGGTTTACTACAAATACGAACTTATCTCTATCTACTCCCTTTTTGAAGAACGCTTTGGTTTTTGGTCTCAGAAAACGGGCTCTATGTTCTTTATATTGTCAAGATTACTCCGTTCGTCTTTTCAAGTATTTGTTATTATTAGTTTACTGCATCAATTCTTTTTTGCGGATTTAGGAGTAAGCTTTGGTGCAACGTTGTTTTTTGGTATTTCACTAGTTTGGCTTTACACATTTAGAGGCGGGATAAAAGGCATTATCTGGTCAGACATATTTAATACTACTGCATTGATTATCTCAATTGTGGCCATATTTTACCTTCTCATGGAAAAGGTAGGGACAGGATTTAATGATACCATGCTACTCATTCAAGACAGTTCTTTTTCTGAAGCTTTCTTTTGGGAGACTGGGAGTAAAAATCATTTCTTCAGGCAATTTTTCAGTGGAGCATTTGTAGCTATAGTTTTAAACGGTTTAGATCAAGACATGATGCAAAAAAACCTAAGTTGTAAAAGTGTGACCGATGCCCAAAAAAATATGTTTTGGTTCGGTATTATCTTGGTGGTTGTCAATATTGCTTTATTGACATTAGGTGCTTTGGTTTATATTTTTTGGCAAGGAACACCAGGAGCAGTCGAAGGAACCTCCTTGATTACTCAAATCGCTACAGAACAATTAGGTACCATAGCAGGCATTATATTTTTAGTAGGCTTAATAGCGGCTACTATTTCGAGCACAGATTCTGCATTAATCTCTCTAACAACAGCCTATTGTATAGATTTTCTAGATTTCACAAAAACAAAAACTGGGGAAGCCCGAAAAAGAATGAAACGAATACAAGTACATCTATTCTTTGGCTTTTTACTTTTTTTAGTAATAATGTTGTTTAGAGCGATTGACAAATCGAACGTAGTAGCATCAATTTTTACAGTAGCTGCCTACACTTACGGACCTTTATTAGGCATGTTTATATTTGCTATTTTTACGAAGTGGACAGTTAAAGATTTTTTAGTGCCTGTAGTGAGTGGGATAGCACTTATCGCTTCTTATTTGATGGACTTTTTCTCAGAAATGCTTTTTAACGGTTATAATTTTGGTTATGAACTCATTTTATTGAGCGCATTATTTACTTTTTTCGGGCTTATTATAATTATTAAAAAACAAGAAAAGCAACCTGTAGAAATTACCAATGTATCAGTTTAAAAAACTAAAGGTTGCTTATATATTTACTGGGTATAAGAAAGAATCAAGGGTAAAGTTTTTTTATTTATATCCCATCTTTAAAAAGCTGAGACAAAGCAACTCAAAAATCAGTAATAATAGTTTAGGATTATTCCTGATCTACAATAAAGTAAGTGGTCTTTCCTTCTTCCATTAATAGGTTGGCATTTTTAGGAAGCTTATCAATCGCTATCTTGCTCTTACTAGTTAATGTAAATACTTCATTGCCTTGTATGTCATATAACACTACTTTGAAATCACTTATCTCTTCAAAATCTTCTAAAGTATATTCTACAATTTTTTCAGGCTCAGTATACTGAACTTCATTAGTTGAATATTCAGTGAAGGCGATTTTTTTACTAATTAACGCAACAGTATCATCTGTTTTTGAAATTGCTTCAGTACTTGTTTGCGCATAAAGATTGGCGGCTAAAATTAATAAACTAAATAGGATTGGTATTATAACTGACTTTTTCATGACTATTGTTTTTAAATTCATTTAGTAAATAACCAAGCAGATGCCAAAAATTATAATGCATTGATAATCAATTATTTATTTTATATTCTTAGGCATTTTGCCTATTTATAACTGTTCGAAAAAAAAACGCTATGTTCGAAATCGAACATAGCGTTTTATTACTTTTCTAATATTTGATTAAAATCCCTCTACACCATTTACTGTAGTGTATTTCAAATTTAATTTCTTATCCGGATTAATATATTTAAAAGCTGACTGCACCATTAATGTACTCTCATGGAAACCGCAAAGAATCAACTTCAATTTTCCAGGATAAGTATTAATATCACCAACTGCATAAATACCAGGAATATTGGTACTATAATCCAGCGTATTTACTTCAATGGCATTTTTATCAATATTTAGATTCCAATCTGCTATGGGGCCAAGTTTTGGTGATAAGCCAAACAAAGGCACATAATGCTGTGTGGCAAGTGTAGATTCCCCCTCTTTTTTATGTTTTATAATTACTTCATTTAAACTACCATTGCCATTTAAGCCGGTAACTTCTGCATTAGTAAGCAAATTTATTTTCCCTTCATTGGCCAAACTCATTACTTTATCTACAGAGTCAGGTGCCCCCCTAAAAGTACTTCGCCTGTGTACCAAAGTCAATTCGGCCGTAATTTTAGCCAAGTGAATTGCCCAATCTAAAGCCGAATCCCCACCACCGGCTAACACTACTTTTTTGTCACGATAAAATTCAGGGTCTTTTATCATGTATTCTATTCCTTTATCTTCAAACTGAGTAAGGTTTTCGATTGGTGGTTTACGAGGCTCGAAACATCCTAAACCTCCAGCAATGGCAATTACAGGAGCAACATGCTCTGTTCCTTTATTGGTAGTTAGTTTAAATCTACCATCTGGAAGTTTCTCTAATGTTTCAGCTCTTTCACCTAAAGTAAACCCGGGTTTAAAAGGTGCAGCTTGTTCCATTAATTTATCTACTAGCTCCCCTGCTAAAATTTCAGGATAACCAGGAATATCGTAAATAGGTTTTTTAGGATAAATCTCGGTACATTGTCCGCCAGGCATAGGTAAGGCATCTACCAAGTGGCATTTCAATTTTATTAGTCCTGCCTCAAAAACTGTAAAAAGACCACATGGTCCTGCTCCAATTATTAGAATATCAGTTTCAATCATACTTAAAAATTAATTTGATTATATGGCACTTTACTTATTAAAAAAGCTGTACAATTAATTAGTTATGAATTGGTTAGGTGAAATCATTCTTCATAATAAACTATTACTTCTTCAGCGTTTTTCCTTTTAATATCTGGTACTTCCGCTCCTTCTGGGGCATAACCTACAGGAATGAGTAAAAATGGTTTTTCATTTTTTGGCCTATTCAACACCTTCGCCAAAAAATTCATTGGACTAGGCGTATGTGTTAAAGCCACCAAACCTGCATGATGGATTGCAGCTAGTAACATTCCAGCAGCCAAGCCAACAGATTCACTTACATAGTAATTGTTCTTTTTAGCCCCTTCTTCTTCTTCATAAGACCTTTTGAATACTACTATTAACCAAGGAGCTATTTCTAGAAAGGGTTTATGCTCATCTGTATCGAATGGTTTAAGATCATTGAGCCAGCTATCAGACATCCTACCACCATAATTGATCTTTTCCTCTTCTTCTGCTGCTGCTCTAATTTGTTTTTTAATGGTTGGACTTGAAACCGCACAAAAGGTCCAAGGTTGTTTATTTGCTCCTGATGGTGCAGTAGAAGCCGCCATTATAATGTTCTCAATAACCGCTTTAGGTACTGGTTTATCAGAAAACATTCTGAGCGAACGCCTCTTGTTCATAAATGTATAAAATGAAGTTGCCCTTTGTAGCAAAGCTTCTCCTTCGAACTGTTCTTGTTCAAAAGGAATGAAATTTTTTTCTTCCATTTCCAAACGAATAAATAGTGATATATCTGGAGGCTGTTCTTTTAGGGAATGGGAACAAAGAAGCTAACCGCCTGTAGAATTAAACTATTAATAAATATGGATTAAATCCACCTATAGCATTCAACTGCTAAAAATATTAAATGGTTCTAATTATTTTACCTATTCTTGCATAAAAGTTAGAAATTTACCGATAGAACTTTTTACAAACTAAAACAAGTCTACGCTAACAACTTTCAAGAATAAGATTCATCGATATTCATTTGCATTTCATGATATTTTTATAGATAATATCACATACCGATTCTAATTCAAAGTAGACCTTTTTTAATCTTACAATCTGAAATTAAACACTTTCATGTCTCAGAAAATAATCATAGTTTCTAATCGATTACCCGTTACTATTCAACAAAATGAAGACAAATTTTCCTTTATGCCAAGTGCTGGAGGCCTTGCAACAGGATTAGGGTCAATATATAAAAAAGGTGATAATATATGGATAGGATGGCCGGGGCTACATGATCTGAACGAGGATGAAACCAAATATGTAAACACTGAGCTAAAAAAAGATAATATGGCTCCCGTATATTTAACTAAGGAAGATATTCGGGATTATTATGAAGGTTTTAGTAACAGGACTATTTGGCCACTTTTTCATTATTTTACTGAATACACAAAATACATTCCCGAGCTTTGGGAAGCTTATGTTAGGGTAAACCAAAAATTTTGTGATGCCATACTAGAGCATGCTAATGACGGAGATGTACTCTGGATCCACGATTATCAATTACTGCTAGTTCCAAGTATGCTCCGGGAAAAATTACCCAATGCCACTATTGGTTTTTTCCAACATATTCCTTTCCCTTCTTTCGAAATTTTCAGGCTACTCCCTTGGCGAGAAGATTTACTAGAAGGCATGTTAGGAGCTGATTTAATTGGTTTCCATACTTATGACGATATGCGTCACTTTCTAAGTTCTGTATCAAGAATTTTAGGCCACGGCAGTACTATGGGCCAAATTAGAATGAATAACAGGCTGGTAGGTGTCGATTCCTTCCCGATGGGTATAGACTATGAGAAATTTGCAAAAGCAACCCATTCACCTGAAACCATAGATAAACTCAAAAAATATTTTCAGATACTCTCTAACCAAAAGGTAATTCTCTCTATTGACAGGTTAGATTATACAAAAGGTATAAAACAACGGCTCGAAGCATTTGATATGCTTTTGGAAAGATACCCCGATTACTTGGGCAAAGTATCCATTGTTTTAATTGTAGTGCCTTCTAGGGTAAAAGTGGATCAATATAACCAGCTTAAAAATGAAATAGATACCATAGTAGGTAGATTGAATGGGAAATACAGCCGCATGGACTGGAATCCTATCCATTACTTTTATCGCTCTTTTTCTTTTCATGCATTATCTGCCTTGTACAGTAGTGCAGAGGTTGCACTTATTACCCCACTTAGAGATGGCATGAACCTCGTGTGCAAAGAATACATAGCCAGCAAGTTAGATAAGCGAGGTGTATTAATACTTAGTGAAATGGCAGGGGCAGCCAAAGAGTTATCAGAAGCTATTTTGATCAATCCAAATGACAAAAGCCAGATAGTTGATGCTATGTATCAAGCATTAGAAATGCCTGAAGAAGAACAAATTGCCCGCAATGAAGAAATGCAAAGTAAGCTTAAAAGGTATAACATACATAGTTGGGTAGAAGTATTTATGCAGCAGTTGGATAAGATTAAAGAAATGCAAGTTGGGTTAAACTTAAAAATGGTTTCTGGTAAAACACAAGATAAAATTGTAAACCACTATACTTCTGCAGCACAAAGACTTTTCTTGCTTGACTATGATGGCACTTTAAAAGGGTTTGAAAGCAATCCGAAAGCGGTAAAACCTGATGAAGCCTTATTAACATTGCTAGAAAACTTGAGTAGTAATCCAAAAAACAGGGTGGTAATAATTAGTGGAAGGGATAAAGTTACCTTGGAAGAATGGGTTGGGCACTTAAAGATAGATCTGATTGCCGAACATGGTGTATGGTTGAAAAACTATGGGGAAGGTTGGAGTACAATTGAAGCACTAGACCAATCTTGGAAAGAAAAGATAAGAAGTATTCTAGATTTATATGTAGACAGAACACCTGGATCTTTTATAGAAGACAAAGACTTTTCTTTGGTTTGGCACTACCGCAAAGCAGACACCGATTTTGGAGAATTAAGAGCGCGTGAATTACTTTCAAACATCAACTACCTCATCGCTAATATGGATTTACAAACCATGGAAGGCAATAAGGTGATTGAAATTAAAAGTAGGGCTGTAAATAAAGGAAAAGCAGCCATAAAATGGCTTGGCAAGGCTAAGTTCGATTTTATTTTTGCCATTGGAGATGATGTGACCGATGAAGATACTTTTAATGCTATGCCTGACAATGCTTACACTGTTAAAGTTGGACTTACATCAACAATTGCCAAGTACAATGTAAAATCTACTGAGGAGGTAAGAAAACTGTTAAATACTTTTGCAGATGTGGGTTGATAAAATTTAGATAAAAAGCCCTTCAAGGTTTTTGAAATAAAATAGACATCACTTCTCAGTATGCAAATCCCAAAGGGATGTTAGGATTATAAAACTCAATATTGTTTTTATAAAAAATTTTGTAAGGATGATATTCACAGTTGGTAATTAATTGGGAAATAACACCCTTACAAGGTTTTGGTATACTATTATTCACATCACATCATAAACCATAATTATAATACCTCTATGAGGTTATGAAATAACTTGTGTAGCTACAAATAGGCAATATAAAGTGTTTATCTTAACCCTTTAAGAGGGAAAACTGTAGTTATTTTTTCCTACTGCTTACTTAGTAAATAAACAGAAAAAATCAAATCCTTCAGTTGCGTTTTCAGTGAGGTGATAATCTTCCACACTTACTTGTTCTACTAGCGAATTGTTGCCTTTTTCTAAAGACTTCCTATTCATTCTATTCAAAATGTCGTAAGGAACTTGAAGTAAATGCCTTGGCAAACGGTATTGAAGGTTGAAAATATCAAGTCGGGTTATTTTCTCTACTGATTTTTTATTTTCTAAGTAATAATCCATTACTGGTTTACTGCCCAAAACACCACTGATTTTTACCTCACTAAAATATTTTTGAGCCAATTTATTCAATTCTTCTGCCTCATATTCTCGAACATGCCAAGGATTTCTGGTCAAAGACATTTTTTTATTGGGCGTAGTAATAATTGCTACTCCTCCTGGCTTTAATACCCGACTTATTTCTTTCAGAAATAATGCATCATCGTTGATGTGTTCTATTACCTGAAAACTGATTACAATATCGAATGTATCATCCTCCAAAAAAGACATAGGAGGTATATTTTTAGCAATAAAATCAAAGTCGGGGTATGCCTGTTTATGAAGGGCCAGCAACTTATCATTCTTATCTATCCCTGTATATTTACTACAATTTGCTGCTAACAATTCCATGCCTCTACCTGCCCCACATCCTATTTCAAGTACATTGGCATTTGGTTGTTTTTGTAAAAATTTAGCGGCTTCAACATAAGCAAAATAAAGCCGTTGATGAATCACATTATCACTACTCTCTTCATGAGAGGTAATCTCTGTTGTACTGAACATATTAATAACTTGAAAAAGTAACCCAACAAAAGTTTGTTGGGCAAAAAACTTAGCGTTTTGTTAGATTAGAATTTTACTCCTAGTTTTTTAAGTGTAGCTTTCGCTGTATTCTTAAGGTTTTCTTTTACAGCCGTTTTCACTTTTTTAGACTTACTTTCGGTAGGCCTCGCTTTAAATACTGTATCATGATAGCCCGATGCCCCTTCTCGCTCATTAGTATAAAAATAAGCAAAGAATGACTTCCTTGTCACTCCTTCTGGTAAAGTTATTTTAGAATATCCGTGATAAGAAATTTCACTTGTTTCAAAAATAACACACCTGTTGAATTGTGGCAGTACCATTTTATCACAGTTGGTCATATCTGCATTCCACATTTCTAGTGAACCTCCGTATTCTTCTTTCCAGTTCTGTTCTAAATAAATTAACAGGTTCAATCTTCGGTGAACATTTTTAATATGGTGGATATTAAAATCGATATGGATATCTAAAAAACTTCCATTGGTACCTTGATGAATACCTGAGCCCATTTGATCATCAGTGATAAAAACTTCTTCAATACCTGTTACATCTGTGATCCATTTATAAAACTCAGGGGTGGTCAATTTTTCCTTTATAGTACTGAAAACAGGATGGAAAATACCAAAATCAGAACCTTCCATTTTATTTTCGTTAAGGCCTTTCCAATGTGTTTTAAGCTCTTCGACACCAGGAAAGTTCTCATTCACTTCTAATGCTACTGGCTCATTCAAAAAATTATCTAATACTAAATGCCTGTAGGGCTTGGCATCGTCAAACTCTTTTTTAAGTTTACTTCTTCCTTCTTCTGTAAAATAAGTATTATTGAAAATATCCATATTTTTATAAGCTTAAATTTTTCGCGCCAATCATTGCTATTAACTAATGTATTCTTCCTCAAAAATAGTTTATTTTGTTGGCACTAAAAATCAAAAAAATACTAGTTTATCTTTTCAAGATTCCAATCCATATTTAATAATGTAAAAAAGCAGTTTATGTTTATTCAAACCTTTTTTACTTTTCTTTTATCTTTCTTATTGGGGATTATGTCCCAAACTTATATCAATTAAAAGTTCAGGATATAATTTTGAACCAGTAATTGATTATAAGGGTTGCCAAAGTACAACCATAAATATTTCTTGTGAAAATACAGGTAAATATTGTTGACTACAGATTTATTAAATTATGAAGCTATTAAAAATATTTTTGACTTTAAAGGTTGCGCTTAGCCTATTGGTTTTTGTAGGAAGTATTACAATGGTAAAAGCACAGCCAAATAATATTTATTGCGAACTTCAGATAAAAAATTTAGGCTCTTTGCAGCAAGTAGAAGTAGCTTTTGAAGTGGCCAGACTGGCTAATATGGATAGACCTACCGCCATTGCTTTGCGATACGAAATTGAAAGTGAAGGGAAAATAATAGATCAACAATCTCTCCCTGTCAATAAGGAAAATACTGAAAAAATCAATAGCACTTTTTATTATAACTTTATTATAGAGCGAGTAACTGTGCCTAATGCTGTAATAAAAGTATATATAACCGATTTAGCAGCCGAACAAGAAATTGTTAAATCTGAAAAGCTTGGAGCTCAAAGTAAAGCCGTGGCATTTGGTATTAAAAATATGAGTAACTCGCTCAATAGCAGTTTTGTAAGAAAAGGAGAAAGTGTGGTATTAAAATCAGCAGAAAACAAAAAAATATATTTAGTAGCTTTTACACATGCTTTTATTCCGGCAGCACCCCCAATGGGTAACAATATGAATGGCGGAAACAGAGGGCTAGAAGTAGATACGGTTATTGCCATAAATACCAATGAGCCTTTTTCTTTATTAACTGAAGGCTTGTACTTTGCACAAGAAGATACCAGCACGGTACAAGGTCTAGGATTTAGGGTAGTGAGCGATGATTTTCCAAAGTTCAAACAAGTAGAAAACCTCGCCAATTCTATGATCTATATTTCTACCAATAAAGAAATTGCTGGTTTTTTAAGTGCTCCCAATAAAAAAGCCGCACTAGATAATTTTTGGATCAATACTGGCGGAAGTGTGGATGTTGCCAAAAGGCTTATTAAAGAATATTACCAGCGGGTTACCTATGCCAACAAAAGTTTTACAAACTACAAAGAAGGATGGAAAACAGATCGTGGACTCATCTACATTGTATTCGGAAGACCCGACGAAATAGCATCTGTAGAAAATGGGCAACAATGGGTGTATTTTATGGGTAAAAAGCGGAAAAGAGTTACATTTGAATTCAGGAAAAGGCCTAATATTTTTAGTGGTTTCCATTATGAATTATTTAGATCTCCACGTTATAAAAAAGTGTATTATGAAGCAGTAGAAATGTGGCGAAAAGGAGATGTTATTTTACCTTAACATTTTTTCTACAAAGCATTGAAAATTAACCATGAATTAAGACTAACTTTAGCTAGGAACTTCTAACAATCTTTACAAAACTTCACCCTTTTGGCTTCAAAGTATATTACTTTTATTGGAGATGTACATGGCTGTTTCTATACGCTTAAAGCATTACTCAATAAAATTCCTAAAACAGACAACCGCATTGTATTTATGGGCGATATCATTAATAAAGGTATGCGCTCTTATGAAGCATTCAATTTTGTAAAGAAAAATAACTATGAGACACTTTTGGGCAACCATGAGTTCCTTTGTATGTACCGCAACCATAAATGGGCAAAAAGTTTATGGTTAAATACTGGTGGTAGAGAAACTATCAATTCCATTAAAAAAACATTGAAAATTTCTGCTGAAAATCAAGTTCAAGAAGTGCTGGCAGAAATGGCTTATTTTTTTGATAATGCTTATCCTTACCTGGTTGTAAACACGCATAATGGCAAAAAAATTATTGCAACACATGGAGGCATTAGCAACAGAATATATAAGCAAAATAATTACAACGTTGCCTTAGCGCTTAGTGTAGATCTGCGTATTCCGGGTTCTTATTTATTTAATAAAGGCGATCTTGCCAATATGTCTGGTTATATACAAGTTATCGGACACCAGCCAACTGAATATCCATTGATAGAAAGTAATGGGAACTACCGAATAGATACTGGATGTGTTTATAAAAAAAGAAATATGGGGATATTGACTGCACTCACTTTTAATTTAGAAGAAGACAACCCACCTCAATTTTATCATCAGACTTGCATAGATTAATAGGGAAATCTAATTGACATCTCATTTTTTAAAGGGAAGAAAAAAATGGATTGCCTTATTAGACAACCCATTTTTATACAATATTTGATATATACCTTTAAGCACCAGCTGTTTTCACACTTCCACTACCACTTTTCTTAGCTTTTTGCTTTTCTATTAACCTACGTGTATCATAAACAATTGGGGTTGCTACAAATATTGATGAATAAGTACCAAATAGAATACCTATCAATAAGGCAAAAGAAAATCCTCTTAGAACTTCACCACCAAAAATAAATAAGATCAAGACCACCAATAAAGTAGTTACCGAGGTAATCAATGTTCTATTTAAAGTGCTATTTACCGATTGATTAAGTGTATCAATAAATGCTTGGCTCTTTCTCAATCCTAAGAACTCCCTTACACGGTCAAACACAACCACCGTATCGTTAATAGAATAACCAATGATGGTAAGCATCGCTGCAACAAATACTTGGTCTACTTCTAAACCAAAACCTAAAAAGTTAGCAACGGCAAAAATACCCAATACCATCAATGAATCATGGAATAGTGCTACAATGGCACCTAGACCAAATCTCCAATTTCTAAACCTTACCCAAATGTAAAAGAAGATGGCTAGTAAAGAGAATATACCAGCAGAAAGCGAAGAGTCCCTAATATCATCGGCAATGGTTGCACCTACTTTAGCCGTACTTGGTATAGTAAAGGTACTTTCAGATAATGCTGCTTCAATATCTGTATAAGTGGCACCTGTAAACGCGGTTATACCCGCTTTTACTGCTTCATTCACCAAGCTATCCGCTTCAGCAGATTCATCGTTCACCAAGTAATTGGTAGTCACTTTCAACTTCTCTCCAGTACTACTACCATAAGTTTTTACTTCAACACCTGCATTTTCAAGGTTATTTTGTAGCGAAACTTCTAATTCAGAAGGGATAACTTCTTTTCCAAACTCTACAATATAAGAACGCCCACCTTGGAAATCTACTCCCAGGTTCAAGCCATTGAAACTCATTACACCCAAACCAATTGCTATCAAAGAAATAGAGAATACATAGGCAATTTTTCTTTTACCTAAAAAGTCTATGTTCAAATCACTTAATAAGTTTTTAGATAATGGAGTTACAAATGAGATTTTACTTTGATTACCCTTCTTGGTCATGTATGATACAATTACCCTTGTAACATATACTGCAGAGAAGAAAGAACATGCAATACCGATCATTAAAGTAATGGCAAAACCTTTTACTGGTCCTGAACCAAAAGAATACAAGAAAATACCTGTAAGGAAAGTAGTTACGTTTGAGTCAAAAATTGTCCAGAATGCTCTGTCGTAACCATGGTTAATGGCATTGAGTAAGTTATTACCTTCTATACGCATTTCTTCACGTATCCTTTCAAAAATCAGCACGTTGGCATCAATTGACATACCAATCGTTAAAACTATACCTGCAATACCGGGTAGCGTTAACGCCGCATTTAACTGAGCCAAAATTCCAAAAATGAAGAATATGTTTAGCAACAAAGCAACATTTGCAACCAAACCTCCTTTGGCATAATAGGCCACCATAAATACTACTACTAATGCTAATCCAAAAAGTACGGAGTTGATACCTTCTTTTTGGGCTTCAATACCCAATGAAGGACCAACTACTACTTCTTCAACAATTCTAGGTGATGCAGGTAACTTACCAGCTTTTAAAACATTGGCTAAATCTTGTGCTTCTTCAATCGTAAAATTACCTGTAATAGATGAACTACCGTTCGGAATTTCTCCATTTACCATTGGTGCAGAATATACATAGTCATCTAAGGTAATAGCAATTTGATTACCTACATTGTCACCCGTCATTTTCTTCCACTTTTTAGCACCTTCCACGTTCATATTCATCGAAACGTCTGGGTTACCATATTGATCGAAGTTCTGACGTGCATCAACTACTACTTCCCCAGTTAATGTTGCTTTCCCTCCTCTATTTTTCTTAAGTAAGTATAGTTGTATGATATCCGTTGAATTGCCTTCAGCATCCTCTTGCGCTTTTACTGACCACATAAATTGCAAATTCGGAGGGACTAAGGCCAACACTTCTTTATCGGTAATAATGTCATTGATTTTACCTGTATCTAGTACACGATAAGCCAATCCACCAAAACCTTGTACACTTAAACTGAATAAGGGTGAAACTTGAGCTGCTTGCTGTGCTTCTATTGCTTGACGTATTGAATCTGCTAATGCAGCAGAATCACCATCAGCAACCTCACCGTCAAAAAGTGGTTCTGTATCGTCTACAGTTTCTGTTGCATCGTCAAAAAGGCTTTCTTCTTCTGTGGTTGCTTCAGTAGTTTCTTCCTCACTTCCATCTGCCTGTGCTGCTTTTTCCTTCTTTACTAAGAAATCATTGATTGTCACTAAATATTGATTGTATTCTTGTGGTAACCATACCTCTAAGAACTCCAACTTAGCCACTCCTTGCAACAATTTCCTTATCCTTTGAGGATTGTCTACACCTGGTAATTCAATCTGGATTCTTCCCGTACCTTGTACCCTTTGAATTTGTGGCTGCGAAACACCAAATTTATCGATACGTGTTCTAATAATATTGAAAGTTCTATCTATTGCTCCTTCTACTTCTTGCTCAATTACTTTCTTTACATCATCATCTTCAGTATCAAAGTCAATTCTGCCTTTGTTAGCCGTATTGGCAAATATTTGGTTCAAAGGCATATTTGGAGAAAGATCCTCGAAAGCATCAAAAAACAGGGTAGTGAAATTTTCTTGGCTATCTTTTTGTCTTTCACCCGCAAGCCTTAGTGCTTCTTTAAAGTTCTGGTCGTTGCTATTTCCAGAAAGCGCCGATATAATTTCAGAAGGAGAAACTTCTAAAGTAACGTGCATTCCTCCTTGTAAATCGAGCCCAAGATTCAATTCACTGTTTTTTACTTCTTTGTAGGTGAACTCTGTAATTCCTAAGAACTGATATACAGGTTCATTCCAAATAGAATCTAAGTAATCTTGTTTTTTGAAGTAATCTATTTGCCCACTTTCTAATCGGGCATAATCATTGGCATCGTTTTGTATTTTTCTAGATACCAGCGTAAATGATAAATAAAATAAACAAAGCAGGGTAATTATTACTGCTAAAAATATAATTCCACCTCTATTTCGCATGGTCTTTTATTTTAATTAGGAATAAATATTATTGATAATCAACAACTTAACTATCCATTAAGCAGATAATTAATGTTATTGAATAATAGTAGTTTAGTTTATGTTGTATAAACTATGGGGCATGAGGCGCCGTGTAGAACAATAGTATATTTTTAATATAGCACAGCAATGAAGGAGTAAATGCTGTACGTACATATTTCTGGATGTTAGTGAGTACAACTGGCGAGTACTCAAAAAAATCAATCCCTTTCGCAAAAGATAATAAAATAAAGCCGTTACCAGAGTTGGTAACAACCACCGATTGGTCAATTCTGCTAGATTGATGATCACTCGGGACTTCTTTTTCAGTGTTTTCAAGTTTATCTACAACAGCAATCTCTTGAGAAGGCTGCTCAAGCAACTGCACTGCATCAGCCATAAATGGAGACAATAGTACTAGCAGTGCAAAAACACTCGTTGTAAATATACTTATGAAATCACTATTTTTTTTCATGGACGGCAAAAGTACACATTTGATTCAATATTTAAAAATGAATACTTAATATCGAGATTTTTCTTATTTTACAAACCTATTTTTTTATTTAAAATTTTCATTCACAATGGATAAACAAGAAACCTACGACATATTAAATGATTTATTCGAAAACTACCAATACCTACTAACAAAGCTAGGCCATACAAGAGATTTACTTGATGGCGCCAGCGATCCTCTCATAGATTTTGAGAAGCAAAAAGTGATGGATATTGTAGAATCTATTTCACAAAGGCATGAAGAAATTCAAAAAGATGTACAACAGCTAAAAGCTCTTTCTAAAGTTTAGTGGTATTTGTTTTCTTTGATTTTGAAATTTTTATAGCATTTTTTGTTTAGATTAAGAAATGGCTCTTTTTCTAGACAATTAATGCCCATTCTTTTATTTCTCGATAAAAGATTGATTTATGTATTTTGTGTAGAAATCTTTACTTTTCAAATAATTTTTAATTTTAAAAAGGTTGACTTAGCGTAGAAATAGTCAATCCACCTTAACCAAATTAACTAATATCAGCTATTATCATTGATTGAACTAATTAGGAAATATACCAATGAGTTTTCTCGATTTGTGGCTATCAAGGGAACACTCATACATTATCGGATAGAGGGGAAAGGACCTTATCTTATTTTAATTCATGGTTCCTTTTCATCGCTGCATACTTTCGATGCTTGGACAAAGTATTTGTCTAAGAAATTTACCGTTATTCGATTAGATTTACCCGCTTTTGGATTAACAGGTCCTATGGCGCAGGGTTGCTACACTATGCCTACTTACATTGCCCACCTGCATGAGTTTTTAAGATTAAATGGCGTTAAGAAATGTGCTATAGCGGGTAGTTCTCTAGGTGGTTGGATAGCCTGGGAGTATGCATTACATTATCCTAAACAGGTTGAAAAATTGATATTGATTGATTCGGCCGGTTTTACCGATAAATTTACCTTACCATTACCTTTCAGAATGGCTAAAACCCCTTTTATAAATAGGGTAATAAAATTTGCTGTTAGAAAACCTTTACTAGAAGAATTTATTAGAGAGGTATATTTTAATAAATCTAAAATAACGCCTGACCTTGTGGATAGATACTACGATTTATTTTCACGTGATGGGAACACAGAAGCTTTTCTAAAATTGGTGAATAGTAAATTTAAGGATCGCACTAGGTTACTTAAGAAGCTTCCTATGCAAACACTTATTCTTTGGGGCAAAGAAGATACATGGATTCCTGTTGACCATGCATACAGGTTTCATGATACTATTCCGCATAATGAGCTAATTATCTATGATTTGGTTGGTCATTTACCTATGGAGGAAATACCCGAAGATACCGCAATCGATGCTGCCTCTTTTTTGTCTAGTTAGTACTAACTACTTCACCATCTTCTTGATGCCATTAATTTTTTCTTTAAAACCATTCAAGGTATTTGAAAAGTATCTATCGATTTTGTTGACTACTTCGAGCTGTTTTTCTTTACCAAACTTGTTTTGAGTATTCAAAGATTCTTTAACTTCTGATAAATAAATTTCCACTTCATCGAGCTTCAGGAACTTCAACATCCCAGCTACTTTATGATGCGCTTTACTAAAAATATTTATATCATGTTCTAGTACAGCATCTACCAGCTTTTTTCTATTGATTTTAATCTCAATAATAGATTTATCTAGAAATTCCGAATAACCATCAACATCTTGTATAAACAATAAATCTGGCCCAGTAAAATCGATTTCTGTTTCTAAAGTAATAGATAAATTAGCAGGAAGATTTGTGATTACAGGCTGCTTAAGCGCTATCTTTTCTTTAGTTTTAGGAGTAATTTGATGCTTTTTTAATAAGTTGTAAAGCTTATCGAAATTAATGGGTTTAGCTAAATAATCTGTTAACCCAGCCTCATTGATAGTTTCCATTTTAAGGTTAGAAACATCTGCTGTAAGTGCTATTACAGGAATTTTTTTATAGTAATTATCAGCAAACGCACGTATTCTTCGAGTAGTCTCATAGCCATCAATTCCAGGCATTTGTAGATCCATTAATACCAATTCATAGACCCCTCTTTGTATTTTATGTAAACCTTCATATCCATCAGAGGCAGCATCCAATGCAATGCCCCATCTTGTGGCAAAGCCTTTCATTACCAATTGATTGGTGGGTACATCATCGATATACAATACATTTAAACCTGCAAAATCTCTAATGTGAGAAAGGTCTTTGTCTATACTAGCAATTCCATTCTCATCTTTGTTATTCGTTTCCTTCTTGTAATGAAGTAATATTTTGAATATAGTACCTTCGCCTTGAGTACTCTCAAAATTTAGTGTACCACCTTGTAATTCAACAAGATTTTTTACTATAGAAAGTCCCAGTCCAGTACCACCATATTTACGCGAAGTATCTTTTGAGGCTTGTTCAAATGGCTTAAATATTTTTTGTTGTTTATTTAAAGGAATACCGATTCCAGTATCTGTAACTTTAAAATAGAGGCTCACATCACTATCGGTTTCATTTTCTATTTCAATATTAAGCGTTACACTTCCCTCACTTGTAAACTTTATAGCATTAGATAATAAGTTGTTGAGTATTTGACTAAGCCTAGTCCTATCACCTTTAATGAATTTTGGTAAAGCTTTTCCTTTTATCATTTCGAAGGCAATATTCTTATCTTTCGTTTGGGTCTTATAATTCAGATAAGTATTCTTCAATAATAAATGGAGGTCAAAGTCATTCTCCTCAAACTCAAGCTTACCAGCTCTTATTTTACTAAAATCTAGCAGGTCATTAATAAGTACTAATAAATTATCTGCACTAAACTTCATCGCCTCAAGGTAAGGTTCTTGATCTGATCTTGGTAGCTGTTTCAGTAATACGTCATTCATACCAATTATTCCAGTAAGCGGTGAACGTATTTCATGACTTATTAGCGAGAAGAAATTCTCTTGTGTTCGCATAGCATCGTCAGTTTCTTGCTTTGCCAACCGCATTTTTTCTTCTGCATTTTTTTGTGCCGTAATATCAGTATCGGTACCTACAAAGTGTAAAGGATTTCCATCTTCATCTAATACAATAGTTGCCCTAGACAAAATCCATATCCTATTTTTCTTATTCTTTGTTCTGCGTTGTATAAATTCAAATGGTTGTGTAAAATCTGCCTTTTGCAAATAATTTAAAAGGGCTTTTCTAAATGAATTAAATATTTTTTTACCTAATAATTCTTCTAAGGGTTCTGTGCTTGCCGTTTCCTTTTGGTTATTTTCCTCACTATGATTGTCTTCCTTAAAGAAAATACTATCTTCTTGGTTCAAAGACATAGAACTTATGTAGTCTGTGCTCTTGCCTTCGCTCACATATAATGTAATCAGGTTATGATCAAATACGAATGAATCCTCGCCGATTACGTATTGCCAAATACCTGTTTTACCTGCTTTTACAGCAAGTTGAAAACGTTCGTTCAAAGCTTTAAACCTAAGCTCTGTATTTTTTCGTTCTGTAATATCCATTAAAGAACCTAGCATACGTTCTGGGATATTATCTTGATTATAATTTAAGTAAGCTCTGTTATAAAAATAGCGGTAGATTTGCTTGTCTCTCACCCAAGCTCTAAACTCTCCACTCCAATGTGTTTTCTTAGTAGATAGGGCATCATTAATTTTATTTTGTATCATTTCCCTATCCTCAGGATGAACAGCCTTTAAGAATGTATTTATGTCTGCTTCTGTCTTTTGCGAGAATCCCAAAAATTCATACATTGTTATATTCCACCAAGATACATTGGTAAGTATATTCCAATCCCAAATAGCTTCATTGGTTGCATTAGAAATAAGACGAAACCTTTCCTCACTTTCTTGAATTCGCCCTTGATGGGACATTTGTTGTGTAATGTCCATTCCTGAGGCAATAAATTCGTTTACATTTTTTCTTGTATCTGCCAAAGAGTACAGCTCCCAATTGGTAAAATATATTTTACCATCCACTATAATCCGGTAATCTATCTTTACTGATTTGTGAGGAAACGCTCTCAATTCACTCATAGCTGAATTGAATTTGAGCAAGTCGTCTATTACAATTTCTGGTTTTTTATGACCGGAAATTATCTCGTTGGGGCGGGCTTTTAAGAAATCACTAAATGTTTTATTGACGTAAATAATTTCTCCCTCTACATTGTATTTGATAAAAAAACTTCTTTGCACATCGAGTGAAATTCTTAACCTTTCAATCTGTTCTTTTAATACATCATTCTGGTGCTTCAGTTGAAACAAATCTTTTTTAGCCTGATCGAAGTTTTTATTAAGTGAATCTACATGTTTATTATGTTGGTAATCTTCTTCAATTGTTAGTACTAATACTATGTTTTCAATATTGCCAAAACTTATAATTGGGGCAATATTTATAGTATACTTTTCTACTTGTAGTAATAAAGTTTCATTAAAAAAATCACCGTTTACTGCTTTTTCTAATCCAATTAATACTATTTCAATTACTTCATAAGGTACTTCACTGCCAATAAGGTATTCTTTCGCATAAACTCCTTCATCGAGTACTGATCTTTCATGCTTTACTATGTGTGCTTGAACTTCTTTATCCGCAGACAATATAAATACCTCTGCATTTACATGCCTTTGTAATATTTTATGGATGAAAGCTTCGCTCTGTGTATAAACTTCTTGGTTTTTTACCTCAGTAACTTCTTTAATAATGCATATAAAATGGTTCGCTTGTAAATGTTCCTTTTCTATTAAGGCTACATTTATTTGAAACCATTTCATTTCACCACTCATGTGATATGCCCTAAATGTAGTTTCCCATTTTTCTTCAGACCTTTCCCGTAACTCTTTTAATATTGTATTTATTTTTGGTAAATCATCGGGGTGTACAAAAGTATCGGCATAGTGCCATAAACTCTTCTCGTTGGGGAATTGGTACCCTAGGTATTGGAAAATACTATTATTGGCAAATAAGAGTTTGTTGTCTTTAAGTGAATAAATAGCAATAAAATCTTGAGCATTGTCAACCAATACATTCAGTAATTTCTTTGCTATTGTATTTATTTCTTTTTCTTTAATCAGGGTAGCACTTATTTCATAACCTAACAGATTCCCCTCTTTCCCGAAATCTCCTTTTAAAATACCATTGTAATTTTTAACTGGTCCTTCGCCTGCATTCATACTTATTTTTACTGGGCAGCAGGGCACATTTGCATTGATAGATTCTGGAAGGTTTGCAAGACCATTAAATATTTCTTGGAGTGGTTTTTCTATAAAAAATTCAGGTAACCCTCCTCCTATTTTAATTATAATATTTTCTCTATCACAAGTGATAAAGAAGGCTTGTGGCAATAAACCCTTATAAGTAAAATTGGATCGGAGCTCAATCATTAAAAAACTAGCTATAATCAAGATATTTACCTATCTCAATCTTTGGTTTTGAAAATTCTGTCTATTTCAAAAAAAGGGAGAAAATCAAATTATTCTAATATTGAAATTTTGTCTAAATGGAATAATTTTATTTCAGTTAAACTCCTCTGGTTGTACCTATAAATATAAATATTATATGTTTCATAAATGAGTTTAACCCAATATTTCTTAAGACTGTACTAGTTTAGAAAACCTCAATTAAGCATTAATACTGCATTTTCTACTAAAAGGGCAAATCATTTTATACAACACCTTATTAAAAATACAATTAAATGCAACTACTCAAACAAGTAGATAAAAAACTTATAACTTTGCGCTTTGTAAAAGCAATACTGTAAACTAAAAGTATGAAGATTTCGATTGACTGGTTAAAAGATTTTGTAGACATTGACCAGACTCCAGAAGAGTTAGACCATTTACTAACCATGAGTGGTCTCGAGGTAGAAGGAGTTGAAAAATTTGAAACGGTAAAAGGCGGGCTTAAAGGGGTTGTAATTGGCGAAGTTTTGACTTGTGAAAAGCATCCTAATGCTGAGAAACTGAGCATTACAACTGTAGATGTTGGAGAGACAGAAATTTTACCCATTGTATGTGGTGCACCAAATGTAGCAGCAGGGCAAAAAGTTTTTGTAGCTACAGTAGGAACAATCTTACATTTTGATAATGGGGATGAACTTAAAATAAAGAAAGCAAAAATTAGGGGAGAAGTATCTCAGGGAATGATTTGCGCAGAAGATGAATTGGGACTCGGTGATAACCATGATGGTATTATGGTTTTAGATACAGATTTACCCAATGGCACTGCTGCTGCAGAATATCTTGATATAAAAGAAGACCATGTTCTTGAGATTGGGCTTACACCTAACCGTGCCGATGCAGCTTCGCATTATGGCGTAGCTCGCGATTTAAAAATATTACTCAACTCTCCACTTCAAATTAAAGACAACCAAGAGTTAATCGTAAATAGTAAAGATTTAACTATTGATGTTGAAGTAGAGAATACCGAGGCTTGCCCAAGATATTCAGGGATTACGATCAGTGGAATGAATGTGAAACCTTCGCCTGCTTGGCTACAAAATAGGTTGAAGTCTATTGGTTTAAACCCAATCAATAATGTGGTAGATGCAACCAATTATGTATTACATGGTTATGGCCAACCAATGCATGCCTTTGATGCTGATAAAATATCGGGTAATAAAATTATTGTAAAAACCCTACCAGAAGGCACTCCTTTCATTACACTAGACGAAAAAGAAAGAAAACTGGCTGCAACAGATTTAATGATTTGCAGTGAAACCAAGCCTATGTGTATTGGTGGGGTTTTCGGTGGAATTGAATCTGGTGTTACTGAAGAAACTACAAGTATCTTTTTAGAAAGTGCTTACTTCGACCCAGGTTACATTAGGCGCACCGCTCAGTACCATACACTAAAAACTGATGCTTCATTCAGGTATGAACGGGGAACAGACCCGAACATGACTGTAAAGGCGCTTAAAATTGCAGCTAACTTAATTAAGGAATTAACTGGGGGTCATATTTCTTCAGATATTGTAGACATTTACCCTGAGCCTATTAATGATTTTAAGGTTTCGATCAAATACAGTCACGTTAATAGATTAATTGGCAAGACCATAGAGAAAAGCCACATAAAGGCTATTTTGAATGGTTTAGAAATTGGCATACTCGAAGAAACAGAAGAAACACTTACTTTGAGTATCCCTCCATACAGAGTGGATGTACAAAGAGAAGCAGATGTTATTGAGGAAATTTTAAGGTTATACGGCTATGACAATATTGAAATATCGCCCAACTTAAATTCCGATTATTTGGCAAATTTCCCAGAAAAAGATGTGGATCTTTTTAGGAGTAGAATTTCTCAAATGTTGGCTGGAGCTGGTTTTCAAGAAATAATGACCAACTCGCTTACAAACAGCAAGTATACAGATTATATAGAAGGTATTTCTGCCGAAAACAATGTGAATATGCTGAATGCCTTAAGCGAAGACCTTGATGTAATGCGCCAAAGTATGGTATTTTCATCTTTAGAGGTAGTTGCACATAATATTAACAGAAGGCAGACTGAATTAAAGTTATTTGAGTTTGGTAAAATTTACTATAAAAACGAAGACAAATACCAAGAAAACAGCTTGCTTACTGTATTAATGAGTGGTAAAGACTATCCTGAAAGTTGGCAAGTCAAGCAACAAGAGACCTCTTTTCATAAACTTTCGGGTATGGTGAAAAGGATTCTAGACAGATTCAATTACAACAAAATAAAAATGGAGGAATTGGAAGACGAGGCCTATGCTTTTGGGTTGGTTTTCTTTCAAGGTAAAACTCCTTTGGCAAAAGTAGGAGCTGTTAAATCAGGTTTAGCTAAAAAGTTTGGTATAAGCCAGAAAGTCTATTTCGCTGAATTGGATTGGGAAAAAATTGTTAAAAATTATAAGTCATATATTCAATATCAGGAAATACCTAAGTATCCAGAAGTTCGTAGAGATTTATCATTGGTCATGAATAAGCAATTAAAATTTGCAGATATTAAAGCCATTGCTGAAAGAACAGAGCAAAAGATACTGAAACGTATCAATGTTTTTGACATTTACGAAGGAGACAACCTAGGTGATGGGAAAAAGTCTTATTCGGTAAGTTTTATACTTCACGATAATTTTAAGACTTTGCAAGACAAGCAAATAAGCAAGACCATGGAACGGCTGATGAATGCTTTTGAAAAAGAGCTCGATATTGTGATTTTAGGGAGAGAAAAATAATTGATGATTTTCAAAAAATGAAAGACCAAGGATTAACCATTTTCTTGGTCTTTTTCTTTAGTGTTTTTTTCCTGTTCTATCGCTCCCCTGATCATATCGATAATTTCATCTGGACTTAATTCAATATCAATTTTTAATGGTTCCTTAAAGGTGACTTGAAGTCTCACTCCCCTTTTTTTGAAAAATATTCCCTTTTTATCAAAAGCCCGTCTAAAACCATTTATTACAATGGGAACAACTACAGGGTTCGTCATTTTTATAAGGTGGGCTGTTCCTTTTCTTAAGGGTGCATAAGGGCTGGTTGTACCTTGCGGAAAGCTTACTACCCAGCCTTGTCTCAATGCTGTGGTTATTTTATCAAAAGCACTTCTGTCAACACCTCTATCAACATTTTTACCTTTAGCGCGCCAAGATCGCCTTATAGTTACTGCACCTGCATAACTTAAAATCTTAGGTAGCAAACCGCTTTGCTTCATAGTTTCTTCTGCGGCTACGTAATAATTATTTACCCTTGGAGCCAGCAAATAGAAAGGATAATTAATCGTGTTTTTAAACCGCCACTTCACGCTACAAAAAATATGGTAAAAGGCAATTACATCTGCAAAATAGGTCTGATGGTTAGAAAGAAACAATACATTACTATTTGGCAATCCTTTTAAATGTTCTGTTCCCTCTATTTTCAAAGAATTTACGAGCGTAAAACGGACATAAGTTAGCGCGCCTACAATACCGATTATTAGCCTTTTCAATAATATAATATTCCCAAAGGGGTCTCTCTTCAAGAAAAGGTCTAAGAACTTTGATGGAAACGCCATGAGAGCAGTATATTACTATTAATGACTAGTAAAGCAGTCTAAGTAAAAAAGTATTTTGGGTGAATCGCTAAGATAGTTTCTTTTATTAATAAACCGACATGAAAAGGAATAATATCGTTTTTCTATTTGTATAGTAAGCTCTTAATAAAGGAAAACAAAGATTGGTTGATGTGCCACAAACCAAGAATATTTACATTATTGCTTTATCATTTATTTAAAGTGCCTTTTCATATATAGCTTGCAAGTCTCCGATACTTGGGCTTCTGTGATTACAAGGTAAACAAAAATCTGCTGCTGCTAATGAAGCTAATTTAGAGACATCCTCTCTTTTTACACCAATCTCAGAAAGTTTGGTTGGCAAACCAAATTTTTGCGTCAACCCTGCTACATAAGAAATCACTTCCTCAGCTGAATTAACGTCACTTCCCATTGCTTTACCCAACTGGTGATACGACGCTTCAGCACCTTGCAAATTAAAAGTCAGACCATGTTCAAACATGAGGGCGATGGCTGTTCCATGGTGGGCATCTACCAATGTTGAAAGCGGATGTGCCAATGAATGCACAATGCCCAATCCTTTTTGAAATGCTACAGCACCCATTAAGGAAGCAATAAGCATATTTGCTCGAGCAGTAACATCAGGTTCGAATACCGCCTTTTCAATGTTTTCAGCAATTAATCTGATACCTTCTAACGCAATTCCGTCAGCCATTGGGTGGTAACCTTTTGCCAAAAATGCTTCGACATTATGGGCTAAAGCATCCATACCTGTAGATGCGGTAACCATTGGTGGTAACTCAAGCGTAAGTAATGGATCAGCAAAAATTTGAGAGGCTATTAGTCTCGGGGAAAAAAGCACCCGTTTTTTATGGGTATCATCTTCGGAAATCACTGTACTTCTACCTACTTCACTGCCTGTACCTGCGGTAGTAGGAATGGTAACAAAATATGGTATTTTTTCAGTGACCAATTTCCAACCATCTAATAAATCATCATAGTTAAACAAATCTCTGGTGTGGTAAGCCCTTAAAGCTATAGCTCTCGCCACATCTAATGCTACTCCTCCACCAATTCCTACAATACTATCACATTGCCCTTCATGGAAAGCATCCCCTCCTTTATATACATCACTTTTTATAGGATTCTTATTAACATCAGAAAAAACGCTTACAACAATCCCGTCTTTCTTAAGTTTTTCAATGATTTTATCGAAAAATGGCAATTGTGAAACCAAAGGATCACTCACTATCAATGGCCTTTGGTAATTTTGTGCTTTCAAATGTGTACCTAATTCTTCCGATACACCGGCACCAAAACGGATATTGGTCGGAAAGCTGTAAGAAAATGTTGCGTCAGCAGTAAACATACTAGTTGAAATTAAGAGTTACAGTTTAAAGTTAAGACGCAACTAGTACTTTCGTAAATACTGAAGATACTTTTTATTGTTTTTCTTCTTGCTTCAGCATTAAGATATTTTAATAATATTCGGAATAGAATAATAAAAGATAAGTAAAACTTATTCTATTTAATTCCTGACACCTTTTTACTTTATCCCTAAAAATACTGCGTAAATAATATTCGAAGTTTCCAACTTTCATGTGGATTAATTCTACAAAATGTGCGGTACTTACGCAGCAAAATCATGACGCATCATTTCAAAAAACGCCCTACAGAAGCTATAAAGCACTTTTATACTGAAAAATAAACGTGGTACAAGATTTTTATTAAAGAATAACAGGAATCAAATGAAATTAAGATTTATATAATTTATAAACATCTAATTATGAAAAAGTTAGCGATTATTTTTTTAGCGTCTATTACCATTTTCGCTTGTAAAGACAAAAAATTGGAACAAGAAGCAGAAATGCTCAGAAGTAAAAACCAAGAATTATTATCTCAGAATTATGAATCTGACTCCTTGCTATCAGATTACATGCAAACGTTCAATGAAATTAGCATGAATTTGAATGAAATAAGGAACAGAGAATCTAGTATTGAAATTAGTTCTGAATCTGGTGATAAAAGTGTAAGAGAAAAAATTACAGAAGATGTGTCTATCATCAATGATTTAATGGAACAAAACAAGCTAAAAATTGAAGAGCTTGATAAAAAGCTGAAAGGTGCTTGGTACCAAAACTCTAAATTGAAGAAATCTCTTGAGCAATTGAAAGAAGAATATGTAGCGCAAATTGAAGAAAGAGATGTTCAGATAACTTCAATGAAAGAAGAATTAGAAAATCTAAACTTTACTGTTGAAGAACTGAATGCAAATGTAAATACGCTGGCACAGGCCAATGAAGAGAAAGATGATTTATTAACGCAAAATGCTGAAATCATAAGCCAACAAACTGAAGCTTTAAATACTGCTTACTATGCTTTTGGTACAGTAAAAAAATTGGTGGCAGAAAACGTACTTTCTAAAGAAGGTGGTTTCTTAGGACTTGGAAAATCAAAATCATTTACTGGTAATTACAATGCTGCAGCATTTAATGAAGTAGATATTACCACTACTACTACATTCGAAATTGCTGGTAAAAAACCTGAGATGATTACTACGCATCCTACCGATTCTTACAAATTCGAGGAAAACGATGAAGCTTCTAGCTTAATCATCACTGATCCTGAAAAATTTTGGAATTCTTCAAAATACCTGGTTGTAGCAGTAAATTAATTTTTTCAGCTAAGTAAAGAAGACAAGTAACAACCAGAAAGAGGGCTGCCTTTGGCATCCCTCTTTGTATTTATTGATAATTAATTTCAGCAGGGTAATTCTCATAGTTGGCATCATGAGAAGAAAATAACTGTGTTGCTTTCAACATAGGTGGGTTGTCTTGATCTTTACTCCTTTCTAAATAAGCCCCACAACCTAAAAATTTGAAGTTCTTCCCCATTAAATTTTTCTTGTGTGGCGGGGAATCCATCCACTGTTTTACAATACGTCTTGCTGCTTTTAGGTAACTCATATGTTTAATAGGAGTCCCTCGGTATTCTAAACTAAAATAGCCACCATTTTGAGAGGGAGTGTAGTAACTATCTGATTCTTTCATATCTAAAACAAATGAAAGGGCAATATTTTCAGCCGCATACACATTGGAAATTCCCACTAATTTAAGCCTATCGCTCATGGTCTTTTTTCCTCTCACTTTACTTACATGGTTCACAAAATTGCGTTTTACCATATCTACAGAATGTTCAAAAGATGCCTTTTCTAACGCTTTGGAATAGCTAAATACAGGCAATGCATGCTTTAATCTTTGTTGATTGCTTTCAAAAAAAACAGCAGCATTGAGTAATGCATAATTCAAGTTATTTAATTCCATAGGTTGATTTACTTCTGCCTGCTTTATGAATTGCTTATAACTTAGCCCATAATATTGAGGGATTTCTACATCTTGCCCTAGACCAACTTGGCAAATTGCTAAAAGCGAAATAAGTATGAATATTTTGTGCTTAACCGTCATAATGTTATGCTTTCAAACTAAAGAAATTACTCATTGTGTAACGATGATTGTAAGAAGAAGATTTAAAATTCATCTTCAATACCCTGAAATTAATATATCCTACAGTTCATTTTACTTAAAATTGCTAAAAATAGAAAAAGGTTTTCCTGACTTTAATATGAGGTTCCAACTCATTAAATGTGAAAACCATCTAAAAATATATCTCTTGGGCAAGTCTATAAGTATTGGCATGTGCTTCTACTATGTGTGAAATTTTTTCAGAGTAGCCTCCACCCATATTTACCACGACAGGAATATTATTTTTTTTACATAATTCAAGTACTGTTCGATCCCGCTCTTTACATCCCTCTATACTCAAGGCCAATTTTCCCAACTTATCTGTAGCTAACACATCGACTCCAGACTGAAAAAAAATGAAATCTGGCATTTGCTCATCAATCAGGCGTGGTAAATGTTGGTTCAGTAAATTGAGATATACAGCGTCATTTGTATTGGTTTCTAAAGCGATATCTAAATCTGACTGTTCCTTAAACATAGGATAGTTCGCCGCCCCATGCATACTAAAAGTAAAGACCCTTTGCTCATTTTCAAATATTTTAGCTGTACCATTTCCTTGGTGTACATCCAAATCGACCACTAAAATTTTCTGCGCCAATCCATGCTTTAATAAATAGTTTGATGCCATCGCAATATCATTCAATAGGCAAAAGCCTTCTCCCCTATCTGCATAAGCATGATGCGTGCCACCTGCAATATTCATAGCAACACCATATTTCTTAGCATAATGCGTACAATCTATGGTTCCCTGATTTATGATGATTTCCCTTTTTACCAACCTCTCTGATAAGGGAAAACCTGTTCTCCTTTCTTCTTGTCTAGATAGGTTCAAGTTTTGTAATTTATTCCAATACTCTTTGGTATGGGTACGCAGTATGTCTTCTTCTTTGGCTGCCTCAGGTTTAAATAAGTTTATGGGAGCAATTGTACCCTCATATAAAAGCTGTTCAGGTATCAGCTCATATTTTAACATGGGAAATCTATGCCCCTCAGGCAAAGGATGTTGGTAAATAGAAGAATAAGCTATTTTAAGCATTGTATTCAACTAATGAGTTAATAATTTTAACATGATGTTATAATCTATTTCTATACAAAAAGATTATTCATGTAAATGTTTTTTGTATAAAATATCTATATACTGAGGTTGTCTAAAATAAAGCCTTTCGTCTGCAAATGATAGATTTAGCCCTATTCTTCTCCAATTTCTCCTTAAATAATCTCTATTATTCTCCCCGAAATTGTATTGCCTAGAACGAAATGGCTGAATTTTCGACTTGAAATCCTTACTTTAGACAACCTCACTGCATAAGAGACTAATTTGGCTATATTTGTTTGAAAAATTAATAAACTAAAAAAGCATGGGATTCGGGTTATCTAGTAAGCTGGAAAGAGCCCTAACTTGGAAAATAAGATACATTTCCGAAAGGAACTTTGTATTGATTATGAGTGGTCTTGTTGGCATCATTGCTGGCATTGCTGCTGTTATACTTAAAGAAGCCGTTCATCTCATTCACGACCTACTTACAGCCCAAGATTTTTCAGAAAACTACTACCAACTTTTTTATCCAGTTATCGGGCTTTTACTGACCGTATTAGTTGCAAAAGTACTTTACAGAGAGGAGCAACTCGGCCATGCCATTACAGATATCCTTTACTCCATTTCCCGAAAATCTAGTATTATGGGGAAAAGTAAAATGTATTCAAGACTAGTTACAAGTGCTATTACAGTCGGGTTTGGAGGCTCTGCTGGATTAGAATCACCCATTGTTTTAACAGGCTCGGCAATTGGATCAAACATAGCGCAAGTAGTTAATATGAACTACAAGTTGCGCACACTCATGATAGGTTGTGGCACTGCAGGTGTAATTTCTGCTATTTTTAATGCCCCCGTTGCTGGGCTCATTTTTAGCATGGAAGTAATCTTGATTGAAGTATCAGTTGCCAACTTTATTCCTTTGCTGATAGCCTCTGTTAGTGCCACCTTAGTTTCGATTGTACTGTTGGGAGAAGATGTGCTCTTTTCATTTAAAATTACCGATACATTTAATGCATTCGATACACCATTATACATTGCTTTAGGGGTAATTTGTGGGTTTATATCTATTTATTTTCTTTCTATTCTAAAAGGAATTGAAAATAGTTTCAAGAAAATAAAAAATGACTATTCTACTATACTTGTGGGTGGTGTGCTTTTATCTATCATTATTTTATTAGTACCTGCTGTGTATGGTGAAGGATATGAAGTAATTAAGGCTTTATTAAACAACGATCAGAAAGCGCTAGTACAAAGAAGCTTATTTATTGATTCTAATGATGTTAATAATTGGGTGCTATTTGCGTATTTAATTGCTATCATCTTTGTGAAGGCAATTGCTACTGCTATAACCATTGGATCGGGTGGTAGTGGAGGAACATTTGCCCCTTCATTATTTCTAGGTGGGGTAACTGGTTATGCTTTTGCCAAGTTGATCAATCTTTCTGAATTCGCCTATATTTCACAAAGTAACTTTGCCCTTGTTGGTATGTGTGGGGTAATTTGCGGTGTTCAATACGCTCCTCTTTCTGCTATATTTTTAATTGCAGAACTTACTGGTGGTTATGTTTTATTTATCCCACTCATGATTGTTTCGGCCATATCTTACAGCACTGTATCTTATTTTCAACCAAACTCTGTTTATGTAAGAGAATTACAAACAAGAGGTGAGTATGAGGTAGATAACCACGATAAAAAAATCTTAAGTAACCTTGACATCAACCACATTATTGAGAGAGATTTCAAAAAAGTACCGCAACATGCACTGTTGAGTGACCTCATAAAAATAATTAGCGTTAGTAAAAGAAATATTTATCCAGTAATTGGTGCAGATGAAGGCTTAGCGGGCATTGTTACCCTAGATGATGTGAGAGATATTATGTTCGATACCTCTAAACAAGAAAATGTTAAGATTACTACGCTCATGACGGTACCCAAAGAGTATGTAGATTTTGGTGAAGATATGGAATCTGTGATGCATAAATTCGAAACTTCCCAAGCTTGGAATTTACCTGTATGCAAAGATGGCAAGTATATTGGCTTTGTTTCTAAATCTAGGATTTTCTCTGTTTACCGAGAGCAACTCATTAACCAGAAAAAGTAAAATCATTTCTATAATTCCAAACACCTTCACTTCCTTCAGCATTAATAAACCTTGTTTTAAGTTGTTTGAGTTTAAAGAACAACTCATTTTCCTTTACAAAGTCTTTTAATAAAATTCTGGAAAAAAGTTCTATGGGACTATGAAAAATAATTTCTTCAATTTGGGTTTGTCCCTGTATTTGGTTCATCAAAAAGTTTTTATTCTCCACTTCCATTACTGCTTCTGAGAAGTCTGCATATACAGATTTAACTTTTTTACTTTTTGCCGTTGCAAACCATTTTTGAATTGAATCGAATAGGATTTTTTTTGTCAACTTTCCACTAAACTTGTAAAATAGTATATTATCTGATACAGATATTTGTGGTGAAGCTGCTTTTGAAAAGATAAAGCGGGACATAGTTTCAGGTATTTAAAGATTATGATTGGATTATTCTTTTTATCGCTCAATTAACGTTCCAAAATCCTCAAAACCTTACATGAAAGAAAACAATATTTTTCCAGAAAACATCGCGGCTTATTTAGAAGCTCATACTTCCTTATTGCCAGAGTATATGCAATCACTTGAAAGAGAGACTTATTTAAAGGTTTTGATGCCTCAAATGCTTTCTGGAAATACACAAGGCATCTCTTTACAGCTATTCAGTATGATGTTACAACCCCAAAACATTTTAGAGATAGGTACTTTTACGGGATATGCTTCAATCTGTCTAGCCCAAGGCTTATCTAGTAAAGGGTGTTTGTATACCATAGATATTAATGAAGAACTAGAAGAAATCGCCAAAAAGTATTTTAAAAAAGCGGGTTTACAAAACCAAATAAAGATGATTGTAGGCAATGCGCTTCAAGTTATCCCTCAACTCGAAAAAAGTTTCGATTTAGTTTTTATAGATGCCGATAAAAGAAACTATGCAAATTATTATGAACTCGTTTTACCAAAGCTCTCTGATAGAGGTATTATACTGGTAGACAATGTTTTATGGGATGGAAAAGTAAGTAATACCGCTAAATTCAAAGACAAAGACACATTAGCAATTCATGCCTTTAATCAAATGGTTCAAAATGACGATAGGGTTTGGAATACCATACTTCCAATAAGAGATGGAATAATGATGATCAGAAAAGTAAAATCTTAAAATAATTCCATTTTTGAAATCGTTAAACATTAAGTTTATAGCTTTTTTATAAGAAAATCATCTCATTATTTGAGATATATTCAAAATTATATTCTTAAATGTATGTATTTAGCAAGAATATAGTTTTATTTGAGATATAGTATAATATTATTTTTGTTATATTTGTATAGTGTGTAACATACCTTTTTTACAATGAATTTTTTCAAATCTATTTTTTTGATTGCGAGCTTGTTCCTAAGTGTTCAAATTTTTGCTAGTAATCCGATTTCCAAAGCTGGAGATATATCTGAATCTAATCGGGTCGATTACCCAAGGATTTCAAAGAAAGAAATGATCGTTTACCAAGGTGATACTATTACTAAAGTAATCGCAAACGGCTTAGATGCTATCATTGCTAGACCAGACCAAGATGTTAATAAGCTATTGGCTGCTGTGAATCTTAATAAGGCTAAATTTGCTGCATATAATGATTTTTCGGCCATTTTATTAGATGACCTTATCACAGGTGCTGTTTATTATTTAGAAAGGAAGAATAAGTCTGCTCAAATCCCATTTCATATAACCGGTCCAAGAGAAACCGTTTGGGATGTAGCCCAAATATATGGCATTAGGAAAGATATGCTGTTAAAGAAAAATAGGATGAGCCCAACTGAGGAAATTCAGCCCGGACGTAAGTTATTTTTACAAAAAAAGCGGAGTAAGAACCAAAGTGTAGAAATCGTAAACTTACCTAGCAATACACCCGATGAAGGCCCATGGGAAAGATTTATTGATAAAAAAGAAAAGGAAATAGTTAAAACGATTGGTGATAAAAACAATACAATAAGCGATTTAATGCCAAGTGTAAATCCTGATGCTAGGTTTCATACTGTAAGAGAAAGTGAAACGATTTTTTCAATTGCGAAAGTATACAATGTTACACCTTTAGAAATCAAGAAATGGAATAACCTCGATAATATTAATTTGAAAAAAGGTGACATAATACAGGTAAAACCTACATCTGATTTAGCTAACAATAATCAGGGTAACAATAACAACAATGTAAATGTATTGGCACCAAATAATAGTAATAACAACAATAGCGAGGCAATCTTATTACCATCTTTGAACAGCGGAAATAACAATACTGGTTTTACTGGCAATAACAACAATACAAATAATAATTTTAATCAGGTTGCTGGAAATAATACCAATACTTTCAACAATAGTAATAATAATATCAATAACACAGCAACTAATCTAAACCAGCAAAGCAGTGCATTACCAGGCAATAAAACTCATATTGTGGAGCGTGGAGAAGGTGTTTATAGCATCGCCAGAAAATATGGGATTCAGCCAAAAGAACTCATGAAATGGAATGGCTTGAACAACAAGTCACTACTAGATGTAGGTGAACAGATTTACCTTGCTCCTGGAATGGCTCCTCCTGCAAAACATATTGTAAAAAAAGGAGAAACTCTTTATCGTATTTCCAAGAAATATGATGCAGAAGTTAATGATATCATGTCATGGAATCAGTTAGCAAGTAGTGATATACAAGAAGGACAAACATTATTTGTAAGTCAGCCCAATTTCAGTAATCAAGAAAATAGTGTAGCAACTACTGGTTGGCAACAAACCAATTCTGCTTCAAACCAAAATTTCGATGCAGCCAATAACCAAGTATTTACTACGGCAGCTAATAATCCTATTGGTAACTTCAATCAAGTTGCAGGTAACCAGAATAACATTAACACAAATAATCAAAATGTGAATGTACAAGCAGCAGAAACAGCTGGGTATCATGTGGTAAAACCTAATGAAAACATATATGAAATAGCTGCCCGTTATAAAGTACAGGTTTCTGACTTAAGAAAATGGAATCAATTGGAGATAGGTAGCAACATTAAACCTGGTGATAGGCTAATTGTAGATCAAAACCAGGTGGGTACAAATAATAATGCGAATATGTTTAATCAAGCCGCCACTGAAGGTACTAACAATACTAATAATAGTTTGCTGGCTCCTGCAGTTGAGAATACAAATAATAATACGACAGGTAACACTGGCAGTAACTTTCTTCAGCCAGCAACAGATAGCAATACTATCAACCAGCCAGCTGGAAATGCCGTTTATCACACTGTAAAACCTAATGAAAACTTATTCAGTATATCTAAAATATATGGAGTACAAGTTTCACAAATAAAAAGATTAAGCAATAAGACAAACAATCAGGTTTCCGTAGGAGATCGCCTAAGAATAAGATAGATTTACACTTATACATTTAAAAGTCCTTTGGGTTATTCCAAAGGACTTTTTTTATGATATTTTTTACCAATATTAATTGAGCATTCCTTATATATATCGAAAAACTCTTTGTTATTGTCCAGCGATTCAAGATGCTTTTTTAAAGTTGATATGTCTTCCCTAATTGCCGGCCCTGTCTGTGCTTTTTTAGTACCTATTTCAAAAGCTTTATTGAGCGTTTCAAGTACCAAAGGCTGAAGCATTGAAAATGGTAAGTTGCTCTCTTGTACAATTGTTTCACTAATACTTAATAGGTAGTTATTAAAATTACAAGCAAAAACAGCCGCCAAATGTAGTTGCTCTCTTTCTCTACTACTTAATTCTATCACATTTTTACTTATATGTTTGGCTATCTTAAATAGTACGTTTTTCAATGCTGTTGATTTAGTTTCTACACATATAGGAATGTTGTCAAAATCTACTTCCTTTCCTTTAGTAAAAGTTTGTAATGGATAAAAAACACCTGTCTGTACATTCTTTAGATTTAAAACTTCTAAAGGCACACTCCCAGAAGTATGCACCAAACTTTTCTCATTTGGTAATTTTAGCTTTTCAACAATAGCAGTTATAGCATGATCAGGCACTGCTATTATAAATAAATCAGCTTTACTTTGTCTCAAATCGAGGCTGTTTGTAGCTAAACCTTCACCAATATTCGAGATTAATTCTTGTGCGGTTTCCAAGTGTCTACTGTATATTTCTAAAATTTGAAAACCTGCTTTATGAAATGCATTTGCAAGATGTGTTGCTACATTTCCTGCACCAACAAATGAGATGCAATAAGAAGGTGTATCCATATTAATTTCTTTTTCAAAATTTTAAGATCCTTTTTAATAAAGTTTAGTGTTTTGTCTCAAATTGTACTTTTTGAATTATATTTTTACTTTTATCATTATTATTGCCACTTGTTTGTGGTTAAACTTCTATCAACATTAGCAAATTAAACAAATATGGCTATCAGATCAGGGTTCTCGAGTAAATTCGGGTTTGTTGCAGCAGCTGCGGGTTCAGCTGTTGGGTTGGGAAATATCTGGAAATTTCCATTTGAAGTAGGAGAAGGAGGGGGTGCTGCCTTCGTGTTAATTTATTTGGGATTTTGTTTTTTACTCTGCTTTCCTGTAATGGTGACCGAAATTGCGATTGGACGCAAAACGCAGCTTAATCCTGTTGGAGCCTATAAGGCCTTAGGTTATAAGAGTTGGTCTATATTAGGTTTACTCGGTATAATAAGTGGTGTACTAATACTTTCATTTTATAATGTTGTAGCTGGTTGGGCATTTGGCTATTTTATCGAAATGGTATCTGGTAATTTTGGTATAGGAGATGAGTTTTCCTCATTTACAAAAGATATAATAAAGGTTGGGATTTTTGGAGCAATATTCATGGGCGCTACTGCTTTTATTGTTTCAAAAGGGGTTGCTGGAGGAATTGAAAAGGCTGCTAAAATATTAATGCCTACCTTAATAATAATTATTATTTCCTTGGTATTATATTCATTTACGCTTCCAAATGCTATGAAAGGGCTTGAGTTCTATTTGCTGCCCGATTTCTCAAAACTAACTTTTCCGGTTATATATAGTGCTTTAGGTCAAGCATTTTTTTCCCTTTCTCTTGGCATGGGCGCACTCATTACATACGGTAGCTATGTAGGTAAAAATGATAATATTATTTCATCGGCAGTACTCATTACATTTGCCGATGTAGGCATTGCTTTTATAGCGGGTTTAATGATGTTCCCTTTGGTCTTTTCACAAGGCTTGTCACCAGACGGAGGACCAGGTTTGATATTTGTAACACTTCCAGGCGTTTTTGAAACCTTAGGCCCAACATTAGGAATAGTCATTGGCTCTTTATTCTTTCTTTTACTATCATTTGCAGCTTTAACGTCAACTGTTTCGTTGCTTGAAGTACCCGTGGCTTATATGGTAGATGAACACGAAGTAAAAAGAAATAGAGCCGTTTGGATAGTGGCATTGTTTATCTTTATCATTGGTATCCCTTCTTTACTTTCTAATGGTTACAGTGGTTTTTTTACCAGTTTTGTAACTTATTTCGGAAGCGAAAGCCCAACCAATTTTATGACCTTAGTAGAGCATATAGCTAACGATAGCTTTTTACCTCTAGGAGGTTGCCTCATAGCTTTCTTTGCAGCATACGTTTGGAAAAAAGAAAATTTAAATGCGGAAATATCAAAAGGTAATCCGAATTTCGAAGGTTCCCTAGTTGGGAAATACATCAATTTTGCTGTAAGTTATTTGTGCCCATTAATACTTGGTGCACTTTTTATACTCACGGTATTAGATAGATTTTTTGGTATTAATCCAATCTCTTAAAGCATTCTTTCAATAAAGAAATAGCCAATACATTAAATTATTTAATAGAAGTTTCGCTCAATGCATATTCTTTAGAATATTTGATAAAGCTTCTATTCCTGTCGCAGTCATAAAAAATCAAGCTTTTATTTAAGCTGTTTATAGCAGCATTATATTTTTGATTATTAAAATACATTACTGCTTTATTGTAGTATTGTAATCCTACTAATTGTAAAAAATTTACTTCTTGTTCAATTCTTAAATTAGATAAAAAAGTTTCCACCTTCTTTTCATTACCTTGCCTGTAAATTTCTATATTTTTTGCAATCGTTTTTTTATTACTGACTACGCCAAAATTTGGATCAGTTGGCTCAATTAGGATATCACCTTCACTTAGATGGACTACTATATAAATATGATAATTCGTCTCCCATATGCTATAATCCATCTGAAGTTTTTTCAAAAAATAAGCATATAATACTGTACTGGTGAGGCAATCATACTGCCCTTCAGATACTGTCTGATAAAAGCTACTAAGTTTTTGATACCTTTTTAAGTATCTATCTCCTATTTTCCTGCTTAGTCGTTTTAAGAGTAATTTCTGATTTCTTTTCTTTTTTATTTTTATAGTGTGAGGTAATATAAATTCACTGAGTTCTTTCTTAAGCTCATCGCGTAAAGCATAATTTATATCATGATTACTCGCAAGCATGATTCCCAAAGTATCTTCAAAATTTCCTGCAATTACAGAATTAAAAACATCTTTTTCTAGTTGACTACCATATGTTATACGGTCTTGTGCTCCACTCTTTTGGAACATCAAAGGAATGAAAATGAAGATTATAAATACTTTTCTGCTAGTTAACATGGCACACTAAGTAAATTTCGAAAAAAAATTCAGTAGATATAGCTTCAATGTATGGTGACAGCTGGGGGATAAAAACGCTGACCTCTAGTATTTAGTATTATAAAATTAACATTTACGTAACATAAAAGCAAGTTTTGTTCACAATTAATTAATATTAAAATTCCACTGTATTAGAATCCCTATATTTATTGCTGCCACTTACAATTATTGGGAACTGCAACTTCTTGGTTATTTGTAAAAAAGTTATCTTTAATATTCACTATCGTTTCTGAAAGTACTTGCTCGTAAGCAGTGTTTTTGCATTAAATTGAGATTGATGGAAAATCTTTATACGATACTAGGTATCGGAGAAACAGCTGGCATCGATGAAATCAAAAAAGCCTACAAGCGACTGGCAATCAAATACCATCCTGATAAAAACCCTGGCAATCTGATAGCCGAAGAGAGGTTTAAAGCCATAAATAATGCCTATCAAATACTTTCAGATGCGCAGAAAAGAGCACAATATGATTTATTGGTAAACTATCATCAATTCCAACAAACCACTACATATACAGACCATAACAATCAGTACTCAAGGACTTATAAGCACGCAAGCTATGAAGAACGCCGCCAACGGGCTAGAAACTATGCTGCTTCTTATACTGCAGAAAGAAAAAAAGTAGCGAGAGAAAGCATGACAATTGGTACTATTTTAATTGTTAGTTTATTAGTAATTGTGGGTATTTATGCTTTTGTAGAATCATACATTGATACCAAAAAAGAAGAGGAAACAAATGCACTCGTAGCAGCAAGAGTGGCCATAATAGAGAGTTATTATGATAAAGAAGATTTCAGGGCAGCATTTGAAGAAGTTGACTTACTGATTTCAGGTTGGCCAATTCATCCCGCAACTAGAGGACTAAGAGAAAGATTGATGGTTTCTCTCAACAACAAAGCTGAAGGTGCTTATGATTTAAAAGAATATGACAAGGCATTAGAATATTATTTAGTCTTACAAGATTTCGACAAATACCTCGAAAAAGATTTTGATTTTAAAATAGCAAAGTGTTTTGCAGAACAAGGCATGTACGATGAAGCTATTAGTAAACTCAAAAAAATTATCGATAGCAATCCAAACGATTTACAAGCTTGGTGTGAGATTGGTAAAGTTCATTATCATGGCAAGCAAGACTATATGGAAGCAAATAAATACATTGATTATGCAAAGAATCTTGCTATTTCCTTTTATGAACAAAGATATGGGAAAGCTTACCCTATGCTATTAGAACCTAGCAGCTTATCTAAAGTACATTTCGACATCTTTCACCAAAGTGCACTTATTCAAAAAGAGCTAAATAACTTAAAAGAAGCAATTAATGATTGCAGTTGGGCATCTTTTTTAAGACCTGAAAATGGTGAAATTGACTATCTAAGGGCACAATGCGAATACATGTTTGGGAACACATCAGATGCATGTATTTACTTGTCGAAAGCTAAGCAAAAGTCTTATACCATCGAAGGTGAAAATACGCTCGCATATTGCCAGTAAGAAATAACCTATAATCTCTACTTTGAATTGCCAATCTTTAACTTTAGACAATACGACCTTATTTCATTTCGCCTTATTGAATTTTCAAATCATTCGAATTTGATTTGATTTTAGCTATGAAACTTTTTGCATTTAATTCATTTCTATTATAAGTGTTTCTTATAAGCATCTACTATGCTAATATTACATCATAAATTTTTTATTCTCTTTCGTATTATCTAGCTGGAGAAACTTTACTTCTTGAGTAAAATAAGCCCTTTTTTATGGTATAAAAACTAATCCGAACAGCTTCTAAATAAAAGTACATTTTAAATTTGCAGAAAAATTACTCATAAGATTTTATGGATTCTCTTACTCAGATTGTATTAGGGGCTTCAGTAGGCGAAGTTGTTTGTGGTAAAAAAATAGGTAACAAAGCCATACTTTGGGGAGCCATTGCAGGTACTATTCCCGATTTAGATGTGGCGTTAAGACCATTTCAAGATATGGTTCAATACCTGAGCTATCATCGCTCATTTAGCCACTCTATTACTTTTGCAGTTCTATTTGCTCCTTTATTTGGATGGCTTTTACATAAATTATTTCCAAACTCCCGTGCAGGTTTTAAAGATTGGACATGGTTATTCTTTTGGGGATTCATCACTCATATCTTACTCGATACGTGTACAACTTGGGGAACCCAATTATTATTTCCCATTAATAATTATGGCTACGCCTTGTACAACATATTTGTAGTAGATCCTTTTTATACTGTTCCTTTCTTAGGTTTCGTTATAGCGGCTGCCTTTTATAATCGCCATTCTTCCAAAAGGACAAAACTAAATTACATTGGGCTTTGCATAAGTACAGCCTATTTACTCCTTTCTTTTATTAATCAACAAAGTGCCTCCAACGCATTCGAAAAAGTGCTAAAGGAACAAAATATCTCCTACCAGTCTTACATTAACAAGGCTACACCTTTAAATATTTTTTTATGGTCAATTACAGTGAAAACTGAAGAAGGCTATTATTTTGGTTACCATTCAATTTTTGACCCGCCAGTTAAAATAAACTTTACGTATATGCCTGGCAATCATCAGCTTTTGGCAAATTACAGGGGTAATGATAAACTGGAAAGGCTCATTGAAATTACTAAGGGATATTATACAGTTGAAAAAAAAGACGATGAATTCATTATTAATGACCTTCGGTTTGGTCAGTTTAATGGTTGGCAAGGAAATGCAGAAAGTTCTTTTGTATTCGAATATCATATGAAGGCAGAAAATCGAGATAACCTCTCTTTCTTCCAAAAAGAATATCGTTTTGTACCTGACAAAGATTATCTCTCAGCTTATTTTAATAGAATTATGGGCAAGACAAATGAGTAGTAATTAATTACTTTAAATGATTGTTTTTGAAAATAGTAAAAAAGGTATATTGAAGACAGTATTGCTTATTCTGGGAATATTGTTTTATCACCATTTATACGCACAAATTAATATTAGCGGCGAATGGAAAGGATTGCTCAGACAAAACATTATGGGGTCTTTTACAGATTCACCCTACCAGCTTACCATTAACCAAAAAGCTGACAGCATTTACGGAATAGCTTATATAGAAGCTTCTGAATTTCTAAGTATCTATGCAAAAATGTCATTTACTGGCACTATTAAACAAGATAGGGTTTTGATTACAGAACAAGCTTTTTTAGAAGGAACCGATTTAAATGATGCAGTTGGCTGGTGTATCAAAAAGTTAGAATTAGTTCACTTAAGAGGTAAAAGTGGTTACAGGCTTAAAGGTAGTTGGACTGGTTACAGCAACACAACAAAAAAAGACTGCGAACCTGGCATATTATTTTTAGATAAAGAAAGTGCAAAATTTACAGGATTAGTACAAAGTAGTGTAAATGATCAGCTACTCGAAGCAAATATTTTTGTATCTAACCTAACTTTAAAAGAGAAAAAAGGCCTAATAAAAACCTATAAAAATGAAGGTGTATTTAAATTCTTTGCAGATACAGCTTATACCTATCAAATTTATATTACTTCTAATGGCTACCATGATAGACTCATAAAATTAAAACCAACGAAAGAGGGGATGACTGATACTTTTTTTATGAAGCCTATTAAAGCAGGTGATTTAGTAGTATTTGGTAACGTTCAATTTAAAAAATCTACTGCTTATCTTACTACTGCTTCTGAACCAAGTCTTGATAGGATAGTGAATTTTTTATCCAATAATCCTAATGTAAAACTTGAAATCAGCGGGCATACCTCTAATGAAGGTGACCCTTTAAAGAATAAAGCACTTTCTTTAGAAAGGGCAAAAGCAGTCATAAGTTATCTTACTGAAAAAGGAATAAACAAAGAAAGACTAACACCCTTAGGCTTTGGCGAAGAAAAACCTGTTTCCGACAATAGTACTGTTTCTGGCAGAAAATTGAATAGACGCGTAGAGTTTAGGGTTATCAGCAAATAATTTTATTTCTTATACTTCTTTAAAGACAAAGCTTATGGTTTTTAATTACTAGCTGTTTATCTTAGCAATCCTATTATTTTACTTTTAGTTTCCCCGATTTTTTTATGGATAATGCTATAGTTAACAAAGCAGCAGATAATATCAGAATTCTCTCAGCAGCCATGGTAGAACAGGCCAAATCTGGCCATCCTGGCGGCGCAATGGGTGGTGCAGATTTTATCAATATTCTCTTTTCTGAGTTTTTAGTTTTTGATCCTGAAAATCCTGAATGGTCATTCAGAGATAGATTTTTTCTAGATCCAGGACACATGTCTCCAATGCTTTATTCCTCCCTTTCATTATTGGGAGCTTTCACTATGGAAGACTTGAAAAACTTCAGACAATGGGGCAGTCCTACTCCTGGACATCCTGAAAAAGATTTTGCAAGAAGAATAGAAAATACCTCTGGTCCTTTAGGTCAGGGACATACATTTGCCGTTGGAGCTGCCATGGCAGAAAGATTCTTGACCCATCGATTTGGAGAGTGGATGGCACATAAAACATTCGCTTATATTTCTGATGGTGGTATTCAAGAAGAGATATCTCAAGGAGCAGGTAGAACTGCTGGATTCCTAGGTTTGGGAAATCTAGTAATGTTTTTTGATTCAAACGATATTCAATTAAGTTCTGAAACAAAAGATGTTGAAAGTGAAGATACTGCCGCCAAATATGAAGCTTGGGGTTGGCATACCATTACAATAGATGGCAATGATCCAGATGCTATAAGAAAGGCATTGCAAGACAGTATTGCTGAAACAGATAAACCTTCTTTAATTATAGGAAAAACTGTTATGGGCAAAGGCGCCTTAACGGACGAAGGAGAAAGCTTTGAGCGAAAAGTTTCAACCCATGGTCAACCCTTGGGTAAAGCAGGTGCCTCTCTAGAAAAAACCATTGTTAACCTTGGAGGAAATCCCGAAAATCCTTTTGTTATATTCGATGACGTGGCTAGTTATTATAATGAAGTCATGGAACGAAATAGAAAAACAGTTGCGGAAAGAAAAAGTATTCAAGAAAAGTGGGCAGCTGAAAACCCAGATTTGAACGATAAACTAACATTTTTCCTTTCGGGTAAATCACCTGACATTAATTATGAAGCAATCTCTCAAAAGGAAAATATAGCCACAAGAGCTGCTTCGGCTACTGTATTAGCAAACTATGCAGAACAAGTCGAAAACATGATTGTAGCTTCTGCAGATTTATCTAATAGTGATAAGACTGATGGTTTCCTTAAGAAAACCACTTCTTTTAAGAAGGGTGATTTTTCTGGTTCATTTTTCCAAGCTGGGGTATCTGAACTCACTATGGCAGCTATCGCAAACGGAATGGCCATTCACGGTGGAGTTATTCCCGTAATAGGAACTTTCTTTGTGTTTTCAGATTATATGAAACCAGCTGTAAGGCTAGCAGCATTAATGGAACTACCTGTAAAATACGTGTGGACTCATGATGCTTTCAGGGTTGGAGAAGATGGTCCTACCCATCAGCCAGTTGAGCAAGAGGCACAAATAAGGTTACTAGAACAGCTTAAAAACCATCATGGAAACAATAGCTTTTTGGTTCTAAGACCTGCCGATGCACCCGAAACAACTGTAGCATGGAAAATGGCTTTAGAAAATACTTCAGGACCAACTGGACTTATTTTATCTAGACAGAATATTAAAAATTTACCTTTTACAGAAAAAGATCGGTATACTTCGGCACTTTCTGCAAAAAAAGGCGCTTACATAGTTGAAGACCCTGAAGGAAAGCCTGATATTATTTTTGTGGCTAGTGGTTCTGAAGTAGCCACCTTAATTGAAGGGGCCAACTTATTAAGAGATGAAAAAGGCTTAAAAGTAAGAATCGTATCTGCTCCTTCAGAAGGACTTTTTAGATCACAAACAATGGAATATCAAACTAGTGTATTACCTGACGATGTTCCGATTTTTGGATTAACTGCTGGTTTACCAGTTACTTTACAAGGTTTAGTAGGGCCAAAAGGTAAAGTAATCGGGCTAGAACATTTCGGATATTCAGCACCTTACGACGTGCTCGACGAAAAGTTTGGCTATACTGGTAAAGCAGTAGCAGAAAAAGCTTTAAAATACTTAGCTTCTTTTAAGTAAAATAAATTAATAAAAATTCAAGCTATCTTAATTATGAAAAAATCTATTATAATCAAGCAATTATTCACCCTATTCATTGGCTTATTTGTGCTTTCCTGTGCTCAAAAACAAGAAGCACCTGCTGTAGAAGAAGAAACAACTACAGAAAATGTTGAAACAGCTTCAACAGAAGAGGCACCTAAAGAGGATATCCCTAGTCCACTCAAAAAAATATCTGAAACTGTAAATGGTGTATTAGTTGAGATGCAATATGGATCACCTGGTGTAAAAGATAGAGCTATTTGGGGTGAACTTGTTCCATTTGGAGAAGTATGGAGAACTGGAGCTAATGAAGCTACTTGGATTTCATTTGATAAAGACGTAACTATTGCAGAAAATAAAGTTCCAGCTGGTAAATATGGACTTTTCACCATTCCAAATAACGAAGAATGGACAGTTATTCTAAATAAGACTTGGGATCAATGGGGTGCATATGATTACGATGAAGCAGAAGATCAGGTACGGTTTTCCGTTACTCCTGAAATGGTAGAAACACCTGCTGAAAGAATGGCTTTTGCCATAGCTGAAAAAGAAGTAAAATTTATGTGGGAAAAAGTAGGCTTTGCATTTGAAGTGGCACCTGCTGCAGAGTAAACCCATCTATTATATCCATAAAAAAAGGATTCTTACGAATCCTTTTTTTTATAACTTATCTAAGAAGTAATCAAATGTATCTCCTCTTAAGCCAAGTCTTATTGTTTCTAAAGGTATTACTTCATTTGGCGCAATATTACCCAAATTCACATTAGCTCCTAATAACTTTACAAACCACACTTGTTGTTCTTTCACAGGAGCTTCCCAAATAATTTTTTCAAAAGGTATTTTTGTGAGAATCTCATCTACCAAGCCTGATCGTACCTCGCCAGAAGAACGAAACAATCCTACATTTCCACCTTCCCTAGCTTCTCCTATTACTTTCCATGCACCTGCATCTAGTTCAGTTTGCATCAATTCAATCCATTTATAAGGAGGAATAATTTTATCAACATCTTTAGAGCCTACTTCTGATAATACTGTTACTTGTTCAGATAAATTGCGGATATACTCACATTTTTCTTCATGAGCTAGATCAATGGAGCCATCAGAAACTTCGGTATACTCCATATTATACTTATCTAATAATCTTCTAAAATCATCAAATTGATTTCTAATAACAAATGCTTCAAACAGCGTTCCCCCAAAATATACTGGGATTCCCGCAGCTTTGTACAAATCAAGCTTCTCTTGAAGTTTTGGGAAAATATAAGAAGTTGCCCAACCCAACTTTACAATATCAAAATAATTTGAAGATGTTTCAAGTAATCCCTCAACATCTTTTAAAGCAAGCCCTTTATCCATTACCATTGTATAACCAGAGTTTCTTGGTTTCTTGCTTCGTTCAGGAATTTTGTCCAAATGAAAATTCATATATAAAAGTAAAATTGTTTCAGTTTTATCAATAAAGATGGGCAAAGTTAATGCAAAGGAATATCTAATAAAAATAATGAAATTTATCCTTTGAATATTTCTATTTATAAATGAGAGAAGCCCGACCAAATTGGCCAGGCTTCTTACACTTCAATGTATTGGATTTTTCTAATTATTAGAATTCATCCTGTATTTGTCTTGCCCTGAATGATTTTCTAGAAGCTACAAGCGCATCGTACTCTTCCTGAGAACCTACTCTCATTTTTTGGAATTTCCTCACACCAGTACCTGCAGGAATCAAGTGGCCAACAATTACATTTTCTTTTAGTCCATTCAAGCCATCCATTTTACCACGTATCGAAGCTTCGCTTAATACTTTGGTAGTTTCTTGGAAAGAAGCAGCAGATATAAAGCTCTTCGTATCTAATGAAGCTTGGGTAATACCTTGTAAGTTTGGTCTTGAAACAGCTGGTTGAGCGTCTCTCACTTTTACAAGACTTAAGTCCCTTCTTCTTAGACTTGAATTTTCATCTCTCAGCTTTCTAGCCGAAACAATCATACCAGGTTTCATCGCTTTTGAATCACCTGCATCTACCACCACCTTTTTGTCTAAGATGTTATCATTCGCTTCCATAAACTCAAATTTATCTACATTTTGGTTTGGAAGGAACATTGTATCACCGCTATCTACAATCTGTACTTTCTGCATCATTTGGCGTACAATTACTTCAATATGCTTATCGTTAATACGCACACCTTGAAGTCTATATACATCCTGAATCTCATTAACAAGATATTCTTGTACAGCAGTAGGACCGCTAATGGCCAAAATATCTGATGGGGTAATAGCACCATCTGATAATGGAGTTCCAGCTCTAACAAAGTCATTTTCTTGTACTAAGATGTGTTTCGAAAGATTTACCAAGTAGCGTTTTTTAACACCATCTTTAGATTCAACAAAAATCTCTCTATTACCACGCTTAATACCACCATAAGAAATTACACCATCAATTTCACTTACAACCGCTGGGTTAGATGGATTACGCGCTTCAAATAACTCAGTTACTCTTGGAAGTCCACCAGTAATATCTCGGTTTTTACTAATTGCTCTTGGAATTTTCACCAAGATTTGGCCAGCTTTTACTTTTTGACCATGTTCAACAGAAAGGTGCGCATCAACAGGAATATTACTACTTACCTTGTCTCCGTTATCAGACATAATATGGATAGTAGGGTTTTTCGTTTTATCCTTAGTTTCAATAATCACTTTCTCTCTGTGACCTGTTTGCTCATCATACTCCTCTCTGTATGTTATCCCTTCTTCAATAGATTCAAATTCGGTTTCACCATCGAATTGAGAAAGAATAACTGCATTATAAGGATCCCAGAAACAAATCTTATCTCCTTTTTTCACTTTAGCACCATCCTTTACAGTAAGATAAGCACCGTAAGGAACGTGGTTAGTAATAAGTACTTTTTTACTAGAAGGTTCTATAATTTTAACCTCACAAGTTCTTGACATTACTACTTCTACAGTAACTTCCTCATCACCTTCTGGCATTTTAGCCTTAGTTGGTACAGATTTCAATTCTTCAAATTCTACTACACCATCGAACTTAGCCCTTACAGAGGCATCTGTTTCCATACTAGAAGCTGTACCACCTACGTGGAAAGTTCTTAATGTAAGCTGAGTACCTGGCTCACCAATAGACTGTGCAGCAATCACACCTATTGATTCTCCGTGATGTACTAATCTTCCAGAAGCTAAGTTTCTACCGTAACATAAGGCACATACACCTTTTTTACTTTCACAAGTAAGTACTGAACGAATTTCTACAGCTTCAATAGCAGTATCATCATCTATTTTTTCTGCGATTTCCTCTGTAATTAAATCTCCAGAAGCCACGATTAATTCATCATCGAGTGGATTGTATATATCGTGTACACTTACTCTACCCACTATACGCTCTTTCAAAGGTTCAATGATATCTTCATTGTCTTTCAAGGCTTCAACAGTGATACCACGCAATGTTCCACAATCATGCTCTACAACTACCACATCTTGCGCTACATCAACAAGTCTTCTTGTTAAATAACCTGCATCAGCTGTTTTCAATGCTGTATCTGCCAAACCTTTACGAGCACCGTGAGTAGAAATAAAATACTCAAGTACATCAAGTCCTTCTTTAAAGTTCGAAATAATTGGGTTTTCAATAATTTCACCCACAGAACCTTGTAGATTCTTTTGTGGCTTCGCCATTAGTCCCCTCATTCCTCCTAATTGCCTAATCTGCTCTCTCGAACCCCTTGCACCTGAGTGCATCATCATATAAATAGAGTTGAACCCTTGCTGGTCAGTCTCCATTTTCTTCATAAGGGTAGAAGTCAACTTATTATTGATCTTCGTCCAAATATCGATAACCTGATTGTATCTTTCATTATCAGTGATAAGCCCCATTTGGTAGTTGTTAAGTACTACTTCTACGTTGCTTTTAGCATCCTGAATCATATCTATTTTCTCATCAGGAGTTACGATATCATCTAAACCAAATGATAATCCACCTAAATAAGCTGAACCAAAACCTAACTCCTTAATATCGTCTAGGAATTTAGCTGTTTTAGCCATACCTACGATTTTAAAGACCCTTGCAATAATTTTCTGAAGTTGCTTTTTAGAAAGTAATTCGTTTACATAACCTACTTCCTCAGGCACTACCTCATTGAATAATACCCTACCTGCCACAGTTTCGATAATCTGGTCTTGTAACTCACCAGTTTTATCATCTCTTACTTTGGTTCTAACTTTTATATTAGCATGTTTTGAAATTATGCCCTCATTCAGTGCAATAATCACTTCATTTGCTCCATAAAAAGTCATCCCTTCTCCTTTAATAGGATATTCTTTGGTATGCTTCCTCCCTTTCGATAAATAATATAATCCCAATACCATATCTTGAGATGGTACTGTAATCGGGCTACCATTTGCTGGGTTCAAAATATTATGTGAAGCCAACATTAATAAGGAAGCTTCCAATACAGCTTCATGTCCTAATGGAACGTGAACCGCCATTTGGTCACCATCAAAGTCAGCGTTAAATGCAGTACACACTAATGGGTGTAACTGAATCGCCTTACCTTCAATTAGTTTTGGTTGGAATGCTTGAATACCTAATCTGTGCAATGTTGGAGCACGGTTAAGTAGAACAGGGTGTCCTTTCAATACATTTTCAAGTATATCCCAAATCACAGGATCTTTTCGGTCTACTATTTTCTTAGCAGACTTCACTGTTTTTACAATGCCACGCTCAATTAGCTTCCTTATAATAAATGGCTTGAACAATTCAGCAGCCATGTTCTTAGGAAGCCCACATTCGTGTAATTTTAATTCAGGTCCTACTACAATTACAGAACGACCAGAATAATCTACCCTTTTACCAAGTAAGTTCTGGCGGAAACGACCTTGTTTACCTTTCAGCATATCGCTCAAAGATTTTAATGGTCTGTTACCATCTGCTCTTACTGCATTTACTTTTCTTGAATTATCGAAAAGTGAATCTACAGCTTCCTGTAGCATTCTTTTCTCATTTCTAAGAATTACTTCAGGAGCTTTAATATCAATTAATCTCTTCAGACGGTTATTTCTAATAATTACCCTTCTGTAAAGATCATTCAAATCTGAGGTTGCAAAACGACCACCATCTAATGGCACCAAAGGCCTTAATTCTGGTGGTATAACAGGCACCATGCGAATGATCATCCACTCTGGTCTGTTTTCAATTCTTTCACGTGCTTCCCTAAAAGCTTCTACTACCTTTAACCTTTTAAGTGCTTCTGCTTTTCTTTGTTGAGAAGTATCATTAGCAGCGCTATCTCTTAATGAATATGATAATTCATCTAGGTTCAATCTGCTTAAAAGCATTGCCAAAGCTTCTGCACCCATTTTAGCGATGAACTTGTCAGGATCGTCATCGTCCAATTGCTGGTTTTCCCTTGGTAACTTATCTAGAATATCTAAATACTCATCTTCAGTAAGGTAATCTAAATAGTTAACACCATCATCTGCTTTTATACCAGCCTGAATAACTACATATCTTTCGTAATAGATAATTTGATCTAGTTTCTTACTAGGCAAACCTAATAGATAACCGATTTTGTTAGGTAGTGAACGGAAGTACCAAATGTGTGCTACTGGTACAACAAGCTGAATATGACCCATTCGCTCACGACGAACTTTCTTCTCGGTTACTTCTACACCACATCTATCACAGATGATACCCTTGTATCTAATACGTTTGTATTTACCGCAGTGGCATTCCCAATCTTTTACTGGTCCGAAGATACGCTCACAGAATAGACCGCCCATTTCTGGTTTATACGTTCTGTAATTGATTGTTTCTGGTTGGGTAACTTCACCATGGGAACTTTCCAGAATAGACTCTGGAGAAGCCAAACTGATGGTAACATTCGTAAAGTCGTTGTTGAATTTCTTGTTTTTTCTGAATGCCATTTGAAGTGTAAGCTTTTTTGAACTTGCAAATATAGAGAATTTGTATTTATTTGTGAATTTTGTTTGTGCTTTTTATAGATTTTTTGTAGTAAAAGTGAAATTTATCTCTAAATGGGAAGGCAAATGATTTTTTCAATAGTAGTCTGTAGCTTAAAAAGTAAAAAAATTGTTGTTAGAATTGATTGGAAGGATAAATTTCAGCTATAAAAATAAACAATTTTTAATAAAAAAAGTTTGCTAATCCAATCTGTTTTTCAAGTTATATCAAATACGGCTTACATTTTTTTTCAAGACTTCTGCGTTGAATCGATTTAATTGATAGAAAAGCTGTAATTTCACCCAGATTCTAAGCTTTTTTCCACAATGGAACAATATCAATTTATAACTTATAATATTGAAGATAGGCTCATAAAAATCACTTTGAACAGGCCTGAAAAGCGAAATGCACTTAATCAGCAATTAGTTTCTGAGTTGACACATGCGTTTAAAGCTGCAGAAAAAGAAGATGAAGGTAAGGTTGTTATCTTGAAAGCAAATGGTAAAGCATTTTGTGCAGGTGCAGACTTAGCTTACATTCAATCTTTACAGAAATTTACCTTTGAAGAAAACCTTGATGATTCAAATAAATTAAAAGCGCTTTTCCAATTAATTTATAACCATCCTAAAGTGGTAATTGCCCAAGTTGAAGGTCATGCTTTGGCTGGAGGTTGTGGACTGGCTTCTATTTGTGATTTCATTTTTTCTGTTCCTTTTGCCAAGTTTGGATATACAGAAGTTAAAATTGGATTTATTCCAGCCTTGGTGATGGTCTTTTTATTAAGAAAAATTGGAGAAAGTCGTGCTAAGCGACTATTACTTTCTGGAGAGCTTTATACTGCGGAAGAAATTTTAAGCACAGGGCTTTTCCATCAATTATGTTCACCAGAAGACATTGCTGCGCAAGTTGAAGATTTTGCCTTGAAACTTTGTGAGAATAATGCTTCACAAGCCATGGCTAAAACAAAGCAAATGATTGCTCAAGTACAGACCATGCCATTAGCAGAAGCATTAGATTTCGCCGCAGAACAAAACGCCAAAGCTAGGGAAACCGAAGAATGTATAAAGGGAATTAGTGCTTTTTTAAATAAAGAAAAACCAACATGGTAATCCTTAAATAAACTATAATTTCAAAGTTCAATTATTGAATTTAGCTATGACACCTCAAAAACTTACTTGCCAAAAGGCATATTTCTCTTTACCTGAAGATGTTACTTATTTGAATTGTGCTTACATGTCTCCCCTTTTAAAAAGTGCAGAACAAGCAGGTATAGAAGGACTAAGACTAAAAAGAGCTCCTTTTGATATTAACCTTTATCATTTTTTTGATCAGGTACATACATTGAGAGAAACCTATGCTTCATTAATTAATGTAGAAAACCCAAACAGAATAGTACTCATGCCTTCGGTATCTTACGGTATGGGTATTGTGGCTAAAAATTTAAAACTGAATAAGGGTGACAATATAATTGTAGCGGCTGAACAGTTTCCTAGTAATGTGTATCCATGGAGAACTTTGGCAAGTAACAATGACGCAGAAATTATAACAGTTGCTCCACCTGAAAATGTCACAAACAGAGGAGAAACTTGGAATGAACTGCTTTTAGGTGCTATTAACGAAAAAACCCGTATGGTAGCCGTTTCGCATACGCATTGGGCAGATGGCACCATGTTCAATCTCCAAGCCATAAGAGAGAAAACCAGTCAGGTTGGTGCATTATTGGTTATTGACGGAACACAAAGCGTTGGTGCACTACCTTTCAACATTCAAGAATTGAAGCCTGATGCCCTTATCTGTTCTAGTTATAAGTGGTTGTTAGGTCCTTATGCACTCACTTTGGGATACTTTGGAGAAGCTTTTGACGGCGGTAAACCCATAGAAGAAGCTTGGATCAATAGATTTGATAGCGATAATTTTGCAGGCTTGGTCAATTATCAAGATCAATATGAAGAAGGAGCCTTACGCTATGAAGCGGGAGGGAGAAGCAATTTTATCTTGGTTCCTATCTTACAAGCTGCACTAGACACCATTAAAATTTGGCAAATACCGCAAATCAATCAATACCTTAGGGAAATTACTCAAGAGCCCATTACTAAAATGCAACAAATAGGATGTATAATAGAAAGTGATGATTACCGAAGCTCACATTTGTTTGGAATCAGACTTACAGAAGAATTTAACCTAGCAAGGTTGAAAGATATTCTTACAGAAGAAAAAATCTATGTATCATTCAGAGGAAGTGCCATTAGAGTTTCGCCTTATCTATATAACGAACAACAAGAATTATTTAAGTTAGCCGAAGCATTGAAAGAATCTTTAAAATAACCTCTTTAAAACTGGAAATAAATAAATGCATCACCACCAAACCTGCCTAAAGTAATAATACTTAATAAGCAGATATAGAAAAAAACATAGTATTGAACATTTCCTTTTTCAGCCCATTTTTTAAAATTGAGCCCTTTTAATTGTAAATACTCAACCAAGAGTAGAAAGCAAATTGCCATGATTGCTATAGTCATTTCATAAGCGGAGTCAAGAATAGTAAAATATGCACTTCCTTCTGAGTAAGTTCCTGTAATTATATTTTGAATCATTAGATATGCGTCTTTTATATCTGAAGCCCTGAATACAATTGTCCCTATCCAATACGCATGAAAAGTAAAAAACCAGCTAAAAAAAGTATTACTAATAGCTTTAAACCAAGCTTGCTTTCTCATTCTCCTACCTAGAATAATAACAAGCCCATTAAAAGCCCCCCAAATAATAAACGTCCATGCAGCTCCATGCCAAATGCCAGAGATTAGGAAAACCAAGAACAAATTAAAAAGATGAAATTTTGGGCTAAATCTGTTCAGTGGCTTATAGACATAATCGCGCAACCAAAGCATAAATGAAATGTGCCATCTAGAAAAAAAATCGAGCAGGGAAGTAGAGAAAAAAGGTTGCTTGAAATTATGCATGAGTTGTACTCCCAAAAACGACGCTATACCTACGGCCATATCTGAATAGGCCGAAAAATCACAATACACCTGAAAAGCAAAAGCATAAGAAGCAACAAGGGAAAAACCACCATCAAATAATTCGGGATTCGCATATACCTGATCTACATAAATAGCAAGGCGATCGGCAATCACTAATTTTTTGAAAAAACCCCAAACTATCATTAATGCTCCGTACTTGGCTTGTACAAAATTCCAACTTATTTTTTTCTTTAATTGGGGAAGTAGGCTTGCCGCTCTTTCGATAGGCCCGGCTACTAACTGTGGAAAGAACGACACATATAAAGCAAAAAAACCAAAATGCTTTTCTGGTTTTATCTTTTTACGATATACATCAATAGTATAGCTTAATGTTTGAAAAGTATAAAAGGAAATCCCGATAGGAAGCACCCAATTTAATTTAGGGAAATCAACAGAAGCCCCTGAAAAAGTGCCTAACATAGCGATATTTTCCAAAAGGAAATCCAGGTATTTAAAAGAGGCTAATATTCCTAGGTTGAGTAATAAACTAAGCCATAACCAATATTTTCTTTGCCCCTTCTGATGAGAAGCATCTATCCTTAATGCTACAAGATAATCTACCCCAGTAGAAAATAGTATAAGAAAAGCATAGGCAGGTTTCCACCATGCATAAAAAATATAGCTCGCCAATAAGAGTAAAAACCATCTATTTCTATGTGGAATAGCATAATAAATGCCTAAAACGATGATAAAAAATAGTATAAACTCTATGGAATGGAATAACATACTTTAGGCATAGGAACCATTTCTAAAAATCATCCTTAATAAATAATATAAGCCACCTACACATTGTAATAAAAATAATGAATAGACTACTAAGGCTTTAAACTGCCGCTCATTTAAATAGTATTTAAATAAACTTATCACATGATACTGCTTATGGTTTTTAAGTTTACAAGAACTTTTAATAAATAAGTGAATGCTTACCATATAAAGTAAATAATTGGCAACAATGGCCTGCCAGATAAAATTACAATGGAATTGTCTGCGTCCAGTTTCAGTAAAACAAGCAAAAATAAGCACACCCATAATACTAAGCGATAGGGCAAAAATGAAATACTTTTCTTTAAAAACTTCTTTGCTATAAAAAATCATCACAGCAATAGGAAAAGCCACTGATAAAAATAGTGATAGCAGTATATTATCACTGTAATGTTGCCAAACATGTAAAAAATCAAAAGCTACCCCACCTTCTTCGCCACTCAAAATAGCCGCACTTTTAAAATGAGGTAAATATAAGATTACGTACTGACCTAACAACAATAATATGGCAGGCATAAAAACCCCCATTTTATTTACCCATCCAGATTTATTTTCACTGTAGAAAAATCCTAAAACTAAAACTACAGGTACAAGACAAAATATAAAACTTGGCTTTATTAATACACTAATAAAAGAAAGCCATAAAACCTGATATTTACTCGAATTTTTATCTTCAAAAAAATAAATGTATGAATGATGAAAAAGTATTATGGCAATTGGCATTAATAAAATGGTGGTGCTATTGTGCCATTGATTGGGTGAAATTTGGCCAAAATACCAATTGTTATAAGTAGCGGGTAAACTGAAAACAAAAAGTAATAAAAAAGAAAGGCCAGAGATGCCAAAGCCATGTGCATTAGCATAAAAAATAGATTTAGATACCTTTTCTGTTAAAATCCATTTAGCATAAATAGCCAAAGCCATGATTAATGCTGAAATCTTGCCTAAAACCAAAATATTTTTTGAAAAACCACTTAGAAAAGCCACAAAAAAGTAATACAAAAAATTTGGCCTCCAAAAACCAGTTTCATAAAAGGATAGCAACTGTTTATTATGTGTATAAAAATCAAGATGATTAATGGGCGTCAATACAAGGAATATGCACACAAAACCCAAAATAAAAGTAATGTGCGACAAAATTACTTTGTAAGAAAAAATCTTATGATTATACCTAAGTGATTTAAAAATGTACATGTAGATAAAAAAATATAGCTACAACCCTTAATTCTATAAACTGATGTTATGCTCCCAGTTCAGGAATATTGCTAAGTTGTATATCTTATTTATAACCATTTTTCCATGCTCTTCATATATAAAATGAAAAATATTGGATTTTAAACTTTCAAGTACGCATGATTCATAAAGAACCTAGGTAATAAATGAACAAGGGTAAAACCGCTTACAAGTTTATTTTAATGCATACTGTTTTACAAGGTGTTAAATTTTTCTAAAATGGGATAAGTTGGGTTTCAAAATATACTACTATCATCTTCATCAGAAAATATTTCATTATTTTCGTATAAATTAATAATGAACTTTCCTTCAGTGATTTGATTTTTTAAAGATGTAAAGAAAAACACCTTTTTTTATGCCAAAGATATTGACCCTTTATGCTAATGAGCGTATTTATCTGCGTACTGTGCAAGGTGTATTAAGATTAGTAAGAACACCAAATCTTATAATTTTAGCGCTCACTCAATATCTTACTAGAATTTTTTTAGTAGGTCCTTCACATCTTTGGAAAAGTGCAATCTTAGACCATCGTTTTTTTTTATTGGTATTATCCAATGTACTTATTGCTTCAGCAGGTTACATCATTAATGATTATTACGACATAAAGATTGATACCGTAAATAAGCCTGATCGTGTAATTATAGGGAAAATATTCAAGCGAAGAGTGGCCATGGCCGCACATACAATTCTTAATTTTACAGGCATTGGCATTGGCTTCTATCTCTCAAAATACATTTTTCTAATTAATTTATTTGCAGCAGTTTGGTTATGGCTCTATTCAAATAGGCTAAAGAGGATGCCACTTTTAGGTAATTTTAGCATAGCAGCACTCACCGCACTGTCAATAGTTTCAGTAGATATTTATTTTCAACTATATAACCCGCACATTTACGTATTTGCAATATTTGCCTTACTCATCTCATTAATTCGAGAAATTATTAAAGATATAGAAGACATAAAAGGAGATTTACGATTTGGTTGTAAAACACTCCCTATCATTTATGGCATTAGAAAGACGAAAGTAATCATTTACATTTTCCTCTCTTTTCTTATCATAACAATTGTAGGTTATGCTTTTTATATTGACAATACAACCATGAAATGGTATAGCATTTTAATGCTTTTCCCTACCTTGTTATTCATTTATAAAATTTATTACGCTGATACTAAGCGAGCCTATCACTTTTTGAGTATGTATTGTAAGTTAATTATGCTTAGTGGCGCCGCAGTAATGATTTTTTTGTAACATTGCTCAAATTTTTCAAGCTTTTCATTAAAAATATTTTTGAAGAAAAACATCCCTCATATAGCAATTTTTGCCTCAGGTTCAGGCAGTAATGCGGTAAAAATTATTGAGCATTTTACGCATCAAAAAATTGAAACTAATTTTTGTGTTTTAAGTAACAAACCCCAAGCACCCGTTTTAGAGAAGGCAAAAAAATTAGGTGTTGAAACCATTGTCTTTGACAGAGGAACGTTTTTTAACAGTAATAACATAGTTGAGTATCTTCAATCTAAGCACGTTACCCTCATAGTTTTAGCTGGTTTTTTATGGTTGGTTCCCGAAAATATCATTAAAGCTTTTAATGGAAAAATAATTAATATACACCCAGCCTTATTACCAAAGTACGGAGGTAAAGGTATGTTTGGGATGCGTGTACATCAAGCTGTAGTTGATGAAGGAGAAACTGAAACAGGTATAACTATTCATTATGTAGATGAGGAATACGATCATGGAAAAATAATCCTTCAAAAAAGTTGTAGTGTAATTCCTGAAGACACCCCAGAAACAGTTGCTAAAAAAGTTCAACAATTAGAACATACACATTTCCCCGAAGTTACAGAACAACTGTTTCTTGCTTTTTCACAAAAATTAGATTGATATATGCGCATTATTTTATTTACGGGAAAAGGTGGAACAGGAAAAACTACAATTGCTGCAGCAACTGCTTTAAAGGCTGCCAATGAAGGCTACAAAACATTGGTAATTTCCACAGATCCCGCGCATAGTTTATCCGATGCTGTAAATAAGCCGTTAGGTGCAGAACCCACCTTTATTGCCGAAAATTTATATGGCCAAGAGTTGGATGTGTATTATTCCATGAAAAAATATTGGGGTAATATGCGGAACTTAATGCTACAGGTTTTTAGATGGCAGGGAGTTGAAAATGTGCTAGCTGAAGAGCTTTCCGCATTGCCAGGTATGGAAGAAGCCTCTGCTTTTTTATGGATTGAAAAATATTACAGCGAAAATGAATATGACTTAATTATTATAGATAGTGCCCCCACAGGAGAAACTCTTACTTTGTTGACCTTGCCTCAAGTTACTAAATGGTGGGTTACTAAAGCTTTTCCTTTCCAAAGAACTGCTATTAAAACATTGGGGTCAGTCATTAGAAATGTTACTGGAGCACCAGTAGATCATGGTTTTGAAGAGCTAGAAAATATGTTTGATAAACTAGAAAAAGTACAACAAATTTTCAGTAAACCTGAGATTTGTTCTATCAGACTTGTAGCTAACCCTGAACGTATGGTAATTCAAGAAGCAAAAAGAGCTTATACCTATTTGCAACTTTATGGATACAATGTGGATGCTGTTATAGTGAACAGAATTTTACCTGAAATGGATGTATCTAACACTCCTTTTGCTAAATACCTGAAAGCCCAGAAAAAATATTTGAAAGAAATTGAGGAAACTTTTCAGCCACTACCCATCATGAAGGTAGCCCACCAAGGAGAAGAAGTATTTGGGCTGAAATTATTGGAGAAAATAGGCAACAGTGCTTACGAAGAAGATCCCACTGAAATTTTCTATCATGAATCACCTTTTGTAGTTGAAGAAAATCGGAGGTTTTATTTTATAAAAATAAAATTACCCTTACTACAAGATGATAACTTTACTGTAAATAAAATTGGTGATGAATTGGTGATTCAAATTGGAAACCAACGCAAGAACATGTTCCTACCTAAGTTTACACATTTTTACGAAATGGATAATTACGAATATGAGAATCCGTGGTTAGTAATTGCTTTCGCCAAAAAAAGTGGTAAATCTTAATCAAGATAAATGTTTAAGTGCTTCTCTTTTGCTTAATGGAGAAAATGTATTTTCATCTACAAATTTTTTAACAGCTTCCGGTTTATACTTTGCATGTTGCCTTAATGCCCAACCTATCGCTTTTTTAATAAAGAATTCCTTCTCATGTGCTAACATCAAACAATAGGAAAAGAGCTTTTCCTGGTCTGTTTTTTCTTTATAACTCAATTGATAAAGTAAGGCGGTCCTCCTTAGCCACATATTTTCATGTTTTACCCATTTATCTGTATGGTAAGTAAGATTGGGAAACTTTTTTAATAAACCACCGACAACATGTGTAGCGATTAAATCTACTGTATCCCACCATGAATTATTCGTAATTAACCAAATAGAAAGTTCTAAATGCCCTTCATTCCATTTTTTCTTTTGTCTCTCAAACAATTCAATCGCAAAATAATGCATTTCTCTTTCTTCGAATGCATATGCTTCTTTTATGGTTTTTTCAAATGAATCTAAGGGAGGTTCACCGGCTTGAATAAAATAAGACTTCATTAACTTTCTTCTTTCATCGGCTTTTAATCCGAAAAAAGAAAAATGGTTTTTTAAATACTTGCTTTGCTGATAAGCTATTGTATCATTGCCTTCAGATTTAAGTAATTGGGCAAGTCCAGACAAATAAGCCTGTTCATTGAAAGCCATTAATGAAGAAATTTTATCTAAAAGACTTTATTATAGACTAAAGAAAAATTGAAAACGGATAGCTGGAAAAACTGCTGGAAATCTTTCAACAACCCTGTCATCAACAGTTAAATCAGATACTTGATTTTGATGTACTTTAAAATTTAATCCCGCATCTATGTTTACTCCAAATGGCCCTCCTCCATAAAATGATTTACCTATTGAAGGAGTAAAGTAAAAAATATTTGAAGTTACATCTTGTTTAATATCATTTAGATACGTCAATTTCTGTGTAAAATAATAAACAGGTAGCTTACTATTTTCAGCCTTTTTTCCAAAATGGTAAGAATGCTCTAATGTTACAGCTGAGGTGCTTCTATTTTGATTCACTACAAGTATAGTCCCATAGCTCATACCTATAGTACTTAAATTAGTAAACCTGTATTTCATTCCTAAGTGCAATAAATCAGGAAAACCTAAGCCTAAATCAACTTCAAACTTATGATCTTTGCTTATTTTCTGCGCATTAGCATGAAACAAACAAGAGAAAAAAGTAAGATATAATAGTAATAGTAATGATTTTTTCATAGGCGAAAAATCTTTTGTTTACACATTTAGTAACAGTTGAAAAAGCACACATTTAATAGTGCACAAAAATGACAATAGAAGCGTAATTAATTCACTAAAAATAATAGAACTGAACTAGTATTTTTAAAACGTTCTATGAAATTAATCAAAATAATCCAATTATGTTATCAGTAATTGTATTATTTTACTTCATTACTTAAATACTTTAACCCAGCCTTTACATTCTGTACCTAGTGGAGAAATTAAAATATAATGATACACAGATTCAGGCAAGCCTTCTGCCCCCCATTGGTCTTTATAATTATCGTTTTCATAAACAATATCCCCCCAACGATTAAAGATTTCTATTTTCCAACCTTCCCTTTCTGAAGGTAAAACAAACGTCTCATTTACATCATCAGCATTCGGCGAAAAAGCATTAGGTGGTACTACTTGCTCTATTAACACTTGCTGGCTATAATTTTCTGTGCATTCACCCTGTGTGGCAAATAAAGTAACTATGTAGCGGCCAGTATCCGGATAGGTATATAAGTCTGGTTCTACACTAGTAGATTGTTCCCCATTTCCAAAATTCCAAGCAAAGGCTTCAGCACCTTCAGATAGATTTGTAAATCTTAAAGCTGGCTTTTCTCCACATTCTTCTTCTGGGGTAATCTCAAAATTTGCTACAATTTCTGGAAAGACATTTACGAGTACCGTAGTATCTACAAAACATCCATTCCTATTAAAAACCCTAACAGTATACGTGGTACTATCTGTCGGGCTTGCCAAAGGTTGCGGTGAAGATGGATTATCCAAACTGGCTGCTGGACTCCAAGTATAGGCTACTCCTCCACTTACTTCTAACTGAACTGATTCGCCAAAACAAATTTCTTGGGTTGGTGAAATTTCAATATCCCTAAAAAATAAAGAAGACTGTACTATGCCCACTTGCACATTTACAGTATCAGTATCGGAACATTCACCATTTATTCCTAAAAGTACAATCTGGTAATTACCTGGTTCATTGTAAGAAATCATTCCAGGGTTATCTCCTTCAATAACACGGTCATCCCCTAATATCCAGGCGTATTCCATCACATTTTGTGAGTTATTAATTATTTCTACTTGGGTCAGGGTATCACAGGTCTCTACTAGGTTCACCTCAAAATCTGCAATTACCTCAGGTTGCACTTCTATCGTGATCATACTATCAGCCCTACATCCAAAATCATTGATCATTGTTACGGTATATGTAATCGTTTCTGGTGGTGTCGCGATTGGGTTAGGAACGTTTGGATTGTTAAGGAAAGTTTGCGGTGACCATCTGTATATTTCAGCTCCGCTGGCTTCCAATTGAAATGATTCCCCACCACAAATAAAGCCTCCATCACCTACAGCAAAATTCTGTTCACCTATGCTTATGGTATCAGAAATTACATCTACTAATTTACAAGTAGCAGGATCTCTTACTGTAAGTTCCACAAAATAATCACCTGAAGCAGGAAAATTATAGACAAAGTTAGTATCAGAATCTGATACAGTTTCTCCATTTATTTTCCAATCAAAATTAATCCCCCCACGACTTGTATTTCTAAATACAACAGGAGCAGGAACACAAGCAGGGTTTGGCGTGTATTCAAAGCTTGCTTTTAAAATAGCTAAGTCAAATTTAAAGGCTGCATTATTACATCTTGTATCACCTCCACCCTCTGGCATTGAATTATTAAATCGATCAAAAGCTCCAAAAGTAGTCGGATAATTACTTTGCCCACAAGAACAAACCGATTGATAGACAATTCCTTCTTTACTAAATCTACTCGTACCACCATCTACATGTTCACCTGTACCTGTATTTCCACCCAAGTAAGTAGCATACAACAATTCATCTGCATTAGAAGAAAGTACCATCAAATAAAAATCATTACCATCTGTACTCGATTGGTAAGCATCTTCGGTAATCGGCATACCAAAAGTATTTCCTCCTATATAATTGGGGTTAACTGAATTCACATTTCCTCCCCAACCGGTGAGATAAATATTTGAACATTCATTCACTAGAAGCGCTGTGGGGCAAATATCTGGTGAACCACTTCCTGAGCCTACCACTGTAGAAAAAATATTTGTTTTGAGCCCACCTCCAATTTTATGAATAAACTGGCCACTATTCGGGTTGTTATACACATTAACTGATATAGGATATGCACCACTAGTTTGCCCGTAAACAGTGATATTTCCTGCTGCGTCTAAATCTAATAAATATGCTTGATCATAAGCATCTGTTCCCAGGTAAGTACTAGCTATCAATTGGCTACCATCGTTAGATAAAATAGCTACAAACCCATCTGAAGAACCACCCATAAAATTTTCATTGAGTACGGCCGTAGTAGTTGGAAAATCAAGACTAGAGGTACCACCTACCACTACAATTTCATTTGCGCGATTTAGTTTGATGTTGTAAACCGCATCATTTCCACCACCACCCAAATAGGTACTCCATTCAAGAGCAGTTAATGAAGGATTGAATTTAGCTATAAGTCCTTCTTGATCTCCTTCAAAATTAGTTCTTATACTACCAGCAGTAACAGGGATATCGTCTGAATGGGTTGAAGTAGCAATATAAATAGCTCCTGTAGAGTCAGTAATTACATCACCCCTAAATTCATCTCCATAATTTCTTGTTAATACATTTCGATTTAGCTCATTGATACCATCTTGATCTCTACCACCAAAATAGGTAGCAGCTAGTAAGTTGCTACCCGTTGCATCTAACTTAGCAATAAAAATATCTGAACCTAAAAAGAATTCAACCCCACCAATAATTGCTGTATTACCTCCACCTACCAATGTTGAGTCATAGGAATTTAAAGTTAATGGAAAATCTGCTGAAGATGTTGTTCCAAAAATAACCAATTCGTTCTGCGTATTTACTACTAAACTTTGTGGTACTTCAGCATTGCTACCTCCTAGGTAAGTGGCATACTCCTGTGTAGTTCCCGCAGAATCATACTTCGCAATTGCAATATCTATTTGCCCAGAAAAGTTAACTTGAAATGCACCCGTTGTAGCTGGAAAGTTATTTCCAAATACTATCCCACCAGCGAACAAAGCCCCATCATCATCAAAAGTGGCGGTATTCCCCCAATTATCCGAAACTGAACCAGAGAATGTGGAAAACACTAACACAGGATCAATAACTAGAGGTAAATCTTTATTATATCCCTCAGGAAAATCAAAAGAAAGGCGACTGTTCTTAAGTACAAATTGAGTAGGCACTTCTACTTTTTCGCCATTTACTATTTGGTAGGAGTAAGGCTTCTGTTCAATTAATTCATTCACAGTAGTCTTTATATACAGATTCCCATTCTTGAGTTGAATCGAAGATTGACCCTCATAATCGAGTTTTATTCTTTTAGTGTTACCACCAGGAGCGACTATAAATTCATATTTAAAATCTACTCCATTAAAGAAGTACCGCATATCTATATTATTATATAGCCCTTTATAGATTATCTCTTGATATGCCTGTACATTTTTAGCCCATTTATTTGAATCTTTACCTAAAATATAATTGAAAGATTGGCTATATGGATTTATAGCTGAAACCTGAACACTTTCCAAAGACTTAAAGAAGTTGACACTAAATCCGTGGGCTGGTATCATACCTGGTAATTCCGCTACTTTAATTCTCGCCGAGGGGTTATTTTCTCTACCAGCATGCTGTCTATTCAATGCTGCTTCATCATAAAAACTATAGACCAGTTCATTTTTTTTCAAAAAAAGATAGCCCCCAGGTAAATCTGCCCTGTATAGAATGGACTCCTCCCACTGATTTTTGTTTTCTTTAAATAAAAAGGGGTCCGCTTGTAAGTTGATTTTACATGCGAGAAGCAAAATAATTACAGTGGAAATTATGGAGACCTGGATGTTTTTTACTGGTCTAGCTTTATCCATATTTAGTAAGCTGATTAAGATATTGTGCTTTTTAAGCAGTATTTAAGATGATTAACACCTTATAATAGTAAAGGATTTCAGAAAAGCACCATTTATCAAATTTTGGTTTTATTTCAAGCGATTTTAGTGATACCTTTAATGCATACTTTCATTTTTTGCTAGCATAAAGTGGTACTCACTTATCCACTTATTTTTTAATGTAAATTTAAATATAGATTGAACCCTGTAGATTAAATTTCAGATACACAAATTTAGTTATTGAGGGATATTAATTCACAAGCAAATCAAAATATGACTCTTCATAGCAATCTTAATGCTCGGTTAAAGATAAAATTAATGAATAAAATACTTTTAACCCTGATATTTAATAGTACAATATTTTTTTTCGGTTCAATTAAAAGTTTTGCCCAAAGTAAAGAAAATTATCATTTCGACATAGATCTTACCCAAGTTGAAAATGATGAATTAGTAGTAACACTCAAGCCTCCAAAAGTTAAGGAGAAAATACTTATTTATAATATTCCGAAAATTGTTCCCGGTACTTATAGCATTTCTGATTTTGGTCGATTTATTACAGAGTTTAAAGTAAGGGATAAGAAAGGTAAACCTATTGAAGTAAAAAGACTTGATGACAACCGCTGGGAAATTAGTAATGCTAAAAAAGCGGCTTTAATCACCTATAAAGTAGCCGACACTTGGGATTCTGATAAAGAAAATGTGATTTTCGAACCAGCAGGAACTAATATTGAAGCAAAAAAGAATTTTGTTATCAATACCCATGGTTTCTTCGGTTACCTCGATGGCTATAAAGACAATGATTATGAACTTACCATCACTAAGCCCAAAAACTTTTATGGCTCTACATCGCTAACCACAACCAATTCAGATGCTATAAAAGATCTATTTGTAGTAGATAGTTACATGGATCTGGCAGATGCACCCATCATGTACAACGAGCCAGATACTACTATTTTAAATATGGGTGATGCAGAAGTATTGGTTTCCGTTTACTCCCCAAATGGTACCCTAACCTCAAAGTATGTAGCAGAAAATATCAATGAAATACTTGAAGCCCAAAGGCAATATTTAGGTGGTGAGTTGCCTATAAAAAAGTATGCTTTTATCATTTATCTTACAGATAAACCTAGTCTTTCAGGTATGATGGGTGCTTTAGAACATTCATATTCTTCTTTTTATTTTTTACCAGAATTAGCACCTGAGTATATTACTCAAAGTATTAAGGATATTGCTGCGCACGAATTTTTTCATATTGTTACGCCTTTAAATATTCATTCTGAAGAAATACATGATTTTGATTTTATTAATCCAAAAATGTCGGAGCACCTGTGGTTGTACGAAGGAGTTACTGAATATTCTTCAGGACATGTACAAGCTAAGTACGAACTAATTACTTTAGATGCTTACTTAGAAATAATAAGGGGCAAGTTAAATTCTGCTGCTGCTTATAAACAAGACCTCCCTTTTACAGAAATGAGCGCTAAATGTCTTGACGAATACGCTGACCAATATGGAAATGTATATGAAAAAGGGGCCTTAATAGGACTTTGTTTAGATATTACTTTTAGATCTCTTTCGGAAGGTGAATATGGATTACAGAATATGATGCAAGATCTCTCTAAGAAATATGGGAAAAATAATTCTTTTAAAGATGATGAATTATTTGATCAAATAGCTGAATTAAGTGGATACCCTGAAATAAAGGATTTTTTCTCCAACTATGTATCAGGAAAGGAGCCTTTACCTATAAAAGAAGTTTTTGAAAAAGTAGGCATTGTCTATAAAGAAGAAGCAACCATTAAAGAAGTAACAATGGGTAATATTTTAAAAGGATTAATCATTGATCAAGATAGTAATATTGTAATTAGTGATGTAAGCCAGGTAGATAGTTTTGGTAAAAAAATGGGCTATATGGAAGGGGATAAACTTAGAAAAGTAAACGGAGATACTATAACCCTGGAAAGTGCTGTAGAAATTATCGGTAACTTGAGAAGGAATGCTGCAGCTGGCGATACCCTTAGTATCGATGTTGAAAGATCAATAGAGGAAGGAGAAAATGAAGATTATCCAAAGTTTGAAGTCATAACACTTGAGGGAGTAATGGAGGCTACAGAAAGAACAGAATATCATATTTTTGAACCAGACCCAGCTATGACAGAAAAGCAAAGAAACCTATTAAATAGTTGGTTGATCCCAAAAAATGGAGAGTAATTTTTAAACCTAAAAAATAAGCTTTACTTATAAACAACAAAATTATGAATTTACACCTAAAGAATCCACTTGCAGTATTTGATCTAGAAACCACAGGAATTAGTGTAGTAAATGATAGGATTGTAGAGATATCAATTCTAAAAGTAATGCCAAATGGAGATAAGGAGGTGAAAACTAAAAGGGTAAATCCGACGATACCTATTTCAGTAGAATCTAGTATGATTCATGGTATTTATGATGAAGACGTAAAAAATGAACCTACTTTTAAACAGATAGCTAAAGAGGTAGCTCGGTTTTTAGAAGGCTGTGACTTATGCGGTTTTAATGTATTGAAGTTTGATTTACCTATGCTTGCAGAGGAATTAATAAGAGCTGGGGTTGATTTCGATACTAAAAATAGAAAAATTGTAGATGCGCAGAAAATTTTCCATATGATGGAACCCCGTACTTTGCATGCTGCTTATAAATTTTATTGTGACAAAGATTTAGAAAATGCCCATAGTGCTGAGGCAGACACAATTGCTACTTTTGAAGTTCTAGATGCCCAAGTAAAAAAATACGATGGTGTAGAAATTAAAGATAGTAAAACCGGAAAAACTCATACACCTGTAAAAAATGATGTAAAGTCATTACACGATATTTCTGCTTCAAATATGATTGATTTTGCGGGCAGAATGGCCTTCAATGCTGAGGGAGTGGCCGTTTTTAATTTTGGAAAACACAAAAACAAACCTGTTTTAGAAGTACTCAAGAAAGAGCCAGGCTACTATGATTGGATACTCAAAAATGACTTTGCTTTAAATACAAAACAAAAACTAACAGAAATAAAACTAAGTCAGTTTAACAAGTGATAGATTTAATCCTTTACCTTTTCTTAGATTAGAAAAAAACTAATCCTTTAAACTCCAATACATTTTTGTATTAATTAATAAAGATATAATCCAAAAAAAGTATCTTTTATAGCCAAAATCTATAAAATTACCCGAACACGGGTATTGTCAAGTGCATTAACAATTTCTAGTTTTATAAAGTTATAGCTAACTATTGCTTGTATTCTATAAGGGAGGGATAGGTTTATACAATTTAACTCTTCTTTTCTTCTATTTGAATACTAGTTTATGTAAACAAAACAATACTTCAAATTTGCGATTGATTAATGGAACAAAAGAAGAGCTTTTTAAGCTCTTTTTTTATTCTATGATTTTTATAATTTTCAATTCGATCCTTCGGTTTTCTTCATGTTTTTCAGTAGTACAATACACTCCATTAGCGCACTCATTCAAAAGCCTAGTCTCCCCATAGCCTTCAGAAATAATTCTTTCTGGTAAAATATCATACTTTTCAACTAAATACTTTACAATTGATTGAGCCCTAACTTTGGTTAGGTTGAGGTTGTATTCATCATCACCTCTCGCATCCGAAAAACAAGCTATCTCAAATTGATAATCTGGATTACTATTGATGATTTCTACTGCTTCCTGTAAAGCTTCAGCCTGTTTTTCGGTAATCTCATATTCATTCACTTCAAAGTAAAAACCCGATAGCCTAAATATTTTACCAACACCTTTACGCTTTAATGTGAAATCTTTTTTTAATATACCATTATTAGCATTTTTAAACTCAATAGAAACAGGTTCACTTTCGAAAAAAGCATCATTGTGTACAACTATTTTATAATTTTCCTCTTCTAATATTTCAAAACTATAAGTACCTGTATGATCTGTGATAAGTAGCCTAGAAATATTTGTATGCTCATTTATCAATCTTACACTCGCTTCTTTTACAATAGAACCATCGGCACTATCATATACATGCCCAGCAATTACTGCTGTTTGTGCTTTCCTAATGACAATTTCTAAACTTATGTGTTGGCCTGAGGAAATTTTTCTCTTAGGTAAAGGTATTTCATCTGATAAGTAACCTGGTTTTACACACTTTAATAAGTACCTTTTATTAGAATTCAACTTAAAAGTAAAAATCCCTTTATTACCAGTAGTAACTTTTTGTTTTTCAGAAAAAACCTTTAGTAATAAGTTGCCTTCTTCGTCTTCAATTACTTCATATGCTATTATAGTAAACCCTAGAAAATTACTTTTCTTCCTCTTTACACCTTCTTCAATTAGTAAACCACTTACTTCATAAACTACTGCTGAAGAATCGGATGAACTGTTATCCCTAACAATAGCATGACATTCTTTACTACCTACCCAGCACAACAAAAGCGCAGTAATTATTAAAAATAATCCTTGTTTATTAAAAAAATATGTGTGAACGAAGTATCTCATTGATATTTCTTCGACTAACAATCCATATAAATCAATTAAAAGTTATAGATATATGACCTAACAAAAAGGATGTAAGATTTTGTTGTATATGGTTAATGTTACCAAATAATATTGCTATTGTTTCTTAACGGATATCACTCTAAATTCAATCCTACGATTTTTTAAATGGTTTTCAGAGGTACAAAAAATATCATTCTTACAATGATTTATTAGTTTGGTTTCTCCATAACCTCTAAAGCTTACTCTATTTTTATTTATCCCCTTAGAGTAAATGTATTCTGCAACAGCCTTAGCCCTTTTTGTGGAAAGCTCCATGTTATATTGATCATTACCCCTAGAATCAGTATGGGCACCTACTTCAATCAATATTGCAGGATTATCATTCAAAAATAATACTAATTCATCTATGTTGCCCTTACCTCTTTTAACTTGCAAAGAGGTACTATTTACTTCAAAATCAATAGATCTTAAAACATAATACTCACCTAACTCTGCTTTAATCAGGGGTATTTTTAAAGCGATAACTTCATCTTGATTTTTACCAACAGTAGAAACTTGATAAGTGTCGGAATGAAAATACTGTTTTTTTACACATAAAATTGTATAAATTCCTTCGTAAGGAAGGTCTATCCTAAATGAACCGTTTTCATCAGTTGTAGTTCTTTTTAGGAAAGTCTTTTTTAAGTTACTGATAGCAATATCAACATTTTCAATTAACGCACCAGATTTTGAGTCTACTACCTCACCTCTCATAACATAAACTCCTTTTTGGTCTTTCTTAATTATTCCATGATAAGGTAGACCAAAGAGAACTATAAGGATTATTAAATAATTGAAGCTCACCGTTATTGATAAAGAATTTACTTGATTGTGTTAAAAGCCTGCTCAAAATCTTCTATTAAATCTTCTACACTTTCGATACCTATAGAAAGACGCACTGTATTATCTGTTATACCTGCCTCAATTCTTTCTTCTGCCGTTAATTTTATATGTGAAGTTTCTGCAGGCACACAAATAGTAGACTCCACACCTCCTAAACTTAAAGCTTTTGTCACTAGACACAAACTATTAAGAAATTCATCAACTTTTGATTTTTCATGAACATTTAGTTTAAAAGCTAACATTCCGCCAAATCCATTCATTTGTTTTTTTGCAATATCGTACATAGGGTGGTTTTCTAACCCAGGATAAAATACTTGTAAAACCATCTGATTTTCCTGTAAGTATTTTGCGATTTTCAAGGCATTTTCATTTTGCCTTTTAACCCTTACATCTAATGTTTTAAGACTTCTTTCAATTAAGTAGCAATCTAAAGCATTTAAATTCCCACCAAAATTTATAGCCGTTTTTTGGATATCATCAATCAACATACTCTTCCCTGCTACTATTCCAAAACTAAGATCACTATGTCCGCCAAGGTATTTTGTTCCACTATGTATTACTAAATCAATATCAAACTCAATTGGATTTTGGTTAATAGGTGAGGCAAAAGTATTGTCAATCATTGAAACAATATTTTTACTTTTAGCTGCTTTCGCAACATTATGCATATCTACAATCGATAACAAAGGATTGGTGGGCGTCTCAAAATATACAACTTTTGTATTTTCTTGAATTGCTTCAGAAAAGGCATCTTCTGTTTTCTCTTTTACAAGTGTATAGCTAATGTCCCTTTTTTCAAACTCAGATTTTATTAAATTAAGCGTTCCTCCATATAACTCACAATAAAATATGGCATGATCTCCTTTTCCTAAATAATTAAATAAAGCAGTAGTAATTGCCGCCATGCCTGAACTAAATGCTATAGCTTTTTCAGCCTTTTCTAAGTGGGCTATTTTTTCACAAATTACTTGCTGGTTAATAGTATTAAAGTATCTCGGATAGATATTTTGATCTTCAATACTATATTTAAAGGCAGAAGAAGGTTCTATAAGTGTATTAAGTCCCATAGAATCATTTCCATTATTCCCAAAATTGTGCACACAATGTGTTTCTCTAGATTTTTTACTCATTCTTATAAATTTCATTTATTACAAAACTAAAACATATCTACATATAGATTTTGCCTGTAGGCGCTATTTCTTAGAATTTTGTAATAATTTTAAGACCAATCACAGTTACATTACGCTACAATTAACCCAACAAAAGTTTGTGTTTTAAAAGAATAATTAATTTAACTAACACTTTCCATTTTAAAATGAGTATATGCGAAAATTCATCTTATTAACTTATAGCATTGTAATTATTATGAGTATAATGAGTATTGAATCCTATGCTCAAAAAACTACTGCCTTTGCAAAAGAATATGTAGACTTATGGGAAAGAGCAGCTGACTATACAATTGAAGTTGCTCGTGCTATGCCAGAGGAATATTATAATTATCGTCCTAATGAAGAAACACTTACTTTTTCAGAGCAAATAGCACATATAATCACAAATATGTATTGGCTTAACTCAACATTTATTTTAAATGAAACAAGCCCTATTAAAGATGCTAGTCTAGAAGACTTAGACAAAGAAGATCTTATAAAAAACTTAGAAGAAGCAGTCAGGTATGTCGGCAAAAGCGCCGAGAGTATAACAGATAAGGATGTGACCTCACCTATTATATTTGCAGGCGTTATTATGGATAAAAGGAGGATATTCTATCTAATGCGCGATCATTTAACACACCATAGGGCACAGTCAATTGTATATTTAAGATTGAATGGAATTGAGCCTCCTGAATATAGGGGTTGGTAGAAATACATAACACCGAAACGAGAATATTTGTAAAGATGATTAAAATTGGTATTTCAGCATGTATGATGTATCCAGATATTTCTAGACCTGTTTTTGGGCCTAAAACACTTTTATATTTGGAGAAAGATATGGCTAATTACTTAACGATAAATGGTGTTCTCCCTGTTTTAATTCCCTATTTAGATGATAAGTCTGTATTTTATAACTTGCTCTCACAACTAGATGGTTTTGTATTCCAGGGTGGTACCGATTTGGCACCAGAAACCTATAATGAATCTCCTATTGGCAAGTGGAAGGGAGATAGAAAAAGGGATATATATGAACTTAGTGTTATTGATTACGCAGTAAAAAATAATAAACCTGTTTTTGCTATCTGCCGTGGACTACAACTCCTTAATGTTTATTGTGGCGGTACACTATATCAAGATATTAATTTACAATTGAAATCTAATATCGAACATAGAAATGCTATTAATTATGATACAATCGCACATGAGGTTTTATTCACAGAAGAGGGTATTTTAGATAAGATATACAAAAGTGACGATAAAAAGTTATTTGTAAATACAATTCATCATCAAGCTATTAAAGAATTAGGCACCAATCTCCATATTTTAGCAAAAAGTAAAGAAGATGGCATTATAGAGGCAATAGGTTTAAATAATATTGAAAAGCCTACAGTTTTTGGAGTTCAGTGGCATCCCGAATTTAGTTACACATTAAATGGATTGATTATAGATGGGAAGCCAATTTATAATTACTTTCTAAGTCTTCTTTCTTAAATTTTCTTAATTTCTTTCTTTAAGTAATTAAGTTGAGTTGAAGTCAAAAAAAAACCCCTGTGGTCTTTATACCCAGGGGTCCATAATAATAGACTGGCAATTACCTACTCTTCCACCTATTACGGCAGTACCATCGGCGCAACAGGGCT